>Ga0207422_1000013_pt1 | contig 1049022 bp, 1000 predicted proteins | sample MarCyaLeptolynsp_FD_187757 | JGI IMG/M metagenome (GOLD analysis project Ga0207422, IMG submission 187757) | Marine cyanobacterial communities from Panama - species 1 Leptolyngbya sp. (SPAdes) | ecosystem: Environmental > Aquatic > Marine > Unclassified | place: Panama: Panama City... | reverse complement strand
ACTTTCGTCAACCAGTCCCGATGAAAAATTGCTCGATTGTTAATTCTTGGTGTCTGTTGGTCGCTCCTTTTTTGTGTGCGACTTGGGAAATTCTATACACCTTTTCGACAATGTCAAGGGCAATTTGAAAATTCATACCTAAATTAGCCCAAAATTCACTTGCATCAATTAGCCAAACATGAGTTACTAGGCGGGGTCTGGCAATAATTCTTCTTCATAATCTTCATCATGTGTTTTTTCTTTTGGTCTGTCACCCAGCATGTCCTTCACATAAATCTCGTCAACTAAGACTGAGACACAGGCAGTGAGTGGAACAGCTAACATAAGCCCCATAAACCCGAAAAAGAAACCAAAGATTATCTGACCTAACAAGATAAGAATTGCTGGCATATTCATACGTTCACTGGCTAGAACCGGACTTACCACCTGACTTTGGACAAAGGAAACACCATAAATAATTACAACCGTCCATATAACATTTTCCGGTGCTTGTACAATGGCAACAGCGACCGACGGGACAAGTGCAACGATGGGTCCGAAGTTAGGAATAAACGATAAAACACCAGCCAGCACACCCAGCGCAACCCACTCTCGAATACCCAAAAATGCCAGACCGAGACCAGTACCCAGCCCAACAACAATCATAGAGACACCTGTCACGCTGAGCCATGCACGAAGTGTTTCGCCAATCCGACGCAGGATAACCTTCATTCGGTCTCGATACCACTTTGGTGTAAGTGTAATGATGCCTCGAATATACAGCTCTGGCTCTGCCAACAAATACATACTGAGGAAGAAGATAATTAACGCACTCAATATCGTATTGGCAACACCACCTACAACAGGCAACACCGACCCACCCAGACTGCTCAGCGCACCAGACACTTGAGAGAAAATCTGATTAATCAGTTCATCATTGATTTCAAAATCTGTGATAACGCCTTCTAAGAAGGGGAATTGTTCAATGAGTGTTTCACTATTGAGATTCTCAACAGCGCGCTCAACACCTTGTGGTACAACATCTGTCGCCAACACCGTGAACTGTGTCACAATTGTTGGCAGAATAGATAGGGCAATCAGTACAATAATCGCAAAGAAGCCAATCACACTAATCAAAATTGCCAAACCACGATTCATATCAAAGCGACTAACCAGCAGGCGCACAGGCATTGTGAACAATATCACCAGAATAATCGCCGCAAAAATCAGCATCAATGTGCCACGAATTTGCCACAAGAATATCAGCCCAAGCACAATAATTATCGTTGCAACAATGTTACGTAACCCCATATTTACGCTATGCGTTTCATCCATGCTTACAGTTCTCCCAAACCTTTCGGTAATTAGCCAGTGTAACGAACCACCAGCATTGTAATATCATCAAACGGCGGATTTCCGTCACAGAACACATCGACATCTTGAAGAATATGGTCGCGTATATCATGGGCAGATTCCATATGTAGACGCTTGATAGCAACTGACAGACGGTCTTCTCCATAGGGTTCACCAACTGGATTTTCAGCTTCTGTTAAACCGTCCGTATAGTACACAATCACATCACCGGGGTTGAGCTGAACTTGGACGGCTTCAAATACATTACCGGGGAACCAACCTAAAGCGCGCCCACCTGTTGGCATATATTCCACCTCTCCGGTCGATGCACGATATAACGCTGGTGGATTATGTCCGCCGTTTACGTTAATACTCACTCCATCGGGATGGAATTCACTATAAAAGACCGTAACAAACATACCGCTTTCTTCTGCATCAGGCACAAGCAAATCATTTGTCCGCCACATCGTTGATACAGGGTCTTCCCCCCCATACGCATGACTACGAATCAATGTACGTGCAACTGCCATGAATAGTGCAGCGGGTGCACCTTTATCGGATACGTCCGCAATCACCGTACCAAACCGTCCATCTCTCAAATCAAAGGCATCGTAAAAATCACCAGCGACCTCACGGGCTGCAACCCAATAGGGTGCAATTTCATAACCATCAACATTTGGCATAGAAGATGGGAGTAAGTTACGCTGAATATCACTTGCCATCTGGAGTTCACGTTCGAGGCGACCTTTTTCAACCGCCACTTTATAGAGACGCGCATTCTCAATCGCACGAGCAGCAATACCACAGGCAGCATCCAGCAAATCTTGGTCAGACTGGCGGAATGCACCACTTTTCATAGCTGTATCGAGATAGACCACACCGACTAATCTATCATGTACCATCATCGGAGCACATAATATCGCACGTAAGCCACGCAAAATAATACTTTCGCCGGGGTTGATGCGCGTATCAAATTGGGCATTATTTGTCAGCAGAGATTCTTCCGTCTCGACAACTTGATTGACAATCGTCGTGCTATAGCCTTCTTTTTCAATCGTCTCACCATCAATACCTCTCGCAACATGCACATCTAATGTGCCTGCCTGATGGTCTGCAATCATCAAAAAGCCACGTTGTGCTTTAGTTACTTTCTTGAGTGCATCAATAGCGCGGTCAAGTGCTTCATCAAAGTCGAGTGTGGAGTTAATTTCGCCACTAATTTGGTACAGTGTTGCCAATTGTTCTGGTGATAGTTTGCCCTGTGCTTGGTCGGTCATCCGTATTAGACCTTTCAATTATTCCGATGAGATAGTCGTCTCGATTATAGCATTGATACAAAACACAGGCGAATTAAATTTGACCTTCGTCGCATAATCGAATCCAAGTTAGAATAGAAGCACATCATTCAGCTATCAAATTAAGGTTATTATATGAAATTTGATGTGACGATTTTTTCCGATGATTTAAATACCTCAAGTGACCTTGCCCGTGCTGTAGAAGATTACGGCTTCGATGGGTTATGGGTTGCAGAAGCCGCGCATAACCCATTCCTCCCCTTGACCCATGCCGCGATGGCGACTGACCGTATCAATCTAGGTACAGCGATTGCGGTTGCATTTCCGCGTAGCCCAATGATGATGGCACAAACTGCATGGGACTTAGCCGAACAATCACAGGGACGCTTCATATTAGGGCTGGGCACACAAATTAAACCTCATATAACCAAACGGTTTAGCGCAAAATGGGGTAAACCTGTCACCCAACTACGCGAATATATTCAGTCATTAAGGGCAATTTGGCATAGCTTCCAGACCGGTGAACGCCTCAAGGTAGAAGGGGAATACTATAACTTCTCTCTACTCACGCCTTTTTTCACACCGACATCGATGGACTATCACAATATCCCTATCTACATCGCAGGGGTCAACACAGGGCTGGCAAAACTTGGTGGTGAATTATGTGATGGGTTTCATGTACATTCTTTCCACACACCGGATTATTTACGTCAAGTTTTGATTCCAGCATTTGAAGAAGGTGGAGACCGTACCGGACGCACCCGCGAGGACTTATCTTTATCCTGTGCAATCTTTGTTGTAACCGGACACAACGAAGATGAAATCCAAGAAAGCAAGATTGCCACCAAATCACAGATAGCATTTTATGCCAGCACCCCAAGTTATAGTAAAGTCCTTGAATTGCACGGATGGGAAGACCTGATTCCCGAATTGAATGCCTTGCTCCGGCGCAACAAGTGGGATGAAATGCACACCCGGATTAGTGATGACATGCTGGAACACTTTGCTGTGGTTGCCCCACCCGATGAACTACCTTACAAAGTCCGTGAACGCTACGACGGCTTACTTGACCGTGTCGGATTCTACTTCCCGTTCGAGCCAGATGACGATAGCAAGCGCATCATCTGGGAACATGCGTCTAAAGCAATGGAGAGCTAATGCCGACTATCAAACTCAACGGGCAAACCATCGAATACAGCGTCCGCAAAAGCAAACGTGCCAAACGCATCAGTATGAAGATTGACCCCAATAAAGGATTAGAAGTCGTCTTTCCGGTTGGCATCAAAAGAGCACCATCTGCGGAGGATATCTTGAAACAAAATTCGGCGTGGGTGATTGAGATGATGGGCAAAATGCAAGAACGTCTTGAAACCCGTTTTCAACGTCAATACGAACAAGGGGAAATCTTTCGTTTCCTCAGTGATGACCACACATTGAACATCATCCAGAAGACAAACGGCAACAGCATCACAATCAGTCTGACAGAAACCACACTCGATGTCTCTATCCCGCCCATTATTACACCGAAAGATACCCAAACTATCCAAATGGCTGTCGAGAAGTTTTATCGCCAGCAAGCCAAAGCCTACCTACCTGACCGCACCTATGAAATCGCGGGAATACTTGGCTATGAAGTCAACCGGGTGGTTATCAAAAATCAGAAAACACGCTGGGGCAGTTGTTCGACTAATCACAATATCAACCTCAACTTACGCCTGATGATGACTCCACCCGATGCGATTGATTACATCATCATCCATGAGCTATGTCACCTAACGCATATGAACCACAGCAAAGCCTTCTGGGATTTGGTCGGGGTATATTGTCCGCGTTATAAACACTGGCGCGAGTGGTTCAAGCAGAATAATCAGTTTCTGGTTTTGTAACAAAAGACTGTACAGCAAAATAGCAAAAGGCAACTTTCATGTCAAAAGAGAAACTCGCGGCGGCAAAACAATTTATTCAAGAAAAGCAATATCGTGAAGCCAGAATTATTCTCGAATCTACTGACCATCCAAAAGCTAATGAATGGTTAGCCAAATTACCAAAACCAGACCAATCGCAGAAAATAAAAAATACACCAAGACGCAATTCTATAAATTCGCCAGCGTTTATCTTTATCGCAATTTTTGTTTTACTTGTGACATTTGTATCTGGCGCATTTGTTGGTCAAATCATAGCAACCTATGAACCTCCAATAGGAAACTTGGATGTGACCAGAACTGCAATTCATAACGTAAATTCAACAACCGAAGCTCTCATAAAAGCAACGATTGCGATGTCAACAGAGTTTGCTGAGCAGACGCAAGCTGTGGCAACACAGCAGCTGAGCCCACTCGACCTCACACGTACAGCTATCGCAAATAGTAATGCAACAACCGAAGTTCTCATTCATGCAACGCAAACAGCAGATGCTTTGGACTAATTGAATGACTAAAGAGAAACGTAAGCAAACACCTCGCCGTCTTATTAGACCTGTTCATCTGTGGATTTTTGTCGGCATACTTGCCCTGATAAACGCATTTCTATTTGGATATATCGCTGGTTACGAACTCAATGATGACGGAGTAGAAATCTATGTTGAAACTCAATTTGCAAAACAGATTGCAGAGCAGACAAAAAATCCAACAAATATAATTTATGCAACAGAAAATGCAGTCAAAACAGACATTGCCAACATAGAAGCAACTCAGATAGCAATTGTAGGCGATCAACCCAATGAATAGACAACATAAGCGAATATATTTCTACACAATTTTATGTGTATTACTTTCGATATGTTTGGCTGTTTTAGGCTACATAATGGGTTCTTCCAGCGCATACGATTCTCAGCTGAATTTAACAAGGACTGCACTTTATGGAAACCAAACGACAGAAGCACTTATTCAAGCAACACATGAACAAGCAACACAACAAGTTTATTCAACATGGGAAACCAATATTGTGGTCACACAAACTGCTATAGCAGAGACCAAACAAGCAATCAGCAATATAGTTCAAAGCACACCAACACCCAGATAAATTTAGGAGTACTTATGAAATTTGATATGACATTTTTCCCATCGAATGATTTAACCGCTGATATGGAATCCATCAAGCAGGCAGAAGCAATGGGCTTTGATGGTGCTTGGTCATCAGAGGTGGCGCATAATCCCTTCTTCCCGCTGACACTCGGCGCAAAGGATACCAGCACCATCGAACTTGGCACACAGATTGCCGTTGCCTTCCCACGTAGTCCGATGGTCACAGCACAGATTGCATGGGACTTGGCAACACAATCAAATGGACGCTTTATTCTTGGCTTAGGAACACAGGTACGCGCTCATATCACCCGCCGATTCAGTGACGAGTGGGTAGACCCCATCAGCCGGATGCGTGAATATATCGAAGGGATGCGCGCCATCTGGGATACATTCCAGAATGATGAGCGACTGCGGTATCGCGGTGAGCATTACACCTTTCGTTTGATGGCACCGTTCTTTAATCCGGGGGCAATCGACCATCCGCACATTCCCATCTATATCGCCGGAGTGAATGCCAAAATCAGTAAGCTGGCAGGTGAAGTCTGCGACGGCCTCCATGCACACGGCTTCCACTCAGTCAGCTATCTCGATGAGGTTGTGATGGCAAATGTACAAGCCGGACTCGATACTACTGGAAAGTCGCGCGAGGACTTTGCCATGACAATTCCGGTATTTGTTGTGACAGGGACAACGCCCGAAGAAAAACAAAAAGCCGAAATTGAAGTCAAGTCGAGGATTGCATTTTACGGCAGTACGCCATCATACAAAGCTGTCATGGAACATCATGGTTGGGAGGATGTGCGCGTCAAACTGAGCCAGATGGCACGAGAAAACAAGTGGGATGTGATGTGGCAAGAGGTCACGGATGAGATGCTTCACGAAATTGCGGTTGTGGCTGAACCCGATAATGTCATTCCGACAATTCGCCAACGCTATGCCGGACTCGGTGACCGTATCTGCCTCGAATGGAAAGCCAACAATCTCGACCTGATGCAATCTATCACCCATTATATTAAGGAGTAGCGATGTTTCGGACATTTATCATGATGCTGGCAGGCTTTATCATCGGATTAATTCTCAGTGAAAATGCCCAACTTATTCAACATTCTGTACCAGCAGGCAAGAGTACATCCGGCAATGTCAATCAATTTGTTTTAATTCTTGGGGTTGGCAACAGTGGCAATACATTTGAAATCAACACCGGAGACGATACTAATGTTATTGAAGAATCAGATGAAGTAGAGGAAATTAGCGAAGATGAGTAACCCTTATCAATACGCAATGAACAATCAAAACCGCTTTCTAGACGAATATATTCATCTCCTCAAAATCCCAACTGTTAGCACCCAATCGAAACACGCCGCCGATGTAGCAGAAGCCGCCGACTGGCTTAAGTCTATGATGCTAGACATTGGCATGGACAAAGCTGAGGTCATTCTCATGCCAGAGGGGCGTTGTCCACTGATACTCGGTGAATGGTACGGCGCGGGTGATGATGCCAAGACAGTGATTATCTACTGTCATTATGATGTACAACCGGCTTCAATCGACGATGGCTGGGATACTGAACCCTTCGAGCCAACGATTAAGGATGGGCAGTTGTTTTGTCGGGGTGCAGTTGATAGCAAATTGCATGTCATGGCAAACCTGAAAGCCATTGAATCTTGGCTCGCACAAGATGACAAACCCAAGGTCAATATCAAACTCGTGCTAGAAGGCGAAGAAGAATCTGGTAGTGAAAATATCACTGCCTTCATTGCAAAACACCCCGAACGCCTGTCTGCTGATTATGCGCTCCTATGTGACGGGACAATCCTCGCACCTGACCTACCTAGTTTGACATTCGGTCTGCGCGGATTGACGGCTGTCGAAGTTCATGTCAAAGCTCCTGCAACAGACTTACACAGCGGGCATTGGGGTGGCACGGTACATAATCCACTACAGGCACTTGCGGAAATTCTATCAAAGTTACACGACGACTCCGGCAAGATTACAGTTCCCGGCTTCTATGATGATGTGGTGGAATTAACCGAACAAGAACGTGAGTTTCTCGCCAAGATTGAGCCAGCTATGGAACACGCATGGGACGATGTGGTGCGTGCCCCACAACGTTATGGCGAACAAGGTTACACCATATCAGAGCGTATCGGTGCACGTCCGACGCTAGAAATTAACGGCTTACTCGGCGGGTATACAGGCGAAGGAACAAAAACAGTTCTTCCGGAGAAGGCAATGGCAAAAATTAGTTGTCGCCTAGCCTACAATCAAGACCCTAATAAAATCGCCCAACAAATCCGCAATTACATTTATGAGATTGCTCCACCAACTGTCAGCGTAGAAGTCAAGACATTACAAGACGGTGCGCCAGCAGTACGATGGGACTTGGATTCACCTGCTATGCAAGCTGGGCGGTCTGCCTATATTCATGCGTGGGGATATGAACCTGTTTATGAACTGGTCGGCGCAACTATTCCAATTCTGTCTGCGTTCTCGCAAGTCGTTGACCATGTTGTCAAAATGGGATATGGCTTAAAAAGTGGTCGCGCACACGGTCCGAACGAAAATATCTATCTACAAAACTTCTATAATGGCATCCAAGCTAGTATTAAATTTATCGACGAACTAGGAAAACAACATGAATAATCCTTATCAATATGCAAAAGCCAATCAAGACCGTTTCTTAGACGAGTACATTCACCTGCTGAAAATCCAGACCATCAGCACACAGGCAGAACATGCCCAAGATGTTGCCGATGCTGCCAACTGGCTCAAGGAGATGATGCTGTCTATCGGCATGGACAAAGCCGAAGTGATTCTGATGCCGGAGGGACGTTGTCCGCTGGTACTCGGCGAATGGCACGGTGCAGGCGAGGACGCGCCCACCATTCTGATTTATTGCCACTATGATGTCCAGCCTGCTGTAGTTGAAGATGGATGGGATACCGACCCTTTCACCCCCACAATCAAAGATGGTCGTTTATATTGTCGTGGTGCAGTTGACAGTAAATTGCATGTGATGGCAAATCTGAAAGCCGTCGAATCATGGCTAGCACAAGAGGAAAAACCTAAGGTCAATATCAAAGTTGTGCTGGAAGGCGAAGAAGAATCCGGTAGCGAGAATATCAACGCTTTCATTGCAAAACACCCCGAACGTCTTTCTGCTGATATTGCAGTCATCTCTGATGGCACGATTCTTGACCCCAAACAACCCAGTCTGGTTTTCGGTTTGCGAGGTCTATGTTCATTAGAAGTCCATGTACAAGCTCCGATTGCCGACTTACATAGTGGTCACTGGGGTGGCACAGTCCACAATCCGATTCAAGCCCTGAATGAAATTCTGGCACAACTCCACGACGAAAACGGTAAAGTCACCGTCCCCGGTTTCTATGATGATGTAGACGACTTGACCACAGCCGAACGGTCACTTATCGAACAAGTGTTACCGAATGTGGAAGCTGAGTGGGATGAAGTTGTCGGCGCACCGGAGCGTTTTGGAGAAGCAGGCTATAACACAGCAGAACGGATTGGGTCACGTCCCACACTGGAAATCAACGGCATTATTGGCGGGTATACTGGTGACGGCATGAAAACTGTACTCCCAGCAAAGGCAATGGCAAAAATCAGTTGCCGACTCGTCCCCGGTCAAGACCCAGAAAAGACTGTCAAACAAGTCTGTGATTACATCCAAGAAATCGCCCCATCGAGTGTTAACGTCGAAACGCCAATCATGGAAGCAGGCGCACCTGCGGTAAAGTTGAATGTGTCGTCTACCGCGATGCAAGCAGGCAAGGTTGCGTATACACACGCTTGGGAGGTTGAGCCTGTCTTTGAACTTGCCGGTGGGAGTGTGCCGATTACGTTTGAATGTATGAAAGTCGCCGACGAAATCGTGATTATGAGCTATGGGCTGAAATCCGGTCGTGCTCATGGTCCGAACGAAAACATCTATCTGCAAAATTTCTATAACGGCATTCAATCTACGATTAAGTTTATCGACGAGGTAGGGTCACGCAATGGATAAAGCACTGACACATGCAACGGACAATCACAACACATTCAAAAACCAACTGATTGACCTGCTAAAAATTCCTAGCATCAGCACTGACCCTGCTTACAATGATGAAGTCAGGCGTGCTGGTGAATGGGTTGTCGCGGATATGCAACGCATCGGATTAACGGCGGAACTCATCGAAACCAATCGCCACCCGCTTGTATATGCGGAGTGGTTAGGTGCGGGTGAAGACAAACCCACCATATTATTCTATGGGCATTATGATGTACAACCTGCCTCACTTGAAGATGGATGGGATACTGAACCATTTGAACCAACTGAAAAAGATGGATTTGTCTATGCGCGTGGTGCAGCCGATGACAAAGGACAATTCTTCATCCATGTCAAAGCCGTAGAATCCATCCTTGCTAGTGATGGCAAGCTTCCAGTCAACGTCAAATTTATCATCGAAGGCGAGGAAGAATCGGGCGGTGAAAGCATCGAAGCCTATGTCAAAAGTCACAGTGACCGTTTGAGTGCAGATGTTGTCGTCGTATCCGATACCAGTATGGCAAGCACAGAGCAACCCGTGATTGTGACGGCACTGCGCGGTGGTGTGTCTATGGAACTCCATGTTACCGGACCACAAAGTGACTTACACAGTGGCGCATACGGTGGTGCTGTTCATAATCCAGCCCAAGCACTCGCAGAGATTATTGCACAACTCCACGATACAGATGGACATATCACAGTACCCGGATTTTATGATGATGTAAAAGCCCTCACACCGGAAGAACGCACAGCAATAGCACAAGCCGGATATGATGTCGATGAACTGCAAGCGGAAACAGGTGTTCCTCAGCCTTATGGTGAACCCGACTTTACCATTTTGGAACGCATCGGTGCACGTCCTACACTAGAGATTACAGGGATTGCAGGTGGTTATTATGGCGCAGGCTTCAAAACAGTCATCCCACAAACAGCTTATGCAAAAATCAGTTGCCGTCTGGTTGCCAATCAAAACCCAGATAAAATCTTTGACCTCCTCGAACAACATATTGCCAACATCACCCCACCGACAATTAAAGCCGAACTCATCAAACTAAAAGGTGGGCGTTGGGCACAGATGGACATTGTCAATCCGATGATGCAATCTGCGGTTGAAGCTTATAAGAATGGGTGGGGACATGAGCCAATCTTCATGCGTGAGGGCGGTAGTATCCCGATTGTGGCGCACATGCAGGAGCATCTAAACGTACCTGTTGTGATGATGGGCTTTGGCTTAAATACAGATAATCTCCATGCTCCCAACGAACACTTTAGTCTTGACCACTTCAAGCGAGGTATTCAGACATCCATTCACTTTATCTACGATGTCAGCAAGTAGACAAAACATGGGTAGGCGACTTGTCTACCCATCTCCGATACCATAAAATTCTAACATTTCATCTGTCAACCACTGAAACTTTTCGAGTGTAATCATATGCCCAGCGAGTACAGTCTTTGTTGTCACATTGGATAATGTTTGTTCCGCACGTTGTACAGTCTGCTTCGGATTCACGGCTATATCGTGTGTACCAACGACGATATATACAGGGCAGTTTATACGCTCCAATTCATCATCAGTTAACGGCTTGGGTCCATTCACAGGTTTCAGTGTACTCAGAACACTTTTCATACCCTTACCCATCAAACGGATTCGCTCATTATCCTTATAGTCCGGCGATAACATACGACGCACAAAAAATCGCCCACCCCATTCAAACCCCATCGCAGCGGGTATCACACTTAGAATAAAGGGTATGTTGATAGCACTTAAATCGACGAATCCCCCTGGCACCATCAAAACATTTTGACAATTTTCTCTGGTACAGTAGATGCTGTCTTTAATGATAAATAACCACCACCAGAAATACCACTCAGGTAAACTTGCTCAAACCCCAACGCATCAATGATGTCAGCACCCCATTGCCCATAAGATGCGTCATCCGTTGGTGGGCGGACAGGCGCGCTTTTGCCGGATTGTCCGATTGTATCGGGAAAATGTAAGTAAAAATGTTCGGCAAGTCGTACAATGTCCAGCTCAGTATGTGTTCCGGCTGCATTACCACTCCAGCCATGAAAAAATATAAGCGGTGGATTATGTGATTCACCCACACGCAAAATATGGGTTCGCCCGAAGCGCGTTTCGACAAACAATGATTCTGGTGTAATTTGCCAGTGGAACAACGTTTCATCATAGGTTCGCATCGAACGTTCAAACGCTTCATCGCTCCGATAGAGTTGTCGTAAGTCATCCATGTCTACAGTCAATCTACTGACATATACCATGCTTTGATTGTAGAGGAAGAACACCATATGTGCATCTTCTGGAACAGGTAGGAAATAAGTCCTAACTACCACAAAATTACGCTAAATTACAGTACAATTAAAATAGAATTCGGAACAACATTGAAGGATACATTGTGGCAATCTTACTTTTATGCCGTGGTGATGAAAGCGCACGAGATTTGTTGCGTCAATCTATCATGGCACACTACGGACCTAATCCTGTCGGTTATGAAGCCGTACGCATGTTAGCAGTTGGACGAGTCAGACAGCAGATTAGTCGAATTAATCTATGGCTAAATCTATCACTCGATACACAGTTTCTATTTCCCCATCAGTTTCGCCAAGATTATAGTATCCGACTCTGGAAAATACCTGTATTGAATAAATCCGAGGCATATGACGGTTTACAACATTATCAAAAAGATAGAGACAAACCTGCAGTTACAACCCCATCAGATGCGCCGTACATAAAACTTGTGCAATTGCGGTTACGTGCATTTTCCAGCATGTTACTCTTACCCCTGAACGAGATGCACATTCAACTCACACATGTTGATACACATACTATCATCGCGCAGGACTCTACAACACAAACTGAAGCACGGATGACATTTTATGATAATCATCAACTACAACAAGTTGTAACAACCATTGATGGAAGCCCAACACAATTTCGTGTCAATTTATCCGCAGACGTAACATCTATGGGTTCAGTAAACGCATTCAGGCGTATTGGTGTGTGGTGGGATGATGTATTCAAATATGAACTCTACCCAACACAAATTGAGTTCATTGATAAATTACCTGAAGACACGATCCAGCTAACCTAAAAAGCACAACCTCGATTGGCTGTGCTTCTGGTTATCAGTTTAATATTCTCAATACACTAGGTGTATAGTTCAGGCATGGGTTCTTCCTCTACTTTGAAGACCTTAAAGCCACGTTTCTGATAATTCGCAAGGGCATGAGGACCATCCAAATTACAAGTGTGCAACCAAACCCGCGTTGCATCCATCTTCCATGCTCGGTCAATACCATGACTCAGAAGATGTTTGCCCAAACCGCGCCCCATATAATCACGGCGTAACCCAAAGTACATAATTTCTACAGACCCATCATCATGTCTGTATAACTCGACATACCCCGCCGGAGACCCGCTTACATATAGGACATGCACCTGTGTATCGTTAGAGGACAAAATTTTACGCAACTCACTATTGGACATCACCAATCGGTCACGCCATGCCCATTCTTCACCAACGGATTGGTATAAGAATTTATAGAAGGCGAGGTCAGGCATTTCCATTTTGACGATTTCAATATCCGTCGCCTGAACAAATGATGGAGCAAACTCTGCCGTAGATGACATTTCAAGATATGTTGTTATCAATACATCAGGCTGATTTGCAGCAAGTACCATAAAAGTGTATCCCCAATTTAATTGGCTTAAGATATATAAAGAATAACCAGAATTTCGGTATCACATCATAGTACAATCTTACAAAAATCTCCGCATGAGCCTAGACAAAACTTACAAAATGGCGTTGATATGAATAAAGTCTAGGCGTTTTGAGTATAAACAAACATCAACACAAGGGAATTATGAGTATAACATTAACATCAGCCTTCTTCTTGTTTTCAAATATATCTACACTGCAAGTTTTCGCGTAAGATTATACAAAAGCTATCTGATAATTAGTTGTTTTAAAATAAATCATTCTCAAAAGACTCGTCTTAGGGGGCAGTTCACAGCCATGTGACCTGTCCTTTTTTTGTCAGACAACAAGATATAGGAAAGGCTATATGCAAATTATCGATTCCGACATGCCTTATGAACAATTTCTCGCTATTTTTGAAGGGGTTCATGCCGAATGGATTGACGGTGTTGTCTACCAATTGCCAAATCGGTCAGTTGCGCATCAGACCATACTGCAAACACTCGACAGATTATTTACTTGCTATTTAAAAAAATATCCTATCGGGCAACATTTGATTGCACCGGCAATTCTGCGTGTGAATAGTGTTTCATCAGCACGCTGCCCTGATATTCAAGTATTGGTTGGTGACAATACACAGATTAAGCATGGACATGAAGTGAATGGTCCAGCAGATGTTGTTATCGAGATAATCTCTGAACATCACCATACTTATGAACGGGGTGATAAATTTATCGAATATGAACGCGCTGGTGTTGGTGAATACTGGATTATTGACCCGATACGCGAAGAATGCCTTATTTATAGGTTGGATGCACAGTATTTTCAACGTGTTGACCCGTCACAAGATGGGACATATCACAGCCAACGTTTGAGCCACTTTCAGCTACCGTTAAATCTTTTGTGGTCTGCGCCATCGGATGCTAAGATACAGCAATTAGTCGATTCAATGTAGAACGAGATACCAATGAAAATCGTCTTTCTAGGAGATAGCCTGACATGGGGTGGTTATGGTGGAAACTTCGTTGATGTCGTTGCCAATCAGTTGTCAGACCATACCATCGTTAACGCGGGTGTCGGTGGTGATACGGTTGTTAATCTCTACCGTCGCTATGAAGAAGTCATTGAAGAACACAATCCAGATATTATGTTTGTGATGGTTGGTGGCAATGATGCGGCATCATATACTATGCCAGACACACAAATCTACTATCGCTCCAACAAGAAAATCGAAAACGGTATTGTTACCCCAGAGATATTTGAGCAAACCTATCGTGACTTACTCACGGAATTACAAATTAATCACATCATCACCTTCGTCGGACTCGCCCCAACAGAATACAATCCAGTCCTTAAGCAAGCAAAACACGATTTTAATATAATTGCACAGCAAGTAGCACAGTCGTTAAATATCGCTGTACTTGACCTTGAGCAACCATTTGCGGTTGAATCCATCCCTGACCGTGAACCTGTCAGCCTTAAATTCATTCAAGACATCGGCTATCGTGTCACATCAGGCTGGCAAGATTTTGAAGCAGAGCGTGACAAATATGGTTATACATATACTTTTGATGGCATGCACTTGCTCCCATCATCTGCTGATAAAATGGGAGACCTTGTTGCTAAATTCTTGATGAAACATATGTAATTGTAATGTCCGGTATGTTTTCAGAAATAAATAATCACATATTTTGCTGGTTGCGGACAATGCAGGCATTGTCCCTACAGGGTTTTCGCTGTTTTTCGTAGGGATGAACCTGCGTGTTCATCCGTCAGCCTTTATGCAATTTCTTTCCAGACTTTACATAAGGACACCCCTATCGAAGTGCCCTCATATCATTAGCGAATTTTACTGGACTAGTCATACTGTACGGTGGTTTCACTACGAGTAGATTTCGTATCCGAGAAAATGATACGGAAGGCGCGGACAATAATCCAACCCAATAATGGATATACAACCAGAGCGAAGATTGATGCAATTTCAATTACGCCACCTGTGTATGTAATGTTGGGGACGATTGCCTGAAATGGCAAAACAAAAATCTGGGTAATTGAATAGATAAAATCTACGAAACCGCTACCTGCATTTGCACCAATTGCCTGTAGGATAAGGCGGAATACAATAAGCACCTCTACTACCCCGAACACAAGCCATATGAACTTGCTGATACGAGATACAAGAACCGCTTGCGTAGATGGTGATGACTCGACCACACGACGCTTCTGAACATAATCACCATTGTGATGGACTTCAACATGTTTGTTTTGTTGGACTGTCATAGATTGTCTCCTCTGATACGTTTATGGTGACAGAGTAGGCTTCTAATATGAGCAGTTCACTTTCCCCATTATCAAAATAAGGTTAGAATAGATGAATATCAGATGAGTTAGATGCAGGAAAAACCATGCAGTTAGATACTAGAGGCATTGCCCGTGCGACCCGTTGTTTATGGTCACTCCAAGAAGCCATGACCGAAATTGAAGGTCTCCTCATTACACAAGCCGACGGCATCACTATTACTTCAACACTACGAGGTGTTGATAGTATCCAACGGTTGTCGGCAGTCACCAACACCCTATTTATGCTGGGTGAGGATGTCAGCGACCAGTGGGGACGTGGGCAGGCACATGAAGTCCGCATGCGAATCAAACCACCCGAACCGAATAAACCCGATTACTTTGTTAGCATCAAGCCCTTGACCAATTCCGCTGTATTGACTGCTGTGTTTGTTGAAACTGAGCAACAGGACAAGGTAGACTTGAATGTGGATTTGGCAACCGATTATCTGGTTTCTCTATTAGAAGGTGATAATCCAACTCCGGTCAATTGGTATTGATAACAAGGCACTTGCCCTAAACAGTCGCTATCATTAATATAACGGCAATCAACTTACAGGTTAAGGAAATTTGATGTCGTTAATTCGCCGTGTCCAAAACTCAGTACAATTGCGCTTATTTAAATTCGTATCAACTGAACGTTTAATCGAACAGATACGCAACGGTAAGGGTGCATCTAATCCAACTATCATCACCGCATTAAAAGAGCGATTGGCACATCAAGACGGCACACTATCCGAAGTGGATTGGTCATCGACAATATTAGATAAGGTGGTGCTTTCGTCCTGTCAACTGCAAGGAATCGACTTCTCCAATGCACAACTCAGCTATTCATATTTCGCCTACTCTGACCTGACAAACGCACAATTCGCCTCTGCCAACCTCAGCGATGCTCATCTACGTGAAGCCAATCTAACATCAGCAGACCTAACATCAGCAATATTACATCGTACCAATTTTGCCCGTGCCAATATGCAAAATGCCAACCTGACTTCGGCTGATTTAACATCAGCGAACTTATGGCGCACTGACCTTTGTGGGGCGAATCTAACGGGTGCAACCTTGAAGGAAGCCAATTTTACAGATGTAAAGATTGATGAGACTACGATTTTCCCCGATGGCACAACAGGTCACAGTGAAGTCGATTGGGCAAAATTTACCGAACGCAATTAATCTAATCAGGATTAGATTTTAACCTCAAATCCATGTACAATACCCCTCATAGTTCTATTGAAACTAAATCTATTTAATAGGAGGAATATACCTTGCACGTTGTAACCTTCACACGCAGTACGCCTGATACTGCCGCAAAAGTGTGGGTGGGCGATGATGGTAATGTCACATGGGGTGATGTTGCAACTGTCGTGAACCCGTGGGATGAATACTCCCTAGAAGAAACCATTGTTCAAGCAAAAAACGGTGGCGGTGATGCAACCGTTATCGCACTCGGTTCTGATATGCACAACGACGCACTCAAGCATAGTATTGCGATGGGCATCAAGAACGCGATTCGTGTTAATGAAGATGGTGCAGACTTGACCGATAGCCTCGTTTGGGCAACCCTCGCAGCTGGAGCAGTCAACAAACTTGGCGATGTCGATTTGGTCATCTTCGGTAAAGAAAGTGTCGATGTCGGCACAGACCAACACACCTATCAGCTCGCCCGCAAACTTGGTTGGACAATGCTCAGCTATGTCTCAAACATCCTCGAAGTAGACTATGATGCTAAAACAATCAAAGTCGAAAAGACACTCGAACAGGGCAAACAAGTTGTCACTGCACAATTGCCAGCGGTCATCAGTGTTATGAAAGGCATCAACGAACCACGCTATCCGAACTTCCTAGGCATTCGTAAAGCATCCAAAGCACAAATTCCTGAATGGACTGCTGCCGACCTTGATGTAGAGTTACCTGCAAGTACAACCAGCGTTGTCTCATACAGCAACTTGCCAGAACGCGAAATTAAGACAGAAATTATTGATGGTGATAGTGTCGAAGCCAAAGCCGAAGCCCTTGCCGACCGTCTGTTTGAGGAGAAAGTGTTATGAGTGTCTTTGTATGGATTGAAACCTTTGAAGGTGAAGCCAACTCAACCAGTTGGGAAGCTGTGGGTGCAGCCAAAACCCTTGCCGATGCGATGGGAACAGATGTCACTGCATTAGTATTTGGTGAAAATGCCAGTGCGATTGGGGCGACTGCCGGACAATACGGCGCGTCGAATGCGATTGTCTGTGAAGATGATAGTCTCTCACCATTTCGCCTTGAGCCTTATGCGGCATTGTTAACCAAACTTGTCGAAGATAATAGCCCTTCGGCAGTGGTTGCAGTTGGCACAAATCGTGGACGTGAGCTGATGTCAAGTTCCGCAGCTGACACAAACTCTGGTCTACTAACAGAAGCAGTCGAACTCAGTACAGATGGAGACACAATAAAGGCTGTCCGCCCAGCTTATGCCGGCAAGGTCATGCAAGAGATGGCAAGTAGCACTGCGACAAAGTTTATCACAATTCGCGGTCGTGCCTTTGCATCTCCTACACCTGATGAATCTGCCTCCGCAGATGTCAGCACGGTAGAACCTACACTTGGTGCGGGCGACATTACGGTACAAGTCGAAAGCTTTGAATCCGAAGTGGGCAAAGTCAATCTGACCGATGCAGCGATTATCGTCAGCGGTGGGCGTGGTATGGCTAATAATCCCGAAGATGCCCCTGCCGACCAATCCGGTGATGATGCTACCATCTGGAAAGCAAAACACGGATTCGACAATACAATTCAACCATTGGCAGGTGTACTCGGTGCAGCGGTGGGCGCAAGTCGTGCGGCTGTTGATGCCGGATTCATCCCCTATGAGCATCAAGTTGGGCAAACAGGTAAAGTCGTGAATCCTGATTTGTATATTGCCTGTGGTATCAGCGGTGCGATTCAGCATCAGGCAGGTATGCGGGGCAGTAAAATCATCGTCGCAATCAATAAAGATGCCGAAGCTCCTATCTTCAAACTTGCGAGTTATGGAATTGTGGGTGATTTATATGAAGTTGTACCTGCATTGACCGAAGCCCTCAAGAAAAAATTAAGCTAAAATACACAAGAGTCTGTCTAGCGCAGGCTCTTTTATCCTAATTTTAGCCTTAACTCACTTCCTACTCATTGACCCTCGCTACTCTATGGTGAACTTGTTTAGTTTTTCACAAAGATTATCCTTCATATCTCACAATAGTTATTATTCCTAGTATTTGATACTGTAACACTTTTATATAGATTCGTTCACCTGACAAGGTTGACACTTATATGGAACTTGCCCTTTTTACTGGTGTACCTTTCGTCTTAGCCTTTGCATTAGCAACACCGTTTCTAAGGCAAACACTAAACAAAACCGTACAAACTTACCTCACCGCAATAGCGATGGGTGTATTATTTTTTGGATTCCTCGGATATTTTCCACACATCCAAGATAGTCCCGTTATCCAAACGATTGACTGGATACCAAGCTTAGGCATAACTCTATCCTTCTATTTAGATGGATTATCTTTGATGTTTGCCCTTATCGTTTCTGGTATCGGTGCCCTCATCTTCTTCTATGCCGGATTCTATTTTGACGAAGCAGAAGAACATAATCGTTTCATCGTATGGTTATTAGGCTTCGCTGGTGCGATGCTGAGTGTGGTCTTATCTGGCAACCTACTGATGACCTTCGTTGCATGGGAGCTAACGAGTATTACCTCATTTATGCTCATCGGCTTCAAAGGCAACAAGTATGCTGATGCCCGTGAAGGTGCATTCCGTGCGTTGTTTATTACTGGTGGCGGTGCGCTGGCACTCATCATCGGTATTGTCATGATGAGTGCAGCCGCTGGACAGGTACTCTATCCTGATGAAGGTATTCGATTTGTTGCCGACATTGAAACACTACTTACAGCAAAAGACCTATACACCCATGAATGGTTTCCAGCCTTTACAATTCTGATTGTAATTGGCGCATTCACAAAGAGTGCACAGTTCCCATTCCATTTCTGGTTACCGGGTGCAATGAGTGCGCCAACGCCAGCAAGTGCTTATCTACATAGCGCGACAATGGTTAAAGCAGGTATCTTCTTGCTGGCACGCCTATCACCTGTGATGTATCAAAACGAACTTTGGTCACAAATTCTCGTGACGTTCGGCTTGTTGACGATGCTAGTCGGTGCTGTGTTTGCGGTTAAACAACGTGACCTCAAAGGTTTGCTTGCCTACTCAACCATCAGCAAATTGGGTGCGATTGTTGCAATGATTGGTCTACCGGGGCAAAACGGTCTAAAAGCTGCCTTTGTCGGTATCATTGCTCATGCCCTCTACAAGTCAGCATTATTCCTTGTCGCGGGTACAATCGACCATGCAACTGGAACTCGTATCATTGATAAACTCGGTGGGTTACGTAAACAAATGCCTGCCATGCACATCGTGACCGTTATCTCTGCCCTATCTATGGCAGGTGTACCGTTCTTCCTCGGCTTCGTTGCCAAAGAGACACTTATTGATGCGATGTGGAATTATAGCGAACCAAATACAATAATCATACTTGGCACAACAGTTGTTAGCTCTATTTTGACAGCCCTCGCTGGTTACATGCTCATTTATGATGTGTTCTGGAAAGAACCCACTGAGGAGATTCATTTTCACAAACCACCTAATCTCATCCGCTTTAGTCCGCTGATGTTGTCTTTAGGCTCAGCATCACTTGGTTTCTTGCTTGAACCTGTCATCATACCCTTGTTAGAGGTCGCTGTCCCGAAAGAGTTTGTCCTATATCTATTCCCCGGTATCAATGACATATTCTTGATGAGTATGGCGATTATCGTTGCGGGACTGGTCTTGTTTTTCGTCCGCAATACACTCATCAAATTCATTGTATTCCCAATATCTGGTGATGCTGTCTACAAAGAGTTATTGCGCTACATTGACTGGGTAGGTGACAATATTCTCAAGACGCAATCCGGTTATCTTCGTTACTACCTAGCGATTATTCTAGGTACAGTCGCAGCAGTGATCATCGGTTCAGGGACACTCTCGACTGTTGCAAGCAGTGCATCACTATTCCCTACAGATTTATCAGTAACAACAATAGAACTATCAAAAATATTCATGTTGTTCCTAGTTGTAGTAACGGCGTTTTTGACTGTGTTCGTGCGTGAACACCTCAAAGCCGCGATAGCTTACGGTGTCTTTGGGTATGCGATTGCGACAATATTCTTGATTGAACCCGCCCCAGATGTTGCACTGGTACAATTTCTCGTCGAGACAATGGGTACAGTGCTAATTATCCTTATGCTGGGTCGTATCAGCTCACAAAAACGCCAAGAAGTGATGGCAAAGCTATGGCAAGGTCGCCATCGTCATAATTTCGGACTATTGCGCGACATCGGTATATCAATCGTTATCGGTCTAGCAGTGTTTGTCTTCTCTCTGACTGCACTACAAAATCGTCCTGAACGTCAGTCAATTGCGCAATGGCATTTAGAAAATACTGAAGTACAAGAAGTTGATGATGTCGTGGGTGCTGTCGTTGCCAAGTTCCGTGGTACAGATACCCTTATCGAAATCATGGTGTTTGCTACAGCGGGTCTTGGTATTCTAACGTTACTATCTCGTGGACGACAAGTTGACAGCCCGATGATTCCAGACCCCAAAAATATTAAGCGATTTGATGAGTTCAATGAGGAGATTGTCGAAGAGATACAAGACGCGACAAATCTCTCTACACCGTTTACGAGGTCGGTGTCGGCTATCGTGTTACCGATTGCGATACTTATCAGCATAGCGCAAATATTATACGGCAGTAATGGTCCCGGTGATGGCTTTACCGCTGGTGTAACAACGGGTCTTGCAGCTGCATTATGGTATGTCGTGTTTGGTTATGAAGAAACTAAACGTCAGTTGCCGTGGTTCCGCCCGACACAATTTGTACGCTTCGGTTTGGTACTCGCAATCATCAATGCTATCTTCCCCGTCTTTGTCGGTGGTAACTTTATGGGTGTTTTCCAGTTTGATAAGGCACTAGGTATTTATGATGCAGTTGGTTCGCTAGGGTTACACATTACCTCTGCATTGATATTTGAAGTTGCAATTGCCATCACAGTAATGGGGGGAATCGGCATTATCATGGAAGCCATCGCCCACCCTAAAGAAGTACAAACATTTAACGATGAATTGGACAACATGTCATGATTGAATTTATGTTTGCTCTAACCATAGGTACACTATTTGGCATCGGTGTATTCCAGATTTTGCGCCGTGATTTGATTAAAGCCGCAATCGGATTTGCGATTTTATTCTCCGCAATTAATCTATTCTTCCTTGCAGTTGGCGCATTCGATGGCGAATTTTCACCCTTTGTCAGTAATGTAAACGAAGGACGTGCTGTCAGCGACCCTTTGGTACAAGCATTGATTCTGACTGCGATTGTGGTCAGCTTCGGTAGTTACTCACTCGTGTTAGGGTTCGTCAATATTATCTCACGGCGTTTCGACACAGTTGATTCTAATGAAGTCAACAACTTACAGAATTAGGACATAGTGACCATCTTCTATGGAAAATAATCTCTACATACTCGGTACACTCGTTACACCAATCATTGGTTCAATTGTTGCGCTTATCTTTGCGAAACACAACAAATTGCAACGATACATTGGTGTGGCTGCAAGCATGATAACGTGGTTATTAAGTGGCGTGCTCATCTCACAGGTATATTCAATTGGTGTTCAAACCTATGAATTAGGTGGGTTTCCACCGCCATTTGGTATTGTCTTAGTGGCAGACACGCTCGGTGGATTGTTCACATTTATGGTCGCAACAGTCATGGTCGGTGGTTTGCTCTTTGCACTACATGGTAAAGACAAGTGCATGACCTACCCTGCTTTCATTCCGCTATTCCTAATGATGGAAGTAGGGCTTGTCGGCTCGATGCTCACAGGTGACCTGTTCACGCTGTTTGTATTTGTAGAACTTACGATGCTTGCATCCGTATCGTTGACAGCTATATCAGATGACCCGTTTGGTTTAGAAGCGGCACTCAAATATATCTTCATCAGTTCAATGGGTACATTGTTCTTGTTGCTTGGTATTGCGGCGATGTATGCAACTCTAGGCACACTAAATATGGCACATATGGCAGACTTACTTGCCACTGGTGAACGACCACTGCTTGCACCGGCTGCCGCTATCATGTTGTTATGTGCATTTTTGTTGAAGGGTGGTGTATTCCCCTTCCACTTCTGGCAACCCGACTTCCATATGACTGCACCAACACCTGTCCATGCGATGCTATCGTCAATCGTTGTCAAAGTTGGTGTATACGGCATTTTACGTCTCATTACGCTCCTCTTCACAGAAGAAGCGGTTCTATTACAGGGTTGGCTGATTCTATTAGGTGTAATTGGTATTGTGTTTGGCAGTTTAGGCGCATTACGAACCTATGATGCTAAACGGATGCTCGCCTACTCAACATTTGCACAGGTTGGTTTCATCCTCGTTGGGATTGGTTGGGGTAATCCTATTGCTCTCATCGGTGCGATTGTCTACGCATTTAATCATGCGTTTATCAAGTCGGCATTGCTGATGCTGGTTGGTGTTGTATCGAGTTATACAAAAATCAAGACAGCAAAATTTGCAGATATTAACGGTATTGGTAGTAAGATTCCGGCATTAACAGGTTGGTTATTGTTCCTCGGTGGTTTATCGCTAGCAGGCATTCCGCCATTGAATGGATTCATCAGCAAATTGGCACTGATTCGTGGTGGCATACAAAGCGAAGATTGGTTAACACTTATCTTCATCATTGGTGCAGGTATTCTTACTGTCATGTATATGATACGTGGTTGGCAAAGTATCTTCCAACAAAAACCACTAGAGACAACAGTTGAGACAAAACCCATCGGTGAAGGTGATAGTCTCCTAGCACCTTTCTTACTGATTACAGGATGTATTTTACTGGGTGTATTCTTTGCAGAACCTCTCATGATTCTTGTTACAGAGACAGTCAACCAAATCCTTGACCCCAATATCTACATCTCTGCTGTTGGCTTAGCCTTAGGATCATAATACGATGCTATTAAAACGATTGATACTCGCTGTACCGCTAGCAATTGGATGGACAATCTACACATCCCAAACCACAATTGGTAATGTTATATTGGGGTATACATTCAGTGTTATTGTTCTTTTCGCTATCGGTACAAAAAGTGAAAACTTCAAACTTAAAAATCTCCCTGTGCAGGTTATCAATACAGTCCTGTATGTCTTTTTTCTAGCCTATGAAATTCTCATCACAGGGATGTCTGTTGCCCGTCTCATCCTGCACCCAAACCTTCCCATCAAGCCCGGTATGCTCAAAATTAATACGCAAGACGAAACAGAAAACCCTGTTATCTCTGCGATTAGCGCACATGGCATTACAATTACACCGGGGGAGATGGTGGTCGATTTTGAAGAAACCTCTGAAGATGGTGTCCTAATGATTATCCATAGCCTACAAATTGAACAGACCATCTCGAATTTGAATGACGACCAAGCAAAACGTCTGAATCGAATAAAAGGAATCCTTGGTTATGATTGATTCACCACTTGTACAAACTGCCGTCCAAATTATCCTTTTGATTATGATTAGCTTATTGATTCCCGCATCATACGGCATTGTCTTTGGTAAAACCTTGCCAGATAGACTCTTAGCTGTCGAATTGATTACGACCTTGCTCATCGGGATTATCGTACTGCTTACTTTAGTGGAAGGGTCGCAGGTATTTATTGACCTTGCGATTGCCCTAGCAGCATTTGCATTTATCGGCACAATTAGTGTTGCTCGTTATATTTCAGAAGGGCGTGTATTTTAATGATTGGCGAATTCATCGGCATCGCTGCTTTGGTGTTTGGCTTATTCTTTTGTATTGTTGGAGTTGTAGGTGTCATAAGAATGCCAGACATCTACACCCGTCTTCACGCATCTGGTAAAGTTGCAGTTCTCGGTATCTATGGTTTGCTCATTGGTGCCGCCATCATCATGCCAGACATCACCCTCAAAGCCCTAGCACTCGGTCTATTCATCCTCATTACAAGTCCTGTTACCTCGCATGCAATTGGTGCGGCAGAGTATCGCCGTCAAGAAATTGTCGAAGAACTCGTAGAGATGCAATCTGAGTCAGACGGTAAAGAGGTAGATGTAGACTCCATTGACATCACAGGTTACCTTGCTCGCTCGACAGTTCAAGACATTATGGAAGCGCGTACCCGCTCGATTGAAGAGCGTTCCGACCCTGATGAAACATAATCCAACCCGAGCCTCCACCCATCATTCTAGCTAAGGGTTAACTAGGTTACTAACAATTACTAATAATTTGCAAACATTTGCAAGATGTGCCATGATAGATATTCGTGAATACTTCATGACACATCTTTAACATTGATTAACTAAATATAGTAGTAAAATAAAATTAAGACAGTAATTAAAGCTAACAAATCAGTGTCGGGCAAGTGGAAACTAAATGAATATGAAATTATCGACACACGAAGCCAGCCAATTCTTCGAGCAAGCCTACGAAGAAAATGCGCTTAATATGGTCTTAGTTGACAAGCATACCCATGCAATTTTATCTGCAAATAAACAAGCTCTCATATTCTATGGTTATACCTTAGACGAAATACAGTCTTTATATTTCACCGACCTATGTGTCACAGACATTGATGACGACCCTGAACTTGAACGTGGATTAGATGGAGACCTAGCCCTATTTTCCATCACACAACGCACCAACGCCGGTATCCTCAAATACATGGAAATCCATGCAAGCACAACATCACTTCAAAATGCAGAACAACTCTTGTTAATCTGTATTGATGCGACCGAAAGACAGCAACACGAAAAACATCTACGAGATAATGAGTCTCGTCATCGCATTATTGCCAACTTCAATCATGACTGGGAATATTGGATAACCGCTGATGGTCTCATCGGGTATATGTCACCATCATGTGAACGTATTACCGGATACACCGTTGATGAATACACCCAAAATCCAAACCTAATTAATGACATCATTCATCCAAGTGATATGAACCAGTGGCAGGAACACCTCAGCACACGCACTGAAGAAATAGTCACAAATACCGAATTTCGCATACAACACAGAGATGGTCAAATTGTATGGATAGACCATGTCAGCCAGATAATAATTGATGAACATGGGAATTATCTTGGACATCGTGCCAGCAACCGAGATATTACACAACGCAAAAAAATCGAACAGCAACTTGAACAAAATAATGAGATTCTCGAACTCGCAGTTGAAAGTGCTGGCATGGCAATGTGGACATGGGACATTGCAAACAATCACCTTGAGTATGATGAAAACTGGGCAGGATTACTTGGATATTCGTTTGAAGATATTCAACCGATGAATAACATATGGGAGCGTTTGGTACATCCACAGGATAAACAACGTTCTGTTGAGCAGATGAATAAAGTTTTGTCTGGTCAAATCCCCCGACTCGAAATTGAGCAACGGCTTCAAAATAGTGATGGCGACTGGCGTTGGTTCATGTCACGCGGTACAGTCATTGAGCGTGCGAATGACGGCACTCCCGTACGGTTTATTGGACTCGATATTGACATCACCGAACGCAAAAAAAATGAGCAAGATGCTTTCCAATTTGAGCTAGAACGCCAGCGCATTGATGTTCTTGCATCATTTATGCAAAGTGCCAGACACGAATTTAAAACACCACTATCACGTATCAATACAAAAGTATATTTGATGAAACGTGCTGATGATGCCGAAAAGCGTGAGGCAATCGGCGATGAAATTGAAGCACAAGTCGCAGAAATTAATCATCTGGTCGATTCCATGATGCTAATGGCTCGGCTAGATACCATTAGCACGATTCCAAATAGTCCAGTTGATTTACGCGATATACTCAATACCCTAATCAACGAATTTGAACATGAGATTAAAGCACGTCAACTTCATTTTGTTGCGGAAATCCCAACACAAGTCCGTAGATTAAGAGGGAATACAAATGACCTTTACGAAGCCTTCTTCCGGATAATTGATAATGCTGTGCGTTACACACCGACTGGCGGTCATATCACACTCACACTTAAATTAACAACCAGTCACATCATTATTGAAGTAAAAGATACAGGAACTGGCATTTCCGAAGAAAACCAACAACATATCTTCGAGCGATTCTTCCGTGAAGACAAAGCCCATAACACCTCGGGCATTGGGCTTGGGCTACCGATTGCAAAACGAATCATTGAACAACATCATGGACATATTCGTGTTGCAAGCCAATTAGACATAGGGACAACGGTACAAATTCAATTACCAATCCGCTCTGATTAACTTGCAAAACCTCATTGTCAACGCCATAATCAAATTCAAATTAGATTAGATTTGGATACAGACTTATGGAACGTACCATTTTTGAAGAAGAACATCAGATGTTTCGTGACGCATATCGTCGTTTCGTCGAGAAAGAACTTGCGCCCCATCACGAAGATTGGGAAAAAGCAGGGATTGTATCGCGTGATGTATGGCTGAAAGCTGGCGAATATGGTTTTCTGGGTATGGATGTACCTGAAGAATATGGTGGCGGTGGCATCAAGGACTTCCGTTACAATACCATCATGGCAGAAGAACACGCCCGCCTCGGTATCTCCGGTCCCGGCTTCGGCTTACACAATGACATAACTATCCCCTACATATTAAATTACGGCACAGATGAACAGAAACAGCGTTGGTTACCCAAGATGGTATCCGGTGAAATGATTACAGCAATTGCAATGACCGAACCCAACACAGGTAGTGACCTTGCCAGTGTAGGCACAACAGCCATCAGAGACGGTGATTGCTATATCGTCAATGGGTCAAAAACATTTATCACCAATGGCATCCATGCCGACCATGTTATTGTAGTTGCCAAAACCAATCCTGACCAAAAACACGGTGGCATCAGCCTAATTGTTGTTGAACGTGGTATGGACGGGTTTAAGCGCGGGCGTAATCTCGATAAGATTGGTCTGAAAGCACAGGATACAGCTGAGCTGTCTTTCGATGATGTACGAGTCCCTATTAAAAACTTGCTCGGTGAAGAAGGACAGGGGTTCTATTACCTGATGGAACAACTCCCACAAGAACGCCTCGCTATTGCAGTGGGTGCAGTTGCCGTGTGCGAATCTGCCCTCAGCTGGACAATGCAATACTGCCAAGAACGGACTGCATTTGGTCGCCCGATTGGGTCATTCCAGAACTCCCGCTTCAAACTCGCAGAGATGAAAACCAAAACACAGGTTGCGCGTGTCTTTGTAGACCATTGTGTCATGTTGCTGAATGCAGGCAAGCTCACAGCTGAGGAAGCGGCGATGGCGAAATATTGGACAACTGAGATTCAGCTTGAGGTCGTTGATGAATGCCTACAATTGCACGGTGGTTATGGATATATGCTGGAATATCCGATTGCACGGGCTTATATTGATTCACGAGTACAGACGATTTATGGGGGTACCAACGAAATCATGAAAGAAATTATCGGTCGCTCAATGGGATTCTAAATTGCTTAAGGATGGGCGACAATGCCTATCCACTCCCCTATCCTTTAGCAATATACAAGGCAATTTCTTCAAGTTCGTTCTGGCTGAGATTACCTGAATTCTTGAGTAAACCATTTGCTGCAGCTCGTTTTAACGCAACTCGTGTTTCCTCAAAATGGAAAACATTCCGTAACGTAGACATCGCATCGGGTCCGCCAATTTCCGCCATAATATTCAGAATCGCCACCCCTTCTGAGTCGGTCACACCCGCATAAAATTCATCAATCAATGGGTCAACCGCCATCTCATCCAACGACAAGATAATCATCCGTGCCGCCTGATGAATCAGAGGGTTCTCATCAGCTAACTGCTTAACCAATTGGGGGAAATTTATATCTGACATCATATACATCCAAATAAAAAGGGCACAACATTGCACCCTTATTATAGCTCAAATCTGTGTGTCAGTGTGATTACGAACGTTTCCAGATGTGGCGGAAGACTGGATTTTCATTCGATTGCAGATGGTCAAGCAGATTGACAACGACAAATCCTACAACCAGCAAAAGAATAGCAATCACAAAATCTCCCGATGCAAAATCAGGAATAATATTCTGTTCTGCCAGACAACGAAAATCTCCATGACGGTCAAGGTCACTGGCAAGGCAGTCTTTCCACGGATAAATTTTCCACAAAGACCCCGCCATAAAGCCGACTAGTAATGCCACTGTCATATCGTAATAGCGTGCCAGCAGAAAACTCAGAACCCGTGAGAAGGCAATGATACCGACCACTGCGCCAATGCCCACAAAGATTATCGGTGGCAAATCACGGTTGCTGACTGCCGACAATATATAGTCATACTGTCCCATAATCAACAACATAAACGAGCCAGAAATCCCCGGCAAAATCATCGCTGTGATTGCAATCATACCACTGACAAATAGAACAGGTGGTGAATGATTCCCTTCAGTAGGCACAACATTGACAATGACAAATGCCACGACCGTACCAATAATAAACATACCCGCTGTCATCGCCGACCACTTGACCTTCGCACCAACAGTTACAATCGAAGCCAACACCAACCCAAAGAAGAACGCGAATAGTAGAACCCGTCCCTGTGGGTCATCCATCATACTACTGAGGAAACCGGATAAGGTCACAATAGCAGTCAACAACCCGAGACCCAATGCCAACAAGAATTTGAATGATACATGCTCCAGCAATTCTTTAATCTTAAAGCTCAAGCCGAGGCGAATGGCATCAATATTAAACGACTTAATCGCATTGATGAGTGTTTCATAGACACCAAGAATAAACGCCATCGTGCCACCACTAACCCCCGGCACAATATCCGACGCACCCATCGCAAAACCTGTGAAGAACAGGCGCAAATACTCCATTGGTGTTTGCGGGTTGGATAAATCTTCTCCGTGTGTTTCAGTTGATTCTGGGGTTTCTGCCCCATGTCCTTGCAAGGTCATTTCTTCATTTTTCTGCATTCAGTTTATGCTCCATATTATTCTTGCGATACGGCGAAATATCATGCCCGATGAAACATAGGAGGTCAATCCCAAACGTGCTACAATCACCGACAAATTATTTGTGTTGGGACAAGGACAATCAAATGCCGTCTGTAATTATCGTGCATGGTGGTGCAGGAAATTGGAATCCAGAGTTTAATGAACAAGCGACACAAGGCGTACATCAAGCGACAAAGTTGGGGTGGGATGTCTTAAATGACGACGGAACTGCCCTCGATGCCGTTGAGAAAGCTGTTAACTATCTCGAAGACCATCCACTCTATGATGCCGGAGTGGGAAGCCATTTAAACAATCGTGGTGAAGTCGAGATGGATGCTATCGTTGTTGATGCCAATAACTTTAATTATGGTGCAGTTGCTGGTGTTAAAACTGTTCAACATCCGATTTCACTCGCCCGTCGTGTACTTGAAGATACGGAACATTGCTTTTTCGTCGGACAAGGTGCTGATGACCTCGCGCATCAATTGGGCTTTCCGTATATGCCGAATATCGAATTTGTCACCGATGATGAACTGATGAAGTTTCGTAAAGACAAAGTCGAAGAATCCGGCGCAACAGGCACAGTGGGTGCGGTTGCATTAGACAGTCATGGCAATCTCGCCGTCGCAACCTCAACAGGTGGTGTCCGCAATAAGATGCCTGGTCGTGTCGGAGATTCGCCATTGTTTGGTTCGGGCGCATATGCTGATATTGCGCTCGGTGGTGTAAGTTCCACTGGAGTTGGTGAGCAAGTCATGCGTTATCTACTTGGACATTATGCCGTACATCAAATTGGAGCGACTCAAAATGCACAATCTGCTGCAACTGCTGCGGGCAGATTTATCCAGACCAAGTTTGATGACCCGCAAGTCGGCTTGATTATGGTCGATATGCAGGGTAATGTTGGCGCGATGCACACCACACAAGCAATGCCGATTGGATGGATCGATAGCAACGGCAATATTCACGCAAGTATGGGTGGCGGTATCAAGGGATTACAGTAAATCATGCCTAAAGTCAAAACACAGCGGGGTACATTCTGGGTAGCTGACCAGCGACGCAACAAAGACACAACCCCTTCGATTGTGATTCACGGTGCAGGTGGGTCACATCTCAGCTTTCCCAAAGAGTTCCGTCAATCCACCATCATCAATCCCCTACTCATCGACCTGAATGGACACGGACTCAGCACAGGTGACGGTCACGAAACGATTGAAGACCATGCCGATGATATTATCGCGGTTATGGATGAACTGGAAATTCAGCAAGCAACTGTGATGGGACACAGCATGGGCGGGGCTATCGCGCAGACCCTCGCGTTGAACTATAGTGACCGTGTCACAGGGCTAGTTTTGATTGGTACAGCCGGACAATTTGAGGTCAATGCGGTTGTTATCAATGGCATTGTGGAAAGTCCCGAAGAAACCATCCAACTACTGACAAAATGGATGTGGGCAAAGGATGTACCCGATATATTCCGTGAACAATCTGCTGAGATGATGAAACAGCTTGACCCGCATATTATTCAACGAGATTATATCGCCGCCAACAACTTTGATGTGTTACACCGCTTAGCCAATGTACAGCAACCTGCATTGGTTATCGGTGGTGAAAAAGACAAAATGGCGCATCGTGACCTCAGTCAGCAACTTGCAGAAAAACTCCCACATGCAGAGTTAGTCATCCTTGAAGGCGCAGGACATATGATGCACCTCGAACAACCAGAGCATGTCACGCAGTTGATTGAGGATTGGTTGGAGAAACAAAATTAAAAGAGTGTGCCGACTTTGGGACACACTCTCCGATGTTTAACTTTGAGGTGGTTGAATCTCACGGAATGGGATACCAAATACCCGTTCATGAAAACCAGAGAACTGATTCCATTCCAATGTATGGATAAAATACGGTTCATTCTGCAAAAGGATTTCCGTATTCTCCTCGATTTCCTGTGCGAAGTTGGGACGACTGTCACGGATAATGCCGTTTTGTTGGGTCATCATACCCATATGATGAATCCGCATACGGGCATTGCTAGGGTCGAGATTTGTCCCAACACTGAATGCTGTATCTGACACCGTAAACGGTAGCATGTCCTGCGCGCGTACACCTTCTTCCATAAAGCCGATGCCAACCGCATGGGCTGTTGCACTGGTGTAATTGGAAACGTAGAAAGACATCCCCAACAAGCCAAGTATTATCGCGCCACCGACACCAACCGGATACTCAATCTTTACACGCCAATTATCATAGAGTGTCCACAGCACCAGCATGATAACAACCATCACCACACCTGTAAGCGACAATTGGAAAAAGGTCGAGAAGATAGCCGATTCTGGCACGGACTGCACCGCTAACGCATTATCAAATGAGGCACCAGCACTATGGCTTATCGAGTTTTTAAATGCCCACATCACAAACCACACAGCAGGCGTAATTCCAGCTATCCACCAATTCACACGCTGTTGAGCATTACTGACCAAATATGCACCTGCATACCCCACAAACACCAGCAGAGCGATAAAAAAGGGCATACGTTCCAAGCCAATACGATGGTTATAGACATCACTGGCAACAGTGATACCGAAGCCATAAAATATCATCACCCCTGTTGCCAACACTGCCACCTGCCAATCCAACGGACGCGCAACTGCAATCGTATCTTGTTCGGCATCGGCTTCTGCTACAGACGGGGCAAACCGGAGTTTATAATAGTGACCGAGGAATAACCCTGCCAATGCCCAGAACATCGGCTCACTGGCGGCTTGCACAAAGGCAAATTGAATATCGACCCAGCGCAAAATAATCACACCCAACAGCCCTGCCAACAAAATCTGACGGTCGCTGATTTGTATTTGTTCTATGCTTATGTCAGTTTCTGAAACGTCATCAGTTTTCGATTTTGCATAATCCGACGAACGATAAGCTTGCCCCGCAATCCAGACAAAATTACCTGCTAATACGCCAAATGAGATACCAATCGGTACGACATTCAAAAACGGCGCATTGACAAATAGTGACGGCGTGACCAATGTCCCAATTAAGCCGAACATAGTCAGTACCATCAGCCAGCGGAACCAATCGCCACGAATCAAGCGCAACTGGTTGAGTGTCATCGCAATTGCACCGAGATAAAACAACACATAGACCAGCATTCCGGGATAGCCCGTCATCACAATATAATCAAAGATATGATTGTGATAACTACCTACAAATTGATTTTTGTGTGTTGTTGCGCCGAAGCGTCCCTGTGTTTGTGGAATGACTGCCAAACCATAGCCAATAAATGGACGTGCTGATGCCAGCGTATCCGGTGACCCATCTGCCAGATAGTAAGGTTCGCTTTGCTGACCAATCACAGAGACAGCACCACCCCACAATTCCTGCCGACGGCTATCACTCAAGCTCAAAATACGAACTTGTGCCTTAAGCTCTTGAGGAGCCAAGTTACTCGCGGCAACATATGCGACACCCATCACAATTACGAAGCCGGAGAACAAAATCAATAGGCGACGTTGACGCGCAACTGCAAGCATAATACCGACTGCTGTCATGCCACCAATGGCATACGATAGCAATGCAGCACGACTACCCACAGCAAGAATTGTAAATGTCATAAAGACCAGCATAAACAGAATCAGCAACAGATATGCCCAATCCTGACGTTTCCAATCAGTCCCGCCATTCTGAACCCGTTGATATATCGTCCAACAAATAAACGGGATAGGCACAAGCAAAGGCGCAAGCAAAAGTTGTGGCAACAATATCCATGAATTATCAACTTTGTGCCGAATGCGGATAAACAATAACACAATCAGCATCAGCATCGACATGACTAACCACGATGACAAATAATTCGGATTACCTGTCGTAGACCCCGGACGGTATAGACCTTGTATAAATTGCGCCCATAAGACTGACAAACATAAGGGTGCGGAAATCGCAATGATTATGGGTGTCAATAAGGGGGTTAGCCGTTGTGCAGACACTACCGCCTGACTAAATAACAGCAAATAGATGAATAATGTCTGCAAGCCACTGAGGCGTTCGGCTTCACCTATCCAACTGCGTATCGGGCTGAACCCAAGCAATGTCGAAATCGTAGATGTAATCGCAATCCCAATCACACCAATCACCACCGGATTGAGAAGATATTGTTTCCATGGTGCATCCCGATATTTCAGAAATCGCGCAATGTGCGAAGCAAGGATAATGCCACCAAAGATAGGTATCAGAGCGGTTTTTTCCGTCTCAAAGCCCTCAAACCGAATTTCTGAGAATGCCAGTACAGTAAACAAGCCGACAATCAATGCCGCATCTGCCAACCGTTCGATTAGCAGTGGGCGTTCTGATGGGGGTGTGGCGACGTTTTGTGAACCGCGCCTTCTATTTTTACGCTTGGATTTTGACATGAAGCACCTTTAATAACACCGTTTTCAACAACAATAGGAGGTCTCGTTCATTGCCATTATAACAAAGGCAGGATGTCAGTCTAGCGGATTGCGAAAATCGTAAACACCTTCATACACACCCCAGCGTACCCCCGTCTCACTGACAACTACATCACCCTCACGTTGTATGGCTGTACCTGATTGAGGACACTTAAGTATATCCAACGGGTTTTCCGTTCCTAAAGCGACCTGATTGTCTGATTGTGCAGTTAGTTCAAGGTCAAGGAATACACTCGGTGAATAGGTCAGGCGTGTCTTTTGGAGCAGGTTATCCAGCCCAGCGAGTAAACCTGTGGGTATGGTGCGTTTGAGGAATGCCGAACGAAACCACGACACAGGAATCGTCTCATGATTAACGAAGCCCGCTTGTGTAAATTGCTCTTGCATGTAATCAGGATGAAAGTTGAAGTTTAGCTCAACAAATTCGACTGGTTCATGTGTATAAGGATTCCACTCGTTGCGTCCCAACAATTTCCGTAGCATCGCTTTGAGGTTACGCTTATTTGCAAATTCGAGGATGAATTTCGCTTGAGGTGCAAGAATGTCACCGATTTGCCCCATCACTGCTGGCACATTCTCGAAGTGATGAATCACACGAATCATGGTTGCGCCATCAAAGACACCTGTTTGGAATGGCATTTTGTAGGCATCGGCAGCGACGTACAGGTAGCCATCATCACCCAATTGCTGACGAGCATATTGCAACTGTTCCAGCGAATAATCCAACAAAACCACCTGCTCATACATATGATACTCGTTGGTTATCCGCCCAAAGCCGGCACCAATTTCAATCAGGCGTTTGCCACTTTCTGGCAATAGATGGGCAAGGACTTGACGCTCAACACGGTCTTCATATTCGCGCCCCTGTCCTTCCCAAAAGTCTTGCCGATAAGTCGAATCTCCATAATCACAGATTCGCGGTTGTTCGGTCATCGTCACTCCTAGCGTTATGGTCGTGAAGTCGGAGTCGGGATGATACCAGATGATGTCGGTTGTACGCTACTGCCACCTCCGACAGCCTGCGTTGTTCCGGTTTCCGTGACGCTAGCTGATGGTTCTGGTGTTCCTTCTTGTGCCACTAATGCGCCAATCGTACCCTCACCATTCCATGTCGCAGGCACAATATCAGGATTGGTCTGCAAGAAATCACGGATTTGTAAATTGTTGTCCAACGGTGTTGAATCATTAGCATACAATTCAGGGCGCAGTTCTGCATCTAACACTGGAATACCACCCAACGGCACAAGGAAAGTCTCTTCAGGAACATTTTGTGCAGGTACAGGAGAATTTGCCAAGTCATAGTTTTCGCCAGCTGTGATGCTATAACCATACCAATCAATATAGGGCTGGTCATTAACTCCGCCAGTGCCATCAGTCGCCAACAGATTTAACGGTTGTCCTTCTAAGACACCCTGAACCATACCACCCGCTTGATTAAAGTCACTCGGCAAATTATGCAAGCCAATCGCCAGCGGTTCAAACAGCAACTTAAGCGTATTAATCGGGTCAGTGAGTTGGGTCTCTTTTATCGGAATGACTGCACGAACATCCAGCGCAACGGGAATTTCTGTCTGTAAGCCGAGGTCGAGATTAAGGCTAACAGGTAAGCTTGTTCCGGCAGGGAGCGTGATGTTGACCTGTGCATTACGTAAGGTCAAATCGGGGCTTTGGATAAAGGCATTGTTAATGACTAGTGGGACATCACGGGTCAGTGTTACCAGTGTCTCACCTGCAATCGGCTCAACAGGTTGCCCATTATATTCGGTGACCGTACTCAAAATTGTCTGCGGATTAATCGGCACATCCAAGTCAATCGCAATACTATCTCGCACCGGAATCGTCCAATCAATCGTCGCCTTATCTAGCCCAACCGCAGTCCGATGCAAGCCCTGCACGAGCGGGTCAGCGACATTGTTCTTGATTTCAAAAATCAATATACCCAGTACCAGCAACACAATTATCAAAACCAGATTGACGATAAACGAAAAAATCACCATAAATCGCCATATCAACTTACCCAATGCTCTGAGCATAATCGGACTCCCGTCGCGCATATCATCTGCTAATAGTCATAATGTCACTATACCGTGATGATACCGTCACGGCAAGCATACAAACTCATTATAAACCCAATGTTGCTATCTATGAATAAAAATAGGGCACAACTTGTGTACCCTATTAATTTCGTTCTATGTTTTTAGCTTAGGCTAAGCCAGCTTCTTGGCGCAGAATGTCTGCTTTATCGGTCTGTTCCCACGGAACATTGACATCTTCACGTCCGAAGTGACCATATGCCGCCACTTGTTTATAAATCGGACGGCGCAAATCCAAATCGCGGATAATTGCTGCCGGACGCATATCAAAGTGTTTACGGATAAGGGCTTCGATTTCTTCGTCGGAGATTTTACCAGTGCCGAAGGTTTCGACAGCTAATGAAGTTGGTTCAGCCACACCAATTGCATAAGACACCTGCAATTCAAAGCGGTCAGCTAGACCTGCTGCAACCACATTTTTAGACACATAACGCGCCATATATGCTGCACTGCGGTCAACTTTGGTCGCATCTTTACCGGAGAAGGCACCACCACCATGACGGGCAACACCACCATAGGTATCAACAATAATTTTGCGTCCGGTCAAACCAGCGTCACCAAGTGGTCCACCTGTCACAAAACGTCCAGTTGGATTGATGAAGAAGCGGGTGTTGTCGTCAATCAATTCGGCGGGTACAACAGCCTGAATAACGTGCTCAATGACTTGTTTGCGGATGTCTTCTTGACTGATTTCCGGCGCGTGTTGGGTTGAGATAACGACGGTATCAACACGTTGTGGCTTACCGTTAGCATATTCAACTGTGACCTGACTCTTACAGTCGGGGCGCAACCAATCCAATTCTTCCGATTTACGCAATTCGCTCAGGCGACGTACCAAGCCATGTGATAGGGATACCGTCAATGGCATGAGTTCGGGGGTTTCGTTACAAGCAAACCCAATCATCATCCCTTGGTCACCAGCACCAGTTGCTTCGATTTCTTCTTCGGTCATGCTACCTTCGCGGGCTTCGAGTGCTTTATCCACACCTTGAGCAATATCAGCAGATTGTTCTTTGATGGAGATAATCACACCGCAAGTCTCGGCATCAAAGCCATATTTCGCACGGGTATAACCAATATCAGCAATAGTTGCACGGACAATCTTTTCAATATCGACATATGCCGTTGTGCTGATTTCACCAATCACAACGATGAGTCCGGTTGATGTTGCGACCTCACAGGCAACACGCGCCATCGGGTCTTGTTCGAGCAACGCATCCAGAATTGCGTCACTAACCTGATCGCACATTTTATCGGGGTGTCCCTCAGATACAGATTCTGAGGTGAAGAAGTATTTAGGTGATGTCATGAATGTAGTTGACATGCTGTTAGTCCTTTCTATAGACAACAAAAAAACGCCTTGCATGGCAGTGGGCGCGATAATTTGCTTAGCTCTGCAATTAACGCTCATCTGCCAGAGAATAGTCTCTGCCGGAATTAGCACCGTCCCAACGCTTTGGGGGTTGCCGCGAGTTCACCGAGCCGGTCTCTCACTCGCTCTTGATGAGTGCCGATTGATATGACTCTGAAAATCGGCGGACAGAACTATAACATACAAGCAAATGTCTGTAAAAGGGTAATTTGAGCTTTACTTAGCTTTCTCTCAACAATATCTATATATCAGCATCACTACCATCATCAATTTCAGTCAGAATATTGGTGAAGATAAGAGGCTCATCATCTGTTTCAACTGACATCTGTACACCCGGTAAGACAAATACATCTGTCCACAATATTGCCTCTGCACCACCGATAAATAATGTATCAGCTCCAGAATCAACCTCATAGGTATAGGCAGCAATATCGGATTCCAACGTGATAATGACAACGCCACCACACATAAAATCTAGCCGGAAGAAGGTATCATTCTGACCGAGAAACCAGACCCCTTCATTTAAGTCTTCTTCAAGCGAATTGGCGCATTCCCCCACATCCGTGAACACAAATTCCGTACCGTCTTCACCCGTCAACGTCAACTCCTCGTCCGTTGCCAGCTCAACCAGATAGTTCTGCTCGTTCATTGTCACTTGCAAGTTATCATCGTCATCAAAGGAATAGGGGGCAACAAAATTACCACCAAGTACAGAAATTGCGACAAGCCCTTCACAACCAAAATTCAATCTAAAATCATAGTTGACTGTTTCTTCGAGCCACTGTGTTGCATTCAATTGTTGAATCAATGGACGGGTACATTCATATGGTTCAGGGTTGCGCACAGTGTATAGCTCATCTTCGGAAAATGTTCCATCATTGACCTGCAATGTCAGTTCAAATTCACCTTCTGATGTACCATCGCCCAGATTGTATCTGGTTATTGTAATCAGATAAGAACCTGTCTCTGGCAAAACCAACACAACCCGTGAGTCACGAACACCGATTTCACGGTCATCATTCTCGGCATAGACTTCATCAAATACCAAATCTGTCAATATAAGTAAGGTATCCAATCCACCACTAGTCTTGACAGCATTAATCACCACTTCATCACCTGCAGTCCCGTTAAAACAATAGAAGTAACTGTAGTCATCGTTATCAATTTCACCTTCAATTGTCTCACCATAACTGATGACATCATACAGAGCTGGACATCCTTCAGGACGTTCAGACTCTGTATCAGCATCTAACTCAGTATTGGTATCACTGTCAGTTGTCAATGTTAGTGAAAATTCACCATCAGTTGACCCATTTTCTTGATTAAACCGTGACGCATCAATCAGATAAATGCCATCTGCTTCCAGCTCATATACAATCTCAGAATCGGTTGATGATAAGCTCCGGTCGTCATTGGTAACCAGAACATCGCTACTGCTGGCATCTGTTAACGTCAAATAGGTATCCAGCATGCCAGAAGTTTTATTGAGTTGAATTGTGACAACATCACCTTCAGCCCCTTCAAAGCAGTATCTTACGACAGCCTGACTATCATCAATTTGCCCCTCGACTGTATTGCCATATACAAGTTGCGACGCGCCTGCTGGACAAGTGCCTTGGGCAAGTGCAGTTGACGGATAGATGGTACTTACAATAAAAAGTCCAACAAGTGACAATACAAATGATAGTCGTCGCATGATGTTTCTCGTTTACCCCATGGTGATGTCTAAACTATATAAGAATAGAATAACACATTCGGCTTAATCCAGCGCAGGATATTCATCAAAATCTGGTATATCACGCTCTACATTGCGTATCGCCGGAATTAGATAACCACCGAGACTAATCACCATTCCCCCAATCGCTGTGAACATAAACATCGCTGACATACCTGCTCCCGCGCCTGTACCAACCAGACCGCCGAAGATTGGTACAAGCGACCCATCGGGCATCATTGCAGGCTCAAATATGTTATCCGCTAGCCAGCCACCAAGTAAGAATCCAAATGGGCGCACTGCCATTGTAAACATGTTGCGAAATGCAAACACCCGACCCTGCAATTCTGGCGGGACTTTTTTCTGCCATAAGGCATGATATGACCCATCAATGAACGGGATAAATACCGACGCACTAAACGCCGCAATCACCCAATCCTGTGTATTTTTGCCAAGTGCGAATAACATATCCGCAATCAAGAATGACAGTCCCGCACCGAGCAAAAAGCCATGTATCAGCCGTTTCGGTCCGCCCCAGACACCAAGAATCAATCCGCCGACAACACCTGCTAACCCTAACGCAGATTGCACAGTCGCCAGCGCGATTTCGTCCCCACCTGTCCGCGTCAGAATCATCGCAGGCAAAATTGAGAAGTAAGTCAACGATGCGAAAAAACCAATCCCAACGAATATCACCATCACACCAAGTAAGCCTTTACGGGCGAACACATAGCGCGCACCAATTGTCATCTCTTGCCAACGTGATAACTTTTCCTCATCAGTTTTACGTTTGGGTTGCGGTATTTTGACAAATATCAGGGTCACAACAGCAAACAAAAATGTCGCAATGTCAATCAGTAAGACGGCTTCGATACCAACAAAGCCAAGTAAAGCCCCTGCCAGAAACGGCGACATCACTTCCGCGCCATATTGCGCGAATGAAACTAATCCCGACGCGCGGCTATAATGCTTTTTCGGAATCATCAAGGTAGTTGCAGCACTATAGGCAGGGACTTGCAAGGCTTCCAGCGCACCAGACACCACCGATGTGACAAATAAATGCCACAGTTCTAATTGCCCTATCGACAGCAGAATCAATACCGCAATCGTAGACAAACCGGAAACAGTATCGGCAACGAGCATAATTAATTTGCGGTCATAGCGGTCAATCAATACGCCAGAATAAGCACTCATCAGCACATATGCTAGATAGGAGAAGAAGCCCAGCAATGCCAAATCCAGAGCTTCTCCTGTTTGTAAGAATATCCAGATGATTAATGCAAAACGGGTCATCGCCGAGCCAATCAGCGAGACAAATTGTCCTGACCAAACGATTAGGAATGTACGTAGGTCTTTCAGTGTTTCAAGTTGTGAGGTCATTAGTTGCTCCATTTATGGGAATAAAAAAACCGCAGACGATGTGTCTACGGCTTTCAAAGTTTCAAACTTACTAAACTGCTAATACATGACACATCCATTTTTCCTGTCTGGAGCAACATCCATCATAAGAATGAAAACAGGTAATAGAGTCATGTGTATTGTGATTTCTCCAACTTTTGAATCAGTATGAGTATATCATACTTTAGGTCGATTGGTTCTTATAATTTTCCCAGCCGGATTTGAGCAAGCTCAAAATGGCAGTATCAGTAAATTTCTGGTGGACAGGGTGATAAAAGTCTTCCTGATAGTAGGCTTCTTGTACAAATCCAAATTTCTCTAGCAATTGGCGTGACCCCTTATTTTCAGGGTCTATCTGCCCGTATAAGCTATGTAAGTGCATGGAGTCGAAAGCAAAATCTAATGCAACTGGTAGCACTTCGCTCATGATACCGATTCCCCACCATTCCGGCACTAACGCATACCCAATCTCAGCCCGATAGTGGTCTTTTAGCAGATTAAAAATAAGGCAATTACCCATAATCGTATCATCATCACGCCGACAAATTAGCCAGACCATGCCCGTTTGAGCATCAAATTGTGACGCATATTTGTTGACGGACTGTTGTGCTGATTCCAAATCTGGCAATGGATGCCGACCCAAATATTGTGTCACATCGGGGTCACCCATCAGATGTAGAATGAATGGCGCATCGTCAGTGGTAACAGGTCGCAATCGACACCGTGTTGTTTCGAGGATGGGCTGTGTTTCAAAGACAGCATCCCAATCTACTTTTATCATCTGTTGTCCTTTTCTCAAGCAAATAATGTACTTGCCCAACGCGATAATTCAAAATAAATAGGCAAGCCAACAATCAAATTGAATGGAAATGTTAAAACCAATGATGCAGTCAACGCAAGGCTTACGTTTGCTCTTGGGATATTACTTGTCACCACCGCAGGTGCAGTAATATAGGATGCACTCGCCGCAAGTGTTGCCAGAATCATAACACCGCCAACAGATAACCCAACCAATGTTCCTAACACCACTGCAATGCCTCCATGAATCAGTGGCATCAATAGGCTGAAACCTAATAGAGGCAACCCAACATCCAGTGTATCATTTAACTTACGCCCGACTTGTGTGCCCATCTCCAATAGGAATAAGGTCAGAAATCCAGCAAACAAGTCAACAAAAAATGGTGATACTTGACGATAGCCGTCCTCACCACTAATAAAACCAATGATTACGCCACCGCCCAATAAGAGAAAACTCTTACCACTCAGAGCCGACTTCAGCACACCGGATACATTCTCTTTGGTTTTTCCTAACAATCGACCTGCCAGCACAAGGCTAACCGCAACTGCTGGAATTTCCATAATGACGTACATGGTCGGCATAAATCCCTCGAAGCTGACACCAACTTCATTGAGAAATGTCACACATGCACTGAGTGTAACAGCGGATACGGCTCCAAAGTGCAACCCGATTGAAATAGCATCTTCCAGTTCGACAAATCGCCGTAAAATCAAATAACTCCAAACTGGAATCAATGCGCCTAATATGATGGCAACTATTGCAGCCCCCCAAAAGTTATCCAATGGGGAACGCGCCAAATCGAACCCGCCCTTTAAGCCAATGGCAAACAGCAAATAGATTGAGATGATACTATAAACTTGTTCTGGTATCTGTAAATCACTTTTCACACGCACAGCAATAATACCGAGGATAAAACTCAATACCATCGGAGACAGTAGATTCAAACTTAACATATCAGCGAGATTCATACGCTAGACCTTTTGTGACCACAAACAACAAGAAATAATTTGCATAGCGGAGTTGTTCGGAAGGCATAGCGTAATGCGACTTACCCCAAATGATAATGGGGCAATTCATACAACAATATGGAACTATATACGTCCAATATAAACAGCAAACGCACCCGATATGAGTGCGCCTGCCAAAGAGAGAGAAATGTAGGTTTTCGTGTTATCTAGTGTTTAGCTGACCGTTGGATGTTTTTTGAACAGTCAGGTGGGCTAAGTTGATCGCTTTTAAGAGATTCAGATTACGCCTTATGGATCATCGAAGTCATGGTGCTAGGGTCGATTTCAGCCGTAAAGCCACCGTCCATTCCCTTTACAATCACCGCCACCGCATCGTGACTGTGTAATGATTCCTGATGTGAGGCAATCACCTTGAAGTCACAGATTCGTCTATCGTTTTCCAGCACTTCATAGAGGAGTCGCACTGCATCTTCCACAAATTTCAGATTAGCTGCATTAAGCTCGGCAAATGCCTGCTCATCCTCTCGCTTGACCATCACCTGAGTTTCTGTTTTGAGGGCATCTAGGCATAGGTCACGCAGGTCTTCAATCCATACGAAGCCATCGGTCTCAATGCTGACGCGCGCTACCGAACGCTGACTATGTGGCACAGCCGCTACGTTGCGCTCTTCGATGGCATGTTGCGAAAGCTCGTAGCTACAGGGGCAGGTGGACGAGTAAACGAAGTCGAAGTGAATAAAATTGCGCACCGCGCCTCTAGCATCCATACGCGACTCCAACGCCACATCATAATATTGATACCCTAACAGACCAGACCGCAACGATTCATTTAGCATTGGGTAGCGGAATCGCAGAGTCAGACGTGCTTCTAGTCCACCGATTTTAGCATTATAGTCACGCAGAATCTCTGACAGGTAATCGAGTGAGAAGGTCTGATCGCGGTGCTCATAGAAGGTACGCATGATACGCGACATATTGATTCCCTTTTTGAACGCCTCTAGTGAGACAGTTCCAGTAACAGATGTTTCCAGCAGAACGGTTTCGCCATCGCGCGTCAAATATCGAATCGGTAAGCGGAAGTTGTGGATGCCGACCTGCGGAATCGACACCGGTTTACCTGAAATTAAAGATGAGGGTCCATTCTGTAGATCAGGTAACGACTCCTTATAATCCGACGTTACAACGAACTCATCGTCATAACGACGCTCAGGACCTCGATTGCGATTGGGGGTGATTATCGGCTGTGCAACATTGAAGACAGGTTCAGAATTCTGAAGAAGATCAGGAGATTCTAGTTTGCTCTGAATATTTTGTGCAACGGCATCCAATTGCGATTCATGACCATTCACAGCACCATTGGCAAATTCAGTAACAATGATACGCCCGTTGCCGTTTGCGTATTGTCCATTGTGACCATTGCCATTCATATGGGTGCCATTCGCAGCCAATCTGTTTCCATTGTCCGTCATTAGATTATCCTTTGATAGTGCGGGTTACGCACAATAATTTAGTATTGTTTATCGTACACTTCTAGTATAGGTAACGACTTAAGTGTGCGGTTAACTTAAGATGATTGGAACATTGTAATCCTTACACACTACACAGGTTTACTAATGACCCTCCTATATACTCTCTCATTCCGAATTAATGTTCTACTTCATTATCAGCATCTTTATGAACAAACTCTGTAACCTAGCTTACAATACACATAAAGAACTCACACTCCACTGGATAGACAGTTATGATTGACTTTAAAGCAGAAGCGGATGCACTTATTGATGACCTTATCCAACAACGGCGGGACTTCCATCGGTTTCCAGAACTTGCTTTCAGCGAACACCGCACATCAAAACTCATTGCCGACCAACTCCAAAACCTCGGACTAGAGGTACAGACAGGCGTTGGGAAAACAGGTGTCGTCGCAATATTAGAAGGAGATAAAGACGGCCCAACCGTAATGTATCGTGCAGATATGGATGCCCTCCCGATTGCGGAAGCCAACGACATTGACTATATATCCGAAAATAAGGGTGTGATGCACGCTTGCGGTCATGATGGACATATGACCATTGCTCTGGGGATAGCACGAATCTTATCCAAGTATCGGGACAAAATCGCCGGACGTATCAAGTTTGTCTTTCAACCGGGGGAAGAAGGTGCTGGTGGTGCGTTAGCCATGATAGATGATGATGTTCTGGATAATCCTGAACCGGACTATGTTTTGGGATTACATCTGTGGCAACCCTTGCGTATCGGCACGGTTGGTGTGCGTATTGGGGCAATTATGTCAGGGTCATCAACTTTTAAGATTACTGTCAAAGGTAAGGGTGGGCACGCAGCTATGCCCCATACAACGATTGACCCTGTTGCTTGCTCTGGTCAACTCATTACAGCCTTGCACACTATCGTCGGGCGTAAGATGGATGCAATGGCGGGTGCAGTTGTCCTATCAGTAACAGGTGTCAAAACCAGCAGTTATACCCACAACATTATCCCTGAAACCGTTGAAATTACAGGCACATTCCGCACCTTCAATGCGTATACCAGCGAATTGCTTGAACAACATGTTCGTGATGTAAGCAAAAAAGTCTGTGAGTCTGTCAGTTGTGAAGCACATATAGTCGTTAAACACCTCAACATCCCAACAGTCAATGATGAGACTGTGATTGAACGTGCCCGACAAAGCTTCTTGCAAATCGTTGATGAAGGCTGTTTGGATGATACTGCAATCACGATGGCATCTGAGGATGTATCGTATTTCCTTGATGAATACCCCGGTGCGTATTTCCTACTTGGTTCATCGAATCCGCAGAAGGGCTTGACCTACGGACATCATCACCCCAAATTCAACTTCGATGAAGATGTTCTACCTCTGGGTGTAGCACTAATGTCATCAGCTATTGCAGACTATGTTTTGCCGGAATCTGACTAATCAACTATAGTCTGGATATGAATACACAAAACGAACACGTCAAATTCTGGATTAATAAACCACTGGACAACCTAGAATTATTGAAAGCGACCTATTTTCAGCATTCCTTCGTAGCACATTTTCATGATGAATATGCGATTGGTGTAACACTATCTGGCGCACAAGATACAAAGTATCAGCGACAACATCAATACATGCCTGCTGGCACAATCTGTGTCATCAATCCGGGAGAATTACATACTGGGTTTGCTCATGATTCAAAAATCGGTTGGAAATATCGCATGTTCTATCCTAGTGTCGCACTTGTTCAAGAGATTGCAATAGAATTAGGCAAACATCCAACAAACGCGATATTTTTCCCACATCTAGTAATTGATGATGATACGTTATTCCAACAGATGTTATTTGCACATCAACTGTTTGAAGATACCCATACATTGCAACTCGAACGGGAGATAGCATTTTTTAACATTATTCGGCAGATGATAACAAGCTACGCAGATGACACAAAACCAATTACCACGTCGATGATAAATCTCCCCTATCTTCGTAGAGCAAGAGAGTTCATTGATGCCAATTACAGCCAAGACATTACGTTACAACAAATCGCGGATACAGTTCACATCAGCAGATACCACTTATTGAGAATGTTCCAGTCACATTTTGGCATTTCCCCTCACGCTTATCTGACACATCTACGTATTAAGCAAGCCAAACATCTACTACGTTCAGGGCAATCAATCATTGACACTGCCCATCAAGTCGGGTTCTCTGACCAGAGCCACTTCACCAAACGATTTAAACAAGTCACAGGAATAACCCCCGGGCAATATCAGTAAGCCAGCAACATTTTACAAAACGCACCCATACACAATCTGATAATGTTGACCAAGTTGTTCGGTATGTAATCAGGCAGGTCTGTATGGATACGATAAACATAGCAGGTTTTATAACTTTTGTTGTTATCACCACGTTTACACCGGGACCAAACAATATCACCAGCTCCAGTATGGGTGTACTTTATGGATACCGACAAACACTGCGGTATATTGCAGGTATCGTGACAGGATTTTTTGGCATCATGTTCACAGCAGGTGTTATTTCCAACACACTGTATACACTGTTACCATCATTAGAGATTATTATGCGTTTACTCGGTGCAGGATATATTCTCTGGCTTGCATACAAAACGGTCAAATCCAGTTATCAATTCGAGAGTGATGAAGACAACACGTCACCAGCCCTCGGCTATCGTAATGGTTTTACGTTACAAGCAATAAACCCTAAGGTATGGATTTATGCTTTGACACTCTATACAACATTCCTCACGCCGGTTACAGGTAATGTGTTACTACTCGTGTTATCAGCCCTGTTTCTGGCTTTTATTGCATTTTGTGCGACTTCCTCATGGGCAATCATGGGCGCATTGATTAAGCGATACCTCAACAATTCAAGAATCCAACGGGGAATCAACATCATTCTGGCACTTCTACTCGTCTATACAGCAATAGATTTGTCCGGCATTTTCCATTAGTTGACATGTGTTAACTGTGCTAAACTGTGGCGAAAACTCAGCACAGGTGGCAGTCACATGGATATTATAGAAATTGATAATCTACGTTTACGGACACAAATTGGCTTCAGCGCACACGAACTGAATGAACAACAAGAGATTGTTATCAGCTTACGATTAGGCACAAATAAGCTCCGTGCAGGCGAAACGGATATTCCCGATGATGCTTATAACTACAAAACTGTCACCAAAGCAATTATCCGACATGTCGAAAATGCTAAGTATTTCTTGGTCGAAAAACTGGCAGAAGAAATCGCTCGTCTGTGTATCGTTGACCATCATGCGCCATATGTTCAAGTGCGGTTGCATAAACCCGGTGCATTACGACATGCGGATTCTGTCGGTGTGCGCATTGAACGACGACCCGCAGACTATCAACAAACAGTCATTTATGTATCGCTGGGTTCTAATATTGAGCCAGAAGACAACATCGTTAAAGCTGTTCATCTACTCAGGAACTACACAACCTTACTTGCCGTGTCACCTGTTTATCGCACTGCCCCACAGGGATATACAGAACAATCCCACTTTTTGAATATGGCGGTCAAAGTCCATACCTATCGAACACCACTTCAATTTAAGACCGATGTGATAGACCGCATCGAATCTGAATTAGGACGGGTGCGCGACCCCAACAACAAAAATGCCCCACGCACCATCGACCTTGACATCTCACTCTGGAAAGATGAGCAACTGGAATATGGTGATAAGCCTTGGATTGTGCCAGATAAGGACATCCTCCGCTGGGCACATGTTGCTGTCCCACTAGCGGATTTAGCACCAGATTACAGTCACCCAACCGAACATCAAATACTGAAAACAATAGCAAATTCGCTGGATACGTCTGACATTGAACGGGTTGATTTAGACTTCGATTTATAATTCGAGTGAGACGTTTTGACTTTTCACCTGTAAGTAAGGGCGATTGCAAAGCGACAGATGAGACATTGATTAGCCCTAACGACTTGTTACGGGATACGGTAAAATGATGCCGTTTTGAAAACTCGCAATTTTGCGCCCTATTAGGAGCAAATACATGGCAAATGCAAACCTGATTACCCTGTCCGACCCGCGCTCAACATCAGCCGAAGCCTACCGTACCTTGCGGACTAATCTGATGTTCAGCAGTGTTGAAAACCCAATCCACACATTATTGGTCACATCACCAGCAAAAGACGACCAGAAAAGTGTCACCCTTGCCAATCTAGCTGTGACCTTCGCACAAGGTGGCAACAAGACCATTCTAGTTGATGCAGACCTGCGACAACCCAAGCAACACAGCATCTGGGCATTGGAGAACAAACGCGGTCTGACCAATATGATGTTGGAAGATACAGCGATTAGTAATCCGCCACTCAACGATTCGACAGTGGAAAACCTACAAATCTTGACATCCGGTGAACTCCCACCCAATCCAGCCGACTTACTCAGTGGCAAGCGTATGGATGAAATCATCGGTGTGTTGAAAGCTCGCGCAGATTATATCTTGTTTGATAGCCCGCCTGTGTTGGCAGCAACTGATGCGGCATTGTTGGGCATTAAATTGGATGGTGTACTCTTAGCGGTTCGTGCTGGTGATACACGCCGTGACCATACAGCACAAGCACGGTCAGCACTGGAACGTGTCCATGTTCGCATTGTCGGCGCAGTCCTCACCAATGCACCTGCCGAAAATAAGATAGCTTACTAGTACGATGGAAGCATCAACACACATACACCGTCACACCATTGATGTTGAAAATCAGATAATTTTTCGCACAATACAAACCGATTCAGATACAGGAGACAAGACTGCATGAAAGGACTGATATTAAGTGGTGGTAAGGGGACACGCCTCTACCCACTGACCTATACTCGTGCCAAGCAACTCATCCCTGTCGCCAACAAACCCGTCCTCGTCCGCGTCATCGAAGCTATCAAAGAAGCTGGCGTAACTGAAATTGGCATCGTCGTTGGACATACTGCACCAGAAATTGAAGAAGCTCTTGGCGATGGTTCCGAATGGGGTGTTGAACTGACCTATATTCCGCAAGATAGTCCCGATGGATTAGCACATGCGGTCAAGATTTCGCAGAATTTTCTCGACAACGATTCCTTCGTGATGTTCCTCGGTGACAACGTCATTGAGGGCGGTATCAGTACGCTCATTCGCGACTTTGCTGACAATGATTGGAACAGTCAAATTGTGCTGAAAGAAGTGGAAAATCCCTCAGCATATGGTGTGGCACAACTGCGTACTGATGGCAGTATCGAACAATTGATTGAAAAGCCAGAAGTTCCACCTAGCAACCTCGCATTGGTTGGCATTTACATGTTCGATGAGCATATCTTCGAGGCAGTCAATTCGATTAAACCGTCAGCACGGGGTGAACTTGAAATCACAGATGCGATTCAATGGTTAATTGACAACGGCTACACCGTGTTTCCACATGTGCATCAAGGGTGGTGGATTGATACCGGAAAACCAACCGACATGCTAGAAGCCAATAGTCATGTGCTAGAAGAAATTGACCCGATTATCTCTGATACCGCCGATATAGATGCCGACTCCACAATTGACTCGCGTGTATCGGTACAAGACGGCGCACAGATTATCAATAGCATTGTGCGCGGACCAACTGTCATCGGCAAAAACACCGTCATCGAAAACAGCTATATCGGACCGTTTACCAGTGTCTATCATAACTGCGAAGTCCGTAACTGTGAGATTGAACGGAGCATTATCCTAGAAAATAGTCGCGTGATTGATATTGACCAAACCCTGCGTGACAGCCTCATCGGACGCAACGCTACAGTCAAGCGCAGTGACCGCAAACCGAGTGGCATCAAGATGAACCTCGGCGACCACGGGACATTGTGGGTCTAATAAGTTAAAACATATAACGAAGAATAGAGACAGAAATTATGGATAAAGACATCAAACTCATTGCCGTTGACCTCGACGGCACATTGCTCAACAGCAAACATGAATTGAGCGAACGCAACGCAAAAGCCATCAAGAAAGCCATCGAACAAGGTGTACAAGTTGTGCTGGCAACAGGCAAAACCCGTTATGCTGCCGAGAAACTACTTGATGAACTTGGCATTACATCTCCCGGGGTCTTCTCGCAGGGGCTTATCATCTATAACGGTGATGGTACAGTCCGCACGGCAACTGTCATGGATAAGACTATTATTCGTCGCATCATCACCTTTGCCGAAGACAGAGGGTTCGGTGTGTTGGCATACAGTGGCAATCGTATTCTGACCCGTCGCGCTGACGAAGTCGCTGACAAGATTGCAGAATATGGCGAACCGGAAGCCGAGTCTGTTGGTTCGTTGGTCAACCATCTGGACACAACTGAAATCAACAAAGTTATTCTCTATGGACAAGAGAGCAAAATCGCTGCACTCCGCTGGCAACTCAGCAAGCAACTCGACGGACAAGTTCACCTCACCCGCGCCAATGTACAGGGTATCCTCGAAGTGTTACCCGCCAACACCTCCAAAGGTAAAGCTGTTATGCGCGTGATGAAAGACCTCAATATCCCGCCAGAAAATACGATGGCAATCGGTGACGGCGAAAATGATATTGAGATGTTGGAGGCTGTCGGTACGAAGGTTGCGATGGGTAATGCGATTCAAAAGCTGAAAGATGTGGCTGACCAAGTTGTCGGTAGCAATGATGCCGATGGTGTCGCGCAAGCAATCGAGATGTTTGTCACGGGCAAAATCGAAGACAAAAAACCGGACGAAGAAGATACTAAAGCTGACGATGCCAAAGCCGAAGCAAAACCAGAAACACCAGACAGTGATTCCAAAGCTGAAAAATCAGATGATACAGAGGAGAAAGCTGAATGAAAAATATCCTCGTAACAGGTGGAGCAGGGTTTATTGGTAGTGCCTTTGTCCGCCATATGGTCAAAACCTATCCAGATTACAATATCATCTGCTATGACAAGCTGACCTATGCTGGCAATCTTGATAATTTATTAGATGTCAGTGATGAAGAAAATTACCGCTTTGAACGTGGTGATATTGCTGACCGTCCCAAAGTCCAACAGGTGCTAACCGACCATCACATTGATACCATTGTCAACTTTGCCGCAGAAAGCCATGTTGACCGCAGTATCCTTGACCCAGATGCTTTTATTCACACCGATGTCGTGGGAGTTTACATTCTATTGGATGAGGGGCGCAAACATGGCGTTGAGCGTTTCTGTCATGTCTCCACTGACGAAGTCTATGGTGATATTGAAGATGGGCTATCTGTGGAAGATGACCGCTTCTTACCCAATAGTCCTTATGCTGCCAGCAAAGCCGGTGGTGAATTGATGGTACGTGCTTATCACGTCACCTATGGTATGGACACCGTTATCACACGCGGGAGCAATACCTATGGTCCTTATCAGTATCCCGAAAAGTTGATTCCATTTTTCACTACCGAAGCCATTGATGACAAACCACTCCCACTCTATGGAGATGGCAAGCAGGTGCGTGATTGGCTTTATGTTGATGACCATGCACGCGGGGTTGATGTTGTTTTGCACAAAGGCAAATCCGGCGAAGCGTATAACCTTGCCGGGGAAAATCAACGCTTCAATATTGATGTCACCCACCGCATCTTGAGCATTTTGGACAAACCCGAAACACTGATTAAACATGTACCCGACCGCGAAGGGCACGACCGACGTTATGCTATGACTGCTGAAAAAACCCGCGCCCTCGGTTGGGAACGCGAATATGATTTTGATAACGGTATCGAAGCTACTGTCAAATGGTACATTGATAACGAGTGGTGGTGGCGCAAAATCAAGACTGGCGAATATCTCGAATTTTATAAGCAACAATATGCTGACCGTTTGGCATCCGCTGACGAAAGTTAACCCAAAAGGGCGTAATCATTGCGCCCTTTTTTAATATTCCCATTCAGGTATATCTTTTTGATAAAGCCACGCATTAAAAAATTCAGTCAAATCTTCACCGGATACCTGATTGGCAAGGGCGATAAAGTCTTCAATTGTTACATGACTATCTCGATAGGTCTCATAATACGTGCGCAGTAATTCAAAAAATAACTCGTCACCGATACGTTCACGTAACGCATGAAGTGTCATTGCGCCTTTCCAATAGACCGCACCATGAAACATCTGCGTGGGCGATGGGTTGCCAATTGCCATTGGTGACGACGCAAAATACCGCTGGTCTGTCAACGTCTCAAACCAGTTGTTGAGAATCGTATCAAGGATGCTGTCCCCATATTTTTCCTGTGCCCACAATAGCGACAGATAGGTTGCAAAGCCTTCATTCAGCCAAATGTCGCGCCAGCGTGCTGGACTGACACTATTACCAAACCACTGATGTACCAACTCGTGAGCAAGAGTGATATGTGTACGAACTGAGTCTTCAAGAATGAGCGTACCATAGGTCGATAACGTTTGTGTCTCTAGTGCGAATGGGAGTTCCACATCAGATACCACACTGCCATACATATCAAATGGATACTCACCTAAGAGGTCTTCATAAAATGCCATCATCTCACCCGTTTCAACAAAGATAGTCTGTGCCTGCCCCGAATGCGGATTAGCAAAATAGTTGCGAATTACAACATCGTCAACTACTGCCTCTTCATCCAGCACAAAATCACCGACATGAACTGTGACAAGATAGCTTGCAGTTAAATCAGTTGTCTCAGATTTATAGGTCAGGGTGTCACCGTTGTCGATAACCTCTAGTAGTTGTCCATTGGTTGCCACCACATACGCATCAGGCACAGTAATATCAAAGCTATAAGTCGCTTTATCGCTAGGATAATCATTGACCGGATACCATAGCGAAGCACCGCGTGGTTGACTAGTAACAAATGAACCGTTATCGTGGAATACCCAGCCGGCTGAACCAATAGGATAAAAGCGCGTGTCCAAGCCTTCTCGTGGTGTGCCATTATAAGATACGATAACTGATACCAAATCGCCTGATATAATTGGCTCTGCTGGAATGACTGTGAGTTCAATTCCATCGCGCCGATAGTCAGCAGGTATTCGATTGACCGTCAACTCGGTTATCTCAAATCCCCAGAAATCTAAGTTAAATTCTGGCAAATCTTGGGTTGCTTCTAAGAGAATCACAACTGTTGCTGACAATGTGCGTTCTTCAAAATCCGGTGTGATGTCGAGATGATAGTGCTGAACATCATAGCCACCATTACCTAATTCGGGGAAGTACGGGTCACCAAGTGAAGATTGTGTAATTGGATTTTGCGCCAATATGGAGATTGTTAAGCCAACTAGAAACAGAAACAAAATCGCAACTTTTTTCATAAAGATTCTCCGGTAGAATAATGCCTCGATTGTAACAGATGAACGAGGTCAATTTGCGAATCGAACGATACCAATCACGCGGAAAACGAGGTATGTCGGGGTGTGGCTGTGGACTTATTGGCGTTGGGATGGTGGTGATTATCGCAGTTGCTTTTATGATGATTGCACCTGCAATTCCATCAATTGGTTTGCGTCTCGCCGGATTTGAAGCGATAGATTCCAATACCATACAGACAACGCCAGAATCTGTTCCAGTAATCCAAAATGCACAAACCACAACAACCACAACAATCAGTGCAGGTGGATTGGGTTCACGGTCTCTGCCTGCTTCATCCGCCTATCGTATTCAAACAGGCACAGCGGACGATGGCGCAACAGTCGCACAAGTAACCCTTTCCGAAACTGGAATCATGACCCTATGCAATCAATATACAGATGTCTGTTCAACGACTGCCAGCGCATTTCGTAATGTAACCGTTGATTTGGGAACAGGTACAGCAGTCATCGCAGGTGAAGCATACATCAGCAATCTGAACACATGGCAACCCATCTCTGCGATTATCTCACTGACACCCGATAACAGGATTCAAGTCGAGGGTGTGAACATCAACGGGACATTATTTGCGATTCCTGATAACGAAATTGGACAACGCATCCGTGATATTCAATCAACTGCCAATCAAGCACTGGCACAACTCAGTATCCAAACAGACAGAAACACTTATCAGCTATCTGATATTATCGTAACCGAGTCGCAACTGGTCGCAATCTTTCGCTAACGGTAGAATAGCATGAATACAAAATATGGCTTCACCCTGCCGGAATGGGAAACCATCAAAGCAGAAATACACGAGATTCTGATTGATGTAGCACTGCAACGTAGAACAATAACTTATGGTGAGCTGGCAACACAGCTAACAAGTGCCACGTTACATGCAGGGTCATATGCGCTGTCCGGTGCATTGCATGAGATTTGTACGGATGAAGAAACTGCCGGGCGGGGTTTGATGTGTGCACTGGTTGTACGACAATCAACGGGCATCCCCGGTGATGGATTCTTCAAACATGCCATTCAATTCGGGCGTGATATTTCTGACCCGACAAGCATGTGGCAAACTGAAGTCAATTTTTTATATGAGATTTGGAACACAAAAGAAAGCAACACATGAAAATTCTGATAACAGGGGCAAGTGGCAGACTTGGCACACAACTGACACAAAACCTAAAGGATAACCATCAAGTCATTGGTGCGGATATTGTTGGCGATAAGGTCGAACAACTGGATATTACAGATTACTCTGCCTGCCAGCAACTGATGCAAAAACATCAACCTGACATTGTCCTCCATCCTGCCGCATGGACAGATGTAAATGGCTGTGCGCTTGACCCACAAAAAGCGATTATGATTAATGGGGTTGGCACACATAATATCGCCGTAACCTCAGCACAACTCGATATTCCAATTCTGTATGTCAGTTCCAATGAAGTCTTTGACGGCAAACTCAGCCGACCCTACACCGAATTTGATGTCACCAATCCGATTAACCCGTATGCCTATAGTAAATGGTATGGCGAACGTGCCGTGCAACAGGTGAACCCAAAGCATTATATTGTGCGTACTGCATGGTTATTTGCACACGGTGGAAGCAACTTTATTCAAGCAATTCTAAATGCTGTCGAAAACGGTCGTTCACTACGCATTGTGACAAACGAAGTCGCTAACCCAACCTATACCAATGATGTCGCACAGGCAATATCACAGCTGATAGACACTGACCGCTATGGCATTTATCACTTTGTCAATAAAGGGGCTGTCTCACGGTGGGATTTTGCCAGATATTTCCTTGATAGAGCCGGTTTCGCCAGCACGCCTATTGACCGCATCAGCCGTCATGAATGGCAACGCCCCTCACTGCCACCAGAATACACACCCTTGGATAACATCGCAGGGGCAAGCATTGGCATCACATTACGGTCGTGGCAGGATGCAGTTGATGAGTTCCTGAGCAAAGAAGGCTATTAGATGTCTGAACCGTTATTTTCAATTGTCATTCCCAATTGGAACGGCAAACACTTCCTCCAACCCTGCCTCGATTCTCTGCGAACACAGACCTATCAACCGATTGAGGTCATCATCGTTGATAATGCCTCGTCAGATGGGTCCCAGAACTATATCAAAGCGAATTATCCTGAAATAATTTTGGTCGAGCTATCAGAAAATCAGGGATTCACAGGTGCATGTAACATCGGCATGGAAACAGCCAAAGGTGAGATTGTCTCGTTGTTGAATAACGATACAGAAGTTGAACCCAATTGGGTCGCCGAAATCATGGACGCATTCGACCGTCATTCTGATGTGGGTATGATTGCTAGCAAGATGTTGCTATTTGACAAGCGTGACCATATTCATACAACGGGTGATTTTTTCACCACCGATGGACGTGCAGGCAATCGTGGTGTGTGGGAAAAAGATGACGGTCAATATGACACCGAAGACTATGTTTTCAGTGCCTGTGGTGGCTCATCAGCTTATCGGTCGTCAATGCTCGGCAAAATTGGGCTGTTAGATAATGATTATTTCTTCTTGCTAGAAGATGTTGACCTTGCATGGCGCGCACAATTGGCAGGCTATAAATGTCTCTATGTGCCGACTGCGATTGTGTATCACCATCTATCGGCGACAGGTGGCGGAGTCACAGCGAGTTTTCATGACGGGCGCAACAGTATTTGGATTGTGGTCAAGAATTTACCCCGTAGCTTATGGCGTAAATATGGATGGCAAATTGTCAAACGGCAATTCGGCATCACGGTGGAAGCGTTACGTGCATGGCGCGGTGAAGCAGCTCGCGCCCGATTACGCGGTATTGCCAGAGGATTATTTACGATGCGAAGTGCGCTCCGTAAACGTAAGCAGATACAGGCGATGAAAACCGTTAGTGATGATTATATTGATAGCATCCTCACCCATTTCTGACGATTCATCTACGGCAGAGAGTATGTGTTGATAAACTGTGTATAGACAGTTAGACTGATTCACTCATAGACATATTTTGATTTTTGCGTATGATTATGCGCGCGACACTTAAACACAGACCATAAGGGAGTTGAGCGATTTGACTGACCAATCGCCCCCATTTTTAAGCATCGTCATTCCAGCACACAATGAAGAACTGCGACTACCACCCAGTCTGGTTAAGATTGATGTATTCCTACAAAAGCAAGACTATACTGCCGAAGTTATCATTGTCGAAAATGGTAGCAAAGACCGCACTTACGAAGTCGCACTCGAATATGCTGAACGCTATCCGTATATTCGCGTCATTCAATCACCGGATAACTTACGCGGGAAAGGTCTCGCTGTCAAACAAGGCATGTTAGCCGCACAAGGTGAATGGCGATTTATTTGTGATGCCGACCTCTCGATGGAAATTGATGACCTGGTGTATTTTCTGCCACCCTATACTAACGGTCACCAAGTGATTATTGCCAGTCGGGAAGTCAACGGCGCAAAACGCATCAACGAACCCGCCTACCGTCATTTGATGGGACGTGTAAACAATATCATCATCAAACTAGCAGCATTGCCCGATTTTGAAGATACACAATGTGGCTTTAAGATGTTCCACGAAACCGTCGCAGAAGACTTATTTGATGTTCAACAAATGAACGGTATCGGCTTTGATGTTGAGCTACTCTTTATTGCCAAAAAACGTGGCTATTCCATCAAGGAGATACCCATCACATGGTATTACGACCCCTATTCAACCATGCGTTTGTGGGACGATTCGGTTAAGATGTTACGTGAAATCTGGGAAATCCGTCAGAATTGGCGCAAAGGTGTCTATGACCAAGAAAGCTAAAAAGCCAAAAACCGCCAGCCTCATCCATGAGCGCAGTTATTATCAAATGGGATGCGAAATCATCTTCGGTATCGACGAAGCAGGGCGTGGTCCGTGGGCAGGTCCAGTATCAGCAGGTGCAGTCGCTTTACCGTTGAAGCGTAAAGACCTCAATAAAGCTCTCACAGGGGTTCGTGACAGTAAAGAGATGACACCCAATCAGCGCGAAGAACTAGTGGACACCATTAAAGAGGTCGCACTTGCATGGGGTGTCGGTCATACGACAGCGCGTGAAATTGACGAGATGGGTATTGTGCCAGCAACAAAAACTGCTATGCAACGCGCATTGGCAAATGCACTGGAAGATACCGACCTCGAACCAGACTGCCTTTTCCTCGACTATATGCTGTGGCCCGAACGCCGTGACATACCACAGGTCAGCATCGTCAGTGGCGATAAACATTCACTCAGCATTGCGTGTGCTAGTGTGATTGCAAAAGTGTGGCGAGATACCTTCATGTTAGAGCTAGACGCTGAATTTCCGCAATATGGATTTGCTAAACACAAAGGCTATGGCACAGTAGACCATCGTCGCGCCCTCGAGCAGTATGGGCCGACTGACTTCCACCGTAAATACTACAAGCCGATTCAGATGCTCCTTAACCCAAGTGATGAATAATATATTTTGAGATATTAGCGGATTCTCAGTGTATGAAGCAGTGAATATAACTTGCTGACATTCTAAGGAGTCTTTTAGATATGACAAATTCATCATTCACCGACCCTGACAAACTCAAATCATCCCAATATGTCAACGACAAAAATCTATCCGCTCGTATCCGTCTACATGAACAATTCAGCACCAACCCAATAGACTATACCGAATGGATTTTTGACCGGATGCTGGAGGACTTCCCCGCCAACGCCAACATTGTTGAATTTGGTTGTGGCAACGGGCTTATCTGGCACACAAACACCCATCGTATTCCTGAGGGTTGGACAATCACTTTAACTGATTTATCACAGGGTATGCTCGATGATGCTAGGCGCAATCTTGGTGAACATGCTGACCGCTTCGCCTTTCGTGTGATTGATATTCAAAACATCCCATTTGATGACAATCAATTTGATGCTGTGCTGGCAAACTTTATGCTCTATCATGTCCCTGACCGCCAAAACGCAATCAGTGGGATACGACGAATTTTGAAAGACGATGGCACTCTCCATAGTGTCACACTCGGCTCGAATCATATGATAGAGTTCCATCAATTGATGCAACAAGCAATCCAGCATTACACATGGAACAATGGCGATTTACTCTTTAAAGCGGAAAATGCGGTCGAACAGTTACAGGCGCACTTCGGACATATTGAAACCATCCCATATGATAGCGACTTACATTTGACGGAAGCCCAGCCAATGGTTGAGTATGTGGCATCCACAGCACGACTCGATACGGTCACACACGATGAATTAGGGAAATTCAGCCAATTGGTGACGGGCATCATCCAATGTGATGGCGCAATAGATATTCAGAAAGCCGTTGTGTTATTCAAATCAACAGGCTACGCACAATAAAGTTTGTGGTAATATCGAGCGCGCAACGATAGGAGACCCATTTGAAACTCGCGCTTGTACATGACTGGCTCAATCAAATCGGCGGTGCAGAAGATGTGCTGGATGTATTGGTCAATCGCTATCCCGATAGTCCAATTTTCACCAGTATCTTTGCCTCTGACATCATGCCAGACCACTATCAAGATTGGGACATTCGTACCCTATGGATGGATAAATTACCCGCCATTCATGACCATCATCAACCCTATCTGCCGTTTTATCCCATCGCATGGGGTGGACTTGACCTATCCGACCATGATGTTGTCTTGAGCAACAAGAGCGGATTTTGTCACGGGTTACAATTTGACGAGTCAACTGTGCATGTCTGTTATTGTCTCGCGCCGACACGGTATGTCTGGCAACTTGACCATTACATTGCACGAGAAGGATTTGGCAAAGCGATTGAATTAGCGTTGCGCCCGATGATTGCAATGATGAAACGTTGGGATTATCAAGCTGCACAACGAGTATCACACTTTATCGCCATCAGCACCGATATACAGAATCGTATTAAAACTTACTATAACCGTGATTCGACAATTATCTTCCCACCTGTTGATACATCAAGATTTCAGCCTGTACCAACAGAACAGGTTGAGGATTACTATTTAGTTGTCTCGCGTCTCATCCCATACAAGCGCATTGACCTCGCGGTGCAAGTGGCAACAGAACTCGGTGTTCCGCTTAAAGTAGGGGGCAAAGGGCGTGATATGGAACGCTTACAGTCGATGGCAGGTGATACTGTAGAATTTCTTGGATATGTACCTGATGAAGATTTGCCCGCCCTCATGGCAAAAAGCAAGGCATTCATCTTCCCCGGTTTGGAAGACTTCGGCATTACACCCGTACAGGCACAATCAGCAGGTCGCCCTGTGATTGCTTATGGTGCAGGTGGTGCGTTAGATACGGTGATTCCATCAGTAACAGGCGAACACTTCCATGACCTCACCGTTGAGAGTTTGAAGTCAGTCATGCAAAACTTTGACCCAAGCCGTTATAATCCAGTTGACATACGTGCTCATGCACAGAAATTTGATACAACTATTTTCACGACACAAATTAACGCCTTTATCGAACAGGCATGGTCAGCCCGCCAAAACGGAAACCCGTTTGAATGGCGTGACCCAATATCAATAGAGAGATAAGCAGACATGGAAATTGTAGGATTATTACGCATTCTACGCCGACGTTGGTGGTTACTATTACTTCCTGTCGTCATCGTCACTGTTCTAGTGATACCTGATTTTCTGAGCAGTGATAGTGCCATATCTGGCGGTTTCAATACCCAAATTCGTTATAGTGCGTCCCAAGAATTTAACTTTCCACAACGTGATGGCGACTATCAAGATGTATGGCTTGCATCAGAATTAACAGTAAATGCCTTCACAGATTGGGTACGGAGCAACAGTTTCCGCGACGAACTCGAAAGTGAACTTTCCAATAGTGACATCAATCTTGGTCTATTAGGTATTGCTGCTGATAACGCCCGCAGTGTTGGTGTGATTTATCTCAGCCATCCTGACGGTGAGGCACTGGATGCAGTTGCTAACGCTGTTATCATGGTGCTGGTTACGGAAAATCAAGCCTACTTCCCGCAACTCGGAGGTGACCCAGCGCAGGTGACCATCCTTGACGAACCGATTATTACACCCGCTCCACCGCCACTGACCAATCGTTTCGCGCCACTGATTCGGATTGCGATTGCATTTATTCTTGGTGTTGCGCTGATGTTTGTGGCTGAATATTTTGACCAGACAGTGCATCATCAAGATGAGCTAGATAAGCTCGGCTTACACACTATCGGCAGTATTCCACGACACAAAGGCTAGACCATGAGCTATGCTGCTGGAGCTTTACTGGAATTACCCGATGGACGTATTGCCCTGCATCACCGCGATAACAAACCCAACATCGCCTCGCCTGATAAGTGGGCGTTCTTTGGTGGGATGGGTGAAGATGGCGAACAACCTATCGACACAGTAATTCGTGAACTCCATGAAGAATTGGAAATCAACCTACTCCGCAATCAGCTCACACTCATTCACAGCAAATCATATAAACGCGGACATACCGTGCACATTTTCCACTACCCCGTAACGGATGAGCTAGAAAACGCGGTATTACATGAAGGACAGGGATGGGGAATATTTACACCTGAACAAATTCATCAGCTCGATATTGTCCCCGAACACCTCAACATCATTCGTGAGTTCTGGAAAACGCATGCCAATCAGTAGAAAAGGGTTTTTATGTTTCGACGACTGCTATTTATTTTGAGCTTCGGACTATTCATTTTCCCCGCCTCGGCGCAGTATGACATCGCCGACTATCGCTGGGAGTTAGCCAACCTCGCCTTCAGTTATCCGGCGACATGGGAAGCCCCTTTTGCGGTACAACGCTTTGGTATCGAGACACTCCTTCTAGCCCAATCTGAAGTCAACAATCCTGAACGCGCCCCTGAAATTCCGATAATTGAAATGACTTTGCAATCACTGGACGAAATTGACATCAATCGACACTTGGACAACCGACTTGGAGAGTTGGATATTCAATCCGATGAGTCGATTCTGATGACCGTGTTTAACACGACTATATCCGTTACACAGGGGACAAACCGTGATGAGTCATTCTTTGGTATGGGCACATTGATACCACTCGACAATCAGATATTGACCATCGTCGGACGTGTACCCATCGCACAGCAACATATATTTAAATCACAATTCAACATTCTATTGCGAAGCATGGCAAGAGGCGCAAACTTTGGAGCACTTGTTCCGTTTAGATTGGTATGGCGTACTATTCCCGATGTCAACGCTGATGCCTTTACCCAAATTGATGCCATTGCAATTAACGAAACAAATAACAGTATCTATGCTACAGATGCGTCAATAGGATTATTACGATTCGATATGGCTTCCGGTCGGCTTGAAGAAATCATCTCCAATCCTGAATTTATCGCACCGGAATCTGTCACAGTTGGCATTGATGGCACAGTCTATGTAGCTGACACGGATTGTCCTTGTATTTATGTTTATCAAGATAACGCATGGCAGGATACAATAAACGGGTTCGCATCAGGTTATCCTGCATCAATTTATGCAACAACGGATGGTAATTTATATGCAACTGACCTTAGCGCAGACGGCATTATTGTGCGTCAATATGGTGTCGATGGCACAATAGAATTTACTGCCCAAGAATCATTCTTTGAACAACCTGCATTATTTGCAAGTGATGGTCAATTTTACTCCTTTGACGATAGGCTACTGCAACGCTTTGACGGCTCGCGTTTTGCATCGGTGAATTTTCTCGATATTGACATAACGCATCGTCACATTCAACTTGCACCTGATGGGACGTATACCCTCGCATTAGATGATTTCATTGACTTCTACACATCTGATGGTCTATTGATAAACTCAATCAATATCACGGACTATGCTGATGATTCACAAATCACAGGAATGATTTTGGGCTCAGATGCTATCCTATATGTTTCCCTGAGTTCCGGTGAACTTATCGCTCTTTCCCAAGATGTTTTGCCAGATAGCTTCGGATTACAAACGCTAGCACCTTATCGTATCTCAAGTACCTTTCTCGCTGAGAACAACACAGAGGATATTTGGTTCTTCGAGGGCATGACCGGACAACTTGTCAATCTGGATATTCAGGGATTTAGCTCCAACAGAGATTTTGATTATGCTGTCACATTAATTGCACCCGATGGTAGCGAGGTTGTTACAGTTGAAGACGATACCAACCCCAATGTTGTCTTTAGCCGTAATCTAAGCAATGTAGACCTCACGGCAAATGGCTTGCATCAGTTACGTGTTAGCCTGTTAGATGGGCAAGGGTCATATGATGTAACACTCATCGCACCCGACATCATCACACATAACACTGACCGCACAGAACGTTATGGTCGGTTGCCAGAAAGCTACAGCCAAGAATTATGGCAATTTGAAGCTGAGGGTCGAACTATTTTGACGATTACTGCTGAAGCGTTAAACCCAAGTTTTCTTGACCCACAGATTGCACTCTTTGATTCACGCGGTCAGCTATTGGAAAGTAACGATGATGCCATTGGGTCAGCTGGCAACACCGCACAAATTACTGAATTTACTGTACCTATCAACGGAAACTATACGATTGAAGTATCCCGTTTAGAGGGCGTTGGTGACTATCGTCTAACTATCGAGACCGTTGAGCCAGATAATTAATCACTCTTGCTGAGTTGATCAAGCTGAATAGCAGACACTTCCCCGGTCTGACGGGCATGAAGTGAAAGGCGATTCCGTGCCATTTCCAGCCAAGTCCGCAGGGTATTCAGTTCCATCATATAACCCTCCATCAATAACTGAGCGTGGATAGACACTTGTCCATGCTCTTCCATTGCTTCATTAATTTGTGATTGATAAAAGGTCGAGCCGTGTGTCGCATAGTTAATAGCATCAAGATAATTTTGTAACCATCTGAGAATATCAATTTTAGGCAATCGCTTCTCCATGAATTGAAAGCGTAGCATTGCCAATTCGCGCTGTTCATAAAAGGGTCGCATCTTCGGCACGTCTTTCAACCACACATCAAGGGAAGCAACCCCGTCATCGGTGAGGGTATACATCTTGCGCGGACGAGTCTCATATTCAATTTCAAGTTCACCACTTATCATGCCCTGTTTCTCAAGTCGCTTGAGCATCGGATACACAGACCCCGGACTCGCACTCCAACTGTTATATGAGTCCTCGTCAAAGTAACTTACAATGCTATAACCCGATTGTGGCTCAATGCTGATAAGTCCCAGCACAATATATTCTAATGTTGTTAATTCACGTGCCATAGCCTATATCCTTAACTTGAATATACAGATTCGACATATTACGAACCATAAAACAATCATACCCTCAAGCGTATTTTTACGCAATATCAGGTCGTATAGACTGTAAAAACATAATAAATATGATTCAAGTTACTTGACTCAAAATCAAAACAGGAATATATTTATTACGAATCGTAGTATTACACATCAGAATATAACGAATCAGAGGAATAAACGTGAACAGTAACATACTCGTCATCACCAATAACTTTCAGAGCAGTCTCACCTATACCCGTATGCTTGCTGGTTATGGGTATGCCGTCAACGAAGCGACAACACTGACAGGTGCTAGAGTTCGACTTCGTGCCAAGTTGATTCCAGCAATCATCATTATGGATATGAAACATCATGAAGCCGACCAAATCGACTTTATTGAGATGATTACAGCAGAATATACTAACATCCGTATCATCCACATCGGAGCAACACAGATAGCAGGTCATAATGTCACCCATCTCAATCGACCTGTCCAACCCGAAACAATTCTCGACACCGTTAAACAACTCGAATACGTATAGACAAAGCAAGAGGGAGAAATCATTATGTCAACCCAAACACATGCAATCGTAATTGGTGGGTCAATGGCGGGCTTACTAGCATCATGGACACTCAGTGACCACTTTGACACAGTCACCATCATTGAGCGTGATACATTGCCGGAAAACCCTGAATATCGCAGTGGCACACCACAAGCACATCACCTACACACACTACTGGCATATGGTCAACGCTTGCTGGAAAACATGTTTCCGAACATTGAAGATGATTTTGAAAATGCTGGAGCGATTAAATTCCGCTGGGGTCTGGATACACCTACTCGCACCCCTGTCGGATGGATGGATAGCTTTGATGCTGGTATTGAAAGTCATGTCATGTCACGGGTCACATTAGAATGGATTGTACGCCAACGTGTATATGAAATCCCCAATGTTACTTTCATGACGCAACAACAGGTCAATCGGTTGCTGACCAATGATGACCAATCCAAAGTTATTGGTGTGAACATGACATCGCGCACAACCCGTAAAGAGCAAGATGTATTTGCTGACCTCGTTGTCGATACAAGCGGGCGTGGGTCAAAAGCAATGCAATGGCTAGAAGAACTCGGCTACACTTCCCCTGAAGAAACCGTGATTAACTCGTATCTGGGTTATGCGACACGCTGGTATGAAATTCCAGAAGGTACACAATACAACTGGAAAATACTGATGATAAATGCAGTCCTACAGGAAGGACTCCATCGCGGTGGTGGCATGTTCATCGTTGAGGGCAATCGGATTGTTGTCACGGTAGCAGGTGTTAATAAAGACTACCCATCAACTGATGAAGACGGATTTATGGCATTCGCAGCATCTCTGGCAGATACGACGATTTATGATGTTATCAAAGACCTGAAACCAATTTCGCCGATTTATGGCTATCGTCGGACTGAAAATCGCTTCCGCCATTATGAAAAATTGTCACAGATGCCACACAGTTTTATTGTGATGGGTGATGCTGTCTGCGGATTCAACCCAATTTATGGTCAAGGTATGACATCGGCTACCATTCAAGCGACTGAACTTAACCAGTTACTCGCAAAGTCAGGTGTCGATAATCTTATCGGTAATCCATTGTCATTCCAAAAGCGTGTTGCAAAAGCTGTTGATGGTGCGTGGTTGATGGCAACAGGTGAAGATATGCGTTATCCAGAAACTGAAGGCGCAACACTGACATTTAAAGAACGTTTGACACATACCTACATGAATTGGATGATTAGCGCACTACAACATGACCCCATTCTCGGGAAAGCATTTATTGATGCGATGAACCTCATCAAACACCCGATTAGTCTATTCAATCCCAAGCTTGCTATTCGTGTGTTGCGTCATCGGTTCTTCGGTCAAACAGCAAACACCAAACGTCAAACCATTGAGTTTAAGCCAGTCAAAACCCAGTAGGAGACATCATATGCAAACAGTCGAAACAACCCAAACATACACAATCAGCAAAGACATTATCAACGGCATCGAGCATATCCGGTATACCCCACACAACAAACGCTATGAAACACCTATCTTGATGCAACATGGTATGTGGCACGGCGCATGGTGTTGGTGGCTCTGGCAGGAGAGACTAGCAGAATGGGGGTGGGAAAGTATCTCCATCAGCCTACCCGGTCACGGCGAATCACCGACACAGCGTCCATTACGATTCGCAACATTGAGCTACTATCTACCGTTCATCAAACAAGTTGTCGATAGCTTACCTGTCAAACCAATCTTAATGGGACATAGTATGGGTGGGGCATTGACACAGTGGTATTTCAAGCATCACGGAGATTTACCCGCTACAGTCTTGGTTGCTCCGTGGGTATCACACAGTGCGCTGAAAGACAGCATGTTGCAACTGATGCGCGATGATTTTATCGGCATGGCAATGGGATTCTTTACACTCACAGCAGATACATGGGTGCGCAATCCAGAAGTAACAGGGAAAAAGCTGATTAGTGACAATGCGGTCATATCAGCAGAAGAGCTCCATGAGAAACTTGGCGGTGAATCCTTGATTGTCACATGGCAACACAACCCGCCCTTCTGGTCACCTGCAAAAAGCATTGATACACCCATGTTATGGCTAGCTGGCGAGTTGGATACTCTCATCAGCACCAAAGCCGAACAACGCTCAGCAGAACACTACGGCGCAGATTTCCATATTATCCCAGATGCAGGTCACAACCTAATGATGGAACATAACTATGAAGCAACGGCACAACTCATTTATGATTGGTTAATCCGACAGAACATTTCCTAGCATCTGCGCTATACTGTGCGTGAGACCATCAATTACAGGACAGGGCAATGAAGTTCAAATTTCTGCTAGCAGGCATCAGTATTATCCTCGGTTGGTTGTGGGGTCAACAACGCCATCGCCAACCAATTTCCCTCAAGAATGCTATCACCATTATCACAGGCGGTGCAAGTGGTATCGGTAAAGCCACAGCTCATAGCTTCGCGCGTCAAGGTGCGTGTGTGGTGATTGCCGACCTTGAGCATCAACTCAGCGACAGCCTCAAACAAGAATTTACGCCGTATCAGAATGAAGTCCTATTCATCACCTGTGACATCACCAACGTAGATGAACGCCAAAATCTGATTGATAGCGTTATACAACAATACAACGCAATCGACATTCTGATTAACAATGCGGGAATTTCCAAAGGCGGTGCATTTTCAAAGTTATCAGCAGAGGCAATTGACACTATCATTGGTGTAAATCTGGTTGCGACAATTCATCTGACGCAAGCGGTATTACAAGTGATGCAAGTACAAAATCATGGGCATATCGTCAACGTCAGCAGTGTCAACGCCATGATGCCACCACCGGGAGAAGCGATTTATTCAGCAACCAAAGCCGGACTCAATGCCTTTAGTGATAGCTTACGCCGTGAACTTGGTAAAACAAAAATCAACGTCTCAGTGGTGATGCCAGCTCTGACAAAAACGGACATGTTGAACAACATCAGCGAAGATGACTTACGACAAAATCAATTACTAATGCCGGGGATGGCACTCGATAAACCAGAAGATGTTGCCGATGCGATTTTACAAGCCATACAGTTCAATCAGCGCGAGGTTATCTGTGGTGGTCAATCCACTGAAGTGCTAACGCGACTCGCACAATTACGACCGTCAGCAATGGATTGGGCATTTCGTCATGTTATCAATACAGAGAAGTTCATGAACGCACTGGAGAAATTAGGACGTACCGATTTCACCGAAAAATGAGACTATCTCGGATATATTGTCAATGATGTAATCGGGATGAAAACTAGTATCCATCCAAGCATGATGTCCCTGTACCCATGCTGTGGTCAGCCCCAACTGATAAGCACCGAGTATATCAGTCGCTGGATTATCGCCAACAAACCAGACATTTTCAGCTTTTACACCGAGTTCAGATAATGCCATCTCATAAATCTCGGAATCTGGTTTTTTGATACCACCCGCTTCCGACACCAACACACAGTCCATATACTTGCGAACATCCAGCGTATCAATCGTGGCATTCTGCAATTCAGTTGATCCGTTAGTGATAATACCCAGTTGGATATTACGTTTCGATAGTTCCGTCAAAGTCTCGTGTAATTCTGGCACACCGATTGCACACCCACCCAAATGTTCATACCAATAGTCACGGAGTTCTTCGGTTGTGGGTTTATCTTTCCACGGAATCCACCTCTGCAAGCCACGCCAGCGGTCATCTAATGGACGATACCCACCTCCATCTGCATTTTGGATGATAGGAAGCATATCATCACTGCGGGTCATCTGATGACGAGAGCGGAAATCAACATAAAACTGTCGTGCAAACGCATTAACAGATGCACGACGGTCGGTGAGTGTATTATCTAAATCGAAGAGTATTGCTTGTGGCTGTTGCGCCATATGTTTTAGTCATGGTCTCCAGATAAATCGCCTTGAACACGTTGTTCCCGCATTTCGTTGGTGTGGAAGAATAACGCCATGGCGACCGTCGCCAGACTAAATACAGTCCCAATACCCAAGCTAACAATAATTGCCTGAAACATCGTGTTACCTTGTGACAACGATACCAATAACATGGCAATGACGCTACCCACAACGCTCAAACCCGCAACAATACCTGTTGTAACCCATTCACGCCGAATAGCAAGATAGGTCACTACAAGAATAACTGCAAAGATGGCATAAAAAATGAACGAAGTCGGCGATGATAACATACTATCCCTCCATCGGTTTCTGGTTAGGATGGTTTAATTTTTGTATTAGTCATGTCTCAACAGACGTTCTCAGTGTAGCAGATGTTTTGTTTCAAATAGCCTTAACGATGACAAACTCTAACAAATATTGGAATTTCTTCACCATTTGCCGATTTGTTGTAACAATGAACCGTTGCCTCACTAGTTGTGTCATATACAATGTGTGACCAATATGCGAAAACACAGAAGGTAATCCTATGCCCCATCCTACTTATGTCGAAGAAAATCCAGCAACAGCACAAATAGCAACCTTGTTTGGCATCATTATCATCATCGGCTTCATCATCATGACAAACAATCCGAGCGACACCCGTGAGTTTGTGGCAGATTTTGAACCGGATGTTATTTCAAACCCACAGATTGACGAGTCCGAAGCAGTGCCCGACACAATGCCGGTCATGCCGATAGCGATGTTTAATCTGGAAAATCCGAACGGATGGGAACGTCCCACACGAGTTACACTGGTCGGTACTATACAGGATGAGCTTGAATGTACTACAGACTCAGATACAACCTGTATTGAAACAGATATGCACTATGACATCTTAGGTGATATTTGGCGCGCCAGTTTTGAATTACCGGAAGGCACATACACTTATCACGCTTATCTTGATAATGGCGAATATGTCTACGGCAGAAACGGCATCGGTGGCGAAAACAGCACTCCAGTTGAGTTAACAGTGAATCGAACGGGTACAATCAACTTCTATTATGACCACAAAACAGGCTGGATTACCGATGACATCAACTCGCTCATTCTGACAATGCCGAGTAACTTTCAAGATGATGTGGGGTGTTTGGAAGAATGGAATGCCGAGTGTTTCCGTACATGGATGCAAGATGTAGACGGTGACGGCATCTATACCTATGAGACCCTGCTTGTACCCGGCGGTAGTTGGGAAGCGCGAATTGCTATAAATGGCAACCTTGATACAAGCTATGGTCAGGGTGGCGACTTTGATGGCGCGAACTTTCCGTTATGGATACCCAATATCGGACACCTGAGTGTGTTTACATGGGATAGTAATTTAAAGACCTTCACACCATTTGTCAGCCAGATGCCGATTAGTTCATCAGAGAACTTGCCAGCAGTCGCACCAAATCAATAGGTGCAAAATTACCAGTTCAGACTACAATAGACTTGACATCGTTATTATTTAAAAGGACGCTACTTATGGCTAAGGAAGTAAAGATATTCACGTTTATCAATGACCGTGAAGGGCGTGAAGAGGGTGAAAAAGAACTATCTCGTCTTGTCAATGAAGGCTACAACATTGTGACATCTGGTGCAGGCTCTGGCGCAGATTTGTTGTGGGGCATTGTCATCCTTCAACGCGAAACGAACAAAGCAGACGAAGACTAAACAACTAAATGGGGCGATGATGCCCCGTCTATATTTTTATTGATAGAACTTTTGGAGTAACTCAATATGAGTGATTTGTTTGATATTAAGGGCAAAGTTGCCATTGTTACCGGTGCATCACGCGGAATTGGTTTATCCATCGCTGAAGAATTTGCTAAAGCGGGTGCAAAAGTTGTACTGTCTAGCCGTAAGCAAGAATCATTGGACGAAGCTGCCGATGCCATCAAATCCAATGGTGGCGACGCTGTCGGGATTGCTGCCCATAATGGCGATAAAGAAGCCCTCTATGCCTTAGTTGATAAGACGGTTGAGCATTATGGCACAGTCGATATTGTTGTCAACAATGCCGCAACCAACCCACACTTCGGCACTGTTCTTGATGCAGAAGACAGCTATTGGCAAAAAACTATCGAAGTCAACATTATGGGGAATGTATGGCTATCACAGGCTTCTACTAAAATTATGAAAGAGAATGGTGGCGGGAAAATTGTCAATGTCGCCTCGATTGTTGGTCTTAATCCGGGACAATTTCAGGGTATCTATAGTGTGACCAAAGCTGCTGTCATCAGCCTGACCAAAACGCTTGCGATGGAATTGGGTTCTGACAATATTCAAGTGAATGCTATTGCACCCGGTCTTGTGAAGACACAGTTTGCGCGTACCCTTTGGGAAAACGATGCGTTAATGGAACAGGTACTCGCACAAACCCCTGTCGGGCGTATTGGTCAGCCTGTCGATATTGCCGGATTGGCATTATTCCTCGCATCTGGCGCGTCCGATTTTACCAGCGGTGCAGTTTTTGTCGCTGATGGAGGCATTACACTCGGTTCAATCTAAATGTTGATGTGATTCCAATTGTTGTCGGGTATCCTGAATATTGTCATAGATTCCAACAGATAGGAGTTACGGCAAAGTGAAGTTTGAATTTTATACGGACCTCAGCCCAGCGAAATGTGCATCCGAATTAAAGAAACGCATGGCACAGAACGAGACCCCGACAAAACCGAAAATCATGGGCAAAGCGGATAAAGCTGGCTTTGTCCTGACTGTGAAAGCCCCTGTTATCGGTAACTTTCAGCGTATGACCAGCATGAAAGCAACGCTCAATCGAGATAAGGGAACAACAGTTATCAGCGGATATGTCAACACAGGTGGAACACGCCGACAACAAATTAGTATTTTAGTCGGAGCAATACTTGTGGGGATAGCCCTCATTGTGATGGGATATTTTATTCAAGGTGTTGCCGTTGGTGCTATCGGTGCAGCGATGTATATCCCTTTGCAAGGTGATGCCAAAAACAGCGATTATCTACTCAAGCAAATGCGCTCAGCACTCAGCGCAAAAACACGCGACCCACGTTAGAGGTCATGCGCCTCACGGATATGTGCCAATAATGCCTGACTCCCTTTCGTGACCAGCTCATAAACATACTCAAAGCGATTATCATAATAGGGGTCAGGTACATCCAAAACATCCACATCACCCGCATCATGGGCATATTGTAGAAACAACGATACGATTGCCTTTTCGCTGGGATTGGAAGGAATTGCCTGAATATTCGACAAGTTTGATGTATCCATAGCCAGCACATAATCATAAAGACGCAAATCATCGTTACGCAACTGACGCGCACGTCCACGATAGCTAATGCCATTATCTTTTAAGATTCTGAGTGTACCTTTATGAGCAGTCTCGCCAATGTGATAACTGGCAGTCCCAGCAGAATCGACCATGATTTCATCAGCAAGCCCAGCAGATGTGACCATATGCTGAAACACACCATCCGCCATCGGTGACCGACAGATATTGCCAAGACAAACAAATAATACTTTCACCATAATCTTATACCCTATGGGTTGCTATTGTCATCATCTTCTTCGGGTGCATCGACATCTTCAACTGATTCAATTGGCATCGTATCCATAAATTCTGGATTAACCGGAACAGCATCAGTTTCTGTCACCACATCATCTGTTTCAGGGATTTCGACATCTTCAGTTTTGGTCATCTCATCAATGGCGGTTTCGTTTTCGCTCAATTCATCCTCTGTTGGTGGACGAGTTGCTGAATGTCCCATCATCGTAATCTTGCCGTCGATAAATGCACCTTCTTCAGTTGTCAAGGCGGATGCACTAATATCACCCCAGATGCGTCCTGTCCGTAGGAGTTGAACTTTATTTCCGGTGACATTGCCACGAACAGTACCTGCAATCGAGATGTTACGTGCATTGATGTCCGCACGGATTTCTGCTGTCTCGCCAACTAGAATATTCCCCGTGATTTCTAATGTACCGGAAAATGTGCCATCCATCCGCACATTACCAGAACTGGTAAACTTACCTTCAATTTCGCAATCTGCACCAATCACAGTATCAAACCCAATTGGCTGGTTACTACTTTGTATCGGTGGACTGTCCGGCATATCATCCGATTGACCACGTCGATTTGAGAAAAATGCTGTCATGACCTGTCCCTCGTGCTATGTAATCCCATTATCTCCACTATACAGCGCGAAATATCAGAGTGCAATTGTACGTTATCAAACATAATTGACAAATATAGGTGGCAAATAATTGCATTTCGCATCATAATATTGAGTATATCTGTCATAATCACCCGCAAGATGGAGAAACCCCATCATGGAAACCCTTTGGAATATTCCTTTAGTTGAAATTGGTAACCTATCTGATATTAAAGAAACACGTCCTACTGCTGTCATTACAGGCAATCGTGCATGGCGTGCTGTCGGCTCATTTTTAAAGATGCCTGTTGTTGTGCAGGCTGAGCCATTTACCGCTGATATTCAATTCCTTGACACACTTGCTGAAGGACTACCCGAACAAGTGGAAGTGGTCTACGGTATCGGTGGTGGTCTCGCCTGTGATGTCGCTAAATATGTTGCGATGAAGAATGGTTTGCCTGCCGTTGTGATTCCAACTGCGCTGAGTGTGGATGGATTCTTCACTGCGATTGTTGCTGTGCGACAAGATGGCACTGTTAAATATGTGACCACAGGTCCAGCCGAAAAAGTCTTTATTGATTGGGATATTGTTGCCAGTGCCCCAGACCATATTCGTGGTACAGGCATTACCGAAATCCTGAGTATGACAACCGGATTGCTCGATTGGCGTTATGCTGCCGAACGTAAAAAGAACTCGACATTGGAACGTTATCAGCCGTGGGCAGCACAGATTGCAGCAGGTATCGCACAACAAGCGTACAAAATCGCAGAAGGTGTTGGTCAAGGACGTGTTGATGCACTCCGTAACCTACTCGACTTGATTTGCCTCGAAGTTCAACTCACCAATCAAATCGGACACAACCGTCCGCAAGAAGGTAGCGAACAGTATTTTGCTTATGCGATTGAACCCAAAGCATCACTTGGCGCAGGTGTACCCTACTCCGATTTGGTCGGTCCCGGCATCTTGATTGCAGCGGCATTGCATGGGCAAAACATCAAACCTATGCGTGACACCCTTCAATCTGCTGGTGTTCGTCTTGGTCAATTACGCCCTGACGATATTGTCAGTACACTACGCGAGTTGCCTGAATATGTTGTGGAACACGACTTACCCTACAGCATTGTTCACGAGATGAACCTTGAAGACGAAGCAACCATCAAACGACTTGAAGAAACCGGACTCGACCTCAAAGCAGAGCGTCCTCTATAGACCTGATTACAATAGAGCAATCATAACAGAGGCGCAGTGACAATTGCGCCTTTTGTTTTGCCTGATAATTGAACATATCGACTGATAACACCGTAAGATAAGAAACACAACCAGAAAGAAAATTTATGAAACTCCGTGATATGTCAATGGAATTACGCTGGATGATGCTTGCAATTATTATTGCAAATACGTCGTCAAGAATGATTGAGCCATTTATCCCACTATATTTGGAAACACTCGGTGCGACGGTTGGGCAGGTCGGTTTATTTTTTACTGTCAACGTATTTTTCAATATTATCTTTCGTGTATTTGGTGGTTGGATTTCTGATAATGTAGGACGCTTACCAACAATGGCAGTTGGCGGTGTTTTTGGGTCAATTGCTACTTTCGCATTTGTCATCGCGCCGTCATGGGAACTAGCATTTGCATCTGCAATTTTTTCGGCGGCGGGGTCATCGATGGTTGGTCCTAGCTATCAAGCTTATATCGCCGAAGAATCACCAGATAATGCCGTTGGTTCTACGTTCGGTCTGATTGAGAGTTTGTTTCTTATCTGCCAGATTATTGGTCCTTTGCTCGGTGGATTTCTAGTTGAAAATGCAGGGTATAAAGTCTTACTCTGGTCGGCATTTGTCATCATGGTGATTGCGACGATTATCCGCATCATCTTAGCGCGGGGAAAATCAAACAATATTCAAGGCATGAGCTTACGTAAACTATCATCTGATATGCGAAAGACCATTGCATTCTTGATGGCAGGTGGTGTCCTCACATGGATGTTTATCAGCGATGGGTTATTAGATGCCAGCGCACAGTCTGTTATCCCCTTCTTACCTAAATATACAACCGAAGTCGCGGGCATTACCGAATCAGAGATTGGCGTACTTGTATCGTTTTTATCAGTCATAGCAGTCTTAACAAGCTGGCTCGGGGGTATCTTCTCTGACCGCTACGGCGAACATATCAGCATCAGCGTCGGTTCATTATTTGGTGCAATGGGGTTTGCAACCTTGATTATCAGCACATCCACCATTAGCCTCTTTGTAGCGTTTGCTTGCTTCGGTGTATCGGGAGCATTTATCCAACCAGCTTTCGCGGCGTTACTCAGTCGTGTTGTCCCCAAAGACCAACTTGGCGTGATGTATGGCGTTTTCCGTAGTGCATTGGGTGTCATTGCCATCCCTGCCCCGACTATCGGTGGCACGCTCTATGACCGTATTAGTCCGATTGCGACACTTGGCTTCGGCATCTTGCTCAGCCTAATTGCAATTCCACTGACATTGATTAAACTGAAACCATCAGCTAGTGGTGTCAAACCAGACAACACATAATTAGGAGTCCTCATATGCGAGAAAAACTTGTCAGGTTCGTTGCAGTCATTTTACTATTCACTGTAGCATCTATCACATTCGGGCAAGATGATGAGAACATCGACCTTATCCTTACTGCATTTGATAAGCTCACTGATGGTTATCATTATTTAGCTGAGACAACAACAACTCAAAGCTTTATCGAAGAAGATGAACAAACTGACATCACGACGATTCAGTCTGCCGATGGCATCGTGGATGCGAACAACAATTATTATGTCCAACGTTCATTTATTGTTGAAGCTGTTGATGCACCGGATGATGCGCCACCTTTCATATTGGAACAACTCCAACTTGACGACATACTCCACCTACAGTTCGGTGAGGAAAGTGGCATCTACACGCAAATCTTCCCGCAAATACCAGAGGGTTGGGCACGCTATGATGACCTTGCCGACACAATGGAAGAAGGCACAGTTGAGCAATTGACCCTCGAAAATTTAGTCATGGTGTCGCATCCATCAGATACTATTTTGACCCAAAACATCATCAAGTCTGTCACTGAGCTTGATTCAGAGACCCTTGATGGAATAGATATGCGTGTTTTCGAGATTGAAGTCGATGGCTTTCAAGTCTACTTACGATTGAATGAAAACACCTTAGAGGGCGTGTTGGACTTGCTGGTACAGGGTAGCGACTTTTTTGATGAGAGTGAATTTACGGTTATATACACAGTTTGGATTGGTGCGGAAGATGGGTTGCTTTATCAGGGCAAAAGCGAGGGCTATACTCTATTGCCTTATCTAACAGCTGATGTTGTTCCAGGTCCACCGTATGATATTGGGATAGCATTTACAACTGAATATACAATCGATAGTCACGGGGAAGCAGAGCCAATTGAGGATATAGCGGAGCAGGTTGGTATTGAACCTGCCCCATAATACAGTCTGTTGTGTTTTATCGTCCGGTGATTTTGTTCAAGATGTTAAACCAGAACGGCGCACCTTGTGATGCCGAGATAACAGTCACTGCTAGCCCCATAATCTTGGCTAATAGCAACCCTAACCAGCCATCAGGGTTATTCGCGGGGAAGTAATTCCAGAGGTTATTCGGGTTTGAGCGTAAGGCACTGCCTTCAGGAGAATCGCTGACATCTTCGAGCAACCAGCCAATTGGCAATCGTAAGGAACTGATTTCTTCGATAGTCTGCCCTACTGCTGTAGCGGAGTCCGCAATATCTTGGACAACTTCATCAGTACCTGCTTCGGCATTACCCGCGTCCTGATTCGCTTGTTCGGCTGCATTGATAGCAGCTTCAAGTTCACCACTTTGTACCGCTTCTGTCGCTACCGCACTTAACTGCTCACGGAGGATTGGGTCTTCCCACAATGTACGTGCAATATGCAAAGAATCAACATTCGCAGCTAATGAAATAACAAGTGCAACCACGATTGACAAGGTTTTCATCTTGGTGCCAAACGTTGAGCTAGCGCGTGACATGGAGTTATCAAACCATGTCTGAATATTAGCTTTTGCTTCATCCAGGTTTTCCGCAGTTGCAAGAATTGTAGACAATGCGTTACGGAAGTATGGGTTATCAATCTGACGAATACCTGCCAACACAGAAACAATACTATTCGGCTCTAAACCAAGTTGTGTAATTTCGTCTTCGATTTGCTCAAGTGTATCAGTTAGTGCCTCGCGGAAGCTTTCCTGATCCACATTTGCAATGGCAACGCGGAGTTCATCCATACCATCACCGGATGTCACAATTCGGTTGACAATCAGGCGTAGTCCACGACGTTCGGGTCCCGATGGCATCCCATCAACCACATTGAGTAATGCACCAAACAATTCTTGGTCAGATTCTACTTTAATATTGTTCAACACCACTTCAACGAAAGTATTCGAGTCAATCCAGTCGATTGCAGCAATTGCGCCATCGGCAATTTTTTGTGCATCTTCAGCCGAAATGCGTTGTGTCGGCAATATAGACCGCTCTTCGACCAATTGAATCAGAGGATGTGTATAAATTTTCGCCCGCATGACGGGGTCATCAATAATTTTGTCGAGGGCTTCTCGCAAGTTGCGTGCCCGCAGTCGTAGCGCATTTGAAATCAGCGTATTGATTTCTGTGACGAGAATACTAAGCAACACATATACAAAAATTACCCCAATAATAACTTCAAGAATGGCAGCCATTGCGCCTCCTTTGCGTATGGTTGGTTCAATTTTTCAAACCATTCGTCTATAGTTTGAGTATATCCCAAGCGACGTAAACTGCAACTAAAGGTTAACACTTGGTGGTGTATCAGTTGCGGTTGGAGTTGGGGTAGCTGTCGGTGTAATGTTCGGGTCAGGTGTTGCAGTGTCTCTAATCTGTGGCGTATTCGATGGGGTATAGGTTGGCGTATTGGTGACCGTGGGTGCAGGTGTCCATGTGACTGATGGTGTCAAGGTTGGGTTCAGGGCGCGAATAATATCTTCGTGCATGTACACTGGCTCAAGGCGACGGGTCAGTGGATTATCATCAACCACATACCACTCCGATTCCGGCTCTTTTGCAATCACACACACCACTTCATCCTGCCCTAAACTCTCAACAATCTCAGAATTTGTTGTTGGCAAAGACCGCACAATCGCGCTCGGAACATCCACAACAAAATCCTGACAAGGCGGTACAGGGGTCTGTGTTGGCAATGATGTCGGGGCAAAGGTTTCCAATTCCACAACACGCTCTGCCGTCGCAGTCGATAAATCAATCGCCTGTCGAGTCGATTCCACAATTGTCATGCCAGATGCCATAAAACTACGGAATCCAAGCCAGACATAATATACACCGAATACAATTGCGATACCCACAAGAACCACAAACCATGTGGGCGGTCCACTCTGACGACTATTCATTAAAACCTCATCCAACTTACTTGCATCAACGATAGCCACAAATCATATAATCTGCAAGCCAGCGTTGAGAAGTCGTCAGCTTTGTGCTGATAACAAGCTCGCCACTTCAGCAATAAAATCATCACCACCGAAGGGACGCTTAAGAAACTGATTCACACCCATCTGTAATGCTTGCTTACGTACCTGTGGGTCAGATAATCCTGTTATCATTAAAATTGGTATACCTGAGATTTGTACATCGTTCCGTATTGCTTCAGTCACCTCTAACCCGCTCAAATCGGGTAAACGCATATCCAGAATGATTAAATCTGGCAACTCAGATTTAGATAGTTCAATCGCCCGTGTGCCATTACCGGTCATCAACACGGAATACCCATTGAGTAAGAGAAATGCTTCCATTACCTCACGGTTCAAATCGTCATCATCTACTATCAAAACACGATAACTCACAGTTATATCCCATCTTCTAGCACCATCGTAAGAATATTGTAGCCGAGTTATAGACAACTGTAACCTTTAGCTTTAAAACAAAAATTTATGGTGCAATAGAATCACATGAGCAACCCATGATACACAGGCATCACCAGTAGGTTTCCGCGTTATACTTATGCTGACAACGCTCTGATATAGATATAGGCAACATAATGAAAGTAATCACTCTCAACTTACGCTTTACAGCTGACCGATGGCAAGAACGATTTCCAATGATTGTTGATTTGCTCCACACCGAGCAACCTGATTTTGTGGGCTTGCAAGAGGTCGCGCTAAAAATCCAGCAAGCACATCTGATACAGGGCGCACTCAATTATTTAAATCCAGACACACCGTATAAACTGCGGGTAGCGGATGATACTTTCGAGCCAGCCATATTAGCCAACGCAATTCTATCCCGCCATCCGATTGCCGAACACGAGCGCATTTGCCTACCTGTCAACTTCCGAATTGCTCAACGCATCACTGTTGACATAGACGGTCTTCCTTTGACGATTGCTAATACCCATCTACATCACAAGCCCTACAAAGACGAGTCAATTCGGTTGCCTCAAATGAAAGCCGTCGTCGATTGGCTAAACCATGACCGCACCTATCCTGTAATCCTGATGGGCGACTTCAATGCGCGCCCAGAAACCGAGACTGTTGCCTATGCGCGCCAATCCTTTCAATCTGCTTATGCGACGGTTCATGGTTGCGAACCGGAAAAAACCTTCCCATCGCCACTCATTGACAAAGACTATAAACCTCGCGCAATAGACTATGTTTTTTACCGCGAGCGTCACTTACGTATTGAACAAGCAAAACTAGTAGGTACACAAGCTCACCCGAAGGACAGCACGTTATATCCCTCTGACCATTATGGTGTCTGTGCTGAATTTAGCTTCGTGCCATAGTTGACATATATAGATAGATGTCGATATAATAAGCCTATGAATGAACAACTTGTAACTTTCGCAAAAGCAATGGCAGATAAAACCCGACAAGAGATGTGTCAGCATCTTTGTTGTGTCTGGTTGAGTGTCAATGATTTGGTTGACGCACTCGATGGTGAAGTAACACAACCAACAGTTAGCCATCATCTCAAATGCTTGAAAGATGCGAATCTGGTAACTGTTCGTCAAGAGGGGCGACAACGCTTCTATACCCTCAACCAAGAGCAAATGACCATGTGTTGTGGTGAACTCATTACAACCTTTGCACCTGACTTTGCCGGACAAGTCATCCAACCAGAATCTATTATCACGATAGACTAATTAACACCCGAATTATCAAACCACATACCCAATAACCCAGATGCACTGAGGAGCTTTTATGAGCGACAAACTGCAAGTCCTGATACTTTGTACAGCAAATTCAGCACGGTCACAAATGGGGGAAGGTCTCTTGCGTGAAATTGCTGGCGACACAATGGATGTCTATAGTGCTGGCTCAGCACCGTCTACCGTCAATCCCTTTGCAATTAAAGCAATGGATGCGCGCGGTATCGACATCACAGGTCACACCTCAGATTCTCTACAAATCTATCTCGATAAAGAATTTGATTATGTTATTACCGTCTGTGATAATGCTGCCGAAAGTTGCCCGATATTCCCCGGTCCGGCTGAAAGAATCCATTGGGGCTTCCCTGACCCCGCAGGTGTAGAAGGTGATGATGATGATATTCTAAAGTCATTCATCAATGTGCGTGATGGACTCGAAGAAAAGTTCAACGAATGGGTCAAAACGCTTAACTAAGACCGAGTTGCTGTTTCTCGTATTCGACTCGTTCGATACTTTTGCGGGCAAGCTCGAATACGGGATTCCAGTGGAGTGCCTGCCGAAAATCTGCCAGTGCGCCATCCAAATTGCCTAACCGTTGCTTCACCAATCCGCGATTGTGATAGGGTTCGGGTTTCGTGTTATCGAGTTGAATTGCACGGTCAAAATCAGCCAACGCCGACTGATAATCTTGCAAGCGGTAACATGCCCCGCCACGCATATTGTAGAGTTCACTATCGTTCGGTTTCAACTTAATCGCAGATGTACAATCATCACGTAACCCCGCCCAATCACCTTGTTCAGCTTTGACTAAACCACGCATCCGATAAGCTTTGTCAAACTTCGGTTTCAGGCGTAGAGCTGTCGTCAAATCTGTGATGGCTTTATCAAAATCACGCCGTTGATAATATCGTGCCATTCCGCGATTATAATAGGGATACGGCGAATCAGGGGTCAGACGGATAATCTCAGAGAACATCTTTATTGCTTCACCATAATGCCCAGCATTGAGTTGTTGCCCACCAATACGATACAAACTTTCAATATCACGTTTGACTTGTTCGCGTTGTCCTGCGGTTGCCTTAGCCCCTAACTGTTGGATGATAGACCATAATGTCCCCGGATATTGATTAACACTCGATAACTCAGCAATACCGAGCGCACTGGACACACCAAATATTTCATCAAGTTTCGGCGGTTGGATTCCAGACGGTACTTGTTCTTCTAGGACAAGGGGTTTGCCGTAGACATCCAATACCATGCGAACGTAATAAAATTCTGGAGTACGACGGGTCGCCCGTATGCGCTCCACACCTGTCTGATAGCGAAAAGGGGCTTGCATCTCGATGTGATACCCACCACCTTTAATGACCAATAACCCATCAGCAAGAGTTAACTTAACCATCTGCCGTGATTGTTGACGGAGTGTCACGAGACCTACCAACACCATAACAACGATTGCACCAACAACCATTATCATCTGCTGTTCCATCAAACCAATCACAATCACGATTGAACCCAAGACAACTGCTAAGGAGAACAATAGATTCCAATAGTAAGTTTGTTTAGAACGCCGAAAATACCCTTCAATCGGCGCGAGGTAATCATCTGAATATGTATTCATTTTGTGACTTCTTGTGTAATTACTTCCCCATATCTATTGTACCTAAAACAGCTAATTCGTACACAAATTTATATCAAGAATTTCTTAATCTATATGTTGGAAACGCTTGGAGCTGTTAATAAACGCTGTCATTTACAATCAACTTATATCCTTGTTATCCATTCCGCTTGACAATATTTCTAACGCAGTGGATATAGGGGCTATATCAAAGTTGGCATAAATTTGTATCGTTATAGTCATCTCCTCTTAATATCTTTATAATTACAGTTGTATAACGCAATAGAGATAAAGGGTAAAATAAGAATGAAGATACTTGGATTGATGTTACTATTACTCATCATGAGTGTGCCAGTATCGCTAGCACAAGATGACATTGATAATCTGCTGGAATTACTGAATACCGTTCCCGATATACCTGAAGCACAGCAATATCCGATCACATTTGTTGATTATAAAAATGTAATTCGTGCACGGGACGGTGTACGACAATTTACCGAATACGAACAAATTTATCTTGTTTCCGATGAAGAACGCAAAATCTTTGAGGCAGCAATCCGCAGTATTATCTCAGGTCCGCATCTGCGAATCTTAGATTATGCGCCAGCGTGGTCAAATTATTCTGGTTACGATTTTATGGATATAAATCGTTCGATTACCTACGGTATTCCACCTCAACGGGTCGAGATTCTCGTTGGTGATTTCGATATGAGTTCAATCTCAAGTCAATATGAAGAGAGTGGTTACAGCTATAGCGAGTTTGGCGATATAACCCTATTGTGTCCAGAGTATGGGTGTGAGGTTAGCAATCCGCCCAATTATAATTGGGAAGACCCATTAGGTGGGCAATATGCTTTCTTACTATCCGAGCAGATGATTGTCCAGTCGCCAATCTATGAAAATCTTGCACTTATCGACAATATAGCACAGGATGAGATGAACTCGCTGGCTGATAATTCGATGATTCGTGCCGCTGTTAGCCCGATTGACCCAAATAACATAGTTATACAGGGCAAGCTTTTATATCCACCCAACATCATATTAAATGTCAGCAATCTGTGGGACGATGAATTGAATCAGCTAAAAGAGTCGCTAGAAGCCAGTGATGCTTTACCCCAATGGGATATTGTATTGATGACGGATACAGCCACAAGTAGTGAACAAGTTGTCTATGCCTCGTTTGTTTATTCTGATCTGGAATCAGCACAAACGAGCGCACGCATTGTTGAAGAACGCCTTAACACAATGGCTTCGCGTACCACTGGAGAAATCTATGCAACGACATTTGCAGGTCTAGGGGTTGATAATATCAGTAGCCGTGTCGTCTCTGATGAAGCCAATAGCCATCATATGGCAGTCATCGAATTGCGTGCACCACTTGCAGAGAACATCGAACTAGAAAATGGCAATTTCATGACATCCAGTATGGTCTATCTTATGGTTGATTATATGGTGATGATCGGGGATACCATCTGGCTGACAACAGAGACTGCCGACCAGTTGGAAAATTAGCAAAGGCAAAAGACACTAACAAACTAATCGGCTAAGATACTTTTGTTAGTGGGCGATAAAATGTAAATGGTATTTATCTGCAAACCTTAACATCTAATCGTTACACTATAACAAGTGCAAAATAGACTAAGGTAGATATTCACATGAAGAAGTTTCTGTTCCCTATCCTTTTCGCTATGCTTATCATTCCGATTATCAGCCACACGCAATCTAATCAGCAGGCGTGTACTGTCAGCGCAACTTACCTAGAAACGCTAGGAGAGTTTGAGCATGACTTATTGCGTACTGCTCTATGGACAAATCAAGCCAATTCCCCCCTTGCCAACGATGATGCCCAACGCCTCAATTATCAATTACTGATGAGCATGCGTCATCACCTTGAAGACCAACGTCACACGCTACCCTCCTGCGCCCAAGAATACAACACACGACAGATTGAACTGATTACAGCTTATCAAGATGTTATCGGCTTACTCATGGCGCGCAATGCAGACAATGAAAGTAGCACTTTATTGATAACACGCATTAACTCTGCCAAAGACCATGTCGTCAGCAAAGAAGTTGCCATGAATGAAATACAGTCACAGGTCAAGCTAGAGTCTTAAGCCTATTCAGTGAAACCTATGCGATGATACAACTGTGATTGAACAGGTATATCGGATACAACAGTAAATGAACCAACAGCAAAAATCTTCGATTCCAAAAGAACGAATCGGCATCCTTATCGTCTTGTGGATAGTCTTCATAGGCATTGTGACGTTTCTTGCAATGCAAACTGGCACAGGACGATGGGACTTTATCACCTATCACTACAACGCAGAACGCCTTGTCGCTGGCGAGGCACTCTATAGTGGGTTTACAGCACGCTATGATTACATTTATCCGCCACTTCTCGCGCAGGTTATCGCCCCACTCACTCCGCTGCTTGACCTAGATGGAATTTCAATGGCATGGCATATCCTAAGCCTTATTCTATTGGTGATGTCCATCTGGATGATAAACCAAGAAGTAGATAATCCCCGTCGTCGTTGGATGTTTTGGCTTGTTCCTGTGCTGTTTATTCCCAACTATCAATCCATGTGGGTCGGGCAGATTAGCATGGTTCTGCTCGGCTTATTCACGAGTGCGTGGTATGCGTACAAACATAATCGCCCCTATGTAACTGGAGTCGTGCTGGCTCTTGCGACATGGCTAAAAGTCTATCCAATATTCCTCATTGGTTATTTCATATGGAAGCGTGATTGGAAAGTCACCCTCTCGGCGTTTATTGCCGGTATGTTGCTATTAGGTTTTCAGATATTTATCACGGATTCGGAAACGATACTCACTTACTTTTTCGAGATATTGCCCGGACTCGCCAACGAAGGGCAAATAGTTGGGTTATTCAAAAACAGTTCGATTCTTGGTTTCACATTCAAGGTCTTCATCGAAACCCCTGATGTTATTCCATTAGTCGATAGTGCGATGCTAGCGAATATCAGCCGTTGGGGACTAACAGCAATTGTAGTTGGCACGAGTCTATTCTTAATTAGTCGCCCACAAACACCACAAAAAAACGAATTTGATAATTCACGCTTTGATTTGGAATATGGGCTGGTTGTCCTCGTATCACTTCTATTCGCATCTACATTGTGGGTATCGGGTATGCCACCGCTGATATTATGTTATCTGCTTATCCTCAAGCAACACCTTCCTCTGGCTGTACGACGATGGGTATGGGTATCGTTTGGGATTGTTGCATTTTATTTTGTGTTTTTGCTGGCGTTTCAGGTCGGGAATAAGCTACCGTGGACAATCTTATCAATGGGCTTTTATGGGGTATTCGGACTCTGGTTAATTAACATCAAGATTCTGAATAATACAATAAAAGAGAGGTAGCATCACACTACCTCTTACAGTTAGTTTTACGTAATAGGACAAGCTGTACCAACAAGTCGCGTACTATCTCGACTGACCCATCCATTACTACCGTCAGGTAATTCAATGACATGTCCTAAGTCACCAAACGAGACAAACGGCGCATGGGTATTCAACACACCAACCACAGACGGATTTTCTAACCCTGTATAGATATAATTTTCAAAGGGTTGCGTGGTTGACTGTACTGAACAACCATCAGTTGGAGGGTCACCAACTACATCAATAGCGATGTCCCAATCAGCAGATTCATCATAGGCAAAGGGAATACTATTACAATCTCCAACTGCTTGAAAAAGGTTCGTATGGTTTGGATATACCCAGCGCAGGCGGTCAAGACCTTCATTTGGTGCTTGTGAAATGCCGGGGTCAAAGCCATACCAACCAGTCGTAGTCCGTGCAACAGCCCCTAAGCCTTCACCTGCTGGAATCACGCCGAATTGGTCAGCCCCACTGAATGGTGTATCGTAAGCACTGCCGTCATACACAGCAACGACAATACAAATAGGTACATCATATGTGATACTTGGGATGTCGTTACAACTACCGAAGGTTTGTCCCATACCAGCAGGCACCCACCCCCGAACACCTTGATGGCTAATCACCTCATACCAACCTGCTTTTTCGCCACGAATCAATAGCTGTGCTGTCGCAATATCACCCTGTTTCTGATTTCCATATTGCTGGGGTTCATTAAAGTATGGGACTTCATCACCCGCCATCAATGGAATATCAAAGTAACATTCTGATGCAATCCGCGTAGGAAACGGCTCAGGATACAAAAAGGCACAATTTCCATTCAGCTTCGTCACAGTACTGGAGACATAGCCGGAAAATCCGCCATCCAACGGGATTTGATACCAGCCATTTACATCAGCAATGACACTCGCATAGGTTTTGAGTTGCATAAACGCATCATAATCGAGGTCAGCACCACGACGTACATTGATGAGTATGCCCGCATTTGCCGGACTAACTGTACATTCACTAACCGGAGGTTGACCGGGTGCATCTAATAACGGTAGTGTCACCTCTGGTAAAACAGCCGTCGGTGGGATTTGCCCACTATTTGACCCACCACTATTATTGACAGGTTGGTTTACAACAGTTGGTTCAGGTTCTTCAGTTACGAGTGTTGGCACTTCGGTAATTACACTCGTCAATTCTGTTGTTGCAGTTGGGATAATCTGGTCAGCGGGTTGTGTTAGTTCAACATCTGTACCAGCAGAAGTCGATAAATTACAGGCGACACTCACAATAGCCAGTGCCATACACATCAACAAAGTGATGGGTTTATTCATTTAAGGTTCTCCCTTTTATGTTTTGTCCATTCAAGAACAGAGACAGATAATACTACGCCATCGTTCCACAAAAGCTATAAAGAACCCATAAAAACCAAAAGGGACATGACACCTAAAAGTGCCACATCCCTTTATACAATTCGTTTTGTTATCAGACTATGACTAGACAGCGTCCATATTTTCGATGATACGGGTCGCAAATTCGCTAGTCGCAACCTTAGTCGCGTCTTCCATCTGACGCGCGAAGTCGTAGGTTACATACTTCTGGTCGATGGTCTTTTCGTAGGCTTTGGTTATCAACGCAGCAGCCTCAAACCAGCCAAGATGTTCAAGCATCATCACACCGCTGAACAACAACGAACCGGGGTTCACTTTATCCTGATTGGTATATTTCGGTGCTGTACCATGTGTTGCTTCAAACAAAGCAATTTCATCACCAATATTTGCACCCGGTGCGATACCCACACCACCGACTTCTGCCGCCAGCGCATCACTGAGGTAATCGCCGTTGAGGTTGGTCGTTGCAATCACATCATGTTCGGTCGGACGCAGGAGCATCTTCTGGAACATAATGTCGGCAATCGTATCCTGAATCAAGATTTTACCTTCAGGAACTTTGCCGTCATGGTTAGCAGCAACTTCTTCCCATGAGATGGTTTCTTCTGGGAATTCTTCTTTCGCCAGTTCATAACCCCATCTTTGGAAAGCACCTTCGGTAAACTTCTGAATGTTACCTTTGTGAACAAGGGTAACACTGCTACGTCCACGCGCAATTGCATATTGAATCGCGGCACGAATCAGACGCTTACTGCCGAATGGACTAATAGGTTTGATGCCAAGACCTGCATCTGGGAAGAAGTTATCTGCACCCATTTCATTTTTCAGGAACTCAGCCAGCTTTTTGTTTTCTTCCGTACCGGATTCAAATTCGATACCCGCATATGTATCTTCAGTATTTTCACGGAAGATGACAACATCCACTTCGTCAGGGCGTTTGAGTGGGCTAGGAACGCCTTCAAACCAACGTACCGGACGCACACAACTATAGAGGTCAAGCACCTGACGCAAGGTTACATTCAAGCTACGAAAGCCACCACCAACAGGGGTAGTCAATGGACCTTTAATCCCAACAAAGTATTCGCGGAATGCGTCAAAGGTTTCTTCTGGCATATAGTCGCCGTCATAGATACCCGCAGCTTTTTCGCCAGCATACACTTCCATCCATGAGATTTCGCGTGTGCCACCATATGCCTTTGCAACCGCAGCATCCCAAATGCGCTTGCTAGCAGTCATGATGTCATAACCAATTCCATCACCTTCAATAAAAAGAAGGATTGGGTTATCAGGGACATTCATCTTGCCATCAGTAAACGAGATTTTTTCGCCTGTGTCAGGCACAACAATCTTATCGTAAGCCATCGTTAAATGGTCTCCTTCAATATGTAACGATATAATTTAATACAGAACGGCGTGATTATAGCACAAAACAAAACTGTTGCCTTACATCAAACTTTGTTAACAATATCAATCATCACCTATGCTGTAAGAAATGCCAAGTTCAATTTGTACAAATTATCCCTTGCATGACCCTATACAATGGATGAAAATTAGGCTCACATTAACATGACAATTTGCAGGAGAAGCTTATGGATACGCCCCTGCCCTCTAACGAAGATTTAGAGGCTTATAGTTCTGCGATTCCATGGTCAGACATAGAAGACCAGAAACGCAGATTTAATCAACGACTTAAAGATTTAGCTAGTACAACAACTGATGATAGCCTCCCCTTAGAAGACCTAGCCGATTCCACAGGCATTTCAATCTCAACATTTCATGATTCACTTGATTCTGGCAACAGCATCCTCGGTAATGTCAACGGTAAACAGTATCTACTTGCTAGTTACGTCAGCAAAAGATACCGAAAAAACAAACCTCTATTAGAGAGCATCACACCCTACAATTTCAATCCCAGTGTGAATCACACCAATCTTGCCGAAACAGATAACCCAAAGACAAAACTACGGGCATTGGGTGCGGAGCTCGAATTAGGCTTGTATCAAGAAGATGGTTCATCACCATCAGAAGAACAAATGCAAGAGTTTATACAATACTATCGCAGTCACGCACATCGCCTCGGCATTACACCACAAGTTGACAGAGAAGCGTGCATGTATCAGGTTGAAGTACATATTGCACCGGGTATTGGTTATCATCGCATGCGTCAGTCACTCGACAATATTTTGCAATCACTGGTTGCTGCCGGACGAAGCACCCAATTAAATACTGCCATCATGTCATCGTATCCCGTGTTTAGTGATTTTGCGCTCACACCAGACCCCAAAGTTCAGACAGCAGTTGATGTCATGCAGGAAGTCAACAGCAACTTCCCCGAATATATGAACGGCTTAAACGAGGCGCATCAACGCTACAACATGAATCCAAAGTCAAACTTTGTCGAGACGTTCCGTTTGCAGGGGTGTCATGTACACCTTGATATTGCTGGACGTTCAGAAGCACTGGGTTTATTCACCTTCTATACGATGCTCCATAGTGCAACTGCCATTGTTAACAAGGCAATTTTAAAAGGTGGTCCATTTGTCAACGGTACCTGTGACGAAGACCTTCTTTGTACTCGTGAATATCTGAGACGAACAACCGTTACGGGACGTTATCTGGAGATTCCGGTCACACCGCACTTCACAGAGGATGGCTTAGCCGACTATACCCAGTTACTATCCTCAGACCGCGCTAATGCAGCTGCACGAGCCTTATTGTACGATAACACAATGAATCCGGCTGTGTCTGTTATGCACAACCCGATAGGTCGTGTCCGCCCTGACTTGGGTGGTAGCAAACGTATCTGCACAATAGAAAGTACAGGTATGCCTGTCAACATTAGTGCATCGAGACAGGCAGCTGTGTTAACTGACCTCGAATTTACACATGTACTCGTCGAGAACTATTTCCGTAAACATGGTACTGACTTAGGCCCACTCTATGATGACCCGATTCTCCTAGCGATTATCGGACCACTTGATCAGGCAACCTATCAAAATCTGCAAGACCAGTCCGACCGTCGCGGGACAGACCTTGTTGTCAAGACCGCTGCTGGCACAGAAATGGCACTCCACGAATTTTATGAACTCAAGCGCAATTATATGCACAAGCATCTTATTGATATAACAGAAGTCATTCCACGCGATATTGACGATGTCTACATGAGTTTGCAACGAATGCTCAATCCACCAAGTGGTCGTGTTGCTGAAACACCAGAACACTATATTTATGATAGTGCGCGACGCAGTACAGGTAATTGGGGCGAGATTCTCCGCAATGCGTTCATCGAAGAAGGTGGCACTCCCGGCGAACATAACCCAGATGCCGTCCTGAAAGTTGCTAATCGTGTCCACCACGCACTAGAAAAACGTTACAGCTAAAAAATGTCTGTATCAGATGGATACCTAATTCATCTGATACAACTGCCCCTTGTCTTAATATCCATCAGTTGCATAATTTATATCCTGTATCATGCACATAAATTATTTCAGATACAATTTCGACAATGGCACAATACACCTAAAAAGACGAAGCTAGAAAATGATAATGTGAATAATGGCTTCTAACTACTGCAGTCACAATCACAGACATTGATATCCTATCCAAGATAAAGGACTATTTTTGATGCCTTCGATTTCTATAGTAATCCCCGTATATCGCAGTCAGGATAGTATTGGACTTGTCATTGAGCAACTCAATGATGTATTGCCAACCTTGACCAACACATATGAGGCGATACTTGTCGAAGACAACGGCGGAGACAATAGTTGGGAAGTCATTGAAGAACTCGCTGATAAGTACAAATGGGTGCGTGGTTTTAAGCTTATGCGAAATTATGGGCAGCATGGTGCACTACTCTGTGGTATCCGTCAAGCATCTAATGAGATTATCGTCACAATGGATGATGATTTGCAACATCCATCCAGCAAAATTAAAGACCTAATTCAACTGATAGAAGATGGTTATGATGTTGTCTACGGCACACCTGAACAAGAACAACATGGATTTCTGCGCGACATTGCCTCTCAACTAACAAAATATGTTCTACAAGGTGCAATGGGGGCGGAAACAGCAAGAAGCCTTTCCGCATTTCGAGCATTTCGCACATCACTTCGAGAAGCTTTCGCAGACTATAGAGGACCACTTGTTAACATTGACGTTTTACTGACATGGGGAACAACCCGTTTCACTGCGATACCAACGCCACATACACAACGTACCATCGGCACATCTAACTACACCTTTGGTAAGCTCGTTACACACACATTCAATATGGTAACTGGTTTCAGTACACTGCCTCTTCGTATTGCCAGTCTGCTAGGTCTTATTATGACAGGGTTTGGCTTCCTTTTGCTAGTTTATGTGCTCCTCAGTCAGTTATTCATATTTCGTTATGAAGTACCTGGATTTACATTCCTTGCCTCAATCATCGCTATATTTTCAGGTGCACAACTCTTCACGTTAGGTATCATTGGAGAATATCTGGCAAGAATGCACTTGCGGATTATGGATAAACCACCGTATGTTGTTGACCAATTTACTCAAAAAGAAGTAGAGGTGAATATTGACAACTAAGCTTGTAAACTTTTTGAGTTGGGATTCAGACTTTTTTGGAAAGCGTATCGCAAGCGTAATAACACATAAATTTGACCCTGATACGTATTCACAGATTGAAGATTGGTGTAAGACTGAATCAATTGATTGTATTTATGTCCTAGCGGGTAGTCACCATATGCCCACTATTCGAATATTAGAAGACAATAGATTTAGATTTGTCGATATTCGTTCCATGTTTGTATATAACAAAGATATAACATCACAAGAAATTGTTCTTCCTCCACATATCACACTGCGCGAATCAGTCGCTACCGACATCACAGCCTTGATAGAAGTTGCAGAATCCGCATACGTTCAATCACGTTTCTATGCAGATGAATACTTCGACAAACGACGTGTCTCTCAAATGTATGGTATTTGGTTGACAAAAAGTATCAATCAGGAACTTGCGGATTACACCGTGATAGCAGAAGTTAATCAAATTCCTGTAGGATATGTTACCTGTAGCATCAACCGAAATACTCGGATTGGTCAAATTGGACTCGTTGGTGTTGCACCTTCAGCAAGAGGTATGCAATTAGCACAATTCATGATAAATCATGTTATGCGATGGTTTCATAGTAGAGAAGTTAGTACGATACAAGTGGTCACACAAGGTCGTAACATTTCAGCTCAACGACTATATCAAAGATGTGGATTTTTACTGGAATCACAGAAATATTGGTATCATAAGTGGTTTACAAAGCCATAACTAAGATGATACATTATTCGCACTATCCAAATAAAGAAACTGACTATGACTCAATATCACATACCCTTTAACAAACCGACATACCTCGGACATGAAACCGACTACATGAAAGATAGTCTCGATACATCCCACATATCCGGCGATGGAAAATTCACCAAACTTTGCCATGACTTTTTTCAGACCACATTTGATGTTCCGAAAGCTTTGTTGACCACATCTTGTACCCATGCGCTGGAAATGTCTGCAATTTTGTTAGACATTCAATCTGGGGATGAAGTCATTGTTCCGTCATTTACATTTGTCTCGAGCATTAATGCGTTTGTGATGCGCGGTGCAAAACCTGTATTCGCTGATGTGCGCCCCGATACCCTCAACCTTGATGAACGCCAATTGCCAGACCTGATTACAGAAAAAACGAAAGCGATTGTCCTTGTTCATTATGCAGGTGTCGCTTGTGAGATGGATACCATTATGGAGATTGCAAACGAACACAATATCCCCGTGGTGGAAGATAATGCACACGCCCTATTCTCACGTTATAAAGGTAAATATCTAGGGACATTCGGCGCACTGGCAACACAGAGCTTCCACGAAACCAAGAATTTTACTTGTGGTGAAGGTGGCGCGTTGCTAATTAATGATACAGCATTGGTTGAACGTGCAGAGATTATCCGTGAAAAAGGGACAAATCGTAGTCGCTTCTTCCGAGGGCAAATTGACAAATATACATGGGTTGATGTTGGTTCAAGTTATCTTCCATCCGATATGTTAGCAGCCTATTTGTGGGCGCAGTTCGAGCAAGCAGAGCTGATACAAAATCGTCGCAAAGAAATCTGGGATTACTATCAAGCTCATCTCCCTGAATGGGCAGAACTACACAGCGTACAATTGCCAACTGTGCCCGATTATGTTGAGCAGTCATATCATATGTACTATATTTTGTTACCATCTCTGGACATTCGGTCAAAACTTATCCAACATCTCAAAGACCGTGGCATCCTTAGTGTCTTCCATTATCTGCCATTACACTTATCGGATATGGGCAAACAGTTCGGTGGGCAAGAGGGCGATTGTCCCGTCACAGAAGATATTTCTGATAGACTACTGCGACTACCATTTTTCCATACATTAACCCACCAAGAGCAGGATGACGTATTGGCAGGATTGTTCTCATTTGAGGAATGGGATTAAGCGAAACAAAGAATTGTGCTACAATGAAAGTATACATTCACTGAATTTGGCTTTTAACATGCCACAACGACAAGGCATGATAAACGGACTTTTTGTAATTCGTTATCGAAAGCGAGCTTATTGGTAGATAACTAGCAATATTCTAAATCATAAAACATACCCGTAACACATTCAGGTGTTGACGGGCTATTTGTATTGGAGATTACAGTACATGGCAAGAAAACCAAAATTTAAGATCACCCCTATCGGCGGTCTTGGCGAAATCGGAAAGAACATGACTCTATTCGAGCAAGATGGACAGGGATTTATTATTGACTGCGGGATTATGTTCCCTGCCAACGATATGCACGGGGTTGATTATATTATCCCCGATTATCGCTGGCTAGAAGAACGCGATGACATCAAACTACATGGTATCCTCTTCACACATGGTCATGAAGACCACATCGGTGCAGTACAACATGTTGTCCAATCATTCCCCGGTATCCCCTTATATGCAACGCCATTAACCACAGGCTTGCTCAAAGTTAAGCTGAAGAATGCGCGTCTGATTGATAAGGTAGAGATTATCACCTTTGATGCAGGTGACCGTTTGGAAGTTGGACCATTTAACTTGGAAAGCTTCCATGTTTGCCACAGCATCCCCGACTGTGTTGGATACGGTATTCATACCCCGCATGGCATGGTCGTGCACACAGGCGATTACAAGTTTGACAACACACCTGTACATGGTCGCAAAACTGATTATGCACGGTTAGCAAGTTTCGCGGAACGTGGTGTTGTGCTGTTGATGGCTGATAGCACCAACTCGGATAAAACAGGCTGGACACAATCAGAAGCAGTGATTGATGGTGCACTTGACAAAGTCTTCCGCAATGCCAAAGGGCGTATCATGATTGCTACTTTTGCATCACTGATTTCGCGTGTGCAACAAGTGGTCAATGCAGCCAAAAAGCATAAACGTAAAGTTTGTATCACAGGCTATACAATGTCGGAATATTCAAAGATTGCCCGTAAACTTGGCTATCTTGATGTTGATGATGATATGTTGGTAGACATCGGTCGCGCACAGACCCTTCCCCCACACAAAGTTGTCTTTATGGTTACAGGGTCACAGGGCGAACCATCAGCTGTATTGGGTCGTCTAGGCGCAGGTCGTCATCGTCAACTCGATGTGCGCGAAGGTGACACCATCATCTTGTCCTCACATCCGATTCCGGGAAACGAAGAGATGGTCTATCGCACCATCAACCGCCTGATTCAACGTGGTGCAGATGTTATCTATGACCCAATCGAATCGGTTCATGTGTCCGGTCACGCCCGCCAAGAAGAAATGCGCTTAATGCTAAACCTAACACAACCGAAGCATCTGTTACCCGTTCATGGTGAAGTGCGTCATTTGCATCTGCATGCAAAACTAGCACAAGACAATGGAATTCCACAAGAAAACATTGTTGTGATTGAAAACGGGACAACTGTCGAAATTGACCACAAAGGTATTCATGTTGGCGAACGTCAACCCGGTGGTTATGTATTTGTTGATGGTAGTGGTGTCGGTGATGTTGGTCGCGCCGTTATCCGTGACCGCGAAATTCTGGCACGCGATGGTTTTATGATTGTCAGTGTCAATATCGACCAGCACACAGGTAAACTCATTGATGAACCACGCATCGTATCACGCGGATTTGTATATTTGCGAGATGCCGAAGACTTCCTCGACCAAATTCGAGACAATGTCACAACATTGCTAAACAATAACCGCAGTGCAAATGGCAATCGTCGCATCATGGTGGAAGATAGTTTGGGCAAGCTCATCTACAGTGAGACCAAACGTCGCCCTATGATTTTCAGCATTATCAACGAAGTCTAAGCTACGACTTATCAGCGTCAGGGCGGTGGTACAAATACACTGCCTTGACCAATTTTGACAAGTCTACAGGCTTTGTCATCACAGCGTTTACCCCTAGTGCCTTCTGCTCATCATCAGACAATTGATTCACTGTTGCCACAATGACTTTAATATTTGAATATTCTGGAGTCTGCTGAAGATATTTCAGAAAAGCACTTGCTTCTTCATTCGTCCTTTGGAAATCGACAATGGCAACATAGGGCACATCGCCATCATTTAATATCGCCTGTGCTTTTTGATACGATTCCGACTCCTGCACGGTAAATCCAAAACCGGATAATCCAGCTACAAACATCTGACGGATTGACTGATTTGCATCGACTACTAATACATCTGCCACAGCACTCAACTTCCCATTTGTGTCACAATTACTCTGCCATTGTACCTCAAATTAAGCAAATCCTTACCTGCCGAATCCTAATTCAAACGCAACAATCCGTCTTAATCAGCGTATAATAAGACAGTCTGTCGGAATTAAGGAGTTGTCTACATGCCAAAACCCGTCATCCACACGGAAGATATTACCCGCGAACTTAAGCTGGGGTCGCATACCATTCACGCCCTACAAGGTGTCAATATGGATATTTATCAGAATGAAATGGTTGGCATTGTTGGTCCATCAGGGAGCGGGAAAAGTACACTACTCGGCATCATCGGAGGACTTGACAGCCCGACAGACGGTAAAATCGAAATTGATGGCATTGACATCACGCATATGAATGAAGACCAATTGACAGAAATCCGTAACGAAAAAATTGGCTTTATCTTCCAATTCTTCAACCTTATCCCGACGTTGACTGCGTTGGAAAACGTCGCCCTACCTATCGAATTTGCCCGGAACCGTCGGCATAAACCGCAAAAGCGCGCCAAACAATTGCTTGATATGCTCGGTTTGGCTGACCGTCTACATCATCGTCCTAGCGAACTCAGTGGGGGGCAACAACAACGGGTCGCAATCGCCCGTGCCCTCGCCAATGACCCACCCATCTTATTAGCTGACGAACCAACGGGTAATCTGGATTCCAAATCCGGCGCAACAGTGATGTCTGCACTCAATACAATTCGTGATGAAAGTGGCACAACCATTGTGCTTGTCACCCATGACCCGAATCTTGCCGGACGCATGGACCGTGTCCTTACCCTAGTCGATGGGCGCATCACAGACGGACTTGTTACAAACGGGTAAACTTTTCAAAGCGACACAGAAAGCTATGCTACAATAGCGTAAACTGACATACCAACAGGGTTTAGAAGATGGCTGATGATTTTGTACTGGATTACGATATACTCTCGATGGAACGTCCACCCAAAGTTTATTTGATGGTGCGTTTTGTGGGTAACACCCCACCCAATATCAAAAATCGTCGCCCACTGAATGTCAGCCTTGTCATCGACCGAAGCGGGTCTATGGCAGGTGCAAAGATTGAATACACCCGACAGGCTGCACAATTTTTAGTCCAGAACCTCACACCAATGGATTATCTGTCAGTCGTTTTATATAACGACCGCATCGAAACACTCATCGACCCTACCCCTGTCATCAACAAAGATGCTATCAATCAGAAAATCGCTAAGATTCGCATCAGTGCGACCACAAATTTAAGTGGAGGATGGCTACAGGGATGTACCCATGTTGGCAATCATTATTCACGGGACAAACTCAATCGCGTCATTCTGATGAGCGATGGACTTGCCAATAAAGGTGTGACCGACCCAAATAAACTTATTCATATGGTCGCAAAACGCTTTGCCGAACAAGACATCAGTACAACAACGATGGGACTCGGTGAAGACTTCAATGAAGATTTGATGATGGGTATGGCAAATGCAGGTGGTGGCGCATTTTACTTCATCGAAAGTCCAGAAGTTGCGCCTGCGATTTTTAATGAAGAATTGCAGGGTTTGCTCAATGTTGTCGGGCAAAACCTCTCAGTACGCTTCACACCAACAGATGCCGTTAGTGATGTCATGCAACTCAATGCCTATCCTGATTTTCGTGATGGTCATGTTCGCTCTTATCGGCTCGGCGATGTCTATGCACAGGAAGAAAAGACCTTAGTCCTCGAATTAACTGTACCGGATATGGAATCTCTCGGTGAGACAGAAATCGCTTACCTACAATTTGATTACGACGAACTTACAATGGATGGTGGCAGTCAACATCATTCCTTTAGTGTGCCTGTTATCGTCAATGCACCCGCTACACTACCGATGAAAAACGCAGAAATTATGGAAAATGTCCTGTTGCTCAAAGCGGCGAATGCACGCAAGAAAGCTATCAAGGAAGCGGATAAAGGCAAATACGAGGAAGCGACAGAAATCCTCAAACAAGCCATCGACGAATTTGATGATGCGGGTATCAATAACGACAAAATTCAGGAAGAACGGTCAGCACTCCAAAATCAAGCAGAGCAATTTGAAAAAGACCCCGAAAGTTATGACAATTACAGTCGCAAGACAATGTCCACACAGGCATTATACACATTAACCAGCCGACACGAAGAAACCGTTGTTTTACGCCGTCGTGAAATCATGCGCGAATTAGAGAAGCGTGGTGTTGCAACCGATGATGATGGCAATATCATTTCTTCAGATGAACATAAACCACCCACACCAATTAACCGCGACAATGTTATCCCACCAACACATGTCACTGTAGATGGCGATATGATTGAGCTGACAGGCGAACTGATTCAGATTGGGCGGTCATCGCGCAACGACATTCACATAACAAAAAAAGGGGTGTCTCGCTTCCATGCCCAGATACGGCGTGTTGGCAATGACCTGATTGTCGAAGACCTCGGCAGTACCAATGGCACCTACCTGAATGGCAAGCTGATTTCCGGTCTGACAAAACTGTCGGTTGATGATGAATTGATTATCAGTGACGAGAAGCTTTTTTTTCATGACGGCAACCGCACGTTATAATTAGAGTATATAACTCACACGATACGATAAAGGGAATACAATGTCATACGAAACCTATCCAGTTGAAGTTGCCGGAGTCAAGCGTGACCTGCGTCTATTTGAAGTCAAACCAGGTATCAAAATCGCTATTCTGAATATTCTTGGCGACTACGAATTTGTCAATGCAGCAAGCAAAGAATTGGCAAAAAAGCTCAAGGAAAAGAAAGTGGATATTCTTGTCACGGCAGAAGCCAAGTCGATTCCGTTGGCACATGCCCTCAGTACCGACATGAAACTTCCGTATGTTGTTCTTCGCAAAACGTATAAGCCCTATATGGGGGATGCTCTCCAGAGTGAAACATTGAGTATCACCACCGGAGAACCACAAACCCTATTCCTCGATGAAAAAGACCGCAAGCTGGTGAGTGGCAAAAATGTTGCTATCCTTGACGATGTCATTTCGACAGGTAGCACATTGCAGGGAATGCGTCTTATCATGGATAAAGCCGGAGCAAACGTCATCGCGGAAACAGCCATTTTCACGGAAGGCGACCGTGCCCAATGGCATGATATTGTTGCATTGGGTCACTTACCTGTATGGATTGATGATAAAAAGTAGCCGAAATCACAGAAAATTACTATAATATCCCCTGTTAGAAGATATACCTACAGGGGATATATATGCGTGAGCAAGCTTCATCGCTATCGACCATCATTGTTGTAATTATTGTTGCAGTATTTATAGCAGGCAGTGGTGCATTGCTGTTGTCCTCGCGTCCCGACCCCGTGCAAATCACAATCAATCCACCTGTACCCACATCAACACCCTTACCCACTTCAACCCCAGAACCAATCCTTGTGTACATAACAGGTGCAGTCAACCAACCTGAAACCACTATCGAACTACCTCATGATAGTCGCGTGATGGATGCAATTTCTGCTGCTGGCGGATTTACGGATAATGCCAATCAGACACTTGTAAACATTGCAGGTATTTTGCGCGATGGTGACCAGATTCATGTGCCAGAAATAATCACGGTGGAACAACCACAGACAGATAATACTGACACCGAGTCTGTAACAGCTGAACAACTTCCAACACCATCGGGCGGAAATGTCATTTACGTCAATACGGCAACACTGGAAGAACTCCAAGCCTTACCGGGTGTCGGACCCGCTATGGCACAGCGTATCATTGATTATCGTACTGAAAATGGTCCATTCACCCAACTGGATGACCTTGACAATGTATCGGGTATTGGTCCGGCAACTTTGGAGAATTTACAAGACCTTATTGCCTTTGACTAACGAATCCGTTCGCCTGTATCTTGCTTAAAGAAGTACGCCTGTGACCAATCTAATTTGCAGTGTACAGTCTGCCCGACTTCAAACGTATCATCCAATGGCACTTGTATCTGCCAGCGACGCTTCCGCAACCAAACTTCTAGCAGTTGATACTTTTCTGCAAAAAATGGAATAATTGTATCAATCACAGCAGGAATACCGTCATCACCTGTTAAGTGAATATGCTCAGGGCGTATCGCAACAATGACCTCTGTCCCGTCTGGTAGCGGTTGTGGTGTCTCAGCACGTCCCATATAACTACCATCCCACATCCCATCAACAATCTTACCCCAAAAGCTATTGATGGTTGGTGTCCCAATAAACTCAGCGACAAACAGGTTATCGGGGTCGTCATGTAAGTCGGCATATGTCCCCTGTTGTACAATTCGCCCAGCATCTAGCACTATCACACGTTGCCCCACGCTCATCGCCTCGACTTGGTCATGAGTCACATAGACAAGCGTGACATCAAACCGATTAATCAACCGTTTGAGTTCAATCCGTGCTTGCGTGCGGAACTTGGCATCCAGATTAGCGAACGGCTCATCAAATAAAAGTAACTGCAAATCGCGCGCGAATGCCCGTGCAATAGATACTCGTTGTTTTTCACCACCAGACAAATTACGCGGGAACTTACCCATCAAACGTTCTATATCTACACCTGTAATTTTAGACACCATGCGAACATGTTCTGGCACTTCTTCTTCACGCTTACGTAACCGGAGGAAGAACCCGACTGTCCGCCGACTTTCCCAATGTGGAATGAGAACATAATTCTGGAACACCATCCCAATCCCACGATTCTCAACACCGATTAAATCGAGTCGGGTATCATTGTGATAAACTTCACCACTATCTGGTTGTTCCAAACCAGCAATTAAGCGCAATAAGGTCGTCTTACCACAGCCAGATGGACCAAGCAACACAACCGATTCACCTGATTTGATATGCAAGTTGAAATCTTTGATTGCCAGCACAGGAGTCAGTTTATTGCTTCTATCATGAAATGTCTTGCTGATATTGTTTAACGTTATACTTGTCATAAGGTCTTGTCTGTTCGTTGTTTATTGCTGATGATAACACGACAACATCGTACAAAACGACATCAATGATAAATGCTAACATGCAACTTATAGAAATAAGGTGGGTTGTTGATATATAATGGCAACACACCAACGAATGCAATACAGGTAATGAACCTGTTTTTCTGCAATCGGATGAATGGAGATTTTATTGTGAGTCAACCAATTAAGCCGGATGCCATCCCGGTCACCACGTCTACAGAATGGCAACCCGACCCCAAAAATCCGCGTCGTCGTCCGCCATGGATTCGCGTCAAAGCACCAAGTGGCGAGACCTATCAAAACGTCCGCAATTTGATGCGGAGCAAAACCCTGCATACCGTTTGTGAAGAAGCACAATGTCCGAACATTGGCGAATGCTGGGGTAAAGGAACAGCAACTTTCTTGATGATGGGCGACACATGCACCCGTAGTTGCGGGTTCTGTGATATTAAGACAGGTCGTCCTAACCCACTTGACTGGGCAGAACCGAATCGAATCGCGCAAAGTGTCCGTGCAATGGGGTTACAACATGTTGTGATTACCAGCGTCAACCGCGATGACCGCCCTGATGGAGGCGCACCCATCTTTGCGATGGTCATACGCCGGATTCGCCAACTCCAACCCGGATGCTCCATCGAAGTACTGATACCGGACTTTAAAGGTAGCGAGATGGCACTCAAAATTGTCATGGATGCTCAACCAGAAATCCTAAATCACAATGTTGAGACTGTTCCCCGTCTGTTCAAGAAAGTTCAACCACAAGACCAATATGAATGGGCACTCGCAACACTCGAAAATGCCAAAAAGATGGATCCGCTGGTGTTGACCAAATCAGGGATTATGCTTGGTCTAGGTGAGACAATCGACGAAGTCAAAGAAACCATGCGTGACCTTGTTGCTGTCGGTGTCGATATTCTGACACTCGGTCAATACCTGCAACCAAGCAAAAAGCACTTGCCAATTGAACGCTACTATACGCCTGAAGAATTTGACCATCTCCGCGAGTATGGTTTAGAACTTGGTTTTAAATGGGTGGAAAGTGGTCCATTGGTACGCAGTAGTTATCATGCTGCCGAACAAGTCCGTGAGCTATCCAAACTCAATCACTTCCGTTTACATGAAGACCGCGTCGAATCCGAAGGCGCAGATTAAATACAGCAAACAATAAGATGTGATGTAGAGAGGCGAGGCGAAACAGTCTCGTCTTTTTGCTTAATTGAAAAATCTCCAGCACAAACGTACCAGAGATTTTAATAGTCATTCAAGCCGTCGAAAGCGATTTAGTTTTCAATCACCTTGTTATCAATCAGTTGTTGTTGAACTTTCTGTCCGCGTGGGCTAAACGCAAAGTGCTGACCAAAAATTTCAAACTCCATATCAGTCATAGCACGACCTGCACGGTTTTTCTCAACCGTCCAGACAACCCAATTACGATATTGTTTGGCGGTATATGGATTAAAGGCAACATGGTCTTTCGCCAGAATTTGATATTTGTTGTTCATGATAATCGCAATATCAGATTCATAATCCAGCGCACTACTACCACGCAAGTGATACAGGTGAATCCGCTTGCTCTTTAAGCCTTCACGGTCTGCCGCAACAATTGACCAAACCGGAATATCAAGTGAGAGTGCAATGTCTTTCAAGCCCTCAACAATAATTGTCACCTTATCATTTTCATCACGTGGGCGTTCTGGGTGTACTGCAATCTTTTGCAGATAATCGACAAACAATGTCACATTACCACCCGTCGCATCTGCCAAACGTGCTGTCATCTCTTTGATTGCTCGCAGGTTTGTCACTGCCGGACTCGCCTTAAGCATAATGAGACGGTCAGCATACCGCAACATCCGTCCCAGCGCAGGAGCAGTTTTAGGATGGTCACGCAAGATTGATTGCAGTGAACTGGTTGCGCCATCACGCCCCATAAATTTCTTCGCTCGTTGCGCCACAATTATCTGGTAAAGGTCACGCAACTTGATACCAGACGCAATATCAATCTCTGGTGGATTGAGGCTTTCGAGGCACATTAAACGGTGCATCAAATGCGTTTCTGTATGCTCGTAAGATAAATAGAAAGCATACTGGTCTGGGCGTGATGCGATGTTACGTGCGATTTGTAGCGTCGCAATCGTCTTACCAATCCCTTGTGCACCACCTAACAACACCAGTTCGGTACGACGCAAGCCCCCACCAATCAGCCCATCCAGTGGGTCAAAGCCAGTCGGCATCGGGACATAGTCAACGAGGTCACCCTGCACAACCTTATCATTCGCTTCGTTGATAACCTGTGTCAGTGTACGGGGTAAATGTGCGCCACCACGATTTTTGGATTGACCACGCGGTATGCGTTGTGGTGGTTCTGGTGCAGGACGCGGTTGCAACGGTTGGGGAGACGCAGGTCTTTCCTGCTGTGCAGGTTGCAGATTGTCCAATGGCGATGGTTTAGGATCAGGTAAATCATCTGTAAAGCGTCGTGTTGACATGCGTCATCCTTACATACATATGTGCTAATTTTACCATTTAAGCATACCATAATGATACAGAAAACAAGAATATTGCAAAATTTGCCTATACTGCACCAACCTTATTATAACAGAGTCGTATCATTTGCATCATGATTTTATGTCTGAAATGCCCCAATTTATCGAAAATCTATGATAAAGTTAGAAAACACAATAGTTTCATGATTGCTTTGAGCAAAAGACAAATGTTATGTGCAATAACTTAAACCATTATTATCAGTAAAATAACGACTTGTGCAATCTAGTGATTCGTATATGATTAAGTTAGTGCACTTTATATATCGACACATTGCGTAAAATTTACTTAAATAATTAGGACGCTGGTCCGCTGTCCACAATACAGCATAACTTTTGAAGTACTAAACTTATTCACCAAATAGTAAGCAGGGGTTTTCATCGTGATACAAGCATTGGTTAATCTTGCCGACAAACGTGGTTACATTACTTATGAAGATGTTATTGAAGTACTCGAAGACGACGGCGGAGACCGCACAGCCCTCCAAACCATATTATACGAATTAGACGAACTTGGTATCGAATTACGAAAAGAAAGTGATAACACCCGCGACAAAGACATATCAGACCTTGTCGAACAAGATTATCACAATCGTGAAATGGTACACGACCCCTCAGTAGCAGATATTAGTGCCATTTCATCCGATGACCCGGTTGGTCTCTACTTTCGTCAAATGGCTCAAGAACCCTTATTAACTGCAGATGACGAAATTGATTTAGCAAAACGCATCGAACGTGGACTCAAAGCAAGCGAACGCCTCAAGCATCCAGATGTAATGGAAAAGACAGAACGCTGGCGCAGACACCTTCGCCATCTGGTGTATGATGGACAAAATGCCCGTGAGCATCTCGGACGCGCGAACACGCGGTTGGTCGTTAGCATCGCAAAACGCTACATGGGACAAGGTCTACCATTCCCTGATTTGATTCAAGAAGGTAATGTGGGATTAATGCGAGCAGTTGATAAATACGACTATGCCCGTGGGAATCGCTTCAGCACCTATGCAACATGGTGGATTCGTCAAGCCATCACCCGCGCCCTCGCACAGAAAACCCGCACCATCCGCATCCCTCTCCATATGACAGAACGCATCCGCCAAATGTATCGCACCGCACAAGACCTCGAACAGACACTTGGTCGTCGTGCCACAACGGAAGAAATTGCCAAAGCCATGAGCTTACCAGCGGATACCGTTCGTGCGATGATGGATGCTAGCCAACACGCAATTGCATTAGAACGTCCCGTTGGTGAAGATGGCGACAGCGAGTTTGGCGACTTTATCGAAGACCAAGACACACCTAGCCCTGTGGACTCAGCTACACAAAATTTATTAGAAGAAACAATTGAAGAAGTGCTTGCAGAACTCACCCCCCGCCAGAGCCACATTTTGCGGTTACGCTTTGGGTTAGGTGGTGGAGAACCGCATACATTAGAAGAAATTGCAAATAAATTTGGATTGAGCCGTGAACGTATTCGTCAGCTAGAAAAAGAAGCTCTACGCCGTTTGCGTCACCCACGCCTTGCACACAATTTGCGTGATTATCTCGGTTAAGCAATCCGGTACAATTTTGATTATCATAAGCTGGCTATACTTGTAGTCAGCTTTTTTGCTTTTTGATAGGTTATTTTTACGAGAACAGGTCAGATTATGTCAACAGATTTGAAACACTTGCTCAGTCGGCGCACCCAAAATATGCAGGATAATGCTATCCGTCAAATCCTTAAAGTTGTATCTCAACCCGGTATGATTTCACTCGCAGGTGGCATCCCTGCCGAAGAGAGCTTCCCTTTAGAGCAGATGTACACACTCAACGAAACAGTCCTCAACAAATATGGTACAGCGGCTTTGCAATATGACTTGACCGAAGGCTTTACACCATTGCGCCATGCTCTTGTTGATTATGTGCAACAAAAAGGCATTCATGTTGAACCCGACCAAATTATTGTTTTCAACGGGTCGCAAAGTGTTTTAGACACCATCGGCAAGGTACTGATAACACCTGACGACAAGGTTGCACTGGAATCACCTAGTTATCTGGGTGCAATTTCCGCATTCAATGCCTATGAACCTGCCTATGTCAGCATCGATACAGATGACAACGGTGTTATTCCTGAATCGCTTGATGAAGTCCTGACTGAAAACGAGGTTAAATTTATCTACCTTGTCACGACTTTCCAAAATCCAACCGGACGCACTCTAAGCATCGAAAGGCGTAAAGCTGTTGCCGACGTGATTAAACGCCATAATGCCCTTGTCGTGGAAGATGACCCCTATAGTGCATTGCGTTATCGTGGTGAACCTATGCCTCCGCTTTACACATTCGCACCCGATAATGTCATACATGTCAGCACCGTGTCAAAGATATTTGCTCCCGGTCTACGAGTAGGATTTTGCATTGCGCCCAAGCTGATTCACGATTGGATGACGGTTGCCAAACAAGGTGCAGACCTACATACCAATACCTACGCCCAAGCACTCGCTGCCGAATATATCACAGGTGGCTACCTCGATGAGCAAGTCCCACGCATCATCGACTTGTATCGCCCACGACAAGAAGCCATGCTCAATGCGATGGAAAATTACTTGCCTGATACCTATCGCTGGACACAACCGGACGGCGGAATGTTCATCTGGATTGAAGGCCCTGAAGGAGTTGATGCTGAGAAAATCTACTGGAAAGCCGTTGAGCGTAAGGTTGCATTTGTCCCTGGTAAATTCTTCTTTATTGATAAAGAGGCTGGGCTTGGCACAATGCGCTTGAACTTCACCAAGATTGATGAGGGCACGATTGACAAAGCCATCAAGACACTTGGAGAAGTTATCAAAGATTATTCCAGCTGAGGTAATTTGGATTCAGCGGTAAATGCGATACTTTGTACGGATAACCAAGTAAAGGGGCGATAATAACCGCCCCATTCAATTAGACTTAGCTAGGTCATACTGTGAACTTTAGGTATCCAATTGTTTTCACGAGCATATGCCATCAATTCTTCACGGAAATCAGGGTGGGCAATATTCACCAGTGCATGAACACGTTCATTGATTGTGCGCCCATACAAATCCGCCACACCAAATTCCGTAGCGATGAAGTGAACATCATTACGGGTTGTTGTCACACCTGCACCCAACTTGATGTTTGGTACAATCCGGCTCAGTGTACCGCCACGCGCCGTACTCGGTAGCGCAATAAACGTCATACCGCCATTACTCCGGGCTGCACCACGCACAAAGTCCAATTGCCCGCCAACCCCCGAATAGAAACGTGTACCGATGCTATCCGCACATACCTGTCCGGTGAGGTCAACTTCAATCGCTGAGTTAATTGAAATCATACGGTCATTTTGTGCGATGACAAAGGGGTCATTCACATATTCAGTTGGGTGCATTTCAAAGATGGGGTTGTCATGGATATATTCAAATAGCCCATGTGACCCTATCACAAAGCCAGCCACGACCTTACCCGGATGAATTGATTTACGCGAATTGGTAATGATACCCTTCTCAATCATTTCCATCACACCATCAGAGAACAACTCCGTATGAATACCGAGGTTCTTATGTCCTTCAAGTAGGCTTAACACGGCGTTGGGAATCCCACCGATACCCATTTGTAGAGTCGCTGCATCTGGAATCAGTTCAGCGATATGTGAAGCAATTTGAGTCTGAACATCATCAGCTGGCGGTGCAATCACCTCTGGTAATTCATAATCAACTTCTATGAAGAAGTCAATTTGGTCAACATGGATGAAGCTATCCCCCAGTGTTCTTGGCATATTCGGATTCACTTCCGCAATGACCAACCCCGCAGATTCTGCCGCACTCTTAGTCACACCGACTTCAACGCCGTAAGAACAATACCCATGTGCATCCGGTGGGCTGACCTGCACGACGGCTACATCCAGAACCAGACGACCCGACCGGAATAAACCCGGTATCTCTGATAGGAACACAGGTGTAAAATCGGCTAAGCCATTGTTAACAGCCCTGCGGATATTCGGGGCAATAAACAAACTGTTTACGCGAATATGCTCGGAAATATCTGGCGTGATATATTCATCTGGACCAAAGCCTAGCAGTTGCACCACTTCTACTTCACGTAGGTCGGCATGTCGGTCGAGCAAAGCTTGTAGAAATTCTTGAGGAGTTGAGCAATTTCCGGTTAAGAAGATGCGTTCACCGGAACGGACTTTTTCGGCAGCTTGTTGTGCTGTGATACTACGATCTTGCCAGGTCATACCTTATCCTTTGATGTCATGTCAATTACACCAACAGAATAACGTGAAGCGTTTAACTAGACCTAGTGTCAAATGACGTATTTCATATGATATTCGACACTATAATCTACCCTATTATCTGAACTACAGTGAGTACATCAAGAAATGATGATAAGGAGTGTCATCTTATGTTAAAGCATATCTTAGTCCCTCTCGATGGTTCAGCACTTGCTGAAAAAGCTCTGGATTATGCTGTTTTGATTGTCGCTCCCAAACGCCGGATTACACTGGTTTCGATTATAGAGATTCCAGATGTTGCCAACGCGTTCCATCCCTTGCCTGCGAATCTCATGATGGTTGAGGATAACATTGCATCAGCTCGTGATTATCTTAACCGCATTGCAGCTGAATTACGCAAGACACATCAACTCCGCATCAACATAGAAGTCCGTGTTGGAAAACCTGCTGAGGTCATTTCAGATTTAGCAGAGACAGAATTTGCCGATGCCATTGTCATGTCCACACATGGGCGCAACGGATTAGAACGCTTTATTTTTGGGAGTGTCACACAAAAAGTATTAAATGCAATGCCCTGTCCAGTCTTTGTTGTACCGGGCAAAGAAATAATTAAATCAGCCGAAAAGCAACCGTTTGGACTATCCCAAGTCCCAGCGACATAACACAAATCAAAATGAAAGGAGCGCGTAATGCTATCAAAGGTCCTCGTTCCACTAGATGGTTCTGAATTATCAGAAAGTGCGCTGACATACGCGCAGAAAGTTGTATCGCCAACAGGCGAAATTATCTTATTGACGGTCGTAGATGTACCCGACTTTCCTATCTATACAGTCTATCCAATGCCGATTGTAGCACCTGAACCAGACTATACGGCTGTACTCAACGATATGTTGAGCGGTGCGCAGGAATATGTCGAAAATATCGCCAATAACCTGCGCTTATCGGGACACCGTGTCAAAGTGGTTGTTGAATGTGGCGACCCTGTCAGCAGTATTCTGGATACAGCCACCGAACTAAACGTTGATGCTATTGCAATGTCCACACACGGGCGTTCTGGTATTAGCAAATGGCTGTTTGGCAGTGTCACACAAAAAGTTCTCAGTACAATGCCATGTCCCGTCATCGTTGTACCGGGCACACAAGTTCAGCCAGATGTCACCGCAACTGAGACAGACCTTACCGAAACATAAAATAAACAGGCATCATGCCTGAAACAAAATCCCCGAAAAAGGTATACATCTGTATGCCTTTTTCTTTTAGACACTTCACATTCCCGACATTCCCATTACACTTAGAGTTTATCGTTAAAAAAGACTTCTTAAGGCAACCTTGTGACTGCTCCTGCATCCAACCAACTCCGCGCGCTTGTTTTCTCGCTTTATGCACCTGCTGTCATGGCAACACTCGGTAACGGTATTCTTGTGCCGATATTACCGCTTTATGCCGCCGGCTTTGAAATCAGCTATGGGTTAATTGGTCTGATACTAGCAGCAGAAGCATTAGGAACATTACTTGGTGATGTACCAACAGGCATGATTCAGCGACGCATCGGCAACAAACAGGTGATGGTCATAGGATTTGTTGTCATGATTATTTCTGTTTTGCTCCTGTTCGTAGCAGAATCAATCTGGGTTGTCTTCGTACTACGCTTGATATCAGGGGTTGGCAAAGCTATGTACGGCGTATCCATGCACATTTATATTGCCAACAATGTTGACCTATTCCAGCGCGGCAAAGCTATTGCTATGTTCGGCGGAACCAATCGGTTGGGTGGGTTTATCGGTCCGGCTATTGGTGGTGTTGTTGCAGCGACATTCGGTATTCGTGCCCCATTTCTTGTCGTCGCAATTGCAGGCGTTATCGGTCTGCTTTTCATCCTGTTCTATACACAGAATACAAAAGCCAAAGAGAAAAATGATGAAGCGGAAGAACACCACTTCAAAATTATTGATGTACTAAAATCACATTACCGCATCCTCGCATCAGCTGGAACAGCACAAATCTTTGGACAGATGATTCGTGCTGGACGTGTGGTTGTCATACCCCTATTCGCAGCAGATATTCTTGGCTTAGGCGTAGACCAGATTGGATTTATTGTCAGCCTCTCTGTGCTAATTGATTTCAGCATGTTCCTTGTTGCGGGCTGGTTGATGGATAGATTCGGTCGTAAGTTCGCCATTGTGCCCTGTTTTTCGATTCAAGCACTGGGTATGGCACTTGTCCCCTTTACGACAAGTTTCTTGGGATTATTGCTCGCTACCCTACTCATTGGTTTTGGCAATGGGCTTGGGTCAGGCACGATGATGACCTTAGGTGCAGATTTATCACCGGAAGAATCACGCGGGGAATTTTTGGGGGTCTGGCGATTAATTGGAGATGTCGGATTCACAGGCGGACCACTCGTTGTTGGCGCAGTCGCAGATTTATTCCTACTCAACTCTGCTATCTGGGTAATTGCAGGGTCGGGTTTTACAGCGGCAGGCATTTTCTTATTCTTTGTGCCAGAAACACTTAAACTCAAAAAGAAAATCCCAACGACACCTACCACAACCTAAAAAACGAGACACTATGCTGTCCCGTTTCTCAAATTCATAGTACAGATTTATCCAATCAGATTACTTGTTGTCATCTTCAATCGGTGGCACAAGTTCATGAATATTATTCTTCACAGCATAAGCCGCTGCTTCGGCACGATTGGACGCACCAATCTTTGAGAGTACACTACTTACATAATTGCGTACTGTGCCCTCTCCCAAGTATAATTTAACTGCAATTTGACGATTGGTTAAACCTTCGGACACAAGTGAAAGCACTGCCATTTCTTGGGGGGTCAAATCAGAGAAGGCAGCCGCATTTTGTGCTTCCGTAACCTTACGCATTTCCGCAAAGACGCTAGCGGTCATGGCAGGGTCTAACATGCCCTCGCCCCGACTGACACGTTCAACAGCCTGTACCAGCTCGTTGTCACCGATGCGTTTCAGAACATAGCCCGATGCACCCGCTTGGATAGCTGCCATCAGCAACTCATCTTCAGCATATGAGGTCAGCATAATAACCTTACATCCGGGAACAGTCTGGATAATCTGGCGACAGGCTTCAATACCCGATAAACCGGGCATACGAATGTCAAGCACAGCAACATCAGGTTGATGCTCTTGTGCGCGTTGGATGGCTTCTTCGCCGGTTCCTGCTTCGGCAATTACACGGAAATGCCCCTGATGCTCGAGTAAAGCCTTCAGACCTGCACGAACAACAGAATGGTCGTCTGCGATTAGGATGCGTACCGTTTTCATCATAAGATTTGCTCACTATAAATAAGGGTGGACATGGAAGCGCATGAATAGTCGTACCGAATAATATTATTCTACATTGATGATAATTAGAACAGTGAGAGATGTCACATAATGGATATGACAAATATCGTTCAGCAACTTAGAGAAATTAGCTCCGCCGTTATGTATGCAACGGAAGGTGTTGATTTAGATGAAGTTCTACAGCGTATTGCAGAAGTATCACGCAATCTTGTCCAATGTAAATATGCTGCACTGGGCATTCCTAGCAAAGAAGGCGGGCTAGCACACTTTAAAGTCGCTGGCATTAGCGAGGAGCAATTCGCAAAAATCGGACATTTACCAGTCGGGAACGGGTTGATACGCGCCCCAATGCGTGAGCGACACGTTATTCGCCTTGACAATATGCAAACCGATGAACGGTCGGTTGGATTCCCTGAACATCATCCACCAATGACATCTTTACTTGGTGTACCGATTCAGATGGGCAACCAACTATTTGGGGTGCTATATCTGTGTGACCGAATTGATGGTCAACCCTTCACAGAACGTGACCAACAACTTGTCGAAACGCTGGCAGGATATGCAGCCCTCACGATAGCAGGTGCAACATCCAATGAGCAACAAAGCAAGATGAAAGTGCTTGAAGAACGTGAGCGTATCGGCATGGAATTGCACGATGGCATCATTCAGTCTCTCTATGCCCTCGGTATGCAACTCGATTTGTTACGTCGTACACAAGAACTTGACCCAAACCAGCTAACACCCGTCATCGGCGGATTAGATACAGTCATTAGTGACATTCGTCGGTACATTATGCAATTGCGTACCGAGGGACAGCAAGTTGGTGTTAAAGAGTGCCTTGTCGATATGGCAAATAAACTTCATCTATCCAATAATCTCGACATACAAATCAATGCACCAGACGATTATGCGCCATTCCCACCCGCGACCTTTGAGGGTATCTGTTTAATTATCAACGAAGCATTCAGCAATGCAGTTCGTCATTCACAAGCCAGTCGAATCATTGTCTCGGCTGACATTACCAATACACATTTCCGTATTCAAATACAGGACAATGGACATGGATTTGAACTCGACAATGATAATGGCAACGGTCTTGGTCTTAATAATATGCACAAGCGGGCGCGTTTCTATGGCGGGGCAGTCGATGTGGATTCCATACTTGGTGAAGGCACAACAATTGACATCACGATACCGATAAGAAGTTACTAATTCTGACGGACAGCTTGTTATTATCACATAATTTCGGTTAGAATAATATGGAGTGACATAACAGTGTGACATTCGTTACCCGAAGCATAGTACCTTTGTTTCGCAAAATAGCCGTATCATGCCAGTAAATCAGAACAAGATTTACTATCGTAAGAAATGGAGGCATATATGTTTGAGAAGGTAAAAGTTAAAGATTGGATGGTTAGTCCTGTCATCACCATAGACGCATCGTCTCCAATCAGTGTGGCACATCAGTTGATGAAAAATAATAATGTTCGCCGTCTGCCTGTACTGAATAATGACAAGCTTGTCGGTATCGTCACCATTGGCGATGTCCGTGAAGCCAGTCCTTCGGATGCTACAACACTCAGTATCTGGGAGCTCAACTATCTCTGGGCACAGTTAACTGTTGAAAAGGTCATGACCCGTAGCCCTATGACAGTCACAGCAGAGACACCGATTCTGGAAGCGGCTGAAATGATGCTCGACAAGAAAGTTAGTGGGTTGCCTGTTGTACAAGGTGACACACTCATCGGCATCCTAACTGAATCTGACATCTTCCGTATGCTAGTAAAATCGCGCAAGACTGAAGCAATCTAGTCCAATTTACAATATCTCATTCCAACCATACCCCTGTGCAGAACAGGGGTTTTCACCGATTAGGAGACATGTGATGAACGTCGTCGATATAATGACCGCAGACCCGATAACAACTTCTCCACAGGCGACGCTCCGTCAAGCGATTCAATTGATGGAAGATAATCACTTCATGCACTTGCCTGTACTCAGTCGCCAAAAACATCTCGTCGGTATTGTGAGCGACCGTGATTGTCGTCGCGCTATCAATTCACCGTATATCTTGCGAGAACGCTGGCAGGATGAAGACCTCATCGACAAGTTGGATGTACGGTCAGTGATGTCGGCTGCACCGATTATTGTCGAACCGTATGCACCCGCGACAGAAGCCTCACGTCTGATGCTGACTCATAACATCGGATGCCTACCTGTGATGCGTGCCGAGACACTTGTCGGTATTGTCACACGTTCAGACATTTTAGCCGCGTTCATGCGTATCTATGGCAAAATCGAAGCGTTGACAGCACTAGCAGAGCCGACTAATGGTAATGGCAACAGTTAAACTCTATTCATAAATGGGATAGGGTTTTCTGCCCTTACCCATACGGACTTATTTACACTCAATATTTCCAGTCTCATCAAATAGTCCATTATCAAACACCCCCTGTACCTGCTAAAATGCGGGTTCGATTAACCTCTAAATAGCTAAGAAGATATGGTACAGAAACTCAATTATTTGACCGTCGATTGGTCATTGGATTACAACAAACTATTCCCATCTATTCAGCCCCTCATCGTGGAAATTGGTTTTGGTACAGCAGATTATCTGATATACCTTGCAGAAACTTACCCCGACCATAATGTCATCGGGCTAGAAATTGCAACCCAGTCTATGGATAAAGCCGAGCGCAAAATCGAAAAGCGCAAGCTGACGAATGTTCGTCCGATACATAGCACTGGCGAAACCGCCCTCGCCCATCTGCTTGAGCCACAGTCAGTTAGTGCCTTTCACATTAATTATCCTGACCCGTGGTTTAAGAAACGACATCACGGACGCAGGCTCATCAAACGCGAGACGGTTGATATGCTGACGAGTCGTCTGGTCGCTGGCGGGACAATCATGCTAGCAACCGACATCCGTGAATATGCAGAGATGGCGCATGAGATATTGAGCAATACTGCTGGCTTAAGCAACACATTCGATAGCCCGTGGGTCGGTGACCTTGAGGGACGTTTCCGCACCAAGTATGAGATGAAAGGCTATCGTGAGGGACGCGAGGGACACTTCTTCATCTATCAACGTAATGACATCCCTGTTGACCATCCCCCTGTGATAAAGGATTTAGACATGCCACATCTATTTTTACAGTCAGCATTGACCACAGCCGAGATTATTGAACGCTTTGAGCAGACCCGCACCGAATCCAATGGGACACATATCGCTATCCTCAGTGCCTATGCCAATCCAACCCGCGATACGGCAGTGTTTGAAGTGGTCGTCGAAGAAGCGACAATTGACCAGCATTGTATACTGACCTTGACCCCGCGTGATGAACCACAGACCTACATCGTGCAGATGAGCACAATTGGTCATGCCCGCCCGACATACGGGATGCACCGCGCTGTTCATGCCTTAGGTGAGTGGATAGTCAGCTTGCATGAGGAGTCGCAGATTACAGCACTCAAGTTACGAGAATAAGGTAAGATATTACAGTTCGTACAACATACATGTCATGACTTTACAAGGTATTCACAGGTTCGAATATTCTCAGTTTAGGATTGACGATGTTGCAAGCGCACCCGTACCAGCCAATCACTGAGTTGTTCTTTGCCAGCGGATTGTTGTGGTAATGTCGAGGTATCACGAGTATCTTCCAACAATGTGACTAATCTTTCATATTCACGCTCATGAAAATCCATATCAGCAGAGGGCAATACACCTGTTTCTGTGTTGGACATCTTGCGGACAATCAGGTCGTCGATATAGGGCAGTTGATAGACTGTGTTCAGATTGACCAAATTAGATTGCACCTCCCCTGTAGACATCAAGTGAATGCCCGTCAGCAAAACGCGATAGACATATAACAGGGCTTTCGCCGTTTTCTTATTGAGGAAGTCGTGCCACTTGCGCTTGGAAAACCCGAAGTAATGATGGGCGTGATGTACCGTTAATGTCTGCGGGACAATCGCTTTCAGTTCCTCATGTTCCGGTGTGGTCTGCACAACCAATGGTGAATAGATTTGTTCGACCATGTTGCCACTTTTGCCCACCAGTAACTCAGTACATTTACGAATATCATGGGTCGTCAAGTCAAGCTCAATGCCCTCATCCACACGGTCAATGTTGATAGTCTCTTTTGGTTTCTTCAAGCTGATAACATCTTCAAGTGGCAGAATATGAATCCCGCGAATATCAATGTCTGAGTCCGGCGATGGGAAGCCGAATAAGTGCGCGCCACTAATCACAGTGAACAGGAGCGGATAAGGTTGTTCGGTCAGAATGTTATCAATCAGATGTTGGTGTTCCATGTGTGCCTCCTGCATCAGAGCATACTGCGTCGTGCTTTAATCAAAAATGTGTTGACCGCGTCATAATCAGGTCGGTCAGGCAAGGTCGTGACAGGATAGAGTGCATCAAATTCTTTGTGTAGTTCTAACCGCCACTGATTGACTTCTTCCCATGTACGTTGCTCATGCCGGATTGCTAACAGGTCAGCGCGATACTCACCGACATCAACCGGAATATACCCTTCCTTTAACGCTGTGATGCCAGACAGCAACAGGCGAATCAGGTGCATGGCATGTTTCCATTTAATCGTTCCGTGCTTTTGCTGATGCTTTTTCAGTTTACGGAACTGAGACATCACATAACCGTTATAAGTTTGATACACCAGTTTGGTCAGAAACACAGCCCGCATCTCGCGCAGGTCTTCCGCGATGGGATTGGCATACTGCACCATCGGCGTGTACAGACATTCAAGGATATTCGGATTGGCTTTTAGTGCCAGTCGTAGGAATTTCTGAATCTCCCAATAGGCAGATTCTCCTTCTTCGAGTTGTTCCGGCACACCATACATCGACCAGTGCATATCCGCAGGTGGTAGATAAATCCCACGCAAATCTGTATCCGAGCCGTCATGGTCAAGCCCATATGCCCGTGAGCCAATTACACAGCGATAAATAATATATTCGGATAGGTCACGGTCAGCTAACACATCACGTTCGATACCTTCTCGCCGAAACAGCTTTTGAATAGCAAACTCACCCCGCTTCATTGCATGGACTGACCCATCAGGAAAGCGAATTTGATACGCATGTGTGTGGTCAGCAGGCGACTCCACGATGATACCGACTGCGCCTTCAGGGAAAAGTACCTCACCTTTGCGTATGATGTTGTCACCAATGACGACGGCTGTCCCTGCCGATAGAATTTGATTGGGGTTCATGTATCCTGCTTTCACTACAATTTCTATAGATTATATACCCATTATAACCTTTTGTGAACTCTCAAAGACATTCATTCCTATACAGCGCACTATCTTAATTGACTGAGATACAAACAAATTATAAGATGTTGTGTATACACAAAAAATCCCAAGCAGAGAGGTATACTATGATGTTTAAATCACATAACCGTGGCAAACTTTTACTCTTTTTGTTTATATTTATGTATGCCTTTTTGATATTTACAACAGATGCAACACACGCCCAACAATCTAATGATGATTGGCAAGTCTTGTTACGTCCCGGAAACAGCACAACGATTTATATTATTGGAATGGAAGGTATTGAAGGTGAGATTATATTGCCAGACATTGCAGAAGGTAAAGAGATTGCCTTATCTTCTAATCGCAGATATGTAGCCTTTGAGGAAAAGGACGCATCTCTGGATCGTTCATCAATTATAATTGTTGACCTTGATAGCGAAGACTGTTGCCAGAAAATAGGTGACGCGGATATTCAATTCGGCTATGAAGAACCTACTATACTCAAAATTACATTCAGCCCTGATAACACACAACTCATTTATCGTTCATATGTCGAACCTGATCCTTGTAATGAATGGTGTACTGCAGAGCCACAATACACAATTGTTGACCTTGAGACATATACGACCTATTTGTCTGATGAGGATGTATTCACATCTTGGTTGCGCGTTTCTGATCCGGGTGACACACATATCTATGCACTTCCGGGAAGCTCTCCGGCACCATATAGAATGTTTAGTGGCTCAGTTTGGCTCGGTGACCGCCACATCCAGCGTTCAATATCGGTTACAACAGATGGTTTGTATGATGCTGGGAGTACTCTTGCTAATGGCGAACATGTTGTATACGGGTTTTATACGGATGAGTACACTGATCGCCATGGTAATGTTGATAGTAATATCGTGCCGGTTATTTATTATCAAAATGATGAAACTGAAACTCGCCAAATCATCTACTCTGATCCAGATCAATGGTACAGAGATATTCACGGTTCAATTGCTCAACCACCATATGGGGCTTTAACTTTGTGGGTTGCAAATGGAACCTATATCTTGACATATGATGTGAAAGAAATAGATTTTCAAATGGTAGGACAACCCATTCTATTAGATCGCAATGGTATAAAAATAGAACTTGATTTGCCTGAATATGAATATGCAGTAGTCGGCACACCAGATGGTTGGGTTTCCATCAGTCCTCATGGGTCTACAGCCAAAATCTTCCATTATCGTTTTAATGATGTTGTTTTGGAAAAAGAGATGATCTACGAAGGCGATATTTTTCTGTCTAGTTATCAGTTATTTAATGTTCCTCTTTTAGGTGACCCGAATGCAGATCCACAACCACTACCAACAGTTCCGTCACCAGAAGTTCGATTTATTGGATAGTAAAGAGACTCCGCAGAGCCTCTTTAACTTGTTTTATTGGTTCAGTTTAGCCACGACCAAACATCTGTGTGTTGTAATGGCGGTAAGTTGCACTGCCGTTATATCCGTAGCCATACCCCATTTGCGTATGGTTGCCGAGGATATTTCTACGATGTCCACCAGAGTTCCACCATTGGGTGAAGGTTGACATCATATTGCTGTTACCAGCAGCGATATTTTCACCAGAGTAACTGTTATATCCAGCATCTCGTGCGCGGTCACCGGGGCTAGAGCCATTTGGTGCAGGAGCTTGTGCTGTATGGCTGAAGTAATTACGGTCAGCCATATCTTGGCTATGACGTTGGGATGCAGTGTTTAATCGGCTATTCAAGCTGAGTGATGATAATCCACCACAGTAATTCCGCGCCCAGTTAACCAGTGTTAGCAGACCATTCGCATTATTGCCAACGGATGGCGCACTACTCAATGGCAAGACGGAAGGATTACTACGACAGTCATCTGCTGTAACATCACCACCAGAGCTATCGCCACCAGAACTATCACCACCAGAGCTATCGCCACCAGAGCTGTCACCACCGGAGCTATCGCCACCAGATGAGTCACCACCAGAGCTATCGCCACCAGATGAGTCACCACCAGAGCTATCGCCACCAGATGAGTCACCGCCAGAGCTATCGCCACCAGAACTATCACCACCAGATGAGTCACCACCGGAGCTATCGCCACCAGATGAGTCACCACCGGAGCTATCGCCACCAGATGAGTCACTACCAGAGCTATCACCGCCGGATGAATCGCCAGAGGAATCGTCACTAGAGCTGTCATCATTATTGGATGAGCTATCGTTGTCATCGTCATCATCGTTATTATTTGACGAACTACTGTCATCGGAGCTACCGCTAGAACCACCTATCATGACACGAAATTCTGCGGGAACACTAGCAAGCGCAATCTGCCCAGTTTGATACTGTGCCACATAATAGCCAGCTTTCCACATAAAGTCAGAATCACATTGACCAGCCCAGTCGTTGCCATCGAAGCAGAGATTTGTCCCATCGTTGCTACCGTTGTTTGAGGTATCGTCACTTGAACCCGAATCACCAGATGAATTATTTTCATTAGATGAGTTATCACCTGTGGTCGTAATGACTGTAACAGTCGAACCCGTCACATCATCCCACGAATGCGTAATAACATTTGTCCAATTACACCATTCAGGTTCAGCCGGTGTCCAACCAAGCCCATTGGATGTCAGCTTTGCCGAAACACAGCGATTGAAGCCCTGATGAAAATGCACTTGTGTCTGGTCTGGCACACATTCCACGCCATCTTCACAGGGGATAAAGTAAACCGACGAGACTGTTGTGGTCGTTGTTGTTTGTTGTGAATTGGTATTATTTGTACTCGTTTGTGGTGGAACAATCCCTGTTGTACCGTTGGTCGGTATACATATGGACTGACCGGAGAAGATACGTGTCGGGTCATCAATACCGTTCAGTTGTGCGACGGTATCCATGTCCACACCATAATTCAGTGAAATACGAAACAGATTTTCACCCGTCTGCACAGTATGCAACGTCCCATCACAGGTGCTTTGTGATGTGACCCATGCCAGACTGGTAATTACAAAAAATACCAGAAGAATGATAATCTTCCGTGTTGTGTTCAGCATCTAAATGACTCCCAAAATCTTTAGCGCAATATTTATCGTTATATAATTGAAAGTCATTCTAAAACAATTTAGAAGTAATCTGTCTTAATTGTAAAAGGGCTTTGACACAAGTTTGCAAATTCAAATTTCTAATTCGTTTCTGACTCAGTAATCGCAGTTGGTTATGCTATAATTCGCCAATTAACATGCCATAATCGGCATTGCACAAACTTAAATTAGTTAATAATAGGATTGAATAGTGAGCAAGGTTACACGACGCACCCTCGACAACGGGTTGACGGTGATACTGAAAGAAGTCCACAGCGCGCCTGTGATTAGCTGGTGGGTGGCATATAAAGTTGGTAGTCGTAACGAGCCAACGGGTAAAACAGGCATCTCCCATTGGGTAGAACATATGATGTTCAAAGGAACAGAACAATTCCCAGCAGGTATGATGGATAGAGAAATTGACCGTGCCGGAGGACAATGGAATGCTTTCACCTCAATGGACTACACTATGTATTACGAAACCCTCCCCGCTGATAAGATTGACATCGCCATGCGCTCCGAGGCAGACCGAATGGTCAATGCAACCTTCGACCCTGACGAGACGGAATCTGAACGCACTGTGATTATTTCCGAACGTCAAGGTGCAGAGAACCGCCCGATGTTCTGGTTACAAGAAGAAGTGCGTGGGGCAGCCTTCCGTGTACATGGGTATCATCATGAGATTCTCGGTGACGAAACTGACTTGCGAACCATGACCCGCGATGATTTATATAATCACTATCGCACCCATTACAGCCCTGCCAATGCAATTGCTGTCGGTGTCGGTGCTTTTGATACCGACGAGATGATGGCGAAGGTCGAGGAATACTATGGTCAGATTCCGGCAGAGGCAATACCAAATCTGTTTGTGCGACAAGAACCCGAACAGCAAGGTGAACGTCGCGTGACAGTTGAACGTCCCGGCAAGATAGCCTTCTATGAAATCTGCCATCGGATTCCACCCGCCACCCATGAAGATTGGGCGAAGCTAGAAATCCTTGACAACATATTCACAGGTTCTAGTGGTGCATCCGACAACAAAACCAGTTGGTTGTATCAAGCACTGGTCAAAACAGAGATTGCCGCCAGTGTCGGCGGTGGCATCAATCCAACAATCGACCCCTATCTCTATAGCATCATCGTCACATTGCGCGAAGGTCGCACAATTGAAGAAGCTGAAGCGATTGTCCTCGACCAAATCAAGCGTCTACAAGAAGACGGCATTACCGAAGCCGAACTTATCAAAGCAAAGAAACAAGCCAAAGCTGCCTTCGCCTACAGCACCGAAAGTGTCACCGAACAAGCCTACTGGCTGGCACGTTCGTTCATCCTCGGTGATGACAATTGGTTTGATAATTATGTAGAGCGTCTCGCTAGTGTCACATTAGAGGACGTACAAGATGTTGCCAACCGCTACCTCGTAACAAAGAATCGTGTCGTTGGTATCCTCCAACCCACTGACCCAGAAGCTGAGGTGGTATCCTAATGGTAACCAATCAACTAATCAAAACAAGTTTCCCGACATCAGAGAACATCACACGAGTTGAACTCGACAACGGCATGATTGTCATGGCGTATGAAAACCCAAATGTGCAGTCAGTCAATATTATGGGGTCACTCCATGCAGGTAGTATCTACGAGACACCTGATAAAAATGGACTCGCTTCATTTGTTGCAGCTGCCCTGATGACGGGTACAACATCACGTAACTTCGATGAAATTCATAGTGCATTGGAAGATATCGGTGCAGATGTGACCTTCCGTAGTCATGTGCATAAAGTCGGTGTTTCTGGCAAAGCACTAGCTGAGGATTTGCCAGTTATCTTAGACATTGCATCTGACGGACTTCGCAATCCAATCTTCCCTAGCGACCACGTAGAACGCTTACAGGGTGAACGCCTGACATGGTTACAATACAGCAGTTTTAATACCCGTTATCGTGCATCCAAAGCCCTGCGCGAAACATTATACCCAGACACCCACCCCTATCATTACGGCACTTATGGCACAGACGACACCATCCCTCAACTAACTATCGCTGACCTAAAAGCCTATCACGAACAGTTCTATGGTCCACGCAATATGATTCTAGTTGTGGTTGGTGCAGTATCGGCTGAAACTGCTGTTGAGATGGTGACTGATAAATTTGGCGATTGGAAAAATCCTGACCAGCCAGACATCAAAAAACTGTCCGAAACAGTTGAAACGAATGGAACGAAGCGCACCTTTGTATTTGTACCGGGCAAGTCACAATCGGACATCACAATGGGTGTGATTGGTCCATCCCGTTATGCTGATGATTACGTTCACGCACAGTTAGCCAATAGTGTCCTCGGTGAATTTGGCATGATGGGGCGCATCGGCAAAAGTGTCCGTGAAGAAAAAGGTCTTGCTTATTATGCCTACAGTCGTGTTGGTGGCGGGCATGGTCCTGATTCATGGACAGTAACCGCAGGTGTGAACCCTGATAATGTCGAGCTAGCCATTGATAGCGCGATGGAAGAAGTTACCCGTTTGATTACTGAGGAAGTCAGCGACGAAGACATTGCCGATAATCAGAGTTACTTTGCTGGACGGTTGCCCTTGCGCCTCGAAAGTAACGAGGGACTCGCATCCCATATTCACGGTATGGAAAGTTATCAACTGGGCTTGGATTATCTGGCAAATTATAAAGATATGATTTATAGCATTACCAAAGCGGATATGCTGAATGCGACGCAAAAATATCTAAAACCTGATGAAATGGTTATTGCCATTGCCGGACCGGAATATGCCAACTATAAGCCAATTCCTCCTGCCCGAACTGTTCCGATTCGTGGTGAGATATTGCGCCCCGGTCAGCCAGAAGAAAACTCTGTTTATCCATTGGACGAAGACGAAAATGCCCTCCACCTCGGCGCAGTCAAGAACGGTGACCTAGTCGGTGTCGCATCAATTTTCAAAGAAGATGCCACCCGCAAAGACCTTGACGATGCGTGGCGATTGCGCGGTATGGCAACCATTGAAGCAGTACGTGGTGAAGGTCATGGTAGGCGATTGGTCGAGATGGCAATGCAGTACATCGCATTCAAAGGTGGTGGCAACCTGTGGTTTAATGCCCGTCCTGACGTTCAGGGATTTTATGAAAAACTCGGTTTCCAGCTTGAAGGTGACCCATACGAAATTAGCGAAGGTGGAACGCGGGTCTTCATGTGGCAGAATATCCCACCACTTGAGGGATAAATCTTGCGCGACGACCTAATTAAACTCAAGAATTTAGGTGAAAAAAGTGCCGATATGCTCATAGATATCGGCATTACCTCTCCCCAACAGATAGAAGACCTCGGCGCAGTTGAAGTTTATCGACGATTGCAAGAACACTATAAAGTAAGTCGGGTGATGTTGTGGGCATTGCAAGGTGCGCTGATGGACTTGCCCTACAATCAATTACCAGATGATGTCAAACAATCCCTTCTCGACGAACTCGGTGAGTAATTTTCCCATTCACAAAATTGGTGCTTGCAACTCCCCTTACTGGAGGTCGCATCATAGATTTAAGGTAAGTGGAAAGTTATTCCTGTAATGATAAAAATCGGTGAGTTTTCACAGTTAAGTCGGGTGAGTATCAAGACACTGCGTTACTATGACCGCATTGGTTTACTCAAACCAAAACGGGTTGATACCCTAACCGGACATCGCTTTTATTCGCTTGACCAACTGCATCACCTCAATCGGATTCTGGCATTAAAAGCATTGGGTTTATCGCTAGAGCAGATTCAAGATGTGCTTGCTGATGATTTATCGGACAGTCAGCTAGTAACAATGCTCGTTGTCAAACAGGCGGAACTTCTGCAAACCTTATCCGACATTCAGAAGCAAGTTGATTTGTTGGATACACGAATCCAATATGTACAGCAGGAGGGGAAAATGCCTGATTATGAAGTAATTATCCGCACGATTCCAGCACAACGAGTCTTATCTATCCGCCAAATTCTGAAAAATGGCGGAATGATTGAGCCATTGTTGCAAGACATCTATGAGGTGTTGAAAGCACAACAGATTGAATCCACAGGCGAGTGGATGACACTCTATCATCATGAGGGATTTCGCTCAGAAAATCTCGATGTGGAAGTGGCTATTCCGATTGGTGACCTAGAAATTGAGCGCGTCAAACTCGATGATTCACGAGAGCTGACAGTGAGAACCATTGAAGGTCATGACACAGTGGCAACAGTGATTGAACGCGGTGAAAATGACTCGTGGGCAAAGAGCTATCACGCACTAGCAGATTATCTAAAAGAACATGACTATGACCTTATCTTGCCGACACGTGAAGTCTATTTGACGGATAACGATGCACAGTCCGAATGGCTGGTCGAAATTCAATATCCACTGAAAAAAGCATCGACAAATTAATTGCGAGATCACGTTTATGGGTGAGGTTGGGAGCAACGCCTAACCTCACCATGTCCCATTAAGTTGCATCCGTTTGCGCTTCATTGCTTGCACGATGCTGGAGTACTGTCTCAATATGTTCTTCGCCCCAATCATTAAGTAATTTAACAATGGGTTCAAGCGAAAGCCCGAGTTCTGTAATCGAATATTCAACTTTGGGTGGAACTTCGGCATAAACTTTTCGAGAGATAAGCCCATCAGCTTCTAGTTCACGCAGTTGTCGGGTCAATGTGCGTGCAGTTATTTTAGGAAGTAGCCGTTTAATCTCATTATATCGCAATGTCTTTCTCAGCAACTTCGATAAAATAATACCCTTCCATTTGCCACCAATAACGTCGAGTGTTGCCTCGACAGGACAATCGTAATTTTTCATAAATTGCTGAATCACAGACATCCGGTGTTCTCTTTAGTATCTTCAAGGATACTATATATCAATTTTGTCCGTACTTACATCCAGTCATGTGTCCCAGCATAATAGAGGTAATACAATAATACACAAGGGAACAACCTATATGAAAGCGATTCAAATTACCGAAACTGGCACACCGGATGTCTTGACACTTGTTGATATACCCAAACCAACAGTTGAAGCTAACGAGGTACTTATAAACATCCATGCCGCCGGATTAAATCCTGTGGACTATAAAATACGGTCTTCCCCTCAAGTGCCCGACTGGATTGAATTACCCGCTATTTTAGGCTGGGATGTCTCCGGTGTAGTAGAAGAATCCACTAGTGATAGGTTTAAAGTTGGCGACGAAGTCTATGGCATGGTTAACTTCCCCGGACATGGTGGTGCTTACGCAGAATATGTAGTCGCACCGGAAACTCACATTGCACACAAACCCAAATCACTCAACCATATTCAATCTGCTGGTGTTCCATTGGCGGCACTGACTGCATATCAAGTATTTGAGCGTAGCCAGCTTAGTGCGGAACAGCGTGTATTGATTCATGCGGGTGCAGGTGGTGTCGGACACTTCGCGATACAACTTGCAAAATTGCGTGGGGCATACGTTGTGACCACAGCATCAGAACATAATCACGACTTCTTAAGAGAATTGGGGGCAGATGAAATCATAGATTATCGGAATGTCTCATTTGAGACAGCCATCCAAGACATTGATGTAGTTTTACAATCAATCGGCGGAACACATGGGCGGAAATCCATCCAGACCGTAAAAGATGGTGGCATCATTGTGACCATCGTTGGTAGTACAGAGATTGAACCCGAACGCGATATAGAGATAAGCTCCCTATTCGTTGAGCCATCCGCACCACAACTCCAGCAACTCGCACAATGGATAGATAATGGTGACCTCAAGGTTCATATTCAAGAGACATTCCCATTAGCAAATGTCAAAGAAGCCCATGAAAAACTCGAAACTGGGCGTACACGCGGTAAGATTGTACTAGAGATTGGCAAGTAACGATTCTCATCTATCAGGGTTTAATACACCAGAGCAGATTGTATAATAGTCAAAAAGACCAAACAGTCTGAAATGAAAATCGGACACATAAAGAGAGCATACATGGCACAGAAACGAGTCGTAATCACAGGAATGGGACTAGTTAGTCCTGTTGGCAATACCGTCGATGAATCTTGGGCGAATATCAAAGCGGGAAACAGCGGTATTGATTGGATTACCCTGTTTGACCCTGAGCTTGTCGCTAACCGCGTGGCAGGTGAAGTCAAAAATCTTGACCTCGAAGGTATCTTTGGGAAACGTGAAATGCGCCGGATGGACAGAGCGCAGATGTTAGCATTGGTTGCCGCAGGAGAAGCCCTCGAAGATGCAGGCATCACAATCACTGATGACAACAAATATGATGTTGGATGTGTTATCGGGTCTGGCATTGGTGGCATTTCAACTGTTGTCGAAGCATTTCGCGGATTTGACCAAAAGGGACATCGCGGGGTAAGTCCAGTAATTGTTCCAGCGTTATTGCATGATGGCATTAGTTCACGGGTGTCGATGCAATACGGGCTTAAAGGACCAAACTATAACATCACCGCAGCTTGTGCAACCAGCAATAATACACTCGGTGATGCAGCCGATATGATTCGCTTGGGACGGGCGAAAGTCATGGTCGCTGGTGGGAGTGAAGCCTGTGTGATGCCTGTTGTTATCAGTGGCTTCAATAATATGAAAGTCCTCACCAATGACGAAGACATCCCTGAAAAAGCCTCACGCCCATTTGATGCGACCCGTGACGGATTTGTGGCGGCGGAAGGGGCAGCATTGCTCATCCTAGAAGACCTCGACCACGCCCTCGAACGCGGTGCAAAAATTTATGCTGAGTTTACTGGATATGGTCATACGTCGGATGCGTTCCATGTGACTGCACCAAATCCTGATGGTGTGGATGCAGCCGAAGCGATTCGACGTGCTATGCAAGAAGCCAATATTTCTGCCGAAGATGTAAGCTATATCAATGCACACGGCACAGGCACACAACTCAACGACAAGAGCGAGACGCTGGCAATCAAGCTAGCATTAGGTGAACATGCCTACAATATTCCAGTCAGTTCTACCAAATCTATGACCGGACATATCCTCGGTGCAACAGCAGCGGCAGAAGCAGTTTTTGCTGTTAAAGCAATCGAAGATAACTTTGTACCACCAACAACCAATCTGGAAAATCCTGACCCGGAATGTGACCTCGACTATATTCCATTGGTTGGACGTGATGTTGAGGTCAATCATGTTCTCAGCAATTCATTTGGCTTCGGCGGACACAACACTACTGTTGTAATTAGCCGTTATCAGTAGATAAAAAAGGGCGATGTGATGTCGCCCTTATCAATTGCAATCTATGGTGCGTGGTTCTCAACAATTTCCCCATTTGCCACAGCCGTAATCCAATCTAATGCAGGCATACCATCAATTTCTTCAGTGTATAAATCAAGGCGTGGCAAGATGCAGTGGGTATCATCATCTGCCAGATAATAGCGGAAGTTTGGCACAGCATCAGCAATCGCATTGAGGCTCTCATCCAATGAACTCGCAATCAATTCGGCAGGGTCGTCTGCACCCGCCGCGAAATAGCGTTGCTGGACATTGTCAAAGCGGAAGTTGAATTGTGCAAAGGTATAATCAGGATAAGCTTCCGCGAGACCGGTATAATAATCTTGCATCGAAAATTCACTTTTATCAGGTGCAGTTTCGGCAAGCGCATCGGTATAAAAGTCAGGCACACCCCACAATTGCGACATATCAGTCACGGTATCAAAAATCGTCCCCAGCGAATCACCAAGTTGGGTGACAATTGCATCAGGATACGCTTCGATAATAAATGGAATTGCAATCGCTGAGCCAACACTGCCAGCACTACAGCCTGCCACAAAGACAGAGTCGGGGTCAGGCATGTAATCAATTGTGAAGTCCACAGCAGACATCAGGTTATCAAAGCCCTTGTGATGCACAACAACATCGTCGCCATAATCGCTCACGTCACTGCCCATATAAACATCGCCTGTGCAAGATGGTGCAAAGATAAACGTCGATTCGGCAAAGGGGTTATCAGGATTATCAAAGTCGAAGATGCCATTGCGATATGACACAGGTTCATTGGCGTTGGCACGCTGTTTATAGAAGTTGCTACCGCGCCGACACGTATCTTGATTCCAGCATCCCCCGCCACCTTGAAAATATAACACTACATCATCGTTACCCGGACGCACCCAAAATTGATAATCGGTATCATGGGCGCATCGGGTTTCACCACCCGGCAAAATCGTATGCCAGCCATCATCTAACGTCTGTGTCGCAACCACACAGTCGCCATCAATCATCCACTCACCAACGGCACATTCCGACTGAGCATAGGTTTGAAACGTCAATAAAAGTAACACAGTAAAAATAAGATAGCGTCGAGTCATCGGTCTCCCCATTCGTGATATAAGTATCTATCTAAGTGTACGGTTGGCGGGGGGAAATATTCAATTACCAGTGATACCAATGGAGGTAGGGCGATAGTAACATCGCCCATCAAATTATGCTGTAATTTGTGCGAGGATATCCTCAAATGCAACGTCAGCTAAAGTGCGGATTTCCTCATCAGTGCGGTCTTGTATCGGATGCGGGACAAATACCACTGTCGGATTAAAACCGAGTGCTTTTGATTGCGCTTCTGCTGCGCTGATAAATTCGGTAGATGCAACAAATACACCGACGATTCCGCGTGATTCTAGGTCTGTGATGTCATGCACACTGCACGACGTACATGACCCTCAATCAGCGAGGGCTTCTATCACCACATCGCATTCCGTGACAATCTCATGTTTGAGGTCAACGGGTGCGACACGGGCAAATGTCGGCTTACGATAGCGTTTAACAGTAACCCCCATATCAGTCAGTTTGGTTTCAATAGCATCAAGGAAGACATCACCCCGCGCCTTTGAAATATCCAATAGCCCAACGACTTTATCCGCTAATGTAATTGGGCGGTCATTGCGCTCACGTTGAGCAGGCTGTAATTCGCCTGTTGGGTCGAGTAGTATTCGCATTTTGTCTCCTTGAAATTGCATACAAATTCACTATATTTACGATTTGATTTTTACAGTCACAGGTGAGCTACCAGTGCCACCAGATGCCCAGCCACCAACCACTGCCGACCACATCCCAGCACCACCCCCTGCATGAGCAATCAACAAGCCGCCAGCACGGAACTTGGGTACAGTCGCTTCGGCAAAATGTTTGGGGATTCCCTCGGCAATGCCATTTGCCCCTTCTATCATATCCTGACCAGACAACATAAGATGCTTGGTGAGCTCTTCACGGAAGCGCGCTTTTGACCATTCGGCTTCGCGGAAGACACGCTGATGTTCTGGTGTGACAATCAACAGTGCATCAACAGCGACGGCAATCTTATGATGCCAGACCGTACGTAAAGTATAAGCAATGCTTTGTGTCAGCGATTCCGGTGTCCGTGATTTCTGGTCAGCGACACCATGTACACCCCCACCTGCAAATAAAGTCACAGTTGAATCATCCGCCGAAAAACCGCGTTCAACCGCCAACGATTCCCAGTATGAATCATGCTCACGTTCAGGAAAACAGAATGTATATTTCCCCGGTTGCCCCAATGCTGCACGGTCTACACCTCCAGGTTTGCCGCCACCGATATTGCGTATCACCAATTGAAGGGCACGTCCGATGGTTGCATTGGCACGGTTACCCTGTCCTAGTGCGTTGATACCAGAGTTCATGCCAATCTTCTCTGTAATTGCTCCGTTGACAATCACAATCGGTCCCGAAAACCACGTTGTCGCCAACAAGCCGTGCATACAAAATTCATCGAGACAGGCTGCCTCGACTGCGGCTAAAACAACAGGCAAGTATTCCGGTTTACAACCTGCCATGACGGCATTAATTGCAATCTTCTCGACAGTTGCAGGTACATTATCGGGCGGGATAATCCCGACAACTTCATCCGGTGAGCGAGTTGTGCCCGTCAGCATTCGCAGAACCCGTGCTTCCGTCGGCGGGACAACAGGCAAACCATCTGACCAACCGCGTTCGTAAGCCAGCTCAATTTCATCTTCAAGGTCAGCCACTTCAATGCGTCGCGCCTGTAATTGTGTATCCCCAAACTTATACGCTAGTTTTTCAGGCATATCAGGGTCAACCGACTTCGAGCCACAACCGGGGCTAAACTCTGGCAGGTCGTCACCAAGCATGTCAAGTCCAGTCAGGTCGCGCCATTGTTGACGATTCCAGCCGACCAACCGCGTGACCTCTTCACCATTAGTAACCTGTATCAGTGTCGGCACAATTTCGATGTCAAGGCGATACGATACCTCAAGTTCCCTATCATCAATTACATCCGATATCGTTGATGGAAAGTGTGGGTTATCCTGCGAGTGAACGCGCAGATTATGTGACGCATCAAGGTCAGCAAATATAGGTTCTATCAGTGTACAGGTCGCACAATCTTGCTTAACAACCGCAATATATCCAGAAAAATCTTGTGGGATAATAGTCATAAATCAGCTTTCAAAATAAACTTATTGGTACAATTGTACCGTTCGCATATGGGATTCCGCAAGCAATTGCATACATGGGTGTCGAGTGCTATGCTTAGCGTATATTGAACCGGAAAGGTTGATGAATGTCTCGTTTGGGTAAATTCTGGATAAGTTGTTTGTTGCTGTGTATTGCGGTTGTCGTTGTCGCACAAGACCAACCCACTGGCGCGACCTATGCGACAGGAGATACGGTTGTCACGATTAATGTACCACGCCTCAATGTGCGCTCACTGCCCAGTGATACCGACCCGAACAGCATCATCTGGACAATTGCGATACAAGGTGAACGCTATCCAGCATTGCGACAGTCCCGCGATGGCGAATGGATTCTGATTCGGATTTCTGGTGATACAGCTTGGGTACTACGGAGTGCCGTCTTGCTGACAAATCCAGAAAACCTTGTAACCATTGGTGAAGTCACACCCGAAGAAGATGCAGCCATGCGCGAACTCACTGCCCAGCTTGTCGAGTATATCAAGTCAACGGTGGGTGTACGCGACAATCTCAACATTCGTCTTGCACCCGGCATTCAAAATCCTATAATTGGACGCATTCCATATCAAGACCGCGCCTACCCTGTCGATTTGTTTGCCAATGGACAATGGTATCAGGTCGAATATCAGGGAACAACCGGATGGGTCAGTGCAGTTTATGTCACCTTCCCGCCCGGATTAGTCGCGCCACTAATCAACAATGATGCACAAGGATAAGACCATGTCACAGGAACAAAATAACAGCAGATTCAACCTCGATACACTCATGGAAATTTTTAGCGAAGGTTCAGAAGCGCGCCGTGTCTTCGGGAAGTATTATGCGATTCTTGCCATTATCGTTATCCTATCAGTACTCGGATTGTTAGCACTGGCAACACAGGGCTAATCTGCGCATGTAACAAAAATGAAACAACCCTAAATTTTCTGTCCGCTTTGCCTACATTACAATAGGGAATGAAGCGGACATTTTTATTGCAATCATGTTATACCGTTTCTCAATTTAGTTCACCTTGTATTCTTATTGCGACCTGATGAAGGGGTATCTATTGTGAGCGAGAAAGAGAAGAAAGACTCGGTTGCGGAAGAAACCAAAACCGAATCCCCACCACCCGAACCAGAAAAAGAAGAACCACCGCAAAGCTATAAACGCATTTCGTTTATATTATCAATTGTGCTCATTTTTGCAGGTATTGTCACAATGCTGAACTCATGGGAAGTCATCAGCATCAAGATTTATCGGCAAAGTAACAAAATCATCAATGCGGAGTTTAACCGGAATCAAGCAGAAATAATCAGCCGTAGTTTATCGCAACTCAATATGACAACGTATACATCATATTTCATCAATGACCAACTTCGCGCTAGCCTTGATGAGGAACTTATTGAACTGGAAGCCTTGCGCGATGAAGAAAGTGAAGATTTTGACCCCGTCCGTTATACTACATTGGCAATCCAATTCGATGATGCGCTGACACAAGCCGACGTTGCGACATTCTACTTTCCCACACAATATTTGCGCCCTGACGGCACATACGATGAAGAACGCAACCGTGCTGAACGCTTCGCTGATGTTGCCAATAACCTTGAGATTGACTCAGCAAAAATCGTAGACGAAACACGCGCCATGCGAGAACGAAAGCTGGGGTTCATGGATGCGACGCGGTTGCTTGGTTTAAGCATCGCAATCCTCGGATTTGAGAAAGTCTTTTATTGGAAGCGACGGCTCATCCGATACCCGATAATACTAGCTGGTTTAACCGCATTAACGTTGGGGTTCTTGACCTATATCAGTCTCAGTCCCGACCCAATCAGTATCTTGTTCTAGGGGGTATTTATGAATCAAGAAAAATGGTTTAGCAAAAATAACTACGATACCCTGACAGCAACGGTACTTGTCATGGCGGGTGTATTATTAGCATTCATTAGCTATTATATGACAGCGGCAGTGGACGAAGCGGACATCCTCGATGGAGAAATCCAACAGCAAACAATTCGTGCGTCAACCACACTCGCAACCGGGCAACTGACAGCAGATTATGCTTACAATCAGGTCTTCCGTTTGTGGCAAGAACTGGATGCTGTCACCGTGAATGCTGAAAATTTTGAAGAAACAAATCGTGCCGACCGCTATGCTGATATTCGTGATAGCCTGATTGACTTATCCCTGCTTTTGCAAACGCCTTATTGGGATATTGATGCCTATTTTGAAGACCCCGTCAACAGCCCTGACATCCGTAAATTTGAAGTAGACACCTACATCGAGCAGTTTGAAAAAGAACGTCAGTACGTCTTACGCACAACCGAAATCAAGAATTATTGGCGTAGTACATCAGGTGATTATCTGCTTCTAACCCGTATCATTGCTATTGGACTCACCCTTATCGGAATCTCCAAAACGGTGATGAACTCCTTAAATGCGAAGTTCCTTGTAACGATTGTTATAGGGATTGTTGTTGTGTGGGCAGGCTTCCGCACCTATTCTGTTTGGATTACAGAACCACCCGTCTTATCCGACGAGGTGATTGATGCTTATGCCAGAGGTCAAGGATTCTTCCATCAATATTTATTCCAAGATGCTATTGATGCCTATACAGAAGCGATAGAAGCTGATGGCACCTATATTGATGCCCGTGAACGTCGTGGATTCACATATCGAGAGTTATTCGTTGATAAAGTGCTCCTTGGAGAAGAAAGAGACCTGAGCCTCATCGAAGCAGGTATCCAAGATTTGCAAACAGTTGTTGATAACGGCAGTACGGCACGCCATGTTGTCTCGCAATTATCTGAGATGTATTTCCTAGTGGGTAACTATGACAGTGCCCGCCAAACATCTCAGTATGGCATCGACACAACCGATGACTTCATGCACTACTTTGATGTTGGTCTTGTTGAAATTGCAGAGGGTAACATTGACACAGCGCGTGATGCTTATAATCAAGGGATGGAACGAGCACGTACAGAATATAGCGAGATGGTTGAGCGTCTCGGTGCACCCTCTCCCGATTTCTTCTTCAGTATGAACCTTGCCATAACGGAACTGGATGACTTATTGCTTTGTATCCAACAAGACTTTTGTGATGAGACCCCATCGCGTGACCAACTGGCAGATAACGAGGATGTGCTTGCAGCAAATGCAGAGATTGCAACAGACCTAAAAGAACTCACATTAGCATTTGAGTCAAACAATGGTGAAGTTCCGGATGGCACACCTGCAACACTTTCTGATTTGAACATATACAACATTGATAATCCGGATAACACAGGACCGTTCGACTGGTTCGAGACTATCGTTGTCACGGCAGAGTTTGATTATGAAAATATGCCCGACGATGCAGTTATCGTTGTGAAGGTATTCCTCGGTACAAACGAGTATTTGCCAATGCGCCAAACATTTATATGGGATGAAGGTGAAAGTGGGACATCACAGGTTGATTTCTTCATCGGGCGTGAAGTGGGTGACTTTGAAATTCAGATGTTCGTCGATGGGTCACTTGTTCAAGAAGGTCGTTTCACTGTATTTAGATAAGTTTACACATATCAAAGGTAGGAGAAATTTGCATGAAAGTTTTCAAGATTGTATTGATTCTCAGCGTATGTTCATTGTTTTTTGTTGGCTTAACATCGGCACAAGAAGAAGCATCGGAACTTGCAGGGTACTATATCATCGACGCGCCGATGGGTGGCGAGATTGCAGACAATGGTGATGGCACATACGAGATGCTATTGCTTGGTGTATTGCCAGACATCTTCTGGGTGGTATCTCAACCGTCACCATACATGGGTGATGCAGATTTGTTGACGCTCGCCAGCGAATGGGAAGCCAATCCACAAGGTTTGACAGCTCGCGCACTGGTCGAGACAGGTGATATTGTCCTTGATGTAACCATGTCCGCACCTAGTTATGACGACTTCCTTGAAGAAATGGTCGTCTCAATAACTGTAGAGGACATATATGCAAATGATGACGAAATTGAATTAGCAGTCCCCAGTTTCTTCGATGTAGGTGCCGTAGCAATTGTACTTGATAGTGCCTTCGACACAGGGCTGGCATTCGGCGCAGAAATCATGATGTCCGAAGGGCGTGCATCCAACACCAATCGTAAAAATCGTGCCACAGCTCCCGGACGTAGCCGTTCTGGTACTCGTGGCGGTAACTAGCCATTAGCAACACGTTTAGGATTTTTGTGCACCGTCACTGGCGGTGCATTTTTAATTTAACTATCGTAATCCTCTTTACCCTCCGCCCAGTATTGCTCTAGTGATACCCCAAGCCCATCTGCAATCCGGTTGACATACGCATAATAGGCACCGACTTGTGCAATATCGAGTATGGCGCGGTCACTAAAGCCTTTATCACGCAAGGCTTGCACATCCGCTTCGACCATATCCCACGGTGTCTGTGTCAACTTAACCGAATAATCGAGCATTTGCCGGTTCGCTGGTGTTAGGTCTGCTTGTGTGTAGTCGGTTTCGATTTGTGTTGTCCAATCTTTATCTCCAGTCAACTGACGGAGGTTACGCGCATGATGCTTCAGTCAGTATTCACAATGATTGATAGCCGAGACCACAACACCTATCATCTCTCGTTGAATGATTGATAATGGGGACTCACCGTGCATCAATGTCTTATACAGATGTAGATGGTCAACCAGTGATTGAGGATGCAGACTATGTATCTTCATAATATGGTCAACATTGTCAGTCTTGGTATCGCCCGCCCGCTTATAAGCACGTTTCACATCCCCCGTGGCTTCATCTTCCGGTATCATGTGTATCCATGCGTCTTTCTGTTTCTTATCAGTCATGATAACTTTGCCAATCGTAAGGTCAATCCATCCACTAACCTTACCGCATTTCTAGTTTGTTTGCTGTAATATTTATTTTCAGTTTGATTTTTGATTTGATTGCGCTAGAAAATCTGACGTTTATTTGTTTTTTATGCTCAGAATCGCAAATATGCACTAAAATCTAATTAGTTGATTAGGAATATGGTAGGAAAAACCGTGCCCATAAATGTAGATGAAGTTTTAGTCGAAGGCGAATTTGTCCTCAATCGATACCAAATTGAAATCCTTGCGCCTGATGCGAATGGCTGGTCTCCGGCAGTAATGGCAATCGAGGCGATGGTCACAAATTTCAGGTTGTTGCTCAAGCCGTTCCGCAAGAAATATAGTCATGCCAGTATTCCGAACTACTACATTACATCCGTTGATGAAAATGAGATTGACAATTTCCCCTGCATTTCAATTTGTATCAAGACAGGTCATGTCTTCCATGTTGTCACCCCACGCCGTCACCGCAAGCAACTATACAATGACTTGATCAAAATGCGCGTACCCAAGCCCAAGTTCAAAATGGACGAAAATGTCGCCCGCAATGATATTCAACGTCTTGTCACATTTTTTGAACGCTGGCAACCCGCATAAATAAACATTTACAGACATCTTTTCTCATTACTGCGTTCCATAAATTGCCCTAGCGTAGGGTGGTAGTATGGGTAACGTATGGTTTTGATTCAAAAAAACCTTTACACTATATTTACAACTTCGGAATAGTGTTATTGATGAGACATTATGTACCCCGCAAATCGATGGTTTATATCCTTAATTATTTTATCGCTGGTGTTGATAACAGCATGTGAGAGTCAAGCATCTACGCCAATTGTGCCACTAGCAAACAGCCAATTCTCCACAACGTATGAGTTTGTCGGGCATCACCAGTATGCCTCAAATCTACAATTATCGAAAAGTCGTGACGACATCTTTTACTCCGCACAGGTAAGCAACTTCGCTGGCAAAATCATCACTACAGTAAACGACATCAGTCTGCCCAAGATGGAACTGACATTGCCAGTCGGTGAACAGAAATATTTTGTCACAATTGGTGCATCACAAGAAGATTGGCTGGAAAACATTACCATTACGGTTGACCCAATTCAAGCCGAATCAAATGCACCAACAGCATCCGATAATCGTAATATACCCGCACCTGCCCGCACAGCCTGCGAAATCTGGACAAATCAAGCCAACACAGTCAATGTATTCATGCGCCCATTATCAGGTGCAGATGTAGTCCTTACCTTACCTGTCAACATTCCATTTATTGCCGATGCGCGAACCCTCGACGGATGGTATCGCTTGACAATTGACAATATGGTTGGGTGGGTGAATGGCAACACAGTTATACTCAATGGAGATTGCGTCGCATTGCCAGTCGATACGATGATACAACCAACAGCAGTTGTCTCAGGTAGCAATACCGCAGCTTATGACGTTGACCGCCATTATTTTGCGATTGACATTAATCAAGGTAGCATCTTCACTAATGCCGTCTCATTCCCCAATGGTGATAGTACCGATACCATCCAGACGACTCTATCCAATGTTCGTGCCAATCGAACCATTGGTGTCATCATGACATGTGTAGGAACAGGGGCAGATGCACTGCGTTGGGGATTATCACAGACGGGAAATCTTCGCTGTGGCGACACATTAGAGCTTGGATTTGTTGAACGCTCGGATGATTTACTAATTACAGTTATGCTATCAGCGGTGAATGGTCAGCAATATGTCGATTACCAGTTAACTGCGATGCCAATTGCACCTAGCGACGAAGCACAACATATTCTGGCAGTTGACCGCAATCGTGGTGGCGCAATTCAACAAACTATCTCACATCCTTCAGGTGATTCAAAAGACGACATTGCCGTATATATCCAGAATTTAACTGAAACATCTCCGAATAACTTCCGCGAATTAACTTTGGTTATGCGTTGTGAGGGAGAGGCATCACAGAATCTACGCTGGGGGAATAGCCAAAAAGTCGGTGGATGTGGCGATACGATTCCAATCAGCTTGAGCCATCGTAATAACATCCATGCCCTACAAGTATGGATTCCTGAAAATGTCGGACAAAGTTTTATCGACTATGCCCTTTATGCCATTCCATCTGCTCCAGTTGATGATAACTATACCCTTAGCATCGATCGTGATTATGGCGGAACATTCAGTGAGGTTATCTCTGCACCACTCGGTGACCTAGCCGACAACGTGCAAATTATTATGACGAACCTGACCGCATCTGCACCGAATAATCAGCGAGATATGAACATCACATTGTATTGCGATGGGTCAAATATCGAAAATGTTCGCTGGGGTGTACCCGGTAGCCCGACACTGCTCTGTGGTCAAACAGTGACATCGACATTCACAACAGCGGAACGCCTACAAACCATCGAAATCGTTCCGCTTGATATGAATGTAACGACCTATATCAATTACACATTGGTCATTGTACAAACACCTGCTGTCCCAATCACATCAGATACAGGCGGTTAAGCATCGACATAGAGCGAGACATTCAACTTCCATGCCAGATATAGTGCATGGAAGAATGCCAAAAACTCATGTACGGTCTCATCGTCATTGGGATCGGCTGTCATTTTGAAATCCGTTATCTTACGTATCGCTTCATCAGCAGATGAGATAGTACGGATGTCATCCGCCTCAATGTCGCGGTCAATTGCATGGAAGAACAACAACAAAATACCAGCATGATTAGGGATGATATGTTGCCCAACGCCAAATACCATTTCGAGCATTTGGTCACCGGACACACGAATCTCACCAAGCCGACGTTGTGGTGAAATGGGTAGCTCAAAGTATGTACGTGTGCCCTCTTCGGCATCGTTATCTACATCACGCAATGCCTTCACCGATGAGCCATCATAACCAAATTCTTGCACCCCCTGTTTAAGTAATAACCACACCAGCGTTTCGTCTGGCACAGGTAGGCGGTCAAGCAAAAAGGCTTCAGCACGAGCTGTAATCGGATAATGAATAAAGCCCATACATCCAAATGGCTTCCCCGTGCGATTTGCAGGACAACCTTTGCAATGATGCTTAAGTGGGTCGAGGTCGGCGGCATGGTCAAGCAAATCTTGCACGACGATAACTTGCTTTTCACCTTTTTCATCAGGTGTGCTTTTGGTAAATTCAAACCCCATTTCCGAAGGTTGACGGGTATCACCTGCCGCCCGAAACCATTGAATCACTGCTTCGGCACGATCTTTCTCTTTGATGCGCTCAATAATGCCACCTGCTGTCAGGGTTTGCTTAGGCACACAATCGTATTCGATAATATAATCTATTGCCATATTTGATGCTCTTATCCTATTACTACTTATTCCAGAAACCACACAAACAAAAGTACTTTAGAAATGAGTCAGAATAACTCTTTGTACCCTTGTGGTTTTATGGTTCGGTTCATCTGATTTCTATCAATATAATGAATATATTATATCATACAGCTAGCTCTCATCATCCTCATCATATTCAAATTGATATTCCAAGTAACGGTCAGGATTATACTTATCTAACCATGTGTCACACTCAGCAATCAGCCACTCGCCAAAATCATCCAAAAAGTCGAGTATCTCATCCTGAGAGTCTGTCGGTGAAGTAATGTAATTTACAGTTCGCTCAACCTGTGCTTGTTGGTCAGCGTAGTGTTTGAGGATATACTGTACGGACACATCCATATCGCGGGTATGAACTGACTCATCTGCCATAACCAATCCAAACATAACATGAATCATATTTTTGCAGATACGCTTACACCAATAACGCACATTATCCGCCGAATCATCTGCCTCTATTTTTTCTATGGCTTCATCAATATCTGGCTCAATCTGCACGACATCATCATTGGCAATGGCAAGTTGTGTTTCGCGTTTGCTGAATTGATATGCGGTGACATCCGGTGTCATGTCCACACCCCAAACACAGACAGCATGTGTTTTGAGGATAAACGCAGATACAGAAAATTCAGTTGGGTCATGTAAGAGCCAGCCATGCACCCAGATTTCCATTTGCACAGACGAAACACACTCATGTTTATCGGCAATGCGTTTTGCAATTTCCGGTAGCCAATCTTGCATCACCAATTCCGGCTCAGTGTAATATTCAAGGATGGCAAAGATATCAAGGTCAGATTGCCCCTCAACAGCTAGCCCACGCGGGACACTACCTGTTACATAGATACTATGGATGTCATCGCCAATATGTTCACGATAAGCCTGAACCGCATCGTCAATGACCACTTGATATTGGGGTGTAATATGTTCCTGTTTGGCATCGTTGATAAGATACCCGTATTTATCTACTTGCCAGATACGTCCCTGATTTGCCATAGTTTGGTTTCTTTCTGTCAATAATCGGGCGCAGACACAGCAACGCCCCTACACAGTTTTGGTGATATTTAAAAAGTTATTTCAAACGACCATGTCGGCGCAATCCTAATAGCACATTAATCGTAACAATTGGATACCATTGCGGTAAGTCGTGCTGGTCTACCCAACTGCCATCATCGTGTTGTGCTGTCTCCAGATAATCCAAATAGCGTTTCAGTAATGACCTGATGGGATAGTCACGAGAGTCACCAGTTTTCATATCCGGCATGAAGGGCAATAGGGAGTAATATTGATTTTCCGGTGCTTTTTCGGCGCAGGTGATTACATTTTCAATTGTCGCTTGCCGATGTGCTTCAAAAGAGGCATCATCGCGTAAGGCGAAACAGAAATCAACTGCATGATACGCCATAAACAGCCACTCGTTCTCACGAATTTTATCGGATGTAAGATGTGTCTTTGCCCATGCTTTTGTCTTCTTAATCAGTGAGGGTTTGGCTTTACCGAAGTGAATTAGATTACCAACAATGGAATCAGGCTGATTCTGCCCACCGTCTTCTTGCCACCATGGCGCAAGCGGATAGTCATAAGTTTGGGGGGGATTCTTGAGAAAGCCGTCGTCTTGCATCTGCGATTCCACCCAGTCAGATACCCCATCCAACAGTGAGCCAATTGGCAAACCCGTATACTTCAGAACAGTCAGTAGATATTCGAGTGCCAGCGGATTTGATTGGGGTGCAAGCAGGTCATGTTCAAAACCATGACCGTAGCCATTATCAGGATTTTTATAACACAATATAATCTGTTGAACCCGTTCCACACTACCATCATCAAATAACCACGAGAACAGCGCACGTTCAAATAATGTGCCGTTACGAAATACAAAATCACGAGCTTTATTTATATCAACAGCCATATCTCACCTCTCTGATATTTATTTAGAACATTTATTCTACACAAACCTCAAGAGATTTACGAGCTTAGATATATTGTTTGATGATACGCACGAGGTCTCTGGCACGATGGCGGAAGGTATGTTCTTTGAGGACTCGTTCGCGGGCAGCTTTCCCAATAGCTTCGCGTTCGGCATCATTTTTGAGCAAATATTTATATCGTTCAATGGCTTCTTCTGGCGAGTCTATGATAATAATTTCCTTATTCGGCTCGAACCATTCTTCCAAACCGTTATAAGGATTCGCAACGATACACGCCCCCATCGAACTCAGTTCAAATGGACGTGAGGAAGATGACCCATAGACACTCGCATGTGCACCTCGTGTGATACACAGGTTGAGTTTACTCCGGCAAGAATATTCTCGTAACTTACTAAAGCTCAGATAAGGCAACATCTCTGTGTTCCCAATATCACCGAGGTTTGTACCGCGTACAGCAAATTGCATGCCGGTCAACTGGCGCGAGGGTTGCGTTATCATGCTATCAATCCACTCTGCGCGGTATTCACGTCCATGACCGTAAAACATCACATCAATATCTTGTGTCTTTACGGAGACAGGGCTAAATACATCGGGGTCTGCGCCATACCAGACAGTATGGGTATTCTCTACGCCAAGCTGTTTGAGGAGGTCTTCCCCCCCCTTACTATTACTGATGAATGCAGTGTATTCAGACACATCAGCCCCTTGATAAATACGAAAGCCAGATGCAAAGCCTTTCATATTCGGCAAACTCGCAGGGACATCACCATCAAAGTAAAAGACAGGTTTCTGATATTTTTCAGCTACAAAGCGCGGTACACCATTCAAGTGATTGAGTGGTACGGTAAGAAAAATAAGTGCATCAATATCCGGCTCGTGCAGTAAGATGCGTTCAAGGTGTCTACGCCAGAGGGGAGCTATCATCGTTTGTGCAATATTGCGAACAGCCTTATCCGATAACGATTCCGTTGCCTGTTCATCAGCAGATGTGGTGTCGGTCATTTGCACAGGCTTCGGTGGCATCACAACACGCGCAATATCACGCAAAGACTTAAACACATCACCTTGTAACTGTGCAGGATTTTTTTCGGCGCGCCACCACAGGCTTTCAATCGCGGGGCCCTGATAGGGCGTTGCAATCACTTCTACGCCAATCTCATATAACCCCTTCAGCAGTTGCCACCACGCCGGGGTTGCACTAAACGGCTGTGTCAAATCCAGTGATGACACAACAACTAGAACTTTCATACTCAGCACCTTCTACCTGTTAATAAAAAACACGGAATCATGTCCCGTGTTTAGTATAGTTGACGCATTGTACAACACATCAATCTAAATCGAATAGAAAACTATAACGTTTAGCATGAATTTAATACAGACCAAATTACATTTAGCGAATTTAGTGCAACCTTAATACGAATGGATGTAGACCATCTCTAAATATTGCTCAACGTATTGTCGATTCGTAACACAATTGCCACAAATTGTTTAGCAATAATCAATATTGAACAGCTATCAATATAAAAACATTAGGTAAAACCTAAATTTTGTGTGTGCAAAACACGCAATCACAGGTATTATTACGGCTACCGTAAAGTTTTGCGGATTTACAAAATTAGTTAGGAGATGTTTATATGATGAAACGTCTATTATTTGTTTTGACTCTTTTGAGTATGCTGGCTCTTCTGAGTATGACTGCTCTTGCAGACGGTCACTGTGATGATGAGCTTGGTTGTGTTGAAGTTGGTCCAGACGATCCAATCGTAGTTGGCGCAATGCTCACTACTTCTGGTGCAACATCCTTCCTCGGCGATGACTCCATCGGCGGTATCGAATTGGCGATTATGAGCCGTGATAGCATGGCAATGGATCGTGAAATCGAATTGGTCATTGAAGATAGTCTCTGTTCTGCTGAAGGTGGACAAGCTGCTGCACAACGTGTTGCTGCGGATGAAACCATTGTTGGCGTTATCGGTACAAACTGCTCCGGTGCTGCACAGGGTGCACTCCCGATTATTAGTGAAGCAGGCATGTTGATGATTTCCCCATCCAACACATCCCCAAGCTTGACAAACGATGACACCGAAGCTGGTGGTGCTTACCTCCCAGGTTACTTCCGTACAGGTCACAACGACCTCTTCCAAGGTGCAATGGCAGCACAATTCGCTATGGAAGTTCTCGAAGCAGAATCCATCGCAACCATCCACGATGGTGACCCATACACCGAAGGTCTCGCAAGTGTAATGGCTGACACCTTCGAAGAAATGGGTGGAACAGTAGCATTCCGAGGTGCAGTCAGCAAGGGTGATACCGATATGACCGCAATCCTGACCGAAATCGCAGCAGAAGCACCTGATGTTGTTTACTTCCCTGTATTTGAACCAGAATCAAACTTCATTGCAGCACAATTGGTTGCAACCCCCGGTTTGGAAGACACCATCATGGTCACCGCTGACGGTAGCCTTGTCGCTAGCTTCCCAGAAAACACCGGCGAAGCAGCAGTTGGTGTTTACATGTCCGGTCCTTCCGTAACAGGTGAAGCATACGAAGAATTCCTCGCCCTCTGGGACGAAGAAATTGGTGGCGTTCCCCCAAGTGGTTTCCATGCTCACGCATACGATGCAACCAACATGTTGCTCGATGCTGTTGAAGCTGTAGCAGTAGAAGCAGAAGATGGCTCACTGGTTATCGGTCGCCAAGCACTGCGTGATGCTCTGTCCGCAGTCGAAGGTTACGAAGGTCTGACAGGCGTTCTGACCTGCCAAGATGAATCCCCATTTGCAGGTGACTGTGCAACAGGTGAAGCTCTGGCTGTATTCCAAATTACAGAAGCAGAAGTTAACGATGACGCATGGCCTCCAGCAGCAATCTGGGACTTGTCCATGTCCATGATGGAAATGGAAGACGAAGGCTAAGAACAGTTTTAAGTAACTGTCTATAGCTAAACAACAACATGAGCCAGAGGATTTCTCTGGCTCATTTACGTATAATATGTTTGAAATTAGAATATCTTTTTTTGCCCCCTGATACAGATAATAGTATACTCTGCGATATATGGAGACATTCTCGTTTTAAACGGATTATATTCACTTAACTAAATTTAGAAAACGGTCTTAGCTTATGTTCAAATTTAACTCCGAAGACTTTTCGTGGGTCGATTTCATTATCGACATTCTACGTATTGCTATTATTGTTCTTGTTCTTGTTGGGTCATGGAATACATTATCATCCGGTCGCATTAGCTTCGAGCAATGGGTCAGCTTATTTATTGCAGGACTGTCACAAGGAAGCATCTACGCTCTGATTGCGTTGGGATATACACTTGTCTACGGTATCTTGCTGATGATTAACTTCGCACATGGTGAAGTGTTTATGGCGGGTGCATTCACAACGGTATTCTTAGCTGAAGCGATGAATCGAACGGGCTTCCTTGATGCCTCGCCATGGTTAGCAATTATCATCATGATTATATTTGCAGGGCTGGTGTCGATGACTATAGCGATTCTTTTAGAGCGCATTGCCTATCGTCCGCTTCGTGGTAGTCCACGTCTTGTGCCATTGATTACCGCAATTGGTGCATCGTTCTTCCTGCAATATACCTTCCGTGGTTTTTATGGGTCGAACTTCAAATCCTATCCACAAATTGATGCCTTACAGGGAAGTATCCAGATTAGCACAGTGAGCATCCCAACAGTGCAAATTTTTGTTTTCTTCTCAGCACTTATCTTGATGTTTGGCTTGTACTGGCTGGTTGAACGGACACGCCTCGGTAAAGCGATGCGGGCGGTTTCCGAAAATAAAGAAGTTGCTAAATTGATGGGTATCGACATTAACTTTGTCATCATGGTGACATTTGGTGTTGGTGGTTTCCTCGCAGGTGCCGCAGGTGTCATTAACGGTGTATTCCGTCCGCAAGGTGTGAACTTCTTCATGGGTTTCATCCCCGGTATTAAGGCATTTACAGCAGCGGTATTGGGTGGTATCGGCAACATCCCCGGTGCGATGCTTGGTGGGTTGTTCCTCGGCGTGATTGAGGCAATTGGTCCGAACCTTGTACTAGCAGGGCTTGGCATTCCCGGTGCGAATCAGTTAAAAGATGTGATTGCTTTTACCATGCTGGTGCTTGTTCTCATCTTCCGCCCACAGGGTATCCTTGGTGAACGTCTATCCGAAACCAAAGCATAGGGGGAACAGATGGATATTAAATCACTTAACTGGAAAACCACCTTACAAATTGGTCTGCTAGCAGGTGCGGTTGTCTTATACGCGGGGCTAGTTGGTATGATTGCCGCCATGCAAGAGCGTGAAGTTATTGATGATGTTATCACTTTAGGGCAATTGATTTTGCTGATTGTGCCATTTCTTTCGGCATTTTATGTCGCCAAACAACTAAAAGACGGCGAACAACCTATATGGTATGTCGCGGGTAGTGGTGTGATTGTTGGGTTGCTGACCGCAGTACCAACGATTATTATGCTTCTGATGAACTCGGAAGAATATGGTTTCGTCCTCAATATCGTCCTCGCTGCTATTCCATTGATAATCGCATCTTATTTTGCCAAAAGTCGCTATGATGTCGGTGCAGACCAAAACACGGTCATTGGTACATGGGTCCTGACATTTATTGCGGTTGGCATTGTCACGGGGTCATTTGCACTCATTTTTGACACCAATGGTGGCGATTTGCGTGATGTCTTTGTTAATATCGAGCGCGATTGGGTCGAGGTTGTTACCTTTGATAACCGAGATAACCTCATCACAGGTATCTTTACACTTGCTCTTGCATCGGCAGTCGCAGGTGTTGCTGGCTCAGTGTTCTATCTACTGCCGAATGTCCCCCGTAAAGCCTTGATTTATGGCTTGTCCATTACCTTACTGGTTGGTGTGTTTGGCGAGACAGTACGGCTGGTATTACAGGAAAATCTTGACCGTGACACACTCGGCGAAATCTTCCGACGTGACACACTCAAGCAAAACCCTGCGATTGTCCTATTTGTCGTCAGCACAGTCTTTGGATTGATATGGGCATTAACAGGTGACAGAGTCCGTGATGGCTTCCGCACAATGGATGGTGGTCAACGGCAGGTTACCAATGGCATTGGCTCTGTGATACTACTCGGCATCTTGCTAATTCTACCGTGGGTCATTGGTCGTACCCTCAGTGATGTAGCGGTGACGATTGGTTTGTTTGTTCTGATGGGTCTCGGTTTGAACATTGCGATTGGTCTAGCAGGGTTGCTTGACCTCGGCTATGTGACTAACTATGCGGTTGGTGCATATATTCTGGCGGTCTTCACCTCGATAGGTCCATTGGGGTTATTCAACGAAACATTCACATTCTGGATGGTGATTCCAATTGCCTTACTATCCGCAATGTTTGCAGGCTTTATCTTTGCTGTTCCGGTTTTACGAATGCGTGGGGATTATCTGGCAATTGCGACGTTGGGCTTCGGTGAGATTATCGGTAAGCTGGCTATCTCTGACTGGTTAAAACCAATCATCGGTGGTGCGCAAGGTGTACAAGCAATCCCGAAACCTATCTTCTTCGGCACAGAATTGGTCAATCCCGAACAGCTCTACTATCTTGTGCTAGTCGCATGTCTGGTCACACTGTTCGTTTCGATTCGTCTGAATAACTCACGGACAGGTCGTCAGTGGATGGCAATTCGTGAGGACGAGGATGTCGCAACCGCAATGGGTATCGACACAGCCCGTGCAAAGTTGCTTGCTTTCACATTGAGTGCAGCAACGGGTGGTGTGGCGGGTGCAATCTTCGCAGCAAAAGTCGGTACAGTCTTCCCGAACAGCTTCACTGTATTCATCTCGATTAACGTTTTGAGTCTGATTATCGTCGGTGGTATCGCCAGTAATCCGGGTATTGTCGTCGGTGCAATTGTGCTGATTGGTATGCCGGAACTGCTCCGTGAGTTCTCAGATTTCCGCTTCTTGCTCTACGGTATTTTGCTCATCGTCATGATGATTAATCGTCCTGAAGGTTTGATTCCATCACAGGTGCGTGCGCGTGAAATTGCGGGCGAAAAAGCCAAAGTCGCAGCGGGAGATTAGGAGAGAACAATGACAGATAAACCTAAAAACACAGGCGATAATATCCTTGTCGCTAATGGTATGACAAAACGATTTGGTGGTCTGGTCGCAGTAGACCACCTCGACTTTCACATCCCGCGTGGTGCAATCGCTAGTATCATTGGTCCCAATGGTGCTGGTAAAACCACTTTCTTCAATTGCATCACGGGGTTTTATCAAATCGACGAAGGTACAATCGTCTTCGATGACAATCGTATCAACGGCAAATCACCTGACCAGATTACACGGGCAGGGATTGCACGAACGTTCCAAAATATCCGCTTGTTTAACAACATGACTGCGATTGAAAATATCATGGTCGGGCAAGAACCGCACCTCAAGTCCTCGTGGCTAGGGTCAATCTTTGGTATGCCGTCAACTCAAAAAGAAAACCGCGAATCAGAAGAACGTGGACGCGAACTGCTTGCATTTGTCGGCTTGGGCGGTAAAGGGGATTTGCTCTCGCGTAACCTGCCCTACGGTGACCAACGTCGCTTAGAAATTGCGCGGGCATTGGCAAGTAAGCCACAGCTCATCCTACTCGATGAACCGACTGCGGGTATGAACCCGCGTGAAACAGCGGAAACAACTGAATTTATCCGTAAATTGCGTGACGAACTCGACATCACGGTTGTGCTGATTGAACATGATATGCGCGTCGTGATGGGTATCTCGGAACATATCACCGTGCTAGACTATGGGCGCAAAATTGCCGAAGGACAACCAGCTGACATTCAGAGTAACCCTGATGTGATTGAAGCGTATCTCGGACGTGGTGCAGCAGCAAGTGCCACCATTGAACTCGATGACTAGGTGAGAATGGAGAGACAACTATGGCATTGTTAGAAGTAAACAATATTCACACCTACTACGGCAATATCCACGCCCTCAAAGGGATTTCTTTTACTGTCGAAAAAGGTGAAATTATCGCACTAATCGGGTCGAATGGGGCGGGCAAAACAACCACACTCCGCACAATTTCCGGTCTGATGGAACCCCGTGAGGGAACTGTCATGTTTGATGGTGAAGAAATTTCGACAGCGCGGGCAGATACCCTTGTGCCTAAAGGCATTGCAATGGTGCCGGAAGGACGCGGTGTATTTGCAAAGCTGACAGTTGAAGAAAATCTGGAGATGGGCGCATACATCCGTCACGATAAAGCTGTCAAAAAAGATATGCAACGCATGTATGAATTGTTCCCACGCCTCGGTGAACGTAAGAAACAATATGCCGGAACGATGAGTGGTGGTGAGCAACAGATGCTTGCTATCGGACGTGCGTTGATGTCAAACCCGCGTTTGATTCTCTTGGATGAACCCTCTATGGGACTTGCTCCGGTACTGGTTGACGGCGTATTCGATACGATTCAACGTATTCAAGGCGAAGGTACAACGGTCTTGCTTGTGGAACAAAACGCACACATGGCACTGTCGATTGCAGATAGAGGCTATGTGTTACAAAGTGGCGAGGTTGTTATGAGTGACACAGCCTCGAACCTACAAAAAGACGAAACCGTACAGAAAACTTACCTCGGTATCGACTAAGTATAATTATTATCAGGGATGGCGTGTGCTGTCCCTGTGTCCTCTCAGCAGGTTCAACTCATGGATAAACATCTCAGCACCATCACAACGAATACACTGATTTCTATCGTTAGCAAAATTCTCGATACCTCCGACCCACACATCACAACATGGGAACGAGAGACTATCAGCGGTGGCACAGGTGGTGCAATCGGTGGGACTGCTCTCTACCGTTTTTATGGGAAAACAAAGGATATGCAGGTATGGTCAACAGTGTTGAAAATTTTGTATGCCCGCCCCGATGAAACCACAACATCACCCTACTATTGGAAGCGCGAATATGAAGTTTATCGCTCTGGTATGTTAGACAATTTACCTGACGGCAAACTCGTACCGCCAACCATCTATGGGTTTGAAGATTTTGGTGAGTCGTGTTGGATATGGATGGAAGACATCAAGAACGAAAAAGTCGATTGGGAATTAGAAGATTATGGCGATGTTGCCCGTCATCTGGGTCGTTTTAACGGTGCATATCTGACGAAACATGACCTACCAGATTACGACTGGTTGACTCACGATTGGCATTGTTCGATTGTTCCGGCATTATCCGACGCATTTGAAAATCTCGAAAAATCACTAAAACATCCACTAGCACAACGCACACTCCCAATTCAACATAAAGAAACCATCCTCACTATCTGGGAAAATCGCAAGAAATATCAGGATGCACTCAAAACCTTACCGCAAACGCTATGCCATATTGATGCCTTTAAGAGGAATCTCTTATATCGACAAGACGACATTGTATTGATTGATTGGGCAATTGTCGGTCACGGACGAATCGGTGAAGAATTGGTTTGCTTGATGTCACTCAGTCAATACCTAGACCGCTTTGAGGCTTATCCGGTTGAAGACTTAGATAAGCTTGTCTTTGAAAACTATGTCAAAGGCTTACGTGATGCAGGTTGGACAGGCAATGCGACACTGGCACGAATTGGCTACACCTGCGCAATGGTCTTACGCGGTCTGGCAGGTGTCAAACAAGACATCAACTATGTCCTTGACGAGTCAAAACATAATGAACTACAAGGCAACTTCCAAACAGATATGGATGGCGTTGCCGATTTGTTTGCACAAGTTCGGACATTTAGGCTCTTACGCATGGCAGAAGAAGCCAACAACTTCCTCAGTTAAGCCTCAGCAGGCGCAGGTTGTTGACGTGGTGTACGCCATAAAGACAACAATACCCCTAACACTATCAGCCCACCGCCAATCCAGAGTCCAGTTGTCATCGTCTGACCGAGAAAGATTGCCGCCAATAACGCACCGGATAGGGGTTGGGCAAAGAAAAATAATGACCCAATTGTTGCTGGAACAAGTGCAAATGCCCGATTCCACAACCACATAGCAACAGCAGTAGACACAATACCGAGATACAAGACACCTAGAATTGTCCCTTCATCGACTATGCCAATTGACCGCGTTGTCAGCTCCAGACCACTCGCAGGCACACTAATCAGCAGACCACCGACAAAAGCAATAATGGTGACCATGTTCGTATCTAACGCCGTCTGAATCGACACTCGTCTTATCAATACAGAATAGAGTCCCCATGTGATGGCTGCGATTGCCAGAAACATATCCCCCACAAAAGTATCAGAGCTAAAATCTGCTTGCGCAGGGTCAAGAATTACGAGTACACCTATCGTCGCCAATATCACAGCTAACAGCCGTAAAAGCGTCAGACGTTCGCGGAGCATAATCACAGCAAACAACACAATAAATGCAGGCGATGCACTTGTCACCAACGCGCCATTGACTGCCGTGGACTTATCCGTGCCGACAAATTGTGCGCCGAGGCTAAAACCAATCCCGACAATACCAACAATCAATAACTGCCCTATCATGCCCCGTGGTGGGAGTTTAAAGCTAGATGATAAAATGGCAACCAACACCATCACAGCTAATCCCAAGAGAATGCGTAATGTAAGCAGTGTAAATGGTGGTATCACCTGTAAAACCACATCGGATACGACATACATGCTCCCCCAAATCGCCGCCGCCGTAACGCCATATACTGTGCCCCGCAAAATCTGAAGTGTTTGCATGTCCTGATGTTCCCCATAGAATAGTGATATAACACTGGAATTGTAGCGAAGCCATTAAAAAATCGAAAGACACCAACACTATGAAACTCATCATCGACGACACCGAGCAAAACTTAATTCCAATCAAGGATTTTCGAGCAACGCATAACCTACCGGACAACTTTGGCATCGCACAATTTGAGCCAAAAGACTTTGAAGGACTGGGAAGCCTCGATAATGCAGGCGGGGAAATGAATACCCTGCGCGAGAATATCCTCAATCTGATACCCGAGTCAATTGGTGTCGCCGAGTTGATGCGCTTTATTGACCATTTGCAACTTCAATTTCAAACAGACTTGTTTGCAATCAATGATGCCGTTGAACTACAAGACGTAGAGGTTGAATTTGCGGTTGCGGGGTTCGGTGATGTGTTGCGGTCTATGATGTATAAGATGATTCCTGCCAAAGCCAACCAACAAGATATGCCCTCGTTTGAGGTAATTTATGCTGGTTGGTTAAACGATAGCGTGAGGGTATCCAGCCAGACACATGAGTATCAGCATAATGATAAAACATGGCAGATACAGGTCATCAATAATGTCTATGGGCGTGTCGGCTTGCGGGTCGAGATGGATGATACCGTAACTTATATTATAGATGGGGTTTATTCGTGTCCGGCAGAGGGGTTTATGTATACCCTGCTTAAAGACCTGACATACAAAATCTGGCGTGCGATTGCTACCGTCGGATAAATCAAAAACGGGCTGATTGCTCAACCCGCCTCCGATATATTTTCAACTTAAAGACTAGTCGTTACTGACTTGCTCAACCATAACTGTAGCGTAGTATAAGCCATCTTCAGTCGCGCTTTCCATCAATGTGAAGTAACCACTCCATGTATTGCCATCGTATTCAAATGACCATAGGCTCAGGCTGGTGTGTTCTCCGGCTTCGGTTGACATCATTTCCCAACCGTTATCAACCAACTGTGCGTCATAAGCAACCATCAGGTCATCAATACTCAGCGCGTCAGATTGAAGCCATGTGCTGGTCGCCGAGTAGAGGCTACCGGGGTATCCACCGCCACCGCGATTGACAAGCATGGTCACACCTTCAGAAGCCGACAACTTAGGCAAGCGCAAGTATGGGTCTTGATTTTGCATTTCTTCCATATCACCACGATTGGTCTGCCATGTTAATATTCACACGGATTTGTGTCTCATCGTCAATTTGACGTAAGTTGACATTCACGAATTTATCTTTATCTGTGTTACAGTAATCAGCATAGGACATTTCTTCAAAGACAAACCCACGTTGCCCATAGTTCATGTTCAAGCGTTCCCAACCCAGTTCGCTCATCTCAGCATCGAAGAATGTGTCAATCATGTCAACAGATTCCTGTGAGATAAAAATAATTTCAGTCGTTGGATAGGGTCCTTCTCGGACAACACTACCGACAATACGCCCTTCTGGGGTCGGCACAGCAAAGCTCAAATCATCAGGCAATTGCCCAACATAGAGTGTAGTTTCGGTATCCGGTGGGGACATATCACGCAGATAAATCTGTAGAAATAACCGAATTGTGGTTTCGTCTCCGCCAACAATCGTCAGGTTATCCTCTACTGCCCAAGCAGGTAATGCCATCAGCAGTGCAGACAACAGTAGAACAATCCATTTGATATTTGACATAGTATTCTTTCTATCTCCCTAAAATTAAGTGATTAGCCAAGTTACTAATCGAGCGTGCATCATAGCAAAGATTAACAGTCCCTAATTGACGCTTGGTATACGATTGACCTACGCTGTATGCCGTGTGCTACAATGAGCAAGATTTGCAATCCGAAAAAGATTGAACAGTGATAAATTAAGCAAAGGACATAGTGAATGAAGACCATCTGGATTGTCTGTACCCTTCTATTGTTACTCATCGTTCCAGCAACTGCACAAGACACTGAAAATGCAACCACCGCGGATGTGATGATTACCCGTGATAGTGCACCGTCTCCAACAAGTGTCGTGCTAACTCCTATTGTCAGCGGATTAAACCGTCCACTATATGTGACGAATGCAGGCGATGGGTCTAATCGTTTGTTTGTACTGGAACAAAGTGGTGAAATCTGGGTAATTGAAGACGGTGTACAATTACAGCAACCCTTCCTTGATGTCTCCCAAATCATCAGCCAGTCGGCTCTGACAGCCAGCTATACTGAACAAGGTTTGTTGGGCATTGCATTCCATCCAAACTACGACAGCAACGGTTATTTCTTCATCAATTACACTGACCGCAATGGCTCTACAGTTGTCGCACGATATAGTGTCACATTGAGTAATCCCAATATTGCTGATGCAAACAGCGCACAAATCATCTTCCAGATTAGCCAACCCTTCGCCAATCACAACGGCGGTCACATGGACTTCGGTCCTGATGGCTATTTGTACATTTCTTTGGGTGATGGTGGTTCTGCCAATGACCCGCTTGGTGCCGGACAAAACAAGGGACTTTTACTTGGTTCTATCTTACGCCTTGATGTTGATAATGGTCTCCCATATAGCATTCCAGAAGACAATCCATTTGTCAGTGATGACACTGGCGCGGACGAAATTTGGGCGTATGGTCTGCGGAATGTTTGGCGTTTCAGCTTTGATGCCATGACAGGTGATATGTATATTGCAGATGTTGGACAAAACCAATGGGAAGAGATTAACTTCCAATCCGCAGATAGTACGGGTGGTGAAAATTATGGCTGGAATGTCTGGGAAGCAACACATGCCTTTGCGCGTGGCACTGCCGAAGGACACGTTCTACCATTTGCCGAATATAATCATAGTGTTGGGTGTTCTGTCACAGGCGGTTATGTCTATCGTGGCGAAGCCATACCCGACCTAGAAGCAGTTTACCTGTTTAGTGATTATTGTTCAGGGCGCGTGTGGGCATCTTACCGCGACGCAAACATGCAGTGGAACACCAGCGAGTTCCTACAAACGGGTATGCAGGTTAGTAGCTTTGGTACAGACGAAGCCAACGAACTCTATTTGATTGACTACAGTGGTACGCTCTACCGCATTGACCCTTCATAACCTATTGTAAAACCTCATTAACTCCTCAGAAGAGACGGCAATACACAAAAGCCGTCTCTTTTTAATTGTGCAAACGCATGCAAACGATTACAATGATATAGCCTGTAAGAACTTACTAGTTTATGTCACATACCACTACAAAATCATTATTCGAGGAAGTCTATTATGAACAACTACGATTATATTCATCCAGATAAACAATGGATTTATGACGTTATGCGACACATAGCTAGCGACCCGTACTGGTTGAACGATAATCTTGATGATGTCGTTAATGCCCTACCTCATTATTTGCGCTCCGCTGATTATGTCCTTATGGTATTAGGTTTAGCGAATATGTGTGTCGAGGAGCTATTCCCAAAGCGACATTATGCAAAAATTATTGACCTTTGTGAGACCGCTACAAACACTGTTACTGAACATTGGGACAACCTTGACCTATCCGTAATGCCACAAGATTTAGTCATTCGTATAGATGGGACAAGTGTCATCAATGAAGAAGACAACACACTCGATTATGAACGCGAATATTTCACAGTCAAACTTAACCTTGCATCCGCTTATCTAAAACTACATCATCCACTGAAAGCAAAGCGTGTAATAGATGATATTTTGCATGTGCTTGATAACGCGATTGATGCAGATAGACTTGAAGCCTATTACGTACTACTCAGAAGTTATAAATATGGCTACGAATTTGAGCTAGATTTTGACCTAATCCAAGCTGCGACCAAGCTTACAATTGGTAAATATACTAACCGCAAGACAGACCTGCTGACTGCAATTGCCGATTATCACTATGCTCAGGGCAATAATGCTGAAATTCGTGACATGTACCAAGAATTTACAAGACAAATGGGCAAAGACATTCAAGCGAGTCGTATCACAAGGATTAAAGCAGCAGAGTATGTCGCCGAGCAAAATTTTTATCTCGCAGTGATATATCGTGAACAAGGTAAGTTCGCAGAGGCAAGAGAGTATCTTGAAAAGTCCGGAGAACACTATTTAGAAATTGGCAATCCCAAGCGCGATATTCACATCGCAATTGAAATAGCGTTATGCCATACACTTGAATTTTACACCGAGCCTATAAATACAGCTCATACAATTGCCCAACAATTAGTTGACAATGCCTATCGAGATTATGGGGCACTCTCTACTGATGAACAAGAGTCGGTCACCCTAGCGCATATTCATCATACGCAGGGGTTAATTTATCTGCATACAGAGCAGTATAGTAAAGCAATTGATATATTTAGCAGTAGTCTAAAGATATGGCAACATCATCAAAACTCATATCATATTGCACTGACCTGCAATGCCATCGGTTATACTTATTCACAGATGCACAACTACGATGTAGCATTAGAACGGTATCGTAGAGCCGAAGTCAATTGCATTGGTTTACCAGCACAACATGCCAAACAACTTTTGGCAGTTATTCGTGGTAACATCAAAAATGCACAAGACCACTTAAAACCTTAATTGATATTGGGTTCATCAGGTGTATACTTATCGGGCTAACTTATATAGGAGACAAGCATGTCTTATAGTATTGATTGGGTTATTCCGAAACGAGTCTTGTACTCAAGAGTTTGGGGTATACAAACAGAAGACCAAATCAAACAATCCGATGAGGATATGACACAATTTATCGAAGAAGGCATTCCTTTGATTCACTTAATCATGGATGCGCGAGAAATGGAGTCTATGCCAACAAGTTTGGGCAATATTCAATCGTCTGTGTCTGCCATTACCGATCCATCATATGGTTGGGTTGTTGCTGTGGGTACAACCAATCCTGTCACAAAGTTCATGGGATTGATGATTGCGAAGCTATTCCGTCTACGGTTTCGACGGGTTGCAAACTTACAAGAGGCTATCGAATTTTTGAGTGGAATGGACGCAACATTAAATTGGGACCATGCTAATTTATCGCTATTTCCAACAGATGATGTCCATAACCTAAGCAGGAATAATGGATAATTCAGCGCGTATACCATTAGCAATACATCCTCCAGAGACAACATATACGATACGCCTTGTAGAACTAGATGATGTTGCCACACTTCATAAAGGATTGTGGCATCATCGTCAACCTGATGATATACAAGATTTCATCGGGCGTGTTCTCAAATTTATGCAACAAAAGCGAGGTATTGCGATAGTGGTTATTGATGAGCCTATTAGTACCCGTTCTATTGTAGCTTATGGTCAGGTCACACAGTGGATGCAATGCTCAGAAATTAGCGATTTATATGTATCACCGACCTATCGCAGTCAGGGCATAGGAACAGCGATGATACAGTATTTAACACGGTTTACAATTTCACAGAGGGTTGAGTGTGTGGAACTCGGTGTAGCCGAAAGCAATCCACGTGCCTTAAATTTGTACCGTCAATTGGGATTCACAGCACGATATACATTACAGCTAGATTTAGGGCAAGGTCATGAACCTGTCATTTACCTGAGCCTCGACCTCACCCCATATCATTAGTTTAGGCAACTTCGGTCGCTTCTTTACCGCCACTAAGACCCGCACGTAACGTTTTATATTTTGAAGCCAATGCCTTAATCTGAAATTCAATTGGACGGAAACGCTTCTTAACTTCCTTACCTTCCATCTGCAAACGTCGCATCTGTGTTTTTGCTTCGCGTGCTTGTGCAATAAATTTGCGATTGCGTCTACGCCAATCCATGTATCCCAATGGCATCAACAAAAAGAAAATTCCAGCTAATCCAAAACCTGCCAATCCCAGTTGATTGCCCAATTCAAGATAAACATAAGCCCCACCAGTCGCACTTGCCACTGTCAGAACAAGCAACACAAACAAACGACGTAGTATAAAGCCCGTTTTAGTCCGTTTATCAACTTTCTTTTGTGTGGATTCGTAGATAGATTTTTGTTCCTCATAGTCAGCATGAATGACAGTGAGCTTGTCAACAAGAGGTTGTCCTTCGCGCTTAAACCCATTGAGACGTTGCTTCACGTCATCCGCTTCACGCCAATCATTATAGTGGTCTTCGTCACCGATAAACCACTCGCCGAGGTCTTCATCACCAAAGATGAATTGACCAAATTCAAATCCCTGTGGGAGCATCTTGCCTGCACTCAATTTGTCTTCAAGGCTTTTCACCTCTTGTGTCAATTGCTCCACGAGATTTTGCAGTAGATTATAAGGTGCAAGAACCCGTTTGATGTCTTCGGAAGATTCAGACTTGTGACGCGAGCGAAGCGTATCGCGGTGATGTTGCAATTCCATCCGAAGCCGATTTAACTCAGTTTTTGTGGATTGAATGCGATTGGCACGGTCACGAGGTTTCATACGAGGATGAAATAATTTTGGAATACCAATAGCATGTAAATCGTTAAGATAGTCCTGCGGTGCAGTTTGATTAAACATCATAAAAACCTGTTACACTATAACTCGAAAATGAAAGATGATAGTCCGTCAATAATAGATGACTTGATATAATTATAGCATAATCGTTTTATACATATTGTAATAATTTGCAAATATTCATATACAAAAACCGTAATGTAACAGGAGATTTTCATGTCCAAACCAGCCTTATACCCACTCAAACTTGCGCCTAGCCTACACACCAAAGTCTGGGGTGGGCGGAAGTTATCCACAGAAATGAACATCCCCTTACCAACGAGTGAACCCTACGGTGAAGCATGGGAACTACATGACACATCAACCATTACAAACGGCGTATTAGAGGGACAAACAATTGCTGATGTTGTTAAATCACATGGCATAGACTTAATTGGTATGGGCAATCAACCTGATGATGGCTTTCCCCTACTTGCAAAAATACTGGATGCTAATGCGTGGTTATCAATACAAGTCCATCCCAACGATGAACAAGCAAAAGAACTCGAAGGTGACCCACGCGGTAAAACGGAAGCATGGGTCATATTAGTTGCCGAAGATGGCGCACGGTTGGTTATCGGTGTTAAGCCGGGGGCAACACAAGATATAATGGCACAAGCAATCCGTGACAATCGCTTAGAAGATTACATCGTTTATGCGGATGTCAAAGCCGGTGATGTGCTATACGTTCGTGCCAATACCGTTCATGCGTTAGGGCCCGGCATCATGATTTACGAAATCCAGCAATCAAGTAATATCACCTATCGGCTTTATGATTGGGGACGGTTGGGGCTTGATGGCAAACCGCGTGACCTGCATATTGAAAAAGGCGTTCAGGTCGCCAACCTCGATTTTCTGCCTACCATCGAACATCCTGAGGGACAGCTTATCGTTGATGGAGAATACTTCCAAACAGTTCGACATCAGCTAGATGACATCAAGGAAATTATCCCAACAGGACTCAAGTTTCACTCGCTAACCTGCATAGATGGAGAAATTACTGTTAGCTCCGATGGTCATGAAGACATCGTATTGTATAAAGGACAAACAGGTCTGATTCCAGCAAGTGTCAAGGAATTTGCTATGGCAGGAGTAGGCACAATTTTGCGTTCGTTCCAGAAGTAGTCGAAGGCAAAATAATGGTCACCTGTGGCACTATCAATAGCACATCATGAAGACGATAATGTCACAGATATTCACAGAAATAGGACAAAACATGTACATTCCGCGCATTAATCAAGAAACAGATCTGAACACACTCCAAGATTTGATGGAGGCACATAACTTTGCAATTATGGTTAATCATCATGCAGGTCAGTTAGGTGCTACCCATCTCCCCCTCATGCTTGACCGCCGTCGTGGTGAGTATGGTACGTTGATTGGGCATCTTGCGCGTGCCAACAAACAATGGAAGTCCTTTGGTAACGCCGAGGTGCTGATAATCTTTAATGGTCCACACGCCTATATCAGCCCGACATGGTATGATAATCATCCCAGCGTGCCAACATGGAATTATGCAACTGTTCATGCCTATGGAACGCCAGTAACCATTGATGATACAACCCGAATAGATTCTATCTTAAAAGATTTAGTTGACAATCACGAGACAGGTCGCAATTCGCAGTGGCAAATGGACTTACCAGATAACTATATGGAGACAATGCGAAAAGCAATTGTAGCATTTGAAATCGAAATCACCCGTCTCGAAGGCAAGTTCAAACTCAGCCAGAACAAGACAGATGATGAACGACAAACTGTGATTAGCGAATTACGCAAGAGCAATTATGGCGATGATGTTGCCACTGGTAACCTCATGGCAAAACGCGAGTTATCTGATAAAACAACAGACTAAGCATCCATATCTATCGACCAAATTTCCGCTTCCGCAGGTATTTCGACAATGCCTGTGGTGCGGAACATCCCCCAATTTAATTTATTGCAAAGTGGTTGTAATTCAAATTCTTCGTAGATCAAATATACTTGGTCGAGGTCAATCAATAAGGCAAAGTCTGCGGGAACAACATCCCCTTCAGTTACAGTATCCGGTTCAGCAATATCGAGGAATCGTTGGACACACGCCTCGATGTCAAGGTCACTGGTATCACTAAATTGCAAGTCTTCGACCATACTCAAGGGCACAGCGTTATCAGCAGTAAACTCAACTGTCGCTGAAGGTGTACACGCAGTAATCAGTGCGACGAAAATGATAGAAATGAGCAAAACCTTGTTCATGAAATTCCATTCAAGTTAGTTGTCTATTATGATTTTATTCTATGCAATTTGAAGATGATGTACATTGTCGAATTTTGCAACAAATTCTATATGATAATACAAGAGATTATCATTTATGATGAAACCTGTTTGCCAAAATTGTTATGATACGGATTCGGAATTATGCGCCTAAATCGACTTAAAATAGCCATTCGTCAAACAGCCCTTGCGTTCATGATTCTGCTAATCTTGTTTCTCACACTCAATGTTTATATTTTCAAAACAACAACAGTCTGTGATGATGCCTATATCGCATCATTTTTGGACAAACGTGAAATGATGAAAACAACACCAAGCCCCAAGATTGTCCTATTAGGTGACTCATCGTACGCCTATGGTATCCATAGTCAATTGATTGAGGAGCATTTCAACCTCCCAATTGTTAACACTGGTGTAAATGGTACGATGGGCATGGCGATGTGGATAAAGATATTTGAGCCATACATCCATGAGGGTGATATTGTGCTACTATCATCATCATACAAGCAATGGGGAAACGACCCACAAACAGGGATTCAGTTTTATGGTTTTCTGCCATCTAACACAATCTTTGAACTGCTCCTGCTTGACCCAACACTCGTGCAGTATGTTTCTCACTCACAACAAACGGGCGATATTGTATATGACTATACGCTCACATTTGGTAGGCGTATACAGAATGGATTGTTCGCACCACCGAATTGTATTCACAGCTCACCGCATTTGTCACGTAGCGGATTTAATATCCATGGCGATTACATTGGGCATTTGAATAAACCTAATCTCGCCAAAGACTTTTCAACAGTTGAACTAAATCTCAGCGATATTTCGCCAGATATTATCGCCGAACTTAATAGTTTTGCAGAGCGAATCAGAGCCAGAGGTGCATCAATTTACTTTATACTTCCCCCACTGGCACAATCAGCCTACGAGAACAACCAAGAAGATGTAGATAATTTCATACCGTTTATACGCGAGCAACTAGATTTCCCTGTCCTAGGAGAACTCAACACATTTGTCTATTCTGATAACCTGATGTACGACACCGAATTTCACATGCACACCGAAGGGCGCGACATCCGTACCAATGATTTGATAGAGGCTCTATCATCAGCGTTGAACACATCACCTTCGGACTAATTCAACATAAAGATGAAAACGCCATTTAAAATTATGGGTTGTTACTGCATCTATATCGTAGAGCAGATAAGTGTGTCCGTCGTAAAGAAAGTGAATCGAATATTTAGTCAATGTCTATTAGAAAGAGAGCAGACTTTTTCATATTATTCGACTACCTAATTACCATATCTTCCGACTTGAAACAATCATAATGAAACACATAGGCACTTTTCAGTATTACAAAATCTGCACGAAAACTACATTCGACCAACACAAACTTATGCCATAATAAAGACACTATTTGCTAACATCAATCTGACGATGCTCTGATAATCTTTTTACAAACTGCTGACATACTTCCGATGCCATAGCCTGATAATAGAAGTGTTAGTGTCAGGGAGATATTCAAAGGAAAGAATATGGACTTTAGTCGTTATACAAATAAAGCACAACAAGCTATCCTGAAAGCACAGACCACCGCCACAGAATATCACCACACGGTTATCGAGCCTGTGCACTTGCTGGTCGGCTTACTCGAACAAGACGATGGGGTTGTCCCCCGCATCATCCAGAAAATTGGCGCACGTCCGGCAACCATCCGCGACGAACTTGAAGGCATCCTCGAAAATATGCCCCACACCACCAACCCACCCGGTAACATTCAAATTGGTCGTGAAGGGTTAAATGTGCTGACCCGTGCCGAAAAAGAAGCCCGCAAGATGAAGGATGAATATGCCAGCACCGAACATATGCTATTGGCATTATCAGAAGACTCCGACATGGGCGCGACACTTGGGCGTAATGGGGTGCAGTACAACGATATTCTGGAAGCCCTCAAGACGATTCGTGGTAGCCAACGGGTAACCAGTCAAGACCCCGAATCAACATATGAGAGTTTGTCCAAATTCGGGCGTGACCTAACCGATGATGCGCGTCAGGGTAAACTTGACCCCGTGATTGGACGTGACGAAGAAATCCGTCGCTTGATTCATGTCATCAGTCGCCGAACAAAGAACAATCCGGTGCTGATTGGTGAAGCTGGTGTCGGTAAAACCGCGATTGCAGAAGGGCTTGCACAGCGGATTGTCAATGGCGATATACCTGAAGGGCTACGAGACAAAACCATTATCGCACTGGATATGGGCGCACTCGTCGCAGGCAGTAAATTTCGGGGTGAATTTGAGGAACGACTGCAAGCTGTCCTCAAGGAAATTGCCGACAGTGACGGCGAGGTCATCTTGTTCATTGACGAATTGCATAACATTGTCGGTGCAGGTAAAGCCGAAGGGTCAATGGATGCAGGTAACATGCTCAAACCGATGCTAGCGCGCGGTGAACTACGGATGATTGGCGCAACCACCCTCGATGAATACCGTCAATACATCGAAAAAGATGCCGCACTCGAACGTCGTTTCCAGCCCATTTATGTCGAAGAGCCTAGCGTTGAAGATACCATCAGCATCTTGCGTGGTCTGAAAGAACGCTATGAGGTGCATCATGGGGTACGCATTCAAGACGGTGCAGTCATCGCCGCCGCAACACTGAGCCATCGTTATCTGCCCGACCGTCAACTGCCAGATAAAGCCATTGACTTAATTGATGAAGCCGCCGCCCACCTCAAGATGGAGATTGACAGCAAACCTGTTCATCTCGACAAAATTGAACGCGCTGTCATGCAGTTAGAAATTGAGCGCGAGGCACTCCGCAAAGAAAAAGATGATGCTTCCAAACGTCGCCTCGAAGACCTCGAAGTTGAAATCGCCAACATGCAAGAGGAACTCAATGGGTTGTTAGCCGTATGGCAACGCGAGAAAGAAGTCATTCAAGGCATGTCTGCAATTAAAGCTGAGATTGACGAAGCCCGTATCCAACTGGAACGCGCCGAACGTCAAGGCAACTTAGAAGACGCAGCACGCTTACGCTATGGTACACTGCCTGACCTCGAAAAAGCACTGGTCGAACGCGAAGAAGCCATTGAGCAAATGCGCGAAGACGGTCTGCTGATGCTCAAAGAAGAAGTTGATGCTGATGAAGTCGCAACCATTGTCAGTCGTTGGACAGGTGTTCCCGTCACACGGATGCTAGAAGGTGAAATCGAAAAACTGATGCGGATGGAAGACCGCTTACATGAGCGCGTTGTCGGTCAAGATGCGGCTATTATCGCTGTATCGGCAGCGGTTCGTCGGAGTCGTGCCGGACTGCAAGACCCCAATCGTCCCGTCGGTACATTCCTATTCTTGGGTCCGACGGGTGTGGGTAAAACCGAGATGGCGCGGTCACTGGCGCAGTTCCTATTCGATGATGAGAATGCAATGGTTCGCATCGACATGAGTGAGTTCGGTGAGAAGCATAGTGTGGCTCGTCTGATTGGTGCGCCTCCGGGATATGTCGGATATGAAGAAGGTGGTCAACTGACAGAAGCGGTGCGTCGTCGTCCTTACAGTGTCGTGCTATTTGACGAAATCGAAAAAGCCCATCCTGATGTATTTAATATCTTCTTGCAGGTGTTTGATGATGGTCGCCTCACGGATGGACAGGGACGCACAGTCAACTTCACCAACACCGTGATTATCATGACCAGTAATGTCGGTAGTGATTTGATTAAGCAGATGGGCGCAAACATCGACCAACAGGCACAACGCAACGCCATCATGGGCGAACTCGACCATCATTTCCGCCCTGAGTTCTTGAATCGTCTTGATGACATCATCATCTTCCACAGCCTGAGCCGTGACAACATCACCCGCATTGTGGACATTCAGTTGCGGAACTTAGAAGCGATTCTTGCCGACCGTCGCGTCACGATTGAGATGTTGCCAGAAGCCAAGATTCTACTGGCAGAACTCGGCTGGGATCCTATCTTCGGGGCACGTCCACTCAAACGTGCGATTCAACGTCATGTTCAAGACCCACTGGCGATGGCAATCCTTGAGGGTAAAGTAAACGAGGGCGACCATGTCCGAATTGGCACAACTGACGATGGCGAGAACTTTGTGTTTGAATCCGTCACCTTCGAGACCAGCGAAGCCTAAACAACACTATCAGGGGCATGTCTGAGGATGTGCACTTTTCCGAACAAAATATCTTTTCTTTAAGATATTAGCGTGGATGCTCAGTGTACATCGAGCATCCACGTTGAGGATCACTGTGGAAAGCGAGATTATACCTACAATGGCAACTACTACATAAATTGTTTGAAAAATCCGTCAGCTAGAGCAACCCATTCTTGTTCGAAGCCACCCCCAATAGCCCAGTGACCATAATCTATCTCAACGTACTGTTTGTCACCTCCCAGCCGTTCATAATTGACCAGCGTTGCTTTCGGTGAAACCATCTCATCGCGCGATTGATTGATAACCAACACAGGCATTGCATTCTCTTCAAGCGGAACAGCGGGTGGTGTAGTAAATGTACTTGCAAGATAGCGCAAGTTGAATGCGCGAATAGGATAGGGATCCTTCATATATTTTTCGAGAAAGCCAACTGCCCGTTCGTCAACCATTTTATCAAAACGACTGAGTAGGTTAACATTCAAATGTAGCTGTGGCAATAATGTAGCACCCATTTTCAAGATTAACTCAAATAATGATGGGAATCCGTAGATATTGCGCAGTGCACTGAATCTCGCAGCTGCCATTATATTTTTGGGGTTTCCAAAGTCGTATAGATTATGGCATATCATTGCGGCAACTGGGGCACCTGCCGCAACAGCATAATATGTCAATGCACCACCCTGACTTGCTCCAGCCATAAAGAGCTTACCTGCATACTTTTGACGAGCCCATTGTGTAGCGTCAACAATATTTCGGACTAACTGTGGTAATACAAAGTCACCCCGTACCCCTTCAGAAAGTCCTTGCCCTCTCTGGTCAGGCAAGACTACGGTATAGCCAGAATCATATAATTCTAATGCTAATGGAACGAATAGGCGTGAGTAACCACCACCGCCGTGATTGAAGATAATAACCGGTGCATTTTTATGAGGTTGCTCATAAGCATCAATGTGTAAATTTACACCAGTTGATGAAATCATATATGTAGTAATCAGGGCATCTGCACGCTCCAAGGTTTCTTTAGAGTGATACACGCGCCAATAGTCACTATTGATTACTTGTGTTGCGTTTTGATTTTTGGAAGGAATTGCTACTGTCATTGTTTATCCTTAGGCAATAAATGTTGTCAATTGATGCCATAATACGATATAGTTAAAGTCAATGTCAAAGTAGATAGTTACTTAGTAGACAAGTGTATAAAATGACTGATAGACGTTTTGTAAGAACTGAGAAACTGTTAGTTGGAGCAATGTTGACTCTAATTGCAAAAAAACCATTTCATGAAATTTTGATTGAAGATATCGTGAACGAGGCGGATATTGCCCGTAAAACGTTCTATGCTCACTACAAAAACAAAGAGCAACTGTTGTGGCATAGTCTGGAAACCCATTTCCAATTGGTTGAATCACAAACAAGTGATTTAAATGCTGATACACTCTTGATGGATAATAAACCACTATCCTACCCAATATTCAAACATGTAGAAGCATATAAGCTTTTCTACCGAGGTATGTTATTGCAACCCGAAGCATCAGCCTTTATTTTTCAGTTTTGGGATTATCTTTCAAAAGCATCATTTGAAAAACATCAGCCGTTACGAGACATTGCACCCTTTATGACTGTTCCGCCAGACCTTATGGCAGATATGCTAGCAGGCGCATTGTTAGGGACATTACGATGGTGGTTAAGAACAGACATGCAGGATACGGCAGAGCAGATGGCTTATCGATTTAGTCAAGTTGTTGCGCCGGGTGTGATGGAATCAATGGGATTAGATTTATAAGCACAACAGTTGGTTGGATGAAGCATAAATTACCCAACTGCAAAGTATAAGATACAGGTTCTTGAATTTGTAATGATGTGCCCTTTTCGATTCCCCTACCATTACCCTACGAAACGCCTCATCTCGATATAATAAAGAAAATGCCATCATTGCTTAGGATTCTGCCATGCGATTAATCTTGTTATGTCTATCACTTGTCTTTTTGAGCTTTCCCATATCTGCTGACGACACCCCCGACATTATTGAGGTGGCTCACTTCGGACGGGGCACAGCCTACACACTCGCATGGCGACCGGATGGTGAAGTGCTAGCTGTTAGTAGTTCGACAGGTGTGTGGTTCTTTGACGAGGACTTTAACGAGTTGGGTCGGTTGGCGGAAGGTACTTCTGTATACCATCTTGAGTGGTCACCGGATGGAAAGCGATTGATTGCATTTGATAGCCTATACAAAAATGAAAATTGTCAGATTTTCATCTGGAATGTAAGTCTCAATTTGCAGACTATCTCACAAGATAAGCTATTAGACCTATGTGCTCTATCTGTTGATTGGAGTACTAATGGCGAAATGATTGCATTTTCCATACTAAACGACATCGTCACCGAAGATACGACAATAGTAATTTATTCAACCAGATCATACACAGTCCTACATGAATATCAGAATGTAGGCTTATATATGGCATTTTCAAATGACAGTAAATTTCTTGCAACAGGTGGTATCTCAGCATCAGTTAAAATTATCGAACTTCAATTAGGGAATTATGTCCAAGAAATCTTTGATAAGCAGGCAAGAGGTCAACCACTTTGGAGCCCTGATGATAATTATGTTGTTACCAAATGTTTTGATGACACATTATTTCAATATTATGGCGATGGCAATTGTATATGGAATACAGTTACAGGAGAATTGGTATTTGGCACAGAGCCATCTATAATCTGGAATCCCAAACAAAACACTTTTCTAAAAATACAAACATCATTTTGGGGCAGTCCAGACAGGGCAACATTTATTGAATTACATCAAGACTTTTCCGGTGAAGCTATTGCAAATACTTTTTTCCCTGACACAATCAATAATGTAGTTTGGCATCCCTCAGGAGAGTTTTTTACAACATTAGCTATAGGACAAGGTATTTCTCAGTTTGATGGTCAATCAGGTAAGTTAATTGCACAACATGGCTTATTTCAACCTGTCTGGGGTGAAATCATTTGGATTCCAGAAACAAGTGAGCTTTTGACAATCTCTAGCCCGTATTATGATCAGAATTCAACTGTACAAGTATGGTCAATAGATTCCAACGATAAATACAAACCCGAAAGAAATCAACTGATTAGAGATGTTGACGAAATTCAATGGATTGATGATTCATATCAATTTATTGTTCACAGTAAGGGTGGGATGGGTTACTACTGGACAAACATTTGGGATGTAAACACTCTAGAGCATGTCGAGACCATCTATGAACATTTTGACCAACAACATAACATTCCAACCTATCGCTTCTCTTCCAATATGCACCGCATAGCAACCTATAACCCCGATTATCGTGACAATATCGAGATTATTGATAGTTTGCATACTCATGAAAATCCCGTTGAGATTGCTTTTCAAACCGACCGAACTCGTCAAATTGAATGGAGTCCTGACAATTCCATGATTGCGACAGCTGGTAATGTTGGTGATTCATACTTTCTTATAGATATTTGGGATGCCAGCACGGGCGAGAAAATTAGTACCATTCAGAGGGGTTATCTACAGCATTATGATAGTTTCTATTGGAGTCCCGATAGTTCCCAAATTTTGGTTGTGGGTGAGCGTGTTACAGGTGTCGGTGCAACCAGCCGTTTCCTCACGCTTTATGATGTTGGACGCGACTATAATCAATGGGAAATCACTCAAATGGTGAGTTGGTATGAAGATGTTCACGATATACCAAATCATCTTGATGTTACTTGGTCACCCAATGGTCAAATCGTTGCAATTTCATTCAACACTAAAATACGGTTTTATGATGTTGAATCTAAAGAACTCATCACGACGATTGACAACAATACCATAAATGGTCTTGACTGGCACGAAAGCGGACAATATCTCGCAGGCGGTGCAAGTGATGGCACAATCTATGTGTGGGATGTGTCGGCGTTGTTGGATTAAAGCTCCAGTTCACCATTACGCCACAGGGTTGTGAGCGTAATCGAGGGATAGAAGACCAGTTCAGGGATGTTATCACGGGTGAACCAGCCAATATCATCGGCATCGTCGCCTGCTTCGGGTGTGCCGTCGAGGATAGATGCACTATAACAGATAATCACATCGGCTAATCCATCGTCACGTTTGGGAAAGACTGCCAGCAATTTATCGATTTTTACATGCAAGTTGGTCTCTTCCAGTGTTTCACGGATTGCGCCGTCTTCGGGAGCTTCATCAAAGTCAATGAATCCGGCAGGTAACGCCCACTTTCCAATCCCCGGTTCCATCCCGCGCCGTATCAACAAGACTTTATCGTCCTTCTCGATGAACACCACCACCGCCACTTTGGGGTCAAAATACACCGGACGCTCACAGGATATGCAGTAAGGGCGTTCACGTCCAGCATAGTGTTTTTCGGTGAGCGGTTCGCCACAAATCGGGCAGAAATTAGCTATACGCGACATCTTAGCCCCTGTTCCGGCGGAACAAACCAAACGACACAATCAAGAATAACACCCCGATAGCAAATAATCCGATACCGGCTTCTAACGCACCAATCATCATCGGCTCGACTTGCTCCGCTGGTGGTGCTAACGGTTCAATGGGTTCGTCTCTATCTCGGCGTACCGACTCATCGGTCTCTGCGGTGGGGTCAACTTTATCAGCGGTCGTATCCGGTTCGATATTTACAGAGTCTTCACCTGTGGTCACGGTATCCACCACCCCATCATCGGCTAAGTCTTCCTCAGTTATTGTCTGTGTCTGTGCTTCCGGTGCAGAGAAACTCGCTCCACCCACTACGGAGGTATCTTCTGCCACTGCGTCATCGCTTTCTTCGATAGATTCTAGCTCAAAATCCTGAGGTGATTCTTCAACAACTTCTGTATCAAAAAACAGCGTTTCTTCTTGTTCGGTGGTATCATCAGCCATATCAGATGCAAACGTATCAGCATCACTAGCAGTAACCCCTTCTTCGGCAAAGTCAGCATCAGGTTCAGCTTCACTGGCTTCTGCCATATTTAATGCTGGCTCAATTTCTGTTGCATCGACCGTCAGGAATACGCCAGATGATGTATCGCCTGCTCCACCTGCGCTTGGTGGTGGCGGGACACTATCGGCTGATTGAGGTTCAACTGTCAGGAAAATCCCAGAGTCATTCGCTACATCCGACTCATCAGCGGGGGCTTCTTCTGCGGATTCCATCACGACATCTTCATCAGCCACTTGTGACAAAGCCCGTTCAGCCTGCCCATCTGGTTCAGTCGGCGTATCCGTTGGTAACAAGGCAACTTCCGGTTGGGCTTCTGAAGCAGGTGCGGATTGTGCACGGTCAACACTGGCGGTCGTGGAGTCCTGCGAAATTTCAGAAAACATAAACAGCGCGCCAAACAGCATCAATGTGACCGATGCGACCAATGATAAATAGGCAGTTCTCGGTGCACGGTGTGGACGCAGTTGTACCACATTCTTCGGCGTGACCATCTCCTGTGTTAATGTGAAGTCACGCGGGGCGGTCATCTCTGGCACAAGATGAATCAAGTTGACCGTCGCCTGCAACGAATCGAGTTCGCGCTGGAGCAAGGGGTCATTCGACAGCCGACCTTGTAACGCCTGTTGTTCAGCATCAGTTAGCTCACCGTCAATATAAGCGGAGAGCAATTCATAATCTTGTGGGCTGAGGTTTCTTTCGGCTGACATTTCTTATCATTTCACCTATTATCAATTACGTTCAGCGGACAACGCAGGCGATGTCCCTACAATGATTCCAACGGTTGCCCAATCCCCTTACTCTATAAACGATATTCATCCGGCAAAAGTTCCGAAAAACCTTGCAGACAATTACGAACGGCTAATCTTGCCCGACTGAGCCGTGATTTCACCGTGCCAATCTGCACATCCGTAGACTCGGCAATCTCTTGATAGCTCATACCTTGAACATCACACAGCACAAGCACAGTTCGTTGATCGTCCTTGAGTGCCGAGATACATTGCTGAATCGCCTGTTGCAGTTCCGATTGTTGCGCGACCTCCTCCGGTGTATCTTCATCAGACGGTATTGGTGCAGGGTCGTCGGAATCTTCGGGGGTCATATCTTCGAGATAGGTTTGCGGACGGCGTTTGTGTCGGCGCAATTCGTCATAACACAGGTTGGATGCGATGCGCGTCAGCCATGCTTTGAAGTTACCCCCACGAAAGGTATCCAAGCGTTCATAGGCTTTGATAAACGTATCCTGCGTGATGTCGCCCGCCGATGGATAGTCGTTCATCATGCGATAGGCAACACTATAGACAAGATTCTGATAGCGTAGCACCAATTGATTAAATGCGTCTAACTGACCCTGTTGGGATTGCTCGATTAAAATGTCATCATTCAGTTCATGGTTTGCCATTGACAATCCCTGTCTGTAGGCGTAATATATTCTCTCGCAAGCCGGAGTGGCGGAATTGGCAGACGCGCACGACTCAAACTCGTGTGCCTTCGGGCGTGTGGGTTCGACCCCCACCTCCGGCATCAAAAGTCAGACAAGTTGTCTGGCTTTTTTCATTTCAGACTAAGAGCGCACCACCCACTTCGCCTCAGATTCCCCTGCCTGTTTATTCTCGAAGCGTGCCAGCGTAAACAACCAATCTGACAAGCGGTTGATATACGCAATCGCATATTCGCTGATGTCTTCTTCTACTTGCAATGCCGAAACCAGCCGTTCCGCACGACGACAGACCGTCCGTGCCACATGCAAGTTCGCTGCTGCTAACGTGCCACCCGGTAGGATAAAGTTACTCAGTGGGTCAAGTTGTTCGGTCATCTCATCAATGGTCTGCTCCAACCATTCCACCTGTTCGACTTGGACACGCACAATCCAATCCGCTTTGGCATCTAGGGGTGTCGCTAAATCTGCCCCCAGATGAAACAGTTGATTTTGCACTTCTTCCAGCCAGATGTCAGTTTGTGGGCTAGGTTTTGCTGACCGTACCACACCGAGTACCGAATTGAGTTCGTCAATCGTGCCATAGGATTCAACGCGCAGGTGATGCTTGGGAACACGTCCACCACTAAATAATGATGTGTCGCCTTTATCACCTGTTTTTGTGTATATTTTCATCCGTGTTATCTACTTTAGTTTGATTCACAATAGACCATTAGCGTAGCACATCCACCCATGCAATTACAGGTTTTCCTCTAGCATCTTTTGCAGAATTGGCAGTGCCTTTTCCGCAGCAATCGCCCGATGACTCAGTCCATTTTTCATCTCAGCAGGCATCTGTCCGAAGGTCTTATCATACCCATCAGGCTGGAATATCGGGTCATAGCCGAAACCGTTGCCCTCATCGTGTTCCGCGTGTGTAATCTTGCCCAAACACTCACCACGAATTAGCGTAACGTCTTGTTCGTTCGGTTTTGCAATCGCAATCACACAGACGAACTTTGCCCCGCGTTCCTCATCAGAGACATCAGCTAATTCTGCGAGCATCTTTTTCCGTTTGCCTGCATGGTCTAAGTCTGCCCCGCCATACCGTGCCGAATAGATACCGGGCGCGCCATCCATGGCTTCAACGCATAAACCGCTATCATCTGCCATTGTCCATAGGTTGGCTTCATCAGCATAGGTCTTCACCTTGAGCGTGGCATTTTCTTCAAAGGTTGTTCCGGTCTCATCAACGTCCATATCACCGAGACCAACATCCCCCAAGCCGACAAATTCAATATCCGCATCGGCAAACAAACGACGATATTCCTGCAATTTATGTTGATTTTGTGTTGCAATTAGAATTTTCATTATGTTCCTATCCCACCATATAGGTTGCTGTACCCTGCGCGATTAGCTTATTGTCGTTATTGTGCATCGTCATTCGTGTGACCGCGACCTTATTACCTTGCCGAACTATCTCAGCTGTCACGACAAACCACTCACCCCATCCAGGACGCAGATAATCAACACGAATATCAATTGTTGCTACATTCTGAATGCGCTTCTGGAGTGCGTCAGGGTCTTCGGATTCTGCCAGACTGTTAATCACACTCGCCATAGCAGTCAACCCGCCAGCGGCATCAAGTAATGCTGAGGTCACCCCACCATGTAAAATTTGATGTGCCGGATTGCCTATCAAATCGGGTTTCATCTCGATGTAGACTTCGACATTATCCGCAGAAAATTCTCGAATCTGCATGCCTATCATCTTATGGAATGGGATATTCTCGACAAACATCGTCTTGATGAAATCGAGGGTTTGCTCAACATTCATGTGGTTTCACTTTCTGGTTGTGTGGATGAAGAACGTAAACGGTTGATGATTAGATTGAGTGTGATAGCAGAAAATATCGCCAACGGCACTTCTACTGGGAAAATGTAACGAGGCAAAGCCAGCACGATAAAGTGAATCAATGTGGTGTAGACGACAAACCCAATCAGCGGGAGCGTTAATCGCCATGACCTGCGCGTTAATATCATGCCAATCAACCCTAAAACAATGCCAGCATAATGAAATGCCCATACAATCAGCTTGACAAGGAAGCCCTCAATCTGCAACAAGCTAATTAACCCATTCACTGAACGGTCAGTTTGCATCCAATTGACAAAGCCCTCACGCACACTGACATCACCAAGCGGAGTTGTGCCATGCGGTTGCAAGTAAGAACTGGCTAGCTCACGTAGGCGATGTGAGACAAACCCACCAATATTCCCGCCGATACTCTCGTTGATTTGTTCGACATAGGTCTCGGTTGAATGCTGAAATTTGCAATCGACTTCACAGCCTTCAGGACGCACATCATCAGGATTGTCAAGTAGTAGCGCATCATTCTCGTCAGGGTCGCCGTCATTTTGGATTGCACCACGCCAAATCGCTGGCATGAGTTGGTCACTACCAATCACAAAGCGTCCCCATGTACCGAGGTTGTAGACTGTCCATGTCGAAGCCAATAAGCCATAGACCACAAGTAATAATACGCCACGCTTGAACCACACCCAGAACTGATTGCGATAGCCGACCATCAGCATATGAATAAGGATACCAACGGGAAAGAGTAATAGCACTGCACGGGTCAACGTCGCCATACCTAGAGCAAGCGCGGTCAATATCACCCAGCGGGTAACTTGCGATTTGCCGTTTTGTGAGGCTTTGACGACGAACTCAATATATAGCCACAAACCCATCGTCACGAAGAAAATATAAAATGTCTCGGTAGCGATATTTGATGATTCAATAATAAATGCCGGATTGAGCGCAATGAACACTGTCGCAATGATTCCAGCGCGTTTGTCATTAGCAATCGCAAAGGTAATGCGATAGGCAAGATAAGCCGTCAAAACACCAATCACACACTGAATCAGACGGATAGCAAGTATGGTTTCGTGTTCTGGTAAGACTGTCTGGAAGATACCCGCATACAAAATATAGAAGGGTGCAGTCGGTAAAGCAGATAGATAAAACGGAATATTCCGTATCCAGCCATGCGGTTGTCCACTGAAGAATCCCCAGCCATTCGCCAGATACCAGCCACTATCGCCTCCCTCAAGACCATAGAAGATTTCAACTGTCGGTTGTGTCAGCGCATATGCAACGCGCAACCCCAAGCCCACAATGAGGAGAAGCCATAACCAGCGTGTATGTCGAGTATCAATAGGTGTCAAATCAATTTCTCACTAGACAGATTACAACCCGAACATGGTAGTATTCACCCTGCGAAATTACAATAAACAATCGGCAAAAATCGAGACAAACGACAAATATCTGTGAAATCGACTTACACACAATTAGCACTCATCATCCTCGGCGGACTGGTTCTGCGCCTATTTCTGTTGACCTATATCCATAATCCCGGACTGAATGACCAGAATCATTATTATAATCTTGGTCAGCGATTGGTTCAGGGCGAGGGATTCACCATTGATTATGTCTGGCATTATAGTCGTCTGCCGGAAGACATCGTACATCCGATTGACCACTGGATGCCACTCGCAGGTGCAGTCGTCGCCGTTGGGATGACCATCGGTGGTGAGACTCCACAGGGTGCGCTCCTATTATTTATCATCACAGGGACATTATTGCCCCTATTGGTTTATATTTTTAGCAAACAACTGTCCCCATCAGAAAACATTGCACTGATAGCCACACTATTGACAGCCGTTCTACCGGACATCGTCTGGAACTCACTCCGTACCGACACAACCATTCTCAACATGGCATTGATTACAGGTGCAGTGATATTGCTCAATCATGGCTTACGGCATAGCAAATGGTGGGGGTTTATCGGGAGTGGATTTCTGGTCGGACTCGCCTATCTAACACGTAATGACTCGATTGTCTTTCTGCCGATGCTGATTGTATTGCTCGTCGGTTATGTGCTGTTAGGTCGTAAGCTGACATCCACCCGCGCACTGATACAGGCAATCGCGCTTGTACCGCTTACCTTTGCCATAACCTCTGCCCCGTGGCTAATACGCAATCAACAAGAACTTGGTATGTTCAGCACAGCAGAATCTGACCGGATGTTTTTTATGGTTGACCAGCGTGACCACTACGCCTATGGGATGGAACTCACATTGGAGACCATGCTCGAACGCCAGACAATCAATGAGCATATCACCAAGCGTGTCTTTGAAATCGGCGCAGGTGTTAAACAGATGGGCGTGTCACTTGATATATTACTGGCGATTGCTGTTCCGATTGGCATCATGTGGTTGTTGTGGAAGCGAGATTGGAATCGTTTGTTATTGGTTGCTCCAGCGATTATCTGGACAGGTGGGATACTGGTTGCCTATCCGATATTGTTGCCATTAAAAAGCCAGAGTGGGAGCTTTGAGAAAGCCTTTTTAACGATTGTACCCCTACTTATTCCAATCGGAGTATTAGCGATAGATACTCTTATCAAAAATGTTCAGCTCAAATGGGGCATGATTGCATTGGCAGTTGTCTGGATGACGGTTAGTAGCATTAGTGTTGTTCAGCACGAAACTACCCGTGCAGATACTTACTATGCGAGCATCGAAAAACTGGTTGAAACATTAGAGACCATGCCTGATGTCACCGGAGATGCTGAGATTCGTATCATGTCGCAAGACCCCTACGTGATGAGTACCTTCGGCTATAAATCCATCATGACACCACTGGCAACCCGTGAGAATACCATTGAACTCGCGCGACAATATGACATTGACTATATCCTGATGCCTGCCGGACGACCTATGCTAGATGATTTATATCTGGAAAAAGAGACTGACCCGCGCTTTATCTTATCAGCACACATTGCCGATGCAGGGGAAAATCCATTTGAGTTGTATCGGTTTGCAGATGAGGAGTAAGGCTAGGACATATGCCCCAGCCCAATTTTAGAGTCTATTAGTTAAATTGGTCAGTTCCGGTGGAAGCACTGTTAAAACCAGCCGTAAACGCACTGATGATAAGCAATAGGAACAACAGAACCAGCCATACAATGATGAGGGGCCACAATAAGCCTGCAGCGATTGCGCCAAAAATTGACTGACTGAACGCAAAGATGAATGGTCCGTAGACAATCTCTGTGATGACAGGCGCAACCCCATTTGCGATTGCATTTTGTTGCAACTCAGTGAAGAACCGAATCACATCAGGTCCAGCCGCCAACCCAATCAAATAGACAACGATGCCAACACACACACCGATGCCGATGTATACACGCGGGCTAATTAAAGCAAACATGCTACACTCCTTAACTACTCAATGATGAAATATGATAACACCCGTATAAATCTATATACGAGTATCATCATTGTACGTCAAAATGATTGTAGTTGTATTAACGTCGCCAAGTAATCGGCAAGGCAAACCGCACACCTGTCAGGTCACCATTGACGACTTCACCACCATTATAGAGCAAGGTCTCTTGTGTGGATTCAATATCAACAATAACCAGCGTCGCATAAGGTGGGCGATTGTTTTCGGTTGGTACCCAGTTGATGAGTGCCATACGACCGCCATCCGGTGAAATCACACCCCATCCATACTTCCCACGACGGATACGGAAGTTGTTTCCGGTCACAAGGTCAACACCCCAGAGCGAATTATCACCACCATTTTCGCCACCAGCAACATAGACGAGACGGCTGTTATCCGGTGTAAATTCCATTTCCACAATTTGGTCGCCACGCGAGCCAGCACTTAATTCAATCGGCGGTAGTGTCGGTTGTGACAAGTCAACCAATGAGAGATTGGCTTCACTATCAGCGGTGTTCTGGACAAGACCTAACCACGACCCATTTGGTGATAGTATTGACGGATGGTTTTCTGCGGCAAATGGATTATTGGAGTAACGTGGCATAATGGCATTTTGGTCAACAATGGGTGTCATCCCAGAGTTGCTCATGTCCACACTCATCAAGGTCACAGTATGATTTGTGATGCCATCAGGAATGGTGAAGTATGCCGTTGTGCCGTCGGGTGACGCAAAGATAGAGTTCGTGCGTGAAAATGCAAAGAAACGTCCGGTCTGTGCAGCCTGTGTAATCTGCGTTGCAGTACGATTTTCTGGCGAAATCACATAGTATTGCCAATTGGTACGGGTGTCACCTGTCGAACAACGATGTCCCATAATAGCAATGATGTCACCATCCGGCAATAACTTGACTGTGGCATTATTAAACGCACAATCTGTCTCAGAAAACAGAGTCGCTACTTCGCGGTCAGTCTCGCCATCCCATAAAACAACGGCTGCCTCAACGGCTTCGTTACGGTCATTAGTGAAGAAACGCGCATAAGCAACATTATTGCCTTCTACATCAAATGTCGTTGCCGATTCAAACTGGCGTATCTGTTCAAATGTGGTGTTGTTATAGATACGCAGTGTACCCTCACCATATGCCCCATCCAATGACCCCGGCGCATAATCAATATAAGCAAACTGACTGCTATCGGGGAAGAACTCGAATGTGCCATTACCCGTACATCCCATTGCATGGAAGTCAGTATCAACAACAAACAAGCTATCTGTTCCACGCAAAATGTGTAAAGTTCCCACATCTGCACCCACGTAAAACGCAAGACTTTCCCCATCTGGTGATGTTGCTGCTGTCCGCCCACAGGTCATGACATGTGTCGTTTGTGGTGGTAGCACCATAAACGTCTCGAAGTTACCTTCACTATCAATCCACTGTAATTCCCCCGGATTCTGTGCACCTTGTCGTCCAGGACGCTGTGCTTCTGCAACCCAGACCAATAACTTCTCATCTTCTTGAATACCAATCTCTTGCGCCATACCAACAGGCACAACAGACAAAATAAGAACAAACAATACTGCAAACTGTAACTGTCGTAATCCCATGTCGCCTTCCTCAAGCTATACAGGTTAGAAAAATATTTGAACACAGTATAAGCAAGATAAGCCCATCCTGTATAGACATTATAGTCGGGGGATACACGAATTAGTACAAATATCTTATGTCAATTATTACGACAACAACGGTGTAGTCGGGTCAATTGGCTCAATCGGAAACTGAATCTCGAAGATATTGTTAGACGCATCACGCTCAACTTTTACATCAATGAATACTTCACGCCCCGGTCCAGCAAATTGATAACCGCTTTGTTCGACCCATGTGCCAAGTGATTGATAGCTTTCCATCCCAGAAATCCAATCGCCAACATGCACCAATGTTGCCATCTGTGCACCTTCTAAGATGGTCATCTCCATATCAGGATGATTGGGTAATGCCAACGCTGACGTGGAATTATCCCGCATAACAAAACCTAGCTCCAAATCCAGCGGTGTATCTAACAAATCACTATGAGTAATGCAGATGCACGACCCATAAGTTTTGGTATTATTCGCCTGCAACGCCAACATCATCTCTTGGTAGAACGGGTAAAACTTCCCCTCACCGAGTTCGCGTATACGGGTTGATAAAAAAGGTTGTGGGGGTAAGTCCTTAATAGCAACGGGCAAATCTGACCATTCTCCGGCTTGGTCAATTTGGCGCAGACGACTTTCAACCGCTTGTAATTTATTAACTTCTTCACGCAAAGTCTGCTCAATTTGTGACTTCTTCAGCAGGAGCATCCCGCGTATCTCATCAGTAGAGACCTCGTCCTGTATCATACGCGCTATCTGGTCAAGGGATAATCCAAGATTTTTTAATGCCAGAATACGATTCAACTGCGGTAATTGTTCAGCTGTATAATAGCGATACCCAGTTTCATGGTCGATGTGAGCAGGTTTGAATAAATCAATTTCATCATAGTAACGCAATAACCGCCCAGACACTTGCGCCACCTTAGAAAAATCACCTATCTTAAACATGTTTTTTACTCCCTAAACAATCAAGCATTTGTCTGATTATAGTCGCCAATATCATCTATACCTGAAAATGGTTATATATCCATCTCTCAATGTTGATGGATGCTATAGCTGTAATCCCTGTCTAATGTGCCGATGCAACATTTGTAAGGTTTTTGCCGTATAATAGAATCAAGCAGGAAATAAAGTTTACAGGAAATTAGAAATGCTAAAACGCCTTGCCGATAGAAAAATTCGTCGCCAATCATTGCTCATCACCGTGTTGGCGTTTGTTGCTGTTTACATATTATGGAATGTCCGTAGCTTAGATGTCATTGTCTATCCACTTCGATTATTTGTCACCTACATCCACGAAGCCAGTCATGCACTTGCTGCCATTATCACAGGCGGGTCAGTCATTGGCTTTACGGTCTCTGCGAATGGGTCAGGTCTAGCGATTACAGCGGGTGGGTCACGCGCCTTTATTTTGCCTGCGGGTTACCTTGGGGCAGCGTTATTCGGGTCGATGCTTTTCTTTTTGGTCAACCGCATCCCGCGTTACGTCAGAGGCTTGGCTGTGTTTATTGGTGGCTTCATGGTTGTCTTTACTATCATGTTTGCCCGCCCCGACGAAACAGGCTCATTAACGGCATTGGTTATTGGGCTTGGCTTTGGTGCGGTAATGGTCTTGATGGGATGGAAAGCACCGCGTATTGTCAATCAATTTCTACTCAATACACTTGCTGTCATGACCGCACTTAATGCAGTATTGGATGTCTGGTATCTGGTCGGCAATGATGATGCCTCAAGAGGTGCAATCCGTAACGATGCCTCCGCATTTGCATCCGAAGTGACACCCCTCTTGCCGGGGTCAGTGATTGCATTTATATGGTCAATTGCCGCTATCATCATGTTCGGTGTGGCAGTCTACTTCGGCATGATTAAACCACTCAGGCAAGAAATTAACGCCTCAGTCAGTGGTGATGTTGAATAAGTTGTAAGCTGACGATAATGCTTTTCTAAGATTTTATCCTGACAATCAGGTAAGACTAGACAATCTGATACGTCTATAAACTGTAAGTAAGATGATTACAAATAAGGGAATAATTATGGCAAAAGCAATTTGGAACGGAACAGTCATCGCAGAAAGTGATAAGACAGTTATGGTGGAAGGCAATCACTACTTCCCGCCAGAATCCGTAAACACAGAATACTTGAAAGAAACCAGCACTCACACCACTTGCCCGTGGAAAGGTCTCGCTAGCTACTACACTGTTGTTGTAGATGGCGAAGAAAATGCCGATGCAGCATGGTTCTATCCTGAGCCAAAGAAAGCCGCTGCAGAAATCAAAGACCATGTCGCATTCTGGCGTGGCGTGACTGTCGAAGGTTAAATCCGATAACCGACTATGAATAAAGAGCTTACCAAAACGGTAGGCTCTTTTTAATTTAAATCAGTGCTTTAAGTGCATCCAGACGGTGCGGTTCATTCTCGACCATCCATGTATCCTTAGACATGAGGGCATGTGCTTGTTTTGCATAAGTGCTAGCATTAGTGGTATCTCCCAGCTTTGCATAACACAGCGCGAGTTCTTCTGCTACATATTGGTCACGGGTATTATTCTTCTGATGTTCAGCAAGTAAGTGTAGCTGAATATCCAGCGCATCATCTACTTGTCCCAGCTCACGCAAAACACGGGCAATACACCATTTTGCAATCCGAATGTTCTCCGGATTATCTTGTTTCTCCCGTTCAACCAGAGCCTGCCTGAATATCTTCAATGCCTTTTCATGGTCTCCTGCATCAAAGTATGTCCAACCTAGATTGTTATACAACGACCCTAACCACTTTTGTGCTACTGGGTCATCGGACACTTTCGCATACGCCACTGTTTTGAGATTCCAGTCCAATGTGCCCTCAGGTGTATCCGATGCAATTGCCAACATATGCCCTGCATCGGTTGCATAGCCCTCTGCTCCAATTTCTTTACCCAGTTCCCACGCCTTCACAAACATATTATAGGCTTCTTCGCGCTTGCCTGATGAGTTATAAGTACGTCCGATTTCAAGCAAATAGCGCACTTCTGACACTTTATCCGCCAATGATAATAGGGCTTTTGCTTTATCCAGATAGGCATAGGCTTCATCCCATTTCCGTTGTAAGCCCTGTGTCCGCGCCAGTTGTGTATATAACTGTGCTACAAAGGTCTCATTGCCACTAAGGTCAGTTTTATCAAGTATTGCTTTAAACTTCTCGTATGTTTCTGCTGGCTTGTTATAGTCCCATAATGTATCAAAATCTTGCATCGCACCCTCCTCAAACAGAACATAAATTCTATCATGACAGATAATATGATACCTGTCAAATTCACGTATGATTTACCTCACTAAATCTAATTTACACATTTTGATAAACTACTTATAAATGTTCGTTGTATTTAAATTTAACCTAAGTTAAAATAAATACAACAAAAGAGATAAAATATAATTAACTGAAAGGTCACATCATGAGTGTCCTAGCACAAAAATCAGAATATAAAAATGATTCCGTTACACCCATACCGCATTGGCTGACCGAAGATTGGCTTGCACCACGTCTGGTTGTCGTTACGCTGGTCGCTATCATCTTGAGTTTTATTGGCGAACGGGTTGGATTTTCTGAAGGTATTTTGCTCCTGTTGAACGTGACCTCCTATATCGCAGGTGGTCTGTTTGGTGCGAAGTCAGCTATCGAGAGTCTGCGCGAGGGCGAGATTGATGTCGATATGCTGATGGTATTGGCAGCATTGGGCGCAGCAGTCGTCGGGCAGTGGCATGAAGGTGCAATTCTGCTGTTCTTGTTCTCACTCAGTAATGTCTTGCAGGATTATGCTATTGGACGCAGTCGTCAGGCAATACAAAGCTTGTTTAAACTGTATCCCGAAGAAGCCAAAGTCAAGCGTGGTGATACAATTGTCACCCTAAAAATCAGCGAAATTGAACTTGGTGATACCATTCTGATTGAACCCGGAGAGCGGATTCCAGTTGATGGCGAAGTGATTTCGGGTCGCTCATCTATTGACGAAAGCCCGATTACAGGCGAATCCATGCCTGTCGATAAATCTATTGGGGATATTGTGTTTGCGGGTACACTCAACAAGCAAGGCATCCTTGATGTGAAAGCGACCAAAGCTGCTGAACAAACCACCCTATCCCGCATCATCAAAATGGTAGAAGAAGCCCAAGACAGCAAAGCACCGACCGAACGCTTCCTTGACCGCTTTGAGCAGACATATGCCAAGCTGATTATCTTCGGAACACTACTATTTATCATTGTTCCGCCATTGTTGGGACTCTCCGATTTCGAGAGTAACTTCTATCGGGCAATGGTCTTGATGACAGTTGCTTCGCCGTGCGCGTTGGTGATTAGTGTTCCGTCAGCATTCATCTCAGCGATTGCATCGGCAGCGCGCGGTGGTGTGTTATTCAAAGGTGGTGCATATCTGGAACAACTCGCCAGTGTTAAGGCGATAGCATTTGATAAAACTGGAACACTCACCCTCGGTCGTCCGCAAGTGACACAAGTTATTCCAGTTGAGGGTGTATCAGCTGAAGAATTACTACAAATCACCGCATCGGTTGAAGCGCGTTCGGAACATCCACTGGCAAAAGCAATTGTCGATTATGCAAATGAGCAAAACATAGACTTACATGCGATTGATGATTTCACCGCCATTGCAGGACAGGGTATTGTCGCCAGTTTGAAAGGTGACCAAATTCGTGTTGGTCGGGTGTCTCATATGGATATGGAGCTACCGGACGAACTACAACAAAGACAAATCAGCCTTGAACATGCAGGTGAGACAGTTATTGGTATCACCTGCAATAATCAGTGGCTTGGGCTGATGGCACTGGCAGATGAGCTACGCCCTGAATCAGCAGGTATGGTTAAACAATTACAGGAGTCGGGTATTACAGTAGTCATGCTGACAGGTGATAACAAACGGGTGGCACAATCAATCGCTGACCAAGTTGGTATCCAAAATGTCCGCGCAGAATTATTACCCGAAGACAAAGCAAATGCGCTCAAAGCCCTGCAAGCAGAATATGGTGAAGTTGCAATGGTCGGTGATGGTGTCAATGATGCGCCGGCTCTCGCGTTGGCAGAGGTTGGGATTGCGATGGGCGCAGCAGGAACAGATGTCGCGTTAGAAACAGCCGATATTGTGTTGATGGCAGACAAAATTGAACGCCTCAGCTCAGCCATTGATTTGAGTAAAAAAGCACGTCGCGTCGTCTGGCAAAATATCGTCTTCTCGTTGGCAGTGATTGTCTTACTGGTGATAGGGGTCTTTGTCGTAAGTTTACCGTTGCCCGTTGGTGTATTCGGGCATGAAGGCAGCACAGTGATTGTTGTCCTCAATGGCTTGATTAGCCTACTGTTACTGCCAGAACTTGCCCGCCGTCGTATAGGTCAAACTGCGGTCTAAATCGGTGAACCTGACAAAAGTTTGTCGATACTCGGAATGAGCTTTGTGTGAATCATAGCTTTGTTGAGGTGTAGGTTAATGCCTGCATCTCGGCTACTTTGCAAGCTACGTTCACGGTTCAATGAGGTCACAGCAATGATGGGAATATGTTGCAATGTAACCGTCTCGCGCAGGCGACGGCTCAGTTCCCATCCAGTTGTATCCGGCAGATTAATATCCATCAGAATCAAATCAGGTTTATAGTGTAATATCATATCCCATGCTGTTTTTCCGTCCTCTGCCACAAGAAGTGTATAGTCCGGTCGCTTCTGTAAGCACAATTTCATCAAGCTTACACTGAATATATTGTCTTCTACATATAGTATTGTGGTTGCCATTATCCATCCCCGTTAAGCAACATTACAATATAACCGTATCATAACTTTATACCTCACACAAGTAATGTAGTGTAATGTTTACATGTTTTTTATTATCGCATTTAAGGGTTCACTAAAGACCATTTCAGATTATAATATAGCTGAAAGGAGTTTTATGATGAAACGATATACCCTTGTTGTTGGATTAGACCCAAACGAAAGTCAACAGATTCGAGAAAAATTAGACACACCTATCATCAGTCATGTTGTGATTCCGAAGATTCGTGTACTTGATGGTGAACTCTATGCTGAAACGGGACGCGGGATACAAATGGTGTCGATTTCGTCGGTTATCTACCACGGTATCTACGAGAATGATTTGGACTTTATTACAGGTCTGGGGTTCTGGGGTGGTGCATGTCTACCCAATCCGCGTGGCATGATGGACTTACGCCTCAAGTTACCCGGCTTATTGCGCGCCCTCGACCATACCCGCTTCGGTTATGCGCGTGGATTTGTGTCTGCCAACACGATGATTTCTGCTGATGAAACTGAGCGAGTTGCAAAATGGGGAAATTGGCATTGTGGCGAAAATAAGGAACGCTTCACAAATAACTGGTCAGGTGACGAAGCCAGTATCATCGAACCCTTCTTAGATGGCGAAGCGGTGCGTGTGGTCATCATTGGTGACAAACACTGGCAAATCAAACTCGAAGGTGATTCTTGGCTCAAGTCCATCCATCATGATACGGCAGATTTCATGGATGTTGACACTGAACTGTTGGAAGATACACGCAATATTCAGCAAGCATTCGGCATTGAGATTATTGCCAATGACTATATCGTCACCAACAACGGCGAAAAATATCTGCTAGAAGTCAATCATATCCCCAATGTCACCCGCTTCCCTGAGTTATGGAAAGCCTATTTGGATTTTGTCGTGCAGTGGGTCAATCAACAAGTGATTACAGAATAAAATTTGAGGGGATAATCTCCCCTCATCTATTACCCTTTAAACTGGGTATGTTCCCATTCTGCGAACAAACTTTGTAGCTTGAGTCGCTGGTATTTTCCAGTTGACGTGACCGGAATATCTGTGCCAAACACAACCACTTTAGGCGACTTCTCAAATGTCATATGCTCACGACAGTAAGCAAGAATATCCTCTGCCGATACCTCTGCCCCGTCGTTCAGCACAATGTACGCGCCGACCTCTTCACCATAATAATCATTTTGAAAACCAACCGCCAAACCAACATTCACGCCGTCAATGTCCAGCAATACTTCCTCAATATCAAACGGGCTGAACTTAACCCCGCCTCGATTAATCAACTCTTTAATGCGACCTGTGATGAAAAAGAACTTCCGTCCGCGCTCATCAGTCAGATAGAAACCTTCGTCACCACTGCGAAACCATCCAAACTTGAATGTCTCAGTATTGGCATCAGGTCGGTTGAAGTACGCTTTCATGACATTGTGTCCACGTATGCAAATCTCACCGCGTTCACCCTCACCGAGTTGTTCGCCACTACCTTCCGGTGAGAAAATTGCCATCTCATTCGGCTCAATCGCGCAACCAATGCTCGGATAGCCGTGTTCAATCATCCAGCGTTGATGGGTTTCCCATGACAAATCAATTGGCAGATAGCAAGAATAGCAGGTTGTCTCGCTCAAGCCATAACCATGCAAAATCGTAAAGCCAAAGGTCTCCTCAAATTCACGCGCTAATGCGACAGAAAGTGTCCCCGCCCCACAAATAAAGTGACGGAAGTGTGTCAAATTACGACGGTTGATATTATTGCCAAAGATGGTGTTACCCTCTGACAATTGTTTCGCGCCATACTCAAGCAAAAACTGTAACAAGGTCGGTACAACGCTGACAATATTAACATGTTCCTGTACGACTCTGTCCCAAAAATGCGACACAGAAAACTTACGATTGAGTACGGTTGATGCTCCGGCATAGAGTGGTGTAATCAGAGTGACGACAATGCCATTAACATGATGAATTGGTAACACACACATCATCCGCTGGTTACCTGTAATCGCTTGCCATTGGCTAATCCCCTGTGCATCAACTAGCAGGTTATATTGCGTTAACAATACCCCTTTGGGTGCGCCAGTTGTGCCACTGGTATAGACCAATAAAGCCTCATCATCCAATGTGGCAGTCGCTTCTGTCCCTTCACCAATAGGCATATCGGTTGACTTTGCGCCAGATTCATCACCTAAATATGTTGTCGGGCGATTTTTAACAGCATCATGGAAATTAATATAGTCATCGCACGGTTCACCGCCGACCTCAATAATCTCCTCAATATTGGGAACACCGAGTTCGCCCTCGCTACCATCACCACCGTTGATAATTTCTTCGGCACGGTCGAGATATTCCGCACGAACAAAGCATATTTTGGCTTCACTATTCCGCAGAATAAATGCAATGCGACGGTCATCTTCGGCAACATTCTGCGGGGCAACTGTCGCACCAATGACCCAGCAAGCGAAGTAAATCAGCACAGTATCCGAATGATTATAGGCAATTGTGGCAACCCTATCCCCACGCCGAATCCCCAAATCTTCGTACATGAAGTTCGCTACCTGATGCACCCGCGCATTAAATTCCGCAAAGGAATATTCTTCTCGATTGCCATCTTCATCGTAATGAATCAAAAATGTGCGCCGTGAAGACGTTTTAGTATGCAGTGATAGCAGGTCTCGAATGTTACGAAACGGAACTTTGCGGTTTTCGGATGGAATGCCATCTTTAACATGTGCCTGATAGATGTTGTCAATTGTCGTTGGGTCGAGAGCTTGCGCCATAACGATAAATCCTTTTAATAAGCAATATAATCTATGTGTTCCAGTATAACGTGAGTTTCAAATTTATTGCAGATTCAGGGACGGATTGCAATATCAGCATGCGTATCCTTGAGTGTCATATAGCAATCAACCGCCTGTGTCAAAATGTCCACACGACAAAGTTGTAAGGTCTCGTCTATCGTCGCCTGAAACGCAATCGACTGGCTATCAATTGACCATGTCGGCTCATACCAGACACTTCCTTGCAAGTCTGTCAATTGACGTACGCTAAGTGTATCGGGGTTCAGCAGATAGAGGTTGGCATTGCCGTCACGGTCGGAGACAAATGAGAGAGATTGACCATCCGGTGACCAATGAGCAAAGTTATCAATAGCAGTGTGACGGGTCATTTTGCTGATGGTATCTGTGGGTGCGTCATAATGCACAATCTCATGATTGGTGTGACGAAATGGCACATAGTATGTCCCCATAAACGACATATCATGAGGTGATACTGTCAGGTTGGATAATGCCTGTAAATCATCGTGCCAGCTACCGTGTAATGTCGTCTCACCTGTTGCCAAATCAAGTTGATAAATACTATAGGTCTCGCGTTTAGATGTCAGCATTTTTAGCTTGGTGCTGTCCATCGTCCATTGTATCGTCTTAATGAGGGGCAACTCTGGCGACTGAGCAATAACTTCACCATTTTGTATTATGAGCACCTGCCGGCTCACCCGCGACCGTGACCCCTCTCGAATCTGCATCATCGCTAGCTTTCGACTATCCGGCGACCATGCCATATCTGCCACAGAAAAATCAAACTGATAAATAATACGCCCTGCGGGTGACATCAGTATGGGGATATTATCACGAACAATCACAAGGTGCTGACCGTCCGGTGACCACAGGGGGGTGCGTTCATCCACTTCGGTACGAGTTAACTGAACTAACATCTTTTTCTGCAAGTCGAGAGTATATAAATCACCCTGCCCATCATCATTCGCAATCCGTGTAATCAGCATCGTATTCCCATCTGATAAACGGTCAGCAACCGTAATGAGTAACATTGAAAATACAAAGCAGACAACTATCAAAAATCCAGCAAGACGTGCGATATGGGAAAACATAATCCCTCAACAATTAAAACAGAACAGGACATATCAACTATGACATGCCCTGATGATGATTGCTAGAGATTGTGATTTGATTACGAGAATACTGTACGCGGTTGCTTCTGATGTTCACCATCTACATACACATCAACCTTTTCATCGTAGAATGCGACGAGGTCTTGGATTTTCAATGCTTCGTTGAACGGTGCATGATAGCCCCAGACAAGGTCTTTATGTGTTTCCCCATTGACATCAAATGACCAATAATCTGCTGTGCCTTTGTAGGGGCAAATCGTATGGGTTTCAGTAGGCGTGATGTCAACTTTCACATCGTCCTTCGGGATATAATAGCGGGTTGGCAATCCTGTCTCGAACAGTAAAACGGGGCGTTCACTTTCCGCAACCGTCACACCATCAACTTCGATACGAACATGTCGATTACTGCGAATCGTATCTATACGATGATATGGGTTACGTGGATGTCCGATGATTTCTTCACCTTCTTCATACCATCTGTCCATTGCTGACCATGAAAAAGCGTAATACCCTCGCATATCGGGTCGCTTATCTTTTGCTTCGGTATATGTCCATGCGCCATTCTCAGCGACTTTATCGCCGACCTGAACATTGAATAGCGTTGCATTGCCTTTGTATTTCGATTCATCAAGGTCGCCACTTGCTGTCAGAAACTCTGTGCGGACATCTTTCTCAGGGAAGTAGTAGTGCAACTCATATGGAGATTCAATCATCAACATGCCATCAGTTGTGTCAGCGATGATTTCACCATTAAATTCTACTCGGATGCTACGGTGGGTTGCTTCCCAAATGCCATTCATTTTCAGAACCATATGGTTTTGTCCTTTGTTTATCTATGCCTTACACTGTGTTGGACGTATTTGTAATCGCATCACTTACAAATTCTAGGCGGTTTTTATCAGTTTTTACACTTTCTCAAACGAATCACGGGCTAAACATGGTTAAGACACTCTGGTAAACTACCCGACTGAGTATAAGCAATCTGCACAGACAATGTGTATAACATCGTGAAAACTTGCAGACTCGTTCAATAAAACATGAGGTAATCACTACATGAAAAACTTATGCGTTATAGGGTCAGGGTATGTCGGTCTAGTCACTGGTACATGCTTCGCCGACCTCGGAAATAACGTCACACTCGTCGATATCGACCAACGTAAAGTCGATATGCTCAAGCAAGGCGATATGCCCATCTATGAACCCGGGCTAGCTGAAGTTGTCAAACGCAATACAGACGCAGGTCGGATGCACTTTACAACATCCTACGAAGAAGGTCTGACTGATGCGGAGTTTGTCTTTATCTGCGTCGGCACACCATCTGGCGTTGATGGCGAAGCGGACTTACAATATGTGCGCGCCGCAGCAAAGACCATCGCCGAAACCATGACACATCCGCTAATTGTTATCAACAAATCAACTGTTCCCGTCGGCACCGGTGACTGGACAACTGAGATTATTGAAAGCAATCAACCGGAACCAATTGATTTTGCTGTCGTGAGTTGTCCAGAATTTCTGCGCGAAGGGTCGGCTATTGCGGACTTCATGAACCCTGACCGCACTGTTTTTGGGTCAACCAATCGGGAAGCTGCCGAAAAAGTTGCCGAACTCTATGCGCCATTGGATGCACCAATTGTCATTACCGACATCCGTACAGCAGAAATGATTAAGTATGCGTCCAACGCATTCCTCGCCACACGCATCAGTTTCATTAACGAAATCAGTATTATCTGTGAACGCCTCGGTGCAGATGTGACTGAAGTTGCGCGTGGTATGGGAATTGACAAACGGATTGGACCTCACTTCTTGCAAGCAGGTATCGGCTTCGGTGGGTCATGTTTCCCGAAAGATGTAAAAGCATTGGCAAACATGGCACAAACACATGGTATGCACCCGCAATTGTTGAATGCTGTCATGGAGATTAACGCTTTCCAACGCCGACACATCACACTGAAAGTCCGCGAATTGTTGGATGGTAATGTCAACGGCAAAACAATCGGTGTCCTCGGTTTGGCATTTAAGCAAAATACAGATGATACCCGTGAATCACCGTCACTCACTGTTGTCCGTTCGTTGTTGAATCAAGGTGCTACAGTCAAGGTCTATGACCCTGTCGCAATGGAAAATGCCAGTGAAGAAGTCTCCGGCATGACCCACTGCAACGATTCATATAGTGTCGCCGACGGTGCAGATGCCTTACTTGTCTTGACCCCGTGGAACGAGTTCAAGAACCTCGACATGAAACGTATCCTTGCATCAATGAACAATAATATTCTCATTGATGGGCGTAACATGTATGACCCAGACACCATGCGCGAGATGGGCTTTACCTATCGCGGTGTTGGACGCGGGTTTAACGGTGAAGGCATTATGGCAGAAGGTGGCGACTAAGCCACAATCAAACAACAGATTATACGAGAAGACGGGGTTGTACTCCGTCTTTTTGTTTTGTTATACATTGTTGGAGTCAGTTTAGATATGTTTTTGGAATCCTATTTTCGGCTGAGACAGGTCTCAGCACTACGAATTTCATCGGTTTCGTAGGGTCGGAATCCATTCCGACCGCAACATAAATACCAATATTTATCGAAGGTCACTTGAGAATAGTATTATGGGATGATGTTTAGAGAACTATGTGACCCTGGAAGGACTCGAACCTTCAACCTAACGATTAAGAGTCGCTTGCTCTGCCAATTGAGCTACAAGGCCAAATTAAGTGAGACGAAAATTATAGCGATACTGAGGGTTCATTTTCAAGGGTGAGAAATATCAAACTTGTAGGGCGAACCATAAAAAATCCGTATAGATTACACAAATTTCCAAAGATTCCATAAGAATACATTTCTCCTGTAACAAAAATGTGGGACACTAAGAACGTAAAGGAAAATTATTAACGGACTTGTATATAGCATATATACATGCTCATAAATCGGGATAGCAATATATGTCAAAAAATATCTTAATCATCGGTGGTGCTCGTAATATGGGCTACTACCTTGCCAAGCAACTTATTGAATCTGGTCACAAACTCACGATGCTCTATCGGGGGGTGGTTAATGACGACCTACCGGATACGGTTCATCATCTTCATGCTGACCGTACAGACACCAACCAGCTGAGGCGGGCGTTGCTGGCAAAGTCATTTGATGTGGTTGTTGATTTTGCATTATATGAAGGCACAGCAACCGACGATATTCTTAATATTTTCACCGATGATGTCGGGCAATATCTCGTCATTAGTACAGGGCAGGTATATCTAGTTCGTGAAGGGATTCAACGTCCGTTTCGTGAAGATGAATATGAAGGTCGGGTAATGCCAGCCCCGAAGGAAAATACCTTTGCACATGAAGAATGGAAATATGGGATGCAGAAGCGCGAGGTCGAAGACAAATTACGTCGTGCATGGGATGAAAATAGTTTCCCCTATACCATCTTCCGCCTACCGATGGTTAACAGTGGACGCGACCAATTCAACCGCCTATACAACTACTATCTGCGCTTGCGTGATGGTGGTCCAATTCTCATTCCAGAAACCCCGAACTATTTGCTCAATCATGTCTATGCAATGGATGTTATTGCCGCAATTATGCACGTTATTGAAACAGGTGATGGCAAAGGAGAAGCATACAACATTGCTCAAGATGAGAGTGTTTCGTTGGATGACTTCCTCAGTATTCTTGCAGAACTTATGGGAACAACCTCACAGATTATTCGTGCCAAACGTAGCGACCTAGAAGCCAACGGATTCTTGCCCGATTGCTCCCCATTTAGCGAACGTTGGATGAGTGAGTTGGATAATACAAAAAGCAAAGAACAGTTAGCTATGCGCTACACTTCATTGCCAGATTATCTAGGCGAGTTGGTCAGCTATTTCCGTTCCAATACCATACCAGAGCCATTGACCTATCGCCGTCGCCGTGCTGAATTGCAATACATGGAAACCCTTAAACAATCTCAACAATAAGAAAGAGACTTTCCCATATGCAGAATTACATTAGACCCCTTATCGTCACATTGATTCTCATGATTACATCAAGCTTCATGGTCGTCGCTCAAGATAATACAGTGCTTGTATGGACAACCTTTAGTGACGATGCGCTTGAGTGGCTAAATACACAAGCGGACGCATTTAATGAAACCAATCCCGATTTCATGATTGAGGTGCAAGCCTTCGATTCTGATTCGAGCTTAATCACGTCCTATAGCAATAACGAAAGCACTGAACCTGCCCTCTTGCATTTAACGGATGAATACACACAGGTCATATCGGATATGCAGGTGACGCAATCATTTGCCGATGTGATAGGGGATGCAGAGACAATCCTTGATGTCCCCGTACATCAAGTAGACTGGTTCGATGCTGTCAAAGCTCATGCTTCGGTCAATAATACATGGACAATGATTCCCGTATTCAGTTCAACAGCCATGACCTATGTGAATGTTGATTTGCTCGAAGAACTTGGAGCTGGCATGGCATTTGTACCGCAAGATTGGGTGACACTCGATGCTATTTGTGCGGAACTACAATCAGCAGTTGAAGATGGTACACTGACAAGCTGTGTGACATGGGATGACACCGCATGGCTATATGAACACTGGGTAGCACAACAAAATACGCCACTCACCAATAATGAAAATGGACGTGACATTCGCGCGACGGACTTCAACCTGTTAACCGACGCATCCGTTGCAACAACTGAGTTTATGCAATACTTAGCACAGTTCGGATTTGTGAATGACCCATCAGGTGATGAACTCATTAGTATCGCCCAATTTGAAGATGGTCAAAGCCCTATCTTGTTTGCAGACAACACTGTCGGATTAACTCTGGAGACTGCATTCTCTGCCGATGTTCTTGCCAGCAATTCTGACTTCGGTTGGTCAGGCGCACGACTGGATACGGAAAATCTTTGGCTAACAGCATTTATCGAGCCTGAAATTGCCGAAGCTGCGACAGCCTTCGCACTGTTCCTCACATCACCCGAAAATAATGTCGAATGGCATCAAGCGACGGGTTCATTGCCACTCACACAATCTGCTGTGGACATGCTAACCGATAGTGACTGGGCAGAAACACACCCCGAACAAATCAATATATTCCGTGTACTCAGCGAATCCATCGCAGAAAGCCCTACACTATACGCCGTATTTGGTGATGCCGAAGCAATTCGTGACAATCTGCGTTTCGGGTTAAACAGCATCATTTTAAACGACATTGATGTAACCGAAGGGCTAGAGACCACACAGGATTTCATCCTTGAAGGGCTAGAACTCTACAATCTGGGTAATGCACCCGACATCGACTAATCCATCACACGATTGGCAAACTGCTGAATAACTGGATTCGCATTCATCAGTGGTTTGCCATGACCGAGACATAAAACCTCTAAATTAAGGTCAGCCACACGCCGGATAGATTGTTTTACCGCAGTCCAGTCCGGCGAAACAGCCCGCAACGGCATCCGCAACGACCCACCAAACCGCATCATCACATCACCACCCATCAACAATTTATCTTGCTCAATATAGTAGCCGACATGTCCGTGACTATGACCGGGCAAGTGGACAACCCGCAACCCTTCCAAAATATCGGTCAACGCATCACCATCGCCCAAATCGACATCAACCCGTGATGGAGTCGATTGATTGTCAGCTACAAAGTTAAGCATCATCCGATTGAACCATCCCAACTCGGCGGGGTCAGCAATAACACCATCAGCTTCGCCACGTATGATTTGTGCATCAATCCGATGAGCATAGGTTGTCGCGTTTGACCGTTTCTGAAATTCATGCAATCCGCCAATGTGGTCAGGATGTGCATGGGTAATCAGCATATGGTCAACATCATCCAACGACCAGCCTTCACTTTGCAATTCCTTTTCTAAATTATCCACATCGCCCGCACCCAACATCATATCAACGACTGCAATCCTATCCCCGTTGACAATGACATATTGGTTCAGCAGGTTAAATTTTGTGAGCACACCATACACATGGTCACTTAGTTTCTGCATATCTTTATCCCCCATCATCTAAAATGTAGTGCAATTTTAAATGATTGTTTATCAAATTGTTAGGAATTTACTGTATGCTTCAAATGTTTATTGACCTAGTTGGGATAGCAATATATGAAAACTATTCTAAAAATTGCACTCCTTGTTATTGGGACAGTTGTGATGTTGACTGGATGTGCCTCGTCAGATGTATCCCCCTCGACACGTACTGAGAGCATCACCGACGCATCACCGACCCCAAAGCAAATGACAGCATCAGAGGTGGACGAGTTACAGTCGCAATCTGTCGAAGCTTCCGGTGGTTATGTATTTTATGATTCATATGCCGATTGGTGAAGCACCTGTCGTCGAAATTCATCCATCGTGAATGGATTAGAAGATACATTTGAAGGACAAGTAGAATTTGTCATCCTCGATTTTGATGACTCCTCATTAAATGACCAACGCCAAGCACTTGGTATCACGGGTCGCACGCAGTATGTCTTAGCTGATGGAAACGGTAACGTTCTTACACGTTGGTATGGTCTCCTCAGTGAATCTACTGTTGCCAGCGAAATCGAAGCCATTATTGCAGGATAATCTGTACAGGGCAGAGATTCCGCTTTGCCCTGTTCTCATCACCATCTACAACATCAACTAACAAGCGTAGGGCAAACGTGACCTTTGTGTTGTGCAAGAATCGGTCAGGCTTGGTTATAATATAATTGGTAATGTTGAAAATTATTGATTATATTCACCCGTTGGAGTCAGACCGTGATATATCGTCGGACGCTTGTATTTATGATAATAACGATATTGGTCGGGGCATGTGGGACAAGTCTGCCACAGGTCACACCGACGGTTGCACCCACGAGTACCCCAACACCTCAAGAAACAGACATTGCCCAAGTTCCATCAGAGACACCTGTTATTGACCTGACCGATACACCGACGTTATCTCCTGAACCCACTGAGCCACCACCAACGGATACACCAACGATTACACCATCACCGACGGAGACATTTACAGGCACACCGCCACCGACAAACACACCAACTGATACAGCAACGCCGACACCCACCAACACGCCGTCAAATACACCCAGCGCAACAGCAACAGCGACATCAACACCAACGCCGACATTTACGTATACACCTTCCACGACACCAACAGGCACACAAACACCGTCTGCCACACCATCGAATACACCAACATTTACGGTCACGCCAAGTCCAACGGCGACGAATACACAGACATTCACACCTGTGCCGACTGATACGCCGACATCAACCAATACACCGTTACCCACGCCGACACCCATTCTGACCAATACACCCACCGACACACCAACGGCTACCTTGACATTAACACCGACCAATACAGCAACACCAACTGAAACACCCCTACCAACCATTACACCAACGGCGACACAAACAGCAACCGCCACCAGCACGTTGACACCATCCAATACCGTACCGCCGACATTCACAATCATCCCAACACTAAATGAGACCGAAATCTCAGAATTACTCGGCACACGCGAAGCCCCTATCGTGCCAACAGTGCCGCCGACATGGACACCAATTGTCCAACCGACATCAACCAACACGATTATTCCGCCGACATTAAATGTGACACCAACGATTATTACCGCCACCCCCGGCGCAGATAGTGGCATCATCAACACACCATTACCATCAACACCGGGTCCGATTATCGGTGGTCCGACAGCGACCTTCACACCTGAACCAACACTGTTCCAGCCGACTGTCGCCGTCAATGTGGATTTGCTCGTTTCACCAATAGCCCCACCATCCATCGGGCAAACCACATTTAGCACAGTTGGAGCCGGTGCATATCAATATGATGTCGGTTTGGGTCAGGTATTTAACTTCAACGGTATCCAACTCAGTGGTGGGGTTGCCTTGTTTGCACCCAATCCGGTTGACCCATCCAGCTTTATGCGGACAGACCAGAACGGCATGTTGCTATATAAACCGATTGGTGTCGGAAGCGAAGGTGTGATGACCTTTGCGCCGTTCTTTGATGGTTTCGTGACCAGTGGCGCACAGAACAACAAAAATCGTGTCCTCGAACTGGATTGGTCAGCCGATGGACAACGCTTGTCCTTCCGCATCGACACCCCGCCAAATCTGGATAATCAAAATGCTGGTGTGTGGTTCTGGCAACCAGAAATTGCATCGCAGACCGACCCAACCTATCAAGTTATCCGTGATTGTGTCGAACCGGGCTACACATCCTGCAATATCGTCAACCGCAGTAATGCCAACTTCTGGAAGACAACGGCTGTTGAGTGGTCACCTGTATCCGGCAATTACAGTATGTTGCTGACAGTACGCTTGCCCGAAGAAAACCGTAATGCACTCGCTATCGTGCAAGCCGTGCGCGATTCCAATTATGCTCAGAATGCACCCAATTTTGTGCGCTATGATTATGGCTATTGGCTCAACGATGGACAGCGCATTATCGTAAGTGGTCGTCGCCCTGATGGTCGGGTCATCATCGGCTATGTCAACAGCCAACTACAAGGTGAACAAGTTATCTTTGACGCATCAGCAGTCGGGCTGTGGGTACAAAATGCCGTCCAACGTCCCAATGGTCAGGTTGTGGCATTAGGTCGTCCGGGGTCGCCATTTGATGGTGGACCACTTGCCCTCTATGACAGTGCTGGAAATGCCTTATCCGCACCCATTGGTGGGAGTGCGCCCGAAGATATACGCTGGTATCCTGATAAAAGCGCAGTCGTTGTTTCTGTTCAGGGACGACAATATACCGTTCGCGTTGATGGGGGCACAATATCCGATACAACCAACCTCGCATCTAATCCGTCATTCGGAAGTGGTGGAGTTGGCACAGCACCCGTACCACAAGGTGTTATACAAGGAAGCGAATATCAACCGGGACAACAGTTGCGTATCGTCTTTAGTAATCTGAATATCCGACAAGACCCGTCAACAGGTAGTGTGATTCTGGGTGGTTTGGTGCAAGGTGATTATGTAGCCGTTATCGCTGGACCATATGATAATGAAGGTTTCCGCTGGTGGAAAGTCCAGACAGCCAGCAATATCGTCGGTTGGATTGCAGGGACAATCAATGGCGCATTGACCATTACACCCGGATAGTCTCATGATAGAATATGACGATTCTGTCATTCTAAGCTATCGTGAGAGACTATGCCAAACAAACCATTGGTCAGCATCATTATCCCAACTTACAATCGCAAACATTATGTGACCGATGCCATCGACAGTTGCCTCGCGCAGACATACCCCCATTGCGAGATTATTGTGGTCGATGATGGTAGTACCGATGATACTGAAATTGCCCTGCGGAACAGTTATGGCGGACAGATACGCTATATCTATCAGGACAATCAAGGTCCCGGTATCGCCCGCAATACAGGCATAGCCACTGCAAAAGGTGAGTTCATTCACTTCTGTGATGCCGATGACCAACTTGTTCCAGAGAAAGTCCAGACCTGCATTGATTATTTAGACACCAATCCAAATGTTGCCGTCGTCCATACTTATTATCAGTTTGTCGCACCCGATGGCACAACACCGATTGATACCCCACCCTTCCCACAGTTAGGCAATGACGTTTTCTGTACACTCCTGCGTTTGACAGGCAATCACATTTTGATTAGCTCCACCATGATACGTAAGTCAGCATTGGATGATGTCGGTGTATTTGCTGATGACCCCGACTATCGCAGTGCTGAAGATTGGGATTTGTTCCTGCGCTTATCATCAAAATATACTGTGCGCGGTATCCCCCAAAAGCTGGTTTTACGTCGCATGCACGGCAGTATGATGTCCGACGACCGCTACTATGGTGCACTCGGTCGCCTGAAGACGATACAAAATGCACGGCATTATGGTTGGGAGCGTTGTCTGTTACCCCGTGAGTTTGACCAGATTGAATCAGCCCGTTATCACATGTTCGCTATTGAAGTTTGGCGCAGAGGTGACCGTGCACATGCTCGCGACCTTTTCCAGCAAGCCATTGCCCTCTACCCACCCGATGCACGACTCCGTCAATTGTATGCCCTCTATACATATGCACTACCAGCAAGCTCCGTACAGTGGACAATTAAAGCCATCGAGCAGACCAAAGCTTTGCTCAAGACACTCCAGCAAAGACTAATTCCTGACAAATCTTAATGCTTTCCTCAGTGACAAATTGAGAAAAATCTTGTATTCTGTTTATACATCGAATTTCTATGTAACAATATCCAAGGTATAAAATGAGTACAAGCACGCAATCATACCCTTATCAACAAGATTTAAGTGTCTCGACAGTCACAATTTTGCTCCATGCAATTTGGATGACCGTAATTTTTATCGTCGTTCCGCTGTTGCCCTTCAATGCAATTTGGGGCACTGACCCGCTACTCGTTGCGTTCACGAATCCGCAAATTATTATCCCTGCGCTGGTCTTGGTTATCTTGCATGAGCTATTACACGCCCTCGCATGGAAACTAGCTGGTGGATTGTCATTCAGCGAATTTAAGTTTGGCATAGCATGGAAGACACTCAGCCCTTATTGTCATGCAACTCGTCCGATGGATATTTCAGCGTATCGGGTTGGGGTGATTGTACCAGGGATAGTACTTGGCATACTACCCGTCATACTTGGGACAATGATGGGCGATGGGTTTATAACGGTCTTGGGTGCATTGCTGACCGCAGGCGCAGTCGGTGATGTATATGTCTTATGGCTACTGCGTCATGTTCCAGAAGGTGCACAAGTCGTTGACCATCCGACCCGTGCAGGGTGTCTTGTCTTGCACGATGCACCCATAAATGAAGTAAGTTAATCAACCTACTGATATAGTGGTCAAATTCGTTGTCAAGATAGGCAAGGTCGCGTATACTCAATTAGGAATAGTATTTTTTATTGTTGAGATGCAACCATGTCGAAGCGTAATAATCCCTTTGAAAGCCATATTGAAAGCAATGAATTTGACATCAACCCACTGATTGACGCGGGAACGAATATCCCCCATCATGTGCTTCATCCGCGTTTAGAAGAGTGGTTAGAATCCATGCCACATCCCATGACCAGAGAACAATGGGACGACCAACTCGACAACATGCAAAAGCGATTACGTCACAGTCTAGCAACCGAGATTGTACAACGTGGAATGCTCGACGAGTTTTCGCAACAGCTTGACAACATTGACGACGAAACCCTCATTTTGTTAATGCACTATCCCATCACCGTTGCCTTGCTCAGTCAAGATTACTTTCGACGCAATGGCTATCCGCATAATTGGGAAACATTAGAGTCCAACGACACTGATACGCCTGACAACACGGATTTATCTGTTTTGCAAATTTGGCAAAAATGGGGTGGGGTTGTTATACAGCGCATCAAGACATGGGTGGGTCAACTACTCAAACGTCTCGTCATCCGTCAGTAACAGAACAGCCCCATAGCACAGCGCGTAACATAGAAAATTATTTAAATGGGAGATTCACTGAATCATCGGTTATACGTTGAATAGCTTCCTTTGCCATAAAAGCAATATCGCCAGACACATGCTGAGTAAAGGGAAGCAAACGCTGTACAGTGCGATTATCACCAATATGCCCCAACGACCAGATGATGCCACGTAACGTTTCCATATCAACATCGTCAAGATGATGCAAAAGACAGGCATTCGCTTGCGTCGCACGATTACGCCCCAATTGCCATGCAGCTACTCGGCGCACTTGTGGCGCAGGGTGTTTGAGCATTTCACACAGAACATCGTTAATATTATCAACTTTCAAACGAGCGATGGCATGTGCAGATGGTGTAAAGACAGCATTATTGGGATGTTTCATTAACGAGCAAAGCAACTCAAGCGCATCATTATCACCGACATCAACCAGAATATCACATAACACCGACGCGAGGGTATGATGTTGGTCATGTGAGGTGTCATCAATGGCTGTTGATAATGCGTTGATAGCGGCTTCACCTGAATCCAACAACGCCATATACGCATCTTCTAATTCAACCGCAGAACCACTGCCTTTCACAATTGTTTGAACCAAACTATCTATCGTCGAGTCTGTCATGAACCTACTCCGTTGTATCCTGTCATTCTCATTTTAGCATTGACTTGGTACAACAGAGCTTGAGGTTTTGTTACTTACGGCGATAGGGCTTGGCGCGACGGACGCTCATAGACAACTTAATGCTCAGTGGCAATTCGTACAAGTACCGATGAACCCGTGTGAGTGGATGACTAGGTGCAACATCAACACACTGAAAATGCACACTGCAATAATATTTCTCTAGCGGGAAAATCCATGCCCCCACATAACGAGATAGCTTCGCGTCCTCTGGCAATGGTGATGTCGTAATGGTCTTAATTGCCTCGACCCCATCAATTGCCCTTAGCGTCACCTCGACTAGTTGTCCGCCTTGACGTGCAGCCACATCAGAATAAAACGTGGTCAGCTCACGAATATCAGGATAGTTCTTTGGTAAATCTGTCGGAGGAGATAAGGTTAAACCCTGTGCCATCACATCGGACTGTACCTTATTATGTCGCCATGTCTTGTGGCTTGGTTTGTCGTCTGCAATTGTCCATTGTGATGTATCAAGTTGAAATGAATTAAAATCTGGCATCAGTAAACAGTCATTCGTTGATTTACATTGAATACAAAATTATAGCAACAACTTAAAGATTGAGCAGTGTAACATCAAATTTACACCAAATCCTCTAAAATGACGTATAATCTATATACTGTAAATGAGTTTCCAGTTTGTGATGTTAGGATAAACGCATAATGCCCACCAAAATTGATACCCTCCGCCATGATATAAGTGAACTAATGAAAAAGGGTGACTTCAACGCCATCGTTGACCGTTGTCATGTCGAACTAACAATGGCACGGCGCGAACGTCAACATCAGGTGGAAATTATTGCACTACTTGGTTTGGCTGATGCCCAATGTTCACTCGGACATTTTGATTACGCACGGGATTATGCCAACCAATCTGTTGAACTCACACAAAAGATTCACGCTGTCGGCTTGTATGTAGACGCATTAAATGTACGGGCGCGGATGTTACGTGAGGGATTTTTCCAAACTGGCGAAGCGTATCAGGATTATACAGAAGCTGTGACTGTTGCCTATGAAGCCGGTGACATGCGTCGCTATGGTACGTCTTTACTGGGTCTCGGTGAAATTTCATCGAATCCATCCGAATCAAGCAAACACGCATGGAAAGTCATCGACATCGCCCGCAACATCAACGACAAACAACTAGAAGCCCGCGCCGTCCTGATGCTTTCCAATTCATTTGTCCGCAAAAATGACTATAACAAAGCCAATGATGGATTCCTCGTCGCCCTCGAACTTGCCAAAGCCAGTGGTGACCGCCTACTTGAAAGTATCATTATTGGTCAACAAGGGCTGGTATTGATTCAAAATCCAGAAACCTTCCAAAAAGGCATGGAGCAACAACTGACCGCACTCGAAGTCGCACGCGGGATGGAAGCGGTTTTCCATGAGTTTATGCGCCTTTACACCATTGCGATGTCTATGCTTGCCACACAGGATATGGGGGAAGCCCGTAACTACTTCGACCAAATGCTGGCATTATCACAGGATGTATCGCACAAGCCCTATGAGATGTACACACTCGGTATGCTCGGCTATTTGCAGGAGACCAACAGCAAACCTGATATTGCTATCTCCTATTATGGACAAGCCGCTGACCTTGCCCGCATCGTGAAGAACCCGCCCTATGAAGCGCGTTATCTCTATGCGATTGGTGCAGTATATCTGGCACAGTGGGACTTTGAATCAGCGCGAGAGCATTACAATAAAGCCAAACAAATCTATCAATCGTTGGATGATGGACGCAACGCAAGCCGTATCACTGCCTCGATTGTGTATAGTTATCTGCTGGCATTCGCTTCCAACATCATGCGACTTGTTGGTATCGCGCCGGATAAGTCGAAGTAAAGTAACTAAAAGCAACCACACCCCCAATCTCTGGGGGATTGCACACTCAAGAATCCCTGTATGCTAGATATAGATAGCATTAAGGGGTTCATACTATGCACTACTTCTTCACACATCTTCCCAAATTCCGCGAAAAACGACAGCCATAGCTAACTTTCACTTATTTCTTCACACACATCATAGTTTAGAAAGTTGCACATCATGAAATTACTAAAGTCGCTGTCTGCCATCGGCATTGTCTTCAGCTTGGGCGCGCACGTTATCAGTTGGTTTTCACCTAATCTGCTTCACTTTGCCCTGATTGGTATCCCGCTTCAGGTTATCTCAATGGGTATCATGGGCATCTTATACCAAAATCGTGCCGTCCCCTTACAACGAGATGCCAATTTACGCTGGTGGCATCACAGTTCGTCTATCGTACACGGTCTGGTGTTTCTATCAGTGCTGAGTTTTGTCTTTCAAGTCATCATGCTGGTGTTTGGGAGTTCAGCATTTGTCATGTTTTTGATTCGGTCACTCAGTGCGATATGGGTATTCACATTCGCTGCAGGTTACGGTTATGCCAGTTGGGCAATCCGATATGCAGGGCGAGAAAAGTTATCTCATCGGGGACGCTTCCAGACACATGCTGACATCCGAAAAACGGACATCCATGCACAGGTGACAACAACAACCCGTCACAGCTTCGGTAAACGACACGGCAGTTAATTGCTAGGAGTCGCTGTCGCAAATACAACACCACCCGTATTTGATGTAGGAGTCGGTGGCGCAGTCTGCTGACTCTGCTCACTATTGCTGACAACCGTGGCAATCACAGGGGGCAGTGCTTCCTCAGTCGCCTCTGTATTGGCAGAAACCGTCTGAATCACAGGGGGAACACCTGCTTGTGTAGACCCTGTTTCCTCATCACCATAAGACACGCGCCAGATATGACCATAAATAAAATCAGCAATCACAAGTGACCCATCCGGTGCAACTGTCACATCAATCGGGCGAATCAGTCCGGTCACAAAGGGTTGCGGGACATACTCTATGTCATCATCAACAGGCACATCAGCGGGGTTTATCCAAACAATCCGCTGGGAATAATCTGTCCCATTCCAGAAAGCAACAAATATTGTATCTACAAAATTGGCAGGAAATTGTGCACCATCATACACAGCAATTCCTTTTGGTAGCGTGTAATCTGGTAAGGGTAACCAGTCACTGGTTATCTCCGCCCCTTCCCGCGCTGGACAGTCAGAACATCCACGTGTCCGCCAATATGGGAATCCATAAAACAGACCTTCATCCACCTGTAATACACGGTCACCTGCACCTGTCACCAAGCCATTATCCGTCGCATAGAGTTGCCCATCGGATGTAAATGCCATATCGTAAGGGTTACGGATACCATCCGCAAATTCTTGAATCTCACCTGTGTCAAAGTTGATGCGGGTAATAGATGCTTCAAAGGGTTGTATTTCGGCAAAGCGTTGGCTTTCCGGTGTCCGTGATTCGCCTCTGTCGGTAAGACTACCTAAGCCAATATAAAGTTGTCCAGCATCATCAAACACCATGCCATTGGGTTGATTGTCAATCGAATAACAGCAGGGTAAATTCTCGACCACAACATTTGCAGTAACACTTGTACCAACCCGCCATATCACGCCGACACTATCAGGATTGAGGCGACTGCTAACATACATGCGGTTATCAGCATCAAAGGCAAGCCCAACAGGCGACCAAAAACGCGGACTAACCCGTTCGGTTGTGTTATCGTCATTCATGGCATAAACTGCGCCCCGTCGTGTGCCTTTTTCCAACACAGTCGCGTGAAGTTGCCCCAAATTGTCATAAGCAATCTGCATGGGTTGTCCGGGGAAGCTTCCGACATAAGACAGGTTAAAACCATCTGGTACTTGTATCCGCGCTAGAAAGCCATCAATATCATCCTCACAGGGGAAATCGCCACATGACCAGCCTTCGTTAGAAGTCACACCAACGGGGTCAATTTGTACAGGTAGGGGGTTGCCCTGTGCAGAAACGAAGAACACACCAAGCAAGAGGAAAATACAAAGAGCAAGCAGTTTTTTATGGGACACAATCAGCATAGTATACGACAACCTATCATTACAGAATCAGCGCATAACACTACCTGAAAGTTGTCCAAAATCCAATGCTAAGCTAGCTTTTGTCTTTGGCATCACCACGCTGAGATTCTCGCCGTTGAATCGCCTCAGTGTCGCCCATATCCGGATGCCATTCGTCAGTGAGTGCGCCTTTCTCGCGGGTCACAATCCAGCCACCGAGGTCACGCGCAATCCGTTCTAGCATGCGTGGTTGTACCCATGTTGCACTGTCAACTTGTACCGCCACAGCTCCGGCTTCAATAAAGTCACGGGCATCTTGCGGGCTATGAATCCCACCAGAGCCAATAATCGGAATCTCATCCGGCACTTGACGACGTAACCGACCCACCATCCGCAAGGTCATCGGCTTGACCAGTGGTCCATAAACACGTCCACTCACCAGTCGTCCACTATGTTGGTCACGAGCCGTCCCGCGTGGCGCACCGGATACCACCAGCGCATCTGCTCCTGCCTCAATTACTACATCCGCCAGTCGATAAGTATCATAAAATGGCAAACGCACCAGTACAGGTTTTTCCATCTTGGTGGCAGCTTCTATGAGCGCAAACGCATCATCTTCACTGATGTCATCATTCAAGCCAATCTCAACACCAGAAATTTCATCGACATCATCAAGCCGACGACCTGCCCGTTCCATATGGTCAACAGTGGTGGCAACAAGGTGCATAATCACAGGCACTGGCAAATTCGCCCAGACCTTGCGATATTGTTTCACCACCCGATTGAGACCGGGGTTTGGCAATCCAGTATGTACCAACACACCAGCATCAAGCGATACAAGGCGCGTCCCTGTTGCCGGATTCCATTGGTCAATCGTGACAGGGTTGGTGACAATCGCACCGATTTTCTCGTAATTGACCAGTTTCTTGTAATCATCACCGAAGCCGACAGTACCTGCCGCTGGCATAACAGGTGTTGCCAGCACAAGGCTATATTTACCGGGTCGTGTTATTTCATATGTCATCAGGAACTCTTTACTGCTAAACAAGCCGAACAGTTGTAAGGTCAAATGCGGGTCCATCCACACATTGGAGTTTCGTGCCTTCCTTCATCTTGAGCATGCAGGCGTAACATGCCCCAACCCCGCACGGGAGCGCATTTTGGAATACGCCAAAGATATAATTCTCAGGTATATCCGTCCGTCTTTCGCGCACCAGTGTCATCACTTCGGAGAAGTAGGATAACTCGTCACCCTGCCCAACAGTCACAAACACCTGATCTGCCCAACCAAGTGTCATCACCATATCATCCCATGTTAGGTTATCTTCAGCACGAATAATTTCGACCTCAGCCGGAAGATGTTGTGTGTCATAATCTTTAGCTGTACCCATCAGCACCATCGTCACACTGACCTGATTCGCAAGTAGCGGTCTTAGCGTCATCAACAGGGGATTCGGTGGCGTGTGATAAGCAACTAACAAAATATTACGTAGGGAACGACGAAACCGGAACGGTTGCCCGATAGGTCCGAGTAAACTAAAGAGTTGACCCGGAATATACTGAACACTCGCTGGACGTTCGATAAAGATACTATTCCCCTTAGGAACATCTACAGGAAACCAGAGTTCACGTAAATATGGATTCCAGTTTTCGATTTCATAGTTACTTTCGATACGACGCGATAGCACAGCTTGACCAGCGCGCATGTGTGTCAGAGATACATCCACAGCCAGTTCAAGACGTTGATAATTTTTATTGACCCGAATGATACGTTCAATATAAGCTTGAGTTTCGTTCATAAATTGGTGGTCTTTAGTTAGTTAGATAGTTTAATTATAGTCAGTTTGACATCTCTGCACAGTGGAAATCGTATGTATTTTCAGGTGATACAGCAAGATAGCATCAAGCAATTGCTGATTTGTGATGCCAGCATAAAAAAGTTGCGTTATACTCCAACAAAAGGTTTAACTTTATACAAAATGGTGATAACAATATGACACTCGATCTTAATGATTACAACCCTACCGAAGACCTTTCCACAGCAGAAACCATGCCTGCCCGCTGGTATACCGACCCCGCTTTCCTCGACCTCGAAGCCGAGAAAATATTTTATACAACATGGCAACCTGTCGGACGGGTTGAAGACGTAATGCGAATCGGTGACTTCTTCACTTGTGAAGTTGTTGACCAACCACTCGTTGTTGTACGTACCAAAGAGAATAAACTCAAAGCTTATTACAATGTCTGCCCCCATCGTGCCGCCGTTGTTGCACATGGGCGTGGTAATCGCAAGAGCCTACAATGCAAATATCATGGATGGACATATGACCTCGATGGCAAACTGATGCGCGCACCCGAATTTGATGGTGTACAAAATTGGAACAAAGACGAAGTTTGCCTCAAGTCGGTACATGTGGAAGCATGGGGTCCTTGGGTATTTGTCAACCTCGACCCGAATGCCAAACCAATGTCCGAAGTCTATGGCACAATCCATGACGAAATTGCCAACGCTGGATTTAAACTCGATACGATGCGCCTTGTCGAACGACGCGATTATTTGATTGACTGTAACTGGAAAGTGTATGTTGATAACTATCTGGAAGGGTATCATCTACCGATTGCCCATCCCGGTTTATTCCGAGAGGTGGATTATGACCAATATCGTGTCGAGACGTTTGAAAACTATTCCAAGCAACATGCGCCTATCCGTGATGTAGACCCTAGCGAAGTGCGCGACCGTCGCTATGTGCGCAGTGGCGAGGGGGAAGAAGATGCCCTCTACTATTGGATTTTCCCCAATGTGATGCTGAATGTCTATCTCGATAACACCTCTATCAACATCATTATTCCAATTGGGCATGATAAAACGCTGACTATCTTCGAGTGGTATTTTGAATCACCGGGGACGGGCGAAGGCTGGGAAAGTATGCAACAGATTATCGCCTTCAGTGACGAAATCCAACAAGAGGACATCGAACTATGCGAGTGGGTACAGCGCGGATTGAAGTCAAAAGCATATGAAGCCGGACGCTTTTCTGTGTTACGGGAAAACGGTGTCCATCATTTTCAATCACTGGTACACCGCTACCTGACACAATCTTAAGTCTCTGCTTCGGCAGGTTCATCAGCATCTTTATTAGCTTTAAACGCGGTCGCAGGTGAGATACCCAGCGCAACCAAGCTTATCACACCCCAGACCGCATAAGCTAATACTGACATACCATGCAGCAAAAAGCCAAGTGACAACGCCACGACACCATCCATCCCAACAATCTGTCCCATCAGTACAATTGCCGCCTCAAAAGGACCAAGTGCTGCCACACTAACAGGCAATGCAATACTGAGCGATGCAAGGGCAATCCCAAGCGGTACACTGAGGGCATAATTCACCTCAATATCAAGCGCAAGGTGCAACAAGTAAAATGACAGTAGTGATGTTGCCCACGCAATCACTGTCCACACAAGCACAAATAGAAGCGTACGGATTTGCGTCAACGGTTGTAAACCATCAAGAACATGATTCAAAATCGTCTTGAGGGGTAATCGTTTTAGGATAGGTATTAGGTTCAAAATAGTATCTAAAATGCGGTGCGCTGTATCTGGTATACGTGCGAATATTAATAATACAACAAAGCCAATCACCGCCAATATCCCAAATAAAGTTGCCGATTGGGTGACTTCTGTTGGCACATCTGGCAACTGACTAACCACACCTGCTATCATCAGCACCACAACAAGCATATCCACCAATCGCTCAACCACAATACTCGTCGCTGATGTAACAATCGGCACACCACCGCGAATCGACAAGACACTGCGCGCCACTTCTCCCATCCGCAAGGGTAGCTGATTACCTAGAAACATCACATTTACAATATGGGATGCGTGAATTAGTTTGAGACGGTAACCTAATAGCCCCCACCAGCGCACACCCCGTGTGAACATGGACAAAGTCATCACCCCAAAAGTCAGAATGAGTAACGTACCGTCGGCTTGCTGTATTGTATCCAGTACCTCTGTTAGCGGAATATTCTGCAAGACCAAAACCAGTGAGACACCACTAACAAGAACACTCGCAACTAAGAATATTATCTGTCGTCTGTTCATCAATTACTCAACTCGTGTGCTAGCCATAGGTTGTAGTTCAGTGTTGGTTGACCAGTTGCCACCTAAGTCCTGTACCCACAATGCAAACTCATACAAACGTCCCGATTCGCCAGCGTAGTCGCCAGATAGTTCGGTGGTTTCTAACCACGGCAACCACTCGCCACCATCAATCCGCACCCAGACAAAATAAGATTGAATCCCACCATCATCTTCCGCCCGCCAGTTCACAGTAAAAATCTGTGGGCTGATTGCAGGCAATGCTTCCATAATCGGCGTTGGAGGTGTGGTATCATTCTCCGGTGCGACAGTTGGACGTGCAGACTGAACCGTGATTGCACCAACCGTCGGCACAACCGTTGGTCGAATCAAAGTCGAATTTTCGGCAACCTCAATCAAGTAATTACTTTCGGGTGTTGGCGCATTGCCATCATTTTCGATAACAATAATTGGCTCGCCACCAATCGCTACAATTCTACCGGCATCAAGGTCAGGAAAGCTGAAGTCTGACGCAGGTGCTAAATTAAAATAGTAGTAACCATCTTCTGCCGGATTGGCTGTTTGTGTGCCTTGAAGAGTATAAATCGTAGTAGATTGCGCCAGAGGTGTCAGTGGGAATGTAATCGGCTCAAGTGTCTCGTTCCACATGACCAGAATACGCTCGCCTGTTTGTGGTCGTGTGAATGCAATCACTGTCACCTGACCATCAATTGTTTCAACACTATCGACAGCAAAGGGTTCACGCCCAAACACCTCAGCTAACATGCGATAGGCAGTTGCCACCGGACGTGGGGTGTTGGCAAATGGATGTTGACTAAAACACACGGCACTATTCGGATTGCGATATATCCCAAAAGCATCACCAAAACACGCACCACTCGCACATAGTTCACCATTGTTAGGCGGAAAATCTGTGCCAGCCGGTTGATTGCCACAATCGTCATAGAGCTGATGGAAAAAGACCTTATCAGCCCCTTCCGACCACGCATACGTCGCACTCTGAATCAGATAATGGGCTTGCTGTTGAGCTGTTGCGAGTCGAATACGGTCAGGCGAACTAGTTGCCCATGTTGGACCGGGGTAATCATCCCAAACCGATACGCCCGTTTCATTAAGCCAGATAGGACGTTCCAGCCCATACGCTTTTAAACTCTGACGAACGTACAATGTCAGCCATGCACTGCGCCACGGGTCATCATAACTATGTATCGCCACCACATCAAAAAACCAATTATATTGTTCACGTAGCGGGTCACGTTCATAGATGCTCAGTGTTTGCGTCAACCATGTTTCATCAGTCGCATAGAGCAATCCACCAAACATCACCGTCGCCGACGGGTCAACGGTCTTAATCACAATACCAGCTATCTTGAGCATCCGCGCATATGCAGGAATCCCACCTTGCCAGAAAGGCACAAAGTCTGGTTCGTTCCACACTTCCCACACCCGCACCCCACCATCCAAGCCACGTTGTTGTGCGAGGATACCATTGGGACGATACCGAATGACCGCTTGAAAAACAAACTGTGCCCACGGGTTATTAGGATTAATTTCGCCACCACTGGTATCTGTACCATCAGCATAAATCGGCTCATAGATACCCTGAATGATATTACCATCCTGACGAAACGCCGGACGACCCAACAAAATCGCATTGATTTCTATATCATTGGCAAGGTCAGTCTCCACGAGGTTGTCATATGCAGACCAATCCCACTGTTCCGGCTCAACTTCTACCCTGTCCCAATAGAGGGGCCAGCGATTCCATCCAGCACCCAATATCAGTGCATTGCGATAGCGGTCAGCATTGTTATAACTGTCAATCGAACTGATAAAGGTGATGCCCAGACGGTCAGACCGGATATATGACCCTTGTTCAATGAGTGTACCGGGGGCAGTTGTGGGCACGGTGGGTACTTGTGCAGTAACAGACATAACAACTGACAGAAACAGCACAAGTGTAATTAAAATATAACGCAGTCTCATAGATGCTCATTTAGGCGATGATTTACAAAATCCTGCGCTATTATAACCATCTATAAAAATATCAACACTGTCAATCACAGAATCTAACCAGCCGGAAACATCATATCTCCGGCTGATTAGCTCACATTCTATAAAACAGGGACGTTACGGATGTCGCCTCGTACACCAACAAATGGCGCATAAATCCACCCGACGATGCCATCATAGCGCACCAGATACCAGAAATCATTGCCACCCTGTACCGTGCGTGCCAGCAATTGCGCTTCGCCACCCCACGGCATTTGACCTAAGCGCGCCGTGCGGATACTCGGACGCACACGAATATTCATAATCGCACGAGGGACAGCAATTACACCTGTATCCGATAAACTACCAGCATCATCAAATACCGTCGAAGTCTCACCAAGTATCGAATCATCATTGGTTAATTCAAGATAACGTCCTGAAGCCCAACCACTAAAACCACTTTCTGTTGTCAGGTAATACCAAGTAAACAAGCCTTCGCTGTTGTTCTGTGCTTGTAGATTATAGGTAATCCCCGGACGCAAAACACCAATCAAAGATGCACCCAAATACGGTCCTGTCCGCAGAGATAGACCACCCACATTCACAACACTCGCATTCACAACAATCGGTGTTGCTGTCGCAATAGGTGTTGTCGTCACAGAGGTATCCAGAAACCATTGAACCTGCAAAATGGCATCGTCATCCGCATTGAAAAAATCAACCTGAAGCGTGTGGTCACCGGCTGTCAATTCCACCTGAACTTGATAAATAGCCAAATCTTGTTCCACAAAGTCATCAATCACTGTGACCCCATCAATAAACAAGCGCACACCATCATTGGCAGTAATTTCAAAATCGTATACTCCCGCCGCAAATGTCTGTGTCGAGGTGAATCGCGCCGAAAAATCGTCTGGATTCACCGTCAAAAGCGGGTCGCCATCCTCATCTTCAGGGTTTACATCCCAATCGAAGTTGAGACCATTGACGTAAATTTCCGTCTCAACCACGCTACCACTCAAATCTGTGCTATTGTAGAACTGTCCTGTCCAATTTGTCCCAAAGTCCGCAGAGACAATGGCTAGTGACATAATCAACGCAAAAATAATCAATCCAACAAATGCAAATGATAACCGTCTAATTTGTTTCATAAGATAGCTACTCCTCTGTCCATATTCTTGACAGCCTAGATAACAATATACACCCATTATAACGTGGTCTGAGAAATGTGCGTAACGCAGATTGTTAGGTATCCTTGACACAGTTTTAGAACCATGAGAGAAACCAACAAATTCTATCTACTGAATTGACGCTTGTAATGGCTAAAGCTATACTCAGTTTATTGATTGGACATAATATAAAAAGGAAAGCTCATGGCAGTTGTATCAGAAGACCTCTTAAACATACTCCGTTGCCCCGTAGCTGTACATTATAAAGACAAAGGTGATGACCCCGGCAAACTCCGTTTGGTCAATGATAGCTGGTTGGTCTGTGACGATAGTGGTTACAAATATCCCATTCGTGAGGGCATTCCGGTCATGCTTGTTGATGAAGGCGAAAAATGGAAAGATACTGCCGAAGCTGATTTGCCCATCCCCCCACCATCAGAGTAAACAAGGATATGTAGGGGTGTCGATGCCCCTACGCCTGCTTTGCCATATTCTACAAATCTGTCTCATCTACATATAAATTTATCTTATCTATCAGATTCAAGTTAGATATTATTTACTTTTCAGAAAAGCAATTGCCCTCATGCGAATGACCTCGTATAATCTACATCGTATAAAAAGCAAACCAACACGCTGTTATATTTATCACAGCGTGTTTTTTGAGTCTATCGTTGACATCCCTATCATGAGCAATTCGGCTCCAACCACTCGTTACCGCCACACAGCAATAACTGTGTTATGCCCGTCCGTCCTTTAGAAACGAATATATGGGATGTTTCCAGAAGCATAGTAACAGGAGCCAACTGTGATGACCGTTGACCCCAAATTTCAGGATATTCAATTTGAGCGAGCAGGTGTTCGCAATTCACTGAAACGCCTCAAAAGCCTTATTGAAGAGCTTGCCGTTGAACCCCTGAAACAACATCAAAATGAACTCAATGGTGACCTCGAAACCGTCGAGAAAATCGTCCATAAGCGTGTGGCTAATGTCATTACCTATTGGTGTGTCAACAAGCATGACCCAGTCAAGCCGACCAGCCAAGCCTTAATGAGCGACATTACCAATGCGCGACGCACCGATGTCACCCTCGAAAAATTCTATATCGAACAAGTGACAAATGCGCTACATATGCTGTCACCCGTTCTCCAGTTTAGCGTTCCCGACGAATACGCCGTTGATACCGATGAGCTTGAATATGCGCTATTAGAACTCGAAGAACAAATCGAAGCTGAGGGGTTGGGCGAAATCCGTCTATCCGACGAGCAAATCCCTGATGCACCGACCCAATCATCTTATGGTGCTGAATCTGAAAACATTTATGACGATATTATGTATGGTATCAAAATCGACAGCTATGACGATGACGACCCTTACTATGGTGACTATGACGATGAAGAAGAAGAACCCTTTGTACCACAGGTTCAGCCGATGGTCACAAAGTCTAGCATCACTGCGCCAGAACTTGACAACATCCGAAAACCAGAGCGAACCGCCAAACCAAAACCTGCTACGGTCGCCCCTATTGCTCCATCACAGCATAAGCCAAAGGACGAAGAAAAGCGTATTGTGGTAAAGTCAGATAAAGAGATTCAAGAAGTCCGGCAAGAAATCCAGATGAATATCCTTAGTGTTTCTGCGGAAGACGCATGGGGTATGATTTATAATTTGATGGGCTATCCGAGCGAATACATCCAAACCAAGATGTTACCGCGCTGGCAACAATATCCCGAAACCTTTGACAAAGACCGTCGCTTTCTCTATGACATGTTTGTCAAAACACTCCAGAACACATCAGGGTTACAGGTCATTGCAGGCAACTTCTTATTTGCCGATGGACGCATGACCATTGACCAACTCTGGAATTACTACTATTCCGATTTGTCCCAGAATGTCGCGCCACAACTTGCCGTCGCCCGATTAGAAAACAAAGCTAACGAGACCCGCTTCCAACGCTGGTGGAAAAGGCTCACAACGAACCTGAGTAACATCTCGCCCATTTGGTTATTAGCGATTGTCATTGCGCTGATTTTTGACGGACTAACAACCTACGTCTCGCTTGACCAAACACCGATGGATGGTGTGATGGTGATGATTTTCACGGTCTTGATTACGGCACTATTCCAGATTGCGGACATGTTGGTGATAAATTATCGTGAACGTGAATTTGAAGCTGATGCAATGATTGCCAAATATACCGCCAAACATGAGCAACTCGGTAGGCTCTTAGAGACACTTGACACATCTAGCGAGAGTTTTGTCAAATCCAGTATGGATAAATCACAGGCACAAGCCGACCTTAAAGCTGCTGAAGACAACCGTAAAATGGCACGACGCGGACGATTCTGGTCAGCGCGAATTGCCGACATCAATGTGATTGTTACAGCTTATGGATTTGCATTTATGTTCCTCAATGCAGAAGAACCGATGCAAGCTCTCTTTGAACAATTCGAGTTTATCTTCGTTCAGCAGACCTACGAGAATGTCAATGTGTGGGTATTTCTGATGGTCGGACTGGCAATAACTGTCTCGTTTGTTATCAACACCGCACAACGTACAGAAATCCTCGGTTGGACGATGAAGCGACTCAAAGAAGCAGCATAGATAAGACATTATGGAGTGGTTGTGTACCACTCCAAACATTGGCTATCTACTCAGATTCCTGAATAATTTCATGAACCTCAAGGTTTGGATGACCCAAGAATGCCTCGCGGGGTAATGTACCTGACTTTGCGTGACCTTCTTTAAATTCCTCAGAATTTGTCCATCCCTCAAATGCCTCCCGCGATTCCCACATCGTCATCACGATATAAGGGTCTTCGGCTTTGGTTGGACGCAACAGACGAAATGACACAAACCCCGGCATCCCATCGACAAGACTAGCGCGGTCTTGGAAGACTTGCTCAAATGCCTCTGCATGGTCTGGATGTACAGGTATGCGGTTGCTAGTTACAATCATAATTGTTCCTTCTATTACAGTTTATATTGATTTCTATTTCTACGTTACAGCAATTCACACAAATATTACAGGTGACTTTAACCTGTTTCCTACACTAGAATGTTATCCTAATTTAAACGATATGTGCACATACTGGAGTTTAAGACACATGCCCCAATATGATTTTCGCTGTAAGCAATGTAAAGAACGCTTTACGCTATTCTACAAAACCTATTCCGCCTATGATAACGCAACCCCTGAATGCCCCCACTGTGGACACACCGAATTATCCCGTTTGATTACGAGTGTGGCGATTAATAAACCGGGGCGTGATTATACAGCAATGTCATCAAACGAGATGTTATCTGTACTGGAATCCGGTGATTCACGTCAGGTCGGTGAAATGTTTGATCAGGTCGGTGGTGGTGACCCCGCACTTGGCGCACAGTATCATGAAACAACAAAAAAACTACTGGATGGTCAAGGTTTAGATAAAGTCGAAAGTGACCTCAAAAAATCACAGAAAGCTAACAATTCTACTGAAAAAGGTTAGATTTCTGTTGGACTTTATTACTGTCTGTTGGGGAATCTGACGAAATAACGTAAAATGACAGTATTACAATAAGTCTTTAGGGAATCGTAATATGACAACGAGCACACGCACCTTATATCGTCCAGTCGGTCTCCATGAGATGATACTCATTCTCGAAGCAGACCCACACGCATTCCCTCCTCGTAAAGCCGATCAACCCTATTTCTATCCTGTCTTGACTGAAGACTACGCTCATCAGATTGCACGGGATTGGAATACAACTGACAAAGCATCAGGTTATTCTGGTTTTGTAACACGCTTTGATGTTGCAGTTGATTATCTGGAACAGTTCGAGGAAAAGACTGTCGGTGAATCACACCATCAGGAATTATGGGTGCCAGCTGAACAATTAAGTGATTTCAATAAACAGATAGATGGTGATATTGTCGTTATAGCAACATATTATGGTGATGAATACGAAGGGGCACGCCACGAGTTCCGTGACTTTGCCGCTGATGGCATGTTCAAATTTTTGTATGAACTAGTACTCAAAAACAAGCATGACTTCCGTGCAGAGATGATGCTGAGCCGTCGCGCCATATATGTTAACTATCCGTATTGGATGACCCAAAGCTACGACGAGATTCCTGCTGACCGTCACAAAGTTTTCTTACAATATCTAGCAGACGCATGGGGTGAGCGTTTTCCAGATTGGCATTTGCCTGCTAGCGAAAAAGTAGATAGCCTCTAACGCTTCGATATAAATATAAGGGTTTCGTCATAATCATCCAGTGACCGTGGACGTGCATTGCGGTTCATCTTCTTGAGTGGCACGTGCACCAGTTTATCCACATGTAATCCTGCTATTTCTGCCTCTTGTGCCAGCATTTCCGCCACAGGTACACAATACAAAATCTCACGGGTACTGGCACGATAAAACGTACTCTGTCGCCCACTCACCAATACAATCTTGCCACCATCATTTAATCGGTCACCCATAGCAGAAAATGTCTGTCGCATATCAGCAAAATAACGCGCTGTCGGTTTCGCTTTCGTCTGACGTAGGCTGTCATTCTCCAACCAATCAACCAGATGTCGTACATCTTCTGTTGGCTGATACTCGACACCAATCCCGTCATCCATTGACCCAACAGCAGAATCAACCAGTGAATCAACGCTGTCCCCTGTCTCCATCCCCAACGCCAACAGAGACGGCATGCGCGCTTTGGCATAACTTTCACGCCCACTGGATGCAGGCAAATAGGGTGGCGAGGTCACAATCAAATCAACCGAACGCATACTATTCAGGTAGCGAGCATCACCTAACTGCACATGTGAGTCCGCCAGAGTCAATCCAAGTGTATCACGCAACCATTCCCATGCCACCAAACTATGCAGTTGTGTCCGTAGTGCGCGCATAAATAAAGGTTCGAGTGGCGTTTTCGATAACGTCAATGAGAACCGTCCCACTCCCGTACCCAAAAACCGAAACTTAATCCGGCGGGTAATCGCATCCGACAGCACAACTTTGACAATATCGCGCACCGACTCATCCACCTGCCACACAACAGAACGCAGTTGGTCAATTTCTGTGATAAGGTCTTGCCCCAGCTCAGGGGTCATTTTACGATTTTTCATCAGCCAATCAGGAAAGATGATGGGAGGTAAATTATCAAGTTGAGTGGATTGTTGCAAACCATCTTCTATAGACTCAACCACACTCGCCAATACACCTGCATGTGACGATAAAATAGCTAACTTTGCCTGTGAAATCATGACTGCAAGTGGGTCAAGGTCAGTGCCGATATTTTGTATTCCAAGTTGTGAAGCCTCTAGTAAGGTTGTACCACTCCCGCTAAAGGGGTCAAGTGCCGTTAACTCAGATATATCATGATTGCCAACTGAGATATTCAACATTGAGCGCGCCATACGCGGAAAAAATTTTGCCTTATAATAATGGATACCATGCGACAGTGGCGAAGTAGTTATTTGTGCTGACATCGCTTTTGTGACGATAGCTTGTGCTGTCTTATCTGCATTTCGTCGCAACAATCCATCAAGCAACAATGGCATTTCTCGTTGAACATGTTGTACTGAAGGTGCTTTGCGAGCGATAACTTCTGCAAATTCAAACAGTGCAAAATGTGGAATAGCTTCAATGTATAGCACATCGTTTTCCGAATCCCATGTTGTAGTTGTTTCGACAGTCAGCAACATAGCCCGTATCGTTGCTGTATCATCCGCAATGACATATATCCGCTGAACAAAACTGAGTCGCTTGATTAAAGTCGGCAACAACATCACATCAACATCAGCAAAATATCCTTGCTGACCATTCCGTACATATTCTGCCATCGACTGAAAATGAGGTGACTCCAAACTATCGACATCATCTACACGACCAATCAACGCTTCAAGCTCAAGGCGCGCCAATTGCAAGTCGCCATCCATCGTGATATTGCGACGTAGTTTAAACCAAAATTGTGTCATGAGATTAGAGTAGTGAAGCGTTGCTAGTGGACATTACAAATACCAATCGCGCAAGGCATCACGGACTTCGTCAATAATCATCTCCCATGTGTATTGCTCATCACGGGTGATGGTCAAGCAATCTTCCGTAATAATTAATTGACGAATCCCATCCACAGCAGTGAATAACATCTGTGCAACAGGAGACCCAACTTCACCTTCTTGCGGGGATTCATAGACCTCCTCGTCTTCATGTGTCAGCACTTGATTAATAAACAAATCTGCCACAGTTGGGTTATCTGTATATTCTACTTCCACAGTGACATATTCAGACATAAATTCGATTCCTAAACATTTAGACTTTTCAAACAAAGATTTGTAAATTAAAACTGACACACGTTATATTTCGTTATATTATATAGATAGATGACAGCTTAATCGGCTGTCGGACTTTCCTCAAATAAGGAAAGCAACCAAGACTGTTCTCCACCGTGAAGGGGTGCGTACAGCGAGAAAGGGCAGAGTGAAACTCTCGCCCTTTTTCTATTCCAGTCTTTCTGCCGCTGTTCGACCTTCATCAGTCAGCGTGACAATCAGCATATCCTTCGTTTCATACAGCGTATGAAATAATCCGCGTTCAACCAGCATGACAGCCTGTGGTGGAATCGCACCATCCATGACCATCCCGCCATTGTTATGTAAAGCCTTGAGCAGTATCCCCCGCTCAATCGGGTCAATGCGTGGTGATGGGCGGGTCGGTTGGGTGAAGTCAAATGCGCTCAGTTCCTCAATTTTGCCGAGGGCGCGGTCTGCCATATTTTCCAATTGCTTCAGATTATGTGTCCATTGGGGAGCAGCCTCTTTGCTGACCATGCCCCAATCGCCTTGCATCCCGTTCGATTCCGAGCTAATTTCCTTGAGCGTATCCAATGCTATTTTGAGTGCTGTTTTATAATAATTCTCTTCCATGATGTCGCCTTCCTGTTGGTATTACGCTCAGTATACAGCGTGATTTGCTTATCAATAATTTATTTTGGTGCAGGTTGTTGTTGCGTAATGCAATGAATGTTCCCGCCACCGAGCAAAATTTCCCGCGCTGGAATCGCAACAATCTGATGAGATGGGAACAATTCTGCCAATTTTTGCTGTGCAGGTACATCATACTCGTCGTCAAATTGTGGCATGATAATACCCCCATTGGCAATATAGAAGTTGATATATGACCCTGCCAAACGTTCCCCTTCAGGGCGTAAGAACGCAGTATCAACCACATCAAGCCCATCAGCTTCTTCTTCTGTCATAAACATCGGGTTCGGTTGATGAATCTTATGAACTTCTAGTTGTCGCCCCTGCGCGTCTGTCACGGACATAAGCCGTTCATAGGCTGATGCTGAGCGTTCGTACTGCGGGTCAGATTGGTCATCCGTCCATGTTAACGCAACCACCCCCGGACGAACAAAACAACACAGGTTATCAATGTGTCCATCGGTTTCATCTTCATAGACACCCTGCTCCAACCAGATGATTTTCTCGATACCGAGATAATCTTGTAACAGTGTTTCAACGTCGCTACGAGATAAATTCGGATTCCGGTTAGGGTTCAACTGGCACGATTCGGTCGTCAATAATGTCCCTTGCCCATCAGTATGAATTGAGCCACCCTCATTGACCAGAATCGAGCGATAGCGGTCAACTCGTTCCATATCACACATCTTAGATGCAACGAGGTCATCTTTGTCCCACGGGAAGTACATCATCTTGTCCAACCCACCCCACGCATTGAATGTCCAATCAACGCCACGCACATCACCAGCATCATTAATAACAAAGGTCGTGCCAGAATCGCGTATCCACGAGTCATTATTCGATAGTTCAACCACCCGCACCTGTGGCGGTAACACTGCCCGCGCATGTTCATATTGGTCGGGATTCACACCCATCGTCACAGGCTCAAACTGCGAAACTGCTGAGGCAACTTCAACAAATGCTTTCTGAGCAGGTTTCCCACCGTATCGCCATGTATCCGGTCGTTGGGGCCAGAGCATCCAGCAACCGCTATGGTGTTCCCATTCCGCAGGCATCCGAAAGCCATCCGCGCGCGGGGTTGAATTTAAAAGTTTTGCCATATGTGTTAAGCCATTTTCACAACAGATTGCAGGGCATCTTCAAAGATAGCAAGAGCCTCATCCATCTGTTCCTGTGTAATCGTCAATGGCGGAATAAAACGAATCACATTACCAAACGTGCCACAGGTCAAAATCAATAAGTTACGGTCAAGGCAGGCTTGCAGAACTTTTCCAGCAGTGTCTTTGTCCGCTTTGCCACCACTATCAGGGATGCTAAATTCAACGCCTGTCATCAGACCAAACCCGCGAATATCACCAATGTGCGGATATTTTTCCTGCAATCCACGCAACTTATCTTGCAGATATACACCCATCTTTTCCGCGTTTTCGGGAAGCTTTTCATCTTGCATGATTCTGACGGTTTCTAATGCCGCGACTGTCGCCAATGTATTGCCCCCGCCATATGTACCGCCATGTGTTCCCGGTTTCCACTTGTCCATCAGGTCAGCACGAGATGCAATCCCAGAAATCGGCATCCCACTACCGAGTCCTTTTGCCATCACAATAATATCCGGCACAATGTCGGCATGTTCATAACCCCAGAATTTACCGGTACGACCAAAACCCGATTGCACTTCATCAGCAATCAGCAGAATCCCGTGTTCATCACAGATACGACGCAATGCCTGCATGAACGCTGGCGGTGCTTCGATATAACCACCTTCACCCAACACAGGTTCGATAATCATGGCAGCGGTTTCTTCCGGTGAAGATTGACCGCGTAGGATAAAGTCAAGCTGATGCAAGCAGACCTTTGTCACAGCTTCAGTTGACATGTTCGAGCCATAAGCAAATGGGAAGGGTGCAACAAAAACACCTGATGGTAACGGTTGGTATTTGTAGCGATAGACATACTTCGAGGTCGTCATCGCCATTGTTTGAGCAGTACGCCCGTGAAAACTTCCCTGAAAGACAATGATATTCTTACGTCCAGTGGCATGACGCGCCAGCTTGACCGACGCTTCAACCGCTTCTGCGCCACTGTTAGAGAAGAAAAAACGGTCAATCTCCGGTGGGGTCACCTCATTAAGGGCTTCTGCCAATTCGACAGCACGCGGATTGATATAGATGTTCATTTGGGCAAACAACATTTTTTCAGCTTGTTCTTGGATAGCCTTCACAATACGAGGGTGACTATGCCCTGTATTGGTCACACCAATGCCACAGGTAAAGTCAACATATTTATTGCCATCAGCATCATACACATACAGTCCTTCACCACGTTCCGGTTGAATGTGTGTGAGGTGTGTCCAGACGGGAGAGAGTAAATCAACATTATGGGTCATTATCAGTAGCCTTTTCACAACAAAATCATTTGGGTCAATTATCGTCTGTCTGGCTTCAAATAACAACCAAAAAGAAGGTCACAATGACCTTCTCATCTGTTAATCAAATGTCAGTGTTTCGCCGTCACGAGGAATGAGCAAGCGGTCTTCGGGAATACCTTTTTCGTGAGCGTAAGTTCGCAGAGACGCACGGGTAATCGTACCGTGGTCAAGCGCATCCATATGGGTTGCGACAACAATTGCATTTTCTGCTTCTTTGCAGACAGCAACCGTTTGCTTGGCATCCATCACAATTGGGGCAGAATCACCGAGGACAGCCCCACTCGAATGTGTCACAATCACATCGGGTTGCACATCCTTGATAATGTCCTTTACCTCGTCGTACCAAATGGTATCACCCATCCAATACAAAGTCGGCTCATCATCACCTTCAAAGATAAAGCCAGACACTGTTCCCATGCGGTCTGCCCAGTCTTCAAGACCATGTTGCCCAGGAGTACGCCGAATCGTAATCCCTTCCCATTCCAGCATATCCCGCACCGGCTTCACATTGGTAAACCCCTGATCCATAATCGTCGCCACGTCCCCAGGTTCACAGAAGATGTGCATATCATCCGGTATCAGACGTTGTGCTTCTTGGTCAAAGTGGTCGCTGTGCAAATGTGACACAACCACCATTTCAATCCCTTTAATCACATCCGTCGCCAACATCGGCAACTCAACTGTCGGATTACGAGACTTACCTGCAAACGGGTCGTAAGCATGTTTATCTGCCAGATAGGGGTCTATCAAAAAAGTATGTCCCGCATACGTTATCCGCAGGGTTGCGTTGCGAATCAGCTGTATTTTCATCGTGTTGTCTCCTCACGGACGAACAATTAATATCCTGCAATCAGTCCATCCTTACGTGGTTCACTTCCCCCATATAATACACCTGTATCAGGGTCACGGCGAATGATTTGCCCTGCACCAAACATCCCCCGTCCACGACCAGAAACCGGGCGAACATTGTGCCCCATATTTGCAAGCTGTGCCATTGTCTTGACCGAAATCCCTTCCTCAAGTGCAATGATGCCATCGGGTTGCCCACCCATGACCATCCAGCGCGGACGATTGAGCGCAGCTTGTGGGTCAATATCATCATCAACCATCGCAGACATCACTTGGAAGTGCCCCTGCGGTTGCATATCCCCACCCATCACACCAAACGGCGCATACAGTTCACCATCTTTTAGTGCCATACCGGGGATAATAGTATGATACGGTCGTTTACCGCCTTGCAGTGCATTCGGATGATTGGGGTCGAGTACAAAGCCAGCACCACGATTTTGCAACATGATTCCTGTACCCTTTGCAACAATCGTACTGCCCCATCCATGAAACAGCGAATTGATGAACGAACAAGCGTTACCCTCGCCATCCACCACACATAGATAAATCGTATTAGAACTACCATCGGGGGTACCGAATGAAGGCGGTTGCATCGCTTTATCCGTCGATACCATCGCCCGCCGTTGACTAGCATAAGTATCACTGAGCAAGCCTTCCAGCGGGGCTGGATTAAACTCAGGGTCAGCCACATATTGGCGAATATCAGCAAAGGCAAGGCGCATCGCTTCTATCATCAGGTGCAAGCGTTCCGGCGAATCCCACGCATATTGTCCCAAATTCCATTCTTTGGCAATGTTCATCGCAATCAATGCCGCTAAACCCTGCCCGTTAGGGGGATGTTCCATGACCGTCACGCCATGATAATCAATACTGATTGCATCACCCCATGTCGATTTGCGATTCTTCAAGTCGTCGTGGGTCATGACACCACCCAGAGATTGAATCGTCTCGACAATTGCATCAGCGATTTTGCCTTCATAGAATGCGTCGGGACCACCTTCTGCTACAGCGCGGAATGTCTCTGCCAGTCCGGGGAGTTTGACAACTTGCCCAACCTTTGGTGGATTGCCATTGGGGAGATAGTCCTCTGTATTGACCCCGTTTGCCAACGTCTGTCCACTATTTTCCCATGCAGCCCCAAACGCAGGGGATACACCATACCCCTCACTGGCATAATGAATTGCATGAGGCAAAACATCTTTTAATGTCATCGTACCAAATTTTTCTAGCAAGTCGTACCATGCCTGCGCTGCCCCCGGCACGGTCACCGCATGAACTGACCGCAACGGAATCTCATCCGTAATACCCTCTTTCGCAAGATGCTCAATCGAAGCGGCTTGTGGTGCGCGACCACTACCATTGAGTGCAGTTACCTTCTTCGTCTTGGCATCATAATAGAGCACAAACACATCCCCCCCGATACCTGTTGACGCAGGAGCAACCACGTTCATCACTGCGCCTGCTGCAACCGCTGCATCCGCCGCATTACCACCTTGCTTCAACACATCCAAACCAGCTTGTGCCGCCAGAGGATTACTCGCGCCGACCATACCACGACGCGCCACCACCATCGACCGCCGTGAATCAAAGTCAAATGACATCTGTTTCATATTTATTTTTCCTTTGAAAGAAATCTATCAACGTGGAGAAGTGTAACGCGGATTGATGAGAGAAAGTTAAGTGGTTAGGTGTTCGTCGATAAATTTAATCAGCTCATCGGATGTTGTGTTCCGGCGTAGTTGACGCAACAACGGATACCTATCTTGCTCACCTGCAAAGATAGCAATCCGTGCCACCATAAACTGCTCGTCTTCATCATCGGATGTGAGATAAGGTTGCAACGCTTGCTCATAGACAGACCAGTCGATATGTTTACGCATATTTTTAAGGATATGCAAAACCGTAAAACTAGGACGACTTTCGGAATCCCCTTCGTGCAGACTATCTCGTTTTGAATATGACATAAATACAGGCATCGCAGACAAGTCGGTCATCCCTTGCAATGCACCCAATGCAAACCGTGAACTCTGAATAGCAGGCTTAGAATCATCAGCATTTAACAACAAATCCAAAAGTGGTTGCCAATCATCTGGTTTATTGCCAAATTTCAAAACTTGTGCCCGCACAGCCTTTGCCACCTGCCAGACATACGCCGTTGTCATCTCAGATAATTTCGCCATGAGCTTCGGCATCATCGCTGGCATATTACGTTTTTCCAGCGCATAAATGACCTGCATCATCACTTTCGTTTTGTCATCCAACGCCCGCTGCGCAATCTCGATTATGCGCTCGTCCTCTACCTGACTTTTCAACAACGCACTAACTGTCCGTGTCCGTATATCAACCGAGTCTTCCTCATAAAATGCTTGATACAAATCCAGCAATGCCACATCGTTATCCAGCTTGCCAAGTTGCTCAATTGATCTGAGCCGAACTCGCTCATTGGCATCATTTTTTGCCAGCGCAACAAATGTATCCCGATACCGTTCGACCTGTCGTCCAAGTGTTATGATTGCCTGATTACGTGCATCATAGTCCTCTTCCGTAGTGAGTACAGCGAGTGCTTCCTCTGCTATGCTGTTATCTCCTAATTCAAGCAATGTCCGTTTGATTCGATTCCGTAATCGTAAATTATCCCGTTCGGTGCGTTTTTCTTCTAATTTGAGTTGAAACTTCAGCAATTCAATAATTTCCGGTTTATATACGTCCGGTATAGCATCGCAAATTTCCAAAGCCCATGACTGCGTTTTCATATCATGATGACGCAATATCCGTTTCATCGCCGGAACAAGGTCTTCTCCAAGTGCTCGTATCCGTATGCGAACATCGTTTTTTCTCTCATATTCGACTTTAAAACGTGCATACCCCCCCATGATATTCATGTTCTGAACCTCTTGAAACATATCCAGCAACATATCATTCGACCCAATAGACATTATAGGTGAGGGGGAGGGTTTGACAGGCGTGGGTTTCGCTTCTAGCTGAGCTATAATTTCCTTGATACGTGCCATCAATAGTTGGTTATCACGTTGCATTCGACGTTCCTCTAGCAGAAGTTGTTTGCGTAATAATTCAAGTGCCTGTTGTTCATACGCCATCGGCACATGTTGCATCAACTCAACTGTCCACAATTGAATCTGAAGGTCTTTATCTCGCAAGCAACGCTTCAATGCAGATAACATACCAGCACCCTGCATCAGCAACACATCACGCGCCTCTGACAAGAGTGCCTTTTCATCGTCTGTATCTAAGTTATTCCGTAGTAGCTCAAGTAAATTATTTGACATAGTCTGAAAGTGGGCAGAGAAAATCTACCCACCCGTATATCACTTTAAACCAGATGTTTGTTTAGTTGGGCGTTTGAAGATATAACTCTCACCATCATAAGCAACCAACTCAAAGCCGGCTTTGCCCAATTCATTCAGGACTACATGGAGTGGTTCATCTTTCCATTGCCCTTGTTTTTCGCCATTAGCACGATACTGAATACCATATGAGTTAATCACACCCACCTGTACATATTCCCATCTTGGCATAACTCATTCTCCTAATTCATCATGATTGCTATCATTTTAATATAGGTTGCAAGAATTAGAAAATCAGCGACAGGTTATTTTTCACCAAACTGCCCGACAGACCAGTATTCATATTCCATATGTTGTGCGGTCTTATCCGCAAAGTCTTTGCCCAACAGACGGCTAACCGTATGTAATGCCATATCAATACCAGCTGATACCCCTGCCGATGTGATGATTTTGCCATTATCGACCCAGCGTTCACCCGGACGTGCATCTAATGTTGGTTCAGCCTCGGTTAATAAATCAAAGGCAGTGTGATACGTTGTCGCCGACTGATTAGCTAGGAGTCCCGTCTTTGCGACAACAAGTGAGCCAGTGCAAACTGTCAGCAAATGTTCCACATCATCATACTGAGATTGTATCCATGCACGGACATTTTCATTGTGCATCAGAGTGCGTGTGCCCAAACCACCGGGGATTAACAACAAGTCCGGTTGTGGTAGATTTTCCATACTGTAATCCACATCAACCTTGAGTCCATTCCGTGCGACAACGCGCTCACCGTCTTCGCTGACCAGATATACATTAAACGGTTGTGACCCATCGTCATAACGCGCCACCGCAAACACCTCAAACGGTCCGGCAAAGTCCAAAACTTCAACATCATCAAACATAAAAATAGCGACATTCCATTGTTTCTGTGTCATGGTTTAATCTCCTGAAAGTGTAATTAAGCGTATTTCTTTACGAGGCAGAAAAAAGCGACCATTACTTTCATGCCAATCATGGTCGGACATTAGCTTGAGAATAGGCTCGGCATCACCCACCAGTCCAACATGTGCAGTTGTGCCAGCAGAAATCGTATCGAGTGGTTCGCCTTCAACGAGAATATTTTCAACTATCAGTTGAACCACAATAGCACTTAACTTTTTAGGATTGTGCTTCTTTTTCTTCGGTGACTGATAAACTGCCAGCGTGTTAAAACTATCACCGACTGTCAAAGCCTTCCCCACAGAGCCTGCGACAAATAAGATGCCCTCCTGCGGTTCAACAATATCTAATATCAAATCCATACAAATCCTCAATATAGCTTATCTTAAGAAGACTATCAGCAAGTCTTTGTGTTTTCCAGTCAAAGTAAGCGTATAATTAAGATGTTGAGTTGGTTCGATTTGTGTATGAAATACCAGCAGGATATTCCGCCTGCTAAGCAAACATTGAATCAACCATTAGAATAAAACCAGTGTAAAGTATATTTTCGAGTCACTATGTCCGACAAAGAATCTAACATACGCGACACCTTAAGTATTGATTGGGACTCTATCTGGCAATCCTTAGATTGGGATGATGCCGATCGTCAACAGCAAGCCATCAAAGAACGTCTGCATCAACGCGCCCAACAATATGCCAAACCATCAAAACAACATCAAGATGCCTACCAATCAGGTCAAGATAACACCTATCAACTGCTGACATTCGACCTCGGCGCAGAACGTTATGGCATTGATGTAACAGTGGTCACAAGTGTACGGTCTACATCAAAGCTAACCCGTGTGCCAAGTGCGCCCCCGTTCTATCGTGGTGTCGTCAATGTGCGCGGTCAGATTATCACCGTGCTTGACCTGCGTATCTTATTATCATTAGGGATGGATACCAGCAAAATCCCACCTGAACTGATTGTAGTGAAGTATAATAAACTTGAACTTGCTATCTTAGCTGACCATGTATCCGATGTAGAACGGATTCCGGTCGAAGCAGTTGAACCGATAGAAATGACTTATGCGCGGGGTGTGACACTCGGTCGCCTCGTTGTTTTAGATACCATGCAATTATTTACCGACGAACGTTTGTTTCTCGGCGGAGTAGATAACGTATGACCCAGCAAACTAACACATCTAAACGGATTGTCGCCCAACTCTCCAACGGCATTGTCCTATCAATAGCAGTCGCAGCCGCTGTTCCCGTGCTGATACTCGCCCTAATATTGATGAATGACCCCAGTATTGGTGGCACGATTTTACTTGCCCCTGTGATTGCTTTTGTCGCTGGCGCAGCATTTGGCGTTTATGTCTATAATTCCAGCTTCCGCCAACTCGAACAAACCCTCGGCGATTACATTGACGCACTTGACCGTGTAGCCGAAGGTGACCTGACACAACGATTAACGATACCAAACATGAATGCAGAATCCGTTGATGGGCGTATGATGATGCACCTCGGTAATGTCATCAATCGTACCCTCGACCAGCTTGAGTCTATCGTCAAAGAGATTAATATGGCGATGCTCCGGCTCGAAGCCGATACCGAAGCTATCCTTGATGCAACCTCACGGCAAATTACGATGGCAAATGAGCAGGATGCCGTCGTGACAGAAACCACCGCCACTGTGAACGAAGTCCGCGCTACCGTTACCGAAACGGCAGAACGCGCCCAGAGTGTTGCCGAAACCGCGCAGACCTCAGTTGATATTTCCAAATCCGGTAACGAAGCCGTGAACGAAACCATTGCAGGCATGGAGATTATCCGCCGTCGTGTAGAAGACATCGCTGATAACATCCTTGTGCTATCTGAACACACTCAGCAAATCGGGGAAATTATCGCCACCGTGAACAACCTCGCTGACCAATCGCGCATGTTGGCACTCAACGCTTCCGTCGAAGCCGCCCGTGCCGGAGAAGAAGGTAAAGGTTTTGCCGTCGTCGCAATGGAAGTCCGCAATTTAGCAGACCAGAATCGTGATGCCACTGTGCAAGTCCGTGAGATTTTGGGTGAAATTCAACGCTCGACAAACTCTGCTGTGATGGTGACAGAAGAAGGTAGCAAGGGAGTTGATAGTGGACAGCAACAGGTCAACGCAGCCGGAGAGTCCATCAAGGAATTATCCAAAGCGATTGAAGATGCTGCCCTCGCCGCCATGCAAATCGCAGCCTCCACCCGTCAGCAGACCATCGGTATGGATCAACTGACCAACGCTATGCGAACCATTAAACACGCCACCACCGAGACCGTCAGCAGTACCATGCAAGTCGAAGCCAGTGTGCAACGTCTGCGCGATGCCGCCAACCGCGTCAACGATGTTCTGTCAGACTTAAAGTTTGACAAAGTCGAAGAGTAAAGTATTAGGAAAATTCGATGGCAGATAACGACCTGCTTAACATATTTTGGGAAGAAGTCAGCGAGTATCTCGGTTCTTTGAATGAGGGATTACTTCAAGTTGAGATGATGGATGGCGATGAACAGCGCGCCCTCCTCACCGAAATGAATCGTTATGCTCATAGTATGAAGGGTGCAGCACGCGCCGTTGGCATGGGCTTCATTGAACGCACCGCACATTACATGGAAGAATTGTTCAATGCCACACTTGAAGGCACAATGTCACTGACCCCTGAAGTTGCTGATAGTATCTATGATGGACTTGACCTGATACAGAATGTGGTTGATGGTGTCGAAAACAATGAAGAAGTCGTCAAAGAGGTACTAGCCAATCTCGAAAAAAATGTTGATGGTATCAATAATGGTGACACGCCCGCTGATGCCGATACAATAACAAAACAAGAAAAGCTCAACGCGCTCCTCGATGAAAAAATCAAAACTGCCACAGGTGAATTTCCTGTTCTTAATGTCGAAACACCACCTGAGCCACCAACACCACCCAAACGCGAAACAGAAACAGTGCGCCCCGTCGAAACACCCGCTGTTAAAAAAGAGCGCACCTCAACTGGTACACTTGAAATTGGGGATGTCATGCCAACAATGGCAATGCGCCCTGCCGAAGAATCGATTCGTGTGACAGTCAGCAAGCTGGATACACTCATGGCACAGACCAGTGAGCTTGTCGTCACCAAGATGCAAGGCGAAGAACGTACCAAAAATGTCACCGAGATGATACAAAAGTTGACCCGTTGGCAACGCGAATGGCGCAGTGTCCGCGCTGCATATATTCGCCTAGCGCGTCGCATGCAAGATAGCGAACAGCCCGACCCCGAACTCACGACAATTTTCAAATTCTTAGAATCCAATCAACGCTATCTGGCAGAGACCAACCGTGAAGTTGCTCAGCTCAAACAAGTTCTGACACAAGATAATATGCAACTCAGCGCATTGGCAGACCAGCTACAAGATGATATGTCCCGCCTGCGGATGATGCCCTTCGAGACAATTGTCGGTGCATTCCAGCGGATGGTGCGTGACATTGCCCGTGATATGGGTAAACAAATTCGTCTGTCTATACACGGGTCAGGGGTCGAAATCGACAAAACGGTACTCGATGCCCTCAAAGACCCACTGATGCACTTACTACGGAATGCTGTAGACCACGGATTAGAATTGCCGGAAGAACGCGAAGACATGGGCAAAGACCCAACTGGAACAATCGGCATTGATGTTGAACAACGTGGTAGTGAAATCCTCATCAGCATCAGTGATGATGGGCGTGGACTTGACCACAACCGCATCCGTATGAAAGCAGTTGAGAAAAATATCGTCAACACCAAAGAAGCCAACACAATGACCGATGAGGAAGTAGAAAACCTAATCTTTCACTCCGGCTTCAGCACCAATGATGATGTCAATGCCATCAGCGGACGTGGACTCGGCATGGACATTGTCCGTGACCGCATCGAAAGTCTGCGTGGGCGCGTTTCTGTCAGCAGTCAATATCGTATAGGAACAACTTTTACACTCAGTGTGCCCGTATCACTCACCCGTATTCGCTGTATTATCTTGACTATTGGCGAAGAAAATTATGCCATTCCATCGATTATGGTCACACGCATGACAACTTATCTGCGTGATGATGTCTTCACAGCTGAGGGCAAGGATATGGTCACGATTAATGACCAACCGATGCCTCTTGTGTCGATGGGGGCAATCCTCGATATTCCAGTCGGCTATGAGGGCGAACGCGATGAGTTCCCGATGGTTGCGCTCCAATCCGCTGACCGAACCGTTGCCTTTGAAATTGATGACCTCAGCAGTGAGATGGAACTGGTACTCAAACCACTTGGACAAGAATTACAGACTGTGCCATTTGTATCTGGTGCTGCCCTATTAGGTACAGGTGAAGTCATTATTGTATTAGATGCCAATGACCTCATTCGGAAAGCAACCGGAGTCCAATTATCACGTCGTCGCCGTGTTGCCATCACCCGTCCCGCTGTGCCAGAAGTCCGCCGGATTCGTGTACTCGTCGCGGACGATTCTATCACCACCCGCACGCTAGAAAAGAACATCCTAGAAACGGCTGGCTTTGAAGTTAATGTGGCAATGGATGGACTAGAAGCATGGCAAATGCTCACTGAAATTGAAGTTGACCTTGTGATTAGTGACGTGGAAATGCCTAACTTGACTGGACTTGAGTTGGCTGCGCGGATTAAAAACAACACGCATACCAATCATCTGCCCGTAATTTTGCTAACATCACTCGGCAAACCCGAACAACGTGAAGCGGGTATGCGCGCTGGTGCAGATGCTTATCTCGTCAAATCACAATTTGACCAGAAAGCCTTACTCGAAACCATTCAATCTGTCCTATAAACAAAATGGGAGCAACAATGAAGCCAAATTTACTGCTTGTAGTAATAGCCTGTTTCTTAGGATGGGGTATATCAACCCAAACCTATGCACAGGATGAATGTCCCGATGCTCCCCTACCTCAATTGGTCATTGGACAACAAGGCAATGTCACACCGGGTCCACCCAACAATGTCCGCGATATGCCCTCGCGTGATGGCGTGTTAGTTGGGGAAATCCCCGGTGGTGATGTATTTATCGTACTCGACGGTCCCGTCTGCGATGGTGAACTCTATTGGTGGCAGGTCGATTATAATGGCATGATAGGTTGGACGGCAGAAGGCAAAAGTGGTGCATATTGGGTCGTCCCGATTGCCAGCACACCAACACCAACAGCCACGCTGACACCCACTGCGACACCGACTGCTACTGCGACCCCAATACCCGTTAATCTGGAGAAAATACAAGAAGCCTCACCAACAACCGCAAGAAATCCTCTGCACATCAGCTATAGTCCGGATGGCGAGATGATCTCGTTGACATTTATCAATAGTTTTCAAGTTTTGGATGCAACAACACTCGACATCATCATGGACATCAATATCGAAGACATCAGTGAAGACAGTCACTGGGCATTCTGGGCAAGTTGGTATCCAAATAGTCAAAAACTTGCTGTCACAGTTGGGGATCGTTTCCGTGTCTATAGCGTACCCGATGGGGATATTCTGTGGGAAAAAGTCATGCCACATTACTATCTCTTTGTTGATCGAGAGGGTAATGAAGAATTACGTCCAGAGACATTACGTGCATTAGAATTTACGCCAGACGGGCAACAACTCGTCACAGTTGGCGAAGATGGCATTTTAAGAGTGTGGGATTACGGTGAAGATGAGCCGATCGTAGCCTATAATCACCGCAATGTAGAACCCAAGAACCGCACCCGTGATGAAGTTGATATACAGCATTTAGATGTTACCAATGATGGTGAGCGCGTTGTCTTTTCATTTACTGATGGTGAGGTCATCCACTGGAATCTACGATTGCGCGGTCCACTAATGCCACCAACACGTTACCAACAAGGTGAGTATGGGCATTCGTTCATGCGAGTGACATTTTCACCAGATGGTCGCTATATCTATTACCACGATTGGACACCAGACTTGTATATCTGGGATACAGAATCGAACGCAGTGACGATCCAAACCTTACCTAATGGCTGGATTGATGATATCGCATTTCATCCTGAAAATGACTGGATGATTCTTACTGTCCGCCGGAGTGGTGATGTCCCGTGGTTAATAGTTAAAGACATAGAGACATTTGAAACACGGTCACAATATCGTTTTGAAGCATTACTACGACCTATCGCTGTCAGTCCAAACGGAGAAAACATAATCATCACCGAACGTTCAGAACGTATCACACGTTGGAAAATCAATGGGTAGCAACATCATGCAAACCGAATTAAAACCAATTATCCTATGTCATTTAAACACTTTCGTACTATGATTAACGTTAGAAAGCTGTAATGGACAAACACATGAGCAATCCAGTGCGTGTTTTACTCGCAGATGATAGTGCGACAATTCGTCACTATCTCAAAGCCATCATCTCCGATACATCCAATATGGTTGTCATCGGCGAAGCAAAAGATGGTGAAGATGCTATTGACCTTGTCTACAAACTCAAGCCGGATGTGGTGTCAATGGACATCAATATGCCGAAAGTTGATGGATTGGAAGCGACACGTCGTATTATGGCAGACATTCCAACACCTGTTGTGGTTGTTAGTGGATTAGTCGAATCCGATGTCGAATTGTCCATGAAAGCATTGGAAGCAGGTGCGCTCGCTGTAGTAGAAAAGCCACCCGACCGAAATAGTCCAGAGTTTGAAGCCAAGCGAAAACAACTGGTGAACACAATGCGGGCAATGGCTGGAGTTACTGTCGTATCACGCAAAAGCACAAATCCACGCCGGCCCAACATACAACTCAGTCAGGAATTTAGTCCAATTACAGGGCGACTAGCCAAGCCAGAAATCATCGGATTGGGTGCTAGCACAGGTGGACCGAGTGCAGTTCATCGGGTTTTACGAGAGTTCCCCGAAGATACACCCGTTCCTATTGTCGTCGTACAACACATGCCCCATGAGTTTTTGCAGGGGATGGCACGCTGGTTACAACGGTCTACTCGTCTCAAAATTAAGATTGCCGAATCCAGTGACTACCTGATGCCAGGCTGGGTATATATCTCACCGGGCACAGCCCATATGACAGTCCGTCGGCAAAACGAAAAATTGTTGGTACGCTTGATAAAAGATAGGGGTAACCCACAATATCAACCATCTATCAATATGTTGTTCAATTCATTGGCAACAACCTGTGCTAGTAATGGAATTGGCGTTATATTGACAGGCATGGGTGATGATGGCGCAAGTGGATTATTGGCAATGAAGCAAGCAGGTGCAAAAACATTCGCGCAAGACGAAAAATCGTCCACTGTGTATGGTATGCCCAACGCAGCAGTATTATGTGGTGCGGTCGATTCTGTATTACCATTAACGAGTTTAGCACCTGAAATACTAAAAATGTTATAATGTAAAAGAATCAACATTTCATAACTGTTATTTCGCACTCAGAAATCATTTAGTTACCCGTAAGGGACAGAGGGCAACATGGCATTAGAAGTTCTGCTGGTCGAAGATAGTAAGACACAGGCACAGCAAATTAAAGAAACACTCGAAAGCGTTGGACTCCGTGTTCGTATCGCCTATGATGGACCGGATGGCTTACGTGATGCAATCTCCAATCCACCCGCACTGGTCGTCTTGGATGTCAAGCTACCCAGTATGGATGGGTTTCAGGTCTGCCGTCGCCTCAAACGCAATCCGGCAACACAGGATATTCCTGTGGTGATGTTAACAGAAAAAGCAGGACCGAAAGCAACAATGTCCGGTTTGCGGTCCGGTGCCGACGACTATATTCCAAAAGATATTTTTGCATCCGAGCATCTGATTGATACATTACACGAACTCGGTATTCTAGAAGATTAAAGCAGAACCTCGCAAGGATTGGAGTCGGTTTATTCATGGCTGATGTAGGACCCTATAAAGTACGCCCACCTGTTATGTCAGTACGGGTGGAAGATGCGATGGACATTATGATTGTCCGCGATACAACACGGCGCGCCTCGTCGTTAATTGGCTTTACCCCCGCCCATCGTGCCCAACTATCCAGTGCTGCCGCGACACTTGCAGAGCTGGTCTTAAAAACGGGTGAGGCACATACAATCCATTTAAACGGTATTGTTGAGGGTAGTAAATCTGGTTTACAAATCTCATCAGAAACCCCGTGGTTAGCAGGTGTATCAGCAAATAATGTGTTGATTGCACTAAAATCTAAGATGGGCGATCTAGTTGATGAAATTATATTGGATGATGGTGAACCACCAACCATCTTGATGGTGATGTGGCTAAGCGATACGGATACCCATAGTCGATGAGTGATAAAGTATTTGACCAAGTTCCCATTTTGACATTTACATTGGGCGGTGAACGCTATGCGTTACAGATAGACTATGTGGTCGAAGTGGCTGCAATTGTTGAATATTCGACAGTTGCCGATGCAGAGCCAGCTCTACTCGGCATTATTAATCGACATGGGCAAGTCATGCCACTGATTGATTTACGGATTGTCTTCCAATGTGAAGTCTCGCCTATCAATACCAATGTACTATTTATTGTATCGCAATATGAACAAACACTGGTTGGGCTAGTCGTAGATGCCGTAAATCAAGTAGAATATATTGAGCAAGGTGATTTGCGTGTTGCTCCCGGTGGCGGACGCTGGATTGAACAAGTTGCGAGCTATAAAGACGATTTGATTCAACTTATCAGCCTACCTGCAATTATTGAGCATCTACTGCCAGAGACCATCACCCGGCAAAAGATTGAGGATAGTTAAGCATGGCAAGTGACGGACAAAAAGAACGGATTTTGGTCGTAGCAAAAGATGAAGATTTGCGCGAGATGCTTGTGGATACATTGGAGCAAGCAGGTGGTTACTCTATGGTACAATCCAGTACCTTTGAAGAAGCCCTCAGCGAAATCCTCTTGACCGACTTCGACCTAATCATTACAGAAGCCGAATTGCCTGACCTAAGTGGTATGGATTTGCTTGCCGTTGTTGGTGGATTGCGCCCCGGAGCGCGTGTAATTGTCATTGATGACGACCTATCGGCAAAGAGTGCTGTTGCTGTATTCCGCCTCGGCGCAGTAGACTATTTGTACAAACCGCTCAACCTGTCTTTTGTCCTGATGCAAATCGAACGCCAACTTGAAATCCGACGGGGTGAAGATATCACACCGAAAGTTGATGAAAAACCCAAGACTGTTCCTGTTAGCCGAGACCGAGCCAAACGCCTTGACCCGCGCACACGGTCAGCCGCACTACGCCTCAGCCGTAACCAATTCAAAAATATCAACGCAGCATTAAACCGCTTACTCAGTCATGTACGGGCAGGTTTTGTTGGTCTTGTCGATTCTGATGGGAACATGGTCAGCGCAGCAGGCACACTCGACGACTTTGATTTGCAACTGCTCACACAAGCACTCAGCATCGACCACAGCGCACAACGGTCACTCGCGGACATTCTGTCAGAAACCAAATTCCACTCGACCTATTTTGAAGGCAACGAGATGGGTGTCTATATCATCGAGTTCGGTCAACCGTACACCGTCACCCTTGCAGTTATCTGTCATACCGATATTAAACCCGGTATGGTGTGGCTCTATAGCAAGCGTACCGCCGCCGTCATTGACGAAATTTTAAAGACAATTCCACCTGTACGGTCTTTGCCCAAACTCTCTTAAAACTGACGCACATCAACTCAATAGTAATTACTTTATTAGTCATCACCAAACATATCCGCTTCAGCCATAGCATCCGTACTACCAATTTCCTTGAGAGCTTCGACAGCAATATCACAAATCCGCTTAGGCATGCCCGACCACATAACAGGGGGCATCTCCGTATCATTCAACAAATCAACCAATGCACTCACTGCCCGACGGTCACCAATCTGACCCAATGCCCGCGCTGCACGTCCCCTTACAGATGGATTTGGATCATCTAACATATCCATCAATGGCAACAACGCCCGTGCATCACCAATATCACCCAGCGCATCAACCGCCCCATCTCGTAAACTGCGCTCATTATCATAAAGTACCTGTAACAACGCTGGCACTGCATGTTCATCCTTAAGGTGTCCCAGCGAAAATGCCGCACTTGACCGTACCAGCACGTTTTCGTTTGTGTCTTTTAGGATGTTGAGCAATATATCGAGAGAATCCTCATGCTCCAATTGCCCCAGCGCATAGGTTGCACTCATGCGATGGTCTACATTTGCGGTCGAACTCATGACAATATCGCGCAACAAATCGAAGGCTTGCGCATCGCCCATTTTACCGACAGCCCAAATTAGCCCTGCCTTGATGTCATCCGCAGTGGATTCCTGCCCTAGTAAATCAAGCATTGGTTTTAGGGCGCGGTGGTCATCAATCATGCCAAGTGTATGTGCCGGGTTAGTCGCCACGATATTGAGGGCATATTCCTTCGGGTCATCCAGATGGTCAATCGAATACTGATACGCAAAATAATCCCGTACCAGCAAATGAATAAACCGCACTCGCGTCCCACTCCCACGCAAGATATGCAATTGATTTGCCATCTCAATAAATTCAGATGCCTGTTCCTTACCGACAACCTGCTCAAAATACCATGTCGAAAGGATATTCTTCGTCCCCGCCATCTTACCTGCATCCCACATTGCCACTTTGCCAATGACATCATAAAGTTGATGCAAATCAAAAGGTAAACGAATATTGGGTTTACGAGCTTCGTGTTGATAACGACGTTGAACATACGTTGTAAAAATCATGTCACGCAGGTCGCCACTATTCAAGTCTTTCAGCTGACGTGCCTGTTCACCAAGCCCTGCATACGCATAAGTAAATAAGCTCAATAAGAGGGGATTCCGTGCCATTTCGCGCAGTTCATCGTCTTGTCGCAATGCCAGCCACAAATCCGGCAAATGCTGTAAATATTGCCGTATCTGTTCATCTGTCAGCGGACGCAACACAACCGATCCACTCAGCGGAATCTTCTTACCAATTTCTTCATAATCCAACACACGACAACTCAGCAATACCTGATTGTTATCCGGCAACATTTCGATAAAGCGGAGGCGCGGGTCAAAGCGTTTATGGGTCATCGGGTCGTCGCGTTCACCGCCCAATTCATCGAGGCCATCCAGCAGTAGCATTAACTGCCCATTATCTATCAACTGCTCAATATCATCCTTCAGCACCGGAACAATCTGTCCCAACCACTCTTTGAACTCCTGTCGTTTCTCCATATTCCATGTGGCAACAGGCGCAAGAATTGGTAGAGGTTGTGTCGGGTCTAGCAAACGACGGTCAATTGCAGTCCGCGCCATCGCCATCAGCGTGACAGTCTTGCCTGCCCCAGGGTCACCCAAGAGCAACAAACGCCCATCATGCGCGTCGAACGCATCTTCAAATGCCGAGTAGACTTTGCCATCTTCATCTTCAGGATTCTCATCACTAATCCCTGCCATATCAAAAAATGCCATCGGTAATGCCCCAGCCCCGACACGCTGTTGTTCTGCTACTGCTGATGGGTTATTCGTTGCCTCAAGGTTGACAATCTGTGTCCCCGGAACAGCCGAAATCACTGCGCGATTCAGATAATTATCAATAGATTGTCGCAGTGCATTCAGATAACTGCGATAGGGGTCATCCGGAATAACGGTTTGCATCTGAGTCAGTGGGGTCTCTCCGGTTGGCGTTGCGCCAGTAGGCTCATTCGAGGAGGAGGATATTGATTTTGGCTGAGCAGTCATTTGCCCTACACGCGATAGAATCTGACGAAAATCATTTGCCATTGCTAGCACATCAGTATAGCGGTCAGACGGTTCTTTTGCAGTCGCCCGTTGAATCACCGAATCAAACGCAATCGGCACAGATTCATTTTTAGATTGGATAGATGGCAACGGTTCAGAAATATGGCGCACCATCATTTGTGCAACAGTTGACCCTTTGAAAGGATGAATACCTGCAAGCAATTCCCACAGCATCATACCCATTGCATACATATCAGAATGTGGCGTGACATCTTGCCCTTTGAGTTGTTCCGGTGAAATATAAGCAGGCGTTCCCATAATATTGCCAGCTTGTGTCATTTGTGCGTTGCTATCTTTACGCTTGGCAATCCCAAAATCTGTCAGATACGCATTCCCTCGTTCATCCAACAAAATGTTTGCAGGCTTTAAATCACGATGAATGACGTTGTTACCATGTGCCACCGATAACGCATCACATAATTGATTAAGCAAGCGAGATACATCGTCAATCGGCATTGCCCCACGCTGTTTGAGATAATCGTGCAGGCTTCCACCTGTCACATAACGCATAACAAAATATGCACCCTCATCATCCCGCCAATAATCAAAAAGTGGCAGAATATGTGGATGCTGTAATTGCGCGACGACTTGTGCTTCAATTTCAAATCGCTTTGCAAAATCTGGCTGATTCGCAAATTCTGGCAGAATAACCTTCATCGCCACATGACGATTGACTGTCTGTTGATAAGCGAGGTAGACAGCTCCCCAACCGCCTTTGCCGATGAGCTTCTCAATTTTATATCCACGTATTGTCTTGCCTAATAAAGACTGCAAATCCGACATACAAGCATCATCCCTACAATAACCACTTACTAACCAAGTTTAGCCTATTTTCTATTCTTTCGCAGTTTTTGGTTCAGGAGATTTTCAGTGACCTGCATATCCTCACTTTCTCGTCAGGCAAGAATAAGATACAGTGAGGTAAATATGTAAAAGAATCAAAGGACACAATAATCCACTATGGTCAAAGTAGCACATGGTAGTGACAATGTTTTTAACATCAGCAAACCCAATGCCTATCGCTGTCAGATATTTCATTATCATCGTAAATTATCACGCCTTTACCTCAGTGTCTATCAGGGGCAGAAGAATATACCTGCGTTCTATCTATTGTTTTCTGATGTTGGATATATCGAAGCACCCATGAGTTGGCTCGGTGCGAATTTCAGCATTGCAGAAAAAGATGATTGTATTGACCTGATGTTAGCGACAGGTCTCGTCGGTGAAGCCATTCGTCAATTCCCTGATGCCTATGCCTCCGTGACCGATTATGCCAAGCTCTATCATGTCACCACACCTCATCAGCCAATTCGTATCATTGCCAGCAGTGGCGCGATGCTACAGTCCGTTCCCGAAGATATTTTGGGATAATTACAATCTTGAAACTATTCCCACCTTAGTCCTAATTCGATTGAGTAAATGCCTCATTTCCTGTACACTAAAATTACGATATATTTCAATGGATAACAATGATGAGCAATCGTGTTGGGCAAATTATCAATGGTTATACTTTTAAAGAATTTCTCGGCTCTGGTGGGCAAAGTGAAGTTTATCTTGCCAGCAATGACAAATATGATACCGATGTTGTAATACGGGGTACATTGCCTGAATTTGCACAAGACTCGGAAACAGTCACACGCTTTCAGATGGAAGCAGCAATATTTTTTCGCCTAAAACATCCCAATATCGTCCCTTTGCTCGATTATTGGCGTGATGATGAAGGCACATGGCTTGTGCAGAAGTACCTTGAAGGTGGCAGTCTGCGCCACAAAATTGAGGCAGAGGCAGATGTTCCGTTGGACACTATTGCGAACATGCTCGATGACATCAGCCCCGCACTCGACCACACCCATCAGCACAACATCATTCACCGCGACATCAAACCCGATAACATTCTTTTTGATAAAGGTGGTACAGCATATGTGCATGACTTCGGGGTTGCCAAGCGATTAAAGTCCGATGACATCACCCGTGCCGATGTGATGATTGGCTCACCGGCTTATTTTTCACCGGAACAAATCCAGAAGAATCCCGTCACTCCGCAAACGGATGTATATATCATGGGCGTGACACTCTATGAGGCAATCACAAGCAAGCACCCGTTCAGTGATGCACATACCAAAATGCAGTTAATCCTCAAGCATCTACAAGCACCACTACCACCCCTCGCCCGATTCAAACCAGATGCACCCAAATCCCTTGATGAGGTCTTGCAAGTCGCCACCGCTAAAGCACCAACAGACCGCTATACGACGATGACCGACCTTGCCAAAGCCTTCCGCGACGCACTCCTTGTAACAGCTTAGTGACAGCGCGTCAGATACCATGCCAACACATCAATATTTTCGACATAATGCAATATCGGTTTATCATCTGGCAGAGGAAGTCTCGTAGCACGACCCATCGTATTGACAACAATCTCAGCTTCAGCAGGTTGTAACTGCCATTTTTCATGATGAATCTCGCCACGATAAAGATTCTGTTGACCATCAATCGAATAAAGACAATAACGTTCAGTCAGCCATTCATCAAGCGACCCAGCTTGACTAAGTTGCACATCGCCTATCGGACGATAGCGCGCGATAAAATCTGCTGATGATTCGCCACGATGAGTACGTCGGCTATCGTATTGTATCCAACCATGACGGTGATGAGTCAATGCCATATCCGCATCCATATACGGCAGATGGAACGCCATTCGTGCGACCCGTACTGCCATGAAATTATCGGCATCCAAACTAAAGAACCAGACTCCGGGTTTGTCTTGATAGGTCACATAAGTACGCACATTCAATTCGAGAAAGCGACGAGTGGCTGGCACTTCTGGCAAATAGTGAGCACGGACATGATTCATCAAAAACGGCACGACACCGATATATGCCATACCGTCAAATGTATCGAGTTCTAAAGGAGATGGGATATGCTGGCGCACAACATCAGCAGGTAACGCCCAATGTGCAAAAAGCAGATGTTGCCATGATTGCGCCATCACCCATGACCGCTGTGGGAGTTGCCATGGGCGATGTGCATTATCATCAAGAATTTGCTTAGCCGGTAACGGGGACATTATTGAGGTCGCCAAAGCGAATCGGGACAAAGTTCGACCAGACCCAGCCAACAGTGCCCTTCCAGACCACTTGATACCATGTGTTATCAGCCGTCCGTCCTACGATTGGTAAGAATGCACCCCATGTGATGCGTCCCGTCTGGTCAGATAATGTCGTGGGTGCGCCCCGCAACTTCATACCTGCACGAGTTTGACCAATCACACCTGTGTCCGTAACACCCGCAGGCAAACCTGATGCCGATGCGGCACTCGATACTGGAACAGAAAATTCGTTGCCATCAACAAAGATATAATAACTCCACACCCAACCGACTCTATCTGCCAATTGAATCAGATACCAGCGCGCATTGCCATCCCGTCCAATAATCTGGTAGGTCTGACCACGCAAAACGCGACCAACCACATTACCACCCAGTGACGGCGCATCACGCACATTCAAGACAGCCGCACGGATGACCGTTGCTGTAATTGCGCCTTCTGGAATCGGAGGCAGTGCTGTATTGGATGGGGTCAGTGTCGGTCCTTGTGTTGCTGTTGGACCAGCCGTTGCACTGGTGCTTAGTGTCCAGCTAAACGAAATCTGCGCCGAATCCGTCTGTTCAACATATTCCACTGTTATCGAATGCGAATCACCGGACAAAGCGACTGTCGCCTGATAGGTATTCACACCGGATGCACCGAGTTGGTCGATAATCACTGTGCCATTAACCGTCACACGCACACCATCATCAACTGTCGCGCTAAACACATACGTCGCAGCTGCAATCGACTGTGTGCCTGTCCAACGCACAGAGAAGTTATCAGCATTCACAAACCCATCAATCGGGCTGTCTGTACCATAGTTAAAGTTAATATTGCTATCAATACGGGTTATCGCAGGCGACCCCGAAAAATTGTTGTTGTTATAATATTGCCCTGTCCAGTTCGACCCAAAATCCTGTGCCATCGCAACAGGGGTTTGGTGTGTCAGACTAAAGCCGATGCTTATACATAATGCAATCATCAATAATATGAGGCGATACCGTTTCATGCCATGCTCCTCAATGGTCAGCAATCAATCACGCAGTAATAATAACGTACTCTTGTGTTAAATCATAATGAAGATTGTCATATGCGACAATCAACCGAAAGTCCTGATACTGTAACTATTATATCACTTTGCTCGTTTTCGACACGAAATTTACCCGACCGTAGCCAAAGCGTAGAAGTCATCGGTCTGGTCATATCAAGTCACTATGATATAATTCCGCTTGCCTTATCACAGGTATACCTTAAACAGTCAACTATTTGTGGGTAACTGTATGAAACATCCAGCATCACCAACTCCGACTCCCAATGCACCGATGCCTACCTTGAGCGTCGTGATTCCTTGTTATAACGAAGTCAAAACAGTCAAAGAACTGGTTGAACTCGTCCTTGAAGTTGAAGTCGTCACAGAAGTGATTATCGTCGATGATGGGTCAACCGATGGAACACTTGATGTCTTGAAAGAAATCGAAGACGCAGGACACGAAAAAGTTAGCATCTATTACCACGAGAAAAATCAGGGTAAAGGTGCCGCATTGGTCACAGGCTTCAAACATACAACCTGCGAAGTCATTGTGATTCAGGATGCAGACTTCGAGTATGTACCCAGTGAATATCCCCTCTTGTTAGAACCGATTCGTACAGGTCGCGCAACCGTTGTCTATGGCTCACGCTTCCTCGGTGGGACGCGCAAAGCCATGAACTTCCTGAATATGATTGCCAACAAAGGTCTAACACTGATTACCAATGTCCTCTATAACGCCATCCTCAGTGACATGGAAACATGCTATAAATGCTTCCGCCGTGAAGTTGTCGAAGATATGGAAATCCATGCGCGTGGCTTTGAGTTTGAACCGGAGTTCACCGCCAAAATTCTCAAGAAGGGCATTCGTATCATCGAAGTCCCTATTTCTTATTACGGGCGGGAATATCACGAAGGCAAAAAAATTAAGTGGACAGACGCGCCTATCGCAGCGTGGACATTGCTTAAGTATCGCTTCACCAACTAGGCATTTCCCGACACACGACTATGACCCGTTTCCCACGTATCATCGCTTTTTCACTGCTAGCATCGCTTGTGCTGGCAGTTTGCATTTTATTTGACCTGTTACCCATCGTGCGCGGCGACGAAATCCTCAACTGGCAATGGGGATACCTCGCACCCAATATGCGTGCCCTTCCGCTGGTTATCTCAACTGTCGTCTATCTGTTGATTGCCGGATTATTGTTCAATCGCCGTCCCCGCTGGCTGATGCTATGGAGCATTCTCGGCACGGTGGTTTTGTCGTTTGCGGTCATCTATGTGCGCTTTGATGATGTCCTCTATGAGCAATGGTTACGCACGGTTTCTGGCTTAACAACAGGTCCCCATCTGGCAGGTGCAGTCATCGACTGGACAAGTCCGCGCACATTAACACAATGGGCGGATGTTATGTGGGACTTCGATACCCTCAGCGGTCATATCGCCCTCAGTCCACCGGGGTTGCCGATGTTTCATGGTGGCTTAAATGCAATACTGGAAAATGTTCCGGCGGTTACACAACCTGTTTATGCTGAAATATTGCCGTATCAATGTCATAACTACCTCATGCTAGATTACACCCATGCGGAATGGACATCGTCGTTATTTGGTGTGTTGATGCCTCTATGGTCAGCATTAGCGGTTGTTCCACTATATGCCTGTGCAAAGCGATTAACCCGTCACTATGCGAAATGGGTCATTGTCTGGTGGGCATTGATTCCATCCCTACTAATTTTCACACCCAACTGGAATAGTCTCTATCCGCTGTTAGCGTTATTGGCATTCTGGTTTTATCTGGTCGGATTATCATCACATCGGCTCAAAGCGATTGGCTCTTGGGTTATCGCTGGTTTCTGTGTCAGCCTGTTGACCTTCGCTAATGTGTCACTCGCGCCCTTGCCCGCGGTGTTTGGATTTTACACACTCTTACATTATGTCCGTAACGAACGCGGAGAAAAACCCTTCTATCGCCCGCTGATGATAGGCTTGTGGTTCGGTCTCGGCACATTCTCGGTATGGATACTTTATTATGTTGTCAGTGGTGGCACAACCCCGCTCGATATTCTCGATGTGGCAATGGGACGACATCTAGGACAAGAACGCCTCTACCTACCCTGGGTCGTATTCCACTTCTGGGAATGGGCATTCTTTACAGGGATTCCACTCGTTATCCTGTGGTTATGGGCAAGCGGAAAACAGCTATTTGCTATTCGGCGTGAGGGGTCGGTTACAGCAATTTCAGTCTTATTGACGTTGCTGGTGTTGGTCATCAGTGGCACGGCACGGGGCGAAACTGGACGAGTGTGGTTGTTCTTCTCGCCGTTTGTGCTGATTGGCGCAGTTGAGCTGTTCCGTATGTTGGATTTGCAATCGCGTCGTGCAGGCTGGCTGATTACATGGGCGCAGGGGATTTTCATGCTGAGTGTCTGCATCACGATTCCAGCGGTGGATGTCCTCGACTTTACCGCACCACCAGAAGCACCCGACATCATCACCGATACCCGTCAAATTGATGTCACCTTTGATGATGAATTGCGCCTTGTCGGTTGGGATGGCGAAATCATAGATGATGAATTGCTACTAACCTTGACTTGGCAACCACGCCAACAACTCCTACGCCCTTATTGGTTTGCGGCATTACTGGTTGACCCTGAAGGCAATCCCGCCGGAGAAGCCCTTGTCTGGCAACCCTTCGACACAACTTATCCGACGACCTGCTGGCGACCTAACTCGTTCCTCAGCGACCAAGTACGTTTGCCCTTGCCCGAAGATGCCATACAAGGCGATTATTGGGTGAGCCTGTCTATCATCCCCGAAGTTGACCAACCGGAAACCCGCTTAACTGTTAACCTACCTGATGGCACACAGGATATTCAATTGGGCTTGGGTCCGACAAATTTCACACGCAGTAATTAAGAGGTAAGCTATGCCAACCGTCCGTCATTCAACCGTCATATTACTAGCACTGATTGTCCTCGTATCGGCTGGATTGCGTCTCATCCAACTGGAGACCGCGCCGTGGGGTGGGCATGGTGATGTGGCATGGATTGGCATCAACGCGCTGGACTGGGTCGATAGAGGTGTCTTCCCCTATTATGTGTTTGAACTGTACGCGCCGGAGCCGATAGTAGTGAAAGTCGTCGCCGTTTTGCAGACAATCTTCGGTCCGTCATTTTTCACATCCCGCTTAGCCACAGCAATCTTTGGTGTTCTACTGGTGCTATTCCTCTTTCCGGCGACATGGTGGCTACTTGGCGACACAGTCAAACCTATTGTACGTGAACGGGCTTCTCTACTAGTAGCATTGGCAGGTGCGATGTCGGTACATGCCATTTACATCAGCCGATTAGGGATGCGCGCCGCACTGTTTCCGGCGTTGTTGGCATTGGTCGTATGGCTGACAGTATGGGCATGGCGCAAAGGGGGTTGGTGGCGTTGGGCATTGGCAGGTATTTCGCTAGCACTGATGCAATACAATTATATTCCCGCCCGACTCGTCCCTGTGATACTCGCATTGTGGTTTATTCATGGCTTCATCTTCCATCGTGACACATGGAAAGCCTCGATTCGCGGTTGGGTTGTGATGGGGGTCACCTCATTTGTGCTGACTCTACCGAATATCATCACGTTTATCACCACACCAGAAGCCTTCAGTGCGCGGGCTGATGCAGGCAGTGCGACCACTGGCGGATGGGCATGGCAATACACGGATAGCATTGGTGAACTACTCAGCATCGTATTACAAAAAATCGGACTCGAAGCCCTTGCCGTCGGCATCTATTGGGAAGGTCCATACAATGTGATGAATAGCCCGATGCTGACACCTCTATTTGCAATTGGATTTACCGTCGCCCTGATTATGGCACTGCGTCATCCCAAGCGAATTGTCTATTGGTGGTCGTTGCTTGGATTACCAATTATGCTATCGACTGATTTGATGAGTGGTGCAGTTGTCGAAATTCATTCCGTGCGCCAGAGTGGTGTATTAACGTTTCTGTTCATCCTCGCCGGAGTCGGATTATCGGATTTGTGGACGTGGCTCGAAAGTCGCATGTCGCGTCAACTGGTTGCAGGTGCAATGATAGCATTGGCAATTGTCCCAACCATCATCAGCATGAATACCTATCTCAATGAGTTTATTCCAGCAGGATATACACGCGAAGAAACCGGATGGCGCGACGAACAAATCGACATCGACCTCGCCAACTATATGCTCAATAACCCTGAAAACAGTTATCTCCTACCCTACGACGAATACTCACGCTCCAATATCGCCTATGTCACCGCGCATGAATTTCGCAATCGACACAGTGCCATCACTGCCGATGGACCACTCAACATCAGCAACCCACCCGACGAACTCACCGTGATGATTGCAACCGACCCGTATCGCATTCGTCATAACGGACGCGAAGCCCAATGGTATCAACGCGCATGGGTGCTATTACACGATGGGCACACGTACCTTCTGCCACCGTTTTCACAAGCGGATTCCAAGCGTGTATTTGATGCCATCAAAACCACTGAAGCCATCCCATATATTGACCGTAGCGACACACACATCGCCAGTTTCTACACACTGGATACGCCAGATGGATTATTTGCAAATGATGCTGTAATTGACTATCCAGCAAATGCAACCTTCCGACTACCCTATGACAATTCATCTATCGAAGTTGAGTTACATGGTTACACTGTATCCAGTGATGAACTGCAAGCAGGTGACACATTATTTGTCACGTTATATTGGCAGGCACTCCAGCGAACCAGTGAAGACTATGAAATATTCATTCAGATAATCAACGATAACGGGGATGTAGTCGGCGCAACCCACGACTTTCCCTACAATGGAATGTATCGGTCACGCATCTGGACAACCGATGAACTAACAGCAACCCATCATTGGCTAAAACTGTCTGACGAGTTACCCGTTGGACGTTATACCCTTCGTGCCGGACTGTATCGCATGTTGCACAATGAGCCACTGATTACAGAAGGCGCATCTGCCAATTCCGAGAATGATGCCATCCTCGCGCCAGACTTACGTGTCACTGCACCACCAGCCGTTACGCCTATCACAGAGCTGGAAACCGATATTCAGTTTGGTGACCTGTTGCAATTGTCCGGCTTAGACATTACAACAAACGATGAGCAACTCGCTTACAATGATACATGGACGGTCACGCCAGAATCCTCAATTGATTTCACATTTGAATGGGATGTGCTATCCCGCCCTGACCGCGATTATTCACTATTCCTGCATGTCACACCTGTTGATGAACCCGTCCCTGTTGTACAAGCAGATACCTCTTTAGGGACAACTAGTTACCCATCAGGGACATGGCGAGTTGATGATAGGCTTCAAGATTCGGTCACATTAAATCTTCAACAAAATTTAACAAACGGTGTTTATGAGGTGTGGATTGGGGTCTATTTTTATGCCGATAATTCCCGCCTAACACCAATGATAGCAGGCGAATCACAAGCAGATGGTCGTCTATTGCTCGGACGGTTAAATCTTGAATAAATCCTGCTGAATTGAATTGCCAAAATTTCCAGATAGTTGTATAGTCTAAAATGAGTGACAGATAAATTGCAATCTTATTTGTAATAATCTGGCAGTCATCCTCCGATATATGGTGATTGATTGCTGGCTCGCAACCCAAACACCTGCTATCGGGGATAGTTCGTTTAATACAATCAGGAGTAATTTTTCACAATGGAAGAACGTATCACCGGCACAGTGAAATGGTTCAGCGCGGAAAAAGGCTATGGTTTCATTGAGCAAACCAGCGGTCCAGACATTTTCGTCCATTACACGGCTATTTCTGGTTCAGGCTATCGCAGTCTGGAACAAGGCGAGGAAGTAGAATTTACTATTACAGAAGGTCAAAAAGGAAAACAGGCAAGTAACGTTATCCGCGTTAGCAACCAATCGCCTTTATAAACTAAATCCTTTGACAACGCTCAATACCTCTGCTGGAATTTTGCCATCGGGGGTATTTTTGATTATTAGAATGACCCGCTGATAGATTTCCATGTCCCGATGCTACCGTCGGAGTTCGCCATCAATGCCAGAATATTACCCCGCGCTGGAATATAAAGCATCATTCCCCGTGTGAACAATTGCTGTGTGGCAGAGTCGGCAATTTCCGTCGTTAATGCCCAGCCCAAATTCCCTTTGACCACATTAAAATTACGCCATACTTTGCCAAACCCGCGTGTGGGTTCTTGGAGTCCTGCTGGCGGAACTTCTCCACCAGATTCAGAGTCCACCCCATCAACAAATGTATCACTAAATCGCTGATACGTGCCATCGTTATAGAGCGCATATATCTGATTTGGACTTCCCATAATCCAGAGCATCTCGCCCCGCTCAAAGACCTGATAGGCACTCTGTACCTGTATTGTATCCGGTGGATTTCCTGATGGGCATCCTAATAACTGCGCTGTCTGTTGGTCGGATGTATACGCAGTTGCAAAGCCACCCACTGGATAAAATGGGCAATTTAGCACCGTATCAAACTGTTGACCTGTGTCCGCCGTCGAAATAATCGTCACGCCTGTATTGCCAGACGGAACAGGTGTTGGTGGTAGCGTTGGAACACTTTCGTCAAGTCCAGCATCTGACCCCAATGTCACTTCAATCCCTTCCCGAAATGGCACTTCAAAATCATCTGGCAGAATCGTCGCACTGTAGGCTAACTGAATCAAATCCACAACAGGACGTGGAATCTGTGTCGGTGAAGCCGATGGCGTAAATGTGACCGTTGGCGTATCCGTGATGGTCATACTAGGGGTAACTGTATAGGTTTCCGTTGGGGATGGGCTTGGTGTGACAGATTCGGTTACAGTCGGTGTCCATGTTGGCGGGAGTGTCGCGTCTTCAGCAACAGGTGCAGGCTCAATCGTATCTGTCGAGGACGGCAATTGTGCAACAGTCGGTAATCCATCAGTCTGTGGTGTACCACAAGCCGACATCAACAATGCGCTGATGCAGATAAATAATATCAGATGTAAATGTAAACGACCCAACACAGCCAACTCCTGCCATACGCAAGTATTGCCTACTATTATATGCGTATTTCGGAGAAGCTTAAGGGGACGATTGTCCTACGGATTAGCTATCTACCGATGCAATATATGGTAAATGACGGTATTGCTCATCAGCATCAATCCCATAACCAACCACAAATTCATCAGGGATTTCAAACCCTGTATACGCCACATCCACATGGACTTTACGACGCGAGGGTTTATCAAGCAATGTACAAATAGCCACGTCTGCCGGATTATAACGGCGTAGGTGTTGCACAATAAAACTCAGTGTATTGCCACTATCAATAATATCTTCAATAATCAGCACATGCTTATCAGTCAGGTCAGTTTGAATATCAAGGTTCAAGTTAATTGTTCCCCGACTCTCCCGCGCACCGATGCCATAACTCGATACCTGCAAAAATTCGATGGTATGCGGTACAGCAATCTGACGGGTTAAGTCACCGAGGAAAACAAAACTTCCCTTCAAAATCCCAATCAATACCAGCTCATCACATCCTGCATAATCAGCCGAAATGGTATCTCCTAGCTGTGCAATACGGGCTTGCAGAGTATCTTCATCAATCAGTTTGCGCGCAACGTTCAAACGCTGAACAGGTAATGCCATGTCTCGTCGTCCCTAAATCTAATAATTTCAGTCACAAGGCGCAAAAAAACCACAGAGTGCAAATCACCCTGCGGTTATTGCAATTTATTTTAACACGCGCTTAACAGGTTTCGCCATGTGCAAAGTCTACAAATCGCATTAAGGTTTTAGGCAGACTGTAGAAGCGTTTCAAACTCCAACAGGCGTGCCTTCTGTGACGGGAACAAATACACGAACGGTCGTACATTTTTCACAGTTTCAAACGCCAATTCAAAGCTCATGCCTTCATTCATCAAATAGGCAACCACCAACATAACAGAACGACCGACTCCGCTAGCACAATGGACGTATACCTTTTCCCCTTGTTCAATCATCCGTTTCATAAAATCAATCCCTTGATTTAACTGTTCGACAGTCACAGGTGTTTCATCAGGTACGGGGATATAAAGATAATCTTCAAACAGAAACGATTTATCGGCATCATCAAATTCTTCACGCAGATTAATACTGGCTGTCACACCCGCAGTTCGTAAGCGTAACTTACCCAAAGTACGATGCTGTGACCCGACATAAACATGGTCTGTAATTTTACTATATGCCAACGGGACATACCCAAACAGCTTGGACATCAAGATGACATAGAGCCAACGTAAAGTTGTTGCCCACCCTTGCTGACGAATGCGCCGTCGAATAATTGCAATCAGCTTGCGTATACCATTCGGAGTCGGTTCAGGTACAACTAAATCATCTTGTAATCGGTTTGGTTCTGTTGTGTTAATCTTCCTATCCTTTCTCTTCTTTCTGTTTTGGTACAACCACCTGTACCGCATCTGTTATAATTTCGACTGTTGCGGGTGTATGTCCAAATATTTCACCGTCCAGTGTAATCAACACATCTTCTGGTGTAATAACTTCGATTGTCTTGCCTTTCCAATGCTGGGCAAATTCCACACCGTCAATCTTTAGTGCGCTCCCAATCATTTGCAACGCACTATCAAAGCTATCATCCATCACCAACACATCAAGCAAGCCATCCGATGGATTCACCGACGGCGCGATGCTATGGTTAATCTGTCCGCCGACATGTGCAGAGTTTGCAATTAACGCAGTCATACCTGCTTGCGTCACAGTCTCGCCATCAACCTCAAACTGGAATGTCTCATTCTGGCTACCCCGCATTTCTTGCAAGCTTGCCATCACATATGCAAAATTACCAAAGCGTGTCTTCAACTCACGATTTGCCGTTTCAAGGATTTTTGTCTGCAAGCCCATGCTCATCCGTAACAGGAAATAACCAACTGTATCGGGGTTTTCTGCACAGACAACCTTGCCCACATCAACAGCGCGTAACTCGTTGTCACTGACAATCAGCTCGACAGCTTGCTCCAATGGTTGGGGGATACCCAGCTCAAATGCCATCGCATTACCTGTCCCGCCATGTAATATTGCTAATGGGACATCGGTATCCATCAAACCATTCGCTACATCTTTGACTGTACCATCACCGCCATACGACACAACAAGGTCTACACCATCGGCGACAGCTTGTTTTGCCAACCGTTGACCGTCCCCATCAGCTTGTGTCACTTCAACGCGCCAATCTATATCATGTGGATAGAGAACTTTGTTGATAATATGCAGAACAGGTTCGGGTTGTCCCGCTGCGGGATTAATGATAAAACGAATATTCTTAAATTTTGGCATATCGCCTCGCTTATGGTGTTGGTCTATAGATAGTATGACTGTACTGGATAAATGTTAAATAAATTCGGTATTACATTTACATTGGCACAACTGAATAGAAAATGATACCACGCGGATATAGACGACCGCTAACAGCCTCTTTACGCTATAGATAATCGTTACACTAATTTAGGGAGACATCAATGAGAACGCTATTCCTTACCCTTCTGCTGAGTCTTGCACTCGTGCCAATGAGTTTCGCACAGACCACCCGCGATACATTAGTTCACGATGACATCGAACGCAACTATCGGCTCTTTGTTCCAGACCATTATGACGCGACCATAAGTGGACATCTCATCATGGTTCTGCATGGTGGCGGGATGGATGCCTTACTGATGCGACAAGTCACTGATGAGCGCATTGCCCAGCGAGTTATCGAGGAACAAATAAATGCGATAGTAGTCTATCCAAACGGCTTCGGCAACGGGTGGAATGACGGGCGCATCCGCGAAGGACAGGCTTCATCACGCGCACAGATTGATGATGTTGGCTTACTATTATCCTTAGCCGACACGCTGGCAGAAGACTACAATATTGACCCTAACGCCCTTTATGTCGCTGGTTTCTCCAATGGCGGTAGCATGGCATATCGTCTCGCTTGTGAAGCATCTGAACGTATATCTGCAATTGCACCTGTTGCTAGCTTACTCGCCAGTGACATCACCTGTAAGCCGACAAACCCTGTTGCAGTATTATCTATCTTCGGTGATGAAGACCCAATTCTGCCCGAATCGGGTGGTGATATTATCTATTGGGAAATGTCACTCGGCACAGTCAAATCGCTAGAAGATACACTATCTATTTGGGAAACCGCCAATGGTTGCGATGGCTACGACACACCTATTGACCTTGACAATAGTGCCGACGATGAGACAACTGTCAGTCGAAATAATGGCGCAGATTGTGATATCCCACTATCTAGCATTGTCATACATGGTGGTGGTCACACATGGGCAGGCTCGCTTACATCGTCCCCGTAGACGAATATGGTCGTACCAGTCAAGACATTAATTCAGGTGACATCATCGTAGACTTTTTCAAAGAAGCCGGACTCAATCAAGAATAGCGCGGAATGTTTGTGAACGGGGCACGGTTCGTCATGCCCCGTCTTATTGATACTATGGTTTTTCTGCTCGAAGACTCATACCGATTGCACTACGTGGCAAGAATCCCGCCCAATAGCTATGGTCATCCGTTGGATTTCCGTCGCCATCAACGCTATATACCCCATCATTGGAATGTTCCACAACAGGATTTAAATAGACACTATGGTCATCACCCTTGAGATACTGCGCCAGAAACGCTGTGACAAAATGCTGATTGATATTGTTCAAGCGTCGCTCATCCCACATCGGCTCATTGAGGTGCGAATAGACATCAAAGTTATCAACTGTGTCTGATGGCGGGTTCGGTGCGACATTATGCAAGGCGTTGTCATAAGTCAGCAGATAGCGTTCGGAATTGACCGTGTTATCAAACATGCCCACAATCGCATCATAGCCGGATACATCGTCCAATGAACCAGCCACCCACAATGACGGGATAGTGATATTAGCAAATGCCTCATCATCCCAGACACCTGTGCCAGCGAGTCCAAATGCCGATAAGTCGCCACCCCACGGTGCAAACACGACAATCACCTGAATCCGGTCATCAAGTGATGCTTCATAATCAGGGTTGCCAGCACTACGGTTTGCTATCACAGGTAAGAAGTTTTGCAGAACCGCGTTGTATCCTGCCCCTGCTGAATTGAGTGCGCCATAGCCACCCATCGAATACCCGATAATTGCCGTATTATCAGCATCTATCATACCTGCAAGCGGGTCATCTCCGGCATTCACTTGTGCCATCTGCTCCAACACAAACAATTGGTCAGGTGAACGGTTATAGAGCGTGCTGGTAAATTCGTTGACATCAGAATAGGTCGATTCGGTATGGTCGATTGCCACAACGATATATCCCTTCGATGCCAGATTTTCCGTCAAGTAGGACATCATATAGCGTATACCGGGGAAGCCATGCGACACAATCACCAGTGGATACTCACCGCCAGACATATCCGGTTCAGCATCTCTCAGAGCGCGTCCCATAAAATCAAAGGGTTGCAGTGTGCCGGTATCAGTACGCCCAATGAAACTGGAATAAGTCGTCAGTTCGTTGGCATCATCAGGAATAATCGCGGGATACCACACCTCAACCACCAGCGGACGGTCATAACGTGCATCGGGATTAGTAGATAAATTTAGCACATCAATCTGGTCAGGATTCACAAATTCGAGTGTGCGCACCCCAACACCATACTCACCGCGTTGTGACAGTTCCGGCGCATCTGCCAAGCTATCACCATACAAAAACGGTTCATCTTGCGCCATTACCAGCCCTCCACAGACCCATAACAATAAAATTAATAGAAATCGCATCGGTTTATCCAAATACATTAGCACGCTCCGGTTTGATAAAGATAATTACACCATCTTCGGATGCTTCGTCGTAGTCCTTACCCATGTAAATGTTCGATACATCATCTAGCCACGCCCGCGCGCCCTCTTCGACATACTTCACATATTTACCGCGCACCTGCACATAGCGGTATACTTCCACAGGGTCTTGAAACACAATCGCGGTATCCGGTCGTGCCATCAAATTCTTGGTCTTGAGTGAACTCAATCCAGTGAAGAAGCAAATATGGTCATCTATCACACCAAACCATATCGGAGAAATTATCGGTGAGCCATCTGGCATCGTGGTTGCCAAATAGGCAATCGCTTTCGACTCGTGACTGACCAAATCACGGTGTGATTCGGGTACAATATCAATCATGTTCATCCCTTTTCTGTTAGATATATAGCGCAAATACTAACAGATTTATCCAGCATCATCCAACTGTTCGCGCACACCCTGAATAAATTTATCCAGTCGCTCACGGTCACGCTCATGTTCACAGTAACGTTTGGCTGCTTCAAAGTCAGCAATAGCAGCGCGCAACATATTGGTATGGCGAAAGACATGCGCCCGATTGCGAAGCGCATTATCAAAGGTCGGGTTGATTTCCAATGCACGGTTATAATCTGATAAAGCATGGTCGTATTGCTTGAGGCTTTTATAAGCACTGCCACGGCGGTCATAAGCGCGGTAGTGGCGCGGGTCAATCTCAATCGCTTTGCTTAATGTGATGATGGCATCGTAGTAGCGTCGTGCAAAATATTGTGCTGTGCCTTCTTCGTAATACGCATGTGCATCTTTCTGAGGTTCTACATTCATAGCCCTAATCCTTAGCTCCCCGAACATACCTCAACTATACACCCGTACCACGCCTTATGCTAAAGATTAAACCTACAAATCATCCTCATTCAACATCGGCAGAATATAAACCATGACTTCTTCGTATGGATGCGCGTCCTTCAATGCTGTCACAACCTGCTTCGCCACACTTCGGTCACAGAAGGTCTCAATCCGTACCTCCACGACACGGTTAATTTGCCCAACCGTTCCGACATGTGGGTTTGCATCGTCCGCTGGCATAAACTGCCCATAACCAAGATGGGTAAAGGCGCAGTGAGTATACTTGCCTGCAATGCCCCCACCTGCATCAGCAATCGCAGATAACACACGGTCAACCGCGTCCGATGGCACACCTGTTATTATCATCACACGTTCGGACATGTTTTCTACTCCAGCAACCCTTGCATATACAACACTTTAACCCAGAGTCGTCTGCAACAGATGCGTGTCTACTGGTTGCCAAAAATCAGGGTGTGTCGGGTCAGTAAATCGAGTAATGTCTGTATCATCTGACCATAGCGTCCCATCAGGCAAAGTCACAGATGTTACCATGCCGTAAAGTTCATATTGCCAAATCACATTATCAACAATCGCACCGCGCAAGTTAGCACCCAACAAGTCTGCCCCGCCGAGGTCTGCTGACGACAGATTGGCATTCACAAGTATCGCACCACGTAAGCTACTGTCGCATAAGCGCACCTGCTGTAGATTGGCATTTTCCAGATTTGCATTTCTCAAATTAGCAACACTCATTTCAGACATCTGCAAATTCGACCAAATCAACTTGGCATCCTCCAGATTGACCCCACCGAGATTTGTCTGTTGCAAGTTTGCCCCGCTTAATTCTGCGCCTGCTAAATTGGCACCAACAAACTCCGTATTTTGCACATGAGCATTCCACAATCGCGCATATTGCAAGTTCACGCCAACCATCACCGCATCCGATACATCCGCATTAGTCAGATTCGCCTGTTCCAAGTTCGCACCAACAAGTTGTGCCCCTTTCAGGTTCGTACTAATCAACATCGACTCTTTCAAATTTGAACCTGTAGCATTTGCCTGTTCCAAGTTCGCGTCGGTCAGGTCAGCACATTCGAGGTTTGCACCCTGTAAATCAGCTTCGCGCAACAGCCCATCGTCAACTGTCAACCAGCCCTCGCGCCGTATCCAATCCACAGCAGACTTGGCGGTCTCATTCGATTGACTACTGGCTTCACCAATGATGCGCCGTTTAAGATTACTGATTTCCCGTTGTTGATTAAAGAAATTGAGAATGCCAACCGTCGCAATAATACTCAGCATCTCGGTATACAAATTTGTGACATATCCCAAATCAGATGAAAAAATAAACCCGCCAACAATGACCCCGACCACAAAGGGAGTAGCCCGTCGCGCTAGCGTGTACATTTGTTTATAGTCCGTCCATACCTGCCGTTGGTTCGCAAAAATATCAAACATCGTCATAATTGAATTCCTTCATACAATACCCTGACGAAATTATAACATAATTGAAACACTTAACCGTAAAGAAAACTATCAACAACAGTAGCACCCTAATCACTAGAGGATAAGGCAGTGAGGTATTATGTTATGCTAGTAACATAGTGACTACATGGATAAATAAGCATATGACAAAACTGATTTATACTCACCCAAGTCTGCTTGGTCTATGGGTTGGTGATGCTTTCGGCGGAAATTTTGAGTTTGAAAGTGTGGATTGGTATCGTCCGAAAAGAGCATTTGAATCGCGTGAATTACCACACGGAAAGTGGCGATATACAGACGATACACAGATGACACTCTCAATATACGAGCTACTCAAGAATGATGAGCAAATTGATCCCAACAAGCTGGCAGATAGTTTTGTAAAACATTTTGACATTTCACGCGGATATGGAATCGGTACAGAAGAGTTATTACTGCAATTAAAAGATGGTGGTGATTGGTCGAAGTTGTCATATGCCCGTTATGGTGGAAATGGGTCACAAGGAAATGGATCGGCAATGCGAGTTGCTCCGGTTGGTACATATTTTTATACTAATTTGCAACAAGTCATCTACAATGCAAAACAGTCATCCATCGTTACACATACCCACCCTGATGCAGTTGCAGGAGCTATTGCTGTTGCACTTGCTTCAGCACAAACTACGCGATTTGCATTTGATGACATTACCCCTTCAGTTCAAACATATTGGGAGACTATTCTTGAACACACTCCATCTGGCGAACTACATAACAAATTAGAGGCAATATCAAAACTTCCAGAGAATGTGTCACATTTTGATGTAGCCAAACAGTTCGGGTGTGGTTGGGATGTCACAGCATTGGATACCGTTCCATTTGCGTTATGGTGTGCAATTCATTTCATAGACGATTTTGAAGAAGCACTCTGGCACACAATTAGTGTAGGTGGAGATGCCGATACCACTGGCGCAATCGTTGGCGGTATCATAGCACCCTATGTCGGGAAAAATAAAATTAACCAAAACTGGATAGAAAGATGTGATCCACTGCCCACTTGGGTTTCGGACAGTTAACAATAAATCTAATTCAAAGCATTCCGCAACGCACTACACGCCGGACAGGATCCACCCGGTCGCACAATGGCATACCCCGCCTGTGGGTCTGCGCCATAATCAGTCGCATCGACATTCCAGACAATCACCATTCGGATGCCACCTTGTCGTGCCAGTCGAACCGCTTCGGCTAACCATGCCGATTGATCAGCGAGAGTGGTGTTTGTCGCCCATGAATAACTCCCCGGTAGCGGTCCAATACCTTCACCTGTCAGATAGCCTAACTCTGTGAAGCATAGGGGTTTGCCGGGGAAGACGCTGATATACAAATTCACAATCGACTGATAATACCATGAGTAATGTGTCGGACTGCCAACATTTGCACCTGTCGTCGCGGACGGGGGTGTGCTACCACTGTTATAGTGCAAGCCAACACAATCCATATAAGACGCTGCTCCCGACCCTGCCATCTGTCGGATAAAACAATCATCGTCTCCGCCATTGGTCGTACAACCGCCAAATGCACCCGTCGGCGCAGGCGCACCACTGATAACCAGCGTTCCTGCATTGCGTGATTTAATCGTCTGATAGGCAACTTGGAGCATCTGCGTATAATTCGCACCGCTGATGAAACCAGAGGGCCACTCGCGGGCAATGTTCATCTCATTCCAAATCTCGATAGCGTCGGCACCGCGTCCCGCCAAATCCCCGACAAAGTTAGCATAATTCTGATAGTACTGTGTCGGGTTAGCTGCCAACTGCGATTGGTCACCCACCACACTGAGCAACACTTTGAATCCATTGGCTTTACTTGTATCAATCACATGTTGGAACACAGCCCCAGAATCTGACCCATTCCAGCGAATCTGACGTTTAATCCATGTCATGCCTGCACTTCGCATTGCATCCGGTTGCGAGAAACTAATTGCCTGCCCGCCCAATTCAAAGCCTGTCGTCTGTGCCGAGTTGACAACATTCCCGCCACTCCCTGTATTGGTCACAACATTCTGTCCGCCTTCCGGTGTGACAGTCGGCGTTGGGATAAATTCAACAGGTAAGTCTGGTCGCAACTCTCGATAGAGCGAAATCAGTTCGGCAAACACCCATCCAATCTGCCCTGATGTTGTCTGCACTTTATACCATGCCCCATCAGTAGATAGCGCAATAATATCAACGAGGTCATCTTGGTCGAGGGTGACAATCGGCGGGTTAAAGCGGGTACTCGGTCCACGCCGGACATGCACCCCTGCCGGATTGGAAACATACGCATCGGCAGGTGGTGTTGGTGTCAAAGTCGGAGTCGCGGTTACAGTCGCCGTTGGTGTAAAGGTTGCTGTAGATGTGTTGGTGGGTGTTAACGTCAAAGTTGGGGTTGCTGTTGCTGTAAACGTCGCTGTCGGCGTAAAGGTTTGCGTTGAGGTCGCTGTCGCAGTTGGCGTGTCAGATGGTAAAGGGGTATTTGTAATCGTCGCTGATGGGAGTATCGCCAATGTGGGAAGTGATTCCTCCGCCGACATACTGGAGCATGCCCCCACACATATCATCAACAATAATCCAATCCAATATCGCCAAGTGCGTTTCATCGCTTGTCCTTCTATCTGCAATGTTCTGTAATTTCCAATATAGCACGAAAACTATTTCAGGCTTCACGCCATACGGTCAATACAATCCTCGTAAACATTTTCCAACAAATTACATGGCTAAATCCAAAACGCCCCATAATTATACGAGGCGTTTCTTATTTTCAGATTGAAAAAGTTATGTTGCTAGCGTTGCATCTGGAACGTAATCTGTAGCTGAACATTCACCGATAGTTGCCCCGGTTCGATAACAGCACTTTCACCACCGCCACCACGACCATTTAACGCGAACTGGTTATAGGGGTCAAACCCACCTTGTGTTTCATAGATGCTGACGATGTCACCTAGTTCAACACCCGCCAATTCCGCCAACTCATTCGCTTTGGCGCGAGCATCTTCGATTGCGCGGGAACGTGCAGTTGATGCCAGTGCATCTTCATCTTGAATCGCAAAGTTTAAGCCGTAAACATTGGTCGCACCTGCATTGATAGTCGCATCCAACACTGCCGGAACATTATCAATATCACGCACTGTCACCCGTACATTATTCGATACGATATAGACAGGTTGTGGCTGTCCTTCCCCATTAAATCCGGGTCCGCCATAACGGTCTTGGTAGACGTTAAGTCCGACCGTCCGAATATCTTCCGCTTGTACACCGACCTCTTTCAATGCGCTGATAACCGCATCAATTGTAGCGTTAGTATTGCTATATGCAGTTGATGGGTCGCTGTCGATAGATTCTACACCAACTTCCAAGTTAGCAATATCTGGCGCACCGGATGCACTGCCAAAGCCCGTGACTGTAATCGTATCAGTCTGCACAGGGGCTTGGGCAAATGATGGAACAACCGCCATTACAAGAATACTGAGTAAAGCGAGAATGATGGTAAATTTATTCAACGTTGGTTCTCCTTGTGTTGATGTTGATATAAGCACCTCATGATGCTCTACACCATATGACGTTGAGTGTATCCCGAAAGTTCCAAATTGATTTGCCTTAATCTAACTTATGTTATGTCGCAGTAGGCGGGTCACTACGGAAGACCAACCGATAAAAATGTGCTGTCATCGTATCAACATCACCGGCATCTGGATTTGCAAGCCAATAATCCAGTACCTCCAAAAGCGCACCCGTAATAAAACGTGCGCCAATTTCCGGCGGTACATCAAGCATCAACGAATAGACTCCACTACGCAACTGCCTCGCAAATGTCGCAATCAGTTGTTCACGTTGCCATTGCCTCAGCCGACGAGACAAGTCACTATTCAATTGCAGATAGAATTGACGTTGAAAAGGAATACTCTCAAAGATTGCATACCATGCTACCCATTCCCGCTTGGGCGAGTCTAATCCCTGAATCAACTCAAGCACCTGTGCATCCATCACTACAAGATTATGTTTCAAGATTTCCCAAAATAGAGCTTCCTTATCCGCAAAGTGAAGATAAAACGTACTCCGTCCATAATCAGCACGGCGACAAATCTCAGCGACGGTAACAGCGTCATATCCTTGTTCCATGATAAGCTCAACGGCAACGACAAAGAAACGTTGACGCATTTTTAATTGGTTAGCTTCGTATCGGTTCATAGTAGACATTTGTACATGAGTGGACAGATTGACGAACAAACTTCAGTTTTCATATTATCTCCATAATTCACATGATAAACAGAGAGGTTTTATGATGAACACAGCAACATTTGAAGAAAGCAAATGGATTAATGCAAGCCCAGCAGTGGTTTACAATTTACTCGCAGACTACAAAAATGGTCATCCAACAATTCTACCCAAGCCCTATTTTACAGATTTACGAGTTGTTGAAGGTGGCATCGGCGCAGGCACAGTCATTGATGTTGATATGGAGGTGTTCGGCGTAAAGCGCACATTACATATGGAAGTCACTGAACCCGAAAAAGGTAGAGTCATCGTCGAAGCTGACCACGAAGCAGGAACTATCACCCACCTTATCTGCGACCCAGTTGATAACGGATGTCTCTTGACGATTCGTACCACCATGCAATTTGGTAATGGAGTCATGGGGTTTATGGAAAAGCTCACAACACCGCGCATCACACGCAGTATCTATCGCAAAGAACTAGAACTCATCGCAGAACGATGTGAGGAGATGCGTCAACCTGCATAGACCTGCTAAAGCGGAGTGCTTAACACAAAACTCCGCTTGTTCTATTTCTTGTCAACTTATCCACCACTCTCGACTTTCACCTTCAATGCCTCAACAAAAGCATCAAAGGTCGGTTGTAAATCGCCGATTTGACCTTTGAACATCGGCAATAATAAACCTGAAAATTCTTCATGGGTGGTAATTTTAGTCCCACCATTCAATGGTGTTAGCGTAAATGTCCGTGCCCCTTTGAATAACCCAAATGGCATCCCACTTGACCATACCATGCGCGAATGTGGCGTAAATTCCGACACCGTCACCGGAAAAGCACGGTCACTAAATTTTGTGTGGATAGTAATTTTATTACCCGCTGTCGCTTCACCTTCAACTTTTGTGACATTCGGCTCCCATTCTGGGAATTGCTGTACATCAGTCAATACTGCCCAGACTGCTTCTGGTGTTGCATTAATTTCAATTGATGCTTCAAATGCTAGCATATCTCTGTCCCATATCTATCCTATGCAGATGCGTTTATTTTATCATCCTTACGATTAAACAATCTTATGCGTATGGATTTTCAAATAACACCATCTACTAGGAACTTATCGGCACAACAGACTGTCAATAGAAATAGCACAACACGTCAAAAGCATGTTTACGTCATTAAAGGAGCAATCACATGACGAGTCCATCGCGTATATTCACAGTCATTTATTTACTATTTGGATTACAATTATTCGTTGCCAACGGGCAGGATTCCAACGATGTTAGTATTCTCAGTTTTGATATTCAAGCCACAGAGACCCAGCTTATATCAGACTCCTACACGTATACATGGGAATTGGACAATGCAATCGGCGTGACATTGGAAAGCATCCCATATAACCCGTATAACTTTGGTTACAACAATAGTTCTCTCGTAACTTATATATTTGGTGAGACAGATGCTCCCACACCACCCGGCGGTGCTCAGCCCCTTGGGTCAGGTATCACCCTAAGTAATATAGATTTCTTTCGAGCAGAGGGAAGTTACTTTGTGCATCTGACAGCCTACGGGCAAGCAAGCAAAGACACCAAAACCATATTGGTTAACATTTACGCCGACCCCAATCAACCTATCGAAATTATCAACTTTTCCCCCGGATACGGCAGTAATGATGGCATTCTACGTATCGACACAGAGATGAACATCTATTGGTTAGTACGCAATACAATTCATACCGAGTTACAAGTAAAAGACAATACAGGTCAACTCCATAATACCTATCGTTTGCCAGCTAATCATGGTGTACTGAATATCCCCGCCAGTGACCTCGTTTCGGGTCCGGGTTATTACGAAATTCAGCTCCATGCTTACACGGACGAAGCATCTGTCTTAAGTTATTCTGTATCACTAGATATTGAGCCACCACTTGGATTACCGCCTTACATACAAAAAAACTGGGTCGAAACAACCATCCCTGTCACGGTATGTATTGTTACAGATGAGAATGGTCATGCAACACATTGGCGTTTGAACAATGAAAACCCGCATATTCTGAGCCAAGACCCACTGGTACAAGTCTTATTCGATTGGCGTGTAACGAATGTTGTCGGAGAAACCTTTGATTCCGCATCAGCTCAGACGCAAACTGGCAAAGTTACACTTGAGGCAATAATGGACTACGGCATCGTTGTTGACACATACCTTGATATTGACAATAGCACACATCGCTATCCAATTGGTCGAACAGGTGCAATCATCTATGGTGAGTTTGGCTGTCCCGATGCAGAATAACAATCTGGGACTAAATAACTATAAGTCTCAATCTTTCATGTCGATACTCCTCGTTTATAATGATGGCGGATTACTTACAACCATATATGTGAAATTAGGAGTATATGCTGTGCAAACACCTAAGTATTTTTTGCTTCTCCTTGTATTTACGCTCTTATCACAGACAGCTTTCGCACAAAACAGTGATGTGACAGTTATCTGGAATCAAGACATCCTTGTTGTAATCAATACAAGTGGTGAAGATGTGAATGTCTCCAATCTTGATTTTGTCAGCGCAAACGGCGCAATTTTGGCAAGCGACTGGGTTATGGATACATTTGGAGACAGTAATTTATCCTATTCCCTAGCAGACCTTGGTCCCGGTTCTTGCCTCATTGCTTATCCAAGTGACAGTGAAGAACAACCCGCTCTGCCAGAAACAGTTGAATGCACCATAACAGAAGGTGTCTTCACACTCACCAACTTTGGCGACATCGTGTGGGACGCTGCGCAGGGTGGCTTTAGCGCACAGGTTGGTGGTGCGAGTGCTGCCGATTGTGACATCACGGGTAATAGTTGTACCGTCAGTGTAGCGACAACCGCTAGCAATGCTGAAGATGCAACAGTTGTCGAAGCCGATGAAAGCCAAGCGGATATTCTAGCTGCATGGAATACTGATATTTTTGTTGTGCTAAATACCAGTGAGGATGAAGTCAACATCTCTAGTCTAGGCTTCAGCAATGCTGCGGGTTCAATTGTGCCAGAAAATTGGGTAATGAACCCATCCGATGACAGTAATGTTCCATATGCCCTGACAGATGTTGAGCCAGGGTCATGTCTTATCGCATACTTAAGTACTGATGTACAACCTGAGTTACCCGAAAATATCATCTGTGACCAAACAGAAGGCTTGTTCACTATGACCAACATTAACGATGTGGTTTGGGATGCCTCACAGGGTGGCTTCAGCGCAACTGTTGGTGGTGCAACCGTATCAGACTGTAACATCAACAACACAACCTGCACCGTTACTGTACCAACAACATCAGCCGAGAGTGATAGTTCAATGGAAATGGATGATATGAGTGCTGGTGGTGTTCGCGCCGTTTGGAACACAGACATCCTTGTTATCATCAACACGGGTGAAGAAGCCGTTAACCTCACTGACCTCAACCTATCCAGTTCCGCTGGTGAAATTCTTCCAGAAAATTGGGCAATGAACACATTCGGTGTCAACAACTTGCAATATTCACTAGAAGATGTTGCCCCCGGCTCTTGTCTTATTTCCTACCTCAGTGCAGATGAACAACCGGAACTTCCGACCAACATCACCTGCACCCGTACCGAGGGTCTGTTTACTGCGACCAACATCAACGACATTGTCTGGGATGTATCACAAGGTGGCTTCAGTGCGACTGTCGCAGGCGCAAGTACAACCTGTGACATTAACCGCACCACTTGCGATATTGCAGTCGGTGGTTAGTTTCATCACACAATAACCGATAAAATCAAACGGCTCGCTATATTAATAGTGAGCCGTTTTTTCTGGATATATTGGCACTTCTCTGGCTTTCTAACGACCTTACATAGAACTTTCCCTATGCCTTAAAAAATCTCATCCCAAAATTTAACTTGATAATTCCTTGACAGGTCTCCAGAAATACGTTAGAGTTTGTTCGGAAATTAACAAACAGTAGAAAACCTGATGGCTTACAAATTATTCTCCACTACCACTACTATGATGACTATGGCTATGCCCAACCAAGCGCGGGGTGGAGGTTTCAGCTTGTTGTAAGCAGACACGAATTAGTGACTGACAGGCGTGTGGAAAACCTCCACACGCCTTTTTTATTGTATTGGCAAAGTGATTTGCGAGGGAAACAAATGACAAGATTGACCATGAAATTCGGTGGGACATCCGTAGGGTCACCCGAAGCGATTCAGCAAGTGGTGGCAATTGTACAAGATTATCTGAGTAGAGGTGATGACGTTGTTGTGGTTGTGTCGGCAATGTCTGGTGTAACAGATTTGCTGTTGCGGTCAGCAAAGGCAGCGGTCAACGGTGACAAATGGACATATATGAGCATCAACGAGGAAATCACCGAAAAGCACGAAGAAGTTATCAATCGGTTGATGAGCCCCGATGATGACCGTGATGCCATCCTGCAAGAAATCAGCGAATTGCTAACTGCCCACCTAGAACTTTGCGAAGCGATTAACATCCTTAGCGAAGCAACCCCACGTATCCTCGATTCGATTGTCTCTTTCGGTGAACGCCTGAGTAGCCGTGTCATTGCAGCAGTCATGCGCCAACAAGACATAAATGCCAAACAATTTGATTCCAGTGATTTGATTGTCACAGACTCAGGTTTTCAAGATGCTGAGCCAATATGGGAAATGACTGAATCGCGGATTGGCAGTCGGTTACGACCAGATGTAGAAAATGGCATTACCCCTATTATCACGGGTTTTATCGGGTCAACACCAGACGGCTCAATCACAACACTAGGGCGTGGCGGTAGTGACTTTAGCGCGGCGATAATGGCAGCATATGTTGATAGCGACGAACTCATTATCTGGACAGATGTTGATGGCGTGATGACAACCGACCCCCGCATTGATAAACGGGCGAAAGTCTTGCCATATGTCTCCTATCAGGAAATCGGCGAACTGGCATTTTATGGCGCAAAAGTCCTACATCCCAAAACAGTCCAGCCCATCATAAGTCGAGAAATACCGATGCGTGTCCGTAATACCTTCAACCCCTCGCATGAAGGCACACTCATCGGCGCAGAGATGCACCCCACCGAAACCGTTATCAAAGCCATCACCAGCATCAAAAATGTCAGCATGTTAACCGTCAGTGGCAAAGGCATGCTGGGTGTACCCGGTATTGCCGGACGTACCTTCTCAGCAACAGCAGGCGCAGGTGCAAATATCTTGATGATTTCGCAATCTTCCTCAGAGCAAAGTTTCTGTTTTACTGTCGTTGATCCGGTAGCGGATGACGTGAGAGAAGCTGTCGAAACCGAGCTAGAGCGTGAGATTTATCAACAAGATGTCGATAGTGTGGACATCCTCAGCGACATTGTGATTATCACTGTGGTGGGTGCAGGCATGCGTGGCACACCGGGCGTTGCTGGACGGGTATTCTCGTTATTGGGTGAGCACCGCGTGAATGTACTCGCAATTGCACAGGGGTCGTCTGAATGTAGTATTTCATTCATTATTGGCGAAGACGACTTACAATTAGCCGTTCGTGAATTACATACACTCGCAATCGAAACCGTCGAAAATGGTATGAGTAACGGTCAATCAGCCTAAAGATTTTGATTTGATTTTGTGCCAAGAAGTTTGGCGACATTGGGGTCAATCTGTTTCAAAAAGGCGGCAGCTTCTGAAATGGTATTGACCTCTTTACGTTTGTAGCTGTATTTCATGGACACAATTTTCCCGCCCACGTTGATATTACGATTATGAACCCCAAAGACAACCACCCACCCAAACAAAGGATGTCGAATCAAATTATCGCGTGCATCTGCAAATTCACGACTGGATGTTGAACGACGCACCAACTCACGTACATCAGCCTCATAGTTGTCAACATCAGTTGATGAGAAATCTATTATCATGTGAACAGCTGGGGGTTTGCCTTCCTTTTCCAATAATTGCAAGGCATTCCGATTGCGCTGTGTCATTTCATCAGCTGTTAGAACATCATAACAGTGCAGAATATGTCCTTTGAGATACCAATCCGCTTTAGTAAAGTCTTGTGGCTTTTGGAGTGTGGGGTCTTGCTGATGTAAGAATGCTAATGACGTTTCCATATCATCTGTCATATGGGTACGAATATGAAAAAGTTGAAACGTGATATCACCAACAAACCGTAAAATTTTATGACGCACCCCAAAGACAACCACCCACCCTAGCTTGTTCATAAAAGGATTATCACCAAAGTCCGTTGCACTACGAATCTGACTCAGATTAGTCGGAAATTTTTCAAGCTGACTCCAATCATGAATGAAATGCACACGCTCCGCTTGGCTCTCCATCAGAAATTTACCAGAAATCATAAACGACCTAGCAATCTCTTCGACAGTCAACTCGCCTGAAAATACAACTTTTACAACCCTATCAGGTATCAACCATTCTTGCTGAAATGGCATACTGGCATACTCCCAACTTGTTTAAATCATAGTAGCATGGAAATACTAGTACATGAATAAATATTACTCTTGAATCAAGGTAGAGAGAATTGCTTGCCAATGAGAAAACAAAATAAAATGTCCAGTTTGGGGTTCAAGGTGTAGTGTCGCATTCGGTAAGTAGTCTGCCATACGTTGCCCGACCATCGGCGCACAAAATGTATCGCCCTCGCCCCACCAGATGTCTACAGGCGTTTGCACCGATTCCAATTTAAAGCCCCACGACTTCACCAGTGTGACCATCTCATCAACGAAGCAATCACTGCCATTACGCCGAATATCATCCCACATATCAACACGCTGTTGGAACACTTGCATATTACGCAGGATTTGCTGGTCAAGCTCTGGCATAGACACACCAAGTTCTGCCACATATTGTTGTGGCGGACGACGACCATCTATCCAGAAAAACCCCTTCATCAATAGTCGATAAAAGGTCTCCATCCCCTGTGCGAGTTGGAACAGACGCGCATAATTTGAATTAATAGCGTGAAAGCCTTGCGGATCATCCATTGGGGGTAGGCTACTCACAATCGCACATCGCGTAACAATCTGTGGGAAGCGATACGCACATGCCAACGCATATGGCGCACCTGCCGAATAGCCAAGCACAGCAAATTGATTGAGCTTTAGAGCCTTCGACAGAAGCATAATATCATCAACCACATCCATAAAACTGCGATTGGGCTTGCGCGTGGACATACCATAACCGGGACGGTCAACACCAATTAAGCGCACACCAAGTTGCTTGAGAACCGTGTCATCTGGATGGCGCAGATTACGATTCCCCCAGAGGTCATGTAACAGGATAACAGGCTTACCTTGTGGGTCGCCAAACTCTACAAATCCGAGCCGTCTCCCGTCTTTCAATTGTGCTTGCCGTGCCGTTGCCACCTGTGCTAGTTTCGCCATATATCACACTGCCCCATAAAATACGTCATCTAAATCACCTCGAATCACACGGTACACATCTTGTCCCAATTCTGGATAAAGCTGAATATCTGTTAATTTGTCTAATGCTATCCACTTCACACCCGTTTGATGCTTGTCTGGCACATCCGGCAGACGTGGTTCGCTATCATCCAGTAAACTGCACTCAAACAGATGGAGTACCTTATGCCAATTGCCATAGGTATCATTATCCGGCGGAATATATTCCATCACCGCCAGTAACTTACCAACTTCAACCTGTGCGCGGGTTTCTTCCATCACTTCACGTTTGACCGCATCATGCAAGGTCTCGTTGAGGTCAACGCCACCACCGGGAAAGTTATAATGCAAACCGCTGTCATCTTCAAATTCCACCAGCAGTATGTGATTGTCACGAATAATAATGCCAGCCACATTGGTACGTGGGTGATTCATCATAGTCTCCTAAATGTAAACTGATTATAGTCAAGAGTTCACAGATTTTTTACACCCAAGCCGGAACATATTTGCACCCACATCGTAAAGACAAGTAGAAGGAAACGAGATGAGGAGCTTGCAATATGTTTTTACGAATCACATTTTTAGTAGTACTTGCAGTAAGTTTAGTCGCTTGCAATCGGGATAACTTTAGCGCACAACGCAATGCAGATGGTGGACTAGACATCACCGTCACAGCAACCGAAGCAGAAGTCAATACCATGCTAGCCAATGCGCTAGCACAGGGGCAAGGCAATGTCCGTAATGCAACAATTGATTTACAAGCTGGGCAGATTGTCATCAGTGGCGAAGTCGAACAAACCGAAGGCTCTGGCAATTACACCCCTGCAACAATTACCGTCGGCATATCCGTTGTGAATAATCAATTATCAGCGCAGGTGACGAGTGTCAATGTTGCCGGATGGTCAGCCGATGATGCCCGTATCACACAAATTAATCAGCGGATTGAGACAGCTCTACAAGGGCGTGCACAACGCGATAATCCAAATGTCACCCTGACAAGCATCACCATCACAGATACCAACCTAACGTTTGAACTAACCGCACAACGCGCAGAAAACTAACGACGATAGACCGCAAGCACCGCTGGCACAGGGTCGAATGCGCCTAAAGTATAATCGGTGGGTTGAACTGACATCATGGTTGACCCACCACCATCTAAGTTCAGTGCATGGACAATATTGAGGTCACTTGTCGGCAAAAATAGGCTCAAGTCCGTGAGTGATAAACCGAGAAATGGCGACACCATCAGCAAAATATGTCCGTCACTATCTTGTGCAATCACAGTCCGACGAGTCCGTTGGGCGCGATTATTGCTGTAATGTACTGACTGCCCATCAGCGACAAGCAACGGGAAACCCTCAACAGCTTGTTCAACAGGTTGCCCCTGATACGGTTGTGTTTGGTTAGAGCGAATTGACGGCACACCATTCTCCACGATAAACGTTCCACCAGTACGCCGGAATGTCTCCCCAAATCGCATCCCATCACTGACCAACACTCCCAACACCGTGTTACCACGCTCAAAGAAATTTGCATTGACCAGTGCGACAGCATCGGGAAGTGTCTCGTTCCATTGCCGAAGTGATAGTGGATTGCCAGCTTGGTAAACAGCACGGAAGCGAAAACGTTCAGGGTCAATGCGGAGGATATTCATCTGGGCAAATGTATTGCCATCTGGTACTACTGTTCGCCATGCCAGACCGTCTTCGACAATTTGCCAATCTGAGCTTTCTTCTGCGGGGGTCTGCACCTCTATATTGGGGGCATCAGATGTCGCTACCGTCTCTTGGACGAGAACAGGATTTTCGTTGTTGGTGACCGTTGGTGCTTGAACTTGTGATGAAGTCGATGGGTTACGCTGTAAGTTGCAGGCAGAAACGCTTAGCGCAATGATGAATGGAATAATGTAATAGCGCAATGGCAAGTCCTCGTCAATTTACGAATGGCTTGCCATCTTAGCCTGTTCTATAAAAGTTGGGAAGTGTGATTACAAAAGGTGCGCCATCTTACGAATACGTTCGACAGCATCTTCCAGTAGAGCTTTATCCGTCGCATAAGAGAATCGGATATGCACACTATCGGTAATGCCGAATGCACTCCCCGGCACACCCACCACCTGTGCCTCCGTCAGAATGAGTTCGGCAACTTCCGCACTGGTTTTGTCAGTTTGTTCTATTTTAGGAAACGCATAGAAAGCTCCCTCAATCGGCGGACAGCAAATATTATCAATGCTATTCAGCGAACTGACGATGAAGTCACGGCGATCTTGATACGATTGACGCATCATTTCCACAACATCTTGCGGTCCTGTCAATGCAGCAACAGCCGCGTGCATAGTAAAGGTAGCTGCCGATGTAGCCGTTTGCGAATTGAAAATCGTTGCGACATCAAGAACTCGCTTCGGTCCGACTAACCAACCCAACCGCCATCCCGTCATCGCATACCCTTTAGACATCCCATTGACAGTCAAGACACGGTCTTTGATTTCTGGAATCGACGCAAAGGAAATATGTTCCCGCCCGTCATAGTTAATCTTCTCGTAGATTTCATCTGAGATTACCCATATGTCTGCTTCTTCAGCCACAGTAGCAATGGCATTGATTTCATCACGGGTCAACATCCGTCCTGATGGATTATTCGGTGAACACACAATAATCGCTTTTGTATTGGGTGTGACATACTCACGCAGTTGCTCAAGGTGTACCGCATAATTATCATCACTGCTCAGTGGCACAATGACTGGATTTGCACCAACCATCTTTACAATCGAGGGATAACTGACCCAATATGGCGCAAGGATAAGGACTTCATCACTTGGGTTGAGGATGGATTTTAGCGCAAGAAATAAAGATAGCTTCCCACCCGGTGTCACAACAATATCAGTTTTTGGATTAACTGTCACACCGTTATCGCGTTCCATCTTGTAGGCGATGGCTTCCAACATCGGCACAATCCCCTTAGATGGTGCAGCATAATGCGTTTCGCCCGCATGGATAGCATTCACCCCTGCCTCGATAACATGCGCAGGCGTATCAAAATCAGGTTCGCCCCCAGCAAGAGCAATCACATCATGCCCTTCTGCCTTAAGCCGATTCGCCTTATCATTCAGCGCAATCGTGGGGGATGCACCAATACGTTCTGTAAGTTGTGTTAAACCGGGCATACAAATAACCTCTAATCTTAATTTGATTTCATAATTTTCTTAACAGGTAGTGACTTACTTTAACAAGTTTTGGCGATGCGTCAACTTTTGAAGCGCGCTAATTTGAGCCAAAGTCGCAAATGTATATACAAAGTTGGGAATTTTTTGCACGTTTAAAATGACTTGTTATAATAATAGTGCTACATTTAATGTCACGTTAACGAACTATTTTTTGAGAAAGGATCAATTAATGTCCAAACGTTATTTGTTAATGGCACTGTCAATCGTATTGGCATTGCTTGTCGTAGCTATCCCATTTGCAATCGCACAGGATAGCAATGTTGATGTATTTGGTCGTGAATTGCCAGAAGATGCTGCACCATATGAAATGCAAGTGATGCGTAATCTGTGCAATTCTGCCCGTACCGAAGTATCATTGGCATCCGCTGTATCTGTCTATTCTCGTATCTGTGACCAAAACGGGTATGACAAATTCTCCGACCCATTGGTCTGGCTGAACAACAATATGGAACTTGTGCCAGCAGCTGCCGAAAGCTGGTCTGTATCAGATGATGGTCTGACATGGACATTCAACTTACGCGAAGGTCAAATGTGGAATGACGGCACACCTGTCACCGCAAACGATTGGGTTGCAACATGGCAATTTATGGCAAGTCCTGAAAATGCTTACGACTTTGTCTGGCTCTGGCTTGGCATTATCGACGGTTGGGACGAAGCTGTTGCTGGCGAAATCGGCGTTGATGAAATTGGTTTGGTAGCGGCTGATGACCTCACATTGGAAATCACAACCCAAACACCATTCCCACCACTTCCAGCAACCTTCTACTTCTGGCCCCCAATGCAAGCCGAGGCACTAGCTGAACACGGTCCAGATTACATGCTTGACCCAGAAACTGCTGTTTCATCCGGCCCATTCATGCTGAGTGAATTTGTCGCTGGTGACCGTCTCGTGCTTGATGTGAACCCAGACTACACCGGACCACGTCAACCATGGATTCGCCAAATTGTCGGCGTTTATGGTGACCAATTGAACGGTAGCTTCCTCGCATTCCAAAACCATGAAATTGACCGTGTCAACTATAGCTTCCTCAGCCCTGCTGACTTTGAAGTTATTGAAAATGACCCCGAACTACTTGATAACTATCGCCCACACGGTGGTGACTTCCGTACTGACTACCTCTTGATGGACACCTTCAATCCACCATTTGATGACCTCAACGTTCGTATGGCATTTGCAAAAGCAGTTGACCGTGATTCCATCGTTGAAAACGTCATTGGTGCGCGTGCTGGTATCCCTGCATACTCATTCCTCGCACCCGGTTTCCCCGCTGCAAATAGTGAAGGTTTGAGCGACATCCAAGCATACGATTGTGATGCTGCCCAAGCACTACTGGCAGAAGCTGGTTATCCTGATGGCGAAGGCTTCCCCGAAATTGAACTTGCACTCCGTGGTGAATCCGAATTTATCGCTAACTGGTATACTGCTGCCGCTGCATCCATCAGCCAATGTTTGAACGTTAGCATTCCTGTTAACAACCTTGAGTTCCAAGACTACATGACCCGCCTGCTGGAACGCCCAACCACATTGCAATTTGGTGGTGTCTCCTATGGTATGGATTACCTCGACCCTGCAAATATGATGGGTGTTTGGGTATCCACAGGTCGCCACTCATGGCGTAGTGAAGAATTTGATAACATGGTACGAGAAGCAAATCAGTTTACTGGTGACCCCGCAGAACGTGCCGCGATGTATCAAGAAGCAGAACGTATCCTTGTCGAAGATGTCGGCGGTATCTTCCTCGCACATCGTATTCAAGGTGACCTCTTCCAACCATACGTTAGCACCACAGGCAACTGCTGGGAACCGGATCGTCAAGGTATCTCCGCAACACACTGGGGTAATGACGGATGCTGGGGTGACTACTACATCACTGATGCTGTAATGGACTACGACACATATCGTGGCGAATAATCACAATATGTAATATGTTCAATGGGGGCGGGTGTTATGCCCGCTCTCATTGTTTTAGGTGTCTAACTGTTTGTCGTTGCCTCATATGCCCTGCACATCCTGATATGAGAGGTTTTATTTAAATTATGATCGGCTATATATTGCGACGGTTAGCGTCGTTAGGTTTTGTTTTATTTGTAGTGTCGTTGCTTGTTTTTGTACTCATGAATATGGTACCGGGTGGTCCGTTCACATTGGCTGACCGGGGCTATTCTGGTGCAGCATTAGAAAATTTAGAGCGTAAGTATGGGCTAGATAAACCTGTACACGAGCGTTATATCAATTATGTCACGAGCGCGCTTCAACTGGATTTTGGTTATTCGTTTTCTGTTGCAGGCAATCCACCCGTCACCGAATTAATTGGGCGTGTCTGGCCCGTCACCTTCCAACTAGGTTTATATACGATTCTGTTGTCGTTCGGGTTAGGCATCACACTTGGCATTATTGCGGCATATTATCGCAACGGCTTTATTGATAACGCAGTGACATTTATTGCGACAACGGGTATTGCTGTCCCGAACTTTATTATTGCAACATGGTTTTTACTCATCTTCGGTTACCAAATTGGTTGGAGTGACTCGTCAAATTGGATTATCCCACCACTAGTTGAAGATGGTTATGCCATTTTGTCATGGGACTATTTCTTACCTGTCATTACCTACGCACTAGCCCCGCTAGCTTTGGTATCCCGTTATACACGCTCAAGTTTTGCCGACGTATTAAATGCCGATTTTATCCGCACAGCACGGGCAAAGGGATTAGGCGAACGCTTTATTATGTTACGCCATGTGTTCCGTAACGCACTGATACCGATGATTACCGTCTTGTTGCCACAAATCCCGAACTTATTAACAGGCTCACTATTTATCGAAGTGGTCTATGGCATACCGGGATTAGGTAAATTCTTCGTGACAAGTATCTTTAATCGTGATTATCCGATGATTATGGGACTCGTTTTGTTGATTGCGTTGCTGTGGGGGTTGACCTATCTATTAACCGATATTCTCTATACTGTCGTTGACCCACGTATTCGCCTCGGTGGCGGGAAGGGAGCATAAGCACATGACAAACTCCAAACCCGCAACCATAAAAGCAGATGTTCGTGAACAGATTGTACAACGCTCCTTACTGCGCGATGCCTTCCGACGTTTTCGGCAAAATCGTTTAGCTATGCTTGGTTTCTTTGTTTTGACCGTGTTGATTATGATTGCAATTTTTGCCGAGGTACTTGCTCCATATGGATTAAACGAAGTACATTTATCAACCAGAGCCAACACACGCCCAGGGGTTAATCCTAATTTCCCACTTGGAACAGATGGTGCTACACGCGATTATTTGACACGCCTAATTTATGGTGCGCGCACATCGTTGTTTGTTGGTTTAGCAGTGCCGTTCTTCGCGTTTCTGCTTGCGATACCTCTAGGTGCGATTGCAGGGTATCGGGGTGGCATGTGGGACTTTGTGATTTTACGTATCATCGAAATTGCAACAGCGATTCCACCTCTGTTGTTCGCGTTGTTCCTCATTAGTATCACGGGTTCAGGTTTAGGCAATGTGGTTTTTGTGCTAGCGATTACCTCATGGATTGAACCCGCACGGATTGCACGCGCACAGTTCCTAAAATACCGTGAAACCGAATTTGTCGAAGCGGCGCGCGCATTGGGTGCGTCCGAATTACAAATCATCACTCAGCATATTTTGCCCAATTCGCTAACCCCTTTGCTGGTATCGTTTACATTTGCTGTGCCTTTGGCGATTTTTGCCGAAGCTGGACTGAGCTTTTTGGGCATTGGCATCACTGAACCAACAGCCAGTTGGGGTAAAATGGTAGGAAGTAGCGTCGGTAGTACCATTGCGGTATATTATCATCTGGCGTTATTCCCAACAATTTTAGTAGCGATTACCATGTTGAGCTTTTCCTTCGTGGGTGATGGTCTTCAAGAAGCTCTCGACCCATCACGGGGGAAATAATAGGAGAGTCTTATGTTTAAAAATCTGCAACTTTTTGGTTTGTTATTGGTATTGAGTTTACTTATCGTCGCCTGTGGTGGTGACGATGGTACGGGTGATAATTCTCAGAGTGACAGTAATTTAAACGATGCGCAACAAGCAGAGGAAGAACCAACACCATTCCCGACCTTTGAATTTGTAGCCCCAACAAATCCGCCTGCGTTCAATCAATCAGCAGAAGAGACCGAAGAAGCATCGGTTGAAGCAACTGCTGAAGCTGAGGTCGAAACAGTGGAGCTAGACGAACGGGCTGTCAGTCGTGGACTTGGACGATACGAAGCACTTGAATGTGCATTTTGTCACGGTGAAGCAGGTGTCGGTACCGATGAATTTGAGGGACTTATCGACTATTCAGCAACAGAAGCTGAGTTCATCACATTTATGCGTACAGGTGGCACGATTGGTAACAGCCATCAATATTCAACCGACCGCCTCAGCGAAAATGGTGCCAAAAATCTCTATCAATATATCCTGTCATTGAGTCAAGGTGAATAAGACCTATAATGCAAAAACGACTTATCTTAACAATTGGGTTGCTGGCGATAGCGGTTATAGCACTGGTTATCGGCGTGATTTCAATCCAAGCCCCTGCGGATGACGATGCACAACCGATGGGCAGTATCATGACGCTTGACCCGCAACTGTTTGTGGTTCAGACACAGATGGCAGAGGCAACACCGCTATCAGGTGAAGATGCTCAAGTCTATCTGGATTTGCAAGCGCAGGTCGAGGCATGTCCTGATTATAGTGAAGCCCGCACAGGTCAAATACTCCAACATATCGAGTGGCTGATTGACCCATCCGACATCCCATCCGATGCCATGTTAGCAATGGGAACAGATATACAAGGCAGTCTCGTGTTTGGTATGGCAAGCTTTACTCAGATAGAATGGCGACAGGCTGACCGTCCCGCAGATTCCTGTTTAATCGACATCGGGCGCGAGTTGAATATCATGTTAGTGGCATTCGGACGTGAACCTGTGACTGTGTATGATGAATAGATAAAACCTTAGATACGCACGAAAAGAGGGCGATAATATCAAACTCTTTTTTTGACCCTATTAAGCGTGGATTGTGATGAAAATAAAACCCGTAGATTTTACAGATGTGACCTTGACCACTGGCTTTTGGGCAGACCGCACCCGCATCAACCGTGAGGTAACATTAGGTGCTGTGTATCATCAGACTGACAAAACCTTCCGTTTTGAAGCAATTAAGGGCGAATGGACACCTGATGAAACCCGTTACCGTCCGCATGTTTTCTGGGATTCCGATATTGCCAAGTGGATAGAAGCAACCTCCTACATCTATGCCACCCACCCCACACCAGAACTCAAAGCTCAATTAGATGAGGTCATCACCCGTTATGAAAATTTACAGGCAGAGGATGGCTATCTCAATTCATATTATCAGCAAGTAGAGCCAGACAAACGCTGGAGCAATCTACGCGATTTACACGAACTCTATTGTGCTGGACATCTAATCGAAGCGGCAGTCGCTCATCATTCCGCGACGGGTGAACGGCGGTTTTTGGATGTGATGTGTCGCTATGCCGATTTGATTGATAGTCTATTTGGGGCAGAAGATGGTAAATTACATGGTTATCCGGGACATCAAGAACTCGAACTTGCATTGGTCAAATTGTATTTTGCAACAGATGAAGAACGCTATCTCAAGCTGGCGAAATACTTTATAGATGAACGCGGAAAACAACCGCATTACTACGATGAAGAAGCTATCAAGCGTGGTGATAAGCCCGAAAACTTCTGGGCAAAAACCTATGCTTACAACCAATCACATACCCCTGTACGCGAACAGACCACTGCCGAAGGACATTCTGTACGCGCCTTGTACATGTATGCGGGTATGGCAGACCTTGCCCGATTAACTAACGATGACCACCTCAGACAAGCCTGCCTCACACTATGGGAGGATGTCATCAGTCACAAGCTCTATATCACAGGAGCATTAGGCTCAACTCGACTCAATGAGGGGTTTACATCACCTTACGATTTACCTGATGAAACTGCCTATGCTGAAACCTGCGCTTCGATAGCATTGGTGTTCTGGTCACAGCGGATGTTCTTGCTTGCCCCCCCCAATAGCCGTTACATTGATGCGATGGAACGTGCGCTATATAACGGTTTCCTAAGTGGTTTATCATTAGATGGCACACGCTTTTTCTACTCGAATCCATTGGCAGGACATCCCGCCATTGACCCGTTTAATGTGTGGTCGTCAGTCTTAAACACATCCGGCAAACCCTTTGAACGGCAAGAGTGGTATAACTGCGCCTGCTGTCCCGGCAACATCGCCCGACTGATTGCAAGCATCGGTGAATACTTTTATGCCCAAGCCGAAGATACAGTTTATGTCAACTTATACGGTGCAAACGAGACAGCAATCACCCTAGATAACAAGCCTATCCAACTCATCCAGCGTACAGCTTATCCCTACGATGGTGTTGTGCAATTTTCAGTTGTATCAGATGAACCAACAGAACTGACACTCGCGTTGCGGATTCCGGCATGGTGTCAGTTTGAAACCATTACACTCAACGGTGAGGCAGTCGATTTTGAACGAGCCAACGGTTATGCACAAGTGTCTCATCTGTGGATGCCCGAAGACCTGCTCGAACTGAATTTAGCAATGCCAGTTGAGCGTGTGCGTGCCAATCCAAAAGCGCGACACATGGCAGGTAAAGTCGCTTTACAACGCGGACCGCTGATATATTGCATTGAAGAAGTCGATAATGGGAAAGACCTGACAGCAATCAGCTTACCAACTGACAATGAATTACAAGTTATAACAGGTAATGACATGTTAGAAGGTGTACCGTTGATACAATCACAAGCATACCGCGAGCAAGCAATAACCAACGACCTCTACACATTACAACAACACGAACAAGATGAGGTCGAGATACAAGCCATTCCCTTTGCGTTCTGGGCAAATCGGAATGCAAGCGAAATGCGCGTTTGGATACGGGAGACCATAACATGAGCAAAGGCTTATTCTTGAATATTCCGGCAAACGGACATGTGAATCCATCATTGGTGCTAGCTACTGAAATAGTGGCGCGTGGAGAAGAAATCACCTATGTGCTGACCGAAGATTATCGTGACACAATTGAAGCAACTGGTGCAACGTTCACCCCTTACCCTGAAGTAGAACAACTCCGCACCATAAGCCAATTATCGCAAGGCGGCAATATCCCACAAAATGCCCATACACTGGTACGTATCGGCGAGCAATTGTTGCCCTTCATGTTCGACCTAATTGACCGTGAACAACCAGATTATGTAATCTATGATTCCTTATGCGGTTGGGCGAAGATGGCACTGCAAAAGTACAATCTACCAACGATTGCTATATTTACAACCTTCATGATTCATCCGACTTCACCGCCACCGATGCCTATCAGCGACATTGCAAAAACCCTCAGGCAAGTAATTGGTGAGGCGCGCGGATATTGGCACACACGTCAGCATATTCAGAATACCCACCATGTTAAGAGTATTGGATTGTTCGAGGCAGTATCCTGTGAAGGTGACCTGAATATTATCTTCACTTCACGAGACTTCCAACCAGCCGGAAATCGCTTTGGAGAGAATAACAAATTTGTCGGACCACTTGTTGCCGACCGACCCACAATGCCAGATTTCCCCTATGATTTTCTTGAAAAGAAAAATCTTGTTTATATCTCTCTCGGTACAATCAACAATATGAATCGTGACTTCTATCGCACATGCCTGCAAGCCTTCGCTGATTTTGCAGGACACTTTGTGATGTCAATCGGTGACAATATTTCTGTTGATGAATTGGGCAAGATACCTGATAATTTTCTGGTAAGGAATTTTGTACCACAATTAGATGTACTGAAGAAAACAAATGTATTCATCACACATGGCGGTCTAAACAGTGTTCAAGAGAGTCTACTAGCAGGTGTCCCGATGATTGTTATTCCACAGCAAATCGAGCAAGGTCTGGTTGCCAATCAAATCAAGAAACTCGGTGCAGGCATTGTTGACCGTCGCCCTACAGAATCGTCACTGGTAATGAATCTAAAAACAATGATGGGGTTATCATCATATCGCAATGCCGCCAAATCACTGGGAGATACATTACGCTCTGCTGGTGGTGTCAGTTATGCAGTCAATGAACTGCTGGCATTCACACACTAAAAACGTAATAGTTTCATACAGTTCTTTAACTTGTAGTTGCATTTTTGAAGATACAATGATTACATAGCAATACGCTTTAAGTCTGAAATGTGAGTGTTACACAACATGCAATCATTGACCAAAACACTATCAAAAATCCCCACCCGTCAGGACTGGCTCTACTTCGCAGTACGCTGGTTGTTGATTCTAGGATTAACAGTAATGGTGTTGGCATTCCGACAATTTGATACGAGCAATCTTTCAGACATCATCACAGCAATTATGATTAGTACCATCGTGAATATCATGTTGGCTGTATTTGCCTTTGTAAAACCCTTACAAGATTATTCCCAATATGTAGCATTGGTCGGCGATTGGGTCATTGCGGGTGTATTTATTCGCGTGATAGGTGTCGCTAACTTACCCGTGCAGATTTTGGCAGTGCTAGCTGTAACAACCTTGTTTGGCTTTTTGCGTCATGGCGCATTGATGGGCATTGTATCGGCAGTTGGTATGTTCATCGCAGGTGTAATTGCAATGGTCACGCTATTTACAGGTGAATGGTTGTCCCAAGCTCTCGAAATTTATCTCCCAACAGTGGTTACAGTCATTGTATTTGTGCTGATTGCGAGTGTGTGGATATATTTCCGTGACATGTTGCGTGAACAAGAACTATTTGATGAACGCCGTAAGTTTGACCGACAATCCAATGCACTAGCAGAAATGCGCGAACGTACCCATGCCTTATCAGAAATGGCGATGGAACTCAATGCCACTCTCCAATACAACCGCATTTTGGATGCAGCCCTCAGTATCGGGCGTATTAGTATGAGAGGCGATGGTAAGCACCGTGTTGTCAGTATGGTTCTGCTATATTCCTATGATGACCGTCTTGAGATTGCCAATTCTCAAGGCATTTCCCATGTCGATGAAAACCGCATGTTTGATGGTAAACAAGGAATTATCGCACAAGCATTAGAAGAAACCCGCCCAGTATTTGGTGGTCCAGCACGCAACGACCCCGAAGTCCGCTCGATGATTTCATTCCAAAATGTCCGCTCAATGCTCTGTATTCCCCTCCGTGCAGGCTTTGATAACTATGGTGTATTGCTCTTTGGTAGTGAATCCCGCCGTGCATTCAACGAAGACCAGATGGAATCACTCCGTATCATCGGGACACAAGCAACCGTAGCACTACAAAATGCAGTGTTATATCAGGGTTTGATGGAAGAAAAAGAACGCATCATCGAACTGCAAGAAGATGCCCGTAAAGACCTCGTCCGTGATTTACATGATGTTCCCACACAAACAATTGCAGCCGTGGCGATGCGCTTGGGCATTATCCCTAAAATGATGGAACGCGATACACCGGACAAAGTGCTTGAAGAAGTTGAAACCATCCGCAATATGACCTTACGCGCCACCGAAGAAATCCGTCATGTTCTCTTTAAATTGCGCCCACTCGTCTTGGAATCACGCGGGTTAAATGCAGCCTTACAACAGTTGGCAAATAAAATGCAACAAACTTATAATCAACCGATGCGAACCCATGTTGAACAACAGGTTGAGAATCTGCTTGATGTAAACCAACAAGGTGCAATATTCTATCTAATTGAGGAAGCCGCCAACAATGCCCGCAAATATGCTGAGGCAGATATGATTCGCGCCAGTGTGACAGTACAAGAAGAAAGCATTATTGTACGAATCGCAGATAACGGTAAGGGCTTTGATGTCGATGGTGTGACCGGAGATTATGATGAGCGTGGTAGCTTCGGTATGATTAACATGCGCGAGCGTGCCGAGTTACTTGACGGTGTATTGGAATTGAAAAGTGTACCGGGTAAAGGGACAAAAATAACAGCGTTTATCCCGATTCCACAATCGAAGCCTGTAGCAAAATCAGTCAATGATACGGCATCACGCATTCCACAATCCAAGTTATCACTCGCCGCCCTTGAAAGAAATTAACCCTCTCGCATAAACTGTGGATATGAATGTATACTGCACTCACCTTATTTTGCTTGAAAAGTAGACCTCTATGACACAATCGGATTTAGCGGCACTGCGTGGCGAGCCAAGCTATGTTTGGCGTGCCGGACAAGAACGCCGTCTGCAAATGATTGCCAAATGGGCAACCTTAGATAATGCACAGGTATTGATTGATGGATGCGGTGTCGGGATGTATGCCTCGCAGATACGCCGACGCTTCACGCCTCATGTAGAAGCCTTTGATATTGAATTTGAACGGGTACAGACCGCCCGCGACGATACGCCACATGCACTGGTTGCAGCCGGTGAATATGTGCCATTTGCTGATAATACCTTCGACACGATACTATCGCATGAAGTCATCGAACATGTACAAGATGATGTCAAATCAGCGCAGGAGATGGTACGAGTCTTAAAGCCGGGAGGACGCATTGTGATGTTCTGCCCCAACCGCTGGTATCCCTTCGAGACACACGGCCACTATTGGAAAGGCAATTATCACTTCGGCAACACCCCGCTGATAAACTATCTGCCTGACCGTTGGCGTGACCAACTCGCCCCCCATGTAAAAGCCTATACGGCGCGGGGCATCAAACGACTATTCGATGGACAACCTGTCGAATTTGTACATCACTCTCGCATCTATGGGGGTTACGACAATATCATTGCACGGCTGGGTAAACCCGCAGAAGTGATACGTGACCTACTCTATACATTTGAAAAGACCCCACTCGATACATGGGGTCTGTCACATTTGCTGGTCGTCGAGAAAGTCTAGTCTTTCACAAATGGGATAAACTTTCGTAACCAGCGCACAAGAATATTACGACGGGTATCTGTCCATGCTTTATTTGCTGTCTCAGCATGACGAGCATGTTCTGTCGGGTCATTGGCTTGTCCGCGATAACGTTCCGATGTATATAGGTCACTAATCGCACGAATCGGTTCTTTCGCGGCAGGTATCCGTTTTTCGATGTCACGCCGTTTTTCGAGTGTCGTCTTGGCATCACCAGAGCGAATCCCTATCAAGCGCACATAACGCTCCAATCGTGCCCATGCCCGTGATACTGGACTGAGTCCGCCCATACCACGCCATTCCCACCACCAGAACATAAACGTAATCAGCAATGCGATAACCACCAAAACCAACAATAAGAACAATGCCGATAGCACAATACTCACCAGTGGGAACGGAGGCGAATTTTGGGGTGCAATCGGTGGTTCAACTGTCGGCACAATCACAGGGGTTGCTGTGAATGTCGGACTCGGTGTAAACGTTGGAGTCGGTTGATTCTGTTGTTGCTGAATCGCTTCCTGTGTTGATTGCGGTGTCGGGCTTGGGACAGGGGTCGGCGTTGTCGTCGGCGTTGAAGTCGGCAATGGATTTGACGATTGTGGTTCAGGTTGAGCAAGGTCGTCGCCATCACGGTTATAGGGTTCTTCAGCAGCGGTTGGCTCAAATTCTACCCAACCAAAACCGGGGAAGTACACCTCAACCCAAGTATGCGCATCCCGTTCACGCACAATATATTGTCCAGTTGTCGCATCAAAATCACCCTGAGAAAATCCGGCAGCCATCCGCGCGGGTACACCCAACCCACGCAACATCGTAATCATTGCTGTCGCGTAATAGGTACAATACCCCTCTCGCGCATCAAACAACACCCACTCCACAGGGTCAACATTAGGAGGCGGTGCAGAGATGGACTCGTTGTAGGTAATGTTCGTCCGCAGCCATGTTTCGATAGCCTTTGCTTGGTCATAAGGATTGGTTGCACCTGCATCACGCACAATCTGTTGCGCTAATGTCAACACTCGTCCACTCGATTGTCCGATATAGAGATTCGGATTCGTCACCCATTCAGGATAAGTTGTGCCCGCTGACCGCAAGTCATTGGCTGAAGCGACACTCATCAGACTCGTCACATTGTACGTTTCACCACGCGACAACACCTGCAACGGACGCACAACAGAGACATTCATCGAGGAATTTGTAGGCTTATCTGTATAAATCAAATCAATCCGACCTGTGCCATCAATGAAACTCGGCTGAGGTGCAGTATAATAGATACGTGAATTTGCCATCCCAATCGTAAACCGCTGATTAATAGGCTGACGTTGTCGCCCAATGACTTCTTCGTTCATCACAATATCAACTGGTGATGACTGGTCAGTAATCCGTAAATCGGCAGACGGTGACCATTGTCCATTAGCATAACGCTCAAACACCCGCGACCGCCAATAATAACGTTGTCCTTGATTCGGTGCTTCGACGAGAAAAACGACCTCATCACCGAGGCTGATTGCTCCACCCAGATTGAGCAAGTCGCCACCATAATAATCTGTGGTGGCTGGACCTTCGGATTCAATCGGTGCAAACAAGCGATTCCACACTTCGGACATCTGCTGTATCGGGTCGGAAGCGAGAAACTGCTGGAAGTTATCAAGCCGTTCTTGTAAGTTACCTGTCGGAATACCCCATGCAACGGATAGTGCAAGGAACGACAGGATAATCCCAATCATACTAAACTGTCGCCGTACCACACGCGGAACACGAATACCGTTGATATACCATTCCCATTGTCGCGCATCCAAATTCGAGCGCACAATCAGCAACATCGACATCATCAAGAAGCCAATGAGATACAGGTCAAGCGGTTCATCACCTGTATAAATCACCATATTCGTTAACAGAATCAAACCGGGTGGTAGAATCACCCGCCACACGCGGTCGAGGCGGAAGATATGCCAGACAGCATTATATGCCAAAAACCAAAATAGCGTGGCGACTAATATCGTAAAGACAAGACCATCCTGATTGATACCGCCCGTGAATAAGTCAATCCCCCAGCGTAATGACCGGATAAGAACATCCGTAATCGCCTGAAAAAATCCAGTCGGCTCATTGATAGCAGCAACAACTATGACAATACCAACGCCATACATCGAGCTCACAATCAACGCTAGCAATTCGTTGTACTGACTACGCGATAACATATAGCCAAACGCCACACTCAACAGCGTAACGGGAATAATCGTCCACATGTCGAGTGCCCATCCAGCGATATTTAGCGCGAGAGCAGGCATCACCAGCAGAACACTGACAATGAATAAAGCAGAAAAATCGCCAGCATTAAACAAGTTACGCCAGCGGGTATTAAAGCCACGTTTCAGTCGTTTCGGGATTACACTCATAGGGTCTCAGGCTACCATTGTTTAGACATACGTGACTAGCTTATGCGATTTTGGGGCATGTGTAAAGCACGGGTAAGCTACGCTTGACCAACGCCGAATCACCACTGACTGGATGTACACCCTGTTATATAATTATCGTTCTGGTTCAGCGAGGGAATCGCGGTAGGTCATGAGCCTATCGAGGAAAGTCCGTACTCCATAGGGTACGATGCCGGATAACGTCCGGGCAAGGTAACTTGACGGCAAGTGCAACAGAGAAGAGATTGCATCCACTGGATGTGAGGGTGAAACGGTGCGGTAAGCGCGCACCAGCATTGGCAGTAATGTCAGTGGCTAGGCAAACCCCATCGGGAGCAAGGTGAAACAGGTGCATTGGGGCGACCCGTCCCGAAAAAAGCATCGGGTACACTGCTTGAGGTGTGTGGCAACATACATCCCAGATAGATGATTCCCGCGTCAATGACGTAACAGAATACGGCTTAAAAGTTTGGACCAGGCTTAAATACCTCACTTCGGTGGGGTGTTTTTGTTTTCTAAAATTGGGCTTAAAAGTTTGGGCTAGGCTTAAACACCTCACTTAAATATTTGATGTTACTAGGCTGCTTTTAATTTCACAATTTAACTTAACATATTGCCATAAACAAAATACTACTCTACACCAATATCTCTGAGATCAATGTAATCTGTTGAAATCTCTCTCATACCAAAATCCTGCCTAATTTGGTCTATTAACTTGAGGGTTGATTGAAACTCAGGGTGTTCACTATTTGTAAAGCGTTGCATATCGACATTTGGTGACCATTTAGTACCATCGGGTAAAATTGCTGCAGTATCTACACTTGTGATTTCTTCATTGCTCCATATATTTTCATCATTTAATTTCGCATCCAAGAGGTTAGCACCGCGCATATCTGCGCCCCACATAATTGCCCCTTGAAGTTTAGTACTACCTAAAAAAGTGCCTTGGAGATTAGCACCAATTAGAGAAGCTTGTCGCAAATCCGCACCTATTAATTGAGCCTGGCTTAAATTAGCCCCATCAAATATTGCATATTGTAAATCAGCTCCCCAAAAATTAGATTTGGAAAAGTGGGATTGTGACAGATCTATTGAATTAAACTGGGCATAGGGTAAGGAAATTCTTTCAAAACTCCCATCAACTAGCCAGCCTTTGTTTCTCGCAATTCTAACAGCCTCGGTTGCCAGAATGTTATTAGGACTCCGCATTTGAAAAATTATATCGTGTTTGTCGTTATCAATTCTTACTGTATGTTGAAAGTATACTAAGACTAAGCTAAAGAGGATTCCGGTGAATGCTGCCCCAATGAGTTCCGTGCTAATACCCTGCCAAAAATTGTTGTACCAAGTACTCTCAATTTTTTCGCGCTGATGATACAAAGTATTTTTGAGTTCGCCTCGAAGAGCAATATTATCTATAACCAACCCAATTCCAAGCAATCCTGAGATAATTAACGTAGTTAATATCATCTCAGGATATAGTTCATTTCGAGCCTGAATTATAGTGCTAGAATTCATGTTGATTCCAAAAAACAATAGAATAAGTGGTAAAGCTAAAATAAATACATATACTATTGCCAAAACTAGGTAGATATAGAAAACGCGTTTAATTTGTTTCAACTTCACACCTCTTGTTTGTTCAACTATAATTAGATATTAATCAATTGTTTTTGCTAAAGAAAATATAACATGTTTAACTTAGATGACCCAACTAAGTACATCACTAACCCTATCCCACTTAAGTCGATTGCTGATTACCTTGCTCTCAAACACAAATACGTAAATCCACGCCGTAGCCTTGGAGCTATGAGAGTTGTTTTCAGAGGTCACGGTAATGATAGGTTTGAACTATTACCCTCATTTTTCCGTATCAAAGCGAGACCAAGCGATGCTCTCTCGTGGTCCAAATTTGAAGCGCGGCTACTAGAACGTTTTGAAAAGCTCAGTAAGCCTTACATTGTTAATGAACCCGATGGTGTATTAGAGTGGATGGCACTAGCACAACATCATGGGCTACCAACTAGGCTATTGGATTGGACAGAAAGCTTTTTAGTGGCTGCATTTTTTGCGGTAGAGGATGAATCATTCGATCATGTTCCAGCGGCGATATGGGCATTTTCTGGATTTGTTATGAAAGACAGAAATATAACAAAATGGGAGCATTTGGAAGAAGCTCTATTAACAAGAGAAAACAATATCTATTTCCCACGCCACAATGCGCAACGTATAATTGCTCAACAAAGCTGTTTTACGATTCATAATTACGCCAGTGAAGAGAGCAAACCTTTATCTTTAGAAACCCAAGCATTAAGGGGGGCAAAAAGCCTACTTTTATCTAAATTTATTATTCCTATAAATTGTAAAGCAAAAATTCGCGAAGAGCTCAACAACCTAGGAATTAATCATTTTTCAATCTTTCCTGATCTTGATGGTCTTTCTCTTAGGTTTCGCAAAGAAATAAAGCTCTCTGAGAATGATGGTGTTGAATGGGGTATCTAAAACATAAATAAATCAAACCCCTCACGATGTGAAGGGCTTGTCGTTTTGTTTAGAATGGTGTGCTGTCTGTCGATTTCTCCCAAGAACTCACATTCACAATCTTGTGGAAGTCTCCATCCGGAATGGTCTCGATATGGATTGCTACTCCATAAGTGCTGTCCCACTCCAGTTCATTCAACCAATCCCAGATACCGACCTCTTCATAGAGTGACCGTTGCGCCTGACGGAAGTACACCCGTGTTCCATCCTCACAGTCTGCTTTCCATGTTGTATTGCCACTACCGGATTCATACTTCGTGATTTCATAGACTTCGCGCTTGTCGGTCTCTATGCCGTCGGTCAATTCCTTGAGAATCGCTGCAGCTTGATTAATCAAAGCCATAGCCTCGTTTACCTTCGATGTTTCGATTGCAGTTTGTTGTCTATTGTTCATGATATTCTTCCTCTTCACTTAAGATATGTTGATTGATAGCGTCCCGGTATTGTTCCGGCTGATGATGCACATAAATCATGGTGTGCGTGATGTCTTTGTGTCCTAGTAGTTCTTTTACGATTGTGATGTCTACTCCCCTACTGATTAAATGAGATGCGAACGTGTGCCGCAAACTGTGCGGTGTGAACCCGAAACCATCAAGGTTGCAAGCCTCTAGGTGCAATTTGAATTTACGAGTTAGTCTGGGTGGTGTCATATCGAAGATTCGCCCGGTTGATATTTCCAGCTTGTCGAGACGGGATTGCAGAGCATCGGGGTAATGAAGGATTCGCGCTCGACCACCCTTCCCTGGTTGAATCGTGACTTTCTTCGATTCCATATCAAAATCATCCCATCGCAACGCAAGCAATTCCCCACGTCGGAGACCCAACATTGCCAGAATCATCCATGCGAGGTCAAGCAACGGGTCGCCATCGAGGGTATAGACAAAGGTCTTCAATTGTGAGTCAGTTAGCCAAATCGGTGCTTTACGTTTCCGCTTCGGGAGCTGTATCTGTTCGGGTAGCAGACGGTTGTCTATCTCTGATAATCGTAACCATCCCCAAAATGTGCGATAACAGTGGAATTTACGGCGGATTGTCAATGTCGATAGACCTTTCCTGCTCATATCGCGCATGTACGCTCTAAGCATGGCTTTGGTGATATTGACCACCGAAATATGGTTAACGAATTTTGCCAGTGTCCGCAAATCTGTCGTGTAAGAGCGCACTGTTGCCGGGGCAAGCTTGCGCTCGTGTTGCAGGTAATCCCGGAACTCTGGTAGTAGTGTGGTGATGGTGGTCATGATGCAACCCCTAGCATGATAATTACCTCCAATGCCCGGTCTAAAGCGTTCTGTCCGTAGTGATTTTTGATATATGCCAGCTTTTGGAAAGCACTAGGAGACTTCTCTGCAATCATGGCTAAGATACGCTCATTTTGGGACATAATCCCATGTTTGTATTTGTCCGTTGGCTCTGCACCACGTCGCGCACGTTGACGGCATTTATCACTGCAATATGTCGATGTAATGCGCTGGTAGTAGAACCACTCACCACACTGGAGACATTTACAAGCTTTGATACTTTCTATTCTGGTGATTTCTCCTATCTTCATGGTTGCCACCTGTCACACTAACTTGTCGAATGTCACGCTAAAAAGGGAAGCTGTAAAAATTTGCGTCCCAAAACGGGGTAAATTTGGATTTACAGCACCCCTTACTAATAATAGGTTGGTCATCATGATTCATCCTTGAGCATACATGTCAAATAGACCCGGACACCTGTTCCCTTACGGTTGGGATATTCGTCAGAAACTTCGATAACTTTCACCCCTAACTCTCGTTTTATCTGACTTACAGCACGTTGAACGTCTGCACCATGAGCCATGACACGTAGGCGAACAATACCGCTGGATTCATCATCACCAAACATAGATTTAGTGCCCTCTATCCACTTGCCTAGTTTTGCATCCCATATCTGCTTTTTGGATTCCAGCAAACGATAAATATCTGCATTCTCTCGCTTACTCGTTCGGATTTTCAGTTCACGCAATCTCTTTTTAGCTGCAACATATTTTCGTGTTCGTCTCATGACCTACTCCACTTCTACATGTACAGCTTCACAGTACCGGGCTTGATGTGTCCGCAGTGAACGCTCTGCACTTTCGAGACGTAGACGCGGACCTGTTTCCCAACCGCAATCAGGGCATGTGAGGTTGTGTGCATTCTCCGCGTCAATCGGTTCATTGGGTTGTGTCTCCTCAAGTTCATCTTCGAAGCCAGGTAACTCTGGAATCGGTAATGCACCGGGTTCGATAAATGGATTGCTGCCGCCGCCACTGCCTCCAACTGGTCGCTCGATGTCGATGTGAATCTCTTCCATATTATCTTCGCTTTCGTCTTCGTCTGGGTCAGATTGTTCAGTGACAAGACTGACCGTGTACAAAACCACTGAGATGGGTAGCAAAGCAGGGATGAAGATAATCGCTAAATCTTTGAAGCCCTGAAACTCTGCTTGTGTCTCAGATGTCAAGCCGGGTGCAAACTCCAAAAATGGAATGTGATGTGCGAGGTTGTACCATTGCAGATAGAAGCCTGCGACGGCAAGTGCAATGAACGTGACGAATAACGCCGCCTTGTGTCCCCAATGATTCGACTTTGCCAGCTTCATAGCCGTCTGAATTTGCCCTATGTCGATTGCGACAGCGACCAGCAAAGCAGGGATTAGCCAAAAGAGATACGCCACAATTGACGGTATGTCTAATGGAGACAACATCGGTATCGGTTGTTTGCCTGCGAAGAGTGTCCCAAAAGTCCATGTTGAATGCACCACCATGGCAATGGACGTTGCGATGATAAAAATGTGTTCGAGCAAGTGTTTGCGAATTTGCATTGTAGTCCTTCTCTCAAAAATGTTTACAGAAGTTGTTGAAAAACCCGTCCAAGTCGTCCAAGTCGCCCTAACAAGAGGACAGGTTGGACAGGTTGGACACCTTTTTGAACTAATTAACTTAGTCCGATAGAACGTTTGGCATAATTTGTCAGTGTCACCCCCTCAAAATATCGACTACCGCTTTTCTGATAGACCATGCCCAGACGTTCCCATTCTCGCTTGATGGTGATTTGGCTTGCATGGTTGCGAATACCGTTACTTCTCGCCCAAATCTCAAAAGCCTTATACAGTGGTGTTGTCCCGGTACGTCCTGACTGTTCGACCCATTGTGGGTCATCGTAGAAAGCAGCGTAAATGTCGCTATCCCGTTGTAAGTCTGCCTTGAGCAAGTCTGATTGCTCACATTTTGTGAATCGCTTGTTTGCTCGCAGACGTTGCAAGCCCGCCAGTGCAAAATTGAACACTCCCGGTAACTCTGCCTGTATCTTGTCATCAAGGTCTAAATCCCAATCATCCTGCGGTATTGACCGATGGAAGGGGATAATGACAACACGCGAATGTACCGCACCCGACCTATCGCCAATGTAGGGATAGTTGTTCATTGCCCACCATACTTTGCACTGCGGAACAAACGATATGGGTTCACGATTCTTGATGTCTGCGGTCACTTCACCCCCGTTATCGACAAGCATCTTGTACATCCCATCTGCTAGGCGTGTTTGTGCATCAGCTTCACCGAATGTCACAAGGCGTTTACCCGCAATTCGTGCCAACAAGAACCGATTTGTTCCCAACTGATTCAAATCCAATGTCTCGTGGTGACTACCCATCATCGACACGAGGGCGCGGAGCAGGGTTGATTTGCCACTATGAGCTGGTCCCTTTAACCAGAAGCTGATTCTGTGGCGGGTGTCTGCCGTCAGACTGTAGCCCATCGCTTCCTGTACCAAACACATCAAATTGCGGTCAAACTCACCATCAGATTTGAGAAGCATTGACTTCAACCATTCGACAAACACATCAGGACGCGCAGACTTGTCATACTCAAAATTTGCTTGCGTCGTGACATACACATCTTTTCGATGAGGTTCTAAGCGCATGGTTTCGAGATTAAACAAGCCATTTTTGACGTTGATGTATTGCGGATAGTTGTCAACAACTGAATCGTCAGGCAACTCTAAGTACGTCTGGAGAAAGAAGTTCACACCGCTGATTGCGTTCCGAGTGACTTTGATGCCACGTTTGCGAACACCTTTAAGAATTGTGGTTAGCGGACGGTCAAGATTCTTGACAGGACTCCACACACCATTGCAATATTCATGCCAGCTTGACCGAAAATAGCGATATTGGTCATTCATCTGACCACGAACGTAGGTAGCAATCTGCTCTTCATCTGGTTTGTAGGGCAGAGGATGATTGTCCTCAGATTCTTTATCATCTGGCGACTTGTCCAAGTCGGGCTTACTCCCATTGCTTTGCATCGGTGTGCTGTCATTGGATGGATGCCGGGGTGATTTCATTCCCTGATTAATGCCGCTAGCGATTGTCTTCTCACATTGGGCTTTGCCATCATCCTTGACCAAGCCACACAAGTCTGCACCTGTCATTAGGCTAGATTCCACTTGTGACCGTTGCAAATACCCGCCCGCAATCACACTGCCAAGTTTCAAGGCTGACTGATACAACTGTTTATTGCGTCCGCCTTTGCCAGCGGTAGAGACAGCTTGCAGTTCATTTGCTAAGGCAGTTTGTCCCCACTCTTTGCCACGGTCAACTTCCGTTGATTTTTCATTGTTTACCATGGCAGCAGCTTCGAGCGGTTTTTGTGGTGTCTCAATTGTTGGCGGTGGCGCGCTCTTCGATGCTTTTTCAGCTACACGTGCATCACGTCGGGCTTGATTCTTGGCTTGAATCCACGCAATCACGTCGGTCAGGTCAGCTTCCATGATGTTGTCTTTGTGGAGTTCTACGACCTCATACACATGTCCGTTTTTGTGCCTAGAGGGCGGGGCAACGACATAACTGTTCTGAACTTGGATGCGAACCTCATACGATATATCGTTGTCGTTCTCATCTGTCCAATCGTAGCTGTAGTTACCTTGCAACTCATCTGTGATATGATTGAACGTGAAGTACAGGTGTTTGCCTTTACCTGTCTTCACTGTGTGGGTCGCTGTCAGATGTGGGAACTCGTGGTGGAACAAAGTAATTGCTTCATGACCGTCCAAGTCAATCACTACTAAATTCGCACTCACGCGCCCACACACCACTGCTATGCCTGTCGCCTCTCGAAAATACCCGTCTGTCATATTGAGCCAACCTATATCTTGTTTTTGGGTCTGCCACTTTGTCCAGCCGGATATGGTTGGACGCTTGCCGTGTACTGGCAACACATTCCATCCGCGCTTGTGATAGTCCAGCGCAACCTTGTGTAAGTCTACTGTAGACATTCCTGCAGCCTATCTGTCAGTGTGCGTACTTCTGATGGGATAAATGACAATGTGTCCCAGTCAATCAATGCCTTTATCTCTTCATCAACATAAACATAGATGTGTTCATCCAATGATGTTTGGGTGCAATAATCCTTGAAGGAAACTCTTATTAGAAAACGACCTCGGTAAGTTTCTTCTAGCAACAGAGAGATGCGACCGTATTCGTTTTTTTCATAAAAAGATGCTACTTTCCATTCAATCCAGTCCATCCGGGGCTTGACCTTATAAGCAACGCTCAATGAGTCCATCAGGTCTTCTAATTCATTCCACACATAATCCCGATTCTCAGAATCCCACACTGCGAAAAATTCAGGATTAGCAAACAGGTCTATCTTCTCGTAGCTGTACGCAATCGCATTTTGACACCGAATCCACAGGCACAAGCGACCTGTATCATCATCTGCAATAAACAATGTCACTGCGTCATAATCCTGATAGTCATAGCAGTCGATGGTTTGGAAACTGCCAGCATGAGCGCGACCTTGTGCCGTCTGCCACTCCCAACGTACTTGAAGCTGGGACTGTTGATAATCATTTATTGCCATCACTGACCACCTTCCTGTATCCACTGCATTTTACGAACGAAATTGTTCTGTCTTAGCCACCAACTTAGTGTTGACGGCGCAATACCGAGTTGCTCAGCAACCTCCTTTTGCGACCCGGTCTTATTGAGATACTTAGGAATTGCCGTGCTAAGTTCACCGTGCTTTTCCTCAAGTGCCTCCCAATCAATTCTTTTGGGCATGTGTAATACCTCCATATAGCAGACAATAAGTTCGTACCAAATTCAGTACGATATTATCGTACTATAAATTACCAGTACTTGTCGAATCAAATTTGATACAATTTAGTTAGAAAGTAGAAATGCTTGGGGTGCAATAAAATAATGTTCGACGGAAAGAGGTTACGTGCTTTGCGTGATGACTTTGGTTACAGTAGAGAAAAACTCGCAGAGCTTTTGGGTATCGGTGAATCTAGCATTCCTCGATACGAACGAGGCGAAAACATTCCATCTGCTGACATAGTGGCTAAAATGGCGCAGCTATTTCATGTTAGTTCTGACTATTTACTGGGGTTGACTGATCAACCAAACCATAATAATGACGAAGTATTGACAACCAAAGAACAAAAAATTCTCAATACTTTAAGACATGGTACTTTGCAAGATACTTTAAAACTACTTGTAGAAGATGAGTGATTCAGGACTTCAAGAGTAATTACGATTTATACCACATTCGCTTACAAGGATAAAAAGCACAAACTGCTGTTTGTGCTCTTGTCTTGTACAATAGTAATTTGCTCAATCAGTTCTTGTTTTTCTAATTTGATCAATCAAATCAAGATTGAGCGGTTCAACTGGTACTGTTGAATCAACTGATTTGAGAAACTCCCAACATTCCTCAAGTGTCTCAAAATTCCTAAATCGTGTTTGAGTTTGACTTGATACAATTGCTCCCCACATCCCCATCACTCTATCAGTAATAAATCGAAGCGTCCAACCTGTTTTAGGGTTCTGAAAATGAACTAGAGCTTCCTTCAATTCTTTCATGTGAAACCCAGGAGTATAATCTATTTCAACAATTGAATGCACCAATGGAAAAGTACTTTGATTGCTCATGTCATTTATGACTTGACTAACTTCTTCGACATCTGATAATGGAATCTTATCCCCAAACATTCTCCAAAATATAACATGTTGATCCACATACCAATCAATATCATATGGCATAAAACTGACTCCTAATTCAATCAATAAAACTGTTCTGTTGCATCTATTGTATGTAGTTGAAAGTATGCAGAGGCTTAAGATTTACGATTAGGGTAGATTTGCTTATGCTCAATTTATGTGAAGTTTTAGTCATATGTTTTACATATTTGTGATACATAATGAGCCATTAAATTCGTATTCATATTCATTATCAGAAATTATCATCGTTCTTGTTCAGTAAGTATTTCGATATAGATATGTTGATATATTGATTGATATGTTGATTTTAAAATCAATATATTGTTCAATGGGTATGTATCACTTCATACGTATCTTACAATCAATCACCTATAGGTGATTGAGGAGTCAGAGAGAGGACAACATACATGACTCAACCAACACCACAACCGGAATCCCCGCAGAATCCTGCTCCCCCGTCACAATCTGTCCCATCCGGTTCGCCGTCAACAGAAGCAGTCAACTTGCACAACTATCTCAAGATGGTTGACCCCGCTCAAGAGGGTGTCGGTCTCGACAAAGTGCGCCCCATCTATCCCAAAATCGGATGGAACGTCATTCTGGGTCACTGTGCAGAATTGGAAACCGCCAACATGCTCACTAAACGTAAAGTCTCGGGTCCAAACGGACGTGGTGGCTACGAACTGTACACTTGGCAATAAGCCATAGTTGACACTCAACCTATCCATATAGAAGAAGGATAAACTCATGGCTTTTGGCGACCAAATCGACCTGACATATTCCATCGAAGATGCAAAAGGTAAAACAGGTAGTTTTATCATGCACTTCCCCGACAGCACCGATATTCCAGCCCTTATTGGCGATGGTGCGTTTGGACAGACAACCGCGCAACTCATCGACCCGCTTGTCGATGGTGTCATCAAAGACGCAAGTGCAGCTATTGGTGTTGACCTTAGCGGGCTTGGATTGAAGACTGCCGCTATTGCCGGCTCCGATGTCGAAGAGGGTGCATTGTTCACTTTCCGTTCTACCGAAGGCGCACCGACAAAATTCCGTCTGCCGACCTTTGATGAGACTTACGGGCTCGAAACAGGCACAGCCGTTGACACGTCAGCTACTGATGTTGATAACTTTGTCCAACGTATTATCCAAGGTGACACACAAGGTGCAACCACGGTACGCTGGGCAGACTCACGCGGTAACAACGTGGACAACCTTGTGAGTGCCAAAGACGCATTCCGCCCTCGTAAGCGCAAATAGTCTTATTACGACTCCCATCCATACATAGCCAAGCAGAAAGGATTTATCATGGCTTTTGGCTTATCTATCATCTCAAATGTTGTCGTAGAAGACAGCAAAGGCAAGCAATCCACCGTCACATTCAATCACCCATTGAATGTTGATTTAGGTGCGCTCAAGTCCGCAATTCGCTCTACCGTGCAACTGATTGACGCTATCATTCAGGGTAAAATCATCAGTGCATCTATCGCCCTCGAAATTAACCTACCCGCAGGGTTAAGTCTCAAGGCTACCGCTATCGCAGGCGCAGATGTTGAGGAAGGTGTCCGCATCACATTCGGTGCTGGCAATGGCGCAGAAACCGGATTCCGTATCCCGACATTTGCAGAGACATTCTTGAATGAATCTGGCGTTTTGGATGCTGTTAATGCGACAGTTGATGCCTTTGTACAGCGTATCATCTCTGGTCAAACTGTTGGACTTGTCAATGTATCGCCCTCAACTGTTTTCGGTGAAGATGTTGACTCATATATTACTGGTCAGGAAAGCTTCGCATCTAGTCGAGGCTAACAATGACCACACCGGGCAGACAACGTAAATCGGGTATCGTGCCATATGATACCCGGTTGAATCCGATAGCCCCGCCCAGTGCGGGGATTTTTGATGAACCGACTCGTCCCATTTGCATCAATGTAAAGTGGATACCGCACCTCGATGGTGTCCTCGAACGTCTCGTATGGGAAGATGCTTGGGACGGCGACGAAGCAACGGTACAGAATGCAATCGCACAGGTTCGTAAGCTTATGGTCGCTTTAGCACTAGGAAATTCGTGCGGAACAATGAATCAACTAGAAGTCAGACAAAACCCTAGTAGTAGCTGTATCCTTGAATCCTCAGTTGATGGTGGCGAAACATGGGTACAATTTGCAGACTTATCTACATGTGTCGGGATTCAAGGTCCGCAAGGTGAACCGGGACCGCAAGGCGTTCAGGGTCCGCAAGGTCCGGCGGGCGCAGATGGTGTCGATGGTCAAGACGGTGCTCAGGGTCAACAAGGTAAAGACGGTATTGCCAACGAATACCCCCCTGCTCCCACACTCAGTGAAACCGATGCGTTATGTGATGCAAGCTACTACATCACAGACCAGATTATCAACTTCATTGACCAAACTCTAACCGATGCAAGTACCATCACTTTGCAAGAGTTTCTTGAGGGGCTTTTGGTTCTCGGTGGCTTTGACACATCACTTCTCAAGCAATTCTGGGATTTAATCGTTGCCAATAGTTACCCTGACCTACTCACAGATGTACAAGCATCTCGTGCAGAAGTGGCAGAGTACATTTATTGTAATGAGATTGATAAAACGGCTCTCATCGCAGATATTGACGCAAGTACAACCATTGGTGAAGAAGCACAAGCGGCACTCATTGGTGCATTGAACGCAATCACTGATGATAAGCTGGCATTGTGGACGGCTATCGGTGCAATTACCGACAGTGGCGAAGATTGCAGTGGCTTTAATTGTGGTGATGGTCCGCAGACACTGACAGTCACCTTCGATGGAACGGGTTATGCTGATTACACACTGGAGTCAGGTGTTATCAATGCGAGTGTTGGTAATCCATCCCCAAGTCTTGAGTCCGTGAGACCCGCTTCGACAAGTACAGCGACCGTCATTATCACCTTGCCAGAAAATGCCACCGTAACGCAGGTCACTTATCAGTGGCAAGGTAACTACAATCGCAACACCCCATTTGTGCAGTATTTGGATGACAATGATGTGGTTTTAGATACCTTCGGTCAAGGTCTTGCCAGTGGTTCAGGTTGGCAGACCGCCACATTTACCCGGACAGTCAATGGAGTTCGCAAGTTACGAGTTCGTGCAGCTGTTACTGGCTTTAGTAATGAAGTTCTGCATGTGGACAATGTGGTTGTGGAGTACCAATCATGAGACAAATCATCATCATATCCTACCTAATCGCAATCCATCTGTTTATCGTCGTGCTAATTCACTGGTCCTATCTATGTACCAGTCTCCTTAGGTAATCTCATGACTCCTGAACAAATTGCAGAACTCATTCTACAGCTAGGCGTTGCAGGTATTGGTTTTGCATTCTTTTGGGATGAGAGGCGGGCACATCGTGAAACCATTGAAAAGCATCGCTTGCGGGTTCAGGAATTGCAGACCCGGCATATTGAAGATTTACGTGAGGTTGCCGGGTTGCGTCAGAATCTTGGACCTATGCAGTCTTACGTCAGAGACGCTCACAAAATTCCTAGTTCCAGCGAGATGAAAGATGTGTCATAAACACCTTATATGCATCGAGCTATCGGTCATCATATAGTTATGCTTACCTCCTGCTAGTCAGCTGTTATGCTCCCATCATGACATTAAATACTGCATCCGGATCACATCTTTGCGTGTCCACTCAATATGTTTTAGCATTCCCGCCTGCTCGAACAACTTGGCTTGACGATCATTTTTGTTGTTTATTAAGAAGTAAATTCGTGAAAATGCCCAATCAGATTTTAACCATTTGATAATCAGATCTAGCAGCTTAACTTCTTCTGTCAATCGCTCCTCTCTAATCCAAAATCTATTAACACATCACCCTCCCCAATAGGTTCATCAACCTGATTCATCACATCATATCGTTTTAGCAATCGAAGTAACTGATCAGCATAAAAACAACCTTCACATCTAGTTTCATCGGGATTTAGGATTGTATAGGCATATGCTTCCCCAGATTCAAACTCCTCCCAATGCTGCTGCAAATCAGCACGATTTTCATCAAGTGTAAAATCGTCACGAGGCCAGGTGCCGCCACTCCAATCACGTAATGTAGACTTACTTGACATCAGTGCACCGTAATCAAGTTCAGTATATTTTGGGGTAAGTGGTAGAAATGTAAATTCAACGCTTGTATAGCTCTGTGGGACATGCCCTACATAAAATGTCATAATAAATCTCCATTTTCTGTTTTGAGAAGTGTTATTCTCTAGCTCTTCGTATCATCCTCTTGTTCTGTCACCCAATCTGGCTTCCAAAACTCAGGATGCTCAGGATTCGTAAACCGCTCCATATCCGTCTCTGGTGTCCACTTCGTCTCATCTGGCAAATGCGCCCCTTGCAGATTAGCTCCCCTTAAATCCGCCCTTTGCAGATTCGCTCCCAATAAATCTGCCTCTTGCAGATTAGCTCCTCCTAAACTCGCCTCTTGCAGATTCGCGGTCCATAACTTCACCCCTTGCAGATTGGCTTCCAATAAATTCACCCCTTGCAGATTCGCTCCCGCTAAATACGCCCCTTGCAGATTCGCTCTCCATAAATCCGCCTCTTGCAGATTCGCTTCCCCTAACTTCGCCTCTTGCAGATTGGCAAACCGTAAATTCGTCTCTTGCAGATTCGCTTTCTCTAAATTCGCCTCTTGAAGATTAGCTTCTCTTAACCACGCCTCTTGAAGATTGGCTTCCAATAACCACGTCTCTTGCAGCTTAGCTCCCCCTAACTTCGCCTCTTGCAGATTCGCTCTCCATAAATCCGCCTCTTGCAGATTCGCTCCCCATAACTGCGCCTCTTGCAGATTCGCTTTCTCTAACTTCGCCTCTTGCAGGTTAGCTACCACTAAATTCACCTCTTGTAGATTGGCTCCCCCTAAACTCGCCCCTTGCAGATTAGCTTCCCTTAAATACGCCTCTTGCAGATTGGCTGCCGCTAACTTCACCCCTTGCAGATTGGCTCCCAATAACCACGCCTCTTGAAGATTGGCTGCCGCTAAATACGCCTCTTGTAGATTCGCTTCCCCTAACTTCGCCTCTTGCAGATTCGCTCCCCTTAACTTCGCCTCTTGCAGATTCGCTCCCCTTAACTTCGCCTCTTGCAGATTCGCTCCCCTTAACCCCGCTCTTTTTAAATCAACACCTGATAAATCTACACCACCAGCCCATTGAACACTACCTAACTGTGCGGCTTCCTCATCCCGATAATAATCCACCATCTCCTCAAACCAGCCCTCATACTGAATCTGGTCAAGAGCCTCAACCGCCACATCATTCGACCGACTCTTCACCTGCCGGAATAGTTCTTTCTTGCGTTCATCTCTCGCCCGCCGACGGTTTAACTGATCCACAACAATCACCGTCCCAACCACACTCAAGAGCTCCGTCGCCACATTCGTCACATACCCCAGAAAATCCCCCTCTAGCTCAAACGCATTCTGACCGAATATCCAGCTTCCAATAATCACCAGCACCAAAATAAGAAAAAGACCGCCACCAATCCGATAGAAGTCCTTATACGCAATATGAATCGCTTTAATTTCGTCTTGTCTGCTCTGTACAGCCATCTCATCCTCCTACTCCAAATAATCAGAGGATAACATGTTTCCTTATTCTTTACTTACTCGTCCACCCCATCCGGCTTTCAAAACTCAGGATGCTCTGGATTCGTAAACCGCGCCATATCCGTCTCAGGTGTCCACTTCGTCTCATCTGGCAGTGTCGCCCCTTGAAGTTTGGCACCCACTAAAATCGCCCCTCGCAGATTAGCTTCCCATAAATCCGCCTCTTGCAGATTAGCTCCCTCTAAATTCGCCTCTTGTAGATTAGTTCTCCCTAAATCCGCCCCTTGCAGATTAGCTCCAAATAAATACGCCTCTTGCAGGCTAGCTCTAGATAAACCTGCCTTTTTAAGATTAGCTTTCCGTAAACCCGCCTGTTTAAGATTAGCTTCCCATAACAGCACCTCTTGTAGATTAGCTCTAAATAAATCCGCCCCTCGTAGATTAGCTTTCATTAACTGCGCCCCTTGCAGATTAGCGTCCAATAACCCCGCCCCTTGCAGATTCGCTCCATCTAACCTCGCCCTTTGCAGATTCGCTCCCCTTAACACCGCCCCTTGTAGCTTAGCTACCGTTAAATCCGCCTCTTGCAGATTAGCTCTCCCTAAATCCGCCTCTTGTAGATTAGCTCCCCGTAAATTCGCCTTTTTTAAACCAACACCTGATAAATCTACACCACCAGCCCATTGAACACGACCTAACTGTGCGAATACTCCATCCCGATAATATTCCACCATCTCCTCAAACCAGCCAGCGCGTTGAATTTTTTCGAGAGCGTCAACTGCCATGTCGTTTGAGCGGCTCTTTGCTTGATCAAAGAGTTCATATTTGCGCTCATCTCTCGCCCGCCGACGGTTTAACTGATCCACAACAATGACCGTCCCCACAACACTCAAGAGCTCCGTCGCCACATTCGTCACATATCCCAGAAAATCCCCCTCTAGCTCAAACGCATTCTGCCCGAATATCCAGCTCCCAATAATCACCAACACCAAAATAAGAAAAAGACCGCCACCAATCCGATAGAAGTCCTTATATGCAATATGAATCGCTTTAATTTCGTCCTGTCTGCTCTGTACAGCCATCTCATCCTCCTACTCCAAATAATCAGAGGATAACATGTCAAGCCATACCAAGCTACACAAGCAGATCAGTTGCCAGCATCTTGCACCTGCGTCATACTAAGGTTAATGCCCAGTTATAATAAGGATAATCTACGTGAAACGACTTTATGCTGTATTGCTTGTAGGCTTATTGCTGATTATGCCTGTACTTGCACAGGATACCTCGATACGCCATCCCAAATCATTTAATGAGTCTGAGGTTGTCACAATAAGTGTGGTCGCCCATAATCCCTCTACATACGACGCATCCCTTAGTCTCATTAGCCCCGATGGTACTGTACTGACCAAAAACGATAACCATACCAACGGTGACAATCGACTCAGCTACACTGATGCTCAAATCAGCAACTTCGAGATTCCCGCCTCTGGCGAGTACATAATCGCAATTAATGCAGCCTCGGATACCCAATTCGATCTGGTTATTGAGGTTTCTGAACGCTTTGCCTTCCCAACTGGGTCGTCTTCGCAGGCAACAAATGCTAGTGAAGGTGTTGAAGAAGTCACTTTTGATCTCGGTCGTGGTTATGTTGCTGACTGGTGGGCAGTTTTCTTCAATGAGCCTAGTGGCGAGAGTGATGAGACAACCTATGTAAACGGCATCGATGTCCCACTTGCAGGCGCAATCGGTCGCGTCCAAAACACCCTCGACATTGCTGCATTTGAGATGAACAACGAAGTGATCGTCGAAGCAATTTTAGCTGCACATGAACGCGGTGTCACAGTCCGCATTGTGACTGATGATGAACATGGGATTGAAGATGAAGATGGTGTACTCCAACGCATTGCTGATGCTGGTGTGACAGTTGTAGATGATGAGCGCAGTGCCCTGATGCACAACAAATTCATGATTATGGATAGCACAACCATTTGGACAGGATCCTGGAACTACACTATCAATGGCACATACCGTAACAACAATAACGCTCTTGTCATGCAACACCCTGATGCAGTTGCCGCCTATCAGGCAGAATTTGATGAAATGTTCAACGATCATGAGTTTGGCTCACGCTCTACCGATCAAGGTTTAGTTAGCTTTACTCAGGGCGAGACAGAAGTCACTATCTTGTTTGCCTCCGAAGCTGATGAAGCACCTGTACTCATCGAGACAATTCAAACAGCACAATCAAATATTCGCATTATGACCTTTGTCTTTTCAGCAGATAGCTTAGGACAAGCCGTCGCGGATATGATTCCAGAAGGTGTAACCGTTCAGGGTGTCTTTGAGAATCGTAACAGCACTGCTAATTGGAGCGAACTCCCTCTCTTATATTGTTCCGGTGGCGAGATGCGTCAAGATGGCAATCGCTATACCCTACATCATAAAGTCTTCATCATTGACGACCATACTGTGGTCACAGGGTCATTCAACTATTCTGATAACGCACTTTCCAACAACGACGAGAATGTTGTGATTATCAAGAACCCAACCATCGCCGCTCTCTATATCGACGAGTGGCAACGCCTATGGGATGATGCAAGTCCTCTTGAGGACGGAGAAGTCACCTGCTAAATTCGCAACTGGGCGGAGTTCTCCTTCGCCCACAATAAACCTCCTACTCCAAATAATCAGAGGATAACATGTCACATAACAAAAAGGATAATTATTAATACACATCTTCCCGCGCCCACACCGATAATCACACAACGAGTTACTTGATGCCTTTCGTCCAATCCAGCCCTAAAATCTCCACCCCCGATTAAATCAATCCGGCTTCCAAAACTCAGGATGCTCAGGATTCGTAAACCGCTCCATATCCGTCCAACGTCTCCACTTCGTCCCATCTGGCAAAATCGCCCCCCGCAACCACGCCCCTTGCAGATTCGCTTCCACTAAATTCGCCTCTTGCAGATTCGCTCTCCTTAAATCCGCCCATTGCAGATTCGCTTTCCTTAAATCCGCCTCTTGCAGATTCGCTTCAAATAAAATCGCCTCTTCCAGGTTCGCTAGCACTAAATCCGCCTCTTGCAGATTCGCTACCCATAAATTCGCCTCTTGCAGGTTAGCTTTCCATAAATCCGCCTCTTGCAGATTCGCTCTAAATAAAAACGCTTCTTGCAGATTAGCTTCCACTAAATCCGCCTCTTGCAGATTCACTCCCCTTAAATCCGCCTCTTGCAGATTCGCTCTCCTTAAATGCCCCTTTTTTAAATCAACACTTGATAGATCTACACCACCAGCCCATTGAACACGATCTAAATCTACGAATCCCCCATCCCGGTAATATTCCACCATCTCCTCAAACCAGCTCTCATGCCAAATCTGGTCAAGCGCCTCAACCGCCACATCATTCCACCGACTCTTCACCTGCCGGAATAGTTCTTTCTTACGCTCATCTCTCGCCCGCCAACGGTTTAGCTGATCCACAACAATGACCGTCCCCACCACGCTCAAGAATTCCATCGCCACATTCGTCACATACCCCAGAAAATCTCCCTCTAGCTCAAACGCATTCTGCCCGAATATCCAGCTTCCAATAATCACCAGCACCAAAATAAGAAAAAGACCGCCACCAATCTGATAGAAGTCCTTATACGCAATATGAATCTCTTTAATTTCGTCTCGCCTACTCTGTACAGCCATCTCATCCTCCTATTCCAAATAATCAGAGGATAACATGTTTCCTTATTCTTTGCTTACTCCTCCACCCCATCCTGCTTCCAAAACTCAGGATGCTCAGGATTCGTAAACCGCGCCATATCCGTCTCCGGTGTCCACTTTGTCCCATCTGGCAAAATCGCCCCCCGCAAAATCGACTCTTGTAGATTAGTTCTAAATAACTCCGCCTCTTGCAGATTAGCTCTAAATAAATTTGATTGCCTAAGCAGCCTTCATACGGACGTGTCGTAAGCTTATATCGTTACATAAGTCGGGGATTTTGGGTTATTGTAACATCCATAATACGGCTTAAAAGTTTGGACCAGACTTAAATGCCTCACTCCGGTGGGGTGTTTTTGGTTCTAAACTTGGCTTAAAAGTTTGGACTGAACCTAAACAATTTTCTTATCTGATCCCATCAGCAGTGAGGGGCTTTTTGTTTTCCCAGTAGGCTTAAAAGTTGGAATCGACTTAAGTGCCTAACTTCAGTGGGGTGTTTTCGCCTGTTCTATGAGCTAAGTTGATAGTAAAGTTTTCTTAAAATGCACAAGATTTCAAACAGAGCATGAATATTACGACACATCTTTCATCTCACTGGCACTAGGCACTTTTTGAGAGTCCCTGACACAAGCCGATACAGGTTACATATGTTTGCCAAAGAAAGCAGATACCTTATCTGGTGATTCAGCGAGATAATCGTAGGATGCTGCCCGTTTTCTAGCTAATTCGACCCAAACAATCTCTTTCTCAACGGTCAATTCATCATAGTATTGTTTCACCCCATCAAGACTTGCCCAAGGGTCATTCTCATTTTGTATAACGAGAGTTGGAACATTAATTGCTTTGATATTGGGGAAAAATGACTTCGTTAAGTCAAGACCCGTTCTAGCTTCAGTTTCTCGATTGACTCGGCGTGCGATCCAGTCTGGAATGCCGAGTGCACCCAAAAAGTCAGCATATCGCAAGGGTTGCACTGCCATTTGCGCCTTGATATTGGAATAGTTTTTCAAACCATTTTCAGTACCATAAGCAAAGGCTGTTGAACTTGCTCCCATACAAATACTGAGCAATCCAATGTCACTGTTAGTGTAATCTTGATGTGTGCTGATGTAATCAACGGCAGCGAGAACATCCTTATATTCTTCCGGTCCCCATGTAACCCAAGGAATTGTTCCCGCATCACTGTTACCATGGTTTCGAAAATCGTACATCAGCATAGAGTATCCCCGCTCTACCATATGTTTGGCGATTTTCAGAAATGAGATGTTTTCATCCCACATCTTCGGTCTACTTTTTCCTTCTGGTGTAAAGCCTGAGCGACTAGACTGTACCCCAAAATGAGACTGGATAATGACTTTATCCGTGCCACCTTTTATTAACCAGCCAGAAAGTTTAACACCATCACTGGCTTCAAGTGTCACATTTTCATACTCCAATCCAAAATTTCGTGGATCATCAAAAACAGGAGAGTTTCCGGGTTTTATCATTGAGTCGGCTAGATAGTTGATAATCATAGTTAGCTCCTTAAATTTCAGTTGTGTATTGATTGAAGTTAAATATGGTTAGTCGTGTGTGATTCAGCACCTACCTTACCGAGTAGGTACTGAAGAAGTGTGTGGTATTAGACTATTTCATATGAGAATCGAACCACTCAATCATAGCTTCAGGATGTTCTGAGAAATACTGATACCCTTTGAAACGCCAGGGTGTATCTTCCAAATATTCGACTTTCTTATCTTCGACAGGCGTGAGTTTGAACATTTGTTGAACATCTGTCCAGCGCGAATTTGTGTCATTACGAACCTGAAAATAGAAGATCGGGATATTAACACTTGCTGCCTTAGGAATGATGTCATGATTTGCAACATGAAGCCCCGAAAATCGGTTATAGATTTCTTCAAATGCCTCAACACCTTCATCCTTAGGAATTTGCATTCGTTCTAAGTTACGCTCAAGATTTGTTAGTCCTTTGAGGGGGGCAATCGCAATCATAGATTTGATATCGATAAATGCCTCTGGTGCTTTTTCCATTGCATTGAACGTTGCATTTGCCCCCATACACATGCTCATCAACGAAATGTCGCTGTCAACGGTATCGGGACGATTTCTGATGTACTCAATTGAGGCTAATACTTCTTGCCATTCAAGATAGCCAACCCCGGATACACTGTTTTCACCTTCACCACTTTCACCGTGAGAGCGCAAATCATATGCTAGGACATTGTAACCTGCATCGTGCAAGGCTTTGTAACGTGGAAGAAAGTTGACCTCGAAACCACCGGCAAAACCTAAACCTTCTAAATGTCCTGCAAAGCCGTAACGATTGGCGGGCGAAAAGTGATTGCTGATAACTACCAAATTAGAATCAGCAGGTATGAACCAGCCTTTGATTGTAACCCCATCTTTTGTTTCAAAGGAAACATCTTCATATTCCAACCCATACTCTTCAGGGGTTCTTAATATGGGAGTGCGTACGCCATATGATAAACCCTGTGCCAATGTAGTTAGCATTTGCTTTTGTTGTTCGTTCACCATTGTATGTATCTCCTATTGAATACTTGTGATTGGTTACTTTCATGAACTAATTTCAGTATAGTGATCTGATTTACAGGTATGAATACATAGAACTTGCAGAGTCTTGCACAGAACTCTAAACCTTTATTGATTTGATGGTTTTATATGATGATTTTTTGATATTCTAGGAGAAACTAAATGGAGTTCACGAAATGGAAACAAGGCAGCACAAGCTCGCTATGCTAATTAAGCTAATAGAATCACAAGCTCCCCAAGATGGAATTTATCCCAGCTATATCAACGATGTCTATACGGCGCGCACATCACAATCCAGCCTCTATGGAGCAACGATTTACCAGCCAGGTATCATCATTGTTGCTCAAGGGGAGAAACATACATCAGTCAATGGGAAGAGATACACATACAAGGCGGGCAATTTTTTGACGGTTCTATTACCTATGCCTGCCGAAGTTGAAGTTTCCAATGCAACACCTGAAGAACCTTTCCTAGCACTTGGTCTTTATGTTGATCTTAATCGGCTTGTAAATATGATCCATCGAATGGAGATGGCAGACCCACTATCAATTCAATCAGGTACAACCAATGCTTCTGGGATCTTTGCTGCACCCATTTCAGACAAATTGCTGGATGCAAGTATTAGGTTATTGACCGTGCTTAGTAATTCTGTCGAAGCAGCAATATTGGGAGACTCAATTATCGAAGAAATCTATTTTCGAATACTTAACGAAGAGGCGGGAGGCATGCTTAAGTATCTTCTACAACAACGTGGGCAAATAAGACAAATATCTAGGGCTATTGAATATATTCATCAGAATTTAAACCAATCGCTATCAGTAGATGTTTTGGCAGAGCTTGTCAATATGAGCGTTTCAGGATTTCATCGGAAGTTTAAGGAAGTCTTGCACTTATCTCCGATTCAATACATCAAGTCTATTCGACTTAATAAAGCTCGTACACTGATATTGGACGGTGAAAGCGTGAGCGAGGCTGCGTATGCTGTCGGATACAATAGCCCTGCCCAATTTAGCCGTGAATACAAACGTTTATTTGGATACACACCATCATTTACGCAAGTGGCTGAGTAATTCATGTGTTTGAAGGTGTGAGTTTAAAATATTCCTTTTATTGTCTCATATATTATTGTGGTGGTTACAGAAGTGGAGAATTTTGGGTTATTGTAACACCCATAATACGGCTTAAAAGTTTGGACCAGGCAAAACGCCCTACTTGGTAGGGCGTTTTGTATTCTAACCTTTCAAACATCAAGATACGGAGGCAAAGCGTCAGGAAAATATCGTATTTAATATGGTAAATTGGGAGAATAGTTAATTTTTTACAGAGTATGGTAAACAAAATGATAAAACAATTGAAATACTACATATTGTTCTTTGTCATTAGTTTCGTTGTGTTGAGTACCACATTGCATTATTATGCTCTTGTGATGGATCCATTAACAAACTACTATGGTCAAGTCATGTCATTTTCACAGTTACGCCAATCAACTCATGTAGAGTTGTATTGTAAAGATAACCCTACTCATTTATTTGTACCCTCCCGACATTGTTTTAATAGTGAAGCAGAGATAGAAGCCGCTTATAGCCAGTAAGTTAAGACTAAGCCGAATAAGATAGAACAGAGTAAATTGCTGGGAGATTATATGAAATACTATGTGATGATATTGTATATAGTTTTGTTTAATGTATCAGTGAATATGGCACAAGACGATCACAATAGTGATGATGTGATTGTCGAACAGATCTCATTTGCATTGAATGTTAATGCACTCAAATTAGACTTATCCAACCAAGGTCTAAGTACACTACCAGAAAGTATTGGACATCTAGTCAACTTGGAGGAGCTTTGGTTAGGTGGTAATCAACTGAGTGAATTGCCAGATAGTATCGGTAACCTGACCAATCTCCGAGTTCTTTATGCGCCTGATAATCAGTTGACTAGTTTACCAGATAGTATTGGTAACCTAATTAACTTAAGGACACTTGTTTTATCTCGTAATCAGTTAGTTGAATTACCCGAGAGCATTGGCGATCTCAATAACTTACAGTCTCTTGCTTTGGATGATAACGAGTTAAGTGAGTTACCTGAGAGCATTGGCAATCTTAATAACTTGTTGGCTCTTTATTTGTCAGGTAATGAGTTTAAGGAGTTGTTTGACAGAATTGGGTATCTCATCACTTTACAAGTTCTTGATGTATCAGATAATCAACTGAGGAAGCTACCACATAACCTTGTTAACCTATCTGACTTGCGGGAGTTACGACTTCAAGGTAATCGATTGAGTGAGCTTCCAGAGAATATCAGTAACCTTAACATGTTGCTGATTCTTGATGTATCAGATAACCAGTTGAGAGAAGTACCACAAGGGATTACTAATCTAAGCCGGTTATGTTTTGTTGATATTCGAAACAATCAGATTTCATACTTATCAGTAGTTTGGCAGCAGTTTCAAAGTTTAGGTTATAGAGAAGATTGCTTTCCGCTGTTTAGGGAAGTTTTGGGAGATTGATAGTCGTTGTCTGAGGACATAACTAGAGAATTTTTAGTTATCGTCCTTGGTATTCTTCTCTACACAATGCGGCTTAAAAGTTTGGACCAGACTTAAATGCCTCACTTCGGTGGGGTGTTTTTGGTTCTAAACTTGGCTTATCCGACTGACTCAGGCAAAACGCTCTACTTCAGCAGGGCGTTTTGCGTTGAATTATTAATGGTTGTGAGAAGTGTTACATGCAAGATGATTATGACATCTTTGCGTACTTAAAGATATATTACAAGTGCCAGCTAACACCAGTTGCTTCTTCTGATACTTCCCAAAGTCTTTTGGCAACTTTCTTATCTAAGGCATGTGATTTGATGCCGTGGTTACCAACAGGGCCAACCCAATTCGATCTTCCTGTAGGACCATAAAAACCACTCTCATCCAGATTCGGTTCTGTAGCACACATGATTTCAGGATATGCACCTTTTTCTGCGGATTGAGTCATTGGTGATAAGGACATCAAGCCAAATATGATTCTCATAGCAAAACTGCCGCTCGTTGTAATTAAGGATGTTCTGGAAGATCCTGGATGGCAGGCATAGGCTTTGACATTTGTCTTTCCTGCTTTTCTCAATCTGTCCTGTAGTTCATAAATAGTCATGATCTGTGCCAGCTTACTCTGGCTGTAAGCATCATTCCCTTGGTAATCCTTATCCCAGTTCATATCATCGAACTTGATTGTTTTGATACCCATGTCGTAGCCCATGCTGCCCACAGTTACGATACGTCCATTAGATTTGTCAATCAGTGGGAAAAGTAATGCCTGCAGTGTCCAGTGACCATAATAGTTGACACCGAGCTGACTTTCGAATCCATCAACCGTCATGACTTGTTTAGGTACCTGAGCTATAGCACCGTTACATATCAGTGCATCGATGCGGTCCACTTTTTCAAGAACCTCTGTTGCAGCCGCTTTTACAGAAGATTGATTGCCAAGGTCTATACGGACATAGGATACATTTGCAATATTGCCAAGTTTCTGTTTGATTGCTGCAATGCAATCCTCTGATTTTTGGGGATTACGGTTTAGCATCATTACCTTGCCGCCTTTGGATGCGATAATTTTCGCTGCTTCAAATCCTGTACCACTGCTTGCTCCTGTGATCACGTATGTTCTTCCTTTGAGAGACTTGATGCGGTCGGGTGTCCAGCCATTTCTTCCAAATTGAGTGTCTGCCATTGTTTAATCTCCTTGTTTTGTGTACCACTGGTAAGGTTTTATTTCCATTGCTGGTTGTTGTAGTTGATTATTTGTCTGTGTGATAGATGTTGAAATAACTATAAATCTCAAATTTGTATGTGGATAGGCGAATTAGTCGCGAATATATGCCTAATTGTATCGTTTTGATTGGATTATGTATCTTGTGATGGTATATTGATTGCATGAACAAAGAACAAATAAAACAACTCATTGAAAACAAGGTTAACGAAGATGGTTTGGTGACAATTGGGGTGAAGGGTGTTCAACTCTTCCGAGTTACAGAGCCACTTCGCTGCGCCCCTGCAGTGTACGAACCCTGCGTGGTGGTCATCGTGAACGGAGCTAAAGAAGCTATTTTGGATGGTAACACATATATATTTGACAGTAGGCAATACATGTGTTGCACCATGTCGATGCCGGTAGAGAGTGGAACCCCCACTGCTTCATCAGATAATCCACTTCTGGGAGTTTATATCTCCCTGGATACAAGAGTCATGACTGAACTAGCAATTGAGATAGAAAGTGCCTCTGGTGCCATCCGAAAACCCAAGAGTGGACCGCTTCCACAAGGTTTTGCACTCGCTTGCTGGGATGAGACATTCACTGAATCATTATTGCGGTTGCTGCAACTGGGGGATAATCCCGTGGATACAGCAATACTTGGGAACGGGCGGCTTCGGGAGGTGTACTACGCTATATTGAAAGGAGAGGCAGGAAACTCAGCAAGGCGCGCATTTGGGGTGGGTAATGAAATTGCCCGAGCAATTGAGTATTTGTCTTCTCACCTAGATGAAGCGGTCACTATTGAAGATATGGCTTCTCAGGTAGGGATGAGCCGGGCTGTGTTTCATCGTAAATTCAAGCAAGCAACCACTATGTCGCCTATCCAATTTGTGAAGTCCATGCGACTGAATAGTGCCGCTGTGAAGATTGCCCGAGGAATGAATGTTAAGGAGGCCGCTATGGAGGTGGGCTATACTAGTTCTTCTCAATTTAGTCGAGAGTTCAAACGCATGTATGGTCAGTCTCCTAGACAATGGAGTAACTCCAAATTACCTCAGGGATTACCGGGTCGGATGTCTCAATTTTTTGACCAATTCAAGCAAAATGTGTAGTGACCCTATCAACGCTTTTAGAAGTATTCTATTCAAGGAAACCAAAATCTTCTCATCTAGTAAAGGGCTTGGTTTTGTTTAGAATGCTGTATCTTCAGAGATTTTATCTCATTATATTATATAACTTTTATATTTATAGCATAGAGACATAACTGGCGAATTTTGGGTTATTGTCCTCGGATATAATTTGGCTTAAAAGTTTGGATCAGACTTAAATACCTCACTCCAGTGGGGTATTTTTGATTTCTAAATTGGGCATATACGCTACACAATAATGCTACTAAGAGCCTTTGTACCTATTTTGTTTTTATATCTTTTTTATTTCCATCTACTGCATACAAAATTATTTTAAATACACTGAAATTTATGAAATTTAAATGGTAACTAAAATTAGTAGGGGTATCGTTATGACACAACGTTCAAATACAGGCTTATGTATGCTATTCATTCTGAGTTTAGTGTGCACACTTGCAATCGTGACAGTACAGGCACAAGATGTCGATTTTACGACGATGAAAGAGATCTACACAGCCGAAACGAGTGATAGTTTCCGTCGTGTCGCATTAAGCGCGGATGGAACGCTAGCAGCTATGGGGTCAGCCGACAGTATTGTACTGTGGGATGTGGAAGCTGGTGAAGAAGTGCGTATTCTGGCAGAACCAACAGAGTTAGGAAGCATGCCACGTGGTTTCTTCAACTATATCGCATTCGTTCCAGATGGATCACAGGTTGTTGCCACGGTAGATAATGGGCTACTTGTATGGGATGTTGAAACCGGTGACATTGAGCTCGAATCCAGAATTTCTGCGCGAAGGAATCCGGCTGTTCTGACACCAGATGGAACCCAAGTTGCCATTGCATCAAATAACGAGATTATCTTTATAGATATCATGACCGGTGAGCAAGTGAAAACGCTAGAAACGCAACCTGTTTTATCGGCAATCGCATTTACGGTAGATGGCACACAAGTATGGACAAGCTCAAGCCGAGATTACACCATACGTCAATGGGATGTTGAAACCGGTGAGGAATTACTTGTAATCGACACAGTTGAAGCTGCTGACCATGAATTCTTTGAAGCAGCATTTAACAATGATCTAAGCTTAGCAATAACACGCCCTAAAGGTCCTAGACATAATGAGGCTCATCTTTGGGATTTGGAAACGGGCGAGCTGTTGCAAACCTTTGCGATTTCCACCTATTCAGTCGTCACATTTAATGGAGATGCAACACAGGTACTTATTGGCAATAGTAGAAGCATTACTATCTACGACGTGGCAAGTGGTGAAACTTTACGCGAGATTCAATTGCCACCTAATGCCATCGGTGATTTAGCACTTAGCCCAGATGGCATGCAAGTATTTATTAGTGGGTTTGATGAAAATGCGCGATTGTGGAGTGTCACAGGCGAGTAAGTTCGACAGTACCATCTACCAACGCACACTCTCATTCAATCAATCCCAGATACCGATGTCTTCAAAGGGGTATCGTTATATCTATAAAAGCCTTATCGGTCTGATCCAGACTTAAATACCTCACTCCAGTGGGGTATTTTTAGTTCTAAATTTGGCTTAAACATTATTTGCGTTAATTAGCTTATAAGCACCATGAAATTGAGGATAAATTATAGATTATCTATTGGTTTCATTATTAATTTTTTCCCCTCTAAATATTACCTCACAGGTAATTGAGTCCATTCTCGTCTTTTCATAGACTTATCTCATATCCATTAATTCCGTTGGGAACAACCCTACACCCAATAATCATTGGATGTTTCTGTCTAGGTCATATCCTAATGAAATTATGGCAATTAGTTCGATTGTTAGATACAGTCAAGAGGAGAAAAGACTATGAATTTAATAGCAAAGATCACAAGCGATGTGGACAAGCTAGTCCAAGGTGCAGTCCAGAACAAAATCCATTCAAGATATGAGGCACTACCCGCCATTCCAATATCGAGTATGGAAGGTGTCATTAACACCGTCAAAGGGCTAGGGACACGCAGTAAAGAAGTTGAGGCGGCCAAAAGTAGTCTGGATCGTCCTTATACGATCAATGGCACAACAGCAAAAGGACACCAGTTTCTGTATGGCTACAGCATGAAGGGAAAATATGCCAATGTTGCTGATGCATTAGAAAAAGCCCTGCGAAGTGACAAAGACCTGATTAAGCGCGTTCGTCAGGTGATGAATAATGACCAACCCCAACCGAGTAATGCAAGCCATGACATTAACAAGTTGTCGCTAGATGATCCGCAACAGTGGTCAATAGGCTGGTCTGCCATGCGCAATACATATAACACGGGGATGTCGCATCTCGATCACTGGGCGAGTAGCTTGACCGACCACGAAGCCGCTACAGAGCAGTTCTGGCAAACGATTTCAACTCACGGTTTAGCCTTCAACCTTCTTTTTCTGCAAAAGGTGATGCCCACACACATCACTGATCTGAAATCAAAATTCGAGTCCGCATGGACTTACGAAATGGATAACCTGGCAGAAGAAGGGCTGTTGTACTTTATCGACCTCAGTATCTTTACCGTGCTTGAATCCCAGGAGGCGAATGGGGCAACGCGCTTTACACCCGCGACCGTGACCCTCTTACAACAAGATCCAATCACCAAAGCACTAAGCCCAACTGCGATTCGGGTATCTGGGTATGAAGACAGCGGCCTACAGGTATATACACACCCGTCATCAGGTAAGACCACGGCATCGGCTTGGCTCTATGCGTTGCAAGCTGCTAAGACCTCGACCACTGTCTACGGCATTTGGCTTGGTCACGTTTATCACTGGCATCTTGTGACGGCTGCAATGCTCATGACGTTAGGCGAAACGGTGCCCGATGGTCATCCACTGCGCCAACTGCTTGATCCACATTCAAACCATCTGACCGAGTTCAATACTATCCTGCTCGTCCTGTGGAAAATCGTAAGTCCCCCCACATCCATTGCTTCCACACCGCAGTTTTTAGCACTTGCCAACACCTTTGCTGCCAACCAGCCGTACTTCAGCGCAGACCCGCTACTCGTTTTGGAGCGGAACAATATCCATGAGGCAGATTTCACAGTGAAAGAGGCGTGGGATCGATACCCCATCGTCAAAGACTATCTCGCGGTTTGGCAGATAGCTTCTAACTATGTCAGTGCTTTTGTAGATGAGACTTACAGTAATGATGCAGTTATTGCCAACGATCAACCCCTGCAAGATTGGATAGCAGCTTCTGGCGACCCGCAAAGTGGGAATGTTAAAGGCTTGCCCGCGATGGCAAATAAACAGGCGTTGAAGGAGGTGCTTACCAGCTTAATCTACCGCATTACCATACATGGTGCTGCCCGCGTGAACAAGACGCTTCAGCCAGTCTACACCTTTGTTGCAAATTATCCGTCAACGTTACAGAGAGATGATATTCCCCATCCAACCGATGATTTTGACACTCAGGAATTACTGAAATATCTCCCCAATACTGGAACGATCGGTGAGATGTTAGAGTTCTACTTCGTTTTCTCGTTTACCACACCGAAAGAAACACTTATCCCACGTGATGGTGTTGAGCATGATCTCTTCTTTGCGGACGGTTCGCCTCAGAACAAAGCCCTCATCAATTTCCGACAGGACATGATCCGCTTTATGGAGGGCTATGACGATGAGAGCGTCTATGACGAGAGTGACCCGCTCCTTCAGCGGTGGCCGATGAATATTGAGCTGTAAGAAGGCATTTGAAAACTCCGTTTGGTTAGAATGGTTGTGACCAAACAAGCCAAATGGAGTTCCAATAGTGCCCCACAAAAAGCGACGGTACGCGAGTGATTGAACCCAAATGCAGTGGCTCATCCTCAAACCGTTAATTGAGAAACCAAAAGGTAGCTGAGGGTGGGGCATCCCAATGCTCAAACGCCCTCGCTACTAATTTCCCAATGAACGCTAAGGAGTAAAAATGACAATAATTGAGCGTACTATTGAAGTAAACGATCTAGGATACAAAGAGGTGTCTATGGCATACCGCATTGCCCGAGCGACTATGCTTGATGCCAAGCACACACCCTTCAATAAAGGGCGTATTGTTTGTCCTGCACTAGAGGCATCCCGTAGCAAAAGCTTTTATAAAGAGATGATATTGCCTGATACGGACGCACATAATATTGCAAAATGGGCAGCAGCATTGGATTTACCCCAAAATGCAACCAAATTACTTGGTTACATTTCAGGGCCATTTCTGCAGATTGTGCGTAACTTCATGAACGGCCGTTTTGACGACCAGCAAGTTAATGATGGCTTTCTTCACCAGCTAAAAAATGGGATACATACAGGTATGCTGGCGAATGGTCGTTTTAGCCAAGACAAATTGAACAGTTTTGTCTGGTCGTTTCACACGAATTTAGACGGCATACCCATAACCAATGCGTGGCTCTATTCTGAACACGCAGACACGTTGTATTTTGATGAGTCGTCTCTTCCTTTGGCGTTACAACACAATAAACAGCATGCTAAATCAAGCCGAGTCGGACTTGGCGCAGCGATGAGCAATGTCGAGATGAAGGCTTTGCTTTTAGGTACACTTGGCCAGCCTATATTGTTGGATGCTACTGCCCCAACAAAAAAGACGAATGCGATCTTAGTGCGGGATATTCACGATCTTTACAAATATGGTCTGATGCCCGCTCATGTAGAGGAAAAAATGCTAACGGCTGGACTGCTTCATCTCCCTGAGGTTCCTATTACAACCCATTAAAGGCAAGAACTGATGCAGAAAAAACAAGTTAGCAACCCAGATTGGTGCCATTAGGCATCAAGTTAAGAGAAAGCATGTGCCAAAAACTGAGATGCCATTGTTCCTGCATCGTTCCACGGTATATCGTGAATTAGTCGGCATCGTTGTCTGCTAAACGATTCATCATTTTATGCCAATCTGCTTCTGATTTTGTATTGATTGGCACAAATACGATAATTTTCAGCTTGTGTGGAATATTATCCAACAATGTACCCGGAGTCAAAAGGAGAGCGTAGAAGGGTATAATTTGGTCATACACTTGAAAATTAACGATTAGATACAAGTGTGGGGGTGATTGCTGAGCGGTTGATTCATCGGGAACTTGAAACGCAGTCACAAAGGATAGGAGTTCGTTCAACTGTTGATTATTACTGCTATATGTAGTTTCACGCAAACGCTCAATCGCAAAGTGTTTTACATCAGACCAATTAGCAATCAAAGGTCGCATACCATCAGGTGCTGCTACCAACTCCAATAAATTGTTGTATTTTGTTAAGGCATTGGGGACTAAAGTGCTTAGTAATCGTACACCACGATTTACTGATACAATATCGTATTCAGCATTAACGACTAAAGCAGGGTAAAGTGCAAAGACATCTATAATACGTGTGACAAGTTGCTGAAATGGCTCTATCGGTTCTATGCCTACAGTATTTTCGGTTGTGTACCCTGCTGCCAAAAGCAAAGAGTTGAGTTGTTCTGGTGTTAGTTCCATTGCCTCGGCTAATTTTATTATCATCTCACGAGTGGGATGCGTTTTACCCGTCTCAATAAAACTGATATGACGAGATGAGACACCAGCTTCAATTGCTAGATTCAATTGACTAAGTCCAGAGTTCTTTCGCCATTTTCTTAAAGAATCTCCTACGCTAGAGTCAGATTCTGTCATTGATTGTCTCCTTGTTGTATTCAATACCTTTGGTCGGCTTCGTTAGTTTACACTACCTAAATACCTAACATAGGCTAACTCAAAACATGTTCAATATATATTTCATGTTGTAGAAAGAAGATAGAGAGTTTTGTAGGTTAGTTTAATTTGAAATATTTGCTTAGCAAAGCGCTTGCCAGAGTTGGAGTATATTCGCTTCACATAATTGAGCTTAAAAGTTTGGATAAGACTTAAATACCTCACTTCGGTGGGGTATTTTTGCGTCTATTTTTTTAATAAACGCACCTATGCGCCAATATTACTGTCTTTTCATGTTGCAGTGATTCGTGTTTGATAGACAATAAACATAACCAGTCGATAAGTGACGAGGATGATAATGCTACTGACAGATGCTCAACAACAAAAAGTGTTAGATGCGCTCAAATCAATCGTTTCACGCGACCGCTATGAAATTGAGAATGGTCACGTCGCACTTCGTTCAGTTGGCGATGATGCGAAACCGTATCTCGCGTATTTGTTACGTAGTGGTAGCCCATATACTCAATCGATTCTACTTTCACTGGATAAATATCGAGATGCGTGGGCAGCCCAACTGTTATACGAGGTATTAGAAACAGCCAAAAATAAAAATCGAGCACGTAGCGCATGGCATATTCTACGTAGTATGGGAAAGTTACCCAAAGAATGGCGTAAACCCAAATTTACGGACGACCTCTGGGAAGAGTGCCGGACTAAACCCTCTGAAATTCCTGCGAAAAATGAACAAGAGTGGATTCCGATTATCAAATGGAACTTATTATTTAAGCTCATGGAAAACGACAAGATTGTCACAGAGCAAACTTTAGATGAGTTCAGCTATATTGGGACAACAGCGACACCGGGTTTACTATCAGCACTAGAAGAAGGTGATACCGATTTAAGCAAGACCGCTCTCATCGTACTGAAACGAGTCGGTGACTCCCGCGCCGTCGAACCATTACAGGCTTTGCTAACACATGAGGAGTCAATTATTCGCGTGATGGCTAAATCAGCAATTCAAGCAGTATCACAACGTGAGTATATTTCTCAGCAACCTGTACAAAAACATGCACCACCGAGTGAAGAAACCCTTAAACAACGCGAAGAATGGTCACAGCAGATTGCATCGCCTGCCATCTCAGGACAATTTGACCCACAACTTGAGCGAAGAGTCGCCAGAGCCTTATTGCGAGCATTCACACCAGACCCAGATGAGAAAATAGCAGGATGGAAAGAATTTGAACGGTTGGGTGAGTCTGCATTGCCGATTTTGCGCCACTATGTCAATAACGGAACGGATACCCAAAAAAGACAAGCACAGTCTGTCATCAAGTCAAATTTTTCGGATTAAATTATGAATCATATGACCAATCCCTAACCGTTTTATAGGCAAACGCCCAACTCTTGTGAGACGTTTTAGGTTCTTGATTTAGTTGTCTGATTCTACGGTATGATGTTTCGTCTATGACCTTATGCCTTGTATTTGTCTACCAATGACATAGCAGCATCAAGTGAGGCTGTGTCAATAAAATCCATACCAAAAGCGTTGCCCGTCATTTGCCACTGTTTAGCTGATAGCATCGTCAGTGCGGATTGTGGCAACACCGTGATAACAGCTTTTGTCCCGTGTTCCTCCAATGCCGGAAACATATTCGTCGCAAACCAATCTTGGTCAGCCTGATCCAGCATGCCTTTTGCTTTTCTCGTATCAACGATAATAACTTTTACATCATTATCTTTCGTGCATGCTACCTGTGCTTCAAGGCATTTCCGCAGATGGTTAAATGATTCAAAGCTATACCATGTGACCACAATTGTCTTGATGTCTGTATCATAGATAGCGTTTACGATGTTATCGACAACATAAACATTCTTTTTCATTTTGACCCCATTCTTATCTATTTGGTGTATTTCTGTCTCTTTACTTTAAGATACAATCATTATTCTTCAGGAAGAATTGAGAAATCAATGTACACCTTACTATTCGCAATACTGGTAAACCTGACCCACATCCGCTATCATAATTCCAGCTTGCCACCAGTTGAGGAGAGAGACATGAACATCACCGGGTCACATAAACTTGTTGTTAAAGCACCAATCAAAGAGGTCTTTGAAAAATTTACTGACCCCAATATGCAAAGTGAATGGGTCGCCCAACCTTACACCCTGAGCAATTATGAAGCCCCCTTGCACAAAGGCACGACCTACACCGTTAAAGGCAAATTCATGCAGAAGCCCAGCGAATTTACTTATGAGGTGGTCGAATTTCACCCCCACACCAATATCGTCCTCAAGCTTAAAGGCTCAGGTACAGGCTATATCGTGGTGAACTTTGCCGAAGTCGAAAACGGGACAGAAGTTGATTTTGGCTTCAATCGAGATTTTTCCGGCTGGCTCACTTCCCACACCGCAATGGAGATTCACAACGCATTCTACGATGTCAACGAAGCCGACCTCGACAGCTTCAAAGCATTCGCCGAGGGATAATTAGAAGTGAACTTAATAGGAGTAATTTTGAGTATGTAGGATTATTTACTCAATATTTAAGTTTGCTTGAGCACGATTACTCTTAAGCCATTCTGCATTTTCTAGTGCCCACTGTTGCCCTTTTTCGTACTCTGCAACACTAACCCCATAATCTCTCGCCATATCAATCGGATTATTAATGTCTATTCCTTGTTCCTTCGCTCTTTCAATATCTGCTATGAGATTAAACCGTCCATTATATCGTGTACCATCAGGCATAGTAACAAGCCAAAGTCGCTGAGCCTTAACGAGTTTATCATCGTTTAACCATCTAGCACCTGATAGATTTGCTCGCTTTAAGTTCACACCCTCGAAATTAACATCACCTAATCCAACCCCTTGCAAGGAACCATCCTCAAGCCATCCATGTGCCCTTAGTTCACTTACAGCACGCATCACAATGCCACTATCTTGATTGTTCATTTCTCGAAATAATCGGTTTTTCTCTTTCTGATCTTCACGTTGCTGATATAACTGGTCAATAATCAATACTGTAAAAACTATTCCAATTGCTTCTGGCACAAGTCCAATCAGCAGTTCGCTCAAGTTAGTGATAATGAGTTCTAACATCGGGAACATTAGTAAACCTATTAAAATGCCTGCAACAACATAAAGTCCTTGATATTGTTTCCAGATAGCAATAATTTCATCTCGACGTTTCGGTGTTTGAGTAGTCATGAGGCAGTCTCCTATGTTCGGTATATCCTTAAGATAACACGCTCACAGATATTGTGTCCCCTCATATTTAGGGGTTCTTGAATGTGCTTTGTGGTCTTCTTGTGCTTCGTGGTGAAAATTTATTGAAACGTGACCATTTGGTCACCTTCTATCACAGGAGTTGTGTTACAGTGTGCTGAAGATAATACACGCTGTCCATTCATCATGACCGTTATAGCCGGAAAAATAACTCTGATGGCAATGGCAATACAACCGCAAAACCAATACAGGTCGGCATCAACAGGGTAATATGATAGGTATCATGGCAACAAACGCGCAACAAATCTGAAAAATCGGCAACAAAATGGCAAGTCTGGCAAAATAAATCAGGTCATCAACTGGCGCATGTCATGACGGGCTGTATTGAGTCCATGTGAAATCAATCGCCATAGCACAATCATGATGGTTTCCCGCAATAGCCACACATAAACCAACAGTGCTAGACAACCAACGAACATCGCAATCACAGGAGATACATCTACAAAGCGCAAGCGTGGGTACAAAAACGATAACACTAGAACAGCCGTTGTCAGATAGGTCGTCAACTGTATCGCCAAAAACCCGACCAATGCACCAATCCGTGAATCAACGGTTGTGCGCCCATAGATAGCAAAGGTCATGCCGATGAGGGTACTCAACACCAATGACTGCGAAAGTTCTAATATCATCAAACCAATGACCGTGAACACCACAATCGCCATCGTAAGAAATTCAACCTTTAAATCAGGGGTCGGCAACACCAACGAACCAAATATCAGAAATACCCCTGTCGTAAACAGAATCGTCAGAATACGACGCAAGTACAATTGCAGGCGGTCGAGGTCACCATTGCGATGCACACTACCAGCACACACGCCCCAGAACGCCTGCCACGCCCCGCCGGGGGTCAGCCGAATAAGGTCATAGCTACCCTGCTGTCGTCGTGTGAAAATCATGGAAGAAGTCCGCATCGAGAACAACACACCATAACAGGTACTCGACACCACCGGATAAGCCACCGGAATTGACAACAGAATAATCACAAAGAGTGGTGGTTTGAGAAACAGCATAAATAAAAGCGACCCCATCAGCGTGTTCCATATGCGGTCAAGCCAAGACGGTCGTACCCCCTCTTGCATATGCAAAAAGAGCGGATTTTTGATAGGTGGTGATTGTAATGCGCGAAATAAAAACCACGTATACATAATGCCTCTAAGGTCTGCGTCCCCATGCAATCACATCAGGGGAGCCATAATTCGGGTAAACTCCATCACTGAACTCCGTCATATTTCCAGTTTCGATGTCCATCGCCAGCAACAGATACCCTTTATCGTCTCCCGGTATATTACCCGCAAATGCCAGATGTGTGCTATCCGGCGACCATACCAATTTCGGCGGATTTGGAGTGTGTTCCTCTGTGCCATACCCACAGTAGGAGCGTATTTCCTTTGTCTCCACATCCAACACATGAATCCGTGCCTGTCCTGCATTGCTGGATATATCCGCACCAAACAATTCCATCACCCAGAACGCCAGCTTTTTGCTATCCGGCGACCAACTCATACCGGAAATATTATGCCCGTTGATTCGTACCGCACCATAATTTGCTGATAGATATGTCCATTGTTCAGTGGCTAATGTCTCCGGCGAGACTGCAAAAATCTCCGCGCCCTGTGTTCCAACCGAGGCATCAAACGGGCCGTCACCAGTATAGACTAGCCAGCGTCCATCTGGTGACCATGCGGCATCATTCTGGAATTGTCGATTGAGTGTCAGAGGAACAAACTGGTCGGTATTCTGTAAATTAACCAGTTGATATTGAAATTCATCATCAACCTGCCAATAGCGCAACGCCCAATAGCCTGACGGTTGCACCATCAATACCGATTCCACATCCAAATTTTCGCGTATGGTCGGGTCATCAATCACCTGAATATAGGCATCTTTAATCGTCGTCCACACCAGCAGTTTATCCCACGACCACCAGTTGACATCAATTGCACGACTCGCTAATATGCGCCGTCCGGTGCCATTCAGTCGCATCATGGAGATGGTGTTGTCACCTGCGTTGTAATAAGTCAACCATGTGCCATCGGGTGATAAACGACAATTACTCGTACACGGCACTGTATCTGGTAGCGGATAACGGGTCGCCCGTACAATATCATAGACCCATAACGAAGCATTATCAAAGCTAGTCACAACAATGCCCGATGGCTCGAAATCAGCTGTTGCCCGTGCAATTGGAATTGATGGGCAGATGTCTTGAACAACCGTTTGTGCCGAAGTCACCACAACAGATAGCAACACAATAAGAACAGTAACAGTAAATTTCATAATTTGTCCGAAGTGTCTGAAAACTCAAAAATGTGAATTGCGCTGACATCATCACCGTCGCCACCATCCGCGATATATAAGCGACCCTTATGAAACAAGCAATCCATCGGGCGCAACAATACCACATCATCTATGTCATTTAAACAATCAACAAGTTCCGATGAAGTGCCGTGTTCAGGCATAAATGAATGCAACACATAAACATCAAGTGAGTCATAATCATGGGTATCCGTCGGTTGAAGCAGGCGATAAGCTACCCGTACTCTTCGACAGACTATCATGGTATCTTCAACCTGTGTGTGTGACAAAACAACACTTTCCGCAATACCAATCAATTGCATTGGGTTAACGTCCCACTCCATAAATTCAACCAGCTCAATTTTGTTCTGGACTGTTAAGGGAAGTACAACATCGTCAATTCGCTCATCTTCATAGATACCTCGCAGACGCGCCCCCGTATAGTTTAATATGTCGCAACAGTTCCGCAAGTTGGTTGCAATAAGGTCATCAGGCAATGTCAACCAAACAGCTTCAAGGTTATTCCCCTCCGCTTCGTCAACGGTTTCCACAATGCCATCGTCAACAAGAACACGATGTTGAGCCAGCCAATCATCGTCGCCGTATAGCTCCTCCACATAAATATCATCATCGTCAGTCACGCCAAGTAACTTGCAGTCTCCAGCATATAAAAGTTCGTGTGTCACCAAATGTATAAATTTTGTTAACATGCCGATTCCCCGTCGTAACAATGTGCAAGAGTCAATACAATGGTTCTATAATCTTGAAAGCTTTATGATTATACCTTGACGGTGTGTTATAATATTGTCGAAGTTGACACGCGATTATAGCCTATTCTTTTTTGAGGCACACTTTATGAGCAAGCAAGCTGTAAATCTTAAAGTCAGAATTGACGACCTCGCTGAGGGGTCTGCACCACGTATGGAACAAACAGAGCCGTTCAATCCGTTCAAGACATCGGCAATGCCCCGTCTTACAATTGCACCCAATGCGCCAACCAGCGATACAGGTACCAACTCAGTTGTGGATAGCACTGCTGAAGGTACAGGCACGGATGATACACAAGATGGTTCGGTCACCAGTGGTGAAAGTTCACCGTCCGCTAAAACCGCAACAGCGACACAAGCCGACAAGAAAACAAAAGTCGAGCATAACAAACCCATACTCATCGTAGAAGACACAGCCGAACTCGCGGAAGTTATCGAAGCGACTCTGGAAAACCTCGGGCTTGATGTTATCGTCGCAGCTCATGGTGAGATTGGTCTCGACAAATATAAGTTCGCCAAACCAGAAATCATTCTGCTAGACATTGGTTTGCCCGACATGACCGGATGGAAATTCCTAGATACCATCAAAGAGATGAAGCAGAAAAATCAAATTGCGGAACTGCCAACCATCATCGTCATCACAGCCTATGACGATGCAGCTAATCGTCTTGTTGGCAAATTGCAAGGTATCCATAGTTACCTGATTAAGCCGTTCACACCAGACCATGTTGAACGTTTGGTCACGATGGCAATTCATGGCGAAAAACCGGATTCAATCGACGAGATTGGGAATCCACCCGCCAAGAGTTAAATTCGACCGCGCATGTCTCTGTTCAAGAATTGGAAATGGGTAGTAGGTTTCATCCTGCTACTCGGTTACATCAGCATTATATTGGTTGTCTTTATCGCCAATGTGCTGACAACCAGTACCCCCACAGTTCAGTATCCAACAGCAGAGCCAACACCAAATCCTGACACACTTATCATCAATACCCGCAATCAAAACCGCTGGATACAGACCTTATTCCATATTGAACAACTTGCTTTACAAACAGGCTGGACACCCGACCTCTATCGTCAAGCTGGGGATGCGTGGTGGAACTTGGGCGACATTACCCGCGCTATGCCCTACTGGACATCAGCCCTCGAAACAATTGATGATGTCGATTTGCTCCGTACCGTTGCCAACTCTTATATAAATCTCGGGGAATGGACACAGGCACGTCAAACTATCGACAAAATGCTTGACTTCAAGCCTGATGATGAATGGGGTAACTATCATATGGGTATGATTCTCGCACCGTTTAATCCAGTCAAATCACGTCTATTTTTTGATGCCATTCCCTTAGACAGTCCCTTCACACCGCAGGTTATCGTCGTCCGCAACGAATTGGGGAAAGATACTGAAGACCCCCTGATTAGCTTCCGTGTCGGTTTGACATTGGTCAATCAAGGTATCTGGGATTATGCTGAACTGGCATTTCAACACGCCTCCGACATCTCCTATCCGAACCCACAAGCATTGGCATACCTCGGCTGGGTGAAAAGCCGACAGGGTAAAGATGGGAGTTTATGGATAGACCAAGCGACTCAACTCGCGCCACAAGACCCTGAAGTCTGGTATCTGCGTAGCTTACACTTCCGCGCACAAGCAGACTATATCGAAAGCCTTGATGCCATTGCTCAATCGGTACGCCTCGCACCAGAAAACTCTGGGCTCTATGCGGAACTCGGCACAGCGTTTCGGCTGATTGGTGACCTCGAACAGGCTGAATATTGGCTCGATTATGCCGTTGCGACATCCGCTAACACCCCCGAATATCAACAAATTTTGGAGAACTTCTACATTGAGACAGCCTATGTATCCCCATCGAATGTGTTGGACTCGTTGTCAGATGTGACACGTACCTCTGACAATCCCGACTTGATTTCCGCATTTGGATGGGCATTACACACAACCGATAACTCCGAAGCGGGACTTGAACAAATTGAAATTGCATTAGAACTCGACCCCAATAACCTCCGTGCCCTACTCGACAAAGCTAAAATTCTCATCGACACCAATCGACAAGCTGAGGCGATTCCATTGTTACAGCGTGTTGCAGGCACATATACACCCTTTGGCACAGAAGCAGGTCAAATACTCGACGGTCTCCCAACGGGATAAGACACCACGTTTACGCTCTCTATCCTCTATGCTAAAATTTGTAGCCTAATATACATTGACCGTTGGACATCACTGTGACCGACATATCAAATACCAAACAACCTACCCATAATCCTGTTCGGCGTTGGCTGATGCGACTATTCATTTTTGTTGTTCTGCTAGCAATCTTAGCAGGGGTCAACCTCGCATATAATGTGATTGATAGCACCGAAAATATCCTAGAAAAATCGGCTGACGAACTCTTATATGTCTCAGCTTTTGACGGATTCCTCGATGAATGGCAACTCTATGATGGACAGCAAAGCGCACAAGTCGTTGACGGCACCATGCAACTGGATGTCACATCTATAGGACAAGCAACATGGTCAGTCACGCAACCGACATTTACAGACTTCGACATTACTGTCAACGCAGAAGCCGTAGCAGGTCCGATTGATAATGCCTTTGGGGTCGTCTTCCGCTTACAATCTGGCGCAGATGATACCTGTGATTTGCCCTATATCATCTTATGTGGCATCGGAGATACCTTGCCTCTGTTCGACCTTGCTATTCGTCAAGTGGTTGATAGTGAAGGTGGTGCAGGGTCAATCAATTACTACACCTTCTTAATCAGTAGCGATGGTTATTATTCGGTCTGGAAAGTCCAAGATGGTGTCGAACAACGCCTGAGTGCATGGATACAAACACCTGTTGTCAATCAAGAATTAAACGCCGAAAATGAAGTTCGGGTGGTGGCACGCGGGTCACAATTCCAGTTCTTCATCAATGGTGAGCAAATGCTGTTATGTATCCCGAATGACCCAACTGCAACCAGCACTTATTCCGGTGGTGAATGTTTTGATGGCACCATGCAAGGTATCCTAACAGATGATAGTATCCCAACCGGACAACTCGGTGTCATCGCACAGGCAACGCAAACCGGTGGCGGTGGTGTATCAATACAATTCGATAATCTGACAGTTTTCAGCCCATCCAACGATGTTGCAACAGGAAATTCAAACGCATGAAAGTCTATATTAAGATGGTCGGATGTCGCCTCAATCAGAGTGAGATTGATACAATGGCGCGCCAATTTGAACAGCTTGGTCATGAGGTTGTCGATAATCCCGATACCGCTGACCACTTTGTCCTCAACACCTGCGCTGTAACCAACGAAGCGACCAAAACCAGTCGAAAACTAATTCGTGAATTTAACCGTATGAATCCAGATGGCGAGACAACCGTCACTGGATGTTACGCACAAATTTCACCACAAGATATTCAAGTATTACCGGGTGTCAAGCGGGTCGTCAACAATCAAGATAAAGCACATATCGTCAGCCAACTGACAGGCGAAAAAGTTGAAATCTATGATACTGAGCCATTTGAGCGGGATAGTATCCCCGGCACACTCGGTCGCACCCGTGCTTTTGTAAAAGTACAAGATGGCTGTGACAACGCCTGCACCTTCTGTGTCACAACTGTTGCGCGTGGTGATGGGCAAAGCCGGACAATTGATGATGTCGTTAAAGAGGTTAATTATCTGTATGGCATCGGCTATCAAGAGGCAGTGCTGACAGGTGTGCATCTGGGTAGCTTCGGGCATGACCTCGGTAATCACGATGGACTGGTGCATCTGGTACAAGCACTCATAAGTGACACTGATATGCCCCGTATTCGCCTATCGTCTCTTGAACCATGGGATTTATCTGATGGCTTCTTTGATTTGTGGGACAATCCACGCATCTGTCGCCATCTGCATCTGCCCTTACAGAGTGGCTGTAATGCGACCTTGAAACGCATGCGACGCAACACCACCCAGTCCGAATTTCGCCAGTTAATGCAATCAGCGCGTGAAAAAATCGACGGAGTACGCATTACATCTGACGTGATTGTTGGCTTTCCCGGTGAGACTGATGAAGAGTTTGCAATTAGCGAAGCCTTTATCCAAGAGATGGACTTTGCTGGATTGCATGTCTTTCGCTATAGCATTCGCCCCGGAACACCTGCCAGCCGAATGCGGAATCAGGTTTCGACGAAGGTGAAAAAGCAACGCAGTGCCCGATTACTTGAGCTATCAAACCAGATGGAATCTAATTTTGCAACCACGCTCAAGGGCACATCACAATCTGTCCTATGGGAGCAGATTATTGGGTCTACGCCGGAGGGGTTTATCAATACAGGTTATACCGATAACTATATGCGTGTTAAAGCGATTCACCCGCGTGACCTAACCAACCACATAACCGACACGCAGATGGCTGACTATGTTGACGGCGCGATTATAGGAATACCTGTGATAGAATAAATAGGGTTTAGAATAACCAACAACCAATACAACTAGAGAAGGATAATCATGGAAAACCTGAAGCAAGAATTGCAAACAGCCCTCAAAGACGCGATGAAAAGCAAAGACAGAGAACGTCGGGATGTCATCCGTTTTATCCAGAGTGCAGTCAAACAAGTTGAGATAGACGAGCAAACTGAACTTGACGACGATGCGATTATGCAAATCCTGCAAAAAGAAGCCAAGAAGCGTCGTGAAAGTATTGTAGAACTTGAAGGCGCAGGTCGTGCAGAAGCCGCAGAAGGCGAAAAATTTGAGCTATCTGTTATTGAAGACTTCTTGCCCAAGCAACTCACCGAAGAGGAACTTAAACCCATTGTTCAGGCTGCGATTGAAGAAACAGGTGCAACCTCGATGAAAGAAATGGGTAGCATTATGAAGGTTGTTATGCCCAAAGTACAAGGGCGCGCCGATGGACGACAGGTCAACGCCATTGTCAAAGAGCTGTTAGGCTAACTTTATGCTGACCCGATTCACAGAACTGATTGACGAACGCTTTAATATCGAACCGACTCAAGCGCAACAATATATCCAGCGGATGATGGTCGTTATCGGAGCATTGCTGTTCGCACTCAGTAGCACAATTATTGTTGGATTCGACGATATTTTTACCGAGTTTAACAATGTTGCCAACCTCGAAATCGGTTCTGTGCCGTCGGAAGATGTCATCGCACGGGAGGGTGGCACATTCATTAGTGACATCCTCACCACACAAGAACAAGAAAATGCACGTACACTGGTATCATCAGTCTATGACCCACCGGATCCCAATGTTGCCCGCCAACAAACTCTCCTCACGCAACAGATTCTAGAGTTTATCGACAATGTCCGTGAAGACCAATTCGCAGAGATTGACCAGCAAGTTGCAGACATCAATCAGATAACCGCCCTGACATTAAGTGATGAGACCATTCAAAGTTTGCTCCAACTCACGGATGACAGTTGGTCTACTGTCCGTAGTGAAACTATTACTGTACTTGAGCGTGTCATGCGCCAATCCATCCGTGAAACTGAGTTACAGAGTTTCCGTGACCAGTTGCCAACACAGGTCAGCGTTCGCTTGAGTGAGCAGGAAAGTGCAATAGTAACAGGCATCACAAGTGATGTGATTCGTCCCAATACTTTCGAAAATCCTGAAAAAACACTGGATGCACAAAATGCCGCTGCCGACGCAATCGAACCACAACAACGCAGTTTTATCGTCGGTCAGACTGTTGCACCTGCCAATCAACCGATTGATCAGCTTACAATGGAATCCCTTGAGCAACTTGGATTGCTATCCGAAGACGGCAATCGTGGGTTACGGGTGCTCCGTGCGTTTGTTGCTAGTACACTCGTTATGGTATTAGTCGGATTATATATCAGCCGATTCGAGCCCCAGCTATTCTATGATGACTACATGGAGTTAATCCTCCTATCAGTCATATTTTTGATAGCATTGGTTGCCACACGCGCATTTGGCATCAACACAAATATTTACCTATTTCCATTCGCGGCGTTGGGCATCCTATATGTTGCAATCACTAGCCCGAACCTCGCTATCATTGGCGCAATTGGTTATGCTTTCCTCGGCGGACTGATGGGACGCAACTCATTAGAAATTGCGACACTTATCACCGCAGGTAACTTAAGCGCAATTCTAACCCTACGTGACGCAGGACGGCTGAATAATTTTTTCATCTCTGGCGCAGTGGTCGGGATTATCAATGTAGCAGTTGTGACCATTTTCACCTTGCTCGTTGGTAGCATCAATATAGACTTCTCGAATACAATCGCTGCACTCATTAGTGGTATCGTCATTGTTCCGACAACATCCTTTGCTGCGATGTATGCCATGACGGTTCTTCTAAACTTGCCAACACCGTTTAAACTGATTGACCTTGCACAACCTAGTAAGCCCTTATTACAACGTCTCTTGCGCGAAGCCCCTGGGACTTATCAACATTCGCTTCAAGTTGCTAATCTGGCAGAGCAGGCAGCAGAAGCCATTGGTGCGGATGCCCAGATGACACATGTCGGCGCGTTATATCATGACATTGGCAAAATGGCGAATCCGGTATTTTATACTGAAAACCAACAGCACGTTGATAATCCACATGACACATTAAATGACCCCTATCGCAGTGCGGATATTATCATTAACCATGCCGTTGAAGGTGATATCATTGCCAAGAAGTATAACTTACCAAATCGTATCCGCGAATTTATCCGTGAACATCATGGAACAACACAGGTATTTGTCTTCTATAAGCGGGCGATTGACCGTGCTGGAAGCGAAGATGCCGTTGACATTAGTGACTTCACCTATCCGGGACCCATACCACAGAGCAAAGAAACTGCGATTCTGATGATGGCAGACAGTTGCGAATCAGCTATCCGTGCCATCAAACCACAAAGTAATAAAGAAATTACTGATGTTGTTCATCGTATCATCGAAAGTAAACGCAACGATGGGCAACTTGATGGGTGTAATCTGACCCTCAACGAACTGAGAAAAATTGAAGAGACATTTATTGATATCTTCAAAGGTTTATTTCATCCCCGTATCAACTATGAAAAGGCGGTACAGCCCCGTCAGCAGACATCACGCGATACAGCGAGTTCTAAGCAAGCAACACAACCGAAGAAATCTACACATGATATATCTGTCCCTGTAGCAAAGCCTGATAAACAGAAATCAGTTGAGGTCGCCAAAGCAGAGGCAAAATCAACGCTAACATCTACAACAACGCCAACCAAACAAGACAAACCCAAACCACCACCCGAAACAGACACTGGTACAATTTCAAACATCATGGACGATGATGCACCACTATCGGAAGTCCCGCCCTTGCCTAAGCGTAACGGCAGTAGGTCAACACAAGAAACCAATGCTACCAGTAAAACAGACGAGGACGCATGACATACGCCATAGCGATACAGGCAAACAACTTTCAAGTGGACAGTCAGACGTTGATAGCTGCGGTTGTGGCAGTGCTTGACCAGCATGAGGTTGATAGAACATCTGGTGTTACAGTGGTTTTTCAGACCGATGAAGAAGTCCGCACACTCAATTTTGCTCATCGAGATATTGATGCACCTACCGACATCCTATCTTTTCCAGCTGAGCCACTTCCTGCCGATATCACCGATGAACCGCCTTATCTTGGTGACCTCATCATCGCATATCCATATACCAGCGCAGTCGCAAAACACAATAGTGTTGATTTAGCTGATGTACTGTGTTTACTAGTCATTCATGGGACATTACATTTGCTCGGATACGACCACCTGACTGATGACGAAAAGACCGAGATGTGGTCGGCACAGGCAGATGCGCTAAAAGCTATCAACATCGCACCTGACATCGTCGAACAATACGGAGATATAAACGATGATTAAACGGTTGGTTGATGACCTCCTCAGCACAATGCGGATTAACCCTGATGACCACAGCATGATTACCAGCCCAAACCGAATCAAGAGCCTTGGCTATGCCCTTGCCGGATGGTTATACATGTTACGCCATCAGAAGAACACCCGCATTCAAGCAGTTGCAAGTATTGTGATTATGCTCGTGGCAGTCTGGTTAGGGATTGGTTTGCTTGAATGGGCAATCTTGATATTAACAATTACGGTTGTGTGGATGGCAGAGTTCGTCAATGCAGCGGTCGAAGCCACAGTCAATCTATCCACAACAGAGTATCATCCAATGGCAAAAGTGGCAAAAGATGTCGCGGCAGCAGCGGTCTTACTCGGCGCGGTCGCATCTGTTCTCATCGGCTTACTCATATTGGGACCGCCTCTACTAGAAAAACTAAATATAGTTCAACCAATACCCTAACCCACCAACGCTTTCCCAACGCCAGCCTGCAATCCCATTCGTAACAGAGTATAATGACATTATAAATTGCATCATACCGGTAGTCGGCAGATATGGCAGTGAGAGGTTTTTGGTATGGATACACCACAGGAACAAGTGAATCGGGGTGGGCGTGCCCGCGAACGACACAAAAAACGGCAACAACGTCAAGCAATGGTCGCACGCGGAGGCGAAAAGCGCGCAGGCAAATCCCGCAAGCAAATCCGCACACAATCCCGCGTTAAGCTTCCAGCCATTCGACTGCCACAAAATCGACTACTACTTGGTATACCCTTAGGTTTTATGGTTATCGTTGGCGCAATTGCCTTGCTGTCACTGTTCAAGCCGACTGACCCAGAAGCACTGAATAATGCCATATGGGTAGACAAGACATGGACATATGGCGAACGCCCTGATAGCGAACTCATAACCTTTGCCGATACCCTCAAGCGCAATCAAATTGGGAAACTCTATGCGTATGTCAGTACATTGAATATTGATAATAACTGGGTCGGCGGGCAAACCGGCTCAGGTAGTTTTTTGCAATCGCGCGATGATGTGACCGCATTTGTTGAAAACTTTCGCGGTGTGTATCCTGATGCAGAAATTTATGGCTGGATTGAAATATGGACAAACCTCGATGTTGACGATGGCTACCGCCTAGATGACGAAGACCTACATGACAATGTCGCGGACTTCAGTTTGCGCATGATAGAGGAAATGGGATTTGATGGCGTGTTCCTTGATGTGAAACCCCTGTTCACTGACAATGAAGACCTTCTGCGGTTATTGCGGGCGGTTCGTGCTAGTGTTGGATTAGATACACCGATTGTGATTGCTGTTCCAGCTGACCTCACACCAGAAGACGACGATGTCGCACCGATTGATACGATTGCCCCCGGAACAATATGGGATGACAACTTCAAACAACGGGTACTCCTCTCTGCAAATGAAGTGGTGATTACAGCGTATCAGAGTTATCGGGACAACCCACTTGATTATATTAGCTGGGTTGCCTATCAGGTTGAGACCTATGTTAACTTGATTTCTGAACTGACAACCGACACCCGCATCCTCATCAGCATACCCAACTATCAAGCCGAAAGTAGCGCACACAACCCCAATATCGAGACGATTGCAGGTGCATTAGACGGCGTGAATGTCGGGCTAAGTAATCTCGATGAGGAGATGCAAGGCTTATTAACCGGAGTCGCCATTTATACTGACCGCGACCTTAGCGAAGCACAGTGGCAAGTTTATCAGCAGAAGTGGTTGAATCGATAAAATAGAAAGTTATGTATGCCAACTTATATCAAGAAGCTTACCCCAAGCGGATTACAAGATGTCGATTACACTGCCGATACACTTAAATCCGCAGCGGAACATGAATCAGGCGATGGCATCTATACCGTTACCAACACCTACAACACCACACAGACATTGATGTTCGACGCGCATCTTGACCGTCTTGAAGATTCAGCACAGCATGAAAATATCAACCTGCAATATGACCGCGCCCAACTCAAAGCGACCCTACGCCAGATGATACTGGCATCAAGGTTTGGGGATGTACGCTTTCGGGTAACTGTTCCATGTTCAACACCCGATGAGCTAATCCTGACACTAGAGCCGTTTACCCCACCTACACAATCCCTTATCGACAACGGCACACGCTGTATCACATCAAAAGCAGGGGTGCGTCACAATCCATCGGCAAAGACAACCGATTGGATACATGACCGCAAAACCTTAGAAGATGCTATGCCTAACGGTATCTACGACACCTTTCTGCTAACACCGGATGGCGATATGTTAGAGGGGTTAGGGAGCAATTTTTACGCTATCTTAAATGGTGAACTCCGCACAGCGGGTGAGGGTGTATTGGCGGGCATTTCGCGGAAGATTGTCTTTGCCATCTGTGAGGATATTCTACCCCTTCGTAAAGAGGCAGTTCATGTCGATGATATACCGCAGTTCAGTGAAGCATTCTTGACGAGTAGCAGTCGTGGCATTATTCCAGTAGTGGAAATTGACGGCATCGTGATTGGTGATGGTCAAGTCGGTGCAAAGACAAAAGCACTGCGCCAAGCCTATCAAACATGGATGGCGGAACACCTTGAGGAACTGTAATGCAACACCTTGATAACCTGTGGAAAGCAGTCAACTTAGTCGGGGCAGTGCGTGACCTTGCTGTCGAATCCAAAACCTATCAGTGGGATGTGACCCCACCAATGACATTTTTCCTACATGTAGAACACGCTGATGTGACTTTGAAACGGCACGACATAGACATTATTAAAGCAACTACTGAAATTCAAGCTGGATTCGGCTGGCAAGTTGTGACCGACCAAGATGATGTTGGCGTGTATATCGTCGGTAAGCGCAAACCCCTCATCGGCACAATTGGACGTGCAAAATTTGAAATCACCGTCCCACACACAGTTCATGTCACCCTCAAGCTAGAAAACTGTCAACTGACATTGGATGATGTTAATACGACATTCGACTTACCAGCACAAACAAGTCAAGCAATAGAATAAGTTGTCATAATCCAGTAGCACAACTATTCTTGGCAAATTATTATGAATTGGAAAATAAGATGATTGCACAACTCGACACACTATATGCACTGACACCCGAACAGATTGAACAATATCAGCGTAATGGATATATCAAGCTCAAGGATGTATTTGACGAACCGACGATTAACTATTGGGGCGATGTTTTCATGGAGTTGGTGGAAGAGTACAACCAACAACATACCCCACTCGAACAGCGTGACACTTACGGTATGGCATTCCTGCAAATCTCAAACTTATGGGTCAATGACAACCGTGCCAAAACCTTTTCTTTTTCTAAACGGCTCGCACAAATCGCGTCAGAACTCATGCAGGTAGATGGCGTGCGGATGTATCATGACCAAGCATTATTCAAAGAGGCAGGCGGTGGCTTCACCCCATGGCATGTTGACCAGTTCTATTGGCCCCTGAGCAATTCAAATTCAGTCACCGCATGGATACCATTGCAAGCGACTCCGCTAGAGATGGGACCACTACAATTTGCGGTTGGTAGTCAACAAATTATGGAACATCGCAACCTTGCTATCAGTGATGAGAGTGAACAGAAAATCGGCAAAACACTGAAGGATTTCCCCCAAGACAACACACCTTTTGACATCGGCGAGATTAGCTTTCATAGTGGCTGGACATTCCATCGGGCGGGACCCAATCAAACAGGTACGATGCGAAAAGTCTTCACCATTATCTATATTGAAGACGGGATGCGCGTGGCTCAGCCCAACAGCGAATCACAGGAAAACGACCTACAGACATGGATGCCAGATACAAAAGTTGGCGAGGTCATTCAAACAGAGTTGAATCCGGTCTTGTATCGCAAGTCCTAATTTTGCTTCCGTAAGAACTTTGATAGACATTAGCACCACTTCTTGATTTGTCTGGTCGGCTATGTTAGCGTATGTGTATGAATGAGCAAAGCATAGTTAATGACACAGCATGTTGTTGCTGTACACACATCCACCACTAAGCGGGTGTATTTTGGCTTTGGTCATCACAGGTTATTCGATACCAACAAGTCAGCCCCGTCGGGTTGGCTTTTTTTATTTAAGCTAAGATAAGAATAACCACCATAGCAAACCATCTTTACTATCTATACACAAACAACAAGGAGCAATAACTATGAGCGATATCAGCAACAGAGGATATACTAATCCTGATAAACTTGTTTCTACCAATTGGGTTGCCGAGCATCTCAATGACGACAATGTTCGTATCGTCGAATCCAATGAAGACCCCTTGCTTTACCCTAGTGGACACATCCCCGGTGCAGTCGAAGTCGATTGGGTAAGAGACCTCAACGACCCACTCCGCCGTGATTATCTCGACAAAGATGGCTTTGAAGCCCTCGCATCAAAAATCGGCATCACACCGGACACCACTGTTGTTTTCTATGGGGACAAAAGTAACTGGTGGGCAACCTATGCGCTATGGGTATTTGAACTTTTTGGTCATACCAACGCCAAAATTATGGATGGTGGTCGCCTCAAATGGGCAAATGAAGACCGTGAACTCACCCGCGAAAAACCAAGCATCACTGCTACTGAATATAGTGCACCCGCACGGGATGACAGTGTGATTCGTGCCTTCCGTGACCAAGTCTTAAAACATATCGAAGCCGATGGTCAACTGGTTGATGTTCGTAGCCCCGGTGAATATAGTGGTGAAAAACTACACATGGACGGCTATCCTCAGGAGGGTGCTATGCGTGGTGGACACATCCCCGGTGCAAACAATGTGCCATGGTCACGCGCTGCTAACGAAGATGGCACATTCAAGACCGCTGATGAACTCAAGGCAATTTATCTGGAAGAACAGGGACTCGACCCCGATTCACCAACTGTTGCTTATTGCCGTATTGGTGAACGTAGTAGTCACACGTGGTTTGTACTCAAGAACCTACTTGGCTTCAAAGATGTCAAGAATTACGACGGTTCATGGACAGAATGGGGCAACAGCGTCGGTGTCCCGATTGAGAAATAACATATAATCTGAGATAAATCTTCGTAGGTGAGGGTTTGCAAACCTTCACCTACTACACCTGTTTGTAGGAGAGCATATGACAAACTATCCACCCAAACTACAGGAATACATTGATGACTTCGGCTTTGTGACCACGCGCGACGAACGTGCCGATTTCCTCATTTCGATTGCAGATGAATTTGAACATGTACCCGAATCAGTCGCTACCAAACCCTACGACGAATCCCATCGCGTTGTTGGCTGTGAGTCTGAGGCTTTTGTCTGGGCAATTGAACGCGAAGACGGCACATTGGATTATCACTTTGATGTCCTCAATCCGCAGGGTTTATCTGCTATGGCAATGGCAACCATCCTAAAACATTCTTGTGATGGTGCACCATTGGAGCAAGTCGCCGCTATTGATGGTGAAGTCATTTTCACATTCTTTGGCAAAGATATCTCGATGGGCAAAGGACAAGGCTTAACAGGTATTGTCAACACCGTTGTCTATGAAGCCAAGAAACGCCTAAAATAAACCAGAGCGACCTATTCTGGGTCGCTTGCTGTTCCCTCATTAAATATCGAATCTGTGCCAAGTAATCCACGATAACTTCCCGGAGGTTCAGTATCCGGTATGACAGTAGCATTGACGACCTTTTCGTAGTATTCAACCGGACCTGCCCAACCAATAACCCCATACATATAACCCGCATTGCGCATCTCATGTAATGCCATCATCAGTAAGGCTGTACCGATACCTGTTCCCCGTGCTATTTCATCGACTCCCGTTGGACCGAAGAAGCCTTTGTGGGTTGTATCATAACAGGCAAAGCCAAGTAACTCATCACCTTTGTGTGCCAGCATAATAGTTGTTGGATGCGTTGCAAAACTTACTTCAGCTTCACTGACCCATTTTTTACTAAATCGCTCATCTATCCACTGTGCAACAACATATTTTTCCGGTGGCATTCCACGTCGTACAGTAATCCCCTGTGCCTGTTGGCGTTCGAGGAATGGGTGTAACGCTGGTAATTCATATAATTTAACAAGCATATCCGGCATGGTTCACCGCCTTTAGAAGGTTAATAGTATGCTCGCTATTTTAACAGTTTCGGTGGTAAGCTACATGCCCATTGCTGGATTGCATCCCAGTCTCGATAGTCTTTCTCTTTGAACAATCCTAACATCACTGGCAATCGGAAAATAAGTCGATAATGTAATTCGGGCAGCTTTCCCAGATTTAATGCGCCAGCAAACAACCCCTCGCTTACCGGAGATACCTGTTCGCGAATTGGTCTCATCCATTGTTGATGTGCTTTTTGACGAGCACTTTCACGTTGATCATCACTGGAGATACCAAGCGCGAGACAAGTAAGAAATGTAGCAACGGGCATTTGTGCAAGCAATGTTTGATGTTGGTTGATAAACTGCTTTGCTTCTGGCAACCAGCTATCAAAGCGAATGGCACTTCCGGCAATTACTGCATCGTAATGGGTAAGGTTATGCACAGTCTGCATCGGATGAATATCTACCGCCATACCATTTGCTGACAGTGTTTCACCAATGACATCAGCAACCCCTGCCGTTGTTCCGCTCCGGCTTGCAAAGGTCACAAGAATTCTTTTTGACTCCATATAATATCCCCATCCATTTATGTCGGTCATCTCTCCATTACAATATACGTAATATATATGGGATATGTTGTAAGCAATAAATTTTTAGAGGCAACAACATCTTGTGAACCATAATAAGCTATTATAAACTATAAAACTATTTCACTTTAGGAGAGAGATTATGTTCAGCATCACTGTTGATGACGAGATTAGCTTACATCTGGTACAAGAACACCACTATCATGACTTGTTCACATTGATTGACCAGAACCGAGGCTACATCGGTCAGCATATGGCGTATCTGGCAGAGACAAAAGACGAAGTCCATCAATTATGTTTGCGCTCCAAAACACTTTTCGCAGAAAGTGGTGCATTGATAACGGCGATATATTATCATGATCAACTGGCAGGCATGATAAGTGTTCGAGACCGCACAGGTGGGTCAATCAGCGGTGCAGAGATTGGTTACTGGCTCGGTGAAGATTTCGTCGGCAATGGGATTATCACTCGTGCTACTAAGACACTGACAGATTATGTATTTGCACATTGGGATATACAGCGTGTTTTCCTAGGTATTACGCCACAAAATAAACGCAGTTATGCCATCGCTGAACGGCTTGGATTTACACTGGAAGGAACAATACGCAATAACGATAAAATCAACGATGAATGGGTTGACTATCGTATTTATGCCATGCTGAGGGGCGATTGGGATGTTCCGCAAAATCCGCCTATATTGTGTTATCGTCTCGATGATAAGCTGAATATGCGCTTAGTCGAACAGCCACATGCCCAAGCTATATTTGATGTCATTGATATTAACCGCAAGCACATTGGTGAGTATATGCCGTGGTTAACTTACAGCTAAAGTCTGGATGATACGAAAACGTTCATCGACATATCGCTCAAACAATATGGCAAAAATGATGGATGGCAAGTAAGTGTTTGGCAAGACGACCAACTGGTAGGTATGATTGGGTATCTGTTCTGGAACTTCGACAGTCAGCAAACTGAAATTGGTTATTGGCTGGCAGAGTCGGCAACGGGGCAGGGTATCATGACACGTTGTACTCGTGAGTTTACCCGTTATGCTTTCGAGACGCTCAAACTCAATCGTGTGGTGATTCGCTGTGCAGATACAAATACAAAAAGCGCAGGTGTCGCTGAGCGTTTGGGCTACACATTAGAAGGTATTGCACGTCAGGGAACGCAACTACACGGCAAATTTGTCGATTTGCGTGTCTACAGTTTATTAGCAGAAGAATGGAAAACCCAATGACCCATCAAACAGAAACTAATTCCGTCCACAGCACTCCTATTGACCCGGCATCCGGTGCAATTGTCCCACCTTTAACGTTCTCGACCACGTTTGAATATGAAGCGACCGGACAACCACACGGTGACGATGAATTTATCTATACCCGTAATCGCAATCCCAATCGGCTTGCATTAGAAGACACGATGGCAAAGCTTGAAGGTGGTGTGCTGGCTCATGCAGTACCGAGTGGCTCAGCGGCGATGATGACAGTATTTCAAGCGTTGCGACCCGGTGACCATATCGTATCTAGTGATGATATGTATTTTGGCATTCGTGTTCAGCTCAACGAATTCTTTGCTCCGTGGGGCATTGAGACAACCTATGTTGATATGAGCGACCTTGATGCGGTCAAATCTGCGATGCGACCAGAGACCAAATTGGTTATCTTTGAGTCGCCTACCAATCCGATGATTCGTCTAGCAGACATTCAAGCCATTGCGGACATCACCCATGAAAACGATGCCCTATTGCTAGTGGATAACACGGTTGCAACTCCGATTGCACAGAACCCACTGGCACTCGGCGCAGATATAGTAGTGTTATCGCTGACCAAATATATCGCTGGACACCATGATGTACTGGGCGGTGTCATCATCTTCAAAGAACAAAGTGACCTCGCTGACCGTGTCACCCGACTTGTTAAAATCGGCGGTGCTGTACTATCGCCGATGATGTGCTGGTTGACCCTGCGCGGGATTCAGACCTTGTCGTATCGAGTGCACGCCCATAGTGATAATGCTCTCAAAGTTGCAACAGCACTTGCAGACCATCCCAAGATTGAACGGGTGCTGTATCCACATCATCCAAGCCACCCCCAATATGACCTCGCGTGTAAACAGATGCGTATGGGTAGCGGGCTGATGTCGATTCAAGTGGTCGGTGGGCGCGAGGAAGCGTTTGGTATGGTGCGTAAACTGAAGCTTTTTACCAGTGCGACAAGCTTCGGTGGCACTCATAGTTTGATTGAACAACGCGAATCTATCGAAGAAAATTCAACGACCCCGCCGAACCTACTGCGTGTGTCAATTGGACTGGAAAACCCTGATGACCTTATCGCTGATATGGAGCAGGCTCTATCATGATTTATCACATCACGACCAAAGCCGAATGGGAACAGGCACAGAAAGCGGGTTCATATACTGCGCCATCACTTGAAACGGAAGGGTTCATTCACTTTTCGACCCGCGAGCAAATCCTCAAGGTCGCCAATGCGTTTTATCGCAATAGTGATGCATTAGTTCTACTGTGTGTTAATGAGGATTCACTTGCACCAATAGTCAAATGGGAAGACCCTGTACATCCCAATCCTAACACTGCACCCGATACCCACAAAGCAGAATTGTTCCCGCATGTGTATGGGGCGATTGATGTCAGTGCTGTAATGGATGTCGTCGATTTTCCCGAAGGCGAGAACGGATTCAGGTTGCCGGATAATCTACCCAAATGACCATTCATATTAAAACTCAGGGGCAAGGCATAGATGGCACTATCTGCGAGACTATTTTACGTGCACTACCGGATTGGTTCGGTATCGAAGACGCTATTCTTCAATATGTCGATTTTGCAAGACAATCACCCACGATTCTGGCGTATGTCGATGACACCCCTATCGGATTCCTGAGTATCAAACTACACAGTGCGTATACGGCTGAAATTTATGTGATGGGGGTGTTGCCAGATTATCATCGGCTAGGGGTTGGTCAGACAATGGTCGCATCAGCAGAGGATTACCTGCGTAAACAAGACATTGAATTTCTACAAGTTAAGACTCTCTCAGCATCTCATCCCGACCCCAACTATGCGCGGACACGCAAATTCTATCAGGCATTGGGTTTCCGTGAGGCCGAAGAATTTCCCACCTTGTGGGGCGAATCAAATCCCTGTTTAATGCTGATTAAGTCGCTTTAATCGGAAAATCATCTATTCCAGTCATTTCAAGGCTGGCTTGCCAAAGTTGTTGTTGTGCATCGGTATCGAGCGAGACATCGTTGCTTTCTTCGATGTTGGATTTGGCGAAGTATTTACCGGATACGTCACGCACTTCATCGGATGTCGCCAGATAAAGTGAGGTTTTTGCACCATCTTTTGGGGATGATGCAAGGAAGCGGGCAATCATAGCGAAGATTTTTTGTGAGAAGCCATGTGCATTACGGGTAAAACCAGTACGAACAAACCCCGGATGCAGGGCATTAGCAGTCACAGGATAGCCTTTAAGTCGTCGTGCCAATTCATAAGTGAACATGATGTTGCCAATCTTTGAGAGGCTATAGGCTTTCATGGCGTTATATTTTTTTGTGGTCTGCAAGTCATCAAAGGGAATGCTATCCCGCTTAAAGCGATGGGCTTCTGACGACACACTGACAATGCGCGCATCGCCTGTTTCCTGCCCTGTCGCAATCAACATGTCGAGTAGCAGACCTGTGAGCATAAAATACGCGAGATGATTGAGGGCAAAGGTGAGTTCGATACCGTCTACAGTTTCTTGACGGTCATAGAAATAGCCACCTGCATTGTTGATAAGCACATCAAGCCGACTAAACTGTGCGCGGTAGTCCTTTGCGAGTTGGCGTATCTGTGACTGCGATGACAAATCCGCCACAAGACCATATACATTTTTATTGTAGGTTTCGGCTTTGATTGCTTCAACAACCCGATTGAGTTTATCAGGGTTGCGTCCAACAAGGACAACGGTTGCAGACCCTTTCGCAAGCGCATCAGCAGTCGCCCTGCCGATGCCATCCGTTGCCCCTGTGATAAGATAGTGTTTATCGCTCAATTAGGCGTGTACCTTTTCTTGTTCCGTCAGTCCAGTTATGTCCAGACTATAATCCCATAATTTCGCCTGTTCGTCACGGTTATATGAAATATCATTTGACTTGATAGCTTTCTTCTTATCCCAATACTTTCCAGTCACACCATTCACTTCCGGTGATGAGGCTAGATAAACCGGAGTTTCTGCGCCTTCATCTTCGGACTTGGCAAACAACTTTTGAATGCCTTTGGTCAGGAAAGCCATCATGCCATTCATGTTATGTCCAAAACCAGATGCGATAAAACCCGGATGCAGAGCATTGACTGCGACACCTGTTCCTTCTAAGCGACGCGCCAGTTCATAGGTAAAGAGAATATTGGCAAGTTTGCTTTTGCTATATGCACCAAAAGAACCATACCCTGATTCGTCATTAACGGTATCGAGGTTCATACCATTGCGTGCGCCCATGTGTGCACCAGACGACACATTGATAATCCGCGCCTCACCTTTATCTTGCGCTGTCTGTTTGAGGGTAGCGAGTAGCAAGTGTGTCAGCAGAAAATAGTTGATGTGGTTAAGTGCAAATGTCATTTCCAGCCCATCAGCCGATTGCTGATAATCTGAGAAGATAGCACCCGCGTTATTGAGTAGAACATCCAACGAATCATATTTCGCATGAAATTCATCTGCTAGTTTACGTACCTCTGCCATTGAGGATAAATCAGCGATGAGCATATCTATATTCTGATTGCCAGATTCAATTTTGAGTTCGTTAACAACGCGCTCAGTTTTGAGAGGGTTGCGCCCGACAACAATTATCTCTGCACCCATCTTTGCGAGTTCAAGTGCAGATGCCTTGCCGATACCGTTGGTTGCCCCTGTGATTAAAACACGTTTACCTGTCATCATTATGTAGTTGCCTTATCTGTTGTTATTCACATTTGACATAGGCTAGCGGACATCTCTAATTTTTGTATTAGAAATCAAACTACTCAGGTTACAGTTTGATGAGTGTCATTGCATAGAAATTTTATATCAACATAAACTAAAGGACATAGATTAATCCATGTCCCTCAGTATAGATTAGCTTTCGGATTTTAGAGTGCGATTAAACACGATAATCAGTGGTGTGATCATCAGAGCTGAGATAGTTATAGCGACCCGAACGCCTGTTAGCACACCAATTGCACCAACGACTGGACCACCTGCTATCTGCCCAAGTGCATCTGTTTGACCCCATATAGAGAGTACTGTCGCACGAACGTTTGAGTCGGTATGCTGGTTAATCCACGATTCCATCAAAGGATAGGCGACTGTTCGCAACGTACCTGTAATCCATAAACCCATCAACACCAACCCAAAGTGTTCACCAAGAGTAAATAGCAAGACACTCAAAATCATGCCAGCATAGACATATCTGAGAACCCTTGTGATAGCATGATTACTAGTCAGGTCAACACGCCGACGAACAATCTCAGTTGCCAATAGCGTTATCGGCATGAACACTGCGTTGATGATGCCAAACCAGACGATTTCATCAAACTGCCCTAGCGATGGTAGCGTGAAATTTGTCAGGATATGAGCTGTCCAGAGGCGGTCAAAGCCTTCGGTAAATGCGCCATAGATGAGTGCAATTAGCAAAATCGTTAACAGAACCCGACGACCGCGTACCAGTTTTGCTCCGGCACGAAAGGTCGAGAATAAGTCTGACCATGATTCTCGTTCGGATTTTGGCACGCGCTGGAAGCCATTTTCTGGCATAATCAGCATCAGCACAAACGACAAAAGCACAAGCAAAACGCCACCCGTGACAATCGCCAGTTGAATGTTAATACTGGCAAGCATCACACTGACAATAATGCCGAGAACACTTGTTACTTGTGTGACTTGTGACCCACGCAAAAAAGCATTACTAGCACGTTCCTGACCAATTTCGTCAACTAGCCATGCAGATGTCGCCCCGCTGAGGAGTGTATGTCCCACACCATCAACCATATTTGCGACGATAATTATCGCAAATATGGGAAAAATCCCTTCGATGATGATGCCTATGCCAAGCAATAGATAGCCCAAAATCACAGAGAGCCTGCGACTGAAGACATCAGCGATAACACCTGTTGGAATCTCTAACAAGAAAACCGTTATTTCCAGTACAGTCCCGACAAGCACCAACTCAAATACATTTAACCCGACTACTGTAACCTGATAGACAATGATAACCGTGAAGGCAATTTCAAATGCAAATTCCTGTATGCCCTTGATAAACAAGTACAGATGATAAGCATCGACATTGGTGATATTCAGTTTTGAAAGCATTTCTGTTCCTTACATCGTGAAGTTATGTGCAGGAACAATGCAAAGTCCCTACATGTTAAACGCGATGTGACACAATCCTGTCACTGGAGGGATTGCTCCCATAGGTAAAGGCACGGTGTAAGGTGCAGACTGTCATCGGTAACCTACTTCCTGTATGTTTATAATGTTTTTGATTGACGGTTCAATTTGCCCGTCTGTAGAAATTGTTTTAATTCTTCGGTACGCTGTGCCAGTAGTGTCGGCGCGACATCTCTTACAGCGGGATGATTCAGGTTTACAGCAAGCCAGCGACATGATGCCAACTGCCGTCCAGCAATGAACACATCTAGTAATGTACGATAGCGGTCAGGCTGTGGTTTGATGCTGGTATAGCCTGCCCAGATTGCATCTTCCAATGTCATATAATCTTCAGCACGGTCACTCTTGAGTTGCCATAGTAGCGGTGTGAGGTCATAAAGATAGTAACCCCACCCGCTATATTCAAAGTCAATTGCGCGCGGGTCACCCTCATGAAAGAGGATATTCTTCGCCAGCATGTCAGCATGGACTAACCCAAAAGCATCTGCTCCCTGCCCAACATCTTCCATCGTTTCGCGAACGCGGTCAGCTACTTTGTCGAACACGGTCAATTGCTCATCAGTGATGATGTGGGCATTTTCACGCGGGTTATAGGGCGAGTTCTCACCAAACAATCCTTCCCAATTCAGCCACGGTCGGACAAAATCCGGCGCAGGGGTGAACTGTCCGGCAGTATGTAACTTCGCTAGATATTCACCTACCCGTCGCATATCGTCAGGTGTGAGTTCATCAGAGGTTTTTGATTCGCCTTCGACATATTCAAACAGCGTACAAAACACAATACTCGGCGATGGCAGTTTATCACTATAAGCCGTTGCAAATAGCAATTGCTCCCCATCAATTTCGGTTTCATAGGGATAGGGAGCGAGCAGATTTGTGTTCCGGCGAATGACATGCAACCATTGCAATTCCGATGTCAGCTTGGGAATGTCAATGCGCCCCGGTGGATGTAGACGGAGTACATAGATACCCTGTTCTGCCTCCACTTTAAATACGGCATTATTGGTGTAGCCAAGCCATGTCACATCCTTAACCGTCAGTTCCCAGCGATTGATGATGGTACAGGCAATTTCCATCCAGATTGCTTGTTGTTCTTCCATCGAAAGTGTGTTGAAGTCAGCCATTCTATCCTCTATTGTCGCCTATGTATGGTGTCAGTGTATCAGACTTTTGGCTGAAATCACTACGTCCATGACTTAACTATCGTACGGTCAATGTCGTAACGAACCGCCGGAGTACCATGTAGTTCAGCCTCACCAGCAAACCGTGCATTCAAGCGATTGACAACACGGATAGATGCAGAGTTTTCTGGTACGATAAACGCCACAGCTAACTGAATGCCTTTATCAAACATGAACCTTAGGAAGGCTTTCACTGCTGATGTGACATGCCCCTGCCCTCGAAATTGTGGGAGCAGAGCATAGAAGAACTCTGTCTCATCAGTATCTTTGATGGTCTGTGCGCCGAGGTTACCCATATATTCGCCAGTAGCTTTATCTGCAATCGCAAAGATACACACAGACTCATCAGTATCATAGGCATTCACCACCCACTCAACCATCCCACGCGCACCGTCTTTAGTGCGTTGTTCATCTTCAAAGAACATATACTGCACACTGTCATCATCACTGACAAAGCGATAAAACGGCTCAGCATCAGCCATTGTAAGACGGCGAAGCGCACAAGTCTCCGCCGCGATTGTTTGTGGTAATGATTTAGGTATCATCTTCATCATCCATTTCATCGACCAGCTGATACAAAATATCAGGGTCATCAATCACGCCATATTCAAGCCACAATTTATCATGAATCGCATCGGCATCGGCACCTAGCCCAAACTGATTAAAGTATTGGCAGACACGCTCAATATCGCGTCGTAGAATCTTTTCAGCATGGGGGTTCGTCTCGACCTCAACTACCTGCGGGAAGTCAATCAATGTGATTTGCCCCGCCCAATAGAGAATGTTATATTCCGACAAATCTCCATGAATCATACCGTGTTTGAGCATGATAAGGATATTCCGCAGGGCATTATCAAACAGTGGTTTAACTTCGTCGGGTTCAAGTTGAACGGTATGCAATGGGGGTGCGGGTAAAACTTCGTCACCGATGTATTCCATTACGATTGCATTTTCGCCTGCACCGATGGGTTCGGGCACATTTGCGCCAGCATCGTATAAGTCACGCATGGCGTTATATTCGTGCATCAGCCATGAGGTATGCGCCACCTGTTGACCGTAAGCGGACTTTTTGCCAATAGCGCGAATAGTACGCACATCACGCGCATCAACTGGGCGACCGGATTCGGTTAGCACTTGTCGTCCTTCACGGTACATTTTGTCGTTCCGCAAGTTACGGAACATACGCGGACGATACACCTTCACCACGACAAATTCTTTACCAGTTGATTCGTGCGCCTGACAGCGATAGACACTGGCTTCCTTACCGCCTTTGACCATCGCCATGACATCGGTAATCAGAGCTTGCTGATAGAAGATTTTGAGCGAGTCATAGAGCCAGACTTTTTCGTGTTTGGCAGGTTGATAGGTCGTCTCGAAGTCACCTTCTACGCCTGTGGTATCGGCAATTTCTTCAAGGATTTCGTCATCCGATTTCTTGGGAATGTGATTTACTTTTTTCTTGCGTTTCTTACGTGCCTGACGGTCGTATTGTATGGGGTTGAAGTCGTCGCCGAACTCGTCATGCAATTCAAAGTCGTCATAGTTGCTATACTTAGGCATTGGCTATATAGTCCTTTTCAGGGTTTTTGTCTTGGTTTCAGTTTTCTAGTGAAATAAAAAACAGCCATGAGGCTATGACTGCTGACAATAACAGCCACAACACACCGATACCGTGAATATCAAATCCACGTCCATCAATCCGAGGCGCGCTATAGCTGGCTATTCAATTGGAATATATGGCGGGGTAAGTGAATTGGGTTGATATACCCCGCTAGCCAGCAATTCCCAGCACGCGATTATTTTTCACTTCTGCTACAGAGACCTTTGCCATACAATCCTCCAAGTTCATATCGTTACTCTTTAGTCAGCAAAAGTCTAACATGGGTCAGGTCGGGTTGTCAAGAAAACCATTGAAAACTTATACTGAAACGTTTAAGCTAGATTTATCAATTTACAACTTTGTGAATGAGATACGAAACCGAAAGACAAGGTTTTGCGTATAGCAAGTAGACTGTTTATGACAGTCAAATTTAAAGAAAGGTTTACAAATTTTGAACCTTTTGCATGCAAGCAATGTCTATAGTTGTAGAGCATGATATAGAAAGGACTTTATGATGCAAAATAAAAAACGGCAATCCGTTAAAAAGACAAAACAACAATCAGATTTACGCACAACCCAGATTGTACGCGCATTGTTACATGACCTCGAACAATTGCACATGAAGGGCATCGTTTCCGATGATGAGTTTGAATCCGGTAAATCCAAACTACTGGATTCACTTTAGATTGAACGCTATAACCAGAACGGCACATCCCCTGCTGTTGCCGAGGGAAGCTGTCCGCGAGAGAGCCATTCGTTCATCTCATGGGCGTATTGAATCGTAATTGGCAAACGCGACGGCTTGACTGTGCCGTAGTTTAAAATTGTCCACATCAGGATTGAGTGTAGAGCGTATTCTATACCGAGGTCGAAGGGTGCTTTGACATGTAAAGGCATCGGCATCGTATCACCAATCGTTTCCCCTGTGACAATAAATGCCTCCAGATTATTCAACATGAACATCGCCCCCCACTCCGGTTGCTTGATGGCTTTTTGTTTTAAAGCATAGAGATGCGGGACATAATCTGTTTCAATTGCCACTGGATAAAATGTCATGTTGATGACTTTTTCCCACCGTGCGAGCATACTCAATTCTTCGAGTGTGAACTCGCCCTTACGATGTACAATCACCCGCTTACCGCCAAAGCGTTCCTCTGGGAATAGGGTCTGCATTACAATAAACGGCACACTATCCCCTTTATCAAGTTCGACAGTTTCCATGATATAGCCATGTCCGCGCCCAACATTATCATAGATGCGCGCCATCGCTGTCACACGGTCAAACTGTGTGAGTTCCTGCCGTACCATGTCCATCCCAACAATCATATCGGCATAATCTAACGGTTCGGCGAGTACGTAAGGTGTGTTACCAGTTTTGCCTAGAATCGCCATGATGACGCGGGGCATCGCTTCGGGGTCGTGAACAGTCTTGCGGTAAATCGCGTGGGATGCAATGCCCTTACCAAGTGCAGTTGACTTGATTTGCTGTAGGTTGGGGTCAAGGATTTCCTGATTATCGCGGTCGGTGTCAGGCAGGAACGCGAGAACAATATTCGGATTTTCTTTCTCGACCACTTTAACAGCTGATTCCAAATTTTTATTTGATATGACCCGTACCTTGCGCTCACGGAGCATATCTATCCGGAAGTCGTAATTACGTTCGAGGGCGCGACGCAAGGCTTCGACAAAATCACCAATCGGCTCATCGAGTGTGTTGATAATGGCAATCTTTATCGGTGTATCATTGAAACGTGAATGTCGTTCGTACATGCCATTTTGCTGAAAGTGATACGCTAATGTGTCAAAATCGACATCACGGGTACGTCCTCGTGCAAACTCAATACTCGGTTCAAAGGTCGCCTGTTTGAATAACTCCGGCAGTATGCGTGTATTGAATGACCCATCCACAATATCAGCATCTTTGAGTTTGTCAGACAAAGTTTTGACCAGATTAGCGCGGGATGACGGACTCAAGTTAAGGGCACGTTGGGCATGTGCAGGGCTAATATTGAATTGTTGGAGCACATCGTGATTATTCGGTTCAATGACAATGTGCAACGCACTGGCAGGATATTCGTAAGTATAATTGCCGGATGCAACCTCCACCGTCAGTTCATTGTCAGGCGCATATTTCAGAATAGTCTGCATGACCTCGCGCCGTGTCAGTTCAAGCAGTGGTTCACGTCGTTCAGCAACTGTACCTGTGATAGCTTTCACTGTACCATCCATCGTCGAAGTTTTATCAGTCACCGGTAAACCGATGATTTTGCTACTGTCACCCACATCTTCCGTATATTGTTGTAGATTAAGTTCATAGAGTAGCTGTGATTGAATCGTGAGCGATAAGGCAGGTTGTTCATTGACCACCCAATTTCTGAGGCGATATTCATGCTCGATGCGCCCACGTTCGACTGCAACACTCATTTTTCCCAAAGCGAGGCGGAGGTCTTCTTCAATGGGGATGATGCGTGACCAGAAGATATAGCGGGCGATATTCATTGGTGACGGTTGCCAATTCATTACTTCGTCGATTTCCAGCAGATTGCCATATAATTGAGGGACATCGGCTCGGAGTTGCTCAACGGCAATTTCCATTTGAATGGGTGCAACAGGTTCATTCGTTATAATCAAGTCTTCTGACCGTACCCAATGACCGGGGAAAGTTTGATTGAGACGATAGGCAAGCTTCCCCCCGCGTGACCCGACCGCTTCACCATCAAAGACGATTTGATAGGCGGTGAGCTGTGGCAGATTAGTCGCACGAATGGGAAATACTTCAATAAACAAGTCCTGCATGGCGTGTCCTTTGCTCTGGTCTGTAGTCTTAATTATGGAGCTTTCGAGGGCTTGAGGCAAACCAATCGGGTTAAAAATTTTTCAAGTTCGCTTAATAGCGTTATAATTACGGACAATATCGAAAGAAGAAATAGAGGCTAGGCGATGACCGAATTTACAATCCGCCCACTAGAACGTACAGACCGCGAATGGGTAGCCCATTTTTTGGATGACCGTTGGGGCACAACACAAATTGTATCGCGTGGGAAAGCGGTGTATGGACACCTGTTACCTGGATTTCTAGCAGAGCGTGGCGCACCGGAAGCAGAAGACACTGAAAGCGATAACACATCCGAGCCAGAACAACCTGAAGAACCACAAGCAGAAACTGATGGCGATGAAGAAGAACTCCCGAAATATATTGGGCTCATCACCATTAATGTTGATGACAAAGAATGCGAAATTACGACATTGGATAGCCTTGATGAAGAATCCGGTATCGGGTCAGCATTGGTCGAAGCGGTGGAAGCATGGGCGAAGGAGTCCGGCATTAAGCGTCTATGGCTGGTGACAACCAATGATAACCTTGCCGCGTTGAAGTTCTGGCAGAAGCGTGGATATGAACTCGTCACCATTCATCGCAACGCCATCGCAGAAGCCCGTCGCATCAAGCCACAAATTCCCATCACCGGATTGGAAGGGATTCCTATCCGCGACGAAATCGAACTCGAAAAACGCCTCTAAAAAGATATTCCCTAACAACATGATTTTGTTGGGGAATTATCGCAATTAAATTTGACCCCTTGTGAACCTTAAAGAAATTTAGTATACTGACACTATGCCCTAAGGGTTTATGTCCCGCTACTAAGTCGGGGGATAAACGCATCAACTTTGGTGTCCATAAGTGATGGAGATTTGCCTATGTCCGATGATGAATCGAATGGTGAACGACCGTTAGTCTGACAGGGTTGATTCTGCTGATGAAGTAGGTTGCCCTGTCACATCTTCCTCGACAGATTGAGCGCGTTTTGCTTGATATTCACTCCACAGGTTTTCCCCGATAATCAACAATACCCCCAACACAATCCCATGGTCTGCGAGGTTGGAGACATTCGAGATAAGGTCGGGTATCTGATAATGGATAAAATCAACGACATGCCCATATTGTAAGCGGTCAATCACGTTGCCAATTGCGCCACCAATCACCATCCCGATTGCAATGGGGACAAGTCGCGCCTTGTTGGGTGTATCGCGGAAATACCATAACATCACCGCCACAATCACAATCGCCAGAATCAGGAACGCATTGCCTGCCATTGGCAAAATTCCAAAAGCCGCCCCTGTGTTGGTACTGCGTGTCATCTGGAACAGCGGGACAAGTGCCGGAATTGGTTGTATTGTCTCGTAGAGTTCCATGTTATTGACGACCCATAGCTTGCTGAGCTGGTCGAGGATGATGGTTGTAACGCTGGCGACACCTAAAAGTATCCACTTACGCATCGGGTCTGCTCCAATGAATTGTCAGAAAATCTTGAGCATTGTACCAAAGGGAGAAATTCACCGAAACCTTTTTTCAGGATGAGCCTCTTCATCATCACAGGCAACAGGAATATGGAGACATTCACAATGAAAAAATGGACACTCGGTGCAATACTCATCGGGCTGATGTTAATCACACTGGTACTATCTGTCATAACTAGCACAGGTAGTAACCCACAACTCACAATGACCCGCACCGCAATTTCACAGGCAAACACGACAACTGAAGCCTTGATACAGGCGACACAATCGGTATCAGGATATGGTCTGATGGCAACGGGAACACCTATCCCGACAATGTCTGCCCTACCTGCTGCTACAATGACGGTTGCATCGGAAATTATCGAGGAGCGCAATAATCGGCAAGATGCAAATAATGACGGCTTGCCCGATAACCAACCTGCTCAACAACGCCGGATTGTCATCTATACGGCAACCTTGCGCATTGTAGCGGATAATCCTGATATGGCAGTTGACCAGATTGGCGCATTGGCGGAAGAATTTGGCGGGTGGATTGTCAACTCGAATACCAGTACACGCGGGAATAATCAGATGTATGGTGTGATTAATGTGCGTGTTCCAGCTGACCAACTGGAGTATGTGGTTGAGACCATCAAGGGCTACGGTGTATCGGTCACATCAGAAGTAATTTCGGGTGATGATGTCACCAACCAATATATTGATATGGCAAGCCGACTCAAGAACCTACAAGCCAGTGAAACACAATTACAGTCGATTATGCAGACGGCGCAAAATGTCGATGATGTGCTGGCGACTTTCCGCGAACTGACGCGCATTCGTGGGGATATAGAGTCGATACAGGGACAACTCAGTTATTATGACGAAGCCTCCACATTTTCATCGGTGTCCGTCAATGTTGACCCACTTGTACCGACTGCCACACCGTATGTCGCGCCGGAATGGAATCCATCTGATACTGTTGATAATGCGATTGTGGAATTGGAAAACACCACACAAAACCTCATTGATAGCGTGATTCGTTTTGTGATTGTCGGTGGACCATTTGCGATTATGCTTTTGATTATTGGATTCGTCGGGTCACGGATTGGTTGGCTTATTTGGAAGCGGGGGCGATAATGCGCTGGATTTGGATACTGACTCTTATCGTTATTCTGATGGGATGTCGTCAGCCAGAGTATGGTGGAGAAATGCTTTTGACGGCAGTCCCATCATCACAAGTCGCACGACCTGAATTACTGGTCACGACTGTAAACCTGAGATGGTCGCAAGTATGGCAATGTGGTGTGGATGTGTCTGTCACGATTGAAAATCGCGGAACACTCCCTGCTTACAACTTCGTACTGAGTTTGCATGACCAACGCATGACCATTCCTGAACTTGGTTTTGGTAATCAACATACGGTTGTCTTTAATGTAACAGGTGAGCAAATGGCGGGTTGGATGGAAGCCAGCGGAACAGTTGATGTCGATGGTATTGTGACAGAATTTGATGAGACCAACAATAATTATCGACACCCTTTGCCCTACTCAGCTGTACCGGGGATGGAATCAATCGCAATCTGTACCGCGACTAAAAATGCACCGAAACCACCCATAGTAAGCCATCCACATGATACATGGACACCATCGGTGACACCGTCACATACAATTACGGTGTCGGGCATCAATTCGATGAATACGCTCACGCCATCAAGGACACCGACTAAACGCCCATATCCGGGTAATGAAACCCCCATATATGGTAACTTACCTAACTTACGCATCATCTCGATACGCAATGAATATATCCCATATATTCCTTGCATTGACAAGGACAAGCCGATACAACAACGTCATGCTTTCGTCATACATGTAATCAATAATGGACAAGTACCTGTGGGGGAATTTGTCGTTCAGTTTAATGGTCAAGACACCATACACCAAGACATAGCTCCTGATGAAATACGACGAATTGAACATGTGTTTACTGCGACAAGCACACTTAATCAAGTTGAAATTGACCCCCTCAATCAGATTAGGGAAAGTAACGAAGATGATAACACAATAACATTCGCCACGATGACGCACACACCATCACCAACCTGCACCAAAACGCCAACAATGTCACCAACTTAAGGACTATTTAAGGTTTTTGTGTAAAATGACGATGAGAGTTACGAGCTAAAAAAGGACAATTTATGTTTCGATTAATCGTATTATTGCTCTCATCTGTCGTGGCACTCAGCGGATGTGAAGCATTTTTTCTCGGTGTAGAAAGTGAAACAGTTGCACCGACTGCGGTCGTTATGGTAGACGAGGTTGAGATGACAAATGCAGATGCCGATGTTGAATTTGTACGAGCGGTAAATAACGGCGATACATGGACATTCCATGTGACCGTGCGCCATCCTGACACAGGCTGGGAAGATTATGCTGATGGTTGGGATGTGGTTCTACCCGATGGTACAGTGCTTAAGCGCAACGCCGATGACCCTTTTACCCGCTTGCTGTTACATCCGCATGAGACAGAGCAACCGTTTACCCGCAGTCAATCCAGTCTCGTGATTCCAGATGGTGTGACACAAGTAACGGTTCGCGCTCATGATTTGGTTGATGGCTTTGGTGGCGTTGAAGTGTTAGTCGATTTGACACAGGCTGAGGGTGAGAAATATAGCGTCGAGGGGAATTAACCACAAAGCGCACGAAGGACACAAAAAGGGCGTGAGAGCATTCACGTCCTTTTGCGTTTCTGTTTTGGTCGCTGAAAGTAAAACATGATATAGACACGAAATATCAAGGCAGATAAAAGTACCAACAACAAAAACCATATATCGGCTATTCCGCCAAAAATCACCCTCATGAGCGTCATGACAACAAACAGGATTCCCATTGCTACAAATCCAACTATCGTATAATAAATTGCTTTACGACAGCCCTTTGCCATTAGATTTCCTCATTTTTGCGCTTTTGTTTTGCGTCATCCAAAACACGTACAATACGACGAGATCGCCAGACAATTATGAATATCAACACTCCAGCGAATAAAATCATATCTGCGCTACCACCAATATAGATTCTCGCAAACATTGTTCCAAAAAACAAAGCAACTACACCGACTATGAGAAAAGCTATATTCTTTAGTGTTTTCGACAGACCTTTTCGCATTACTCTTATTCTCCATTTTTGCGTTTCTGTTTTTGCGTATTTCGATTCAACACCCACTGAATCACATTATACAGCAACGCAAACAGAATTGGGCTGAGACAGCATCCTAACGGTGGGGCAATGAAAATCATCGCTAATGCTGTCCCTGAACAATCCCATGTACCTATTTGACAAGGTAACACTATGAAGGTTAAAACACCTCCCAATATGACTGAAACCAGAAGAACGATCACATACAACATAATGTAAAGTGATATACGGATTACACGCCATGCTGTAATGGGTTCAGTGTTTTGCTTGGACATAGTTATGTTAGCTTCCGTTTTTGTTTTGGTCGTTTGTATTTGTGCCACATAAAATGTATTGCAATTGCACTACTCGACCCGAAACCACCACCAATGCCCATAATCATTATTATAAGGGCGTGTAGCATACACTCGAGACCACCATAACAGTAATCGATTGTTTGAACTACTAATGTAGTCAGTCCTCCGGATACCAACACACAGACAATCAGCAAAGGAATATAACCGAATGTAAAATAGAGGATGCTTTTAAGAAGAAACACAAAAAGCCTGAGCATCTGTTACTCCACGTTGTGTTTACCTCATATACACAGTGAGGTATTCAAAACCGTAGAATCAGGTCAACTCAGGCTAGGGGATGGTGGGTGATAACAGAGCATCACCCTACTATTTGTAAATTACGCAAGGCTACCGCTGAGAGCTTTCTCGATGATGACGTGCCATTCGGAGTTGTCGTCGTCGCCTTTGGATTCCAATGTGATTTCGTCATGTTCCGCACCCGATTGCATCTGTAACATCAGCATGTCTTTACGTCCCATCATCCCTTTATCTTCAAACGAGACACTTGCAATCTGGTCGAGTGGATATTCCCATTGGATGCCGTGTTGCATCTTACCGCCGAACAACCCAAACTTCTTGCCGGTCTTCTCTTTTTGCTCGAAGACCATGCGCTGGTTGGTCAAAAACAGAATGCCATCAGGGTCTTCTTTACCTTTGCCTGTGACGACCCATTCGGCTTTGTCTGCCATGACAACCTGCTCACCATCGCCGAAGTCGAAGCTGGCTTCTTCCATCATCTCGAAGTAATACGGAATCCGTTTCATCAATTTCTTGATGCGCTTTTCGGTTTCTGCGAGTGGGTCGAGGCTACCGATATACGACTTCTTCGCTTCACGGAGTTTGTCTTCGGCATCATCAACTTCTCTATCCGCACGTTCGAGTAGGGCTTCCGACGCATCATCAGATAGCTCGGTATAGTAGCTTGCCTGACGCATTTCGCGCATGATGCGACGCACGTTGTTATCGAGATTACGGTCGAGAAATTGCCGACGTTCTTCCACCATAGCAATCAGGTTGTCAATCGCGTCTTCAACTTCATCCCGAAAATAATCATAACCTTGCTGACGATACTGTTGTATATCAGCCACATAAGCTTGTAGACGGTTGATAATTCCATCTGGCGAGTATTCGCGTTCAAACTCTTCGAGTTCACGCTCAATCCGACGTAATTTATTGCGTAAAAGACTTGCACTTGTCATAAGAAAAATCCCTTCACCGATTTTTTATATGTGTTATTTATTCGTTTCGATATACGTATTGTAAGAATTTAGCGAGGGGATTGCCAAGAAATGTCATAAAAATGTGATAAAGAATTTAGATTACTCTATCAGATGGATATTCAAACCGTGTGACTTGGACGCATTGAGGGTACCAAGTGCGGTGCTGGGACGGGTCTTTAGTTTGATTTCATAGGGGGCATGGCGACGTTGCTTGAGGTGTTCACGCATTTTATCATCTGTCGGGAGCATAATATGCAAGAGCGTTTCTTCGAGCAGGAAGTAGGCGGCGGTATGGTCAACTTGTGGCGGAACACCCAAAATTGCGCGATATTTAGCAATGCCTGTGTGTAGGTCGTCTATGATAAAGGTGACTTGCCCGACCGATTTTGCACCGTTTTCATGTCGGGTACGGCGGTCTTGGTCAGGCACGCGCCAACGACGAGGTGTTTCATCTTGCAAGAACAGGGGGAATACTTGTTCATCAACATGAGCAATACGCCACTTCAACACCCGTCCATCAGGTAATTCTCGACTACCATCTCGCACATCAGATACCAGTACCCCGCGTGATTTCATGTCGGCGACATCTTCGTCAAGGTCATCAGTGGAAAGGGCATACCCAGCCGGACCATACCCCCATTGAAAAAAACTACGAAAATCTTCAATATTTGTTGTTGTTGGGTCTTCACCTGTCTCAGCAATTAGTTCGATATAGATACCATCAGATAATGGAATCAGGGCGTTATGAGTTGTACCAGAGGCATGTTTGCCCCCGTACATCACACGGAATCCTAAGTCCTGATAATCTTTAATCGCCTGCTCTAAATCCTCAACTGTGACCACAAAATGGTCGAGTATCAGTGAATAAACCATATCGAACCGCACTTCCCCACATCGAAGCCAATAAGTCAAACACCTATATTGTATAACAAATTGTTATTCCGTAGGCTCAAGAAAATAGCGTGTTAGTGTGCCTTCGCTAACCCAACCATCACGCAACACACCATCAATTGTCGCCCGTACCTGCCATTGACGGTATCCTGTACGACAGGCAGGACCACCGACAACGGGCAAAATCGTCTGGTCAGGCAATTGTGCAACAGGCGCACTATCCAGTGGATTGGCACGGAACGCAAGTGAACCACCCGCTGCCTGTACCATGACATTCATACCCACATTAATTCGGCTTTCCGGCGATGCGCCACAATTACCGTCACCAGCAGGTGTATCGACTACCTCTTCAGTTGTATCCGCATCAGTTGTTTCAGTCGTTGTATCTTGTGCAACTGTTAGAACAGGTGTCGCTTCCTCCTGTGTTGAATCTGTGACAGCTTCCGTCGGTATTAGTGTGGCTGTGCTCGCAACCGTTTCTGTGGAAACAGCAGTCGGTGCCGTTACAACTGCCACCCAATAGTCTTCATTATCACCTTCCGCTGACCAACCTGCCGTGCCACTTGCCAATTCAATCTGCCACCATGTATAGCCATCAAAACATTCGGGTCCGCCGAGTACATCAAATTGTGTGCCTTCGGTGATTTCTGTCAGGACTGCGCCACCGGGGGCTTCACGGACACGCAAGGGAATGCCATCAGTATTTGATACCTGTGCACTACTGCCGATTTGTAAGATACTTGGCAGTGTCCCCTCACAGAATACGGTAAGTTCATCAGGAGATGCAGGAATGACCGTTGGCGCATCAGATGCAACAGTGCTATCTTCTGCCATCGCGTCAACAGTCGTAGCCGATGCGCCGACTCCTGTCAGCAAAAATGCGCCTACTTCTGCGGATACATAAACAACCTGCGCCAATTGTGCCTGTGGCGATTGATAAAGCAATGTACCTTCGACCAAGTCTAATGATGTGATGTGTGACACATTATTTTCGATGTCGATAACCAGCAAACCTTGTGGTGTTCCAAAGACCTCACGCGCACTTGCAGGCAAGGGTATCAGCGTTTTGTCAGTGATAATGCCATCACGGGGAACAACCTGCCAACCAGCAATCGTTCCTTCTTCGCCAGCTTCGGTGAAAAATGCAACCCACTCCGTGCTATTTGCCCACACAGGACTATACAAATAGCGTTGTGTATCAACCCAAATTCCTGTTGGCGGAATATCTTCTAGCGTCGGAACGGCTCGCCCAATTGCATTGTTATTCAAACCAGATTCGGGGGCAGGCAACGATGGGAAGCTGGGGTCAGTATAAGGACGGACAATCTCACCTGTCGAATAATTAATATCTGCATCGAGGTGATTGTATGCGCTAAGTCCCATATCTGCGGGGGCTTCTAGTGCCGGATACCACTTGAATGAGGGAACAATTTCTGTCGGAGCTTCAATTTTAGGAATCATCTTAAAGTGAATCACTTCTTGACCGATGCTTTCATCAACCTCGAAGTAAGTCACGACGGGGATACTAGGCGGGACATCCATCTCCCATGATGCTGTGTCGTTACTGAGTACATTTACTGCTGCACCAGATGCCAAATCGAAGATGATAATGCGCCATGCTATATCTTCAAAATCGGCTGATGCAAAGCCAACGACCATCTGCGTTGCCGAGATGTTTGAGGTATGTTCGAGTCCGAGGTAGATAATTTCATCTGGTTGCGCTTGATGAGTCTGCGTGAACTGTCCGGCTTGAATGTCATAAATCCCGATGCCGTTGAGTCCGTTATTAAGTTCTGCAACCAACAACAAGTAACGTCCGTCACGGGAGAAGCGCATCTGTGGGTTAGCGTTGAGGGCTTCGTCAGGTAATTGTGGGCGGATAATTGAGGCAGGCTCACCGTTGGGACTCACCCAATGCAGGGTGTCATCCCCCCGCGCCCATACCACCGCGTACCAATCAGCAGGCGGGAGTTCCTGTGTTTGTGCCGATACAGTCAACATCGGTGCAATTGCTAACAAAATTACAATAAAAATCATCCAACGTGCGCGCATAACATATCCTCGAAAACATCATTGTTAAAGCTAAAAGTCTATTCGAGTTCATAGTATAGACGCAAACGCACTGACGCAAAAGTCGAGACTGTACTATTGAATGAACAATATCCCAATTCCAACGATAGCAATCACGGTTCCCATTACTGCGCGAGGTGTAATCTTCTCTTTGAAGGCGATATAACTAATGGGTATGAGCATGATAGCGGTTGTGTGGGATAAAGTCGTTGCCACGCCAACCGTTACAAATTGAAATGCTAGCAATAAGAGCGACCCCGCAATTACCGCACCGGATACTGCCGCACCAATAATGAGTAGTAAGGTTCGGCGGTCATCATTGAAGATGGTCAGGGTCATGCGGATATTGCCTTGCATAGCAACCACAATCCACAAGGTAATCACGCCTGCGGTGATACGAATCAGCGTTGCGCTAAACGGTGGAAAACCATCAGATACCCCCAACGAAGAAAAAACAAAAGCCGTTGATTGTGCCAGTGTGCCGAGACATGCAAAGATAACACCCCGACGCAGATTAACAACAAGCGTTTCTGATTGTGTGGGACTGCGTTCGGCGACAACAGAAATGATGCCAACCATAACGATTGTGATACCCAAAAGTGCGTTAGTCGGAAGTGATTGACCGAGGAATATCCATGCGAGGATTGCCCCCAACACAGGCGCAAACGAAGCTATCAACATCGTCAGGCGTGGACCAATATCTTGATAGGCGGTCAGCATGAAGTATGATGAGACAACAAACGCAAGGATACCCGACGCACTCAAGTATAACCAGCGGTCATCCGTTGCACCAAAGGGGAAAGGTTGCCCTAATGCGACCTGATGCACCGCAAGCATAACCACGCCAGAAATCGGTAGACTGGTCGCCAGCGAAATAATTGCGTTGACTTTACGTCCTGCCAGTGTATAAAAAAGTGAGGTCAAGCTAAAGCTAAACGCCGCCAATAATGCCGCAATTTCACCAATCGGGAAGTCCATCTATGTCCCCCATTCGCACAAGATAATTACACTATGATACGCGCCCTTGTATCAATCGCCTATCACCGAATATACCAAATAACAGATAGGCGCGTTTGGTTATGGTTGCTAGGTGAATAGCACGGCAATCCCCGCTATCGCAACCAATGTGCCAACGATAGCGCGAACGGTTATCTTTTCTTTGAAGATGAAATAGCCAATCGGAATGAGAATAATCGGGGTTGTGTTGGCTAATGTTGAAGCTACACCGACGCTGGTAAATTGGAGCGAAACTAATATAAGCGATGCGCCGATAACCGGACCCGATACTGCCGCGATAAGGATAAATACCATCGCACGAGATTCTGATGCAATCAGCCTGAGATTACGTTGTACCCCACCCTGCGCGATAATCACCAGCCAAATTGTGGTCATGCCGACGAAGGTTCGCATCAAGCTGGCGCTCATGGCAGGGAAGTCACCGGATACCCCTTGAGATGAAAACACAAAGGAGACACCCTGTCCCAATGCAGCAGCAAAGGCAAACAACACACCTTTACGAAAATGTGGATTTACATCTTCGACCTTCTGCTTGTCATCACCACTTTCTGACACAACCCAGATAATGCCACCGAGTACCAGCGCAATGCCAAGAATCGCATTGGTGGGCAACTCTTGACCGAGGAATATCCACGCCAGAATTGCGCCCAAAATCGGTGAACACGATGCTGTCAATAGGGATAAGCGTGGTCCGATATATTGAAAGGCGCGCAACAGAAAAATCGACGACACCACAAATCCGAAGATACCCGATATGGTCAGATAAAACCAGCGGTCGAGTCCAGCAGAAAAAGGAAAAACTTCACCTCGTGTTACCAGATGCACAACCGTAAGCACCAACATGGAAATCGGCAGGCTGAATGCAAGTGACGAGATGGCGTTGAATTTGCGTCCGGCAAGTGTGAACGAAGTTGATGTAAAGCTGAATGCAAAAGCTGCCCCAAGTGCTGCCAGTTCGCCGATGAATGCTTCCAAAATATTGTCCTAACTTATGTCGTCAGTTAAGTTGCGTTCATAAAATCGAATATGTTTTTCGATGTCGCCTGCACCACTCCGATAAGGGTCAATCGAATAGAATCCAAACGACTGATAGAGCGTCTGTGCGCCCGTCATAAATGCCAGCGTGTCCAGTCGTATGAGGTCAAAGCCGATGTCTTTAGCCGATTGAATCGCCGTGCTGACGAGGTCTCGTGCGATACCCTGCCCGCGACACGATGGACGCACAAACAAAGTTTGAATCTCACAGATGTTGTCCCGCCAGCGAGTCAAGGCGATACAACCACAGACTGCATCACCGTTCATGCCGAGGAATAATCGACCATCCGGCGGTGAATAGAGACTATTAAAGCGGGATTCGATGTCATCATAATCGTGTGCTTGCAGGAAAGGTGTGGTATCAATCTCAGGATAGGTCGCTTTGATTTCATCCACCATCCATGTCACATACTCAGTCGAGAGTGCGATAACATGTTTCATCTGTTCTGATGTTGTGACCTGAATGACTGCCATTGTATATCCTGCCAATCTTTGCCGTTGATAATTATTTTACAGCGTGATGGAGGATGACACAATTAATTGTAGACTATGAAAGTGGGCAATAGATTTCTCTATCACCCACTCTTGAAGATTTAAAACTCAATCACAATTGTTGTGTATGGCGCAATGTCTGCAAGTGGTACATATGCGTCGAAGCCACCGTCAGCATTGAGTTCCGGTGCAATGATGTCACCCTCGCCGAAGACTAGCGTTGCGGACGACAAATCTAAATCGGTATCTTCGAGGGTCAGCGTGTAATCAGAAATGGGTTCATCACCGAGGTTAATCATCACCAGCAATGTCTGCTCATCACTGTGACGCAAAAACGCATACACACCACTGTCGGAGCTATCAACAGCAGTCAGGTCGCCATGACGCAGGGCATGATTAGCGTTTCTGAGATGCACCATCGCCCGATAGTGATTTAGTAAAGAATCGGGGTCGTCAGTCTGGTCAGCAACATTTGCAACATCGACATTTTCAGGGTCTTGCAAATCTTCCCACACATCTTCACCTGTCGTAAATCCGGCTAATTCAGAATCGTCCCAGTGCATTGGGGTACGGATGCGCTCATCGGGTTTGGTTCCGGTCATGCCGATTTCTTCGCCGTAGTACATAAAGGGCACACCGGGTCCGGTCAGCAAAAGTGATGCAGCCACTTTGTTAGCGTTCATGTCTTCCAGCAGTTGATTTGCAAGACGATTCTGGTCGTGGTTGGTGAGGAAGGTCGCAAACTGATTGAAGGGATAATCGCGCATGGCATTGCGATGGGCGCGGGCAATATCACGATTTGAACCACGTTGGGCAGCACTAATCATCTGGTCTGACAAGTTGAAGTCAAAGCCAGTATCAATCGAGCGTTCGTTGACATAGCGCGCCACAACAAACGATGCACCGTTAAATATCTCGCCAACTGTGAAACTATTGGGTTTAATGGATTCCAGATGGGCTTCATAATCGGTGAGCCATTGACGGCTTTCGGGTGTGTTTTCTTGGATTTCTCCATTTTCAATCAAATGTTTGATAGCATCCAAGCGGAAGCCATCTACACCGATGTCAACAAGCCAGAAGGTCGCAATATCGTACATCTCTTGTGTGACTTCGTCATTGCGAAAATCGAAGTCCGGCATCCCATCCCAGAACAAACCATAATAGTAACGGTCGTTTGCTTCATGCCAGACCTGTTGTCCCTGTGGTCCGCCATAGTTGGGGTTTTCGTCTTCCCAGATATACCACGCATCATAAGGTGCTTCACCAAGTGTGGACGATGCAAACCACAGATGACGGCTTGAGGAATGATTGATGACCATGTCGATAATGACAGCAATGCCACGACTATGAGCTTCGTCTATCAGGCGTTGCATATCCTCGATTGAGCCGTAGTCCTGTTCGACATCATAATAATCGGTGACATCATAGCCGTGATAGCTATATGCTTCGGCAGGTGGCATGAGCCAAATCCCAGTAATGCCGAGGTCGTCGGTTGTTTCGGGGTCGCCATCATTGAGGTAATCGAGCTTGTCAATGATTCCCTGAATATCGCCGATACCATCACCATCACTATCGTTAAAACTGCGGATAAAAATTTCATAGAAGACACGGTCATTCCACCAGTTGTCCGCTAAGGCACGTTCGCCCGCGCTGATGGATGCTGACGGTGATGCACCTAGTGATAGGAGTAAAATCAGGATTGCTGTCACAGCGAACAGAATCAGAGCCTGTATCATGCCTTGATTTTCATCAGATGAGGAGTGATTCAATAAGTTATTTTCTGCCATTGGTCTACCTGTAAGAATATTTTTCTAAGATAGACCAATGATGACAAAGGCTTAGGGTTCGGTCAAGTAGAAACAGGAGACTCGTCCGAATCTCCTGTTGTTTTGTTTAACCTTTGACTGCGCCTGCGGTCAGCCCTTGTGTGAGGAATTTCTCAAAGAAGAAGAAAATCACGATAATCGGGATACTGACAATCAATGAGCCAGCCATCAATGCACTGACGGGAACTTCTTGACTGTTCAAACGTGCCAGACCAAGTGGTAATGTCCAACGTTCTGGTTCAGCCACGAGGAACAAAAACGCATACAAAAACTCATTCCAAGCAATCATAAACGTATACAGCGCAACCGATGCAATCGCAGGCATCGACAGTGGAATCGTGATGCGCCAAATCGTTTCGGCACGGGTACAGCCGTCAATTTGTGCGGCTTCTTCTAGATCAGGTGGAATCGTGAGGAAGTAACTTCTGAGCATATACAGCGCGACGGGTAGTGTCCCTGACATGTAGACAATCACAAGCCCTTCCAATGTTTCGCGTAAACCTGTACGTGTGAACACCACAAACAGCGGAATTGCCAACACAATCGCAGGGAACATATATATCAGCAGAATACCACCCGACATCATATTTCGTCCGGGGAACTGCAATCGTGTGATGGCATAAGCACCGGGAATCGCAAGAAACAATGTCAGTGTCACCGTCAGTAATGCCAGCAACAAACTATTCAAAATGAATGGCGGGAAGCCCTGTTCTGCCAATACAATCGTGAAGCTACTCTGCCCAAAGACATTGACACAATCTTCGGAAATATCAGGATTTTCGTCGAGTTCATCCGTGCCATAGCGCAACCAACACCCGACCGGATGTAGGGTCGTCTGAATGTCCTCAGTTGTTGGGACAAGTTTAGTTGGATTGGTGAGAATGTCTTGTTCGGGACGGAGTGATAGATTGACCATCCAATAGAAGGGGAAAATCGTCACAATCGCAAAAAAGACAATCAGAATCCAGCGAATCACAAGACCGATTTGAGTTTCAATTTCTTCACGAGAACGAGGTGGTTTTTGGGTTACAGTTGTCATCAGTCTATGCCTCATCCACTAAGAAGTAACGGAAATAAATCAACAACACAACAGCCAGTATCATCGCCATAACAACAGCAACAGCACTCGCCTCACCGACACTCGATTCAATAAAGAGTGATTCGTATATCTGTATCGGTATCACCTTCGTCTGCGAGATTGCCCCTGTCAGCAGGAAGACATCATCAAATTTATTGAATGTCCAGATGAAGCGCAGGAGGAATAATGTCCCAATCACAGCACGGAGTTGTGGCAATGTCACAAACCATAGGCGTTGAATCGGCGTTGCACCATCGACCTTTGCGGCTTCGTACATATCATCAGGAATCGCTTGAATCCGCGCCAATAAGAATAAAAATGCAAACGGGAAATATCGCCATGTCTGGAACAGAATCACCATGAACAAAGGCAACAGACTATTTTCACCGAGGAAGTTGATGCGCGTGCCGAGTACGCCATTTACTAGACCGTTCTGCCGGAGCAAGACCTGCCACACAAACGCCACCGAAATCACTGGTGCGATGTATGGGAATAAAACAAAGCCTCTGAAAATTGCACGTCCGGGGAATGCCTCACGCACGAGCAAAGCCACCAACAAGCCAAAGGTAATCGCCATGACCGTACTGGCTAAGGTATAGCCCAACGTCCTGAGTAGCATCGGGTAAAATTCAGGGTTGCGCACACCAATGGTCACTTGTGATTCGCCTTGAGGAATGCCACCCTGTTCACGCCACCCGCGATAATCTTCAATGGTACGGCGGGCAGATTCATAGACGATGTTACCCTCAGTATCAACTTCACACTCGCCAGAGTCTAGGCGTTCACAACTGACCGTATCAAAACGAATACCACCCTGTGACTCAAAGTTTGCCAGCGTCAGTTCGCTCAGGTCAAACAATTCGACTTGCTGTAGTTGATTGACTTCAATATCGCGGATACTAAAAATCACATTCCAAATGACAGGGAAAATAACGATACCCATCACAATCAATACAGTCGGGATTGTCAGGGCATAAGCAAGGTTTGCTGTTCGCTGTGTTTTGGTCTGCGTGGTGTTATATAACCCGCGTGGAATCAGAAACGCATAACCTAAGAGAGCAATGATTGTCACAAGACCGGGGTCAATGGAACGTTCAAAAAAGACAAGGTCTTTAAAACCGACCATCAAAAATAACATCATTAATAAGCCACCGACGGCAATCATCACCCGTTTTTGTGGTGTCATCTCGTCGGAGTATTCGCTTTTGGGCAAGAGTAACAGACTCACACCAACTGCGCCCATAATAATCACAACGGTGCTGAGTCCACTGGAAACAATCCCCGTCCGGATACCAATTACACCGACAATAAAACCAAATACTGCGCCGATAATTGCACCGAGGCGTGTATCATACCCTCGAATAAAAAAGACATAAAAGCCCGGCAGAGCCCCAATAATAATCCAAATAAGTGCTTCAATAAGTATATCCATATGGTATTCCCCCAACTCGAAAACCGGATGCAGTTGTAAACAACTGGCGGAGATGTGTAGGGAGACCGTTGCCAGTCTCCCAACACAGGTATCTAACTAGCCTTCAAGGTCAATCTGAAGGTCTTCGATTTCGATTTGAATGTTTTCTGCAGCTTCCTCAACGGAGATTTGTCCCTCAAGGTAAGCAGCGAGGTTTTCTTGGATGAAGAAGGCAGAACCAACAGCACTAGCGAGTGCATTCTGTCCTACATCAAAACCCATTTTGGTGTAACCATCAGCACCGCTGACGATAACAGCGAGGTCGTCTGCGCTGTAGAAATCTGACAATGGTGCACGGCGGTCAACACCAACTTCCAACATTGACCAACCATCGAGGAAGACACCGGGTTCATCAGGTGTACCTGTACGCATTGGGAATTTACCTTCGGCTGCAACACCGAGTGCATCCAAGTAGCCTTCGTTTAGCCAAAATTCAACAAACGCATCAGCTTCTGGGTCAGCATTCATGGTGACACCAATATTGAAGGTGCTACCCCATGCTGCAGGTGTTTCGTTGCTATAACCGGAGAATGCACCAACAAAGCCAGTTGCTTCGGCGACTGCTGCTGGATTGTCTTCACAGTCAGCACAGGTTGGGTATGCGCTGTCACGGAGACCAGCCATTTCGTCGAGGATGAATGGTGACCAGATGGTCATGGCACAGTTACCTGCGAGGTAGTTTGCACGGGTTTGATCCCAGAACCAACCAGCTTCACCAGGACCGAAGTTGCTCATCAATTCGTTATAGAATTCCATTGCTTCAACCATCTCAGGGGTATCCCATGTGATGTTACCGTCAGCATCAACAAAGCTTGCGCCGTTTGCTAATGCAACATGTTCAAATGTTTGCCATGTGTAACCTTGATCCGGTGCGTTTGGCCCACAGAAGCCAATCAAACCATTGTCGGGGTCGTGGAGTGCTTCGGCAGCAGCGAGGATATTTGCATAGCTGTCTGGTGCGTCAACGCCTGCTTCGGAGAAGAGGTCTTCACGATACAGCAACAGTTGTCCCCAACCATCACTAGGTACAGAACCATAGCCCATATCAGATGCAGCCAGTGCCAACGCGCCTGCGCTGAATGTATCTTCGCCGAGGCTTTCAATCAATGCAGTGGTGCGGTCAACATCGAGAACACCGTCGTTAACCCATTTTGCAGTAAATTGAACACTGTGCAAAATCAGGTCAGGCAATGTGTTGGATGCTTGATTGACAGTCACAAGGCTAACTTGTTCGTTTTCTTCCACAGGGACGATGATAACATCGACACCGGGGTTCGCTTCTTCAAATGCAGCAGCGATTGCTTCTTGACGTTCGACACGTTCTGGTTGGTTTTCGCTTGTCCAGAACACAACTTCGACCATGTCCTGTGCAGTAACAGGCATCAAGGTCATCAACAATGCTAGTAAGACGAATCCAAATAGAGATTTACGCATTTTATGCTCCTCATAATTGATAAATAGTTACTAAATTTAGACTAGCTGTACTCGTTCAATTTATGCCATCGCGTTCCTTTCGATTAATGACTTAATTCAAATTCGCTGGATTCCCGAACAATCAGTTCAGGTACAACAATATGCTGATACTCAGCGGTGGGATTATCTTCAATTTGTTGGATGAGCAGGTTAGTAATCTGCGTACCGAGGTCAAATATCGGCACATGAATAGTGGTTAATGAGGTGCGAGCACGTTCACTTTCGGGTATGCCATCGTACCCAGTAATCGCAATATCTTTTCCCACAACTCTATCGAATTGTTCAACCGCAGACATTGCGCCGAGTGCCATCTTGTCATTGGAACAGATTATCGCTGTAATTTCCGGATATTCTGACAATAGGTTTTGCGTCGCAACGATACCGTCCTGATACGTCAAATCACCTTCGACAACATAATCGGAGCGGGATGAAATATCGGCTTGTTGCAATGCCCGACGGTAACCTTCATAACGATATTCTGTCATGGTCAGGTGTCGTGGTGGCATGATAAGTGCAATATGGCGGTGTCCGTTGGCAATCAGATGTTTGGTCAACATCTCGAATGCCAGATGATTATCTACATCAATATACGGCACAGACACTTCGGGCACACGACCCAGCACCACAAATGGGATATTGGTCTCCATCAAGTATTCGATGCGTTCGTCGTTGTATTTGGGTCGCACGATTACCACACCGTCAACACGCTTGCCCCCGACAATACGACGATAGGTATCCAACTCTACATCATGCGGGTGGACAACACTTGTCAGCACATCGTAGTGTTCGCCAGTTGCGCCAACAGTAATGCCTTTCAGCATCAAGCTGAAGAAATCGTCTTCATAGAAGTCGCTCCGCATCGGCATGATAAACCCGATGGTATTGGTACGTTGCCCTTGGAGTTGCCGTGCGATGTGGTTGGGTTGATAGCCAAGTCGATTGGCAATTACTTTGATATGCTGTCTGGTTTTTTCGCTGACATCATCATATCCCGCTAATGCGCGCGAGACTGTGGTGACAGAAAATCCAGATTCTTTTGCAATATCGCGTAAAGTGACTGACATAAAATTATATAACAAGATACTTTATTTAGTAAAAATATGATTATCCGAAACGTTTCGGATATTTATAAAGTAACCTATTACGATTTATATGTCAACATATTCGGTGATTATATTGTGAAAAGTGCCCAAAGACACATTAGGCGGTTGTCAGCAAAACACCATTGTTTGCATGGTCATAGAAATGATAGCCGTCCTCAGTTTCACTTACATCAACACCTGTTGCTTCAAGTTGTGTGATGGTTGTGTTTAAAGCAGTTTCGTCTGCAAATTCAAGAGAGTACCAACGCAACCCAACTGATTCTTGATTTTGACGTATTCCCGCCGGACGCAATCCCAGATGATGATGATAACCACCTGTCGCAATAAAATGCCAATATCCGCCGACACTCATTACCATATCAAAGCCAAGTTGGTCAATATAAAACCGTTTACTCAATTCTGTGTTCCGTCCGGTATTGAGGTGAACATGTCCGATAGTTGTGCCTGCGGGCAATCCCTGCCAATCCATATCTTCCGGTGAAAGTTGATTGAGGATGTCTTGCAGGTCAAGAGGAAGGGTGTCGATATTGAGGTGTCCGTTTTTCTGTGTCCACTCATTTTGTGAACGGTCACGATAGATTTCGATGCCAATGCCATCAGGGTCTGCCATGTAGAGAGCTTCGCTAACAAGGTGGTCGGATGCGCCCTGTATTGGTGTGTTGGTAAGGGCGATGCGATGAAGTGATTTGGCTAAATCTAAGCGCGATGGAACAAGAATTGCAAAGTGGAACAGTCCGGCATTCATTTCGATGGTGGGTGCATTTGGATTTTCGTTAAGAATAAGCAAGTCTTTTTCACCTACGCCGAGGTAAGCGACCTGCCCTGCTTGCCGATGAACTTGAAAGCCAAGTTTGTCCACATAAAAATCAAGTGACCGCTTCATATCGCGGATGTTGAGGGATACTGTACCGATGGTTGTGTCGGGATGGAGTTTGAATGTCATGGTCTTCTCTCTGAATTTTGTTTACAAATCTGATATTCAGACGAGTGGAGCCATCAAGTTATTACAATATTCGCAACTAACACAGTTACTTTTTATCATTGTCACGGATAAAACGTATAAGCTCACGCTCTGGATTAAAGTATCATTGAGTCAGTAAGTTGAGTAAAATCCTTACATGTTTTCGATGCTGTCTCCTAGTACAATAGCCTTAAATCATTGACAACATCACATCTGAGGGTCGTATGTTATCACAAATTCGTAGTGCAAAATTTTGGCTAGGTGTCATCATCATCCTAATAGCATTACCATTGATTGCATACACCTATTTGGGTATTTTCAATCGTCCTATGGCGGATGATTTTTGTTTTACTCACAATGTTCAATCGCTTGGGCTTTTGGAAAATGTGAGCTGGTATTATACCGAATGGACTGGCACATATTCCTCAACTTTTTTTCAAAGTGTCATCGGTTTAACAAATAATTGGCATCTCACACCCGTTATTTTGATTACATTATTTAGTATCGTAGCTATTTGGGTTGCCTATCAGTGGGTAAGAACGTTCCAATTAACACCCATTTGGCATACTGCAGGTATCCTTGGGTTGCTATTAGCGTTTGCCATTATTACTGGGACAGCAAATACTTTCCAATCTTTCTATTGGACAAGTGGTGGTATAACCTATGCCAGCCCGCTAATCCTATTTCTCTTTCATATAGGCATCTTACTGTACTTACATCGCCAACCGCGCTTTCGCATGTGGCATGGACTATTAATTGCCGTCATCATGTTGGTCGCTGGTGGATTTTCTCCATTAGTAAGTATTTTCCAAATCGCATTTTTTGCACTCATGTTGATATTAATCTGGCGTTTTAGCTCAACAGAAAAAAAGTCGCACGATTTAATGCTTATCGGATTGAGTCTAACATTCATTATCATTGCTTTTGTATTGGTGTTTATTGCGCCGGGTAATCTAGCACGGCAAGCAACATTTGATAACCAATACACATTGTCAGAAATCGCTACCCTCACAGGTATTGAGACTATACGCTTTTTGGCAACCGCAGTCGTGGTTGTCTCGCCTGTTGCATTACTTGTGCCAATGATAATATCTGGCATTATTGCATTTCATTATCACCCATTAACATCCAAAGAACGCTTCACTTTCAGCAAGTATACATATCACCTACTCGGTGTGAGTACGTTTATCGGTCTGATATTGATTGCATCTAGTTTTTTCACGACGTTATATAGTATAGGAGAATTACCGCCACCGCGTGCCTATGTCACCATGCAAACCATCCTTGTCGTGATGAGTATGTGTTGGGGGTATCTTATGGGATTAGGCTTACGACTAAAACATCAACCTACCCATTTGTCGTTAAAAACGCTTTTATTAATGATTATCGTTGTTGCGACTGGCTCATTGTATACACTTGCCAAGCCAGTTTCGCTTGTGCCAGAATTTCAGTCTTACGCAGAAACGTGGGATGAGCATGATACATTGCTGAAATCACTCGAACCCGACCAGCCACCATTTGAACTTGTAGACTTCACGAAGGGATTTACATCATATTATTGGCTTAGAGACCCACATCTATACTGTATACGTGACTATTATCAACAACCTAATCTCACCTTCCCAGAAAGCGAAATAACTTTCTTTCGATAACAATCGTTACATGAGTTGAGGTGCATCGGGATTTTCGGGATTAAAGCGAATCACACCATCTTCGACCAATTTTTCAAATTCACGTATCCAACGGTCACAATTGCGTTCACGTCGGTCTTCCATTTTGGCGAACCCCAACTTCGCTTCATACATCCAACGAAGTGCTTGTGCATTCCCACCCTGCCGATGACTAACCATTGCCAGATAATAGAGTGTTTCCGGTCGGGTTGGCTGGGCAGCGAGTGCATCCATGAAGTAGGCGGTCGCTTCTTCCCAGTTTTTATCGTTATACGCAATCATGCCTTTGCCATAGTTTGCAAGCATTTCAAAGGCATTTAATTCAAGGGCTTCGTCAAAGGCTTCTTCGGCTTTTTCTTGCGCACCATCTTCAAGGTAGAAAAATCCCTGTGCAGCATGATATTCTGCGAGGGTCGGTAACAACTCGATTGCTTGCCGGATTTGAGCATAGGCTTCTTCAATATTGTTTTTTTTGTATGCTTGTAACGCCTGCTTATAATGTTCATCGGCATCATAGCGGGTTAAGCCAAGTCGTTGAACCAATCGCGCCATAAGATTATCCTGTGCAAATTATTGATAATTGTCGTTTCCCTATTATTCTCATGTATCATAGCAGAAGTTGTCAATCAGACTCATTAGAATAGATAAGGATTTTAGAATGTTTTTTGATTTGCCAGAAGAATTACAGATGTTCCAACGGGCTGTGCGCGACTTCTGCGAGAAAGAACTCAAGCCCCATGCGGCAGAGATTGATGAATCAGCCAGTCTCAATATGGACATCATCGCCAAAATGCCTGCTATCGGTCTGACAGGGTTACAGGTCAGCGAAGAATTTGGCGGTGTCGAGATGGATACAATTGGCGCATCCATTGCCGTCGAAGAACTCGGTCGGGTGTGTGGGTCAACGGCGTTATCGGTATCAGCACATAATGGCTTATGCTGTGGTCCGATTATGATTTGGGGAACAGACGAACAGAAGCAAACCTATCTCCCCACACTCACCAGCGGAAAGCATCTCGGCTCACTGGCATTGACTGAACCGCAAGCAGGCTCGGACTTGCTCAATGGTGCAAAGACAAACGCCAAACGTGACGGCGACGAATGGGTCATCAATGGGCAAAAGGCATGGATTACCAACCCGATGTATGCCCCTGTGATTGTGGTATTGTGTCGGACTGACCAAGAAGCTGGTTCACGCGGGTTTAGCATGATTCTGGTTGCGCCTGATACCGCTGGTGTGACATTGCATCCACCCGAAAAGAAGATGGGAGTCAAAGGTTCACCGACACAGATGATTACATTTGAAAATGTGCGTGTACCTGCCAGTAATCTACTTGGTGAAGAAGGGCGCGGATTCCATCAGACAATGCAGACCCTCGATAGCGGACGTATCAGTATTGGCGCGTTGAGTGTTGGATTGGCACAAGGTGCATTTGAGGAGATGGTCAAATATGCTAGCGACAGGCAGGCGTTTGGTGCGCCGATTGCACAACTACAACTCATCCAAGAGAAAATTGCCAATGCAGCAATGGAAATTGAAGCTGCCCGTACTTTGATTTACAAAGCCGCATGGACAAAAGATCAGGGGCGCGATTATGGTAAGCTGGCTGCAATTGCCAAGCTTAAAGCTACAGAAGTCGCGGAGAAAGTGTGCTTCGATTCGATACAGGTACATGGCAGTTATGGTTATAGTCAAGAATATCCGGTTGAACGCATGTATCGTGACCAACGCTTGATGACCATCGGTGAAGGCACAAGCGAAATACAGCGGGTTGTAATTGCGCGTCGTGTTTTGAAAGAGTTTGGTGTGTAAGTGATGCTTGGGCGGGAGTGATTTCGCCCTTGTTTAAGGTGGAAATTTTAGAGCCATGAAGATGGGGAACTCCATGGCTCATGGGTAAGACATATCATGAAGAAGGATTCGTGTAGGTGTGACGAACACACTAACACTGGGATTACTTACATACATGCCGTAGCTTACATCATCAGGTGCTCAAGTAATGTTTGGATTTTTCCAAACCGATAGCCTCACCCTGCAACAGAAACATTATAGAATAATGTTTATAACACTATCTTATATTTCTTAATATTACATGTCAAGTCATAATCTTAATTTTAACAGGATGAATTTTCGCAAACCCGCATGATGACTCAATTTTTTCGGACTTTTCAGACACTTTCATATTTCAGATGGACATTGTTATGGATTATTACGGGTTTAATGTTACGGCTCTTTGTCATCATCCAATCCAATTGGCGTATCGATTTTGATGAAGCTTTTAATGGCTTACTCGCGTTTGAAGTTCAAGCAGGTCAGTTTCCAATGTTTACCCCACCGGAGGTTGTCGGGGGTACGGGGTCGCCATATGTATTAGCTTTGCTGTTTTCGATATTTGGCTCGTCGGCAGTAACTTTTCGTTTGCTGTCGCTCATCTGGTCGGGCTTATATATCCTGTCTACCGGTTGGCTGACCTACAAAGCTTACAATCAGCGCGTGGCAATTATGGCGATGGGATTTGCTAGCCTTGCCCCACCCTATATGCAGTTCGTCGGGATGAAGCTCTGGAGCAGTTATATTGAAACGATTCTGCTTGGTAATCTGCTATTGCTCTGTGTCTATTATCTGCTCAATAGCGGAGATACAAAACATCAAATTCGCTGGATGATGTTAACTGGATTCATTGCTGGGGTTATGTTCTGGTTGACGTGGCTCGGCTTTTATTATTTTCTTCCGGTTGGATTAGTGATGTTATGGAAAGGGCGCACTATTCTGTTAAGGTGGGGGTGGCTCGGATTTATCGCATTCATTGGTGGCAGTCTGCCGTTTTGGATATTTAATATTCCGCGAGATATGCCAACTTTTGTGAGGGTCACATCCGATGCACCCATGACATTAGAGCAGATAAACCACGTTCTGCTAGATTTTATCGGGGCACGCTTTCCAATTTTGGTATCTGGTCATCCATCATGGGGATATATGGCAACAGGTTTGGCTATCGCATTAGCGGTACTTTATGCCATCGGGCTGGGTATTGTAATATGGCGGTCACGGTCAAGGCGACCCTTACAGTTGATGTTAGCCCTACTCATATTCAGTGTTCCGCTGTTATATGCCATGAGCACCAACAGCCGAAATGCCCTGCCAAAATTTAACCCATGGGGCATTGATGCGACGGGGCGTTATATCTTGATGTTACATACGGTTTTACCAATTGGGTTAGCATTGCTGGTTGACAAGTTATGGGCATATCGAAAGCCAATTGCACTTGGATTGTTTGCACTTGTCTTGGCTATCAACGCAATTGGAACGCTCAGCATGAACCCGTTGCGCGCGTTTGATTCACCCTATTATGACCGACTCCCGCGTGACCTTACACCATTGATTGACTTTTTGGATGAGCGTGATATTGGGCATGTGTGGGTCGATGGGGGTATCGGACATGTGCTGATGTTCCTGACCGAGAAGCGCATTCTTACAGAAGACTATCATTCGGTGTTTTTGTCAGGTGGGTTATTGCGTCAACCGGAGGTGCTGGAACAAATTCAATCCGCGCAACCGACAATATTCATCACGCCGATATATGCAGGTCAAGATAACCCACCACTCCAACAAGCACTAGATGATACAGGAGTAGATTATGAGATGGTCAGAGTCATACCAACCATCGCTATATATATCATTGAGGACACCTTCGACCCGATGCAGATTGCAGGCGGATTAGGCTATCAATATTAGACTGGAATCTCGACAGTTTTACGTTGTTCAACCGTGCGGATAACATAGGTGCGTGCCATTTTGTCATGCCAAGTCTGATTGTTTTTGTCAAACAACGCCCAGATATATCCCAATCCGAACAGTATCGCGCTGACATGATAACCGATGGCACGAATCAATGCGTCAATGTCTCCCAATTTATCGCCATCCGTCCGCATGACACGAATACCCAGTGCAAACTTCCCAGGGGTTTGTCCGTCACGCTGTGTCCAGAAAAACCAGTGATAAGCAACTGGAACAGCCAACAAAACCACCTGTGCCAATTGAGTCGGAATCGGTTCTTCTGGCGAGAAGATAATTAATTGCACCAACAACATTGGAAATATCAGAAGAAAGTTATCAATAATATTTGCAGCAAGACGTTCGACCAGCCCTGCCAATTCATACACCTCTACTTGAGGGGCTACGCTGTTCTTTGCTTTTTCTTCCATAACATGCTCCTCTACTTTGTTTCAGTGTACGCAAATTCAAGCCCGAAGTTGTAATCGGAGTGTAAAAATTATGTTCAGTTTGACCGTAATTTAGCAACTTCGGCAACGACCTTTGGCAGAACTTCACCAGAGGGTGCTTCTAGCTTGATGTCAGCAAGGCGGGTTATCATGCTGTAGTCGGGGTTAATCTCCAGAATGGTCGCTGGATTATCCGGCGATTCTTTAGCGACTCTCGGCAACGATGATGCCGGACTGACCAAACCCGATGTCCCAATCACAATCATCAGGTCACACTGTAAGCTGACAGAATACGCCAAAGTGAGATTGTCTTCTGGCAGAACCTCACGAAACCAGACCACATTCGGGCGGACATGTGCGCCACAATGCGGGCACGATGGCGGTCCATTTTCTCTATCCCATTCAAAGGACTCGACATCAATTAGCGTAGGCACACCCTGACAGTTATCGAAGCACTTATTTTCAGCGATGTTGCCATGCAGATGAATCACCTTACGACTGCCAGCCTGTTCGTGCAGGTCATCGACATTCTGCGTTATTATGACCATACCCGCGTTATATTCATGCAGGTCAGCTAAGGCGAAGTGTCCCGGATTCGGCTTAGCAACATCGACCAGTTCGCGCCGAAACTCGTACCAGTCCCATACCAACTTGGGATTCGCTTTGAATGCTTGCGGGGTTGCCAGTTCTTCGGGGTTATATTTTGCCCATAGCCCATCCATCGCGTCGCGGAAGGTTGGCACACCAGATTCTTTCGATACACCTGCACCTGTTAGCACCGCGATTTTGGTGGCATTATGGATAGCTTCTGCTGCCTCTTTGATTTTGTCTTGCATGCGATTATGTCTCTTTCTTCAATAACGTTATGATTTGGGGTAAGGCTTCCCCAGCCGGAGCTTGAATCCAGATGTCGGTGAGGTCAGTAATCTCACTTCGTGTCGGGTTGACTTCGATAACTGTGCCACCATTTTCTTTCATGAGGTTCGGCGCACCGTATGTGATAGCACCAGATAATCCGACCACTAGCAACACATCGGTGATACTAATGAATGTACGCATCGTGCGAACAGCATCCACGGGGAGCATTTCCCCAAACCAGACGACATGTGGACGGACATAGGCATTATCACAATGGGGGCAATGGGGTGGAAAATCGTTTTCAGTATAGTCATATCCCATCGCATCCAAATCAACGAGTGTTGGTTCACCTTTGCAATGTTTAGAACACTTAAATTCTAGTATTGTGCCGTGTAGATGGGTGACATCGTTTGTGCCTGCGCGTTCGTGGAGGTCGTCAATATTCTGGGTGATGACTTTGAATGACGGTTTCATCTCTTGCAGGTCAGTCAGCGCAAGATGGGCGGGATTTGGTTGAGCATTGAGCATCTTAGCACGTCGGTACATATTCCAACGCCAAACTTTTCTGGGGTCAATCATGAAGCCAAATTCAGTTGCCAGCAACTTAGGGTCATGCTTTGCCCATTCGCCCTCTTGTGGTTCACGATATGTCGAGATACCGGACTCTTTACTAATGCCCGCACCTGTAAATGCAGTTATCTGGTTTGCGCCTGCAAGTGCCTCAACCGCTTGTTTTATGTTTGCATCTGTTGTCAAATTCGTCTGCCATTCGCTGAATTGTCACCTCTATTGTATGATACAACAACGTAATCATTCTGTCTCAAAGTGACAACATCCTTATGATTTTGGAATCTGCTTATTTGCAAGTTAAGCCAAGCGAAACAACTGAATTTGAATCCGCATTCAAAGAAGCTTCCGCTATTATTGCCAGCATGACAGGCTATATCTCGCACGAGTTGCACCGCTGTATCGAAGATGACCACATGTATTTGTTACTCGTCAAATGGGAAACCTTAGAAGACCACACCGAAGGCTTTCGCGGGTCGGATGACTATCAGAAGTGGAAGGCATTACTGCACCATTTTTATGAACCATTCCCGACTGTTTACCATTTTGAGCAAGTCGATTTATCATCCTGAAAGTGATTGTTATGCAGTTGATATTTCGGACACACATCAACAATACTTCACCGCAACAAGCGTTTGATTTAATCGCTAACATTGATGATTATGAGACATGGTTGCCAAATTCAAATACATTTTATGGGATACGGCACATCTCGGATAATCCGGTCAAAGAGGGCACAATTTATACAGATGGGCGTGGTCGGCTAGAAATGCACGGTAAAGTCATAACCTATAAACCACCGACACAGATTGCGTTTGAGCAGACATCAACCTTCCGTCCGCTGGGATTAATTTCATCAGGGTTGGACATCACCATTGATTATGTACTGGTGCAAGAACATGATGGCACGACAGTTATCCGCAACTATGAAGTAGACTTTAAGGGTATCCTGAAGCTCATGCGCCCATTTGTGATGTCACGTATCAAAGCCGAAAACGACCGTATCTTACACATTATGAAAGACGTTTTGGAAAAGACATATTAACTATGGAAAAATATACCGACTACAACGATTTTGCATATGTATATAACCGCTTCTGGGGGGACTTCCCAATATCTATCCTGCCTATTCTTGAAGAATTGGTGCTGAAAGACTTCCCGAAAAACACACGCATCCTTGACCTATGTTGTGGTACAGGGCAACTGGCAGCGTATCTTGTCAAAGAGGGTTATGAGGTCACAGGGATTGATAGTTCTGAGGATATGCTCCGTTATGCCCGTCAGAATGCACCAACTGTCCCATTTATCCCATCAGATGTGCGGTCATTTATGTTGATGGCACGCTTCAATATCGCGTTTGCGACCTTTGATAGCCTCAATCACCTGATGTCACTGGAAGACCTTGAGCAAGTATTTGGTCATGTCTATCGTCAACTGGAAACCAACGGCGTATTCGTGTTTGATATGAACCTTGAATCTGGTTTTCTTAGTCGGTGGTCGTCGCCATTCCATATCATAGAGGATGATGTAACCGTTATCGTTGATTCGAGTTATAATGTCGAAGCCAAAATAGCCACTGCACAAATTACGGCATTTACACAAGCTGATGATACCGAAACATGGAAACGCGCTGATGTCACCCTGACACAACGCGCCTACACAATTCAGGAAATATTCGAGACATTGGCAGGAGTTGGCTTTATCGGCTTGGAAGTGTTTGACTCCAATGAAGATTTTAAGCGAGAAGAAGTCGGGCGGGCTTTCTTCCGTGCCAGAAAACGCTAATCAATCAAAGCATACAAAATCGCTGGATTATCTTCAGTCTCTACTTCATGTAAGTTGGCAATCGTCAAATGCCCATGCTGATAGAGATATTCGATATGTGCACCAGCTTCTTCAATTGCCAGCAAAATATTGTAATCCTTCACATCGGGATACATCGCTTTGGAGATATCGCTGATGGTCATAGGGTCGCCATGTGTCCGCATAATGTCACGAATCCGGTCTAGTTTGCGATTATGACTGGCACGGATTTCATCTATACGGGTGTATAAATCATGAATTGGGTCTTCGTGTCCACCGAGTGCGAGTCTGATACCTTCAACATGGGTGAGCTTCCGCAGAGAATCGGCATAATGTCCCAAGCCCATATAATGTGTGATGCTCTCAGGTGCTTGATGTGGTGTCGTGCGCGATAAGATATGGTCTGCACTGAGCAATATATCCCCTATCCGAATACACACCTGCCCCGGACAATGCCCCGGTGTATGGATAAATTCCATCCCGTCAATCACCTGTTCATCTTCAATGCTGAAGTCTACTGGAATAGATGTAACATGACGTTTGGCAAAACCATACATTTGGAATAGCGATTCGCGTATTGCAGGTTTAATGCCGGCGCGTTGGAAGTAGATGCCGAGGTCTTTTGTTGCAACTATCACACGCTCTTCATAGTTGGTCAACACCCGTCGGTCTAGCTCATGAATGCCAACAGTTGCATCAGTCTGTTCTTTGACGAAAGCTAACCCGCCGAAGTGGTCAATATGCCCGTGTGTAATAATCACACGCTTGATGTCTTCTATCGTAAACGATTCACCAAAGTCATTCCGAATTGCCTCAAATCCGGCTATCAGGTCATCGTTACTGCGCCCCATACCAGACCCTGTATCAACCAGTGTTAGTTCACCTGCACCCTTAAGCACATAGGCATAACCCATAAAATTATTCGGGAACAAAATCATCGGGACACGATAAATGATAACGCCTGAGTTGCTTTCAAAGCGTTCGACAGGAGGTAATTCGGTCATGGAGTGGTCTTTCTATGTGAGTTGAGTATTTGTTTGTAATCGTCTGCTACCACGCATCATCTAGCTTGGTTGCTGCAGTACCGAGGCGACGTTGCGCACGGATTTTAAGTTGTTCCATCACATGTGCCGCCCGTTGAAATTCACGTAATTCATTAGCTTCTTCAGGGGTTAAGTTGTCGTCTGCCTCGCGCTCGGTCAAATAGGTGACACGTTCTAAAGTCTCATCCGAATAGACAAAGCTGACAATCTGATTCAAGGTTGGTGAGGAGGTAACAAAATCTAATATTTCATCAATTGCACGGTGCATATCAAATTCCTGTGTGATTGACCCTTACAGCCATTATAACAGAATTTAACCCGTAGTGCCGAAAAAGCTAAATAAGATAAAGGCGACATACGCACCAAGAAACAATGCCGATTCGCGCCGTCCTAACTTTTGATGTCTAGCGAACGGAATCAATAAGAGCGCAAAAGCAATCATTACCAAAAATTCAAACTGCACTTCAGCTGTGTCAACAGGAATCGGTCGAATAAATGCTGTCACACCCAAAATCAGCAATAGATTAGCAATATTTGAGCCGACAATGTTCCCGATGGCAATGTCACTTTGTTTCTGAAATGCTGCCGATAGCGATGCAGCTAATTCGGGAAGCGATGTACCAAACGCCACCAATGTAATGGCAATCACAAGTTCACTCACGCCAATTTCGACGGCAATGTTGACTGCCCCTTCGACCATAAATGCCGACCCCATCACCAGCAGGACAATCCCTCCAATCAAAAAGCCGAACTCTTTCGTTCGACTTAGTTCATCCTTAGGTGGTGGGTCATCCATATCTGCCAAGAGACGTTCTGCCGCATCCTGTTCACGTTTGGCGAGGAAGTAAAACATGGTGTTAAACCCGACAAACGAAAATAGCAACAACAAACCATCAACACGGCTGATTTCGCCATCAAGTGTCAGGATATAGGTGAAGATAGTGAACAGAATCATGATGGGAATTTCGCGCTTAAGCAGGATAGCTTGCACGGCAATCGGCGCAATGAGTCCGGTTGCCCCAAGAATCAAGCCGATGTTGGCAATGTTCGAGCCAACCACATTCCCAATAGATAAATCACTACTTCCGTTCAGAGCTGCCTGTACACTGACCAGCATTTCGGGCATAGATGTTCCAATTGCGACAAAGGTCAACGCAATAATCAAGGTCGATATACCGAAGGAGATAGCAATATTGGATGCACCACGCACCAGCCAATTGCCACCGAAGAAAAGCCCACCTAGTCCGACGATGACCAATCCGATATTTTCTAGCATAAATTGCTTTCGATTCTAGTAAGTTTCAGTCAAACTCGACAAGTTTACTGATGTTTGCTTATCACGTCTAGCTAGAAGCTAGGCATAAATCACATATTGCAATAGGAAGCGTTCAATCTTGTCGTAGAATGACTTGACCGTTTCCGGTTTACGCCAGCCATGTCCTTCACCTTCAAACAGATGATATTCATGCGGGACACCCCGACGTTTAAGTGATGCCACAATTGCATCTGATTGATTCTGTGGCACAACAGGGTCGTCTGTTCCTTGAAATACAATCATCGGGTCAACGATGTTCTGTGCATGGAATATCGGCGAGCGTTCACGGTAAAGGTCAGCGGATTCCGGTAATTCACCCAAGAGCCAGAAACTATAACGCTCCTCAAATTTATGCGTATCCATCACCAAGCCAAATTGATTCGATACCCCGTAGGAGCAAACGGCAGCCTGATAGAAATTGGGATGGTCAATCAAGGATTGCAAGACAGTATATCCGCCTGCACTACCGCCCATGATGATTGCCTTGCTCCCATCAGCGAGACCTTTTGCATCAAGGTACTTCACACCCGTGACCGAGTCGGACACATCATAGATGCCCCAGTTGCCTTTGTGCATATCCATGTAGGCTTTACCATATCCGGTGCTACCGCGATGATTGACCTGCAAGACCGCATAGCCTCGTGTGGTGAAAAATTGCACTTCAGGGTAATAGCTGGCGGTACGCTGTGAGGTCGGTCCACCATGTACATACACGAGTAACGGAGGTATGCCGTCTGGTATATCGTCTTGCACGATAGGCGCATAATATAGCCCATGTACATCCGCGCCATCATCACCTTGCCAGACAATCGCCTGTGATGCTGATAATTGGTCAGCTTGTAAGTTCTCGGTCTGACTGCGCCGATGGATGATTTCACCCTGTTCTTTATGCAGGGTCACAACACGCGGAGGAATCGTCGCTGATGCACCAATCACGGTCACAGCTTGCCCATCTGCCGACACAGTAATCTGTTCCATATGGGTATAATGCTCGATACCCTTTACGTGTTCACTTGTTGCCGTCGGGATGTCATAACGCATCAAACTAAAGAACGCACGATTATTTTCTAAGAAATAGATGGATTGGCTATCTTGTGTCCAGCCATACATCCGCATCCCTTGTATCCATGCAGGTGTGCCATGTTCAGCTTCAGCATCGGTTAATTGCGTGTGAGTTTGCTGTTCAAGGTCATAGACGTAAATCTGTCCCCATCCACTCACATCACTGACATAGGACAAATAACGTCCATCCGGCGAAAATTGTGGTTGGAAGATAGCTGTTGTCGGGTCGCCTTCTAGCGTAACGATATGCTCGGCATAGGGCATACCACTGCCATCAGTCGCCAACTGAATCAGGCGTAACTCTGTTCCGTTCCACGGCATTTGCGGATGATTCCATGCGACATATGCGATATGTGTTCCGGTGGGATGCCATGTTGGTTGCATGACAAAATCTGTCCCATAGGCTAGCTTACGTGGGAACTGTTCTCCGGCGGTATCAACAATTGAAATGCCATCAACATGTTCATAGGAATGAACAAATGCTAACCACTCACCATCAGGCGAGACAGCAGGCGAGGCATAATCACCAAACTTAGGTGTAATCGCCTGTGCTGTACCACCTGCTAAATTCTGTTTGTAGAGCCGTCCATTAGCAGAGAAATAAACTTGACCACCACCGACAGTAAATACACCGCCACCGTAGCCAACTCGTCCCGACACCTTCAAAGTGTCATCCGTCAAATCGCGGGGTGCATCAAATCCAGTCTGAGCAACCAGCACACCGCCATTCGCCCGACTTTCCCACCATACGAGTGTGTCACCTGCATTATTCCATTGCACATCACGCAATTTAATGCCACTTGCAATTGTTGTACCTGTGATTGGACTTTTCCATGTACCGTAAGGATTACCCATCCTGATGCCTTTCGTTAATGGATTGTGTATTGGAGTTATTCTAACGCAATTTGGGGGGAAATAGAAAATGCCCCTGTGTGAAGGGGGCATTTGTAAAAAAATTTAGTAATAAGAATCTTATCTATTTTGTGTCGCGTTAACTGTGCATATAATAAGCTCTTGATAAGCAAAAGTCAACCATGTGATTCATCTGATGATTATGATTTACTTTGTGAAATTTGTCATTATCGCTAATTCTCTCTACGCCTACCCTATGGCTTGACCTCTTATAACCTATTATATTATTTATAAATCGACGAATCATTGATTCATAATTGTCTCAACATCCAAATTCGATTGTTAAACCAAGTTTAAGAGATAAAGAGGATATGAGTAGATTCATATAATGTGCACAAGCGATTTCACATTCTAAGTCGAAAATGAAAGTAAGTGAAAGCAAAAGTATGATGATTTCAGATTTACAATAAAAAAGAGCCATCTCTTTCTTCAAAAGATAGCTCAAATTAGACTTACCCAATTATCAAATTATGCTGATGCTGGGCGGTAGGTCGTGTCGATGGTGCTGATAAATTCCAATGCTTGTCGTCCGAGTTCACTTTCTGGCGCGAAGTCTACTGACAGAATCTCGACCATGGTGCCAATTTCTGCCCACTCATAGAGGCGTTGTGCATTCGCATCAAGGGACATCACACAGCCAAAAGTCGATGGTGTATGAACCCCACCGCCACCGAGATAACCACCGTTCGGCAACAGCACTGCTCCATGGAAGCCATTCATCAATCCGGGTACAACCTCATACACACCCATAAACCAGTACATTTCCCATTGCCCACAGTCGGTTCCGCCTTCGCCACAGAGTGTAAAGCTACTACCGTAAGCTGTGTTCTCTTGTGTCAAAATCTGGAAGACACCCGGATAGGTTGGTGCAGTTTCACGACCGGACGAGATTCCCCAACTAAAGACAATTTCATCATTTTCAAAGGCAACCAGCCATTGTGTTTCAATATCAACAACAATGCGCTTGTTCGGCAAGGGGTCAACTGGTATCAGTTCATCCCGCGATGGAATTTGAATTTGTTGCCCAATAGATAGCTGATTCCATTCGACAGCAGGATTGGCATCGGCAATAAGTTGGAATGGTATACCGTTCTTACGCCCAATCAAGAAACCATTATCTTGTTGTTCAATTTCGTAGGGTTGTGGTAGATAGCGCACACGCAATACAACTTCGGGATTACTTGTACGCAGAGCGTCTTGTAACTTTTCCAGAGAATGGCGTTCGTCAAGGTAGCGGGGTGTATCACTGTTGACCAAGCCCTCGTTGATATTCTGAATATATTGAATGAAGGTATCTTCACGCACCGTTAGACCGTTCACACCAGATGCCAGCCATGTTGCCGCTGTCTCGCTCCCAACTTGCCACGCAGTCGTCTCGTGAGTGAAAGGATCAAATCCTTGTAACTGCACCTCACTCGTCAAAAAGGCATAAGCTTCATCGAGGAACGGTGACGCATCCATGACTGTCGGCAGTAGGTCGATGCTCATTAGTTCCAGACGACGATTTTTGATAACACCAACAGGGTCTTGTGTGAGGCGTTCAAGGCTTAGTGAAATATCGAGTTGCTTACCCGGTCGCCCTTGTACTGCAATCAATTCGCCGTTTTCCCATGTGTATCCAGCTTCAAATGGTGGGATATAAATTTCATCGGTCATTTCGAGGAGAAAAGTCTGAGCCGTACCATAATTAATGTTCGCTATAGGGTCAACGGTTGCCCCAAAGGGAATACCTGTCATACCAAGCCCTTTGGCAGATTCAGCAATTGACAAGGCATCCACCGACAAACCTAGTTCAGTGGGGTCAACTTCCGTCATGATTTGCCCATCCATCGTCAGCTTAATCATGACATTTTCATCCCACTCAGTTACCAATGCTTCCGAGGCTTCTTCAACACTCATGCCCCCCACAGGGATTCCCATCGCGTAAACATTTGGGAAAATCCGACCAGAGAAGACATAGTTGCCAACAAAGACCAAAAATACCCCAATGATTACCAACACAGCAATTTTCATCACGGGTGCATTGCTCAGTAACATCCATATTAAATCGCGTAAAATCAGACGCACCTTACCTAGAACTGATGGGATACCCTTCGGTACAGGTAAAGCGGTCTTATTGATATTGGACACAGACCCATCTTTAATTTTACTCAGGGATTCACGGCGACGTTTGCGCGCCATCTGACGTTCACGGGCACGACGACTTCCTCCCCGACGGCGTTCTTGACGGCTATAATCATCCATAAGATATTCATCCAAAATAACTCGTTTAACGGTAATAGCATTCTAACTATCGGGTATTTCGATAACCGATACTATCTATATTTTATCGAAATTGTTACTAAACGCGAAAGTCCCTCTCCAGATATTGCCCAATTCAAAACCACATAACAACATCACCATTTGCTACATATGAGGATTAGCAACCTAAGAAATACATCAGAAATCCTATATCTGATGAAGTTTATATACACTGATTCGTAAAGTATAAAGACTGTAAAACATCCAATAAACACAGTTACCTATCAAATTGCAAAGAGCAAACAAGCTATGCTAAGAAATCGAGACCGAGGCAAATTTAAGCCTCCTAGTGATGTAATTGCAACAGAAGATAAATTTATCATCATGGTCGAAATTGCAGGTATGGACGCTGACGGCTTCAAGTTATCACTGACGAACCGACGCTTGGTCATTAGTGGTATGCGAACCCTACCCGACATTGATGCCAGTACCTCATATCATCAGGTTGAAATCGAAACAGGCGACTTCCGCCTTGACTATGACCTCAGCAAGCCTGTAGACGACAGCAAAGTAACGGCGCACTATGACAACGGTCTACTCCACATCGAGTTGCCGTATCTGCCGAAGCGAACTGTCCAAGTTGTAATGGCGAAAGAAGAGAAAAAGGACTAACACAATGGCATGGAAAATGTATATGAGCGACAATGATTCGCCACAAACAAAAATCGACATTCAGCTTGATGATGACCACGACGACGAGTTACCGATTGAGTTGCCCGACGAACTCCCTATCCTACCCTTGCGCGGTCTGGTTGTTTATCCACAAACCGCGATTCCGTTAACAGTCGGACAAGCCCGTAGTATCGAATTGGTTGATGATGTCGTCAATGGAAATCGCATGGTCGGTCTGGTCGCATCAAAAGACCCTAAACTAGACACACCCGGACCTGATGAAGTGCAGACCATTGGTACACTTGCAACCATTCATCGGCTATTCCGCACACCGGATGGCACAATTCGTCTTATCATTCAAGGTTTGCAACGGATTCAAATTGATGAATTTGTAGAAACCGAGCCCTATCTGAAAGCAAAAGTCACACGCATCCCTGAGGATGAAGTTGCGCTGACGGACAACATTGAACTCGAAGCACTGATTCGGAGTGTGGTTGACCGATTCCAATCATTGGCAGAACTCGTCCCCAATATTCCGAGCGAGGTTGTCAATAACGCCCTTAATCTGGAAGACCCGCTACAACTCGCCTATTCGATTGCGACTTATGTCCGCATTGATGCCGAAGATGCCCAGAATCTACTAGAGATGGACAATATCGAAGAAAAGCTCCACAGCTTACTTGCCATCTTATCCAAAGAGTATGAAGTGCTATCGTTGGGTCGCAAGATTCAAGAAGATGCACAGCAAGAGATGGAGAAATCTCAACGGGACTATTATCTGCGTGAGCAACTCAAGGCAATTCAGCGTGAAATTGGCGAAGATGATGACCAGCAAGAAGTCGAAAAGTTCCGTGAACTGATTGAACAGTCTGGTATGCCAGAAGAAGCCCGTAAAGAAGCCGAACGTGAACTCAATCGCTTATCCAAGCTGAATGTCGCAGCGGCTGAATATGGGGTTATCCGTACCTATCTCGATTGGATGACTGCGATGCCATGGGACAATCGCACTGAGGACAAGCTGGATATTGCCCATGCTCGTGAAATCCTTGATGAAGACCACTATGGTCTTGATGACATCAAAGAACGCATCTTAGAATTCCTTGCAGTTCGTAAGCTTCGTGCCGAACGCGCTGAAGAACTCGCAGAAACCAGTGGCGATGACCCTGTGCGCCGTGACCGTTCCGGTGCAATCTTGCTATTTGTCGGTCCGCCGGGGGTTGGTAAGACCTCACTCGGTGCATCTATTGCTCGTGCGATGGGACGTAAGTTTATTCGGATGAGCCTCGGTGGGGTACGTGATGAATCTGAGATTCGTGGTTTCCGTCGTACTTACATTGGCGCAATGCCCGGTCGCATTATTCAGACGATTCGCCGTGCAGAATCACGCAACCCGCTGATTATGTTGGACGAAATTGACAAGCTTGGTCGGGACTTCCGTGGTGACCCCGCATCCGCACTGCTCGAAGTGTTAGACCCAGAGCAAAATGCTGAGTTCCGTGACCACTATCTTGATGTTGCCTTTGACTTGAGTGATGTCATGTTCATTACAACGGCAAATTCATTAGATACGATTCCGGGTCCGTTGCGTGACCGCATGGAAATCATCCAATTGAGTGGTTATACCGAACAAGAAAAACAAGCGATTGCGAAGCAGTATCTTGTCCCACGTCAAACCCGCGAGAATGGTCTGCGTGAGGAAGAAATCAGCTTTGGCGATGATGCACTTCTGACAATCATTCAAGACTATACCCGTGAAGCAGGGGTACGTAACCTTGAGCGGGAAATCGGGAAAGCGGCGCGTAAAGTTGTCACCCGTATTGCTGAGGGTAAAACTGACCATGTTGAAGTCACAGATGAGTTGGTCAAAGAATTGCTTGGCAAACCACGCTTCGGACATCGTACCGAAATGCGTGACCGCACCGAAGTCCCTGGTGTTGTAACCGGATTGGCATGGACTCCCGTCGGCGGTGATGTGTTGTTCATCGAAGCAACCAAGATGAAAGGGAGCAAAGGCTTCCAATATACGGGACAGCTCGGCGATGTTATGCAGGAGAGTGCCAAAATCGCGTATAGTTATATGCGCTCAAAAGCAGGCGACCTCGGCGTAGACCCGAAATTCTACGAGGACTATGATATTCACTTGCATGTTCCGGCAGGTGCAGTCCCCAAAGATGGACCGAGTGCAGGCGTTACGATGGCAACGGCTCTGGCTTCTCTGCTGACGGGACGCACTGCCAAGAGCAATGTCGCCATGACAGGTGAGCTGACGCTCAATGGGCAAGTATTGCCTGTGGGGGGTATCAAAGATAAGGTGCTGGCGGCTCATCGTCTCGGTGCGAACACGGTGATTCTGCCGAAGAAGAACGAGAATGACCTTGATGATGTGCCGGAAGATGTCCGCGAAGACTTAACCTTCATCCTCGCTGACCACGTTGATGATGTGTTAGCAGTTGCGCTCGAAGACGAGTAAACTAGACACATCTTGCGTTAGCGGTTACACTACACAGAGATTAAAGCGAAAAAGAACCAACGGTGTCAATCTGAGCAAATCAGGTTTGGCACTGTTGTTTACGTATGGAGGATAACGTGGCAAAGGTCATGATTGTTGATGACGACCAAACAACCGTGTCGTTATTAGAAACCTTGTTAGAGTTAGACGGATTTGAAGTCAAATCTGTTCATCGTGGGGCTGAAGTTATTCCAGAAGCAGAAACATTCCAACCAGACATCTTCTTGATGGATTATCATTTGGCAGATATGCACGGGGTTGAAGTGTTGCGTGATATTCGCAAGCACGATAGCCTGAGTGGAATCCCTGTTATTATCGCATCCGGCATGAATGTCGAAGATGAAGTGATGGAAGCCGGCGCAAACCAATTCATGGTCAAACCATTTGAACCTGCCGATTTACCCACCATCTTTAATCAATTAATTAATGAATAGCACAATGTAAATTATAGTGAGTGCCTATGGCAAATAGACGAAAGAAGCGATTGCAATGGTATCGGATGGATTTGCATATCCACACCATGGCATCGTCAGATTATTTGAACAAAGATGCCGATTATATTGATATTCTGCGTCGTGCAGAAAAACGTGGCATCGACGTTATCGCCTTTACAGACCACAACACGGTCAAAGGCTATGCAACAATGATGGAAAATATTGACCGCTTACAATTTCTTGAACAGAGTGGTCGCGCACAGGCTGATGAATTACGCCTCCTCGCTGAGTATCGGCGATTATTAGATAAAGTCCTTGTATTACCGGGCTTTGAATTTACAGCGACATTTGGTTTTCATATCCTCGGCATATTTTCTCCCGACACCCCTGTCCGTTATATCGAACATATCTTGATGAGCCTCAATGTTCCCTTTGATGTATTAGAACGAGGCGATGCAGCGGCAGGCTCAACCGATGATGTCTTATCCGCTTATCAAATGATTGATGAGGGTGGCGGACTCTGTATTGCGGCACATGCCAATAGCAATCACGGGGTCGCTATGCGAGGTATAGACTTCGGCGGGCAGACGCGCATTGCGTATACACAAGATAAACATCTCCATGCGCTCGAATTAACCGACCTCGGCAAACGGGGACGTGGGTCTACACAGCGGTTCTTCAACGGGACAAAGCCAGAATATCCACGCCGGATGCACTGTATACAAGGCTCTGACGCTCACAGTCTGGATACAACTACCGACCGCCACATTACACGCTATGGCATCGGGGAGCGGGTTACGGAAATTCAATTGCCGGAACGGTCATTCGAGGCGATTATAGAAGTCTTCAAAGGGACAGATTTTTCGCGTACCCGACCCTATAACCCCAATCGCCAACCCTTTGACTATGTTCAATCGGCACGGGAAGAAGGCGCGAGTATCGTCCAATCTTTCCATGAGCAGATGACACCTAAAGGCGGACACCTACACTCAATTGTGATGGATGTCTGTGCCTTCGCCAACACCAACGGCGGTACAGTTTATGTGGGTGTGAGTGAAGACTCGAAGAAGAAACCGACAGGTGTCAATGCGATTAATGATGCGGTCAAAGTCTTGGAACGTGAAATCAGTCGCCGGATTACGCCGTCGCTAGATGTGGATATTGATTCGCAGGATACACAGGGCAAAACGATTATTCGGATACTAGTGCCTTATGGTGAATATCGCCCCTATGCAATTGATAATCAGCATATCTATGTACGTGACGATAGCGATAGTAACCTTGCAGTGCGTGATGAGATTGTCAATTTGGTACAGCAAGGCATTATCTTCCAGAGTGACAGCAATAACGGTCAAGTCATGCCAGATGAACCGCAAGCGATTACACCAGAAATACAACCGCAACTGAACGATAACGGACCCGAACCACCCAAAGCAGGTGTGGAAATTGTCGCAACCGAAGACCGCGACAAGACCCGTTATTACACCATGCACGACCTACGCAACGGTAGCATTGTTCGCAATGTGACCCAATCATCGGCACGTAAATTATGGGATTATGCCATCAAACAACATGAGGGCAATCCGGTAAAAAACGACAAGGTGAAGTGGCAAGGGAGTATTGGGCTGTGGCGTGAATATCACAAGAGCAACAGTGTGCGTTATGACCTCGTGCAAAAAGTACGTGATGGCATCCGTGTCTATTATGGTGTGACCGAAAATGGCATGAACGGCGAGTGGGAAGTCTTCCTCGAACCGGAAGAGTAATCATCCCGTTTTATGTCCGATATGATTGACTTCATCAAACGCCACAAACTCAGATTGTTGACGCTGGGGTTGTGGCTGTTGATTTTTGTGGTGGCACGTACCTATATGCTCATCAATGACCTGTCCCTATTTGCACTGGCAGAGTCGTTTATTAGTGTCTTACGTGACTCATGGTATGGTCCACTGCTCTACATTTTGCTCTACGTCATGCGCCCTCTCTTGCTCATCCCCGGCACAATCCTGACGCTGACAGCAGGTGTCGCTTACGGTCTGCCCTATGGAATCCCTATCTCCATTACCGCAAATCTCATTTCGGCAACCGTGACCTATAGTGTTGCGCGCTGGTTGATGTCGAACCGGATTGAACTCGATGGGCGACGCGGGCAATTCATCAAGCTGATGCGAGGTAACCCATTTGAAGCGGTACTCACAATGCAATTGTCGTATATTTCACTCGACCTCACCTGTTCATTAGCGGGTGTATTACATTTACCCTTCCGTCCCTTTATCTTTGCAATCTTGATTGGAGGGTCGATTGGTAATGTGTTGGGTGTGATTATTGGCAGTTCGATTGAAGGCAGTCTCGCCGATGGGTCACTCAGTATTCAGCCAGAAATGATTGCCCTTTCCGCTGTGATATTGATTATCAGCTTATCTATTTCTACCGTTTTGCGCCGACAAAACATGTTATCTGCAAAGGAATAAATTATGCCACTCATTGAGATTTCAACCGTAGCAAGCCTCCACTATGAAGATATGAAATCGGATAGCACTGAGACTGAGACCCCTGTGATACTGATTCATGGATTACTTGGGACAGCGCGTGGTCACCTCGGTCATGTGATGGATTATCTGGATAGCGAAGGCTTTCATGTCATCGGCTTAACATTACGTGGATATGGTGAATCTTTGCCCAAACCCCGTGATTTTCCTGATAATTTCTATCATCGGGACACGGATGATTTGTTTGCTTTCATGGATGCTGTGAACATTGATAAAGCACATCTCATTGGATTTTCTGATGGTGGTGAGGTGGTGTTGATTGCGGCAGGTCAACAACCGGAGCGGGTCGCATCGTGCATTGCGATTGGTGCAGTCGGGAATTTTGGCGCGGAGTTGCGTCCGGTGTTCCAACGTACTTATCCGGGAGATTGGATAACTGAAGCAGAAAAACAAGAACACGGCTTTACGGATTCGGCAAGTTTCACGCGGGGTTGGGTAAGGTCTACCACTCGTATGATAGATGCAGGTGGTGACATAAGCCTAAGCAACGCACCTAACATCACTTGTCCGCTGATTATCATGTTGGGCAAAGACGATACCCTTAATCCAGAAACATATGGTCAGCGATTTGTAGAGAAAGTCATCGATGGGCGCGTGGAGATGTTCGATTGTGGTCACGCCGTTCACGATGAACAGACAGACGTGTTCTATCGAATTATGCTGGAGCATTTAAGAAAAGCCAATACATTATAACCACAAAGACACAAAACGATTTCACCACAGAGTCACAGAGGACACAGAGCAAGAAGGTAGAACGAGATAAAATAAACAGTATTTTCATTCAACTATGTGCCTTTGCTTCTTCGTGCCTCCGCGTTAAGTTTTACTGGTTAATTCACTGCTATTATGTATTCTCTGGTTATCTTTTATACATCTGGTCGTAGTATTCCTGCAATTGCTCGGCAGATAAAAACCCTTCTGCTGCACCGCGCTCACCGATTTTGTAGGAGGCGAATAGCGTCGCTTTACGGATGGCTTCGTGCGGGTTTTGCGTCTGTGCATAGACATGATTAAACGCCGAAAACAGTGAATCCCCTGCGCCAATCGTATTAACAATCGGACGGGTCTGCACTGCTGGAATCCGCCCAACGTAATTCTCAGATTTGACGGCTAGCAATGCACCCTCACCACCCAAGCCAATCACAACAATCTCTGTGTCAAATTCGTCTTGAACTACTTTTGCCCAATCTTCCGGTGGCATTGGCAGAGCTTCATCGCTCATGAATAAGATGTTAGCAGATTGCATGTAATCACGGTTATAGTCGTCGTCAAGACTTGAGATGGTATGAACATCGGTTGCAATTGGGATGCCCTTGTCTTGTGCAACTTTGAGCAAAGGGCGTGTGTAATTGATATTGCAGAGTATCGCTAAATCACAATCATCGAGTGCCTGCTCGGCAACCTCAAGCGGATAGGCGGTATCTTGTATGTTTTTCAAATCGGTGTAAATGGCGCGTTTGCCATCTTCGTCATAGAGAATGACTGACTGTCCCGTTTCTTCAATCTCTGACTGCACATAGGTATCATCAATGTGCAGGTCTTGTAATGTCTGACGAACGAGTGCCCCGCTTGTGTCCTGCCCAATTAGCGACAGCAACCGCACATCACTATCTAATGTCGTCAGGGCTTTGGCGATATTTAGCCCGACTCCGGCAACGGTGGTACGCACCCCATGAAAAGGATAACGCACCGGTTGATAACTGATAGGAAATTCATCTATCTTGAGGGTCGTCTCGATATTGATGTGTCCTGCAACGAGGATTGTCATATGGTTTATCCTATGCTTTACAAACAAATCGTATCTAGTCATGAAACGTTTCAATGATAAACTTACACAACATAACAATCAATAATAGGTGACATAAAGTCATGCGACTGTTACAACGAATCTCTAAAGGTATGAATTCTAATCATCTCTCCTCTTGGCAACCGAGCCCAAAAATCTATGAAATTAATACATGGGTGTGGTTGCGCCAATTGAGCAAAGACTACAATCAAGATATTACGCTGGGCAATGTCCCTGACGAAGAAATCAAGAAGCTGGCAACTTATCGCTTTGATGCGATTTGGATGATGGGTGTCTGGCATCGTGGAGACGCTACCCGCAATAGTGCCCTCAATTATATCCATGAATACGAAGGCGCACTGCCTGATATTACCCGTGACGATGTGCCGGGGTCAGCTTATGCAATCGGTGGGTATCACGTCGAGCCCCAACTCGGTGGACGCGACGGACTAGCGACCTTCCGCAAGCAACTCCAACAACATGATATCAAGCTGATTCTGGATTATGTGCCCAATCATGTCTCCACTGACCACCCGTGGATTTATGAGCATCCAGAATATTTTGTACAAGGCACACAGGAAGAAGGCGACCACGATTCGATAGACTTTTTCCACACAGACACTGCTGACGGCAAAGGTGCAGTTGTGGCGCGTGGACGTGACCCCTACTTCCCCCCATGGATTGACACAACCCAATTCAATGCGTTCAGTCCGGCATTGCGTCAGGCAACCATAGACACACTGGTAGACATCGGCAATCAATGTGACGGTGTGCGCTGTGATATGGCGATGTTGATGATGAACCACATCTTCCAAAAGACATGGGGAGACCGTGCTGGTAATGTTCCCGAAATTGATTTCTGGGATGAAGTTATTCCGTCAGTCCATGCCGAACATCCTGATATGTTGTTCATGGCAGAGGTCTATTGGAATCTTGAGCATGAACTGCAACAACAAGGTTTTGATTACACTTACGACAAAACGCTCTATGACCGTATGATTAGTAGTGAAGTTGGCGAAATCAAAGCGCATTTGACAGCAGAATTATCTTATCTACAAGCTAATGTACGCTTTATCGAAAATCATGATGAACCGCGCGCGATGGATACCTTCGGTGCAGAACGGCAACGTCCGGCAGCAACATTGATATGTACGCTACCCGGTGCGACCCTGCTACATGATGGGCAATTTCAAGGACGGCGCATCAAACTTCCAGTGCAGATTAACCGTCAGCCCGATGAACCCGACCATCCCCTGCTGGAACAGTTCTATCGTCGTCTCTTACAAGAGACCCACGACCCGATTTACAAACATGGTGAATGGACAATACTAGAAGCGTTGCCCGCATTTGATGGCAATTTGCACCACTATAACCTGATTGCCTACACTTGGCATGATGCTGATGAGCACCGTTTGGTTGTCATCAACTTCACGCATGAATGGTCACATTGCAAACTGGATTTGTCACATTGGGCAGATTTGGACAGCCACGATTGGCGGTTATACGATGTCCTCAGCGAAAGCTATACTTATCGTGAAGGTGACCGTATGGTTGATGATGGGCTGATTGTCGATGTCGCACCGTATGGCACACATATTTATCAGTTCAGTCAATTACGTCGCATCTCTCGTAGACGGCGTTAGACTTCCACAAACCATGTCCATAGTAATACATCGTTTAGAAATTGGTGTGATGCTATGGGCATGACAGTTACAATGCCACATCCCAACCTAATCACCCGCCTGCTAATAATCCTTGCAGGGATCACGGTGTTGCTGTGGTCAGGCGTTGAAGATAACAATGTCATCGGTGTAACTGTTCTAGGCACTTTGCTGACGATACTCGGCGTGTCTGTGTTTATCATGTCGCGCTTCGGTGGACTTGAGTTGACACAGTCATCAGTCCTCAAACTCAGTCCAATTGTCGGCGGATTGATTGGAGCAGGGTCAGCTATCAGTATTGTATTGTTGATGTTGTTCAAAAATGTGCGTCATGCTCATGTCTTCCCTGATTATCCCCCACAGATGATGCTCGACACCTTAACCCGTCTACCTCTCTGGACAATCAGTGGTGGCTTGATTGCACTCGGACTTGCCCTATTATGGTCACTGCGACCTATAGAATCTCATGACAAAGGGGACACCAATCGGGCAGATTAGGTTACAATAGCTGACAACTTAGAAACCGATTCATACAAGGATTTCACTTAAAATGTCACGCTATATTCTTTCCTTCGATCAAGGTACAACCTCCTCCCGTGCGATTCTGTTTGACCACAACGGCACAGTTGTCCGAACCGCACAAGAAGAATTTACACAAATTTATCCAAAACCCGGCTGGGTTGAGCATAACTCCGATGAAATCTGGGAAACTCAGTTAAAAGTCGCACAGGAAGTTGTCGATAATGCCGATAATATTGTCGCCATCGGTATCACCAACCAGCGCGAAACGACCCTCATCTGGGACAAAACAACGGGTAAACCGATTCACAATGCGATTGTATGGCAAGACCGTCGGACTTCGGGCTTCTGTGATGAACTCAAAGCCGAGGGATTTGACAAGACCATTCTCAAACACACTGGACTTGTCACCGATGCCTATTTCTCTGGCACAAAGGTCAAATGGTTGCTGGATAACGTTGAGGGAGCGCGAGAAAAAGCCGAAGCAGGTGAGCTGGCATTCGGCACAATTGATAGCTTCCTCGTCTGGAAATTGACAGGCGGACGCTTGCACATCACCGATGTGAGTAATGCAGCCCGCACTCTATTGTTTGACATTCACGAAAGAGACTGGGCACAACCCATTCTCGACCGTTTGAATATCCCGCGCGCGATGTTGCCGGAAGTTGTCCCATGCAGTCAAGTTTATGGTGAGACCGACCCCGACTTGTTCGGTAGAGCGATTCCGATTGCAGGTATGGCAGGTGACCAACAAGCCGCTACCTTCGGGCAAGCCTGTTACAGTGCGGGTATGGCGAAGAACACCTACGGCACTGGTTGCTTTATGTTAATGAACACAGGTGATAAACCACAAACATCAGAAAATAATCTACTCACTACAATTGCATGGCAAGTCGCTGACCAAGCCACACAATATGCGCTGGAAGGTAGCATCTTTATGGCAGGTGCAGCCGTGCAATGGTTGCGCGATGAACTGCAAGTTATTAAAAGCGCAGGCGAAAGTGAAGCAGTTGCGACCAGTGTCGATAGCTCTGATGGTGTGTTTGTTGTACCTGCATTTGTTGGACTCGGTGCGCCCTATTGGGACCAATATGCACGTGGAACAATCGTCGGAATGACACGCGGGAGTGGTCGTGCTCATATTGTCCGTGCAACACTAGAAGCGATTGCTTATCAAACCCGTGATGTCGTGTCAGCGATGTCAGCAGATTCTGGTCTTGACCTCGATACCTTGCGCGTTGATGGGGGTGCAGTCGCCAACGATTTCCTGATGCAATTTCAAGCAGACATCCTAGGTGTGCCGGTGCAACGCCCTGCTGTGACCGAAACAACGGCACTTGGTGCAGCGTATTTGGCTGGATTAGCTACTGAGTTCTGGGGGTCACAGGAAGAAATTGCCAAGCAATGGAAAATCGAAAAGACCTTTGAACCAACGATGTCTGCTGATGAACGAGATAGTATGTATGCAGGATGGCAACGTGCTGTCGAACGCTCCAAAGCATGGGCAGAAGACTAAAACCTCAATGCGCACTGCATTTGTCGCTGTAAGCTATAAACAACGTGAGATGATGGCTGATGTACTTGATTGTATCGAGTCTCAGCTATCGTCACATCATTATGACCCGATGGTATTTGTACGCCAGTATGGCTTTGCGTCGAACGCGACCGATGCCATGATGCACACCTCGTTTGCTCATATCCGTGACTGTGATTTGTTCATTGTCGAGTTAAGTCATAAGGTTGTCGGCGTTGGTATTGAAGCAGGTTACGCTTCGGCGCATGGCAAACCAATCGTCTATATCCGTCATGACTCTGCTTCCCAATCCACTACGATGACAGGTATCGCTGATTTTGAGATTGTGTATAGAGATACCAATACACTGACCCAACAATTGGCAGACCTACTCAAGCGTATATGATGACAAATGGTACACTTACCCTATCACATGTAGCAAGCACACAAATTAAAAATATCGTATAATGAGGATACATATCTATCGTAAATGCGATAACCATTTAGCAGAAAAGATTGGTTATGGTTGAATTATTACAAATCCTCAAAACGGTTGAATTGTTCCGTGATTTAAGCGAAGAACAGCTGGAACAAATCAGCCAGATTAGTAAAAAAGAAGTCTATGCTAGAGGCGAGACGGTCTGCAAACAGGGTGACCCCGGTGACGCAATGTATGTTATTTCATCGGGTCAAGTCGAAATTAACGTGCGCGATAATAGTGGCAATAGCTACTCCGCTTTATATCTTGGTGCAGGTCAACTTGTTGGCGAAATGGCGTTGGTGGATGAAGGCACACGGTCAGCTTCTGTCATAGGTGTAGATGACGAAACGGTTGTGTATAGTATTCCCAATGATAAATTCACAGCACTCTGTGTTGCAGATACAGCCATCGGTTATATCATGATGCGTAACATCGCGCAGGATTTATCCTTCAAGTTGCGCCATCGTGATTTTGACCCCTCGGATACCTAGGAGGTGGTGAGATGATTTATAAAGTGAGCTATGTTGTACAAAGTGGCGAATATCCCGGTAGCATCAAAAATGAGGATAAAGAGCCGAAGGTGGGCGACCATGTTATGGTTGGTCCTATTGAATGCGAAGTGGTGGAAATACACCAAATTATGCCACCACGCGGTGATTTTCTGTTCTTACACGCAACCGTTGTCCCCATCGAATCACTTGCCGTCGAAGAAGACTAAACACAGTGGGAGAATCACCTCCCACTCTGCCTAAAATTCAAATTCATCGAAGTCCTTACAGAGATGAATTGGACCATCGAATGTCTCTGCGGCTTCTTCAACCAGTGGTTCAGGGTCTTGATTCCAAACTTGGTAATGAATCAAATAAAGCTCACCAACGCCTGCTTGTGTTGCAATTTCGCCTGCCATCCGTGCCGTGCTATGCCCTGGTGGTGGTCCGCCTGCCTCATGAATGAGAATGTCTGCCCCTTGTGCAATCTTTAGTACACCCGGACATGGCTCAGTATCACAGCTATAAGCAAGAACTTTACCTGTGTGCTTATTGGTGATACGCATTCCAATCGTCGGGATGAAATGTACAACTGGAAACGACCGAATAGCAAAATCATCATTTTCCATCAGAGGAGCATCATCACGCTGGCTCACCCGATAAAATGAAACCGGGAAGAAGTTGGGCCATTCTTGCCAGCCATACATCTCCATCGTATCTTCAATACGGTTAATACAGTGATGAATCCCATAAAAGCGCATCGGGGCTTTGCGACCGAGTTGCCACATGTGCATCATCATGTTGGGGACACCTGCCACATGGTCTGAGTGGAAATGTGTCAGAATAATGTCTTGCAGTGCTTCATCATCAATACCGAGGTCTTTAATTTTACCCAGTGGGTTTGACCCAGCATCAACCAAAACAGGAGTACCACTTTCACCAATCAGCAAAAAGTGAGTATAGTCATGATTTGCATCATTGACTGCTCCAGCTGACCCTAGAATAATTACACGCGCCATACAATTGCCTTTAATTCCGAATAATTACATTACTGCTCCATATCATTATACGCATAATCAGCAATTTGTGCTGTACGTTTTCCAGAACTCTTACAATCTTACGACGACTATTTGTTTTTGGTATCAAAATGTGGACAATAATTTAACATTTTTAGAATAAAATAGGACACCCGCAGGCATCCTAAATTATCTTGAATCTATGAGGTGAACCTTACACAACAGCAGTAACAGCGAGAGGTGTCAAGAAGACTTCTAAGACAGCCGCCAACAGTAAGCCCGGTATCACCAGTGTAATCCACAACTTAATTGTATCGCCCAACGCCATCGTCCATGCCGTACCAACAGTTTGTCCGGCGGGTGGTTTCGTCATGACCACGCCAAGACGGAATGCAATTGCGGTTGCTAGCACTATCATCGGGATTTCCACAATTCCATGCGGGAGTAACGCCGCCATGAATATCGTCAAGTCGAAGCCTGCGATAATAAATTGGCTCAAGACATATCCCAGAATTGCATAGACAATCGGCGTTAATATCAGCGGTGCAACCCCAAAGCTAAACATCCCGAGCAAAGTCGCCGCAATTAACACCCGTGCATTTTGCCAAACGACAAAGCGGACAAGGTCAGCCCGTTGGTTGCTGATAGTCCCGAAAAAGTTATCAAACAAATCTTCGGTTGTGTTGTAAGCTTCGAGGTCAGTTGTGTCTTGTGTGAGGGGCAATTGCCATTGTGGTTGGTTGCCAATGATAAACCCACCAATAAATGCAATTCCGAAGATGAAAACAGCAATCAGCGCAGGTGTCTTAAGTTTACTCAGGCTGTAGCGTGTCCCCTGAATATACCAGTGGACGAAATTACGAGCAGGTGTTCCCTCATCATCAATCGCAACGATACGTTTCCAGATACCCTTAATCGTATTACGTAGGTTGAGCGAATCAATGGTACGCCCCAATAGTTCCTCACGGTTGAAGATACTGTTCCCGATGCGAAGCAGTAATATCACGACAATAAACATACCAACGATAATCGCCCACAGCGCGCCAATCCCACTTGGTGAATCAGCATCCGGTGCAATGAACATGATAAAACTCTCACCATTGATAATTAATGCCATCGGGATAATGATGAAACTTGCCAGCAAATTAGCAGCACGGGTACTCGTTGTTTGGCTGGAGACGACAACTGCCCCTGTCACCATGACCAACGCCTGTACAATCGTGAGCAAGAATATCTGCAAAATCAATGCAGGTTCAGGTCGCCATTGTAACTGCCCACCAAGCAAAGTCATCAGATAGACTGTCATCCCGCCAAAGCTCGCAATCAAGGGCGGAATCATTGACGATAGTGTTTTGCCGATATAGAGTTCTGTATTCGTCAACGGCGTACTCAACAACGGTTCTAGGCTACGACGTTCTTTCTCACCGACGAATGTTTCCAGCGCAATCACCAATGAAATCGAAATCGGGAAGAAGCCGACAATCATCAGCAAAAACGGAATCATGCGGTCACCGATGAGTTCTGCACCGAAGTCCTGTAAGAAGTTCGAGAAACGACTAGCCACGTCTTGTGCCAGAAATGGGAAGAAGAATGTCAGGATGATAATCGGGGCAATAATTCGCCAATCACGGAAGCTATCGCGCACCTCACGGCGGGTGATAATCAGCGCATTACTCAGGGTGGTCATCACGCTCTTGGATTGGGTCTTTGGCTTTTCGTTGACGATACCTGCATTGGGTTGGATTGTACTAGACATGTTGAGGTTCCTCCGCTTCGTCTTCTTGGACAGCTTGCAGGTAAATATCTTCGAGTGATTTATTGACCATGGACAGGGTAACGACCTCGACACCCATACCAACCAGCTTATTCATCAGTTGTGGATTGGTTATGTTCGGGTCATCAACCGTAAAACGCAACCAATTGATACCCGTTGATTCAATCTCGACCATGTCTTTCAAGTCATCTGCCAAGCCATTGACTTGCCCGTTCACACGTAACTCTATCAATGAGCGCCCCACAAAAGACTGCGCCAACTCATCAAATGTTCCTTGCGCCACGAGCTTGCCGTGCCGAATAATTGAAATTCTATCCGCGAGCATTTGTGCTTCGGACAGGTTGTGGGTTGTAATCAAGAAGGTACGGTGTTCATCGCGTTGCAATTCGATAATGGCATCTCGCACCAGTTTGGCACTGAGTGGATCCATTGCCGAGGTCGGCTCATCGAGCAATAGGACAGGTGGATTGTGGAGCATCGCCCGCACCAATGCGAGTTTCTGCTTCATGCCCTTGGAAAATTCACCGAGTCGTTTACCGAGCGCATCGCCCAAACCGAAGCGTTCCATCAGATTTTTGGAGCGGTCTTTGCGTACCTGTGACGGTAACCCATACACTCGACCAAAAAAGTCGAGATACTCCATGCCTTGCATGCGTTCATAAAGACCGTGCTGTTCCGTCAATACGCCGACGTTTGCCCGCACCAATTCCGGTTGGTCAAGCACACTAAATCCGCTGACCTTCGCCCACCCTGATGAAGGCTTTAAGATGGAAGTCATCATACGCACTGTTGTGGTTTTGCCCGCACCATTGGGTCCTAGCATCGCCATCACTTCACCGGGTTCAACGGTCAATGTGAGATTATCCACCGCCCGAAACTCGCCGAAGTCCTTTGTTAGTTCAAACGTTTCTATCATCGTTTACCTGCTTCTGCCAATTCATTACCGTATATTTCCAATATATAGAATTTCTATGTATTGTCAACATAGGTATCTTAATGTTTTGTCATTTTGGTACTTTGGTAGGGGATAACCAACTAAAGTTACCCTGCTATCACTCTATCAGATTTATGACCACACCATATGAGAATTTGTCTTGAATTTCTGACGTTTAATAAAGAAAGTCTTAACTGACAAATAATGCCAATAAGGTTATAATACAGTTAGTTTATTGTTTGATAAACATTGTTAGACTAGAGGAAGAGCACCAACTCATGCAAACAATTCTCTATATTGAGGACAGCGCGGTAAATACATACATCGTCAAGAAAATCATCAAGTCATTGGGGTACACGATGATTCCTGCCTATGACGGTGGCGAAGGCATCACCAAAGCAGAACAACACAAGCCCGATATGATTCTGATTGACCTCGTTCTACCAGATTCACACGGATTAGATGTCGTCAAGCACCTGCGCGGGATGGAACAATTCGCGGAGACACCAATGATTGCTCTCACCGCGACCGACTCACCCGCCATGAAAGAGGAATGCCTTGAGGCAGGCTTCGATGATTATCTCGAAAAACCTGTCAGCCAATCGCGCCTCATCAACACCATCGAGCGATTTTTTGGTATGTCAGTCTAATCGACACCCCGCTCCCAATCGCATACAATACATGTAACTCCAACAGGCAGGATGATGCCATTCTGTCTTGTTTGTCTTGTATATATGGTGAAGTGGATATTAGGCAAAATGACAGACAAACCCAAAGTAACATTTGCTTGGTCAAACAGCTATGTCAATGGTAGGGAAGCAGATTCAGAAATACTCGAAGTTGACATTAATAATGAATCATTTGCAGCTTTGTATTTTCAAGATAACAGTTGGAAGATAATCATAGGGACACACGACAGTAAAGCAATTCACATTGAGTGGGCAGACTTTCTTGAAGTTATTGACAGATTACATAAACATGTCGCTGTTGAGACTGAAATTATGATAGGTGAACTCAAGAAACCGAAGCAAGATGATGACAAGGACACCGACGAATGAGCAAGAAAACATTCTTACACAATGATAGAGAACACACCAATAAGACACATTATCGCTGGTACGATGAGAAACTTGAGCGTAATAGAAACCCTGATGACCCCGATTTTCAGGATGAATGGATAATTCAGCAATACTTCAAATGTCAATTTTACATTAAGTTGAGGGGAGTAATGGGAATGAATTGGGGGGCGTGTTCAAATCCTGATAGCACATTTGATAGTCGCGTGATGTATGAACATGATGGTTGTGAAGCGTTTGAAGCCGTTGATGATAGTGAACTTTAACAGTTATTCGGAATTACAGATAACAATATCTAATCCAGCAGGCATGATGTTATCATATCCTGTTTGTTGTATGATTAAGTTACAAAAAACCTTAACTTAGAAAACTACTCATGATTGATTTGACATAACAATTACTTGAAGCTAAAAAGCATTCAGAAAAATGGGTTGAAAACGGCTTTGAATCGACTGTTTCTAAATTTGATAAACACCCAAACACGAGTACAGAATGGGATCATACTGTCCCCGAGTATTGGGTTGGAATCTACGATGAAAATCGAACGGAGCTTGGCATATTACACACTCGATTCCCAGTGATGTTTCTACTTCAAGGGAATACGACCAAAATTGCACAGGTAATTGACACAAGTGGCATCACAATCATAAACATTAGGAGTTATAAAGAAGAAATTTATCAAATTGACGAAAGTCACTATCAAGATATATTTCCTCAGTGGGTTACAGATATTATTGTTCCAACAAGTTTCTCTATTTCAGAATTAGTATATGCAACGATAACATGATGATTTCGCGTACTTTTTCAAGAAAAAGTCCAGCAATTGCGTTGGTATTGAGGAATTAGATACATATGGGTGCATGGGGATATAAAAACACAGAGTGTGATGACTTATACGACCAGCTAGGGCTTTTGCTCACAGACCTTGTAAACAAAGTTGCTTCTATTTTTGAAACTAACGAAGTCAATCATTTGTGGGATGAGTATGGCAATGGTGAAATTATTGGCACGATTGATATTATTCTCACCCTATGTACACATTATGAAACATCTCCAGAAATGCCATTGTTACAAGCTCAGATGTGGAAAACGAAGTGTCTTGAAGCTTTTGACCATGATATGGAAGCGCGTGGTAGTAGCAATTCAAAATATGCAACAAATCGTCGTCCTGTAATTGTTGAAACATTTGACAGATTTATTGAGTTAGTACGTCAGTATGAAGAGGACTAGATTCCAAAAGCGGACAATACAGGTCTTGCCCCTACAGATTCTTGCTTAGTTAGTTGTAGGGGCTTGCTACTGCATGTCCGCCAGCGTTGAATTTTCTACTGTAAAGCCAGTTTATTCGGCTGTGCGTGGTTTGAGTGTACCCATTTCTTCGGCTTCGGCTTGTTGTTCGGCTTCTTTTGCCGATTCAAAATTGCCGGGGCGGTGACGATACAACAGAATCCCTACTGACACAATAAATGCCAGCGCAGTAATCGCTTGAGAGCTATTAATTGGGCTGTCTCCAATAACGGCAATCTCGACGCGCAAGAACTCCAGCAAGAAGCGGATAAATGAATATTGCGCGATGTAGATGAGGAACAGGTCACCGGTTAGCAAACGGTCACGGTAGTTGTTGAAGATGCGCCACAACACATAAAACGCAATCAAACTCCAGATGGCTTCGTATGCCCAAATCGGATGAAAGAGTGTATCCGCTGGAAAGTCAATCATACTCTGATAGGGGTCAACACGGGCTTCACGCGAAATCCCAATACCCCATGGCAAAGTCGTCGGGCTACCATACAACTCTTGATTGACATAATTAGCAAAGCGTCCAATCGTCTGTGCAATCGGGATTGAAACTGCGGCAATGTCCAGCCACGGTCCCATCCGCATCCCTTCGTCAGGAAATTCTGTTGGCGGACGTTGATATTCAAATGCACCCACGTCATTGCCAGTCACACGCCCGATGAGCATTCTTACGCCCCAGCCAATGAACTGCCCTACCCACAAAACGGGTGTCAAAATCGTGGTGAACAGGTTAACTAAAGTGTTGTGCCATTTGCTCAAATACAGCCATGCACCGAGTCCACCGCCAATAATCGCACCAAAGATACTCAACCCACCGCTCCAAATTGCAATTGCGCCGTTTTCCAAATTAAAGAAATTCTCCATAAACCACGCAGTATTCTGGCAAATTTCACCTTCGATACCACACCCTGCGGTTAAGGAAATGGGAGGAAACAGTACAAACCACAGACGCGCCCCGATGATGCCGGGAATAATCGCCCAAGTCAGTCCGCCCCAGATATGGTCAGGGTCACGTCCGGTACGTTTTGCCAGCAACGACGCAACATACGCACCGACCAGCAACGCCGTTACGATGATGATACCGTAATAGCGTACCTGTACATTCCCCAATAAAATATGGGTTTGTGTAAACTCCATAATTACTCACCTCTATTTTTCAAAGCAGTATATACAAATAATAAGCGTTGGAGGGCAGTTACATTCGTCCCGATTGCCAGTATCAGCACGCCAATATCAAGGATAATCGGTTGGTTGAATAGCCCCGTCGCTAATATCATCACAAGGATGACAAGCACACGTTCGACACGGGTAAAGAGACCAACTTTGGTCGCAACCCCGACTTGGGCATCATCAGCACGGGCACGGACATAACTTACAAGGAAACTCCCCACCAGTGCCAGCAGAGCAAATGCCATCATATCGAAGCGGTCTTGCACTGCAAAATAATAACTCAAAGATGCAAAAATAAAACCGTCAGCATAACGGTCGAGGGTCGAATCTAGCACCATACCGAATGCACCTGTACGTTTCATCGCCCGCGCCACCGCACCATCAATCGCATCCAACGGCAAACTAATCAATAAAACAACGCCACCAATGAGGAATAATCCACCCGCAATCAGCACCGATGCAATCGCCACCAGAATCAATCCAGTAATTGTAATCAAATCAGGATGAATACCTAACCTCGCCAATACCAGTCCGATTTTATTAAGCGGTGTTGCGGTGAGGTCGCGCAGTCTGTCAGTCAATGTTGGAGAGGGTTTATCGCTCATGTTCCACCTTGTTTGTCAAATTTGCGTTCGCTATACTATCGAATACTTTGTCGGGATGTGGCGCAGTCCGGTAGCGCGCACCGTTCGGGTCGGTGAGGTCGTGGGTTCGAATCCCGCTATCCCGACACACAGTATAACGAATTTGCCACTATAATGTGGCATTTTTGCATTATTACGGTTGAACTGCCAGCTCGTCATTTTTGGGTTTGACATGATGACGCGCCCAATTCCAGAGGAAGACAGCAGGTACAAGGGATACCAGAAACAAAATCCCGCCAACAATAAACGGTACAATCGGCGTAATGGAGAATAATACCCCGGATATTGCCGTCGAGAAAATCACCGCAAGACTAATCACCGATTGATAAATTCCGAGAATCCCGCCTTTAAGTTCCGGCACAACCGTCTTGGTGGTGAGTGACTGTAAAGGTGGCATCATCAGCCCACTACCCAACGCGAAGAAGACACTCCCGATTGCAGCAAGAACAGGTCCTAATGCGATGACATAAACAAACATACTAATCGCCCGCAACACCAACCCAATAATCACAATCATCGGGTCGTTAAAACGTTCCAATGCACGCGGAAGAATCGCAACTTGCGTAATAAATTGCGCCACACCAAATGCTGTCAGCAATAACCCGACCCCAAGATTAATTGTCGATTCGTCATAGCCAATGAAAATGACTGCCTCACTATATAGCGCGAATACACCAATCAACATGCCAAAGCCAAATTGGGCAATGAAGGAAACACTCAGAACAGCAACAAGTGGCACATTAGTAATCATCTGCATCGGGCTGAGGCTACCCTTCGGTGCATTTTTGTTACGTTCACGGTCTTCTGGTGATACGGTTTCTTCGAGGACAAAATATGTCAGCATAACCGTCAAGCCGGCTGCAACTGCCGCAAACAAGAATGGAATCTGCGGACCAAATGCCCCCGCCAAAATACCACCAGCCGCCGGTCCCACAATAAAACCCAGCCCAAATGCCGCGAAGATGTAACCGAGTGCCTGTGTTCGTTTTTCTTCTGGGAAGATGTCGGTGATATATGCCTGCGCCACAATAATATTCCCACCTGTGATACCGTCCAACACACGCGCCACAAACAAGGTCTCCGTCGATTGTGCCAGTGCAATCATCACAAAGGCGATGACTGTCCCGATTTGGCTGATAATCAACACAGGTAAGCGTCCCTGCTGGTCTGACAGACGACCAATAAACGGACCCGCGATGAACTGTGCAGCAAAGAATGCCGTCAGTAGGAGCGTAATCACCTGTGGTTCCATGCTAAATTCACTTTGAGCATAGAGTGGCAAAATCGGGTTGACCATAGAAGCCCCGACCAGTTGAACAAACACGATGAGGAGAATCGTCAGGAGTCGGCGATCCATTGTACGGAGACGATTTATCAAAATACAACAACCTTACTTTATGTAGAACACAGACGATTATGATACGCTATGTAATTTAGTTTGAACATCATACAAATCGTTAGTATGTCAGACAGTTTACAGTCCATTATTCTTACTGATACACTGTCACCATTCAAATACGATTAACGGAGTAACCATAGTGACAACAACACTTTATCTAATGCGTCATGGCGAAGTTCACAACCCTGACCATATCTTATACGGACGGATGCCGGATTTTTACCTGAGCGAAGAAGGAAAACGTCAGGCACAGTCAGCCGGAAAATGGCTAAAAGACAAAGGCATTATAAAAATTTATTGCAGTCCAATGGAACGCGCCCAACAAACCGCAGGGCTTGTCGCCGAACATCTGGATAACCTCACACCGCAACAAGATGAACGTATCATTGAAGTGCTGACCCCACATGAAGGTCGTCCATTACACGAACTCGAAGCTCTGAAATGGGATATGTATACTGGCAACGAACCACCCTACGAAGTGCCTGAAATGATTCTTGCACGAGTCCATGACTTCTTCGAGTTTGTCCTCGATAAGCATAATGGCGAATCGGTTGTTGCAGTCGGGCATGGCGATATTTTGGTGTTCCCATGGTTACATGCCAAAGGTGTTACGCCAGAGGTCGGTATGAAAGACGAATTAACCAACTATGGTCTGCCCGAAATCTATCCCGCAACCGCTTCCATCATGACATTCACACTGAACGAGTCACCGCGTGAGGTACGTCCAACAGTCAGCTACACCCGACCTTACTAGAAAGAGGGGCACAATCGCCCCTTATCTGGCTAATCCCACAGTGGTTTAAACGGCTTGTATTCATCCCAACGAGCTTTTGCTTCTTCGATGCGGTCACGCTGGACTTCAACGCCAATGCCAATACCATCTGGTACAGACAGGGTGCTATCATCATTGAGGACAAACGGTGGTTCGGTAATATCCGGATCAAAGTAGCGGTTTGTCGCGGAGATGTCGCTCGGGAGTGTCACACCCGGTAAGGATGCAAAGGCGACATTAGCTGCCCGTCCAATACCAGTTTCCAGCATTCCACCAATCCAGAGCGGATTTTCATTTTCCACACACAGTTCATATAACTTGAGGCTCTCAGCATAACCACCCACACGGGTTGGCTTGAGATTGAGGATTTTGCCTGCACCAAGTGCTAATGCAATTTGCCAATCGTGTGCGGAGTAAATGCTCTCATCAAGGCAGATAGGTGTTTCCAATTGCGGTTGGAGTTTGCTGTGTTCGTAGATGTCATCATAGGATAGCGGTTGCTCAATCATAATCAGGTTGAATTGGTCAAGCTGTTTGAGGTGTTCAGCATCTTCTAGGGTATAGGCACTATTGGCATCCAACATGAGCATAATATCGGGGAATTGCTCACGGACGGCTTTAGCGACTTCAACATCCCAATTCGGTGCAATCTTAAGCTTGATGCGCTGATACCCTTCATCAATACGCTTTTGGATAATCGCAAGCTGTTCTTCCATCGTATCTTGAATCCCAATGCTGACACCAGCGACAATTCTATCGCGGGGGGTATTGCCTTCGGGTAGATGATAAGCAAAATAATCGGCAAGGCGCATCTCATTGGCTTTTGCCAGTACATCCCAGATAGCAGATTCTATGCCAGCATGGGCATGATGATTACCACGCACCGATTCTGTCAATCCATGCACTTCGGTTGGTGAGCTAATGGTCTTGCCGATTAACTTGGGGATAAGAAAATCTTGCGTGATGTGTAACGCTGTTAGCACTGTTTCCGCGCCATATGAGGGTTTGGTTTTTAGGGCAGTTTCGCCCCATCCCGTAAGACCTTCCTCGGTCACCACCTCTATAATAATAGCTGACTTGTACGGCTCTGCACCAAAACTTGTTTTAAGCAATTCAACCAGTGGCAGAGCAACAACATGTGTTTTTATGTCCTTAATTGTGACCGATTTCAAGATTCACACTCCTGACTTCATATCGCGTTTAAAATGTTATTGTAACGATGAAGTTAAGCCAAGCCTATAGGTTTCTATAAAAATCACTTTCTTTATGAATAAATTGTAAAAATATGTATAAAATACATGAGAAAGCACAAAACATTATTGTGTGAAATGTATAAAGTGTGATATAGTGTCAACCGTGTGGCGTTAACTAAACAAGGAGTAAATATCGTGGAGAATTTAAACTTCACAGCAGAAATCGTTCATAAGCAACGTGCTCATGAATTACAGGAAGAAGCTAGAATCGAACGCTTCTTAAATGATAAGAAGACTCGTGAAGAAAACGAATGGTTGCTACGTCGTATGCGTCGTAACCGTAAGAACAAATAACAGAGTTGATAACCCATCGGAAGCCTCGCACATGCGGGGCTTTTCGCTTTTAATTGACCTGTGTTGCTCGCCAATTATCTACAATTGAAGTCATATAAATCAAGTAATCGCGGGCTTTGGGCGAGTCTTCGGGCGGTGCCCAATCTGCTGGTTGTTTGTGTGTTTCCTTGATATATGGACCTTGAATTATCTCCAACACCGCAGACGGTTGCAATGCGACAATCGAATGATAAGTGCGTGGTGGAATCTCGACAATCTTAATCGGTCCATCCTCATCCAAACGTAGCACAGCTTCAATTTCGCCAATGTCATTAAACTTCAAAACAGCAACTGTACCCTTTAGGATACTGAACAGTTCAACTTTATCAGGGTTTTCATGCTTATGTGGCTGAACATAGCTACCGGGTAGAACGGCATTAATCATCCGTTGCACAGGTTCTTCGTGTTCGTGGAGACGGAAGATTGCCCGTTTGCGTGATGATTTTTTTGCTTGCCAGATGAGTTGCTCAATTTCGACCTGTGTGATTGCCCGCATAATACCTCGCTCATGACCTAGTGACCTCATTAATTATAACCGAATCCTAACCTAGAAGGATAGGCAGATAGTCCCGCACAATTTACGTTTGCTGTTCAACCCGTTCGATTCTATAATGCGGAACATCATTATCTATTCGAGAGTCTTGTTATTTCATGAATCTACGCATATTTTTTGCCCTGATTATCTGTGCTGTTGGTTATATATCTGCCACTGCACAAGACACAACCCAACCCAATTTTAACACCAACACATGGAACATCTTCATCGAATGGGATACGCCGGAAGATAATATTAACACCCTTCTATTCGTTGACATTTTGACTGGCGAGACTATCGCTGTGGAAACACAAGGTGAACGCTACACCCCACTACATAACAGTGTCATCTACTTCGACCCATTTGAGCGACAAGTGAAAGTCACTGACCCTGAGCGTACACCACAGAATCATCCCTTTATCACATTACCAGCTGATGCCCAACGAATTGATTGGGTCGTTTCCGATGATTTTAAGTCAGTGGCATGGACAATTACCCGTTCAGACACAGCAACTCTGACAACAACAACCTTTATCGCCGATAGCGAAGGCACCAATATCCGCCAAATTTTAATAGATGGTCCACGCGAGAATGTCCGCGCCTTGCCCATCGCGTTCAGTGAAGACAATAGCCAACTGTACATGGACACCCATCCTGATGGGATTAGTGAGTTCGCGCCGTATACACAATATGCTGGCTTATTTACGCTGGATTTGATTTCAGGAGACGTTGCGCCGCTACCCGGTGAACCAACCTGCTTTTGTGGTGCAGGGTTTGGCTCAGGCATGTTATTGCGCCTGTCCCTAAACGATGCCCTAGATGGATTCGATGTGAATGTCTATAGTGTCGCAGGGGGCGAACCGCGCATTATTCCTGCCATTACTCGGCGAAATTATACACAAGCTGGGGATGTACTTGTCAGTGAAGATGGTATGTACGCCGTATATGCTCTATCACAAGTACGTGGATTTGGGACAACGGAGCAAATTGTCCGCACTGTATTTATCCTCGTAGACTTACTCACGCTTGAACAAGAAATTATCAACAATCCGATTACAACCTTTGTGCATCCAGTCGCATGGACAGAAGATAACACTGCCCTGCTCTTTACAGGTAATCAACAAAACGGCACATGGAAAATCAACTTGGAAGATGGGCAGTTGGTGAAGGTTGCGAACGCGACATATATCGGTAGACTCCGCAACCTTGATTAATAACATTATGAGACGCGGGTGGTTTCGATAGATGGCTTATGCGCCCAATCCCATACTGATTCGGCAATTTCCCATACAGCATTCGGGCGGGCAATTCGTTTTGCATTTTCGGTACGTTCAGCCAGTTTTTCGGGTCCTTCTGCTAACCACTCTGCCACTGTTTCAGCGACTTTTTCTGGCTTTGGTAGATATACACCAGCATCATTCTCAACAACCAATTGTACATTGCCCACTTCTTGCCCAGGGATGCGGTCACTGATAATCATCGGCAAGCCTGCAATCGCCGCTTCAATAATGGTTGAAGGTCCAGCTTTGGTGACAATGATGTCAGATGCTGCCATGATACGAGGCATTTCATAATGATTGCTGACATACCCGAATATCTTATGGGGAGTCTGCCAATCATGGGCTTCTAGTTTAGCTTTGAGGTCTTCATTACGCCCCGAAATGACAACAATTTGTGCTTTTAGATTTTGTGCATCCAACGCCTTAACCATCTTGAAAATTGACCCCATCCCATCACTACCTGCCACCATCATTACAGCAGGCAAATCTAGGTCAAAGCCAAATTCTTTGCGTGCTTCGTCACGAGTTGTCATCGAGTCGATGAAATGCGGGTTTACTGGTAAACCAGAAATCTGCATCTGGTCAGGTTTCATGCCTAACTTAATCCCACGACGATAAGCTTCTTCAGTTGGCACAAAGCAATAATCCACACGAGGTTCATACCATAAGGTCGGGGTCGTCACGAGGTCGGTCACCACAGTAATAAACGGCGGACGTTCTTCAAAGCTGAGGAATGCACGGAAAACCGGATTGGCAATGACCGAATGTGTACATACCACAACATCGGCAGGATGCTCACGCACAATCCGTTTGAGGTTGCTCTTGTTGTTCATATAGATAATTTGACGCACTAACTGGGCACGCCGTTTACCATCAGAGCTATGATAGAGTAATCCCCATAGTGTTTTCGAGTTATTGACAACGATTGGATAGAGTTCTGGTTGTTTGTTAAGGGGCCATTTGCACTCTCGGAATACATCAACTGCATCAAACTCGACATCATCACCATAGCGTATCTGCATTGCATCCTGTATCGCTTGGAATGCAGAACGATGCCCGCCACCTGTATCCGAGAACAAAAATAACACACGTTTAGCCACGCCTTGTCTTCCCTTTACTTGATTTACAATCTGGATAGTGTCCACATCATTCAACAATATCCTCCTGCAAACCTGTGCAATCCCCCTAAGACAAGCACATTGCTGATGGTGAACCTAGAATTAATCTAGTTTATCATCAATTTTTCATAAAATAATTGACGATTTTCCGTCATTTTAACACAACATAGTTTTACTATAAGTGTTATGAATTTTACCTTAAACGCAGACTATCTTCTCAGACATCACCAAAATGATGTATATTGAATGTAGTTGATTGTAAATAGCGAGAGAATAATCCATGTTACTGTTCGGTAATTTCCACCCCATTACGTTTCTCATTATCATCATTGTGGTTGGACTTGGTATGTCTGTCCATGAATTTGCACACAATTATGTCGGTTGGAAGATGGGCGACCCCGTCCCCAAAGCGCAAAAGCGACTCACCCTCAATCCACTAGTTCACATCAACTGGGTTGGTTTCTTGATGTTTGTGTTTATCGGTTTTGGTCCCTTAGGGTCTGCGCCGATTTCACCACAGCGGATGCGCGACCCGCGTTGGGGATACTTAGCAGCGGTGGCAGCGGGTCCATTCTCAAACCTTGCACTCGCCATTGTTAGCGCAATATTCCTTCGCATCTTCAATTGGAGCATACTAGGTATCACAGCCTTTCGTGCGCCTGAGCTTATCACCAACCTTGAGGCGTTGTTAGCCGCGTTTCTATTTAGTATGGTGTTTTGGAATGTTTTATTGTTTGTCTTCAATCTCATTCCACTATTCCCGATTGATGGATGGTCAATTGTGCTGACATTGCTACCCGGCACATGGCTCACCCGCATGCAGATTCCAGTTTTCATCCAACAGAATATGCGCCCACTGGCAGAATTTCTAGCACGTCCGGCATTCAAATGGCGTGATTGGCAACAACTCAGCTACTATGCGTTTATGATTTTGATTCTCCTATCATTCGCACCGCTACCACCTCAACTTGACCCGCTGAATATTTTTATATTTACGCCGGCAATGTCACTTATGGGCACGCTCATTTTCTGATAGATGACTTCTACAACACAACGTATCCAGCAAGGCATTCGTGCTTTGCTGGCATTTGCAACCCCCGTCGAGTTAGACCTTGCACAAGCGCATCTGTCTCCGGCTGAATTTGAAGCCTTCCAGCAGATGGCACGGGCAGAACAATTACATAGCCTCAACGTACTCCGTGATGTATTAGCACAAGACGAGATAACACCGCATGCCCTCGCTGTAGTAGCCTTGTTACATGATGTCGGCAAATCACGTTATCACCTCGCCGTCTGGCAAAAGACAATTGCAGTGCTTCTTAAACGATTTCTACCTAACACTGCCCAACGTATTGCACAGTCAGAAAACCTCACCTTCTGGAACGCACCCTTTGTTGTCCGTGAACAACATCCCAAATGGAGTGCCGAAATATTGCGTGATTGTGGCTCGGATGAAGTCGCTATCTGGCTCGCTGAACATCATCAGGAATCCCCTGAAATACATATAAATCACCCTCACCATGCCCTCTTGTGTCGATTACAAATTGCCGATGATGCCAATTAATTTAGAGAGCTAGCTTAGAAGTTGGATATAGATATAGATGTATCGGCTAAGCTATAGTTACAATTTGCATTGGAAAGCAAGTTTATAAGGAGACACAGATGGCAGAATTATCTGTTGCCATTTTGGGATTAGACAGATTGGGCGTGTCTATTGCGATGCGCTTGAAGAATTATATGGAAAAAGGCGGTCAACACACTTTTACTATTGTCGGCTATGACAACCGCGACGATTATGAAAAGCCCGCCCGCAAACACAAAGTTATTGACAAAGTCGAACGCAAACCCTTTGATGCTGTACGCGATGCTGACCTTGTTGTCATGAACCTGCCGTATGAAGATGTAAAAGTCGGTTATGAAGTATTAGCTGATGATTTGCGTGACGGTGTTGTCATTCTGGATACATCGGTTATCAAACAACCCTCTTTTGATTGGGCAAAGAAATACCTGACTGAAGAACATCATGTGATTGGCTTTACCCCGGTCGTCAACGCTAACTACATGCTTGACCCTGACATCAGTCCGGAACATGCTAGCGATGATTACTTCCATGACACCACCATTTATCTGACACCCTCAGTATCGAGCATCAAAGAAGCGATTGACCTCGCCGTCAACTTCTCGATTATCCTCGGGGGTACACCACACTTCCTTGACCCGGCAGAACACGATAGCCTGACGACGCTCACAGAGCAATTCCCGCAACTGTTGAGCATCATCATGTATTACAACGCCATGAGACACAACGCATGGCAGGATGTGCAACGTGTGACCAATCCACCGTTTAATGTGCTGACCCGCTATTTGCTCACCCATCACCCTGATGCCCTCCGTGACGGATGGATGAACAATACTGATAATCTCACCCGTGCGCTAGATGAGCTTTTGGTAACGGTGCAAGAAGTCCGTGACCGCATCGCTGAACAAGACGAAGCAGGTATTGAAGCGTTCTTGATTTCGGCATCCGATGATTATCAGGTATGGATTAACAAGCGTCACAATGGCAATTGGGAGGACAAGCCCGATACGAACCTAAAGATTGAAAACACAATTGCAGGCAACCTCTTCGGCGGTGCAATCAGCAAGCGACTCTTCGGCAACAAAGACGATAAGAATTAGAACACATTAAAGTGGGGATGATTAAATCCATTCCCACTTTAGACAAACATCAAACATAGTCTCCACAATACTGTCAGCTATCTCAGCATTTATTATTACTTCCGATAATTCCGCAAAGTAGACCTGCATGTAGATAAGAAATGTTTCTGTAGAATTTGATTTCTGTTCATCCAATGACTTGATTAACAGATACCATATATGTCGTTTCATTTCGATAGAAACAGAGTCTATCATTGCGAGGCGATTTAATATCGTCAGTTGCCGTGCAAGATTTCGGTCAGGTTTGTCAATTATATCAGCACGGATGACATCTGTAGCCTGTGTCAACAAAGGCTCATCAAGATGAGGAGCAAGTAGAGATAGTACACCTGCGCGCACATAATCATCGTCTATACCAAAACGTATTGCACGCTCAATGTAGTTTTGATAGGCGGTGACCTTCATTTCTTCATCAAGTCGTGGGCTAATTGTTCGAATCAAATAGCCGGTATGTGGTATATCAACCATATTTTCGGCATAATGCAAAATGGCTTTAATCTGCTTTGGTGAAAAATATGGAACAGCTTGTTCCAGCAAATCATAGCTATATGGTGACTTGAACTCTTTCTCACGGAGTGCTTGATAGATTTTATCAACAGCTTCTTGTTTCTGTTCAGATGTTAATCGTTCTAACAACGCGAGTAAACAATGTGCGAGCGGTAGCTTGTAGACAATATTTCGCACATAATCATATGCTCTAGACACATCTTCATCAGACAAGAAAGGCAGTATATTTGCAAAGCTGTGCAGTTCCCATTCACTCACATGTCGATTTCTGGCAACCAAGTCTTGACGTTTATTTTCATCAGTTACTTGCTCTAATCCCTCTTGCGGAATTGAACCCCACACTCGTGCGTCTAGAACAATTTTAGCGACACCAGACCGTAGTTCTGGATGAAAAAGATGACAGAGAGATGTTAAGTCACTTAGCCATTTTGAATTAAAATGCCAACTAATGCCAAGGATTTCCTGAATTAAGTGTTCATGTTGTGCTTTGGTAAGCCTTGGAAGTATCGGTGCTAGACGGTCACGTTTTGATATACCTAAGGGGAAAGCAAGTATTGCTCGATAGACTTCTTCGATTTCATCATCAGGTAAATAAGTGGCATACTCTTGTGAATAAATTCCACCCTTTCTGTTGTTTTCGAGCCAACAAGCAAAGTCTGATTGACTTGACGCTGAATTCATTGAAAGCATACATCCTACAAACTCGCTTATACTGTTTCTTCCAATGACGTTTAATATTAATGCTATCGCCCGTTGCAAATGCTCAGACACAAGTATAGGAAGCAAATTATGGAGTTGGTAGGAGGAATTTTTTTGTTCAAGCTCAAACTCAGCCCGCTCAAATGCAGCTACCAAAACACGTTCTTGATCCGTAGTTGACAAGTGTGGATACAAATCAATTACAATTGTGGAAAGATGTTCCCCTGTAAGTTGCGGAAGTTCCAGCACTCTTTGGATGACATATTCTTGTTTCTCCTCATCAAGATATTTATATAACTTAGTTAGTTGGGTAACTGGTAGAAATCCACGTTGTATTGTTGTCGCAACTTTGAATATGTGTTCAACAAATTCCTTACGCCATTCATCATGCACATATTGTAAGTAAAGAATCCAAGACGACACTCGATATAAATTACCATTATCTTGCATTTTCGACGTTCTGCGGATTCCTGTATCAATCATTTTGTCACGATTCTCATCATCCAAAAATGGAATTAATTTCGCTATGCCCTGAATTTTGTCAATTTCTCTTGAACCGCCATCTAGCAGTTGTTGCAATGATTTCTCTGCAATTTGGTGCTGTTGCTCTGACTCCAACCGTCCCAATAAATGTGCCAAAATGTGCGGTGTATATCCCTCCCATATCGACTCTGTAAGTACTAGGTGTATAAGTTCATCTACTTGTTCCTGTGTGAAGTATGGAGATGCTTGTTTAACGACATTTGGATCAAATCCCGCCTTACCCCATCCGTAACCCAACCAATGTTTCAAGTCAAACGATAAGGCTTCTATCTGCTGTTCACGACTAAAATGAGGCAACATAGGCAGCAAATCTTGCATAAAGCCGTAAATAGTCGCGGAGGGAGGCCACCATGGAACATCTTCTTCAAACCAGTGGTCACGACGATAGACAACTCGCTCATATGCTTCTTCAACAAATTTATCCGCTATATAGCGTGGCAATTTACCTGACTCAAGCAATAAAGCATACAATTCCAGTGATTGTGATTTTTCCGCCAAATAGATTGCGCGTTCAACTGACCATAATCCATGTTTGACAGCTTGACTAATCAGCATAGGGGGCAAATGTTCAATGATACTGTTAAACCGACTTTCAACTAAGGCATAGCGAAATAAATTTACAAATGCGTTAGGCGATTCTCCCGAATCAACCTGTTGTCGAAACTCATCTATTTTGCTATCCCATGCAATTTGCAAATCAGAGAGATAAGGTTCATACGCAAAATCACTCTGCCTCAATCGTGCCTGTAACCAGCTGTCAGTCTCGAATAATGCCTTCAGCTCATCCTCTTTGTCCACGTTAACAAGCAGGTTGACCAGATTATCATAGATATATCCATCATCTGGTAAGGTGTGCCATCCATCGGTTTTAAGTTGTGTGCGATATTCGGATAGGGATTTACTGGGCATAGCATCACTTCCACATTATTTATCAGCAATTGTTAGTTTGCTTTATTATTATCAGAAGAACATAGGACTATTCATAACACAGTCGAACCCACCTCTTCAGCAACAAAGACGACAAGAATTAAGCCCGACATAACAAGCCATCTATCGACTTGATGGGTGGCTTCCGCGAGTTGTTCACATTGACAATATAAACGTTGGGAAAGCGTCAGGTTTACAAAAAGAGTAGGCTTCGCTTGTCAGAATCTGCTAATAAATAGAGCCAATTCGGATTTTCTCATACAAATCGTTTGACCCATTCCGACAAATCGTTTAAAGTTGATACAATAGTTATTTTCCTAAATCTTAGGTAAAAAATCCCAATCGTTATTGTAAGTTGAGGAGGCTTCCTAACATGAAACACACAAGTCGCATTGCATTCCGCCTTCTCGTCGTGATGGCATTACTACTGACCTCAGTTGTTGCATTCGCACAGGATGTCGAAACTGAAGACACCAACACGGCGATTCCTTTCATCGGTATCCGTTTCTTTGAAGCAGATGATGGTGTATTGGTCACAGGCATTATCAGCAATACCCCCGCTACGAACGTCAACATCGAAGCTGGTGATATTGTCACTGCTGTGGATGGCGAACCCGTAGACGCGATCACTGTCCAAGAAACTGTCTGGAACTATACCGTTGATGACACAGTTACACTCAGTGTTGACCGTGATGGTGACACCTTTGAAACTGATGTTACCTTGATGGAACGTCCTGAGAATCTGTTTAACAACCCCATGTATCGGATTCCTTTCGACCTCTCCACCATTGGTCTGATTACAACCGAATTTGATGACCAAGTCATGGTTGTTGGTACAGTCGTAGACTCACAGGCAGAAGAAGTTGGCTTTGAAGTGAATGACATCATCACCCGTGTTGATGGTATGTCCGTTGATTCAGTCGGTGAAGCTGCTGTCGCAATGTCCGACCTCGACTATGGTGACGAACTCCAACTTTACGTCAACCGTGGTGACCAACGTCTGATTATCCGTATCATTATCCGTGATAGTCGTTCAGAAAATGGTAAACTTGACATCACCAGCACCTACGAAACTGACGCAATTACACTCGGTTATGGTGAAGGTATGATTCAAATTCTGGAACTTGCTGACACCCATCCATTTGCTGATGCTGGCTTGCAAGTTAATGACATCATCAGTGCAGTCAATGGTGAAACAGTTGCTGCAATGAACAACCTATTCGGCAGTGATTCCATCGACCTGACCATTGAACGTGGTGACAGCGTACTCTTCTACAGCGTACCCAATACAATCGCACCACTCTTGATGTTCGGTAACGATGCACCACAAACTCAAGAAGCTGGCGAATGGCTCGGTCTGCACGAAAAACAAGTCACCCTCGGTGTCCGTTATCTGCAACTTGAACCCAACAGCCCATACTTCGATGGCTCATCCGTAACCAACGGTGCATACATCGTCGAAACCATTGCAGGACTCCCTGCAGCACAGGCGGGTGTACAAGTTGGTGATATCATCATCTCCGTTGATCAGGTTAACACCACCATGGAACTTGACCTCCGCAACGTGATTTACATGCACCAACCCGGTCAGAAAGTTGTACTCGAAGTCTTGCGTAACGGCGAAATCATTGAACTCGAAGTTACCCTGCGTGTTGCAACTTCCTAAGTCACCGTAACATCAAACACAACAAAGCCCCTGTCAACTGACGGGGGTTTTTGATTTTTTGTGGTTAGTTGCTGAAAAATGTCCAGCCAAGATGCTTTGATTTTCATTCCACCATCAAGTTCCAACACATCACCCATCACTCCCCTGAGTTTACACAGATTTTACATTTAACGAACACGGCATAAGTAAGCAGGTTGCACACTGTGGGCATATGAAAAAGATAAGGAGCAACCTATGACACATCGTATGCTACTGATGTTGGGTCTGGTTATCGCGCTGACGAGCCTCGCAAGTGTCTCATTAGCACAAGATAATGTGACCCGCATCACCCTTTCAGTAACCGATAATATTGAAGAAACCTTACTCAACAACGATATTTTAGAGCAGTTTTATGCCCAATATCCCAACGTCGAGGTTGTCATTGAAGCAACAGGTGGCGGACGCTTTGGGCGTGGCGGTGGTGGGGTATCGCTTGAGGATGTCGAAGAAACCATGCAATATGCAGATGTAGCACTCGTCACCTCATCCGAACTCAGCATCCAATCCACTCGCGCAGACCTGTTCCTCGATTTGACTCCGCTTGCCAGTGCTGACCCGACTTTGTTCACCGATGATTATTATTTCTCTGTGTGGCAGTCGTACCAATGGGATAACGGCATCTGGGCATTACCCGTCTCCGTTGATCCAATTGTAATGATGTATTCACCGGAAGACTTTGACACACTTGGCTTGGCATATCCAGCTGAGTGGTGGACAATTGCAGACCTCGCTGACACCGTGCGTCAATTGGCGCAATACGAAGATGATGGAACACTCACGGAAACCCCTCTGGTAGACCTCGGCGGATATGTCCCACAGATTATGATTTCGACAATGGGCGACAATGTGATTGATGAGACTGTCTTACCCATCACACCTGATTTCAGCAACCCACAGTTGGCAGACTTGATGACCCAGTGGTCAGAGCTACAAACAGAGGGCTTGGTTGGTGCATTTGGCGGTAGTGGATTAGATGCGCCGATTATCTTTGGCCCGAGTGTGATTGCAACCCGTGCCCGTTTTGCAGGTGACCGTGAATTTGTGGCGTTACCCGGTGGACGCAGTGCATTAGATGTGCAGGCTTTCGCGGTTAGTTCTGGTACACAACATCCTGACATTGCTTATGAACTGGCTAAATTCCTGACCCAATCCCCCGAAATCGCCAATGCAACCAATAGCACCCTGCCCGCCCGTCGCAGTTTAGCGGGTATCAGCACTGATGATGGCAATGGTGGCGGTGGTCGAGGTGGTACAACAGTCACCGACCCCAACTTGCTTGCGATTCTACAACCAGCGTTAGACAGTGGGATAGCCATCTCAGAAGTTCAATTCGCAGAATACATCGACACGGCATTAAGCTTGATGCTGTCCGATGGCATTGATGCAACAACTGCTCTCCAAGAAGTCGAATTTACTGCACTAGATGACCTCGCATCTGCCGACACAATGGCAAGCAATCGCACATGGGTAGTTGAAGCACCTGTATTGCAGACACTTGCACCAGACGAAATTGCCCTAAATTTTGGGATTAACAGTAATCAAGGGGGACAGAATGCACTAGACGCATGGGACGCTGTAATCAACGATTTTGTCTCATTTGACCCACAGATTGGGCAGGTCAACGTGGAAAATGCGCGCGGAAGGGGTGTCGATGTCACCACAATGGCAGAAACCTATGATTGTTTCTATATGGATTCCAATGCGGTGCAGGGTGCAGACTTGAGTTTACTTGTTAGCATTGACCCGCTGATTTTCAGTGACCCATTGTTTGAACAGTTTGACTTTGTGGGTGACATTCTGCCACAGGTACAAAGCAACGACCAAACATGGGCATACCCGTTGAATATTCAGCCAGAGGTGATGCTATACAACCAAGCTGATTTTGACTTTGCGGGTGCGTTTTATCCGTATGTCGGTTGGAATGTGACCGACTTTGAAAATGCCCTGCGCGACCTCAAGCTTGACCCCGAAGACCCTGCCCCATTCATCCCTGTCAACATCGGCGGGACATATATGCAGTTATTGTTGGCAGCTTATGGCGGTGTTGCACTAGATTATTCAACTGACCCCGTCACGATTAACTATACAGACGAAGCCACCCTCAATGCGGCACAACAGGTGCTTGACCTCGCTAAAGCAGGATTTATCGAATACGAAGGGCTAGCAGGTGTGGGCGGTAACAATCGCTTCCGTGCGCTTAATGACGAGACCGATGCTGACCTCTACAATCAGTTGATTAACTCCTTCTTGATTGACCAAGTAAACGACAGTGACTATGACCTAACAACCTATCCAACTGGCTCACAAAATGTCGCTGTTGCCTATGACATCGGTACGGCTTATATCAGCGCAAATACAGCTCATGTCGATGCCTGCTACCGTCTGATTCAGCATATCGCGGACAACACACCAACCCTATTCCCGCAAATGCCAGCGCGTCGCAGTCAACTAACATCACAGGCACTGGCTACTGCACAAGGACAGTCGGCTGTTGATTTCTACACACAGATGGACTTCCTTATGAGCCAACCTGACATCTTACTGATTCCGACCTCATTCGCAGGTGGTATTGAATCAGCTGGCGACTTTGTAACAGTGAATTGGTTGTATGAGGCGTTTGATGCTTATGTGCTGGAAGATGCCGATTTAGCGACAGAGCTAGAAGAAGCCCAATTGATGGCGACCGGATTCCAAGAATGTGCTATTGGACTCCCACCATACGACCCAACAGTAGACAGCCCACAAGAATACTTCGGGCAATTGACAACTTGTGCCACACAGGTTGACCCTGAACTATCGTTGTTTGGTGGGTAGCCTGAAACAAAAAGGGGGTTGCCAGAATGACACGCCCCAATCCATTTGCATAGATTTTCAAAAGGGCGAACAAGTTTCGCCCTTACGATTTACTATCGTGCGTATTCGACGCGACGGGTTTCCCGAATCACATGGACTTTGATTTGACCGGGGTACTGCATATCTTCCTCAATGCGTTTGGCGATGTCTCGTGCCAACTGAATCGCAGAGTAATCATCAACAACTTCAGGGCGGACGATGATACGAACTTCACGCCCTGCTTGTAGAGCATAACTCTGCTCGACACCCTCAAAACTGGTCGCAATTTCTTCCAGTTGTTTCACACGGCGGATGTAAGAATCGAGGCTTTCACGACGTGCCCCCGGACGTGCACCAGAAATCGCATCGGCAGCTTCGACAATGTAGGCTTCAACACATTCTTTTTCAACTTCGTGGTGATGGGCAGCCACACAGTTAACCACATCTTTATTTGTGCCATACCGTTTGATGAAGTCAGCACCGATAAGTGCGTGTGTTCCTTCCACATTATGGTCAATCGCTTTACCGATGTCATGGAGCAGACCACCAGCTTTGGCAATATCGACATTTGCACCGAGTTCCATCGCAATCATACCTGCAATGTGTGCTGTCTCAATCGCATGGGCATGTTGATTCTGCCCATAACTACTGCGGAATTTAAGCTGACCCAGCAACTTAATCACCTCAACGTTGAGACCGTGTACGCCTGTTTCATAGGCAGCACGTTCACCTTCTTCACGCACAATTTGGTCAACTTCTGCCCGTGTATCTTCGACCAATTTTTCGATACGTGCGGGATGAATCCGCCCATCAGTGACAAGCTTCGCCATCGTGCGTTTTGCCACTTCACGACGAACGGGGTCAAAACTGCTGATAGTAATCGCTTCGGGTGTATCATCAACGACCACATCAACACCTGTCGCCAATTCAAACGAGCGGATATTACGTCCGTTACGCCCGATGATACGCCCTTTCATATCGTCGCTTGGTAGAGGCACAATACTGACCGACACTTCGCTGACCTGTTCTGATGCCAGACGTTGAATCGCCATCGCAATCAAACTACGGGCACGATGGTCAGCAGTCTCGCGGGCTTCCGCTTCTACCTGACGGATGATACGTGCCATATCGTTACGGGCATCCAACTCAATCGAGTCCAGCAATTCTTGACGAGCTTCGTCAATTGTCATCTGTGCGATAACTTGGAGTTTCTCGATTTTTTCTTCTTCAGCTTTATTGAGTTCGTTTTCTTTCTTATCCAGTCGGCTCTGACGTTTGTTCTGGTTTTGCTCACGCTGTTCCAGACGTTCCAGACGCTTGTCCAATTCATTACGGCGACGTTGGATACGTTCGTCCTCGTCATCCATTTCTCGACGGCGACGGGTGATTTTTGCATCCGCTTCTTCCAACCGTGATTGTGCTTCCCGTTCAGCATCGGCAACTGCTGTTTTCGCCTCAGATTCACTCTTATCGAGAATGGCTTTGGCTTCATTCGATGCTTTGACGATAGCACTTTGTCCCTCTTGTTGCTGTTTTTCCAGCAAGGATTTTCGTCCCCACCAGACCCCTGCACCACCACCAATTACCGCAGTGATGATTGCCAGTATAATTCCTTCAATTCCCATAGTCGCTCGACGGTATCCATTGGATACATTCGCCTTAGCTCCTTTCCGTTTACCTATTTTTGGATAATATCACCGATAGTTATCCTCATCGTCATAGGCAAAGTAGTCAGGGTCTTCCGTCTCAAGTTCTTCCATCAACTGGTGTATCACATCGTTAATGACACCAAAATGAAAGCCCCGTCGTTGCAGTCTTCCGCTCAGTTTCTTCTTAAATTCTGCACGGGTTTTCCCTTGGAAACGCCACTTCCGTTTTTCAATTGCACGATATGCCGTTTCATGCACATCTACAATTTCGTCGAGTAACGGGGCAAGGATTTTGTCCTCAATCCCTTTCTGACGCAATTCGTAGCGTAGGGCACGGGGTGACATAGGTTTAAAGTTATCCCGATTTTCAATCCAAAAGCGGGCAAACGCCTCATCATCCAGATAGCCCAAGCGCAGTAAGCGTTCGATGGCAATCTCAATTACGGATTCTGGCACTTCCTTTTTGACAAGATTTTGGCGGACTTCTTGTGTGCTACGGGGGCGATACGACAGATAATCAAGCGCACGGTCAACTGCTTTTTGGATGGCATCTTCATGTGCCAACGCATCAATATCCACTTGTGTCAATGTCTGTCCCTTACGGAGTTTTGCAGCTTCCATAATCGGTAGACCGAATGCAAACTCATCGTCGAGATACACATTGACGCGCTCTTTATTGCGCTTTTGAACCTCTAAAGCAGTAACAACTGGCATCTTGATTTCCAACGTAAAAACCATAGTTTCACACGATACTACGGTCTGTGGCAAATCACCTGTGTTTTTGTAAGCCTAGCAACCTCACACTCAGTTGGTGAAGTTGATGATATTCTTTAGAATGATTTAGACAATACGTTACACGTATATAACTGACGAACAATGGATTACTAAATTTTGTATTCGTTTTATCCGCCATGATGACGGGTTCGTTATTGTAATTTACCAGTGACCATAACAGATACATCCTTATGATAAACGATAGCATGGTTGTTGTATCTGTTTGTTTTATCCACCGTTTTCTTGTCTGACTACTCTTCCAATACTTATGAGATAGTGGTCGGTGGTCTTGAATTTGACTTTGTATTGAGATGGGTATTTTGGTTTGCTCACTACCCATCTATTATTTAATTATACAGAAAAAACAGATTAAGCAAGTCTCGCGTTGTAGAATGGGATGCAAGTCGTTACAATAAACATTAGCTCATCCAAGTCATACTCTACATTTGCCCAATTTGGCAAATTCCAACATTGATTTTTCTTTATCAACTCTAGTCACTATATCAAGCCTATGGCAAGACAATATCGAGGAATCCTCGTAACAGGCGGGGGCACATTTTTAGGGGATAACATCGCATCGGCTCTCCTTGCGGAAGGTGCTGAGGTGACCCTTTTGGTACGCCCCGGCACAGAAGACCGCCTCGGACCATTGGCACATCGTACCCGCTGGCATACCGCTGATGTATGGGATACAGCTAGCTTACGTGGTCGTGCACGCAATCATGCTGTCGTGATTCATACCGTCGGAAGTATGAACGCCGACCCAACCAAAGGGCTATCCCATCATCGCCTCAATTTTTTGTCAGCACGGAATGTCGCCAATATGTGCGTGAGTGATGGTGTCCCACGTATGGTTCTGATGAGTAGTGTGTCCACCCCATGGGTCAGCCGGAGTTATATCAAATCCAAGCGCGAAGCCGAAACCTATCTCAAGCGGATTGGCTTGCAGTCAAGCATTATCCGCGCACCGATTGTCTATATACGGGGTCGTCCGCGTCCGTTCTTCTATCAACTCATGACCTTACTCGGTAGTGTACCGCCCATTTCATGGTTTCTATTTGGACGAGTTGCCCCGATGCCGATTGATATGTTAGCGCGCGGTGTCGCACGGATTGCACTCGAAACTGAGCCAGATAAATCTATCTACTATGCGCGTGATTTGCGGAAGCGTGTTAAACGCAGTGACATTCGTCAATCATCGGATACCATCGAACACTATCTGCCACAAGAGCAAACTCAGGTCAATGCGTTCCAGCTATTGGACGAGGATTTGCCCTTTGGTTGGTCGCCAACAGATAAAGATAAGTGAGTGTTAAATTCGCTTAAAATTTCGCCTGACTTAGCCTTGAAAACAAGTTGGACATAGGTATAATACTTTCTCGCTAGGCGACGTGGCCAAGTGGTAAGGCAGAGGTTTGCAAAACCTTTATTCGTGGGTTCGAATCCCACCGTCGCCTCAAAGGACATCAACATTTGGTGTCCTTTTTTTATTATAAAACTAAGATGTACAAGCTTAGGTAGTAAGCTGAAAGCTATCAATATCCCAGTTCATTGCCTTTGCATAAATCAGGTAACTACTCTCCAAGAAGTTTATAATCATCTCCGCTGGGTCATTACTTTGACGGATAGTATCATACTTGAGCAATGCCATCCCACCAGCTTGATTCCATTCTGCACTCTCAGGTTGGAGCGTTTTAGTATAAACACTGTCTACAGCTGGGAATCCATACGCATAAAAAGCAGGTTCTTGCAGGTTATCATCACCAAACCAGAAGCCAAAGCTAATGACTTCATGTGAATATGCTTCACGTTCAACCTGACTAACATCAGGACGCGGGGGGGCTTCCTCACCAGAAAAACGGGTCAGAGCTAGATCAAAGTGATGCCAGAATAAATGTACCGATGTACTCTTACCACTAAAGCGACCCCGAAACTCCTGAAACACATTGTTTACACTGACAAGAATCTGCCACATCGTCTCGATATGATTCCGCTCATAGCTATCATATTCATGTCCATCTTTAAAATGCTCAATCAAGATATTCGGCATATCGTAAGGTTTTGCCTGAATCGACACATCAATGTCCATCTGATGAAAGGCTTCCATTAAGCGGTCATAAAACTGTGCTAGTGAGAATTGATCTAAGTGAATCAACACCGCATCTCCTCGACTCGACTTAATCTCCAAAGCGTGACGCAAAAAATTGAATTCCATTTCAAATATCCCGTTTTCATACGGTATAGGTCCTGTGGTCAGCCCATTCACGGACACATAAAATGGGACATGCCACCAGTGGTTTATTCGTGGATGTATACGCAACCGAATTTTACCAACCACTTGTAAAAATAAGTGCATGGTATCTTTGGTATCTTTCCAGTCTTGTAATTTTAACTGTGGAAATGGGTCAGGCGATTTCATCAGTCAGTCTCCTCGGATTGAGCAATAACACCAGCATAATTGTAGACAGTATGCTATATTCATCAGAGATGCACAATGAAATTTGATTAGAGTCTATATAAACAATTGTAGCTATGGAAACACAAAGCTCTACGGTGCAGAAGCCAAGTGTATGATTTATGTGAAGTGATTTATTATGACTAATCAGAAAAAACCAAATGCAAAAACACAAAAGCTTGATCCGTCTCAAATCATTTATGATAAAACGCCCAAGCCTCTGACCAATTACACGTTGTCAGCCGTTTGCCCTGCTTGTAACAGCGATACGTACAAACTCGCTTGTAAGGTACGCTGTCCGAAGTGTGGGTTTATGTGGGATTGCAGTGAACTCTAGGTCATCCCCGGCACACGCACTGTGACTTTTGTGCCTACGCCGTGTGTGCTTTCAAATTCATAAGTCGCGCCGATTGCATCGAGCAAACCATACGCCACCGGAATACCCAGACCACTACCCTTAAATTCGCGCACATGGTCATCATCAGAGCGGAAGTAGATTTCACCAAGTTTGGCTTTATCTTCGTCAGTCATGCCAATGCCGTTATCTTCAATTTCAATCACCAATGTTGAACCATCTGCCCGCCCGCGTATCGTCACAGTGCCGTCGTCGTTGGTATAGCGCAAGGCATTTTCAACAAAGCGTTCCAGTGCAGCCACCAGCATTTCACTATCAATATTTAGCAGAGGCAATCCATCGGCAATATCAAACACCAATTCTTTACCATGTTCGTCTGCCATCTTCTGCATATCTTTTTCGAGACGCATCGAGATATTCTTGAACATATCCATCTTGGCATTTAATTGGAGCACATCTTTACGAATCTTATTGATGAAACTCACATCTTTGAGCAAGCTTTCCATACGACGGCTATTGGTCTTAATCACATCGAGGAACTGTTTCTGCATATCGTTGAGTTCACCCATTTGCCCCAACATATCGGAATAGCCACGGATGCTAGTCATTGGTGTGCGGAGTTCATGGACAGCATGACCGACGAAATAGGCTTCTTCTTCCATGTAGCCTTCCATATCTTCGGGGATGGCTTTCTTTAATTCTTCCTCATGTTCGGCTTCGACCGCATCGACTGCCGCAATAATTTCTTCTACTTGCCCCGGTAACCGGATGGGGATGATATTGCCGGAGTTGGCATTATCAAGCAGTTCACCTAATTTTGCACGCAAATCTTGCAGGGCAGTTGATGTCATGTTGTCGTTGCTCCTATTTGTGAAAAATCTCTAAGTCACACAGAATGGACTGATAATATATTCTATTCGTCGTCATGCACTGCGACACTAAAGGAAAAATTACTTCCTTTGCCGACGACACTCTTGATTGCAATTTGGCTTCCCATTTGTTCTACAAGGCTACGGGTAATCGAAAAACCGAGTCCTGTACCGGGTTGTGAACGGGTATAGCTGTCTTCCGCCCGCCAGAATTTTGTACCAATTTGACGAATGGCTTCCTCGCTCAAACCAATACCTGTGTCGCGTACACTAAATTCAACACGGTCATTAATCTGTCGCACCTTGAGCATAATCTTGCCACCGTTGGGCGTATACTTGTAGGCATTGCTGACGAGGTTAGTCAGGACTTGTACCAGACGATAGTAATCTGTTTTCATGTCTGGCAATTCACCATCAACCGATTCGACATAAATATGTTCGCGGGAATCCATCTCTGGGGCGACGCTATCATGCACCGCTTCGACGACACTGGCAACGGTGACACGCATCTCATCCATGAAGAAGTGTCCGGTCTCGATACGGGCAATATCTGCCAAATCGGATACCAGCATCTCCATCCGTTTGACCGTACCACGAATGCGCTTGAGGAAATCTTCCTGTCGTCCGACTAAGTTCTCTGGTGTCATCAACATCAGGTCAGCATATCCGGCAATACTCGTCATCGGTGCTTTGAGGTCATGGGCGACAATGCCGACAAATTCACTCTTCGCACGGTCAGCTTCTTGGACTGCGGCATACAAGCGTGAGTTTTCGATGGCAACAGCGGCGCGAGTCACGATACGTTCAACCAAGTCTTTTTGGTCATCGGTGAACGAATTACCATCATCACGCTTAACCAGTGTTACACCAATCACGCGGTCTTCACCGAGTCGAATCGGCACAGCCAAAACTGTCTCCACACCATATTGTCCAGCATCAAATACAATCGACTTGCGGTCATCAACCACGTCCCACAATTGCGGATACACAGCGTCTAGGTTGACATGTTCTTCAATGTCGGTGTCATCTTGAAATTGCTGTATGCCAACTATATGTCTTTCGTCACCGTCCGTCTCAATAAATCCGATATGCCCGGTCTTTGCCTCACCGATACGACATGCCCACTCGAGCGTCACTTGCATCGTGCGGTCAGCATCTAAGGATTCGCTGAGTTGCATATCAATCCGGCGCAACTGTTGCAAGACTTCGACCCGATGTGAAAGTTCTTGGTCTGTCTCGGAAAATAGAATCGCGTTATCAATGGCAACGGCTGCCTGACCAGATAGAGCTTCTAATGTATTCAGGTCGGTTTCTTCAAATAGTCCAGCGAAGGCACGGCTATCCACATATGCCACACCAATAACGTTATTTCGGGCAAATAGTGGGGTCGCCATGATACTACGTAGCGACTGCGACACGATGCTCATCTGTCCGGCAAAGCGTGGGTCTTCTGATGCGTTGGTGGTCATAACAGACTTGCCCGTATCCAACACCTCGTTGGCAATTGTCCGGCTGAACTTGAACTCCTCAGTGCTGAGTGTCTCTTGGTCAAAGTTCCGCGCCACCATGACCTGCAAACCACCGTCATCATCACGCAACATCAAAAAGCCACGTTCCGCACCTGTCAATTGAATGACCGCATCCATCACTTGGTCAAGCACCGTCTGCAAGTCAAGCGACGTTCCCAGTACACGGCTGACATTATAGAGTGCCTCAAAGCGTCCCGATGCTTTCTGTGCCTCATGCTCAGACGCAAACGCATCCATAATCGTGCCAATCTTATCCAGTTGGCGCAGGACAAAGTCTTTATCAATATGCCCTGTCTTAATCTGACTCTTTATCAGATTGATGGTGTGTTGGGTATTATTAATGGTTTGCGTCGTTAATTTGTCGGTCATACAACTTTACTCGCTGTCTTTCGGTTTAACCGTCTGTTGATAATAATCACAGTGTTCTGTCAGGGGGCATCGCTCACAGGCAGGATTGCGCGCGTGACAGGTATCGCGTCCATGTTGAATCAGATGAATATGGAACTGATAATAATCTTCCGGCGGAACAATAGCTTCCATCATCGGGTGCGCTGTATTCGCTGTTGTCTTATCGGGAATGAATCCAATGCGTCGGCTGGTACGGTGGACATGGGTATCTACTGGAAATGCCGGACGACCATAGGCAAAGCACAACACAATCGCTGCTGTTTTCGGTCCGATGCCTTTGATAGAGACGAGCCAGTCCTTCGCTTCTTCAATTGGAATGTCGTTGAGGAAGTCTACATTATAATCGCCAACACGCTCATAGATTTTCCCAAGCGCATTCTGGATATTGGGACCTTTTTGATTAGCGAGTCCAGCTGGACGGATTGCGTCAATGACATCATCAGGGTCAGCAAAGCGCACATCTTCCCATGTGTCAAAGCGGTCTTTCAGCGCATTGAATCCTCTATCACGGTTGGTGTCGTTGGTATTCTGGCTGAGGATACAGCTGATAAGCTCATCCATGCCATCTTGACCACGCGACCAATCCAGCACCCCATAGACATCACTCAAAATTGCTGAAACAGGAATGTATTTCGCTTGACTGCGTTCAAAGTTATCAAATTTGTCTTGAATATTATTTTTCTTAGCCATACCTCAATTGTACCGTCTAACCTAGCCATCGCAACTAGAAATCTAATTCAAGTTCTCAATGGTTAGGTTAGGATGGGTTTGGCTAACTGAGAGGCGTGTTAAGCTGTTTCCGGTTCGTTCTTAGTTTTTTCCACTGTATCATTCGGCAAATAGAAGAATGTGACAAAGGCAATCAGTGCAAAGACAACCGCTGATGCTGCGAACGTACCACGCATTCCGAACCATATCGCAATCGACGCACCAAATAAAGGCGCAACAGCTCGTGCACCTGCCACAACCGAATTATCTAAGCCATAGACTGCGCCAGCTTCACCTTTTTCGGTATAGCGTGCCAACAACGCACTCGGTGCCGCAACAAGTCCACCTGCTGCGATACCCGCAAGCCCTTGTAAAATCAACAATTGCCAGACATCGCCTACAAATACCTGTGGCACATAGAGGATTGCAGCCGCTACGGATGACCAGAATAGAATCGTTTTATGGCTTATCTTATCGCCGAGGTTACCGAGATAGACTGCACCAAATGTCGATGTCGCCGAAGAAACTGCTAACACTAGTCCTGCATATGTGTTGCTGGCAGTGGCATCTTCCGCAATCAAAGAGACAACAAAAAGAGGCGCAATCGGGATAATAATCGTCCGTGCCAACCCCGTTAGGAAGCGCATAAAGTAAACCATACTCACGCCAGATGTTCCTAGAATATGCTTCCATTCACCAAAAATCGCTGATGGGCTAATCTTCACTGGATTCTTTGGGGGTGTGAAGTTTTCATCAATGCCGAAAGTAATCGTTAAACCTGCGATAAACAGTAAGCTAGCTGTGATGAGGAAGGGAATGCTATAGCCAAACATATCCGCCAAGACACCACCAATCAAGGGACCAATTGCAACACCCGCCCACAAACCGACCTGCAACGTGCCCATCGCAAACCCGATCCGCTTCTTAGGGGTTGCCGCCGCTACCAGCGCATTATTCGCCGAGACTGTCCCTGTAATTACACCTTGAATACCACGCAACAAAATAAGCTGTTCTGCTGAGGTTACAAATGCCATCATTGCCAGAATGACCGACCCACCCAACATCGCCCTAAGTACCATCTTCTTCCGCCCAAAACGGTCTGCCACAATCCCCCAAATGGGTGCAGCAATCATCATGGTGAAGCCCTGTACCGCAATGACCATACCCGCGAGGAACTCAATACTCAGCCCCATCGTGCTACCGAGGTTTTCGATATACAGTGGCAAAAATGGAAAAATCATCGAGAAACCAACAGCCGAAAACAATTGGGACATGAACACAATGCCCAACGTAACTTTCCAACTGCGTGATTTTGACGATGAACGGGAAATAGATGTGATGTTGGTTAAGGCATTTGCCATAACAGATTTACCTAACGATTCTTTCTGATGGATAAATAGCATAACACGCTTAAAAATAATTTTTCAACGCTGAATCGTTAATATTTTGGGGAAACTACAAACTTTAACATGATAATAATGTTTAACTGATAAGCAATAGGTGTTGCCTGTATTGATTGTCTGAAATCCCTAATCACCACCTGCTAGACGCGGTGACAACGTAGAATCTAACCGTTTTGGTTTGGGTAAAAATTGGGTCGCAATCATCAGCATGATGCCATAGTAAACCGCCGCAGCGATAAATGCTGACCGCAAACCGAAAATCGACGCAATCATTGAGCCAGTCAATGGTGCAAGTCCATTGGAAAATGACGAAATCGACGCATCCAATCCATAGACCGAGCCTTCATCACCCATGTCCGTGAAGTTGGCTAACATCGCTGCCGGAGATGCCATGACACCGCCTGCCATAAAGCCAGACAGTCCCTGTAAAAATAATAGTTGATAGATGTCAGACACAAACGCCTGCGGGATATAACAAATCACCGCGCCTAATGACGCACCAATCAGCACAACACGATAGCCATATTTATCACCCAATGACCCTAATGTGACCGAGCCGATTGTCACAGTCACAGACGAGACTGCCATCACGAGACCTGCATAACTACTACTGCCAGAGGCGGCTGCATCCGGTAATAGAACGAAGACAAACAAGGGCGCAATCGGGACGATCGTGCGCTGTGCAAAGCCGTTGAGAAAACGAAGCGAGTAGACTGTTTTCACACCATCGAGTCGTAAAATACCACGCCATGCTTGTGCCATATGAATCGGGTTGAGGTCAAGTTTTGCATCTTCGGGTGGCACATAGGATTCTCGGACACCGAATGTCACCAGCAAGAACGCAAGGAACAACATCACCGATGTGAAGATAAACGGCACTTGAAAGCCAAAGTTATCTGCCAGCAAGCCACCAAATACTGGACCAATCGCAACGCCACCAAAGATACCGACTTGCAACGTCCCCAGCGCAAACCCCATGCGGTCACGCGGACATTCACCTGCAACCAACGCCGTATTTGCTGCGATAATGCCTGTGGTAAAGCCTTGCAACGCCCGAAGGAAAATTAGCATAAACGCTGTTTCGGCAAAGCCCATCGCAAACAAGACAATCACTGCCGTGAACACTGCCCGCATGACCATCTTCTTGCGCCCATATTGGTCAGCCAACCTACCCCAGAAGGGTGTCGTGAGTGCTGCCATCAATGGTGGTGCAGAAATGACGAGACCTGCCAGCAATTCTGGACTGATAAAATCAGCACCATCAAGTGTTTGAATATAGAGTGGGAGAAAGGGGAAGACGAGCGAGATACCGCCAGTACACATTGCTTGTGCGATGGAGACAATGATGAGGGTCACCATCCAGCGATTATTCTCAGGTTGTTGCGAAGGGTCATCGTCCGGCATGTAGAGATTACCTTGTAACTTTTCTTTCAACGTCAGTCATTAGCATAACCGACTTCAAGACAATTGCAAGCGAGAATGTCTTAACTCTCAAGATTGCCAACAATATATACGGTTTTTCACAACGGAGTTTCACACTTATTCATCGCTATCAGGCAACACAACTTTTCTAATATAGTCATCATCATACAAGTCCACCAAATGCCGAACCGTATTGGATATGTTTGATGTAAGTAACTGTATACTTGGGCGATCAGCAATACTAAGAGATACTTGAATTTCTGTCTGCAAACTATAACTTGATAACATTAGTGTATAATTTGCGCCGTCACTACCAAAGATACCTCCAGGGTTCTCATCAACTAACAGATTAATATTTGTAAAAGTTCTCGCAACAGAGTCTTCCCAATCAGTGAGAATTCTTGGTTGATGAGACATAAACCATGGATTATGTTGTAAGTTCTTCGAGTCTGAAAATTCCTCAGAGAAAACTAACAATCCATAAAAACGAGTTTTATCTCTCACAACACATACCATCAACCCTTCCCATGGAGAATCGTAAAATGTAAAAAATTTCGCTATCCAAAAATATCGAACAGTTATTACTCGCCCAATTCCAAAATCTGAACGGTATCTGTCGTTACTTAACGGATATGAAATATCAAGTTGATTTGCAATTTGTCTTCTATCTTCAACTGTTATCACCCTAGTATCCTCCAGTTGTTTAATCAGCTTGTATCCATTGTATTCGATTCATACAATTAGTTCGTTCAATGACGAGACAATTCCGATTTCATCTATAAATTCAGCAGGTTTTGTAATATTCTCTTTAGGTCAAATTACAAGATAAACTTACCAAGCGGGTGATGTTTCCCCGCTTTCCTTGCGTAAGCTGAAGGCTTTCAGGAGATAGTCCGACCCATGTGGCAACCCAATAAACTAGAGCGTGAACGGCTCGAAAAAGTAGAAAAACTCGAAGAACAAAATATCGCCCTCTATCCACCGCGTGTTAAACGCACCCATTCGATTGCAGAGGCGATAGCGGTATATGAAGAGCAAGAAAAAGCCAAACAAGACTACATCGACGCAGGCAATGAACTCGCTGATGACGATATCACTTATCAAGTCAATGTAACCATTACAGGACGGGTCCGTCGTCTGAACGTCAAAGGTAAAGTCTCGTTCATGCACATTGAAGACGAGACCGGACGAGTACAATTGTTCCTACGGATTAACACACTCGGCGACGAAATCTACGGCTTAGTTAAAGGCAAGCTGATTGAGGTTGACGACTTTGTGCAGGCAAGTGGTTTCATGATGACCACACGCACAGGTGAACTCAGCGTCAATGTGCAAGACTTCCGGCTACTGAGTAAGGCACTGAGTCCGCTACCTGTCGTCAAAGAACAGACACTCGATGATGGCTCAGTGGTTGAGTACGGTGAATTTAATGATACCGAAACCCGTTACCGTCAACGCTACGCTGACCTTGCTGTCAACAAAGATGTGCGTGATGTCTTTGTCAAACGGGCAAAAACCATCAGAGCCCTGCGCGAGTTCTTAGACGCTGAGGGTATGTTGGAAGTCGAAACACCTATTCTGCAACCGATTTATGGTGGTGCGGCGGCACGTCCTTTTGTCACCCATCACAATCAACTACATCAAGAGTTGTACCTCCGCATCAGCTTTGAGCTATATCTCAAACGTCTGCTAGTCGGTGGATATGATGCTGTCTATGAAATCGGGCGTGACTTCCGCAACGAGGGCGTGAGTTACAAGCACAACACCGAGTTCACCATGTTGGAATTCTACAAAGCCTACATCGACTACAACGGCGTGATGGACATCACTGAGCGCATGTTTGCTTACACTGCCGAACAAGTCATTGGCTCAACATTGATAAACTATCAGGGTACAGACATTGAGTTTGCGCCACCGTGGAAGCGCATCAGTATCCGTGATGCCGTCAAAGATGTTCTTGGCTTTGATTATATGGATTATCCTGATGCCGAATCACTTGTCGCCTATCTGCAAGAAAAGGGCTTGGACGACAATCTCAACCCCAACGATACATGGGGACGCATTATCGTTGAACATTTGCTGGGGAATCATGTTGAGCCGACCCTAATTCAGCCAACGATTATTAAAGATTATCCGCGTGATATGTCGCCATTTGCGAAACGGATTCAAGGTGACCCGTCGATTACGGATGAGAAAGAAAAACTGTATATCGACACCCACACAGAACGCTTCGAGTTCTTTATTCATGGTATGGAGATGGGCAATGCCTTCACCGAGTTGAATGACCCGCGTGACCAGCAAGACCGCTTTGTCGAGATGAAGCGACTCTATGATGATGGCGCAGATGAAACCACACCACTTGATGAAGATTACCTACGGGCAATGCGCTACGGGATGCCTCCCAACGGTGGCTATGGTAGTGGTGTTGACCGGATGGTGATGCTACTCACCGACCAAACCAGTATCCGTGATGTTTTGCTCTACCCACATCTACGTGCCGAAGCCCCATCCGAAGCCGACCTCCGCAGTCAGATGATGTTGGATGCCGCTGTCCGCCAATATGAGTATGTATTGGATTATCAAGTTGATGGCAAAAAACGCACTGTCGGGCTTTATCTGCCCAAGCCAAATGTCGGAATTGAGTTCCGTATGGCGAATGCACTTGAGGGCGCACAGGCACAGCTCAACAACATCCGCAAGAAATTCGAGGGTGTGCTGTATGTCATGACTGACGAGAATTTCTATCGTGTCGAGGAAGAAACGCTGACCGAGATGACAATCAGCGAGTTCTGGAAATCGTTGACATAGCCTGACCAACTCATGATAACTTAAGAGCGTGTAGAAAAATCTATGCGCTCTTTTTGATTCAATCTATTCTTGAGCCAATAGAGTCATAACCTTTTTGTCTTACTCATTGAATTGGGCAAGTTGATTCAAGCAATTACATCCGGCACAAACTGGACACACTTCTATGCCAAAGAATTGATGAGTCGGTATTTTTGATAGGTTGTCATTCAGTTTCAGACTGAAAAGAATACAGTTTAGCTTACAACCTTAATTGCGACATGTTACTTTATAAGGCATACTAGGGGCATCATTGAAAATACACTTATACTGTCATATTGTACTCGGGAGAAACAATGCCCAATTCAAGTCCCCTAGAGACCGACCTGATTTTAGATGGTCTCGGTCATGCTGTCCTTATATTTGATAGCGACGGTAAACTCGTAAAATCAAACCTCGCCGCCCGCACCCTGCTCACCATTGATATTCAGAAGGTGCAGGATGAAGGTTGGAGTATTCTGCCGATGGTGTTCGATATTGAGCAAGACACCGATGACTTCGATACCATCCGCAAAAACGCAATGGTCAGCGAACGTCCGGTACGCTTCCATGTGCTTCGTTCCGGTGAATTTATCCCCGGTTGGGCGAGTGCACTCACGACCAAATCCGGTCAGGTTTTGACCATGCTCACACTCGAAGTTGTCGATTGGAAGATTGTCGGCTCAGTCATTGACCGCTTCCGCAATGAGATTCAAGATGCTGTTGATAGCACCATTGGACACGTCAAACTGATTAACAAAACCATGGAAAGCCTTGACCCCGATGCCTCCGTCGAGACAGCAACTAAACGCATCGGTGGGTTCATGCGCCTGATTGAAGTGCATATGGTACGGTCGGGTCGCTTGATGAAAATGATGGAACGTCTCGAAGACATCCGTACTGGCGACATGCGTCAGTATTCCCGTGATGAACGTCGTAAAATCAACCTCGAAGATTTCCTTGAGGACTTCCTCGAAGAAATTGAAGAGATGCAATTGCTCGACCCCGACACACCCGAACATGACTATCGTGGGCGCATTGAGCTTGATGTATCAGGTGATGCCAAAGTATGGGCTTCTCGGCGTTATTTGATGTATACCTTGCAAGACATTATTCGCAATGCTATCATGTACAGCGATGTAGAGTCCCCTGTAACTGTCAAAGTGTCGGTACAGACCAATACAGTTCAAATTGACATTACAGATTTGGGTAATGGTGTCCGCGAAAAAGAATTTGAGCGTGTATTTGAGCCATTCTTGCGGGCGCGACAACCCAAGATTATCAGTGAATTTGGCTATGGACTGAGTTTGCATCTGTGTAAGCAGGAGATAGAAGCTATGGGTGGCGGATTGTGGTTCCAAACAACTGAAAAAGTCAGCACGACATTCAGTGTTCGCTTACCCATTTGGCGTGAAGAAGACTCTAGTAGCTAGATTATGTAACCCAACTACCATTTGCACTATTGCAATCGAATCGTCCTATTCTGCAATTGGTAGAATGGGACGTTTTTAATTTGTCTGTGTTCAGATAAGCATTAGAGATATACAATGAGGAATTGTAGGGATGAGCCTATGTGTTCATCCGCTTGGTAGCAATCTCAAGAATGAGCAGACCTATCAGTCGGAGTAACAAATGGATTTTCTGACACCAGAAGTTTTCGATGTGCTAATACTCGCCAACATTGCGGTGGGTGTTCTCATCGTCGGACGTAAATTCTATAAAGATGTCACCGGACCGTTACCAGATGATGCTCCGGCATGGGCGCACGAAAAATATAATTCCCCCTCCTCTCCCTCCAGTTCTACCGAGTCTGATAACTCTTAGTACCATGTACCGTTTTAAGCGGGCATGACCGACAACTGCCTACGGTGCATGGCAAAACTGATTAAACTAACCAACTCAAACAATCACATACAGGAGATAGACACACGATGTTAGACATTGCATTGATACGCGAAAAACCCGATTGGGTCAAAGACCAACTTAAGAAGTTAAATGATGAAACTGCGCTTGCCCGCATTGACCGGATTGTCGAACTTGATGAGCAACGACGGGAAATCCGCACCCGTACCGAAAGCGCACAGGCAAACCGCAACAAACTCAACAAGGCGATGGGCAAGTTGCGTGGTAATAAACAAATGGACGAAGCCGAAAAAGCCACCCGCGCACTACAAGCTACAGCTGCACTTGAAGCCGACAATTATGACCATGCTAGCGAAATCATGGATGGTACACTCAAAGTTGACCCATATGCCGAGTATGACTTCAAAGGCGCATTTGATGGGCTGATTGCAGAACTCAAGAATATGGGAACAAAAATCGACGCAGGCTTTGAAGAAGTCAAAGGTGTAGAAGCCGATCTTGAGGAGAACATGCTCTGGATTCCGAATATGCCCCACGAGAGTGTGCCTGTTCATGATAGCGAAGAACACAACATCGCCCATGACACTGTTGGCACATTCCGCGAGTTTGACTTTGACCCCAAACCACATTGGGACATCGGACCCGACCTCGACATCATTGACTTTGAACGCGGTGTGAAGCTAGCTGGAACCCGTCACTATGTTCTCAAAGGATGGGGCGCACGCTTACAACGGGCATTGATTAGCTTCTTCCTCGATACTGCCCGCGAGAATGGCTTTACCGAAGTGTATGTGCCTTATATGGTATACGGCGACATGCTCTATGGGTCAGCTCAATTCCCCAAATTTACGGATACCGTTTTTGGACTAGAAGAAGACAACAAATTCATGATTCCAACTGCCGAGGTTGCCATCACCAATATGCACCGTGATGAAATCTTGGAAGAAGCCGACCTGCCACTGTTTTACGTCGGGCATACACCATGCTTCCGTAGTGAGAAAGCCAGTGCAGGGCGTGATGTACGCGGTATCAAACGGGTGCATCAGTTTGAAAAAGTCGAGATGTACGCCTTCACAACACCAGAAGTCAGTTATGATGTGCTGGAACAAATGACAGCTTATGCGGAAGGTATTTGTGCCAAACTAGAAATCCCCTATCGTCGTCTGGAGATTGTAACCGGAGATTTGGGATTCAGTGCGAGCAAAAAGTACGATGTGGAAATGTGGTCACCCGGTACGGAAGAATGGCTGGAAGTTAGCTCATGCAGTAACACAGAGGACTTTCAGGCACGGCGCGCGATGGTACGCTACTATCCGCAGGGTACAAAGAAAAGCCAATATGTCCATACGCTTAACGGTAGTGGCTTAGCAACACCGCGTGTCATGATTGCTATCATGGAAAATTATCAGCAAGCAGACGGTAGTGTTGTCATTCCAAAAGCATTACGCCCCTATGTCGGCGGAACAGAAGTCATCACCAAAGCATAAGACATGATACAAATCGGGGCAGTCTAGGATTGTCCCGATGTCTCCTCCGCCAGCTGTCCTTCGATTATCATGTGCGCATCCCTATTTTCGCCATCAGGTAAGCGTGGCGACCGGAGTGAATTATTGATATATACCAGTACCATCGACGCAAGAATTTCGTCCGCATTGCCTGCAAATGGAATCGCATCTGGTAGTAATTCAAATGCACTCAGGCTTGGATAGACTAGATACAACAACGCCAATCCACCTACAATCAAGAACATAATCCGTGCTGAAAAATTAGGTTTTTCGCCATCTTTGCCCCAGCCAATCCCGAAGAAATGCGTCATCAAAAACGTGACCGCTAATTCATCCAAATGTCCGATAAAGGGTATTGCATCTGGTATCAGTTCGATAATGCCAAGATTGGGCATCAACAGGTAAATCAAGCAGAAAATGCCGAGTACAAATTTCACAGACGACTCCTCTATCATCAACGCAAAACAGGCACAATACAGCTGTGCCTTCTCAATAATATACGTCAATTATAGCAATTGTATTGTAGTGTTAGGCTAACGGCGACTGAACATTCCGCCGAGGCTTTTTAGTTTGTCGATAATCCGATGGACATCTTTCTTGGGTATTGGTGCTTCTCGACGGGGTTGCGGGGTTGCGGGTTGAGTTTCTTCTTCATCATAGTCATCGTAATCGTCGTGCGCTTGTTGATAGTCTTGCTCAGCGATATAAGCGCGTTGTTGCATTTCACGATATTGAGCAATCCGTTCATCTCGGTCAGGGGGAACATCCGGTGTTGTATCTTCAAGAAATGCACTCTTACGCCCAGCTTTCAGTGAGAGCAACTTGACATGCTTGAAGTTAATCCATCCGACGTGGTATCCAATACGTGCCGCAACATAATATTCGTACTGCACTTCCGGCATGATAGCAATAGTATCACCTGCATAAACAGGCATAATCGCCATATCATCCGCATCTACAGGAAATCTTAGGATATTCGTCTGGTTACGTGTCCGGCGACGAACGGCAACCTCACGCCAGCGCATGTCATCGGTGTTGGGCAAACGCGGATACATCGGCATGGTAGAAGGCTTTGCATTGTAGTTGTCGTATTCTTCATACATGTGTTTGGTGCTTTCGCTTTAACACGGTCGGATAGATATGTTTGCCCACTGATATAAGAAGTAGCATATCATAGTTTCGTAATGTTGCTAAATCTATTCTCACATGTTTATGACAAAAACGCAATATTTTATGCCACAAATTAATAAAAGTATGAATTTTCAGACACCCAAATTGTCAACACTTCATGTTTTAAGTATACCGCCATTGTAACAAAAAAGTTACGTCAAGGAAGCATATAAACTTATAAAAATATCTTAAGAGAATTAATATACCCCCAATAATTAGGGGGTGCAACCGAATAATATTGACCCAGATTACTAGTAATTCTATAATTTGACCATGTATACATATTCGGTCAAATAGTCAGAAAGGCAAATTTTGGGAGAAACAAACACACCATCTAAACAAGATATTCGTGAGCAACGTATCCTTGATGCAACAGCACAACTGATTGTGCAATATGGGTATGATAAGACATCAGTCAGCGACATTGCAAAAGTGGCAGGTATATCAAAAGGTGCGGTTTATCTACACTTCGATAGTAAAGATGACCTACTCCACAAATTGATATTGCGCGAGATGTTGTACTTTATCGAGGAATGGTCAGACCGTATGAAAAATGATACATCACCAAAAGTCTTTTCCAGTATGTATCGGCATGTCCTGACCATCATGCAAGAGAGTGACTTTTTATGGGCGATGTTTTCCAAGCAACGGTGGTTATTAGGTCAAGGTTTTCTACATCGGGCTGACAACACGATTTATCAGCAACGGTTGGGTCTATCCCAAGAGATGCTAACACGGCTCAAAGCAATTGGAGCAATCCGTCAAGACATTGACCCCGATGTCACCGCGTATATCTTTAACATGCTCAATTATGGCTATTTGCGGTTGGACGAAGTCATTCCTGATAGTATGTCGCCCCCAACCGACAAAGTTATCGCAGAGATAGGCAATCTGATACAACGCCATTTGGAACCGGAGGGAGACGGGAATCCAGACGGTGCACGAGAAATTATCCTAGCGTTTTTAGAGGGCGCAACAAATATCGTCCGTCAACTCTTTGACGACGAAACTTAACCAGAAAGAGGGAGACATGGGCACACAACCCATTATACAAACATCAGCACTATCCAAAACTTACGGCGCAGGCGATGACATGACCGTCGCGCTAAATGACCTCAATTTGACGATTCAACCGGGGGAGATATTCGGATATTTAGGTCCCAATGGTGCAGGTAAAACAACAACAATTCGCTTATTGCTCGATTTAATCCGCCCGACCAATGGCACAGCGTCTATCTTTGGTCTGGATACCCGCGCTGATAGTGTCGAAATTCACCGTCGGATTGGCTTCTTACCAGGTGAATTGAACCTATGGAAAGGTCGCACCGGACATCAGATTGTGCATTATCTGGCGACAGTACGCGGTGATGTTGAAACCATCAAAAAACACGCGCACGAACTTGCTGAACAGCTCAAGCTCGACCTGAGCAAAAAAGTGCGTGACTATTCTAGCGGGAATAAACGTAAACTCGGTCTAGTGTTGGCGATGATGCACCAACCCGAATTACTCATATTGGATGAACCGACTAGTGGACTCGACCCATTGATGCAACAGACCTTCAACCAGATGATGCGTGACTTTCGGGCACAGGGCAAAACAGTGTTTCTGTCGTCCCATGTTTTGAGCGAAGTACAAGCGATTTGTGACCGTGTCGGTATCTTGCGCGATGGTGAATTAAAAGCCGTTGAGACAATCGAAAAGCTAACACACGTTGAATTTCGTTGGGTCGAAGTTACCTTTGAGGATGCCGTCAGCCCAACACTCTGCAACCACTTGACCCGCCTCGATGGTGTGAATCATGTCGAATCTGAGGCGAATCACGTTCGCTTGCAACTCATCGGCGACTTTGACCCCTTCCTGCGTGAGATTAGCGACGGGTACATCAAAGATTTGCGTGTCCATGAGCCAACACTAGAAGAAATCTTCCTTGCATTTTATAGCGAAGAAAAGGAACGGGTGTCATGACTTGGAGCATTTTTGCACATACACTGCGTCAAGACTGGAAGCAAGCCATATATTGGGGATTCGGTGTTGGTATACTCGGTTTCTATGTGACCTTCATCGCATCAGACTTGGTTGTGGTTCAACAATATGCCGAACTCCTTGAATCACTCCCACCTGCTATGCTGAGTGCGTTCGGGATTACAGATGCGCGTATGTTCACAACGCCGGAAGGATTTATCAGTGCCGCTTATGTGACCTATGCCATGATAATTTTGTCCATCTATGCTGTCTTGACTGGACTCAGTATCACAACAGATGAAGAAGACAACGGCATTCTCGATACGCTGTTATCCCTGCCAATTTCGCGGACGCAGGTGATTATCGAGAAAGTGACAGCTTATGCACTCATCACCCTATTTTTGCTCATCATCTGTGCCATCATGCCGGTGATTGCCATCACGATGTTCTCAGTCGAGATAAATGTCGCCAAAGTGATATTGGGTGTGCTGAGTATCTATCCGGGTATCCTGCTATTGATTGCCGTAACGGGGTTAATAAGTGTACTTGTCCGGCGACGAATTACAGCAATTGGATTAACGGTCGTGTTTATCCTTATCAGCTACTTCATGAACTTTCTCGGTAACTCGGCAAGTGATACCTTTCTGGAGACGGTTCAACAGTTCTCGTATTTCTACTATACCGATGGGCAGGCGATTATCACTGATACCTATAACCCGCTGACATCTATTGCCATACTGATAGTTGCCGTCGGTTGTGTCGCGCTGTCAATTCGCCAATTCAATCACCGTGACATCGGACTATAAAGGAGCTTATCATGACAGGTTCAATCTTTATCGAGACCTTCAAACACACATGGAAGCAGATGCTCTATTGGGGTATCGGTCTCGCTAGCATGGGTCTCATGGTTGTGCTGATGATTCCTGTGTTTGACATTCAGCAATTTAAGGAACTGCTGGAGACATTCCCACCCATGATGCTGGCTATGTTTGGCATCGGGTCAGATATTGAGCTATTCGCCACCAACGAAGGGTTTATCGCCATCGGGTTCTTCGGTAAGTTCGCGTTGATTTTCGCCGTGTATCCAGTTGTGATGGGCATGCGAATCACTGCCAATGACGAAGACAGTGGCACCATGGACATGGTACTTAGCTTACCCGTTCAACGTGCGCGTGTGGTTATCGAACGATTCCTCGCCTATGCTGTTTCCGTAATTGGTGTGGTGCTGATGGTTTATATCGGCATGACCTTAGGGGTTGCTATCAGCGGTGTGGAACTCAATATGAGTGCGCTATCAACCGTCATCTTCAATCTAATTCCCGTGTTGATATTTGTATTGGCTGTCACGCTGTTTATCGGCACGATTGTCCGCCGTCGTCAGATTGCATTGGGTATTGTGACCGCGTTTGTGATTGCGAGCTTCATGTTACAGACGATTGGCGCAATGGCAGAAGGCACTGTCGCTGAGCCAATTGGTGCGATTTCCTTCTTTACCTATTACAATGCCGGAACGATTCTAGCGGATGGTATTGTGTGGATACATATTGCTGGACTGGTCGCCCTATCTATTCTGCTACTAGGGTTTGCTACCTTCCGCTATGAACAGCGCGACATCGGTATTTAATCTATATATGAGATATATGTAGGGGCGAACCCGTGTGTTCGCCCGTGCGGGATGACACATAGGTCATCCCCTACATTAATTTCTAAGAAGTATTACGCAAGGTCGAAGCGGTCGAGATTCATGACCTTATCCCATGCCGACACAAAAGCGTGTACAAATTTCTCTTTTGCATCATCGGTTGCATAGGCTTCGGCAAGCGCACGCAATTGTGAGTTCGAGCCGAAGACGAGGTCAACACGAGTACCTGTCCATTTAACGTCGCCTGTGGTGCGGTCGCGTCCTTCAAATGCAGTTTCATCATCGGATGTTGCAGTCCAGACAGTACCCATATCCAACAGATTCACAAAGAAGTCGTTGGTCAGTGCTTCCGGTGTATCGGTGAACACACCATGTGCTGAGCCGTCATAGTTGGCATTTAGCACACGCATACCACCAACAAGCACTGTCATTTCAGGAGCAGTCAGTGTCAGCAGTTGTGCTTTATCAACCAAAAGTTCTTCTGCGGAAACAGTGTATTGTGTCTTGAGGTAGTTGCGGAAACCATCCGCACCGGGTTCAAGCCATGCAAAGGAATCAACATCAGTTTGTTCGGCTGATGCGTCCATACGCCCCGCAGTAAATGGAACAGTCACATCAAATCCTGCATTTTTGGCAGCTTGTTCAACACCTGCACAGCCACCGAGAACAATGAGGTCGGCGAGGGAGACTTTCTTATCGCCAGATTGTGCGCCGTTGAAGTCTGATTGAATGCCTTCAAGGGTTTCGAGGACAGAAGCCAATTGCTCTGGATTGTTCACTTCCCAGCTATTTTGAGGCGCGAGGCGAATCCGTGCGCCGTTTGCCCCACCGCGTTTATCCGAGCCACGGAAGGTCGATGCGGATGCCCATGCGGTCGAGACCAGTTGTGAAACCGTCAGACCAGAATCCAAAATCTTAGCTTTGAGTTCAGCAACATCGGAGTCGTTAATCAGTTCGTGGTCAACAGCAGGAATGGGGTCTTGCCAGATGAGTTCTTCATCAGGGACAAGTGCACCCAGATAACGGGTAGCAGGTCCCATATCGCGGTGTGTCAGCTTGTACCATGCGCGGGCAAATGCGTCCGCAAATTGGTCTGGATTTTCGTAGAAGCGACGGGAAATCGGTTCATAGATGGGATCCATCCGCAAGGCAAGGTCAGTTGTGAGCATCATCGGTTGGTGGGTTTTGGTTGCATCATGGGCATCTGGTACTGAGCCTGCACCAGCATCACCTTTTGGTTTCCATTGATGTGCACCTGCGGGACTTTGTGTCAGTTCCCATTCATAGCTGAACAAGGTTTCAAAGAAGCTGTTATCCCAATTAATCGGGGTTGGTGTCCATGCACCTTCCAAACCACTGGTAATGGTATCACCGCCTATACCTGTGCCGTGCTTGCTTGTCCATCCGAGACCCTGCTCAGCGATGGTTGCGCCTTCTGGTTCAGGTCCGACCAGCTCAACATCACCTGCACCATGAACTTTACCGAAGCTGTGACCGCCTGCAATGAGAGCAACGGTTTCTTCGTCGTTCATCGCCATGCGTGCAAAGGTTTCACGAATATCTTTTGCCGCAGCCAGTGGGTCAGGGTTGCCGTTAGGACCTTCCGGATTGACGTAAATCAAACCCATTTGAACAGCAGCTAATGGATTTTCGAGTTCGCGGTCACCACTGTAACGTTTGTCGCCAAGCCACTCGGTCTCAGCACCCCAGTAAATATCTTCTTCTGGTTCCCAGATGTCTTCACGTCCGCCTGCAAAACCAAAAGTTTTGAAGCCCATAGATTCTAGTGCAACGTTACCCGCCAAAATCATCAAGTCTGCCCATGAGATTTTGCGACCATATTTTTGTTTGATGGGCCACAGCAGACGACGGGCTTTATCAAGATTGGCATTGTCGGGCCAACTATTGAGGGGGGCAAACCGTTGTGTACCGGCACCGCCACCACCACGACCATCACCCGTACGATAGGTACCGGCACTGTGCCACGCCATACGAATGAACAACGGGCCGTAGTGACCATAGTCAGCGGGCCACCATTCTTGCGAATCGGTCATGAGGTCATGTAGGTCACTAACCACTGCATCCAAATCGAGGCTTTTAAATTCTTCGGCATAATCAAAATCGCCACCCATTGGGTCTAATATTGAGGCGTTCTGATGTAGAATTTTGAGGTTGAGTTGATTGGGCCACCATGTCTGATTAGACACTGTCCCAAATTTTGTGGTTGAACCACCCGTAAAAGGGCACTTTCCGTTACTACCATTGGATTCTGACATAGTCAAAATACTCCCTTTCTATTGCTTACAGAAAATAAATTTGTGCTTTGCAAAATTACATTAAGTCCTATTGATATTAATATTTCTTATCGCATTCTCATAATCAATAGGTTTTAACTATAATAGCAAAATTGTATACATAGAATAAGTGTAATATGCCTATAGACCTATAGTTTCGCCCTATATCAATTGAGAGGACAATTTTATGGAATTGCGTCAATTAGAATACTTCGTCGCCGTTGTCGAAGTGGGCAGTTTTAGTCAAGCAGCAGAGCGTTGTAACGTTGCCCAACCCTCACTCAGTCAGCAAATCATTAAGCTGGAGAATGAGTTAGGGTATCAACTCTTTGAACGGCTCGGTAGACGCATCGCTATCACAGAAGCGGGAAACTTACTCTATCCACGCGCCAAGTCAATTCTATCTGATGTGCAACAGGCGAAACATCTTATCGTCTCAGACTATTCTTCAGCACAGGGTAGCTTATCTGTCGGCATTATCCCCACACTAGGTCCTTATTTGCTGTATGAAACGGTGACGCAATTCAAGAAAGACTATCCCGATGTCACCCTAGAAATCCGTGAAGACATGACACAAGGCATCATCACACAACTACTCAATGCAGAGCTTGATATAGGGTTTGTCAGTTTGCCGATTGATAACAAACAAATTGTGACCGAATCGCTTTTCACTGAGCCGTTATATATCGCAATCCCCAGCAGTCACTCTCTTGCCACAAATGACAGCGTTGATATAGGTACATTAGGCAACACACCCTTCATTCGTCTATCGGATCAAAATTGCCTGTCTGACCAACTTGACGCATTCTGTTATGTACAGAAAATTGACCCACCGACGATTTATCACTCGACACAGTTGACAACTGTGATGGAATTTGTCCGGCTTGGAATGGGGGTGTCGATTGTACCCGCCTGTGCTGTTGCGACATATGCAGGTGATGGGTTGGTGTTTAAACGTATTAGCCACAATCCATTGGACAGAGTGATTGTGTCCGCCCGTCATCAAGGACGTACGGAAACTGAAATTACGACTGCATTCAAAAACATGCTCAAAGATGTATGGGCTCAAATCATAGCTTGACAAAAATGTGTATCTCATTAAGATGTTTCTTAACAGAAAAACAAAGTTCCCATAACACTGTACCTGTTTAATTCATCCGAATACAAAATAAGCATTCCAACTATGGAGGTTCACTCTATGCGTACACTTCGCATGTTAGTTCTTGTCATGGCATTCGCGCTCATGACAGGTGCATTACAAGCTCAAGATGAAATTACAATTGACTTTTATTTCCCACAAGCGGTTGATGGTCCTGTAGCGGAAGCTATGGATCGTTATGCAGCACAATTTATGGAAGAAAACCCCGGTATCGTTATTAACTCCGTATACACTGGTAGCTACAATCAAACCCGTGATACTGTCCTAGCAGAAGGCGACGACTTGATTGTTGATGTTGCTGTTATGCTGGCAATCGACCTGCTCAGCTTTGTCGAAAGCGGTACAATCGCCCCCGTCCAACCGTATATTGATGCAATGGATGATGGCGAAGCTTACATCAACGACATCTACCCTGCACTACTCGACAATGGTCTGGGTCCTGATGGTCAAGTCTGGACAGTCCCATTCCAACGTAGTACACCAATCATGTTCTACAATGCGGACTTGCTCGAAGCAGAAGGTTTCGATGTTCCAACCAACAACGAAGAACTCATCGAAGTTGCACAAGCATTGACCACCGAAGACCGTTTCGGATTGCTTGTTCCAGTTGCAGGTATCTTCCCAAGCTGGATGTTCCAATCCTTTGCGGCAGCATACGGTCAACCCCTGACTGTTGCTGGCGAACCTGACCAAGTTTATATCGACACACCAGAAGCCCTTGCAGCTGTCGAATTTGTTACCAAGCTCGGTATGCCAGTAGAAGATGGTGGCTTCGGCGTTGGTCCTATGGGTGGTAGCGCATGGGGTGATACACCAACGGCATTCATCGCAGAACAAGCCGCCATGATTTATCACAGTACAGGTTCACTTACCAGCATCCTCGAAAATGCACCATTTGAAGTTGGCGTTGCATTCTTGCCATCCGGTCCTGCTGGCGAAGACGGCACAGGCTTCGGCTCACCAACAGGTGGCGGTAACTTGTACCTGTTCGACAACGGTACAAAATCACAAGAAGAACTGGATGCAGCATGGGCATGGATTAGCTTCCTATCCCAACCAGACATCCAAGCTGACTGGGGCGCAACCACTGGTTATATCGCAGCATTCGAGAGCGCATGGGATACCGAACCACTCGCTAGCCTTGTTGAAGAATTCCCACAATATGGCGTAACCCGCGACCACCTCAACGTGGCATCACAAGAGTTCTCTGCCTTCCGTACCATTGACCTACAAAATATCGTTAACGGTCAATTGGCACGTATCATCTCTGGTGAAGTTCCATTAGAAGAAGCTGGCACAGTTCTTGCAGAAGCACAAGCACAAATCGACGACTTGCTTGCCGATTACCGCTAAGCCAAAACGCAGTACAATTTAAGTCAAACAATAGAGACATGCCGATGGTGTGTCTCTATTGCATTACCAACATGGACAAATCTAATGACGACTATCGCACCTGCAACACAAAAGAAATCGGGAAGCGGTAAACCACTTCTCACGCGGATAATGCCCTACCTACTTATTGCGCCTGCACTGATTTTGATTGTTATGTTTACGATTGTACCGTCTGTGAACACGTTAATTGATAGTACACATGAGTTTATCCCACCGGGTCGTGCGCGAATGCTCGACATTCCCGAAGAGCAATTTGTGGGATTACAGAACTATATGGATTTGCTTGACCGTTCACATTTCCTCGGCACATGGTTTTTACCGATTCTTGGCAATACACTCATTTTTACGATTGCCACTGTCCTGATTACTATCCCGATTGGCTTGTTAATGGCATTGTTGCTCAATAGGCGCATACGGGGGTTGGCACTATGGCGATTTAGCATGTTCTACCCGACGCTACTCCCACTAATCGGTGCAGCGAATATCTGGGCATTTTTATATTCAGACACTGTCGGCTTGATTAACACGGTACTGAAAACCTTTGGCATAGATGGACCCGATTGGATAGGGAGTCCTGATACCGTTCTGATGTCGGTAATCATTGTGAACATCTGGAAGCAATCTGGCTTTAACATGATTTTCTATCTGGCAGGTTTGCAGAGCATCCCACGCAATATTTACGAAGCAGCCGAACTTGACGGCGCAGGCTACTTCCAGCAGTTATTCTATCTGACATTTCCATTGTTACGTCGCACAACCTTATTCTTGCTGATTACTGCGTCAACCTATGCCTTCCAGACCGTCGAGCAGTTACAAGCACTCAATCAAGGTAATCCAGCAAATCGTGGCAACCTCCTGCTCTATTACATCTTCCAGAACTTGCCATCACGGGATGCGTTTGGTTATGTCAATGCAATGACCGTGATTCTTGTCGGTATCTTGTTGATATTTACCATCAGTAACTTTGTTGTATTTGAAAGGCAAGATGATGACGCATAAAAACACAGACACCAATGAGTTATCAGTTCTCCAAAAACGCAATCGTTGGAGTGTTGCCGCTGATGTGTTCACTGCGGGATTTTCGCTATTCTGGTTATTGCCTCTTATATTTGCAATTCTGATGGCATTCCGTCCCCGCGCTGATGCCCTGACCAATGGCAATGTGTTCTTTGGCAGTGAAATCACGATGGCAAATTTTGATGCTGCATGGAATATCGCCCCATGGGAAATGCACTTCTTGACGAGTGTTTTGGTCGTCACAGGTGTATTGTTTGTGCAATTGCTGACCTCAACCCTTGCCGGATATGCCTTCGCTAAGATGAAATTTCGTGGCAAGAATATCTTGCTATTTCTGATTTTGCTCCAGTTGATGATTCCGACAGGGGTCTTGCTGGTACAGAACTTAGCAACTGTTCGCGCACTCGGAGTCTTTGATACCCGTTGGGCGTTGATGATGCCTTATTGGGGGTCAGCATTTGGTATCTTGTTGATGCGTCAGACCTTTCGTGGTATCCCATCGGACTTAGAAGAAGCAGCACGGATTGACGGTGCAAATACAGCACAGGTACTTTGGACAATTTACATCCCGCTGTCGATACCAACTTATGTCGCCTTTGCGCTGGTTACGATTAGTGCGCGTTGGAATGAGTTCCTGTGGCCCTTCATCGCCACCCGTACCGAAGAAGTTCGCCCATTGACAGTTGGTCTGAATAAGCTATTTCAATCGACTGAGTCGGGTGCATTGTATGGGCAATTGATGGCAGGCACATTGATTGTGATTGCACCATTGGTGATTCTATTTATCTTGTTTCAACGTCGCTTTATCGAGAGTTTCGCATCCAGTGGTATCAAATAAGGCTATGGTGAAAACGGGTCACAGTTTATAATCATCGCTCATTCGAGATGAGTCAAAGAGACATGTATGACCCACAAACAAACACTGTTAGATAAATTTAATAATCAAACTGCAACCATTGGGGTTGTCGGCTTGGGCTATGTCGGGCTACCCCTTGCGGTTGAATTTGCGGAAGCAGGCTTTAATGTCATCGGGTTAGATGTTCAACAATCCAAAGTAGATGAAATCAACAAGGGTATCAGTTATATCGCCGATATTCCAACTGAACGTATTGAACCATTGGTGACATCCGGCAAGCTATCAGCGACGACATCATATGACGACCTCAAGCCCGTTGATGCGATTAGTATCTGTGTGCCGACCCCTCTGCGCAAAACCCGCGACCCAGACATGTCATTCATCATCAAAGCATCACAATCCATCAGTGAAATTTGTCATCCGGGCATGTTGATTGTGCTAGAAAGCACCACTTACCCCGGTACAACCGAAGAAATTATTCTGCCGGAAATCGTCAAGAATGGGCTAACCGTCGGCGAAGATGTCTTTATTGCGTTCTCGCCAGAACGGATTGACCCCGGCAACAAACACTATACCGTTCGTAATACGCCTAAAGTTGTCGGTGGAATTACGCCAAACTGTACCGAAGTCACACAAGCACTCTATAAATCGGCTGTAGACAATGTTGTTGCGGTCTCATCACCAACTTCAGCAGAGATGGTCAAACTACTGGAAAACACCTTTCGCGCTGTGAATATCGGTCTCGTCAATGAAATGGCACTGATGTGTGACAAACTTGGCATTGATGTATGGGAAGTGATTCAAGCAGCAGCCACCAAGCCATTTGGATTCATGCCTTTCTATCCGGGTCCTGGTCTTGGTGGACATTGTATTCCTGTAGACCCACATTACCTGAGCTGGAAATTGAAAACACTTAACTACAACGCCCGCTTCATTGAACTTGCGAGCGAGATTAACACCTCCATGCCCTACTATGTCATCGACAAAATCACTGACGCGCTCAACAATCAGGAGCGTGCAGTAAGGGGGTCAAATGTATTGGTCTTAGGTGTGGCTTACAAACGCGATGTCGATGATGTGCGTGAAAGTCCGGCGTTAGATATTATCAGCCTGCTCCGGCAGAAGGGTGCGAATGTCAGCTATCACGACCCACATGTTGACACAATCCGGTTAGAGGGTGATACCACGATGCAATCCACCCCCTACTCAACAGACATGTTGGATAAGGCACACTGTGTCGTCATTGTGACTGACCATACCCTATTTAATTGGCAGGAAATCGCTGACCATAGCTCTGTCATTGTGGATACACGCCATGTTATGAATGAAACAATGGGTAAAGCCAACATCATCACCCTATAAACCTTAAGAGGTGCTTGCTTGTGGCACACCCCTGCTGACGTTATACTAGGGATATGATTTGATTAGATTGTGAAACCGAGGGATGAGATATGCCACTGTCACCTGAGCTAAAACGATTCGAGCATCTGAAGGGTGCATTTGAGATTATTCAATATCTGGGTGAAACCAGCAACCCCGCTGATGAATACCAGATTTGCGATGACCTTGACATGTCTGAACGGCGTTTCGGCAAGGCGATTAAACGCTTGGTCACTCGTGGTTTCGTACAAATGAATGGTGACCGTGAATACTTTCTGACACAAACAGGAGAAGGTGCTGCCGACGAACTGGATGAATATTTTGAAGGTGGTGGCAGACGTAAAAAAGTTGACGACAACAAGATTACCCGTCGTTTATTGGTCGCCCTCCCGCGTGAACTCGGCGCGGGACAAACGTCTGATATGTACATTGGCTTTGAGGCTGACGGCAACGCATCACTATCCAACGCAGCCGATATTGTGCTACGTGTATCAGCTAACAACGCCTTGTTGGGTGGTAGCGATGACGAGATGCTTAAGCTTAGTAATGAGTCCCTCAAGCAAACGCTACAACTCACACCGGAAATGTTTACACAGGTGCGTGTGAAAGTCCAAGTTTTCCAGCTTGCACCCAATGGCGAAGATATTACCATGTGTGGCGGTTTATATGTCGATGTCAATGTTGCACCATCCGAACCACATTCTAGCTTTGTCGCCTATACATCCCAAATTGCACTTGACCCAACCTAGTTAGATAGACGCAATGAACGAACAAAACAGCGACCCACGCGATGAAAATCCTATATCTGTAGATGAACCTATCGACACAGACGATGATAGCCTTGTTGTAGATGACACCACGCCAGATGAAGATGAGAGCATTGATGAATCTGTCGAGCCATCAAATCCACAGGATGAGATGGATGTTGACGCAGCGTTAGCAGCAGTCTCTCAGTTAACATTACTCACTGACGAAGCACAAGAAGACGACGCGCCTGTTGATGCAGACTACACACCAATTGCTGACGACGAAGAAACTGTTGTTGAAATCGTTGATGAGTTTGAAATTCCGCGTGATGTTACGATGCGTCGCGGACAATTATCATCTATATTACCCGCAGTTACACTCATCATTCTGGGCGGTTGGCTCACCTTTACGCTGACCACATCGAGTGTTGCGCCATCAGCAGGGTTGCTCCTATCAGTTGTGCTGATAGGTATCGGCGTGGTGTTCCTGTCACAATGGTTGACATCCGCACGGTGGTCGCGTGGGAACTTTTTTGTCGGTACATCTATTTTGCTTATCGGTGGCATCCAGTTTTATCTATCCCAAGTGACGACAGCCGTGACAAGTGGTTGGGCATTGTGGATAGTGGCAGTGGGCATCGCCTTATTTGGTGCAGGTTATCTGACATTGCCCCGTCTACCCCGCTTGAGCATTATGGGTATTCTGACAATCGTTGCCGGAGGTATCGGTTATGTGCTGACATCCGGTGCAATTTCAACCGAAGTGATTGGATTCATCAGCAATCTGTGGATTGTCGGCGCGGTGATACTGGGTTTTATGTTGATTGCGCCTTTTCTTCGTCGTCGTGGTTAGCGAGTGAGTTAAGTTGCGTATCGCCATTGATGCCAGTCGGACAACTGTCGCCCGCCTGACCGGAACAGAACATTATGCCCTGCGTCTCATTCAATCACTGATTGAGGTAAACGACATACAACCTAATCCGCACACCATCACCCTATACTTCCGTGACACACCCGCACCTGACTTATTTCCATCATCAGAACACGTCAGCCAAGCGATAATCCCATTCCAGCGTGCATGGACACATGTAAGGTTTGCAGGGGCAATCTGGAAAAATCGCCCCGATGTTACTTTTGTTCCCGCGCATACCCTGCCGTTTTTCTTCCCCGGTAAAAGTATCGTCACGGTGCATGACCTCGGCTACAAATACTTTCCAGAGGCACATCCATTTCGTCAACGTGCCTATCTCGACCTAACCACACACTATAGTCAAAAGCGCGCAACACATATCCTCGCCGACAGTCAGGCAACTGCAAGAGACTTAACGACATTCTATAACACACCAACAGACAAAATTCATGTGGTCTATCCAGGTGTGGATGCCGACCCGCTTGTTAATACGCTTAAAGATACAAGCATAGTTCGCGCTAAATACAACATACCCGAACGCTACTTTATATTCATTGGCACATTGCAACCGCGCAAGAACATCAAGCAGATTGTGCAGGCATTTGCAGTTTGGCAAAAACAAAACGACGATACAGAAACTGCCCTAGTATTGGCAGGTGGGCAAGGCTGGCTCTTTGATGCGTCTTGGGTTAATGGTGTCAAGAATGTCATCCTGACCGGATATATTGATGAGGACGATAAAAGTACCCTACTCAGTGGCGCAATTGCGTTAGTGTTCCCGACATTATATGAAGGGTTTGGCTTCCCTGTAATTGAAGCAATGCACTGCGGAACACCTGTTATTGCCAGCAATACTTCCAGCCTGCCAGAGTTAGTCGGTGATGCAGGACTGCTAGTCAACTCTGTTGATGTCGATAGTATAGCAAGTGCTATGTCTCATTATAGCCGTGATAACAGCCTACGTCAGCAGATGATTCGTGCAGGGTATCAACAGGCACAACAGTTCACATGGCATAAGACCGCCCTCGACACCTTGCGGATATTCAATACAATCGAAAAGAACTAAACATCGCACTAGCTTATTGTTATGAGGACAACTGCATGATTACTATTGTAGGTCTTGGACCGGGGTCGATTGATGATTTATCGTTAAAAGCATGGCGCACACTCGAAAATGCCGAGACGCTCTATCTTCGCACCAACCGCCATCCCTGTGTCAAACACTTACCGGAACACCTGACCTGTCATAGCTTCGATGATTTATATGATTCCCTCGACAACTTTGATGAGGTCTATACTACGATTGCCGCACGAGTTTTTGCAGTTGCTGAGGAACAAGGTAATGTCGTTTACGCTGTACCGGGTGACCCCTTCGTCGGCGAATCGACTGTGTCACGTCTCATCAATTTAGCACTAAATGCAGGTATCGAAGTAGACATTATCAACGGCATTAGCTTCATCGAACCGATGCTGGCAGAGATTGGAGTTGATGCGCTAGATGGTATTCAAATCCTAGATGCACTAGATGTATCGAATGTTTATCATCCACCGATTAACCCAGAAGTGCCAGTCTTGCTCGCACAGGTATATAGTCAGACTGTCGCCTCGAATGTGAAGTTATCACTGATGAATCAATATCCTGATGAACTTCCGGTCAAGCTAATCCATGCAGCAGGCAACGATGGGCAAGCGGTTATTGAAGATGTCTTCTTATACGAAATTGACCGCAGTGAACACATTGATGTGCTTACATCACTCTACCTACCTGCGCTGGGTAAATTGACCAGCTTTGAGTCCTTCCAGAACATCATCGCACACTTGCGCTCGCCGGAAGGATGCCCGTGGGATAGAAAGCAAACTCATCAATCCCTGCGCCCCTACCTCATTGAAGAAGCGTATGAAGTCCTCGAAACGATTGACAATGATGACCCCGACGAACTCTATAAAGAACTCGGTGATTTGCTCTTGCAGATTGTCCTACACACACAAATTGCCATCGACAACGGTGAGTTCTTCATGTCCGATGTTCTGCGCTATGTCAACGAAAAGATGATACGCCGTCACCCGCATGTCTGGGGCGAAGTCGATGTGAAAGGTGACCCGCAAAAAGTAACCGCAAATTGGGAAGACATCAAAAAAGCCGAGAAAGCTGAAGCTGGAGACACTCCCGAATACATGCTTGATAGCATTCCGTCAGGTGCGCCTGCATTGTTTGTCGCACATAAATATCAGCACAAGTCCGCCAAAGTTGGATTTGATTGGGACAAAATTGAAGATGTGGAAAATAAAGCCAGAGAAGAATTTGAAGAAATCCTCAGTGCCACATCAGATGAAGATAAAGCAAAGGAAATCGGCGACTTGATGTTTGTGTTGGTCAACTGGTTGCGCTGGCTTAATGTCGATGATGCCGAAGCCCTTATGCGCGAGACCAATGCAAAATACCGCCGTCGCTTCACCTATGTTGAAAAGCAAGCGACACAAAACGGCAAATCTATGCATGACTATACACTGCAAGAATTAGACGCATGGTGGGATGAAGCCAAAAGTAAAGGACTCTAATGTCAGATACAACACCCACACTTGAGGGCTTTCTGTCCATTCTCGCCGCAATTGAAGGACAAAGTCGTCCACTCCATCAGGTTTATATTGACGAGAAAAAACGTTTTGACAAACGCTTAGCCTTTCTACGCCACACTGCCGAACGCGCTGATATTCCAGTCGAATATGTGAGCAAGGATAAGATTACAGAACATACCGACGGCAACTCACATGGTGGGGTCGTTGCATTATGTGGTGAACGTCAATTTATCAGCCTCGCCGACCTGATTCCCGATGAGACAGCTTCGTTTATTGCCATGCTGGACGGTATCGAAGACCCTTTTAATTTTGGTTATGCGATTCGTGCATTATATGCCGCAGGTGTTGATGGTATTGTCGTCCGCCCCCGTAATTGGACAACAGCCTCATCGGTTGTTGCAAGGGCGAGTGCGGGCGCAAGTGAACGCATACCGATGGCAATCGCGGAGACAGCAACCGATGCCGGTGAATTTTATCGTGGTCAGGGGTGTGTTATTGCAACCACAGCAAAGTCCGAGAAAAGTCAGTCTCTGTTTACCGCCGATTTAACCCAGCCCTTATTTATTCTGATAGGTGGAGAACGACGCGGTATTACACGCTCCTTCGTGGAATCTGCTGATATACTACTAGAAATCCCCTATGGGCGCGACTTTGACCAATCTCTCGGCACTGTCAGCGCGACATCAACCATCGCATTTGAAATCTTCAGGCAACGTCAGCCAGCACATTAATCTCTTATGACCCATTAATCTACCATATGCTCACTTATGAAGATAATAATATTCTAACTTTACATGTTTTTTTTTTCATGATAATCTGTCAACACGTTACGTAAGGGCATAACCTTACACAACATCATTAATCGAAACCATCACACAGCACAATGCTGTGTTTTTCTGTTATACATAATTGATTTAGCTATACTAGTATAGGAAGTGACGTATGTTCGAAGAAAAACAATATCTAACTCAGGAAGGCATTGACGAACTCGAAAAGCGGTTGCGCATTTTACAAACGGTACGCCGTCCCGAAGTTGCTGAACGCCTGCACAACGCACTCGAAGAAGGTGGCGAACTCACTGAGAATCAAGAATATCACGATGCCAAGAACGAGCAGGCTTTTGTCGAAGGCGAAATTGTTCGTATCACCCAGATTCTGCGCCATGCTGTGGTTATCAATCAAGATGAAATTGATACTGAAACTGTGCAAATCGGCAACAAGGTGACCGTGCTTGATAAGAGCATCAAAGAAGAAGAAGTCTTCTATATTGTCGGCTCAGCAGAAGCCAATCCGCGTCTCGGCAAAATCTCTGCCGAAAGCCCAGTCGGTCGCGCATTGCTTGGTGCGAAAGTCAAAGACAAAGTAAAAGTAAAAACCCCAGATGGTGAAATAACCTTCGTGATTAAGTCCATCGCTTAAATCATGCAGGCGCACATCGGTTGCGTCTGCATGTTACAATCCTTTAAAAACTTGTAAACATTACGGATTATGACTGTCGCAATCAGTTTTCCTCTGGTAGTATGCCGTTGGTTTTATAACGACATGAAGTCATAGGAGATACAACATGAAAGCTGTTATTCTTGCGGCAGGTCAGGGTACACGTCTGCGTCCAGTCACCCTCACAATGCCGAAGCCACTTGTCCCCGTCGCCAATCGTCGCCTCATTGTTTATGCAATTGAAGTGCTGAAAACGGCTGGCTTGACCGACATTGGTATTGTTGTCAACAGTCTGGAATCACCCATTGTAGAAATCCTCGGTGATGGCAATGGTCTTGATGTAAATCTGGAATATATCGTACAGACCGAACAAAAAGGCTTGGCGCACGCTATCGGCTTGGCAAAGGACTTTGTTGGTGATGAACCATTCAGTGTCTTCCTCGGTGATAACATCTTTCAGGATAAAATGACGAGCCTGCTGACTTCCTTTGAAGCATCAGATGATGAAGCAGCAATCGTCCTCGGTGAAGTTCCCGACCCAACCCGTTTTGGTATCGCAGAAATCAAAGATGGCAAAATTGTCAACGTTGTCGAAAAACCTGCCAACCCACCCTCAAATCTGGCGATTGCAGGCGTATACTTGTTCCGCAAATCTATCTTTGATGCCATCGACCAAATTGAACCATCAGCACGGGGTGAACTCGAAATCACAGACGCAATTGGTGTCTTGATTAAAAAAGGAAATCCGGTTGCATCATACAGCTTGAACGGATGGTGGATTGATGCAGGTAAACCCGATTCCATCATTGTTGCGAATCAGCTTGTACTGGAAGAACTCCCATACACACCTGCACCCGAAAATAGCGACCAGATTGAAGGCAACTGTGAAGTATCGCACCGTGTAATCATTGGCGAAGGTAGCAAGATTATCGACAGTGTTGTTCGCGGTCCGGTCATCATCGGCAAGAACACCGTCATTAAAAACAGCTATGTAGGACCTTACACCGCTTTGGGCGACGATGTTGTCATTGAAAACAGTCAGATTGAAGCTAGCATCGTCATGAAAGATTGCGAAATCCGTAATATTCAAGGACGCATTGACCGCAGTCTACTGGCAGATAATGCCCGTGTGTCTTCCACAGAACACATGCCCAATGCACATCGCTTCGTCCTCGCAGAGAACAGCTACGTGCAATTCTAGGATAAGCAAACCGCACAGGGGTATGATGACTATGTCATGCCCCTCAGCAACTATGTTAATTCTCTTGGTGGCATCAAATCGTTGGATTCAATGTACTCATAATTGGGTCCTTCCCAGCCAACCACAGCAAAATTGACCTTGCCCTTCTTATCAAATTCGACACCTTCCATTTCGAGCAAGCGTTCTTGTTCTTCTGCCTGCGCGCTACCCGCCGGAAAGCTAATCTTACCCTGACTATTGATGACTCTCTGCCATGGGATACTCTGACCTTTCGGGGTTTTACGCATCGCTGTCCCGACCCAGCGTGGCGCAAGGCGTTTCATTTGGTCGGGGTCAGTATAGTTGGTCGGCGGAATCATCGATGCAATTTGACCATATGTGCTGACTTTACCCTCTGGTATCTGTCGCACAATATCCCAGACCGTTTCAAAAAATTGTTTTGCATTGGGTGGATTAAACATCATTTACCTACTTGTTACCAGAACTTTTGTTCGCTATACTCAATTAATATACCAGCTTATTCTATCAGGGAGAAACCAAAATGGAATTGAATGGACTCACAATTGCCGTCAGCAACATGGCGCAAATGGTCAAATTCTACAATGCTGTCTTTTCAGCAAACCTAGAGCCAACGGTGCATATTGGCGATAGTCAATTTTATGGTGGGACATTGGCAGGGATGCAACTGACACTCTGCCCCAATGACATTGCCGGAGTCGTCGCAGAACAGAATCGCCAGCAATTCCGTTTTCAAGTCGATGATATTGAAGCTATGATGAAAAACGGAGAAGCTAATCATGGCACAGTTGTCAATCCGATTGACGAATACAAAGGCGCAAAAGTATCATCCTTAGCCGACCCTGATGGCAACACAATCGAGTTTGTTCAACCGATATCATAGCAGGTCATCATCAATGCTCTGTGCGAGTTCTTCCGGTGATGGGGCATAATTACCAACATGGCGCACCACAATCCCGCTGGCGTAATTCGCCAACATGACTGCATCTGTCGGATTGAGTCCGGCTGAGAGTGCTAATGTAATGAGTGCAATCGAGGTATCCCCTGCGCCAACTGTATCAAACACATCGCTGACATCCGGTGCGGGGCAATGTTCGACATTATCTTTGCTTGCAATTGTCGCCCCATCACTCCCCCGTGTAATGACCATTGCCTGCTCTAATTCCAAATGCCCAAATAATTCTTGTGAGGCTTTTTCAAAGTCGGCATCTGTTTTCAGTTGTCGGTCTAAGTAGATACTCGCATCATCGGCATTGCATTTGACCACGTCAATCTGACGAAATTTATCAAAATCGCCTTGTGCATCAGCGGTGATAAGGCAATCTGATATGTCCCGAATCTGCTTAACAAGTGACGCTGTCAACAAACCACCATGATAATGAGACAACAAAATGGCATCTATGGTTGACTGTCGCTGTATATACGTCAGAATTTGTTTCTCAACTGCATCCAGAATTGGCTCACGCGACAGGGTATCAATCCGTGCCACCTGTTGCGGGAAGCGCAAGCCCATCTGTGCCATGATGCGTGTTTTAACTGTCGTTGGACGGTCGTCGCAGGTGATTAATCCTACGGTATCTATGCCTTCATTTTCCAGCACTTGCATCAATTGATGTCCGGCAGGGTCATCTCCAATCACCGCCACCTGCAACGCCTCGCTCCCCATCTTCACAATATTCGCTGATGGATTCGCCGCACCACCCGCAATATATCGCCGTGATTCAAACTCCAGCACAGGAATTGGAGCTTCTCGACTCATGCGGGTCGCCTGTCCAATGACATATTCATCAAGGATGACATCACCAACGACAAGAATGGTTTGATTTGCTAATTTAGGAATGAGTGTTCTGAGGTGTTTTGACATAGTTTTTAGATGTTGGTTAGTGGTGATTGGTTTTGTTCATCACATGTTTAATAAATCTGCCTCAGCATAATAGCGTATTCCGAGAGAAAACATAAGCATCACCTCACATAGCAATCTCAAGAAAAGCGGTTGATGACATCGCACCAACCCCTGTATACACTCTTTTATTGCAGTTGTTCGCGGACTTCCATCAATATAATGCCAAGCATATTCTTGCCTGTGCCATCTTTACCGCAACCCCAATAGTAATCACTTGGGGCATTCTCGACCAGATGCTCATCACCAGTTTCTAGCAGAACCTCACGAATATCAGCATGGGTCTCGAACTTTTTGCGCACCGCACGACGCATTACATCATCTTTCACAGATTCCCAATCTTTACGTAGTGGAAAATCACGTCTGCGTCCGAGAGTTGCCGCTTCCTTCGGTGACCGTGCCTGACGGACTTTATCCTCAAATTCTGTGCCTTCAAACTTCATCGCCTGAAAGTAATGTTCGGATGTCTTCCAATATTTGCCATCTAACTCAAAGCCATGACGCGAAAAGTTAGAAAAGCATCCATATTTTTCACGGGTCGAATAGAAATAGACTGTCATCCCAAACCTCACACAAAACTTATGTTCTATATCAATATAGATTATAATGGGTCAGGACGTATATTGTAAAGTTATTTTTGTCGGAAAGTTGTCGAGGTTTTAGTCATGCCCGCGTCGTAGCACTGCCAGCACAAAACGGGGTAAACGCAACATTCGTTTAAAACGCCACGGCTGTTTGATGAGGCGATACAACCATTCGAGTCCGGCATTTTGCATCCATTGTGGCGCGCGTGGCACAACACCTGCAATAAAATCAAATGAGCCACCCACCCCCATCGCCATCTTTACATCAAGGCGGGGTAAATTACGAGCAATCCATTTGTCTTGCTCCGGTGCACCATAAGCGACAAACAAAATATCAGCACCGCTATGATTAATCATCTTGACGATGCCCTCTTCTTCAAATCCAGCAGGACTACCGCCATATGTCCCAACAATGTCTAAATCAGGATTCTGCGTGCGGAGGATGTCAGCGGCTTTATCTGCAACGCCTGCCCCTGCCCCCAAGAAGAATAGCTTCCAGCCATATTTTGCAGCATATTGTGCAATCAATGGCACACCGTCAGAGCCTGTCACACGCTCCGGCACAGGATGTCCGAGGTGACGGGTTGCCCAAACTAGCCCCACACCATCAGGAACACAAATATCAGCGCGTTGCAAGATGTTATAGAAGATGGGGTCGTCTTGTGCCACCATGATAAATTCAGGATTTACTGTACAGACATGATGCGGATGTTGACTATTGCGCACCCATTCATGGATTTGCTTCATCCATTGCGCATATGTGATTGCATCAACAGGAACGCCTAACACCTTTGTACGCGGAACAGGAACTGTCTGCGCAGTAAAATCAGTTATATCAGGGGTTTCGTCTAGCTTACGCGGTAAGTCATTGAGGATACGATGCGCGGTACTAATCACCCGCTGGCTCGTGACCATCTTCATACAGGTGCGCGCCTCACAGCCATCCCTTGCGCCGACGCTATGCCCGACATAACTACACGGACTACACTCCACTTGACTGGTCAGCACTGATGCCCGTCCACCGACTGCCCACGGATGCCAAGCCCGAAAGTTACTCGGACCGAAGATGCTAATCACAGGCGTGCCAGTGGCAGCAGCGATGTGCATGACACCACTATCCGCCCCAATGAATAAATCTGCATTTTCAATGACATCTGCTAACTGAGGCAACGTGGTTTTTCCGACAAGGTCAGTTGGTTCAAAGTGCATCATCTCGGCGACTTCATCACTATCGTCTTCATGTTTACCGACAAATATGATTTCCGCATTCGATTCCAACTTAAGTTGGTTGGCAACATCAGCAAAGCGTTCCGGTATCCACCGTCGCGCCGTACTATATCCGCCACTCCCTGCATGGATAACAACCTTTGGCACACCTTGATTCACCGCAAATGGACGGGTCTGATAGCCGATTTGGTCAACATAATCTTCACGGTATATCTCGGCTGGGCGCGGGGTTGAATCTGCACCAACTAGCCCGACCAAATCTAACCAATACTGCGCCTGATGTTTCGCACCGAATCCGCCATCAGGGATACTGTCCGTCAAAAAGTTGATATTGTCATTTTGCAAGCCAACAATGCGCTTAGCACGGGATGCCTGTGCAATCACGCGGAATTTAGGTACACCTGCTTTTAAGGTGAAGTGGTGAAAGAAGATAACCGTATCATAGTTACGACGACCCAAATTTAAGGTACGGCGGAAGTTAATCGTCTGGAGAAAAGCCCGTGTCCCACTGGAAACACCCTTTTCAAAGGGAATCATCTCATCAACGAGGTCAGGTGGCACAATCGGGAGTGCATGACTGGATGCAAACAGGTCAATCGTTGCGTCGGGAAAAGCCTCACGCAGTGCCGAAATAGCCGGTGTGGTCAAAACCAAATCGCCAATGTCCGCCAGTTGTACCAGCAGGAAAGTCTGCGTCGCCATACAAATCTCGATTTCTGTATCTTATGTTTGGTTAATCGTCAGTGATATTGTAACAAATTCACAACATATCAGATAGATGATGCTAGACATCAAATATTTCACCAACATTCAAATCATCAAATGCCTGCAACCCCATCACCAGCACCGACCACATGCTCCATCGCCCTTTACGCCAATCTTCCGGTTGCCAAGTCCCCATCAACGCACCAATCTGCAAGCCTAATGATACCCGATAATCCAACATCAAATCGTCATAACTGTAATCTTTTACACCATGCCGACTCAACTCACCCCAATAACGTTTGAGGAGACGCGGTTCTTCAAATTTACGTTTGCGCGCATCCCAATAGAAGGGAATAAAATACGCAATATCATCAGTCGCCATGCCCAACTGCCAGTCTTTCCAATCGAGAATACGCAACGCATTATGCGAATAGAGGAAATTATCTGGCTTGAGGTCATTATGGACTAACGTCACACGACTGCCTTCGAGTAGACGCTGTTTACGCTTCGATGGCATCTGACCAACGACAGCATCCAATATCTGGCGTTGACGCGGTTGCAGGACAATCTTACCTTCAGACTGAAAGCTATCGTATGCGTCGCGCTGTGCCGTCAGATAACTATCGAGACGGTCTTCGGTGATAGCTAACCCGATTGTATCGCCGAGTTGCTCGTCTTCCCACCAATGCGCATGAAACATCGCCAGCGAATCAGCAATTTGTGTGATATGTCGTTTCGTCGGTGGGGTCGGCTCATGATGACGTTTGAAGCGACTTGACACCCCCTCCATCAACACATGGGATTGGTCTTCGCCCACATCATAATAGGCATCATAGCCTTGAACAATTGACAAATCCGCATCGTTGTAGCGTGACCGTAGTGCGGGCAAAATACGCCCATAGAATGTCACTTCTTTGTCTGCCTTATCATATCCAGCGTGATACACTTTTAGTATCATGCTTTCGGGCATTTTCCGTGCCACACCCGCATCACTATATTTGACACGTAAGGTATACAAAGTCGCGCTGGCACTGTTGTGTGTATTGATTACCCGTACATCTGTCACACGAAAATAAGGAAGATAGCCACCCTCACGTAATTTATCAGTCAGCCATTCTGAGGTAATGGTATCTGGTGAAGTTATCAGCATAGGTCACGTCCATCATTGCGATTTATCAACAATCTCTATCATGCGCGCACATCGGCATTTCGTCAAGCGACGAGTAACATACGCCATCACACACCCTCACTCATCTTACCCTTATGATTCTAACATGCTTCCAAGACAGAGTTCAGCCGTTATAAAATTTGTAATGTTAATCTGAAACCAAGTCGGAACAGAATAATCACGCTGTAAAAGGTTTACATAATCTGGCATACCGCAAATTAAACACATCTAGGAGACACTGACATGAGACGACTATTCCCGATAATTGCACTCATCATCATCGCCATCATAGCTGTATTTGCTCTATCCACAACCTCGACCGACCCCAACGCGCCTATCGTTTCTGTGACAGGAAGTGATGTATCGCAAGTTGCCGAGGATGCAGTGGAAACAGCAGAAAACGTAACCGAAACGGCTGGCACACAATTTGAAACATTCATCGAACGAGTCATCCAACAACCGCAATCACAACTGATGCAAATCCTATTGGTTGTAGCTGGTGTCATTCTGCTGGTATTTGGTTGGCGTATCTATGACTTTATCGTGATTCTGGCAGGGGCTTGGGTCGGTGCATCGTTGGCTAGCGCGGCAGTTGTGACCAATAGTGTTCTGATTGAAGTTGCAGCGATATTGGTCGGCGGTGTCATTGGTGCAGCACTAGCAGTCTTTGTCTACTTCATTGCGGTGTTCATTATCGGGATGTATGTCGGTGCTATCATGACAACAGCACTTGCCAGCTTGTTCGGACTAACCCCAATTTCGCCAATTGCCCTGCTTGTCGGCGCAATCATCGGTGGGTTCATCTTGCTCGCCCTGAGTGCAGAACTGGTTATCTTTATCTCGTCACTGGTCGGTGCACAGATGTTAGCGACAGGGTTAGGTCTCAGCGGTGAGTGGATTCTATTGTTCACCATTATCGGGATTGTCATTCAATACGCATCAACACGCTATTACAGCTTCAATCTACGCCGACCCCGCCGACGCTGGATACGTGCATAAGATAAGCGTGTAACCGTTAAGATGCTCTGGTGATTTTCATCAGGGCATTTTTTGTTTCGCAATCTTCTTCAAGAATATCATTGATACATGCGCTATCGTTGAAAAAACCTAGAGAGGAGATAATGAAATGACAGTGGAACGCTTCAAGAAGCTATTCGATTACAACATCTGGGCGAATAATCGTATGTGGGATTGTATTATGCAACTATCCGACGAACAATTCAGCCGTCCCTGTGATTATTCCGTCGGCTCATTGCATGACCAATGTGTCCATCAAATGTCCGCAGAAGAACTCTGGCTAAGCCGAATACGTGATAACATCAGCACCGGACAACTCGCGCAAACACAAGACTACCCTACGCGACAAGCTATTCATAAACACTGGCAAGGTGTTAACCAACAATGGGTAGACTATATCCACAGCTTGACCGAGGCTGACCTCGACGCGAGCCTTGCATTCGTCAGTGTCTCCTACAACACAACCTTTCACAATCAACGCTGGGAAGGCTTGATGCAGGTACTTAATCACAGCACCGACCATCGCGCTCAAATCCTGTCGCTGATTTATCAAGTCGGTGGCGAAACAATAGCGCAAGATTGGATATTTTATCTGTGGGGAAAATAAAACAAGCCAGATGCAATGTGACTGCGCTCTGGCTGTTTGGTGTTTGGAGTCTGTTGAACGGTCTAGCGTTTGGTGTAAGTTGGTGCCTTACGTGCACGCTTGAGACCGGGTTTCTTACGTTCTTTCACACGCGCATCGCGGGAAAGGAAACCCTCGCCTTTGAGTGTACCACGCAAATCGGGGTCGATTTTTTCCAGTGCGCGAGCAATACCGAGCAGGATTGCATCACGTTGTCCACTGATACCGCCACCATTGACGTGAATGGATACATCATAAGCTTTTTCTTGCCCAATATGGGACAGAGGTTTCATAAAAATTTGCATGTCGCCAAAACGTGGCAAATATTCTGCGCCATCTTTACCATTGATGGTAACTTGACCTGTGCCACCGGGGAACAGGCGAACACGGGCTGATGCCGATTTACGGCGACCAATGCCTTCATAATACTGTGCTGACATAAACGAACTCCTTATAGTTCCAGAACTTGTGGCTGTTGAGCTTCATGAGGATGTTCAGCACCCGCATAAATCTTCAGTTTACCAAGCATTTCACGACCGAGCACACCCTTAGGCAACATACCTTTGACAGCATATTTAATTGCACGGGTCGGGAATTTATCCATCATTTCGCGCAGGGTGATATTATACAGACCACCGGGGAAACCGGAATGGCGATAATATTTCTTCTGGTCAAGGCGGTTGCCTGTAACATGAATTTTATCTGCATTGATGATGATAACGTAATCACCTGTATCGAGATTCGGTGCATAGTAAGGTTTGTTCTTGCCACGCAAAATTGGGGCAATCTTGGACGCAAGGCGACCGAGGGTCATACCTTGTGCATCCACAACCCACCAGCTACGTTCAATCGCATCAGGTGTTGTTGCATATGTCTTCTGAATTTGTTGTCTCATTGTTTTTCCTCCAGCGGACTCTCCGATGAGTTATCAGAGGTCTCCGTTGTGACTGATGTCGCTGTTGTTGGTTGTGGATACGCGACTGATTCCAATACAAGTCCATGTGGTGGTGCGAGGTGTTTTGCTAGCTGAATATCTCGGCTTGCAAATATCACTGCAAATTCATCCAGCGATACCTTACCACGCCCGACTTGTACCAGTGTGCCGACAATCCGTCGAACCATATGATACAAAAAAGCTGTTGCACGAATGCGATAGACAAACATATCGCCATAATCGCTTGCCACCGTTTCCCACCGCGACACATACACCTCGCGGATGGTATTGGTACTGCCCTGCTGTGGGGGTGTGCCAAATGTGCCAAAATCGTGCTTGCCAATTAACTGCGCTGCTACCGATTGCATCTGCCCCAAATCCAGTGGCTGATTCACTTGCCATACCTGACGATTCAGCAAAGGATTCCGCACTGGCACATGGATGACACGGTACACATATTGTCGCCAGAGTGCATCAAAGCGCGGATGCAATGTGTCGTCCTGCCGTATCGTCTGTAGTGCAATATCAAACGGCAATTGCGAGTTAATCGCTAGGAGCAGAGATTGCGGACTGTGCCTCCAGTTGACATCGAAGGCGATAACTTGCCCGACAGCATGTACACCTGTATCGGTGCGCCCTGCTCCAATAATCGCTACGTTTTGTTGTGTTACCTTTGCGATTGCTTGTTCGACAGCCAACTGCACCGTTGGGATGTGTTCTGGTTGTCGCTGAAACCCATAATAGCCAGAGCCATCATAAGCAAGCGTCGCAACGTAGCGGGTCATACAATCAACAGTCGCCTAATCGACTTCTGCCTGACCGTAATCTACAAGTTCAATCAACGCCATTTCTGCATTATCGCCTTTACGCGGACCCAGCTTTAAGATACGGGTATAACCGCCGTTGCGCTCTGCATACAGTGGAGCCAATTCGTCAAAAATCTTACCAACCAATTCACGGTCATTATTCAAGCGTTGTGCCACTTGACGACGTGCATGAACTGCAATGCTATCGTCACCTTTGGCTTCTGCTTTTGCAAGACCACGCTTCGCAATCGTAATCATGCGTTCAGCGTTACCTTGAATGAATTTTGCTTTGTGAAAAGTTGTCTTGATACGCCCATGCGTAAGCAGTTGTATTGTCAGATTCATCCGCAAGGCTTTGCGATGAGCACTGCTCCGATTGAGCTTCTTTCCATGATACCGATGTCGCATGATTGCGCCTCACTTACCTATTATTCGTCTTTATCGGTGGGCCAGTAATTCTTATCGCGCAACTTCTGTTCGAGTTCATCAAGTGATTTCTCGCCGAAGTTACGGATAGCCAACATAGCGTCCGGTCCACGATTGAGCATATCAAGTACATCACCTACTGAGGTAATGCCGGTACGCTTCAATGAGTTAAAGACACGAACACTCAAGTCAAGTTCTTCGATTGGTTTATCGTACAATGGTGGATGTGATGGTTCTTCTTCTGGTTGTTGTGGAATTTCCAGTTCTTGGAACCAATCTTCATCAACCCCTGCGACCACTTTCAGGTGGTGCATCAGGATTTGTGCGGATTGTGCCAGTGATTCTTCTGGGCGGATTGTACCATCAGTCCAGATTTCGATAACGAGCTTATCGTAATTTGTCCGCTGACCAACACGCGCACGGTCTACATCAAAGTTCACCCGTTTAATTGGGCTATAGATTGCGTCAACAGGTAGCTCACCGATAGGCAAGCGACCGCGTTCTTCCGCAGGGCTATACCCACGACCGGAGCGCACTTCAAATTCCATTTCGATGTGGGCGTTGCGGTCATCAACGGTAAACAGATATAGACTAGGGTTTTCGATTTGTACTTCTGCTGGTGCCCAGATATCAGCCGCAGTGACTGTTCCTTCTGCACCACGATGTTCCAGACGCAAACGCGCACTTTCGACACCATGCAAGACCAAACGCAGTTGTTTGATTTGCAGAATCAATTGGGTCATATCTTCACGGACATGTGGGATTGCAGAGAATTCGTGATGAACATCCGACACACGGATGCTGGTGACTGCCGCACCGGGCAAAGATGACAGTAATACACGACGCAGGGCATTACCCAACGTCAGACCATAACCGCTTTCCAATGGACTGATGACAAAACGACCATAGTCCTTAGTAATGTTCTGGCTTTCTACCTGATGCGGTAGCACCATATTTGCGGTTACAAGGTTTACATCAGGTGAGGGGGATGGACTCACTGATGTGGATTGTGATGAATATACCATAAAGCAAGGTTTCCTTTATCCACTAGACGCGACGGCGTTTCGGGGGACGGACACCATTGTGGGGTACAGGTGTTACGTCCGTGATTGAACGAACCTTCAGCCCACTCTGTTGGATTGCACGGATTGCAGCTTCACGACCGGGTCCGGGTCCTTTCACAAACACGTCAACTTCTTTCATGCCGTGTTGTTGTGAATTGGATGCAGCGGTTTCCGCAGCCATACGTGCCGCATAAGGTGTGCTTTTACGACTGCCCTTAAAGCCAGACGTACCCGCACTTGCCCATGCAATCACGTTTCCAGACTGGTCAGTCATGGAAACAATGGTGTTGTTGAAGGTGGCATAAATATGCGCCTGACCATAAGGTATATTTTTAAAGACTCTTCTAGCAGTACCACGACTGCCTCTTCTTGTTCTCGCCATTCAACTACTCCAAACTGGTACAGTACTTACGTTACACGCGCCCTGCCATTAGTTTAACAGAGCGCAACATCGTTTAGGACGATATATGGAATTTGACCGTACAATGTACAGTCACTGCTTAAGCGATACGCTGAGTAATCGCCTTATTTCTTGGTTGCACCACGACGACGACCGCGTCCGGCAACTGTTTGCTTCTTACCACGGCGTGTACGTGCGTTCGTTTTGGTACGCTGACCACGCGATGGTAAACGACGACGATGACGCAATCCACGATAGGAATTGATTTCCATCAGTCGTTTAATATTTAGTTGCGTTTGACGGCGCAAATCACCCTCAATGGTCAAATTACCAATTAATTCACGCAACCGTGAAACTTCATTTTCACTCAGGTCACGAATTTTGGTATTTTCGTCAATGCCTGCCTGTGCTAATAGCTGTTGACTGGTTGTTCTACCAATCCCATAAATATAGGTTAAGCCAATCACAACACGCTTGTCGCGGGGCAGGTCTACACCTTCTATACGAGCCATCGACTACACTCCTCTTACGTCAGACTGGATTAACCCTGTCTTTGCTTATGCTTCGGATTTGAACAAATAATCATTACCCGTCCATTGCGCTTGATTACGCGACATTTCGGGCAACGACGCTTGATGCTACTTGAAACCTTCATGCGCTTTTCCTCTTTCGTCACCACCAAATCAAAGATAATACCACAAAAAATACGCATAGTCTACAGTAGCCACTACTGTAAATGCGTGGGACTATCCGATATGAACGGGACTTTTCGTTTGTCAGACAAAAATACCCCAACATTTAGGGGCAATTTTTAACGGATAAATAGTATACCACAAAATTTTTGGCTGTGGAGACCAATTTCTTAGAAATCTCTCAGATAGCTAGCGGAGGAAAAAGTCCGGTGGTGACAATGTATCAAGACAATCCAACGATGGGTCTTGCATCGGATTCATCAAGAATTGTGAGCCAATCTCAAAAGCACAATCCTCTATGCCAAATGCACCATGCCCTACTGCCGGAAACACAAAATGCCAACTATTTGACAAATACTGTGCTGTGTCTTCCCCATATTGTGCTGGTGTAATCGGGTCATATGCACCGGAAAAAATCAGCGTCGGAATATCACTTAAGACAGACTGTGTTTCCATCTCGTCAGCAACAACGACATTCCAAATATCGCACTCATCAAACCCAAACAACGCAGGCTCTAACAAGGCTATCTCAAAATTATCGGGTAGCGGTTCACTATATGCTATGACATCCGCTTGGGTATAAAACGGAATCTCCTCCGCGCATTCAACACTGTAATACATGCCTTCGCTGTCATCATCAAAGATACCATGCACCCACGCATCCAATTCAAGTTCTTCTTCGTAGTCGATTTCATCAAGATAATCTTCAACTGCCTCAAGCGAATCCAAACCAAGATAATCCATAAATGGTGTGTAGTATTGAATATCGTCCAACTCATCTAACAGATTATCAAATTCGTCATCGTCTAAAGAAAAGTAGTATGTATATAGCTCAAGCGGGTCATCGAAGGCAAGATATGTCATGGCAAGTTCGTCAATCGCATCCGGTTGAATCGTATCAGTCTCTATCTGTTCGCTCAAAATGCGTTGCTCTGCATCAATTTGTGGGTCGTAGTCATACTCACCTGCATAATAGGCTTCAATCAACGCAGGTAGATAGGGTATTCCCTCGGTGTCATATAACCGATTAAACAGGTCATTCACAAAATCGTCACCGTTCATCTCGACCACATACCCCATCTCGTAATCGGGAATTTCGGCAGGCGACGCATTCATGTTGGCGATGGCAGAATCAAGTTTCTCACGCAAATAAGGGTATGTACGATTGCATTCAGCATTCATCAAGCAATCGTTCAATAACTGCTCAATCGCTTGAAAGCCTATCGTTGCTTGGTCAACTAAGCTGTCAACTTGTGGCGGATAGACCGCATCAATAATCACCGCGCGAATCCGTTCGGGGAAGTCGCGCATCACTGTTAACGCAAGTCGCGCCCCATACGATGAGCCATATAGATTTGCCTGCGGGATATTCAATGCAACTAGCAAATCATGAATATCTTGAGCATTGGTCGTACTGTTGTACATATTGAGGTCAACACCCTCATCATTCACCAAGCGATTCCGGCAATTCCGTATCCACTGTTCATCATCAAAGCTTTCATCAAATTCAGGGCAATTCAGGGATGGGTAGGAAAAGCCTGTTCCGCGTTGGTCGATGAAGATAACATCATGTGTATCAACTATTGCAAACTCGACCCAATCCGCGAAAGCTGATGATGCCGCTCCACCGGGTCCACCTTCTAAGTAAACAATCGGTGCATTATCGTTCTCAGTTTTGGCTTCGACACGAACAGTAAATAGCTCTAAGTCAAGGCTACCCTCTACATCATCCCGATTTTCTGGAACAAGTAGATACCCACAGGAAATTGTCAGGTCATTTTCGTCTGCCAATGCCTCCATGAAATATGGGCAGTCAGCAGATTCAAATTTCGGCGTATAGTCCTGTGCCAAAACAACAGAAACCATCAACATCAACAAATTTACCAAGATGATTTTTTTCATATCACCCACCTATCAAAAAAGGACATGCACATCACATGTCCTCTTATTTTACAGCATTGTCAGAATCAGAGGGTCACCCTCTGTAATCGCAACCGTATGCTCGAAGTGTGCCGTCAATGAGCCATCTTTGGTCGCCACTGTCCACTGGTCATCGAGTTCATACAGGTCGTTGCGTCCAGCAATCAGCATCGGCTCAATTGCATAGGTCATGCCGACTTCTAGCTCATAGTCCATCCATTGATAGCGACTGTTCTTGCCGGGCCACCAGTTGGGAACTTGCGGTTCTTCGTGCATCGCCTTGCCGACACCATGTCCGGTATATTCGATAGCAACACTATAACCTTTTTTGCCAGCAAACTTAGAAGTTGCCTTCGCCACATCACTGATTTTATTACCGAGTACAGAGGCTTTAATCGCTTCTTGTAGAGCTTGCTCACAAGCTTCTAGCAGGCGTTGTGCTGAGCGTGATACATCGCCCACAGCATGGGTATAGGCTGCATCACCGACATATCCCTGATGAAAACACGCCACATCTAACCCAACGATGTCGCCCTCTTTCAACACACGCTCATCTGAGGGAATGCCATGTACCAGTTCATCGTTGATGGACGCGGTAATTGTCGCCGGATAGGGTGGATGATGTCCAGGGGCATAATTCAAAAATGCAGGGGTCGCGCCATGGTCACGAATCACCGTCTCAGCAATGGTGTCGAGTTCCTTTGTCGTCACACCCGGTTGAACTGCCTTCCGCATTTCTTCATGGGCTTCGGCAACGATTCGACCTGCTTCTCGCATAATCTTTAATTCATCAGCAGTTTTCAAGACAGGAGCCATAGTTTGTCCTTTGCTTTTGGTTATCGGTTATTGGTTATTGGTTTTTCGTTGCTAGTAGAGACACTTATCAGCTAAGCCGATTGGGTAATTTGAAGCAACTTGGAAACACAATGTAACTCTTATTGTGCTGTACCAAAAATTAGCCACCGATAACTAAGACCGAATATCTATCTAACTTCATCAATAACTTTCTTGATGTCGGCGGTGACAGCTTCAATCGACTGATTGGCATCAACCGTTTTGACAATCCCTTTATCAGAGAAGTAATCCACAAGCAGTTGCGTTTCTTTAACAAAGGTATCAATCCGGCGCAACACAGCATCTGCACTGGCATCATCAGGACGACGCTTGAGCAATGTGTCAGTTCCTTCTAAGAACGCATCCAAGCGTGGTGGGAAGATATTGTCTGGATACTTGACCCACTTAAAGTCAATCCCGTCTTGCTTGAAATAATAATTATAACTTGCTCCCGATTCTGCATCGGTTACACGACCAAATGCCCGTTTGAAGGCTGTATATAGGTCAAGGTCAAGCAGAATAACGGCATTTATTTTTGCACCTTTTTCGGCAAGGTGTTGTTCAAGAAATTCTGCCTGTGCTTGATTACGGGGATAGCCGTCCAGAATTACGCCATTCTGAGCATCGTCCTGTGCGAGGCGGTCAACTACAATCGCGTTGGTGGTATCATCATCAACCAATGCACCCGATGCCATCAGTTGTTGCACTTTCACTGCTAAATCATCGGTGCGGGTTTTCATCGCACGGAACAAATCCCCTGTTGATACCTGCGGGATACCATAGGTTTCTTGGATAAACCGTGCCTGAACGCCTTTACCTGCGCCCTGTACCCCCATCAATATTATGTACAAACTCATCGTACGTTCTCCGAAATTGCATCAAATATAAATTGGATATTTTAAAAATTAGTATTTATATACTGTAGAGTTCTGGCTATTTGGGAAATCAGCGGACGACAACGGATTCCGTGATATTTCGTAGGGACGCGCGTCCGTCTTTCACTACCTGTCGGAATTTCCAGAAGCAAAACATATTATAGGAAAAAGAAAGCCGGGCATGGTAGCCATAACCCGGCAATCTTGATTATTATCTGGATTGGATTAGCGCATGAAGCCTTCGTAGTTACGCATCACCAGTTGTGCTTCCAGTTGGCGCATGGTATCAATGACCACACCGACAACAATGATGAGACCCGAACCGGAAATCACCAGCCCGGCATTGATGACAGAGCCGGTTGTGGTTGCCTCCAACGGGAATATGATACGATTCACAAAATCGACCATACCCGGTATCACCGCAATCACACCGAGGAAGAACGCCCCGACAAATGTAACACGCCGTGTCACCGTCTTGATGTAATCATCGGTTCGCTTACCCGGTCGAATACCCGGAATAAACCCACCATTACGCTGTAAGGTTTCTGCCAGATTCTGATTACCCACCATCACTTCTGCATAGAAGAACGTGAAGCCAACCGTCATCAGGAAGAATGTCCCCCAATAGAGTAACCCTTGCTGATTACCGAAGGTCGTCTGAATCGTCGTACCGACAGGTCCGGGCGGGAACAGGCTCGCAATAATCGCAGGGAAAGTGATGATAGATTGTGCGAAGATGAGCGGAATCATGCCGACCGGATTCACGCGCAAGGGGATGAAGCTATCTTGCTGTGCAAACTGGCGGTTACCGCGTACACGCCGACCATACTGAACCGGCACTCGTCGAACACCTTCTTGAATAATGACCACCCCGACAATACTGATGACTGTAATCACAATGAACAGTACCAGATTGTAGACACTGCGGTCAGGTTGTTGTGTCAGCAACTGAATCAAGTTCTGCGGTGCAATCGCAACGATACCCGCAAAGATGATGATGGAAATACCGTTACCGATACCATCTTCAGTGATTAATTCACCGAGCCAAATCGCAAACATCGTACCCGCTGTCATCGTCGCCAAAACAGAGACGGTCAACAGGGCATCACTACCGAAGCCCGGAATAATCTCGAAGACTTGTCCACTCTCACTACCTGCAATATTGAAGATACTGATTTGACCCAACGCCTGCAAAATCGCCATCGGAATCGAGACATAGTAGGTATACCGCTGGATTTTTTCTTGTCCACCGGGTTCACGTTGGATTTGTTCCAGCGCAGGTACAATCGGCACAAGCAATTGGAAAATAATGGATGCGGTAATATACGGGTAAACCCCGTTCGCAATCACACTAAAGTTCGCAACCGCCCCACCGGAGAGCAAGTTCAGCACTTGAATCAGGTTACCCGCACTACTGTTCCCTTCAAATACGGAACGGAGTGCAACTGGGTCAACACCGACAACGGGGACGTGTGCCGCAAACTGGTATACAACTAAGATAAACCCCGTAAAAAGCAATTTATTACGCACATCAGGCAATCGCCATGCGTTTCTTAAAGCTTGAATCATAGAACGCATTCCTCTTACTTATGATTGATGATTTGTGGCTTTATCATCACTGCAAAAAGTGACCAATACATTACGCACAGAACTATAACGCAAACTACCACAATTGTGTATACGCAAGAACGACACGTCACGTTACAAACAACAGGGACGCAACTACTGTCCACGTCCCCGTCACTCGTTTTCATGTCGCATCGTTACATGCCTTAACCAGACAAGAGGCAATCATTGCCCCTGTGTCATGGATATTATTCTTTATCGCCGTAGAGGCGTTCATAGTCCACTTTACGCAATTTCTTGACGGTTGCCCGTGCGCCAGTGACTTTCAAATCGTGTTGGTTGACGCTACCGCCAGCCTTTTCGATTTTTTCTGCGGCACTCTTGGTGAACTTGTTGGCATGAACTTCCACTTTGATTGTAAGTTCGCCACGTCCGAGTACCTTGAGTGGTTCGTCAGCTTTACGAATCAAGCCAGCCGCAACCAGCGATTCACCATTCACGACATCCCCATCATTGAAGCGGTCGTTAATCATATCAACATTAACTTCCTGATAGGTGATACCAAAAATGTTGGTAAACCCGCGCTTGAACGGCAGACGGCGAACCAATGGCAACTGCCCACCCTCAAAGTATGGACCTTTACCGCCACCGCTACGTGCGCCCTGACCTTTTGTACCACGACCAGCCGTTTTACCCTTACCAGCCGAGATACCACGCCCGACACGTTTGCGTCTGCGTGTTGACCCTTCATCGGGCTTCAAATCATGTAATTTCATTATTCGTCTACCTCTTCAACTTCTACTAGGTGGCTGACTTTTGCAATCATGCCACGTACCTGTGGTGCATCACCAATCAAGGTGCTACTCCCCATACGACGCAAACCCAGTGATTTGACGGTATCTTTTTGTTTCTGGTTATATCCAATTGGGCTTTTGACCAATGTGACTTTAAGGAGCTTACCGCTTTTCTCGCTACTCATTGTCATCGCCCTTTCCTACCCGTCGTTCCCATACCGGAGCGACTTCTTTCACCTCTTTACCGCGCATTTGTGCCAATTCTTCGGCACTGCGTAGTTGTTTGAGTGCGTCGATTGTCGCCATTGTCACGTTCAGCAAATTCGCACTGCCCTGACTTTTTGTCAAAATATTGCGAACACCGACCACTTCAAGTACAGCACGGACACCACCACCTGCGATAACACCCGTACCCGGTGCAGCAGGTTTCAGCAGGACACGTGCGCCACCTTTGCGACCCGTGACTGTATAAGGGATGGTTGAACCAGACAATGCTACAGGTTCAATGTTCCGGCGAGCACGTTCCGCAGCTTTGCGGATACTGTCGGGTACAGCACGCGCTTTACCGACCCCTACACCGATGTTGCCTTTGTTATCGCCAACCACAACCACTGTACGGAATGCGAAGCGACGACCACCTTTAATAACCTTAGCAACACGGCGAATATCGACTACACGTTCATCAAATTCATCGCGCTCTTCCTGCTTTCTGCGCGGTTCCCGTCGTTTACTATCTGCCATTTCTCAACTCCACGCTTAAAATTCTAGTCCGGCTTCGCGCGCGCCTTCGGCAACTGCAGCGACCCGACCTGTATACTTAAATCCACCTCGGTCAAATACAACCGATGTGATACCCGCATCTTTCGCACGTTTGCCGAGTTCGAGTCCAACGATTTTTGCCGCTTCCACTTTGGTCTTATCAACCAGTTGGGCGGACACATCTTTATCAATCGTTGAGCAGGAAACCAGCGTCTTACCGTCAATATCGTCAATCACTTGAACAAAAATGTTCTTGTTGCTACGGAAGATATTCATCCGTGGACGGCTTGCTGTTCCTGAAATGTGTTTACGAACACGACGGTGCCGGCGTTTACGGGCTAGATATTTCTTACGTCCATCTAAATCTGCCATCTCGACAACCTCGTTTGATTACGCTTTACCAGCTTTACCAGCTTTACGGCGGACATGTTCATCAATATAACGTACACCCTTGCCCTTATAGGGTTCTGGGGGTCGCCATCCGCGAATGTTCGCCGCTGTCTGTCCTACAACTTGCTTATCAATACCATCAACATGAATGATGGTCCCACGCGAATCCTTCGGTACATCAAATGTGATGTTTTCCGGCGGTTCGACAACCACTTCATGAGAATGTCCCAGACGCAGTTGTAGGTTCTTACCCTGTACAGATGCCTGATAACCGACACCTTCAATTTTCAATGTCTTACGGAAGCCTTCGGATACCCCCGTCACCATATTGGCAAGCAATGCACGGGTCAACCCATGAAGCGCACGATGGTGGCGTAAGTCCGATGGGCGTTCGATAACAATCGCGCCATCTTCTTCTTTGATGGTAATATCCGGATTGAAGGTTTCTGTCAGTTCACCTTTTGGTCCCTTAACAGTAACGGCGTTCTTTTGAATCTTGACCGATACTTTGTCAGGAATGGTGACAGGTTGTTTACCAATACGTGACATGGTGGTTTCTCCCTACCAGATATAGCACAGGATTTCGCCACCGACACCACTACGACGCGCCTGCTGTGCAGTCATAACGCCACTGGGTGTTGTGACAATTGCAATTCCTGTACCGCTTAAAACGATAGGCAATTCGCTACGTTTGCGATATACACGACGACCGGGTTTGCTAATCCGTTGTAGTTGTGTAATCACGGGACGACGTTCACGACGTGAGCCAAAATATTTGAGATCAATATGAATCATCGGAATCGGTGATTCGTCACCCACCGAATAATCTTCAATGTATCCTTCTTCTTTAAGAATACGTGCAATCTCAACCTTGATTTTTGATTTAGGCACATCGACTTCTGTTTTACGAGCAGTCAGTGCATTCCGAATGCGGGTCAGCATGTCCGCAATTGGATCATTAGTCACATTGGACACCGCAAAAGCCTCCTACCAGCTTGATTTAACAACACCGGGAATCTCACCGTTCAATGCCATCTCGCGGAAGCAGATACGGCAGAGACCGAAACGGCGGATATACCCCCGTGGACGACCACAAACTTTACAACGATTACGCACTTGTACTTTGTGCTTGCGGCGTTGTTCCCGATATTGCATACATTTCTTAGCCATACAATTTCCTCTTAATTCTCTTTGAAAGGCATACCGAGCAGTGATAACAGTCGGCGACCTTCCTCATCTGTATCAGCAGATGTTACGATCGTGATTTCCATCCCGCGAACTTTGTCAATTTTGTCAAAGTCAATTTCGGGGAAGACCAGTTGTTCTCGCAGACCAATCGTATAATTCCCGCGACCATCCAACTTGGCTGGAACACCACGGAAGTCACGAATACGGGGCAATGCAATGTTGACCAAACGGTCATACAAAGACCACATCTTATCCTTGCGGAGTGTGACCTTGACCCCAATCGCACGACCTTCACGCAGTTTATAAGTAGCGATACTTTTGCGTGCGCGTGTCAGCACAGGTTGTTGCCCTGTGATAATACGTAGGTCTTCAACTGCACCATCCAATGACTTCGGTTCATCAACAGCTTCACCCACACCAATGTTGAGAGTGATTTTTTTGATAGCTGGAACCTGCATCGGATTGGTGTATCCAAACTCTTCTTTAAGAGTCGGGATAACTTCTTCGATATAGCGGGTGTACATGCGATTTTCCATACTTCACCTCGCTCCGTTTCTACTCAATATCGCTATCGCATTTTTTGCAATAGCGTGTCTTCATTCCAGCATCAGTCACGCGATAGCCTACGCGAGTCATTTCGTCGCAACTATCACAGACAACCATCACATTCGACAAGTTCAGTGGTGCTTCGAACTCAAGAATCTGTGCCGGAACCTGCGTCCCACCCGGTGCAGGACGAGCTTTTTGATGACGTTTTACGATATTGATACCGTTGACAATCACGCGGTTTTCTTTGGGCAATACGCTGATAACTTCACCACGCAAGCCTTTATCTTTCCCCGCGATTACTTCAACAGTATCGCCTTGTTTTACACGTTGCATTATTAAATTACCTCGCTTATAGCGTTTCCGGCGCGAGCGACACAATCTTCATGAAGCCTTTATCGCGCAACTCACGCGCAACAGGACCGAAGACACGTGTACCACGCGGGTTTTCAAGGTCATCAGCAAGGACAACCGCCGCATTATCATCAAAGCGGATGGTTGACCCATCAGGGCGACGATATTCTTTCTTCGTGCGAACAATCACAGCACGAACAATCTGCCCCTTTTTGACATTACCACTGGTCGAAGACGACTTAACTGTCCCGACCACAATGTCACCGACATACCCGTATTTGACTTTAGAGCCACCGAGAACACGGATAACGAGAATCTCTTGTGCGCCACTATTATCAGCAATTTTCAAACGCGATTCTGTCTGAATCATCGTTGAGTCTCCTTATGAATCCAGTGTTTCCGGTTGTTCAAGTATTTCTTCCACTGCCCAGCGTTTACGTTTGCTGAGGGGGCGACTTTCCACAATCCGGACGATTGCACCCATCGGTGCACCCATCTCATCATGTGCCATCACCTTTTTGGTGGTAGAAACAACTTTCTTATAAATCGGGTGCATTTTGCGGTTTTCAATCGCCACAACGACAGTCTTTTGCATCTTATCGCTGACGACAGTGCCCACAAGGCGTTTACGATTATTAGCCATATTTACGATCCTTCCTCATCCGACAGCAGTTCAGCCGCCAGTTCACGTTCACGCAGAACGGTCTTCAAGCGAGCAATATCACGGCGTGCCTTACGGAATAGTGTCGTATCCTGCAATTCACCTGTTTCCTTCTGGACGCGGTAGGTGTACATTTCAACTTTCAAGTCCTCGATTGCATCAAGGATTTGGTCAGTTGACATTTCACGAATTTCATCAACGTACATTAGTTAACCTCCCGACCAGAAATCGGGTCAAAGCGTTTGACGAACTTGGTCTTGATAGGCAACTTGTGTGCGGCAAGGCGCAACGCTTCACGCGCATCGTCTTCTGGCACACCTGCCATCTCGAACATAATCCGTCCGGGCTTTACAACACAAACCCATTTTTCGACAGACCCCTTACCCTTACCCATACGGGTTTCCGCAGGTTTTTGGGTAACTGGCTTATCAGGGAAAATACGAATCCAAATTTTACCACGACGGCGGATGTAACGAACCATCGCACGACGGCAAGCTTCAATCTGACGGCTGGTAATCCATGCGGGTTCTAGGGCTTGTAAGCCATAATCCCCGAATTGAACAACAGCACCACGATTGGCTTTACCACGCATACGTCCGCGCATCTGCTTACGATACTTTGTACGTTTTGGCATTAACATACGGATTGCTCCTTTAGCAACAGAGGACTAGTTGCGACCACCACGTCCGCCATCTTGTGCTGGCTGACGATTGTTGTCACCATCTTGCTTTTCTTCCGGCAAGATGTCCCCTTTATAAATCCAAACCTTCACGCCGATTTGACCAAAGGTTGTCAATGCTTCCGCAAAGCCATAGTCGATGTTGGCACGGAGGGTGTTACGTGGTACACGACCATCGAACATCCACTCACGACGAGCCATATCAGACCCACCCAAACGACCACTCACTTCGATACGGATACCGCCGGCACCCTGACGCATCGCCTGCATAATCGCACGTTTCATCGCACGGCTATGACCAATACGGCGCACCAATTGGGACGCGACATTTTCTGCAACCAGTGTCGAATCGAGGTCAGGTTTTTCGATTTCGCTGACTTCGACTTTAACCTTTTTACCCGTCATGTCTTGCAAGGTCTGGCGCAATTCCTTAACGCTTTCACCTTTACGACCAATGATGAGACCGGGGCGCACCGTGTTAATGGTGATAATCACCAGATTCGGATGACGCTCAATCTCGATGCCGGAAACACCAGCACGGGCAGTTTCTTTTTTAATGTATTTGCGTATTTCACGGTCTTCCATCAGCAATTCGACATAGCGGTCACCCTCTGCATACCAGCGGGCATCCCAATCACGAATCACCTTCAGACGAAAACCTTTGGGGTTTACCTTACGACCCATTCAATTCTTCCTCTCGCTCTGCCAAAATCACCCACAGATGAGACGTACGCTTCAAACGTGGCTTATAGCGACCACGCGCACCTGCTTTAAAACGCTTCAATGTTGGTCCTTCGCCCGCATAAATCTGGGAGATATACATCTCTTCCGGGTTCAAGTCAAAATTGTTAACAGCATTTGCCAGCGCAGATGCCACAGTCTTACCGACGAGTTCCGACCCTTTTTGTGGCATAAATTCAAGGACAATGAGTGCTTCTTCGGCATCCATCCCACGAACTTGGTCACACACGAGCCGTAGCTTCTGTGGAGAAATCGGCAGATGTTTAGTAATGGCACGAACTTCCATTTGTCTACCCTCTACCGTTTCGTATCTACATCGTGACCCTTGAAGGTGCGGGTCGGTGCGAATTCGCCGAGCTTGTGTCCAACCATATTTTCCGTAATATAGATGGGGACGTGACGACGACCGTCATGGATGGCAATCGTGTGACCCACCATCTGCGGGAAGATTGTACTTGCGCGGCTCCATGTCCGAATGACAACTTTCTTCTTCTGTTCGTTCAGCTTCTCGACTTTTGCGAGGAGCTTGGGGCTAATGTAATAGCCTTTTTTCAATGAACGTGACATATTCTTTAACTCCTACCGATTACGACGTTTACGACGACGGCGAACGATAAACTTATCGGTACGTTTGTTGGTACGTGTCCGTACACCGAGGGCTTTCTTACCCCATGGTGTTTTTGGTGCAGCCATACCAATACCAGTTTTACCTTCACCACCACCATGCGGGTGACTTGCCGGATCCATCGCAGTACCACGAACAGAAGGTCTCCAGCCCAACCAGCGACGACGACCTGCTTTACCGAGTTTGACGTTGGAATGTTCTGCATTGCCTACCTGACCAATGGTCGCACGGCAGGTTTGGAGAATCATACGCATCTCGCCACTAGGCAGGCGCAAGGTAACATATTTACCTTCGGTTGCAAGAATCTGTGCGGATGTTCCCGCAGAGCGTGCAATCTGTCCACCTTTACCGGGGCGCAACTCGATATTGTGTACCACTGTACCGAGTGGAATATCCTTCAGTTGACGGGTGTTACCGGGGCGGAGAACACTGAGTTCGCCATTACCGACCACATCACCAACTGTCAATCCCATCGGCGCAATAATATAACGCTTTTCGCCATCTTCATATTGCAACAGGGCAATACGGGCTGAACGATTCGGGTCGTATTCAATCGCAATGACTTCTGCACGACAATCTTCTTTATCGCGTTTGAAGTCAATAATACGATAACGGCGTTTGTTACCACCACCACGATGGCGCACGGTAATACGTCCGGTATTGTTACGACCACCACGTTTACGCAACGCTTGTGTCAGCGCGCGTTCTGGTTTCTTCTTCGTGATTTCCTCGAAGGTATACCCGGTCATGTCACGGCGACCCGCCGAAGTGGGTTTATAAACTTTAATAGGCATCGTTTATGCTCCCTTAGACATTGAACAATTCAATGCTTGCGCCTTCTTCAACCGTGACAATCGCTTTTTTCCATTGGCGGGAACGGATGTACCAGTTCCGACCACGACGACCACGCTTCGCAGGCATAACCATTGTGTTCACTTTTACGACTTGACCTTCTAACTCGAAGATTTCTTCTACCGCTTCCTTGATTTGGACTTTGTTCGCATTTGATGCGACTTCAAAAACATATTTGTTTTGTTCATCGACCAACGCGGTTGACTTTTCCGTAATCACCGGGCGGCGTAGCACATCATAAAGATGAAGTTCTGCCATCTTTACCCCTCCTTGCCCCAAATACTTTGGATGACTTCAAGTGTCTCCAATGGCATGATGACCTTGTCATACTTCAACAGGTCACGCACATTGAGATAATTTACAATAATCGCGTGTGCATTGGCGAGGTTACTCACACTCTTACGCACAGCTTTTTGGTCAGGCAGTACCAATACCAATGCGGATTGGTCACCGACCAGTGATTGCAACACTTGACGAATCTCACTTGTTTTCGGGGTATCCATGTCTAGTTTATCGACAACCACCAATTGGTCGTCGCGTACCAGCGCACTCAATGCAGAACGGATTGCACCGCGACGCATCTTCTTCGGCATCTTTTTGGAATAGTCGCGGGTCTTTTTGGCAAACGCCCGACCACCACCGACAAAAATTGGCGCACTCTGAGCACCGTGACGCGCACGTCCAGTACCCTTCTGGCGATACCATTTTGCGCCTGTCATCCGTACTTCACCACGGCTCAGTGTACTATGTGTACCCTGTCGCGCATTCGCACGTTGACGGACAAATGCCTGATGCATCAAACCTACATTGATTTTCGCTTCAAATATATCTGCTGGCAGGTCTACTTTCGAGACTTCTTTGCCAGTTGTATCCACTACTGTGAATTCCATAGCGAAAACTCCTATCTAACCTTATCTACCGACCAACTAAGCTTTCTTGGTCGAGGGCTTAATCATCACGATACTGCCCTTTGCACCGGGGATAGACCCCTTAACAGCAAGCAGATTCTTCTCTGCATCCACAACTACCAATGGCAAGTTCTGGATAGTCACACGGTCATTGCCCATGCGCCCTGCCATCCGTTTACCCTTAAGGGTACGACCGGGTGCAGCACACATACCAATAGAACCGGGAGACCGCATACGGTCGGACTGACCGTGTGTCTTTGGACCACGGGCAAACCCATGACGTTTAATTGTACCGGAGTGTCCGCGACCTTTGCTGACACCGATAACGTCTACCAGTTCGCCTTGTTCAAATACGTCTACCTTAATTTCTTGTCCCTCTTCGACTTCGAGTCCCGCAGTCGGTGACATGCGGAATTCGCGTAGATGCCGAAGGGCAGGCAAATCTGCTTTTTGCAGATGCCCGAGTTGACCTTTAGTCAAATTTTTGGGCTTGGTTTCGCCATAGCCCAGCTGAACAGCTACATACCCATCACGGTCTTCTGACCGGATTTGCGTAATATAGCAAGGTCCTGCCTGTATCACTGTTACTGGGATAACTGTCCCTTGTTCATCAAAAACTTGGGTCATGCCCACTTTTTTGCCAATCATGCCCTTCATGATTTAGCCTCCACTAGGGTGTCTCAAACACACGTTGCACATGTGTACAACCCTCTACTGTATCTCACACGTCCTCACGGACGGGTCATTAACTGTCGATGAATCGCGCTAGATCTTGATTTCGATATCAACGCCCGCCGGAAGATTGAGGCGCATCAGCGTGTCAATCGTTTTGCTGTCTGGATCGAGAACGTCGATTAGACGCTTATGTGTACGCACTTCGAAGTGTTCCTGCGAGTCCTTATCAATGAAGGGGGAGCGACGAACGGTGAATCGTTCGATACGGGTGGGTAGTGGGACTGGTCCTACTACGCGAGACCCGGTGCGTTCCGCAGTTTCTACAATTCGTTGTGCTGACTGATCAAGTACCCGATGGTCATATGCCTTTAGACGGATACGTATCTTATTTTTTGCCATTCCGTAACCTTTGTCTCACACTAATTGCCACAAACAACTGAGATAAGTAAGCCGGGCTATTTACCCGGCTCATGTTGCTTGTTAGCTATGACAAAATTACTCGAGAATTTCGGTGATACGACCAGCACCTACAGTCAGACCACCTTCACGAATTGCGAAGGATGAGCCTTTTTCGAGGGCTACTGGTGTAATCAACTCAACATCGAGGTTAACGTTATCGCCAGGCATCACCATTTCTACGCCGTCTGGCAGAGTGATGGTGCCGGTTACGTCCATAGTACGGATGTAGAATTGTGGACGATAACCACTGAAGAATGCTTTGTGGCGACCACCTTCATCCTTACGGAGAACGTAAACTTCGCATTTGAATTTCTTGTGTGGTGTGATGGAACCGACTTTAGCGATTACCATACCACGTTGTACGTCGTCACGACCGATACCACGAAGGAGGATACCAGCATTGTCACCAGCCTGTGCGGAATCGAGTTCTTTGTTGAACATTTCGATACCGGTTACAGTGCTTTTGACGATGTCGTCGCGCAGACCAACGATGTCAATTTCAGACCCTTTGATCAGTGTACCACGAGCAACACTACCGGTTACAACGGTACCACGACCCTTGATGGAGAAGACATCTTCAATCGCCATCATGAATGGTTTGTCAACATCACGTTCTGGGGTTGGAATCCATTCATCAACGTTGTTCATCAGCTCAACGATAGGCGCATATTCTGGCGCGTCATAGTCTTCGCTATCAGATTCGGTTGCAGCCAAAGCTGAACCTTTGATGATTGGAGTATCTGGATCGAAGTCATAACCTTCGAGCAGTTCTGCCAATTCCATTTCAACCAGTTCGATGAGTTCAGGGTCATCCATTTGGTCAGTTTTGTTGAGGAAGACAACCATTGCTGGTACTTCCACCTGCTTTGCCAACAGTACGTGTTCACGAGTTTGTGGCATCGGACCATCAGGTGCACTCACAACGAGAATAGCACCATCCATCTGTGCCGCACCAGTGATCATGTTCTTGATATAGTCACGGTGACCTGGACAGTCAACGTGTGCGTAGTGACGGGTATCGGTTTCATATTCAACGTGACGAATGTTGATGGTGATACCACGTGCGCGTTCTTCTGGAGCGTTATCAATATCTTCATAGTTTTGTTTCGCTGCTTGACCTTTCAAGCCCAAAACTTTGGTGATAGCCGCAGTTAGTGTGGTTTTACCGTGATCAACGTGACCGATAGTACCGATGTTAACGTGCGGTTTGCTACGCTCGAATTTACCTTTTGCCATGTGACAATCCCTCTTGTAAACTAGGCGGTTTGAATCTTAACAAATAAACGAACGGAAATTACAGACCGGAAGCACTCCGGTCTTCTACATTAACGCGCCCCAGATTTTACCTCTTCGGCAATACTATTAGGCGCGACTGTATACTGATCAAATTCCATACTAAAGTTACCACGTCCCTGTGTGTTGTTACGGAGGTCATTTGCATACCCGAACATTTCACCGAGTGGGACTTGTGCTTTAATGATGGAAATACCTTCACTGTGTGGTTCCATACCTTGAATCGTACCACGGCGGGAGGAAATATCCCCTACAACCGACCCGGTATAATCATCAGGTACCACAACTTCTACCTTCATGGATGGTTCCAAGATAACAGGTGAGCCTTTTTGGATACCATCTTTCAAACTCATTGACCCTGCAATCGTAAATGCGATTTCGCTGGAGTCCACATCGTGGAATGCACCATCAACAAGAGATGCCTTCAAGTTCACGACAGGATAACCCGCAATCACACCACCTTGCATTGCCTGAGCAATACCTTTCTTGACAGCAGGGATGTATTCGCGTGGAATAGAACCGCCACGAATGGCATCAACCCACAGCAATTCACCGTCTGCGTCTTCTTTTTCGTCTTCTGGCATCGGTTCATAGCGGACAACACAACGAGCATATTGACCAGAACCACCTGTCTGACGTTTGAAGGTTGTGTCGATTTCGACTTCGCGGGTGATTGTCTCGCGGTAAGCTACACGCGGACGACCCACAGTTGCTTCGACACCATGTTCACGCATCAAGCGGTCAACAAGAACTTCGAGGTGAAGCTCACCCATACCTTTAATCTTGGTCTGACCGAGTTGGTCATCAACTTCGATTTGGAAAGTCGGGTCTTCTTCTGCCAATTTACGCAGACCAATACCCATTTTGTCTTGGTCAGCCTTGGTGTTTGGCTCAATCGCAACTTCGACCACAGGTTCTGGGAAGGTAATATTTTCCAACAGAATTGGGTCGTTCGGCGCACAAAGGGTGTCACCCGTAAAGGTGTCCTTCAGACCGATAATCGCAGCGATGTCACCTGCATGAACTTCTTTAACCTCTTCACGACGGTCAGCGAACATACGGACGATACGACCGACACGTTCACGGTTACCATTGGTTGTGTTAACAACTTGTGTACCTGCACGCAACACACCGGAGTAAACGCGGGTGAATGCGAGCTTACCATATTGGTCAGTCACAATTTTGAAGACCAATGATGCCAGTGGTTCGCTGTCATCTGCATTGCGGATTAGTTCGCTACCATCTTTTGGATTTTCGCCCGTTACAGGAGGAATATCCAATGGGGAAGGAAGCAACGCAACAACAAGGTCAAGCATTGCCTGAACACCTTTGTTCTTCAATGCAGAACCGCAGAGAACAGGATGTAATTCACCGGAAATTGTACCAGCACGGAGTGCCGCCATAATTTCATCGTCGGTGATTTCTTCTTCTTCAAGATACTTCATGGTCAAGAATTCGTCACTTTCAACAATCTTTTCGATCATATCAGCGCGACGGGTTTCTGCCATTTCACGGTGGCTTTCTGGAATCGGATGACGTTGGATGTCAGTTCCTTCATCGTTACCGTAAGTGATGAGTTCCATTGCGAGAAGGTCAATGATGCCTTCAAAATCATCACCACTACCATAAGGAGCTTGAATCACAACAGGATTTGCGTTCAGGCGGTCAACCATCATCGTTACACAACGGTCGAAGTTGGCACCTGTACGATCCATTTTGTTAACAAAGCACATACGGGGTACGTTGTATTCGGTTGCTTGCCGCCATACAGTTTCGGATTGTGGTTCCACACCCGCAACACTGTCAAAAATTGCGACACCACCATCCAATACACGGAGGCTACGTTGTACTTCTGCGGTGAAGTCAACGTGACCGGGAGTATCAATGATGTTAATTTGGTGACCATCCCAGCTAGCAGTTACCGCAGCTGATGTAATGGTGATACCACGTTCACGTTCTTGCTCCATATAGTCAGTAGTCGCTGACCCTTCGTGGGTTTCACCAATTTTGTGAACCATCCCTGTGTAATACAACACACGTTCGGTTACAGTGGTTTTACCCGCATCAATATGAGCGATAATACCGATATTACGTACTTTGTTGAGGTTGAAGCTGTTCTCTTTCTTTGCCATATCCTATCCACTTCCCGATTCTACACGGGATATAATTGAAACTTGAACTAACGGAAGTGTGCAAAAGCGCGATTGGCTTCTGCCATACGATGGGTTTCGTCTTTCTTACGTACCGAGTTACCCTGACCGTTATACGCATCGAGTAATTCGTTAGCCAACTTATCTGCCATACTCCGACCACCACGTTGACGTGCAAACTGAATTAGCCAACGCATTGCCAGAGCCACACCGCGTTCCTGTGTTACATCAATCGGCACTTGATAGGTCGAACCGCCAACACGTTTTGGCTTTACTTCGACAGTCGGTGCGACGTTGCGGATTGCGGTTTCAAATACTTCTACCGGATCTTTTTTGGTACGTTCCGCCATGGTTTCCATTGCGGTGTACATAATACGGGTAGCTGTACTTTTCTTGCCACCGTACATCATCCGGTTAATGAACATTGCCACATGCAAGTTGTTGTACTTGACATCATTGTCAGGTACACGCTTTGGTGGACGATTTCTTCTTGGCATCGCTTACTCCCTAGCTCTTCTTCGTACCGTATTTACTACGACCTTGTGCACGGTCAGTCACACCATTGGTGTCCAATGTGCCGCGAACAATATGATAGCGAACACCGGGCAAGTCTTTTACACGACCGCCACGTACCAACACAACACTGTGTTCTTGCAGGTTGTGTCCTTCACCACCGATATAAGCCGTCACTTCGATACCATTGGTCAAACGAACACGCGCCACCTTACGCAAAGCAGAGTTTGGTTTCTTCGGTGTCATCGTCTTCACTTGCGTACAAACACCACGCTTCTGCGGTGCACCCTTCTGTTGGCGCGAACGCTGTTGAGACATCGCATTGAAGGTATATTGCAATGCAGGAGCTTTGGTCTTTTTCTTCTTGGATTTGCGCCCTTTACGCACCAACTGGTTGATTGTTGGCATATACTACTCCATGACTAACTACTTTAAATAACTCGCCAATTTTAGACAAGCAAAAAGGCGTACCACTAGAACGCCTGCTTTTTACTTCACTCATGACGAGTCACTCTGCTATGCAAAGCACTTTCGTCATATCTGCTCAATTCAGTACACATCGCCTCGTTTGAATTAGGTTATGTACTGTACTTGCGGTTAACGATAATAGCATCCGCACAAAGGTCTGTCAAGGGAATCACCAATGAATTTCAGTTAATTCATCCGTGAATATTCATGCAATCATCATGCAACTTACACAACTTGATTATGTAGTGGGCATTTCTTGCTTCATTTTTTCAATTGCACGCACCAACTCATCAATTGCCATCGGTTTTGCCATAAACAACTCAATACCGAGGTCAATTGCCTGCCCCATTTGGAAGCCACCCGTCGCCGTCGATACAACCATAATCGGAGTTTTATCGTTTTTCTGTTGCGCATAACTGATGACATCCACACCATTCATATCGGGTAAGACCAGTTCGGTGATAATGCCCTGTGGAAGCTGTTGGTCAATTTCGGTCATCGCATCAGCAGCAGAATGTTTTACAACTGCCTTGAAGCCTGCGTGTCTGAGAATCACAGATATAACTTCGGTAACGTTGCGGTCGTCATCAACAACCATAATACGCTCCCCATTGCCAATTTTGGGTATTTGCATTTGCTCGCGGATATTAAAGTTGGTCTCGTCGGTTGTGCTCGGCTTTACAACATAGTGGACTTGCAAACGCATATGACCAAGCCGAATAATATCACGGTCACGGATGCGGTACTCTTTGCCATTTTCTAGCACATGTTCATTAATATAAGTCCCGTTTGCACTGCCGAGGTCTTCAATTGTAATGCGATTATTCCCTGTTCGTATCAAAGCATGCTTGCGCGAAACACCCATTGTGTGCCCGCCATGTGGGGTTACGTCAATTTCAGGTTCAGTGTTAGTTTTGGGGTCAGGGCGACCAATCAACATTTCTTCTGTCACCCGTACCTTGATGATATTCGGCGTACCGACAACACGAAATTCAATCACCCATGGGATAATTGTATCCAGCGGACCCGTCATACGCGGTTGCATCTTGGGTTCTTCTAACTGTGGGTCACCCAAAAAATCGGTTTTCTTTGATTTATTTTCCATCACTATCTCATTCTGCTATGAGCCAACGCTATACTGTATTATACAAAGTTATTGACAATCGTATTACAAGATTCCTTAACTATTCATCTTTTTGCAGTGTAACACGACAGAGAGATTAAAAAACCCGACCTTAGTACGGGGTCGGGTTGATTTATCATTTGTATAGTAAGGTGGCAAACTAGCTACGGAATAACTCGCGCACAATGATATTGCGTTGAATTTCGCTTGTGCCTTCGTAAATCTGGAAAATTTTGACATCACGCAACAGTTTTTCCACTGGGTATTCCTTCATGTAACCATAGCCACCAAATACTTGTACAGCATCCACAGCTGCCTTGGTCGCCATATCAGCAGCAAAAGCTTTAGCATATGCAGGGATACGTGGGTTGAAGATACCACTGTCCACTTGCCATGCAGATTGCCATGTTAACAGGCGGGACGCTTCATAGTTGATTGCCATATCAGCAATCTTATGTCCAATTGCCTGATGCTGATAAATTGGTACGCCAAATGCCTCACGTTCACCGGCATATTTGATACTTTCTTCCAGCGCACGACGTTGCAAACCTGTTGCCGCCGCAGCGACTGCCGGACGACTATAATCAAACACTTGCATAGCAATATAGAAGCCTTTGCCAATCTCGCCGACAATGTTTTCTTCTGGCACTTCTACATTCTCGAATACAATTTCCGCTGTGTCGGATGCACGCTGTCCGAGTTTATCAAACTTCTTCCCGACGCTTACACCCGGCATATCACGGTCAACGATGAAACATGTCATACCACGATGTCCGGCTTCGGGGTCTGTCTTCGCAAAAATCGTGAAGAAATGAGCATGGCTCGCATTGGTGATAAAGGTCTTGCTACCATTGATAACCCATTTATCGCCCTTCTTTTCGGCGCGAGTCTGAATGCCAACAACGTTTGACCCAGCATTAGCTTCGGTCACGCCATAAGACACAAATTGCCCTTGTTCTGCCAGTCTTTCACCAAGCCAATAAGCTTTTTGCTCATCGTTACCCGCAACTAAAATCGGCAACATACCGAGTGCATTGGTTGTAATACTGGTACTGATTCCAGTACACCCATAAGCAATTTCCTCTGCGACAAGACATTCTTCAAAGACTGTTGCACCAACACCACCAAATTCTTCGGGGATGCCCATGTTGACAATACCGAGTTCACGGGCTTTATGGAAAATATCTTCGGGGAATTTCGCTTCTTCATCATATTCAGCAGCAACAGGTGTAATATTGTCCGCTGTAAATTCGCGCGCCATCTTGACGAGCATCTCTTGTTCTTCTGACAATTTAAATTGTGGACCCGCAGTAATATCGGTTGCCATATTAACCATTATGAATTTCTCCAAATAACTTTAATCTATATTTGATTACATAACACAGTAATCTAATCTTCATTAGATTAATTATAGCACGACATTTTATTCCCACAACAAGCATCTTCTCGTTATAATAAATTGATTACGCTGACTTAGGAGACTCCACAATGCGCTACTTCGTTTTATTGATAATGTTATTCGCTATTGTCATCCCTGCCTCGGCACAGGATGACCTCATCGGAACCGATACCTATCCTGAGAATGTCAACCCACTGACCGGACTTGAAGTTGATGACCCTGATATGCTTGACCGTCGCCCTTATATTGTTAAAATCATCAACGCCCCTGCCGAAGTCCGTCCGCAAGCAGGACTGATGTATGCGGACATCGTCTGGGAAACACTCATCGCAGGCGGTGTCACTCGCTTTGCGGCTATTTATTATGGACAAGATATTGATTTTGTGGGTCCGATTCGTAGTGCGCGCCTGTCTGATTTTGAGTTGCTCCGTATTTATCGGGGAACGTTGATATATTCAGGTATGTCCACCGGAACACTAACTATTTATCAAAATGACCCTTTCCTGATTCCACGCGCATTCGGCGGTACAAGTCCCTGTCCGGCACTCTGTCGCTATCCTGAACAATCAGAAAAACTCGAATGGACATTGTTCGGTGATACGGAAGCTATGCGAGAAGCCGTTGCCGAACGTGAGGGCAAACTCACAGATTATGAGCCTATCTCCGGCATGGCATTTAGCGAAACTGTTCCCGATGATGGATTTGACACCGATGCTATCACCATCAATTATGTCGAGACCACCATCACATGGGAATACGACGAAGATAACGGTGTATGGTTACGGTCACAGGATGGCGAACCTCACCTCGAAGCCTTGAGCATGGAACAAATCACCTCAGCCAATGTGCTTATCCTAGAAGAAGACCACATCGACCAACCTTATGTCTCCGAAGGCTATTGGGGACCGGGAAACTATGCCTACTCACTGAACTTCATCGGCTCTGGTCGTGCGCTATTGTTCCGTGATGGTCAGTATTATGAAGGCGAATGGTTACGCGAATCACAAGAGGATGTCTTGCGTTATGTCACATCAGATGGTGAGGTCATGGCACTCAAGCCGGGGAACACGTTTGTCCAACTTGTGCCACGCTGGGTTGGTGGATATAACCTAATTTTTGATACAGACAATCAACTGACCGCGACCATCACTGCCGGGAGTGCCAACATCCGCCTCGGTCCAACATCGAATTTCCCAATTGGTGCAGCCGGTTTACGGGGTGATGAATTTACAGCGATTGGTCGTAACAATGCAGGGGATTGGATTCAAATCTTGGTTGAAGACGAACCAATGTGGGTCTCGCCGATTGTCGCAGAGGTCGATGGTGACATCATGAGTCTGCCTCTTGTGCGTCCAACAGTAGAAGGATAGTTAAAAATAATCGGCTTGAAATAAACCGACTATCTATATTTCCTTAGGTTTCTGGATTTTCACGTAACTCTGTTACTTGAGACCGCAGTTGTTCTAAACGATTCCAATAGTCCGTCGCTACTGTCAGACCCTTTTGTGTTAATGAGATGGTTGTGACGGGCTTTTTGCCTTTAAAGTGCTTATCTATCGCTACCAGCTTTGCATCTTCTAGCTTACTCAGATGGGCAGACAAATTGCCTTTGCTAAGCCCTGTCATACTTTGTAGATAGAGGAAGTCCGCACTTTTCGCCACCGACAATGCCGTCATAATCGCTAGGCGAGCAGGTTCGTGGATGAGCTTATTTAAACTCGCTATGTCCTCAAATGGAGTCGTCATAATGTTTACTCATTCACACGGCTCAAATTCTGTGTCAGTGTGTTATGGTCAAATATACCAGCAAGTGAAATCATCACACCTACAACAACCATATACCACGCAATCAAGTCTTCTGATTGTACAACTTGTGGTAGAGCCGTAGCTATAATGGCAATCAAACCGATGAATAGATAATGCGGTAAGAGGTTATTAGCAAGTCGCCACTGATAAACATAATACAGACCAATGATTAGCATTGCAAAGGAAAATGGGAGATGCAGATGCGTTTCGGCTAGAGAAGCTATGATAACAACACCTGCCAAAACAGCTTCCAATATCCACTTCCGATTAGACTGTATATTCCCATATGTATTACGATACCATCGAGCAATTAAGTCAGATATGATTGCACCTCCGATGACCACAACAACCATCATCAATGCAACCCATAATCCTTCAATCAAATTATTGCTTGATGCGATGGACAATCCACCAACAGTAAGTACAACAAGTCCAAGCGGGAGTTGCCGTAGTCCCTGCATATCTTCATAGTTTGCACTGATATAGCGGATGTGTTCTAAGTTTTGCATGATTTGTATCCTCAATTGGTTTACAATACAAACCAAATAATATGGCAAACCTTAGAGAGTGTCAATATCTAGTTTGCATCACAAACCACACAACTTTATAAACTAGTCAGAGATTGCTACTAACACATCCAATGTCGCGGACACAATCTGCTCATACTGTTCGCCATGGGAAATCGTCGCGGGGTTATCACCTGCCTGCTCACCATACCAGCCAAACTGCGCGTGATTCCCGCCCTCGATAAGCACAAAGTCCGTCGATTCTGGTAAAAGTTCTGCTGATGCTTCAACTTCTTCAACTGTCGCTAACCCATCGAGTTCCCCATATATCGAAGCCACAACAATGTCACGGTCAGTGAAGTCGAATTGCGCTTCAGGGAATGCAGCCATAATCACCATACCATCGACAGCATCAGGGTTATTGTAAGCATAGCGTGCTGCCATCGCCCCACCAAGTGAATGCCCACCAATCGCCCAATTATCAACATCGGAGAATTGTGCAATCACATCATTACCAGCTTCCGCACCAAGTATAGCTAGGTTCAAGGGCATCGGCACAAGCACTGCGATATACCCCTCCTCTGCTATCGCTTGACCGAGTGGCGCATACGCATCTGCTAGCACTCGTCCGCCCGGATAAAATATAAACCCAGTTGTCGCCGTTCCCGATACAGGCTCAAACACCAACCAGTTATCAGACAAAACGGTAACGGTATCATTAGATTCAAGTGCTTCAATCGCTGTCGGCATGAGTTCACCCGCCGGTGTACCCGCCCAAAAGACAAAGCCACCAATCCCAACAATAATCAGTGAGACAACAATCAGCAGAATACGCTTCCAGAATTTACGCAAAAATTTCATTAGGTTTATCCTTCCTGTGGCAGTGATTCATTTTTTGGTTTTTCATCATCAGCTTTATAGATGCGCTGATAGACATACACGGATGTCGCACCTGTCAGAATGCCACCGACAATCCCCGGTAACCACGCCCCAAATGCAATCAGCGAATTACCGACAATGGGTGCAATCACTCGCGTGAGGCTCTCCAATGATGCGCCAATCCCTAAAATACTGCCGGACTCTTGACGGTCAGCGGCTTTCGTCAATGCAGAATTAATGACTGTGTTGAAGATACCCCCTGAAATTGATGTCGGTATCAACACAATCAGCAATACCGGAACAGAGAAGCTTAATCCCCATGCTACCAAAGACCCCGCCATCATCACCGACGACACCAGCAACAAGGTTTTATCATCATAACGTTCAGACAGTTTACCGACTGCAACCCCCTGTACAATTACTGCCAATACCCCGACATAGGTCAACACAAAGGCGGTCTCCGATGCACCTAAGCCCAATTGCACCGCCGCATAAAGTGGGAACGCAGCCTGAAACATCGAGAATGCCAGCCCGAAAAACAAGCGCATATTCAATAGTGGTCCTACACGCGGACGTTGTGTTGCCTCCCAAATTGCAGAGACAGACAAAATAGGACGGCGAGGTTGCCCTGCTTCTGCCTGACGCATTTCTTCACGGCGTTCTTCTGTCAAAGATTCGGGCAAGGTGAAGATAATCTGCAAGACATTAATCAAGCCAATCAATGCCGCACCCAATCCGGGTAAAGCATACTTCCAATCAAATTGCTGAAAGAATGTTGCGCCACCTTCCATCACTGCCGGGTTCACTGTCGATTCACCGATACCACTTAACACACCACCTAACGCAGGACCGATAATAAATCCTAACCCAAACGCCGCACCCAACAGACCTAAGCCCTTAGCCCGATTTTCCTCATCGGTAATATCGGTAATATATGCCTGTGCGACAGAAATATTGCCACCTGTCAGACCATCTAGTATCCGTGACAGGAACAATACAATTAAGGACTGCGCAAACGCCAACATCAACAAACTGACAAATGTACCGAACGCACTAATCAACAACACCGGACGACGACCATATTGGTCAGACAATCGTCCTAAAATCGGCGCACCAAACAGCTGTGCAATCGCATAAGATGCCAGCAAAATTCCTAGCACAAATTCATTTGCACCATAATCAATCGCGTAAAATGGCAGAATCGGGATGAAGAAGCTAAAGCCCATCAATCCAATAAACACGACCATAAACACGGTAAACAAACTCGCGTTTTTCATTAGAAATGAGTCTCCCTGTATCACAAACTAAGCCTAAGCAAAGGGAGTTTAATCACAACCCATGAGTGAAATATGAAAATGTCGTACACACTTTGTGAGATTATTGTTGGGGAAGTCGGGCAGAGAACAAATCTCTACCCTACCTAAATGATTTAGCTGAGGGCTTCTGCTAATGCTTTGCCAGCAGAAACACCGGACATAAATGCACCTTCAACTCGTCCACGTCCACCAAATGCGTCACCAGCAAATGCTAGATTCGACACACCTTTTGCCAGTAGGAACTCTTTCGGATAGGTGGTCAATGGCACAGAATACCGCCACTTTTTCAGTTGTGTATTTAGGATTTTCGCCCCGTCTTGTAGATGGGGTTTAACAGCGGATTCCAATTCTACGATAATTTCTGCTTCCGGCGCATCCCAATTCTGACGACTATACTTTGCACTCGCATGGCTAGTCACAATCGTCAGGGACGAAATACCCTTCGCCTGATTATCTGCCACCCAATAGACAGTATTATCAAAGTTTTGTATCGCACCGGGATCAGGTAAGTTTACATCCCCCTCAATTTCGTGGATACCACACAAGCATGGGCCAAACTGAATCTTTTGTAATGCAGACAAATCCTCGTCGTCCAACTGAACATTACTATGAGCAATCAAGTCTAACGATTGTGGCATTGGTGGAGTCATCAATAATGCCCGCCCATTATACGCATCGCCTTCGCCGTCAGTCAGTGTCCACATGTCATTGACCAATTGCATTGATGTAATCCGGCGGTCAACAATAATATCCAGCCCTTGTGCTAGATGCTTCGCCAGCTTGTTCATGCCACCTTTGGTCACATAACGTGGGTGACCATCACCGGCTGTTGTCTTGAGGCTACCATCCGACCAGCCCGTCCCCCAGACATATACAAGGTCATCTTCCATCCATTTATCTACATAGCCTTGTAAGGTATCCGTCCGCACCGTGAAGAATTGTGCCCCATGGTCAGCCAATCCCCCCTCACCAACACGTCGCGTTGCTAAACGTCCACCGACACTACGCCCCTTGTCAATTAGTTGAACAGAGTAGCCACTATCTTGTAGGGTATGTGCCGCCATCAGCCCAGACAATCCCGCACCTATTATCAATACATCTACTGCCATGTCACAGCACCTTTCGTTGCTATCAATATACGTCTATCATACCGCATTCAAGCTTATATCGGCAGGATATAGGTCACACATTTAATATGGCATCATACATTTCGTACGCAAAGCTGGCTGTATATTTCTATCACATCTCCAATTTAAGCCCCTCTTAACACATGTGACCCGTTGTGATATACTATAAATAGATGATAGCATAGCCAACTGTAGGTAGGTATTTTACCTATCTTTGGTATCTATATTAGTTGTGACATCATATCCATCATGGGGGCGAATTAGATTCGACGTTGGTGGATGAAGCCGCACGGCAAGCCGAGCTGTTCTAACTCGTTAAACTGGGCACGCACATAGGTGCAGAAGATAATAACTTTGCCCTCGCTGCTGCGTAAGTAGTTGCGAAGAGGTAGTAGGGGCATAGCGTCCCCTTCCGCTCTTGTCATGTCGTCACCCTTTGCGCCAGACAACGAGTGTCATAAAAAGTAAGGGTGCCCGTCGTCTACGCCGATAGAGCGACGCTAAGACTTATCGGCTAGTGTAGAATGCACCACGTACTCCGGGTTTGTTCTGCATGAAATCAAACGGAGAACTAAGCTTGTAGAAGTGCGAGAGTCGAAACCAGCGGACCCGGGGGGCAGGTCCCCGGCGCTTCCACTACATAGACCGCTTTGCAGAGATGTAAGGCGGTTTTTGCATTATATTATAATGGAGGCGGTTGTCAGTTTTTGATTATTATTAGAAAGACGCATTGTGATTCGATTCTGTAGGGACAATGCCTGCATTGTCCGCCCGCAACATAAACAATACACCACTAGATATTGGTTAATACTGATTGTCTTATTTGCATGCGTAGGGTGTGGCGCATCCAGCGAACAGTTTACCGTCACGGCTGAGTATGCCTCCGCCAATACACAGATTGTTGACATCCGAAGCACTGCCACCGTCGTCCGTGCCCGAATGCAAATTACCTTAGACCATGCCAAGACGCGCGCAGTCAGTGTCGAACAACAGGGGTTATTCATGCGTTCAACACTCGTTGCCTTAGGAACAGACAGTGCATTTATCGCAAATAACTTACCCCTACCCGGTTCTTTCCCAACATTCACACCACAACCGACATCCCCTGCCAATATTGCCGTTCCACCAGTCGCAGCACCTGCTGTCACCGAAGAATTAAATGCTGAAGGAACACGGGTACAGGTCACCCCTGCGCCAACAACATCAGCCAATCAACCGCGCCTCCAAGATATTGTTCTGTCATCCGGCGTAAACGATAATGATTGTGCACTTAATACGAATCCGCGCATCACCCCAAACTCGACAGAAATTTATGTTGTCGCTACAGCATATGATATTCCGGCAGGCGCAACCATCTCATCAGTCTGGCAAAGCAACGGTACAGAGGTCGCGTTATTCAGCTTTACACCTGATAGTCCGATTGATGGCAACTGCATTTGGTTCTTCATCGATCAAAGTGATGCCGAATTTGTACTTGGGACATGGAGTGTCGAGCTACGGATAGATGATGTCAGCGCATCGCCACCGTTGCCCTTCCAGATTGTTGAGAGTTAACGAAAATTCTACTCATGGAATTGTCACTGGATAGCAATTTGTGATATTTTAGTAACAGAATAATCTGTAACCCATCACAACAATGTGGGTTAATTTACGTAAAGAATGGTAACTCGTTTTAGCAAGGTATAGGAAGCACATTATGGCAATCGTGACCCGTTGGGACAACAAGAAAAAAACAATCGTAATGCTGGAATTTGAGAGTGAATGGACATGGGACGAACTTGAGCAAGCTGTCCAAAAAGCGGATTTGCTCATCGGTAGTGTCGAACATTTTGTTGACCTGATTATTGACCTTGAAGGCACATCCATTCCAAAAGATGTTTTGAATGCCGCCAAGACTTTATTGGCATCCGGTTCTGCACGACCCAACGAAGGTGCGCGTGTTGTTGTCGGTGCTAATGGTGCCATGCGGACTATCTACCAAACCCTACAAAAGACCTTAGGCAATACAGTCGAAGGACGCGAAGTATTGTTTGCACCGAGCCTGCCGGATGCCCGCGCTATTATACGCGGACTCTCTTTGGACAGATAACCTCTAACTTCACAAACTTCAACAACTTTGATATGTTCTGTGGGTGAGACCTTTCACCCACAATACAAATACCCTCAAGCAAAACATTTTTTGCCAAGACTATCCTGATGATTCTCTATTTTCAACATCACAAGATAAATACTTTCAATATCATTTGCGCAGATTCGACTCATATTGTCTAATTAGCTTATGTGCCAAATTAGATAGCCTATCGAGCGATGAATTTCAATTTAACCCCACGCGAGCAAGATATTCTCTGTTTGATGATTCAAGGATTCACCAATCAACAAATTGCAGATAACCTGTTCCTAACAAGAGACGCGGTGAGGTCGCGGGTTCGGGATATTAACAACAAACTTGGCACACCCAAGCAAGAGACCAGCACCGCCACCCGCCAAGCAACCATTGACATTGCCCTACGTCACAATCTATGTGCCTAAGCAAACACAGAATCAGATACACCCAACAACCTCCCCTATGAAACAACTACATTCATTGGGCGAACACAAGAGTTAAGCAACCTATCAGATTTACTCGCTGTGCCATCAAATCGACTCATCTCCATTGTTGCATCTGGGGGTATGGGCAAAACTCGGCTAGCACTTGCCCTCGCTCATCGGCAACTACCTAACTTTAAAGATGGCGTGTTCTTTGTGCCACTTCAAGCGGTTAGTAATGGTGATGGGCTTATTAGCGAGATTGCACTCCAACTCGGAATTAGTTTCAGTAATGCTATTAGCGAGAAAGACCATCTCATCGCTGTTCTAAAAGATAAGCAGATGATGCTTGTTTTGGACAATTTTGAGCAACTTATTGACTATGCAAACATAGTTAAAGAAATTATCGAATCATCGGCAGACATTAATATTGTCGTGACTTCCCGCGAAAAATTAGGGGTTATCGGAGAGATAACACTCCGCCTCAGCGGGCTAGCAGATGATAGTGATGCAACATTATTCATCGAGAGTTTATACTATAGCCAACCTAACTTAACTCTAGATGTCGAAGCTCATGAGCAAATTCGTCACATTTGTGAACTGGTTGAAGGGATGCCTCTGGCACTGGTTCTCGCAGCCAACTGGATAGACGTTTTGTCTTTATCAGAGATTGCCGATGAGATTGCCAATAGCTTGGATTTGCTTGCAGAACACACAAACAATACACAGGGGATTCGGGCTGTTTTCGACCGCACATGGACACGGCTCACACAAAAACAACGACATGCATTCCAAGCTCTATCTGTATTTTCAGGTGGATTCACCCGCGAGTCCGCTTCAGCAGTTGCAAAAGCCAATATCATTATCCTCAAACAACTCATTGATAAATCATTGATACAACAGGTTGACAACGGACGTTACACCATCCATGAACTACTACGGCAATATGCGTATCACCATTTGCAAGAGTCTAATATGTTCCCGCTTGTTCTGGATAGACACATGCAACATTTTAGTGAATTTGTCGCTTCTCGGGAATCAATCGTCAAAGGCAAAGGGCAATTAGATGCACTTGAGGAGCTAGTTGCCGATTTTAGCAATATTGAGTCAGCGTGGGATTATGCAACAAAGCTAGGACATGCCGACGTATTACTAGCTCAAATGGAGTGTTTATTCTACATCGCTAATTATCGTAATATTTGGCATACCTATAAACGTATACTCACCCATACACGCAAGGCAATCCTCAATAACAGCGTCACAAACGAACGTCTTCGAATATTGATTGATATGCATCTACATGAAATAGTGAGATTCATGGGGTTGTCTATTCCAATTGACTTTGACATTGAAACAGTGCAATCATGGACAGAAGCAACGAAACAGTGTGGTACTGACCATGACTATGCCATTAGCCTTATGCGACTATCCGACGAGCTCCATCATGATCAACCAAACGTTCAATCAGTCTCATTAGCTGAACAAGCACTTGCCATCTTCCGGCAAATTGGTGATACAACTCGTCAAGTAAGGTGTCTTGAAGTAATTGGCATTTGTTTTGCACAATTGAATCAACTAGATAAGTATCTAGAGTACAGTCAAAAAGCCCTGATTCTTGCTCAATCTGTCGGTAATGAATTTGCTATGTTATACCCGCTCCGAAACATAGCAGAAACCGCAGTAACCAATGCACAAGCCATTAATCAATGGCATCAATTATTAGCACTCGCTCGTAAGCTAAATCACAAAAAAGTAGAAGCACGAGTGTTATCACTGTTGACCTTTGCAATATTTCGAGCCGGACAATTTGACAAAATGCCAATGTATAGTGAATTAGCGTACAGACTGGCATATGAACTCGCATTACCATTCGAGCAAGCTTGGGCATCGCTCGCAATGGCATATACAGCACTTGCAAACAATAGATTTGACGATGTATTAATATATGCACACAATGGGAAAACTCTATTTGTCAAAAGCGATGTCAGATACTCATCGCTTATTGCGGATATTCTGCATTGTCATGCCCTCTGTGGATTACATCACTTTACCAAAGCGAAGCAGCAATTAGCAGAGTGCCTTCTACATCCCTTTACCGCTTTACACCCTCACTGGATCAAAATATGTGCAAATTTTGCCACCATAATCATGGTATCTGAAGGTCAGTATCATGACGCAATACGATTTGCTAGCTATGGTGAATATGATGACGAACGCAATATCAGTTGGAAGAAAAAATGGCAAACATACCAAGAAGCCCTGGCTCAGTTAAGAAATAGCACAGATACTAAAACCTTCCAAACACATTGGCAATTCGGCATACAACTACATCACGAGCAGGTGTTGGAAGAGCTTCAGTTATGGGTGAATGAGAGCCAATAGCATTATTATAGAGAAAGTATATCATGTTCCAACTTACTCCCCGTGAAAAAGATATATTATGTCTAATGGTTCAAGGATTCACCAATCAACAAATTGCAGATAACCTGTTCCTAACAAGAGACGCGGTGAGGTCGCGGGTTCGGGATATTAACAACAAACTTGGCACACCCAAGCAAGAGACCAGCACCGCCACCCGCCAAGCAACCATTGACATTGCCCTACGTCACAATCTATGTGCCGAAGCAAACACAGAATCAGATACACCCAACAACCTCCCCCATGAAACAACTACATTCATTGGGCGCACACAAGAGTTAAGCGACTTATCAGATTTACTCGCTGTGCCATCAAATCGACTCATCTCCATTGTTGCATCGGGGGGTATGGGTAAAACTCGGCTAGCGTTAGCACTCGCTCATCGGCAACTACCTAACTTTAAAGATGGCGTGTTTTTTGTACCACTTCAAGCCGTCGCAACTGAGCAAGGTCTGATTAACGAAATCGGCTCACGAATGGGTATCCTGTTTCAGTCCGACAGCCAAACATCGCCTCTACAACAGTTGCTTTCTATCCTGAAAGACAAACAACGTTTACTTGTACTCGACAACTTTGAACAACTGCTTGACCATGTCCATATCATCAATGAAATTCTGAAACATGCGCCACAAGTCAAAATGGTTATCACCTCCCGTGAACGGCTCAAACTCAAAGGCGAGGTTGTCTATCGTCTGATGGGTCTATCCGAAAACACAGAAGCCATTGACCTATTTATTGATGGTCTTCAACGCATCCAGCCAGACATCACTTTAGATGAAAACGATATCGACACTATTAATCAAATCTGCCAACTGGTCGAAGGATTGCCTCTCGCGCTTATTCTGGCAGGGAATTGGATTGAAGTCTTATCGCTCCCCGAAATCGCTGATGAAATTACCGAAAGTCTCGATTTACTATCCGAGGATATGGGCGATGCAGAGGGGATTCGCGCCATTTTTGACCGCACATGGACACGATTAACACCCGCACAGCAGAATGTATTCATGAAGCTCTCTGTCTTTGTCGGTGACTTTACACGAGAATCGGCTAAAGCTATCACCAATGCAAGCATCATCACCCTCAAGCAACTCGCGGACAAATCCCTAATTCGGCAGATAGACAATGGGCGTTACGACATGCACGAGTTATTAAGACAGTACGCTTCTGAGCAGTTGGATATATCAAGCCTAGCAGACGAGACAATTGACAGCTATATCGCCTATTTCTCCAATTTTGTTTCAAGCCGAGAGCAGGATGTGAAAGGTGCAAATCAACTTCAAGCACTTGCCGAAATTGAAGCTGAGTTCCCTAATATAGAACATGTCTGGTATGAAACTGTCGCTAGACAAAAGGGTGAACCCCTGATTCCAATGCTAGAGTGTCTTTACTTTGCGACCGAATATTTAAACCTTCTACACATACATGTCACCATGTTGATACATGCACATACCAATCTTGCTCACCTAACAACTAACCCATTCACCCGATTAAATTGTCTCCTTGAACAATATATTGAAGAACGGCGAACTACCTTAGGTTATGCACCAAGTCCACAGATCAATCAGGACACCGTGAACCACTGGTTGGAAGTCGCGCGACAAACAGGTCATTCTCATGATATTGGGTTGGCATTATTGCATCTTGGCGGTTGGGAATTTGACAGAAAACAATATACAGAGGCGATTGAAATTTATCTTGAAGTTGCCAATCAATTTACCCAAACGAATGATTTATGTCGTATCACAATTTGCTACGAGCGTATCGCCACATGTTATTGGGTTCTGGGTCAAGCCGACCAAGATGACTATTATATTCAGCTATGTGTCGAGTCCGCTACAACACTCGGCAATGACTTCTTACGCTTCCAGCAACTTGCGAATCATGCGTCAACACTGGCTCGTAAAACGCGTTTCGATGAAGCCTATGCAATCTATGAGAGTATGTTGACAATTGCACATCAGCTCAATCATCCCTTACTAGAAGCGCGCGCCTATCACTATCTGGCAACAAATACATGGCGACGTGGTTACCTCAGAAAAGCAGAAACATTTGCGGAGAAAGAGATGGAGCTAAGTCAAGAACTCGGTTTAGCAGTGCCTCTAGGTCTAGCATATAGAACAGTTGCAATCATCGCAACTCTCAACAACGACTTTGACAAAGGTCGTAAACATGCTGAAAAAGCCTACGAGTTATTACTACCGACACAAAATTTTTTCGCCAATACTTCGTTAAAATTTCTATCGCTTGCACTGTGCGGTCAGCAACAGTTCAAGCAAGCTAAGACGACTCTTAAAGATATTATTGTACAAGGTTCACAGCATCGCGTCGCAAACCTAAATCTGGCTATCTGTGTCAATGTCGCCCTGATAGAAGCACATATCGGCAATCCCATCACCGCTGTCGAAATGCTTGGGCTTGCTCTCACCCATCCCCTTAGTGTCAAAGGTTGGATAGAAAATTGGGACCTAATTACAGACTTACGCAACGACCTTAAAACCAAACTCGGCGAAGAACTTTACAACCAAGCATGGCAACGTGGAACGCAACTTGACCCTGATGAGGTCATCAACTGGATGGTTGAGTGGGTAAACAAATCCTAGACTAACAAAGGACATAAAGGATGACACATATCAACCTAACCCCTCGTGAACAAGATGTCCTGTGCTTGATGGCGCAAGGACTCACTAACCAGCAGATTGCCGATAGGCTATTTCTCAGCAAAGACTCAGTACGGGCTGTCGTTCGGTCAATTAACAATAAGCTCGGTACACCCAAGCAAGAAACCAGCACCGCCACCCGTCAAGCAACCATCGACATTGCCCTGCGTCACAACCTCTGTACTGAAGCAAAAACAGAATCGAACACACCCAACAACCTCTCCCATGAAACCACCACCTTTATCGGGCGAACACAAGAGTTAAGCGACTTATCAGATTTACTTGCTGTGCCATCAAATCGACTCATCTCCATTATTGCATCGGGGGGTATGGGTAAAACTCGGCTAGCACTTACCCTCGCTCATCGGCAACTACCTAACTTTAAAGATGGTGTATTTTTTGTACCACTTCAAGCCATTACAACTGAGCAAGGTTTGATTAACGAAATTGGCTCGCAGATGGGAATACTCTTTCAAAATGACCCACATTCCTCACCATTACAACAGTTGCTTACTGTCCTGAAAGACAAACAACGTTTACTCGTACTCGACAATTTTGAACAACTACTTGACCATGTCCATATCATCAATGAAATTCTGAAACATGCACCACAACTCAACATCATTATCACATCCCGTGAACGGCTCAAGCTCAAGGGAGAAGTGGTTTATCGTTTGAGTGGGCTATCCCAAAACACAGAAGCCATTGACCTATTTGTTGACAGCCTTCAGCACATCCGACCAAATATCGAATTTGATGATGATGACATCAGTATCATTAATCAAATCTGCCAACTGGTCGAAGGGTTGCCTCTTGCGCTCATTCTTGCATCCAATTGGATTGAAGCCCTATCACTTCCAGAAATTGCTGACGAAATATCCGAAAGCCTTGATTTACTGTCGGAAGATATGGGTGATGCACAGGGGATTCGTGCCGTGTTTAACCGTACATGGGACAGACTATCGCAACAGCAACAACTTACTTTAATGATGTTATCTGTATGTAACGGTGGATTTACACGCGATGCCATCACACATATGACCAAAGCGACACTTATTGATATACGGAAACTGACTGATAAAAGTCTGCTTCGATTAAGCGAGTCGCAACGATATGACATGCACGAACTCTTACGTCAATATTTCTACGAAAAAGCCAATGAATCAGCTATTGTTGAAATGGCTCAACTACACCGCGCACATTACTATTCGGATTTTGTTCAAGCCTGTACGAAAGATATATTAGACAGACATCAAATGACGATAAGCGGATATAAACTTCTCGTTGATTCTCAGAATGTTATTGACGCATGGTATTGGTCATTAGATAACGAAGAATACGACCTCATTTCACAAATGGTAATCGGTTTAAGCTGGATGAACCAGAAGAATGTAAATACATCGGAATCGGTTATTCGATGCTATGAGATACTGCTCCAACAACCTGCAATCGACAAGACACTAAGATATCGTGCCATCATCATGTATGCACAATATATAGAGATGCACCACTATTTAATGACTATGTCACTCAAAACACTCGAACCCCTTCTACAAGATGCACTTATTCAAGCAGAATCGAATCAAGATAGTTTATTTCAAACGATAGCATTAAGTGCGCTTGCAACAATCATGGATCATAGCAATCCCGCACGTATTCAACTATTCGAACAAAGTCTTGCGATTGCAATCGACAACAATTATAAAGTGTTGGCATTTAGTATATTTGTTGATTTGACCAATGCACTATCTTTTCTTGATATGCAGATAGAGCGGGATAAGTGGGATAGAAGTCGATTTAGTCTTGAACTAGCGCAATCAACTGGAGATATAGATTTAATTGCACAAGCATTTCACAATCAAGTTATTGAAGGGTTTCATGTTGTAGACTATTCGATGGCATCACACTATTTAAAAGAGATCGATAGAATACTTAATCAAGAAAATAGCTTTCCAAGCGACCTAATTAGACAACAAAGACTTGCTGAATACTATCATGCCTATGGGTCTCTCATGCGTTTTACAGGTAATCACGCGAGTGCTATAGATGCATTCACAAGAGCATTAGCACTTGCCGACAATTTTGGTGACAGTTGGGTTCAAAACTACTGCTACCTCGGTCTTATCACATCCGTCATAATGGTTGAAGAATACAATCAAGCATCTGAGCTACTTCAGCACAACATAGAAGAAGAACCTTATATGCCACGTGCAACTGCATTATGCAGAGTACTGCTCAACATTGGCTTAAAAAATTTCAATCTTGCACAGCAATATTTGAAACTTCGTCATCAAATACGGTCTTCTTCCAAGTCGCAGAAGATTGTCACAATTTGTGCTGCAATTATTATTTTGATGCACGATGAAGAATATGAAAAAGCTGTTCGCTATTTTAGCTTTGTATCGCAATATCCACAATCGCCACAAAGCATGTTCAGCAAATGGAAACCATATGTCACATCAGTAAGCCTACTAAAATCTAGCTTACCTGACGATTTATACACACGAGCTTGGGATAACGGCAAAGCCCTCGATTTGGAGGACATCATGTTAGATATGAGTGACTGGCTAGAGGAATTTGAATTGCCGGATGACCCATATTTCGATCGAGCCATCCAGATATTCACAGGATAGGTTACGCATTCAGTGCATCAATCTGTGCTTGCAAGTCCACGACATAGTCAATTGACAGTTGGGTTGCATTGTCACCCGCTAAATCAATAAATTGCTGATAGCTAACCAGTGCATCTTCTAAATACCCTGCGCCTTCAAGTGCTTCACCCAATTGCCAGAACACAATCGCTTGCTCTGGTGCAATCTCGAAGTATGCCATCGGCATGCCGTCAATCGCAATCTGGAACTGCTCAATGGCTTCTTCGTAGCGTTCATATCCAACATAATATGTTCCCATAATCAGCGCATGTTCAATATCGGCGACATGGGACGCATCTGAATTGTAAATACTTTGTGCTTGTGCTGATGGAATCGCTACCAACCCGCTGATGATACAAATCCCAACGATGACCATCACCACCAACCGACGAGACATTTGGATTCCCTGATTTGTGTTTGAGTCGGTATCTTTTTCGACATCATGGTGTGTCTTCTGGCTGAAACTACGGTTGCGGTATTCGGTGTCCAATTGATAATCACGGTTATTGAAGGTACTCATGGTGTTCTCCCCTGTGGGTTATTCGTTGTCGATACTTTTACGATATGTCAGAGAACACAATTTGAATGCCTCATGGGGGGGAGGTAATGGGGGGTGTAGTTTGAAAACCTGTACCAAAGGACATCCACACCCTAGCCGTTGTGCTAGTTTTCCTAATCATCTGTGTAGTGGTAAAGTACGCCGGTTTCGCTGTATCCTTAAGCTATGCTAACCAAATAAAGACAGGACAAATGGCTTATGATGGGACGTGGTGGGTGGTGGTCGTATATGCGACACAGCGACCAAGAAAAACCTGAAGTGACACGGTCACTACTATTGCGCGTATTACGTTATGCTGACCCATACCGCAGAGAAATCATCGGGATGCTGGTCACGATTTTGATTACGACATTTTTGGGATTATTGAATCCGCTGATTTTCCGTGAAATTATCGACGGCGCATTAGCCGACAAAGACATCAGTCGCTTGAATGTACTGGCATTAGGTCTAGTGATGATTCCGATTGTCAGCGGTGGCATACGGATTATTCAGCGCAAGCTCAACTCGGCGATTGGTGAAGGTGTGATTTATGATTTGCGTGTGTCGCTTTATCATCACCTACAACGGATGTCTCTGCGCTTCTTCACCAACACGAAAACAGGCGAACTCATGAGTCGCCTCAATAATGACGTAGTCGGCGCACAGAATGCCATCAGCAATACCATTGTCAACATCATCACGAATGTCATTACCGTCATCGCAACCATGGCAGTCATGCTCACATTGGAATGGCGACTAACGATTCTAGGTATTCTGGTATTGCCATTTTTCATCATGATTGCCCGCCGCCTTGGAAAACGTCTACAAGGGATTGCCCGCCGTCAGATGGGATATAATGCTCAGATGAACGCCATGATGAACGAGACCCTCAACATCAGCGGTGCATTGTTGGTGAAGTTATTCGGACGTACTCAGACCGAAGTTGACCGCTTTGATAAACGCTCAGCAGATGTCCGTGATGCCGGCATTGAACGCGCGGTTGTCGGGACACAGTTCTTTGTTTTGATTAGCCTTGTCAGTGTGATAGGCACAGCCCTTGTGTATTGGGTCGGCGGGATTCTAGTGATTCAAGATGCCTTCACCGTCGGGACCATCGTCGCATTTGGGACATATCTGACCCAACTCTATACACCACTCCAAGCCCTCACCAATGCCCCCGTAGACTTTGCACAATCCATCGTCAGCTTTGAACGAGTCTTTGAAATCATCGACCTGCCATTGGAAATCGACGAGAAAGAAAACGCCGTCCAACTGGATTCGATTGATGGCGAACTTGTTTTTAATAATGTCACATTCCGCTACGACATAGACGAAGACCTATTGCTGACTGATGTTGAACGACACGGACGCATGGATAACGTCCGAGCAACATTATCTGGTGATGATGGCGACGATAAACCAAAGAACGGAAAATCCGCACCGAAAGTCCATCAAGCCCGTGAACTTGCACTGAGCAACATCAACTTCCATATCAAGCCGGGGCAGTTGGTCGCGCTAGTGGGTCCGAGTGGTGCAGGTAAAACGACCATGACCTATCTTATTCCACGTCTCTATGACCCATCCGAAGGCAACATCACCATTGACGGTCACGACTTGCGCGATGTCACCCTCAGCTCACTGGCAGAAAACATCGGCATGGTGACACAGGAAACCTACCTATTCCATGACACCATCCGCACCAATCTGCTGTATGCTCAACCGGATGCCACACAGGAAGACATCGAATCTGCCGCCAAAGCTGCTAACATTCACGATTTCATTATGGGACTGGAAGACGGCTATGATTCAATTGTTGGTGAACGTGGGTATCGCCTCAGTGGGGGTGAAAAACAACGCCTTGCCATCGCCCGTGTTATCTTGAAAAACCCACAAATTCTTGTGTTGGACGAAGCAACAAGTCACCTTGATAGCCAATCAGAAGCACTGATTCAAGATGCACTCAGTCACATTATGGAAGACCGCACCAGCATCGTCATTGCCCACCGCCTCAGTACCATTCTCGCTGCCGACCAGATTCTTGTTATGGATAGAGGACAAATTGTCGAGCAAGGCACACACGACGAACTCCTTGCAGAAAATGGTCTGTATGCGAATCTGTACGAGACACAGTTCAGCCAACAACACGAAATGGCATAGTGACATCAGCATTATAAGGGTGAACATGTTTCGCCCTTTTATGTTCTATATGATAAAATCCCCACCAGATTCACCAACACTAGGAACAAGCCAATGAAAGCCACTATCACCCAACTGAACCCATCCAATATCGAATCCGACTGGGCAGATTTAATCGCACACCTCAAAACTAATCAGAGTGATTTTGTACTGCTACCTGAAATGTGCTTTGCAGAATGGTTCTGTGGCACACAAGAAACCGATGATAGTGTCTGGGAATCCGCAGTGGCATCACACGATAACTGGCTAGAACGCATACCCGAACTCGGTATGGGGATTGTGGTCGGGACTGCACCGCGCAATGTTGACGGCAAAAAGTATAATGTCGCCTATATCTGGACAGCAGAAACCGGTGTGCAATGGGTGCATAGCAAAACGTATCTGCCGAACGACGACGGTTATTGGGAAGCCACATGGTATGACCGCGCCCCAATTGACTTCCAGCCTGTAACAGTTGGTGACCTCAAAATTGGTGTGATGATTTGTACGGAAATCTGGTTTATGCAACATGCCCGCGACTATGGACAGCAAGGTATCCATCTACTGGTGAATCCACGCAGTACACCCTACCCGACCAACGACAAATGGCTTGCCTGTGGACGTACCGGCGGAGTCATTGCCGGAGCATACTGTCTATCGTCCAATCAAGCTGGTATCGTTGATGGCATGAAATTGGGTGGCGCGGGCTGGATAACCGACCCCGAAAGTGTGGTTATAGGTGTCACATCTGAGGATGAACGCTTCATCACAGTAGACCTTGACCTGAACTTTGCCGACAGTGCCAAAGCAGAATACCCGCGCTATGTCGATGACAGTGAGATTTAGAGATTTCAAATTTACCACTCTTGCCAACAGGCATACCAGTGTTCGTCCAGTTTTTCTGCAATGTGGGCACGGTGACCACAATGTGTAATGTCACTGTCATTTTCAATGTAGATAATTTTATAGTGAGTCTTGTCTATCGGCTGAAATTCCACCTTCAAACCGTCGTTAAACGAATTGATATAGACACACCCACCTTCGGAAACATATATAAGGTCGGGCGGTGGTCGCTTACAGAAGTCACGCGATGAATCATCTAATCCACCTGTTCGTGCCAACTCTACAACATAATCATATGACGCATGGTATTTTTCAAAATGTTGCAATTCAGGCAAAGGTCGAGGTTCAGGTAGGGGGAATATCATCGTCAACACAATCGCAATAAAACCTACAATAAAATTTCGACAGGTCAGCCATGCCTCAAGTTGTTTGCGACGTGAATAAGTAAAGCCAACTACAATTAATGATATGAACGCAATAATTGGTGTGCCAACGATGCAAAACATCACAACAGCCCAACCAATTGGAGGTCTCACATCTTGGAGTGCATTCCACCAAAGTAAACGTATGACATATGTTACAACCATCAACACCAAAATTATGGCGATCTGGCGTTTATATGTACCGAGTATATCCATGTTTCAGCCTACTGTTTTTAGAGTATACACATCCTCGCGCCAAAACACGCTGTAAGTCTGCCTCTTTGCGTTAAGCACTGCCCTTCGTGGTTAAAATTATTCCCCGCGAATCCGCTTTAACTTCGCAATCGTCTTAGCCGGATTATCAGTCAGGACAAAATCACAGCCCAGCCATACATAATAGCGCAGACGGGGTTCAGGGGTTGGGTCTAGGGGTGCGAAGAATTGCCCGCGCCGATGACACATCCACACATAGAACGGGTTCAAAAACAGGTTCGGATACCATACCCCAATCAGTGGATACTTCGGGGATGGAATCAGGTTAAAAATACTAATCGGTCCGCGATGAATGTCCGGCGCAAACTGATGCACTGCCTCCAAGATGTCATGCTCAAACGACGCGACAATCATATCATCCGCCATCCCATGCCGTTTGACGACCTCATCCAGCAATCGAATATCATCTTCAGTTGTCCACGATGGAGCTTTAAGTTCCAGCAGAAAATACGCGCGGTTACTGTAACGTGTGAAAAATTCATCCAGTGTCGGAATCCGCTGTGTCGGGAAGTCTTTTGTCCCGTTCCCTCCTGTCAACGCCAGTGCTTTCAGTTCAGCCAACGTCATATCTTTGACATTACCTGTGCCATCGGTCATGCGGTCAACCGTCTCATCATGAAAGCACACAATCTGGCGGTCTTTGGTGATGTGCAAATCGGTCTCTAAAGCATGTGCACCCTGCTCCAACGCAAGGTCAAAACTGGCTATACTGTTCTCCGGCGCAAGTTCACGACAACCGCGATGGGCAAGGATATACGGCGGTTTACCCGATACAGTCACACGCTCTGGCAGTTGGTTGTTATATCTCATAAGCTCACTTTTCTACGCGAATCTGCTTAACTTTACCGCAGAATCCGTAACGGACAAACTCCACTTTCACCTTTGGACATTTCACTTTAAACTTATAGACGCATAATGAACGATACAAATTCGGACAACACCATATGAAAATCATAGCCATCCCCGACGTACATGGGCGCGTCGATAAAATGAAGCCTTACTTCGACAAAATCAAATCTGCCGACCTTGTCATCTTGGCAGGTGACTTGACCAACGGCGACCTTGACACCGCCAAAATGGTCTTTGATGTGTTGGGCAAATATACCGACAAGATTCTGACCATCCCCGGCAACATGGACACCGATGAGATTGTCGCCCACACAGACGCACTCGGATATAATATCCACAAAAGCTATCGCGTGATTGATGGGGTTGCCTTTGTCGGTATGGGAGGCGCATTGCCCTTTGATGGTGCTTTTGTCTACAGTGAAGCCGAATATGAAACGATTATGTCAAACACAGTCAATGGCTTGGGAGACACACCACAGATTCTCGTCTGCCATCAACCACCGATTAACACCCTCAACGATAAGCTGTACGATGGTCGCCAAGTCGGGAGTAAAGCCGTCCGCGCCTACATCGAAAAACATCAACCGCTTATCTGCTTCACCGGACATATCCACGAGGCATCCGGCATCGACACCATCGGCAAAACAAAAATCTGTAATCCGGGACCCGTATGGAAAGGCTATGCCACTGCCGAAATCGTAGACGGTGAGGTCATAGAACTGGAAATTCATAGCTTAGTTTAAGGGTTTATTTGAAGATACACCTGTCTCTTGTCAATCGTCCTGAACCTTTGATACGATAAGCGTATTGGAGTTAACAGAAATTCTCGAACATAAAACATTACATCATGAGTTTTCACGATTGAGTAAAATTCTGAACATTACCAAATCAGTGGTTGGTGGTTAGTGGGCAAAAATAGCCAGTCTCTACATTAACTTTTTTCTCTGTGCGCTCTGTGTCTCTGTGGTGAAATGTTTATGGGCTTTGTGGTAAAACGAAAATTGAGGGCAGAATGGCAGACAAATATCTCATTGTCGGACTCGGCAACCCCGGTCGCAAATACGAAAATACCCGTCACAACGTCGGATGGTGGGTCATCGACGAACTGGTCAAACGCTACAACATGGGTGGTGGGCGCGATGAAAAACGCGCTGTCACATGGGATGGTGTGATAAAAGGCAAAAAAGTTAAGCTCGTCAAACCCCTAACCTTCATGAACCTCAGTGGCGAATCGGTACGTCCATTGATGGATTACTATGACATCCCATTGGAAAACTTGATTGTCATCCATGACGACCTCGACATAGACTTCGGCACAATCAAACTCCGCAAGACAGGTGGGCATAGCGGACAAAACGGGGTTCGCAATATTATTCAGCACCTCGGCACAAAAGACTTTGCACGGGTACGCTTTGGTATCGGTCGTCCCCCCGGTCGGATGCGTCCGGTAGATTTTGTGTTGCAGGCATTTCATGGCGATGACGAAATCCTCGCACGGGAAGTCGCTACTCAGTCAGCGAATGCTATCGAGACATGGTTGGTTGAAGATATCGACAAAGCAATGTCGGCACATAATGGTGATGCAACAGACGACAACAAAGAGAAAAAACCAAAACCCAAAGAACAACTCAAAATTTATCAGCGCGCCCATGAGCTAAATCCAAATGACCCTAAGCCACTGAGCAAACTGATTAGCGTGCAGAAAAAATTAGGCAAGTTGGAAGATGCCGTAGACAATCATCTCAAGCTAGCGGACTTATACGAAGAAGTGGGAAAACCACATCTCGCCCGTGCTGAAAAAGAAAAAGCCGTCACTATCAAGCCAGAGCTAACGCAGATTCAGCAGGATATTGCCCAATGGTATGTCAATAAGGACAATAGCAAAAAAGCCGTCAGTCGCTATCTCATTCTGGCAGATTATTATATCAAACACGATATGATAGACGATGCTGTTCAAATCCTCGAAACGGCTCTGGAGATTAACCCGCAACATCCCAAAGCCATCGAGATGTACGAATCCCTAATTGAGCGACCAACTGAAGAATGAAAATTGGACTGATTTCTGATGTGCATGGCGATTTTCCGTCATTGATAAAAGCACTGCGATTCTTCAAAGCTGAAGGGGTAAACAAGATTGTCTGTGCAGGCGACCTCGTCGAAAAAGGCGAACAAGGTGATGAGGTCGTCTCGATGATTAACGGCTTACAAATCCCCTGTGTCCTCGGCAACCATGACGAAATGGCACCGGGCAATCAGCAGTGGCTCAAAGACAATATGGACACCGCCCACCCTCAGGTCAAGAAACAAATCCTCAAACCAGAAACGCTCGACATTATCGAACAATTCCCGCGTAAACTGCGCTATGACTGGGAAGGCTTGCGGATTCTACTCTGTCACGGCTCGCCGTCCAGCAATGTTGAATACCTGCAACCAACCGCATCTTATGAACGCTTTGCCGAACATGCCCGCCAAGCCCGTGCTGACATCATCATACATGGACACACCCATCGCCCACTGCACTATCGCGTGGATGGGGTTCACTTTGTTAATCCGGGTGCGACCTGTGAGGGCGAATTTATCTCCAGCAACACCTGCGCTATCCTGACTGTCCCGCAAAAAACAGTCACACTCTATTACATCAGCACAGGTGAATCTAAAATCCTGCCACCGGAAGCCCCAAAGAATTAGACTATCTATTTAATTGGTCAATTACGTTGATATTGTCTACACTATAGCTATAGGTTGATTCATCCAAAGGACTTATCATGCAGGTATCATCCCCCGAAGCAGTCGGACTCTCATCCGAACGTCTCAACAATATCAGCGTCAAAATGCAAGAGTATGTCGATAATGGCAATGCACCCGGTTTTGTTACGTTAGTTGCTCGCAAAGGTCAAGTAGTGCATTACGAAACTTGTGGCTATCGTGATGTCGAAGCACAACTCCCTGTCGAGAAAGACACCATCTTCCGCATCTACAGCATGACCAAGCCCATCACCAGCATCGCCCTCATGCAACTGTATGAGCAAGGCAAATTCCAGCTATACGACCCTGTCAAACGTTATATCCCTGAATATGGCAAGACCAAAGTATTTGCAGGTGTGGGTATACTCGGCAACGAACTGGTCGAGCAAGAAACACCTATGACCATCCATCAACTATTGACGCACACCGCTGGACTGACCTATGGGTTCTTCTACGATAATCCCGTCGAAGAGATGTACCGCAATTCCATCTTCCGCAATTCTACTGTCACGCTTGAAGAGAAAATTAGATCAATGGCGCAGTATCCGCTGATTGCCCAACCGGGAACAAAGTGGAACTATAGCATTTCGACGGATGTATGCGGGTATCTGGTCGAAGTCATTTCGGGGATGCCATTCGCTGACTATCTGCAAGAACATATCTTCGGCCCACTCGGCATGACCGACACAGCCTTTCACATCACAGAGGACAAATTTGACCGTTTCGCCAAGCTATACCAGAGCAACTTTATGGATGGCTCATTTCATGAATTTATGGGGTCGCCTCATATCCCATTGAAGGATTACAGCAAACCCACCCGTACCCCCGGTGGCGGTGGTGGGCTGATTTCCACAACCGAAGATTATCTCAAATTCACACACATGTTACTCAACAAAGGCGAGTACGAAGGCACACGCATCATTGGGCGGAAAACATTAGAGTTCATGACGACCAATCATCTCAAGCCAGAACAACGACCCTTTACACTCGGCACGACAACTTATCATGGTAAAGGCTTCGGTCTTGGGTTTTCTGTTTTGATGAATCCCGCCCAAACAGGTGTGATAAATTCAGTCGGCACATTTGAATGGAGTGGTGCAGCCACAACCAAATTCTGGGTAGACCCACGGGAGCAGATAGTCTGCATTTTGATGACACAACTCATGGATAACTTCACGATTCCATTTCATGATGACTTCCGTGTGATGACCTATCAAGCATTGATTGAATAACTCTAACCAAATCATACAACTTGTCACAACAGACTCATGTTAAACTCGTTGAGGATACATTGATGATAGCAAGTTGAATGCCATGATAATGAGACCTATCCTAAAATATATACTCTTTGGCATCGTTACAGCAGTCGTAGCGTTTGTTTTGATTGCTTTGCCACGCAATCTTGTTGCAATTGGGTTTACCCTGTTGGTTGTTTACCCCTTGCTCACGACGATTATCTTCTATGTCTTATCCAATGGGTCAGCATTTATCAGTGCCGTTAGTACCAGAACAAAACATTATCTAGCGACTGTGCCGATTACTGAACGCCAAGCCATCAAATTCCACTGGTATCACCTACTAGAAATCACACTAATACTTGTTCTCGTTTTATTTGCAACCCGTCACCATTTTAACTTTGACCCCGCAATGCGTGTCGATGGGCATGAAATCGAATGGCTGACAGGCTACGGACAAATCGCGCATCAAGGCTTAGAAGAACTTGGTCGTATCCCGCGCTGGATTCCTTATTATCGTCAAGGTGAGCCACTGGTCGATAGTGCCTTCAGTTATATATTTAACCCCTTTAGTTCGATTCCGCATCTACTATATGGTTCAACACAGGGCACAAAATACAGCGTCACTATCAACGCAGGACTTGCTAGTTTAGGTGGATGGTTTCTGGGATGGATGCTCGGATTATCACGGATTGGGCGGGTCGGACTGGCATTGATGCTTTTGAGCAAGGGTAATATGCACGCCAACTTCAATGGCGGATACTATCAACTTGCACTCCAACAAGTTTACTTCCCGTGGGTGATAGCGGGTATCCTCGGTGTAATTCGTACCGAAAAACGTTGGGCAATTATTCTCTCGGCATTAAGCATGGCATTGATGTTTCTGGCAGGCAATATCTGGCATGTCCTACCGACAGGTATCAGCGTTCTTGTTATCTTATTTCTCTATATTCGATTTGGTAAATATTGGAGCAGGGAACTCTTATATCGCCTGCTATGGGTCGGTATCATCACAATAGGGCTGAGTGCGGTTTTGTTCCTGCGAACCATAACAACCTTTGACCTTATTGATAAACACCCAGATGAAGTCCGTGCTGGATGGGAAGTCGTCGATGCTCACCGTGCCTATCTGTTGCCGTTCGCACCGGATTATGAATTTGCCACCGACTATCTGCCCCACCGTAATCCAGCTCGTGGTAACTCTGAGAACATCCCCAATCTACATTTCTACTACAGTTATGTTGCGCCGTGGTGGTTTGTGCTGTTGCTATTATTGCCCCTGCCGATGCTCTGGCGTAAGCGTGGGAACATTCCCAATAACAACTTGGTATGGATTGCCGGACTAGGACTGTATGTCTTGTTTACGATGTGGGGCATGGGGGGCACACCGTTGTTTCTATGGCTATACGAGAATGTCCCCTATCTGGCACAGTGGCGGTTTGTACCCCGCGCATTTGGCATGGCATCCTTTTGGATAGCTGTGCTGGTCGCAATGCGGATGGATACTGTTATACAATCCTTATTCTACCGTTGGCGACAAACCCACACATCAGCAACAGGTCAAGCCATATTTATCTTACTGATTGTCTATGTGAGTGCAGGTACTATCGCCCTGCTTGATGTCACCGGACGCTGGCGTGACGATGGGCTTTCCCATATTGAGCCGGAGTTTGGCAGGTGTATCGAATGGTTTGGTCAATCTACTACTAGTGAAAAACCGATTCTGTGGGCGCATGGCTACAATCGTGTCACCCAGAAGTTACAGAATAAAGTCAGCTTATATAACATCGAAGCCGACTATGAACCGAGCAGTTCACCCAATACAATCGGCAATGAAGGTTTGGATTTTCGCAATCGCTTCACCGAATATCGTTTCTTCGCAACCCTCGAACAGCTGAGCTGGTATCTAGCAGAGGGATACCGTCCGGCAATCGGCAGTCCCAATTATCACCGCATCGAAAACTGCATTTATACCAATCCGTTCTATAACATACCTTACGCTTTCATATTCACCGAAGATGATTTACTCGGCGAAAAACTGCTACGCAATCCACATCTGACCAGTCAATACATGAACGAGCTAGCCTATGAACCCGTATCGTTGGTTGTCCTCGCTTATGATACGGTTGGCGTTCGGGTACGCAGTGATGATGTTGATGAATTGATATTAGTGATACAAGAGTTAGGCTATCCCGGATGGCATGTAACCGTTGATGGAGAAACGTATCCACGAGAGGTGTTCGCCCGACTCAATGCCGTCAAATTACCTGCCGATGGTCAAGTCCATGAGGTTATCTTTAGCTATCAACCACCCCTATTATATATCGGTGGCATCATTACTATTCTGACATCGGGTCTATCTATCTTATATCTGTTACGGGTTGACCGCTTCGTCCGGCGCAAAGAGGATTAATCACCGCTTTCGAGTGTGGCAATCGCAGATAACAACCTATCCGGTACAATCTCATATAGTTCTTCCGCACGACGAAAATCTGAGAGTGCGTCCTCAACTTGTGCCAATGCGAGATATGCCTGCCCGCGCATCTCATAATAAATCGGCTCATCCGGCGACTGACTAATCGCAGAATTATATTGCTCAACCGCAACCTGATATTCATCAAATTGCATATACGCATTGCCGTTCAGATAATAGGCAAGCGCAAGGGTTGGATTAATAAATGTCGCCTGCTGAAAATCAACAATGGCAGGGGTGAAGTTTTCGAGCGCATAATAAACCCGCCCCCGCAAGAAATAGGCATCAGCATCATTTGGCATCATCTCCAGCGCACGATTCACCATCTCCAGCGCATCAGCGTATTGTGCTTTATCCAGATAAATTTGCCCTAATCCACGATACGCATTGGCATAATCGGGATGGTCTGCAACAACTGCCTCAAACTCCGTCTTTGCCACATCCAAGTTACCAATGTTATACAGCAACATACCACGCTCATACCGAACATCGGGATTATCTGGCAATGATACAACCGCGTTTTCAAAGTCGTCTAAGGCTTTTATCGTATTGCCTAGCAGTGCATGAACCTGACCCCGCGCATAAGCAATTTCAGGGTCATTGTCGGATAGTTCCATCGCCGTATCATAGAATTGCAAGGCGGTCTCATTTTGTCCAATCGTCTGGTTCAGTTCCGCCAATTCAACATATACTTCGACCTGATTCGCACCCAATCGGCGCGCCTGCTCATAATGCGAAATCGACTCATTGTAATCTTCCAGCACACGATAAAGCTTGGCTTGTTCCAAAAATGCAATCGGGTTGCGCGGTGCTATCGAGACCGCAGTCTCAAAATATTGCAGAGCTTCGTCATAGTCATTCAATTCAACTGACACCTGACCTAGTCCAATATATGCCTCTGCTAGGTCATCATCGAGTGCAATTGCGTCCTCAAAATCAGCAATCGCCAGCGGATAAAATCCTGACTGATAATAGGTGTTGCCCCGATGGTAATGAGCCAGCGCATTTTCGGGGTCAATACTCAAGAAGGTTATCCACGCCTCAGCCGCATCAGCATAGCGTTCCAAGTCAAACAATGCCAATGCCCTAAACCAGTGCATCATCCGTAAATCATAACTGGTGGCAAACTCCTCTGGCATCCCCTGCACGAGCCGTTCCAACGTCGCTAACGTATCGGTTGGTCTGCCATCCGCATAGTACAAAAAGCTGAGCAAGACGCGCCCCGCCACTTCAACATTTAATTGCGGGCTAATATCAAACTGCCAAATTTCAGGGATGCGCGTATCAAAATTACCTGTCATCACGGAGAAGTGAATCCCGCGACTGTCCTGATGCCCATAAACGATATACTCAGCATTATAAATAGCGCGTACATCTTGAGCATAATATGGTGTATCAACCGAATGCCGTACCCACAACACATCAGAATAACTCGGTTCAATCACATCCCGTATCAACTGTGCATGTGCATCAATCGCTGAGGTCACATCCGCAATCAACATGCCTTTTTCATCAACGGTGAAGGGCTTACCAGAAAGCGGGGTCGGGGCTAGTGTCGGCGGGGTCAAATCAAGAATGATATATTTTTGTTCCTGTGGCAACAACACAAAACTAATCGCAATCACAACAATTGCCAACACTGCCGAGATAGTCACCAAGATACGATTCTTCATCGGTTGCCGTCGCACTACTGATTGTTCAATCTCATCCACCATGTACAATCCTCACCGGGAATTTTACCAACCATCAGCTAGGGATAAATCGCCAAAAGCAACTATCTCTCAAGGATTCTCAATCGCCGGAATCAAATAGTTACGGATAAATTCATACGACTCGGCTTCTTCGACAAAATCGCGCGACCCACGACTAATCCGATGGGTAACAACCATCACAACATTCAAATCAGGAATCACATGTAACAACTGCCCGCCATACCCCAACGCAGAATACATGTCATAGCCACCGCTAATGCGATTCAACCACCAATAATAGCCATAGCCAGCATAGTTATTGCCAATATCAATGCGCGGTGTCGTGGATGCCACCACCCACCAACCGGGAACAAGTTGCTCACCATACCAGTTGCCCTCATTCAAGAACAACATGCCAAACTTCGCCACCTCACGCGCCGTCAAACTGACACTATGCCCACCCGTAAAATAACCTTGCGGGTCAATCCCCCAGAACTCTGCCTCAATGCCCATCGGCTCAAACAGATATTCATGGGCAAACTCGCAGGTACTCATACCCGTTGCTTCGGTCAACAATGCCGACAACACATGCGACACACCGGTACTATAATTAAACAGTGTCCCCGGCTCATCGACAATCGGCAACGCCAGAATATCCGCTATTTGATTATCACTGTTGTTAAGCGCACGGTCAGATATATTTTCCGTCCACACCAAGCCATGCGACATCGTCAGAAAATCGCGTATCGTCAGATTGAGTTTTTGCGGGTCGGTCACACCCTCAAAATATTCCGGCAGATACGTCGCTATGGTGTCCTCTGCTGTGAAGATATGCCCCTGTTGCATCGCAATCCCGTACAATGCCGATAATATACTCTTGGACACACTCGCCACATTGTTGCTGTCCGTCACTGAACTGCCGTTGAAATACTGCTCATATACAATCTGCCCGTTACGAATCAGGATAAATGCCTGCCGTGTACGTGACTCTTCTAATTGAGCCAAGCCTTCCGAGATAATATTGGGGTTGATGCGCTGGTCACTCATCGTCGCAAATTGCCAGAATGCTTCATCATCAGTCGTGTCTTCCGGCGTAATGCCACGTTGATAAAATCGGTTAAGTCGTTGCACTTGCGATACATCACACACGTCGTAAGGGTCTTCAACCTCAGACGATTGTGCAAAGGAAATTTGTGTAGGAACTACCAATAGGAGTAAGGTCAAAAATAAATTCAGTGCTTTCATGATACCGTCAGTACGCTCATATCCATTATCCTGACAATACACCAATTGCGACACCAACTGCAAGCCACAACATCTTAACTCAACAAATCCTCATGCGACCTTATCTAGTCCAACAGCCACCTATCTGATATACTGCGGTGTCCCCGTAAACAGACAAGCGAGAACAAATAGCCCAAATGCCAATTACCCTTTCTGGTCTGCTCAACATGCTCCGCGCTAGTGTCACCTATCGTGACCTGATGGAACAACTTGCACACGGCGAAACACAAACCGCTCTCAATGTGGTGCGGTCAGCGCGCCCGTATATGCTGGCAACACTGGCACAAGATTGGGATGGTCCAGTCATCTATTTGACAGCCCAAGTCCGCCGTGCCTATAACATCAGCGAACAGTTGCCCGTTTGGCTCGGTGAAGATATTCGCCTGCACCGTTTTGCCGAACCATCAGCTTTGTTTTATGACCGCGCCCCGTGGGATGCCAGCGTGATTCGCAATCGCATCGAAACCTTAAGCGCGCTCATGGACGACAACCCGACCCAACATCCGATTATCGTATCATCGGCACGCGCCATGATGAGCCGAACCTTGCCACCGCGTAAATTCCGTCAAAGCACACAGAATCTCAAAGTCGGTGACCGTCATGGCTTAGATAGCTTAATTCGCTCATGGGTCGGCATGGGATACGAACCCGCGACCATCGTTGTTGAGCAAGGCACATTTAGCCGACGTGGGGGTATCCTCGATATTTACCCCCTCACAGCTGAATATCCGGTACGCATTGAATTTTTTGATGATGAAATTGATAGCCTGCGTGAGTTTGACCCCGCCAGTCAACGCAGTATCGACCGTTTGCAATCTGTGAAAATCGTTCCGGCTCGTGAAGTCCTGCCCGAACTTACACCAAAGGTAGGCGAACAATTAGGCGAATGGGCGGAGAGCTTGACCGATAACGAAGCTGATTTTTCCAGCATCACGTCCGACATTGAATCGCTATCACAGGGTAATGGATTCGCGTATCTAGAACATTACCTGCCCTATGTCTATCCGCATCCGGTCAGTCTGTTAGATTATGCGCCAGATAACACACTCATCCTTATCGAAGACGCGACTGAACTCGAACATACTATCAGCGACATTGTAGATTCTGCCGAGAGTAATCGTGATGACAGCCTCGCTACTTATCAAATTGCGGACATGCACCCTGCCCCTTATGCCACATGGGAGACATTACAGCAGGAACTCGATACCCGTCAAACTGTTGCTATCTCTAATACAGCCAGCGAAGACGACAACGGCATCATACCGCGCCTATTCAAACCGGGGGAACGCTATGGCGCACAACTCCGCATGATGCTCACCAACATACGCGAATTTCGTAATCGGGGCGACCGCGTCATTATCATTACTGAGCAAGTCAGCCGACTCAAACAACTCTGGCATGAACAAGATGCGTCGTCATTTATCCCAACCGTCGAAGAAATCACTGAACCGCCGAACAAAGGCACACTCCTATTCATGAAGGGTGCGCTAGCAGAAGGCTGGTCATTACAAGGTGCGGGTGGCAATCTACATATTATTACCGATGCAGAAATCTTCGGATGGACACGCGCCGAACCCCGCCGTCGCAAAGAGACATCCGGCAAACGCGCCAACAAAACGCCCGAAACCGCCTACATGGATTGGGACGAAGGCACACACGTTGTGCATGTCGATTATGGTATCGGCAAGTTTATGGGGATGCGTCATCGCACCATCAGCGGAACAGAACGCGAATATCTGCTGATTGAGTATGATGGTACCGATACCCTATTTGTCCCCATCCACCAAGCCGACCGCCTCACACGTTATGTCGGTTCTGAGGAAACACCACCCAAGCTGAATAAACTCGGCAAGGCTGACTTATGGGTCAAAGCACGGAACAAAGCCCGTCGTAATGCCGAAGAAGAAGCGAAGGAACTGCTCAACATCTATAGTAAACGCGCCCGCGCACAGGGATTTTCATACACACCCGACACCGCATGGCAACACGAGATGGAAGCCCAATTCCCCTTCATCGAGACCGAAGACCAACTGCGCGTCATTGGTGAAGTTAAAGCCGATATGGAATCCACTGTGCCAATGGATAGGCTCGTCTGTGGTGATGTCGGATTTGGTAAAACAGAAGTGGCTTTGCGTGCCGCCTTCAAAGCAATACAAGATGGCAAGCAGGTCGCGGTGCTTGTCCCGACAACGGTTTTGGCACAACAACATTATCAGAATTTCAGTTCGCGCTTGGAGTCATTTCCTGTCGTCGTCGAGATGCTGTCGCGCTTCCGCACCAAAGCCCAACAAACAGAAATTGCTCGTAAACTAGAAAATGGCGAAGTAGACATCATCGTCGGTACACATCGCTTACTATCTAAAGATATTGTAATGAAAGACTTGGGTCTTATCATTATCGACGAGGAACAACGCTTCGGGGTCAAGCATAAGGAACACTTCAAGAAACTCCGCGCCACCGTCGATATTCTCACGTTGACCGCAACACCAATACCCCGCACCCTATTCATGAGTTTAAGCGGTATCCGTGACATCAGCATGATTCAGACACCGCCGGAAGAACGTTTGCCCGTCATCACACAAGTGGGGTCATGGGATGATAAACTCGCCCGCCTCGCCATCATGCGCGAACTTGAACGCGGTGGACAGGTCTTTGTTGTTCACAATCGCGTGAAAACGATTCACGTTGTCAAATCCGAACTTGAGCGAATTGTGCCCGAAGCAAGCGTCGTTATTGCACATGGGCAAATGTCACCCCGCCAACTCGAAAATGTCATGGTGGCGTTCTCTCGTGGCGAATACGACATACTGCTATCGACCTCTATCATCGAAAATGGGATTGATATGCCCCGTGTCAACACCCTAATCGTAGACCGTGCCGATTGGTTTGGAGTCTCACAACTGTATCAGCTACGGGGACGGGTCGGACGGTCAGCCCAACAAGCCTATGCCTACTTCTTCCATGCTCCCACGACATTAACTGAAGAAGCCCGTGTGCGCTTGGAGACCCTAGCAGAAAATACGCAACTCGGTGCGGGTTTCCAGATTGCGATTCGTGACCTTGAATTGCGTGGGGGTGGTGATGTCCTCAGTATGCGTCAATCCGGTCATATTGATAGCGTCGGTCTGCATTTATATACTGAGATGCTCCAACAAGCTATCAAAGACCAGAAGGGCGACCCAACACTCGACAACACACCCGCCTCGTCCCGTGAGCGTATCGTCATCGACCTGCCACTTGCCGCTTATATCCCGACCGATTGGATACCGGAAATGTCGTTGCGCCTACAACTCTATCGGCGCATCGGTAACTTACAACAACCCGATGAAGTCGAGACCATCAAGCAGGAATTGATTGACCGCTTCGGACAATTGCCCAACGCTGTCGAGGGATTACTCTACCAAATCGAAGTCAAGCTCCGCGCACAGGCAATCAATGCCACGCATGTCATCATTCCACGCGGACACATCCTCATAAAATTACCCTATCTCGCCAGCATCGACCGTGCAGCACTGGCTCTCGAACTGGGTAATAATGTCGATGTCACCCGCACTGATATTCAAATTTTGGCAGAGGAAGACATTTGGCAATGGCGACTGATTGACATTCTGAAGCAGTTGCATGATGGCATCCAACTTGAAACCGCATCCTGATTAGCAGTACAATCAGGTCATTTGCACACAGCAGAGTATAAACGTATGAGCCAAATACAACGTCATTCGATATGGGTGACACTTGCAGTTGTCACCCTGACCATCATCATCACATTTATTCACCTCGATATTTACGGGGGGCGCAACTACCGCGAAGATGAAATCAATACGATTCACGGTGCATTGACCAAAGACCCTACTGGCATCGTCGAATGGATGTCTACCGATTTGCACCCACCGGGTTGGCGACTATTTGCTGACCTATGGATTGATAACTTCGGCACAGATGAAACCGTTGTCCGCTGGTCATCAACTTTGCTCAATATACTCACATTCGCTCTCTTATTCCAATTCGGAAAGCACCTTGCAGGATGGCGTACCGGATTATTTGCACTAATCATTCTTGGGTTATATGCCGTCCCCGCCAATGCCATGAATGAACTGCGCCCTTACCCCATGCTTATCATGTTGAGTGTCGCCTTGCACCTAGTATTCTATCGCTGGCTACACAAACCCGATGGTAAGCTGATGATTACTTATGTTGCGCTCGGTATCTGTGCAATATATACGCATTTCTTCTCGGTATTCATCTTTGCATCCCATGTTGTGTTTGCCTTACTATTTCTAAAATGGAATCGTCGTCATTGGATGAACACGATAATTATGTGGGGATGTATTGGTCTGTCATTTCTCGGATGGATTTTGCCGTTTATACATACCATCACCGTCCCCTTTCGTGGGGGTATTTATTATGCCTTACCGGAGGGGTTAGTTGGTGTTGAACTACTCATAACCCGTCTGGATTTCGACCCCATTCATATCGGTTATTTTTTACTAGTGCTCAGCTTCTTTACGCCGTCCCTGATAAAATCAGAGCATAGTTCCCTCAGCGATAAGTTACGCTTCAAACGTATTGAATATTTTCTATATCCTGCTTTGCTATTTGCGCTGATTGTTGTTACTGCGTGGGTTGCCAACACCATCGTCAGTAGTCTAACCGCCCGCAATATGCTCATCATCACACCTTTAGTCGCTTTACTGATGGCATTTGGGTTGCGTTTACTACCTGCTCAAGCATCCCTAATCTTGCTGGCTATCTTATTTATCGACGCACCACAACAACTCCCAACACTGACATCCAATGCACCCTACCGTGAGATGATAGATTTTGTCGATGATACATATCAATCAAATAGTATTTTGCTAACTGAATTTGCCGAGGGTTGGCGATGGTTAACCCCATCTGCTTATGTTTTTATGGACTTCACACCGGATAACATGCCAAAACAACGCATGGTACATATCGTTGACTCGAATGATAATATCTATCTGGCAGGCAACTTTCCTGAATTACTGGTCAATGTACATCAGCAAAACATCGTACCCGACCGTCTGGAACAAATCATCCCCCATCAGTCGCAGCTCTGGCATCTACAACAAGGTGGTGGCACAACTGAACATAGCGAAAATATTCAGGCATGGTTAAAACAACACTACACCCAACTGCGAACAATCACATGGGATGAACCCTACCAGACCTCCTATACCTTAACTGAATATATACGGATTACTGATTCAGCCAACCTGACACTCATCGCCGACAATACTCTATCGTTGCACTACTGGCATCTAAAAGACTCGGTCGCCGTCCAACCCTGCCAGACCATTACTATTGAAAATTGGTGGCAAACCGAATCAGCAACCAACAATCCACTCCAAGTCCAAATCATCCTTGCCGATGATAATGGGCAAGTTGCCATCACAGAGAATTTCCCGTCTAGTGTATTTACAACAGATTGGGAGACCGGCACCTATTATCGTGACCTAACACCCTTGACGATTCCCTGTGACATCAGCGCAGGAAGCTACAATCTTTTATTAGGCATCAAAGATAGTATTACAGGTGAAACGCTACCATTAGTATATCCAGATGGTAACGACATCGGCACATTATTTTATCTGACCACGCTCAATACACAGGGGAACTAATATGACCAATCTCATCACAAATATTGAACCCGTCCTAAAAACCACGCCAATGCGCTGGCAACAATTTGCAGAACAATATCCCAATGACTTACTCCGTCAACGTCCCAAAGCGGGTGAATGGTGCGCGCTAGAATGCCTTTTGCACCTGATTGATGTCGAAAAGCATGTCTTTCCCACGCGGGTAAGAGCTATCCTCGCAGGTCAGGATTTTCCGGCATTTGACCCCATCGCTGAAGGCACCAAGATGACAGATGATATGTCACCATCCGCACTTGCTACAGAATACGCATCTATCCGCGCTGATAGTCTGACACTTGTCACCACAATAACAGCTGATGACCTCGACAAACAAGCAACTCATGCCGAGCTAGGTATCGTCACACTTGCTCATCTATTGAATGAATGGGCTGGTCACGACCTGATGCACACGGTTCAAGCCGAACAAGCCATGATGCAACCCTTCATACAAGGCTGTGGAGCATGGTTACCCTACTTCGACGACCACAACGCTAACCTTTAATCTTTGGCAACATCGGCAAATGTTGCTGATGTGACACGCTGCAATGTCTCTAATTCAATTGGGAAAATCGTCTGTGCCGACCCACCCGCAGCATAGACGGTTTCATATCGCTTCAACATCGTATCAATATAAACTGGACAATCTGACTGACGATGTCCAACAGGAGGAACGCCACCAGGTGCATATCCCAATATCTCGATGCACTGCTCTGCTGTCATCATCCGCACTTTCTTCCGCCCAACGTCAAACATTGTCGCTAGCTTACGGTCATCAACAGTCTGATCACCACTTGTCAAAATCACAATCGGTTTCTCTTTGTTTATCATGAAGCCAAGACTCTTCACAATCTGCCCTAATTCACAGCCAATATTATCCGCCGCCATTTGGGATGTTGCCGTCGAACTGTCAAACGTTATAATATCTATATTATCAAGTTGAAGAATTTTTAATGCTTGTTTCACATGCTCAGGTGTCATTATCTGCATACCGTATCCTTTTCGTGTTTAATATCTGCTTAGATTATATCTTCACAATTTGACATGTCTGTGTAGAATCATATCGTTTTAGTCCCAGTAGAGAAATCGAGAATATCTTGACCGATACACACGAACAAACCCCTCAGTCACTTACACAAACCCCCTTGGATGACCATTATCAAAAAATGAACCCGGGGATGAATAAAGATTTTCGCACCTTTTCTATCGCCTCCAAAATGCTGGATATTGCAGGCGAAAATGCAGGGCAAATTATCGACATTGGTTGTGGTTTTGGTATTCTTGTTGCTATGGGACAACAACGAGGCAAAGATGTAATTGGGCTCGATACCAGCGAAAGTATGATTCAGGGTAGTCGGGAATATTTGGCATCACAGAATATTGCCCCGGACAAAGTGCAATTAACTACGGCTGAAGAACTCATTGCCCAAGGCAAAACCTTTGATGTCATTATCATGATTGACGTACTTGAACACATTGAAGATCCGCGTAGATTTCTTAAGCTAGTGGAAGAATTACTCAATCCGGGTGGACGTTTAATTCTATCTGTACCCGCACATCAAGAATTCTATGATACACGCGATGAAATGCTCGGTCACTACTTGCGATATGATAAAGAGACACTATTAACAGACTTAGCCGTGACCAATCTAAAACTAAAAGACCTGCATTATTGGAATTTTCTCGGCTGGATTGAAAGACAAGTGAGAATGCGACTCTTCCCGAAAAAGGATACCGCTTCCCAATATGAATTTCGGTATTCGCGAAGCTGGTTCAACATCACATTGAACCGTCTATTGCGAGCCTATTTCTTCATTGTTGAAAATCGTATTCGACCCTTTAATGGACTGACGCTAATAATGGTAGCGCAAAAAGACTAGCTATGTTGTATTTCGCATTGTTGTTTCAGTACAATATTTGCAACTATGAGCCATCAATCTGAGATATGATATGCAAACAAAAATCAACGAAACACTGATTGAACTTCAACAAGGTGACATTACCAAGCAGGAAGTAGATGCAATCGTCAATGCTGCCAATACATCGTTATTAGGTGGTGGTGGTGTAGATGGCGCAATCCATCGAGCTGCAGGCCGCAAACTTGTCGTGGAATGTATGACATTACGCGGATGTCGTACTGGAGATGCCAAAATCACAAAAGGTTATAATCTTCCAGCCAAACATGTGATTCACGCCGTTGGACCAACCTACAGCAATCCTGATGCTCCCGCATTGCTTGCCAGCGCATACAAGCGAAGTTTAGAAGTTGCCGTAGACAACAACATCAAAACAATTGCATTTCCAGCCATCAGCACTGGTATCTATGGCTATCCAATGGGAGAAGCCTCTGCCATCACCCTACGCACAATCCATGATTTTGTGCGGGAAAACACCGCTATTGACCACATCATTATTGTATTGTTTACTACCGATGCTCTGGCTACATTTACTGACGCTCTCAGCACATTACTTGATAACTAATCTAGTTCAATATCTTGCAATACACCCACAGCATTTTCAAAGCAGTCGATTTCTTGTTGTGGCAATAGCTCAGCAATCTGCATATCGAGTTCTTCTGCCAGTTTAAGAATGCGATGTTGCTCATCTTTCGCTTTCTGTGTCAGATAGATACGAACTGCCCGTCTATCACTGGGGTCTGGTAAACGCTCAATATATCCCTTGTCTTGTAACTTATCCAAATTCGGGGTAAAAGAGGTTGCAGCCCGCCCAACACCATTTGCTAATTGTGACGCATGTTGTCCGTCTTCAGCAAACAAAGCACGCAGAACATACCATTCAATCACTGAAAGACCTAATATGCTCACACGATTGCGAAATATCTGGTCAATATTGCGGAGTGCAATATCCAGATTGCACCAAACCGAACCATTAAATCGTAAAGTAGACATCGTTTTTTCGGTCATGAGTTTATCCGATTGGTTAGTAAATAAATTCACAAATATAAGAACGTCACATCCTACTATTACTATATATATTCGTATGCTCAAATAAAACGACACTCATCATGTTTTTGATATGCAAATTATCACATTATTCTGACAATTCATGCTTATATAACCAAAAAATTGATATTAAAATAATTATATGTAAATTAAAACAAAGGCAACAACTCTATGTCACAGGTTAACTATGCACCCTACTTCTATAATGGTATGCTTTATATTCCCAGAGAAACCGCCAAGCTCATTCATTCTGAGGGATTGGATACACAAGTAACCATAGATGCAACACGAGGACTACGCCTTGATGATGATAGCCAGAAGGTAAGCCAACTTCATTTTCAGTTACAAGAATTAATCACAGGGTTAGATGACGAATCCGTTATCAAATCTCAATTGACCACACCTGAAGTTGCTTTCATGTTCTCTAGCATTGAAGAATCAGAAGAACTCGTTCAGGTTTAGCTGTCGAGGATTTTGCCACCCCGTCGGGTAAATAGGTCTGTCGGTTTGGCAGTAGATGATTGCGGGTGCTTTTGAGGAATGGCACTTAATAATATCCGACGGTCTGCCACATCAACATAATATGCCAGCAAGGCTTGCTCGCGGGGTAAATCTAATTGTCGCATGACATGATGGTCAAAGCGAATAGTATCCCCTGTCACCGATACAAGTTTCAGTTTGCGCCAAAACATCCAGCGCGGATGAATTTCCTCTGCAAACAGTACACGATAGGTGAGCTTCACTCGTGCAAAGCGCATTGCCCGCAAAACTGTCATAAGAATAAAGCCAACGACAATCAGCAACACAAGATAACGCCCTGCTGCACCAAAGCGTCCAACTAACAGAATCAGGGGAACTGATAATAGCATCAGTGAGATAATAGGTTCTGTGACCAATTCCAGCCACTGGCGGGAAGATAATTTTCCATTACGGTTGCGTTGGAAATCATATTTGAGGTTTTCATTGAGTGTGTCAGTGTTTAGTGTCATATTATCACTATAGCATCTAACTGACCTCGCTGGCAATATCAACCCGTTTGTTTTTCTGCGGACGCAACTGTAAGAGAATCACACTACTGATAATCAAGACCGCACCACCCCATTGGATTGGCAATATCACCTCACCCAGCAAAATCATTGCTACAACCATAGATAGCACAGGTTCAGCCGTACTCACCAAAGAGGCTTGTGATGCGCCAATTTTTTGAATACCAAGATTAACACCAAACACCGGCATAACCGTACAGAACGCCGCAATTGCCATCATACTCAGCCATGTTGTCGGATTTTGTGGAATCTGCATTCCGCGTATTGGTATGAGCACACACAGGGTGAGTAATGTCCCTATCATCAAGATTGCCGTCCCACGAAACACATCATCCAAGCCAGACATGACCCGCTTGCTGACAATATAATACAGCGCAACAACCCCAGCATTCGCAATCGCAAAGCCTACACCAATAATGTCCCCTGCGCCCTCTGTCGAGAAGTCCGGCACAGTCAATGCCACCCCAACCAATGCCATCACCAGCGCAATCCAAGCCAAGCGTCGAATCGGCTCACCGAGGAAAAATGACAGAATCACCACCATCGCCGGATAGGTATAGAACAAGACAACATAGGTACTCGCAGGCAAACGTTCCAAACCGAAGAATGCCGTCAATGCCGCAAATGCAAAAATGAATCCGAGAAGCATCACCTTCAATACGGGGATGCGTTCCTTCTGTTTGGCTGACTTTGTCCGTTGCCGTGCTGTAACCAATATCCAAATCATCGGCACAGCAAAGATAAAACGCCACAATGCAACGTCCATCGGCTCAAATGTGGAATTGGCATACACCGTTTTCACTAATGTCGGCATAAACGCATACCCTGTTGCCGATAACAATATCCAGAATAGTCCCGCCCGTTGGTCGTTGTTCATTCTTGTCTCAGTTCTATGATGTTGAAGTTACTAAAATAAAGGCAAACCTTTTGAGATTTTACAGCAGAGAATCCTACCCACAAAATCCACTTAATGCACACAAGATATTTCATCTGTCATTAATCTAATCTGACACAACGCTAACTTTGAATAACAAAATCCATTAAGCCAATGCGTCCATACTATAGACAGTTAAGTAAAACACATTCGTAAACAAAGCTGAAAGGAAACACACATATGTTACGCTGGGCACTCATTCTATTTGTACTCGCAATCGTCGCCGCAATCTTTGGTTTCGGTGGTGCAGCAGGAACACTCGCAGGTGGTGCACAAATCTTATTTGTTGGTTTCATCATCCTTGCTATTCTAAGTGTACTCTTTGGCGGTCGCTTCTTGAGAACGTAGGGGATTCACCTTGAAAACCAAATCACAAGATTCCAAATCAAGCTCTGTTTAATAGACAGGGCTTTTTCCATCTCATCTGCTATTCAAGACACAAAGTAAGTTGGATTATGTCTATAACGCTGTTGTTTTTAGATTGTTAAACGCTCGAATTTCTGCCTGACGATAATCATCATCCCAATCTTGTCCAGCTTCTTCCATCGCAATCGACCGCCGAATCTCATAGCGCAGATGATAGCGTATCAGTGGGATAATCGCTTTGCATTCCACATCAGATAACAGAGGATAATTTTCTCGATAACTCACAAGAAACAAACTAGCCCTATCCATATCAAGGGCATCACCGTTATTGGTATGGCACATCTCCCATAGTGACCATGCCACCTCACGGATAATAGCACCGTAATTACATTCGTCCCAATCAATAACCCCAACAACCTGTCCATCGTTGCACAATATGTTGCCACGATAATAATCACCGTGCATCATGCCCATCTGCAAATCATCGCGCTGAATAAACTCGTTATACCACGCATCAAGCTCAGGGTCTTGTATGTTTTTGGGGTCGGGTTGTTTCGGAATGTCGGTCGGTTGAGATGTCTTTGATGGAGGACGCTTGCTATCTTTTGGTAGATAGGCAGATGTCAGATGAATCTGTGCCAATATTTGTGCTGATTGCTGAATCAATCTATCATCTGCAAGATTAAGCAACTTGCCATCTATATAGGGCAACAGCACTACAGCTTGTCCATCATACATGACATAATCATCACCTGAGGATGTCCCCATCGGCGCAATTACCTGCGAGACATCTTCGGCACAGCGACGCACAAAATCATATGTCCAGTGCACTTCTGACTCGCTCCGCCAATCTGGTAGCATCCGTATCACATAATCGCCTGTTCGCCACACGTCACATTCATAGCCACCACCTAGCGACACAAACCTATCTTTGAGTTTCGCTTTATAGTGTGATTCAATAAATTCTTGCAATACTCGCATCATACCATCTCTCATTAGTACCTTTTATTGCAAAATATGTATCATATATAGTAGCGCAGAATGTATTTGCACCTATAATAGAAGCTATCGTGTGTCATTATCCACATTAACTGACTCATCGTAGCGTCCTCACATCATACATCAACACATGAATACTTATAACACTTTATGAATAGTTAAGGATAAACGATGCGAATTTCTCATACGCTGGAAAAAGCACTGCTAACCAATAGTGACACAATCGCCACCATTTTTAATCAGCGTCAGCAAACCTATAGCCAACTGCACTCGCGTGTCACAAAGTTGGCGAGCGCATTCCAAAAGCTTGGTATAGCCGACAATGACCGAATCGCACTTCTCATGCTCACCAGCGATTATTCAGTTGAGTTGTTTTACGGAATTCCATGGGCAGGTGGTGTTGTTGTGCCTCTCAACTTCCGGCTTGCACCACCGGAACTGGTTTATCTGCTCAACGACTCCGGCAGTAAAGTCCTCGTGACCGACAAGACGTTCGCCCCATTAATCCCCAAACTCCTGCCCGAACTCGAATCTGTTGAACACGTAATTTATGCTGATGCAGGTGAAACCCCTGAGGGGATGTTCAATTATGAAGAACTTATTGATGATGCCAACAGCATAGATGATGCAGGACGGGGCAATGATGATATGCTCGGTATCTTTTACACTGGTGGCACAACCGGATTGCCTAAAGGTGTCATGGTGACGCATGATAACATGATGTATCAGGTAATGATGGGAGGGACATATTTACCACGTAACGGGATTCGATGGTTTACTGCCACCCCCATGTTTCATGTGACAGGTTCAATTCCAGTATTCGACACCGTCGCATGGCATGGCACACACATTTTACGCCCAGCATTTGACCCCGTTGATACCATGAAATCTATACAAACACATAAAGCAAATGTCACTGTGATGGTTCCGACAATGGTAAACATGATAGTCAACCACCCTGCCTTGGAAGATTATGACCTTTCATCTATGGAACTCATTGTCTACGGTGGTTCACCAATGCCTACAGCTATTATCGCTAAATCGCAGGAACAGTTACCGACAACAGAACTTCTTCAAGCATATGGCATGACCGAAGTTTCAGGCGGATTGACATTCCTCGAGAATAGAGACCATGACACATCCGGTAAACGTGTCCAATCTGCGGGACAAGCACTACTCGGTTGTGAAGCCAAAATTGTTAACCTCGATGGAAACGAAGTCCCCCGCAAGACCATTGGCGAGGTTATCATGACGGGACCACCTGTGATGAAAGGCTATTGGAATAAACCAGAAGAAACAGCCAAAGCAGTCAAAAATGGCTGGATGCACAGTGGCGATGCAGGCTATATGGATGACGATGGGTATGTTTATATCGTAGACCGCGTTAAAGATATGATTATTTCTGGTGGAGAAAATGTCTATTCAATCGAAGTTGAAAACGCAATCTACCAGCATCCATCAGTTGCATTGTGTGCTGTTATTGGCATACCCGATGATAAATGGGGAGAAGCCATTCATGCTGTCATTTCGCTAAAACCTGATGAAACTGTAACAAGCGACGCAATCATTGCTCATTGTCGTGAGCGCATCGCAGGGTACAAACTTCCACGCAGTATCGAATTTCGTAATACCGCATCTATGCCACTCAGTGGTGCAGGAAAAATCCTCAAGCATCAGATTCGTTCAACATTTTGGGAAGGCAAAGACCGTCGGGTTAACTAACCAGATATAAAACAAAATAGAGGCGGGACATGTGTATGCCCTGCCTCTATTAGAAAGTCAATTTCAGAGTAACTCTAAATCATACCCTAGACGATGTTGACCATGCTCACGAGATTGGTTGCCAATGGATAGAAGATACCGAAGACAATCACACCTGCCAAAGAGATATTAATCGCCCATTTAACATACGGTGTTTCCAGTGCAGGTACGTTTCCGTCACCATCGCGCAGGTACATGTTGACGACCACACGCATATAGTAGAACGCACTCGCAACACTAGTGAGAACACCGATAACTGCCAGTCCGAACAAGCCCGCCTGTACCGCTGAGCTAAAGACCAGCAATTTGCCGACAAAGCCAGCCGTTAATGGAATACCCGTCAAGCTAAGCATAAACACAGTCATTGCCATCGCCAGTGCCGGACGAGATTTTCCCAGACCGACCAAGTCTTCCAACTCGACACCTGAGCCATCTTCGTTTTCTAATGCCATCACAACAGCGAACGCGCCAAGATTGGTGAACATATACGCCATCATATAGACCAATGCACCTTGTGTCGCGGCATTACCAACACCTGCTGTACCCGATGCTGCCACCGCAATCAGAATATACCCTGCATGTGCGATAGAGGAATAAGCGAGCAAGCGTTTCATATTGGTCTGGGCAATTGCAACAAAGTTACCCAATATCAGCGTCGCAATTGCAACAGCAGAAAAGGTCGATTGCCATGCTGCAACATCACCTTCGGATAATGCAAACACAGACAAGCCAGTTACCATCACACGTAACAACGCTGCGAAACCACCAATCTTAGCAGTCACACTCATAAACGCAGTTACAGGGGTAGGCGCACCTTCGTATACATCCGGTGTCCACATATGGAAGGGAACAACTGCAACCTTAAAGCCAAGCCCAACAAACAACAGGGCTGTACCGACAAGTAGGTAGAATGTCGCTGAGGATGCACTGCCGACAACTGCCTCTGCCGCCGCAAAAATCTCAGGAATATTCGTCGTACCTGTCGCACCATAAATCAATGCAGACCCATAAACAAGGAATGCACTGGAGAATGCACCGAGGATAAAATACTTCATACCCGATTCTTCGGACTTCAAGGCAAGGTCACTACCATCACGTTTAATCGAATGGAATGCTGCCATAATATAGAGTGGGATGCTTAACAGTTCCAGCGCAACAAACACAACCACAAGGTCATTTGCGCCGACCATAAACATCGCACCCGCCGAAGAAATCAACGCGAGAATGTAAAATTCACCACGATGTATATCTGCCCGATTGAGATAATCCCAACTGAGCAGAATTGAAATCAACGTTGCAATGAGAATCACTGCATTCAAGAAACCAGTAAACGCATCGGCGACAAACATGCCATACAGCGCGACTTGTTCACCCTCTGCCGGAGAGTAGACAAACAAGTTCACGACAAAGCTGACACCGACACCGACACAAGCTGCAATCGGTGTCCAGTTTTTGCGTTCTTCCGGGATGAACAAGTCAAACAAAACCAGAATCAGCGTTCCGAAGACCAGCATAACCCCCGGCAAGGTCGAGCCTAAGTTAGAGTTTGCGAGAAACTCTGCAATAGTTGGTGCTTCAAACATGATGTCTCCTAAGGAATGAACATCGCTACGATGCTATCCACCGATACGTCCAGCATATTGAAGAACACAATCGGTTGAATACCCATCCAGATAATCATAATCAAAATTGGGATAAATGCCGCGATTTCGTTCCACTTAAGTTTATAGTCTTCTTCGTTTTTCAGTGGGTTGGTATGCTCACCCATGAAGACATGTTGGAACATCTTCAAGAGGTAAACTGCTGCCAAAATCACACCGAGTGTACCGAACAGGGTGAAGAAGAATCCGAGGTAATCACTACCCAGTGACCCAAGCAAGATTGTGAACTCACCGATAAAGCCGTTCAGACCTGGCAAACCCATACTACTGAGTGATACCACCAAACTAATGGCACCAAACAGAGGCATCACTTTCCAGATACCACCATATTTGTCCATCTCTTTGGTGTGCCAGCGTTCGTACAACATACCGACAATCAAGAAGAGACCGCCTGTGCTGATACCATGATTCACCATCTGCAAGGTCGCACCCTGCAAACCCTGTGAGTTCAGTGCAAAGATACCAAGAACCACAAAGCCGAGGTGGGAAACTGAGGAGTAAGCAACCAGTTTCTTGACATTATCTTGTGCATAACTGACCCATGCACCATAGATAATACCAATCACACCAAGTGCTGCGACCGTTGGTGCCCACGCGACTGCTGCCTCAGGGAAGAGTGTCAGGTTGAAACGAACGATACCATATGTACCCATCTTCAGCAGGACACCTGCCAGAATCACAGACCCCGCAGTTGGAGCTTGAACGTGTGCATCCGGCAACCAACTGTGGAATGGGAAAATCGGGACTTTAATTGCAAATGCCACAAGGAAACCGAGGAACAAGAAACTCTGTACCGATGTAAAAAGGAAGCCAGCTTCTTCTGCTTCGCCTTCTTCAGCGGTTACTTCTTCGCCTTCGGTGGCTTCGGCATCAATTTCTTCTGGAACAGCAGGGTCCCAATATGTGCCCTCACCCTCATAGGTTTGAACCATCTCAATCACACCAGCTTCGTCACCCACACTGTAGGTGCTGAATGTTCCGGTGGTGTTGCCGACATACAGAATCGCAATCAGCATCAAGATAGAACCCGCCATCGTATATAGGAAGAACTTCACAGCAGCATACACGCGCTGTTCCGCACCCCAGATACCAATGAGGAAGTACATCGGAACAAGTGTAATTTCCCAGAAGATATAGAATACAATCAAATCGTGGACAACAAATACACCAATCATCGCCCATTCCAGCAACATCAAGAAGATATAGTAGAGCTTTTCGCGTCCACGTTCTTCAAAGATATTACTGCCGAACGAAGCGAGAATTGCAATCGGCATAATAAAAGTTGTCAATAAGACAAGTAACATACTAATGCCGTCAACACCCACAAAGTAGCTGATGTTGATCGCCATATCGCCGATGGAGACCTCTGCCCATGTGTTCTTCTGAACCATTTGCAGTTCAGCCACACTAGGGTCAAAGTTTACCCACATCAGGACGGAGGCAACAAACGCCACAATACTTGTGCCAAATGCCACCCACTTGATGTTATTTTTCTGTGTTTCACCATTCATAAACATCAGAATGGTGAGACCAATCATCGGAATGAATAAAGTAATTGTAGTAAGCGAGAGTCCAGTTATGTCCATAGGACCATGTTCTCCTTAAGAGCCACTCTGGAGTAAAGTCTGAATAAACGGCAACAGCATCAATAGTACCACTGCAACCACACCAATAAACAATACAACTGCGTACATGCGAACGTATCCGGTCTGAATACCGCGCATCAAGTTTGCGGCACGTTGAACCAGCCAGCCGACCCCATTCACAACACCGTCAATCAAGCCAATATCCAGCGGTTGACTGAGCAGTTTGGAGATAGAATCAAAGCCACGTTTAATCACTCCATCATGGAAGTAATCGTGCAAGAAGTCCCAATCAACGCGGTCTGCCATAAATGCCGACAACTTGTTGAACGGGTTCTCGATAAAGCGGAAGTAAATCTCATCCCAATACAGACGGGCTTCTGCCAGTCGGAATGCTTGACGGGTTGAGGCGTTTGCTTCCAGTTGATCCTGATTGCCATTGACCAAGCCTTTGCCTTTGTAGATACCATGTGCGACATAAATCGCGCCAATACCGAGGGCGAGCGCAAGCCCAGCAATCAAAAGATTAAAGTCCAGCGAGTGACCGCGTGACACAGTTATTAAGCTATGTTCAAGGAAATGCTTGAATTCGTAGGTCTCGTAGATGCTTGCGAAAATCGGCATCGCAGTCGGTACGTTAATAAGACCAATGATGGTAGTAAAGAATGCCAGAACAATCAGCGGGAACAACATTGCCCCGTTGCTTTCAGGTGCATGTTCCGCAGCTTCACTACGTGGTTCATCAAAGAAGACCAATACAATTTGTCGCCACATATAGAAGGCGGTAAAGCCCGCTGCGACCAACAAAATACCAAATCCAATCAAGCCTTGTGGTAAGCCTTCTGTAAAGCCGACATACCAGCTATCCAGCAAGATTTCATCTTTCGACCAGAATCCTGCGAACGGGAAGATACCAGCAAGTGCCAATGTCCCAATCAAATAGGTGATGAATGTGACAGGCATCTTCTTGCGGAGACCACCCATATTCCGCATATCTTGCGGGTCAAAGTCATCATCATGATGGTCATGGTCATCATGGTGGTCATCATCGTGACCGTGTCCATGCTCATGAACATGATGGTGTCCATGTTCCACACCGTGAATCACCGACCCACTACCGAGGAACAAGAGTGCTTTAAAGACTGCGTGTGTCACCAGATGGAACATCGCCGCAACATATGCGCCAACACCGACTGCTGCCACCATAAAGCCTAACTGTGAAATCGTCGAGTACGCGAGGACACGTTTAATGTCCCACTGTCCGAGCGCGATATAACCCGCCATGATAGCTGTACCTGCACCGACCAATGTGATAATCATACCAATCACATAACCCGCGTGGTTCAGTTCATACAGGAAGACACTCGACCGTACCATCATGTAGACACCAGCGGTCACCATCGTCGCCGCGTGAATCAGCGCACTAACAGGGGTAGGACCAGCCATCGCATCTGGCAACCAGACAAACAATGGAATCTGTGCCGACTTACCCGTCACACCGAGCAACATGAACAATGCAATCAAGAAGATAACATCGTCAAAGCGCATCTCGAATCCGCCGAAGTCAACCATTTCATCATGACCAAAGCGTTCAACTGTCTGACCAAACACACCGAGGAACTCAACATCAAACCGTGAGTTATCACAGTAAATGGCGCGGTCATCACTAGCTAGCGGATTACCGTAGCCTTGGTCGTCACCATGGTCATCTTCAGCGTGACTATCATCACTATGTTCGGCATCATCTTTTTCGTGGGATACACAGACATAAGATTTGCCATGTCCATCATCGGCATGAGCTTCATCTTCACTGTGGTCATCACCAGAGGTACTTGCAACAGCATCCCCATCTTCGGAATGCTCAGCGTCTTCTTCGCTGTGGTCGTCTTCTTCGCTGTGGTCGCCTTCTTCACCTTCAATGACAGCTTGTTTTTGGTCACCACGGTCATCAGCAGATGCTTCATCTTCACTTTGGTCTGCGTCGCCTTCTTCGTGCGATTCTTCATCCGCATGTTCAGCATCCGCGCTGTGGTCACCTTCTTCTTTATGTTCTTCTAAGCCATTGTGCTCGCGCCATTCCACCAGATATTTTGCTTCGGTGTTTGGCAACTCGCCAGCTTTGAAGAAATCAAGTGTACCGAATGTCCAGAAAATCAGGAACATCGCCATCAAAAGTCCAAAGTCACCAATACGGTTGACAATGAACGCTTTGCGGGCGGCATTACTATTTTTCCAGCCTTCCGGTGCTTTCTTGTCCCACCAGAAACCGATGAGCAAGTAAGAACACAAACCCACACCTTCCCAGCCGACAAACAGCATCAAGAAGTTGTTCGCTGTGACCAGTATCAGCATGAACGCGAGGAACATATTCAAATAGGCGAAGAAGCGGTAGAACCACTTATCACCGTGCATATAACCACGCGCATAGAGATGAATCAACGACCCGACACCTGTCACAACTAACATCATCGTGACACTCATAGAGTCCACGCGCATTTGCCATGGGATGTCTAACCCGATTGATTCGATACGTAACCAACCATCGACGAAGGGCGGATTTACAACCGCTGATGCGCCGCCAGTTCCGGTAACGTAAGTCAACAAGACGAGTGATATAAAGAATGAAAAGATAGCGGCGAACGAGCCAATATAGCCCGACCAAGTCTCCCCGATTTTTGCACCGAGGAAGAAGTTAATAAACGCCCCTATCGAGGGTACTAATATGACTAAGGGTACTAAAAGTGGTAAATTTTCCATACCTTAAGAGCCTCTTCCGACGGCAAATTTAACCTTCCATCTGGCTTAAATCGTCAATATTGATGCTCTGACGCTCACGGAATATGTTCACAATCAACGCCAGCCCGATAGCAACTTCCGCCGCTGCGACTGTCATGACAAAGAACACAAAAATATGACCGTTGATTTGTCCCCACTGATGTGCAAAGGCAACCAATGCAATATTCGCGGAGTTCAACATCAATTCGACCGACATAAATACCAAAATGGCATTACGACGCAGGAGGACACCCATTGTCCCCATCAAAAACAGCACCATGCTAAGCATGATATACGGTTCTGTGCCGATTGAGTTCATCATGTTAATCTCCCCTTCGGCTACTTAGATTCCGGGTCATCATCATCTTCTGACCCTTCAGTTAACTTCGCTAGATATTCACCGCGCAACACATCCGAGCCAGTCTGCTGTGACAACACGCTCACCAGCGGGCGGCTGACGCGACGACGGCGGTTAATGCGACGACGTTCTTGTTGTGCCAGTGCATCTGGACGGGCGAGAACAATCACACCAATCAGAGCAACCAGCAACAAAATACCGACCAGCTGAACCGGAAGCAAATATTCGATGAATAGAACTTGACCAATTGCTTCAGGACTACCGAATGAAGCACTGCCTACCGCGCCAAATACTGCCGCACGATAAACGGGCAAACCGCCCAGTTGACCGGGTTCTAACACAAATACCCGTGTTTCAACAACACCTCGGTCAGCTTCGTAGTTCTGGATATTCCGCAAAATGTCGTTGTTTTCACCAACAAACGCGAGGTTATATGTACCTTCGTCGAGGTCGATTGTTGTCGTTTCGCCAAATGGCACAGCATCAATCAACACCCGATGTGGAACAAGCGAACCACAGGCATCATCTTCACACAAGGTTTGCAGTGTGCTGTATTGACCCGCATCCACGAGGGATACCGTTTGGTCAGCCACACCGTTAAACAACTTCATCCGCATCGCACCCATTTCGGTCGGGCTGATGTCATCCTCTAACAGCAAAACATCAATGATGCCATCGATATTTTCATATACAAATACCGACTGCGCCATGTTAGGTTCAAGCGTGAGCGTTTCACTATATATTGGTGTCGTCTCATAACTACCATCAGCAACCGTTACGCTGAGTGTGTATTCACCTGAATCAACTTCAACATATTCACGGGCTTCTTCGCGTTCATCGTTATAAACAACATCTTCCATCGTCACAGGTTCAGCGTCTTCTTCCCCTGCATCTAATGTAATTGTTGTTGTGATTTCAGTTTCCAACGGCACATCAAAGCCACCTTCAACCACTGTGAACGTTTCGCCTTCACCACCAGGGACGGCATTAATCACCCGCACCAGCGATGTCCCAACTCGTGGGACGAGGTCTTCGTCACCCAGCAAGTTTGATGCAATTGGGAAACCAAAAATCACCAGAATCAATCCGGCAACCCCTGCACCCGTCAAACTCAGCCAGCGCATATTGCCCGATGTATCATCTGTGATTTCCGCACCAAGTAACATGATGACGAACAAGAATAAGACCATAATCGCGCCTGCATAAACCGCCACCTGCACCATTGCCAAGAACGGCGCATCCAGCATCAAATACAGAAACGCAACACAGCCAAAATTTACGACTAGAAATAACGCGCTATGCACAGCATTTTTGCGTGTCAACATCGCACCCGCAGAAAGAACGGCGATAACGCTAATAAACAGGAACAACAAGTCCATAGAACCTATTCCTATTGGGTCATACCATAAATGAGTTTGTGCAGTTTAACACAAATGCCATCATTGTTCAAATGCAAAACTTACAATCTTTAGCTCTAATTCTAATGTTCTAAAGGTATTGTGAGATTTATCACGATTCAAAAGCACAAATAAGAACCGTCGCCTAAACATTGATGTCTCCCCTCCTAAATCGCAGACGATATTGCCATCGTAGGCGAGGGTTTACTAACCATCTCCTATGAATAATGCAAATCTGCTACCGATATAACAATCAACCCTTGACTGCTACCCACAAAAAACATGCTCGTCTGAGCATGTCTTCACTTATTATCCAATAACCTTATGAAGGGTCTTCCATCTCAGGGATTGAACGGTTATAAACGCCTGGCTCAACCTCGCGTGGTGTGCCTTCTTTGCCTTCTGCTGGCGGGTCAATCAACATGTTTTTGGTATAGATGGAATCGCGACGGTCAGTAAAGCTCAACTGATGCTCATGCCCCAACTGAATTGCTTGTGTCGGGCAGGCATCTTCACAATAGCCACAGAAGATACAACGCAACATGTTAATCTCGTAGGTCTTAGCGTAGCGTTCACCGGGGCTATAACGTTCTTCATCGGTATTTTCTGCCGCTTCCACCCAGATAGCATCTGCTGGGCAAGCCGCAGCACATAACGAACAGCCAATACATTTCTCCAACCCATTTTCATAACGGCGGAGATGATGCCGACCTTTGTAGCGGTCGTTGAACTTCTGCACCTGTTCCGGATACTGAACCGTCACAGGCTCTTCGAGAAGGTGTTTGAAGGTTGTTGCAAACCCTTTAATGACATTCATATAACAGCAACCTTTATTCTACTTACATTCACTAACAATCAAAATCGGGTGCAATATATATCATTACATCGCACCCGTGAATTATATCGAATTAATCGCCACCGCTGGTTGTTGTGATAGCGGTCTCATTACTTTCTAATGCACGGTCTTCTTCTGGTGTACGTCCGAAGCTAGCCAACCCCTCCAACGCTTTAACGTTGAAGTTGATGAAGGCAACTGGAATTGCAACCAACAAACCGACCAAATGTACCAGACCCCACGCAATACCGCGTTCACCTGTGTAGTATGGGTCATCTTCCAATGGAATGGCTTCTTCACTCGCTTCGTCTCCACCGAGGCGACGCAGTGCAACCACACCAGCACCAAGCACTAGGACAAAGACAACACCAGAGATAATCGGATACGACGCGCCACCAACAGCATCACCGATAACAACTGAGACAGCCGTCCATACTACCGATAGCAACGCCAGCGGAATCATAACCTTCCAGCCAAATTGCATCAGACGGTCGTAACGAATACGTGGTAATGTCGCACGAATCCAAATCATACCGCAGAGGAACAGAACTACTTTACCGAGGAAAACCACAGGCGCAAGCAATGGTGTGCCGTCCATCGGGAATAGGTGATACCCACCGAAGAATGTCGCAGCCGCAATAAAACTGACCGCAATCATACCGATGTATTCCGCCATCATAAACAGCGCAAACTTCATCCCGCTATATTCGGTCATATACCCTTGCGTCAATTCCTGCTCAGCTTCCGGCAAGTCAAACGGCGCACGGCTCACTTCTGCCAACAGTGCAATTAACAAAATACCTGCTGCCAGCGGATTCTGGAAAACAAGCCAGTCCCAGATATTCCGTTGTGCATCAATAATATCGCCAAATGCCATACTACCCACAATCATCACAGGTACAGCCAACGCCAAGCCCATGCTCAGCTCATAGCTAATCATCTGCGACGATGCACGAAGCGCACCCAACATCGAATACTTGTTATCACTTGACCAACCAGCCAGTACAACACCATAAGTCGCCAAACTAGTAATCGCAATTACCCAGAGAATACCGACGTTGGAGTCAATCAACCCTTGCGGAACTTGGAACCATACATCACCGAGTGACGGTGCAAACCACGGCAGAACCAAATCTGGTCCCATCGGAATCACCGCAGCAACCAATAATACAGGCGTGACTTTGAGCATCGGTGCAATCCGATAGACCCACTTGTCCGCCCCAGCTGGCATCAAATCTTCTTTAAAAATCAGTTTCACACCGTCCGCAGCCGGTTGCAAGAACCCACCCGGGCCAACGCGATTCGGTCCAACACGCTGTTGGAAGAACGAAATCAAACGACGTTCCAGCAATGTAGTGTAGGCAAATCCGGTCACAATCACAAACGCGAAGCCACCCGCAAAGATGATGGGCCAAACTGCCGAACATCCCGCATCGTCATCACATTGAACGAGATTCTGAACCCGCGATTCAGGACTCAGCAACATCCCGATTGCGCCTTCACGCCCGTTTAAGTTACCCGCTTCATCAAACCCAATCCATGTCGCAATCGCGCCTAGATTAGTGATGATGAGAAGCAGAACGATGGCAACAACTGCCAACGCTCCAACTCCGATTCCTATCTTCTGTCTTTGACTCAAATTCATGTCGTAAAAAACTCCTTAGTCACCGGAGGCAACTGCTTCTGCTACCTTGCTAACTGTACCCGTTGTAATAACCATTGGTGTTGCTGATTCTGTCAGATGGCGGGGCAATGCCAGCACACCTTGACCAACTGCATCACTGACATTTGCGCGAACCTTAACGGTCACACCACCAGCGGTCACTTCGACAACATCACCTTGACCGATACCTTTTGCGTCTGCATCCGCTGTGTTAATCACAACATACGGTGCAAGAACACGCGGTTCAACCAACAATGATGGGCGGAAATTACGTTGACGATTATACAATCTTGTGGTCGGAATCACCACCAATTCATCACCATCCGCTTTAATTGCGTCCGGTGCATCAACTTTGCCAGCTTTCACATCGCCATTATCAGCAACTGCCGGAATCTGAATACCGAGTCCGCCTTTGTTGTTGTAGGCTGTACCACCATAATACAAATCTTTACCGCCAACATCAGGGAATTGACGTTCAACCTTGGCTAATGCTTTGAAGCGCATACCCTCAAACACATCGACTTTCTTTGTAATATCCAGCATCACTGCCGCTGCTGATGGTTGCAAACGACCCAGTTCAAGTTGTTGACGCAATGAACCAAACACTTTCCATGCAGGCAGTGCATCACCCATCGGACCTTGCGCTGTGTAGAAGCGTTGAACCCGACGTTCACCATTAACGAATGTACCATCACGCTCTGCAAATGTCTGAATCGGGAGCATATATTCGGATGCGTCGGCGGTTGTATCAGCGAAGAAGTTCGCATAAATCACCGTTTCAACTTTATCCAACCATTCACTCGCGTTCGGGTCATCATCAAGCAATTCAGCCTGTGATACAATCAAGACTTTCGGTGGATTCTCCATAATGTCCATTGTTGCTTGTGGACTATAGCCGAGGTAATACTGTCCCATACCGTTCGCACCGGGTAGTGGTGACAGCAAACCGTTGTTCGCTTTACCAGCATGTCCGGTGTCAATCAGGAAGTTTGCTGCTGCTTGTGCCAGTGCCGTGCTACCATCGAGAGTCAGCCCTTCTGCACCTGCCACAATCACGAGATTTTCTGCATCAGCCAATTGCTTCGCAATATCTTTGTGATTTTTCTTGAGGTTCGCCATCACGTTGACAGCATCACCTGCATCATAGCGAATCGCATCACCGATGACAATCTTATCGTTGCGCGCACCCTGTGTTGCAAAGTCCTCAAGGCGGGTATGACGCGCATTGGCGACAACTAGATACGCCCCTCTGTCTTGTGCTTGTTTCAGACGCAAACGCCAGATAGGGACTTCTTCTTCGAGGTCGCTAGCAATCACAAGAATCGCATCGCCCTTGCCGAGTTGGCTCAAGTTTGTACCGTCGCCGACACCGACCTGTGCCACAAATTCCGCACCGCCATGTGTTGGTGACCATGTTCCCAGACGTGACCCACCGAGTCCTTCGACCAGTTGACGGAGTTCCCAGAGGTCTTCATTGGACATGCTACCGCCAGCAATCGCCGCGACATCACCATCAGCTGCTTTTAAGACTTCAACCAATTTCGGGAAGATTTCATTCCAAACGGATTCGCGCAAGTCATGACCAAGTTTTGTCATCGGACGCAAAGCGCGGTCTTCGCTACGGGTGAAGTGATGACCGAAGCGAGTTTTATCGCTAATCCAAATTTCATTGACCCATTCATTCTGACGAGGCATCACACGTTTGACCATCGCCTTACCGCCGAAGTCGCGGTCAAGACGGGTACTCAGACTGATGTTTTCACCAGCAGCATCCCACGGTGAGATACTTGGCACTTCGGTCAATTCCCATGGACGCGCACCAAAGCGGAAGTCATCGGTGGTCAATGCACCAACCGGACAAATATCAGTCGTGTTCCCGCTGAAGTAAGTATCAAATCCAGGGTCAGAGTTGGTGATAATCTGTAAGCGACGACCCCGTTCATGGAAGGCTAGCACATCATCGCCGACCAATTCATCTTGGAAGCGGACACAACGCGCACACTGGATGCACCGTTCGCGGTCAAGATAAATCAAATCGCCCAGCGGATAATGTTTTTCGAGATGTTGTTTATCCTCGAAGTACATCCGTGACGATTCTGGACCGTGACGCATGGTCAAGTTCTGCAACGGACACTCACCGCCCTTGTCACAAATCGGACAATCTAGCGGGTGACTCGTCAACAAAAATTCCAACACATCGTTGCGAGCTTCTTCAACTTTTTCTGTATTGGTTTTAATGTGCATCCCATCGCTGACAGTCATCGTGCAAGCAGTCTGCAACTTAGGGAAATAGCGGATAACTGGCGTGCCATCGTCGTTGGTTTGGACTTCACCTGTCGCACGGTCGCGCGCAGGCGTTCCTAATTCAACCAGGCACATCCGGCACATACCGACCGGATCCATCTTCGGATGATAGCAAAATACAGGAATATCATTCCCTGCATGCCACTTCGCCGCATCAACTAAATTTGACCCGGCTTCTACTTCATAATCTTTGCCGTCAATATTAATCGTTACCGTGTCGGACATTCATGCCTCCACTTTCTTTTACAAACACGCGCTCAAATATTATCTACAAATCTTCGCTTGACAAGCGTCCCCACTCAAAATAAGTCACTTGCCAAATTTCATTTTCTAACTGCAAGCGAATCATAATGGGCAATCGTTCGCCATTTTTCAACCGAACTGTACCAGACAATTCACCATCAGTATTGCTTATGTTTTGACTGTTAAAGTTCCACGCATCCGGCGTTGCGTCATATTCTAACACAAGACTTTCCAGACGTTGGGGGTTTTCCGATTGCGATTTTAGATTAAACGAGAGTTGATTAAATGCCTCGTAGTAATCTTCATCTTTCAGCGATGTCATAAACGCATCACTGACTTCTGTAATGGGAGCTATAAGTGTATTTAACACACCAAAAAATATCGCAAAACATGCCCCACAACCAATGACCGTTGCAACAGTCGCAATCACAGCAACCCTTATGACTGAAATATGGAACGGTTGCTCGCGTTTTGGTTTCTCGTTCATTCACCCAACCGCCGCTGAACCATTTCCAATCCCTCTAGTGCCCGGTCTCGCATCGCCTGCGTGACCAACCCCCAACCTGCTTCGGGGTCAAACTCATCGGCAATTTCTATCGCAGTCTCAAAGTCTGCCTGTGCCAGATGATACTCCTTGCGTTCTAAAAACAATTCCCCACGCAACACATAGAGTGTGGGGGAATCCGGCGCATACTCAATACTGACATTCAGTTCGCGCAATCGCCGTGAGCGGTCTCGCTCTTTTTGTGCCGGAGTTTTGAAGAAAAATCCAACTACCATCTCCAGCCAATTCGGTCGTGACTGTAGCATCGGATGGTCAAGATCTTCCGTCACGTCCATTACATCAGACGAGTCGGTTGTCTCAATCACTTCGGAGTGGACATCCGACTCGGTTAATGACTCATGCGTCATGCACTAGTCCCCTGCGACAGCTTCTTCTTTGGATTCAACATGCTTCGCAAAGTCATCAGGGAATTGCTTAATCGTATGGATAATCGGGTTCGCTGCAAATTCACCCAGCGCACACAACGTCGTCCCTTGCATATTACTTGCAACGTCCGAAATCCGCTTGACATCTTCCGGTGTCCCGCGACCATCCATAATGCGGTCAATCACCTTATCCAGCCAGTACGTTCCCTCACGGCATGGGGTACATTTACCACAACTTTCATGCTTGAAGAACTTGGTCACCTTCGATGCGACCCATGTAATATCAACTGAGCTATCCATAATAATGATAGATGCCGAGCCAATAATCGTATCAATCTCAGCGGTATGCTCATAGCTCATCTTGGTATCAAGCACTTCATCATTCAATGGCACAATCGGACCTGACCCACCGGATGGCAACATCGCCTTAAAGGGTTGGTCATCGTTTAATGGACCGCCTGCATAATCATAGAGCAATTCACGGAAGGTTGTCCCAAATGGCAATTCATAGTTGCCAGGTTTCTTCACATGTCCACTCACACAGAAGACCTTTGTACCTGCACTTTGCTCTGTACCAATATCTTTGAATGCTTGTGCACCTTCACGCATGATGAATGGGCAGTTGGCAAGGGTTTCCACGTTGTTGACGACAGTCGCTTCTTTATAAAGACCACCACCTTTTTGTGCAGGGAATGGTGGGCGGACACGCGGTTGACCGAGATACCCTTCAAGGCTATTCAGCAACGCACTTTCTTCACCACAGATATAAGCACCTGCGCCAAGATGGGTATACACTTCACAGTCGAAGCCAGACCCCATAATATCTTTGCCGACATACCCTTTTTCGCGCATCGCGTCAATGCAGTCATCCAGCATATGCCCAATATCCCAGAACTCACCGCGTAGGTAAATATAGACTGCCTTCGCTTGAATCGCATACGCACAAATCAGCGCACCTTCGATGAGTTGATAGGGGTTGGTTTCCATAATTTCACGGTCTTTGAATGTGCCGGTTTCACTCTCATCAGCATTGACCGTTACATATTTGATGGGTTCATTCTGCGGGATGAAGCTCCACTTGACACCTGTCGGGAAGCCTGCACCACCACGCCCCCGTAAACCAGAAGCCTTAACTTCGTCAATCACTTCTGTTGGCTTCATGCCGAGTGCTTTCTTCAAGCCAGCAAAGCCGTCGTTCTTTTCGTATACATCAATCTCGTGAATGTTTTCGATTTCGCGTCCACGTAATAAAATGTGCATAATCTAAAGCCTCAGTCCTTATCTGCTACCAGTACTTACTCGTTCGCCAATTTTGTTGCTTCTTCGCGCCACTTTGCCAATAGCTCTTGCATCTTCTCTTGGTCAAGATTTTCGACATAGTGGAAATTACATTGAAGCATCGGGGCTTTATCACATGCGGCGAGGCACATCACATGCTCGACGGTAAACATTCCGTCTTCAGTTGTGCCACCTTCCTCCACTCCCAGTTCGTCTTTCAGCCATGCGTGGAATTCATCCGCTCCCTTGAGGGCACAGGGCAAGTCCGTGCAGACCTGCAACCAATATTTACCCTTCGGCTTTTCCGAGTACATGGTGTAGAAGCCAGCGATAGACTTCACTTGTGTTGGGTCGAGGTCGAGGATTTGTGCAACTTCATCAATCCCTTCCGGGCTGACCCAACCATATTCTTCCTGTGCAATGTACAGCAACGGCATCACCGCTGACCGCTTGGTTTCATATTTTGCAAGATGACGCTCGATGCGCTCTGTATATTTCTCGTTACCGATAATTGCCATCGTTAATCTATCCTTTAGCGGTCACAATCGCCGAGTACGATGTCGATACTACCGATAATGGCGACGACATCTGCCAATAAATATCCCTTTGTCATCACAGGCATCGCGCTGATGTGCATGAATGACGGGGTCTTGAAGTGAACACGACGGGGTTTGTTACCACCTGTCCCATGAATGTAACATCCAATTTCACCGCGTGGGCTTTCAATCGCGTTATAGACTTCCTCATCCGGTGCATCATAACCATATGTCCACAGCTTGAAGTGATGGATAACGGCTTCCATGCTTGTACCCAATTCGCTGCGCATCGGTGGACAATATTTACGATTTTCTGAACGGAATGGTCCCGGTGTCTTTTCCAGACGGTCAACCGCTTGATGCAGAATCTTCATGCTCTCGCGGAACTCTTGAATGCGAATCAGGTAACGGTCATAAACATCACCGTGTTCACCGAGTGGCACATTGAAGTCGTAAGTCTCATAACCGCTGTAGGGTTGTGCTTTACGCAAATCCCAGTTCACACCACTACCACGTAGTGACGGACCAGTCATACCATATGCCAACGCCACATCCGGTTCAATCACACCGACACCTTGTGCGCGGTCTTTCCAGATAGGATTCTGTGTCAACAGGGCTTCATAATCATCAACTTTAGCAGGGAAATCAGCGAGGAATTGCTTGAGGGTCGGGACAAAATCGTCGGTCACATCGCGCCAGACACCACCGGGGCGAATGTAACTGCTCATCATCCGTTGACCGGAGAGCATCTCGAACATACCGAGAATACGTTCACGCTCACGGAATGCGTACAGCAACACGCTCATAGCACCCATATCAATCGCATGAGTTCCCAGCCACACAAGATGACTCGCACAGCGTGCCAACTCAAGGCAAATCACACGAATAATCTGCCCACGTTCCGGCACATCCAAATCGAGCAATTTTTCCACAGCTGACGAGAACGCCATATTGTTCGACATCGGTGACAGATAATCCATCCGGTCTGTCAGCGGAACAGCTTTCTCGTAGCTTTTGTCTTCAATCGATTTTTCGATACCTGTATGAAGGAAGCCAATATCAGGCAGGCAGGTGACAATTTCTTCACCATCCAATTCGAGCAAGAGACGCAACACACCGTGTGTACTCGGATGATGCGGTCCCATGTTTAGGAGCATCGTCTCACCCGTCATCGCACGTTCCGTAACGAGTCCCTTCAGTTGCTCTAGGCTACCTTCCCACTTGCGTTGTTCTTCAATACTTTGTGTTTGTTCTGCAACAACCATAATAACCTCAGAAATTTATTTCTTTGCGAAGGGTTTGTGCTTGCGAATTTCTTCCACATTAAAGGAAAAGGCAATTGTCTCTTTACCCAATGGATAATCACGGCGGTGTGGATGCCCGTTCCAATCGTCCGGCATCAACAGACGACGTTGGTCAGGATGTCCTTCAAATGTAATCCCCATCATGTCCGCAACCTCACGTTCGAGCCAATCTGCGGCGGGCCACACATTAATCGCGGTCGGAACAACAGGGTCTTCTTCCATCACAAATGTCTTTACACGGATGCGACGGTTGTACAACATCGACAGCAAGTGATAAGACACACCATACCGTTCAGGGCGGAAGTCGGTATCATCACCATCAAATGTATCGCCATAATCGTTCGGATAATAATCCACTGCGCTGATGTCAGACAGCATGTTATACACCAAACCGGATGTCACCCGCAAAAAGTCGAGCACTTCCGGCACACGTTCCGACGCAACAATAATGGTCGTATCACCCCGAAACTCTTTCACATGCAAAACAGCGTCACCAAACGCCTCTTTGACCGCTTCTACCGGGTCTTTCTGTACTGGAATTTCCATTAGATTCGTTGCCTTTTATATAGTAATTGGTAATTGGTTGTCTGTTATCGGTTCTTGGTTAATTGTTTCAGCCATATTATGCTGTTAAACAATCATTTTTTCGGACATTGTGACACGCTTTTACTGATGTATGTCCAGATTACCCATCTAACAACTAAAAACCAATAACTGAAAACTATCTACGCCCAATCGCTGATGCGTTCGCCTTTAATCTTTTCGTGCAAGGTAATAATCCCATGCAACAGTTGCTCAGGACGTGGCGGACATCCAGCGACATATACATCAACCGGAATAATTTCATCGACACCCTGTACAATCGCGTAGTTGTTATACACACCACCACAAGAGGCACAGTCACCCATAGAAATTACCCACTTGGGGTCTGCCATTTGGTCATACAACTGACGAATCACCGGAGCCATCTTTCGCGTCAACCGACCCGACACAATTAGCAAATCTGCCTGACGAGGGGTCGCACGATTTAATTCCATACCAAAACGAGACAGGTCATAGCTCGATGCCTGTGTACTCATATACTCAATTGCACAACATGCCAACCCGAACAACAGGGGCCACATCGCGCCCGTCCGTGCCCAGTTGACTGCTTGTTCAACGGTGGTAGTGACAACACCCAGATTACCGAGTTTGGAGCTTACTCCCATTCTAAACCACCTTTCTTCCATTCATAAATAAATCCAACAACAAGAATCAGCGTAAATACGCCCATAACAACAAGACCATATACCCCGAGGTCACGCATGGTAACCGCCCAAGGTAAGAAGAAAATTACTTCAATATCAAAGATAATGAATAATACGGCGACGAGATAAAACTTCACCGGCAAGCGACGAACCGCCGGACCAATTGGCTTCATACCACTTTCATAGGGTACAAGCTTGCGGTAGGTTGGCTTATGTGGACCAAACACCCGCGAAATATTTGCGATAATAAACGCAAGACCTATTGCAATTACAAGTAATGCCCCTACGGGACCGAATTCGAGGACAGTCATTTATATTTGCCCAATCCATTTGTGCTTTTTGTAACAAACCAGAATTATACAGAGATTAGCATACAGATTAACCGAAGTCAAGAAATGCTAAACTCAAGTTTATATTGATGTTTCCATTGGGTTGTTATTGTACCCCAACATGTGGAAATATTGCGAGGCTTTTTCGGTGTATAGTTGAAAGTAAAAAGTAGCAAGTAGAAAGTTAAGGTATGCTTAACGATAAAAAGAAGAAACCTCCCAATCGTTTTCGATTGAATAAATGGCGAATCATGCTGATTTTGATTGTGATTTTATTACTTTTCACAGGAACTTACATGTTCATCTATACACAAGCGCAAAGAATTTTCGCAAATGTACATAGTTGCCTAGACAATGAATGTATCTATTATTGGGAAACAAAAGTAGCAGATGAAAATTTTGAATACGCAACAACACATGAGCCACACCCCACCGTAACTCCCTAAGCACTAGGCACACAGCACTTTACCCACTTTAAACTTTCTACTTTCAACTTCATTTAAATCTTCCCCGCACCTTTTGCCAGCACAAACGGGAACACAGCCGAAACACCCTGCTCTCGCAGTAACCATCCGACCAACGTCATGCTCCAACCAGAATCGACAATATCATCGACCAACAACACAGGCGATTTACGAACGATAGACAACACCTCAAACGCATCAGCAATATTTTCCAACTGAAGCAAGCTATTATTTAGCGTCCGTTGTTCAGGATATGGATTAACAACTTGTACAGTATCAACATATGGCAATCCTAAGCTAGTTGCCAGTCGTCGCGCAAAATCAGATACCAATGTTTTCCGGCGGGGTGATGGAATACTTGTTACCCACTCCAACTGTCCCTGCCAATGTTCTCGAATCAGCTTTGCCGATGCATCCACCAATCTATCATCAAAGTGATTATCCTGATATTTATTGCGCTTCACCAGCTTGCCCCAGCCATCGTCATTATAAAATGACAAGGACAATCCGGTTTCATTGAGATGCTGTAACTTGGCTTTTGGCGTGATGATGTCTCGGCGCGCCCACTGTTTACGCGGGTCTATCCAAATCGGGTCGCCTTCCAGCAGGTAGTTTTGTGCCACTGCATAAGCAGTCTCATCTAATGTAAATCGACTTTGCTGACCGCGACAATTTTTGCACCGATTACAATTTTGGGGGTAGGTCGGGTCTTCGAGTGCATCTGCCAGAAACCGCATCAGACATCGGTCAGTCTCGGCGAACGCTTCCATCTGTTTGAGTTCTCCATATCGCTGTGCTGTAATATCTGCCCACCGCTCAAAGTCCGGTACACGCTCACCAACGCGCCGATACTCACGCCCATCCTTTTCGATAAAGCCTTCAATTTCAAGATGCTGTAACACCTTCATCGCACTCGACCGACGCAAGTTAAACTGCTGTTCAATATCACTTGTTTTGACTGATGTGTTTGTCAGAAAATATTGTGCAACAGCGGTCATCGTCTTAGTCGCAGGGAAGGCACCCTCAATAAAATATTCCTGAATCTCACGGTCTTCTTGCCCACGCATCAAAATAATATAAGCATTATCAATTCCGCGTCCTGCACGTCCAATCTGCTGATAGTAGCTGATAATCGACCCCGGCAACTGAAAGTGTATGACAAAGCTCAGGTCAGGCTTATCAAACCCCATCCCCAACGCCACACTCGCTACCAACGCCTTCACCTCATTATCAAGTAGTTGTTGCTCTAACCCTTCTCGGTTTTCTACTTTTGAATGATATGCCTCGACTGCAAAGCCTTCATTCTGTAACCAGCGCGAGACAATCTCACAATCCCGCGTTGTCATACAGTAGATAATCCCCGTTCCTTTAATCGACCTCAGCAAATGCGATACCAGCACCAGACGATAAGCCGTTGTCTGCACCTCAGGATAGGTGTAGATTTGTAAGCTATCACGCATCAGCGACCCACGCGACACCTGCACATCCTCGCCTAATATCGTCCGCACATCCTCAATCACCCGTGTATTGGCAGTCGCAGTTGTCCCCAAAATTGCCGTATCCGAGCGCAATTCCGTCAGGATATGCAGAACCCGCCGATAATCAGGACGGAAGTCATGCCCCCAATCGGAGATACAATGAACTTCATCCACCACCAACAAGCCGACATGTTGTTTAATCTTCGACCACACCTCTGCCCGAAATTTATCGTTACCCAACCGCTCCGGCGAAATCAATAACAGGTCAATCTCTTGCTTATGCAAATCAGCGATAATAGCCGAATGGTCATCTCGATTGGTGCTATCAATGCGTTCTGCCCGCAAGCCAAACTGTCGCGCCGACTGTATTTGATTCCGCATCAAGGACAACAGCGGGCTAATGAGTACCGTCATGCCATGACCAAGCTGGCGATTCAATCGGGTTGCCACAAAATAAACCAGACTCTTTCCCCATCCGGTTCGTTGTACAACAACCAGTTGTTGCCGATGATTGACCATCGCATCAATCGCCTCCCACTGTCCATCACGGAAGTCAGCCTCATGCCCAAGTGTATTTTGTAATATTGCCTGCCCTGCCGTTTTGTCTACCATTGATTCATCTTTTCCATTTTTCATGTAGGAGTCTTTACTATTTTAATGTGAGCCACTGAGAGAAGGCAAATCATACCTATAATCAAAAAAGCCACTCAGATTGAGTGACCTCTAAGCATTCTTATTTTCAATTTCAACTCTACTTCATTGTTTTCTGTAAGGCTTGCCATCCGACAATCAAATTGTCTTCAGTGAGCAACTTCGGGTCAATCCACTGTGAGTTTTCAATAGCTTCACCTTCGAGAATGGTTTCTCGCAATTCACCACCAACAATCCGACAGCGATAGTAAGACATAATCACATGCCAGTGCTTACCACTCGGTGTCAAGAAAAACTCATCAATCATCGTAATTAATCCATCAATCTCAACATGAAAGCCGGTCTCTTCCCACACTTCACGGATGACCGCTTCCGAAAATGTTTCGTGGATTTCAACGCCACCACCGGGCAATTCATAAAGATAGTTAACGGTATTCTGGACGACAAGCACCTCACCTTGCTCATTCAATATCAGACCATAAACGCCAGGTCGCCATTTTAATTTATCAATATGTAGAATCGCCGATTGAGAATCAATATCGCGTCCGGCAACAGTTTGTGATGTCATCCTATGTTCTCCCTAACCTTAAACCACATACATATACAACCCAAAAAGTCACCCTCATCGAGTGACCTTTTAACATTTCACTTTTTACTTTCAACGGTAGACTATCCGACCCACTGCCCTTGCTTCTGTCGTTTCATTGCATTAGCATGAACCGTCAATATATCCTGCACAACTAACTCGCGGTTCTGTGCATGTTGATAAGCATTGGTCGGCGTTTCGTGACCAACACTGAACATATAATGTGTTCCCGGTACAACCCGCACATGCCCTGCCGGAAATTCCAATTCACCCAACAAGTCCATCATATCAATCAAGCCAACTAATGGGTCACGGTGTCCTAACATCACACGGAACAAATCCCAGTCGCGGGCAATCTCATAATTCTTGAGCCGTCCCATCGCCATAAACGTCGCACCCGTAATACCACGAGGCGTATCTTCATATTGTTGTGAGTGTATCTGCTTCACATCAGGACTCGCCCCCGATGCCAACGTTCGCACCATCGCAGGTTTAACAAAACGTTCGACAATTTCCAGCACGGGTATCCGTTGCAAAATCCCAATTCCCAATCCAAGCGTCGTATAAAATGCCTTGTGCATCTCATCTTCCAGTAACAACGCCGGAGCAAGCGCATAGCGTGTCACCTCACCAAACGACCACAGAATCGGGTTGAGATAGAATAAGGTCGCCCCACCCATACTATGACCGATGAGGTTAATCACCTTCTGACGACCACCACCCGGTTGACGACGAATCTTAATCAAATCCATCCAGCGTTGAATCGTCTTCATTGCAGCTGGCGGGTTACAAGCATCAAGTGGTGGTGATTGATTTTCAAATAATGTCAGACCAAAGCCGTTATGGTCAACTGAAATACCGACCAATTGCCGATTTGCCAATACAACCATGCCCGGCAATTCTTCCCAAATCAGATGATTACCCGTCCAACCGTGAATAAATACGGCATACCCATCGACATTCGCCAATCGGTCAACCAGAAAATCATCTGGTGTATCAAAATCTTCGGGCCACGTCAGCTCCCAATAAAAATCAGTCAAGCCACTTTCAGCGAGAAACTTTGCCCCATCACGCTTATCCAGTAATCCCTTATTCATCAAGTCCGTCAGACGATATTCCGCGATATACGTCCCCGCAACAACCCCTTCATCACGCCGGAAATAGCCACCGACCCATGCCATATGCGGATTTAGTGAACTCATAGTCAGACCCCACACTAGGTTTATCATTAAGGTTTATAACTTAACTATATCACGAAAACGAACTTTCGCTGTTTCCGTCACTTTAGGGATTGTTTGAGTCTTATAATTGTTGGACACTATTTCATAGGAGGATGTTTATGGACATACGACCGATTCAACCTGATGATTTTGATGCTGTAAAAGACTTTGTCGAACACGCCTTTGAACCCATTTTTGAATCCTTTGAACAAATCTTAGGTGAGCAAGTCTTTCCACTCGTTTATCCTGATTGGCGCGGACTCCATCGCGGGTTCATCGACACATTCTACAATGACGAGAATATGACCTCACTCATCGCAGTCATTGATGACCAACCTGCGGGGTATATTGTCTATCATATGACACCTAAAGAAAAAACTGGTGTGATTGAATTTCTGGCAGTAAATCCAAACTTTCAAAATAGAGGCATCGGCACACAACTCAACGACCATGTGATTGACACTATGCGCGAAGCAGGCATCAAGGTTGTCAGTGTCGGCACAGGTGGTGACCCATCCCATGCGCCCGCCCGACACACCTACGAAAAATCTGGTTTTAAACCGTTGCCGAGTGTCTGGTACTTCCGGCACATTGACTAACAAACGATGCTATTTCTTTTAGACATATTCGGGACAGCGGTCTTTGCCATCACAGGCTCACTCGTCGGCAAACAAAAGCAGATGGATATCTTCGGTGTGGTGGTGATTGCATTGGTCACTGCGCTTGGTGGTGGCACATTGCGTGATATCATGCTGGGACGGTTGCCCGTATTCTGGATTTCTCAGCCGGAGATTATCATCATCTGCATTGTCGCCGCATTATTTACATTTTTCATGTCTGATAAAATCCCATTCCCACGCCGGACTCTGCTCCTATCCGATGCCATCGGGCTCGCAACCTTCAGTGTCATTGGCGCACAAACCGCCATCGACTTTCATCCTATCATCGCCATCATCATGGGGGGCATGACCGGAACAGCAGGCGGAATGATACGCGATTTGCTATCCGACGAGATTCCCGTCATCCTACGACGCGACATCTACGCCACTGCTGCTATGACCGGAGCAAGTGTGTTCGTCCTGCTTCATCATGGCAACGTAAGCACCGACCTCGCACTCTTTCTTGGCGCAAGTGTGACATTTCTCGTGCGACTCATCGCCATCCGCCGTCGCTGGAACTTACCCAAAACTGACTAATTACTACCAACCCCGTTTGCCAAAATAGACCGGATGCTCAATAAATTGTTGACGATTGGCTTGTGCCTTATCCGAGATAAACAGCATCAACACATGCTCTGCGGATTGATACGGACTCATTGGGTCACCTAGCATCATCTTGATGTTAGGTGTATATTCCCAGCCATTACGCTCATAAAAGGGGATATTGTGGATTTCTGTCCACAGCACCGCCACATCCGCATCATCCTGCTTGCGGATATATGCTGTCGCCTCGCGCACTATCCACGCGCCATAACCACGCTTACGAAACGCCGGATAGGTGAACACGCCACCCAAGCCATAGCACATATAATCCTGTCCCTGATGCGCTATCAGCTTCCGGTTGACCTTCAGCGCACCATATAGACAGTCGCCTTCCACCAGCACAAAATTCAACGGGCTATAATCTGGATTGCCCAACGGTGGATTGAGGTCATATTGATAGCTGTCCCACCACTCTATCCGAATAAACGACCGAATTTGATGTTCATATTCCGCTGGAATCTCATCACTGGTATAGGTCTTTAGCTTAGGTTTGAACTCACGCATCATCGTATCTTCAACTTCAAAATCCCACCTTTAGAAAAACCAAGTGCTGCATAAAACGCCCGTGCTTGGTCATTTGCCCGCTGTTCATTCACCCACAACGACCGCAGGTTCAGTTCTGATGCACGGCGCATAACCGCCTCTAATAATTCCGCACCAACACCCTGACGCTGATAAGTCGGCAACACAGCCATATCGTTAATTAGCCCCATTCCCTCAGTCAATGAGCGAACTACAGATAACGTCACACAGCCCATAATCACGCCGGTCTTCTGTGACTCTGCTACAAACACCTCAACCGTCGGCACTTCACGGAAGCGTAACTCAATCGCACGCCAATCTGATTCCGTTAAATTTCGATTCTGTGGTATCAATCCGAGCAATGCCATGACTTCATCAAGGTCGCCATCTTTCGCCAGACGGATTCTAAAATCCGGCGCATCTGATGTTTCTGACTCTTGCCCGACAATCGTCGCAAACTTATCCAACCACTCCGCCGCCATCTCTCGATGTGTACGAAACGGCAACACAGGCAACTCATCCGGCAAAAACACCTTCGCATCAATCGCATCATCACCCGCTTGGAGGTCGCCACCCACCGGACGCATCCGATAGAAAATCATAATCCCACTTACAGGTGGACCTTCAGGAAAAGAGTTAATCGCCGCCAACTCAATAATCTCGACCTTGAGTCCGGTCTCTTCTTCAGCTTCTCTTATGGCTGCTTCTTCTGCGCTTTCGTCCGCTTCGACAAACCCACTCGGCAGTGTCCATTCATCTTTATGGGGAGGATGCCCGCGCTTAATAAGTACCAGCCCGCCATCTTTTTCAATCAGCAGACCCACCCCCGGCACCGGATTGACATAATGTACATACCCGCAGTTATCACACGCCGGACGTAGACGACCACCTTCTTCGCGTTGCGTCAATTCCGAGCTACAAATCGGACAATATTTCAGTTTTTTTGTTGCCATGAAAATCCTTGCTAACAGTGATATTTATCAATCATATCACGGTTTGCAAAGGTTTCTCGTAAGTAATTGCGCTAGATGTTTAGATAAATAGACCCAACCCTCGCGCCAGCTGGAATGCCCCCAACCCAATAATCGCAACCGTCATTGCCCGTCGTTTCATCAAGTCTTCCGGTGCAGTCGTCGCCCATAAGCGAATCGTACTCAAGCCAATCAGCACCGCAATCGCACCCAGCCCAATCGCTAAAAAGTCAGTCTGCGAAACCGTCACCCCATTCACCGAAGACGAGGTCGAAAAGCTACAAACAAAGGGAGCCGCCGCTGCGACAATCCCAGCAATTTCAGATTGTTGTGGAAATTCTGTTGGTGCACCTTGAAATTTCTGTTTGTCTTCCACGAGTCATACTCCTCTATAGTGTCCCTTATTTCGAGCATAGCATGATTGGGAAATGCCACAGCCTAGCGGGATAAAAAAGCTATATAAACAGACCCAATCCACGCATCAATTGGAATGCACCCATCCCAATCACCCCTAAAAACACCACCCGTCGCTTGAGCAAATCGTCATCAGTTGTATGCTTCAACAGACGGTAATTTGTCGCGCCAATCAAGATTGCCAATATCCCACACCCAATCGCCACATAATCCACATAAGATGTAATTTGCCCGTTACTGGATGTCGTGAATGAAACATTCGCAAACATGGGAATCGCCGCCACAACAATCCCGATGATTTCTACTTTCGCTGGAAATGCTATCGGATGTCCTTTAAATTTCTCTTTTTCTTTCATGATAAAAATACCTAAAGTTCTCAATTTTCTTGAGCATAACACAAATCAAAACAGTATCACGACACCTGATTGGACAATCCGTCTATTAAATTAGTCCATGTCAATACCAGCTAGTGCAAAGTATTTTTGAGCCGCCTCATGGTCATCTCTGCGAGCATAAATCCAACCGATACTTTCATAAGCATCGGTAAAACTCGGATCAAGCTCTATAGTCTGAAGATAAAAATCAAGAGCAAGAGCAAATTCTTCTAACCCATAATATGCACTGCCGAGATTGTATAGTGTCTCTGGATTATCTGGATAAATCTTCAGTGATGCCTCAAAATCGACAATTGCTGATTGGTAGTTCAGTGACTGAAAATTCGCAATTCCACGTTGAAGGTATGCAAACCAAAAGTCAGGGTAGATTTCAATTGCGCGATCATAATCTGCAATTGCTCTATCATAGTCTTCACGATCCAGATAGATTTTCCCACGGTTTACATATGCTTGGTGAAAAGTGGGATCATTTTCGATTGTTTTGTTATATGCTTCCAGCGCATCCTCAACGCGACCAAACTCGTAATACCAAATCCCTGCACCAAAGTACCCAAAAGCATACGTCGGATCGACTTTAGTCGAACGTTCGTACATCTCAATAGATTGCGTCGCATCGCCTAATCCTCTATAAATCAAAGCAGCAATATGGTAACCTTCTGCACTCTGCGGATACAACATCATATATTGTTCCGCATACTCTAGTGCCGTGGGATATTGTTGCATTCGGTAGTAGGCATAAGTAAGTGTATTTAGAATCCAATAGCTATCAGGGTCAAGCTCCAAGGCAACCAGTAAATTATCAGTCGATGCATAATAGTCCTGCATTTGATATTGCATCCATCCAAGAAAATACGGATACTCTGCAACCGAATTATCTAAAGCAATTGCCTTTTCAATTTCTGACATCGCATCAAAAAAACTTCCAATTTCCCAATAAATACGTGTACGATTGTATATTGCAATGGGTTCATCTGGAGTACTTTCTATCGCTTGATTTGCAAGTTGCAATGCCGTAGCCGGGTCTTCATTATCCATATACCACCGTGCCATATGACTAAGGGCAACACCATTATTGGGGTCAATATCTAGAGCTTTGGTCATATCAGCAAACGCTCCGACCAAATCCCCCATGACCCGTTTGCTTGCACCGCGAAAAGCATAGGCTTCAACAAATTCAGGTTCGAGTTCAATAACCTGTGTAAATAATGCAATTGCAAGCGATTTTTCACCATGCCAATGCTGATCCATTCCCTGTAAATATAATAATTCAGCATTATTCGTAGTCATGTCAATCGTCGGCAATACAGTTGCTTCACCCTGCTCCGATTGTATTGGTTCTGTAGGCAACGGTGTCCATGTCGGCGGAATCTCAGTCGGTAAAGCTGTTGCCAAAATTGCCTCAGTCGGCATATCTGGTAATGAAGCGATACCACTTCCCAATTGTAATTGACTCAACTGTAATGCGACAAATCCCCACACTACAACAATTGTAAAACCAAGTACAACAACAATAGTCAGACGATTCTTCAATGTTTATCTCCTTTGTCCCTCTTACTATCTCATCATACCAGAAATAAAAAGAGGTGTACCTTGACGATACACCTCTTTTTGTTGATTCAATGTTATAGGGTTGAACTTTTGTGTTCAACCGCTTCCGATGTTAGTCTGAGCCAAGCCCCAGCAGACCTGTTTCCGGTTGAGGTTTCTTGGTTTGTTCTTCTTCTTTACCGAAGCGAATCACATCACCACTGCCGGTAATGGCTTCGACTGCCAGACCAAGACTCTGCAACTCTTTGACGAGAACGCGGAAGCTGGTTGGGATACCCGGTTCTTCAATCGGTTCACCCTTCACGATGCTTTCATAAGTCTTGACACGACCCTGAACATCATCGGATTTGACAGTGAGCATCTCTTGCAAGATATACGCTGCACCGTAGGCTTCCAATGCCCACACTTCCATCTCGCCGAAGCGTTGACCACCAAACTGTGCCTTACCACCCAACGGTTGTTGTGTAACCAGACTGTATGGACCTGTCGAACGGGCGTGTGCCTTATCTTCAACAAGGTGAGCCAGCTTGAGCATGTGAACATAGCCAACAGCAACATGACGGTCGAAGGATTCACCTGTGCGTCCATCGTAGAGTGTTTGCTTACCATAGTGTGGAACAGGTTTTCCTGTCTCAAACATCACTTGGTCAGCCACACCGAACAAATCACGGATGCTCATATCATCCGGCAATTCAATCTCGCGGTCAGTATTGTTTTCAATCCACATCCGCAACGATACATTCAGTGCGTTCATATCACGGCGGTCACGGACTTCCAACGACAAATCTGTATTATCATAGACCATAACCTCAATTGGGTCATAGCCGAAGTCTTTTAACGCCTCAGCAACCGATACACGGCGGACATACAGTTCATCGCGTTCGAGGATAATCGCTTCGTTATCATACTCACCCGAATCACCAACGCGGTCAATCAAGTAGGCACAGATAACGTGCATATCATCATCAAATTCTTCAGGGTCAATCTGAGCCATCTCTGCCAGACGTTCATGGTTTTCCCACGCCCGTTCAGTTGTATATTTCCATGCCCAGTCAATCAACCACGCACGACCGAGTTCTGCTTGAATTTCGTGTTCCTGCGCCCCATCAAATACCGGAGTCACAGCACGGAAGCCCATACGGTCAGCCGCCCAGCCAGTGTGCAATTCCAACACCTGACCGATATTCATACGACCGGGAACACCCAGCGGATTCAGGATAATTTCAACCGGAACACCACCGTCGATATAGGGCATGTCTTCAATCGGAACAATCTTAGAAATCACACCTTTGTTACCGTGACGACCCGCCATCTTATCACCAACAGTCAGCTTACGACGTTGTGCGACACTTACGCGAACCATCTTCTCGACACCCGCAGGCAAGTCAGGATGTTCTTCACGGGTGAAGACTTTCACATCAACAACCTTACCACGGTCACCATGAGGTAGACGCAAGGACGAATCTTTCACTTCACGGGCTTGTTCACCGAAGATTGCACGGAGCAATTTTTCTTCCGGTGACAATTCTTTTTCACCCTTTGGTGTAATCTTACCGACGAGAATATCGTTCGGTCCGACTTCTGCACCAATGCGGACAATACCGCGTTCATCAAGGTCTTTCAGCGCATCTTCACCGACATTCGGGATGTCATAGGTAATTTCTTCAGGACCCAACTTGGTATCACGCGCTTCGACTTCGTGCTTCTCAATGTGAATACTGGTGAACTTGTCATTGCGGAGCATGTCTTCACTAATCAGCAACGCATCCTCATAGTTACCACCATCCCAAGATAGGAAGCAGGTCAAGACATCGTGACCCAATGCCAGATGACCATAATGTGTTGAGGAACTATCCGCAATCACATCACCCGGCTTGATAATCTGCCCCTTACGGACAACCGGACGTTGGTCAATACAAGTCGATTGATTCGAGCGGTCGTACTTACGCAATGGGAAGCTAACTTCTTCACCATCTGCTTTGCGTACAATCACACGGTCACCCTGAACACTGGTAACTTCACCCTCAATATCAGAGACCATTACCTGACCACTATCAAATGCTGCCTGACTTTCCATACCTGTACTGACGACAGATACATCAGGTGACAACAATGGCACAGCCTGACGTTGCATGTTCGACCCCATCAATGCACGGTTCGCATCATCATGGGACAAGAACGGAATCAACGCAGCACTAATGCCCACAATCTGACGTGGCGCAATATCCATATAGTCAATGCGTTGTGGCGGTACAGTCAAGAAGGACTGCATGTAACGCGCCGAGATACGCTTCGATGCAAACTGATTACGGTCATCCAATACCGAGTTCGCCTGAGCGATAGTGTAACGGTCTTCGGAGTCTGCTGACAGATATTCGATGTCATCTGTCGCAAATGGCACAATCGGGACTTTCTTAATCTTGTGCTTCTTGAGCAATTTGACAACATCTTCATTGACGACGGTATCTTCTTCAACAATGATTTCGTCATCATCGTCTTCAATATCATCGCGCAGAGTACGACCAATCAATTCAGGGTCATCCACTTCAAGGAATTTAATCACCTTGCGATATGGCGTTTCGATAAAGCCGAGTTCATTCACCCGTGCATAACTTGCCAAACGACCAATCAGACCGATGTTTGGACCTTCCGGTGTTTCAATCGGGCAGATACGCCCATAGTGACTGTGGTGAACATCACGCACATCAAAGCCCGCACGTTCACGACGTAGACCACCCGGACCCAATGCCGACAGTGTACGTTTGTGAGTCAATTCCGATAGTGGGTTAGTCTGTTCCATAAATTGGGACAACTGTGACGAGCCAAAGAACTCGCGTACAGCGGCAACAATCGGACGAATGTTAACCAGTGAAACAGGGGTCAATTGTTCTGCCTCACGGATGGACATGCGTTCCTTAACGACACGTTCCATACGGCGCAGACCAATACGCAACTTATTCCCAATCAATTCACCAACAGTCTTCACACGGCGATTGCCGAGGTGGTCAATATCATCACGACCCCGTTGACCGTTGTTAATCAGAATCATCTGTTCAACCAGCGCGACAATATCCGCTTTAGTAATGGTGCGATGGGTGGAAGCAATTGTTCCATCCAAGCCCAGACGCTGATTCAGTTTGTAACGTCCGACCCGTTCAAGGTCATAGCGACGTTGGTCAAACAACTGACCTTGCAGATATTCACGGGCATTATCTAATGTTGGGGGGTCTCCCGGACGCATACGACGATAAAATTCAATCAATGCGACCTCAGCAATTGTCTGACCCTTTTTCAGTTCCCAGACAGGTTCATTCTTCAACGAGCTTTCAATATATTGATGTGTCTCGTTGTTATCAATTTCCGCAAACAACGCACGGATTTCATCATCTTCACCTGTTTTAATTGGTGACATGCTTTCTGGCAAACCATCATCAACTGCCGCCAGCGCACGCAACAATACCGTCACCGGAATGGTACGTTTACGATTAAACTTGATGGTGATGTAATCGGTTTTGCGTGTCTCGAATTCCATCCATGCACCACGGTCAGGTATCAGCTTGGCATTCGACAGCAAGCGACCGGTTGCACGTTCTTCTTCCGCATCAAAATAAACACCGGGAGAGCGAATCAACTGACTGACAACGACACGTTCCGTACCGTTGATGATGAATGTACCTTTTTCTGTCATCAGGGGGAAGTCACCGAGGAAGATGTCCTGCGTGATAACTTCGTCACCCTGTTCACGATTGACCAATGCGACGCGCACATACAACGGCGACGCATACGACATATCGCGTTCCAGACATGTATCTTCATCATACTTTGGCTCTTCAAACCAATATGTGAGACCAAATTCTTTCGCCTCAGGGATATTGCCGGGGAAATACAGCAAGAGATTGCCGTTAAAACTTTCAATCGGATTGACCTCGTCGAATAGTTCAAGCAATCCCCCTTCATAGAGGAAATACTCAAACGACCGCAACTGGATATCAATCAGCGAAGGAAGTTCCTGAATTTCTGGCGTACGAGCGTAGCTCTTTACATTATAATAGCGTTTCAATGTTGCGCTCCTCGGGTGGCTAAAATCTTACGCTGACCATGACTATTGGCTACATACAACCACAGACACCAGCCCTAAATTGCTTAGGTTGGTGATATTTTCATCGAGACAATATAGGTGATGTTTTGGTTTAATTTCCATGCAACCACAAAATGTAATCAAAAAAGAGGACTGCGAACTCACAGTATAACGAATTTAAATGAGGTTTGTCAAGTGAAACACGAAAAATACCCAAACATAATTTTGGGTTTTCAACAGTATAGCTTATTTTTTCGATTTTGCAATATCCCAAATTTTTCCATATATCCCAAATTATTTTGGTATATATCCCAAAGAACCATCATGAACCAAAGAGACACTTCCCAATAGAAGTACACAATTATATAATTGATTACCTTATATATATTGATTTAAAAATCAACATGGAGTTCAATATGTCCAAGCAAGACATCAAGCAACACGTCCAATCCCAATTTGACCCTGTCGCCGCCAATTACCGCACCAGTGCCGTCCATGCCAGCGGTGAAGACCTCCGTCTCATGGTCGAACATACTCCAACAATACCGGATGCCCTCGTGCTTGATGCAGGCTGTGGTGCAGGACACACCGCCGTGACATTTGCCCCACATGTTAAACAGGTCACAGCAGTCGATTTCACCGCATCCATGTTGGAACAAGTACAACAGCTCGCTGACGAACGAGGCATCACCAATGTTGTCACACAAGAAGCCGATGTCGAGAGCCTGCCTTTTGACGAAAACAGCTTTGATATTGTCGCCACCCGTTACAGCGCGCACCATTGGCATCATCCCGAAACAGCATTGCAAGAATTTAAACGTGTCCTCAAACCCAATAGCACATTCATCATCAGTGACATCATGGCGCGGGAAGATTATGCCCAAGATACCTTCTTGCAAACATTGGAATTACTGCGCGACCCCTCTCATGTCCGTGACTATCGCATCTCCGAATGGGAACGCATGCTACAGGAAGCAGGCTTCACGTCCGAAGTCGTCTACACCTTTGACCTGACCATCAACTTCGGCAAGTGGACAACCCGTATGGCAACACCTGAACAAAACACAGCCATGTTAAAAGCCCTCTTCAACGTCGCATCACAGGACATCAAACAGGGCTTTAATTTACCTCAAGACATTACCGAGAATGGCTTCGATTTCACCATCCCCGGTGCGATTATCAGTGGAAAACTGACCTAATCGCCAGCTTCTTCGGTCGTGGCAGGGTCAGGTTCTTCGGTTGTATCTGGCTCTGCTTCCTCCGTCATCACAGGGTCATCAGCAGACTGCGCTTCAGCTTCTTCTGTTTCAGCTGGTTGCGGTTCATCCGTCTCAGTTGGCTCAGGCTCATCTGTCGCAGTTGGTTCGGCTTCCTCAGTTTCAACAGGTTCAGATTCTTCAGTTTCGACAGGCTCAGGCTCTTCTGTCTCCACTGGTTCTTCCGTTTCAGCCATCTGAGCACTTACATCTTCTGTTTCCATTGGCTCAGCTTCTTCAGTCATCACAGGCTCATCAGTGACCTCCGGTGTGACCGCAGGTTCTTCCGTCACAACAGGTTCAATCGTGTCAGCACTAGACGCAAGTGTCAACACATCGTAGCGTATCAGATACGACACCACACCAAAGGTCGCCGTAATCAACCACAATGCCAATGTCAAGCGCATGACAGGTTTCGCCAGCTTCCACCAATATTTGGATAAGTCAGTTTCGCCACGTTGCTTTGCCCGCGCAACAGCACTATCCTCACGCAACATATTGATAACAATGATAATCGCTAACACCTGTGCCGGAAAACCAAACACAGCATGAACCGTCGGCATCAAATAGCGGAAGTTATCCGGCTGGCTTCCGATGTTATCGACCACATCAAACCGATACGCTACCACCATCAATGCTAGAATCAAAATCGTGTTGACAACTGTAATTGTAATCATCACCCACTTGTGAGCCGGACGATGTTGCCCTTTACGTGCAAAATACAACCCCGCCAACATACCCGGTATAATCAAAAATAAATAAGCAATCAAGGTCAGGTCAGTTGCGAGGCTCGCCGCTGTACCCAAAAACCCAGTTGGTTCCAAATAAATATTCATGAATAGTCCCCCAGAGACCATACGTCGATAAGATAAATCTGCTAACGATTACAGTATAGTCCGCGCCATTTATACCGCAACCCCATCACATCACACAAACCAACTTGTATTCCGTAGCCTTTGCGTCAAGTTTCAATATCAAATGTTATGTATATTAAAGCTAAAACTGTGACATATCTATGAAAAAGAAAAAACGTGCGCAATCTCGCTTCACTCTCTTCCGTCGAATGATTATATTATTTGTTGCTATCAACCTCGTTCTTTTATTTATCATGCTACTCAATAACCCACATGTTCACTTCCACCTACAAAACATTGTGCATCCTGTCACAGGCACATTTGTATTTAGCAGTAATCGTGGAGATGGCAACTCGTATCAGATATATCGTGCCGATTTCAACACAGCTTTCAATTCAATACAAATCACACAACTCACTAATCATAGTCGAGATTATCATTCTCCAGTCTATTCTCCCAATGGACAGCAAGTTGCTTATTACTTTGCACATCAAATTTATGTAATGGACGATAATGGGCATAACCAGCAAAAAGTCGCTGACGGAATCAATCCACAGTGGCTTGATGACAATCATTTGATTATTCATAAATACATTGGTTATCAAATCACAATCCACCTAACCACATGCTCAATATATGCACCTGTGCTAGTAGACCTGAAAACTGGAGAGGAAACGGAATTATACCAACCACCTGATTCATACGCCAAAATAGACAACAATGGTTATTATCACTTTCCGGGACATCAGAAACTAACATCATGTACAAGCATATATGGAGTCCCAGCCCTCATCACCGAAGACACTCGCCTTGTGCCTTTCCTTGATGCAGACAGTAAATGGCAACAGTACGCATATCACAGAACAGTAGCAATGACCAATACACAGGAAAAATTGGCAAGGATAACAGTCCACCCATACCATGACCAGATAAGTGGTATATATGTGACCGAAAATTTTGAAGATTGGCAACTTGTAAAGAAGGTACACGCATCTCATATCGCATGGTCGCCGGAGGATAACTACCTCATCTATTCTGCCGACCATCCTGATGGAACATCGGTCATTGCAATTACTTCGATAAATGGGAGCTATACCTATCCACTACTCGGTAACGATGGGTTCAATTATTTTGCTCCCAACTGGAAACCCTAGCCATCAAGCAACTCAGCGATGTCATAGATAATAACTTGCTCATCTTCATAGACCGAAGGAAAATCTACAAATAAGTTGAGCACCCAATCAGAGGGGCGTTCAATACGGGTTGTCGCCTGTGGCACAAATTTATGTAACAAAATATAAGCAAAGCCATCATCGGCAAGTGACTGCAATCCCTCCTGCCAATCACCTGCTATCGGCTCAAATTGCTCATCGGCACGTATCGCGCCGAATATTGGATTGTCATCAATATAATCATGTGCCATCGGTGGAATCCGCGCAATCATGCCCTCAATCATGGGACGATCGTGAAAGCGTTGCACCGACATATAATATTTGGCATTGTGCCGACCAAAGGGAATATCGACTACAGCACCATCCGGCAGGTCATTTAACACATTGATATAATCTGGGCGTGGCGCAGGGCGTGTCGGAATCGGGAAGATACTCGTCCCATACAACAACATCACAACCGACATCACCAGCACCCCCATCTGCATACGATTCCATTGCACTGTCTGCAAACGATAATGCAGACCATAACCGACTAATATTGAAAATGGAAACAAGAACAGCAACGACATCCGCCACGGAAACTTCAAAATCTGGAAGACTATAATATCCTGCACAAGTCCATAGGGTGTCCTGTCACCGAATACCACCACCTCACCCCGAAAGCGTATCTCTATTCCTAGACTCAACGCCCAGAACACGATTGCCAGTAGTAACCATATCAGCACAACTCGATTGCGTCGTATGCCATACCATACCCCCGCCAGTGCAAACGCAATCGCCACAATCCCAACATGTGACATACCGCGAATATTCTGCAACTCAAGCTGTTGACCGAGCAAACTGGCAATACTCTGCATATAATTGAGTGGGTGTTTCAGTTCCGGCTTTATATACGACATCATATCAATGCCACCGCGCCATACCACACTATCACTAACTGCATCTTCTAAAGTAGAAGACTGAACAGCAGGTAACAACATCGGCGCACTAAACCCCATCGCAGAAATCCCGAACACAACCATCGCCAACCAGAACAATGGCAACCGCCACAAATACTGGGCAATCATCACCAGCGCAATATAGCCACCGCCCAACAGCATCGCAAATAATGCAATCTTGAGGTTCATATAGGCATTCAGCGCAAACAAAAATCCTGCCAACACCATCACCCATATCACCCGCCGTGAATTATCTTTACCTTGCATCCATGACACACCTGTCATAAACGCCAGCATAAACCACGGTATCCAATCGGTCGCGCCCGTGTTCGGTTGTTGCAATGCCATCTGCAAACTGGTTGCAGAAAACGCATAAAACGCCCCCGTCACCCATGCCGGAATCCGACGCTTGAACAGATGCAAACCCACCAGATACATCCCATATGCTTTGAATATCACACCAAACATCGCCGTCAAATTGAACGCCAATGGGTCATCGAACGGTAAATACAAGGGCATCCATACCGGAAGACTCGCCCACCGACGCGGTTGTAATGTGACATCCAATCCGCTCGGATAGAACAATAGCGGACTGTGGTTGACATCATAGCCTTGTGTAAATGCCTCTAGTACCCACCAATTCTGCCACAACGCCGTATGCGTATCGACGCTATCCATCGGCAAATGTGTCCCCATCTGCAACACAAACGGGTAACTCATCACCGCAAATGTCAAGACATACAGCAGTAGCGGAAGCATATCCTGTTGTAGTCGATAACGTAAACTAGCCAGCATTTACTCACTCACATCGTAAACGGAACACCGCGCCTCATTATACACAAATTACATAGTAATGCTCTGTGGCAAAGTCTTTTAATCCGATGCAATCTATGGTTCAATGCACATAATAGTTTCTACATGGAGCACTCAATGCTACACGAACCCGCCTCAACACCATTCGACGACCCAATCCCAATTATCGAAGAACCCGAAACACCACCCGACCCAACCCAAGAAAAAATCAACACCGCACTGGATTGTCTGTCAGAGGTGATGGATATACACGGACAGGTATTCCCACAGTGGGACGATATTCGTATCGAAGACCGCGCCCTCATCGTACAGGGTGAAGTCGATTACCTGATGACCGTTGATGGCGTACTCAAAGTAGAATCTGAATTAGCTTATAACCAACTCGATAAAACATTCCATGACCACAATCTGACCGCATTGTTCCGCGAAGAAACGGTCAACGGCAAGCGGGTTCATCGTGTGCTTGTGCTGGATGGACGACTCAAAACACCTGCGACCCCATCGCCGATTCCTAACATTGTCCTACTCATTTTGACCATCGTCAGCCTGCTCTACATCGGCACCGCCATCGCTATCGGCGAAATTGGTCTGACCAACTCCACACTTGCTGACCAACTCAATCAGAACCTCGTGCCTGAGTTTTGGCGCGGATTGCCCTATACCCTCAGCATATTGATCATCCTCGGCAGTCACGAAATGGCACACTGGTTCATGATGCGAAAGTACAACGTTGTCGCCAGCTTGCCTTACTTCATCCCCGGTTTCATCTTCAGCCCCTTCGGCACATTCGGCGCAGTCATCATCACCAAAGGCGCAATCTGCAACCGAAAAGCCTTATTCGACATCGGCGCATCCGGTCCACTGGCAGGACTTATCTTTGCAATTCCCATTTTGTTCATCGGCTTAGCATCATCACCTGTTGTCGAAATTACGGGCGGGGCAGTTGAGGGAAACTCTGTCTTATACGCCTTCACAAAACTGCTGTCACTCGGACAATTTTATCCCACTGCAACCCATGATGTTCTACTCAATCAATTGGCATGGGCGGGCTGGACAGGCTTGTTTGTGACCGCACTCAATCTGATTCCATTGGGGCAACTCGACGGCGGACATATTCTCTATGCCTACCTCGGCAATATCGCCCGCAAATTCTACTATCCGATTCTAGGGACAGCTCTATTTTTGACCCTATTCGTCTCTAGCATCTGGCTGATTTTACTGCTGATGCTCGCTGTATTAGGCAAAGTCTATGCCGTTCCACTCGACGACATCACCCCACTTGACCCAGTGCGACGGTCATTGGCATTGTTTATCTTTGTCATCTTCACATTGATTTTCATTCCCGCACCCATCACCACGCCCGATAATTCCGGTGGTCTGCTGGCAGGTGTGCTTATGGTTGTCTCGTGGCAAGTTATGCGGAGACTATTCTCTCAAGGAATAAATAACTTATGATATATGTCTTACAAGGTTGCTTTATCTTCGTAATAATGAATTTTCTATCTATGACAATTTTGGCACGAAATATCCTGCAACTACGGGCAAAATTATATTCATCTTCAGAGACTGCCATTGATAACTTTTTTGATAGTCTCAGCTATCCACTTAGTATAGCATTTGGTCCTGATCAAACTTTTGGCACAACAAATGAAGCTAAGCTCAAAGACACACTGATAAATCCGCAACCAATAGCAATGAGTGCCATCACTATCGGTGTTGCAAGTGTGCCACCGGCTATTAGTATTTTAGTTTCATTTTAGGTGTCGCATCGCCATCACTTCCATATAAATCATTCTATCTTGTCGGTTTAATACTAAATGTCACAATTTATTTGCTAACAATCACTCGATTTGGCAAGGCATTAAAAAATACTGGCAAAGCAAAACCTAGAGAATAGGTGGAGATAATAATGGGGAAATATGTGACAGAATTTATTAAACACGGACCACTATTCAGCGCAGATGATGATAGCATCACCGAAGAACAAGTCTATTTCTATCAAAATTTATTAGAGAACATCCTTGCTGAAGAACTACCTGTCACTGTAGAAGAAGCCAAATTACTCATGTTGCAATTCAATCATAATGATAGTAGCTTTGGGCTTGCTTGGATGCTTCTTGAGGCAATTGAATCAGCAGATTGGGACATTCCAGAATATAGTGCTTACATTCAGTCCGTCAAAGATTCTTTAGACGATGAAACCGAATGGATTGATTTCCTAGAAATACGGCAACGAAATAGTATGAAAGACGACGATTAATTGCGGAGGTTATTCAAAAATTTATTTTCATATTGCAAACTAACTTTACAATGAGAGTTAAGATGTTAGCCGAAATCATGAGTGATATTCTATCGAGGTATAAAGATTTAGATGAACCAGACTTTAGTTTCATAATGCAAATCTATGACAACACACCATATTCTGAGGTTATCGAGGATATATCAAATCATTTTGAAGTAACAGAAGATACTGACCTCAACTACGATAGAAGCTTTGTTTACTACTTAAGAAAAGATAAGGAGACCTATCTACTTCGCATATCAATGGTCGGGAAATATGCAGTGGTAATTGATGAACATGGTAAACATGCTGGCTTATCAACAAACACAAGTAGGGCGAATCTTGTATTACTCAAAAACATTTTATTAAATCACCATATTGTTCTTGTCAAACCAGCTATATTGTCACATACAGTTACTATGAATTTAAACCTTAAACAGCCTACCAAGGTAAATCTTTATCAGGTTTTGTTCGATGAAATTGATAACTATCCTCTTTGAACATAGATCATTTCTCAACCCAGACATCTCACTAAGCACCAAGCACTATCAACTAACCACTCTCTCCTAATCATCCGACGTAATCAAACCCTTCAACGCTAGCTGAATATCCTTCGCTTTTAAGGGCTTACTATGTCCTTCGATAAAGGTCTCATAGCCCTGTTCAAATAAGCGGTTGAACACCCGTCCTTTAATCGGAATCGTCTGCTCCGCTTCCGTGCTATGAACCGGAGGCGCGTACAAGCAATCCCCGATGAAAGCTGTCCCACGCTCACGAATCCCGACTACAATCGAGTCGGAGGCATGCTTCCCGCCCACATGCGAGATGTCGATGGTCAGCCCGTCGATATATAAGGATAAGCTAGAGGTCAGCGTAATCGTCGGCATATTAATCCGAAACCCACGCCAATCCGAAATCGCACTCAGTATCGAATTGTGATGACCTTTCAAGCTCGGGTTTTGATACATCTCTTCGCGCAGTTGCGAGGCACTCCATGTCTTTTTGTCGTATTCGTCCAGCCGCGTCGCACAATCTCGATGGGCAATCACAAACGGCACGGAATATACCATCCCACCAAATACATGGTCCCAATGATGGTGTGTATAGATGAGGTAATCAACCGGAGGCGCATCCATACTCGCCAATGCAGACATAATGCCCCGTGCATGACGCGGACTGTTACCAGCATCAATCAGTAGAGTCGCACTGTCCAAAATCACAACACCAATATTCGGTTGCTCAACTTCGAGGTTATCGTCGCGGGGATATAGCCATATATTATCTGCTAGTTGAACCAAGTCTTGATACATAAAGCCACTTACTGTCTACAAGCTAAATTTATGTTTCTAATAGTAACGTTATGTCATGTTGATGTCCACTGTTTTCAAACAACTCGCCACATCAAACCATCATTACCTTTTAGCCAATGACAAGTTATTTTCAGACATTTGTAATGAAATAGACAAAATCAGAAAAAGCATTGCACTACGCACTTTTAAATGTGTGAGAGTATCTATTAGGCATAACGTCGTTTATAATCTACTCATAATCCATTAATCATTGACTGGACACAACAACACCATGCCAACGTTATCAGAGCAGTTTAAACATATCCGCAGTCTTATAGTCAAAGAACAATATGACGAAGCCCTAGAACTCCTCTACCTCATTGACCACCCAAAAGCCGATGAGTGGATTGAAAAAGTGTACGCGCGCCAAGGGCAATCACAATCATCTCTGTTCGCCACCCCATCTGGGACAACGTCAACATCCGCACCACCAAAACAGAAAGAAAAGCCCAAACGTAGCCAAACATGGGATGAACCAACCGGCGACCCGTGGAATCCAAGCATGATTCTGACATTTGGCATATTCACATTTGTACCACTGACAGGTATTCCCCTCGCACTCAACTGGGGACGACTCGGTCGGAAACGTTGGACAGCTGATACCATGCTTGGTGCAGTAGGGATTTTGCTCTTGCTGGGTGTATTGGGGCTTGGCTTGATGTTTGCATTTACCAATGGGCAAACAGAGTTGTATCCATTACTCGGCTTCCCACTTGCAGGTGTTCTCGGTGCATCAGTCGCATTTAATTGGGGGCTGGTCGGCTTACAGAGCAAACCCTATCAACTGTGGAAAAATGATGGTGTCCGTGCCATGCTCGAACACAAATATAATTTCACTGTCTGGTTAATGTCGCTTCCCCTCACCGCAGCCTTGTTTGTCGGCGGTGCATATGTTCTCTATGGCGATACACTCATTCCACAAGTTTATGAAAATCAAGATATGACGATTCAATTCCCCGCCGGATTTTATCGTCTTGAAGGCGCATATTGCAACGATGTCGGCTTTCAATGTCTGTATCGCGTCGCTACCAAAAATGGCAATCAAACAGCAGACATCACACTCCTTACCTATGATGCTGAAGGCTTCACAACAGGGGCTCAAATCGAAGAACATAAACGCAGTCAGCTTCTTGCAGAATATGCGGATATAACCATTTTGTCCGTAGAAGATGTGGTTGTTGATGGACAAGAAATCAGAATCCGTACTTATAAGAGAGGCTTTGATAAATGTGCCGATTATCGTCAACATATGTACTTCGTCCGCAACGGTACACCCTATCAGATTAGTGCATTCACCAGTTGTGAACGTCTGTGGGGCGTGTGTGGGGATGCAATCGACGACATGCTCTACAGCATCGACTTTCACTAAACCATAAAGTCGGCATCGTGGGATGTATCATACACAAAATACATCCCACCAAGACCTACATTTTATCCATCCAATTCCATCGCCGGAATCAACATACGGTCACCATCAAAACGGTCAATCGTCCAACCTTCCTGACCATCTGCCGTCTGTATCTTCCACCAGCGGAAGCCATCAACAACCTGTGGTGCTTCCAGTAAAGTCACCCGCACACCTTCATCCAGTTGGAACGCTAGCTCATTTCCTGTGCCTGCCCCTGTACGAACATTCAACTTATCGCCACCTGTCGTCACAACCGCGTCAGCCCCAACCAACAACGCCAACTGCAACGTCTGTTCTTCATCAACACGCTCAACTGCCCAGCCTGTATTACCCGCATCATCACCGACACGCCACCACGCCAAGCCATCAACCTTACGCGGACCTTCAAACAGTGTCACTAATGTACCCGCTTCCAGTTGTGTCACCACTTCAAAATCCAAACCCGGACCCGACCGGACATTTAGGCGGTCACCACCTGTTGTATATACATCTGCCATTTCACCACCGAATAATTCAAACGTCGCAAAGCGTTCTGTGATTTCAATGCCACCCTCCGCGCCGAGGTCAACCGTCAACGTGACATCACCCGTCGCACCGCCACCCGCATGACTCACAAGTAATGTATATGTTCCATCCTCTGGCAACGCATAATTACTAATCACCGCGTCCAAATTGACACCACTATCATCATCAGAATTAACCGCATCGCCGTTCGCATCCAGAATCACAATCAGCGGGTCAACATCACTGTCTGCATCTGCCTTAGCCGACACACTCATAACCTGTCCGGCAGTGCCATCAAACGCCAGACGATACACACGCCCAGCCACCATCTCATAGACCTCGCCATTAACCGACCCTGTCAGTGTTTCCTCAAAAGTCTCGGTCGTATTCAAATTTATCCACTCAGCAAAATAGAAATGCTGTTGCCCTTCATCGTTCAAGCGGGTGTAAACAATCCCCAACATCAGATAAATGTCTTTGTCTTCTGCATTGATACCCAGCGCAGTTTGCAAATCATCTATCGCAGTCTGATACTCGCCACGTTCATAATGAATCAGCGACCGATTGAAATACTCTACCGATGGGTCAGGGCTATGCTCAATCGCCTCAGTATAATCAGCCAATGCAAGGTCAAATTCCCCGCGATAATAGTAGATAATCCCGCGACTATTCCACGCATATTGATGTTGTGGGTCAAGCTCAATCGCCTTATCGTAATCTGCCAGCGCACTCACACGGTCACCAATCTCATTGGCATACCACCCCCGCCAGAACCAATACTCTGCATTATCGGATTCTAACTCAATCGCACAGGTCGTCGCATCAATCGCATCCGGCAAAACACCTGCATCATACGCATCGACCCCCGCACTATATGCCTCACTCGCCGTCGCATAACTATCACACGCCTGTGCCAGCACTACTGACGACATTGCCATCAATAACAACCCAAACAGTAGAAACAATCGTTTTATCATTATCTATTCCCCTTGTATCACATACGAACACCCTCAGTTTAGCCTGATTCAATCAACTGCGTTTCCGCAAAATATACAAAACTTATACAAATCCACAGAATTTGCTTGAAACTTTTTAGCACTTTTCGACTCTATATGAGGGAACAATCAAAATCAACGCTATCCCAAGCGATTCTAGGATATGCTTAATATGTTAAATCAAACAGCAAAAACGGTAGATAACCCTATGATTCTACTTGTATTACCCGACCCATCGCAGGACATGATGGTACTTAATCGGGCATATCAAGGCGATAAGCAGGCAATCGCAGCCCTCTATCGTCAATACCTCGAACCGATTTATCAGTTCGTGCGCTTGCGTGTCGGCGAAAAACAAACTGCCGAAGACATCACCAGCACCGTCTTCACCAAGTTTGTCCTCGCTATCAAAAAGAAAAAAGGACCACGTCAAAGTGTGCGCGCATGGCTGTTTCAAGTCGCCCGTAACGAAATCTATCGACACTATGGCAAAACTGAACCGTTGCCGATAGAGACACTCGACCAGTGGTTTGCATCAGATGACAAAACACCGGAAGAAAATCTGCTCGAAGACGACCGCCGCCAAGCCACCCGTGAAGCCATCCGCATGTTATCGTCCGACCAGCAAGAAGTCCTGCTCTTACGGTTCGACCAACAACTCAGCCTACAAGAAACTGCCGACATCATGGATAAAAATGTCAACACTGTAAAAACGTTACAACACCGCGCCTTGCTCAAGCTCCGCCAGATTGTCAAGCGCACATATTTGAAAGGGTGAGCCAATGAACTTTGAAGACGTGCTCAACCAATGTATCGACCGCATCAACGCCGGACAACCTATTGACAACATCCTTGACGACTATCCCGAATACGCCGATGACCTCATTGACCTGCTTGACCTCGGCACACTCGTCCCCGACGCGCGCCCATCCCAATCAGAGATAAACGAGGTCATGTTCCGCCTGACCACAAACATTGACGCACTCATCGAGGAGGAGTTTGACGACAAGCCGATTGTTGTCTTGCCCCGTCGCATCACACGATTTCCCTACCAACGAGTAGCGACCATCTTAATCGTCATCGCTGCCGGATTCTTGATTCTGACCCTATTGCGTGACGACGATGATGATAACGTGCTCAATCCGCCGACTGAGGTACTCATCACAGTTACCTATACACCGTCAGCGACACCCACAGCAACCCAAACCGTGACTCCATCGCCAACAGGCACAGCAACCCACACCGCTGAGCCATCCAATACACCTACCGCAACCCCATCACCAACGGTGACACCGACCTTCACTTCGACTGTCGTACCATCAGCGACACCCATCACCCCGACACTCACACCCGATGGTTGTCAACTACCGGAGGGCTGGACAACCTATCGCGTACAAGCGGGTGATACCGTTTCCGGCATTGCGGTTCGGTCATCCGCTAATCTGGACGACATCTACACCGCCAACTGCCTTGAAAGAGGTGACTTCATTATCGTCGGGCAAGAATTTTTTGTCCCTCGCGCCCCGATTGCACCAACAGCAATTGCCACCCTCACGCCGATACCACCAACCCCTGCACCCGTCACCGCTGGAGACAATCCGCAATCATCCGGTCAGACCAATACCAATCCTGATAACGCTAGCGGGTCAAACAACAACAATCGGAATGACAGCGACGATGATGATGATTTCGATTTCGAGGAATACTGCGAAGACAATGAATGGGATGAAGACTGCGACGAACTATGGGAAGAATGGGACGATGAAGATGAAGATTGGGAAGACGAGGAGGACTGGGACGATGAAGAAGACGAAGATTGGGAAGACGATGACGAATAGCCTCTAACTGCCAAATAACATCCCTCGCGGGTCACACTTGCGGGGGATTTTTCATATAGGCTCATCCACCCCTCTCATGATACAATAGCCCGTAAAAGGTCACAAGAGTCCTACATATCCAAGGTGTCCCATCATGAAACTCTCCATCTGGCAACAATTCAGCAGTAATCACAGCGCGAGCTTTACCATAGTTGCTGAGTTTCTATCTGAACAAGAAGCCTTCAACCATTACATGTTAATTCGGCGCGCCGTTCGCAATATGGTTCAGGATTTTGAACGGAATGCACCAGAAGCACGGTATGTTTATGGGAAAGATGAACCACCTCATGAAATTGCGATAAGAACATGGGAACAATTCGGTATAACGCCACAAGTTGCCAGTGATTGGCTACATCGACTTGATGACAAATTTTTGTCTACTGCCCTGAAACAAATCGACAATTATATCCTTTTACGCAATCTAGGTGATACATGGACAGCAGCAGAACCACTTGACCGAGTATTAGAAAAAGTCAGTATTAACCTGTATCGGTTTGGAGAACAATACGAAGAAAGCTTCAACTGTATCATCGAATGTCATGCACCGGACGAAGCAACAGCGGTGAGAATTTCCCAAGCACTTAAACAATCAAAAGAATGGCGCATCGAGCATAAACAACCGATTCCATGGTTGCCCTATTTTGCTGGATACAAGCATCCCAAAGCTAATGAGTTACTACAGCTAGAGCAAAGAATGCTAGAGTTTGAACAAGCTATCCAAACTTGGAGAGAAACCAGTAGAAAACTCCGCGATAATTGGAAGTTGGAATCCAACCCAATTAAACGCAGGCAATTGATGGAAGCGAGTTCGGAGTATCATCAACTAGAACGTCCAAAACGACCGACACTAGAACTTGATGGTTTATCATTAAGTATGATTTACCAAAATATTGACTATAAAGGCGAAATAAGACGTGAAGGAGAAACACTAACACTCAAAACAGGCTATGGCTTTAACGGGTTGCCCAACGCGCTCGTTCCCATCGTCGCATGGATGCGTGATATGACCTGTAATGTAAATATTAGCTTCGAGCATATTAGAGACTAACATCATGAAACTCTCCATGTGATAACAAAACCAGCCGCCTTCAGGGGGCTTACAGAATAATCTAGCCTTGTGGCTTCAACCCGAGACGATTCGCAATCGAACATAATAATGAGCAACCCAAAATGACCAACATTCTGACCACCTACACCGACTACCTCCCGCCCGAACTACGACTGTTGCCGTGGCGTACCCACCCACTCGACGGCAAACTCCTGCTATTCGAGCGCGATACCGGACTCAATATCTTGCTGGAAGGCGAAGAAACCGCCCATCTGACACGGGTCGCACCGCGCACATTACTCGTCGCCGTGACCAACATCTGCAACCTGAGCTGTCACTTCTGTTACCGTGACCTGACATCCCCCTCAGATTGGACATATGAGACATTACTCGACTTCTGTAAATCAGCTGACGAATGGGGTGTACTGGAAATGGCATTCGGTGGCGGAGAGCCAACCCTCTTCCCACAGTGGGAACGCTTCATCCATCAACTCTACGACGAGACCCGACTCGCCATCAACTTCACCACCAACGGCATGATGCTCACTGAGGACTTTCTGCAACGCACCGCCGGAAAATATGGCAACATCCGACTGTCACTCTACGACACCAACCACCACGAGGACACCATCCGCCGACTGGTCGCCAACAACGCGCGCTTCGGGGTCAACTGGATGATTACCCCCGCCGACCTACCCACCATCGAATCCCGCTTTCTGCGCTTGCTCGAACTCGGAGTGCGTGACTTCCTATTGCTCAGCTACAAAGGGGATGACCCACGCCTACATTTTTCCGCCGACGATTATCAGCAATTTGCCAACTTTATCCGGCGCATGTACAAATCGCTCAACGGTATCGCCCAACTCAAGCTGGATGTCTGCTGGGGTCATAGCCTGCCCGATGTCCCGCACCTATTCGACCGTGATGACTGTGGCGCACTCGATGACTTCATCTCCATCACCAGCGATAAACAGCTTAAACCCTGTTCCTTCCATCACTGGACAATCCCATTCGACACTCTAGACGACCTGCGCACTTTCTGGCAAAACCGCCGTCAGCAGACTATCCCCGCCTCAACTGGAGGATGCGCCCGACTGCCCGACCGTGGCTTACACACCGATGGTACACTGAACATAACCATCATCGAACGCGACACCATCCCTTATCAGGAGGTCACATGAAACTCTCCATCTGGCAACAGTTCAGTAGTAATCACAGTGCGGCATTTGATATTGTCGCGCAATTTGAATCTGCTGAGTGGGCTGAGGAAGTCCGACAGTTAATTACACAAGTCATTCTTGATTACTACGATTGGGACACTAAAGATCACCTAGATTCTGACATTATTGACCTCAAGAATGATTATGAGTTGGATGGTTTTCATCTTGAACTAACTTGGATTCTCAATCGACAACACGCTCAACGAGCCGTTTATGTTGTTGACAACTTGCTGTTTATTAGTGACGAACCCGGATACGCTAAAACCGCAATGCCCAGCTCTAGTCTAGTTCGACTCATCAAAAGCTTTGGTGGAAAAATTGGTGCACACTTTGAAGGTCTACCAGAAGGTAGTTTTAGCATACGTGCCGATATGCCGTCACAAGAGACAATCGTTGCAATCCAAAGTCAATTTAGAGAACAAACATTTTCTGATGGGAAACAAATCATATCACTCCGTCTTCCTTTAACTTGGGTCAGATTTTATCCCAACGACTTTCACATAGATGATAATACAATCTCATTTAATAATATCTGGGGTATTAAGATTGACAGATTGTATAGCCTGATTCGTTTCCTGAAAGAACATGACGGGGCTAACATTCAAGTGAAATTTGTAGTCGAATACGACCCGATGGAAGTGCTCAAAGGCGCATCCATTGACAACTGGATTAATCTTGATAACTTTGATGTTCACCGTGCTGATTGGTCAAAGTGGATATATCATCAAACCCCAAAATCAGCCGACATTATCAAATTTGCATCGCGTAAAGAAGCCCTCACTACAGCAAATAACATACGTGAAATGCTAACCCAGATTGTCGATTGGGCAAACAATAATCCTGAAGAAGCACAAATCATCTGGGAGAAATTCTGGGTGCATCTGTCGCCACCAGAAGAGCAACTTAAAACACAGTATGATTTAGATTGGCAATATAGTGTTCTTGAATGGGCACGTTATGCACACCAACAAGGACGTTTACATGACATCATAGCAGTCTATGATGAATACGTGTTATTACGAAATACACACGAAACAGTTGTCGGTATTCAACCCTTTGATATGTTTGCCAAGCAACGAGGTATCATCAATGTGTATCCATCAGGACAGAATGATGTATGGTTCAATATCACCATCCATGCACCAGATAAAGAAACACTAGATATGATTCATGATGCAATCGCCAATCATCCACCAGAGAAAGTCCCTGACTGGATAGCCTATTATGACGGGCAAGCCCAAACAGCAGAGTTTATAGATTCTGTCCAGAATGCCCTTGACTATGCACTATTGCACGAACGCCTTCTGACAGAATTTTGGGACAAATACGGTAGCTACCGCAGTCGATATTCAGACAAGGAAGAACAGCTCGCCGCCATCGAATTTATCAAATCCTATCCCATTCCCACAAGATCAGAACACAAGGTTGAATGGTTTAAACTGCAAGAGGTACTACTAACTAGCTATGACATCTCACATCGTGACGACCATACACTGACATTTCAGCAAATTAAATTCAAAAAGGGCACGACATTTCAGGGATTTGTGTCCTTCGTCTATTGGATAAGAGCGCACGGCTGTACCATCGACTATATGTTCAGGTCAATTGATTCGATTCCTATAAACCAATCTGATGACGACAAGAAATAGCAGAGATAAACTCATCATGAAACTCTCCATCTGGCAACAATTCAGCAGTAATCATAGTGCGAGTTATACCGTTGTCGGCATGTTTGAGTCGGTCGAGAAAGCGCAACAAGCCCGCGACAAACTCATTCAGATTCACGAGGAAAATGCCAAATGGTATCGTGACAATGACCGCTATCCTATGAGTTTGAAACAACCCAGCCCCGTCGAAGAAAAATATGCCAAACAGTATGGCTTTGACTGGAAAGAAGAACTCGATTGGGCGTGGTATCATCCCGAAAAAGCAATTGAACATTTTGATAAGCTCGTGATTGTTACAACTCGATCTGTTGACACATGGCAAACGGGTCATCAATTCGTGAACCTATTGTCTGCAATGGGTGCAAGCACATATAGAGATGTCTATGCAGGGCGAGATCCCGACTATCCAGAAGGCGATTGGGGGCATTCTGGTACGTTTCATTCTCATTTTGTGATTGAACTACACTGCACAACTGCCAATGATACTAAAGCGCAACACATACACGACTTTTTTACTGCACTCATCCAACGCGATAGTGATTACTACTATAAGAACCCCATCGAATGGTTATCATTTCATCCTGACCTCGCACTCTATTCACCAGCAAAAGTAAAGAAGTTGGAAGCACAATACCTAGCAGACCTTGCCACATCTGAACGGACATTGAAGCAGGAACGGAGACTGCTCATTAGTCGCTGTCGGGATGAAAGTGAAATTAATACTGACAAGAATGCAACAGTCAAGCGTGATGATATGCAGATTACAATCAAAGGACTCCGCATTTTTTATCTGGCAACGGGATTACAAGTTTTCACAGATTATCTTCGGTCTCTCGGATGCAAAACAGTGGAATACAAATTCAAGCAAGGTCCATCATATCTGTATCGTGATGATGACTTCATAGAAATCGAAGCGGGCGACGCATCATGAAACTCTCTATCTGGCAACAATTCAGCAGGTATCATAGTGCAACTATCCGCTTCATCTGCACTAAGCACTAGATACTTTCAACTTTTAACTTTCCACTCGCCCCACCTTTACCTCTGCGTTATGCTTTTCCCCACTAAGCATTAGGCACTCACAACTAACGACTTTCCACTCACCACAACCCGTGACCAAATGGTCACCCTTTCTACCCGATTCTGTGCTACGCTAACAAAAAGTCCCTCCTAATGCGTTGGGGAGGGATTTAGGGTGGGGTTAGAACCCGCAGAAAAAAAGTGTTTCCTGTGCAATTGCAAAAACCGCGCAGAATCGTCTGTATCCTAGTACATACAAGCGACACCCATTTGCACAACACGAAATTCTTTTTGCACAAATCACGCAATATGCGAAGCAAGAAAGTTAATGCTCAAATGATGAGGATAAAGTTCCTACTCAATGCGTTGGAGTGGGTTAGATATTGCCGGAAAAAATATTATTTTGGCAACAAAGCCGGCAACAAACGACAAGATATAACAACAATGCGGTCTAATCCGGCAACACCATCGCAATAAACCATTCACCGCAACAAACCTATGATATGCTAAACAGATACAGAAAGTTCAAATTCAAGGCGTGACTCACATATGACACAACGCTCACCTGACTATATTCAACACCGCCAACAGGGCGCATTCGCTGGTCACATTGACCCATGGGGAGAAGCCGGACGCTACTTCCAGCATATTCATAGTGGCATGATTCATCAGCTACAAGACCAGTTACAAGATGACCTGAACGCCCGTGACTATCAAGCCGGCAAAGAAGCCAGCTTGCAAATCTTCGCCAATCGTGAACCTGATGTCTATGTGCAAGACAGCCAAACCCCTCCACGAGAAACCCAATCATGGGATTATGTCGCTGTCGCCGAGTCGCTTGATTTATCGGCAGGGGTTGCTATCACAGACGATGAACCGGAGCTAGAAGCCCTACACATCACCAACCTATCATCCGGTGATTTGGTCACCGTCATTGAAATCATTTCACCACGCAACAAAACCAACCCCGCCGACATCAGCCGTTACAAGTCACAACGTCAGCAGGTCTTTCTCTCACAGCACGTCAATGTTGTCGAAATTGACCCGACTCGTTCTGTCATTCGTTTGCTCAATAACGGGCTTGTCCGCGCCCATCCCTATCATATCGCCATCTATCTACCAGACGATAACCCGCGTGTACTCGTCAGTGCACTGGATGAACCACTCAAGCCATTTGCCCTACCGTTACGTAATGATGCCATTCGCGCAATCCCACAATCCGCATATGATACCGCTTATCGTCGTGGTGCAATCGCTGGACTCATCCAACACGAAATAGACTACGCCCCGTCAGCACTCCCATTCCCGTCAACCTTAAGCAATGCTCAGGTCACCTCGCTATTGGCATCCGTTCAAACATGGCAGGAGACACTGCAATCATTAGAGTAGTATCACTTTTACAACATTTTTGTAGACAGGCAAACGCATTCTGTCTCATAATGAAAAGTGAATATGGGATGGAAGTAAAAACGATGTCTATAGATGTTGATTGGGATAACGACGACAAAACCGTCATTCATGTTACCTTCCCGCCGGAATGGACATGGGGCGAATTTTTTGAGCTTGACCAACGCACCGTCGAAATGCTCGATACTGTCAAGCATCGGGTGTTATTCCTTGCCGATGTCAGCCAGACAACGCAACTCCCGACGGGTCTCAATCTCAGCATCATCCGTCAAGTCATCGACTTCCGTCATGACAATTCCGATTTGCTTGTCATCGTCGGTATGAATACCATGATTCGCGCCCTATTCGACATCGTGATTCTGGCATTGGGACGCATCGGTACCAGCATAAAAACAGCCGACACCCTTGATGAAGGCTATCGGCTGGTACGTTATCGCCTGCTTGAAATTGAACGCGGTGGTGGTTAAGTCGCCTCCCCGATTAGCTCAAGGTATTCGGTATAGCCACCTGTATACGCCGTCACATCACCGTCACGGATTTCGACAACACGGTCAACCGTCTGGTCAAGGAAGTAGCGGTCATGCGAGATAATCAGCACTGTCCCTGTAAACTCGTCCAATGCCTCCTCCAGCACCTCTACGGAACGAATATCGAGGTTGTTGGTCGGCTCATCCAATAGAAGTAAATTCGGTTGACTCAACATCACCAACGCAAGTTGCAAGCGACTCCGTTCCCCACCTGATAGTGTCCGAATCGGTTGGCGCACCTGCTCATACTGAAATGCCATCCTGAGCAAAAACGTCACCGCCGTCGATTCACTACTATTCTGGATATTCCGAATCAAATCCAGCGGGGTCTTATCAAGCCACTTCGCCAGTGTCTGATGCTCCTGCGAGTAGTACCCAATCTTGATGCTTGGACCTACGTAGACCCGTCCATCAGTCGGTTCATATTCACCTAGAATCAGCTTGAACAACACCGACTTCCCCGCACCGTTCGGACCAATCAAGCCGACACGTTCACCATGACGCAACAGCAAGTTTGCATCAAAGAAAACAGGCTCATCATCAAATGCCATCGTCACATCGTTGAGTTCCAGTGCCTTCTTACTCCCACGCCACCCTTCCACCTTGAAGTCCATCAAGCGCGCCTCGGTTACCCGTTCGATAATCTCGCCACGCTCCTCCATCTTCTCCAGCATACGCCGACGTTGACGGGCTGCTAGCATATGTTTTCGGCTGAGGACTTGTTTAGCCCAGCGTTCAAAGCGTTCAATCATCTCCTCAATGCGGGCGATTTCTTTCTGTTGTGTGACGTAGAGTTGCTGTTGGCGCAGACGACGAATCTCGCGTTCGTTAGTGTAATAGGAGTAATTCCCGTGATAGACCGTGATTTTCCCCTCAGCAAGCTCCACAGTCTGTGTCGAGACTTCGTCCAATAGATAGCGGTCATGCGAAATCAGCACAACACTTCCGCGATACCCCAAAATGAAACGCTCCAAATGACGCTTACCTTCCATATCGAGGTGGTTATCCGGCTCATCCAATAGCAGAATATCGGGGGTCGAGACAGCCAATCCTACCAGTGCGACCATCTTCTTCTGTCCACCAGATAACGCAGATGTTGGCAAGTCAAAGTGTTCAGGCGTGAACCCCAGCATATGCAACAGTTCCTTAACATGGCTGGCGTGACGATTACCATTCATGCGTTCATACAATGCCAACTGTACCTCATGCTGTTCGAGGACTTGCGCCAATTTATCCTCGTCACCATAGACATCAGGGTCAGCCAACTGCGTTTCGATTTTGTCTAATTGTGCTTCGACTTCAGATAATTCTGTCGGCTTTATCATGGCTGTTTCGAGCAGGGTTTTATCTGGTGGTAGCTCAATATCTTGTGGTAAATAACCAACACGAACATTGGGTTGAACGGTGACATTGCCTTTGTCAATTTCAACATTACCAAGAATCACTTTGAACAGAGTAGACTTGCCTGCACCATTGGGACCAACTAACCCAACGCGGTCACGGTCACCAATGACCCATGATAAATCGCGGTACAGTTCACGTCCTGCAAAGTTTACCGTGATGTTGTTGATGTGTAGTATGTGCATATCGTGTGTCCTTTCGGTCTGGGACGCACACTACCAGCAAGCATATCACAACATCAACAATTACGGGCAGGTGCGCCCGCTTGTTAATTAGCATATTACTGAAAACTTTTCAGAGATTGGGCGCGCGGTTATGTCGCACCTACACCAGATGTAAGAAGCGTAAAACTGAGGGTTGAGTGTGAGTTGAAGTAAATCATACTTCAGAGTATACCAGATTATAGACACGCTTGTCTACCACATCAGATTGACCCAACAAGCGCGTCAAGTCACGGCGATGATGTTGGTCGTGTTGGATTTGCCAGATAGCAAGCGTTTGCGTTGTGATCCGTTCCCCCCAATGTGCTGTAAATTCATCATGCAAGCGACCTGTCCCTACTTTTTGAATGACTCGTTTGAGGCTCTCATGTGCAGAAAGAAATTCCGTCATGACATCTTGAGGATTCTTCATATAGCGTTGCCGACGTATCCACGCATTACGACGATGTATATCAGACCGTTTACGGACAATGAGATAGTCAGGCAGTTCATACAATGTGTCGGACAAAAATGCCTGAACCAGCTCAATTGCATGTTCATCAGACCATGTCAGGTGGGTGATAATATCGTGGACACGCCAACCCGAATTACCATAGACCATATCTTCTAAATCCAACTGTCGAATCACATCCATTGTTTCTTCACGGGTGACTTCCATTGTTGTAATAATATCATTTGCCGTAATCATGCCTTCTCCTCAAAAAACACTTTATTCAATTATTGGGGTAATTTATTGAATTTTAGAGTTTGACGTAACGTTAAAGTCAAGGCTAAATGAGCCACAAGTTAGAATGTTCGTAATATACCCCTATTTTTTGGGGGTATTTTGAGGGGTATTTCTTTTGTTTTTATGATGTGAATCTATTAAATTATAGAGGCATGTAATTAATGCCTATCCCCGTGTGCCCTAAGACACACGATAACCAAGAACCATCTAGGGAATGAATGAATGAAGGAGAATGTATATATATGGCTACCCAGCCACTCGACCTACGAGAGGTGAGAAAATCGGATATGGAAAATAATCCAACAGAGACATTACAAGACCCCGGTAGAACGTGGTACACACAAACTGCCGAACAGGTCACAGAAAATTTACAAGTCAATGTTGAAAACGGGCTAGACGAGAACACAGTCAATCAACGCATCGAACAATATGGGCTGAATCAGCTCATAGAAAAAGGTTCAAAATCCATCTGGAGCATGCTCTATGAACAGATTGTCGAGCCACTAGTTATTATCCTGTTGTTGGCAGCAGGTATCAGTGCGTTGCTTGGTAAAGCTGAAGAATTTATCGCTATTATGGCGATTGTTGTGCTGAATGCTGTACTCGGCATTGTACAGGAACGCCGTGCAGAAGAAGCTATCGAAGCCCTGAAAAAGATGAGCCAGCCCAATGTACGGGTTCGGCGTGATGGCAAAGATACAACCGCGCCTGCCAGCCAACTTGTTCCTGGGGACGTATTGCTACTTGAAGCAGGTAACATCATTCCCGCTGATGCCCGTGTGATGTCCGCTGTGAATCTTCGCGTTCAAGAAGCATCACTGACTGGTGAAAGCTATCCTGTTGACAAATCATCCCGCACACTCGACGACAGTAACCTACCTCTCGGTGACCGCATCAATATGTTGTATAGCGGGACATCGGTTGCTTATGGTCGGGGTACTGCTGTTGTCACTAGCACCGGTATGAATACCGAACTCGGTCGCATCGCTGACTTGATTCAGAGTGTAGACGGTGGCAAATCACCTCTGCAAAAGCGCATGACTGAACTCGGTAAAATTCTATTCGGTGCTGCGTTTATTGTCATGGGATTAGCCTTTGTCGTCGGACTCGTGAGTGGTCAAGAACTTAGCGAAATCTTGCTGGCGAGTGTCGCTATCGCAGTTGCAGTAGTGCCGGAAGGTCTCCCCGCAGTTGTCACAATCTCATTGGCACTCGGCGCACAACGGATGCTCAAACGCCGTTCGTTGATTCGTAAGCTACCTGCCGTCGAGACATTGGGGTCTGTCACCGTCATTGCAAGTGATAAAACCGGAACACTGACAGAAAACCGCATGACAGTCACCGTAATTGATGTCGCAGGTAAGACACTCGATACCACTGCCGCCATGCAAAATGCTGAAATCAAAGAAGACTTACCACACGATTCTGCTTTGGCATTACTCTTGCTGGGTTCAGCTTTGGCAAATGATAGTTATCTACGAGTCAATGACAACGGCAAGCTCGAAGTCATCGGCGACCCAACCGAAGGCGCAATGATGGTAGCAGCTGACCATTACGGGCTTGATAAAGAAGGCATTCAGAATCAATATCCGCGTGTTGCCGAAGTGCCGTTCTCATCGGAACGTAAACGCATGACAACCATTCATGACATCAAAGATGGTGAGTTAACTGTCCTTGATAAATACGAAAATGAGTATGTTGCCTTCACCAAAGGTGCACCTGACCGTCTATTAGACCTGTGTAGCTCAGTCTTCAACGATGGCAACGTTGTCCCGTTAGATGATGAGTTCCTGTCACGGATTGAGGTCAGCAATAATAAGTTAGCATCACAAGGTTTACGTGTCTTGGGTGTTGCTTATAAGCCACTGAACCATCACAACGATATTGGCGACCCAGAAACAGTTGAACAAGATATGGTGTTTGTCGGTCTGGTCGGCATGATTGACCCACCACGCGCTGAAGTTACCGATGCTGTTGCTACATCTAGGGTTGCGGGTATTCGTCCGATGATGATTACGGGCGACCATCCAATGACCGCACTCGCTATTGCACAACAAATCGGTATCGCAGGCGACAATGCCGAGGTCATAACCGGACGGCAATTATCAGGTATGACAGATGAAGAATTGCGTCGCCGTGTAAAAGACGTTTCCGTCTATGCGCGTGTATCACCGGAACACAAACTCCGTATCGTGCAGTCCTTACGGGATAATGGGCATATCGTTGCGATGACAGGCGATGGCGTTAACGATGCGCCTGCCCTCAAGCAAGCCGACATTGGTGTTGCGATGGGGATAACCGGAACCGACGTAAGTAAAGAAGCATCCGACATGGTTATCACTGATGATAACTTTGCGACGATTGTCTATGCAACCGAAGAAGGACGTGCGATTTATGACAATGTTCGTCGCTTCATCAAGTATCTGTTAGCAAGTAATACAGGTGAGTTGTTTGTTCTGTTGGCAACGCAATTGGTTGCCGGTATGACATTACCGCTGACCACTCTGCAAATCTTATGGATGAACCTGATTACGGATGGTATTCCTGCGCTAGCGTTGGGTGTCGAGAACGGCGAAAAGAACGCTATGACCCGTGACCCGTATGACCCGAATGAGAGTATTCTGGGTCAAGGGCTTGGTCGCCACATTCTGCTAATCGGTGGTACGCTGGGTGTTGCCGCGCTTGGTTTGGGTGTCTGGGCATTTAATGCTGGGCTTGAAGCTGCAAACGGTATGCCTGCATGGAACACAATGGTCTTCATGATGTTGACACTGGCACAGATGGGACACGCCATTGGCTTACGTAGTCACACCGAGAGTATCTTCCGCATGAACTTCTTTAGCAACAAACTACTGTTGGGTGCGGTTGTGAGTACGCTCGTGTTGCAATTGATGGCGGTTTATCTACCGTTCTTTAACAACCTGTTCGGCACGAATCCGCTGACACTATCACAGTTGTTCATCTGCTTTATCCTGAGTACGGTTGTATTCTGGGTAGTTGAACTGGAAAAATTGCTGATTCGTCGTGGTGTATTCAAGTAGTTAAAGCAAACAAATCATTGAGGTGAAGTCTATATCACCTCAATGATTTCTATTAAAGAGGACTACAAGCAAAGCGTGTAGATAAAACCCTACCAATGGTTAGGTTTATGAGAAAGCTACACTAATAAAGCTCGTGATAAAGACAACACCGTAAGATGGGAACTTTTCAATCAAAGCAGCTTGTGCTTCTTCAGCATTGTTAGCAGTAGCGAGGGTCTCTGAAAGGAAATTCAAGTATTCAATCTGGTCATCAATCTGACCAAAACCAGCAGGAAGTCCATGCCCGCCTAGAATGGTGCTGTAACCTTCTTCGGCAAGACTGCGGAAGTCATTCAAAATGCCAATCCAATTTTCGTTATTGCCGAGTGGGAATGCGTGAGAATCTGTATAAAGCAGGTCTTGAACAATAATAGTGCCTAGCTCTGGCATTTTCAGTAATAGGTGTTCAGGAGCCTCGGCATCATTCACAATTTCAAATTCCACTGTCAGACCGTCAAGGGTTTCAGTGCCAGCAGTCATGCCACCTTCCGGTGCACGCGGTGTACCAAAACCACCGTCTCCCGCCTCGATTTCCGCAGTGACACCAGCAGCGATTGCATCAGTCGTGACAAAGTCGGCATCAAAGAGCTGACCACCGCTCCAATGGTCTTGGTGCTGATGAGACAAAAAGATACGTTCTAGTGGTTTGTTCAAACTATCAACATAGCCCTTGAGTTCGTTAGCAAATGGCTCTGCGAATTGAGTGTCCACCAAGTATAAGTTGTTTGCAGTCTCGATAACATGGCTAGTAACAGCAGCAGATTGTTCTGGAGCAATATAGGTATGAATGGTCGCTGTACTGCCAGGTTGAATAAAAAGCTTACCCGCCATTTCGTTGCCCTGTGCATAGACACGCCCCGCACGTTGCAGATTCAGGCTATTTGGTGTCGCTACAAAACCAGCAGCCGCAACAGTACCAATACCAGCAAGTTTGAGAAAATTACGACGATCAATATTAGACATCTCGTACTCCTAAACATAAAATCAGATACATATAATTGTGAAGCTAAGGTCAGTGTATAAAATCTGGCAGGGTAAAGCATGACGATAATTATGGGTTATCTGATGATAATTATGGGTATTTTCTCAATCGGTATGTTCTATATGTGTGTAATAAACACTACGGTTGTTATCAGCGAGACTAGTTTTTCATCAGGCTAACTTTCTTCTACTATTTTGTATGCCACAACAACACTTTTAAATGCGGACGCTTTGCAAAGTCTATCGTATAAAGGTTCTGGCGGTTCACCTATCTGAAGAATTTCATAGCCCATATCATCCGCATCTCATTATGAATACGATTAAGAACCATAAAAATCAACAGTATTGCCATAATTTTGAACATCACCGAATACCAGTTATCTGATAGTGTAAATTCAGAAAATATATCAAAATGGCAATAATGGATTCCGTTGGCGCATATCGTTGTATTTGGCTGAGATTCTTGACAGTTTGTGTTCTGGATACTCATTCACATATTGCCTATGATATTGTAGTTCTATAGAGGAAACAGATATGCCTAATAATCAAGAACTTGCAAATATTGCATTACCAGAAGTATTTGTCGCAGACTTCCAAAATTTTACATGCTGTTCTAACAGCCCAGTACATAGACATCCGTTTTATGAGCTTATCTGGGTAAGTCGGTCTGATGCAGTGTTCTTTTGCGACTTTAAAAAATACCATATTCCCATCAATACATTGGTGTTTGTATCAGCCGGGCAAATCCATCATTGGGAAGATGACGGTGAACAAGCACATTTAACAATTATTGGCTTCACACTCGATCAGATTTCTTATTATGGGAGAATCACACAAATTATTTCTGAGTTGCCATTTCATGATGAACATCAACCACCATACTATACTTTCTCTGATGAGAACTCATTCATATTCAACAATTTGTTTCAGACAATACAAGAGCGTTTCGATGAGGATGGTCGCACAAATCGTGATGTATTGCTGGCATATCTAAATCTCATCCTCGTTGAACTTGAACGTATATCTCTATCACCTGTAATATTGAATAACGAAAATCCAAACGTTCAACTCACACATGATTTTCGTAGACTGGTGGAAAAACACTATCTCCAATATAAACAAGTCCAAGACTATGCAAATATGTTGGGCATTACCCTAAATCATTTAGTGGAAACTGTGCGCATCAATTCAGGGAAAACACCAAAACAAATCATCCAAGAAAGATTAGCACTAGAAGCAAAGCGATTACTGGTCCATAGCCAAGATACCGTTGCTGAAATAAGCCACCAACTGGAATTTAAAACGCCCACTTACTTTGGAGCATGGTTCAAGAATATAGAGGGGATAACCCCCATACAATTTCGGCAAACCGTGATAGTTCCATAAAGAGTGACCTTCGGAAAGAAATTGCACATAGACTGGCGGGCATGACACGTCATGCCCCTACGAAAATCTACATGAATCCTCATAGAGACAACGCCTGCGTTGTCCGCAGACAACAAAATATCTAATGATTTACTTCCAAATCTGGTGTTGATTTTGAGGTGTATTAATACGATAGGAAATATCAAAACAGGTAGCTTCGATCACCTGTTTTTGATTTCCAGCCTCGCATTGTAATTTCTTAACACTTTCACACTAAAAGTTTATTTATAATTTATTTTAGTTTATTAATCGTCTTACCTATAGGAGTACCAATATATGCCGGCAACTGTTACTTGGCTTAACGACAATAAGAATATCCTCTACTTTGATTATATCGGCATGTGGACATGGGAGGAATCCTATGCTGCGATTGAAAAAAGTAATCGTATGATGGACGAGGTCAACCATCCTGTTGGGTCGATTGTAGACTTTACCAACACCGACCGTATTCCGGCTAACTTACCGAAAGCTATGCAGAAAATTGCTGAATTACGTGGCAGTAATCCAAACGATTCTGGTGAGACAGTCTATGTAAAAGCAGAAATTTTGACCAAAGCCATGCTTGATGTGATTCGTGTAACCGACCCTGAAGTCGCTAAAGTAATTAAATTCACACATGCAAAGACCGTCGAACATGCTGAAGAATTATTGCTACAAGTCATGGACAAACAAAAACATAGTTAGCCCTTCATCATGTAACAATTTCATGACTATCATCTCCCGCAAACTCACGATACACTAAATTTACCAGAGTATTCGGGAGATTAGATTAGCTTGTTCATCATCGACGCACACCAGAATATCGCATACAACGCACAACGACTCAACCGAGATTATACACAGTGGGCATGGCAAACCCGTCGCCGTGAGGTCGAGTTTGATGTATCATCTGCGACAACCAGCCTGCGTGACAATATGCTAGGGCGGATTGGTATTGTCTTTGCATCACTGAAGGTTATCCCAAGTGCATCGACAGCTTTGCAAGATTGGGAACAGCTTACCTATATGACCCCGCGTGAAGCTTACGACCAAGCTATGTGGCAGATGGACTACTACAAACGCCTCGAAGATGAAAATAAAAATATCAAGCTGATTCGTTATCAGTCTGACCTTGAAACCGTCATCGCGTCGTGGGCTGATGATACCGACATTGCCGACCACATACACGGTATCGTTGTCTGTATGGAAGGTGCTGACCCCATCCTCGAACCGAAGCAATTTGAAGAATGGCTCGAACATGGTGTGCGGATGGTTGCGCCAGCATGGCATCAAACCCGATATGCCTCCGGGGCAAACTTTGATGGTGAACTAACACTCTTGGGTTATGAACTGCTGGAAGTGTTGGCGGGATATAATTCAATTTTGGATGTCGCCCACTTGTCCGAACGCGGTTTTAAGCAAGCACTCGAAGCTTATGAAGGCGCAGTCATTGCGAGCCATGCCAATCCGCGTTACTTCTATGACAGTGAACGGTGTCTATCGGATGATATGATACGTCGCCTCGCAGACCGTGATGGTGTCATGGGTATCATGGTGTATAATCAATATCTGCGGAAAGACTGGCATCCCACTGACCCCAAACGACGGGTGAGCTTATCCCATGTGGTTGATGTGATTGACTATGTGTGTCAGCTAACGGGTACAGTTGACCATGTCGGCATCGGCAGTGATATAGATGCAGGATATAGTCTGCGTGCCTTGCCTTATGAAATTGATACCTCAAGCGACCTATGGGAACTCAAGGATTGTTTGCAGGAGCGTGGTTTTTCCGATACGGATACAGAGGCAATCTTGAGTGGCAATATGCTCCGCAAGTTGCGTCAAACTTTACCCAATGGCTAGGAGACCTATCAACCGATGTGGCGTTTTGCACAAGTAGGTATCGCTCTCGGCGCACTCGGTGCGATGATTTGCTTTATGGGTCTGTTCCCCGGTGTGACAGGTGCAGAACCAACACTTGGCATTGGTATTGTGCAGGTAGCGATGGTGTTGTTTGGCTATGCACTTCTGATTTTTGGCGCATTGATTTATGTCAAATTTACGTTCTACCTCGGTGTTCCCTCAACTCTTGTACAGCAGATTGGCACACGGCTTGCATTGACAGGCATCTTATTTGCAGCACTTGCTGGACTAGCAGACATACTCGGGTTTGGCTCGCATATCCGCGATGATGTCACCGATATATTTTTGGGGCAATGGCAGATGATTGGCATCCTCGCAAACTTTGCATTGTCATCAGCAGGGGTATTACTATACACATTAGCAGGCGTAAAACTCGCCATCAACGCCCCCGCCGAAGCCCTCAGCGATACCATCCCATCCCGAGAAGACCTCGAAGCAACACTCAGTGAGACCGTCCCAACTCGTCCCAAAGAAATGCTCAAGGACAACTCTGACACCGAGTGACCCCTAAAGACTAGCAATTAGGCGTTTTATCTGGCATACTATATAATTGGTATTCAAACGTTTGTTTATTGTTAGTCAATTGAGTTGGAAACGTGACCTTAGCTACCGAAAAATCTATGCCAAAATCAGACAATCGTAAGTCCAAACCACTCGACCCTGTACGCGCCATCGGACACACCAGCGTGATATTGGTCGTCAACATGAATCAATTTATCGCCAGCGATAACGGACGGTCAAACTACCGACGGTTTGAGCGTATTCGGGGTACACAGCGGTTTGCACAGGTTTTACAAAGCCATTGGTCACAGAAGTTTTATACCGTTGACCGCGTGAAAGAAATCAATAAACCTGACCGCGAAGACATGCTTTTTATGCTAACCGACCCCGATTGGCAACCGGGGGGCGACCCGCAGATGTCCACTGACGAGACTGGATTTGTCACAGGTATCTTCCGCCATAATATGTTGACGGATTACTCCGCACCAGAATATAAACTCAATAAAGAAGCAATGCACTTCCCACCCCTGCTAGCGCAAAACTATCAATTCCGTCGCCTACTGATGGATAGAATCTGGAAACAATGGGACATCTTTGTGCGTCCAACGGTGACAGGCATGTTTGTGATTCGCCTCACACGCAAATATGACCGTATGCAAGCTATCGACCGTATGGCGCGTGATGTGCTTGACCTCCAGCAATCATTCGACCTCTCTGGCGCAATCCTACAGTACGACAAGCTTGTAGGTGACCCTATCTACGCCGACCTTTCACCGAAAGAGAAACAAGAAGCTCGTGATTCGGTAGATGCACTATTAGCGTGGTTGCGAGTCGATAAGGAAAATCTGCCAAGTCCGGGATACATTCCAGTGCAATGGCAACTCGCGCTAGAAGTCTGCCATCGCTTCCTCAAGGCAGTCGCCTTTGAAATTGTGCCGGATGCGACCCGTCCCGACCACAGCATCAAATTACAGGAAAGCCCCTACAGCGTCTCAGCACAATTACATGACTCCTATGTGATTTACCACATGGACGAAATTACCACCTTTTGGTCACGCAAAACTCCCTACGAAATTAACGAACATAGTCCGTGGCACGTCTTCCCCAAAGACCTCAAGTTTCTGAGCGATAACGCCAACTATGCAAAAAAGGTTGCCGTCCGCAAAGTGAAGGAAACCCTTGTCAACATGGTCGAAGGCGCAATGCTTAGTCGGCGTGAGGACAACGGCGATACGACTCGTTACTTCCCATCACATAGCCGTGAATATGTCGATGGCTTATTCAATGGAGATACCGCCACATGGGATGATGAGCTTTGCATCCTAACATCACGGACTGCACTACTGATGCCGTCACATGCGTCAAAGCAATCACAACTTTACATTTCGACTTTGCCTTCAACCGATACAACCAGCGTGATGTACCTGAGCTATTGGGAAGCCTTTGAGCGTATGATTGAATTTATCGCTGAAGTACGGGTACTAGCACAATTGCTTGAACGTGATAGTTTGACCATCTCGCAGGAGTTTGTCGATAAGCTCCGCGACATTCGCTATGACATGTTGCAGGGTACACTTGAAGTTAAACCGAGTGAACTAACCCAACAAGTGGAAGAAGCCGCCAACCTCGTACGCCTTGTTGCCATCTGCCAGAGCCTGAGTACACCGCATGTGTGGAGTCGGGCAGAATACGCTGTTGATAAAGCTGAATGCCTAATTGAAGAAATGCGAATTTCACGTTTCCTAGACCATGCCGAACGCAATGTCACCAGCTTAACCCGCTTTGTGGACCATATTGACGAACTCTATATTGCTGAACAATCCGAACGTAGCAACCAGAGCACAAACCGTGTTTCTACTCTACTGGGTGTTGTCTCGCTGAGTGTTATCGTATTTTCATTACCCTCTTTCTGGCGCGATAGTCAGGAGATTCAAGACGACCTCTGGATTAATCAATACCTGACCCCTGATGTTATCTCGACATTGGCATTACTTGGGAGTTTATTGGCGATTGGTTTGGGCTTTCTCGGTATCTTGCTTGTATTGCATACACTGTTGTTCCGCCGTCGCAATCGCAAGCGTCGTCTGGTGAAAATGCGGTCGATTCTTCCTGATAATTTGCTGTCGTAATATCTGCCAAATCCCATTAAAATAGAACACTTGAGATGACCTTAGATTAGCTAAAGAAGGAATGCGCCCCATGCGTGAAATCACGGTTGCGATTGTCCAGATGAAACCCAAACTTGGCGAGCCAGAAGAGAACCTCGTCAAGATGTCCGACATGATTGCTCAGATTGCATCCCAGCAAAAAGTTGATTTGCTGGTGTTCCCTGAACTCATTACCAGTGGGAACGAACTCGGTGTACGCTTCACAGACATCGCCCAACGTATCCCCGGACCAACCATTAACTTGATTGCTCAACGTGCCAATGATTATGGTATCTATGTCGCGTTTGGTATGGTGACCAAAGAAAAAGTCGAAAGTGTGCTCTATAACTCCGCTATTCTGGTTGGACCTGATGGCGATTTAGTCGAGGTCTACAACAAAATACACCTGCGTGGTGAAGAGCGGATGGCATTCCGCGAAGGCTATAAGATGCCCATTGCTGAAACTGAAATTGGTAACATCGGCTTGATGCTAGGTTATGACCTCGCTTACCCCGAAGTCGCTCGTAGCCTTGCGCTAGAAGGTGCTGAACTCATCTGCTGTATGGCAAACTGGGAAGCGACCCACATCGACGAATGGAAGACCTACACCCGTTCCCGTGCTTACGAAAACTCCGTGTACATCGCTGGTGCAAATCGCGTTGGTGAAGATGTGACGTTGACATTTGGTGGTGAAAGCATGGTTGTTGGACCACGCGGACAAGTTTATGCCTCAATGGTAGATGAAACTGACCCCGAAACAGGCGAACCCTTAGAAGGTTTTGCAGTGGCTCGTATCGACCTTGATGAAGTCCGTAAAAACCGTGAAGAATTTCAATTCATCCAGACACGCCAACCCGCTGTCTACCGTACCATCGTCAAGAAATATTAGATTATAATCCATTCCAAATTGCGTAGGGACAAGGCATGCCTTGTCCCTACATGGTTATTGTTAAAAGGACAAACTGCCCTTGTCAACATCCGCACCCAAACTGCTCTATGTGGTGAATATCCCACGTTTTTTTGTGTCACATCGCCTGACATTGGCATTGGCAGCAAAGCAAGCTGGATTCGAGGTGCATGTTGCTACTGCCGACCACGACAGTGAAAACGTCCAGCGGATTATCGACAGCGGATTACCTTTCCATCCCTTGCCCCTCAGTCAACACGGCACAAGCCCACTCGAAGAACTAAAAACCCTGAATGCCATCCGCAAATTATACGGCACACTCAAACCTGACTTGATTCATCATGTCAGTATCAAGCCTGTGATTTATGGGGGTATTGCTGCCAAGCTGACACGACGTAAAGCAGTTGTTAATGCGATGAGTGGCTTGGGATATGTGTTCATCGGCAAAGGGCTAAAACCAAACCTCTTACGATTCTTGACCCGTCCGGCGTTCAAAGTGGCGATGGCTGGCAAGAACACCCGCATGATTTTTCAGAATCCTGATGACCGTCAGCTATTTATTGATAGAGGGCTGGTCAATCCAATGAAAGGGATTTTGATTCGTGGGTCCGGTGTTGATGAGAACTACTTTGCACCCCAGCCAGAAAACATAGATGATTTACCTGTTGTGTTGTTTGCAGGGCGTTTACTGTGGCAGAAGGGCATCGGTGAATTTGCTGAAGTTGCCCGACGGCTTAAGGGAAAAGCACGTTTTGTGGTGTATGGCTATGAAGAAACGACCAGCCCCCTGAATGTTCCTGCACCACAACTGGAATCATGGCAAGACGAAGGCATCATCGAATGGGGTGGCAAACGGGATGATATGCCCAACGCCTATGCCGAAGCCAATATCATCTGCCTGCCCTCAACTTATGGCGAAGGTGTGCCCAAAGTCCTCATCGAAGCAGCTTCGTGTGCCCGTGCCTGTGTCACAACCAACACCCCCGGTTGCCGTGAAATTATCCGTCACGGTGTTAATGGTCTTGTCGTCCCGCCTGAAAATCTCGACGCGCTGACTTCTGCTGTCGAATACTTGATTGACCACCCTGACGAACGCCAGCAAATGGGCACAAATGGACGGCAAATTGTCCTCAATGACTTCACCTTCCGACAAGTTGCCCAAGAAACGTTTACATTATATCGACTGCTTTTGACAGATAGTTAAGCAATAAAAGCAATCCCCACCAAAATACGGTACACTTGATGTGACGTATTGACCTCAACAATCGACGAACACGATGCGGATTACACGCAACAAATCACGGCTATTCACACGACGGACACGACGAATGAGTGGTTGCCTGCCACTATTGGTCCTGTTGAGTGTGGCTGTTGCTGTGGTGGCATTCGGACGCAATTGGATTGGCAATTGGCTTAACCTCAATCGTCCACAAAATACTGAGATGAGTTTCCAAACTGCCCAATCCGCCTTTGATGCCGGTGATGTCGTGACGGCAATCCAATATGCCAGCCATGTCCACAATAACAATCCATCCGATGAACAGACAACCCTACTGCTGATTCGTGCCTTGATATATCAGAGTTACACCGAATACAACCGACTCGATGACCGCGAACGTGCCTTAGCATTAAGCCGTGAGGGGATGACAAAATTCCCGCGTAGTGATGATATGCAAGCGATGCGCGCCTATGCCTTACAAGTCGGTGGACGTTACGAAGAAGCCAATCGAATGGCATTGCGTATTATCTCCCGTTCACCAGAACACATCATGGCGCGGATTGTCCTGTCCCTATCGTATGGGTCACAGGGCATTTTTGAAGCAGCATTACGTGAAGCCAACGTCGCAGTACAATTGTCTGAGCAGTACGGACGCTATCAAATGGAAAGCTACCGTACCCGTGCATTTGCCCATGCCAACCTCACCCAATATAAAAATGCCATCCTCGATATTGACCGAGCCATCGCGTTTAATCGCAAGCTGATACCCCTCCACTTTGAACGTGCCTTATATGCCACACAAATCGGCAACACGGATATGGCAACTGTCTCTTATTTCCAGATTATGGCATTTGACGAAAATAACATCAAAGTGCGCCTGCGGATGTGTGAGCTATCGAGCAACTTGCAAGAATGGGATACCTCTATTCGCTATTGTGGCGAAGTGACGCAACTTGCGCCGGAATGGTCGGAGGGTTGGTATCAACTCGGACATGAGTTGTTCTTCAAAGGGGACTTTGTTAATGCGCTGGCATCTTTTAATCGCTGTACAACTTTGCAAGTCGAGCAAGGCATTCCCATCCCAGAACGTGAACTGGATTGCTGGTATTTACAAGGGCAATCAGCAGAAATATTAGGGGATTGTCCAGCACTACTAGCGACCTATCATGAGTTCCTCGATATGATTGAGCGCGGTAATCTCCCGCAAACATGGGTATACCCACCAGAAGGTCCGCCCGCCTGTGCCGATATACCACCAACTGTCACAGCAATTTACACCTCCCCATAGTTTTGACCTTTTAAGACCCTTAAATACATATTAAAATATACAGTTAAGGTTCGTAGAGGTTCATTATGATTACACAGATTCAATCTATTGCAGATATTCAACAACTCGTTCAAGACGGATTCACAGATTGGGCACAGTTTGGTTATGTCACAGTGCGCGAACATGACGGTTTATTGATATTCAACTACAATGCAATGGCACAGTATCATGGCGATTGGAATTTCTTTGAGCGAGTTTCGCGTGGGTTGGTCTTGAACAAAAACACGGCAGAGGTTGTTGCACGCGGGTTTGATAAGTTCTTCAATTGGTTTGAAGGCGGACGAGTCGCACGTGGTCATATCGTCTCGATTACAGAAAAGATGGACGGTAGCCTCGGTATTTTGTATCTTCACAACGGACAATATCATATAACCACACGCGGGAGCATGGAAAGTGAGCAAGGTCAATGGGCGACTGAGTTCCTCAATGCCAATTATGATTTGTCTGGCTTGGATGACCTCTATAGCCTATTGTTTGAAATCATCTATCCAGAGAACCGGATTGTAGTCGATTATGGTGACCGTAAAGACCTTGTCTTGTTGGCTGTTCGCAATCGCCACACCGGAGCATATCTGCCCTTCTTCCCGGATGTCTATGAGTTGGGGATACATTATGGGTTCACTTTGCCACAGGTCTATACATTCAATGATGTGACCCAATTGATTGAGCAAACGGGTGTGCTTGATGTTAATCATGAGGGCTATGTGGTCGAATTTTCCGATGGGCAACGGTTTAAGTTTAAAGGCGACCGCTATCTGGAAATGCACAAGCTCATCGTGTCATTGACCTTCAAGAATATTCTAAGAGCAGTGCAAAGCAACGATATTGAGCGTATTCTGGAAACTGTCCCCGATGAATTTCTGGGGGATGTCCGGGAATGGCTGACACAGATTGAAGCGACAGTGGTTGATATTGAGACCCGAACCACAGTAGCATTTGAACAAGCCCCTAAAGATACACGCAAGGACTTTGCACTGTGGGTCAACAAACATCATCGTGACCTCTCCACCTATCTCTTTGCGCGGGTAGATAACCGACCGATTCGTCCGTTGGTCTATGAAAAGCATGATTGGTCTGCACTAGCAGAAGCGAGCTCATAGCTATAAAAATCTGGAAAAAATGGCGGAATGTTGCAACACCTTCCTGCTTGATGCGTATAGAGCATTAGATACGACAACTCATCATGAGGGAGAAAATAACATGACTCATAAAGAAAAACGTAAACGTGGCTATCAATCTTTGTTCTGGCCCATGTTGCTTATCGGCGTCGGTACAGCATGGTTGTTGACCAATATTGGGGTTTTCACAGGAGAGAATATCAGCGTTCTGTTCCAACTGTGGCCCCTACTGCTGATTTTCATTGGCATTGATTTAATATTCGGTCGCTCATCACCATCACGGGGTGGCACAATTGGTCTTGCCTTTGTCGGCTTTATTCTGGCGATTATGTATGTCGGTCCGTCGATTGGCTTGGGTGGCAATGCAGAACGCAACAACACCTATTTTGACCTGCCACTTGACGGTGCAGAGACACTTGAACTGAATATCAATGCAGGTATAGACAACGTCACCGTGAATCCTCTTGTAGATTCCAACAACCTCATTGAAGGGAATGTATGGCATTATGGTGAGCTGATTGTTGATGCTACAGCAGATGGTTCAGACAAAGTTGTGGACATCAAACAAGACGACTTCGGCTTTTCTTTTAACTTTGGTCATGATAATCCAGAAGACATCGGGTGGAACTTCACTGTCAATCCAGAGGTCGCACTTGCGCTTGACTTTGATGGTGGCGTTGGCGAGACGATAATGAACCTCAGCGACTTTACTGTGACTGACTTAAAGCTTGACCTCGGCGTTGGCTCACTCGATGTAAGCCTCCCTGACCCCGCAGAAGATTATAACGTTGACATCAGTGGTGGTGTTGGTGAAGTCAAGTTGGATATTCCAGATAATGTTCCAGTACAAATTGACGTATCGACAGGGGTCGGCGATGTCAATTTACCTGCATCACTGATTCAAATTTCCGGTGATGACGGATTGGTCGGTCAAGACGGTCTTTGGCAAACGGAAGGATTCGAGACAGCAACCAACCGCATCTTCATTACCTTTGATGGTGGTGTCGGGTCACTAGAAGTCCGATAAGAGAATACAAATATGGGGCGTATAGTGCGCCCCACTTTGCATTAGAAGCGATTGAGGATTATCCCAAATATCACACCTGCGGCGGCTCCTAGTAAAATACTAAGAAACAATTGACCATTAAACACCCCAAATCCAACACCGAGACCAATCCCCAGACCAACCCCAATCAATAGCTGGTTATCTTTACCATCTTTTGGTTTAAACAAAAACATTATTACACTCCATAGTTTACCTACAAATACTGTAGCAAATCTTTGCGAACAACACTATTGCAAAGAATATTCGTAACCCATAATTTTTAATGAATTTCCGCATTACATTTTTCAAACGATAAACGTTTAACTTATTTTTCTAATCAATCTACCATGAGTTTTAGATTAAAATGAATATAACAACAATATGATGTGTAATATATTTGGAGGGAAATATGTACGCGCAAGTAACAAATTTATCTGTTCCCATCGGACAAGTTGACGAACTCCGTGAACTTATTGCACACGAATATTTAAAAGGGGTTCAAGAACGCGAAGGCTTTGTCATGGCACATATGCTAGAAGCGATTGACGACCCACAAAAAGTCCAGTTGATTACCTATTGGGATAACCATAGTGCAATTGAGAAAGCACGTAAAACTGGTAGCCTACAACAAACTGTACAAGTCCTCGCCGCTCATATGCCCGGCGTAAGAATACTACGTCAGGGTTATATCGTCACTGTAAACACCGCGCAGGAAAAAGTTGGCATCAGCTAGCTAATGTCGGGATGTGTGACCAAGGGGGGCACACATCATCTAAGCAAAATCGTAACTATGACCTTTGACATCTATAAAATCCTTCGCCCCTGCTTAAGTCTCAATAATTCCCCATCTGTTTCGTATCACTTTATCATGTCATTAGTGTCACCCATCAGATAAACAAAAGCGACAACAGCAGTTTCGTGCTACCATTAATCAAATTAGGAATTATTTGCATAGAAATGAGTCCCCATGCCAGATGGTCTAATCACGACTGCTTATCAACAATACTTTACTGATGAACATCAAATGATGCGCCAAACTGTCCGGCGATTTGTCGAGCAAGAGATTAAGCCCAACGTCGATGAATGGGAAGAAACAGAGCATATTCCCCGCGATTTGTATCGTAAAGCAGGCGAACTCGGCATCCTCGGTGTGACCTACCCCGAAGCATACGGTGGGTTTGAAGGTGACATATTTTTGAAGATTGTCGTCAATGAGGAGCTAGTCAGGAGTACATCCGGCGGTGTGGCGGCGAGTCTTGGCAGTCACGATATTTCGATTCCGCCAATTCTCAAATTCGGCACAGAAGAACAGAAAGCCAAATGGGTGCCAGATGTTTTAAGTGGAAGACGCATCTCAGCATTAGCTATCACAGAGCCGTCGGGTGGGTCGGATGTCGCCAATATTCAGGCAACCGCAGTGCGCGATGGTGACCACTATGTCGTCAATGGGAGCAAGACCTTCATCACCAATGGCGGGGTCGCCGACCAGATAACCTGCGCAGTACGAACTGGCGGAGATGGGGCACACGGCGTTAGCTTACTCATCATTGATACAAAAAGCGACGGGTTCACCGTTAGTCAGAAGCTCAAGAAGATGGGATGGTGGGCATCGGACACATCACAACTCTACTTTGATGATGTGCGTGTTCCCGTAGAAAATCTCATCGGTGAAGAAAACATGGGTTTTTACATCATCATGAGCAACTTCCAGATGGAACGTCTTTCGTTAGCGGTCATGGCAACCACCACTGCCGAAGTCGCTTTAGAATTAGCATTGCAATATGTACAAGAACGTGAAGCCTTCGGGCGACCGATTGCAAGCTTTCAGGTCACACGCCACAAACTAGCCGATATGGCGACACAGGTTGAGGTCAGCAAAGAATTTAATTATCGCATCGCCGCAAAGATTGGCGCAGGTGAAGACTGCATCACAGAAATTTCGATGGCAAAAAACTTTGCCTGTCAGGTGGCGGATTTTGTCACCTACCAAGCGGTGCAGTTGTTCGGTGGATACGGCTATATGCGTGAATATCCAGTGGAACGCCTCTATCGTGACAATCGTATTCTGTCGATTGGTGGTGGCACGCAGGAAATCATGAAAGAAATAATCTCGAAGCGCATCTTAGGTCGCTAATATTCACCGGCTGCGTTATGTGCCTGCCGTATTGGACGAGGCAAACGATATTTTGGCGTACATGACATTACTAGTTGAACTGCCGAGTTCAACTCTGCCATGTGTCCGACTGAAATATACACAGGTTTGACGTTGGTACGAGTCCGCAAGACAACGCCCAACTGTTCGCCTTTGTAAGTCAGTGGACTATAACTGCCCTTCTCCATAGCGGGATCATCATAATCACCGATGAAGTGGGTTTTACCACATCCGACAGTCGGCTTCTCTAACCACAATCCCAGATGCGCAGCAATGCCCATCTTACGCGGGTGAATCTGTCCCATGCCATCGAAAATAAACACATCCGGCTCATGCTCCAATTGTTTAAAGGCATCCTCTAACACAGGTCCTTCGCGGAAGGTCAGCAGTCCGGGAATATAAGGATAGCTAGTCGGTTGTTTGGCGCGCACCGTTTCGACAATCTCAAGCTCGGGGTATGTCATGACAACCACTGCCGCTTGCGACACATTATTTTTGACGCTCACATCAACCCCTGCAACCAATTTGACAGCATCAAGGTCAATCAGTTGGTCAGTGATGACTTGGTCAGCGAGGTCTTTTTGTAGCTGAATCGCATCCTGCGAACTCAGATTCCAGTCGTGCAAGTGCTTTATTTTCATTGAATAAGCCTAACAGTTGCTAACTTTTAAATCAGAACATTTGACCTTATAATATACAAAATATCTGTAATGGGACATTGTATGTTTGATAAAAGCAATCATAATCAAATCCGTTTTATAGACTTGTTTGCAGGTTTGGGTGGTATTCGCCTTGGCTTAGAGCAAGCATGTTCGAGTTTGGGCATTGAATCGGAATGTGTATTTACATCAGAAATCAAACCTTATGCGGTGCAAGTCTACCAAGGTAACTTCCCAGATGATGTTGTTCATGGTGACATCTCACAGATAGATACGATTGACATTCCTGATTTTGATGTGTTGCTTGCAGGGTTTCCGTGCCAACCGTTTAGTTCGGCAGGGAATCGTGCTGGATTCATGGATACGCGAGGCACATTGTTCTTTGAGATTGAACGGATTTTGGATGAAAAACGTCCCTATGCCTTCTTACTTGAAAATGTAGAAGGACTCGTAAAGCATGACCTTGAACACAAAGGGAATAAGATAGGGCGTACCCTAAGGACAATTCTAAGTCGATTAGATGACCTCGGTTACTATGTGACATGGGGTGTTTTAGATGGTCAGGACTTTGGTGTGCCACAAAGTCGCAAACGTGTTTATATCGTCGGAACTCAAGATTCCATTATTCCTTTAGATAAGTTTCGCAAAACGTGTCGTCCGCTTCGAGATGTACTTGAGCAAGGTCTTGAAACACTTGATACTGACTTTACGCAACGGCTCTTAGGAAACTTCGATGTAGAGGATTTACACGGTAAAGCCATTAAAGATAAACGCGGTGGACAAAATAATATCCATAGCTGGGATATTGAAATAAAGGGAAAAACCAGTCAACAACAGCGTATCTTGTTAAGACAGCTTCTCAAACAGCGTCGTCGTAAACATTGGGCGAAGAAAAAAGGTATCGCTTGGATGGACGGTATGCCTTTAACCCTACACGAAATTCAGACTTTCTATCAACCCGACATGTTATCTGAAGAAGAAGATTTACAGACTATGTTGGACGACCTTGTTGAAAAAGGGTATTTGGTATTTGAACACCCGAAAGACCTTGTTGAAGTAGAAGATGAAAGTGGTAATACACGCCAAATACGACAATATGCGGAACATATTCCAAAGGGTTACAACATCGTCGCCGGTAAACTAAGTTTTGAGATAAGCAAAATTCTCGATAGCAACGATGTCAGCCCCACATTGGTTGCGACTGATGTCACTAGACTAGCTGTCATAGATAGTGAAGGATTAAGACGTTTGACAGTACGCGAAGGATTACGCTTATTTGGCTTCCCCGAAACATATGACTTGAATTTAGACTACACCAAAGCCTTTGATTTATTGGGGAACACGGTTGTCGTACCCGTAATTAAACAAATTGCTATGCGAATATTTGGAGAAAAAATAGATACTACAACGTCTGACCAGTATGTTCAGCATAGTTTGTTTTAACGGCATTTAACCAAGCATCGGCATCTGTTTCTTCATCATATTGTTTGATGGTCTCGTACAATGCTAGAACAAAATCCAGTCGAGTATCAAATGGCTTGTACCTTGTTTGTGTAGAATACCATGTACCTGGTCGAATATTTACGATAACATCTTGTTTAACTTGACATTTAAGTGGGTATCTTTCGCTCGGCACACAGATTTCCCAAATTTTCTTTAACCAAACACTGGGAATCCGTAAGACCCCATCATTCAATGTATAACCAAATATCAAGTAATCTGCATCAAGACGATATGCTTGCGTCAACAATGAACGCCTGTACGCATCAAAATTCGCCACATCAAATGTTGCACCTCGAGAGTGGTCAAATGTTTTTACCTCAAGCAATCCCTCAATGTCCGATTTTGCATCTAGTAAAAAGTCAGGAAATGCCTGAGTGTTTTCCTGTATCCGAAACTCAATGCCCTGATGTATCATCCACTCACCCAACCATGCTTGTAGCAAATCGCCTATAGCACTTCTATCATTAAGCGTGAGTTCAACATTCATAAACTGAAGTAGTGTTCGTCCAGAGTGTTCAGTGATTTTATTTTCAATAAGTCTGTCATAGAGATATTGAGCTGTAATATACATAAGATTCTATTTCAACATAAAAACAGGGCGCACATCACCTGTACGCCCTGAGTGGTATTTACATTTCGAGGTAATCACGCAACTGACGGGAACGAGTCGGGTGACGGAGCTTCCGCAGGGCTTTCGCTTCAATCTGACGGATACGCTCACGGGTGACACCAAAGTGACGACCGACTTCTTCGAGTGTGTGGTCTTGTCCGTCAATCAAGCCGAAGCGCATTTCCAGAACTTGACGTTCACGTTCGCTGAGGACACCCAATGCCGAGCGAATCTGCTCCTTAAGTAATTGACGGCTAGCAGCATCAACAGGTCCCGGTACGTTATCATCGGGGATAAAGTCACCGAGTTGACTACTGTCTTCTTGACCAATCGGCATATCAAGACTCATCGGTTCTTGACTAATCCGCATGATTTTACGGACTTTTTGTGCTGCCCGACGCAACTTACGGTTGAGGCTTGGGTCAAGGGGTGCACCTTCACGACGCAATAGTTTGATGGCTTCGCGTTCTTCATCAGTGAGGAAGTCCATCTCCAACGCAATTTGTTCGGCGTTTGGCTCTGCCCCTAACTTCTGCAACAGTTCGCGCTGAACCCGCATCAGTCGGTTAATCGTCTCGACCATATGCACCGGAATCCGAATCGTACGGGCTTGGTCAGCAATAGCACGACTAATCGCCTGACGAATCCACCATGTCGCATAGGTGCTGAACTTATAACCTTTAGTATGGTCAAATTTATTGACGGCCCGCAACAGACCGATGTTCCCTTCCTGAATCAAATCAAGGAAGCTAATTCCACGTCCCATATACCGTTTGGCAACACTCACCACCAAACGCAAATTAGCACGGGTCAAATCTTCAGTTGCGAGTGCCGCCTGCTGGTCAACTTGTTCCAGTTGATAACGCGCTGTTTCAATTGGGTCAATCATATCTTCGAGAAAAGCATCAAAATCCGCCAGTGATGGCAACACTTTATTCTCACGATAGTGACCGCGCATCTGCATTTGTAGTTCCATCGGGAACAAATACAACGCATGAATCACCTCAAAGAATACCTGCGCGACTTCTGTCCACTGGTCGTTACGTCCCCAATTTTCTTGATTGAGATATTGGCGAATGTAGGAATCGTCTTCTGTATCCCAATTGCTGGTGACCGATTGCACTTCATCAACCACTTTGCGGAAGTCTGGCAACTCGGTCTCAAATTTCTCAAGTGCGTCTGATAATTCTTTCCAGTTGTCAATCATCCGCTTATACGCATAGCGAATCGTCATCATATCAGGGTGGTCATCCCGCGATGGCAATAAATCAGGCGATGGCACATTACCCATCACCTCGCCGTCCTCTAATGTCATCACCCGCACACAATCCACATCACCACGCTTAATCTTGATGTTTTTCGGTTTGACACCATCTTCTGTGACAGTCTGTGCGGTGACGGTTTCGTCTTCTATCAGCTTACGATAGTCTTCTTTCTTGATAACAACAGAACCCTTCGTGCTGGTATCGAGTGTCATCGACTCAATCATGTGCTGTTCAATCGTGACGATACGACCATCTGATGTTTCTAACAGTACACTCAAACTGCTGAGTTCATCGCGCAGAGCTTCCAGATGTTGTTCCGCTGCAATTTGGGTACTCAACCACATCTCACGGTTGGTGTTCAGCAATGGAACTTGACCAATTTCCTTAAGGTACATCCGCACCGGGTCATCGGACATCGAGATATTTTCATAGACGGTTACATCACCGCCATCATCCTCGTCATCCTCGTCGCCATCATCAAAGTTGTCATCATCAAAATCATCTTCGACAGTTTCATCAACGTCTTCCAGCAACGCATCATCGTCATCTTCGTTATCGTCAAAGTCATTAAATTCACGAATCTTATTGTTAGCCATTTTCCATCCACTCTCTACTTAAGAAAAAACGTGCCGTACCCATGACGGGCATCCCCATCTAGCTATTGACAGTCATATCAATGCGTGCTTTTGCGGTCATTGATAACATAATCTTTTCGCTTAGATTCCGATGATGTTCTACATCCGCTTCCCCTGCATTCTGTGCTTCTTGCTGTAAATACTGCATTTCGATGCGTTCTTGTTTCAAGCGTTCTTGTCGTAACTGCAAAGCTTTGTTGAGTAACTCCTGTTGAGCATCAACCTGAAAACGACCATATTTATTCATGGTCTTCACAATATCATGAAGGTCACCTGTATGTCGATGTCCTAATCGGTGGGCTATCGTATCTGTTTCCGCTTTTAGCAGGGCATCAAAATCAGACGATAGCTCCTCATCAATCGTTGCCCGCACATAATCTAAAGGTTCCATGTCATCTTGTGACATCGACTCCTGAAAATACTGCATCAGCATCCGGTACTGACTTTGCGAAAAATCATCCACTCCCAAATCACATAGTGGTCCCTTTAAGAGACGCTCATCATTGCCTGCCAGTTCCCTCAATTTGCGGTTCACTTGATACCATAAACTTGGATTTAACATCAACAAGTGCAGACAATAGGCTTCCATTGCGCGCTCTTGCCGGACTACCTGACGTTGCACAGGTTGTGATTTGACAGGCACGTCACGGACAGGCATATCACCAGCATCATAAAATTCCGGTGGTATATCATAGCTATCATCATAATATTCCGGTGGCAAATCCGGCGGATAATCCATTGATGGTTGGGCTTCCGGTTGTGACCGTTGCTGAGGTTGCTTGGATAATAGCAATCCCCATTCCTCCTGTGCCCAAGACAACAAGTCCACTTCGCTCATCCGTAGCTTACGCGCCAACGTTTGAATATTTTGCTGACCGTACATATCATTTTCAGATGCCATTAAAATCGGTAAGACTCGATTGGCTACAGCTTGTTTTTCCTGCAACGATGGATTGCTGGGCAGATTCGTTGTTTCCATATCAATGACAAAATCGGCGACAGGTTGGGCACTATCAACTAGGTCTTGCCAGCCCTCCGGTGTCTCGCGCAAGAAGTCGTCGGGGTCTTTGCCGGATGGTATCTGTAAGACGCGCATATCGACCGACAGCTTACCCGCAAAATCTTTGGCAAGTGTCTGTCGCGCGACCTCTAAACTACGACGGGTGGCATTTTGTCCCGCCTCGTCAGCATCAAGTGCCATCACAATCTTTTTGGCATAACGTGGCGCAACCAGCTTAACCTGCGTTTCGGTCATTGCTGTTCCCATTTGGGCAACCACATTCGGGTATCCAGCTTGATATGCTTGAATCGCGTCCATATAGCCTTCCACAATGACAACCGTCTCAGTATCCCGTATTGCCCGCTTGCCTGTGTCCAAGCCGAACAATATCTGGCTCTTATCAAAGACAGGTGTCTGCGGTGAATTGAGATATTTGGGATTATCTTCGGGGTCAAGCACACGCCCACCAAAGCCAACAACCCGTCCACGCCCATCGCGGATTGGAATCATCAGGCGGTTGCGGAAGCGGTCATACACCCGCCCTTTATCGCTCCGAATTGCTAGACCGGTCTCGACAATTTCGTCTTCGGTATAGCCAATCTCCAGCAAGGCATTGAGCATATTCTGCCAGCCGTCCGCTGCATACCCAATTTTGAAGGTGTCGATGGTCTCTTGCGTGAAGCCACGTTGTTCTACTGTATAAGCAAGGGCAGACTGTCCGCCTTCACTAAACAGATACTCGTGGTAATAATCAGCTGCAGTTGCAAGGAGTCCACGCAGGCGGTCAAGGTGGTCGTCGCGGGATTTTTGTTCAGGGGTTTGCTTACGAACTTGTACACCAGCTTCTTGACCCAGTTCGCGCAGAGCTTCTTTAAAATCCCAACCATTCATCTTCTGTGCAAAGGAAAACAAATCACCGCCCTCTGCACATGCACCGAAGCATCGCCATGTTTGTGTAATTGGATTAACGACAAAAGATGGCGTTTTTTCGTTGTGGAATGGACAGCAGGCTTTATAATTACGCCCAGCCTTCTTGAGGGATGGGACGAAACGTTGCACGTAATTCACGATGTCAATGCGCGATTTAATTTCGTCCGTCACTGACATGGTTGAGATAACCCCCGGCTAATGATGGACTATGATTATATATATGTGTGAGCACTTATGCAATGGTGCTGACGAGAAGTTAGTACATTGATACAATTGCTATATTCGTTTACAAATTATCATTAGCTTAAGGGTAAAATATGTTCTCAAGTTCGGTTGACTCAACACGACAGTCCGCTGGAACATCATTACCGCTTACCTTGAAATCCTCACAGGTGAGGAATAGTCTATGATTTGCTCCGACAGCAAGACCCACTGCCGCTATCAATATGACAACACCCGCCAATCCGGCAATTTTTCGATTTGACCGCATCGTCATAATATCAGGTATCGTCACAACCAAGACGACATAGAGTGTAATCGGTAAGGTAACAACCAACACAACCAAATAGATGATAAGTACGACAGTCTCAGCGATAATCTCAGGGGGTAAAATATTGTCGAGAGCAAACAAAATCATTGTTGCTGTGGGTGCTAATAATGCAACTTGAACAAGCCAATGGAGCGACACCCGCGAATCATCAAGCAACCAATACGCAAGTATCGTCGTGGTTGAGACGACCCAAATTGTAAATACCTTCTCAAAGAAAATTGTACCATACACCCCTAAATTAAAACTGACATCCCATGTATTCAGAGCCAGCGCAACCGCTACCAACAAGTAGACCTGAAACTGGCGGTCTGTATTTTCAAAGTCAAGCATCCTAACCTCCTAAATTCACCTGAAGTCCTCATCTTGATGTGTTAACACCCATGCTACACTAGGTTGAAAATATTGCCGATGGGAGAGATACCAATGCAAATACCTGATACCATCCGCCCGACCACTTTTTGCTTTTTCTATCGCACTGACCGCTATGACGATAACCTCGATTTTTACAAGAATCAACTCAAGCTCACCGTCAAAGATGAATACACCACCGGAGATGGCAGACGAGGGGTTATCTTCGACATCAACGGTTATGCTGAGCTTGAATTTTTTGAACCGAAAGCTGGCGTTAATATCGAACCGATAAGCGGTGGATTACGCCTCGAAGTGCCAGATATTGACGATACATTTAGCTGTATGCAAGATGCAGGATTGCCCCTCATTAGTAACATCCGCACCCATAGTTGGGGCGAAAAGTCCTTTAGTGTCCGTGCTCCTGATGGGTTATTGGTACAGGTCTATGCCTTGATGAAAAAGCAGTGAGCATACTTTAGATAAGTGTGTGAGGTGTCTCTGCTTTGGCAATAGGTAATTGAATTGTAAAGGTACTACCCACACCTAACTTACTGTCAACTAAAATTGTCCCGCCATGAAGTTCGACAATCCGCTTAACAATAGATAAGCCAATACCAGAACCAACCTTATGTTGAGCTGTTCGGGCTGTATTAGCACGATAGAACCGCTCGAATATTTTTGTTTGTTCATCTGTCGATATGCCGACTCCATCATCTATGACCCGCAAAATCACATCATGTTTTTCAGATGATACACATACTCGCACATAACCACCACTATCTTTAGAATAGTAAATCGCATTCATTACCAGATTTTCAATCACTCGCTTGAGCAAATCTTGGTTTCCAATGACTGTAATCGGTTGTTCCACAGGTTTCAGAGTTAACTCAATATTATGCTCATTAGCAAGGTCTCTACAATTATTGACAACCGCCTCAGCAATCTCAGCTAGGTTCACAGGTAGGGACGACAATTCGTTTTGAGTCGTCATATCGAGACGCGATAACTCTAAGAAACCGTCAATCATGGTATTCAATTTTTCGGTCTGGTCTTCTAAAGCTGTAACCTTATCATCAATATCCATACCTCGTGCATGACGTTGACGAATGAGATACGCCGAACTATTCAAAATTGTAATGGGAGTCCGTAAATCATGTGCTAAATCCATTGTCATTTGCTGATGAACTTGAAGCCGTTCTGACTTGCGGTTCAACTCAACAATTCGTTCTTCAGCAATGTACATCGTTTTCATGTGATACCCGATGATTATCGCCCCGGTAACTGTGACACCTACCAAGACAACCATCCTGAAAAACAAATCTTTAGCAGGTGCATAAGGAAGAAATCCCGCCACCTCGATACCAAGCAATACAAGCATCGAGATGACAAAAAAACCTACCACAACTGCTGTAAATCGTACAGAAAGCATTGTTGCAGACAGTACAATCGGTATGGCATATACCAATGTAAATGACGAATAAATTCCACCTGAAATATAGCAGGAAACCGAAAGCATCAGACTTAAAAAGAGGATGTTAATCTTTACCGCATAATCAACATGATAGTGCATAAGCCAGTAAACAAAGCCCTGAACCACAAAGATGATAGTGGTAAGGATGAGATTGCGCGACATACTCGACGGTGGGTCGATAAAACTGTAGACCACCAAGACCGAGCATCCAATCACAATTGACAGAATCATCACCCAAAGCATACGCGCTTTATATTCGATACGGGGTTGCGATAGGTTTATTGAATTTTCTATATTCATAATTCCTCTAAAGTCAACAACTCCCAACTAAGAGAAGACAATAGTGAGTCAATTTGATGACACCTGTATATTATTGCAAACTGCATAGACACCTGCAAAGATTCATCGCTTCTCAGACAAGTTCCTTAACATATCACTAATATTAAATTTATTACCCACGCAGAATAACTTCAACGCTCTATCGTTTAACTGTGTGTTACGATGAAAATCTAAAGACAAACATGAAGGTTTATACATGTCTGATAAAACGAAAAAAGCGACAGGCGGAAAACTACTTATGCGGTCGGGAGGATTTGCACTATCGCTTCCCATCGTGATTGGTCTCGGCGGGATATTAATGCTGGTCAATTCGCTGATTGCACTCATCATTATCGGCGGGTTATTGACAGGAGACCCTATCGTCGCGCCCTATCTCGGCGCATTGCTGACCATTCTTGTGCTTGGCGTGTTTACAATGACTGTCTTGTTTCGTGGTGTGTTTCGCTACACTGGAGGCATCGGTAAACTATGGCATCGGATGCAGGGCATTCAAGAAGAAAAGGAACGTGTTGACCGCTTGATTGATGAGCACAAATCAAACAATCAATCAGATATAGAAACGCCATATTCATTTGAAGATAACACCAAGCAACAGAAACAATAGTGAAGTTGAGTGGAGAACTTGTCTCCACCCAAATAGAGTATCTCGATTTAGAAGTTATCCAATTGGCTCAAGTCAGCGCGACCATCCGCCATCGCACTAATTGCCTGCAAGAGTGCAATCCGGTTATTACGGACGGCTTGGTCTTCCGCATGTACCAGCACATTATCGAAGAACTCCGCAATTGCTGACACCATTGGCTCGAACGCAGTCAAGAAGCCATCAACATTATCATCATCGGACAGCGTACCCGTCGCAGATTGCAAAGCATCATAGAGTGCTTTTTCCTGCGGTTCACTGAGTAAATCAGCATTAATCGTCTGGGCTTCTTCATCGCGGGTAATACGCACACACCGCGCAAAGTTATCCAAGATAAATTCCCAATCACCACGCGCAACCCACTGGGCTAACTCGCCAATGCCGACGACTGCACGGGCTGGATTATGTGCCTGTACGTTAATCACCGCATTGATGACATCGCGGGCATAGTCATATTCATCATCCAGCCATGAATCCAGACGACCTTTGATAAACTCAACAATCTGATTCTTGACACCGAAGGCGACTTCGACAGGTTGGTCGTGCGAAATCAAATCAATCGCCTTACGCAGGTCTACACTGATGTCCTTATCCACCAGAATCTGCACGATACCCAACGCAGTCCGGCGCAAGCCATAGGGGTCAGAGGTAGATTTTGGCGCGAGTCCGACGGCGAACAACCCAACTAAGCTATCGAGTTTATCAGCAATCGCCAGCAATGTACCCGCTTGACTTGGAGGTAGCATATCCCCTGCACTGCGTGGCAACCAGTGTTCAAAAATCGCGTTAGCAACTTCAGCAGGATAATCTTCTTTGAGCGCATATTCACGTCCCATGATACCCTGCAAGGAGGTCATCTCAACAACCATATTGGTGGCAAGGTCAGCCTTTGCAATGTGGGAAGCCCGTTCGGCAATGGCAATATCAGTTGCATCAATGCCCAACAAATCACCCAAGCCAGCGACCGTATTGGCTACTCGTTCGTTCTTTTCTAGCATAGACCCCAATTCGGTCTGGAAGGTCAATGTGCCGAGGCGTGGCAGGTAATCCTTGAGTGGCTTCTTGATGTCCTCACGATGGAAGAAATCGGCATCAGAGAAGCGGGCGCGAATGACATGTTCGTTACCATGAATCACCTTATCAAGATGTTCACTATCCCCGTTACGCACCCCGATGAAATAGTTCATCAGCTTGCCGTCTTTGTCCTCAACCGCAAAGTAACGCTGATGTTTACGCATGACTGTCACCAGCACATCACGAGGCAGGTCAAGATATTTTTCTTCAAATGTACCGCGAAATGCGGTCGGTGCTTCAATCAAGTTGGTGACCTCTGCCAGCAGACCTTTATCCTCTGGAATCACCCCGCCAACTTCATCAACCAACGCCTTGATTTGTCCCTCAATTGTGGCTTTACGCTTGTCCAAATCAAGCACAATCAATTGCTCATCCATCGCCTTGAGGTAGGCATCCACGCCATCCACTGCAATTTCCGGTGAGCCATAGGGGCGCAATCCGCGTGTGACATTGCCACTGGCGACACCCGCAAATTCAAATGGAATCACGCTATCACCAAACAAGGCAACAAACCAGCGTATCGGACGTGAGAATGGAATCGCGGTCTCGTTCCATCGCATCGACTTGCCGACCTTAATCGCACCGACAAAATCAGAGAGTGCTTCAGAGAGTACCTCGGTTGTTGGACGACCGTCATTATGAACCAGTGCCGTGACATATTGCCCGCCGTCGATTTCTTCGACTTTCAAATCAGCGACATCGACCCCTTTACCCCGCGCAAATCCCTGTGCAGCTTTGGTCGGATTGCCATTCGCATCAAAGGCGCGTTCGGCAGGTGGACCTTTGGCGACAAATTCTTCATCTTCTTGTCGGGGTGCAACATTCTTTGCAATCACCACAATCCGGCGCGGTGTTGCATACACATCCAGCCCATCATGATTGAGACGCAAATCGGTAAACAGTTGGGGTGCAGATTGCTGAACCTGTCCCAGCACATCATCGACATCTTGTGCGGGTAATTCTTCCACACCGATTTCAATCAACACATCAGCTGATTCAGTCGGCGCAGAGGGCAATTCTCCGGCAGATTGAATTTGGAAACCTGCCCATTTGTCCGCCATCTTCATCAAGGGATGACCGAGTTCTTCACGGTTGGCGACATACGTCTGTGCCACACCGCGTGTCATATCGCGCATCCGCCGGAAGTACGCTGCCCGTTCCGTCACACCGATTGCACCGCGTGTATCCAACACATTAAACAGGTGACTACACTTCAGCACATAATCATATGCCGAAATGAGTGCATCACCTTCCAGCGCGCGGGAGTATTCGCGTTCATAAGTGTCATACACTTGCTTGAGCGCGTCAACATCCGCCACATCGAAGTAATAACGGCAGTGTTCGACTTCTTCGGCAAACATCATATCGTGATAGCTGACACCGTCGAGCCAGTCAATCGCCCATGCTGATTCTTTGCCTTGCAACGCCAGCACAATCCGCTCAACGCCATAGGTAATCTCAACACTGACAGGTTCGAGGTTGAGTCCGCCCGCTTGTTGGAAGTAGGTGAACTGTGTAATCTCTTGACCATCGAGCCAAACTTCCCAACCGAGTCCCCATGCACCCAATGCCGGAGATTCCCAGTTGTCCTCGACAAAGCGAATATCATGTTCGCGTTGACTGATGCCAAGTGCCTCCAGCGATTGCAGATAGAGTTCCTGCGGGTTGCCGGGGTCGGGCTTGAGGATGACCTGATATTGATAATATTTCTGCATGCGATTCGGGTTTTCGCCAAAGCGACCATCATCAGGACGCACACTCGGTTCGACGTAAGCGACACGCCACGGTTCGGGACCGAGTACCTTGAGTGTCGTCGCTGGATTGCCTGTCCCTGCGCCGACCTGTACGTTATATGGTTCCCAGATGATGCAACCATGACTTGACCAGAAGTCGTGTAATTTCAAAATAACTTGCTGAAAATTCAGGGGTTGTGACATAACATTTCCTGATTGATTTGCAATAGAGTCAGTAACGTAAAATATTATAGGAGTGATACGTTTAAATAACGAGGGGCGGGTTGTACTCTGTCAATATAGAGACTAATCGTAAAATGTGTCAGCTTGCCAACGGGCAGGGTTATGTTGCACATAGTCACGGATGCGGTTCAGGTCTGCGAGATTACGGATGATGTGGTCATGATAACGTGATTGCCATATCTGTAAGGTGAAATCGTGTTCGCGTCGGGCAAGGCGTGTTATGCTGGCTTTGTAATTAGCAATAATTTTCCCTAGTGTCGGTTGCTTCTCTGTGTCGTCATTTAAAAATAATATCCCATGCACATGATTTGGCATGACCACAAAATCACTCAACTTAACTGATGGGAAAAACTCAGGAATCATTACCCAACGGTCATGAGCGAGTTGTCCGATGTCACTCAATATCATTTCGGCATCTTTTATATCGCCAAAGTGATGTTGTTTTTCGTAGGTGCAAATGGTGATGAAATAACCCCCTGCTTTTGAATAATCATAATCGGGTAAGCGGGGTGATTTGCGTTGTGGTAATTTTGTCATTGTGTGTGTTTCCCCAATTTCGGACAGCAAGAATGCTGTCCCTACGAAACATGGTTTGAATTGGCGTAGGGACGTGATTCTTCACGTCCGAATATGTGCCGACCGCCTAAGAGCGGGAAATGCGGAAACCCCTGCTATTGTCGCTGAGGTAGGGATTGAGCCTGCCACGGTGATCGGCGTGGAAGTTCCCTGTATTGAGGACGTACCAAGACCCGCCCCGAAGAACGCGAGTATTAGCGCTAGAGGATACATCATTAGTATTATTCGCATAATCTGTCAGACACCATTCCCATACATTGCCTGCCATATCAACAACCCCGAAGGGACTCTTACCAACAGATTCATAAGCCAATACTGGCGTTGTACGTTCACCATGTCCATCTGGCTTATTCTTTAAAAAACCGAACACACCTCCACCTCCACTTACGCTATTGTTGCACTTCGTATTGTCCCAATTGTTACCCCATGGATAGGTACGTCCATCATCACCTTGTGCTACATATTGCCATTGACTTTCAGTGGGCAACATAATATTTTCATCTGTCACATCGCTCAACCACAGACAAAATGCGACGACTTCATACCATGATACGCCAACTACAGGTTGATTATCACCATTCCATTTACTATTTGTCCAATAGCGTGGTTCTGTCCAGTTTTTATCATTACGATATTTTAAGCCTGCTTTTGTCCACCACGCATCCGTTTTATAGCCATCCGCTTCAATGAATTTGCGGAATTGGGCATTTGTTATTGGGTATTTGGCGATGTCGTAACCCTTATTTGGAATAGTAATCCACTCGAAGGGTTTAGGCATGAGCGAAAGACTGGTGGGTTTTGGAGGAAGGACAAAAGACCATTTGTCAATATTTACAGGATGACCTGATGTTTCTGTTTTCTTTCCTTTGGCGTATATATTCACTGGTTGGGAAGTTTGAGATTTCTTTCTCGGTTGACGACGTTGTTTTGCAAGATTGTTTGGGTCGAAAATGATAGGATGTTCTTCAATATCAGGATACAAATCATCCACAAAATCCAATGGAAACAAGGCAACATAGGCTTCCCATTTACGCCGAAACACAGCACGAGGCGCACGGTGTCTCTTGGCATCTAGCAGGTCTTGATAACGATCCATCAAGCTCAACCATTGGCGACAAATATCAGCAAAATCCTCATCGTTCCGTTGTACAAGTTCACGAAATAGGGGTTTAGCCTCATCAAATGCAACCTGCAAAGCGCGTTCGATTGCGGTGGCATAGACGGCGTAGTTATTACCATGTATAGCGTTTTCGTCGGGATTCAATGGAGGGCGGATGTCGATATCTTGGGGCCAATTGGCTTCATACGTTGCAACCGCGCGTTCAAAACGCTCAAAGAAATCATCGTCGTTGTAGAACAAGAATTGGTATTTGCCCAACCACTCAGGCACATCAGACCAGAATTCAATCTCAGGTTTCTGTGTACGAGGGCTGATATAATAAGCACTCTCAAGCACGATGGGGATAATGGGGCGACCACGCTCAACAGCATAGTTGAGTTCTGCCATACAAACAGCACTGTCGAGATAATCAGGCGACAAGTGGAATACAAACATATCGCACAAAATAATGGCATCAACAATGCCGTCCCACCACGATTTGCCTGCTTCTAAATCATGTTTATCCTGCCATGTGGTGTATTTTTGTACACCATCATCATGTTTGAGTGAACGCAATTGTTCAGCAATGTAATCAACTTCACGGTGGTCACTACTTCTATAACTGATAAAGAGTTTTTTGGTTTTTGGAATCATGGGTTTTATGATTTGCTATATAGGGTTAATAACAGTATTATGCCCTAATTTTCCAAGCATCACAATTTATTATTCAATAACTAATCCGCATCCGGCAACAGTGTTTCCAAATCGCGCAGAGGGCGATAAGACATCGCAATCACCGCCAGTAAGACATTCAATGAGCCGGAGATAACCATCATCAGGGCAATCCCGCGTCCATCCCCCGTGCCACCGATGACTGTCCCGATTTGATTGGCGAGGTCACTGCCCGACTGCATAAAGGGTTCAAACACAAGGTCAACCAGCGGACCCGCCAATATCAAAACAAGTGGTAATGCCAACCGACCTATCATGCGCTTGAGGGTGAAGACTCGTCCATGCAATGCCTGCGGGACTTTGCGTTGCCACAGGGTTGTGCTGGCGGTCAAGCTAAAGGCGAAGGTGAAATAATGGACAATGGTCGCCGTCGCCACCAGCGGGACAGAGGGTTGTAAGGCAATCGCAATCGTCGCAAAGCCAGTGATAAATTCAATGCCGACGATACTCAAAATCAGTTGCTTCGGTCCGCCCCATGAGGTTATCATCAGGCTGCCAATCAGAAAACCAAATCCACCCGCACCCAATACAAATCCCAAATCGGTCTCGGTCGCAAACGATAAGACCAGCGGTGTCAGGAGCAGTTCTGGCACAGCGATAATTCCCAGCACTACTGTGAATAAGAGCAACGCGCGCAAGCCCTGACGCTGTACAATGTATCGCCAACTCACCCGTAAGCCCTGCCACATATTGGTGGTTTCGTGTTCTTTGTCCTCATCCCGCCGCACAACATCCGGCACACGGACGAACAGTAACGTCCCGACAGCAAAGAGAAAGGTGATAATGTCAATCAACAAAACTGCCACCAGCCCAAAGGTAGCGACAACAAACCCCGCCACAATCGGCGCACCAATTCCCGAAATCGACTCGCCAAATGACACCAATCCATTGGCGCGGGACAAATGCTGTTTGGGGACAATCTGTGCAATCAAGGCGGCATAAGCAGGAAACTGAAAGGTGTTAGCGGCTGCGTTCATCGCTGTCACAAAGTAGACATGCCAAATCGTTAATTGGTCAGCACTAATCAGCAGGATAACCAAGATGGTACTCAGCCCTGCCATGAGGTCAGCAAACAACATCACAGTACGGCGGTTGTAGCGGTCAATCACCGTGCCTGCGATGGGCGATAAGATGATACTCGGTACAACAGTAAACGCCGTAATCAGAATAAAATCTGTTGTTCTGCCCGTTTGCTGAAATAAAGTCACACCCAATGCAAAGCCAGTTAAGCCCGACCCAACAAGCGAAACAAATTGTCCAAACCAAATAATCAAAAATACGCGCTGATTCATCAGGGGTTGTTGAGCAGTCATGTGAACCTCCATGTGTGTATCACGAAAACAACTTTAGCACTCTAACACTAAGAGTGCTAATTTATGAAATTTTTCACAAATATTTACTCTATTTTAGGTTCATTAACGACCAAATTTTAGATTTTCTATCACTCAACTACATTTATTGCTAAAACATTATCACATATCATGGATTCCCAACTCTTTATTTTTAGCATCGCAAGGCAGGATAACGCTATAATAAGACCGAATCGTCCACAACACCAAAGGCTACCATCATCCATGACCACTTACGACATCGCTGTTATCGGCAAAGGACTCATCGGCTCAGGCGCAATCCGACATCTGGCACTATCACATCCTGACTTGAATGTGTGTATTATCGGTCCCGACGAACCTATAAATCGCAAAACACATACCGGAGTTTTTGCCAGCCATTATGACCAAGGACGTATTACCCGTGTGCTTGACCCTAGCCCAATCTGGGGGCATTTGGCACGGCAGTCGATTGCACAATATGCACAGATTGAATCTGCCAGCGGGATACAGTTTCATCATAAAGTTGGATGTCTGCGCGCGACTGACCTCGTCGAAAAAACAAAAACGATTGATAGCGTCGCACAGGAATTTGTGCCACCGTATCGACGATTATCAGCTGTCGGGTGTCATGAAACCTATCCCTATCTGCGCTTTTCCGATGAGTTCACCGCATGGGATGAGACAGGTGATGCTGGTTATATCAATCCGCGCGCATTGATTCAAGCACAGCTCACAGTCACAGAAGATAATGGTGCAAACATTATCCGTGAAATTGTCGAATCACTATCACAAAACGATGATGAAATTACTATCCAAACTCGTGAAGGTTCGACCATCCAAGCCAAGAAAATTCTGATTTGTGCGGGTGGCTATACCAACACCCTACTCGATGAGAAGCTGGCACTCACAACCAAAACGCACAGTATCCTCAAAGTGGAAGTTGATGCCGATGAAGTCGAACGTCTCAAAACCATGCCGTCAATCATCACCACCTTTGAGCATCCCAACGTGAAGTCCCTGTATATGCTCCCGCCCGTCGAATATCCCGATGGCAAAACGTGTATCAAGCTGGGCACCGATGGCAACCCTGACGAAATTGCTCCAGCTGAACAACACTTCCTCGATATGACCGACGATGATGCAGATACAATTAAGTGGTTTCACAGTGACGGGCACCTCGACATAATCAAGATTCTCAAGACCGCCGTCCACACCATGATTCGTGATTTACGCGCTATCAGCTATGACTCTGTCCCCTGCCTGTTGACCTACAGCGACCACGGCAATCCCTACATTGATAAAGTATCCGATGGTATTTATGTAGCTACAGCGGGCAATGGTGCAGCAGCAAAGTCATCAGATGAAATTGGACGACTCGGGGCGATGTTATGTGCAACTGACACATGGGAGTCTGAACTAAAGCGTGAGGATTTCCGTGTGGTGTATCTATCGTGATATGATAGAAGTGAAGTTGAGCATGAGGTCGTAATCACATGGCAATCCGTAGTCGTACCAATCTATACCCAGGTATCAATCCACATCTGAATAACTATTTGCAATATGAAAAAGGGTGGGAAGGTTTTCACAATTGGCATCTAGGTGACATTGCAGAAATTCTTGAGCAACAATTACCACCTTCATATTATGCAACTAGTGAGGAGTCATTACAAATCGGAGTATATGATAACCTTGACATGCCATTGCAGAAGCCAACTCTAACCAAGCCAGATATTACAATATATTCACCATCCGAGACGGCAAGCTCATTACCATCATATGAAGTCAAAGCTGATGTACTTACTTTTCCGCTGATTGACACTTTGCCAGAAAAGGAAGAGTTTGTGAGTAGTATTGTCATCTATAAGCTTGAAAATGACGATAACGACACACCTGTGACAAGAATAGAGTTACTGTCTCCAGCCAATAAATACCCCGGTAATCATCATGTCAGTTATATGAGCAAACGATTGAAAACAATTTCAACAGGAATGCGATTGGTCGAAATCGACTATCTGCACACCCGTCGTCCATTACTAGAAGAAATACCACGTTATCCTCATGATGAAGAAGCAAAGCCATATCATATCCTAGTAAGCGACCCACGCCCCGATTTGATAGACGGTAGAATCTTTGTATACGAAATCGGTACAATGGATGAGATACCTGCCATCATCATTCCACTGGACGGTGACGACACAATAGAATTTAACCTCAATGCTGTTTATCAACATACATTTGGCAAACACCGTTATTATTATCAGAAAATTGTAGACTACACCCAAGACCCCATCCATATGGACAGCTTCACCCCCGCTGACCAACAAGCGATTCGTGATACAATGGCACACATTGCAGAAACACAACAACGGTAAGGATAACTATCTATGTCGCGTATTTATGTTATCGGGGCGTTGGTCTCCGATATTATCTTTAACGTGCCGGATTGGGTACAACAAAATAGTTCGGTACATGCCAACCGTGTCACCTTGTCACCAGGGGGCAAAGGTCTCAATCAAGCCGTTGCTGCCTGTCGTCTCGATGCTGATGTATCATTAATCGGCTGTGTCGGCAATGACGCATTCGGTGATGAACTACTATCCCTGATGAGTATCGAAGGGGTGAATATTGACCATGTCACCAAACATGAAACGGCGCAAACTAGTATGGTTGGTATCATTGTCAAAGATAATATTCCGGGGTTTATCGGTGCGCCCGATGCCAGCCAGAAAATCACCGAAGCAGATATTCGCTCCGCACTGAGTGACATCACCCAAGACGATGTCCTACTAGTCGATTTTGAGATTCCACAACCGCTGGTTCAACTTGCGCTCCAACTTGGGCATGATGCAGGCGCAACCAACGTACTTAATCCCGCGCCATATTTCACAACCGATGCATTCGTGTTGAATTACCTACACCTAGTCGATGTTATCGTGCCAAACAAAGTCGAAGCGCAACTGCTGACGGATTCGGATTCCAGCGATTTTGATGAATTAGCGCAACAATTACGGTCACATGGGGTTAGTATAGTTGTCATGACCAATGGTGAAGATGGTAGTATCTTCTATGATGGTCAATCAAAAATCGAACAATCGGCATTTGAGGTCGAAGTGGTTGACACCACAGGGGCAAGTGATGCGTATATAGGGGCATATTGTGTTGGACTTGTTAACAAATGGGACACACAAAAGACCCTGAAATTCGCAACTGCGGCGGCAGGTCTCGCTTGTACACAACATGGCACAATGTCTTCGATGCCGACCTTAGACGCAGTTCAAACCTTAACCGCAGGTCAATAAATTGTAAGGACTGGGTTAATGACCGGACTTGTGCGTAACCGAATCATAATCAGTGGGTTATAGACTACATGAAAAGCATATTCAATCGACGCAAGAATTATAAAGAGCTAGACGAAAAAGAACTTGTTGAGCTGGCTAAAGACGATAAAGAGGCATTTGGCGAACTTTATGAACGCTATGTGCAGAAGATATACAACTATATCTACTATCGCACCAGCAACACACACGATGCCGAGGACTTAACCGCACGGGTATTTTTCCGTGCTATGTCACATATCGGGAATTATGTTGATAAGGGTGTACCATTCCAGGCGTGGTTGTACCGCATCGCCCACAACCTTGTTGCGAATTGGCATCGTGATCAGGGACGACGCAAGATTATCGCGCTGGATGATTATGTCGCCCACAGCTTAAAGTCAGAAGCACCTGACCGACTAGCTGAAGAATTAGAAGAACAAGAGCAGTTGATGGAAGCGATTCACCGCTTACCAGAAGACCGCCAACAATTATTATTACTCAAGTTTATCGACCAATTGTCCAATGCTGAAATCGGCGAAATTATGGGTCGTACCGAAGGTGCGATTAAATCACTCTATCATCGGACATTATTAGCGTTACGTGACGAACTGCAAATGCAGGAACATCAGGCACGTACACGTCGTGAAAAACGGAACTAAGGAAAGCCATTATGAGTTCATCGTCAGATGCAAAAATGCAAGACCTACTCGATGCCGTCACTGTCGCCTTGCAACATGATGATGACATCGACAAGTTAATACGCAAGTCATCCGTCCCGCGTGACGATGTGGATAGTTTGGTCGATATGATTCACTCACTCAATTCCACCCTAAAGCCCGTGCAACCATCAGCCACCTTCACTGCGCAGTTACATGGTGAATTGATGGGAACACGACCAAATGTTGTAAAACGTGTCCGTCAGATGCCTGCCCGTGTTCATATTGCAGCAATCCTCGCCGTTATCGCAGGATTCTTCCTTATCGGGTATCGTCGTCTGGTCGGCGCAACATCAACCACGCAGGATGTTAACACCGAGGAACCAGCAACTGTATAATTCCTCATCATCTCCGATTTCAGCCAAAAGCCGTCTGATTAATAGTCAGGCGGTTTTTTGATTCCCACAAATTTTAATACCATTTTTGCAACATCCCCCTAGTTATTAGGGGTCATAAACTGTGATACTGACATATACTGAGACTAGATTTATTTTAAGGGAATCACATTATGTCTACTACCCATCCATCATACACAACATCCTATAGCGAACACAATAGCATTGCTTATCTCAACAGTCGCACCAAACGTCTATTAGATATTGTTGGTGCAGTTGTTGGTATTATTATCGGCTTTCCACTATTTGCGATTGCGTGTATGATTGTTCGCCTAGTCGATGGTATCCCGCCATTATTTCGACAAGAGCGTATCGGACATGGTGGAGAAGCCTTTACCATCACCAAATTACGCACACTCCCAATTGACGAAAAACGTGTTCCCTGTGCCAAACGCATCGCCAATAAACCCCAATATGCAACCACTCGCACCGGAAAATTCTGGCGCAGACATAGCATTGATGAGATATTCCAATTCTGGCTCGTGCTAAAAGGTGATATGAGTCTCATCGGTCATCGTCCTATTCCGATGTACTACCTCGAACATTTGCAAAATCTCGACGGCATGAATACTGTGAAATCCAGACACTACATCCAAACCATCAGCCAATACAAACCGGGGATGAGTAGCCTGAGTTCTGTTAACGGACGTGGCAATCTGTCTATGCTGGAGAAAATCGAGTATGACCTTGACTATGCTGAACATGCCAGCTTAGCTTATGACATCGAATTATTAGCACGAACAGTCGTTGCAGTGATTACCTGTAATGGTGCAAAGTAACCTATCTTGACCCTAAAAGAAATACCTTGAATCATATATACTCTGAGGGATTACATCTAATTCACTCAGGTATCAACGATGCAACCCTCATCTATAGAAGCAATTCTAGCGCAATATTCTGATTACTCTGGTGTTGTTCAACTCCGCCAACAGTCAGACATCATCTGGTCAGAAAACTACGGTTACAGAAATATCAGCGAACAATTGCCGAACACATCGGAGACAAAATTTGGTATCGCATCAGGAACAAAACTGCTGACAGGAGTGGCGATTTGCCAGCTTATCGAACAAGGTAAACTCACATTTGATACGCTGTTACAAGACATCCTTGATTATGACTTCCCAAACTTTGACCCATCTGTCACTGTTTATCATCTACTGACACATACGAGTGGCATCCCTGATTATTTCGATGAAGAAACAATGGATGACTTCGGTGCATTGTGGGCTGACTTGCCAACTTATAAAGTTCATTCACCGGCAGATTTACTCCCACTGTTCCAAAATGAGCCGATGAAATTCCCACCAGAAACCCGCTTTCACTATAATAACGCTGGATTTATCTTACTGGGTCTGATAATCGAAGCGGTCTCAGTGCAACCCTATCGGGACTATGTGACTGAGCATGTCTTAAAGCGCGCAGGCATGAACGATTCCAGTTTTTATGCGATGGATAGATTGCCACCCAATACGGCACTCGGTTATATTCATGGCGTAGACGGCACACCACAAACCAACATCTTTCAGATTCCGTATATCGGCAGTTCTGATGGTGGCGTGTTTGTGACTGCACCCGATTTCGGACGGTTCTGGGATTCTCTCTTATCTCATCAATTGTTGGGTGAGAACATGACCAATCAGCTTCTCACAGTTCGCGCCAAAGAAAATGATAACCCTGATGATGACTCACATTATGGGCTTGGTATCTGGCTCAAAGCCAAAGAGAACCAGCCCTATGTGTATTACGGTGTTGGTGCAGACCCCGGTGTATCGTTTGCCTCGGCATATATTCCCGCGACCGAAACAGACATCACACTAATTAGCAATTCTGATGATGAAATATTCTGGACAATATTTGGAGAGACACTATCAGCATTGACCTAACGCCGGACTCGTGTGATATATCCAGTTGCAAAATAGCGAGCAACAGTAATTTCAACTTCGTTTAGATTTGTACCATTAGTGCCTGAATACATCAGTTGGTCGGGGTCATATAATTGATGGTGCAACCCAAGCATATGACCTACTTCGTGACTGCTGACTCGTTCGTCATTCACAGTCGGATTATCGTTCACGAAGTAAACCTGATTACTCAACATGATGCCGTTCGGTCCGCCAATGTCCTTGATGTAAAATCCATTGAGTTGGGAGGCATTATCAATCAAGATATCACCTTCACCAACTGCCTGAAAGAATGATGAAAATTTTCTATCAAAAATATCTGTTAGTATCGCTTCAGGCACAACCAGATACCCTACATATTGCAAGTCAAGCTCAATAGTTGCCTGTGACCAAATGTCATTCATCTTGATGTGGATGTCGCGCAAATCTTCTTCGGTACGAGCTGTCGATAGTTCGGGGTCAGGATTGTCAATATCATTAACAATGAGATACATCGACAACGACAGCGTCAGTGTTGCCGGAGCTTGTTCCTCGGTATTAGTGTCCTGTGCAAAGACAGCCAAAACGAACAAGAAAAGTACCAACAGTAAAGCTAACAACCTAAACATAAAAGACCTATCCTATTCCACTAAATCATAGAAATAGTATAGGTCATTTGTTGCGAGGGGATAAACAATTTAGCTGGTGATGTCCTGCCGTTGGAACAAGAACATAACGATAGTGAGTAGTATCACACTCCAACTGATGAGCATGACTACCGAGAACAACAGCGTATCCGGTTGTGCTAGGTCGAGATAAAATTGTGTGTTCGATGGCTCACCATAGATTACCCAATGTGAGGCATTCTTGAGGTTATAGGTCGGCGTGATACGATATAGTTGCACGATGTCAGGTGTATTCAACAGATGTGATAATAGGTTCAGAATCGGGAGCAAGAACTCTTCGAATATCATAAAGCCGATGCCAGCCACAGCTCCTCCAACAGTCGATTTTGTCAACATGGCAGCCAATGCGGAATAATTCGCAATCAGCACAACGACCACAAACCCCAACGCAATCGCCAGCAGATAATCACGGATAAACGCTGACACAGCATCACCTGTCATCTCCGGTGTAACAGGTTGTCCACCAATCGCTGACATTACGAAGGTCGCAAATCCAGCCACCAATGATGTGATAAACAACGCTATCATTATCATGGAAACAGCCACAACAAACTTAACCAGTATCAACCCGATTCGGCTAGAGCGTGGGACGATATTCTTCCATGTACCCCAACCATATTCACCTGCAAATACCGACGCACAGAACACAATCGGTAAGGTGCGGACAAATAGCCCACCATCACCGCCACCAAACATAATCCACGGTCCGAGGAATTGCTCATCCCATACCAGTGGTCCATTGAGCAAGCGGTCTTTTGCATCCGGCATCAAAAACAACAGCAGGGTAAATGTCACAAATACGCCAATCGCACCAACCGGAAAAATCCACACGGTGAAGCCCGTCATCCAACGATGTCCCATCATCTTTTGCCACTCGGCAGTCAGTAAGCTACGCATGTGCTTGTTCTCCTGTCACGGCTAAGAAGTAATCTTCGAGGGTGCGTCGTTGTGTCACAACTTGAAAAACCGACACATCTGCCGAAATCAACCGCTTGAGGATATGCGGGGTATCATCACGATTTGCTTGCACACTGAGCCAATCCGGTTGGTCATCTGGTTGAGTTTGCCAGTGTTCACACAAAATCTGTTGTGCGACCTGTGGCTTATCGGTCTCAATGCGTAGCGCAACCTGACCCGATAATAAGTCTGCAACTGCGCCTTGCTGTACCATCTCACCATGATTAACAATTGCCACATTATCACAGATTTGCTCAACTTCATTCAGCAGATGGCCTGATAGAAACACGGTCTTACCATGCACGTCCACCAATTCACGGATGAATTGACGCATTTCGCGGATGCCTTTAGGGTCAAGCCCGTTAGTTGGCTCATCGAGGATAATCAAATCGGGGTCACCGAGTAACGTCGCAGCGATGCCGATACGTTGTTTCATGCCCGTCGAATAATCTTTCATGGGTCGGTCAGCACGGTCAGACATGCCGACTTGTTCTAAGAGGTCGTCTATCCGTTGCTTATCATATATACCGCCTGCTTTAGCGACGACTTCCAGATTGGAACGTCCTGTCAGGAAGGGATAAAATCGTGCGCCATCCACCAAAGCACCCACCCGTGATTGTAAGACCTCACGCGCTGTTGTTACCGCCTGACCGTATACCCGTACCTCACCTTTTGTCGGACGAATCAGATTGAGAATCATACGAATCGTTGTCGATTTACCTGCCCCATTCGGACCAAGAAAACCAAAAACCTGCCCTGCCTCTACATTAAACTCGACATGCTTGACCGCTTTGACAGTCTGTTTACCACGCCCGAATGTCTTCTGTAATCCTGTTACTTCGATGGCATAGCTCATGCCGATACCTGCCGTTTCAGCTTAACTTGACGCTGTCCGAGCAACAGAAATGCCAATGCAAATCCAGCAAAAGGGGTTGCCCAGAGTACTGTGGCGATAATCGACCACAGTTCTAAGCCGGGGAGGAATGTCCCAGCTAACATAATCGGCGCAATCGTAAATGTAGTGGTCAGCATGATAATCCCGCCGATACGTTCCCACATATAGGAGAACAACACACACACCATCTGTAACGAGAAGATCACTAACATCAACAGGTTTTCGTTAGAGTGATTTTGCTGATACGAATCCCACGTTGCCAGCAAGAAGAATAAGGTCACCAACAGGCTTCCAATGCGAATCACCCAGCGTGCTTGTATTAGCGTCTGATGGGCTGACGATAGGGCTTGATAATTTTGCCGTGCGCCTTCATAGCGTAATATCACCGCGTTCGGGAGCGCATCAATCACTTCACGCGCTAGTGCAATCCGTGCCTCGTTGACCGTCATCGCATCCTCAATCCGTGCTTCAAAGGTGTCAATAATTTCTTCTTTAAATTCATCACGAAAATTTGCCGGATACAAGCGTAAACATAGCCGTACTAGTGTCTCATATGTCATCAGTTTGTCCCTCCATCAAGTCGTAACTGTGCCAGATGTGCCAGTGATTGCAGGCGTTGTGTTTCTGCCATTACAATGCGCTGACCAAAGTCGGTCAATTGATAGGCTTTGCGTTCACGTTTATTGGGTGAATCCACTTCGATACGCTCAATCCATTCACTATCGAGTAGCCGTTTGAGCGCACCATAGAGTGTGCCCGTGCTAAGGGTCACGCGCCCATTGCTAATAGACTCGACATCTTTCATGATGGCGTACCCGTGTTTTCTGCTAGGGGTCAGGCTCAGCATGATATAGAATGTCGCTTCTGTCAGCGGTAAGTGTTCTTGTATGTCATCTTGATTCATATGTCACCTTACGATATGTCGCAATACAATATGTCGTCACACGTCATATACTACTCCTAATCCTAGCTTAATGTCAATTACAGCAAAAATTACACATTCTTGGATATACTCAAGACAAACAAGACAAGAGATACCATGACCGCAAAAACACTCACCTTACGACAACTCAACCGCACTTTATTATCACGTCAGCTATTGTTGGAACGCCAAGACAGCGCACCCAAAACAGCTATCGAGAAATTAGTTGGGTTACAATCACAAATTCCAAATCCACCCTATATTGGTCTATGGACGCGCGTGCAAAATTTCGAGCGTGATGACCTGACAAAATTGATGGAAGACCGTGAAGTTGTCCGCGCGCCGTTGATGCGCTCAACCCTGCATCTAATGACAGCTGATGACCATCAACAATTCCAAGCGGTGATACAACCAGCCCTTGACCGTGCACTGAACGCCTTCCATGGTAAGCGCGCCAAAGAACTCGACATCGACCAACTCATCACCGAGGCACAACCATTTATCGAAGACGAACCACGCACCACTGGCGAGATTAAGCAGATGCTCCTCGACCTATACCCAGACAAATCAGGTGATGCAATGGCATATGCTATCCGCAACAATCTGCAATTGATTCAAGTTCCACCCGGTGGCACATGGGGCGCAGGGACTCGTGCAAGTTATACGACGGCTCAATCCTATCTCGGTGACCCCAATCCGTCCGACCTCGAAACGCTCTTACATCGTTATCTCTCCGCATTTGGTCCGGCAAGTATCATGGATTTTCAAGCATGGGTCGGCATCGCTAGTCTGACATCCACCATCAAACCGATGATGAAAAACCTCATTATCTATCAAGATGAAAACGGCAAAGACCTGCTTGACCTACCGGATATGGACATCCTTGGTGAGGACACCCCTGCCCCGATTCGCTTCATTCCCGATTACGATAACCTGCTGGTTTCCCACAAAGACCGCAACCGCATCATCGCTGATACCGACCGTCAATATGTCTTTTTGTCGGCGGCACGAGTCCTCGGCACAGTGCTGATTGATGGATTTGTCGGCGCAACATGGAAAGCGCAACGTGACAAAGAGATTGCGACCTTGCGAGTATCGCTATTTGAACAAGTAGATGGCGAAACATTAGAATCTATCGACACCGAAGGGCAGGCTCTACTCCGATTTATCGAAGACGAGGCTGAAGTCTATGTAGTCGAATTTGAGGTTAATGATAGTTAGCTTTAACAACACCCTAAACTCGCAACACTACCCGTTTGAACGATTGCATGGTACGCTGTTGCCCTGTAGATGAGACAATCACCACACGGAGAAATACACAAATCCTATGGCATCCGCAAACAAAATTTCTGCCTTGCGCGGACTGCGTGACGTACTCAGCACGGACTATGCTCGGCAACGTCACATCCAAGAACAACTCGAAACACATTTAAGGCTGTATGGGTATGCGCCGATTGACCTGCCCATCCTCGAAAATACCGAACTCTATCTGCGTAAATCCGGTGAGGACATCGCATCACGGCTATACGAGTTCAACTTCAAGAGTCGTCGCATTGCCCTGCGTCCCGAAGTCACCGCATCTATTCTGCGGGCATACGTCGAACATATGCAAGATGAACCTCTGCCCTTACGCTTGGGCTATTCAGGTCCGGTGTTCAGATACGAAAAACCACAGCAAAACCGTTATCGTCAATTCACCATGACTGGTGCGGAAATGCTCGGTGCAGAAGGTACAATCGCCGATGCAGAAATGCTCCATCTCGCCTGTGCTGGATTGGAAAAACTGGGAATTACGCGCTATAAGTTGGTTATCGGACATACCGAAATACTAGAAGGCTTCCTACATAAACTCGGTTTACGTAAGCAATTGCTCAACTTCTTATTGCGGAATATGGAAAACATCCGTAAGCGTGGCATGCCCTATGTTATCGAGCAACTGCGTGAGATTTTCCCTGATTTGCAGTTCACAGCAGAAGACTTGCAAGATACACCACAAGAAGACAACAACGCACAAAATCTGCTTAACGTCCTGCGGGAGATGAGCAACGATGAAGCTCACCAAGCCATCACCGAATTTTTGCACAGCTTGAACATTCGCATCGACGACAACAACCGTGACGAACACGAAGTCATTGACCGTCTGCTCCACAAAATCCGTGAAGACCAACAAGGTCCGAAGTTGCAGATGGCACTCGATTATATGCAACAACTCAGCGAACTGATTGGGTCGCCGGATACGATACTGGCAAAAGCGCGTGAGCTCGTCGCAGAATATGATGTCAATCCTGATGCGCTATCAGAACTCGAAAGCCTACTGGAAGCCCTCACATGGCATGGTGAGATTGTTGGTGAGATTGAACTCGACTTCGGTATGAATCGGGGTCTGCACTATTACACAGGGTTGATGTTTGAGATTCACTATCCATCTGATGGCGAAGAAGATATTCAACTGTGCGGTGGTGGACGTTATGACAACCTGATTACGGTTCTCGGCGGGAACACACCAACCCCTGCATTAGGGTTTGCCTATGGCATTGAACGCATCGCCTATGTGTTAGCAGATGTTGAACTGTACTTGCCACTCAATCGCCCTGATGTCTATATTATTCCGATTGAACAAGATGACTTTGCCTATGGGTTTGAGATTGCCCAAATTTTACGCGCATCCAATCAGGTTGTTGAAGTCAGTGTCGATAGCCGGAATCTGAAAAAGAGCCTCAAACATGCTGACAAGCGCAATGCCCCACTTGTCATTATCGTAGGCGAAAACGAACGCACCGCACGGCAGGTTGTCATCAAGGATATGCACAACCACGATGAGCAAACCGTCGCATATGATGATATTCAACAAGTCGTAGAAGGATTATTAGCTGACCATGTACAACAACTCTCCTGACGAAAACTTGATTATTGCGCTACCTAGCAAAGGACAACTCGGTGAGACATCGACAAACTTTCTGGGTCGTGCTGGGCTAAACATCTATAAGCCGAACAAACGCCAATACACCGCTACTATTCCAAGCTTGCCCAAGTGTGAGGTTGTCTTTCAGCGTCCGACTGACATCTTCGGCAAGGTCAATGATGGGCAAGTGGACATCGGCATCACCGGACTGGACATTGTCGCCGAATACACCGAAGATTCTGATGATGTGATGGTGATTGAGAAACTCGGCTTTGGCAAATGTGAACTGCTACTTGCTGTACCTGATTCATGGATTGATGTAACGTCAATCGCCGACCTCGCCGACCTCAGCTTACGTCATCAAAGTATGGGTAAGCAGTTGCGGATTGCGACCAAATACGGCAACCTGACCAAAAGCTTCTTGTATCGTCAGGGGATTTCGCACTTTTTGTTGGTTCATGCTGACGGTGCGATGGAAGCTGCCCCGCGTATGGGGTATGCTGATATGATTTCTGACCTATCAGAAACAGGGACAACCCTCCGCGAAAATCACCTGCGCCCAATTGATGGCGGTATCATTATCGAATCCGAGTCGGTACTCATTGGCAACAAACGCACCTTAAGACAATCAGCGGAAAAGCTGGAAACCTTGCGCGAGATGATAGAACTCATCGAAGCCCATAAACGCGCCCGCAAATTCGTCTCCCTCCGTGCTAATATCAAAGGGGCTTCGGTCAAAGATGTGCAAGACCGCATCCTCGCCAACGCCGCCCTCAGTGGTACAAAAGGACCCGGTGTCGTCGAAGTTGCCAGTCCGGCAGGCATGAGCGAAAAATGGTTCGAGACTAATTTGCTTGTGCCATCCAACCTGATTCATAAGACCATGCAACATTTACGCGCCCTCGGTGGTACGGACATCATCGTGCATCGTCCCGATTATGTCTTTGATGACCGTTCGGAAACCTATGAACACTTTGAGGAGATGTTGTATTCCGATGAGAAAGTAAGTTTATAGACCAATCATTCTGTAGGGGCGGAACTCAGATCCGCTCCACATCACATCAACAAAATTATTATTAAAAAGGACACGGTTATGACCAAGATTGGCATTTTACATCCGGGCAATATGGGCATCTCGATTGCAACATCAGCAAAATCAGCGGGACATGATGTCTATTGGGTTTCAGCAGGACGCAGTAACGACACCCGTCAGCGTGCCAATGAGCAGGGGTTAACCCAAATTGAGACACTTGCCGAACTGTGCAAAACTTGCGAGGTCATCATTTCTGTGTGCCCACCCCATGCAGCCGAAGATGTTGCCAAACAGGTGATTGCAAATGGCTTCAGCGGACTATACTGTGACGGCAATGCCATCTCCCCACAGAAAGCACAGCGCATCGGCGACAAACTTGAGACCGCCAACATTAATTTTGTTGACGGAAGTATCATCGGTCCGCCTGCATGGAAAGCTGGCACAACCCGCTTCTATCTATCCGGTGACTCTGCTGAACAAATCCAAACGTTATTCGATGGTTCAGTCACAGATACAATTGTCATTGGTCAAGAAATCGGACGAGCATCAGCATTAAAGATGGTCTTCGCTGCCGAAACCAAAGGATTCACAGCGTTACTGTGTGCGATTCAAGCGACAGCAGAAAAGCTCGGTGTGCGGGATGACCTCGCCGATGAATGGACACGGCGCAATCCCGATTCCGTCGAACAAACACAAAATCGCGTCCGCAATGTGACCGCAAAAGCATGGCGGTTTTCCGGTGAGATGCAAGAGATTGCAGATACCTTCGGCATGGCAGGCTTACCCAATGGGTTCTTTCTCGGGGCATTGTATGTTTACGAGCGCATTGGACACTTCAAAGATGCAGACGAAACACCAGAATTAGTAGAAGTTCTACATGCTTTGATGGACGGGGAATAGGTGAAGTGGGGCGACTTCATATCGCCCCGAATTGATTATGCTATCGGTTGATAGGTGAGGTATTCTGTCACATAGTGGTCTTCGGATTTTATCATTGGCAAGACCAACCACATCAGGTTCATCACGACCAGCGATGATAACAAACACCATGTACAGACTGCCCCTATCACAAATGGTTCAAGGAATGTCAGATAGATTGTGAACGCACCCGCAATCACAACCACTGTTTGCAGCATAAAGACAAACTTACTGCGGAATGTCGGCGGTGTAATCATCACCATCAGGCTGAGACCAAGCATAAACACATAGCCAAACAATCCAATCACGCCAATCGGTACACCTACGATAAAGGCATATTCACTGTGTTGAACGGCATTACAGTCACCAATCACGCCACAGACTGCCGGATTTGCTGTCAGTTCGATATACGCCATGTACGCCGAAATCACCAGACCAACAACAGTTAACATCATAACTGCCATCCGTATACGGTCGCCAAACACCGCCAACCCACTGACCAGAATTAAGCCGATGAATGCCACACCCACAACAGACAATGCCACGAGGTTTGTTTCGTTAGCGAGTAAAATAGATAGCGCAAGCAGAACCACCACCACCGTTGATAACACCACCATCAGTTGTGGCACAAACAGCGGGAAACCACCCTTCCGCATCACAACGATACCAATCACACTAATCACCAATCCAACCAGAATAGCTATAGTAATTACGCTGGCAATTGGGTCATGTTCCAGAATCATCTGAATCGGGCTGAGCGTTTCAACAGGCTCGACGGATTCAACAATAGAGGCTTCCCCCGTCCATTGCTCATAGGCTTCTAGCATCAATGGAAATTGTGGGACAGGTATCCCTCCATTGAGCAATCCATTTTCTGTAATCAACGGGAGTTGTGCCGGAATCTGAACACTACCAACAAGGATTTGTTCGTTGATAATCATCATCAGCACACCGTGATTATCCACGGGGATGTTGTAATGTTGATAGGCAGATTGTGCCATCGCCTGACCGTTAGCTATGCTCACATCCACCATGAACACAACCAGATTATCACCAAATTGGTCTTGGATTGGGGGTAAATCTTCGAGGATTACCTGATGACAATGGGAGCAAGTTGGGGTGAAGAATAGTACAGCATATACTTTGCCATCGCTCTGTGCTTCAACAACAAGACTTCCCATCACAAACGATATAAACAAAATACTTAAGACTGCTAATCGCTTCAATATATTCATAATAAAACCTATCTATCTAATCGTTCAGATATAGCTCTATTATGAAAGAGGCACCCCACGCCACCTAGTGAACAATGTCACACATTACAGGTAGCGATAATTACTCTTTGAGTGCATTTTCAGAAGCCTCATATGCTCGTGCATATCCAAGTGTTTTCTTGCCGGACAATGGCATATACCCGCCATAAATTGCATGTCCGGCTTGCATCCAGAAGCAATCGACATCACGGAAACCCGCCGATTGGAGCCACTTCAACTGATGGAATATCGGCGACGGTTTATCAAAATCATCAGGCACACGGAAGATATTCCAGTCCTCTTTTTCAAATAACTCAAATAGTTTGCCATCTCCGGTCAAATCGGTGGAGGCTTGTTTGGCACTGGCATCCCACGTCTTGCTGAACAACCCGGTGGCTTGTGTGTTTTGTGGCAAGACGATGTCCGCAATTAGCAATGCACCTCGTTCGGATAATTGTTGATTTACTGCACGGAATAATCCCTGCTTGCCCTCACCTGTCAGATGATGGATACACAGCGACGACACAACCACATCCACACCAGACATCAAGTCATACCAATCAGATTCCAGCATATCAAACGCATCGACTTGTACGCGGTCACCAAATTCAGATAAGCGTTCGGCAGTTTCGTCGCGCATGGACTGTTCATAATCGAGTGCTAGCAAGGTTGCATTGGGGAATGCTGACAGAATTGCATAAGACAAACGCCCCTCACCGGATGCTAGTTCGACCACCTTGAAGTTGTCATCACGCCCGAACGGTATCAACGTGAGCAAGGTCGCCAATTGGTCAATTCGCGCCGGAACAGCAATCTGTGCCAACTGCCGATACACATCCGATGCTGACTCTGTCCATCTGTCTGTATCGGTCATCGCTTATCCTTTCGCCTGACGTAACGCATCAATTAATTCTGGCAATCCAGCAAATACCTTATCGGCTTGAATCGCGTTAGCTTTTTCAGATTCTTCAGTTTCAACACCTGTCAACACCAGCGCAGTCTTAATCCCGATTGCCTGTGCACCCTGAATATCTGTGCCTATGCGGTCGCCAATCATGAGGGTTTCTTCGGGTTTTGTGCCAAGTGTCCGCAATGCTGAGTCAAACATACCCCGTTCTGGCTTTCCGATTATCGTTGGTGATACATCCGATGCAGCTTCGATTAATGCCAAAATACTGCCTGCACCGGGGACAAGTCCCGCCGGAGATGGAAAGGATGTATCGGGATTTGTGCCGACAAATGGCGCACCTGCCCGAATATTGAGTGTCGCTGTCCGCATCTTGGTATAGGTCAGGTCAAAGTCAATGCCACATACCACAACCTCAGCATCTTCTTCGACCAACACAAACCCTGCATGAACCAGAATTTGCTTCAAGCCATCGCCACCGACAACATATAACTTTGTGCCTGCAGGATATATCGCCTGTAAATAACTGGCGGTTGCTGTGCCACTGGTGACAATGTTATGGGTCTGCACACCATCCACACCCATCTTGCCGAGTTTATGAATATAATCAGTCTGAGTTTTTCGGCTATTGTTGGTCGCCAGCACATAGGGCATATCGGTTTCGTAGAAGAAATCAAACAAGGCGTTGAGTCCGGGTAGTGGTTGAATCCCGCGCCACAACACCCCATCCATATCGGAGATTACTGCTTTTATATTGTCGAGCAAGGCGATTGTGTCCTCTCAGTCAATTGGTCTCTGGCTATTCTACCGTATAACCCAATCGCTGTAAGGCTCTATCAATCGCTTCCAGCACAATGTCAGATTCATCAGTCAGGCAGGCAATCAAATCTTCGACTGCGCTATCATCCCCAATGCGTCCGAGGGCTTCGGCTGCACCCCGTCGTGCATTCGGGTTGGGGTCGAGGTTCAACATCCATACCAGCGGTTTAATGGCGGTCTCAGCTTGCAATTCGCCCAATGACCATGCCGCATTGTAGCGTACCCATTCTTGTTCATCTTTGAGCGCAACAATCAAAAGGTCAGTCGCGTCTTTGCCTTTCAGCACACCCAAGGCGCGCGCCACACGAATCCGTACCCAGTCATCTTCATCTTCCATCAGTGGGATGAGGTTTGGTACAACGGACGCATCACCCAATTCACCAAGCGACATGGCAACCGTTCCACGCACACCTGCATTATCATCACCTAGCAATTTCACCAATGGCGCAACCGCACGTTTATCACCAATCCAACCCAATGCTGCAATACAATTACGTCGGGTATCTGGATTATCATCTTGCAATAATGCAATTAGAGGGTTAACCGCCCGACTATCTCCGAGTTCACCGAGAGCCTTCGCTGCCCATTCCTGTGTTTGACGGTTCTCATCACGCAACACACCAATCAGGGGTTCGATACTCGATTCATCCCCAATCTCACTGAGAATCCACGCACATAAGTAACGTACCTGTGGGCTATGATGCTTTAATCCCTCAATAACTGCGGACCGCGCATCATCTTCAAATTCAATCAGTTGGATTGCCGCCATCTGATGCGTATCATCGTCATCACTTTCGAGTTGTTGCATCAGTTGTTGAATGTCAGGAACAGATACCATCGCGCACCCTCGCTAAACTAATCTAAATAGGATTAATAATAGGTTAGCATGATTCTGCTATTTTGATGGTAAAAGTTTCATGGTGAAACCAAATTACAACCCGCGCAATAAATCAATCGTTTGTTGTTCGAGTTCCCATAGGTCGAGTTTCTCTTGCGCTTTGATGAGATTACTTAGGCGTGGGTAGCCATCTTCATATTCTCGCGCCCACTCTTTGGAGAAGTCGCCATTACGAATTTCTTCAATTGTGACTTCCATCAAACGCTCCAGCTTAAGTTCCTTAAAGCGTTCGAGGCGACTGAAAATGCCATATTGTCCCGTCAGTGACGAAAGTTGTAGCGCATGTAATAAGCCTTGCCGTGATGCCCGCGACAGATAATCTGTAAATTCGCCAGAGATATATAAATCCATCATAGCAGCTTCCGGTGGATACCCCAACTCTAGCAGGACATTGGCGGCAGTTGTCATCACATGATGGAAAACAGGTAAAATCGCCTGCTGAACAAATAGGTCAAGTTCAGCTTCTTGTTCCATTGTTAATTCGAGCGCACCTGCCCGCAACGAGCCGATTGCCTTCGCTAAAGCCAAAACAGAAGCCCATGTTGTTCCCGTCGCATCTTGCCCGACACCGACAAAACTATAAAATCCGCGCCCATCTAAATACCTCGAACGGACTGCTGCCCCAATAGTACGTGGCGCAATCATGCCCACATCAACAAAGGGCGGTGGCTCAATATAGCCAAAGGCAATGTTGTAGCCACTCGCAAAAATCAACAGATGTCCCTTTTGGAGAAAGGGCGATACTTCTTCGATATAGAGTTCTGGCAACACTTCGTCTGGCAACAACAGCATCAAGACATGACATTTATTGATAATCTCAGAAATGTCCTGCGGGTCAAACCCATCATTGCGCGCCTGTGTACGGGTCTCGTCATCGCGCACACCTAACATAAGCTTCACACCGGTATCACGCAGATTGTGAGCGATTGGTCGTCCTAAATTTCCATAACCAATCACACCGACGGTCTTACCACTGAGTGCATTGAGATTGCCATCTTCTTCTTTGTAAATTATCGACATCGTTTACTCCACATCCTTAAGCCATACACCGAGGTCAAATCCATTTCGTAAAAAGCCATAGTGATTATACAGTCGATGCGAGGGCATATTGCTGTCCTGTGTGTTGACCGTCACTGACTTGATACCGCGTTTATCAAATTTACTCAATAAATCATATAATAACATTGACCCAACCCGCTTGCCTTGACTGGAGGGCGAAACAGCTAAACGTGCCAGATGACCGACTGCGCGATGACGGGTGCTAATCTGATAGCCAACAATTGCATCATCTAACACCGCTATCGTTGCACTTGCCGAAATCCGAAACGCCTGCCACAAATCTTGTCCTGCCATCTGCCACGGCGGAGAAAATGCTTCATGGTCAACGCGGGTAATCTCACGTAAATCTTCGGAGTTAGCTGAATGAATTGTCACAGGAGAATCCGGCTTCAGTTGTTGTTTTCGCCCGACACGATTCAAGGTAACGATGTCTTCCAGATAGACAAAATCCAAATCTGGCATATACGACTCAAGCCACTGCGTCACCATCAAGGTCGCAAACTGTCGCACACCGATTGCCCGCCCGTGGTCTTCCGCAGCTTGCCATAACTGTTTAATCACAGGGAGGGGCACAACATCATCATGGACACCCAATAAGCGCAACCACGACGCACCATTAAGTGGCAACGACATTCCAATATAGCCGACCAACTTTTCACCCTGCCAAGCCAAAAAGATATAACCATCTTCGCGGTCAATCCATTGTCCGGTCTTGTACCAGTCGAGATGCTTATGTGTCCATTGACTATAATATGTTAAGTTAAGCAACGCATTTCGATGTCGTCGCTCATAGGGGGTGACGGTCAGTTGGGTTTGTAGCATTGCTATATGTTCTTACCTGTTCGCTTGACGTAACTCCGCACCTTGAGGGCAAAGGGGTAGCAAATGCGCCTATCCATTAATCGGGTCATGAGTCGTTCGTCGGTTTCTTTCATCGCTTCAGACGATGTAATCACAGTCGGCATCCGTGCAATATAGCGATGGTCGATTATCTGGAATAATTTTTCCTGTGCCCACGCTGTCGCACTCGCCAAACGCAAATCATCCAAAATTAAAATGGGAACATTCACAATCTCGTGGAAGCGTTTATCAAAGCGCACATTCGACTTGGGGTCAAATGTCAGACGCAGGTAATCCAATAAGTCAGGAATGGTTGTGAACATCACCTGCTTGCCCTGCTCATGGAGTTCATTGGCAATCGAGGCAGCGAGGTGAGTTTTACCTGTGCCAAACCCACCCATGATATACAGCCAACCGGATGGCGCAGTCGTGTACCGATAAGCAACTTCAATTGCGCGGTTTAAGTTTTCTTGTTCATTGGGGTCGATGCTGTCAGTCGCAAACGTGCCAAAGCGCATCTGATTATACAGATACAATTTACTAAAGCTCTTGTCTTCGTCGTCAGGGCGCGTCAGCGCGCGATAGTCCGGCGCGAGTATCTTAATATGCTTGACCACATCCCCTTGCATCATACGGCTACTGATACGCGGGTCAAGTTCATCTAATGGCGTATTGGTGGTAATCACAGTCGGCAATGCCTTAGCATAGCGATAATTGAGCAGTTGGAATAATTTTTCCTTCGCCCACCCGCTCGGATTTTCCACACCGAGGTCATCCAGAATCAACAACTTGATGTTCCGAATCTTCTCAAAGCTCTCATCATAAGAGATTTCCGCTGTTGGGCTAAATGTTGTCCGCAGAAAATCAAGCAAATCCGGCGCGGTGATAAACAAGACTTGGTCGCCAAATTGTTCCAATCGTGAATTACCAATCGCAACCGCCAGATGGGTCTTGCCACAACCATAGGTACCTTCGTAGACAATCCAGCCATGTGGACGGCGCACAAAGTCCTCAGCACGTTGTAATGCTAATTGCAGAGAAGTTACCGCTTCGTGCGTATATTGCCCATCAAATGGATTCGTGATGAAGTTCTCGAAAGTCTTGTCTTGATAAGCTTCCAGATTGCCGATGCGACGCAAACGTTCTTGTCGGTCAATGTCTACCTCTACCGGATGATTGGGACAGCGATGCAACTTACCATAACGGTTATCCGACACCGGCACATCCAACATAATGACACCTTTGCCATCACAAATTGGGCAAGGTTGGTCAGGATTTTGTGGGTCACAGCAGATTAAATCGAGCGGAATCTGAATGCCATCATCGAGTTCATCGGTGTAGTATGGCTCACGATTCGATGAAGTCCGCCCATTCTCCGGTGGTGTATTGTTCGTGTTGTTCAATATGTCCTTCAACGGTTTCACGGCTACGTCCTTCTTGCTTCCAACCTTCTAACACCTTGAGAATATATGACCAGCGACGCACATTAGCAGAGACGGCGGTCTTTATCGCTTCTTCAATCCAATGCACAGGAAATTCTGCTTGTGCATCCTTGAGTTCATCTACAATCATCGGGGTTAGTACGCCGATGTTTTCTTCATAGAGTGCAAACACTGTCGGGCGCGGTGGCAAAATTTCGATTTCATCTTTGCCAGCAGGTCGCCATTCGCCTGCTTTGAGTTGGTCAACTAATTCTCTACCACGCTTACTATTCATGACATAATAGCATACTTTGTCGCCATCTAGCGAAATTTCTGCTGATAACAATGTCCCGCGTATGACAGCTTTCTCCAGCGCGATATCGAGTATCTCAACCGGATTTGCCTCGGCATCAATCACGCGCAAGCTATCCAAGAGCATACTATCCGCGACTAACTCAGCATAGCGCAGGTATTTATAATCGCCCTCTTTTTGTTGGATTGCCCACATGCAAAACAGCGTCACCTTGAGTTCGGCGAGGTCGTCAACCAACGGCAACAACTCATGGAAAAATTGTGTTGGGATTCGTGTCACATGAGGCTTTCCCTTAGAAAACCCATCAAATTTACGCATGTCTAACTATCCAAAATCTAATTGTGTATCGGCAGGTTATTCCAAGTCGGACAGGTCAACTCGTGCCACGTTGACATCCATGAACTTTGTAATCGACTTTTCAAAGTACAGTTGAATTGTTCCCGTCGGTCCGTGCCGATGTTTTGATAATAACACATCAGCCTGATTTGGAAATTCGGTCGTCTCAGGATTATAGACCTCATCCCGATAGAGGAACATCACAGCATCCGCATCCTGCTCAATGCTGCCACTTTCTCTCAGGTCAGAGAGTTGTGGGCGTTTGTCCTGACGTTGCTCGACGGCGCGGGATAACTGCGCTGCTGACAACATCGTCACATTAAGTTCGCGGGCTAACTCTTTCAGTGACCGACTGATATAGCTGATTTCCTGCACGCGGTTGTTCTCATAAGCTTTCCCTGCCGACATCAACTGCATATAATCGACCATCACCAAATCCAGCCCATACTCATGTTGCAGGCGACGGCATTTTGTTCGCATCTCAATCGGTGTGATGGCAGGTGTATCGTCAATGAAAATCGGCAAGTTCGCAATCCGTCCAATCGCCTCGGTAAAGCGGGTATGCTCGCGCGGGGAAATATCGGCAGTACGCAACTGTTGAATGCGAATGCCTGTCTCCATCGAGATGAAACGTTGAATCATCTGCTCTACGCCCATCTCCATCGTGAACAGCGCCACTCGTGCACCTTTACGTGCCACATTCAGCGCAACCGTCAACAGCCAGCTGGTCTTACCCATGCCGGGCCGCCCCGCAAACACAATCAAGTCAGACTTTTGAAAACCACCGAGCAAGCCATCCAACGCCTTGAAGCCTGTCGGCAAACCGACCAAACCCTGACCCGATGCTAGCATCTTTTCCATATCATCATAGTATTCGCTGACAGCATCCCAAATCGGCACGAACTCACGTTTAATCTGGCTATCACTGACAGAAAACAAGGTTTGCTCTGCATCGGAAATCACGCGGTCAATTGGAATTTCTTCGTCCATTGCCAGTTTACGAATCTCATCTGTTGCTGCCAACATGCGCCGACGAATTGAGGCGCGCTCAACCAAGCGACCATATACTTCTGCATGGACTGCCGATGGTGTACTATTGACCAAACTTGTCAGATATGCCTGCCCACCAATTTCATCCAACACCCGCATGTCGCCTAGCTCTTGCGACACTGTGACATAATCCATTGGGTCGCCCCGCTCCTGCAAACGACTAAGTGCAATCCAGATATATTCATGGCGTTTGAGGAAGAAGTCATCGTTGTTCAAAAATGCCGCCACACTCAAAAAAGCGCGGGGTTCGAGGAGCAACGCACCCAGTAATGCCTGTTCTGCTTCGAGGCTATAGGGGGCTTGCTGTACCTGTGCTTGTTGGGGTTGGTTGGTCATGTAGTCAAATTCTTTCGGGCTACATAGAGACTAAAACACAACAGACGACCGGAAGTCGTCTGAAGGATTAAGGTCTCATTTTTTATGGACTATGAGATTCAGACGTTGATAATCTGATTATAGCTCAGAGTCCATCAGAGTGAAGCCAATTTTCGGATAGAATTTGGTGTGATTTAATCGTCGTCGTCTAAATCATCAAGGTTAAGAGTATCGAGAAAATCAGCAAACGCACTGAGTTTACTATCATCGACAGGTTCAGCAATTTCATCCTCTTCGTCGATAGGTGCATCGCTAATACCAAGAATTTCGCTCTCAACATTCTTATCGGGGATGATTCCCGCTTTTTCCATCACCATTTCATCAACAAAAATCGGAGCTTTCAAACGTACAGCTAACGCAATTGCATCACTCGGACGGGCATCGACATCAATCGTTTTGCCGTCCACATCAATATTGATGCGGGCATAAAATACATCTTTGCTCAAGTTATTGATATAAATATGTTTCACCGTCCCACCCATTTCCATAATTGTTGCCTTGAGCAAATCATGGGTCAATGGACGTTCGCGGAGCATATCTTGTAATTCCAATGTAATCGCCTCTGCCTCGAATACCCCAATCCAAATGGGCAGATAGCGGTCAACGCTCGTTTCTTTCAGCACAACCAGTCGATGTTGGGACATCAAACTTATCTGGATGCGGTCAACGATTACTTCAATCATAGAGTATGGTCACTTTACTACAAGTCGTCTTTAATCCGATTATACACCCATGTTCCACCACTTCAACATTTAGAGACTATTTTTAATGCGATTATGATGTGCTATGTAACCAACCTCTAAGCATCTCATCACTATACCGCGCCTGCAATATCTATTACACTCAAACAACTATCAAAATCTGAGGTATCTATCTGTGCGTCTGATTAGTCTATTTTTGATCGCCCTATTTGCGTCAAGCTGTACCAACATCCATGAAAACCTTGCACCGGACAAAATGCCCTCGGTCGGCTATCGCTATCTCGAACAGATTGCTGATGAGACGTTTGATAGTGTCGGGCAATGGCGCACCTATGATGGCGGTGATGAGCTGTATATGAGTGTCGAAGATGGCACATACACCATTGACCTATCTGCGAAGCAAGTTGTTTGGACACAAGCCCCAATTCAGCATGACGATGTTGTGATTGAGGTTAGCACCCATCAGCTTTCCGAATATAAATACAACGCTTATGGGGTCGCCTGTCGTCTCTCACCAGACAATAGCGGACGCGGATACTACTTCCTCATCAGCGGAGACGGTCACTACACCATCCGCTGGAATAACGGACGTACACTCGATGACATCATACAGACAACACCATCTAATGTTATCAAACAGGGGCAGGCAAAAAATCAGATTCGTGCGATTTGCATTGATGATTATCTTGGTCTGTGGATAAATGATGAATTTGTCGCTGAAGCCCGTGATAGGCGTGCATCGCGGGGTGTGGTGGGCTTAGCTGGTTTTATGGGTTACAACAATCAAAACCTCACGGTGGACTTTGACGACCTCAAAATGTGGAATGCAACTTTTGCTGAATAGATACATAAAACTGCGAAAAGAATAGTTCAAAAAAGCCCACTGTTATGTGAGCTTTACCATTGGTTCTATTTTCCGGTTGGAGAATCTTCGTCGCGGACTTTATCTTCAGTATCCTGATTGAAAACGACGGGCATCTCCCCTGTTGTTGCGCTTTGTTCTTCCATATGAAGCTCTGGCAATGCTGGCGGGGGAGCTTCACGATTGAGTGATGGTTCGATTTCGGCACGAGGGATAGACCCTGTTTTAGTAAGTTTATTTTGATGGAGTTTATCAGACGACATAAATTTTTCTCCCAAATTTGTTTCCTCTCTATTCTACCTCCGCTTGTATTAAGTTTGTATTGGAATATCGCATTCTCAATTGTTCAAGCGTTTGTAATTCCAAACAAAACAAAAAAGACCGGAGCATATTCACACCAGTCTTTTTTGCGGATGAAGGGATGTGTTTTCGAGTTTATGTCAATTCAATTGGAAGAGCGCGTACAATCAGACGTTGCTGATAGGTTGACCCATCGAATGAAGCTGTATCGCATGTTATCAAGGTCAATTGTTCGAAGCCTGTTGGCAAAATACTATTCAGATTATTGGGATTGACAATTTCTAGGGAGGTTACAACATAATTAAATGTCTGCCCATCAGCGGTCACATGAATAATGTCGCCAATTGCAACCTCATCCAGTCGGTAAAATACATCAGGCTGACGCTGTGCCAATTCTGAATGTCCGCCTAGTACGATATTATCGCCATGACCAAACCAGCTTGTGCCAGTAAAGTATCCAACTGTTTGTACTAGACGAGATGTATCCCATGTCGTACCGTGTGCCATTTCGCGTATGACCAGCGGTGTAATGTCTGCATCAATCTCCAGCGATGGAATGCTAATACGTGTGCCTTGTGCCTGCGTTTGTGTCAACATAGGGAACAAGAAAAGTATTACAAATATGCCAATTGTATTAATTTTTAATGCAGTTCTCATTACGTTCCAGATTTTCTGTTAATTCTTACTTACGTTTGAAGACACTTTAGCATGAGATTGCATGAAAAAGCATTAAGGCTGGAGACAAATATTTATGATACAAATCCGATAATAAAAGGTTTGACGAAATATACCTTAATACGATAGAATGTTACGTGACATTACATGTTTTAGGGGTTCAATTAGGGAATTGTCATGTACAAGAAACTATATTCTACATATTTCGTTTTATTTCTTTTCATCTCCGCGTTTATTGCAACTAACACCCTACCTACCAGCGCACAATCGACGGTCATCGCTAGTGATGATTTTGAAAGCTATTCCACGGGAAACCTCAATGGGGGCAATGGGGGCACAGGTTGGGGTGGTTCATGGTCTGTTAACAACAGTCAACAAGTTGTCGCCAGCGGACTATCGTATAGTATTACAGACGGCGCAACGATTGATGGAGGCACAAATGCCTTCAGAATTACATCAAATAACGACCAACTTTTTCAGCGTCAAATTTCCGGCGGTGTCAGCGAAACCTTTTTCGTTAGATACTTGTTACAGTGGGAAACTGGTACCATTGACACCAATGACTTCGTCGCAACGGGTATTCGTTCCAGTAGTGGAAGCTACAATACAGCCGGTGTCTTTGGTCTGAAAACGAATGAAGGGTCATCTGATGAAGACTTCTTTATTCGTCCTTCATCAAGTTCATCGAATAACTTCTATTCATCAACACAGTTAACTGAGGGTGACACCTACCTTGTGGTTGTGCGATATAGTAAAGGCGCGGGGAACTTCAACCAAATGGACTTGTGGGTTAATCCAGCACAAGGTGACGAAGCCAGCCCTGACGCAACTGCATCGAATGATTGGGGTGTGAACACAGCTAACTTCTTCGGAGCGCGTGTTGTCAATATCAGTAGTGAGACAGTTTTAATTGATGAAGTTATTATATCCACCGAATGGGATGATGTTGTCCCACCTGCGCCAGAAGTCGAATTTTCGGCAGGCACCGGGTCAGACAATGAAGCAACAACAGATGTTCCACAACTGATACTCAACTTTGACGGCACACTCGCATCTGCTGAAACAATTGATGTCACCGTCACAGGTGGCACAGCCACAACAGCCGATTACACCAATACTGTCAGTGTAACAATTCCAGCAGGTAGTGGTGATGGCGATTTGATTGACATCAACTTTGCCGTGACTGACGATTCCGATGTTGAAGGCGATGAGACAGTTGAATTTACATTATCGAATCCATCCGGAGATATGGCGGTGGGTGCACAGGATACCTTCACTTATACCATTACCGAAGATGATACAGCCACCGTTGCCTTTGATACAACTAATACAACAACACCCGCCGAAGCCACTGCTGGAATACAAAGCTTTGATGTATCGCTAACGATTAACGGAACAACCGCAACTGCTGGAACGTTGCAAAATGGTGATGTTACTGCTGATGTTGAGTTACAAGCAACAGGTACAGCCACCGATGGCACAGACTTTGCAACCTTTACAACCGTTAATCTGACATTCACGGCAGGGTCAGGCGATAGCACAGAAAGTATTGATGTCACGATTACAGATGATTCCGAAATTGAAGGTGATGAGACTATCGACTTCAGCTTGACCAATGTCTCTGCGAATGCCAGCACAGGTACAGATGCACACACCGTCACGATTACGGACGATGACACAGCAGTGTTTGAATTTGTGACAGCAAACAGCACCACCGCATCAGAAAATATCGCAGGCACACATACGGTCGATGTCATCTTAACACTGACAGGCACTACCGCAACGCCAGCAAGCCTCAAGACAGATGCGACAATTAACGTGGTAGACTCCACAACAGGCTCAGCAACAGCATTGGATTATACCTATACCGATACCCTGCTGACTTTTTCCATCGCAGAAACGCAAAGTGTGGATGTGACTATCCTCGATGATGCCGACACTGACCCGAACGAAACTGTCATAATCGGTTTAAGCACCCCATCAACAAATGCGTCAATTGGTACAGTGCTTTTACATACCGTCACAATTGATGATAACGAAGGCGGTGGTGGCGGTGGCGGTGATGACGATGACACATCACCACAAAGCGCAGTGGTTGACAGTGATTCGTCCTCATCCAACGGGAATAATACCCGCTCAGAAAGTCAGTTTGCTGATGTTTTGCTGAGCAAGCGGTCACTTGAAGGATTCATCATCAACGGCGAGTTCACGATTCAAATCTTTGTCAACAACAATCGTGACATCGTACTAGACAATGCGATTGTCAATACAACCTTCCCAAGCGGTGTCGAAATCACAGGTGCATCGACAACGCTCGGTACAACCAATGTCGAGACAACCACATTGATGCGTCCGCAAAATCGTCGTGCGCTCAACAAAAACCGCAATGATGTTTTGCAAGCAGTCACGCAAAACACAGTTGTGACAAGTCTTGGTACTCTCCAACCAGGACAACGTGCAGTCATCACCATATCGGGTCGCATCACAGGAGCGTTTCGTGGGGCAAGTGTAGATACAACCAGCACAATCGGATTTAACGGTCTAGCCAATGTTCAATCTGCAAACCTACGCCTACCGATTGTCAACGCGCTACCATTAACAGGAGAAACCCCTATCTGGCGTACACCACTGATGCTGTTGCTCGGTCTGATAACCGTCACAGGCGTAGGCGTATCTGGTTGGGTGATCAAACGGCGTTATATGTAGACTACAAATGCAGTAAAAGAGCAGGGGTGAATCAGTGATTCGCCCCTTTTTTGTTGTGTGGATTATGCGTCTTTGAGGTGTTCTAAACGCAAGCGACGGTCATAATATTTCTCAGCGGCTTCTGCCATGCTTTGTAGGGTTTGTGCATTGAGGAAGGCATTCATAATTGCCCCTGCCACCGGAATAAACCCAACGACCATCCGTGCTGGAATCCGTCCGCCCAGCCGTGATGCTAATTTACTCGCTAGCCGTGCGCTGACTTTACGTCCCAGTGGGCGAGTTAAAATTGCTTCATCGTCAATTGGAGTGACATGTTCTTTTCCTATTGCCAACATTTGTTGTGCTTTGTCTGTTCCTTTGATAGACTGCACCACCATAAACCCACGTTCATCACCTGCTACATAATTCTCGGCGAGGTCTTGCAAGATATGATAGGTACGCATGGTCGTCTCATCTTTATCAGACTTGAGCAACTTGGGCATAGCTTTCTGTCCTTCAGCAGACAACCCCCATTCCAGCACATCGACTGAAATCGCAAAGTGTTCAATCAACTCAGCGTTGAAATGCGTGTTATTTGCCCATAATGCCAAGATATTACGCAGGTCGGAATACGCCTCAGTCTCGATAATATATGCCCCTTTGAGCGCACCAATTCCCCAGCTAATGTAGCCGAGCTTGTGCAACAGATAGCTAATCCCTGTTGGAATCGTAAACGCATGTAAGCCGGGGATAACCATTTCCACACCGCCGACGATTGCTAATTTTGTTGTTTCCTGCGTAATCCATTGTTCTACCGAATTACAATCCATCGCGGAGTCTACGGCATTTTGTGGATTGCCAGCCAACTCATCCAATGCAAGGATAATGGCTTCTGCAATTGTATCTTCAAGTCCCATTGATTTGTCCTGTGACTAACATTACATAGTTTCTCTACTCATTATACGCGATATTTGCGCCAGCAGTTGCGGTCACTCATCGTCCCTTGAAGTTTGCTTCGCGCCGTTCAATGAAGGATTGCACACCCTCTTGTACATCGTCGCTTTGCATCAGCACCACCAAATCCGACATAAGATGCTCTAACGCAGCTTGTTCGGAAGCATGACGGGTCAGGCGTGCTGACTTCAATGTGGCATATACACCCAGTGGGGCTTGTTTGGCAATCGTTTCAGCAATTTCGATAGCCTTGTCTAGCTCGTCATCAGGGTCAGTCACGGCTTGAATCATATTCATACGATAGGCTTCATGTGCATCAAACTCATCGCCTGTGAGTAGATACCGCATTGCATTTCCCCAACCAGATTCCATATGCCAGCGAATCGTCGCACCACCAACTGGATATATCCCACGCTTAATTTCTATCTGAGCAAAGCGGGTATCAGTCGCCGCCACCCGTATATCGCATGCCAGCATAATCTCTATCCCAATCGTGAAGCAAATCCCATGGATGGCACAGACGACTGGTTTTGTGCGGGGTTGTCCTTGTAATTGTACGGGGTCAATCGCGCCATCAGGTAACGGGGGCCACTTGCCAGCACCAAAGTTATCTTGCCACTGTGCCAAGTCAACACCCGCAGTGAAGTGCTTACCATGAGCAAACAACACGCCACACCGTAGCTCATCATCATTTTCCAATTGTCCGAGTGCCTTTGCCAATTCCTCATACAACGGAATATCAAAGGCGTTATATTTGGCAGGGCGGTCGAGTCCGATTAACAGAACATGCCCGCGTTTTTCGAGCGTGACTTTTCCTTCTGACATCACAATATCCTTTTCCCAAAATACATTTATTTGGGATATTTTAACACGCCAAAGCCCATAGATTATGAGCATTTACTGACAGGTTGACCAACTCAAACTCAAATCAATTTGGGATAAATTCAGTTTATAAAAGGTGTTTAAAAGTTACAAAAGACCTATTTTATACGGTGCTATTGACAGTACTGTGTGACATACAGTATATTTTTACTGTGCGACACACAGTACTTTAGGACACACAGCACATGTCAGAAGCAGACAAACAAATCAGCAAGCTAAGACTAGAACTCCGGCGGGGCATTATTGTGCTAGCAGTATTGAGTCAACTCAACGAACCACGGTATGGCTATAGCTTAATTCAGAGTCTAGCTGAAAAAGGGTTAGAAGTTGAAGAAGGAACACTCTATCCCCTCTTACGTCGCCTCGAAAAACAGGGGTTGGTTAAGAGCGAATGGCAGGTGGGGGAATCGCGCCCACGAAAATATTATGTAATTACACCCGATGGGCAAAAAGTATTTTCGACATTAAGCGAAGACTGGTTTGATACGGTTGAGATTATGAGAGGGATTTTGCAAGGAGACCAAGATGAGTGATTTAGTCGAACGATACGTCCACCAAGTCGGGCGTTATCTCCCGCCCAAAGACCGTGCTGACATCGAAGCAGAATTACACTCTCAAATACAAGACCAACTCGACGACCATTATGCTGGCTCACCTACAGCTGATGATATTGCCTCAATGCTATTAACATATGGACATCCTTATGAGGTCGCATCATCATATAATAACGCCAAACATCTCATCGGACCGGCACTATATCCTATGTTAATCATGGTTCTAGTACGCGGTTGGGTGGTGATTCCGACAGTGATTCTATTCTTGATGGTCTTCGGTGCGTTGATTTCACCAGAAGCTGAGCCACTATTTGATGTTGTCGTATCAACAATAGTCACAATCACACAAATCACACTGATATTCTCAGCAATAGTTATCCTGATATTCGCGCTAATCGAACGTTCCAATATCGAATTTGACGACACCGAAGTCTTCTTCGACCCGCTGAACTTACCAGAAGTCAATCCACCGAATGCAATTGACCGTACAGAAATTATTTTTGGTCTGCCGTTTGGCGCATTTGTAACGCTGGTGTTACTGTACTTCTTGAGTGTCGGCGGATTGACGTTGAACTTCGGCACAAGCAACCCACCTGACCTGATACCCGTTTCACAGGTATGGCTTGCCCTACTCATCTTTCTAAGTATTGCCATGATTTCCTTAAACTTTATCGCATTACGGCGTGAACATTGGACAGTCCCATTCTATTTGTTGGAAACGGTCTTGGAAGTAACAGGTGTCATCTGCTTTTACTTTGTGTTTTATCAGCCACTTGCCCAACCGATTCTTACAGCCATTCCAGCGTTGAATACAATCCCATTTATCAACAATGCACCGGAGTTATTGGCAATCGTGACAGCCGTCGGCACACTGTTCAGCCGAGGAAGCAAACTCGTCGCTATCTGGAATTATCGCGGTACGGATACCCTGCCATTCACGCACCCATCAACCAATTAATCTTTGTTTTGCTCACCTTATTACAAGTGATACAAATATCAAATTAGGAGCAATGACATGAAAGCAATGACTTACACACAATACGGTTCACCAGATGTCCTGACACTCAACGAAGTAGAAAAACCAACACCTGACGATAATCAGATACTTATCAAGGTACGTGGTTCCAGCATCAACTTTGCCGATACGGCGTTCTTATCAGGTAAATCGTTGATTATGCGTCTCGGCTATTCAGGACTATTCAAACCGAAAGTTCCAGTTCTCGGTGCAGATGTATCGGGCATCGTGGAAGCAGTTGGTCAGAATGTTACCCATGTCAAAGTCGGCGATGAAGTCTATGGTGAGCTAGGTGGATTTGGCAGTTTCGCGGAGTATGCGGTTGCCCCTGCCAACGAAATCGCATTGAAACCAAGCACCCTATCCTTCGAGGAAGCCGCTACTGTTCCCCAATCCGGTGTGGTCGCCTTACAGGGTTTGCGAGACCATGGCAAAATCAAAGCAGGCGATAAAGTCCTCATCAACGGCGCATCCGGTACAATTGGTAGCTTTGCGATACAGTTAGCCAAAGTCTTCGGTGCAGAGGTCACAGCCGTCTGTAGTACGAGCAAAGTTGACTTTGTTAAATCGCTTGGTGCTGACCACGTCATCGACTATAAGAAACAAGACATCGTCAAAGGGACACAAAAATATGACCTCATCCTCGATATTGCGATTCAACGCCCGATAACGGATTACAAACGAATCCTAACAGACAATGGCATTTGCGCGGTTGCGGGTGGCTCGATTCCACGTATTCTTCAGACGATGATATTGGGTCCGATTGCATCGCGCTTTATCAGCCAAACGTTAATGGGCTATGAGGTCAAACAGACGACTGAAGACCTCGACTTTATGCGTGACCTAATTGATGCAGGTAAAATTCGACCTGCAATTGATGGATGCTTTCCACTGGAAAAACTGCCCGACGCATTCAAATTACATAATGCTAGCCATCGTAAAGGCAAAGTCGCCATCAGTGTTGCATCCTCTACCTAGCAATCTTAGCATCCTCATTGATACCGTTCTTTGGGGATTGCTTTCCCTGTCGGCACTTGGTATCAGTTGCTCAACACATACACATAAGGAGCGATCATGCCCGACAATCTGCTGACTTTTATTCATATCAGCGATACCCACTTGAATCCCGACCCAAATTACACCAAAGACTACGCCGATTACACCCCGATTGAAGGTGCAACAGCACTGATAGAGCATTTGCAAACCCTCACCTTCCCAATTGATTTTATTTTGCACACGGGCGATGTGGTTTACGACCCTGACGACAATGCCTATGCTGCTGTCAAAGATGTATTCGCGCCGATTGATATTCCGATTCATTATATCGCTGGCAATCATGACGATAACAACGGGTTACAACGTCATCTCATGGGGCGAGCAGACGAGGAAATTATCCCGAATTTACATTATGAATTTGAGGTCAACGGGGTACAAGTGATTTGCGTCGATAGTAATGGACCTGCAGAAGTGCCTGCCGGATATGTACCCGATGAACAACTAGACTGGCTGGATACGCTCTGCACTGCTGACGATAACCGCCCGCTTGTAATTGCAGTCCATCATAATCCCGTTCCTGTCGGTGTGCCGTGGCTGGATAACTGGATGCGAATCACAAATGGTCTCGACTTCCACAATATCGTCAAGCGAGCCAGTTCACGTTTAGTCGGTGTGTTTCATGGGCATATTCATCAGCAAACGACTGTCTATCGTGAAGGCGTCATGTATAGTGCAGCCGCTTCCCCATGGACGCAATTTCATTCTTATCCGCAGATGACGCACACCACATCAGATGACAACGCCCGTCCTGGATACAGTGTAGTCACCGTACAAAAAGGGCAAAGTTTTGTCCGACGTTACTGGTTTGATGTGCCCTCACTCGGCGCGTAAATCGGCGATGATGTCAGCAATGATGCCTTTATAGTCTTCGAGCTTTTCGGCTGTGCTTAAATATTGTAGTGGTAATGTCGGACGACGGTCAGCGTTATCATCAGTGAAATGCGCGTTGTCCGGCAACAGCTGGTTCAGGCGATTTAACACACCAATCCGGTTGGACTGGCTATCATAGGGCGACAAATTGGAGAAGTAATCAAAAGGTATCTGTGTTGAAGGGGTCTTTGGATATGCCCAGATAGAAAACACAGTCAACTGTTTGCTGTCGGGTAAATCAATTTTGACATGATAGGCAGGGTTTTGTGACCCACCAAACTCAACCTCATCAGCAATTTGTTGCGCCCAGAAGTAGAGGTCTTTGGCAATCCACATCGCCGTATCGCCATCTGGCAATTGCTCAACATAGTCAAAGAAGTTATCCTCAGTTGGTTCAGACGAGACCTTCTCAATCGGATAATTCACAATCGCGCTGGATTGATTTAAGGTGCGGTCAATCGCTTCGATTAGGTTCGCCAACCCATCGGCAAAGCTTTTAGTGAAGTTAGTAAATTGAATATTGATGAGGTAGAGACGCAAACGCACATCTTCAATCCGTGCGATGAACATATGCTTCTTCGCATCTAGCGCATATAAGCACTCTTTTTCCACCCACTCGGATTCACTAGCGGACTGCGACCAAACGACAACAACCGCATCAGAACCATCTATGCCAGCTTCAATTTCGCGCACCCAGCGTTGACCATCACGGATACTTTCAAAGTCTACCCACACATCATAATTTGCCATTTTGAGAGCATCTGCGATTTGTTCCGTCTTATCATTATCTTTTGTACTATGGCTGATGAAAATTTTCGGCATGGGTCTCTCTGTGAGTTAAATGAGTAAGGTACTTACCTGCTAAAAAGGTTAGTTCACGACGGGTCTCATTATAGTATAATAGAGTTAACTACGGTAGTTCGCGGAGCTTATTCACCTATGCCACAGATATATGTTATCTATCGCCCTGAAGATAGTCGCAAGCGCAGTCGAGAAATCATCGAGAATCTCAAAAAACAATACGGCAAGACTAACGTCCTCAGCCCAGATTTTGACGGGTATGTTGATGTCTATCAGATTGAGCGTGATGTACAAAAAAGTCATTATCTGCTGGTGATTATCGGCAATTATTGGGGAGAGATGGTAGACGAAAATGGGCAAAATTTGCTCAAGAGTGTGTATGACCCAGTGCATATGGCAATCGCTACTGCAATTAGCGCGCATCGCCGTACCATTCCAATTCTGGTTGATGGCGCATCCATGCCCCGCTCTGCTCGCCTCCCGCGTGAACTGCGTCCCATCACGATTCTTGAAGCTATCAAAATCGGTAAGAATGATAATATCAGCAAAGCACTCAGCAAAGGCTTGAAGAACATCATTAAACGCAATTCGCTCAGCCGTCTACCTGACTTTGCCAATGCCATTCAATTACCACAACGGACAACAACCACACCAAGACAGCCATCACAACGCCGTCCCACTGTCCAACCCCAACTACACCGACCAGCACCACCCAATCGTAATTGGCAATACTGGCTTAAGTCGGGTCTCTTACCGACAACCACATTTGCGATTATCGTGTTTATATTTGTACTGATGTTAATTCCATCTAACGTAGAGAAAAACGTCATATTAGGTACGGATGAAGTTCCTGTATCATTAACAACTATCGCCCCAACTTCGACGGCTACAACGATGTCTCGCCGAGATTCTACAGTCACAGAAAACTCACCCCAAATCGTCACCCTTGTCCGTCAGCAAATCACGCTGGCAAATGTCAGGCAAATACAAGAGCTTGATGGAGAGAGTCGTAGCACACTCAATTCAAGCGACACATTTATTTTCTCGTCAGACCAAACCCTGTTTATATTTGCCTCACCAGAGTTACAAGAAGTGCAAATCATCGACGTGGCAACAAACGATATTTTGCGGGTGATTGACTTTGCTCCCGACACACCACTCTATGTCGCGTTCAATGCTGATGACACCATACTTTATATTCTCAGCAACACAGGCATCAGCACATGGGGGATTGCACCACAATAGACACAAAATATAGTGGTTAACCCCTTACCGAAATCGTTTTTCCTTAACATAAATCATATATCTCTTAACATACGATATATGTTATGTTGTTCATGTTGACCTCATCATCCTGCCAACTATCGGAATAAAAATCTAGCAAAAAATCTTCTATATAGATTGCAATCCCCAGTATATCTATATAATTGAGTTATAGTGTGATTGTCTGAAAAGTCCTTGCCTGTTGTAAAAATAGTATAACGATATGTAACAGTTGCTTGACTTATATTTAAATAAAGTTTAAAATTATTAAATAAAGTTTAAGCAAGTTGAAAGAAAGGGACACTCATGAATATGGAAACAGCACAACAAATTGCTGATATTGCCACTCAACTTGCTGTTGCAGTCAGTCAGTATCAAGCAAAATTCGGGCGTGACTATCGTGTTGTCGAGACTTCACACCACGAAGCACGAAAATTGCATAATACGATTTGCATGCACCAGACCAGCATTGCACAACGCCTTGACATTGCAGCACTCGAACAAGCTGTTGAGCGTGATAATATGTGGTGGAAGCGAATGGATGTGATGGACAACGCTGTCACCAGCGCACTAGGCAAACACATCTATCACCTCATTTCTTGCTGTGCATATCCAGACAATCAGTACAACCTGACAGTCATCCAGTCGGTGATTGCAGGTTATATCGAACCTGAAATTCGTTTCCGTGTCATCAATCGGATACTCGATATTCAGGCTATTGGCTAGCAGACAATTGTTTTCTCCTGTCTGAGGTGGCAGTCGGGTTATGCGTCCCCTCTGCCACTTTTCCATTTTGGACAAACAAAATCCCCCGCAAGACCTTATCCCCTATTTCCGGTAGTGTGAAATTGTTACCCTGTGGCACAATAGAGGCATTACTTTTCAATTGGAGTCATAGATGCGTAAATTTATTATTGATACCGACACAGCATCCGATGATGCAGTCGCACTTGTCATGGCATTACAACACCCCGACATTGATGTAAAAGCGATTACCGTTGTAGCAGGCAATGTCCCCTTACCGCAGGCAACACAGAATGCGCTATATACCGTCGAGCTTTGTGAGAAAAACACACCTGTTTATGCAGGGTGTGCTAGGCCAATGTTGCGCGATTTGAGTACAGCACAGAATGTGCATGGCAATGATGGCATGGGAGACATCGGTCTGCCCCTCAGTGGGCGCACACCTGCTGACGGTCATGCTGTCGATATTCTGCGCCAAGTCATCAACGACAATGCAGATGACATAACGCTTGTTACACTCGGTCCGCTAACAAACGTCGCCGTTGCCCTACTCCGTGAACCGGAACTGGCAGAGAAAGTCTCTCATTGTTACATCATGGGTGGGATTGGCTCTGGACATGGCAATATCACCCCTGGGGCAGAATTTAATATCTGGGTTGACCCCGAAGCCGCTAAGATTGTCTTTGAATCCGGCATGCCAATAACGATGGTAGGTTGGGACATCTCATGGCAATATGCAACATTCAACAAAGCTGATGCTGATGCTATCCGCGCGATTGGTACACCACTTGCTGAATTTGTGGTCGATATACAAGCCACATTAGATGAGTATGCCAAAGCGGAAACGGCACTAGCAGGATTTGACCTACCCGACCCTATCACAATCGCCATCGCTATCGACCCGACTATTGGCGAATACAAAACATATCATGTTGATGTCACGACAGATAACGGATTAGCACGCGGACTAACGGTTGTGGATAAATTGGGAATCACAGGCAAACCGAAACAAGTCCGTGTGACAGTCTCAGCTGACCGTGATAAGTTTGTTCAACAACTCCGTGAGGCAGTCAAATAAGAGGTTTTGTATCGGTGCTCATTGTCGAACACCGATACACATTCTCGTTGTCTAGCAGTCTAAACCACTAGATGTTTTGGTTATGGTCTCGCCACTGTCATCTTTTATCTTCGCTTCGATAAAATCATAACCTTGATCACTAAAACTGACCGACCCTCTTGAACTATCACGATTTTTAGTATATGTCTGTGGGAATTGGTCTTTTGCTGTGATTGTCACAGGTGCTTTGGCATTACTCCACTCAACCACCAGTCCACCCGCACCACAATACCACTTCAAATCCAGTTCTGCCTTTTCCGATGGTACAAATACCTCAACGGGCGCATTATGGGTTATCGGTTGGCTCAGTCCTGTGCCACAAATCGGCTCGCCATTAATTAAGGCTATCACTTCCCATTGCATTGCACCACCAACACCAAGCCGTCCAGCACCGACCACAAGTGATGTTTCCGCACCCTGTGTATAGAGTGTACCGACTCGTGTTCCAGTAGCAGCATCATATACATTCACCTGATACTGAGTCGCCCCTACAATCCCATCCCAAGAATATGGTGTGGGTTCAGCCGGTGCTGACTGCAATGGTGATGTCAGTCGTAGCGTATCACAGGCGACTGTTGACACAGGTTCATCTGATGATTGTGGTGGGGTCGTATCGGTTGTTGTTTCACCAGTCGATGGCAATCCGACAAACCCACTACCCGGATTAGGAATCACCAGTTCATCACCAGCAAATAGCGTGTAAGGTGGTGTCAGGTTATTGCGATTGACAATCTCTATCAGGCTAGTGTCATATAAACGCCCGATACCAAACAACGTTTCGCCAGAAGACACAATATGAATAATTTCACCTGATGCTGTTGTGTCAGGTTCGGAGGTAGAGTCAACCTCCCGTTCATCCCATCCATTGCTACGAGCGACACTATTCAAACCTGTCTGTGCTCGTTCCCCCAACGCCAGTTCTTCCTCTGTCGCAGGAACAGTATCACCCCATGCAACAATAGTATCGCCCTGTTCACCTTCGGAATTAATAACACCCAGAGCCGTTTCCCCAGCATTGATGGTATTGCCAAACACTGTCGAAACTTGCCCGCGATGAACTGTCAGACTTACGGTTGCTGGGTCAAGGTTTTTGAATGTAATCAGTGAGCCGACTTTGATGTCAACACCATTCACAGTTAAGTCAACCGTGATATTCTCAGGACTCTGTACCGCAATCATCGAATCGGCTTCCGAACACTCGACCTGTCCAATACCCGTCGATAAATAGAAAGCCTGCATCGGGGTTGGATTCGTCGCGCCCACACTTGGTAGACTGTCCATTGCTGCTAATCGTGCAATTTGTTCGACAGGTATCCAACCAATCACACCATCATTGACAACCCGCAACCATGTTCGCGTCGTATTAAAGCCATCAACCAACACGATTGAATTAGCCGGCAATACCTCAATCACCTCAGCTGTTTCTGATGGAGACATTTGTAAATTAGCTTCTGTCAATGTGACGGTGCTTAGCGGTTCTGCGACAATATTTGCCGTCTCGGGATTCACTTCATTTTCAACAGTTGCACCACCGACCAGCATCATCAAAACACCCTGCCCCGGAATTGTATTAGGCAGGTTTGCTTGAATATTCATCACTGCCACACCCCATTCTGATGTAACCGGATTAAGAGGTGCAGTTTGGAGAGCATCAATCTCATTAAGTCCAGCACGGTCAGAGGGTATTGCAAAATAGTCCTCTGGCATCTCGTCAAAGAATGTTGCGCTGACCTGATTAAATCCATAACAAGCACTATTCCGTGATAGTTCACTACAGTTATCACCAACTGCGAGTAAAGCATTCTCGACTAGCGATGGGCAAGACGCTGTTTGTGCCATCATTGGCACGATACCCACTATAAATATCCATATTGTCCAAAACGAAAATCGCATCTTCATTGATGTATTATCTCCAAACTTACGAACATGTACATTTTCATGCTATCACAAAAATCAAACAACAACTTGACGCACACCCTCTCCGATGGTGATTTTTTACAAACTTTATGCAATTCGGTTTGTGGATGGTATGGACGAGATGATTTCCCGCCCATTGGAAATGACTACGATGTAACGCGCTGAATCTCTATCAAGATACGCTGGAAGGCTTCATCGGGGTTACTGGCAGAATACTTAATGCGTCCGATATTCTGAATCGAAATGGGTAAGCGACCCACACGCTCATATTCCAACAATATAATTGGTTTTTCCCGATTAACAAAGTGGCGCAGGCTTCGCTTAATGTGGTCTGTCTTCATCGCATTTTGGGAAATAACGACAACCAAAACCGAACACTCAGACACAGCCTGATCAATGGCATCTTTCCACGCATCGCTATCAACCGCGAGGTATTGATCTGCCCATACATCCACCCCATTATCTTCGAGATAAATGAACAAATGGCTGACAATGCGCTCCCATTCGTCTCGTGCATAGGCAAGGAATACATGGTCTTCCAGTTCGTGGGGAGTCAAGCCGTTTTGTAATTCAGACGTACTGCGTTTACTCCGCTCTGTTCCAAAGTCATCAATTCCAACAGGGCGACGAGGCTGAGTCGCAGAATCTTCTTCATCAAGGTGGGGCAAGAATGTGTCCCGATAATAAGCATAATCATCAGAATTTTGATTGACGAAGCGCATTTCGACAGTAGTGCCAATGGTGATGAGGTCATCAGGGCGTAAGAGATAGGGTTCTTTGAGGAAAATACCATTCACAGCTGTCCCATTCATCGACCCTAAGTCTTCGATTGTGTAGCCAGACTGTGTCCTTGTCAGGCGGATATGATGGCGACTCACTTCAGCTTCTTGCAGAATAATATCATTATTGAGGTCACGCCCCAATTCAATCAATGCCTCGCGCAGAGGGTATACAATTGTATCGTCATGGGATACACGCTTAACAACTAAAAATGGTCTCCTACTATAATCAATTCGTACCTCTTCATCCATACGATTTGTATCGAAGGGAGACGCATCCTGAACATACTGAAATGTAATGGAATCGCCAATCTCGACGATACAGTTGTTGTAGAGCATCCAGCCCGACGCATCAACCTTGTGTCCATCGACGAATGTGCCATTAGTGGATACGCCATCATGGATTTCATAATCATCTAATACACGCACGAGACGACAATGTTCACGGCTGACTTCATTATCATGGATAATAATATCGTTTTTGCGTCCGCGACCAATCATGATGTTTTCACCTGTTAGGTCATAAACTTTTCCTGGTTCGGGACCGCGTAGCATTTTTAATTGAGGCATGAATTAACACTCACCTTGCACAATATCACCCGCAACTATTCTAACAAACCAACTGCAACTCATAAACATGCGTACTTATGTGTTTAGAAGCTCCAACAATTAAAGCCCTACGACGATGTGATATATGGTGGATTTGTTACCATATCGAAAAACAAATTCACTGTATCTATAGGCAACGCATAAGCTATTTGCTCTGCCCCGTCGTTTAGAATTCCAGCATAGCCAATATCTTCAACAGTATATACAGTCATAGTATACGACTGACTATCCTCAGTTGTCATGGAAAGTGTCAAAATTGCAACATTGGTTAAGGATTCTCTTACCGTTTCATCAAGGGGTTCGACATCTAAAAACAAAAATTGGCTGACATTTACCGCAGCCTGCACATGGTCAATCTCAATATCTTCATTGACCACTGTGCCCTCAATAATCCATGTGCCTCGGTCTCCCTGTGTATAAGTGATACGACTGCCATCACGCATATCACGTATCGAAAATGTTGTGATTTGATAGCCAAACACATCAGGAAACAGCAGATTATCCGGTACATTCTCGTCGATTACAGCCACATCAGAGTACGGTGGTTCAGTTGCTAGGCGCATAATATTGAAGAACTCAAAGACTGCTGGCACGAGATAAACGTCATTTTCATCATTTAACCGGATATATAGTTGGTCGCCATCGGGGTTTGTCGCACCGAGTTGCAAGCGATATGACGTATCAGCCGTCATAATTTCGATGCGGGTTGGCGATTCTGCTAATCCGTACTGCGCCAAATCATCTGCGCTAAAACTCCGTGAATATTCAATTCCTGCCATCAAGCGCAAAATACCGACTACAAAATCATGGTTTGTCTCACGATTTTCTTCCTCTATCGTCGCGGTGGTAATCTGCCATTTATCGTCAATACGGTCTATTTCAGTGACATTATCATTTTCGTAAATACTCAACTGTCTCGCAGTCTGAGCAATATCGAAGGGCAACAACTGCCGGACAGGTATCGTCGGTGTCGGTTGTGTCAACAACGATTGTAACGGTTGCTGAAAAAATACAGCCACAACAACCACCAGCAAACTAACACCTAACAGTAGAATTGTGCCACGATTTAAGCGCATTCAACACCTTATCCCCATATCCAATCAAATAAAGTAACCTGAGTTTTGCTTAATGCTTCAACTAATATAACATGATATTTGGATGCGATATTGGCACATTATGTTATTGATAGCTGGTTATTGGTGATTGGGAAGGGCAAATACATTGTTTTGACCAATAACAAATTACCAAAAACCAGAAACATAACCACAATTGGATAATCAATCGTCGCTTGAACAATTGATGCGCTTATCCAAAATTGACATTAAAGTACATGGGTATCTTAGCAGATGTCATAGAATATAACGAAATCTCAATTGCCTTAAAATCATATCAATAGCATAATCGAAGTAGGTTCATCAACCAACAGAGGATAAACGAAATGACAACCCTATTCATCAGCCATAGCACACGCGATGATGAATTTGTGAATCACCTAGCCAAGCACCTCCATGATGCAGACTTTGACACATGGATTGACCATGTCAACACACCGGAAGGCATGTTGTGGGCAAATATTATTCAGGAGGGTTTGGAAAAAGGTGAGTACATGATTCTTGTCGTCACTGAGCATAGTCTACAATCCCGTCATGTTCGGATTGAATGGCAGTCATTTCAGGGACTAGTGAAGCCCATTATCTTGATTATCCTCGAAGGCAAGGTGGAAATCCCACGCTTATTACAAGATTATCCAATTGTACGCTGGTCACTGGTGTCGGATTTTGAACAAAATGTAAAGGCATTGCTCAAGTATTTGCCCAAGCCCACCCCCAGCACACTAACTGATAATGCAACGTCACTACGCCCACCACAGACAAAACAACTCAATCCTAACGCAACAGGACTTAATGAGTTACAGAAAATGATCGGCGAAATCGACGGTAAGACCATGCAGGTAGAAGGTACATTTGACATTACCATCACGATTCCGAAGTCGGATGTCAACATACATTATCACCTTGACCGCCCCATGAAAATTGGACGCGGGTCACCCCATGAGATAGACAAACCCGACATTGACTTAAATCCATATGAGTCCATTAAGACGGTATCACGTCATCATGCCAAGATAGAATATCAACATGGCGAACTGATACTAACGGATACTGGGTCGAGTAATGGTACATTTGTGGACGGTAAACGCCTCCAACCTGATATACCAACGACAATTGAAAGTGGCACAATGGTACGGTTCGGTGCATTGATTGTCCAAATTTTACAAGGATAGATATACTCGCATGACCACCCTCTTCACTGAACAAAAGAATCAGCACTTCCCGATGGATTTATCTAATGGGATTATCGCGCGCAACGTCGCATTACAAACATACTTTGATGTTGAAGACGCACTCGAGCCACTCATTTTCCCGGAGAATGACCGTACTGCCCGCTGGTTTAGTTTGCCAACCGAACGCCGTGACGACCGCAAACAAGCCCTCTTTGCCCTACAACGTCAGGGACATCTTGATGCAGTTGTCTTCTATGATGGCGAGGAAGCCATAGGATGGTCTGCCGGGCGTATGACAGGCGCAACCGAATTTATGATGGATGTAACCGGAGTCCGTCCTGATTATCAAGGCAAGGGTATCTACACGACATTCCTGAAGAAGTATCTCGTTTACCTGCGTGACATCGGCTACGAACGGGTTATCAGCTATCATAGCCCGACCAACCGTGCCGTTCTGATTGCTAAACTCAAAGCTGGATTTTATATCGCAGGCACAGAGTTCCGCGAGCATGCAGGCGCATCAGTCAAAGTCACCTATCTACTCCATCAAGACCGCTACGAAACCTTCGAGGATGTCCACAGCTTACAACCACAGACGTATATTGAGCATAATTGATGTCCCTCAAAGCAAAACTATAATCAACTCTTTTCAGACAATACGTCAATTCTTTTTCAAGCAGAATATATTGTAATATATTGTAAAGTAATCCATAAAGTTCCCCGTGAATTTTGGGATGTAAGTAACATCTGTTATATTAACTATTCTAAGAATTATTCTTGTTTGAGAAACCATCATGTAAAGCAATGCAACTCATACCAACTTAGCCAATAGAAAGGTCACTCTATGAAAAAGCTTATTGTTTGTATATCTGTATTATCCGCGTTTGTATTTCTGGCTGCTTGCACTGCAGAACCAGAACCGACCCCAACCGAGGAACCAGAACCAGAAGTAACTGGTATAATTGTGATGGGGGACATTGATGCCGATGACCCTGTGAGTAAAATTGAAGAATTTCAACCTATTGTCGATTATTTAGCCGAAAATCTTAATGACGCAGGCATTGGTATTGGGGAAGTTAAGATTGCACCCGATACAGACACAATGATTAGCATGATGCAATCTGGCGAGATTGACATTTACTATGATAGTCTTTATCCATCCCTAATCGTTGCAAATGGCGCAGATACAACCCCACTTGTACTTGGCTGGCGTGGCGGAGAACCTGTATATAATTCTGTTTTCTTTGCACTTGCAGATAGTGGCATTACATCTATAGAAGACCTCAACGGTAAACTTGTTGCCTACGATGATATTGCCTCTACATCAGGTTATATGATGCCAACAGCTCATCTCCTAGCAAATGAACTGAATCCCGTTGAAAAACCATCATCCGAATCTGTTGTTGCTGATGATGAAATTGGTTATGTCTTTTCTGAAGACGACGAAAACACTATCGAATGGGTATTGAGTGGACGTGTCGATGCGGGTGTCGTCGATAACCTGACATACATGTCAGATATTCCAGAAGAAACACAAGAAAACCTAATTATCTTCGCAGAAACAGAATCCGTGCCCCGTCGCATTGTGACAATAAGCCCTGAAATGGATGAAGAATTGGCATCGGCATTGACGACACTACTTATCGAAATGGATCAAACAGAAGAAGGTCGGGAACTCCTAGACATTGTAAAAACACTCAAGTTTGAAGAATTTGAAGGTGGGACAGACTCCGTGTTTGAGCCAATCCAAGACATGTTTGATTTGGTTCAAAATCAATAGCTATAATAGACAGGATATACTATAGTTTTATATCCTGTCTTTAATTTTAGTAAAGTTTATCAACAAAAGGCAACCCGATGAACAATCAGTCAAATTTAGGTGGGGCACAAAATAATACTCACTATGTGCCTAAGCAAAAACCAATAAATAAAACGCTTTTGACACTTAATGTCCAACTAATAGGACTGGTAATTTTTATTGTTCTGACGGTTGTCACGAGTATCACCATATCCGCGCTTGTCCGTGAAAGCGAAATTTTCCGGAGCGATTTGGTGCAACAAGCCACGATTATGTTAGACTCGCTTGAAGATTCAACAGGTGATTTTCTCTATTGGATGGATATTGATACCATAGACAATTTAGGAAATAGCTTCGCAGAAAATGACCTAGTGCTTGTGCTAAGAATATATGACCCGCGAGGACGTATTCTTTCTGCACCGGATAATAGCGATTTGAAAGTGCGATTAGACAGCGATACCTATGGCTTAGAACTCATTAACAATGACCGCCTTGATTTAAGATGGGAAAGCGATCGCTTGATTGCTGGGCGCAAATTTGAAATTAGCCGTCAGGTACTGGGAGCTGCACATGTCGAGCTATCGACAGCAAGCTTCAATGCTGAGCTACAAGATAGCATTTTGAGAGGCATTTTATCATCTATTATTGCTAGTGCATTTGGTATCATGATTGCAATTATTGTGAGCCGCTCAATTACAAAGCCGATAACAAATCTTGTATCCGCCGCAGATCAAATCGCAAGCGGGAACTTAGACCAACCGATTGCAATCACAACTCGTTCGACTGAAGTTGATCAACTCTCTAAGTCGATTGAAAATATGCGTTTAAATCTTCAAGCCGTTTATCAAAATCTGGAGGAGCGCATTGCTCAGCGCACCGAGGAATTACAGAAATCCCGCGATGAAGCTGTAGAAGCCAGAAAAGCGGCAGATGAAAACTCTCGCCTCAAATCTGAATTTCTATCAATGATGTCTCATGAGCTACGCACACCTATGAATGCGATTCAAGGATTCACTGATATTATTTTGGAGCGCATGGCAGGTACTGATTATAATGACAAAGCTGAACGTTATCTACAAAAAATTAAGATAAATAGCACACGACTGCTTGGGCTCATCAATGACTTCCTTGACCTCACCCGTATCGAATCCGGTCGTGTCGAGTTAGCTCATCTTCCGATAAAACCCGCTGAAATGGCGCAAAATTGGTCAGACCTTTTGAGTGTATTAGCAGACAACAAAGGTTTAGCATTAAATGTTGTAACTGACCCGGAGCTACCTGAAGTTATATATGGTGACGAAGAAACGCTGACTAAGATTGCAATCAATTTGGTAGGCAATGCGATAAAATTCACCGAAGAAGGCTCTGTATCAGTCGATTTGCAGAAGCAAGATAAAACTATGATTATCAATATAACTGACACAGGTGTAGGTATCCCGCCTCATGCGCGCGAGTTTATATTTGACGAGTTCCGGCAGGTTGATATGTCATCCAAACGACAACATGGTGGGACAGGGTTAGGGTTATCTATCGTACAAAAATTAGTTATCGCTATGGGCGGAACAGTATCTTTGCAAAGTGAAGTTGGCGTGGGTAGTACATTTACGGTTATGATTCCCATACATTTAGAATAATCAGCCAATTGAAAACATGTAACAGGAGAACCTGATGAATAATATCCCAGACAACTTACTTGAAGGTTGGGACATCGTCGTTATTGATGACGAAGAAGATAGCTTAGAAGTGGCAGAAATCATATTGCTTGAATATGGTGCGAATGTATTTACAGCAGAAAACGGGCAGGATGGACTCAAAATTATCCATGATGTAAAGCCACGATTTGTTATCTCGGATTTATCTATGCCAGTTATGGATGGATGGGACCTCATCGACAAGCTGAAAAAAGATAGAGCCGTAGCCGACATTCCCGTGATTGCATTAACAGCCCATGCAATGGTTGGTGACCGCGAGCGAGCTGTCAAAGCAGGTTTTCATAATTATTTGACCAAACCTCTGACCGTTAAAACATTTATGAAAGACTTGGTCAAATTATTGGTCGATATTCCGTCACTTGTTGAACATCTTAATATATAGAATTTGAGCGCAAACAATGGCTAGATTATTAATTGTTGAAGATGACCCTGATAGTCAGGAAGTGGTTGCCACTATCGTTGAGCATATGGGCTTCAAGGTTGATACAGTAGAGAATGGTGAACAAGCAAGCGACGTAATCCAGCGTTCAGAGGTTATATATGATGCCATCCTCATTGACTTGGCATTGCCGGGCAAAGACGGGTGGGAGTTGCTCAAGGATGTTTTGAACAATCCAAATACATCCGATACAATTTGCATTGCAATGACGGCATTTCACAATTCAAAATTACGTGAACAAGCTCTACATGCTGGATTCAACGCTTATCTACCAAAACCGATAAACAAATCATTGCTACGAAGAGCATTGAGCAAATTGTTATAGCAACTAACGCGACTACACTATTTAGCAAAATTCCAACTTAAGGAAACACATGTGACAGATTCATTAACATGGTTAATTCCAGAACAAGTGCTTCAACTCACTTTACCTGAAACCTTAACAACTGATTCATTACAACTCATGAGTCATGAAATAGAAAATGCGCTTGATGGACAACAAGATAAGATTATCATCCTAATAGATGCAAACGCAGTAAAAGCTAATTACCATACATCTGACATACTACGGGCACTAATCCCTTTCACATCGCACCCACAACTTAAGTCTATTATCGCAGTTTCTGGCAATAAGTTAACTCGGCTTGTTTTATTGATGGCTTTTGCAACCATCTTAGTTCCTATGATGCGTTTCGAGAATCATCAACAGGCGAATGAGTATCTGAAAAAGATTGGTATCACAAAGTAAATGTAAGGCTCACCACTCCTTCATCAAGATCGCTACGAAACCTTTGAGGATGTCCACAGCTTACAACCACAGACGTATATCAAGAAGAATTAAGCGGTTATTCGTCAAAACGGTTTATCAACCCGCCACGGTGGAAGAAGTTCTTCAGAATCGGAAAACCACTTTGCGAGAATTTGTTGTAGTTCTTCGTCAGACTTCGGCTTATAGTCTGTTTTATTTGTTGCGAGGTCTATATCCAACAGTTCATCATGTTTTCTAGCTAGCTCTACACGCTTTACATCGAACTCCAAATGGTACACGATATATTTGAAGCCATGTTTTGTGACATCTATCGAGCCAATAACATATATCCATGCTTCCAAGTCAGGCGAAGTAGGGTCAATTTGTGCAACCATCGCATTACGTTTGAGCGACTCGATTAGTTTGACTCTGAGCTTCATGGGATGTGTTTCTCTGTTTCACATAGCAGGGACAAGGCATGCCTTGTCCCTACGGGTATTTTCATAATTTGTATTTCGTGATAAACCCGCTATTTCTTACGGTTTTTCTGCTTCTTCTTACCGGATTTCTTCTGCTGTTTCGCCCATGTGTCGCGCAGGGTCACGGTACGATTAAACACCAATTTCTCCTCAGTCGAATCAGGGTCAACCACAAAGTAAGCTAAGCGTTCAAACTGGAAGCGGTCACCGACATTCGCTTCTGTAATCGAGGGTTCGATATACACAGGGTCAACCACCGTCAGTGATTCAGGATTCAGAAATTCGGTGAAGTCGGTTTCATCATCGCCGTCGGGGTCTTCTTCAGTGAACAACGTGTCATATAGACGCACCTCAGCTTCGACAGCGTGTTCAGCAGATACCCAGTGCAAAGTGGCTTTGACTCGTCGTCCATCCGGTGCTTGACCGCCTTTGGTTTCGGGGTCATAGGTACAGCGCAACTCGACGATATTACCCTCATCGTCTTTGATGACATCAGTACAGGTGATGAAGTATCCCCACCGCAGACGCACTTCCCGTCCGGGTGCAAGACGATAGAATTTCTTGACGGGTTCCTCCATGAAGTCCTCTTGTTCGATGTAAATCTCCCGCGAGAACGGCACAGTCCGCGTTCCTGCGGATTCATCCTCAGGGTTATTGACGGCTTCCATGTGTTCGACTTGTCCTTCAGGATAATTCTCGATAACCACCTTAAGCGGATTAATCACTGCCATCACGCGGTTCGCTACTTTGTTCAAATGGTCGCGGATGTGATATTCGAGTTTGTGCATCTCGACCACACCTTTGACCTTACCCACACCAATGTCCTCAGCAAAATTCCGAATCGACTCTGGTGTATAACCACGACGACGCAAACCAGAAATCGTCGGCATACGTGGGTCATCCCAGCCAGTGACGTGCCCTTCTTGTACTAGACGAATTAACTTACGTTTACTAAGGACAGTGTGTGTCATATCAAGACGCGCAAACTCAATCTGCTGTGGATGATAAATCTCGATATTATCCAGATACCAATCATACAACGGGCGATGGTCTTCATATTCCAGTGTACATATGGAGTGGGTAATGCCCTCAATACTATCCGACTGACCATGTGCAAAGTCGTACATCGGATAGATTTTCCACTTAGTTCCAGTACGCGGATGAGGGGCATTCAGAATACGATACATCACAGGGTCGCGCATGTTAATGTTACCAGATGTCATATCAATCTTAGCCCGTAAAACAGCCTCCCCTTCTTTGAAGCCACCATCACGCATCTTCTCAAATAGTTCCAGATTTTCCTCTGGCGTACGATTGCGATAAGGACTTTCCTTACCGGGGTCTTTGAGTGTGCCACGATATTCGCGGATTTCATCAGGGCTAAGTTCATCGACATAAGCGCGTCCCACTTTGATAAGCTCAACTGCCATATCGTACAGTTGGTCAAAGTAATCAGACGCAAAATAGAGGCGGTCACCCCAGTCATAACCCAACCAGTGCACATCTTCCATAATCGCATCAATGTATTCCTGCTCTTCTTTGGCAGGGTTGGTGTCATCAAAGCGCAAATTGCACAGCCCACCATATTGTTCGGCAACACCAAAGTTCAGCACAATTGACTTGGCATGACCAATATGCAAATAGCCATTCGGTTCGGGTGGGAAGCGAGTATGAACTTTTTGCTCAAACCGTCCGCTCTCGTTGTGGTCGTCGATAATATCAGTTATAAAATTTCGGTTCTTCTCGTTTTCTGCCATAGACCTTTTCTCTGTCTCGCATCAATCTGATGTGATGTTACCTTGTTTGTGTAACACCATCAACTACAAATACGGACGTACACTTATGCACGTCCGACATCATTACGCTATAAATCATAACCTACAATCACCCCTCGTTCAACAGGGTGTTTAAGGGGTCAGATTTTAGTTCCATAGGGGTGGTTTTGCTGTATAAGGGTCTTTTACGCTACGGTCAGGTGAGAGTGTTTGTTGATAGCGTTCTACCAGAAGTTCAATTGCATCAGCAAGATGTTCATCAGCAATATTGTAATCACCACGAGCCGTCCGAATTTTATGAGCTTCGAGCAAAACTTCAGCATGGGTCGAACCAAACGGTGGGTCAAATTTATAGCTCGCGCACTCAATCAATTGTCCCAATGGGTCACGGAAGTAAATCGAATCCATAAAGCCACGGTCAATATCGCCAGAATGCTTGATACCGCGTTCATCGAGACGTTTGGCAATCTGTGTATAAACAGCCCGCGACACATTAAATGCCAGATGGTGCAAATTACCGATACCCTCAGGGTTACGAGTGGGGTCTGGTTGGCGTTCTTCGTTTGTGAAGATGGTAATTAGGCGACCATCACCGGGGTCAAAGTAGAGGTGATTTTCTTCGGGACGGTCAAGATTAGGTTGCTCGAATACCATCGGCATTCCCATCACACCTTCCCAAAAATCAATACTTGTCTGGCGGTCAGCCCCGACTAATGTAATGTGATGCACACCCTGCGTCTGAATCTTTTTCATCATAAAGTCCTTTTGGTTGAATCTATCAGTCACTCTATTATATAACCGGACTACAGTCCATTTCAAGTTTATTATCAGACTCTTAGAGATAAAGGGCTGGCTACTGACATTTGTGCAAAATTACACAATAATAATTACCAATCATTTGTTCTTCGTTTCTGGCAATTGGACAATAATTTTCATGATTTATCGCCACACGATTCTTGGTTTATTACTGTTACTCATAGTCATACCAACAGAGGCACATGGCTATATTGTGCGCGCCATACCGGAAGACCGCAGTAGCCTACAACGCCCACCCACCCGTCTACAATATTGGTTCAGCGAAGACCTAGAACCGCGCTTTAGTGAACTCAACCTGCGCAATCAATCCGGTGACATCATCGCAACAGGTGGTGTAGATGAAAATAATCGCACCTTGCTATCATTACAAGTCCCGCCCGAATTGCCTGATGGTGCATATATCGTTGAGTTGCGTCCAGCGTTTGCGAGTGACGGACATGTTGTTGCCGAAAGTCGGGTATTCTTCGTCGGTGAGGAAGTCGGCGGTATTGAAGGACAATCAGCAGATGATACTGCCATTCCACTGGAAGTCGTTTGGCGCACCCTGATGACAATTGCCAATATGCTCATTTTTGGCGTGACGGTTCTTTATTCAACTGTCCTATTTCCAGCATGGGGCAATCCCAAATATCCCGCCGGAGGACTCCCACCCCGCGTGATGAAACGCCTGCGCTACACTTTAATAGTAGCCCTTGCCATCGCTATCATCGGTAACATCCTCGCATTGTTACAGCAGTCGATGGTGTTCTTCAATGCCAGTGCAAGTCAGGTTATTCAGCAGAACCTATGGCAAGTGGTACAGATTGGGTCGCGCTTTGGTGATGTCTGGACATTCCGCATGGTCTTACTGATTTTCACAGGGGTTTTGTTATTCGTTGCAGAATTTTATAAAGACCAATTTCCACAACTCACACGCGGTATTTGGAATGGGCTAGCTTGGATGGGTGCATTGCTCATTGGTGTCACAATGGTAACCAGTCATGCAGCTGGCTCGTTGTTATTGCCGTGGATGGCATTAGCAGTTAATTGGTTACATGCTGTTGCTGTCGCTTTTTGGGTCGGCGGGATTATGGCATTGGTACTGATTCTGCCTGTCGCCCTCGAACCGTATTCCGGTGACGCACGACGGCAAGCCCTCATGGCAGTGATGCCCCGCTTCTCACGGTTGACAGCGATTATGGTCGGTCTGGTTATTATCACAGGTATCTATAACTCGCTCAATTGGTTTGTCACCCCGTCTGACCTCGCCACCACTTACGGCACATCATTGGGCATTAAGCTGATAATGGTCACCCTATTATTGTTTATCGGTGGCTTACATCATGTTGCCTTACGCCCACAGATTGCTGTCAGTTTAGAGCGTATCGTCTCGCGTATTTTACCGATGGGTATCCGAATGCGAGTCATTGACCTGTTCTATAAGCTGATTCAACGGGCAGGCGCATTCCATAACACGATGAAATTAGAAGTCGTCTTTGTCTTCATTACATTAGGTACAGTTGCTTTACTATCGGCGACACCTATTCCAGAACCAGAATTTTTACAAACCGAAATCGAAACCCCATCCGCAACACAGATCACTGGCGACTACACTATTACCAGCGCGGTTATCCCTGGAGGCACAGGTGTCAACACTTATGACACGGTGGTGAATATAGGAGATTCTGCTGTATCTGATGTAACCGTCTACTTGCAGATGGTTAATCCAAATACGGCGGAACGAAGCGACTGGTATGTGACAGAACAGGTCGAAGATGGTTTATATGTCGCGGCGGGTGACGACATTGACCAAACAGGTGAATGGTGGACGTTAATTGATGTGGTTGATGCAGATGGCAATATGACACGGTCCGCTTTTGTCTGGGAGATTGATGATTCTGCCAATATATTACAATCGCGTGACCCACAACTGATTCATATCTTCTTCCTTTTAACATTGACAGGGATATTGTTGTCGCTTGCATACCCAACACTCAAACGCCTCTATGACAAGCTTGAAGTCACACCACTCACTGGACTGATTGCTGTTGGAGCAGTGGTTGGGTCTATCGCACTGATGATTTTTGGTGCGCAATTAGTAGCAAATCAGCAACTTGCATACGAAGAAAGCCTCAACCCACCACCGGAACGAGTCAACACGGTATTACCAACTGCCGACTCTCTCAAACGCGGAGAAGCTTTATACGCAGAATATTGTCTTGTCTGGCAAGGTGAATCTGGTGACTTCCGTGCTTTGCGCAATCAACTCGACGATTTCCGTGATGACTTCTTATTCAATGTGACTGTGGATGGCTGGCGTAATTTACCGTCATGTGAGGGAGATTTAAGTGATGAGCAAAGGTGGGACATCATCAACTATGTCCGCACCTTTGAAGACCGTAGCGAATAACTTAATCATCCAATAATTCATCGGGTATCGTAATCTGCATGGAATCAATCACTTCGTCACTGATGACGTGGACTTGTTCACCATCATAGAAGGTGACAATCATATGGATTCGGACTTCCTGAATCGGATGTTCAAAGTTATAAGCATCAGGGAATGGCTGACTATTGATGTGCATCGGAGGACGAATAATCGCCGGCAAGAAGTTCGGCTGATAGTTGACGTTGATGTGATAGGCATATACCCGTAACAATTCCCGCAGACGTTCAGCCCGTACTGGATTATAGCGATTACGTCCATATTCTTCGATAAATGCAGGCACTTCATCCAATGTCAGCGACCGTGCTTTCCAGTAAATTTCGGGGTCACCGACTGACCCATTCACAGATGTGAGGCTCTTACCGTCAAATGATGGAGAAAGCCGATTTTGTGTAATGGCAAAGTCATAGGGTTGCAAATACGAATAGGCAAAATCATAGCTATCACCCTCTGTATCAATGACTTCAAATTTATATTGCTCATGAATCGGAGTATTCCACCATCCCAGATGATGTACATCAAAGAAAAGACTTCCCGACGCAATAATCAGCATCGACAACACCGCTGGAATTGGCTTAAATAAGGGTGCAATTTCTTCACTCTTACCATATCGCCACAAGAACCAAATCATCGCACCATCAAGTATCATCCACTTCCAGAAAAAGACACCTGCTGAAATCATAATGCCAGTATGTAACAGAATACCCAATGCTAGTATGCCCATCGCAAAACGGCGACGTAACACAAACATGAAGATAACACCAATTTCCATAATGACTGTAAATAGCTGGAATGGCACACGGAAAAACTCAACTAAATCTGTCATAGCTAGGACAAGTTCAGGACTACGGAATGACAGCCAGCCTTTGTCATATGAAAAGACGATATAGTGATGCAGGTCATTATCAAAAATCCAACTAATTGAACTTCCTGCACCAATATGTAGTTTCTCAATACCGGGGAAATAATAATATGCACCAATCATACACAAGCCGACAAAGATAAAATCTTGTGTTCGTCCGCGAATAAAGGGACGCACCGCAACAAAACACCCAAACAATGCCATAAATTCATATATCATTTGCTTGTCGGTGTAGGCATAGGGCACAGGATACATAAATTGCCCCGACATCAGATAGCACACCATTGTAAACGGTATGATAAACAGTGGGTTGATATAAACTAAAACCGCCAAGAAAACCAACAAGAAACGGTCAAGGTAATGGGGTAAATCGTAGTAATAATTATAGCCATAGGTTGCAAATGCCCATGCCATCATAATCACAACTGCCATGATGACAACACGCACCCCCTTGCCATATGCTAGCGCAGACCAACTCCATTGATGCTTCAATCGGTTTTGGGCAATGGGCAAATAATTCCAGATAAGTAAACCTAAGACAATCGGCGCGATTATCCAGACCTGACGCTGACGTAATAAGTCAAAGGAAAACACCTCCTGAAAATAGATGTCTTTACTGATATACATCAATAACTTGTCAGCAATAAACACCTGTATCGCCAGCAAAATAGCGACGTTTATAATAAATCTCAGGCTGATATTTTTCCGAATATAATCCATCAGTCCAACTCCTCATTTTATTCCGCGCAGAGTATATCACAGCGTGGCGATATGATACTCGTGACAATTGTCATCTATTTCGGATTGATTTCAAGCGACGGTATCCCCACTGTAAAGGACGACCAATCAAAAAACGCCCCCCGCGTATCACCTGTTCGAGACCGCGCGCCAGAGCTTCCGGCGGATTGGGTTGCAAAATAGGATATGGGTCATGTCCAGTCTGTTCAAGGATACGATTCGCCGTCGCAATACCTGTTGTTGTCGCACGTTCCATCCAAAAACTCGGCGTATCATATCCGACCCAATCCCCACACGCATAGAGGTTATCCCATGGTGTATCGACCCACAAACTATCATCAGTCGGCACACGGAAGCGCGTATGCACACCACTGTTCCGCCGAACCGTCGCATGCAAAAACTGCCCCTTCAGCTCAGGGAAGGCATATATGGCTTCGTTCACTGCATTGATAATCAGGTTACGTTCCGGCATATCAAGGAAGCTTCCCGTCGCATAGAAGTGCAACTCGATAGCACTGCCCCCCGTCGCATTATGCCACTCGCGGAAGTCATCGTACAAGCGGTGCAACCAGAAGAAATTATCCGCCGTAAAGTTACCCGTCAGCATCCCGCCCTGTGTGCCTTCACGCGGTGATGTCTTGAACCATAAACGAATCACAATGTTACGTAAGCCCTTCGGAAAAATCAGGTTATTTGCTGTCTCGGCAGTATCAGGGCTATTACACAAGATACGCTTTGCACCTGTAGCATTGGTTGCCAGAATCACATGCTCAGCGTAGAGTGACCGCATTCCCTGTGCCAGTGAATCCTCGACGATGACACGCCAGCCTGTATCCAACTTCTCTAGTTGTGTGACCGTCGTTCCACCACGCACACACCCGCCATTAGACTCGATTCGGTCAATCAGTGGTTGAATCAATGCAGTGTTGGAATCAGCAGGAAAATATTGCATCTGCCATGATGAGCGTCGCATCATTGTATAAAAGCGCAACGCCGCCACATAAGCTGACAAATCAGTATCATTAATATGGGCAGCCATCAAATTCTGCCCGACACCGATAAAGGTTGCCTTCAGGTTCGGTGTCCATCCCCGAAAATACTCCCGCATCGTCAAGCCATCCAACGCCGACTTCTCACGGATTGGGTCATAGCCAACCGTCAGCAACACACTCACCAGAAAACCGGGCAAAGATAGAAAGTCCAGCGGGGTAATCGTAGACCAGATTTGCGGATGAAATAACAATTGCAGATAATGAATCGGCGCAGGCAACCAACGTGACCGGACTGCATTCCCTGCTTCTAATGTACGTACCTCACGTCCCCACCGATTAATCCATTCTTCCCCATGCGAAAGTTGTAATTGTGTCTCGGGCAGAAAGCGGTCAATCATCGCGCGCATATTGTGATATTCACCCCACAACGCATGCACCCCGTGGTCAGGCTTGAATGACCATGTTTGCCCCTGATGGTCAATCATATCTGGTTCACCACCGGATAAGCGTCCGCCTGCCCATAGATAATCCGATTCCAGAATCATCGGTACTATGCCACGCTCTGCTAGATGCACACCAGCCGTCAATCCTGCCAATCCCGCCCCGATTATGACGACGGGGATGTTATCATTTATTGCTTCGTCTTTCACAGTATATTGTTTCTCTGACTAGTCATCTTGTCTGAGCGGTAAAAACTCGCAGTTTGCATCTTCTCTTACCATATCTTCTCTCACCCAACCACCGCTTGATAGTTGCCACCATGTAAAATAATCTGTTGTATTCAATGCTTGTAGATTTGCCTGCAACTGCATCCCCACACCCGCACTACCAACTTGTTCGCTGGTTGCATTTGGTTCGGCACGGAGGTTCGTACCCACCAACACCTCTAAATTACAAATCATTGCCTCAACAGCATCAGAGGGCGGCTCAGCCACTTCTGCTATGGGTGTTTGTGTTGGCAAATCTGTTGGGACTAGGGTCGGTGTTGCAGGCGGGGAAATCAGCACATCCGCTTGGGGAGTTAACATCAGTGATGCGTTATCATAGTCTAAAGGATACCACTCCATGATAACCAGTGACCGAAAATCAAGTACCTGATTTTGGAAGGTTACAGTATCAAATATCACGAGATAGTTATCATGAATAAACGCAAGGTAGCGACTATCTGGCGACCAAGCTAGATTCGCTTCATAGAAATCTCGAACTGTATATCTCGTTGACGTACTTTGAAAGCATAGGTCATAAATAATACGATTATTTATATCAGCAAGATATAAATTATGCTCCTCATCACGAAAAGCAAACGCATGTTTATTGGGTGCTATAGCAACATCTTGCACAGGCTCATTGACGGTTGTTTCAATAACATTACCCTCGCGGTCAATCAATTGAAGTTGGTCATCCAACAATAGGAAAAACGCCGATGAGTCTCGAAACCATTCTACATGTGTTTGTCCGGGATAATCTATTATTGCGGTGATAAATGTGTTTTGCCCTACATCGTAGAGAAACCAGCCACTCGATCGGCTGACAAACGCTCTTGTACCATCAGGTGACATGCCATATAATGGGTTGTTCCATTCTGTCGTTTGCCCTGTTTTGAAATCTATCACTACAGATTTAATAGATTCATTAGGTGAAAAGATTGTATTTGAACCCATCCATTGTGGCGAGGGTAACGAATATGTCGCGCCAACATAACTATAAGAGCTTGCTTCATAGCGATAGGTTTCATCAGTGCGTCCATCAACCCGAACAATCCGAAGAAAGTCCACGCCAAATATACTATCACCAACTGCATTCACATTATAAGTAGGCTCTCCTATCGGATATGCAAAATATTGTCCGTCAGGAGAAAATGAGCCAGATATAGTATATGTCGCATCTGATTCTAAGGCGATAACATAATCAGCTTGAATATCCCCTCTGACACCGACCACATTGTCTCTATCATCAGATGCCACAATCACACCCTCAAAATCCCATTCACTTCTAGGTACAATCGGATATTGTAAATCACCCATACAAGCGACTTCACTTGCCCATTCGTCTTGTGCATGCCCTAATATCCCTGTAGAAATAATAATGATGATGAGTGCTATTGATTGTAAAATTCGATATTCTATCAACTTGTTACTCCATGTTAAAAATTGGTAGGGGCACGTATTTATGATTAGACTATATCAAACGTATTGTACCATTTTTCACAGATATATTATTTGAGGGAATTATCAAATGAACAAAATTACTGTAACCATCATCTAGTCATATCAATATCCTCAAGAAAGCTTAATACTGGAAGCGTCTTTCTTACATTAAGATAAGATATAGTGTTTTGGGATTTGTTTGAGGGTATCATGCACGTATTAATTATAGAAGATGACTATCACATTCGGAATAATTTGTCGGAGATGCTCCAAATGGAGGGGTATGATGTGACAACTGTCATCAACGGCAAAGATGGTGTCCGTGTCGCACTAGATGTGATGCCCGATGTTATCTTTTGTGATTTGATGATGCCAGAAATGGATGGATTCGAGGTGCTCGAACATATCCAAAGCCACGACACAACAGCCCATACCCCATTCGTATTTGTCACAGCCCGCACAGAGCGCGAGGTTATACAACGTGGTAAGGCGATGGGCGCACTGGATTTTCTCTTGAAGCCCTTCACTGCATCAAGTGTTTTACAGCTATTGGAAAAAATTAAAGTTCTGTAGTTGTTGTGTAGAAAAGGACACAGTCAGTTAACTATGTCCTCTCATCAATTCCGTATTTAGCGCAAGAACGCCTCGTGAAGACCACCATCGACACTGAAAACTTGCCCAGTTGTCTTACTGAAAGCATCCGTACTCAGCAGATAAGCAACCTCTGCTTGGTCATCCGGTGTAATCGGTGCTTTGGTGAGGGTACGTTGTGCATAAAAGTTCGCCAACCGTGAGCGCAATGTGTTGGTATCTTCGTCTTCGCTGTATTCAATGCTGTATTTCGTCAATGAACTAATCACACGGTCACGCGGGAACATGCTACTACCTTCAACCACTGTCGCCGGAGCAAGCCCATTCACTCGCACCAATGGCGATAGTTCAACTGCCATTTCGCGCACGAGATGATTTGCAGCAGCCTTACTGGTATCATATGCAACTGAGCCTTTCTTGGAGACAACTGCATTCACGCTGGTTGTCAGTACCAAAGACCCACGCAAGCCTTGTTTTTCCCAGATAGGGCGGGCTGTATCTGCGACAATATACCCACCCATGACGTTAACATCAAAGGTAAACCGCCACTTGTCATCGGTGATGTGTCCAGTTTTATCGGGCGCAACAAAGACACCGGCTGTCACAATCACATTGTCGATACCACCATATGCCAGAATCACCTGATTGAAGAAGGCTTCTACACTGGTACGGTCAGTGATATTGACATCTAAGCCAATCGCCGGACCACATCCAGAAATGCCAGACCCCGCAACACCAATACCCATCCCATAGATGTCTGTGAGTTGGTCAGCGGTCGCCTGTGCAGCATCAGCGTTCAAATCCGCACAGACAACATGTCCACCTTCTTTAGCAACACGATGCGCCGTTGACACACCAATACCACTCCCTGCACCAATCACAACAACGACATTCCGTGCCAATGATTGTTCCGGTGGCATACGTTGGAGTTTGGCTTCTTCCAGTGCCCAATATTCAATGTCAAAGGCTTCCTGACGGGGTAATGCGACATAGTCACCAACAGCTTCTGCGCCTTTCATTACCGCAACCGCGTTATTATAAAACTCAGCAGTCACCCGTGATTCACTTTTGTTCTTTCCGTATGCAATCATACCCACACCCGGAATCAAAATCACGCGGGGGTTCGGGTCACGCATCGCAGGGCTATCGTCAAGTTTGCATTGCTCATAGTATTCGGCATAATCTTTACGATACTGCTCGACACCTGCACTGAGTTTATTTAATAGCGTTGCGGTGTCTTCTGTTTGTGGATTCCAATCTACAAAAAGTGGCTTAATCTTTGTCCGCAAAAAATGGTCAGGGCAAGATGTCCCCAATTCAGCGAGGCGTTCGGCATCATTGCTGTTGACGAATGTCAGAATATCATCGTTATATTGTACCGTGCCGATAAATTTATTCTGCTGTGAAACCATCCCACGCAAAGTTGGCAGAACATCAACCAACAGTGCATCACGTTCAGCATCGGATAGCGTCTGATATTTCGCACCACCAAACGTATCATCGCCTTTATCACGTTCGTCGAGGTAACGGGCAGCTTTCTCAATGAGTGTCAATGAGAGTTCATAACATTCTTTGTCGTCGTCTGCCCAGTTAATCAGACCGTGTCCGCCGAGGATGATACCGACGATACCCTCATTGGCTTTGATGGTTTCTTCTAATACCAAACCGAGGTCAAATCCAGGACGTTGCCAATCCACCCAGACAACCTCGTCCCCATAGATTTCTTGGGTTAGTTCTTTACCGTTGCTACATGCCGCAACTGCAATGACAGCGTTGGGATGGGTGTGGTCTACATGACGATAGGGAATAAAAGCATGAAGTGGGGTATCAATCGAACTGGCACGCGGGTTGAGGTTATAGACACAGTGCGGATACATCGCCACCATACTATCTTCAATTGGGGTTTTCACGCCTTTTTCGTCAGCAGCGTTATACACATCCTGCAACTGCATCACCTTTTCCATATACAGTGACGCGAAGTTGGCACGCTTGGCTGTCCGCAAATCACCGCCCGACCCCTTCACATACATGATGTCAACCTCGTCTCCGGTCAACGGGTCTGTCATCATGATTTTGCTGGAGGTGTTGCCCCCACCCGTGTTGGTAATACGTTGGTCATCACCGAGGATGTTTGAACGATATACCAAACGGTCAACTGCGTCCAGACTATCGGCGTGGCTATCGTCCCATGTGTAATTCACATGTTTATACTCATCGGGCTTGAAGAGTTCCATAATGTCTCCTTTTATCAGAATCTATTTGACAAAACAATGTCAGCGCATCCAACATCGTTGTTACTCCCTGCGTGTAATAAAACATCGAAAATAATATTATTACATTAGGAATATTTTGAAGCAAAACGAAACAAAATGAAAGTGCTAAAGCGAAAATCATAATATCTTTTACATGGTCTTAACCTTCAAGGTTATTTTTAATATGAAGAGAGTGGGCTATAAACAACGCACATGTACTATTGAAGGACAATACCTTGATACCCATAGATTCGTAGAATCCAATGTTTGAGCGTGGGTTTGGCTTGGATTATTAGAATCTAAGCGAAGTATCAGCTTCTTTTGAGGGGTTGGTACGCTCATAATAGATATGTGTTTGCTATTTCAATAGTTATTACAAAGACAACCAGCGCAACGGAAAAAATCGCAATTCGCCTCGCCCATATTATCATTCGCTTGCGGATGTTAATCGTCTCAGACATGATGTGCTTGAGATGATTAGACTTTGTAAAAGAATCAACATAACCTATCAACAAAATACTGCTATACCAATCAAACTCACCTAGCAAGATTGAATGGTCAGTTTCTTTCAACTTAATCAGCACCTTTGCTCTTTCATCACCTACTTTTTTGAGTGATAAATTTGCAATCTGAAACCATTGATAAAGTGTACCTTCACACTCTATACCATCAGTATTTATCTGAAGGTTATCAATATAAATCGCATTACTATCAGTTTCAATTTGTCTAGCATTAACATCCACAGAACACTCCGCTATTTTGGCAATAATGTATTTAACCAATGGGGTTGCATTAATCATAAATGCCGATACAGCAAACAGTTGAGTATCATCGGATGAATGAAATGTATTTGCACCATACCGTGTGGTAGGTAACAGATTAAACGAGTGATAATGCCTAATCCCCGATATAGAAGTAATTTCACACCATTGGAATTTTTTTTCAGTATCTCGTTTAACAATCTTGATACCATCTTCAAACAAATGAATTTTAGGGGCAAAACTTCCCAAAATTTGCAACGTCAACAAGTAGAGTATTAGTGTTAAAGGAATTAAAATTGAAAGATTATCAATAATATCGAATGCACCTAATAGAATTGCACCATATACAAATAAAACAAGAATATAAACCCAGTCAACACCAAACGTTGCAAGCGGTCTATTAGATTGCATAAACATCTCCTGATTTCCATTACTGATTAAACGCTAGTCTATCACATTGTTAACCGTATATTTTTACTTTTTTATATAATTTCGTCCTTATATATATCATGAAAAGAGCTGACAACAGTACCAGCTCTTTCGTCAAACTATATTATTCCATCGACTCCACTGCTGCCCGTTGAATCGCTAAGCCTGTGGTGTAGCGTTCCATAAATTTTGTGAAGCCCTCAACATCCTGCGGGTCAGGATCTATCGAGATGCTGTTTTCATTAGCAAAGACCTTTTCCGCAAGGAAGTCTGCCAATGATTCGCCCTCAGCTTTATCGGTCATATACGCCGCCAACAACGCAATCCCCCACGCGCCCCCTTCACCTGCTGTTTCCATCACAGCAACAGGCACTTGTAAGGCAGCAGCCATCATGCGCTGACCGACTTCTGGTGTTTTGAAGAATCCACCATGACCCAACAATTGGTCAAGCTCAACATCTTCCTCATCCAGAATATCCATGCCGAGCTTTAATGTACCCAGTGCGGAATACAGGTGTGTCCGCATGAAGTTCGCCAGATTAAACGCACTATCAGGTGTACGGGCAAATAATGGGCGACCGATGTCAAAGCCTGTGACGGGTTCGCCTGCAACATAGTTAAACGCCAGCAACCCACCACCATCAGCATCGGCTTCTAATGCTTGGTTATACAATGTGCTAAACAATGTCGAGGTGTCGATATCAAAGCCTGCTACTTTCGCAAATTCACCAAATAGCCCAACCCACGCATCCAAATCTGAGGTGCAGGTATTGGTGTGCACCATCGCTACCGGACTACCTGCTGGTGTGGTCACGATGTCAATCTCAGTATGCAGTTTGGATAATTCTTTTTCGAGCACAATCATCGCAAACGCCGATGTCCCCGCTGATACATTTCCGGTACGTTCGGCAACACTGTTAGTCGCAACCATACCTGTACCTGCATCACCCTCTGGCGGACACATTGGGATACCTGCTTGCAATGTCCCCGACGTATCGAGCAATTTTGCACCCTCTGCTGTCAGTGTCCCTGCCGAATCACCTGCGGATAAAACACGGGGTAGAATATCCAGCAATGACCATGACACATCCACATCGTCGAGCAATTGGTCAAACTGTCCAACACGGTCAGCATCATAATCCGCCGTGTCACTATCAATCGGGAAGACACCAGATGCCTCACCAATGCCCATCACCTTCTCACCCGTTAACCGCCAATGTACATAACCTGCCAATGTCGTCAGGAACGTGATGTCACCGATGTGGTCTTCTTTGTCGAGGATAGCTTGATACAAATGCGCGATACTCCAGCGTAATGGGATGTTAAATTGAAATAGCTCAGTTAACGCTTCTGCCGCTTGTCCAGTAGTTGTATTACGCCATGTGCGGAATGGTGCAAGCAAATTAGCATCATCATCAAAGGGCATATAACCGTGCATCATCCCACTGAAGCCAATCGATCCAACTGTTTCTAGCGAGACACGATATTGTTCCATCACCTGTTCGCGCAGTTTACTGTAACATACCTGCAAACCCGTCCAGATTTCGTCGATATGATACGTCCAGTATCCGTTTTCATAGCGATTTTCCCAGCCAAATCCACCGCTTGCAATCGGTGTATAGCTATCATCAATTAACACAGCTTTGATGCGGGTTGAACCAAATTCAATTCCAAGCGCAGTCTGTCCATTTTGGATTGCTTGCCGAATATCGTCTTGTGTCATGAGCATGTCTTTCTATTGTGATTATCAATATTATAGTTTCTCTAAAAAATAACACATCACGTACTCATCATGCGAATTGTTGGGTTATGATTTTTCATTTGTTATCATGCAATAACTTTGTTAATATCCCAATACAATCGCTAGATAAAGATTAACGCTTCTCTATGGTATCAATGATATAATTAACATAAATTACAAAACGAGTAAGGGTTTGCACATGATGGTTATATTTCATCTCGAGGATGACCAGTTTCTTCCAGAAATTTTCCAAGTAGCGATACAAGCTGCCAATCCAAAGGTCGAGATTATTCATCATGCGAATAGTGATGATGCACTGGCAAATATAAAAGACAATTGGGAATCCATTAAAGTATATGTTTTGGATATTCGTGTACCAGGCTCCATGAATGGTATTGAATTAGCGGAGAAAATCCGCGAATTTGACCCAGATACACCTATGTTCATTTCGTCCGCTTATCGCAAGCCAGAAGCAAAAACTTTGCATGAACTCAATGCACAATGGATGTCGAAGCCGATGGAACTGGTTAGTGCATCACGGACAATTCTCCCATTATTATACAATTGAGATAATTAGTGCCTCTCTTATGAGCCGATGACCACACGAAACGTAGATTCTCAAGCTGAAAATGATACAAATGTCAGTATATGGAGTCTTCTATATCCTAATATTGATGTGCGTATTACGTTTCCATTTCTGTTGGTCATTGTCATCACTGCACTCATCGCGGTCTACATTGTCACCCGTTTGACAGCCGATACCATCCAAGAGCGTCTCAACAATCAATTATCTGATAGTGCCCAAATTGCCGATGATAGCATAGTGCTAATTGAGGATAACTATCTGGCAGCATTGCGACTGATGGTCTTTACACAGGGTGTCGATAGTGCCATCATAAATGGTGACCGTGCAATTTTAGAGGATTCCCTACGTGGTATCATTGCCAACGAACGCTTGGATGATGTCGTTGTATTTGATACCAACCGTACCCCGTTATTACGTATTAGCAACAGCAACTTCCCCCCACTTGGATTTGAAGGCAGTATCGCACTCCCTGCACAATTAGACTGGGCAGGTGTTGACCAAATACTGAGAGGTCTGGTTGATGCACAAGGTGATAAATACGTTGAGTTTGTCAATTATGGCGACTTGACAGTTATCTATTTCATCGCCCCCGTAAAGTCAAATAATCAAATTGTCGGTGGGATTGCCACAGGTATCACTGAACAAAACCTTGTTCGTACATTGCGCAATCAGGCTCTAGCGGAAGTCATCCTCTACAAAAATGACCAGACATTAATTACCTCGTCATTCCCTGATGGTAGCAATCTCGACGACCTCACAACACAGGTCAGCCCGAATATTTTTGCACTTGCTGATGATGCAACTTATGTGACTGAATACAGTCTGGGAGAAACATCGTATCAATTTGTGTTTAGCAACTGGAAAATCAGAAGTGCAGATTTTGGTGTGATAGGGTTAGCCCTTCCAACAGATTTTGTTGCTGGTCGCCTTGATTCAAGTCGTAACACAATCATTATCTTGTTTGCGACACTTGCCCTTGCGGTTATGATTACAGGATTTGTCATCGCCCAAACAATCATCCGTCCTGTTTATCGGATGGTTCAAACAACTCGTGCGATTCGTGATGGCGATTTATCACGTCGTGTAGACTTACGCTTACCTGATGAGTTAGGCGAACTCAGTGAATCCTTCGACCATATGACCGACCAACTGATTCGCCGTAATCGCAAAATTAATTCGCTATATAAGCAACAATTACAGGAAACTGCCCGCCGTACTGCCATGCTAGAAAGCATCAGTGACATCTTAATTGTTGCCGATACAGACCATCAGATTATTCTTGTCAACGACACAGCAAGGGACTTTCTGCAAGAATTATCGAGTCCGAACAATCAAGGATTACACGGTCAATTCTGGAATATTATTCAATATCCTGAACAATATTACACACCCGAAACCATCCAACTGCTTGGGTTAGATTTGAGTGTATTGGCGACCGCCATCAACATGAAAGACGGTAACCTCCTCGGACATGTGATTGTACTCCGTAACATCACATCCATTCTCGAAGCCGAACGTGTTAAAGACGAAATTCTCTTGCAACTCTCTCATGAACTCAAAACCCCATTATCCGGTGCGCGAGGATTCGCACAACTTGCGACAATGCTGAGTGGTGATGCCCAGATAGATTACGTCAATCGCTCAATCCAGCAACTGGATACACTGAACGACATGATTGACCGCGTAATTGAAGTCAGCGTTTTGTTATCAGGGAAATCTACTCTCGATTTGACATCATTTGATGCTGTACAGTTAGTAAATGCAGTTATTGAAGAACACAAAGCAGGTATCGAAGCAGGCGAATTGGAACTCATTATTGATATACCTGTCGCCGAGTTCTGGATGGATGGTGACGAAGCGAAACTCACTAACGCAATCAGCAATGTGTTGAGTAATGCCTATAACTATACTCTCGCTGGCGGTTGGATACTAATTGCAGTTCGTTCGATAGATTCAGATTATATGTCAATCACAATTTCTGACAACGGCATCGGCATTGAAGCAGATGAGCAAGATAAGGTTTTTGACCGTATGTATCGTGGTCATGCCGCCGATGTAGAGCAGACAGACCAACGTGGTATGGGGCTTGGTTTATTTGTAACACGCGAATTTATCCATGAACACAATGGTACAATAACACTAGAAAGCACGCCATCAGAAGGCACTACTGTCGTCATTACTTTGCCCAAGGCACAACCAGAAGGAGAGGTGTAGGGTGCTATCTGATACCTCTCTCGATAACCAACAATCGAAAAAGAAAAATCGTAGCGTCTTATTACTGTTGCTTTTTTTGCCTCTATTATGTTCGACAATGTTTTGTGTTTCGGTTTTAGCGTCTGGCTTATATTTCCCAAACAACTTATCCGATATTGCGGCGGCATCGACAGCTGATTATGCACCGTGGAGTTTCATACGTGTTTTGCCGATTGATGTAAGGCTCGAGACAGAAGTTTTTCTGGATACCGTATCAAGAGAAACACCTATCGTTATCACAGATGAAGCCGGTAACACCGTCACACCATCACCCGTTATCGTCGTTTCCAATCCAATCGCTACGGCAACTGCTATATTGGTCGCGGCAAACGCCACAGAAACAGCAACACCTAATGATGTTGAAACAACAACACCTTCAAACACTGAAACCGTCTCACCGAGTGAAACACCCGTAGCATCAACGACATTCACCGAAACACCAACACTCACCGCAACTCTCGATCCAAGTACAACACCAACAGAGACAGCAACAGTAACTCTGACCGCCACACCGACAACGACACCTTTGCCAACGTCAACTGACACGCCTGTACCGACACCACCTATTGCCAATTTCACTGTCGCATTGAATGGTCTGACAGTCACACCAACCAATGTATCAACTGGAACGATTACATCCTATAGTTGGACATTTGGTGATGGAGTCGGCACAAATGCGTTAGCAAATCCATCCAGCTATACTTATGCGACAGCTGGAACATACACCATTACGCTGACAGTGACAGGTCCCGGTGGTTCAAATACGGCGACATCAACCGTTGTTGTTGCCCCACCCGTCCCACAGAGTACCGACTTGTCCGTTGGATTGGTGGCATCCAACCCCAGCCCACAATCTGGCGAGACCATAACCATTACCGCCACAATAAGAAATAACACAGGCACAACTGCGACAGGTGTAACAGCCAACCTCAATTTTGAATCAGGGCTGACCTATCAAGGCTATTCAGGTGGTGGCACATTTGATGGTACAACATGGAATGTTGGTATCCTAGCTGCCAATAGCACCGTATCCATGCAGATGAGTGTGTTGGCGAACACAGGTGGAGCATCACCAAGAATCAGCTTAAATCTTGCAACGGTGAGTCCGTTTGATAATAATGCCAGCAATAACAGCGCAACAATCATCATCGTTACACAATCGCCTGCGCCAGTCACTGCGGATGTCGCTTTGGGCATGAATGTCAATCCAACAACGGCAAATATAGGTGACAGTGTTGCCTATACTCTAACCGCAACCAACAATGGACCACTTAGTGCATCCAATGTCACCATCACACAAACACTTCCCACAGGTATCACCTTTGTATCGTCGCCGAACTGTACAGCAGTCGGACAGATTATCAATTGTGGACTCGGCACATTATCAAATGGGACATCATCATCTGTCACGGTCAATGCACAAATATCTCAATCAGGCACATTGACTAGCACGGCATCAGTGAACGCTTCAGAATCAGATTCAAACACGAGCAATAATAACGCCTCGGCTTCGGTTGCGGTTAATGCTGTTGATGTTGACCTTAATCTAGGAATGTCGGTATCATCAAATACACCTGCTGAAGGGTCAACGGTCACCTATACGGTCACACTATCGAATAATGGCGCAAACCCTGCGACAAATATTGGTATCAACGTCGCGTTGCCTTCCAGTGTAACCTTCATACTCAATTCAACATCCAGTGGTACATATAATGCAGGAACAGGTCGTTGGACAATTCCCTCTTTAGGTGTCGGCAATTCAGTTACCTTGACCTTGATTACGTCTGTCAATAACGGTACATCTGGCACAACAACAACTGCAAATGCGAATACGGTTGCATTATCAGAAAATGACCCCACACCTGCCAGTGCGAATGTTGATATTACACCAACTGTTGCCACATCATTCACAGACCTCCGCACCACATTATCTGGGCCATCGGGCACCGTTAGTGACAATAGTGACTTGTATTATACAGCCATCATCATCAACAATAGTGCCTTCACGGCGACCAATATTGTGGCAACAGTCAACATATCACCATCTATTTCATTGAGTGCTATATCGGGTGATAGTACATTCGATGGTTCTACCAATACTTGGACGATTGGCACGCTAACGTCGGGGCAAGATGCCCGTCTCAACTTCAGAATCAGGGTCTCCAGTTCGCAGGGTCACAGTGTTGTCACGACATCAGTGAGTCCATCTTCCTTTGACCAGAGTGACTATGACTTGTCTAACAATGTCGCATCAAGAACTGTCAATGTGACCAATCCAGGCATCAACCTATCAAAGAGTGTTAATAATGGCAATCCAAATATAGGTCAAACTGTTGTCTATAGAGTGCGCCTGCGCAACAGAGATGTACAGAATTACACAGGGGTTCAAGTAACCGATAATCTACCAGCAGGCGTTACATATGTCAGCCACACCGTTCCCAGAGGTACATTTGATTTTGTGTCTGGTATCTGGAACGTGGGTACAATTAATGTCGGGGAACAATTAGATTTAAATATCACAGTACGAGTTGACAACACATCTGGTGGTCAACGAATTACAAACACAGCCAGCATCACAGCATTCAACGAGACTGACCCGACACCAGGTAATAACACAGATTCAGCACAGATAAATGTTAATACGGCTGGTTTCACACTCGACAAAAGTGTAAATACTGGAACTCCACTCGAAGGTAGCAATATTACATACACAATTACCTTACGTAATAGAGATACAATTACCTATACGAGTGTACAAGCGACAGACTTCTTGCCAACAGGCGTAACATTTGTGAGTTCCAGTCCTGATCAAGGCACATATGACCCTGTATCTGGTATCTGGAATATCCCAACAGTGTCTGGTGGCGCAACTGTTCGTCTACGTATTGTGGTGCAGGTAAATGCAGGAACCGCAGGTACAACAATTTCCAATCAGACAAATCTTGTCGCATCAACACCAGCAATCCCAGCTGGTAGTGACACATTTGGTCAAGCCAATATACAACCGATTGCCAATCCATTGACGAACCTCTCCATAAGTCTTGACGACCTTGCAAACCCCGACCCTGTGTTTTATGACGAAGGTGACAGCTTCCAGCTCCGAATAGTTGTCCGTAATAATGGACCACAAAATGCGACCAATATCGTGGCGCAATTAAATGTTCCACCGCAGGTCACTTTTGTCAGCTCGAGTAGTGGTAGCTACGATTCAGCAACAGGTATCTGGACAGTAGGTAATTTAAACAGTGGGCAAGGGCGTGGCTTAAATATCCTTTTCAGCATCAACACTGGTACAGCCGGACAAAGCTTTACATTTAATGGCACTATCACAAGCTATGACCAAACCGACCCTGATACGAGCAATAATAGTGGTTCTGAATCATTTACTGTGTCCGGCACTGACCTCGGTGTTGTCAAAACTGTCGATAACAATATACCAAATGAAGGCGACACCATCACCTATACACTGGTTGTTAGCAACACCGGACGAGATGCAACCGATGTGCGCGTGACTGATAATCTGCCTGTTGGTGTAACTTATGTCTCTCATACACCAAGTGTCGGAACATTCGATAATGCAACGGGGGAATGGATCATCGGCGATATGCTTGATGGTACAAGTGCCCAGCTTGATATTGTCGCCACTGTTGATACAGGTACAGTCGGCGGTACAATTACAAATACAGCAACCATCAGTAATTTCACACAGATTGATACAAATAGTAGCAATAACTTTGATTCAGCCGTTATCACACCACAATAACCTGACTGTTTTCTTGTTTAACCGTTGAACAGACAATAACGACTAATCGGATTCGGCTATCATAAAGTCAGTTTCTATTTCGCCATTTACAGCATCCAGCACATAAATCGTGTTATCCATTATCACCAATAACCATTCACCATCAGGGCTATACGATACAGTGCTAGCAACTTCATGGGCTTTGTTCCCATCAAACACCGTGAGTAACCTGAGGTCTTCAGTATTAAAGATACGAACCACACCGGAGGGGTCACTTTCGGCAGTGGCTACGAGTTCGTCATTAGGATGAAAAGCAATATCATTGATGTAGTTGCTTCTTGAGGGCTGGTCATCAGCGCGGATAAATGATGTGCGTGTCCCTGTTTCTAACTGCCACATCTGTAAGCTACCTGTGTTATCACCAACAATAAGATGCGTACCATCAGGCGAAAATTTAACCGCAGTAATATCTTGTGTACGCCCACCTCGATCCAGTGTAGATAGTCGTGGGTCTACCTCGCCTCGCTCAGATATATGTGGAATCGTGAAGTCGAAAACATGCACAACCCCATCATCAATTGCTCCAGCCCCATAGTCCCCACTTGGGCTTAAGTCAGAAAAGAAGAACGGGATTTGTGCATAGTGATTCCCCGCTTCAACACTAATATCAAGATAGTTGAGTTGCTCCCAGCTATCTGTATCAAAAATCTCATAAGAACTCCCCCCGAAGCCTAACCGACTGCCATCCGCACTAAATGCTAAATCATATGCGGGCAAGTCTCCACCTAGTGGTCCTTCCATACGTGGGAGTTCAAACAAAAGTTCACCTTCCGCATTGGATATATCATAAGCTCGGAATCTGAATAGTGCGTTTTCTGTCCCTTTCATCACCAGCAGATTTGAATCTGTTGGGCTAAACGCGATATCTGTTGTGATGATGCCCTCATCAAGCTGAGAGGGTAATATCTTCCAATCTGTTGTGTCATAGATGAATACACCGTTTGAGGTTGCAATTGCTACACGACTCCCATCAACATTCCATGAAGCCGAGTATGCAATAAGTGGTAATTCGGTTGTACTTGTGCCAGTGATTAGAGGGTCTGTCACAGGCTCAACATAAAAAGTCTCGCTATCACCCTCTGCCAACCACCCCATAATGCCGTTGACAGCTACTTGCCACCAATTGAAACCATCAGCACACACTGGTCCATCTACAACTTGAAATATATCGGTCGGGTCAACTTGTCCTATCTGTTCTGCACCTGTGCTAGAAGCCAATCGCAAACGGCTTGGCGTTGTTGTACTTACCTGACCATACCCGCCAATTTGTAGCCGTGTCTCTGTTAGGCAGTTTTCCGTATCATTAGCGGGCGTTACGGTAACATATGGCTCTAAAAAGTAATCTGGCGCACTCGCCTCGACAGTCCAGCCTTCAATCTCGTTATAATTAATACGCCACCATAAAAACCCATCCACACATTGAGGTCCATCCAAAATAGTCAACACCTCACCCGCAGGTATTTGTCCCACTTGCTCCGAACTGGTATTTGATTGTGCGCGGATACGGTTGGCGGCACCGGGTGTTACCCTTGCTTGGTCTCCAATCGCAAGACGTGTTGGTAAACATTCCTGTGCATCGACACGAACGGAATAGATGTTACTGAATACGAGAAGAATACATATTGTGATGATTGCGCGCATTGGCTTTGTCCAAAGCTAGTTTATGTTACTAGCATTAATAGTCGAAAATTGTCATCACCGCAAATTTACTGATGCCGATATACAGATGATAACATTTGTGGCAAAAGTCACTCCAACCTATATAATTAAGTGGGATTCTAGGAACTTTGCCTCAGGCTTAACGTATAGGTTTAATCAGAGCACCTCTTATCAATATCCATTCATGTTGCTTACATAGAAAGTCAAGATATGAGTTCAAATGTAGCACCAAAAACCAGCACAGATTTAAGCGGACTAACTACAGCAGAAGCACAAAAACGGCGTGAGCAAGGATTAGGTAATAACGTCGAAAGTGGGACAAGCCGTTCCTATGCTGATATTGTTCGCTCGAATGTTTTGAACGCTATCAACATCATCCTCTTTACCATCGGTGGAGTCATGATTGCAATTGGTCGTACCAGTGATGCGGTGACGAGTGTGGGCTTGATTGCATTGAATATGGTCATTGGTATTTATCAGGAAGTCCGCGCCAAACGTCAACTAGACCAGATTGCCCTACTAACACGCCCAAAGGTGACATTGATGCGGGATGGTCAAGAACTAGTTACCGACCCGACCGAGGTTGTTCAAGGCGACGTTATCAAAGTGTCCGCCGGAGACCAGATGGTCGTTGATGGCGTGGTGGTACATGTCGCCAATATGGAGGTGGATGAATCGCTCTTAACCGGAGAATCCGATTTAATTCAAAAAGACGACGGGGATGAGATTCTATCCGGCAGTTTTTGTGTGGCAGGGACAGGTTATTATGAAGCGACCAAAGTCGGTGAAAAAAGCTTTGCCAATCGTCTGACAGCAAATGCGCGGGAGTTCCAAATGGCGACCACACCGCTCCAGTCAGAAATCAATTTTATCCTGCGTTTATTGATGATGCTTGCCCTATTTATTGGGTCCCTGATGGTTGTGGCGACTATCATTTCGCAAACACCATTTATGCGTCAAGTACAATTTGCGGCTGTCATTGCTGGACTTGTCCCCAATGGATTGTTCTTGATGGTAATTATCGCCTATGCAATGGGTGCAGTGCGGATTGTGTCACAAGGTGCGCTGGTACAACAATCCAACGCAGTCGAGAGCTTGAGCCGAGTCACTGTTTTATGTACGGATAAGACCGGAACACTGACAGCCAACCGTATTCTATATGACAACATTCATCCCTTCACTAAATCAAAAGATGAAATTGAACAAATCCTAAAGATGGTCGTCAGCAGTCAATCGGCAACCAACAAAACCAGTGAAGCTGTTATCGAAGCACTGGGTAAGAATGCCAGCACACCCATTGCGGAAGTTCCCTTTTCGTCCAAGCTCAAGTGGAGCGCAGTCGCATTTGATAATGATGATTTAAAAGGTGTGTATGTCATCGGTGCATTTGCGATGCTCAAAGCTCATCTTGGTAGTATTCCAGATGGTACAGATGCAAAATTAGCAGAGCTTGCAGCAGAAGGCAAACGGGTCATTACATTTGCTTATGCCCCCGACACAACCTCATTACACGACGCATCCAATAAACCAGTCCTACCAACTCTGACATTACTCGGTTTTGTTACATTTACGGACGAGTTACGTCCCCATCTCAAAGAGACGCTATCGTCCTTCTTTGATAATGGTATCACGGTAAAAGTCATCTCTGGCGATAACCCACAGACCGTTGCAGCCCTTGCGCGTCAGGCTGGCTTCCCCGGTGACTTAAACTATGTCTCCGGCACTGACCTCGCTATGATGTCGGATACTGCGTTTACACAGGCAGCATTAGACAATACTGTGTTTGGTCGCATCACACCCGACCAGAAGGAAAAGCTCGTTGATGCGTTTCAAGCGAATGGGCATTATGTGGCGATGATGGGAGACGGCGTGAACGATGTGCTATCACTCAAAAAAGCTAACATGGGAATTGCGATGGAAAGTGGTAGTAACGCCACTCGTTCCGTCGCTGATATGATTCTACTGGGGGATTCATTTGAGGCGTTGCCCGCTGCATTTACCGAAGGTCAACGGATTATCAACGGGATGAAGGACATCTTACGCCTGTTTCTGACTCGTGTGCTATATGGCGCATTGCTTATTATCGGCATTGGGTTTATCGACCTCGGCTTTCCACTATCACCCAAACATAATTCGCTGATTGTACTCATTGGTGTGGGTATCCCGACACTTGCGCTGGCAGTATGGGCGCGTCCCGGACCATTACCACAGGGAAGCATGCTAAGGACTATCTCTCATTTTGTTATTCCAGCCGCATTTACAACCTATATCTTTGGTCTGCTTGTCTATGTGACAGCAATCGTCATTGCGACAGGGACAGAATTACAACTGAATATCACACCGGAAATGATTGAGTCCTTCCGTGAATACTCTGGTATCACCTATGATATTTCCGCACCAGATGACTTTGTCCGCGAAGTTGCAGCACTCACAGCACAGTCTGCATTGACAACCTTCCTTGTGTATTCTGGTTTGTTGCTCGTCGTGTTTGTCGAACCGCCGATTCAGTGGTTTGTCGGTGGCGATGAATACAGTGGCGATTGGCGACCGACAATACTCGTGGGTGTGCTATTAATCTGCTATTGGCTCATCCTCACGATTGAACCCATACAAGCCTTCTTTGAGATTCTTGTCTTACCGTTCGAGGCACATATCGGCATTGGCGCAACAACACTGATATGGATGTTAGTCTTACGTATCATCTGGCGCAACAATATATTGGAACGGTTTATGGGTATGAAACTGGCATAACTTTTCACGCCTAACACAAGCAAAGACCGGAGCAAGTTACTCCGGTCTGATTCCACTATCTAAAATTGGTAATTGGGTTGCGATAAAACTCGAACACTCAACCTTAGCGCATAACATTTACATCATGCTTCATCACGAGCTAGAATTGGCGTGACCATTCGCGGGGCCAGCGTTCGACAACCACTTTGGTTTGAGTATAGAACTCAACACCATGTCGCCCTTGTGCATGTAAGTCACCAAAGAAACTTGCATTCCAGCCACTGAAGGGGAAGAATGCCATCGGTGCCGCAACCCCAATATTGATGCCGACATTACCCGCATCGGCTTCGTAGCGGAATTTACGCGCAGCCGCACCACTCGTAGTGAACATACATGCCATATTACCAAAGGCACGATTATTGACCAATGCAATCGCTTCATCAACAGTTTCGGCGTGCATCAAGCTCAGGACAGGTCCAAAAATTTCGGTTGTGGCAATATCACTTTCAGCGGGAACACCATCAAGAATGGTCGGATAAACCCAATATCCATCATCATACCCACTCACCGATTTGTTACGTCCATCAACTAGAACATTAATACCCTGTTTCTCACCATCGGCAATAATACCTTCGATGCGGGTTTTACTCTCTTGGGTGATAACCGGTCCCATTTGGACACCATCATCTAAGCCATACCCCACGTTACGACTCGTAGCAGCATCAGCAATTTGTTCCGTGAAAATATTCTTGGCTTCACCGACGGTAATAGCAACCGATGCAGCAAGGCAACGTTGACCAGCGCACCCGAATGCACTATCTGCCATAATGCGGGTCGCCGTATCCATATCCGCATCAGGCATAATGACAACCGGATTTTTTGCACCACCCTGACATTGTGCCCGCTTGCCATTAGCAGATGCACGGCTATAGATATATTGAGCCACAGGTGTACTGCCGACAAAGCTAACAGCTTTAACCAATGGATGGTCAAGCAAAGCATCAACTGTTTCTTTGCCACCATTTACAAGCTGAATCACACCTTCGGGGAAACCAGCTTCTTCGATAAGTTCAAACAATTTCGCGGTGGTCATCGGGACTTTTTCACTTGGTTTGAGGATGAAGCAGTTACCTGTAGCAACGGCATAAGGCAAGAACCATAATGGAATCATACCGGGGAAGTTAAACGGCGTAATTGCAGTAACCACACCAAGTGGTTGGCGAAACATATGCTCATCAATGCCACGCGCAATATCTTCGTTGTTATAACCCTGAATCAAGCTTGGCATTCCACAAGCCACTTCAACATTTTCGATACCGCGACGCATTTCTGCAGCGGACTCTTTATATGTCTTACCACATTCATTGGTGATGATTTGTGCTATTTCGTCAAGGTGCTCCTCTAGCAACATCTTGAGCCTAAACATATATTGGATGCGATCTAAAACAGGGGTCAGTCGCCATTCGCGGTAGGCTTTATGTCCGGCTTCGACTGCTTCTGCAACGACATCTTTGGGTGTCATCACCACTTCAGCGATAGATACACCCTGAGCAGGGTTAATCACATCAAGCAAATCAGCAGACTTTGCATCTGTCCACTGTCCATTGATAAAATCGAGTACTTTTGTTGCCATTAGATTCTCCTATTGTTATTGTTGATAACGCTCGTACCAGTCTACCTTGATATTAAGCTTATCAGTTTTTCTCGCCATCAAGTTGTATATTCAACATCCACATCGACGAATACCTTGATTGGTTTAGTTACCGTATTTTGCCAGAAATCCTGACGTTCATCACCTTACAATTTGACGATTTGTGACCCACCACTGAATTATTGCAGGTAGAAGTCTGACAGACTAGGTAATTAAAAAGAGCCGATATACAATCGACTCTTTACGATGCATCAGTTTGCTGAAAACGACTTACCAACCACGTTGGGCGATTTTATCACCTTCTGGCATGGTGGACACATTTATGCCAACCATTGCTTCGCCAAGATTACGGCTAATGTCTGCCAGAATCTTTGCATCATTGTAATGGGTGACCGCTTTCACAATGGCTTTAGCACGTTTTTCAGGGTCGCCACTCTTGAAGATACCACTACCCACAAACACACCATCCACACCGAGTTGCATCATGAGGGCTGCATCTGCCGGAGTCGCAACACCACCAGCGGCAAAGTTGACCACTGGCAAGCGACCGAGTTCAGCTGTCTCTTTCACGAGGTGGAACGGTGCGCGGATTTCTTTAGCATAGGTATAGAGTTCATCTTCGTCCATATTAGAGATACGGCGGATTTCACCATTCACAGTACGGGCATGACGGACTGCTTCGACAACATCACCTGTACCCGCTTCACCTTTAGTACGAATCATCGCCGCGCCTTCACCGATACGACGCAATGCTTCACCTAAGTTACGACAGCCACAGACAAAGGGCACACCAAACTTCCATTTGTTGATGTGATGTTCTTCGTCAGCAGGGGTCAAAACTTCGCTTTCGTCGATGTAATCTACACCGAGAGCTTCCAAGATTTGTGCTTCGACAAAGTGACCGATACGTGCTTTTGCCATGACTGGAATTGACACGGCTTCAATGATGCCTTCAATCATATCGGGGTCACTCATACGAGCGACACCACCCTGCGCGCGAATGTCTGCGGGGACACGTTCGAGTGCCATCACTGCGACAGCCCCAGCATCTTCGGCGACTTTTGCTTGTTCCGGCGTGACCACATCCATAATCACACCGCCCTTGAGCATTTGGGCTAGTCCACGTTTGACTTTATCAGTTGCTTTTTCTGCATTACCATTTTGGTTATGTCCATTTAATTCCATTTTTGTTCCTCGCTTCGTTCCAAAATTCCTTTGAAGGATATGCTAATGGACAAAATGGCAAAACTGTATGTCCAATGCAGTCCATTGAGTCCATTCTTATAGATTTCCAATGTCACTCCGAGACTTTTCGGACAAAACTTGGCGATTTTACAGCAATCTGGCTAAACTTAACACCATCTTGTAGACCCACTTATGGTGAGTAAGTCCAATGAAAAACGACGATATTGTCATCCAGACCATCCGCAGAGCACATGCCCAAGACCTCGAACAACTCCAGAGAGATTGTTTCCCAACTCTGTCCGAGAAGGAACTCATGCTGGAAGACCACTTCCTCAATCACTGTGAGCTATTCCCACAGGGGAACTTCGTTGCACTCATCGACGGGCGCGTGGTTGGATTGGGGTCGGGCTTTTTGATTGACTTCGACTTTGACGACGCGCAACATACCTTTCAGGACATCATCGACGAGGGCTATTATAGTCACCATGATGATGACGGCGATTGGTATTATGGCGGGGACATCAGTGTGCATCCGGACTTTCGGCGGCGGGGCATCGGGTCGAAGTTATATGAGGCACGCAAAGGTATTGTCGAAACATTAAACCGCAAAGGCATTGTCGCAGGCGGGCTGATTCCTGATTATGCCGATTATAAAGACACCCTCACCCCGCGTGAGTATGTCGATAAGGTCGTTGCTGATGAGCTACACGACAGCACCCTGACCTTCCAACTCCGGCGTGGATTTAAGGTCAAGGGGTTACTCAAAGATTATATCGAGGACGAAGCCTCCGACAATTGGGCGACATTAATTGTGTGGGAAAATCCTGACTACAAACCGGATGATGAGGCGTAACACGAACGACCACTGAAGTTATTGCCTACAGGAAAACAGAATGAGGCAAAAACCAGCATAGATTAGCATTCGTTTTTTCTCTTATTGAAAGATTCTAACGACAGTCTGCCTGAGATTACTATTACATACAGGGCATTGTTTAACACCCTTTTCATGAATTAGTGCGAGTTTTCGAGTTTCAAGTTCTTGGTAACCTAGATAAACGTCTGCATGTGTCATTATAAGTCCTCTCCCTTTCCAATCACATTCACTACACTTCAGGCGAGACAGAACAGTGGCAACCGCTGATTCAAACATAGAATCAGTGTAGTTGTTTTCAACTACTTGTTGATCTATTTCTGCTAGATTTCGCATTTCTAACCAATACAGAAAATACAAATTTCGATTCGTAGAAACAATAGCTGATGGAATAAAAGCTAAACGAAATTCACCAGAATATGATGACAGATATTTATTCCAACTATCAACTAATGCTTCTGCATTCACACTATCTTGATTTAGAATATTATCAGGCACTTCCTCAAATACAGGAAAATAGAAGTAAGTTATTCCCTCTACTGTGATTTTATTCATTTGGCAATCACCTCTGACACGAAGATTTTTAGCGAGCAACTCACATACTTCGGTATAGACTTGACCAACAGGAATTGTAGGAGTGCCAGCTTGACACTCCTACCTATTTCACTGTTTAACCATCGCTACCTGACGCAGGTCCAATCCAATATTCGTCGCCTTCACCTTCTGCCGTCCAGCCGAGCGTCGCGCCATACTGAATCGGATACCAGCGACGACCCTCCGCATCACATACCGATGAGCCTATCGTGACAAAGGTTTCGCCGGCAGCCATGATGTCAATCACGTTTGTGCCTGCCGTGCCCGGATTATCCCGAACGTTATTGGGTTCACCGGGCAGGACAACAGCAATCGAGTTATTGGTCAAGCGGGTCGGTGGGCTATTAAAGCAATAGGAGTTATCAATATCAATCGACAGCCAATAGTCGCCATTACCACCCTCTGCTGTCCAACCTGCAATACGGTCGTTGCGGATGAAGAACCAGTTGAAGCCATTCGCACACACAGGTCCACGCTCAACATACACAACTTCTCCGTCATCAATGCTATCAATAATCGCCGAGTTAGTCGTTGCGCCGACACGCACACGATTTGATGGTCCCGGATTGACAACAGCGTTGCGCCCAATAATCAGTTGTGGTGTCAGGTTACAGACATTGGTCGTCGGTGGGTTGGTGGGTGTCGGTTGTGGTGTGATAACCGATGTACTCGTGACCCATTCCGTCGGTGCCCATGCCACATTGCGGAACGGCGGGACAAGGAAATATTGCCCAAGTTCTTGTTGACGTTCACTGATGCGTCCAGTTTGTCCCAGACTCGGTGACCATGTGCTGACACCATCACCATTGTGCCACGCAATCTGTGAGCCATCAAAGGAAATAGACGGCATAGAGTAGGTGTCGATACCAAATGTCACCAGCCCCGTATTGTACTCGAATTGACCGCTGACTGCCTGCCACTGAATCGAATATCCACCAGTATCCGATGGAATCGTCACGGGCACCAGTTCCAAACCACCAGAGATGAATTTCGCTTTCAATCGTGGTGGAGTCGGTAAGCCTGTACGAGAGCCGTTGGTCGGGTCAAACAATTGCCATTGGTCGAAGATACGCATGGCAATCATAATGCGCCCTTGATGATTCACCCACATCCAATCTTGCACATAGTTCCCTGCGTTCTGGTCATAGCCGAGGTCATAGCGCGTCAGGTTACCGTTAGTCGCATTGTAGATTTCCATGAACAGGAAGGGATTCCGACTTTCTTCAGTATAGGTGAACAAGATACGGGCGATACCGCTCTCACCCCAATAGACCTGTGGCATAGAGACACCACCATCCTGAAAACCCATGCTGACATTTTGAGCTAAGGTTGCCTGTAAGCCTGTGTTGATGTCATAAACCTGCAATGTCGCAAAGCTGAAATTATCTGGTGTCGCATCCAGCTGTGACCAAACTAACTTTGTGCCATCCGGTGACCATGACGGAACAGAACGCAAGTAACCGAGGTCAATCGCGCCACTCTGGTCAGCGATGCGTGTGAATGATTGCGTTTGTATATCCATCATCCAAATATTAGCAGGCGCAGAACCGGCAAAGGTAGGCGCATTACCATTATTCACCTGTTCGATTAATTCCTGTGGTGTTGACAGATAGACAATCCGTCGCCCATCCGGTGACAAAATCGGTCCGCCGTTATACCCCCATTGGGTCAGTTGGGTAGCGGTGTTGTTAATCACATCAATTGTCCACAAATCTCCATTGCGGAAGGTGATGATGTCTTCATTTAATGACTGCGCTTGTGTCCCGCTGATGCTCAGTATCAGAGTCATCATGATGATGGTCATCACTAGTAAACGTTGTTTGAGTCCGTGTATCATGTGTGTCTTTCTCTCTTTGTTTGTCACTATAGTTCTACCATAAAAGACACAAATTTTTTCACGGACGTTCCGGAATTGAGGCGTTTTTACAACTTATTTAATATATGTTCAATACGGTTGGTGAGCGAAATAGATGCTGAGCAATTGTATTTGGGCTATGAGAGAGGGGGTGGAAAAAAGTTGGTAATGTCCACATCCGTCTATATGACTGCGCTACAATGGAGTTATCCGGTCACTTGAGGGAGACATGCAGATGAATGATTTGTCAGGAACACAAGTTAAAGGGTATCAAATTGTAGAGAAATTAGGTGCGGGTGGGATGGGGAATGTTTACCGAGCCTTACGCCCACCTTTTAACAATGAAGTTGCGATGAAGGCAATTTTACCGCAATTCGCCAATCATCCAGATTTTATCCGTCGATTCGAATTAGAAGCACAGATTATCGCCCGACTCGACCATCATTATATAGTTCCATTATATGATTACTGGCGTGACCCCGATGGTGCTTATCTCGTGATGCGGTGGTTGCGCGGTGGCAACTTACGTGAACAAATCCATGAGAACGGGAAACTTGGTATTGAAGACATCGTCAATATTATCGATCAAGTTGCACAGGGACTTCATTCCGCCCACCGCAGTCAAGTGATTCACCGCGACATCAAACCGGACAATATCTTGCTTGACGAAGATGGCAATGCCTTTATCACAGATTTTGGCATTGCAAAGGATTACGTCGCACAGTCAAATATCACAGCAGATTATGACACAGTGGGTACGCCAAAATATATGTCACCGGAGCAAGCCAGTGGCGAAAATGTCACCCCACGGTCGGATATTTATAGTCTTGGCATTGTGCTCTACGAAATGCTAGAACGTCAACATCCCTTCCCCGATGCTCAATTGGTTGACCTGATTTTCAAACAAATAAATGACCCATTACCTTCTGCCAAGACACCCCCGCCTGACCTTCAAATGGCGATTAATGATGTTATACAAAAGGCGACCGCCAAAGACCCTGCCAAACGCTTCAGCGATGTACTCGAAATGGCGCGTGCGTTGCGTGATGCGGCGAATTTAACACCAAGTCAAGTTGGTAAAATGTCATTGGTTGAGCTCCTCACACCCCGTGAACAAGAAGTGATGCAATTGATCATTGATGGTAAAACCAACCGTGAAATTGCGGAAGTGCTCGTTGTACAAGTATCAAGTGTCAAGTCGCATATCAACAGTATCTACAAGAAGCTCAATGTGCGAAGTCGGGTACAAGCGATTGCCCGCTCACGAGAACTAGACTTTGTGATTAAGAAACCGCAAACATCAGTTGGTGTGGCATTACCTGAACCAGAAAATCCCTATAAAGGCTTAAGGGCGTTTCAAGTCGCGGATGAGCAAGACTTTTTCGGGCGCAGTCAGTTGGTTCACAAACTGTTATCACGAATTAATGAAGATGCCGAATACCGTCGTTTTCTGGCGATTGTTGGTCCATCCGGCAGTGGCAAGTCAAGTGTTACCCGTGCTGGATTAATTCCTGCCCTATGGCGCGGTCAGGTGACAGGTTCAGAAAACTGGTATATCGCAGATATGTTACCGGGGACAAATCCAATTGACGAACTGGAAGTTGCACTCTTAAAAGTCGCCAGCGAGCGTGAGCATTTGATTCGTGAACACTTAAATCGAGACGTTCGTGGATTGGTACGAGTCGCAGACTTAATCTTGCCAGATGACCATAGTGAACTCCTCATCGTAATTGACCAGTTTGAAGAAGTATTTACCCTGCTTAATAATAAAGACCAACGCCAACATCTACTGAACCTATTACTAACGGCTGTCACGGACAAACGTAGTCGCGTTCGGATTATCGTCACCTTACGAGCCGATTATTATGACCGCCCATTGCAATACCCTGAATTTGGTGTGATGATGCAGAATCGTGTCGAAACGGTCTTGCCACTGAATGCAGACGAATTACAACAAGCGGTACGTCAACCAGCAGAACAAGTTGGTGTGACCTTCGAGGATGGGCTTATCAGTAGAATCGTGAGTGATGTACGCTATCAACCTGGTGCATTACCACTTATGCAATATGCCATGACTGAGCTATTTGAGCGTCGTGATGGACTTACATTGACACTCGAAGCATATGAAGCTATTGGGGGAACGGGTGGTGCATTGGCAAAGCGCGCCGATGAAATTTACCTCGAATTTGATGAGAAGGGGCAAGAACTGATTCGTCAGATGTTTTTGCGATTGGTCACATTAGGTGAAGGTGCGGAAGATACCCGCCGACGTACTGAACGGGATGAACTGCTAAAGGTTACATCTGATGCTGACATCATGGATGAGGTCATTGATACTTATGCGTTATCCCGTTTGTTGTCACTGGATAATGACCCTACTACCCGCCAACCAACAGTAGAAGTTGCACATGAAGCGATTCTGCGCGAATGGGACAGGTTACGCCAATGGTTAAATGAGTCGCGTGATGATATTAAGCAAGAACGTATGGTTGCACAGGCGACGACCGATTGGATACAGAATAATCGTGATGTCAGTTATTTACTGACAGGTACACGGCTAGAGCAAGTACAACACTGGCTACAGACCAGCCAGATTGCGCTAACACCACTGGAAAGCGAGTTTATTGAAACTGGCATAAATGAAGCTGGTGCACAAGAGATTGCCGAAGCCAAACGTCTAGCAAATGAGCAAGCGCAAGAAAAACGCTCACGTATCTTGTTAAGAACTCTCGTTTTGGTTCTGACACTTGCATCAATGATTAGCATAGGACTCGCAATTACTGCAAATATGCAACGTCAGTTCGCTGTTGATCAGACAAATGTGATTCAGAGTTTATTGCTTGTACAAGGAGCTCAAGACGCAAATGAAGGCAATAATCCAGAGCAAGCTGTTGCGCTAGCAGTTGCCGCCTCAAACATTGAGACAGCACCTCAAGAAGCTTTTCAGATGCTATCGAAAGTTGCCACAGCTCCCGGCGTAGTGCAACATATTCAAACCCCAGATAATTCTGTTGAACATCTACAAGTACCGCAAGATGGAAATCACCTCATCTCGGCTTCTCGGGAATCAATCTTTGTTTGGGATTTGCAAACAGGTAATGAGGTTCATAAATTAGACAGTCATACAGGACAAATTTCTTTTATAGCACTTAGCGAAGATGACACACTACTTGCATCAACAGCTACTGATGGGAGTGTCATAATTTGGGATTGGCGTACAGGACAACAGACTCAACAAATTACCACGCCTTACCCACAAGCCGTTTATGCCTATTTTGTGCCTCACCAAACAATTGAGCAGGCAGTACTTGTGCTGTCAACTGATGCTCGTGATCGAGGTGATACAGGCGAAGTTATCGGTCAAAGCGAACTAGCTTTATATGATGCATTGAATGGTGAAATGATTGAAATATTTGACACACCCGAATTGGGTAATGTAATCCAATATTTCAATGTTAGTGACGATGGGTCTCGATTAGTTGTACGACACCGACAACCAAACTTGGAACAAGCAATTTACGGACTGGCTATCTGGAACCTAGAAACAGGTGAGCGAATTCGTAAACAACTGTTAGAAGAGCATCCCGCATTATGGCCCTCTCTTGCATTGTTGCCCCAAAGTAATCTATCAGCAAACGGCGAACTTATGTTGTTGCCACTAGTGGATTTTCAAACAGGTAACATTGACGTGCAAATTGTCGAAACTGATTCCGGTAATGTACGTGAGACTTTGCTTGAAGATCGATCAACAGACCTATATCAATGGATTGATTCATCTACCAATAGTGCCTACATTTACACCGAAGCAGGATATGGTCAATACTCCCTAAAAAGTGGAGATCTAATGCAGCACTATAATGTGGCGGGAGTCCCACATATCAGTTCAGATAACAACTATATTGTGTTCAATGAAAATGGACGTGGGATTGTGGTCATTGATACAGCCCATGGTGCAAAAATTGCTCATTACATCTTCGCAACAAATGATCAAATTGAATCTATACCTGTTTTTTCAGCAGATGGACAATATGTTATCACTGGTGATGTAACGGGGGAGATTCGCATATGGTCTCTATTTCCTGAAATTGAATTACAACAATACAGCGGTCATCAAGCCCCAGCGACTGTTGCTGAATATATGCCCGACGGTCACACAATACTCTCTGCTAGTGGTTTGCCACCACGTGCGGCAGAAGGGTTCGGCGATCTACATTTATGGGATGTTACTACGGGCGAACTCCTCCAGCAATATGATGGGCATAATGCCCCGATATGGGGATTAGCAATCAGCCCCGACGGACAAACTGCGATAAGTAGCGGACTGGATGGTTCAATGAAAGCATGGAACATTGAAACAGGGGAGTTAAGCTGGCAACTTCAATTAGAAAGTAATCGTATTGTCGAACGATTAGAATTTACTCCGAATGGAAGTGCTATAGTTGGTGGTCTCACAGTATTCGATTTTAGTGTATCTCTCGATTCTGCTCCAGAAATCGTTGTGTGGGATGCAACATCCGGACAGGAAAATCGTCGGTATGAGTTAGATGTACCGCCATTTACACATAGTGGCATTACAGCTATTGCCATCAGCCCTGACGGACAATCTGTACTTGCAACTGTTCTCAGTGGCGCTGGGTCACAATTATTCTGGGTCGATCTCAACACCAATGAAACCTTACTAAAGCTAACGGAATCACACTTAATACGTACCGATGGACTAGCTTTTCATCCAAACGGAACAATGGCATTGACTGGCTCATTTGATAATGCTGTTCGCTTATGGAATTTGGAAACAGGTGAACTCATTCGTCAGTTTGATGGGCATACCACAGCCGTTCACTCTGTCGCCTTTCATACCGATGCAGAATTTGCTGTATCCGGATCGGGGCTTCCCGGAATTGCAGGGGAATCTGATGATGTTGTCATAGTTTGGGATGTTGCAACGGGTGTTCAAATACAGCGATTTGAAGGACATACAGCAAGTGTTAAACATGTTGCCTTTAGTCCGGATGGAAATCACGTTGTATCAGCAGCAACCGATGGTACTATACGCATCTGGGATATTATCTATCCAGAAGAATTATTTGAATGGGTTTATACGAATCGCTATGTTCGTGATTTAGATTGTGTACAACGCGAATTCTACAGAGTTGAACCACTATGTGACGACAATGCGCCAATTCAGTGATTCTTACCTAGAATAATATGGATAAGTCTATTCTATACATAGGTTGCTAGCACACTGCTTCAGATTAGACCGGAGTGGTTGGCTCCGGTCTTCAGTGTTGTACGTTGAGTTACTGAAATAGCAACATCGTAATTGTTATCCTGACTCAGCCTGCTTAACGCCTCACCAATTACTGTAAAACAGTCTGTATATCATCCCGCCTGCGCCAAATAACCCAAGCCATTATCACTGCGCCAACAGCATTTGCCAGAAAGTCAATCAAAGACGGATGACGATCAGGGGCGAAAGTCTGCAAATATTCAGTGACACTACCAATAACAACTGCAATGACAAGTGCAAACAGCAAGCTTTTCATCAGTGACAGATGCCCGAACCATGCCCAGAACCACACCGCACAAGTTGTCCCGAATGCAATCAGATGCAATGTTGTGAAGATAATCTCTCGTTCCAGGGTGTTGGGTCCGGGCGGGATACCTGTATTGATGACAGGTTGCTGTTCCGGCTGAACGAGAATGATGCTGATAAAGACTGTCCATGCCAATGCGACCAGCCAGCGCAGAGGGCGGAATTTCACGATGGTCAATGCGAGTGTCATATGCTTACCTTTCGACAATCTAGCATGCGCCACCGTATCATGAGAGGAATTTATCGGTCAAGCAAATTTGATGAACCGTAGCCCAATCGTCAGCTTGACTCAATATCAATATCAAGGATGTACTCGACCATACCCTGCATATCCATATCTTGCGCGAAGGCTTTGGCATCCCAGATAACACGCGGACAGATGCGCCGTTCCATATCGTCGAACGACTCGAAGGCTTGCTCGTAAATATCTGTTGGCACGTCATCTTGTAGCAAAACAAATGCCAGAATATCCGATGCAAACTGGGTATCCCCTGCCTGACGGTAGAGGTCAGCGAGGTCAGTCATCGCGGAATAAAGTTCACCCGTCGCATGGATAGCATACGACGCGCGGATGCTGGCAAGGTAGTCTGTGAGTTGTGGAATCATGAGGCTATTGAGGTTTCCCTAAAACAGTTTATAATGACAGTAACTATACGTTTAGATTCTACGAAAAGAAGTGGGAGGTGTCGAGAAAAAAACAACGATTTGCACATGAGAATTTTATAATCCCCACCCAAACAACATCTTTATGTTATTCACTTAGCCACTCCAACAGTATACGCGCCCCGCCCAACCATTTACGTGAGTTTATTTCCAGTTACATCAAGCGGTTGATGACATCATATCAACCCAACGAATTTTCTATTCAATCGACAACATAAACCACGCTGGAATTAAGCCGTCTGGTGTGGAGATACCCATCGGCTGGAGGCAATGTACAAATGCGAAAACTGTCAAACACTCGTCCCACACGGGATTAAAGCTCACCGCGTCGTTGTCGAGACACGCACCAAACACTATCCATTTCGCAAAGATGCCAACACCTATAAAGATGATGGCAAGGTTAAACATGAGCATGATTACGGCGGTATCGGGCAAGAGATTGTCCGCGAGATGACCGTCTGTCCTGATTGTGCTGATAGGTTAAATATAGCAAATCCAACTATCAAACATACATGTCATAACCGCGACATATCACCCAAACTTTAGCTTTAAGCTAGTCAGCACCTCAGCAATTCAGCCGTTTGCATTACTGAACTGATGGCTGATAAGTTACTGTTTGATAAATCAGGTCGAAAGATATATTTGTGTCCGAACGTAACCTGAATCTTGTATACATAGTCATGATACTGGAGGGATGGCAATTATGTCATCTCTCCGGCAGTTGACCTGTTCTTTGTATCGACGTTCACTGTCGGTCGTGCATCAATCCGATTGAGATAATTTACTCATTTGATAGAGAAAATATGACATAATAGATATCAACCATCTTATAGATAGACGTAAGACTAAGGAACTGATGTTGACAGATTCGCATATTCAAACCTTTCAATTTAGTTCAAAACATCTAGCAGATATACCTTTCCAGATTATGCGCTTCGAGGATTTACCCCATGTAGCAACACAACCAACACCGCGACGGCGGGCATTCTATGAAATATTCTGGATTACACAAGGTGCTGGTTTCCATCACATTGACTTTGAAGCCTCGACAATCATCCCAAATACCTTGTATTTTATTACACCGGGGCAGGTCAGTTATTGGGAAATCCGAGAAAAAGCCTATGGTTTTGCTATTTTGTTTACTCAAGACTTTATGGCAACGAATCTGTTAGAACAGCTTACGTTACAAAGTTTTGGTTTTTATCATCATACAAGTCGCCAGCCCATCATCCACATTGATGAGCCAGATGCAGAAGTTTTTACTATAATTTCTGAACACATGTATGACGAATATAGCGGGCAAGCGTATGCACGATTCGCCTTATTACAATGTCAGTTGATTACGTTTCTGATTCACGCTCAACGTCACTATAATGACATGTTGCCTCCGAGCCATCCGGTCGTGGGGAACAAGCTCATTAGTCAGTATCTGCAACTTATTGAAGATCACTTCCGTGATGTAAAGAACGTTTCGGAATATGCCCAAATGTTAAGTGTTACGCCGGGACATCTAAGTGATGTGATAAGAGATTATCTTGCAACAACCCCAATACAATTACTCAACAAACGGATTGCCTTAGAAGCAAGACGACAACTCGTTCACTCCGAACAAACAATAGCTGAAATTGCTCACGCTTTAAATTTTGATAACCCGTCTTATTTTTCAAGATTCTTTAAACGAGAAGTTGGGTCTCCTCCATCTGAATTTCGGCGTAGATTCCGAGAAAAGTGACAGTATCCCCGATTTATCTGTCTTATGCCATCGTGAAGACCGTATTATGCTTTGAGTGCGCGCGTATCTCTAATTGTCTTATTCGTAAGGAGACTCAACACATGCGTCAACTCTTTCTCGTTCTGGTAATTTTAATGTTATCTATCCCCATGAGCAGTTTCGCTCAAGATATGGAGCTTTGCGAAATGTCAGATACACCACAAGTTGCACCATCTATTGATGTACGTGCCATGATGGTACTCAATAGCCTTCAATCAGGCGACACAACTGCAGCAGAAAATTACGTCAATCCAGAAACCTATATCCAACATAACCTGGGCGCACCGGATGGTCGTGAAGCATTCCTCGGTCTTGTCCCCGCAGCAGCAGAAGGCGGAACTACCGTAAATATTCATCGCGTCTTAGTGATGGGAGATATGGTTGCATTACACAGTAGCTATTTCCTACCAATGATGGGTGGTGAGCTTGTTGGATTCGATGTCTTCCGCTTTGATGAAAATGGTCTTATCGTCGAACACTGGGATAACTTAATCCCCGTCGCAGACCCTAACCCAAGTGGTCGCACCCAGACCGATGGTCCAATCGTCATTACTGACTTCGACCAAACACAGGCTAACTGTGAAAAAATCGTTGAATTCGTTGACCGTTCCCTCATCAACCCTGACCCCGACCTTGATATTACACAGTATATCAACCCTGAAATGTATCTCCAGCACAATCCCGAAGTTGCGGACGGACTCGAAGGATTCGGTGGCTTTATGCAATCTATGGCAGAAAACAACCAAGTAATGGGATATACACAAGTTCATCTGACAATTGCACAGGGTAACTTTGTACTCATTGGCTCGGAAGGTGTCTTTGGTGATGTAGATAACCCAACACCAACAGCATTCTATGACCTGTTCCGTTTGGAAGATGGGCTTATCGTCGAGCATTGGGATGTTATTGCACCAATACCACCACAAGACGAATGGGCAAACGATAACGGAAAATTCTAAGGTTTAGATAATTCCACAAGAGACTCCAACATATTGGGGTCTCTCCCCTTATTAATCCACGAAAAGAAAAGGTAAATTACTATGCTAATTGAACTGCTTCAATTCAAGCTCAAAGCCGAAGCCGATGTAGACGAATTTCTCAAAGCGAACAAGCAAGCAGAAGATAAGCAAGTCGCAACAATCCCCGGTTTTCTGTCGCGCCAAACCTCTGTCAATGACGAGGGGGCATGGATGATTGCTGTACATTGGGCTGACAAAACTGCCCTCGACAAATCGCTAGCCACCTTTATGGAGGCAGAAGCTACACAGCCGTTCCTTGCACTGATGGACTCTGATACGATGTCGATGAGTGTTTACAGCGTCAGGATGTAGTGCTACATATACATAGGTGGAGTTGTACCTCACACTGATGGCTGACTCCACCACCAGCCGGCTGTCTTGCGTTCGCCATATTTCAACTTTTTATCGAGCCACAACGCGACACCACGCAGGCGATTACCCATCATCCAGCGCAAAACACGATTATGAGCTTTGGAGAAATCTTTGTTATATGGACATACACGGATACAAATGGAGCAGTCTGTGCCTTGATTCGTCCAGAACTTGAAGCACTTTTTCGCATCGACTGTCCACTTTTTAACACCCTTAAGGTTGGATACATCGTTGGTAAATTCAGGCTCACCCGCTGGAACCGCTTTGATGGGACAGCCATCACTACAACGGCGACACAAGTTACAGGTCTCGGTCACGCCAAAGTCAATGGGTTCATCATGGTTGAGTGGTAAGTCCGTAAAAATCTTAGCAATGCGAACACGCGGACCAAATTCCGGTGTAATCAGCAAACCATGCCGACCGTATTGTCCCAGCCCTGCTTGAATTGCTAGTGGAATTGAGAGCGCGGTATCGTTCAGGCTCGCTACAGCACGATACCCCAGATTGCGGATGTATTGTGTAATAGACAGTACAGCGATAATGTCCTTGCTATAACCTTGTCCGGTCGCTGCGCCACTGAGTGCTGACGGGACTGTCTCAATCGTTTGATGGTGCATCTCATTGGCAATCACAACCACATTGGGCAAATCGTCAGGCAAGTCCATCGGCTTATCGGTCAGATTCTGGCGACTGTAATTGTGCGTGTAGACCCAACGTTCATCATATTCGCATACCCCGACCGCATCCGCCCCAAGAAATCTAGCAGCCCGTTTGAGGTCATAGGAATTTTCCTCTGGTGTGCCTTCAATTTTGCGAGTCGCCCCCTCACGGAACATGGTATAGGTATCGAGAAAACCTTCTTTGCGGTCATCGGATTGTTCCAGCAGGTCAGCGGTAAAATCAGCGATATACCATGCCGCATTCCGCAGAGCATAATCCCGATGCTGGAAGCCTTCGACCTTACGAAATTCCGCAAGGTCAGTGAAGTACGATTCAAAGAAGCGTTGTACCCGTTCGGAGCGCACCTCATCGTCCCACACTGAGCGGTTGAACATATCATATTTCTGGTTGAAACGTTGGAAATCATCGGTAACGTGGAAGCCTGTTTTCTGGTCGATGGGCTTCGAGGTCGTCTGTTTTGTAGCAATCATTATGAATTATTCACTTTGTGTATTATTTATACAGTCGCTGTTCCTGAACGGTCAAGAGTCGCACCTATCAACCCCTCAATCATGCCCAAATGGCGATGTACATGCCCGATATGAAACATAATATCATTGATAGTTGGTACTTGTTTTCCCGGTGCTTCAGTCATTGGGTCGGCAGAAAAATCAATTCGCAAGATGCTTTCGCGCATTGCATAAAGGTCATCTATTGTCAGGTCATCTAGGGCATGATTAGCAAGCTCAAAGACAGCCTGCGAATATGCCATAAGATTTTCTCTACCCATAACTTCTGGCAGTCGAGTCGCATCTTCATCTGTCATTAGTGTTCCCATTTCAAGTAGCCCCAGAGGAATATCAGAAAGTCTATACTTGTCCCGTAAGCTATCAGCAAACCACAATTCTTCACGATTCAAAAAACTGGACTGAAATATATCTGACCAGCGGGCGATATGAAATATATGCCATCCAATGGGAGGTGCTGCTTTGGATGGTGCTTGATTCATTTCGGTTTCCGTCATATTGCCAACTAGCTTATTCAATCTTGAAGGTGTCATTGCAACACGGCGACTAAGCATATCAAGAATAGCATCGGTCATAATCATATCCTGACTATATTTTGAGAACAAAAGGATTATAACAACTCACAATAACTATACAAAAAATCAATATAATCCTGCTGGCGTAACATAATCCCCACCTGCTTGTTGCAGATAATCCGCTGTAATCGCACCAATTTCCTGCCGTTTTTGCAGGCAATGATACAGAAACCACTCCATCCCACGCAGGTTATCGCGCCATTTGCCCCACAGGTAATCTATAGCCGACTCATCAAAATAGATTTGTGCGCCCTGCTCTGTCGCCATGACAGCAAGCCGTTTGTCGAGGATATGACGAACATGGTCACGGTTGGTATGGTCAGCAATGTGAACGGTTGTGAGCTTCAATCCACGCAAACGAAAGGCACGTTTCCAACTGATGTGTGTGCCGATAATCAATTGCTTGCCCTGCATATCACGAAATAGCTGGATTTGATTGAGGACGAACAGTCGTTGCGCTTCATCGAGGGCAAAGACATCTACGTTAGAGACATCGGTCTGATAGTTAAAATGCCAGCGCGGTAGACGCTCGTAAGCGGTGTGCGTTCTCGGTGTTCGTAGATAGTGACACAGCCACATCAGCGTCGTGGATTTGCCCCGTCCGCGTTCGCCGATGATTTGCAGATGGTCGAAGCCTGTCTCAAGGATATGCAGGAGTTCAGGTGGCGGTACAGTGACAGCCACCCATTCATCTGGTGTAAGTGCGCCAAAGGGGTTCTTGGTCAGGCCGAGTTTGTGGAAAGGAAAGAATTGGTCGAAGGTTGGGTCGGATGTCATCACCTAGCGGTCAAGGACGGTTGTACTGGAATTATGCCAGAAGACTTTGATGTCTTGCCCTGCTTGGACTTGTAAGCTGGATTTATAATCGACATTCTGCACCCGTACCACAAGGTCTACATCGCCTGCAATCCGCACCGTATAGCGTGTGTCGGTGCCGATGTATTGGCTCTCTACCAATTCACCATTCAAGACAGTCATCTCGTCAGTGGCATCTGCTTGTGACCCATTGGTTGATATGCCGACGCGCTCTGGACGAATCGCAACCGTGACATCACCGGAGGAGGTTTGTAGTGCATCGGATAGTTCAGCATGAATGAGGGTATTATCAGACAAGCGCACATCACCATAGCCATCATCACGGCGTGTTTCCAGTTTTGCTGGGATAAAGTTGGTCTCGCCGATGAAGTCTGCAACGAAGTGTGTGTTAGGACGTTCGTAGATTTCCTTCGGTGTGCCGACTTGTAACATCTTGCCATTGCTCATGACAGCAATCCGGTCAGCCATGGTTATCGCTTCTTCTTGGTCGTGCGTGACGTAGATGAAGGTGATGCCAATATCGCGTTGCATCGCTTTGAGTTCATACTGCATATTTTTGCGGAGCTTCAAATCGAGTGCGCCGAGGGGTTCATCAAGCAATAATACCGCCGGACGTTTGACCAGTGCTCGTGCTAAGGCAATCCGCTGTTGTTGACCGCCGGAGAGTTGATTGGGTTTACGTTTGGCAACATCGGGTAAGCGCACCATTTCGAGGGCATCAAGGGCACGTTTGGTAGCATCCTTCTTGTTCACGCCTTCCATCTGCAAGCCGAACATGATGTTTTGCAAAACGGTCATGTGTGGGAACAGCGCATAATCTTGGAACACCGTGTTGACCGGACGATGATAAGCGTGGATATTTTCCACTGCCTTGCCATGAATCAGAATATTGCCACTGGTCGGTTGCTCAAAACCAGCAATCATCCGCAGTGTAGTTGTCTTACCACAGCCACTGGGTCCGAGTAACGCAAAAAATTCACCGTTAGCAATCTGCACACTGACATCATCAACCGCGCGCACCGTTGACCCGCCGGAATCAAATTCTTTGATGATATGTTTTAACTCAACATCATAGGTTGTCATGTTTTGGTTTTACCTATATTCCATTATTACATCCGTAGGGGCGGAACTTAGATCCGCCCCTACAAACACAAAGTATACGATTATTGACCCAAGAAGATGAGCAATTCATCCCAAGCGTTGTTGTAGAGTTCTTCGCCTTCAGGACCGAGATAAATCGAGGTGAACAGGTTTTCAAGTTGTTCTTCTGGTGGGTAGATAGCACTGTCACCCAGCATCGCTTCATCAATCAGACCGGAATCAATGGATGCTTGATTCGGTGACGCATACGCAATAAAGTTGCTGAGGTCTGCGCCGACCTGTGCATCAAGGATGTAATCCATGAAGACCATCGCCAATTCTGGATTCGGTGCATCAACTGGAATCGCAAGGTTATCGACCCAAACATTACTACCTTCTTCTGGCAGAACATACGCAAAGTCTTCACATTCACAGCTAGCGATAATTTGGGAGATGTCGCCATTGTATTCAATCGCAATATCAACTTCGCCACGTTCCAGCAAGACTTGACCATCATCACCAGCGACGGTTACAACATTGGCACCTTTTTCAATCAGGTAGTCACGGGCTTCGGAAATTTCGTCGGGATTCACACTGTTGGCATTATATCCAAGAATAGTCAACGCAACACCGAGCATACTCGCACGGTCATCAATCCAAGCCACGTTGCCATCATAATCCCAAACTTGTTCCCATGAAGTGATGCCATCAGGGAAGGCTTCGGTACTATAACCAACACCGATTGTGCCCCATTGGTATGGTAAAGAATATGTGTTATCAGGGTCGAATGCGAGACCTGTCATGTTAGGGAGCAGGTTAGCATAATTCGGAATCATTTCCAAATCAATTGGGACGAGCAATTCTTCGGCTGCCATTTGTTCAACAAACGCACCACTTGGCACAATCAAGTCATAACCGGGGTTACCTTGACGAATACGTGCCAGCATTGCTTCGTTACTTTCAAAAATATCGTAGTTGACTGTCACACCACAAGCTGCTTCAAAGTTGGGGATGGTGTCTTCGGCGATATAAGTTGACCAGTTGAAGATGCTTAGGGTTTGCCCATCGAAGCCTTCAGGACAAGTCCATGCTTCCATGTCCATCATCATATCTTCGGCTTCTTCCGTTGCGGCAGCATCTTGTGCAAAACCGACAGGCACAAGTAAAGCCAGCATAGCCAATAGCAGTAAAACTTTTTTCATGAGTGTTCCTCCATAGTGTAAATATAACTCATCAACGGGTCGCATTGCGTCCCTGTAAAGCGAGTGAAACCCCTATCAAGATGGTACTCAACACCATCATAATAGTCGAAATAGCGTTGACCTCTGGCGTAACAGTCAACTTGAGTAAGCCATAAACAAAAACAGGTAAGGTTGTCGTTCCAACGCCAGAATTGAAGAATGTAATCACAAAGTCATCAAGTGATAGCGTAAATGCCAATAAGCCACCTGCTACCACACCGGGTAAAATCAATGGGAAGGTAACCCGCCAGAAGGTCTGCCACGCATTCGCACCGAGGTCACGAGCGGCTTCTTCCAAGCGTGGGTTCATATCAGCCAATCTTGCCCGCACCACAATTGCTACATAACTGATATTGAAGGTTACATGGGCGATGATGATAGTATGGAAGCCGGGGAAGATGCGTGTCCCAGTGGTCGCGTCAATCCAATCAAACACGACTTTAAAGAAGAGTGCCAACGAAATCGCCTGCGTAATTTCTGGAATGACGACAGGCAAGAACAAGATTCCATCAATCGCACCTTTACCGCGAAAGTTACCCCGCGCCAATGCCAGCGCAATCATCGTACCGAGTACCGTCGCAATCGCCGTTGCAATAATGCCGACGAAGATACTATTACGGAAAGAGCTAACCATCAAATCAGTGGTGAAGTTTGGGTCTGCACCGACGACATTATTGAGAATATTGTTGTACCAGTTGAGCGTGAAGCCCGTAAAATTTGATACCGATTTGCTTTCATTAAACGAGAACAAAACCAGAATCAGAATCGGTGCCCACAGGAAGAAGTAGGAGAATATGGGATTTATCCACAGCCCGACTTTGCCGACCTGACGAATCAGACGGTTACGCCCCATCGCATGTTCATTGATGAGCAGTTGTTGTTCTTTAGATTTCACAGTCATCAGTCACGCTCCTGACGGTTGGCAAAGACATATACCAATAAGGACAACATCACCACAACCATCATCACAATAGATAATGCCGAGCCGAGTGGCATATTGCCCGACCCACCAAACTGATTATTGATGAGGTTACCAATCATCAAGCCTTTTGTTCCACCGAGCAAATCCGGTGTCACGAATGCGCCAACTGATGGAATAAAGACCAGCGCACAACCTGCCAGCACCCCCGGTAAGGTCAGCGGGAGGACAACGCGGAAAAACGTCCGCACATCATTTGCGCCGAGGTCGTTGGCTGCATCTACAAATTTAAAGTCAAAGCGTTCCACAGATGCAAATATCGGCAATACCATAAACGGCAGAAAGCCATAGACCAAACCGACCAGCACAGCAAAGGGTGTATTTAACATTTGCAAGGGTTCGCCAATAAGTCCGAGGTTTAGCAAGAAGCCGTTAATCGTACCCTCTTCACCGAGCAGAATCCGCCACGCATAGGTACGGATGAGGAAGTTTGTCCAGAATGGCAGAATGACTAGAAAGAGGCAAATCTGCTGGAACAATCGGTTCTGTCGGGTGCTGATAAAAAATGCTAGGGGATAGCCAATCAGCAAGCAAATCACCATTGTCAACGCAGCCAGACCAATTGACCGCCACAAAATAATCGAAAAGATGCCGAGGGTGCGTTCGTAGTGTTCTATAGTGAACGGGAGTTCCGGCAAGCCACCACCTGCCCGTGTCATGAAGCTCACAACCAACACAATCACCAGGGGTAAGACAAAGAAAATACCCACCCACAAGACCGTTGGTAACGCGAGGAAGAAACCGTTTTCGCGGTTACGGGAGACCCAATTACTCATTTTCAATTACTTCTAACAACAAATATAATTCCATCATTTATCCGTACAACCTGTAGGGACAACGCCTGCATTGTCCGCCAACGAGCATCTTATCAAAAACAATATTCAATAAGCGCATGATTCTACGGAAGTAAACAGCAAATACAAGTGGGAAAAAACACGCAAAGATTAGAAAAAGTCCTAGTATAATTTGCTGTCTATATCCGTTTAAATGCGCCTCGTTTATACTCTTATCGTTAGCATGAAGCTAACACTGATACGATATTAACGTATCTTGAAGATTATCGCTAAGGCATTTTTTATGGAAACTCAAAAGCTTTCTTTGGACAAATTAACCATCATCAACACAAAACCCCAATATGCAGAGGGGATTTGTCGAACTGTTCGGCGCGCCTTCCAAGTAGACCTCGATGAAGAGTGTGACGACTGTATGAAACCACGCCATATTCTGGAACAGGTCGAAACATTCCCAGAAGGACAATTTGTCGCAGTTTATGAGGAAGACGACGGCAGTGAGATTGTCGTCGGCATGGCGGCAACCATGCGCACCTCTTATTCACCATCAGAAAAAGCAAAAGATTGGATGGATGCGATTGGTGGATTACATATCCCCAACCATGAACCGGATGGCGATTGGCTTTATGGTGTGGAGATGGCAGTGCGCCCGATGTATCATCGCAACGGCATCGGCACACAACTCTATAAGAGACGTTTTCAACTGGTCAAAGATTTAAATTTGCGCGGATGGTACGCAGTCGGTATGCTTATGGGCTATGAGAATCATGCGGATGAGATAGATGTTGTGACTTATGGTGAGAAAGTCATCGCAGGTGACATCTATGACCCCACCGTCTCGATGCAGATGAATCGTGGGTTTCGGGCAGAGTATGTTGTGACCGATTACCTTGACGAACCCCCTGCCGGTGATGCAGGTGTATTGATTATTTGGGACAATCCAGAATACGAGGAACGCTAGTATGACCACAATTATTATCGGTGCAGGTATCGCCGGATTATCAGCAGGGTATCATCTGACCCAAGCCGGACACGAAGTTATCATCCTTGAAGCGCGTGACCGTATCGGTGGGCGGGTGTGGACAAATCATGACTTCGCCGGAATCCCAATCGAATTTGGTGCAGAACTGATACATGGTAACACCGTCAACACATGGGAATGGGTGAACAAACTCGGACTGAAAACGCTACATTGGCAGAAGACAGGCGACTCTATGATACGGATGGAAGATGGGCGTTGGATGACGATGATGGATGCACGGAACGCCTCGCCGGAATTGGATGTCACGCGGTCGTGGGTGTTGGGTGATGTTGATGACCCATCGCCAGATGAAAACCTCGGCAGTTATCTCGCACGGATTGGCTTTACAGCGGAACAACTGCGCTATGTGAAACGGTCGTTTGCTAATGCTGAAGGTGATAATATGGATGTGCTCAATGCAGCCGCCCATGCCAACCTATTCCATGACCGCGACACCGCTGATAATTATGGCGACCATCGCATCCTCGATGGTTATGATGCGTATTACTCCAAGCTAGCGGAGGGGTTGGATATTCGTCTGAACACCATCGTTGCCAAGATTGATTGGTCGGATGGCGTGACTGTAACGACTGCTGATGGTGAGACCTTCACAGCGGACAATGCCGTGATTACTCTACCTGTTGGCGTGTTGCAAGCCAATGCAATAATGTTCACACCGGAATTACCAGCGGTCAAGCAAGAAGCTCTCGCCGGACTCAAGATGGGACCGGTGATGAAGATGGTCTATGAATTTGACGAACCGCTTCTGGATAAGTCGATTGGTGCTATATATGCCAAAGGCAATCCGCCGATGTGGTGGTCACCCTCCTTCGGACAAGATACTGATAAGGTGGTATGGGTGGCGTTCTTCTCCGGTGATTATGCGCGAGAGATGCTTGCATTAGGTGAAGCGGGTGCATTACAAAAGGGATTAGAGACACTACGCGAGGAATTGGGCAAACCCGATTTAGAATACAAACAAGCCCGTTGGGTCAATTGGCCCCAAGATGAGTTTTCACGCGGAGGATATAGTGTGTGCTTACCCGGTCACTATGATGCACGAGCCAAACTCGCTCAACCAACTCCACCGCTCTATTGGGCTGGTGAAGCAACCGCTCCGCATGATTTAACGGCGATGGTACATGGGGCATATTTTACGGGACAGCGGGCATCTAATGAGATTATTGAGAGTATAGAAGCTTAACACAGAGAGTTATATCGCACTATGCAAATAGAGTATAGTTGAAGTAGTCACAAGTCGTCGCAGAATTTTATTGAGGTATAAAATTATGAGTTTAAATGCAATCGGATTACTGGTATTTCCTGCCCTAGCCATACTGGGTTTGTATGTGATTCATCATGCCCAATCGCCGACCGAATCCAAAGCGCATGTCAAACAGCGTATCAAACGCTATTGTATTGGTACGTTTCTGCTGTGGTTTATATCCGCGACAGCATTAGTTGCCATACTCGCATCCGGCAGTCTGAGTGAGATGTGTCAATATTCGGGGCAAGTCCTCGAAACCTGTATTTTTAACTCCGGTGATTCCCTGCAACTGAGTCTCGTCTTCGGCGTGATTGCCCTGCTGGCGTTGATTCCGACCCTGATTTTGTATGTCGGGTTACAGGTGTTTCATCGTGTGTATGCGGGTTATGAGAAGCCAAAGGGTAAGCCGAAAGTTGTGCATGAATAATCAGTGTTGATCGAGTACAAGAATATGTTTTAATCCAATTTATATTTCAAAAAACATCTTTATAGCTCGTGTAGGGGCGACTCGGCGAGTCGCCCTTACGAAGGGTCAACAAGAATGGAGCAACAATGCAAGACATTCATATCGCCCTCGTGCAAGGACATTGGACAGGCGACCAAAAAACAACCAAAACTCTCTATCGTGAGCTAGTGGCAGACGCAGTCAAAACAGGCGCGACATTAATCTGCCTGCCGGAATTTTCAATATTGCCGTACTTCCCTGGGGTTCGTGATAAAGCCGGATTCGGTTGGGCAGAGCCGTTGCAAGGTGGTGCATCCGACCAATTTTTCAGTGAGCTGGCAACTACACATGGGGTCAGCATCATCGGCAGTTTATTTGAAGATGATGGCGGGAATTATTGGGACACGGCGACAATTCACACACCCGATGGCAAGCTGAGTCACTACACGCGCAAGGTGCATATCCCGTCCGGTGATGGTTATCATGAGACCGATTATTTTGAGGGCTATGGCGAGTTCCCCGTGCATGACATCGGGGCAGTTCAGATGGCAGCACCAACCTGTTATGACCAGTGGTTTCCTGAGTTGGCACGAATTTATGCGCTAAACGGTGCAGAGTTTATCTTCTACCCAACAGCAATTGGAAGTGAACCGACCGCCCCTGACTTTGATTCGGCAAATGCGTGGCAGACTGTCATGCGCGGACATGCGGTAGCGAATGGTCTATTTATCGCAGCATGTAATCGGGTCGGGCATGAAAATCGTGTAACTTTCTATGGCAGTAGTTTCATCTGTGACCCGCTGGGCAATGTGTTGGCGCAAGCAAGTCGGGATAAAGATGAAGTGATTCATGCGGTATTGAAGGCGGATGTACGCAATCAATATTTGGATTTGTTCCCCTTGTTGCATCAGCGCCGTCCACAGCATTATCAGCGATTGTTGGACAGGTATGATGCCAAAATTGAGGGACGCTGGCGGGATGAATTGACTTAAAAATTGAGGACTTGATAACCACTTCTGATAAGGTTGCGGAAGCTGGGGTGTTTATGATATTCGTCAAGCAATCGTAAACCTGCATTACGAGCATCATTTTCGAGATTCTGCTGGGCGACACAATAGCGACAAACGCCAGTAATGACATCCTCAACAGCCTTAAACGCTGGATAAAGGGGATGGTTACTGTCACTGATAATCACAGCAGTGCGTGTGCCTTCACCGTCAAAGATAACGTCAACATAGTCACCTGCGTCTTTAAATTCGCGGGCAGCTTCCAGCGCATTATAGACTTTCATTGCACTTTCACGATTATCAACGCTACTATGAATAACTATTGCAACTTTGAGAAGTTCATTTGACATAGTACATTTGCCTAGCATCTGAGGTAAATAACTTGATATTACAGATACAATCGTAACCTAGATTATTACATTTGAAAAGATAGGACAAATTATGACAACCATTAACCTTGTAACAGACATCCCCGGACCCAAGAGTCAGGCATTGGTCGCGCGACGGGAAGAAGCCACAGCCAAAGGTGCAGCCAAGTTAACACAGATTGCCGTCGAATCGGCAAATGGCTCGACAGTGACCGATGTCGATGGCAACACCTTTATCGACCTTGCGGGTGGGATTGGCACATTAGCCGTTGGGCATACACCAGAAGCCGTGGTCAATGCGCTGAAGGCACAAGCAGAAAAGCTGATTCATATGTGTGCGATTGTGTCCACCTATGAGCCATTTGTCGAAGTCGCCGAACTACTCAACAAAGTCACTCCGGGCGACCACAAGAAGAAAACCGTCTTGCTCAACAGTGGTGCGGAAGCGGTTGAGGCAGCAGTGAAGATTGCGCGGGCACACACCGGACGGCAAGCGGTGATTGTGTTCGAGGGAGCATATCATGGACGCACCAATATGACGATGGCAATGACCAGCAAATATGCCCTGTTTAAAAAAGGCTTCGGACCATTTGCGCCGGAAGTCTATCGTCTGCCTTTCCCCAATCCGTACCGCACACCGATGGGCATGACCGAGGAAGAATACATCGAATATGCGATTCAGCAATTAGATAACGCCTTTGTGGCACAGGTTGACCCATCGGCTGTGGCGGCAATTGTGATTGAGACCGTGCAGGGTGAAGGTGGTTTTATCCCGACCCCTCCGCGTTTCCTCGAACGGATTCGTCAGTTATGCGATGAGCATGGCATTGTCATGATTGCCGATGAGATTCAATGCGGATTTGGGCGCACCGGAAAACTGTTTGCGATTGAGCATTATGGTATCGTGCCCGATTTGATAACAGTAGCCAAGTCATTGGCAGCGGGAATGCCATTGGCAGCGGTGGTCGGACGTGCAGAGATGATGGATGCACCCCACCCCGGCGGACTCGGTGGCACATACAGCGGGAATCCTCTGGCATGTGTGGCGGCGATTGAAGCGATAAAGATGATTAACACACCCGAATTTTTAGGTCGGGCAACCGAAGTTGGCGAGCGCATTCGCGGATACCTAAAGCAGATGATGGCAGATAACGAAATCGTCGGCGATGTGCGCGGACTCGGTTCTATGTTGGCGATGGAATTGGTACATGACCATACTACAAAAGAACCCGCTGGCGCAGAGACATCACAGATAAATCAAGAGACCGTCAAACGCGGTGTGATTACCATTCGTGCCGGATTGTATAGCAACTGTGTGCGCTTCCTGCCCCCACTGAATATTACTGATGAACAGATTGACGAAGCGATGGCAGTTGTGGCAGAGTGTGTAGCACTGGTCAATCAAGAACACAAATTAGCACAGGCAGGTGATTAAATGTCGCGCTTAGAATTTTTTATCGTCGATGTATTTACCATCGGCAGAAAATATACAGGCAACCAACTGGCAGTATACATCGGCAACCCACCCACTGATGTGATGCAACAATTGGCGAAGGAAATTAACTTTTCCGAGATTACCTTTGTGACCTCCACCGAGACAGAAAACGGCGGGTACAATGTGCGGATTTTTATGCCAGAAGTGGAAGCCCCCTTTGCCGGACACCCCGTACTAGGAACAGCTTATATTATCCAGCGCGAGATACTCAAAAGTCCTGTCGATAGCCTCAATCTCAATTTGCAGGTCGGGCAGATTCCGGTCACGTTTGGTGATGATGGCGTGATATGGATGCGACAGAACACACCGACCTTCGGACATATCTTTGAAGCGGAGCAAGTGGCGCGCATCCTTAATGTGGATGTGAGTGACATCGACACCCGTTATCCGATTCAGGAAGTCTCGACTGGTCTACCGTTTATGGTTGTGCCGATGGTATCACTGGAGGCAGTCAATAAAGCCAAAGTCAACCTCGACAGGTTGCGGGCGCGATTGGGTGCATATGATGCGATTGGTCCGGCGATTTTCTGTGCGGAAGCCATGCACGACGAGAATGATATTCATGTGCGGGTGTTAGATGATATTTATGGCGCACCGGAAGACCCCGCAACTGGCAGTGCCAACGGGTGCATCGCAGGGTATCTCATCAAACACAATTACTTTGATAGCAAACATATTTCGATTCGCTCAGAGCAGGGCTATCAGATTGGTCGTCCGTCACTGTTGCATCTGAACGCTGAACAGACCGATGATGAGATTGTGATTCGCGTTGGCGGTGAGGTTGAGATGGTGGCTCAAGGGCATTTAGCATCTGATTAGATGAGAAGCGTTTTAGCTTGTCAGCGGATATGTAATGTCCGGTATGTTTTTGGAAGTAGGTAATCTGGTATTTTGTCGGTCTGCGGACAACGCAGGCGTTGTGTCCCTACAGGGTTTTCGCCGTTTTTCGTAGGGGCATGACGTGTCAAGCCCACCAATCTATATGCAATTTCTTTCGAGACATTACATTAGTCCATTTAAAGAAAAACAGAGGGCAACATTACACATCCATCGCGTCCATGCGGTCAACTTCGGCAGTTGCGCCCTGAGCAATAAACATGTCTCGCGCTTTGTTCCACATGGTTAACCCGTGGTCGCGCTCGCCATGCTTGAGTTCATATTGTGCCCATGACCGCAGATTCCGCGCCTGTTCGTTAGACATACCCATCTCATCAAATAGCTTGTCGGCATCCTCAAAACATTTTGATGCAGTCAGTGACCATGTATGTGTTGCGTTAGTCACTGCCGAAGTGCTATCGTCCACAGACAGCACTTGCCCCAAAACACATAATGCCCCTGCGATAAATTCCTGATAATCAACATCATATCCAGCTTTGAGTCCATTTTCAGCAGAAACAAGCGCGAGGTCAAGTTGGTCAGTACCGAGGTAAGCTTCTGCCAGAAAACGATAGGTCTCCGATACCTGTGCAAACCCGCGTTTATCCGCTTGTCCGACAACCCACTGTAATTTCTGAATCGCATCGTCGTATTTGCCGAGTCGCATCAATGCTTCACCGAGGTTGCTGGTAAATTCCATTTCAAGGTGAGTCTGTCCAGCTTCCTGCGCGCGACGAATCGCATCCCGATAACGGTCAACAGCAGTCTCATAATCGCCTCTGAACAGTGCAATCAAACCGAGATTGTTCACCACCGACATCGACGACGGACGCACACCCAAACTTTCAAAGATAGTCAAAGCACGGTTGAAGTCAGCTTCGGCTTCGTCAAATATGCCGAGGTTCATATCCAACACACCGCGTAGGTTAAGGCTCTGAGCGATAGCATATTCTGCATTATCGCGTTCACTCATCTCCAACGCCTTTGTCGCAAACTCGCGTCCGGCTTGTAAATCCCCTGTCACATACTGACACATGCCCTGTATCGTCAGCAGTTCGAATGCTAGTTCGTTGAGTTCAAATGCTTCTGCCAAAGCCTGACCTGTTTCAGCATATTTAGTGGCTTCTTTGGGGTCGCCTGTGCGGAACTTGGAGACTGCCAGCCCCCAATATCCCCGCGCTTGAATTTCTTGCTCATTGGCAGAGATTGCCAATTCCAATAATTGCGAAAACATCTCCGACGCATCATCAAATTCCGCTTGCCAAATCAACATAATGCCGAGTTCACGATAGATGGTCAGCAGTATCTTCGACTTTTCGTCGCTATCCGGTTGGGTTAACCAATGCTTGAGGGCACGGTGATAATGATGAACACCTGTTGCTGTAGCGAAGGTCGTACGGGCATGTGTGCCAGCTTTCAGATGCCATGTCACAGCTGTTTCGGATAAGCCAGCATTGTCATAATGGTCACTGATAACGGCAGCGTATTCATCGTGCAAATCAGGATAAGCATCAATCAAGGTGTCTGCAATGCATTGATAGTTAGATTTAAGCGTCTTTTCTGGTAATGAGCCGATGATACCTTCACGCAGTTTTTCATGTGCGAACCGCCACTGTCCGTCGATACCTTCCAACACAGCCGCATTGACACAGTTCGTCAGCCAACCATCAATGTCAATATCATCAGCAAGCTTGGATAGTAATGTCAAGTCAAGTTGACGACCTGCAACCGCTGCTGTCTGTAACAGTGTTTGGGCATCTTGTGGCACTCGTGCTAGACGACGTTCAACTACTCGGCTAATCCCCTGTGCAAAGACTTGAACGGGTAGCGTCATCGTCTGAATATTAGAAAGCTGTCCGGCTTGTTCAGCTAATGCACGTATCACTTCCACAAGGAAGAAAACATTACCTTCTGTCTCACGGTTGAGCAGTTCGACAATGTCTTTATCACGCCCGCCTTCACCCAAAATTGACACACTTAAGTCAGCGATTTGTTGATTATCAAGGCGGTCAAGCTGGATGCGATTCATATCACTAAGTTCATTTGCAAGGGTCGGGCGTTCATCACTACGGAATGTACCAATAAGCAGAACAGGTTGGTTCTCCAATTGGCTAATCAACTCTTTGACGACTTCAAGGCTTTCATTCGCCCACTGTAAATCTTCTAGGAATAATACAATCGGACGGTCATATTGCAGAAACATCTCCCCGATAGTATCAATCAAACGCTGTTGACCGACTTGTCCATCCAATACAGGGGGAGGTGAAATTTCACGCCCTAATAACTTGTCTATGTTGGGTACAACCTGCTTGAGAACACTGGCAGGTTCATCGCCTAAATCCATCGACAACGCCAAGCGACGCAACGGATTCAGCCACATCTGATACGACAACCCTCCCTCAACGACAGCTTGCCCATCTAATACCAGCGCACCCTTGACCAATGCCAGTGTACGAATCTCATTAATCAGGCGAGACTTGCCGACACCGCTTTCGCCCCCAATCAGCCATGCACTGCCTTTGCCAAGATGCACATTCTCGACGGCATCGCGCAGTTGGTTGTATTCGACTTCGCGCCCGACAAACTTGGCTGCTTGTAAATAACTTTCACGGATTTCAATGCTTTCCGGTGGAATCGAAAAATCAGTCACCTCATCAAATGCACGAATCACATCACGCGCCCGTTGATACCGCTCGTCAGGGTTCTTCGCAAGCAACCGCCCAACAACCTCAGCAATCCCTGAGGGTATATCCAACCAACTCAAGTCTGGCACTTCGGTCAAGATTTGAGTGATACGCTTCATGACAGTTTTTTCGCGGAAAGGATGTATACCAGCCAATATCTCATATGCGATTGTGCCGACAGCATACAAGTCTGAAGCAGCAGTTGCACCTTCTATCTTAAGGACTTCTGGTGCCATATACGCAATTGTGCCGACAACAGCTTCATCTTCGGTTTTGTTTTCGTAGAGCGTTGCCAGACCAAAATCCAGTACATAGACATCACCATCACGAGAAACCAAGGCATTATCCGGTTTGAGGTCACGATGTAAGATGCCCCGTCGATGCAAATATTCTAGCGCACGAAGCATATCAACTATCACGCGGATTTGCTCTTTGAGGGGTTTATCAATGGCATATTCTCGAATCGTGCTGGGGTTATCGAGATATTGCATCGTGTAATACGGTTGTCCATTATCGAAGCCGTAGTCTGTTACGCCGATGATATTGGGGTGGCGTAATGACGACAATACCTGAAATTCATTTGCTAATGCGAGGCGAACCTGTGTACCTGAGCCAGCCGTCAACTCCTGACCATTTTGATAAAATTTGGTATGCACCTGTTTAAGTGCAACCCGCTGTTGGTAGAGTCTATCATGTGCTTCATAGACTTCTCCCATCGCACCTGCACCCAACTGTTGTACTAGTTGGTAACGGTTACCAATCAATTGTGTCATTTGCATCTGCATGGCACTCTCACATCTGTATCCACTATATGTATTGTTATCTTACCGAGTTTGACCACCCATCAACATTAAGAACGCAAAAAGCGGACATAATGCCCGCTTTTGTTTGTACCTATTTTGTTAATGAGATTATGCGTCAGTGCAGATGTATTCTGTACCGCTAAACGCATCACCATTACTGAACGGTGAACCACCCTGTGCGATGGTTGTACCACAGACATAGGACTCTTGCATGTCAACTTTATTTTTGTTCTTACGAACAGTAATCGTTGCTTTAAAGCCTACAGGGAAAGCATCAACAATTGTTGCACTTGCATCACCACACGCTGCACCTGCATCAATGCTTGCTAACTGCGATGGACTCAAGTCTGCGACGAGGTCACCCCATGCGACAACAACAGCACCTTTGGTCTTGCCCAACTTGTCACCACTGACCGAATCAGATAGTGTTGTATTCATTGTCACGGTGTTACCGAGAGATTGACCACCAGCAGTCTGACAAACAGTATACAGTTCAAGTGCACCAGCGTTTGGATGTTTTTCAACCATTAAGTTGACTTCACCATGTTTATTGGCTTTACCTTGAATTTCACCAAATGCAACAACGGATCCTTTACCAAAGCCAAATGAGCCGCGTGCCCCGACCAATGCAATCAATAATACTGAACTCAGTACCATAACAATTGTTGCTGTGACCATACGCTTCGTATTCATTTATATACCCTTTATAAATCAATGAAATCAAATGATAAATTAAGGGTATCATACTTGTAGTGTTTGTATAGTGTTTGTAAAGGATTTATGCAGAATTTTGACAGTTCCAAAACAAAATATAGAATAATTTTAGAATTAATTTATAATAAACACGTTCGTTATGAGAAGTATGTACTTTGGAGCATAAACCATATCAGAGACATAGTTGATATGCCTCTGATATGACAAGATTTACTTATTGTCCCTGACCGAGGGAGAAGCCGAGCTGACCATCAAAACTGTAGAGGTTTTCTGTTTTGATAATATCGAAGCCGTTATCATGGACAGACTGTAAGAGTGTAATCAGGTCTTGCTGATTTGTCCCATCATCATCTGTCGGTTCAAAGCGACACCGCCAATGGTCAGTGCAGAAGGTCTCCGGTGCACCATCAGGATACACTTTCAAGCCACGATTGGTAATCATGGTTAATTGCAGTTGGTCTGTGTTGGCTTTGCTCAATACCTCACCGAGTGCGTCAGGGTCGCGGTCACCTTCATCCCAGAACAAGAACACATCGACACCGTGTAGGCTTCGTTCCGCCGGGTTGGGGTTCTTTAATGGGAAGGACGTTTGAACACTACGCCCTTCTTCATAGGATACAGGGGCAAGTACCTGTGGTATCTGACCCAGTCGTTCGATTACAGCATCAGCAAATTCACTAGTCCCAACACGCACTTTACTACGTGACGGGTCATAAATATCGACAGTGTGAATACCATCCTCGATTGTTTTGAGGAAAGCATTTTCAATCTTTTCAGCAATAGCCGACTGTCCTAGATGGATTAACATCATCACACCTGCATTCAGCAAGCCGGATGGATTGGCAATCCCGCGACCAGCAATATCCGGTGCAGAGCCGTGAATCGCCTCAAACATTGCCATATCTTCACCGACATTCGCGCTACGTCCCATCCCAACTGAGCCGGACAGTTGCGCTGTCACATCCGATACGATGTCACCGTACAAATTCGGCAAGACAATCATATCAAAGGCTTCGGGAGTATCAGCCACACGAGCTGTTCCGATGTCGATAATCAGGTGGTCGGTTTCAATATCAGGATATTCCGCTGCGACCTCATCAAACACACGATGGAACAAGCCATCTGTCAGCTTCATGATATTATCTTTGGTCATACAGGTGATTTTCTTACGGTTATTTGCCAACGCATATTCAAACGCATAGCGAATCAGGCGTTCACTACCGGGACGGGTAATCAACTTGAGGCATTGGAAAACTTCGTCGGTTTGACGATGCTCAATCGCAGCATAGAGGTCTTCTTCATTTTCGCGGATAATTACCACATCCATACCCGGATGACGGGTATCCACAAATGGTTCTTTCGACCGCACCGGACGGACATTCGCATAAAGGCTGAGCGTCTTACGAATGGTAACATTGATGCTTTTGTAGCCTTTACCCTGTGGTGTTGTCAGGGGTGCTTTGAAGAAAACTTTAGTCCGGCGAATGGATTCCCAAAATTCGGGGGTAATGCCGGATGTATTACCAGATTCGTAAACCTGTTCGCCGACAGTCACAAATTCATAGTCAAGTTCTGCCCCTGCAGCTTTGAGTATACGCAGACAAGCATCCATAATTTCGGGACCGATACCATCACCGCGTGCCACAGTAATCGGAGTTTTTGGCATTGTATTTGCTCCTTTGTTTGTTTTGCTCAATTATAAAAGAGCGACCGAGACCGTTAGCATTTGTTCATCTATCACAGTCGGTTCGCTAGAAAATTAGTGATTAACGTTATCTCGACATGTGTCATTTTGCATGTCATCATTAAGCCATCGACAACTATAGCATGGATATTTTGCCCTTACGATAATTGATTTGGTAATTTACTCACATCTCAGGATTCGTTTATATGACACAATCAGACCATCCCATCCTACGTGAACTTATCGACGGTAACACACGTTATGTCAATGGCGACCTGCAACATCCCCATAGTGACGCTACCTATAGACGTACTTTAGTCAAAGAGCAAAAACCTATCGCTGCTATCTTAGGATGTTCTGATTCGCGTGTACCACTGGAAATGATTTTTGATCAAGGATTAGGAGACATCTTCGTGATTCGGGTGGCAGGCAATATCGCCAACGAAGACACAATAGCTAGTGTCGAATTTGCGATTGAAGAACTCCATGTTCCACTGATTATGGTGATGGGACATTCCAGATGTGGTGCCGTCACCGCTGCTATCCAACCGAAGACCTTCACCGGACACCTACGCCATCTCATCGACCAGATACGTCCGGCAGTGCGTCGGGCAGGTGGGCGTGAAGGCGACTTATTAGATAATGCGATTCGCATCAATGCACAGATTATGGCACAACAACTGATTGACCGGAGCGACCTTATCTCGCAAGCATCCAACACCAAACAAACCAAAATCGTTGCAGCCTATTATGACCTTGATACAGGCGTTGTAGAAGTGCTGGATGAATTGTAATTTGTGGCTGTCCTTGGTTACACTCTATTGCAATATCATTTACAACGTAAAGAGGTGTACCTATGGACTATCGAATATTAGGGCGGACGGGTGTTAAAGTATCGTCATTATGCTTTGGCACGATGTCGTTTGGTGATATTGCCGACGAAGCCGAATCTGCTAGGATGTTTAATCGCTGTCGTGAGGTTGGCATCAATTTTTTTGATTGTGCTAATGTGTATGCTGGTGGACGGTCGGAAGAAATTCTCGGTGATTTAATCGCTGATTGCCGTGATGAAGTGGTGATTACCACCAAAGTTGTCGGTAAAACAGGAGACGACATCAACATGCGTGGGGCATCGCGTCGGCATATTATGCAAAGTGTTGAGGATAGCCTGCGCCGCCTCAAGACTGACCGCATCGACGTATATTTCCTACATCATAAAGACTCTGACACCCCTATTGATGAAACCTTGCGCGTGATGGATGACCTCGTGCGACAGGGTAAAATCCTCTATCCCGCAGTGAGCAACTGGTCTGCATGGCAAGTCATGAAAGCGCAGGGCATCGCTAAATATGAAGGACTAGCCCGCATCGAATGTCTGCAACCGATGTATAACCTCGTCAAACGTCAAGCAGAGGTCGAGATTTTACCGCTAGCAGAAGATGAAAACATCGGCGTAATTCCTTATAGTCCGCTGGGTGGTGGTCTGCTAACAGGTAAATATACGCCGGATACCAAACCCGATAGTGGTCGCCTTGTGGAAAATCAGATGTATATCAAACGCTATGGTGTTGATGATTATTATGAAACAGCGGCAGACTTCACCGTCCATGCACAAGAACGCGGGTATCATCCGGCAACGTTAGCTGTTGCGTGGGTGATGGCAAATCCAGCAGTCACAGCACCCATCATCGGTGCGCGTAATCTCGAACAATTGGAAGGCTCACTAGCAGCACTAGATGTAGATATGACACCGGAGTGGTACGATGAGATTTCGGCATTGTCTTATACCCCGCCACCTGCCAATGATAGGCTCGAAGAATTAACGAAATAAATTGACCAAAGTCGTAATTTATGAGATGATAGAACCATAACGTAATATCTATCAAAGGACACATAATGGATTTAACATCGGCGTTCACTTACCCATTCAAGAGTATTCCAAAAGTGCTGACAATTGTATTGGTGTTTACCATCAGTCTGGTTGTATTTGTTGCTATGTTGTTGAACTCATATGACTGGGTTGCATACTTGCAGGCATTGGAAGTCTATGCTGAGTATGGATATGAATACATGCCCTACGTTGAACCACCAAGCGCGACATTCTTTTTGAGTCTCATCGGTTTGTTGGTCGTTGCGATTGGTCAGGGGGTATGGTTATCTGGCTATGGTCTTAGCATCATTCGTCACATCATGGAAGGCTTTGAGGCACTACCTAAGATTGAGTTCGGGCGTAACATGCGTGATGGTTTGTCCGTATTCCTCGCTAGCTTGTGGTATGGCTTTGTTGCGTTTATCTTCTTTTTCGGATTGATGATTGCAATGGGTATTCTCGCAATGCCAAATATCGCCTTGTTGAATCTCATCAGCTTCTTGGGTGGACTGATTGGTACGATTGTATTTGTCTGTTTGTTGGGATGGTCATTCTTCGTTGGCATGTCCCGTTGTGCTGCCGATAATAACCGCGACGCACTCTATCAAATCCCAACCAATATGAAGATTGCTCGCGCCAACTGGAAAACCTCGTTTTCGCTGACAGGCTATCAAATTCTGCTGGGGCTGATGTTCTGGTTCGGCTCACAGGCAATCAACACTGGCGTACAATTTGTGACTGAGCCATTCTTCGGTAACAGCATTGATATGAATAGTGTCATCATCGCTACGGTGATTACTTTGCTGGTTTCGTATACCATGAACATCGTCCAACAATTTGCTAGCTTGCACCTCGTCGCCCAATTTGCCTATAACATCGGCATCATGGTCGGCTACGATGATGAGTTCGACACTTTCTAAAACTCGCTATACTGAGAAAACATCAAAGGGCTTGCAGTATTGCAGGCTCTTTTTGATTGGCACATAACAGAATCATATCCGATACGACAAAGTAAATTGTTCTAAATCCAAATTTATGCGATAGTAGATGTATCGCATTATATAGCAGAAGGAAAACAATTATGTCGTTTGGTGATGCGTTCAATTATCCATTTAAGAATGTTCCCAAAGTTTTGACTGTCGTACTGGTCTTCACGATTCTGGTTGCCGTCTTGGTTGCGATGGCAATGAACTCACGTTCCAGCGATGGCTTCTTGCTCCTAACGTTCGGCACAATTATTGCACAGTCCCTATTTTTAACAGGCTACGGCATCCGTATCATCCGCGAAATTCAAGACGGCTATGATATGGATATGCCATCCTTCGATATTATCAACGATATTGGACGTGGCATTGTGGTATGTTTTGCTGGGTTTATCACCTTCCTGCCACTCGTTATCTTTGCTGTTTGTGCATCAACCATGTTCGTCACATCATCGTCAGGTTATGGATATAGCTCTGGTATTGATGGGGCAACCATTATGCTCCTGTTGCTGATGATTCCATTTGCTGTTTATCTCGGTTGGGGCTTCATGGTAGGGATGTTACGTTATGCTAGTGAAGAAGAAAGTGGCGCGATGTTCCAGTTTGGGACGAACTTCGGTTATGTCAACAGCAACCTCGGCTCTGCATTTAGCCTATTAGGGTATCAAATTCTGCTCGGTATCATCTATGCGATTGTTAATTTTGTGGTATCTGGCATTTATCAAAGTACCGTGATTAGCTCTGTCACTTTCCGCACCGACCAAACCATTATCCTTGCCATTGTCACGGTGAGTTATATCCTATCAATCGTGATTAGCTTATTCCAGCAATTTGCTGGGTTGCATCTGATGGCACAATTCGGCGAAAAGATTGGTATCACCCGCGAACCCTACGAACCGGAAAAAGCCAAACACTAGAGTAATGCTTAAATAATCTATTTTACGGGCTGGCAATTGTGCTGGCTCGTTTTGATGTGAGGGCGATTACCCTTATAATAGAAAGATAGTGATACAGCTAATAAAGGTCATGCAATGTCCCCTATATTGACAACATTCGGTTTATTGATTGTAGAAGTCTGGATTCTGGTTGGACTTGCTCTCGGCTTACATATGCTCAGCTCTCGCTACGGCATCTCGCTTTTGTTGATGTATGCAGCTGCCATCTTGGGTATCATTACCTTTACTAATCCGACAACTGTTTTTGTCGAACCGATAGATGGAATTATCCTCACCTTACCCGCTGACTTTTTATCCCGACGTTATTGGCGATCATTCTAGTTCTATACATAGTTGATGGTACAGAAATCACACAGGCAACGATCTTTGGCGGTGCAATCATTCAATTATTGGTGGCTATCATCTTCTTTGTGATTGGTCTGACCGCATATATGCCACAGGCAACATTGGCTATTACAAATATATCATTTACAGATATTTTTGAAGTTAACTTACAAATCATGATAGCAGGTATTGTTGCATTTATTGCTGATATGTTCGTTATTGCAATCGTCTATCAGGGCATTCGGAATTTATTCAAGCAAAAATACATGTGGTTAGCAGTTGCTGTAGCGCTAACGGGTGCGCTATGGACAGATGCAATTATCTTTAATTTTATTGCTGCTATAGGACGGGGTGGCTTCACCGAGTTTATTGCAGGCGATATTATCAGCAAAAGCATTGCCGCTTTAACTGTCTTCCCACTTGTAACACTATACTTATATCGTTTTGCCCCAAGCCTACCCTTACAAAATTCTACCGGGTATCGTCCCACTTTTGATATTATTCACAATCTATACGGCAGTTGGCGTATCAGAATCATACAACTTGAATCCGAGCTACGTGAAACTGAAATCAATACGGATCAATTGATAACAAACATCAATGAAGTTTTCTGGATTGCTGATGAAAAAGACACATATGCCCATTTCATTAGTCCAGCATTTGATAGGCTCTTAAAAATGGAACGGGGCATTGTCTATCTAACCCCAGATGTATTGTTGGACATGATTCATATTGATGATAAACAACTCATGACAGGATGGTTGCGATATGCTGATACCACGCATGATATTGAATTTCGCATTCGCAGTGCAGATGGCGAAGACCTCTGGTTGCGTGACCGTACTTATCGGGTAGTAGATGAAAAGCTGGGAATTCAACGAGTAATTGGCATTAGTGAGGACATCACAGCCCAAAAAGAACGACAGGCATTAGAAACTGCAATCATGATTGAGCGAGAGAAAATCAAGGTACTCCATAACCTTGTACGCGAAATCTCTCATGATATTCAGTCTCCTATCAGCGCGATGGCACTCAAAATTGATATGATTGACCGTACCGATGCCGATAGCAAAAAACACAAGAAGTATCTAAAGGATCTACGGCGACAGACATTTTACTTGAGCCAGATGCTGGAACATTTATTCACTCTGATAAAAGTTGAAAGCCGAACAACACTTCTACAAGACATCATGGATGTAAAAATAATCTGTAGGGATGTGGTTGACGATATTCAACCATTGGCAGATGAAAAACGAATTACACTCACCCTGAATATTGATGATACCCCGATCCCAATCGAGTGTATGGTCACAGATATGCGACGCATATTTATCAACCTTATTGGCAACGCCATTCGGTATACACCAACAGGTGGAGAAGTAACTGTCACCACAGCAATAAAGGAGCGAAAAGCAACTGTCACAATTATGGACACAGGCATTGGCATCAGTGAAGATGATTTACCACATATCTTCAAGCGATTTTATCGTGCATCAAACACAGCAGACATTGATGGGACTGGATTAGGTCTGGCAATCACCTATCAAATTGTTCAACAACATAACGGGGATATTCAAGTTCAAAGTGAGTTAGGTAAGGGGAAAACATTTATTGTGTCTTTACCCTTAGCAAAAACTAACTGAGCAACCAATTGTACTAAAGTTGTCTAAAAACTAACTTTCATACAGTCTTAATTGTAATGTTGCGTTATCATCTGTATACTTAATATAAACCAACATTACGAAAGCAGGGAGACAATGGCATATCGTGTTCTTGTCATTGAAGATTTTGAACTTCTACGCAAAATGTATACTGATATTCTGGGTCGTTTTGACTACAAACCCATCACGGCAGAGACTGGCACACAAGGCTTAGAGTTGGCACAATCCGAAAAGCCCGATGTCATCTTGCTAGATGTGGATTTACCCTATATGTCTGGCTTAGAGGTGTTGTATCGCTTGCGCCAAGACCCCGCAACCAGTCATATCCGCATTATTATTATCACGGGTAATCATAATGCCCAGCAGAGCGAAATCGCAAAAGCAGCTGACCTTGTGTTGCTTAAGCCTGTCAGCCCGACAAACCTTGTCAATTTTGTCGAGCGTCTCTTGCCGGAGTCGGCACAAGTTTAGATAGGTTTAGATGAACAGTAGCCGTCCCTACAACATCACAGCAATCATATTGTAGGGGCATAATTTTTCCTCTGCACTGACGATATCCCATAGCTTATACCACCCATAGCGTTGATGGTGCACAAGTATTTTTGCACTTGTTTTACACTTTGCCAACATATTTAAACAGCGGAAATGTTACGCTCTATCTAAAGGGATAGAGAGGATTACCGCATGAATCGACGTGACTTTCTCAAGACATTAGGCATCACGGGAGGTATCGCCCTTAATGCCGGACATATTGCTGATGTCTTGGCACAAGTACCTACTAATAGCTTCAACCCATCTGACCGCGACCCCATTATTCACATGCTCAACCGCCTGACTTATGGCGCAACCCCTGACCTATACGAGCATGTCAAGCAGATTGGCATTGATGCGTATATCGAGGAGCAACTCAATCCCGATGTGATTGATGATAGTGCGCTTGAGAACCGCCTCGCTGATTATGATGTCACTTGGATGACAACACCCGAACTTGTGGATACATATCGCGGAATGGGCATTGGCATGATTATCCGTCAGATGGCAACGGTGTATACATTACGCGCCCGTTATTCCAATCGGCAATTATTCGAGCGGATGGCAGGCTTCTGGACAGACCATTTCCATATCTTTCTCGGTGATAACCCTGCTGGATTCTTCAAACCAGTGGATGAGCGTGATGTTGTTCGTGCCCATGCACTCGGCACATTTCCTGATATGTTGCGCGCCTCAGCACACAGTCCAGCGATGTTGCTATACCTCGATAATGCTCAGAGTGAGAAAACCCACCCCAACGAAAATTATTCCCGCGAATTACTAGAATTACATACTCTCGGTGTTGACGGTGGTTATACCGAAGATGATGTCAAAGCCGTCGCACGAGCCTTCACGGGATGGTCATTTACACGACCAAGAGCCAGTGTTGTTCAACGTGGTGAACCGGGTACATTTATGTTCCGTCCATTTATCCATGACGACGATGCAAAAACGATTCTCGGTCATACCCTGCCAGCCAACAATGGAAAAGCAGATGGTGATGCCGTTCTCGATATTCTTGCCGAACATGAATCTACCGCCCGCTTCATCAGCATCAAACTCGCGCGTCGATTTGTGGCTGATGTCCCACGGGAGTCGCTTGTAAATCAACTAACAGAGACCTACTTGCAGACAAACGGTGACATCAAACAGATGATGCGAACATTGATTTACTCAGATGAATTTTGGAATGCCCCACCCAAATTCAAACGCCCCTTTGAATATACGGTTAGTATCCTGCGTGGGTTGAATTATCAAGAGGGTCGCATACGAGGCTTCCAGCAATTACTACAATCCGCATTCGAGAGTATGGGACAAATCCCCTATTTGTGGCCCGCACCTAATGGCTACCCTGATGTCGGGCAGGCATGGGCGAATAATCTGCTACCACGCTGGAATACGGTCATTGGTATTATCAACAAATCACGGGCTGGCGAACCTGATATGAGTCAGCTTGAGGCATTGGCAGAATCAGCAGGTGTTATCGGTGACGACCCTGCGACGATTCAGTTCTTCGCCAATTATCTACTGGGACGCGAACTCAATACAGACGAATTTAACGCGGTTTCAGAATTTATCAACGAGTATAACGGCAGTGACCGTGCTTTAGCCGGTATCGCCTTATTGATGATTGCACCTGCATTCCAGTATAAGTAGACAACAAATTGAAGACCATGATACGATGAACATGATATAAACAACTAATTGAGTTTTTCGTCTATGGTTCAACAACCAATAATTGATAGAGGCATTACGTGGTCCCTGCCACAAATGGATAATCTGCGGTTTATGCGGGCGCGCTATGTTCAGCACAGCTTCAAACCCCACACACATGATTACTATGTACTGGGAATAATTGAGGCAGGGTTACAGACCTTTGATTATGGGCGCAAGCAGTTGATGACGAAACCTGGCAATCTGATTTTGATTAATCCTGACGAACTCCATACAGGCGAATCAGCAATTGATGATGGGTTTATGTATCGCGCGCTCTATCCCTCACGTAGATTAATGGCATCCATCACACAAGAATTTACAGTTAGTACCGACAGCTTACCGATATTTAACGGTGGCATCACTGACGACCCACAACTCCACCATTGGATACAACACATCCATCGCCATAGTGAACACGCTCAATCACAACTAGAAATTGAAGACCAGATGCGGCAGTTTCTCGTAGAATTAGTCCGGCGTTATGCTAAGCCCGGTTATCACCTGCGTACCTACCACATCGCGCATCAAGCGATACAGACAATCCGTGATTATATAGAAGCCAACTTTGCCGATACAATCTCCTTAGATGACCTGTCAAACCTCATACATATCAGCCCGTTTCATTTAGCCCGTTTATTCCGCAAACATGTTGGCATGCCACCTCACAAATATTTGGAAACCGTTCGCATCCGCCATGCTGAACACCTTTTGTTGTCTGACCATAGCATCGCTGATGTCGCATTTCTGACAGGATTTTCCAGCCAGAGTCATCTCACCCGTACTTTCAAACGGTTCATCGGCACAACACCGGGTGAATATATCAAACAGCGCAAGATTGTATAAGACAATCACACAGTCGTTCGACACAATGGGTCAAACTTATAGTGAGGAGCTTTCTATCATGAGTATGACCTTTGATACCAAAATCGCAATTATTGTCCGTGAGGATTTGGAAATGTGGCAAAAGCTAAATGTTACTGCATTTTTAGTTGGTGGATTAGCCGGGAATAATCCTGCCATTGTAGGAGAGAATTATGTGGATGCTGATGGACAGGTCTATTTGCCGATGGTGATTCAACCCATGATGGTTTTCCAAGCCGACACAGACGGGATTCGTAAAGCATATGAGCGAGCAATGCGCCGAGATATTCAGCTAGCGATATTTACATCCGACCTATTCGCCACCGGGAACGACATTGACAATCGCGCCGCTGTTGCAAACAAATCTGCTGACAGCCTCGACCTTGTTGGGATTGCCTTACGTGATATGAAGAAAACCGTCGATAAAGTTACCAAAGGGCTAAAGTTACACCACTAACTGAACAACTCAATCAGGGCTTGCCCACGTTGCGACAAACGATAGAACACACGCTTACCGCTACGAGACGATTCGACCAGTCCGGCTTGACTGAGTTTATTCAAATGTTGCGAGACTGCACCGGATGTGATGTCCAGCAGATGTGCCAATTCACCTGTGCTACGGGGCGTTATCAGAGCATAGAGTACCCGTGACCGCCCAATACCAAACACAACTTGCATCGCTTCTTCAGGATCATCCGGTTCGGCATAGTGCCACAAACCTGTCCCACGCGCACCATAGATAAACATCGGGGCATAAGATTCGCCAAATTGCCAGTACATCTTCGGGAAAGAGAATATCGCAGGGACAAGTTGCAAGCCACGTCCGGCAATATCATAGTGATAGCCTTCAAGCTCACAAAACATTGGAACATCTTTTGTCTTTTTGCGAATGACTAAATCACCATTTTCATATCCAAGCTTGGGATGAATCGCGTTGAGCATTTCTGATGCACCGTATAATGCCTGTTCACGAGCACGATAGAGAATATCATTTTCGAGGATGGCTGTCATACGTGACCAATGATGCGCCAATGTCCGTTCCCAGTATATTCGCATCTCATCAACTAATGCGTTGAGCGTTTTTTGCGGGTGTTGATATACATACATTAGGTCAGGGGTCTCACCAACGAACGACATCATAAACTGTATCCGCTCTTGTACAATCTCCACTGGCGTTGATTGTAAGCGTTTTAGGTCTTCTTCAAAATCCATTGTCGGCGCAGTTGGGGTCGGGGTGAGAAACGCCGGGATATAGGAATAGTTACCGATGAGCGTCCGCATAAAGGGTAATTCAAGGTCATGAATAGCCCGATGAGCTTCGTCTATCCATGGCATATATTGGGCAGGATACGGTTTGGAGCGGTGCATCAACATATGAAAGCTAATCGTTGCTTCCATCATCGGGCTGAAGGCAAACCGCATGTGCATAATATCGGTCGGGGTCACATTGACAGAAATCATGGGTCTCATCCATTACTCAATAGCATATGTCTCTACTATAGATAATACACCCATCGAAAGCCAAGAATTTAGTTTTTACTAAAATGATTCACCTTTGTGTGCGGATAACGTATCGTAAAGGTACGTTGAGGCTGAGGGGCATCACCCTCTTCTGATATTGAACTACAGACGGAATAACGCACCCGATGTAAACCTCAGTCTCGCATAGTTCTATGAAAGGACACCTGATGCACTCACAATTCCCGCACCTTTATGAATATGAAAAACGTCATCGTGAGGAAGAATTGGAACGTAAGTTTGAGGACTTGCGTCATCACGAACAACTCAACCGGACACCCCATAAACGCCGTCGCCCACGTTGGCGGGCGTTCATCTCTATGATTATCGGATTTTTTGTCTAGGGCTTCACCGCGACAATACGCGAATTGTGGTCTTCTTCTTCATCGTGGATAAATTGCCATTTGTGGAAGTAACTCCGCAGTTCGCCAATTCCTAGCAAAAACGACTTATTGAACTCCGGCACAAGCTCCAGATAGCGCACATTATAAGTATCATAAATGATACGTCCACCTGACCGAATCGACTCTTTAATCTGCGGGAACAATCCACGTTGCAGATAGCGCGTTACCGTCACCAAATCGTATGCGCCTGACTGCAATGCAATCGTATCAACATCGACTTGTAAGAGGTTAATATTGCGGATATTTTGCGCTGTCATTTCTGTGCGGGCACGATGGAGAGCAACCCGACTAATATCCATCAAGTCAACCGTATAGCCTTGTTGTGCTAACCAGATTGCATCTTGTCCCAACCCACCCGCCAAATCCAATGCTGTACAGGATACGTCATCTTGTACTGGCGGTGTAAATTGTAGCAAGATAGGGTTCGGGTCAGGATAAGGTTCGCGGGCACGTTGTCGATACACTTTGTCCCAACGGACGCGGTCTGTAGCACTCATAGTCTGATACTGTCCTTCTTACCTAACCCAACTTATCCGTAACATTACCAACCGATTCATCTGATAACCGCATGAACGACACTTTGAGGCTAACCCGTCCCAACGTAATCACATCGCCATTACGAACTTCGTGGACTTCCTTCGGGCGGAAGCGAAACCCGTTAATACCTGTCCCGTTAGTGCTGTTGAGGTCTTGCATCTCCAACCGTAAATCGCGGAGGCGAATAAGAGCATGGCGACGACTCACACCATGTTGTTCCATCAAGAACGGGGTCAAGTCCACATCGGGTTGTATTGGCAGGCTTTTGTGGCTTCGTCCGACCAATAGTGGCTTTTTCGGCGTTGGGAGCACTTCTACAAATTGTCCGGTATCGAGTTCCGTCAGGCGCAAAATCATCACATCAGTAAACTGAAAACACCCATCAGGAATATCACCTGTTTGAATGTTTTTAACTTCAGGTTTATCCACCATATTTTTCAAATCAAAATTCGATCGTTGTGACATCGCTTTTTCTTGTGCACGTTGTTCCTGCTCCTGATGCGCTTGAATATCCTCCACGTTAAGAGCTTTCATCTGCTGGGTTATATCCGCAGGAGATTCATTTTGTGGTGGAGACGATAAGTTTGCGCCACATTCTTGACAGAAAAAATCACCAATTCGATTGTTATGACCACAATCGGGGCACTTATGGCTGGTCTTATGAGCCTGTGTTAGAGCATCTTTTACTTCTTTTTCTGCTTGAGCCTGCTGTGCTTGACGTTGTTTTTCCGCTTCTTCTGCCTGTCGTCGTTCTTCATCTCGACGTTGTTGTGCCAGCTCTTCTTCGGTCGGTTGCAACAGCCCTGTTGGCATTGTCTTTTTGCGTTGAAAGCGAGAAGTAAATGTTAACGGCGCATCACACACAAGGCACGTTTTGGCAGTTGCCAAATTTTCATGTCCACAATTGCGACACTTTATCGGGTCTTGATTGGAATCAGTCATTTCGTCTGTTCACTTGTTTGAAAATGGTCAGTACATCTAACTATAACAAGAAAATTTGAGCTTACAAACAGTACATAACAGATTAGCCTCTAAACAGATTTACGGTCTCCATGCGTATCTAACAATTGTTTCACCGTATTTAGTTCTGCGGATAATGCACCACGCAGAGCCACACTGAAAAAGGCATTAAACCAGACCATCCAGCGGGTACGTATATCAATGGTCTGTTTGAGGTTCGTCTGTTGTCCGCGATGTTCAAATTCAACTGTGCGAACAAAAGGAAATCCCCAGAAAGACCCTTTCATCACAAGTTTTTTATTGCGGTCATATTCAACCACATCACCATTCACAAAGCCTTTGAATCCAGCAATCTTACGAGTCATGGCAACCATTGTCCCAACCCGAATCGGGTCCGCACTGGTCATACCGACGCGGTCAACATTACGCCAGCTACTATCGTTGCTGAAGTCTGCAACATACTTAAACACATCATATACAGGACGTTCTATGAGGACTTGATTTTCAAATGTTGGCATAGGGCAAACGCTCACAATCTAATTTTACGACATTTGTCTGCCCATTATAGCTATCAACTTAGAGGTTGCAATAAAAAGTCTAGATAATGCCTATCACAAAGAGATATAAGAATACCCATGTGGCAACCCAGACCAGCGCGTCAATGCGGTCAAGTACCCCACCATGACCGGGGAACAGGTTGAATCCTTCGACATAGCTGTCCTTTACATTAAAGAAACGCTTTAGTGCAGACTCGAATAAATCTCCGCTCACAGCAAGGAAGGGTCCAATCATCACCATCGGCAATAATATCGGCTCAAAAAGCCCAGTGATAATTAGAATAAACGTTGCTGGAATCCACGCCCCGAGGATACCCCCTACAGCACCCTCAACGGTTTTATTCGGGGAGATTAATGGCGCAAGTTTTGTCTTTCCAAACAGTCGTCCAGCGATGTAAGCGAAGGTATCTGTCCCCCATGTAATCGCAAACACGACCAATAACCACATCAATCCATCCGGCGCAATATTCCGTATCGACACCAGAAATGCCGTTGGGAATGCAATATATATCAGACCACACAGCGTTACCCCCACTTGTGCAAGGGCGCGATAGTATTTTTTCGGTTGACGGGAAAATTCCAAGATGATTGTCAAGACAACACAGGCAAGCAGTGCAATCTGCCATAACCAGTGAACTTGTAGGTAAAACGCGAGCACAACCAGAATCCCTGTTGGAATCCCTGTGAGTGAACTCCCCTGCATGGTTGTATCTTTTTCCATCAGATAAAACTCAAGCATGCCTACACACATAACAGGCAAAAGCGCAATCATAAAAAATACGCCACCCAACGCAGATGCACCCATTGCAATGGGCAACAAGATAATTGCTGTCAAAAGGCGCAGTTGTAAATTTGTCAATTCCTTTGCACTTGTAAATAATCTCTCGCTCATGGTGTCCTGCCATCAACACTTAATGTTACCTTAACCGGATGTTACTATTATTTTAGCATTGATTGTCAAGTTTTTAATGTATGAGTCTGTGCAATCCATACAAGTTTGAGGATAAGAGAGGATGTCACTTTGTTATCACTCTAGCAGAAAATCGCTTATAGCATGTATCATACGCGACTGTATCTGACCATCTATATGAGATTATCATCATTTGAATCATCACATCGCCATCACTTCCAGCAAATCCAAAGCAATCCTTCCACATAGAATTATGCTCGTCTGCCTATTTCTGGTAGCATTTTTCTTCGGATTACAGGGAATCTATAGCGATAGCATCCGGCGTGATGAGTTAACCACCCTCGGACATATCGGCGGGTTAGAAGAGCATGATAATGGTGTGTCACTTATAGAAACATTTGAATCCCTACGCACCTATAGCGCACAACATCCACCTTTATTTTATATAGTTGCAAATTTGTGGGGGCATAGTTTTACATATTCTGCTTATATGATGCGGTTACTGCCATTATTATGGGGGATGCTTGCACTTGCAGTAGTGTATCGGCTAGCACGGGATATTGGCGGAAAAGATGTCGGACTCGTCACAGTAGCTTTGTTGGCGACATCGATTGTGTTTATCTTCTATGCCCACGAAATCCGACAGTACACGAGCTTACTTTTCTGGAATGCGTCGGTGTGGTTACTGTATCATCGCTTACATAAACAAATAACCCCACCAAAACCATATCAGCTGGCACTGCTCACACTAGCGACAACGGGTGCGATTTTCACCCATAATACATCTATCTTTTTACTGCTGGTCATCGGTTTGTATCATCTGCTATTTGCCCCAAAGAATCGTACATGGGTGATGGTCTCAGTGGCGGTTGCCATAGCAGGCGTGTTTTATCTGCCGTGGTTGCCATCAGCGATAGACGGGTTACAAGTCACAACTGAAAAGTTGGCTATCGACGATTCAAAATTGCTCTACAATCCGCGCCTGATACAAGTCATACCGATGTTCTGGGGTAATGGAACACCTTTGCTATTTCTCACATTAATTGGTATAGGTATCTTGGGTGTGGTACAGAACAGACGCAACAGTCGTTATTTGTTATTTTTTGTGGTTGCATTTAGTGCGGTTGTGCTGGCAATGAATGGCTATCTGGAGTTTGTAAAGCGCATTCGCTATGTGATTGTGTTCCTTATCCCCTTCACTATCTTCGGGGCGATGGGGCTAGTGTCGATGTTGCGCTGGCGATCTATAACGGTCACCTTTCTCGTTATCTGGATAGCAACAGGCACATGGTTTCAGACGCAGTATGATTATTTTCATCACACCGGACTGGATGGCGCGCTCGACCACCCCGAATATTATGCGCTGATGCCATTTCTATCTGATGAAATGTCACCCGATGATATTCTCGTAATGACAGTAAATGACTATGAAGCGATTCAGCCAAGCAAACAAGGCAAGAAAAGCATCGAACAGTATTATTTTGATGACTCAGGTTTTACGATGATTCGCCTGAACAGTTTCCCCGGTGCAGGAGAAGTAAATATCAACGACATTATCAATGCAGTCAGTGGACGACCTGTATGGGTGACACACCGTTATGAAGCCTCCGAAGAAGAACTGGCATTTTTAGAGGGTATCACAGACACATATACCCTCTGCCGACAGTTAGGCTATGGTCAAACATCCTCGATTGATTATTACATACCAGCCGGAAGCGAGACCGAAAATTGTACAACAGATTCAAACCGCAATTAGATTGGGTGTTTGTGGCAGTTGATAACCTAGCATATAATCATATCGCTAGACCTTGTCGAAATAGTTGGTATGGTTTGGCATAGATGTCAGCACACGGAACCACATAGCAACGGTGGACAATATGTCGGAAAATCTCATCGGAACGACAATCAATGGCTACGAGATTATCAGCCAAGTCGGACAGGGCGGAATGGCAACTGTTTTTCTGGCGCGCCAACAATCCATGAACCGGAATGTCGCGCTGAAGTTTTTGCCCAAGCAGTTCATGAGTGACGACACCTACCTGCAACGCTTTGAACGCGAGGTTAAGATTGTCTCGCAGTTGGAACACCGCAACATTGTGCCTGTGTATGATTATGGCGAACACAACGGACAGCCCTATATTGCCATGCGCTATATGACGGCTGGCTCAGTTGATGACCTCTTGCGTGATGGTCGGGTTCCAGTGGAACGTATCCTGAGTATTATCGAACAAGTTGCGCCCGCATTAGATTATGCCCATAGTAAAGACATCCTTCACCGTGACCTGAAACCCAGTAATATTTTGCTGGATGATGGCGGTGGTGCATTTATTACCGACTTTGGTATTGCCCGTATTCTGAGCGAACAATCAACAGCGATTACAACGCAGGGGGTCGTCGGCACACCCAGTTATATGTCACCGGAACAAGCACAGGCACACGCACTTGATGGTCGTAGTGATGTCTATTCGTTGGGTGTGATGTTATTCGAGATGGTGACCGGACGCAGACCCTTTGAAAGTGATACTCCCTATAGCATCGCTGTCATGCAGGTTACAACTGCCCCGCCCTCCCCGCGTGCGTATGACAATAATGTGTCGTCAGCAATTGAATCAGTCGTCTTGAAAGCACTGAGGAAAGACCCGCAAAAACGTTATGATAATGCCGGCGAATTAGCTAGTGCGCTCCGTCTAGCAATTGAACGTCCCCATAGCACCCACGACACCGAACCGAATATGTTACCTGCTACACAGCCACAAGCCCCTGCTCCTGTACCACGACCTGAGCCACAACAGTTTGTACGCCCAATCGTACAACCCAACTATCCACAGGGCGGGACATCCGGCGCGAGTCAGCCAGTGCATCCAGCAACGCCTCGCTCGATTAGTTATGTCTCGCAACCGATGCCTGTGCGAAAGAAAAAAGGCAACGGGATGTGGATGGGAATTGCTGCAGGTGGTGTGATTGGCTGCGCGATGTTGGCAGGTATTATCATTGTATTGACGTTGGCAGTTGGGTCATTATCCGATGATACGCCAGCAATCACTGTTGAGGTCACACCGACACAAGTTAACAGTGTGAATACCGATGGCGAACAACCCGATATTGAAGAAACACCGCGCCCCACTCGTATTGTTGTCGATGTGGACGCAACCCTCGATACAGCACAACAAACCTTAGCCGCCCGTTCCGAAGAAACTGATGCAACATTAACCGCCGATGCACTTACCCGTGCAGTGACCACGCCGACACAGATTCCTGAATTTGTGCCAGTGGGTGTACGAGGAACACCAACGCTCAATCCGGGACTACGCGGGGCGACAGGCAAGCTTATCTACTATGACAGACGCTTCGACATTGACGAAGAAGACGGCTCATTTGAAATTGTATCGTTGAATATCGACACATGGATTGATACGCAACTGACATCCGATTTGGGCGAGAACACCTATCCGCAACCTTCACCCGACGGACGCTGGATAGCCTATCAGTCCAACCGTGACGGCAACTTTGAGATTTATGTATCCAATATCGTCGGCGGGCAACTGACACGCATCACCAATAACGACGTATGGGATAGATTAGCGGCATGGTCGCCGGATGGTGAGTGGGTAATCTACTCATCTGATACACGCGGGGACGGCACATTTGACCTCTATCGTACCCGCCCCGATGGCTCAGAAACAGAACTGGTATATAGCGACGGGCGGCGGAACAGTCACGCCCGTTATAGTCCTGATGGACGCTATATTGTGTTCACATCCGGCGAACTCCTGCGCGATGCAACCACATGGGAGATTGCCCTGCTCGATACCGAAACAGATGATGTCACCTTCCTGACAGATAATGATGTCCGCGATGCCTCACCGAGTTTTAGCCCGGATGGTGAGCGGATTCTATTTGTCACAACTATCGGCGGGGACACAGCCGTCGCCAGTATGGATTTAGAAGGTGGTTCACGTCGCATTATTTATGACGGTGCAGGCTTTGAATGGGCGGCAAGTTATAGTCCTGATGGCAATTATGTTGTCGTTACCGTCACGATTGAAGACGAAGACCAACTGCTCCTGATGGAAGCTGATGGCAGTGATGTCCAGCAAATCACCTCTGATGGTGGCGCGTATGCCTCGTGGATTCCGGTGATTGAGGATTAACGGTGGCGCGTACCCGCTCACAAGAAATTGCCGATACCCTACGTTTGTCGATACAGCGCGGGACGTATATGTGTGGTGACCGCCTCGTCGAGTTGACCTTATCCCAAGAGTTTGAAGTCAGTCAGAACAGTATACGCGATGCCCTACATATCCTCGAAGGTGAAGGTTGGGTGCAGAAGATTCCTCGTCGTGGTGTCTATGTGCCGAAATTTTCCATCCCCGAAGCTGAGGAAATCTATGCACTATGGGAAGCAGTCGGCAATCTAGCGATGGGTTGGGCGATGCACAAAATAGGCGACACCGAACGCGACCGACTCCGCGAAACCCTTATTCTGGCAGAACGCAAGGTCAATACGCAAGAATGGTTTCATGCCACCGCAGAAATCCGCAACTTACACACAGCGATAGCCCTCCATGCCGAAGCCCCACAGACACAAGTCATCTTATCGCGCCTGCATAATCAAGCACAATTACTGGACAATCAACGGCTGCACGCCCTACCCCTCACACTGGATGAATGGGACACACGCATCGAATACCTGTTTGATGTTCTGCACGAAATCAACCAGCACGAAACCAGCAAAGCAATTTTATATTATGGTCGAGCGATACAACATGAGGCGGGCTTAGTGATTCCCTATTTGGATTGATAAGTTTACAACCCACCAACCAAAAAGACCCCTGCCAGTGACAGAGGTCCTTTGATTGCGTTGTCTAATTGAAATTAGTCAAGTTCTTCGCGGAGTTCAGCTGCTTCTTCGTTGAGTTCTGCGAGTGCATCAGCGATTTCTGCATCACCATTAACCACTGCGGAGATGGTTTCTGGGATGATACCACGCATTGCAGTGTAACTTGGCAGACCGGGGGAAGCGTAAATGCCAATCATGTCGTTTTGTACTAGTGATTGAACTTCTTCAAAGCGAGCAAATGGCAGACGGGGTTCGGTGAAGTCGGCTTCGGTAATTTCGACATCGTTGCGGATGCTAAAGTATCCGGTTGCACCTGTCCATGCCAATTGTTGGTCAGCTTCAGATAGGAACTTAACAAACAGCCATGTTGCCAATTCAGCTTCTGGTGCTGCAGTCAAGATAGCTTGGCTTGGCACGAAGAGTTGAATGGTTGGACCAACACCTTCTGCGCCGGGGAATCCTGTGACAACCCATTCATCGGTCATTTCTGCGGTTTCTGCATCGGAAACGATGAACGGAATACCAGCGGAGCTACCAGCAGCAAATGGTGTGAGACCAATGGAGAAATCGCCTGTGTTTTGGAAGCGTTCTGCAAAGAGGTATGCACAACCGTTTTCGAGCATACGGGTGAAGGTTTCCAATGTTGCGACAACAGCGTCAGATTCAAATACGTATTCACCAGCTTCTGCATCAAAGATTACGCCACCGTGTGCAGCAACAAAGCTTTCAAAGTGGGATGTACCGGTATCGAGTGGATAGCCTTCATAGTCTTCGCTTGCGCCAGCAGCACATGCGATTTCTTCAAATTCAGCGAGGGTTTCTGGTGCACGACGTTCAAAGCCAAGTTCTTCAATAATGTCGAGGTTGCTATAGAAAACGTTGACGGAGTTCTGGTTTGCCCATGCAACGCGCATACCATCGAATGGTGCAAAGTCTAGTTTGTTGACATCAAGCAGGCTGAAGTTAAGTGCAGATTGGTCTTCAATACCCCAATCAGCACTATTGAGCAGGTTGTCAACATCAACGACAACACCTTCATTTGCCCAACCAGCTACTGCGTTTGCATAACCTGCAACGAGATTTGGCAATTCACCGGAAAGGATTGCGGTGTTCATCAGGTCTTCGATAGGACCATAGCTACCTTGATGAATCGCTTCGACGGTGATGCCGTATTCGTTGGTGGTGTTAAATTCTTCAATCAGGGCTGCGATGGTATCACCTTGTGAGCTGTCTTCGCTGTATTGATGCCAGTAGACGATGGTTTGGTCACTGGGGTCAACACCTGCATAATCCTGTGCTTGCACAAGACTCATGCTCAAAATCAGTACGAGCGCAACTGCGAATAGAAGTTTTTTCATGTGTGTAAATCTCCTCTGTATATAAGGGATTGTTATACAAAATGACCGCCCTCATAACCCCTCCTATGAGCAACAGCCAGTAAAAAAACACCGCACATTATATGCGATGGAGGGTTCAAAATTAGCCACGTATTCCGGTCTGAGCAATGCCTTCGGTAAATTGCTTTTGGGCAATGAAGTACAAAATCAGAATTGGAATAACGGTTATCACGGATGCCGCCATCTGGAGGTTTAATTCTCCGGGGGTATCCGCTGTCACAAAGTTGGATAAGCCAACTGCAATCGGTCGCCAATCGTCATTGATGGTGACCAATAGGGGCCACATCAGCGCATTCCAAGAGCCGATGAAGCCGAGTGTAATGATTGTCATAACAGGTGCTTTGGACAGTGGCAGTACCACGCTCCGTAAAAACCGAAAGTGTCCCGCACCATCAATCCGTGCTGCATCCCACAAATCATCAGGGATTTGCATAAAGAATTGACGCAATAAGAAAATATTAAATACTGACGCAAAAAATGGAATCGTCAGCGAGGGCCAATTATTAAACCATGCACCCGCCGGACCAAAGATACTCTCACTCAAACGTCCCAACCAGATAACAGTGAGAAGGTGTGGAATCAACATCACAATCCCCGGAATCATCATCGTTGATAAGAACACGGCGAAGATGAAATTGCGTCCGATGAAGTTCATTCGTGCGAAGGCATATGAGGCTGGAATACATACAATGAGCGACCCTGTCACGGAGATAAAGGTGATGCGGATGCTGTTCCATAAATAGCCGGATACTTCGAGCGACTGTAATGCACCTGTGGTTGGGTCGGTCAATAACTCAATATCAAGGAAGTTGGCACGACGTAATGCCGTCGCGTAGTTTTCCCATAGGACATTTTCTGGTAGTAAACGGGTCAGGCTGACTTCGCTGACGGTCATAAACGACGCACTGACCATCCACAAGAATGGACCGACTGCAATTACAACACCGGAAAACAGCACCAGATAAATTCCGATACGTCCCCAATTGATGCCAGCAGAAGGTTGTTCAATGGTTGTTTCTGCTGGGGTGTCAGACAAGGTCATGACATCGTTAGCCATAGAAGACTCTCCTGCCCATAATGCGATTTTGGAATAAGGTCATCAGCAGAATGACAGCGAATAATACAAATGCCATCGACGACGCATACCCATAACGATTGCTATTTTGCAATTCATCAAAGATAAAGACACTCGCTGTATTGACCGTACTCCCGACGGCGTTTGTTCGTAATATCCAGATTTGCGTAAATGCTTGGAATGTCCCGATGATGGCGACGAGTGAGAGGAAGAAAATCGTCGGTGAGAGCAGAGGTAGTGTAATGTGACGGAAGATACGCCAGCCCGATGCCCCATCAATCTTCGCTGCTTCGTAGAGTTCACCGGGGATATTGCCCAAGCCAGCGAGAAAAATCACCGCGTCATAGCCGATATATGTCCACGCTGAATAAATCATAATCACGATTAATGCCAGACTCGGACCCGCTAGAAACTCCGGCAAACCTAGCAATTCACCGATGGTGGAGCGTTCCAGAATCCAGCGTTGTGGTTCTATACCGATAATCCCAATCAATCGGTTGGCGGGTGAACTATCAATGCCGTTGAAGATAATGCGGAAAATAATTGAGGTTGCCACAAACGGTGTGATGTATGGGATGAAGTAAACCATACGGAAGAAACCACGGAAGCGTATCGGTTGGAACAAGAAATAAGCTAATACAAGTCCAATCGACAACTGCACCGGAACAGTCCCAAAGGCATACATGACTGTCACCCAGAAGCCCTGCAATAGGTCATCATCTGCCTCTGCCAGCGCATTGGGGAGTTCCGCCATAATCAGATACCCACCGATTGCCAGTGTTATTCCGCCGAATATCATCAGAATGAATCGTCGATTATCAAAGGTCTTGATGCCCTGTTGGAATATTTTCCATGCAACACCCATCAGTATCAAGCCACCTGTGACAAAGACCAACTGTGACCAAATCGGCAATTCCTCGCCAGATTCGCGCGCTTCCGCAATCACAGTTTGAATTTCTGTAACAGTCAGTTGCATGATGAATACCGACCCAATGATTAAAACAGTTGCGCTACCTGTCAGCAATATAATCTGGCTAGTTGACTTCGACCGGAACAAGGTTGCCAAGAGTAGACTCACACCGATGGCAACAATCAGCCCCAGCAGAACGAGATTGCCTGCTTGTAATGTCTCTGGTGCTTCGAAGGCTTTGCCCAGCTCTGACATAAATAAGTCGAGTGAGGTGTTTTGCCCACGTACTTGACGGGGAATGTCCATAATGACAGGTATTAGCCTACCAATCCAGTCCATCGCCAGCAAAGTAACATATCCTACGACAATGCCGGATACAATATGGGGCATATCACGCCAACCGTTGCCACTATCGCGCATCGTTGCATACACCCGCCGAATCAGATAGATGCCAGCAACAAATGCAAGTATCGCTAACCAGAAAAAGAGAATATAACCAAAGTTGCCCAACGCACGTTCGTAATTTGAAAGTCCCACATATTCATCGGGGAAGCGTCGCCAACGATGCAAACTGACGAAGAAGGCAAATGCTACAGGAAATATCCCGAACAGCAAAATCAGTAGTCCGGCAGGCGCGAGGAAAGCATACGCAGTCAAGTTTTCCAGCACGATACGACCGCGCTTGGTATTAAAAAATCCAGTTGTCGGTTGTTGACTCGAAGTTGTGGTCATGGGTCTTCTTGCTAACTGTCTCAATTGCACAGGATTATAACGGTCGTATGTAACAATTCAATCGTTAAGCTTGCTATTTAGTCAGACCTTATTCTGTTCTTAACTTTAACAGACATTACTCAATTCTACGAAAACGCACATATAAATCATCTGGTGTGACGGTGACAAGGTTAAAGCCTGTATTGTCTATAAAATCACGCGCAGGTTGTTGAGCGTTGTACCATGTGCGCGTCTGAAACCAACCACTGACGACACTGTAATAGGATATACCATCGCGCACGATTGCGACATTTTCGTGGATATGTCCAAAGAAGACCCCACGCAGACGATGCTTGGCTTTTAGTAAGGTGTTATGTACGTCGATGCCGTTACGAACGCCCATTTTATCTATCCATGGCGCACCTAATGGAATGATATGGTGATGAATACCAACGATAAGCGGACGAGTTTCGTCACTGCTACATATTTCATAAAGCCACTCTAACTGATCGGGGTCGAGGATACCATAGGCACCATCACTAGTTTTGTCGTCTAGCCCATTGTTACTATCCAACATCACAACCTGCACATCGTTCATCGTGAATTGATAATCACAGGTCGGTGTGATGGCATCCTCACTGCGTTGCCAGAATCCAGCTTGCATCATGGCGGGTTTGTCATGGTTGCCAGGGATATAATATGTAGGATAGTTAATATTGCCGAGAATCTCGCGGGCAACCTCATAATCGTCTGGTGCTTCCGGTGATTGCAATAAGTCGCCCGTGTGCATCACAAAATCGACGCTAACCTCTAAATTATTGATGGTCTCAACGAGTTGTTGGACATGGTCGCGGGAATTAAAATCAGCAAACTGATGGGTATAGTCAGGGTCAGGGTGGAGGTGCGTATCGCTAATGTGGACAAATGTTAAGGCTTTTCCGTTCAACTCAGTATTCCTTTGGTCATGATTGGACTGGTCGTGAGATTACACTGCTAAACATAAGTCGCTTCATCATGTTACGATGCGACACTTAACTATACTACGCCGAATGTTAAGAATATTAAATTGCTAAATTATCGCTTTCGTTACAAACATCTACTGGTTTCTGAACATCTTCTGAACAAGTCTGCGTTACACTAAACATATGTTGATGGGAGTAGGAATAGACCATGAGTAAGACAATTCTTGTGATTGATGATACAGCCAGCGTTGTGCGGTTACTACGAGAGTATCTGACAGAGCATAATTATCGCGTTGTCAGTGCCTCAAATGGACGTGAAGGCTTGATTGTGGCGCGCCACGAAAAACCAGATTTGCTGTTGCTAGATATTATGATGCCGGAGATGGATGGCTTCGAGTTCATGCGGAACTATCGCAAAGAACGCGATACGCCTGTCATTATGCTGACGGCACGACTTGACGAAACCGATAAGGTCATTGGCTTAGAACTGGGCGCAGATGATTATGTCACCAAACCGTTTGGTATGTCTGAATTGGTGGCACGGATTCGGGCGGTGTTGCGTCGCTATGGTCATAATGAAGCGACCTCATCCGAAATTATTCGAGCAGGTCATATTGTGGTGGATACGTCTACTCGTGTTGTCAAAGTGGATGGGACATCGGTTGACCTAACTCCGTCTGAATTTGAGATATTGGTCACGATGATGAATGCAGTCGGTCGGGTATTTTCACGGTCAGAGTTGCTTGACCATCTGCGACAGGATGCCTTTGAACGTGTCGAACGTACTATTGATGTCCATATCCGTAACTTGCGCGCCAAAATAGAAACCGACCCTGCCAATCCTAGCTATATTCTGACGGTATTCGGGGTTGGGTATCGCTTTGCCGAGGTTGACCGATAATGCAATCACTACGCTTTAAATGGAGTTTGACACTGGTCATCACTAGTCTGGTTGGGATTGTGCTGGTTGGGATTCTGGCGACACAGATTAACTCCCGTGAATTTGAACGGTTTCGCAATTCTGAATTTGAACTCAATATCGCCGCCATCGCTGCAGAATATTTCGCGCAGACGAATACCTTTGATGGTTTTGAAGCCGGTACATTGGAGATGGCATCAGGGGGTCGTCGTAACCATCGGAATAACGACAACAATCGACGTGGGTCACCTATTGCCATAGTTGATGTGAATGGTGTTGTGGTTGACCCATCGGATAAGCTAAAGCGTGGCGATATTGCCTCAACCGATGACATCAATCGGGGCACGCCAATAATCGTTGATGATGAACAGGTGGGCACATTAATTGTCACTGTTCCGCAACAATTTGATGAAGCTGAAATTGCGTATTTGCAACGCACCAATTCTGCCCTACTCATTGCGGCGGCTGGAGCAGTATTAGTTGCAGTGATATTAGGGGTCTTCTTGTCCCGTCAATTTTTGCGCCCACTAGCAGAACTAACGGATGCAATTGGCAGTATTCAACAGGGCAAGTTTGACCAGCGTGTCCCCGTCCGCACAAAGGATGAACTCGGTGAGTTAGCACAGGCGTTTAATCAAATGGGCGAAGAACTGCAACGGGTGAATCAGCTACGGCGACAAATGACTGCTGATATAGCCCACGATTTGCGTACCCCGCTGACAGTTATATCGGGTTATTTGGAAGGCTTGCGCGACGGCTCACTCAAACCAACACAAGCACGCTTCGACACCCTCTACCAAGAATCACAATTGCTCAAGCGATTGATTGAAGATTTGCGGACACTCTCGTTGGCAGATGCGGGTGAACTGAATTTATCGCTACAGGTTGTTGAACCAGCGGAACTATTGGAACAGGTCAAAATCTCGTTTACACCGTTGGCGGAGTCGCAGGATGTCCGACTCGTGACAGATGCTGACCCGATTTTGTCCCCGATGCAAGTTGACCGCGACCGGGTGGTGCAAGTGTTGGGCAATCTTGTGAGCAATTCTTTACGCTTTACTCCGGCGGGTGGACGGATAACGCTATCAGCACATCGCGTTGATGGTATGTTGGAACTGATTGTGCGTGATACGGGAAGTGGTATTTCACCAGAACATCTACAGAATATCTTTGCCCGTTTCTATCGTGTCAACGAATCACGCTATCAAAACGAAAGCGAGAGTGGTCTTGGGCTGGCTATTGCTAAGTCAATTGTATCGGCACACGGCGGGACGATTCGGGCAGAAAGCATCGTTGGGCAAGGAACAACCATGCGTATATTGTTACCAGTGACCTAGCCACCTGACTAGGTACAAAGCTAGCCACCAAACTATCCCAATCTTAATAGTGTAATTGAGTGATTTATAGTACACTTTAATTACACTATATTACGGGGAATAGTTGGTGTAGACAATGTTCCAATACAATCCATTTGCACTACTTAATCTAGTTGCACTTCTCATCACGCTCTGGTTGCGTGTCTCAGTTTGGTCATATCGTGCCAACCGTGGTGTTAAGCCCTTTATCCTCTTGACACTTGGTTTATCTATCTGGGTGCTAGGCAATATGTTGCGCCTAAGTGTGACGACCATACCAGCACAAATTATAGTCAACCATATTATGTATCTTGGTATCGCTATAGTGCCACCAGCATGGTTACTATTTGTCCTCGATTATACAGGCAGAACAAAATGGAATAATAAGCGTACCCGCCTCCTCCTAATGATTCATCCGATACTACTTCAACTTGCAATTCTCACAAACCCGCTACACAACCTGTTTTGGTTAGACGTAACATTGACGCAGGTTGACGGTCTTGTGATTGGGGTGACGGTCTCTGGACTCTTATTTTGGGTGCATGCACTGTATTCTTATATCCTTTTGTTGGTTGCTGGCTTCTTGTTGGTACGGACAATGGCACATTCACCTGAACTCTATCGTGGTCAGATAATTTACCTAGTTGTTGGAATGGTTGCACCGTGGTTGGCAAATATTGTCTTTCTGGCGGGTCTCAGTCCATTGCCATCTTATGTTGACCTGACACCGCTTGCTTTTGTCATCACAGCGATGGCGGTTGCATTCAGCATGCGACGGTATAACTTCCTCGATATTGTGCCTGTTGCCCGTGATGCTATCATCGAAAATATGAATGATGCTGTCCTAGTTTTGGATACGAATCAACGGATTGTGGAAGCAAACCCCGCGCTAATCAAGCTAATTAATCGCCCTCTCGGTGAGGTGATTGGTCAACCGCTGATTAATATTTTGACACAACGCCAGGATTTACTTCAGACATTTGAAGGCGTTAATGATGTCGAGACTGACATTGAACTCATCATTGATGGAGAAAAGCGTGTCTATAACTTACGCATTTCCCCTGTGCTGACCCGTCAGGAGACCGTCAATGGTCATATCGTGGTTCTGCATGATATTACCTCATTGCGGGAAGTGAATGATGCGCTCAAAATCGCCAACGAAAAAGCCCTCGAAAGTACACGACTTAAAAGTGAGTTTCTGGCAACGATGTCTCACGAACTCCGCACTCCACTGAATGCCATCATTGGTTACAGTGAACTACAGTTGGAAGGATTGGCAGGCGACTTAAGCGAAACACAACATCAATATCAGGAGCGCATTTTCTCTAATGCCAATAATTTGTTGGCATTGATTAACGACATCCTTGATATATCTAAGATTGAAGCAGGTCGTATGGAACTCATTGAAGAAGAATTTCCATTACGTCCGTGGGTGGACGACATCGTCGCGCAGAACAAAGTCCTCAGTGATGAGAAAGGGTTAGGTCTGGTTGTCGATGTGGATGATAACTTACCGGAAACATTGCTGGGTGATTACGGGCGGTTGCGTCAGGTTGTTGTCAATCTCCTGTCAAACGCCATTAAATTTACACCATCGGGGCAGGTCACCCTAAAGTTGGCGTGTGGCGGTACAGACAAGTGGACAATTCTAGTCAGTGATACAGGCATTGGGATTCCCCCTCATCAACAGGAAACAATCTTTGATGAGTTCCGTCAGGTTGATAGCAGTGCATCCCGTCAATATCAGGGGTCGGGGCTTGGCTTGGCAATTGTTCGTAAGCTGGTGTTGTCGATGGGAGGCAACATTCGTGTCAGCAGTACATTGGGTCAGGGAAGCCAATTTACTGTGACGTTACCATTGAAAGTAGAAGCAGTATCAACACAACCGCATAAAGAAAAAGATTATTGGGGAGTTATATCATAATGTCATTACAACACGACCTAGACTTGATGAATGTTGGCAATTGGAATGTTCTTATCGTTGATGATGTTTTCGACAATATTGCCATTGCACAAGCTATTTTGTTACATAATGGTGCAGAAGTCGAAACTGCCATTCACGGCGAAGATGGTTTTCGTGTCATGGAGTCATTCACACCGAATATTATCTTGATGGATTTGTCGATGCCAGAAATGGATGGCTGGGAAATGCACGAACAATTGCGAGCAAATCCAGAGACAGAATCTATTATTGTCATTGCCCTAACAGCTCATGCCATGCACGGTGACCGCGAAAAAGTCGAGGAAGCTGGATTTGATGGGTATATCTCAAAGCCATTTTCCGTCCGCACCATTATTGATGAGATAAAAGCAATCATAAATTCACGCATAGTAAAGGCATAAACACGTTGACCAATTTGAACACATGGACTGCAATTGTTGTTGAAGATACCTTTGATGATGTACAACTTGTATCTGCTATCTTGAAGCATCACGGTATCAATATTCGCATCGCCAATAATGGTCAGGAATGTCTGGACTTGCTGGATACGCTTATGCCAACTGTGATTATCACTGACCTAGCGATGCCAGAGATGGACGGTTGGCATCTGCTTAATGCAATTCGGGAAAATGCTAATACACAACATATTCCAGTCGTTGCCGTCACTGCTTATGACTCGGTTGATGTAGCACATGATGCGCTCAATTCCGGCTTCAACGCATATATCGCAAAACCTGTCAGTCCACGTAACTTTGTTCAACAGTTGGAAGCATTGGTCGAGTAGCTTTTAGAACAGTTCTAACCTCGTCTGGTCGAGTATCTGTTGGAAATGCTCATACGTAAATTGTGCGCCACCAGCATAGAGTGCATTAACTGTTCCGGCTGCCACACCTGCGCGAATCGCTTCTGGAAAATCTTGCCCGTTTGCTAATGCTGTTACAATGCCTGCATGAACACAATCCCCGCTGGCAATCGGGTCTACGGGCTGTATCATCGGTGGGATGGCTTTGACAGTGACATCCTTTGTCATCAACATCGCACCATCTTTCCCCAATGTAATGACGACCACAGCGATTCCATCTGCAATCAGTTCTGCACCGACTGCTCGAATTTGCTCAATTGAATCGACTGTCTGACCAAGTGCTTCCCCAATTTCATCGGCGTTGACCTTTACTGCATAAGGTTTGGCAGAGATTGCATTTTTCAGATAGGCTTTGCTGGTATCAACCCACACTTGTTTGCCCATCCCCGTTAGTCTGGCAACCAAATCCGCAGGGGCATGTTCTGGCGCACCTAAGGGCAGGCTACCACACAGGCAAATTGCTCCGGTTGCATCGTCATCTGCTATGCGACAGATATCATCAACTAGACTGTCCCAATCGGATGACGCAATTTCACCGGATTCGTTAATCACTGTCGAGTTGCCATCTGGTGGCGCAATAATTGTACAGATGCGGGTTTCGCCCTCGTACCATGTCCAATCAGCAGAATAGCCATCAGCTTCGACCATCTCTGCAATCATACGCCCTGTATGCCCTGCCAACAAACCCATTGCGACGGGGTTGCCACCGAGGATACGAACAGCACGTAATACATTTAAACCCTTACCACCGGGCACAGCAATCGCTTTTTTGATGCGCGAGATATTGCCGACTTCAAAATCAGGAACGACAAGGGTGCGGTCAAGCGCGACATTTGGGGTAATGCAGATGATATTTTTTGAGGTCATGGTGGTTGTCCTGTTGGTTGTGTGAGTAAGCATAGTCCGCTGATAATAATGCCCATACGGTAGCGCAAGCCTACGCTAACCGCAACTGTTGACCTACGATTTTGAGGTTGGCATCTATGCCACTTTGCCTAGACGAGAGTAGAGGTTACAATAAAAATTGGAATCCATTGCACATATTTGGAGTAGGATATGGCGGTTTTTGGACGGTTTGATGTCTATTTCCCTGATGGGCGCGTTGAGACATATTCATTAGAGGGGGAAACGGTTTCGGTCGGGCGTGCCGAAGGCAATACGATTGCGCTTGATACAGATACCATTTCGCGTTATCACTTTAGCGTGACCCATAAAGACGGTATCGTCAATCTGACGGATTTGGATTCTGCGAACGGTACTTACATTGACGGGACACAACTGAATAGTAACGACCCCTATTTGCTGGATGATGTCGAAGAAATTCAGATTGGACATCTGCGGATTATTTATCATCCGGGCAGTGATAGCCCAACGATGCCTGTTTCACCGATTGATGATTCCACACAACCGTCGGATTTTGGATTCCGTCTTCAATTGGAAATGTCGCAGGTGGATGTGTGGCCCGCATCCAGTAGTTCTGTCGAGATTGCTGTCACCAATAGCTTGACTGAGGAAGCTCAATATCAAATCGCAGTGACAGGTTTGCCCGATGGCTGGGCGAAAGTTAACCGCCCGATTATGATGATTGATGGGCTGGACACGACGTATGTTTTGCTCAATATCAAACCGGCTCGTCGCTCAGATATTCCGCCACAAGACTATCCAGTTGCGATTCGCGTTTCACCGATTGACGAACCCGACAAATTTATTCAGCTGGATTTAACCGTCAGCCTAAAAGCATTTGGTGGATTTGGCGTAGCACTCAGCCCAGAGACCATCGGCAGTGATGATGACCTCCATCTCTATATGCTCAATCAAGGTAATGAGGTTTTGCCACTCTCTGTCGAAGGCTATGACCCAACCAATCAATTGCAATTTGATTTGCCAACCTCAAGAGTTCAACTAGCCGCTGGACAGCGCACACAGGTTAACGGCAAGATTCAACCCCAACATCGCCCACTCATTGGCAAGCCAGTTGATATACCCTTTGCGATGGTTGTAAAAGCACAAACAGAAAGTGCGTATGTGGCATCTGTACCCGGCATGGTACATGTTGAACCGAGTCTATCGACGTGGATGCTGACAACTGTTGGCGGGATTGTGGCGGCGATAATTATGGTGCTGGTTGTCTTGTTGAGCCAGTCACCAACACCGGAAATTCAATCTTTTGCATTAGCAACCAATCAAATTGCGCAAGGGTCTCCGGTGGAATTAAGCTGGGCGGGAACAAATGCCGGACGTTATGTGATTGAGGTTGACCGTGTGGCGGTGCGCGAGGTCGAAGCAAATGTGAATAGCATCAATCTGGATACCAATAACTTCGAGGGTATGGTTGACGTGGCATTGATTGCGGTCAATGGCGACCAGCGTGATGTGGTCAGCCGTCCGTTGAATGTGTATCGTCCCGTGCTTGTGAATACCTTCGAGACGGATAGACTGGAGATGGTGCGCAATGTCAGTGGCACGCTGAGTATTCGCTGGAATGTGACCGGGTCTGTTGTGACAAATGTGGCGTTACCAGCCAACTTTAGCTCGATGACTGCTGTTGGATTTGAACAACCGTCAGGTGAAACTGTCATTTCAGGTGTGCCAACGGCGGACTTTGATTTGGTGTTATCGGCACAAGATGAAGTTGGGAACTTCTCAGAATCTATCATCTCGATTACAACGGTTGACCCCGAATGTACGCCGACACAAGATATGATTCTTAACGAGGGACCGGATTCACTGTTTCCGCAAGCAGGGGAAGCAGTTGCTGGTGTTCCCGTATTGGTTGATGGTAAAGACCCGACACGCCAATGGATACGGGTGGAACTGGCTAGCGGTGACATCGGTTGGGGCTTTGCAGCGAACTTTACTTGCGAGGGGTTTAATCCGCTTGATTTAGTGATTGTGCCGGATGCGCCTGTGTTACCATCCGCGACACCAACTTTGCCTTCCACACCGACGAATATTCCAACCCAAACGCCGACATCAAGCCGAACACCCTTACCATCAGAAACACCAACAGTGATGCGGGCAGCTAGCCCGCCTCCTACCCTCACCCCAAAACCTAACCGCCTCCGCGAAGCCCTCTTCGGTCAAAATTAACATAAATCATATGTTCTAACCTTTATCCTTATATCGTAACTTTCTCGGCTACAATAACAAGTAGAGTCATTGAGGCAGATTGAGTAGGGCAGAATGTCAGCTATAACGATTGCACGACGCTATATTGTGAAAGACGAAATTGGACAAGGGGGGATGGGCACAGTTTATCGTGTTGACGACCGCATCACTGGGCGCGAGATTGCCCTCAAACGGGTGACTGATACCGATACACTTGAGTTTCAAGACCGTCCCACATCGGCGACAGAGGTTCGTCTTGCATTGGCAAACGAGTTTAAGGTGCTAGCAAGTTTGCGCCATCCCAATATCATTGCTGTGATTGATTATGGCTTTGATGAGCAGAATCTGCCATTCTTCACGATGCCTTATGTAGACGACGCAGATGATATTCTCACCGCAGGTCTGAATGCAACTTTTGACGAAAAGCTCAAGTTGTGGATGCAGATGTTACAAGCATCAGTCTATTTGCATCGGCGCAATGTTTTACACCGTGACCTGAAACCCGCCAATGTGCTGGTGAAAGATGGACAAGTCAAAGTGATGGACTTTGGTTTGTCGATTCGCGCGGTTGATACCAGCCAAGATTTTACACCTGATGATACGATTGCCGGAACATTGTCCTATCTTGCACCAGAAGTTTTACAAGGCGGAGCACCAACACGTTCCGCAGATTTATATGCGATTGGTTTGATTGTTTATCAGATGTTTACCGGAAAGTACCCCTTCGACCAGACCAATATCACCAATCTAATTACTGAAATTTTGACGAAAGAACCTGATTGTTCGGGTCTGGATATTGATAGTCGGCTGACAGATATTCTACGAAAGATGCTGACCAAGTCGTCGGATGACCGCTATCAACGCGCTGTTGATGTGATTCAAGATTTGACTGATGCGCTGGATATGCCGCCCGCACCGGAGACAGCCGCTATTCGTGATAGTTTCCTCAAAGCAGCCGAATTGGTCGGGCGGGAACAGGAACTCAATCATCTCAGCATGGCACTACAACGGTCAACTGATGGTCAGGGCAGTGTGTGGATGGTCGGGGGCGAGAGTGGTGTGGGTAAATCGCGTCTGGTTGATGAAATCCGTACCCGCGCATTGGTTGATGGTGTGCTGGTCATGCGTGGACAGTCGGTCAATACGGGTAAGCGCGTCTATCAAGTCTGGCATGATATTTTGCGTGAGCTGGCAATATATACCGATGTCACCGAAGCCGAAGCCAATATTCTATATGAAGTTGACCCATCACTTGTAGACATAGACCAACCTGCAACTATTTCTCAGCATGACCCACAAGAAGTCCAACGCCTCTTGTTCGAGACGGTTGCTAATATGCTCAAACGTCTCCATCAGCCGTTGATGATTATTCTTGAAGACTTGCAATGGGAAGGTGAGGAAAGTTTTTCACTTCTGCGTTATTTGAATAACTCGATTGTGCCGGTCTATCCTATTTTTGTGTTGGGCAATTACCGCGATGATGAACGCCCTGACTTGCCGGATATGTTGCGTGATGTCAATTTCTTAAAAGTTGAACGACTGAGTCATAGTGATATTGCTAGCTTGAGCGCATCAATGCTTGGTGAAGATGTGGGCAGACGACGAGCGATTGTTGATTTGTTGGAACGCGAAACTGAGGGGAATGTCTTCTTTATTGTGGAAGTGGTGCGCGCCCTTGCTGAAAATGCCGGACAGCTTGACCTTATCGGGCAGATGACTTTGCCACAAAATGTCTTTGCTGATGGTGTTCGCACCGTGATTCAACGACGCTTGGAAAAAGTCCCCGCCGAACAACTACCATTGCTCAAGCTGGTGGCGGTAGCCGGACGGTATATTGATTATGATTTGGTGAAGCGTCTCGCTGATGACTTTGGTACAGATATTGATATGTGGTTGAATGCGGGTGCTGATGTTGCCATCTTAGAAGTGGTCGATGGACGCTGGCAGTTTGCACATGATAAATTGCGCGAACGCCTGCTTGAAGATTTGACCGACGATGAACGTCCACAACTGTATCGGAAAGTTGCTGAAACAATTGAAGCACTGTATCCCAATGACCCAACGACCTATCAGCAATTGGCTCACCTATGGTTAGTGGCTGATGACATCTTTAAAGAGACCTTCTATGCTTCGGAGTCTGGTCAGATTGAATTGCAAACGAATGCCAATGATAGTGCGGCTGGTTACTTCCGGCGGGCGATGAAATGCTTATTACATGTGCCGGACTACCCTGATAAATTACGTCGTCAACTGGTCTTGCAGATACAGCTGAGTGTCGCGTTGACAGCGAGTCTTGGATATTCGGCGGATGCTGTCGAAGAATCTTATTTAAAGGCACATCAACTCAGCCTTGAAGTCGGCGAAACACCGTTTATCTTCCGTGCGCTTTATGGCATGACCAGTGCCTATTCTGCGCGTGGACTACTCAATAAAGCGGAGCAGTATGCACTGAATTTGTTGCAGATGGCAGACTACATGCCACTCGAATTTCAGTTGATGGCACATAACATCAAAGCATCGATTAACCTACGACAGGGCAAAGCTAGCAACGGAATCGAACACTTTGAATTTGTCCATGACCATTATGATAAAGTGGTACATTCACCATTAGGCATCCAATATGGGCAAGACCCCGGCTTATCTGCATTTTCGTTTGGCACATTGACATGGATGCAGATTGGGCAAGTTGACCGTGCTGAACAGTGGAGACAAGAAGCCCTCTGTCTCGCAGATGAACTTGGCTATCCCTTTGCGCGTATCTTTGCGGATTATTACGCGGGTACGATTGGGCAACAAATTAAACGTGAGTGGCAGGGGATGCTTGACCATGCCGAAACAGCCCTCAAGCTTGCCCGACAATATAATTACCCTTTCTTCGAGTCGATGGCGATAATGTCAATCGCTAAGTCACAGGGCATGCAAGCCACATCACTTGAAGCGATTCAGGAAAATATCCAACTCTATTATGAAGGTTTAGACTTATGGGCATCGTTGGGTGCGCCCCGTGATAACCCGAATTGGCTTGGGGTTGTCAGCGAATTACACATCGAAGCTGGTGAATATACGACTGCGCTTGACCTCCTAGATAAGGCAATCACTTTGTCAGAAGCGCGCGGTGAAGCTTTCACGATGGCGGAGTATTATCGTCTATGCGGTTTAGCTTTATGGCGGATGGGTGCATCCGTTGATGAGGTCGAGGCAGAGTTCAGAACAGCGATTGAGACAGCACAAAACCAAAATATGCTCTTGCTTGAGTTCCGGTCAGCAATCACGCTGGCAGAATTTTGGTTAACACAAGGTAAGCATCAGCAAATCCAAGACTTGCTGACACCCTTGCTTGCGCCATTTGAAAAATATCCTGACCTTGTGGATACACAAAATGCCCACCGTGTACTCGACGATATCAAATAATATCTATGATGTGACGACGGGATAACCTTCCTGTTCCCAATATTCGATACCGCCAATCATCTCTTTGACGGCATATCCGAGTTGGCTCAGTTTGAGGGCGGCTTTGGTTGAACCGTTGCATCCCGGTCCCCAACAGTACACCACAAACAGCGTATCATCGGGATAGTGGCTCATGCGTTTTTCGGTCATGCGTGAGTGCGGTAAGTTGACTGCACCCTCCACATGTTTGTCGTTGTAGTGGTCTTCGCTTCGTACATCGAGAATAACAAAATCTGCTACACCGTTTTTGACATCTGTATAGACATCAGATGGGTCGGTCTCGTAGCGTAACTTCGCTTGATAGAAGGCAAGTGCATCGTCGCTGGCTTTGGTTGGGGTCGCTTTGACCTGTAATTTGTATTTGAGTTGCATGGGACTTGCTCCTGTATAGTTTTGACGTTAGGCTGATAATACGGCAAACATACTCAATCTGTACTCGTAGATTGCCGAATGCCGTTTGCACAATATCCGAAAGCAAGCTGATGGAACTTGAACATTTACGTACCTTTATCACAGTGGCAGAGCAAGGCAGTATGTCGTCGGCAGCACGACAGTTAAATCTATCGGTGTCGTCAGTCAGCGCGCATATCAAGCAACTGGAAACCGAGTGGGATACCGAGTTATTTACCCGTACCAATCAAGGGGTTGAGCTAACCGAGAGTGGGCAATATGCGATATATTCCGCACAGCAAACCCTCGGACAAGCTGATGCGTTATTGTATCGAATGCGTGAGTTAAATCCGAAAGCCCAAAAGGTGTTGCGTATTGCTTATAGTGTGCCTGCCCACGTCTATTCGATGAGCCAATTTATAGAATCGCTTAAACCGATGCTGAGTGATTTTGATATTCAGATTACACATACCGATAGCGCAACGATATTACAGCTTTTAGAAGACAATCAATTGGAGGGTGGCTTTATTTATGGGTCACCGCGTGATAGGGGCATCAGTATCCGACATCTCAAAACAGTTGACCTTGTTGTTGCTGTTCCGCGCAAGTGGGCTGAGGATGATGCGTTTTCAATGTCGAAATATCCGTGGGTTTATAACGGTGAAGGATGCCCATTTAATGAGATTATGGAGCAAACCTTCCCACTGATTGTTAACCGCATGCAGAAATATATCACCTCCAACGATGACCGCACCCGTCGTGAGTTGGTCATCGCTGGTTTAGGGATGTCGCTATTGGAGAAAACCGAGGCGCAACACCCTGATATTGTTATCATGGATGAAGATTGGTACACGATTCCCTGTCCGGTGTCATTTGTGTATCAACATGTTATCATGCCTTACCCTCTCGTCACCGCGCTTTTACCACACCTGCGCTCAGGTTTACCCGAACAGAATCGAGCTAAGGGAAATTGATACGCGCTTCATATAGCCAACCGACTGTACCGCCGAATTGCACCGGATACCAATTGCCTGTCAGGTCACTATCGAGTTGAATGAATCCCATCTGTGGCTCGCCTATGATAGCAACATCAGTACTTGCTGGAATCGCTGTGATGATAACCCCACTCTTGGCATTAGGTTCTGACCAGAGACGTGCATTGTCGCCAGTGGATGCCGTGCTGATAACGGGTTGTGGTGTGGTGAATTTGCGCCCGAATTGCAAGCGGTCAACCCAGACCCATCCTTGCATATCCAGATGCCGAACTTCAAACCAATCCCCTGATACTGTTGTCCCTGCTTGAATGATGCCGTCTTCCGGTCCGCTGATGATAGGGACTTCTACACCTGCGGGGATGGGGGCAATGATGTCGCCCTTTGTGACATTCGGATGTGTCCACATGCGGGTATTTTCTAGCACGATTGCCAACTGCATTGTGCCCTCACAGTATCCGCCAAGTTGTCCGCCAGTCAATGAGACATATGGACCGCTCATATCGGAAGTGCCGTTTAGTTGAATGCTATCGCCCTGTTGCTCGACAATCGCATATGTCCCTGCCGGAATCCCCGCAAATCCTAGATGCGGTTCTTTAAAGAGTGGGTCACTGTATCCAGCTAAAGTTTGATTGGTGGTGAACAAACATAGTGTCGGGAATTGCCAGAGTGGCGTGAGGTCATCCGGTGGATTTTCCAAAAATTCAGGGCAAGCACCATTCATCACACGGGTATGAAAACGTACCCATCCGCGTTCACCTTCGCCGTATTCAATGTGGAAGAATCCATTCGAGAATCCAATATTTGTGTAGGGTTCGCCGTTGAGCAGAATATCGCGTATTTGTGATTGGGCTTCGATTGGGGCAAAGAATACCAACATTTGTTCTTGATTATTGACCAGTTCGCATGAGATGTTGGATTGTGCTTGTGTCATACTCGCCTGTGATAAGCCGTAAATGATAAAAATCCCACTAAGTAATCCGGTGAGTGCTGTCACAATTTGCTTGAGAAAATGAGTCATTGGTCTCCCTTGTCGTTGTCTGTTCTATAGTCAGTATGACATGCCTAGCCTCTCATTACCTGATGCTAACATGCCGTTTCCTATATAGACTCCATACGCTACAATGAAGTTCCAAATTAGTCTTATTTGAGAGTAAAACCTTATGTCACAACCCCCACAAGATGATAAACAAAAGCATACCAAACAGCCATTTGTACGCGAACAAATCTCCGTTGCAAATGACGGGTGTGTGCGTGGTATCTTCGTATTTATCGCGCTTTGTCTTATCTTCGGTGCGATTCTATTTGTGATGTCACAGCTTTAACCACCGACAAAACGATAAACAGGTTTGGGACAACTGATACCTTTTAGGTTCATCTGAATACGTTCGAGATTATTCTGGGTTGCTTCATTCAATTTGTCATAAACTGTGTCTGTCATCCAAATATCACCGACCCCTAGTGAACTCAGCCGTTGTGACACATTGACAGCATCACCAATGACGGTTCTCTCGCTGTGATATTGGTTACCCAACTCACTAACGATGACATTCCCCGCCGAAATACCAATCCCAACCGGAGGAACAGCTGGATACTCCTTCTTGAGTTTATCAAGGATTGCAATTGCTGCATCGACTGCATGTTGGGCATCTTGTGGTGAGGGATTGTCCATGCCGAAGACTGCCAGCACACCATCACCGAGGAATTTATCAACAACACCCCCATGTTGATAAACAAGTTGGGTGACAATATCCAGATGCGGATTGACAATATCGCGTACTAATTCTTTCACATTTAATTTTTCTGCCAGTGAGGAGAATTGTCGCATATCACTAAATAGCATGACACACTCATGTTCATCGGGTTCAGTCTTCTGTAACTCTTCATCTGTTAAGCTGTGAATAGCAGGACTCAAATCATTTTTGACCAGTGATTTTAACTGACCCTGAATAATGTGACCGTCTTCTTTATCTTGCATGATGCGCGCCATCAATCGTCCCATACTACTGCTCATTAACTGGACTTGACGGCTATAATTGTGCTCATTCGGTTCAACGATTTCCAGCCGTTCACCGACCGTCCCGACCAGCCATTCATACAAGATGGATACGATATTGAGGTCAAATGTCCATAAACCTTTGAATACTCTGGTTTCGTCTGGGTCGAAGAAGTCTGTCAGTTCTTCGGTTGCTAATGCACTGTAATAATCCTTGCCATATGACACAAGAAACCATTCTTTAGCCAGTCTATCGGTCTCTTTTAGTGGTACATAGATGATATTCGGGATTGGCTCTGGCATATAGTCGTCAACGCCAAACACAAAGATACGAGTTGCATTTTGCGCGATGCGACGATAGCGTTCCATTTGTGGTTTAAATTTGCTCAAGCGTTGGAAACCGGAAAATATCCATGTTTCGGCATTATCAACGAGTGTTGCATTCTCAATTTCATAGCTGATAATGGTCATGGTACGGCGATGATTGAGGACAGTGCTTTCTTTTTGAACACGTTCAACTAAATCGTAGAGTGAAAAGCTAGAATCGACAGTGATGTTGTTCGACATAATTCCCCCCAAAGAGAACGATTTGATAATGTTGGCTTAACTACTTTTTTAGTATGACATTGATTGATGAGAAATTGCTAATTCGAGTATTAAGCCTCTGTAATTTTGACTGTGCGAATCTTAATTCAGACTAGCAATTGTCACACTCTCGTCTGTCGCGTATAATCCATGATTCAGTTGAAAACTAATTTACAAAGAGAAATTGGATACTCTATGAGCAAAAGACCGCCCGTTTATCCCTTCACTGCTATTGTCGGACAGGATTTAATGAAACTTGCGCTCATCCTCAACGCCATTGATATGCGTATCGGTGGGGTGTTGATTCGTGGTGAGCGTGGTACAGGGAAATCGACTGCCGCTCGTGCATTGGCAGCACTGCTTCCCGAAGTTGATGTAATTACCGATTCACCCTTCAATGATGACCCAACTCGTCCAGAATCTTGGTCAGACTTTGCCCGCCAAAAATACACCGATAGCGACGACATCCCGACCGAACAACGCCGGATTAGCTTCGTAGATTTGCCAGTCAGCGCAACCGAAGACCGTGTTGTCGGTACACTCGACATCGAAAAAGCGATTCAACTTGGTGAACGTCACTTTGATACTGGTGTTTTGGCAAATGCCAATCGCGGGATTCTGTATGTTGATGAAATCAATTTGCTTGACGACCATATCGTTGACCTGCTCCTCGATAGTGCGGCGATGGGTGTCAATATTGTCGAGCGTGAAGGTATCAGCTTTAGCCATCCGGCGCGGTTTATTTTGGTCGGTACAATGAACCCCGAAGAAGGGGATTTGCGTCCGCAATTGCTTGACCGTTTTGCGCTGTCAGTTGATGTTCAGGGTATCAAAGATACACTCGACCGTATCGAAATCCTTGAGCGTCACATCGCCTACGAAAGTGACCCGATGGACTTCAAGGCGGAATGGGAACCGGTAGACGATAAATTATCCGATCGTATCGCCGAAGCCCGTGAAATTGTTGATAGTGTCAAACACACCTCAAATGACTTGCGTGTGATTGCCAGCATCACCAGCGACCTACAAATTGATGGACACCGCGCTGACCTTGTGATTCTGAAAACGGCGCGTGCTCATGCAGCTTATGAGGGACGCACAGCCATTAACGACCGTGACATCACATTAGCGATTCGTCTGGCGATTCCACATCGTCTGAAACGCGGCCCATTTGCCGATGCCAACGCCGACCTCGATGCTGTTGAATCAGCTGTTGAGGAGAAACGTCAAGAAATTGGCGAAGGTGAAGAATCCGGTGAATTTAGTGATGCAAACGACGAGCAAGCCTCGCAGACTAAAAAAAAAGTGAGTCAGTAACAGGCGAAGGCGAGCCACAGGAACAAGAACTCGGTCAGACTGAAGCTGCTCCGCAAGATGTATTCCCAAGTGCTGATGCGCGTTGGTGGGAAGGCGGACAGAAACTGGAATCCAAAGCCGAGTTCGAGACCCGCAAACTCAATACCCAACTCGATAAAATGACCCGTCGTCAATCTGGGCGGCGGTCTACCACACGTACTGACCGTAAACGCGGTCGGTATGTGCGCTCTAAGCAGGCAGGCGATAAACCCCGTGACATCGCCTTTGATGCCACTCTCCGCGCTGCTGCACCTTTCCAGAAACAACGTGCCGACCAAAAAGCAGAAACCGGTATGGCATATGCCCTGCGTAAATCTGACTTGCAAGAAAAAGTCCGTGTGCGTAAAGCTGCCAACCTGATTATGTTTACAGTGGATGCGTCGTGGAGTATGGCGGTATCGGAGCGGATGCAGGCGACCAAAGGGGCGATTATGTCCCTGTTGACCGATGCCTATCAACGCCGTGACCGTGTCGGCTTGGTTGTCTTCCAGAAAGACCGCGCATCACTGGTTCTGCCACCGACCAATTCGGTTGTGCTGGCAAAAGAAGCGATGTCTGATATTCCAGTGGGTGGTAAAACTCCTCTGTCGGCAGGTTTGCTCATGACCTATGACACCATCGTGCGCGAGAAAAACCTCAATCCTGATGTGATGCCGATGATGATTTTGCTGACCGATGGCGCAGGCAATGTGTCGATTAGTGACCAGCTATCCCCACAAGAAGAAGCTCATTCCATCGCACGTCGGATTAATGAACAAGACATCCGTACCGTTACGATTAACATGGAACACGTCGCATTTGACCAAGGCTTGGCACAACGTTTGGCTGACCAACTCGGCGGACCCTGCTATACATTGTCACAGATTCGCGCTGATAATTTGCTCAGTACCGTCCGCGCAGAGATGGATAGAATGTAAAAAGAAGTGATGAGTGACGAGTGCTGAGTAATGAGTGAAGTAAAACTGACATACTTGATTAAGCTAGGCACTTTCTACTTTTCACTTTCAACTATAATTTTCCGACCGATTTAGTTTTTGACTGAGGACTACACATTATGGGACGTATACGGGTATTGGAACTATCAGGCTCGCATTATGACATGGGCTACGCACACGGGAAACGCTACCGTGATGAGATTCACATGTTTACTGAAGACCGCGTCAATCTGAGCAGTGACGAAAATTGGACAGGGCGCAACCTCTCGCGGGAAGCCGTCATCGCACTCGCCGAAGCCTGTGTTGCCGAACATCAAGCCTATGCGCCCGACATCATGCAAGAGTTGCAGGGCATGGCAGACGCGACCGGATTGAGCCTTGCTGAATTGGTCATCAACAACGGCTTTACCGATTTCATTGATGTGGTTTATGGGGTCGGTGACATCACCAAAGCGAAGACTCCTGCTAATGTATCCGATAACTGTACCGCGTTTCTTGTCCCCAATTCCCGCGCAGATTCCGGTGAAGGCTTCTATGGGCAGACATGGGATATGCACGCGACAGCAACCCCCTATGTGATTCTGATTCACGGCAAACCGGATAATGCGCCCGACTTTTTGACATTCACGATTACGGGATGTGTCGGCATGATTGGCATGAACAGTGAGGGCATTGCAGTCGGCATCAATAATCTGATGTCTACCGACGGTCAAATTGGCGTGACTTGGCCCTTCGTTGTTCGCAAGGTTCTACAACAAGATAACCTCGACGATGCGCTGGCGTGTATCACAGAGGCGAAATTGGCAGGCGCGCATAACTTCATGCTGATGGACAAACACGGTGACGGCTATAATATCGAAGCCATGTCTACCTCTATCGAAGTTGATAAACTCGAAAACGACCCTCTGGCACATACCAATCACTGCCTCGTGGAGAAGAATGTCGCAGTCGCGCGGGAACGCAATCCTGAATCACAAGCGAGCACCGAGAACCGTCTCAACCGCGCTTATGAACTGCTAGCAGATGATGCTGTGACGGTCGATGATTTAATGGCATTGACCCGCGATGAGCAAGCGATTTGTGTCCGACCCAAGCCACCGATGCACGTCGAAAGCTGTGGTGCGGCAATTATGCGTCCAGCAACAGGCGACTTCTGGGCGGTGTGGGGCTTGCCTGTCGAGAATGAGTATGAGCATTTTTCAATCTAAATAACGGGTGTAGCGCATGATATTTCCCGACAAATCATTGGCGACACGCTTTGAACACTATATTGCACAGGACATGCAGGGATACGTGCATACTATGCGACGGTTATATCCTGATGTTCAAGCGGAAGTAATCACCATCGCAGGTGGCGTTGCGATTTGTATGGGGAAGAATGCGCTTAACATAGCTGTTGGCATGGGTATGTCCGAGGTTGTGACAGCGGATGACATCGACCAATTGGAGGCGTTCTTCGGGGCGCATCAAATCCCTGTGCCGATTGTCGTCACTGCTTTTACTGATGAATCATTACTCAATCAGCTGTATCAACGTGGCTATGGGGTGGTTGACTTCAATACGGCTTATACACATGACCTGCAATCTATACCGGACAATCAATCTGATGTGGTCGTCAAGCCAATTGACGACTCTCAGAAAGATGTCTGGGTGCAAACCGTGACGGATATTTCACCCGAAGATGGTGTGACCGATACCAAGTTAGCAGAAATCGTGACAGAGCGTCCCGAAACGATTTGTTTTCTGGCAACATTGGACGGTGTTCCGGCAGGTGCATCGGCATTGTCACTGCGGGGAGACTCGGCAATCTGTTATTTTTCAGCGACCCGTACAGGCTTTCGTAATCGTGGTGTACAAACCGCAACCATTCAAGCGCGATTGCAGTACGCCAAATCACAGGGCTGTGAGATGGTATTGGCGACGAGTAATCCGGGTGTGCAGTCGATGCGGAATTTATTGAGAGCTGGATTTCAAGTCGCATATACGCGGATTGAGATGCAGAAAAATACATAAGGTGGGGAATAAGATGACAGATAAAGTGGTTCGGCTGTTTGGTGTGCCGATGGACTTGGGGCAGAATCGACGTGGTGTTGATATGGGACCGAGTGCCATACGCTATGCACAACTGGGTGAAAAATTACAAGCACTGGGGTTTGTTGCCCATGATGAGGGTAACATTGTCGTCTCACAGGCGGAAGAAACCCCCGAAGATTATGAAAGTGATTCTATTAACGCGCACTTTCTGCCACAGGTGGCAAAGGTCTGTCAAGCGACATATGAAGCCATCACCGAATGCTGGCAAGATGATGAGTTCGGCTTGTTTATTGGTGGTGACCATAGCATCAGCATCGGCACAGTGACAGCGGTGGCGCAACGCAAAAATATCGGTGTACTATGGGTTGATGCTCATACCGATATGAACACCCATGAAACCTCACCATCTGGTAATATTCACGGCATGAGTGCAGCTGTACTACTCGGCGAAGGACCACAAGCATTACTCGATGTCGGCGGGCATACCGTGCTACAACCGGAGCAGGTGGCAATGCTTGCTGTGCGTGATGTCGATGGGGCTGAGCAAATACGGGTGCGAGGCAGTGGTATTACCGTTCATACCATGCGGACAGTTGATGAACATGGTATTGTCGCAATCGCAGAGCGCGTCCTCGAACAATTTGCTGACCGTGACTATATTCATGTCAGCTTTGATTTAGATTCCTGTGACCCACGTTATGCCCCAGGGGTAGGGACACCTGTGATGGGTGGACTCAGCTACCGTGAAGCGCATCTGCTGATGGAACTGCTCGCGGATTCGGGCAAGGTCTGCTCGATGGATGTGGTGGAGGTCAACCCGATTCTCGATAACCGCAACCGCACTGCCGAAATTGCGGTTGAAATGATTCTCAGTATCCTCGGTAAAACGATTCTGTAGCTTTCTATTAATTCTCAATATCTATCTGAAATTCATTTTCTGTCGGGTGTTCGTCCATGTGGAATGAAACATAGGTCATTCCCTACAGTTGCACCATACTTAATCGTTTATTTAGGCAAAATGTAGAAATTTGAACAATCTGTCTGAATTTGATGGACATATTTGCTACATGGTGTACAATGTTCATAGATATGTTAAACAGATAGGACAATTGACTATGAATATTGGCATTCCAAAAGAAATTAAAACTGAAGAACATCGCGTTTCCATTCCACCCTCAGGTGTGCGTGAATTTGTCAAACATGGGCATACTGTCTATGTACAGACCAATGCAGGCGTGGGAAGTGGATTTGCCAACGACGAATACACTGATGCAGGCGCAATCCTGCTTGATTCTGCGGAAGACGTGTGGGGACGTGCTGACATGGTGATTAAGGTCAAAGAACCGCAAGCGCAAGAATATCCCTACATGCGCCCTGACCTCATTTTATTCACGTACTTGCACCTCGCTGCTGATGAACAACTGACCCATGCTATGCTCGATAGTGGCGTGATGGGTATTGCTTACGAAACTGTCGAGGATCGAGAAGGTCGTTTGCCATTGCTCGAACCCATGAGTGAAGTCGCGGGACGGATGGCATCACAGGTTGTTTCGCACTACCTCGAAAAACATGAAGGCGGACGCGGTGTGCTGATGGGTGGTGTTCCCGGTGTTGCTCCGGCACATGTTGTCGTTCTCGGGGCGGGGACAGTTGGGACAAATTCCGCAAAGGTTGCCCTCGGTATGGGTGCAAAAGTGACCCTGCTCGATATTAACCTTGAACGACTACGCTACCTTGATGATGTGCTTGATGGTCGCCTGACAACACTCTATTCTAATCATGGCAATATTGCACAAGCAATCCAAACCGCAGATGCCGTCATTGGTTCGGTATTGATTACGGGTGCACGCGCCCCGATGCTGGTCACCCGTGATATGCTCCCATCCATGCCAAAAGGTAGTATCATTGTTGATGTGGCGGTTGATCAAGGTGGCTGTGTTGAAACCACACATCCGACCACACATAGCGAACCAACCTATGTTGTTGATGATGTCTTGCACTATGGCGTAGCGAATATGCCCGGTGCAGTCCCCCGTACATCTAGCCTTGCGCTCTCAAACGCGACTCTGCGCTATGCGTTGAAGATTGCCAACCTCGGTGTACACGAAGCCCTTGAACGCGATGCGGGTTTCCTCAAAGGTCTGAATACATTCGGTGGACAATGCACCCATCCAGCGGTTGCGGAAACCTTCAATTTGAAATATATCGAACCACAGCGGGCAATGGACAGTATGCTGGTCAGTGGCTAGATTGATTGAGATTTAAAGACGGGGCGTGGCAGAAGTTGCTACGCCTTTTTTGATTTTGACCCCGCTTGTTGGATGATATGGTCTGCAATTTCGGTGGCGCGATAGACTGCACCATCCAGATACCCACCGGAAACAGTCGAGACTTCAGTTGCGCCAAGATATAACTTGCCATCAAGCAGTGGATTTTGTAGGAGTGGGTTGCCATATTCTGGATGTGAACTTGCCAATTTGATTGTGCGATACGACCCCATTGTATAATGTTCACGTCCCCAGTTGACTTCCTCATAGTGGACATAATCTCTTGCTTGCCAACCATACATGCGCTTGAGTTGTGTTGCGACGGCTTCCTCTCGTTCTTCTGGTGACATATTGCGTCCGGCACTATTATTGCCCATAAAGCCAAACAACACACCGAAGGGCAAGTTAGCAGGGCTGGCATCGTGGAGTTCGTTGACAATGTCATAGTGACTCATGCCATGACCGGACAATCCCGACTTGCGCCAGAAGGGCGTATCATAGACAACAAATATTTTCATTGCCTGCCCCATCCATGTATGTGTGGTTTGCATCGCACGGCGTACATCCACAGGCAATAGAGGGTCATAGGTCACAATCGAATCTGCGAGGCTTGGCGGGAGCGTCATGACAACAATATCACCATCAAAATATTCGGTTTTGCCGTTGCGGGTCGCCTTGACCGTTATCCCGTCTTTATCCGCTGTGATACTGTTGACTTCACATTTGAGGTAAAGGCGGTCATCGGGGAGTTTGCTAACTAGTTTGTCTATTACGGTTTGTACGCCACCCATAATCCGAAAGGCAGGTGGAAATTCCGGTGGGACAAATTGATGCGGTGCGCGTCCTTGCCCGTGGTCATAGACGCTCATGCCGTCAGCATATTGCTCAAACCGCCGTATCCGTAAACTACGGAGTAACTTGAGGATGTGTTCATGGTCTTGCCATATCCACGCCGGACCCAAGTCAAGCGGGGTGGTAGGTCGATTATCTGGGAAGACTGTGTGTATCCGACCGCCCAAACGACGACGTGCTTCCAATACTGTTACATCTATATCATGTTTTTGTAAAAGATAGGCAGTTATCAAACCCGATAGCCCGCCACCTACAATCAGAACCTGCACACCAAACTCCTTGCCATATAAACTCAAGCATATTGTACCTGACATTATCGCAGACAAATGCAGAAAGCGCGTAAGATAGAGGTGCTTGTGAAAAAAATCCTTAAATTTATGAAATTAAAATTAAGAGTATAGTGTAATTAGTTAGGGGGTTTCGCCTATTTTAACTTTACATGCAGGAAGAATATCACTATTTTATCAAAATAGTTAATTTTTTGTTGATAATTAAGGTGAAACTGGTGTAGAATTAATAAAAGTTAAATCTTGAGGGGTGCAGAATGAGCGTAACAATTCTTTATATCGAAGATAACCCACTTAATATGAGGCTGGTTCGCAAAATCCTCAATAGTATGGGCTACAATATGATCGAAGCAATGGACGGTGTTACCGGTCTGGAAATGGCTGATGCAGAACGTCCTGATTTGATTCTCATGGATGTTAATCTACCAGACATGGACGGATTAGAAGTCACTGGTAAGCTAAAAGCAATTCCCCATCTACGTCATATTCCAGTTGTCGCCCTAACTGCTAACGCGATGCACGGCGACCGTGACCGTTGTATTGCTGCAGGGTGTGATGGTTATATTGCCAAACCTGTTGCTCGTCAAGAATTGCGGAATGTGATAGAACATTTTTTAGCACATTCGACAACTCATCAACAAGTTAGTTAACCTATCGGAGACAACATGCTTACTATATTGTTGATTGAAGATAACCTCAACCACGCACGCCTAATGTGGAAAATACTTGGTATGTCAGATTACTCCGTTATTTCTGCTCATGAGGGTCGTCAAGGCTTAGAGATTGCAAACTTTTGCGAACCGGATGTGATTCTGCTTGATATGCACTTACCAGATATTTCCGGCAAAGACGTATTACATAAGCTTCGCACCAATGCGAAATTGCAAACTGTCCCTATTATTGCTGTGACAGCAGATGCGATGCACGGTGACCGCGAACGTATTCTCGATTATGGTTTCGATGGTTATGTTGCCAAGCCAATTTCACGAGTGGAGCTTTATAATACCATTAACCAATTACTGGCTGTGTCGGAATCGTAAGCATACTCAACTCGTGAGCATACATTCCAATATTGTTATGATGAATTGAATTACCCAATCATTTAGATTATGATTAAGTGAGTAAGACTTAAATGCTGGCTTAATTCAGGAAGATAGTATGCCGACAATCATCTACGTTGAAGACAACCATTACAACTATCGTTTGGTGGACAAAATTCTGTCCAAAGAAGGTTATACTATATCCAACGCACCCGATGGTCCGACAGGATTAGCAAGAATTATTGCTGAAAAACCTGACCTCATCCTTATGGATATTGACTTGCCAGAGATGGACGGCTTGCAAGTCACACAAGAAATCCGTGCTCATCACGACTCAAACATCGCAAATATCCCCATTATTGCATTAACTGCACAAGCAATGTGGGGCAGTGCTGAAAAATGCTTGTCCGCAGGTTGTGACGCATTTGTCGCTAAGCCTGTCTCCCGCCGTGAATTGGTGACGATTGTGGCAGACTTCTTCGCCCAAGAAAGACGTGCTCAGTAAGGCATCAAACCCTATCAACTTTAGATGACCTCTGGTATTGTTTCCTGCTGGATACAATAACAATCATATTGAGTGGATTAGGCTATCTATGAATACAGGCAACAAACGTGTTGCTATCGCTATTGGCTTGCTGATTAGTGCAGTTTTTCTTTATCTTGCTTTTCGTGATTTACAACCCTCAGCGTTTATCGACAGCTTACAACGTGTGAATGTCGCCTTGCTGTTTATTGGGGCGAGTGTGTATTTTCTTGCTGTTGCGGTAATCGCACTGCGCTGGCAATTTCTGTTACGTGCCGTGCAGATGATACCCCTATACCCGCTAACACAGATTGTTGCGATTGGTTATATGGGTAACAATGTCTATCCCCTACGCGCGGGGGAGGCTCTGCGTGTGTACCTGCTCCGGCGCAATCATCAAGTGCCTGTCGCACGGGCAACAACAACGGTTGTGGTCGAACGAGTCTTTGATGGCTTGGTGATGTTGTCGTTTATCCTGTTTAGCCTGTTACTGGTCGATGTCGAATCCCCACAGATTGATACGATTGTCCGCTTTGCAACCCCTGTATTTGTCACGGCGATGTTGGTGTTTTTCTTTCTGGCGGCACAACCGAATTTACTCCGTCAGCTTGTCAAACTTGTTGTATCCCTTTTGCCGGAAAAACTTGGCACCATTCTCAGCGACATCAGCGAAGATATTATCGCCGGACTAGAAGGCTTACGTAGCCCGATTTATCTGTTGGGTACAGTTGTCAGTTCCTTTGTGACATGGAGCATCGAAGCGTGTGTCTATTGGATTGTGATGTTCGCATTCGGTCTCGACTTCGGGTATCCGGTGGCATTATTAGTGGTTGGTACAGTCAATCTTGCCGGACTGATTCCGGCATCACCGGGGCAAGTGGGTGTCTATGAGTTTGTTGTCAGTACGATAATGATTGCTGTAGGTGTCGAATCCGCATTGGCGACAGGCTATGCAGTGGTGGTGCATATTGTTATCTGGTTGCCTGTCACATTGGTCGGATTTTTCTTCTTGATACGGCAGGGCATGGGCTGGTCGGATATTACCCACGCCCGCGAGCTTGAAGAAGCAGTCACTGCAAAATCTGCTTAAGCGGTTACTGTTACAGCAACTGACAGCAGTGTCTCATTAGGTTTTAACTGCGACAGTTCAACACTCGTGTCCCATAAATCTTTCGCTTTATCGCGGTCATACGAATCGGTTGAGGACTTTGTTTCTTTGAGTCCATCAAAGTATTTTGCATCTGAGTTGGTGAGGGTTGTATCGGTTATTAATCGTGCGACATGTCTTCCCGATTCTTCTGGTAGTCGAATCCCCGCAATCAATGGACTGATACCGATAATCAAGTTCTTGAAAATAGACTGTGCCCATTGTGGAAATTCCCTGACAAGACCTGTACCGGGCATTAGACCGGGGTCAATTGCAAACACATCAATCGCCTTATCTGCTGTACTGATGCCCTCTGCCCTCAGTCGTCTATCCAGCTCATATGCACATAACACATTACACAGCTTAGATGTACTGTAGCGTTGTGTCGGATTAGTGATGTGTATGCCGTCCGGTGCAGATTGTGGGTGTGACAGATACTTTGCTGACACATAACGGGGTTTGGCAACACCTGTCATCCGCGCCAACCGATGTTCTGGCAGATGTGTCCCACTGCTGACAAATACAATTCTTGCAGGTGTATGTAGATGTTCAAGTAATAAATTCACCAATAGAAAATGTCCGAGATGATTCACACCAAATGTCATTTCGATGCCATCTTCGGTAAATTGCTCACCAATGAGAGATAAACCCGCATTGCAGATGATAGCATGTAACGATGGTAAATCTAGTTCTGCGAATACTTTTACAAACTGTCTCACCGACTTCTGGCTGGCTAAGTCAAGTACCATCGCGGAAATGTGAGGGTATCCGGTAACCTCTTTTAGAGTTTGAACAGCCAATGATGTACGCTCCATATTGCGACTAGCGATAACAATATGATAGTTATCCGTCCGTGCCAGTTGGATTGCTGTCTGATACCCTAAACCCGAGTTTCCTCCGGTGATAATGACTGTTTTTTGTGGTGGCATATTTGCTCCTTTACTGATGATGTGTCATAGTTGAACAATTCGTCATTTATCTCTATGATGGGGAAAATAAAACGCATCGTCAACAAGCAAAATGAGGGCGGTGTCAGTATTGAACAGGTGTGCAATCATGAACGACAGTCAAATGACACGGTGGGAAAAACGCAAACGGCGCACACGCAATCTCCTCAAACAATGTACTTTTGAGTTACTACTAGAAAAAAGCTACGATAGCCTCACGATTCAAGACATTACAGATAAAGCTGATGTTGCGCGGGGTACATTCTACATTCACTTTGATAATAAAGAGGACATCACATGGACACTCTTACGTGAAAGTATTGACGAGCTTGCCGACGAGGTGATATTCAAATATCAGGATGAACACTATCTGCGTCGTAAGTATCTGACGTGGCGACGGGTATTTGAATATACAAAGGAACACCGTGACTTATTGCGTGTCATGTTAGGTGATAGAGGACATCCCGCCTTTAGTATCAGGATTCAGGACTATATTTGTGCGTTTATCGAACGGGGAATTGAAGCAGGTATTTATACGCCGAACTTACCCATTGATGTACCAGTCACTGTGATGTCTCAATTTATAACAGGTGCACTGGTACGTATGATGATATGGTCTTTGGATGGAGGTATCGATTACACACCCGCACAATTGGGGCGCATGTTTTATGAAGTTGTCTATCGTGAACCGTTGCCGGAAGAATTTTTGACTGATGTGTAATTAAGACATCAACCATTCTTTTGCTTTATCTTCTTCATCGAGAGAAAAGAACTTCACAACATCATGTTTGTTCATGCCTTGAATATATTTGTAGACCATCTGTACAGCATATCCACCACGATGAACAACGGCAGTTCGACTAAAGGGACGGCGTGAATACCTGCGGAAGAATATGTTGGCACGCTTGATTGTCTGAGAGATATTGATGTTTTCATTTTCCCCGGCGACTAAGAGATAGCGATTGGTGGTATCTGGCTCGCTGGATTCTGTGATTTTGATAAGTGCATCAAAAAGTTTGTCAACTGCTTTTGGTGAATCGTCCAGAAAATCAAAGCGAAAGGTATTATTTCCTAACGGTTCAATACGAAGATGTTCTGATTCTTCTATATTCATAGTTTATCCCCTCATAGGTTTATTTGTATCATATGGTGCAAAATAACTCTAGGGGATAGTACGCAGGTACTATATATTAACGGGAATGATTGCTCTGATAGACCTTCATGTTCTCAATTAGTACCCGTAACCAGAAAGAAATCATCTTTTCCATCTCCCAGCGGGAGCGTTCTTCAATCGTTGGCAACATGACCAACTTATAAATCATGACATGATGCAAAGCCGTCAGGGGTTTCGCCAATTCAAAGGCTTCAATAAGTTTGTCCATCTCCATGTAAATGACCCACGGCTCTAAGTACGCATTCCGCAAGCGTTGAAAAATGGTCTGATTGTCGGATAGGTACTTGTTCAGACCCGACATGAAAAAGGCGAGGTCGAAGAAGGGGTGTGTGACCGAACTTTCTGACCAATCAAAAAACACACAACGTGACATATTGACCATCACATTACCTGCCCAGAAGTCACCATGTCCAAGTGTTAACGGGATGTCATATTCCAGCAAATCCCAACAGAGGTCGCGGATTGTACCCCGAAAGGTCTCCAATGTTTGGACTTCGGTCTCATTAAGGTAGGTCGGCAAGTCGTTGAGGAGGTGGTCAAGTTGCGATACCATCTGGTCCACATGGCGGTCAGGAAAACCCAGCCCAATCAGATTTTGTGTGCGCGGAACAAGGTCTATCTGTATCTCTGCAAAAGTCTTGAGTGCATTTTCCCACATGGACAAATCAATGATACGGTTGAGGGGTGTACCTTCAAACTCACGCATTAACATCCATGCGTTGTGGATGTCCACCGCAATCACATCAGGGGAATTGCGTGGGTGACGCAAGTCTAATACCCTCGAAATGACAGGCTCATACGAGAACATCCCCGGCACAGCTTTAAAATAATAATTGCCATCATCGGTTTTGATGTGCATCACGCACGACCGCACCCATGCCCGTATCTGTGTGATAGACTTTATCTCTATTGCCAATTGTCCGAGTTGTTCTTTTATCCATGCCTCCGCACGATTAAACCAACCGAGATATGACCATGGGGTTCTGGACAAGTCATCAGCTGTCGCCCATATCCAGCTTGCCCACTCGCGTAGTATCCCTAAGTGCTTTGGCACAGCGAGGTCGAGGTCAATAATTTCTTGCAATGTCATCCATTGCATATCCTCGTTATCCGGTTGCCAAGTTGGGTCAAGATTATCCATAATATAAGCGCGTGACCCGCGTTTAAGCTGACCATCAAAATCAATGTCAATCGCCTGACAGGTTGACACACGCAAGCCTAACATTTTATGGGTGGCTTGGTTGATATGGTCAACAACACCCCGATGATGTTCATCCGGGATAAAGTGGGGTAAAGACCATCCGAGCAGTTCTTTTACCATTAATAGTTTACGTTCAGTCGGATGTGGTATAACGAGATAGTAGCCGTAGTGAATGTCAGGGACTTTAAATTGTGTTGTACTCATGCAAATGCCAATCGTAAGGAGCTATATTATGGTCAATCTGTCAACTGAATTATATAACCTATTTGACTCTGAGGGCAGTCACATCGTTAATTTTTTATATTGGCTTGCCACTGTCTATGGTCTGGAGGGTGAAATTGATATTTTGGATGTGGGTTGTGGTCCCGGTCGCATACTCAAACCAATGGCAGAACGGGGCTGGAAAGTTGTTGCAATGGAACCAAACACAGAATATCATGCGGCTGCCGTTGAGGTTGCGCGTGGGTTGGATGATGTAATCGTGATTGGTGGAGGGTTTCGAGAAATTGAGCAAGAATCTGCTTATGATATTATTGCAGCGGTGAATGCACCCTTTGCTTATTTGACCACTGTTGCGGAACGGATTAATGCCTTACAGCGTGCCTATCGCGCACTGAAACCCGGTGGGGTACTGTTCCTTGATATGCCCAACTTTCTCGGTATTCTGAAAAATTATCTTGACCCAAAACCAAGCATCACACAATCTCCGACAGGTGACCTCGTCCGGCGTGAAATCAAACATGAGATTGACCTGCACGACTGCACCTTCACGCATATTGACCATTTCTATATAAACGGTGAACTAGCTGATACACAGGTTCACCGCATGTCGATTATGACCCTGACGGAAATCCGTTATATGTTAGCCGAAGAAGGCTATAAAAAGGTTATGACCTTCAACGGCTTTGGTGCAAGAGAAAATCAACGCATACATGGAGTCCGTTTGATGGTATCGGCACAGAAACCGATTACTGCCTAATGACAATCTAATGACAATCGTGATGATGGCAGGCACAGAAACACGATGCCGTAATTTCAATATCAGCCCGTGCCATCGCCAAATTGAGTTGTGAGCGCATCATGGTTGCTTCGGTGTGCTCATCGAGTTGCTCAAGGCAAGTGACATAGCCGTGTAATGCCCATACATTGTTGGGATGTTGCATCGGACGTGGAACAGAATTATCTAAGCCTAAGTCGGTGCGGTAGACATCCCGTGCTTCTTTATGGTGCCCCTGCTCCAGTAACAATGCACCCAGTGCGTGACGGGTCGGCATCATCCACGCCCACGGTTCGCCATACTTAAGATGGTCTTCCAGATAGACGGCTTGACGCAGATGGTCGAAGGCGAGGTCATAATTGCCTTTGTGATATTCAACTTCGCCATTCATCATTGCCTCAGCGACTTTGAAGATGTCCTCGCAAGGATTGCCCTTAAAGAATAAGGTATCCGGTGGGATTTTGGCGACTGCAATCTGGAATGCGTCTCGTTCTGCATCGGCTTCGTCAAAACGCCGGAGAGTTGCAAACGCAATTGCGCGAGCGTAGTGCATCATGGCGGTGGTATTGAGGTAGATGTCTGTATCTTCCGGCATCGGTTCTGCGATAATGTCTTCCCACTTGCCGAAGCGTACCAGTACATGCGCTTTCATCGACAGCATAGCTTCAAGGTTATTGGTGAGCCATGCCATATTGCCCTTCATCTTGATGAGGTCATGCGGAGCAAGCTGTGCCATTTCTTCAACAGCGGACATAGATGTTTTGTATTGACCAAGAAACATCGCAGCATACATTTTAAAGTGAATGTTATGCACACGATACAAGCTATATTCATTGACATAGCCATCGCGTTCCAGATAGTCCATATCAACCACAATTGCCCGTTCGTTGGCGACAACAGCGTTATAATAATCACCGCAGAGAATATCAATATGAGAAGGCATATGTAAGAGGTGACCAGCATCGGGGACAAGGTCGCGCAGTTGGTCACTCGCATACAGAGCACGTTCGGGATACGGTGACATCTCCATCGTGTGGATGTAGACATGCAATAAACCTGGGTGTGGCGGAGAATTGGTATCCTCAATTTGCTGTATACCCCGCTCCAATACCTCAACTGCTTCTAAGGTATCTGCACCGTCAGCGGGTTCGCCCGTCTCCAAATCCCATAGTAACCACGGGGTGCGATTAATAAGGGCATCGGCAAATAGAGTAGCGACATCGGGGTCATTGGGATATTGCTGATAGATGTCGCGCATAGCATCGGAGTAGTCTTTATTCCAAAGTTCCAGCGTTTCGACAGTGTGTTCTGTGTCACTCTGAAAGCGTTTTTCTAACGTTTGAAGCAATTCTGATTCGATAGGTGTCACCTTGTCGAGGTGGTCAGATGCAGTTGTAATTGCCCATCGTGCTTGTTCGAGTGAGTCCGCAATCATTGCTGGCAGGAAGACTTCCCACGGCTTGTTATAGTTACATCCAACACCATAGGCAATGCCCCAATAACCCATCACACAGGCTGGGTCGAGTTCAATAACTTTACGAAAACACTTGACCGCCTCTTGATGATTGTAACCATAGAGCCAGTTCAGGCCTCTATCAAACCAGATTTGTGCATCATCGGATTTCGTCGTGACCTTGCGTGAGTATGTCCCTAAATCGTAATAAGTATCCATATTTGCCTCATAACAACGCATAGTTTTTATATGTTGTAGTGCAAAAGTAGGAAACCGTCAACGTTAGGGACGATGATGTGTGGACTAATCTTCGCTGGCAAACTCTAAGTCGATTTGTTCATCTGTTTTGCCAAACCGCCGCCGTCGATTGCCATACTCGACCAATGCCTTATGAAATTCTGCCTTATCAAAGTCGGGCCAATAGGTCTGTGTGGTGTAGATTTCGCTGTATGCCCCCTGCCAGATGAGGAAGTTGCTCAATCGAAATTCACCGCTAGTGCGAATGATGAGGTCGGGGTCGGGTAAATCGCTGGTGTAAATGTAGTTGCTGATGGTGGCTTCGGTAACGTCATCAGCAGGAATCCCATCACGGATAATTTGCTGGACAGCGTGAACAATCTCATCACGTCCGCCATAGTTGAAGGCAACATTCAGAATCAGCCGTTGATTGTCTTTGGTATGTTCACAGGCTTCGGTGACTTTTCGTGCAAGGCGCGGTTCAATACCATCGAGTTCGCCAATATGCCGAATTTGTACACCTTCGTCATGTAATTCGCGCAGTTCTTTGTCAATCACCATCTCAAGAATACGCATCAGAAGCATCACTTCACGGCGTGGACGTGACCAATTCTCCGTCGAGAAGGCATAGATGGTCATAATCTTCACACCAAATTCAACGGCACCGCGAATGGTTCGGCGCAGATTTTCTGTACCCTGACGGTGTCCTTCGGAACGAGGCAATCCCCGTTGTTTTGCCCAACGTCCATTGCCGTCCATAATGATGGCAACATGGGTTGGGACTTTATCAAGTTCAGGTAGGTTGCTGGTAGAAATTTGATTATCGTTTGTCATAAGTGTCATACGATTCGCCTAGATTTAATCGTCAATTACGGTCAATATCCCCCACATACTTACACAGACAGACCGTCGAATCCTTACAATTGCTATACGCAATAAAGGGCATATACGTTCATATGCCCTCTTATCATAGCAGAGTTTGCCTACCCTGTCGGTTAAGCTTAGACAGCCATGATGTCTGTTTCTTTTTCCTTGCCGAGGTCATCAATCCGCTTGATGAAGTCGTCAGTGAGTTTCTGGACTTCATTTTCACCGCGCTTGAGGTCATCTTCGGAAATCATCTTTTCCTTCTCAAACTCTTGCAAGTCGCTATTGGCGGAACGGCGAATGTTACGGATGGCGACACGCGCTTCTTCCATACGACCATTCAAGAATTTGACCAAATCCTTACGGCGGTCTTTTGTCAGTGGTGGCATATTCAGGCGGATATTTTCACCGTCTACGTTTGGGTTGACCCCAATATCGGAGGCTTGGATGGCTTTCTCAATTGCCGATACAGCACCCTTATCGTAGGGACGAATCAGGATTTGCATCGCTTCTGGTGTCGAGATAGTCGCAAGCTGGCGGAGTTCGGTATCCTGACCATAATATTCGACCATCATGCGGTCTACCAATGCCGTACTCGCCCGACCACTACGCATTTTTGACAAATCGTCCTCGTATACTGAGAGGGTCGATTGCATCTTATCTTTGGTTTCATCAAGTACATCGTTTATCATAAGGCACGTCCTATTTCAACAAATGAATCTTTTAATCCGCAACCGAAAACGTGGGTTTATTGATATGTTGCGAATGCTAGATAGCACCACTATTATACCGATTATTGTGTGTGAATGTAAGATAGTCTGCGAACGCAAGATTTTACAAGCAGATAATAACGAATCATGCCACAATATATACGTCCATCTTTGACTCAATTGATACGTTTTCTCTGTGTCCTCTGTGTCTCGGTGGTGAAAATAATATACACAGATTGTGATGAGTGTTAATGACAACTTACCCAACCCGAAAACAAGAATTTTTTGCTGGCATGAAAGACACCATACCCATGATTATCGGGGCGATACCCTTCGGGATAATCTTTGGTGCGCTGGCAGTGACAGGCGACAATCCACTCACACCAACAGCGACGATGGGTATGTCTATGTTTGTGTTTGCGGGGTCGGCACAGTTTATCGGGATGGGACTCTATTCACAGGGCATTGGCTTGTTGTTGATTGTCTTTACGACGTTTATTGTCAATCTGCGTCATGCGCTATATGCTGCCTCACTCGCGCCGTACATGCGCCATGTCGGACACAACTGGTTGTTACCGCTTGGCTTCTGGCTAACGGATGAGACCTATGCTGTTGTCATCAATCGCTTTCAGTCGCAACCGGATAACCCCTATCGACACTGGTATTACTTTGGTTCAGCACTTTGGATGTATAGCAATTGGCAACTCTGCACATTGATAGGCATTGTCGCCGGACAGCAACTCGGTGATGCGACCCAATGGGGACTTGACTTTGCAATGGTGGTGACGTTTATCGGCATTGTCGTCCCGCTGATTATCAATCGCCCGATGCTGGTGTGTGCAATGGTGGCGGCGGGTGTCTCGTTATTGACCTATCCACTCCCGAACCGACTCGGTTATATGGCAGGTGGGCTGGCGGGTATTATCGCGGGGTATATCGCGGAGACCTATGCTGAGAGACAGCGGGAAAGCGTTCAGCCTGTCAGCTAGTCAGCGTTATCATCAAACACTTCGATATAGTCCTCCCAACCTTCATGCCGTATCTCTTGAAGTGTGGGTAAAGTCATCGGATTTAATTTTACATATCCATCATTGTGTGGGCAGATGGGTTTTGAATCAACTGGAGAGAACCAAATGTCTTCTTCACGTAAATCAGGTTCGGGATACATTGTGTAACATTCCATACAGATGATAACAAGGTGATTATCAAAGCCCGAACATTTTACGATGGTTAACTCTGGTAACAAGCATACACCACAGGTTCTATTGATGAGTCTGAAAGGCAAAATAAAATCTCCGTTTCTTCGTTTTTCTGTGTCTCCGTGTTTTATTTTTCAGATAGGTAACGACATTATTGGGCAGACATGGCATCTAAACTTAAAGGATATTAGGCTGTAGAATGTCTCCACATATAATTTTCGCGTAGGATTTCAAAAACCTATCGAAACTGACATTAAAGTTTGCGGCTAATTTATACAAATTTTATTCCCTTTTTTCGTAATATATGATAATATTTAGAGCATGGATAAGAGTTAAGTTAAGGTAAATATGCAAATGGCAACCACACTCGCAGAACAAGAACTCCGTGAAAAGAAAGAACACCTCACCCGTCTTGTGCGTCAGGGACAATACGATGAAGCCCGTCAATTTGCACACATGATGAATCATCCTAAATTAGCGGAAGTCCTCGACATCATTGATGAGGTGGAAAACCACCGTGAGATGATTATGACACAGGAGATTCGGATTCCAATCCAGATTAAACGACCAGAAAAAATTGTCGATGACATCAACAAACCACTTCCAGCAGATTTTCCTGTGCATCCCACCCGCGTGATGCGCAATCGTTATGGTTGGGGACTTGGCTTATGGGTTCTGGCATTTAGCTTAGGCTTACGCAGTTTCCGTCTGTTCCAGAATTACGTCAAAATGGAACATACCACCTATGCAATTTTATATGGCATTATCTATTTTTGGATTGTTGGGTTATTTATTGCATCCACGATTACATTCTACACGGCATTGACGGCTACGCCATTCAATATCGCCGGACTGCTGATGAGCCTTATCGGCATGATGATTCTGCCGTTATCACCATATGGTTTTGCGATTGTACAAGAGCCTGTCTTCAAACACTGGCATGAAGAATTTCGTCGCCAGCGTGACCATCTTTAGACCATAATCGTTGTAGGGGCAGATCTAAGTTCTGCCCGCACGAAATTTGATCATTTCAACAAATCATATAACAACTGTTTCCAACGCCCTGCATCAAGCTCCCAGCAAATCGTCGGCTTAACACCACTATCGAGAATATCACCCCATGTATCACGATTGCGCTCATCATGGGTGACATTCAATTTGTCGATAACGGTCATACCCCGTGTGAGTTCACTATTGCATTCAATATCCACAAAATGCTGGCTGGTATCTGTCGCAATGGTCGGATCAATCGCAACTGCCATCGCCACCGCATCCGGCAGAGATAAACCGATTTCTCCGGTTTGGGTCTCGTATCCTTTAATCGCCGTCTGATTACAGTCAATCGTAAACTTGGCATATTGGGTGTCGATACGTTTGATATGCTCAATCTCATCTAGTGAAATAACAAACTCGCCCTGACAAAACTCCCAGCCGACCATCTCCACAGGCATCCCCGATAAAAAGACAATCCGCGCCGCTTCAGGGTCACACCAGATATTGTATTCAGCAGCGGGGGTCACATTGCCGTTGGTACAGCCTGCGCCTCCCATCACAATACACCGTGAAACATTCGCTACGATGTCGGGTGCTTGACGAATCGCCAATCCAAGATTAGTCAGCGGACCAAGTGTAACAATTGTGATGTCAGGTGTTTTGCGGACAATGTCGATAATGGCATCCACCGCATGTTTATCCTGCACCTGTGTTTTTTGGGGAGCATATTCATCCCCTCTATCACTAAGTCCATCTGCCCCATGAAACCAATCCGCAGGAGAAGCTTCGCGAATAATCGGACGGGGTGCACCAGCATACACAGGCACATCAACCTCGCATAGTTCGGTAAAGTAAAGTGAATTTTTGACACCCTGCTCTAACGGCACATTACCAGCAACAACAGTAATCGCCTTCACCTCAACATCCGGTTGACGAAATGCCATCAAAATAGCAACCGCATCATCCGAGCCAGCATCAGTATCAATCAAAAAGGGACGTGGCATAAACAATCTCGCTTTCGTAGGGTGTATCTAACGCTCAAAAGGTCCAACTGGTGTCCACAGAGCGCGATGCTGTCCAATACATCCCCCAAGGTTCGCAGCGGAGTTATCGGCAGTGAACGTAAACGATGTAAATGACTCAATGCTTAGATTTGGGAATCCCCAGCTATCGGAATCATCCGAATGTAACCATGCTAATACTGTACCACCAGAGCGACAATAACCGTCAGTAAATTGATTTTCTGCTACCTGCTCAAAGCCAATCACGGATACCCGATACCAGCCCTCTGCAATCCCTAACTCCGAGCCATATTCCTCAGCGATACGTGATTCCACTTCATCAGGCGGTGGCGGTTCGATAGATTCAACTACTAGTAATACCTCATCCTCACCGTCAACATCTTCCGGCGGTGAGACGTTAATTGGCAAGCGGTCAATCATATCTTGGGACATCGGTTGTGGGAATGTCGGCTGTCCTAATGCAGACCGTGCAGTGTCATCGAGTTCAACATCCGTGAATGTACCCGCAATCAGGAACTGACGCATCCCATTGGCACTTACATTGGCATTGCCTTCAACCAGATTCACCCGCAGATTGTTCTCCAACACTTGCAGGAAAACGGTTGCCCCCCATGCGAATAGACACTTCATTGACGAGAAATTCGATATTGCCCGCACCTTTTGGTGTTTGAACTAGCAGACCATTATCCGACAGCTCAGCACAATCGCTATTGTTGATACCCGTCGTCAGATAGAACGCCTGTAAAGGACCATAAGCAGGTTCACCAATTTCAATCACAGGCAAGGTCATGCGTTCAACATCACCATCCACAACAATTGCACCAATCCAGCCCTCACCCAACTCGGAATTTACACGCAACCATTCGCCACTTTCATCGCGCCCGACGGCATTCAACTGTGAACCGGATGGAACACCCGTCACAATATTAAAGTCATTCGCCGACGATGGGCTGGAACGCAAGCGTGTATTGCTATTAGCAGTGACCGTCAGTGGTGTATAGAAAGGGACAGCATTCTCAATCTGTGTATCACCAAAAATCAACAAGCGCACCCCTTGACCAGAAACACTGTCAGGGATGTTTGCCTGCACCTGCATCAAACTCACGCCCCATGTATCAGCCGATGCGTCATAGCTGGATAGACGCAAGCTTTCCAGATTGGCAAGATTGATGATGTCACCTTCAGATGTAAAGGTCACATCATCGCGTACAGTCGCGTCAATCATGGTATGCCCATAGCAAGCTTGATTGCGCCCGATGTCAGTACAGCTATCTGTGGTGACTGTCAAAGCTTCGGTAATTAGTCCAGTACAATCATCCTGAGCTATTATCCCAATAGATGTCAGTGCAACAATGATAACACTGATGAATTTCTGCATTGTATGTCGCTCTCTAAGCAGTGACAGCCAATTTATCAATCGCAGTCTTCAAGCGGTTCAGCCCATCTTCAAGTGTTGCACGCGGACACCCAAAGTTCAGTCGCATAAAACCCTCACCGAGTTCACCGAAGAAGTTCCCCGGACTGAGGTTGAGCTTGGCTTCTTTAGCACAAAATTCTTGCAAGTTCTCCACACCAAGTTCACGCATATCCATCCACAGCAGATAGGTCGCATGTGGCACAGTCGTCTTGACTTGTGGCATGTTCGTGCGAATGAAGTCTATCGCAAAATCACGATTACCTTTGAGGTAAGCCAATAACTGGTCAAGCCATTCCTGACCGCCTGTGTATGCACCGTAAGCCGCTTCATAACCGAGGATATTGACATGAACGCCCATACCGCGCAGACTACCCGCAATTGTGTTACGAATCTCCTCGTTCTGTGCAATTAGAATCGAACACCCCATACCGGGTAGATTGAAGGTCTTACTCGGTGCAATCATCGTGAGCGTGTTCTGAGCCACTTCATCCGATAAGCTCGCAATCGGTATGTGTTTGCCTTCCAGAATCAAATCAGAGTGAATCTCATCAGCGACAATCAAGACATCATGCTTCAAGCAAGATTCAGCAATTCGCTCCAGATGCTCACGTTGATATAGGAAGCCCCCCGGATTATGTGGGTTACAGTTGAAGTGAATACTGGTTTGTGTTTCGCTGGCAGCACGGTCGAAGGCATCATAATCAGCTTCATAGTGGAATGTTCCGTCGCCATTATCAACATATTCCATATCCACATTGTAAGTAAACTTGCGGTTATTGCGTGTCGCGCTGAAGAACGGACCATAGACGGGAGTCTGTATGAGTACCGCATCGCCATCTTTTCCAAAGCCCTTTGCCGTCGCATTGAGTGCTGTCACCATTCCGGGTGAAAAGACAATATCTTCCGGTGTGATATGCCAATCGTAGAGGCGTTTCATGCGCTCAACGATAACCTCTTTCAGCTTCGGCGGATCCATTGTATAGCCAAATACAGGATGTTCGAGACGTACACGCATCGCCTCAACAGCAGACGGTGGCGAGCGAAAATCCATATCAGCAACCCACATGGGCAGACAATCACTCTCAAAATATGTCCACTTCGCGCTACTGTGCTGAGTCCTGTTTACCTGTTCGTCAAAGTTATAGTTAGTCATGAGCTTCTCTTTGCACCATTATAATTAAATTTTGGACGTTCAATCTACCAACTATACCGCATCCACAACACACTTGCCTACACTATTCTGGTGTGTCGTTGTTATTGGTATCTGTACTCTGCTGTACTTCTTGCACGTACTTTTGTAGACGTTCTGGCGTTTTGATAACCTGCCCCCATTGTGCCGATTCGTCCTTCATTACACGCAAGGTACTTTCCGAAAACGCATCAAGGCTTGCAAGGAAAATATCATCGGGCATCTCATCTAGCGGAGATAACGCATCAGCAATTGCCAGACTTTTACGGGCAGTCTCATAGATAGACGTGAGCCGTTCCCATTGATAGAGGTCAGCTAATGTTGTAAATGCCGCCCCCATTGTCGGTGCAACAACAGCGATAATAACCAAAACTGTCACCAATCCAGTCCAGTCCTGATTGCCTGCCAGAAAAGCAGCAACCAAAGACGCAATCCCTGCCAATAATGTCAGCGAGGCACGTATGAAATTGACCCCTTTTGAGGCTTTCCTATTTTTTTCAATTGCACGGTTATAATAAGCACGCTGGTCTTCCAGCACATATTGGTTCATCAGATGATAACGGGCAATCATTTCTTTGCGTGAAAACTTCATGCGACATCTCCTTCCAAGATTGAGGGTTCTTCGGGGTCTTGATCATTATAGATTTCGGCAGCACGGCTCGATAACTTCAACTTGAGGTCATAGACTTGCATCTCTCGGTCATAGGGTGGGAGGCGCAACATGAAGCGGAAGTATTCACGGCGCAGTTGCTCGGCTTTTTTGCGGGCAGTTAACCATCCCGGTAAGGTCGAATCAGTTCCGCGTGTCTGAATGATGAACACCGCAAACAGTGCCACAATACCTTCAAGCAAACCAAAAAATCGTAGGGCACTTTCATTATCCAGCGAGACTGCCTGCAACGACCCAACTAAGGTCGCAATCGTCGCCAGTACCAAAATACGTATCTGATACAAACGATAATTGTTCTGCTTCACTTTGGCATCTGCATCCAGTTCACGGAAGTACCGCATGAGTTCTGTTTCCATAAATTTACGGTCATCTTTAATCCGCTGAATAGATGTAGCATCAAGCTGATGAATACGCTGGATATTATCCAGCATTTTGTCATTGATAAGTTGGAAGGTGGGGTCAGGTGTAGTCGGGATATTACGCTCTGGAAGTTGCTTCATCCATGCAGGCATACGCTTCTGCAACGACGCAAGCCATCCCTCTTGTGGCTCGTCCTCGGCATACTGTTGAACAGGTTCTTGCTCTTGTTCGGCTGTATCTTTAGGAGCAGGTGATGGAGTCATATCTATTATCCTTCTGCTGATGTTAGTAAATGGTTTGCTCAACAAGATTGTAACATTGAACGCCATCCAGCAAAAATTTCACCTGCCTCAATGGCTACCCAGCAAAATAAAAAAGTCATCGACCTAGCGATTTGCACTTATTGATCAAAGCATTGTGCATTTTACCGAAGCACCAATTGGAAAATTTACAGAAATTTTGCCTGTTTTCACTCAACAAGACAGTATCGACTTGTCATCAAGCTAGAAAACAGGTCAAAGAGTTGTCGTAATTCATAAAATCTGCTGTGACAAAATTCACAAGTTTTGCAATCTGCACGAAGAGCCTTTTGTATTTATTGACGAACCCGCGCTTAAGATTGTGCAACAATGCTAAAATGAAGCTAACAGCACTTACCCGACGGATTTATCCTCTAACATTCAGTGATTGCCTCAATCAACATGAAACGGGTCTGTGTCTTCTGTGATATCAAAAATTTTTCATAAGATATAGGAGTATGACTCATGTTGAATGAACAACTTCAAATGACTTCTCAGGCATATATTGACCTCGAAAATCAGTACAACGCCAAGAACTATAAGCCGTTGGATGTCGTCCTCGAACGGGGTGAAGGTATCTGGGTATATGATGTCGAAGGCAAACGCTATCTCGATTTCCTCAGTGCCTATTCAGCTGTTAATCAGGGACATAGCCACCCGCGCATCCTGAACGCCATGATTGAGCAAGCACAGAAATTACCGTTAACATCGCGTGCCTTCCGCAACAATCAACTGCCCCTCTTTGCACAACATCTATGCGAACTGACCGGATACGAAAAGATGCTCCCGATGAATAGCGGTGCAGAAGCCGTCGAAACCGCAATGAAGATTGCCCGCAAATGGGGCTATCAAGTTAAAGGTGTAGCGGATGGTCAAGCTGAAATTATCACCTGCTCCGGTAATTTCCACGGGCGCACCATCACGATTGTGTCTTATTCTGATGACCCTGGCACCAAAGACCACTTCGGTCCTTATACGCCCGGCTTCAAAGAAATCCCATATGGTGATGCCGATGCACTCGAACAAGCCATTACACCGAACACAGTCGGTTTCCTGTTTGAGCCGATTCAAGGTGAAGGTGGCGTGATTCTTCCGCCGGAAGGATTCTTGCGCCAAGTCCGAGAGATTTGCGACCGTCACAATGTCTTAATGATTGCTGATGAAATTCAAACAGGGCTGGGACGCACGGGCAAGATGTTCGCTTGTGATTGGGAAGATGTCCGCCCTGATATGATTACCATCGGCAAGGCACTCTCTGGTGGGTTCTATCCGGTATCGGCAGTTCTGACTGACGCTGACGTGATGGATGTCATCAAGCCCGGTGACCACGGCTCAACATTTGGTGGCAATCCGCTAGCATGTGCTGTCGCTCAGGAAGCTCTCAACGTGTTGATGGACGAAAGCCTCATCGACAATGCACATACAATGGGAGAATACCTGCGCGAGTTGTTGCGTGGGATTGATAGCCCACATATCAAGGAAATTCGTGGGCGTGGTCTGCTGACGGGTGTGGAATTACACGATACTGCTGGAGGGGCACGTCGCTTCTGTGTGGCATTGCAAGAAGCTGGATTGCTCTGTAAAGAAACTCATGTCAACATCATTCGGTTTGCGCCACCGTTGGTCATCAACCGCGACGATATTGATTGGGCATTTGACCGCATCGAACGTGTTTTGATGATGGATTAGGTTCGACAATACACTTGGATAAAACTCGTAGGGACATGATGCATCATGTCCCTAACACCCTTTATACTGCCTATAAATCCAACAATTGCCACAACAATACCAACATAATCACACCGCGCACCGTCCATGCAACCGTCCGTAACCAGTTGGTTGTCACTAAGCGTTGTGTTGCTTGCTCGTCAAAGCCTTCTGCAAGTGTATTATGTAGCGGAATTTGTAGGGCGACTGTGGAAAACCAGACCACACCCAACAACACCAACCCTAATATCAATAGCTCCATCGGGAAGTTATCCGGCGGGGATAAAATGAGTAGAATAGCAGTCCCCAACTCGATAAACATTGGAAACATCACAATCATTGTAATCCGTTCAGCATGGAGTCCGGCAAAGGTAATGAAGTTATCTCCACCGACACGGCTAAACAGCGGATACTGTACCACCTGTACAGTCCAGATAAGCCCAACCAAGTACCATGTCACCGCAATATGGACGATAACCAGAAGTTTCATAATGTCCTCAGCTTGTTGTATTCGTGATGGTAATCATAACGGTGAAGTATTGGGGAAGGATGAACACCATATAAGCCAAAGACTAGTGAGTGTCGGCGACAACTTCTGCCTGTAACTCAGCTAACGTGACATCTGCCAGCGATGCTACCACACGGTCAACATGGCTGAAGTTTTCGTTGCGGGTCATTTCGTTGGGAATAGCAATTGTGTAAATACCTGCGCGCTTTGCCCCCATCGCACCGCTGGGAGAGTCCTCAAATGCAACGGCTTCGGGTGCGGTCACGCCAAGCCAGTGGAGTGCCATTAGATACATCTTCGGTTCAGGTTTGCCGATTGTGATTTCATCCAGAGTGACAACTTTATCAAAATAATCAAATAGTTGACGCGCCTTTAGATGACGCACCACCCACTTTCCAAAACTATTGGAGGCAACGCCTAACTTCAGTCCTTCAGCTTTGGCAGTTTCCAACATCTCCAGCACACCGGGTAGTATCGGCTGAGTAGCAACAAGGTCTTCATAACGTTCGTGACGCTTTTCACTGAGTGCGCGTCGGTCAATCGTTGCGCCTGTTTGTTGTTCAAGATATTCATAGGGGTTAAAGCGTCCCACTCCCCCAACATTCGACATCCATTTTTCGCGGGGCAAGGTTGCACCATAATTAGCATACACCTCGACCCATGCTTGGTAGTCGGGTGTTTCTGTATCAATTATCAGTCCATCAAAATCGAAAATGAGAGCTTTTAACATTGCATACACTGTTGGCTTATCGGTCAATATGACTCAGTGTATCACAACACACACCAACGAAGTCTTAAGCCTTGTTTGTCCAGCGTTTTAATAGGGATTGTGCGCGACGATAGGGTGGCACATATCGCACGATAGATGGCAACAGTGGCACAGTCTTTCGGGTAGCGGTCAGCCCAAAACGCACCAGTCGTTCTTCGGTCGTGTTGAGAGAAAACCCAAATTGTTCTCGAATCGGAGCAGGCAAGAGATAGCTTGTCATTCGGTTAATCGGATACGAAAGCGGTTTTGTCCACCAATACGATTGCAACAGAATAAACGGCGCAATCTTGCGGGCAGTCTCGCCAACGATAACATCCCCGTCGCTTATCATTGTGTCCATATAATCGAGTAAATCATCATAGGTCGCTGGCAGACGGGATGGTTTTACACCCAACATGGCGACAGACTGTTGACTTTGTTCATAGTAAGTTTGCTTATCACTGTCAGATAATGGTCGCAGGAAGGTCTCGTAGCCATGCAGTGCTCCTTCGACTAAGGTTGCATATACCCACAATGCCAGCTTCGGATTGCGTGGATTATACGGTGTACCTGCTTGATAATCCCCTGTTGCCTGCTCCAACCGACCCGTCGCCGGACGATGGACACGGTTAATCTCATCGGTTGCCTGCTGGACTTCTTCGACTGTACCGAAGACCATCGACAACGTTAAATCTAAGGTGCGACGCAAGCGTAGAATGGGTTTTGTGAACACATAACTGTGATGATAAACCGATTCCGCTACCAATGGATGAGCAATCTGCATTAGGAGTGCCCGCGCCCCACCCAATAATAAGACTTGTTCGCGGTTCACTTTCCAGATGATGCTATCCGGCGCATAGACAAACTCTGGTTTAGGCTGTTGATGCGTATCACGATTTAGTAGAAAGTTGTCCACCATGATTCCTGTTTCTCTTTACTATAACGCTCAACCCAGTCTTCCGAGAGTGAATTAGCGAGACGTTGATATTTTGGCTCAGGGATAACAAAGCCATCGGGTAAGTCAATATTCAGAAAATCAAAGACCTTGCGTACTGTCTCTACTGTATTCTGAGTATAATCCTCATAAACAACCACATGCGGAACGATGTCATTATCTGCGAAGTAATCTGCCCATACTGCCTCACGAAACAAGAGTTCTTGCGCGAGGGTGTCAATTGCCTCAAAGTTGTATTCGGGGTCGGGATTGCTAACACTCTGGAACGCCCCCCAACGCCCCGATTGAATCGCCATCCAATGCGAGACAGCCTGCCGTATCTTGTTGCGACGAGTCAGCCAGATATAATGCAAATTGGGAAACAGGTCATGTATTGCATCATAGGGCGATTTATCTTGATAGCCATCAATGGTACGAATCCGCCGTATAGTATCACGCCACTGACCGCCCCCGACCTTCGCACCAAACACACCGTTCGGGGTTGTCCATTTATCGAATAGCCCCTGTACATATCCAGCATAATCAAAGATAGCATCACCTGCTGGATTATCGGGCGTGACATTATGATGAAAGTGTTCCTGTGGTTTACCCGCCAGATTCGTCTCTGCTAATAGTTGACACAGCAAACTACTGCCACTGCGAACGGTAAAACAGATAAAATATGATTTTGTAGGATTTCGCATTGCCTGTGTCCTAGTCCTATTGTCCTACGTTTATTTTACAAAAGTTCATATAAAATTCCTTAGTTGCAATCTGGGGGAAGCAACTTTATACTCTGTCTGACAAAGGAATGTTGGGGAATTATAGATGCCTTTAGCACTTGTGGTAGAAGACCAAAAAGAAACTGCTGTCTTAATGACATCCATCCTTGCGACCCGTAACATTGATGTGATTACGGTAGAACGCGCATCGGATGGTATCGAGATGATGCACAACAAACACTTTGATGTGGTATTTATGGATTTGTTATTGCCAGAAATCGACGGCTTCACCGCAATCGAAATGATTAAAGCAGACAATGACCTCAAGCATATCCCTGTGATTGCCATTACCGCAGCCAGCATTACCAACACACACGACCGTCTGACCAAAGCTGGCGCAGATGCCTTTATCGCTAAACCCTTCAAAATCCCTGAATTACTCGCAACTGTCGAAAGCTTCCTAAAATAATAAGACATGGGCGTAATAATCGTTACGCCCATATGACATACTCTTATCTCACAAGTTCATTCACACGCAGATTTGATTCCAAAGTGTTCACATCAACAGCATGTGCTACAGTGTACCGTATCGCAAATACCTCACGCGGGTCGTCATAAGCACGAGTCACGCTGACTTCATCACCGTATAATTCCGTCAAGAAAGCAATCACATCATCCTGCACCGCATCAAATGTACTTGCACTATTGCGATGAGTTTTGCGGTCAAGGAAACTAATCTTAGCAGAGCGATAGTCAAATTCGACACCTGCCAGATTTTCATCTTCCAGCCGTTGTGATGCAATAAACGTCAGCCGGAATACCTCCCGAAGTGCCTCAGACAGTGTGTCCGGCAAAAAGCGTTTCCGCACATATTGCAAGCCAACCTGTCCATCTTGCAGGTCATAGCCATAGTCGCCTTCGTCAGCAATCAGTAATATACCGGGACCATCCGCAACATGCTTATAATCAATCACATCAATCAACATGCCTTCAACGGTGTGTTCTTGTATCCAACGTTGGAACACCGGCACGATGTCTTTTGGTTGAATGTCGGGAGTGGCTTTCAGGTTAAATTTTATCGCTAGTCGTTTGGGTCGTGTTGTCATTTTTGTCTCCAAGATTTTTGGTATATTCATGTTGCAGGGACAAGGCATGCCTTGTCCCTACGTTACATCACAATATCTATTAACTTACAATCACACCGTTGATACGTTGTTCGGCAGCGTGAATATTCTCGATAAACAATTGGGCTTCGTCGATGATGTTATGGGCATGGTCTTCACTGACTTCAGCAGGTGCATTATCGTGACGGGTGAACAGATACCGCGCAAACTTGCCTTTTGCAAAGCGGTCATAGACCAACTGTGTATCATAGAAACGGGTACGGAACTCGCTGACAATGTTGTCATAGTCATCACCGACATCGAGGAACTTAGTGCGTACCAACGCCCGCGCTGCCAGAATCATGGCTTTATAAGCTTGCTCATCTGCCAGTGCATACTTGCCTTCATCTAGCGCAACCAATGCGTCAAAGTGAGTTGATTCTGCTTTGGAGATTTCCAGCGAGAACAACGACACGACCTCACCTGCACATTCACCGATACCGATGTCATCAATTGTATACACACGCGAATCACCCCAATCGCTGAAGTATTCCGGTTTCTCCTCAAAGGATGGCAATTCCATAAAGGGCTTGAGCATCTCTTTAATCGCTTTACGTCCGAGGTTTTTCACCCATGTTTGGAAGTTTTCATCCTCAGCGCGTTCTTCGACGTAACGGTTGGTCAAAGCTTCAAGCACATCAGGGACACGTTTCGCCGGAACTGCACCCACAGCCAGCCCATAAGCCCCTGCGTTTTCGTGCCACTGTCCACCCAACACAACTTGAAAGTGTGGCATCTTGTGATTGCCAGAACGACGACTGTTACCGAAGAATCCAATATCAGCCACATGATGCTGACCGCAAGAGTTGAAGCAACCGCTGACTTTGATTTTCAGTTCGCGCACCGCATCGGGTAGCAAATTGATTTTCTCAATCAATCGCACCCGCAATTCACTGGTCAGTCCGCGTGAAGAAGCAATGCCCAGCTTGCAAGTATCTGTGCCGGGGCACGAGGTTATGTCTACGATTGTCCCCGCGCCAGAATCAGCAAGACCCACTTCATCCAGTTCACGATACAATGCTGGCAAATCTGCATCAGCAACCCAACGCAAGGCGATGTTCTGCTCAACCGATAGCCGGATATTATCGCCCACATAGCGACGGGCAATATCCGCCAGTTGGAAGCCCTGACGCGCTGTAAAGTCACCCAGCGGGACATTGAGTGTCACTGTGCTATAACCGGATTGCACCTGCTTATAGAGGTTGGTGCGATACCAATCATCAAAACCATTCGGCAGAGTCGCACCATTCAAGGTCATTCCCGCTTTGGCAGGCTCATAAGTAAAGTCGTTGACCTCATCCAGATAATCCGTGTGACGGTCATCGTGTGGCAGGGTTTCGAGTTCTTCTTGTACCAGACGGCGAAATTCTTCGATACCAAGTTTAGACACAAGGAACTTGAGGCGGGCACGGTTGCGGTTTTTCTTCTCTCCATGGCGGGCAAACACACGCGCAATCGCCTGTGCGAGAGGGAGCAATTTTTCCTCGCTGACAAAATCGGCTAGCACTTTCGCCTGTTGTGGGACAGTTCCCAGTCCGCCACCAACAAACACCATAAAGCCTTTAACTGTCTCGCCATCGACTTCGCGGGTTTGTGCCAATAAGCCGAGGTCGTGCATCTTGACGAGTCCGCAAGCATGTCCCTCACAGCCGGAAAACGCCACTTTGAATTTACGTCCGAAGTCTTGTACATCGTCATGACCGAGCAAGAACTGTGTCATTGCATCAGCATAGGGGCTGACATCAAAAGTCTCATCGTGGCAGACACCCGCCAAGGTGCATGCGGTGATATTCCGTACCGAGTTCCCGCAGGCTTCTTGTGTGGTGATGCCTACTGCCGCCAACCGACGCATCAAATCGGGCGTGTCATCAATGTGCACATAATGCAGTTGAATATCCTGACGGGTCGTGATGTGCAAGATACCATCAGCGTATTCGTCAGCAAGTTCGGATAATACGTCTAACTGCTCTGCTGTCAGCCCGCCATAGGGAATCTTAATTCGTTGCATCCCCGGTGCATCCCAGATGGTATCCGGTCCTTTGACGAGGTCACCGGAGGGATAATTTAGCTCACGGGTACGCACGCCATCATGGCGTTGTCCGTTGTCATAGCGTTGCCCATATGCACCCTTCCGCAGACGTGATTCGGCAAATACTTTTTCATCAAGTTTGTCCTGCTTCCGCAGTTCGATTTGTGCTTCAAAGGTGTCGATTTCATAACCCACATCATCAGGGATGCGGTCGTTGAGCATGTCTTTCCATGTCGTGGTCATTGCGTTGCCTCTCTATTTTTATGATTTAATTTGTTGGTCGGCGGACGGCATGGATGCCGTCCCTACAAATCACAATAAAGATTTTCGTAGGGACAACGCCTGCGTTGTCCGCCAATATGAAATAAATTTACGATACGCGACGGCGCGGAACAACAACATCTGCCGGAAGCAGGTCATACCATTGCACACCCTCTTCGCGCAGTGTCACCACATCACCAATCACGGTGATGGCAGGCGGTTGCACATGATTGACAGATGCAATCTCTGCGATGGTATCGACTGTGCCGATAAAGGTACGCTGATGCTGAATCGTGCCCCATTCGATGGTTGCCGATGGGGTTTTCGGGTCAAGCCCATGCGCGATGAGTTGGGTAGTGATGTCCGGCAGACGCTTAACACCCATCAATATCACGATTGTCCCGCCGATAGTTGCCAGTGCCTCATAGTTGATGCTGGTCTCCGGCTTGGTCGGGTCTTCGTGTCCCGTGATGACCGTAAATGAACTACTGATATTGCGATGTGTCAGCGGAATACCGGCATAAGCAGGCACAGCATAAGAGCTTGAAATTCCGGGCACAATCTCAAAGTAGATGCCGTACTGATGGCAAGCGAGAGCCTCCTCACTACCCCGTCCGAACACCAGCGGGTCGCCCCCTTTCAAGCGAACGACTTTGTTCCCTTTCAGCGCACGGTCAAGGATGGTTGCATTGATGTCATCTTGCGACAGGCGATGCTTTTGCGGTTTCTTGCCCGCGTCGATTAACTCGGCATCCGGTCTCGCTTCGTCAAGCAGTTCAACTGGAATCAGGCGGTCATAGATAATCACGTCGGCGGTTTGAATGTGGCGCAGTCCTTTGCGCGTAATCAAGTCAGGGTCGCCGGGTCCTGCCCCAATTAGATACACTTTTCCGATACTCATTTTGTGTTGTCTCCCATTTTTTTAGCAGTCGAAAGCCATACGTTACACGGTGTTTTGCAGGGTAGTTTTGCGATGTCCGAATCATGTCCGGTCAGCCAAGATGGCTGGCGGATACATCGTCCGCAAACACTTTCGACTGCACTCTGGATGACAACCTCATCCAATACATGAATATCTTCAAACATGCCTGTCTGACGTGTGCCGATTTCCTCTAGTGACTCCGTCATAAAGCTATTGTTTTTCTGGTTCGCCCAATCCGTTATCAACGTCGGATAGATGGTCTCAACCACAGCATAGGCTTCTTCGGCAGACACCACATCAACATGCCACTCCTCCGGTAAATCGTCGCTGAAGGGCAGGGGACGAAAGGGGTTTTCACGGACGAAACCCCGTAACGCCTCCGGTGATGGTTGTGTGGTGGTATCGCTTGACGCATTCGTATGCCATACTTTTGTGTCTGTCACCATCACCTGCCCGAATGTCAAAGCTTCCTTGTTTTGCAATGCTTGGATAAAGGTATCACGTCCCGCTTTTGGAAATGCGTCCCATACGTTATTTTGTATCGTGTTCGTAGGGGTGGATCTGAGTTCCACCCCTACAGTATTTTTGATATTTGGGAATACTCCGGTGTCCCGCGCCAATTCGAGGATGACACGGCACATGGCATCATCTGTGCCAACGGGTGGCGTATAATAAACGTTGCGCCCGTTGACCTCTGACGGCACATCCCCATATGAGATACCCAACGCCTCCGGCACATCTATCGTCACATGTGACCCTTCTGCCAGAAAAAACGGCACAGCAATCACATGTTTGGCATGAGTTGATTGATACAGGCTTGGTATATCGGGGTCGTCATCAAGGTAAACATCCACCACTTCGCTGACGAGTTGTTGCTCTCGAATCAGGTTGGCTTGATGGCGGGTGGCATCTTGGCTACGACTGTTGCGACGAGTGCCATGTCCGATTACAGCGACAGCAGTGTCATCGTGATGCAGGTCATATGTCGTCACTGTGTCTGTCACGCGCTCTTGTACGATTGTTTCCAGATAAGGGTGTTCACCAATCGTCGGTGTGAAATATATCGTTTTGCCATTTTTGTGTGTTACCGCACCATCCAGTCCCATCTCGGTCGGAATCACGGTCTGCGTGAAATACCCTTGCGCGGTGAACACAGGCACAATCACAACCGTATCGGCAACAACGGTATCCAACACATGACTGAACGCGGGGACTTCCTTCCAGAAGCAAGCCGTAATCTCGTCAGCGACACCCCACGCCCGCAGACGGTCAACATAGCCCCATACCACACCTGCTGTATTCGTGCTGATATGTGAGCCATGTCCGGCGAGAATCAACGCTACCTTACTCATGCGTCTGTCCCTTCGGTGATAAGTTGCTCGAACCTATCCCGCGCTTCATCAAGTTTCCCCGCACGAAGTAGTGCCAACACATCCGACTCCAGAATCTCTTGATAGCGGTCACGGCGGTTAGATTGTCCATTGAGGTTTGCGGTCAGGGTTGGACGTGTTTCACCCAGCCAATCTGCTAGAATTGCGTATTCGTCGCCAAGTGATGCACTGATGTCTTGCTTAAGATAGTTGAGCAGTGCTGGAGATGCGCCATTGGTACTGAGTGCAATCGTAATCGGTGGGTGCTGAATCACCGCCATATTGCTGAAGTCGCCCTCCTCGCTCCCATCGACCACATTGACCCATGCCCGAATCCGACGCGCATCTTGTGCCACAATTTGATTAACCCGCGCATCGTCGGTTGTGGCAATCACCAACATCGGCATGTACTCGTTCATCATGTCACGCTGATAAACAGATTCCAGCCATTCCACCTGTCCGGCAGACACGCACGATTGCAGGTCAAGCGTGATGTCAGGGCTAATCACCAGTACCCGCGAACCAGCTTCCAACAAGTGACGGACTTTGCGTGTGGCGACTGTTCCACCACCAACAACAATGACCTGCTTGTCTTGTAGATTGAGCAAAATCGGATAACCCATCTTAAGCCTGCACCTTGTCTGCAACGAGGTCAACATGAATGCCACATTCGGTTTTACTGGAATTTGCCCAGCGACCACTCCGCACATCATCACCATCAGCAACGGCGCGGGTGCATGTCCAGCAACCAATACTCGGATAGCCTTTTTCGTGCAAGTCGTTATAGGGCAACTCATACGCATGGATATACGTCCACAGCATTTGTTCTGTCCAGTTGGCAAACGGCGCGACCTTAACCAATCGGGTGCGTGAATCGAGACTCACAATCGGTGTATTGGCACGGCTTGGCGATTGGTCACGGCGCAGTCCGGTTACCCATCAAGCGCATCCCGTAGTGGAATTGTCTTGCGTAGGTGACAGCAACGGTCAGGATTGCGCTCCCATAGTCGGTCACCATAATCACGGGCTTGCTGTGCCACCGTCTGCCGAGGTGTGACCCGTGTCAGGTTGAGGTTGAATTGGTCTTCCAGTGTGTTAATCAAATCATAGGTTTCGGGGAAGAGATAACCGGTATCGAGAGTCAGTACAGGGGTATGCGGGGCGATGTCTTGGAGCATATGCAAAGTGACAATGCCTGTAATCTGGAAACTGGTTACGACAGCTAACTTATCGCCGTATGTTTCCGTCGCCCAGCGTAAAATTTCTTGTGGGCTGGCATCTTCTAGTTGTGATGATAACGCCTCGATATGTGTGGATGTTGCTAGCATGTTGTCTCCTCAGTTGGTCATAAGATTGATGTGGTCTGCAATGCACCATGCGTGTTTATGTTTTATTTACGTTAAGACAAGTCTCCCGTTTTGTCTTGTAACATTTGTAATGTCCACGCATGACAAAAATAAAAAACGCCCCGGAGAGTATCCGAGGCGTTCCCAAAAGCAATTAGAACGGTTTTACATGACTAGCAACAACAGTCTCCAGCCAGCATCGGATAACCCTGCCTTTCCGGCACGGTACAGCAACAACAAAGACAGCAATTGGAAATTGGATTCATCGTTTTTTGCTTGCTCATTTTAGTTTGCACCTAACGCTGACTAGAAATAAAAAAGCCCCGCATCGTCACGGGGCAATTGGTTTCAATTTGGTGTTCTCTGATAACTAGGAACGCTCCACCGCACGACTATTTTAAAATAGTGTGTGACAGCAACAACAAATGGTGTAAGCGAAAAATTGCATAACTGTTCCCAGTTGGTTTTTGAATACCACAACAGAGTAACGTATCTTTTTTGATGTGTCAACAAATTGGTGGAAATTGGTTAAACTCACAGTCTGTTTATCTACTGTGGCGACATCCGAATTGCACCATCCAAGCGTATCGTTTCACCATTGAGCATTTCGTTCTCGACAATATGTTGTGCCAGTTGAGCGTATTCGGCAGGTTGACCGAGGCGTGATGGAAATGGAACTTGCTTACCCAGCGAGTCGCGGACATCCTCTGGCAATGCGCCCAGTAGCGGTGTATCAAATATACCCGGTGCAATCGTACAGACACGAATCCCATTGCGGGCAAGGTCACGGGCAATCGGGAGTGTCATGCCGACGATACCCCCTTTGGATGCCGAATATGCGGCTTGCCCAATCTGCCCATCAAAGGCTGCGACGGAGGCTGTATTCACAATCACACCGCGTTCGGCACTGTCATTGGGGTCGTTGCCTGCCATGATAGTCGCGCCCAAGCGAATCACATTGAATGTCCCAATCAGGTTAATCTTGATGACTGTCTCGAACAGTTCCAATGGATGTGCGCCACGACTGCTGGTGGTACGAATCGCCAGCCCGACACCAGCACAGTTAATCACGGCATTTAATCCTCCAAATTCACTGACTGCCATCTCCAATGCCGACTGTACATCATCTTCGCTGGTGACATCTGCCTGTGCAAAGCGCGCATTATTGCCGAGTGCTTCGGCATGAGTTTGCCCTTTGTCTTCATCACGGTCGAGAATCACTACCTTCGCACCTTGCTTGACAAAACGTTCTGCTGTTGCGCCACCCAAACCGGATGCGCCACCCGTCACCACTGCGATTGTGTTGTCCATTTGCATAATAAGTTTTCTCCAAAAGATAGTATTTAAAACAAAAAAGGTGGTTGCATTGTAACATCAACCACCTCATCATATTCAGTCTGAAATTGTTCTACGCTAGCTTATCGCCCGTTTGACCCCGGCAAATTGTTGAGGAACTCCTCGTTGGTGTCATACATGCGGAAGTTACCGAGTAGCTGTTCCGTCGCACCGACAATACCTTCGGGTTGTTCGGCAAGGTGTGACCACATCCGGCGCATGGTATACACACGTTGGAGTACATCAGGACCCAGCAAGAGTTCTTCACGACGGGTCGAGGATTGTTCGATGTCAAATGCAGGGAAGATACGGCGTTCCTGCAAACGACGGCTCAGGTGCAATTCCATGTTACCTGTACCCTTAAATTCCTCGTAAATCACATCGTCCATTTTACTGCCTGTATTGACCAGACAGGTCGCAACGATGGTTAAGCTACCGCCTTCTTCGGTGTTACGCGCCGCACCAAAAAGACGCTTGGGTGGATGAATCGCCGAGGGGTCAAGACCACCGGAGAGTGTCCGTCCACTGGTAGGCACAACAAGGTTATAAGCACGCGCCAGACGGGTGATACTATCAACCATCATCACCACATGACGTTGCACTTCGACCAGACGTTTCGCTCGTTCTAGTGCCATTTCTGCCACACGGACGTGATGGTGTACAGGGTCGTCAAATGTCGAGGCGATTACCTCAGCATCCACTGACCTATCCATATCGGTGACTTCCTCAGGACGCTCACCAATCAGCGCAATCATCAAATGCACTTCGGGATAATTCATGCTGATGGCGTTTGCAACATCTTTAAGAATGGTGGTTTTACCTGCTTTTGGTGGTGACACAATCAACCCACGTTGCCCAAACCCAATTGGCGCGACAAGGTTCAGCATCCGTGTTGATAAAATGCGGGGGATGGTTTCCAAATTAAAGCGTTGTTCAGGGAAAATTGGGGTGAGGCGTTCAAAGTTATCACGGCGTTTGATTTCGTTAGGGTTCAAGCCATTGACGGCATCCACGCGCAATAAGCCGAAATAGCGTTCGTTATCTTTGGGTGGGCGCACCTGTCCGATAACCATGTCACCTGTGCGCAAATTGAACTTTTTAATCTGCGTTTGGCTGACATAAATATCATTCTTGCCCGGCAAGTACCCTTCCGCCCGCAAAAAGCCAATGCCATCATCAACGACTTCCAGCACACCACCACGCAATTCATGCCCTTTGCGTTCGGCTTCTTGTCGTAGTAATCCGATGATGAGTTCTTGTTTTTTGAGACGGCTATAACGGGGTACATTATGGTCACGGGCGAGGTTACGCAATTCCGGTAGGGTTTTGGTTTCGAGTTCTGCTATATTCATGTAGTCTGTCCTGAATAGTATTTTGCGGCAGAGGTAAAGGTCATAGTGCCGCGCTATCTCCTATATTTAATTTGTTTATCGAGCTATGACAACCCGTTGATTCACTTGTCTATGTTTGACACACCTAGAATGTCAGAAAGAGGTCAGTGACATCCCACTAGGGTTTGCTTGGTTAAGGTAAAAATTCGTGGAAAGGTGAGTTCTACTAAGCAATATAGCATAGAACCTAGTGGCGGTCAAATCTGATTTCTTAAGACTTGCAAGATACACAGCAACTTCACATCTATCTCAGCGTGTGAGGCACAGTTTAATAACATCAATATCCGTTAAATGCCGTAATATAAAGCACAGTCTATACGTCATTAGACTGAATGTAATTGTTCAGTTACCTGTAATTTCTGATAAATATTTTTCACCACGGAGGCACAGAGAACACAGAGGAAGGAGGAGGAAAGAGACGTGTATGTCAATAAAATCATATGTTTCAGAAAGTTGACTCATCACTCATTACTCATCACTTTTCTTAATGTTCATGGTCTCTCGGCAGTTTAAATTTTATGTTCGTATGGATAGCTGAATAAACAGGATTGAATAGCAATTGACAAAGGATACTCAAAACCGATGAAAATAGATGTCTATCATGATACCGTCTGCCCGTGGTGCAGAATCGGCAAAGCCCATTTGAAGCAAGCCCTTGAACAATGGCAAGGCGAGGATGTTGAAGTTGAATATCACACCTTCTTCTTGAACCCAAACATCCCACCCGAAGGACACGACTTTGTTGAGTATCTGACAGCCAAAGGTGGCGGACAGATGACAATGGAAGATTGGTTCGCCCGCCCCCGCGAGATGGGAAAGCAAGTTGGCTTAATCTTCAACTTTGATAAAATCCAACGCGCCCCGAACTCGACCTTATCACACCAATTGATACTGCTTGCTCCCGAAGACAAACAGGAAGCTGTCATTGATGCTGTGTATGATGCTTACTTTGAGTATGGCAAAAACATTGGTGATATTGATGTTTTGCTGGATATAGCAGAGGAAGTCGGGTTAGATGCAGACACTACCCGTGAGCAATTGGAGGCAAATGCTAAACAAGCCGAAGTCATGAGTGATGTCAAACGTGCGTATCAAATTGGCGTGCAAGGTGTGCCGTTTTTTGTGGTTAACAATCGGCTGGCATTTTCTGGTGCACATCCGCCCGAAACCATCATTGAAGTTATGGAAGAAGCCCTCAAGGTTGAAGCAAACGAAACTTAATCTCAGTTGCGGACGATACGCTTATGTCGTCCGCGATAGACCTGCCATGCTCGCCGGAATGGTATCGACAACAATTGCATTATAATCAACACCAGCACACCCTGAATCAGTAGTGGCAGATAGCTCCAGATGTGAATCACAAGCGCGAGATAATTATAGAATCCGCCTAGAAACAAAATCACATCTTTAAATTCGCGGACATGACTTAGGTGTAAAAGTCGCACAGTATGCAACCCAGCATAAACCTGCAATAACAGCATCAATACCCATGCCGGAAAGCCAATGTTATAGATAAGTGCCAGCGCAACTGACAACACAGTAATGACAATCTGAAAGCCAGCCATATAACGCTTAAGCAGTGGCGATAAAGTCAATGTTCCATCCGGTGTGACAGTCGTCCCCGTCGAAAGTACAAAACTCCGCGCACCAAATTCACTGTCATACTGAATATCCTTCAAGCCACTCGGCACACTATTGACCAACAGAAGCACCAACCCTAATGTTCCACAATAAAGTAAAACATCCGGCGTTAAAGCCTGCTGATACACCAACGCGCCACTCAGACCTAGTAATGTGACCGACAACGCCAATGCAAGTTCCGCCAGAATACGGGGCAACCATCGCCATTTGCTGAATAGGTTATAGACGACACTCAGCCCAACACTGATACCGAGTATAACCAACCCTGACAGATTGCCATTCAACACAAGAACATATAACCCAATCGCAATCGGCACTTGTATCAGCACAAATCCCCATGCTTGCCATAATTTAACCTCACCTGCAACAAGTGGACTACGCTGACGATAAGGGCTTTCTTTATCCAGTTGATAATCCATCAAATCGTTGAGGACAAAACCGAAGAAATGCGCGCTGATGCCAATTCCCGCAAGTGCAAGTAGGTCAACAAATGAAAGTGTCTGACGTAAGCTCAACGCGCCAATAATCGCCACACTGAGCGATAATGGAAGCATTCCGATTCGGCTGAGAACAATAAGGTTTTGCAGGGTTTTCATAATAAGTTTGCCAAACTCATTTTACGAATTTGTTCAATTTTGCAACTTTTATTTCAAATAGCAGTATATGTAAGTGCAAATAGGTCACATAATATCCAAAGGGAGAATCAACATGGGACGAATTTTAAGTCATATCACACCACCACTATACAATGCATCATCACACGACACACTACTCAAACGGGCATTATTACTGTTCAGCCTCTTCGGCCCGATGTTTGCCTTACGTGGGATGCTAGGCACATGGGTTTATGTCGGCGCAGTGGTCGCACTGACTGTATTTCACATCTGGTATGTCGAACAACGTGACGAATCAGCCAATCGTCTGGAAACCGTGCTAACGTATTTTGTTGTCTAATTCATCGGGTTCAACAGCTTATGGGGGTTCGTCGGGCACTTCTTCATGGCAGACATGGTCGCATCGAATATTGGCTGGGCAACCGGAAGTCATTTCCAAACCGAACTCGCATTTTATCATCTGGCATTTGCAGGGCTTGCTAGCGGGGTCATCTGGTATCGCGGAGCATATATCGGTGCAGTTATCTTCGGTAAAGCAGTCTTTCTATACGGGGCAGCCTATACACACATCGTTGATATTATCCAAAATGCTAATTACGCATCAGGTAATGCAGGTTTTGAGATTTTATACTTCGCCGACATTATCGTACCGACCACGCTCATTATCTTATACATGATGTATCGTCGCACACCAGCACATCAGCAGGAACTGCAACTAACACAGGCAACGGCAAAATCAGTAGCCTGATAGCGCGTAACACCATCAGGCAGTTGGAGTCGTTAAGGCGGGGATTATATGTCCCCGTCTTATACTTCCACTAAGCTATCCGCCGTGGTGTTGATAACCACTTTATCATCCGTCACGGTACGAATTTGATTGCGCGTCACAAAATATTCTTTGGGGTCGAAACCACCCTGATAGACTTTAATAAATCCCTCACGTCGCAGGCGCATTTCAAAATCTTCGGGAATATCGGTGTCGATGCTCATAGCCGATACAAATTCGCTCACCCATTTTGGTGCATATCCAATCGGCGCATAGGCAGTATCTGGCACATCTGCATCATCGCCAGATAGATTATTATCACCAAACATGATCAGCTTGACTTCACCAATTTCATTATCATTGGGGTCAACCACGGGCATATTGCGTTCAATTGTAATGAGTTTATTGTGTAACATCATTTCCTTCCTGCTGTGACAAACAGCGTCGCATACATTACATATAGCATTGCAGACGAGTGTTAGATGTTCGTAAAATTAGATTAGAAAGCACAATTTCGCATCACAATGATGCAACCATACGGACACCATCGACGTATTAAAGAGTAAGAACAAAAACAAAACACAGGGAGATAAACCAATGACACAAGACCCCAATAAAAACAAAAATGACTGGCGCGAAGAAATCGAAGTTGCTGGCAGTGACCTCGTTGACCGTGTGAAAGAACTGGTCGAAGAAGGTAACGTCCGCCGTTTGATTATTCGCAACGCAAACAATGATGTGCTTATCGAAGTCCCACTCACCCCTGCGGTTGTGGTCGGTGGTGTAGCAACCATCTGGAATCCAATTCTGGCAGCATTGGGCGCACTGGCAGCACTCATTGCCAAGTTGAAAATTGAAATCATTCGGATAGAAGAAATCGACGAAGATGCTGAAACTGTCGAAATCTCATCGGACGATGTCACCCAAACCACCAACGACTTGGAGCAATAACGTAACGTTTAATGTGGCGGACTGTTTCTATAGGTAGATTTGGGAAGCCACCAAACACAACATGACTGACCCCCTTTGTATTTGGTCATACATCGGGGTCACCTCGCAAACAAGCGGGCAGGGTTTGATACTCTGTCCGTTTGTTTTTGGTCATACCATCTTCCAACGTCACATTAGCCGAAAATACCGTATGCAAGTAAACTCAACTTGGGATATAATTTGGGATAATTCCATCCTGTAGCGTAACCACAATCGGGGACAATCTTCACGCGCTACCTATCCAAATAAACGAGGTCAATATGATTGTTAGTGTCTTACAAGAAAACCTAGCCAAAAGTCTAAGCATTGTCAGCAAAGCCGTCGAGAGCAATCCACAACTCCCTGTGCTGGCAAATGTTCTGCTCGAAACTGAAGATTCACGCCTGAAGTTATCCGCAACCAACCTTGAACTCAGCATCACCTGCTGGATTGGTGCAAAAGTTGAACAAGCGGGAAGTGTTACATTACCTGCAAAGACCTTCGCCGAACTCATCAACAACCTGTCCAATGACCGCGTTGACCTGCGCCTAGATACCACCACACATACCATGCACGTCAAATGTGGTGTGCAAAATTCCAACATTCGCGGGATTGATGCTGATGAATTTCCACCGATTAATCACAATGAAAAAGCAGACATCTATGTCGAAGGTAAAGCATTGCGCGAGATGATTAATCAGACCGCCTTTGCAGCAGCCAAAGAGCAAAACCGCCCGATTCTGACAGGCGTTTATGTCCAATTGGAAGAAGGCATCATGACGATGGCAGCCGCTGATGGCTATCGTCTCGCAGTCCGCACCGCCGAAATGGACGAGGAACTCAGTGAATCCCAAGATATGGTCATACCTGCCAAGACCATGAGCGAGGTGGCGCGTGTGATTGAAGATGACCAAGAAGTCGGTATCTCACTACCGACTCAGCGCGATAGTGTCACCTTCTTTTTGCCGAATGTGCTCATTTCATCGCAACTATTGGAAGGTCGCTTCCCTGATTTTGCGTCAATTATCCCGCGTTCCTATGTGACATCAACCACCATGTACACCGCTGACCTATTGCGCGTATGCCAACGTGCGGAAATCTTCGCCCGTGATAATGCTAATAGTGCCAACCTCCATGTTAAACCTGCCACCAACCCCGGCGAACCTGCCGAAGTGGTGATTGTCGGGAAGTCGGCAGAACGGGGTGACAGTGAAGGTATGCTCGACGCATCGGCAGAAGGCGAACCGCTGAACATCTCGTTCAACATCAAGTATCTGATTGAGGTGTTGCGCGTCATCAAAGAGGAGCGCGTCATCTTCCAGAGCAACGGCGCAGAAAACCCCGGTGTGATACGTCCCGAAAACCGTGAAGACTTCATCCATGTCATCATGCCGATGAGTCGCTAAACCTGATTATGATGGGCAGGTAGTAATATGCTGTCTGCCCAATCCACACAATTCTACGTCTTCTCTACAATCTCATATTCGTAAATTCGTTGTCCTAATAAGTCATCAACAAGTTGCAAAGCACCTAACGGCTCGAATGCTTCGTGTCCACTCGATACGATTTCATACAACAAATAACCACTATCAGCCTGTTTAAATTGAAGTTGATAATGACAATCACCTGTCCAACTGCGATGCCAATACATCGTCATATCTTCCATATATGCCAACCAACGCCCATCCATAAGTGCAACATCCATTCCCCATGACAACTTGAAAAATTCCTGATGTGTCAGGTATCTTTCTACTGAGGTGCGTATCTTTACAGGCATCTGAATAGTGATGTTTTCTGGACGACTGCTCGGTTTGGAAGAAATTTTTGCATATGCTATGATGCTATTGATACCCCGTTCAAAACCCTTCGGATTGACTTGATATTGTTCTGGTTCATCATCTCTAACAATAGAAAAACCAATTTTTGTCCACGCCGAAAGAAAACGGGTTCGCTCTTTATCTTTGATGTTCTTCCCAACTTCGGCATATTCAATGACCGCCCCATCATCCGTTTCACTGATATATAGACGGCAAATGAAAATATGAATACCTTTACCGTTGTGGATAAGTGAAGACAGAAAATATAGCATGCCATCTTCTTGCACATACACACTTGTGAAATCTATCCCCATTTCACTAACATGCCCTAGTTTGAGCCAATCCAAATCTTCTGCTGATAGGGCATAACTAAATTCAATTTGCTCCAGTTCACTTGGAATTCTTAAGTTATCAAGCATACTTAACGTGACAGGTTTACGCCGAATCTCAACCATAATAGTTACTCCATCAATTTTGCTGTCTAACCATGTCTCACTTACTATGCAAAATCAAGATAATAAACCCTGACAATAGGTGTCATCGTTTTATGTTATGGTGAACCTGTCAATCACATCACGAACAGGAGACCTTTATGTCACAGCCCAAAAACGCCAAACGCATCCGACCGAGTATGCCCGATTATGGCATCACCGACGAGGCAACCGACGGGATGCTCACATGGGATTGGCTTGATAAACAAATGGAACAATCACGCAATTATTGGGTATGCACCACCCGCAAAGATGGTCGCCCACATGTCACGCCGGTATGGGGTGTCTGGCTGAATAATACGCTCTACTTCAGCACGGGCAAGACTTCCGTCAAATATCGCAATATCAAACGAGATAATCGTGTTATCGTTCACCTCGAAAGTGGTGATGATACTGTCATCATCGAGGGCAAACTTGTCGAAACCGATACAGCCGACTCGCACCGACAACCCATCGTCCAAGCCTATCAGAAAAAGTATAAATTTAACCCTGCCGAAGGCGATAGTGATGATGGCATCTGGTATGAATTACGACCCGATAAAATTATGACATGGCTCGAATCCGACTTTGTCAATTCGGTTGCTTATTGGGTGTTTGATGTATAAGGCTTAAATTGCATCACACCGCGCTTGCCATTTGACCGCCACAATGGGTCGATTTTATCCAGTTGGTCGCCTGTTTCGGTCGATGGTAAGCCCACAATCGGGTCACTCTTAAGCGTCCGCAGGCATAACAAGGGCGCATCTAAATAACGAGTCACATCGGTAAACGGTGCACTCACATTCCACAACGCATCACCAACAGTCCGTCGGTAATTGGCATCACCTTTGACAATGACGAGTCGTGCCTCATTTAGCAAACTATAGAGTGTGTCAGGCATATCCCACAAAAACAGGCTACTATTCCAGAATGGATGCGGGACAATCACAAAGCGTTCAGCTTCCCAATAGGCAATCAAACGTCGCGCAAGGTCAATTGATGCGCCACCCTGCTCCTGCATTTTATCGAGTAACATCAGCACATCTGCCGGAATCGCATCGCTGACAAAGGTCGGATGAGCTTTCACATGCAGATAGACTTTTTCTGTAACATGCTCCAACAGGAAGTCGATTAACACCAAATCCATCGCCAACTCAGACCCTGTGTTATCGGCAATCACATAGACAGGTTTGTCACTCTTGAGGGTGTTATCTTTTCCGGTTTCACCCAGATAGTCCAATAACATGGGACGGTCATCAACCAGCAAATCATCCGCGCTGATGTCTGTACCATGTGCCATCGAAGCTGCATAACTCAAGTCAATGCGATTGCCCCATAAGCCAAAAGCCACTATGTCTGCTAATTGCTCCTCGACAGTGCCGGAACGGTCTAGCGCACGGTCTAATAATGTCCAGAGTGCATCACCATTCAGTTCGTCTAACTTCTTTGGCATGAAGGGGTCGCGTCGTGTTTCCAGCCAGCGCACCGCCTCAATCAATAGACGATAGGTATAGGTCTCAGCGAAGAACCATTCGGCATTGTGCCATGTGACGGTATCAAACATACTCCGCTGATTCTCTAACGCCACCAACCACTCGTCATAATCCGGCGCAGATAGCTTATCCAGCGGTTTAATCTCATCCCCATTGGCAATTGCATCACGCAAAGCTTTCAGGCGGTCTTTGATGCTATCGCTATAGTCAGGGTTTAAGTCGAGTGTCTGCTGGAGGATTTCCGGCACACGGACTTTCATGGTATTGTTGGCGAAGGCGTTGCTCTCGTCAGTACGAATCGGGCCAGGGGGTGTGAGTCGCTTGGGCATGGCTTGTCCTATCAAGTGTCAATATTCGCCTAATCATACCGGATAACCCCATAGAGACAACAGGTCAATCAAAAAGAGGACACTACTATGACACAGTATCCTCTTGAGTTTTCGCTCAACTATCATCTTCTACGTAGCAACTCCGGCACATCAAAACGATAAAATTGATTATCCTCGCATATCACAATCGTTTTCCCGCGTGTGGTATACCAACCTTTTTGCGCTATATCAAACGTCTGTGTATGTTTTATTTGATGATTGGGCAAGACTTCAAAATGATGAAACAACCTATCATCATAACTACCGACAAACACAATATGATTATTGTGAACAGCAAGCCAATGTGAGCCTTTAATCGGTGGATGCCAGTAATCTAAAACCTTATCATGTGAGATTTTCACGAGTGGGAAATCAGTATAATAATAAATCCAAACAGTATCATCAGTGGTAACATTCATCGCATAGCAATCAAATATTAAATCTAATCCTGCTGGATATTGATAACGGTAAACTTCTTTACCGTCTTTATCCCAACGATGTAATCCTACAATCTTATCGTACTCGGTGAAATATTCATCAAAATAACTCGTCCATATTTCGCCTATTGATGTAGTTTGGGTAGATAAAATTGCATCGCCAAGTGTAAATGCGCGTTGAAACACCCCGTCGAAATCAAACACATTGGCATTTTTAATCCCGATTTTTCGGTTTGCTCTGCTACACACCAATAACAATTGAGCATCAGGTAGTGGTTGAACTGAATGGTAATTCCATTTCTGTTTAGGAATGATATATGTTTGAACTTGCGTCGAATCCACGATATAGACGACAAAATCGTTTGGTTTGTCAGTCCGTAAACGTGGATAAATCATCCCATTTGGCATTTGGTGTTTCTTATTGTCTTTGCTGTATGTAGTAAGCACATACAATTTGCCATCGTATCCTAGCGAAAACGAGGAAATTACCTTATCTTCTAATTCTTCTCGCAAATCTATCCACAGATGAGCTTCATACATATTTACTGTCATGGTCATTCCAATCAAAAAGAGGACACTGCTGTGACACAGTATCCTCTCAAGTTTCGTTGTGTATTACTAATTGCGGAAGATGGTCACATAACGGCGCGGTTCATCGCCGATGCTGGCGGACTGCATGTGTGCCTTGCGTGCCATCTGATGTTGTTTCTTGCGAATGTGCGATGCCTGTGGTGTGAGGTCGATTTGTGCCTCACCAGCGCGAATCCGGTTGATTGCGCGTTCAGCCTCAAGCATCGCTTCCCCAAAAGGGTCGGGGTCTTTCCTCCCGCTGATTTTAAAGAGGTCAACGAGGAAGTTCTCCATCTGTGTGACGGTGTTGGCTCTGAGAACATAGATTGACATGCCTCGCTTTTCACCGTCAGTTATCAAACGGGGTCGCCGTCGATAGTGTGTCTTGAGCGTCACGATTGCCTGCGCCTCACCGAAGTCATCGGTCAGAATCAGAGGTACATTCAAGCGTCGTCCGGCTTGCTCCAGTCGATTCCGTGCCACGCCATAAGCATAAACATGAACTGGCTCAAGGTTGCTGGTATCGACCTGCGCGACCTGTTCTTTCATCTCACTACGGGTACGAGTGACATCACTATTGCCCCGTATCATTTTTGCGTTGTTGTCATGACGACCATTGCGATAGTTGCCATTGGTGTTATTGCCCTCGTTACGTGCCGGAGCAGAACGCGACTCAGCCTCCGGTACATGTTCGCTGACATGAATTGCGCCATATTCATCACGCTCACGCAGTTCAGCAGGCATCGGACGGTTGCGTAACATCGCATCAACTGCCGTCGCAACATCATCATGCACGACCAATTTGTCACGCGCTTGAATCTCAATCATGATGTCGAATGTCGGGGCAGTCCGGCGTTCGAGAACGACCTTTTGTGTGCCACGACGACGCGCTTCATCATCGGAGAGCGTCACCGATTCGATACCACCGATTAAGTCCGATAGCGTCGGGTTAAGCATCAGATTTTCCAGCGTATTACCATGAGCCGTCCCAATAAGCTGAACGCCACGTTCGGCAATCGTTCGTGCTGCCTGTGCTTCCAGTTCGCGCCCGATTTCATCAATCACAATCACTTCAGGGTTATGATTTTCAACTGCTTCAATCATGACTTCATGTTGTCTGTCCGGTTGTGACACCTGCATCCGACGGGCTTTCCCCACTGCTTGATGGGGGATGTCACCGTCACCGCCAATTTCGTTGGAGGTATCGACGATTACGACCCGTTTTTTCTCACCACGCACACGCGCAGCTTCTCTGAGCATCGTTGTCTTCCCAACCCCCGGCGGTCCGACAATCAGTACACTCTTATCTGACTGAATCAAGTCAGCGATTATATCAATTGTGCCATATACTGCGCGACCAATCCGCACAGTCAGCCCGACAATCTTACCCCGCCGATTCCGTATTGCAGAAATCCGATGAAGCGAACGCTCAATCCCCGCGCGGTTATCATCATCGAAGTCACCCAACGCTTCAACAATCGCGTCAAGGTCATCTTCGGTCACCTCGCGGTCGGATAATTCGTACTCTCCATCAATAAAACGAGCCGTCGGGATTCTACCGAGGTCAAGCACAACTTCTAGCAATTGGTTGGTGTTGCCGTACTCATCAATCGCGTAGCGGATACGCAGGGGTAACACATTTCTGAGTACATCGAAGTCATCAGTTATACGTTTTTCCATGTAGTTGATTGGTATCCTTATTATTATTTACATTGACGATACGCACGGTTGGCACTGTTTTGGGTCTACCGTTTGTGTTTAAGTTTACACGCGCAAAGGATGTTTGACGAACGCCAGCGGTCAAATGTTTGACCATCACCGCCTGCTCTAACCATGGAGTAAACCCTAAGTCGAGCATCGCATTTTCCATCCAGCCCTGATAACCGTGTACACTCACATAAATCGGTACTTTACGGCTACGGTCAATCTCGAGCACTGCCGCCGTGATAATATCAGTGGCTTCGCTGAGGACATCAGGGTGCAAATACGGAATCAGATAAACCCCGTGTCTGCCTTCGGAATAGGCAATATAGGCTTCGACACGCCCATCTTTGCGATAGACCAGTCCTTCCATGTCGGTCGAGGGTCCCATCACAGTTTGCAAAATGCGTGGAATTGTACATCCAAGTAAAGACGCAACACCAATTTGGTCATCATTGGTTTCTTCCGTCACTGTGACATTAGGAGCCTGCGTATCATCTTCTAAGGGATGATGTTGCCAGATAACCTGGCGACTGTAAACAGCATATCCAGCACGGCGCATCGTTTCAAATAGACGGTGGCTCACTTCTACTTCTGCCACCAGATTCTGTGCGCCATGTTTGCCAGCCTGCTGTGCCATTGCATCGAGAATATGTAACCAGATGCCATCATCTTCATCATCTGCTAGCGTTGGTGCTAGGTAGACGATGTGTGCATTGTTATCGTCAGGGCGATAACGGAATTGCCCGACCACATCTTGATTTTCTGAATGAGCGACAAGTGTGTGCAACCCACGCGGGAAGACAATACTCGATAGAAGCGCACTATTCTGACCACGCGCATCCTCAGTCAACCCCATCTCACTATGAAGCACAATCGCATTTTGTTTGAGCCGTAGCATCAGAGGAATATCGAGTAATTTCATCGAGTGAGTATCTGTCTGGTTTGTCATATTGTTGCACCTCGCTCACACATATCCTAGTTGATACATGTCTACTTTTATTGTATCACTGTCAGCGAACACCTGACAACGGGTTATAACTTGTTCATCATTTACAACACCTCACACGCTCATGTGTTACCTTATTTACACACATCATATATCACTTTCTCACAAAATCAAGCCTTAAGGGGTCAAAAGAGTTCACATATCATTTTCGTGAAATCGTTAGCCCTTTCAAACTTTGTTTATTTATTATCGTCAAAGAAAGTTAGAATAACGATTGCGGACGAGGCAATTTTGTCAGTTGACCGACATTCGTCATACAAATTACACCAGACATCGCAAAACCAATCGCGCCACGATTGCCTGCCACCAATGCACTAATCGCCACTGTAATTGGCGGTAAGTCTGCCATCAATTGCACTTGTTGTGCATCGGCGATTAAATCCACCGCAAACCGCTGATGGGTATGTGTCAGGTCGCTACCACTATAGACACGAATCAATCCAGCTTCGTTATCGCTTGTCACAACCATCCCACCGCCGGGGGAACACGCTATCTGACGAATGTTGTAATGGACAGGAACACGGTGCAACACTTCTCCTGAGGCATCTGTCATAACAATTTGTCTACCATCTGTGGCAAATATCGTCCCGCCACCATTCGAGATAATCACTGCCGAATGCAAGAATGGGTCTATCTCCAGCCCAATGTCAAAATCACCAACAAAAATATTCTGCTGATAGATATAGAGCTTTCCCGTCGAATCCAGTCCGGCGACAATACCTAATGCCAAATCTAAATCAACCGACACAAATGACTGTACACTCGTCGTATCTAATTCATACAGGTGTCCGTCTGTTAACATCTGGAGCATATTATAATCTTCGCGGAAGAGGTGCAATTTGCCGTCCTCAGTTGTATATACCGTTGCCTGTTCGGTCGTCACGACAGGCAAGTATGAGCGTGCTTTGACATCTTTTAAATCGGCTAAATAGGTCTGCCATGCTTCGCTGAGATAATCATTCTCATCTGGTACAGGGTCAATATGACGGTCACCATACAATGCGCCTGTCTCCAAGTCATAAAACTCCACCCGATTACGCTGTGTCCATACCGCTAGCATACGCGGTTTGCCAGATAGGATATGTAACTCTCGGATTGCTTGGTTCGTCAGATGGATTCGCCAGTTCATCACGCACCACTTGGGATAAATTTGGGATATATTGGGATATTATAGCATCTTTGTCCGATTCCCGCTTGTAGATGAATCTGAACAAATCGTAAAAACCTGTTAGAATAGGCACGTTATCATGGTAGTGTTAACACAACTGATGAATTGATAAGTAAACGAGACGTACTGTGACAGAAGAAAAGAATATCCCACAACCTGATGCCGAGCGTACCATCTATCGACTGGATACACTCAAGGTCTATTTTGATCCGGTACGGGCGCAAATCATGCAAGAAATTGCCAACACCCCGCGCACAGTACAACAAATCGCTGATGCCCTCGATGTTCCCTTCACCCGTTTGTACTACCACATCAAAATGATGGAAAAGCATAAGCTGATTCGCATGGTAGACATCAAGCAGATGCCCGGTGCCATCGAGGAGAAATATTATCAGGTCGCGGCAAGACGCTTTATGATTGACCGTAGCCTTTTGACCTTTGACCCAAAAAGTAAAAATGACGGGCTGGAAACGATACTCCAAAATGTCTTGGATGCGTCGCATGAAGATATACGCCGTAGTGTTGGCGAAGGACGCATTGACATCAATACACCACCACCGCATCCCAAAGCACTTTACACTCGTCGCACCATCATCCGTATACCAGAAGAAAAAGCCACAGAATTTCAGCGCGAGTTATCAGACCTTATCATGAAGTATCAATCCATCGAGACATCGACTGACGACCCATACTATGCTGCTGTCATCGCCCTCTATGCCACCAATCTACCCTATGAAGATGAAGGCGAAGACCTCACCACAGGTGAAAAGAACGATACTTAAGTGAATAGCAAATCTTCTATCGAGCACACTCATCATAATCACGAAATAACGCCTAAACGATAGCTGTCAGCATCTCAGCAAATCAGCTATTTACAACGCTGAGACGCTGATATAGCAGCTGTAACCAAAAACAGGACAGTCGTCTGACCATCCTGCTTCAAATCATGATTATGCGTTTTTCTAATTAAGCGACCAACCACCGACAAAATGATCAAATTGAAATTCAGTCACCTGATATGTCACAGACGAGACAATATCGAAGATATAGATATTGTAAACACCACCTGCACGATTGCTAGCAAAGGCAACAAATGAACCTGTGGGGTCAAGCACAGGATTGGTCTCGTCGTCACCTGTAGCAATGAGAAAGTCTGTCGCGCCGGATTCTGGAAGGACACGCAAAATATAAATCTCACCGTTGTTGGGTTGTCCACCGGGATGACCACGGAAGACCGCCTGTTGATTATCACGATGCCAATATGCTTGTGTCTCGACAATTGCATCACCATCAGATGTCATTTGTATCTGGTCAAGCGTAATTGGATCTAGCAAGACAAGGTCTGTCCCATTGGCAGGGTCTTCCCGTGAGACAAGCACACGCGAACCATCTTGTGTAATGGCAGGATTGGTATAGTTTGCACTGTCATTGGTTAATTGTGTCACCACATTGGCATTGACATCCACAAGGAAGACCTCGCGTAAACCAGTTGCCGTTACCAGTGCATCAACAACAAAGCGTGACCCATCAGCAGACATACTTGGGTTCAAGACTTCGATAACGCCTGCCTGTGACCACAAATCAGCAAACCCTGTAATCGTATTTTCAGGGTCGCTGGTATTTAATATCACCAGTGCAGTTTCTTCCAAACGACGGTTAAAGCGTTCAAACATCACAGTCTGACCGGGAATATTGGCAGTGACCGCCCGTCCAAATTCATTGATAATCTCACGCTTAGGTTCAAGACCATTGGCAGGCATCAAGAATGTATCAAGGTATCCGCTGTCAGTCGCATCACGTCCGCCCCAGCCAAACAGTGTACCGGGGATTTCGGCAGGTGGTAATTCCAACACACGGAAACTTGCACTCCCTTCAGTTGGGGTTGGTGTCCATGTGGCAAAGGCAGGGTCAGGGGTGCGCGTAAACGTTGCCGATGGTGTAATCAGTGATTGCGCGATAGCCGTTGCAGAAATTGCTTGTTGAATCGCCGTCGAAGCCACACTTGTTTCATTCGCGGAGAATGCCTGAACTGTTCCGGTTGCATTGCGGGCAATCTGTGTGAGTTCGGTACGTTCAGCATTTTTACCACCATTGATAATCGACAGCAAAACCACCGTGATTCCAAAAACAACCAGAATATAAACTGCCGACCCGATTGCCGCCATCCGCACCATACGTCGCGTAATGCCGGGGGCAACTTCCTCTTCGTTTTTCCCCTGCTCAATTTTTTGCTCGCTCTTTTCCATTGCTTTACGGGCATAAGCATTGGTCGGGTCAAGTTGCAGAATCGTCGTCAGGCAAATGCGTTTCTCAGCATCGTTATCTACGACCTTTGATAACGCTACCCAAGCATCCACATTTTCTTCATCTTCTTCTACAACTTGCGAAAGTAGGTTACGGGCTTTTTCTTTGTCACCCGCCTTCATCGCTTTGAGTGCGTCTTGATATAGTCCTTGAAGCTCTTCACTCATGTGAGTGTCTCTCCATGTGTTAAGCTAATAAGTGTTCTAATTCAATTCCTGTATGCGGAAAATCAACATCGGTCGATAGTCAATCGTTTCGGCAATGTTCTCGGTATTGGTCAGTCGGATAACTTCGCGCCCATCAAAACTCACCAAATATGCTTGGAAGCGTTCATCTTCACGATTAGAGATAAAGCTGATATAGCGTCTATCTGGTGTAAATGACGGGTTCTTGTCCTCAGCACCACTATCATCCAACGTCAGTACCCGACGGCGTAAACCTTCATTGTCCATAATCAGCACATCGCCATCACCATCACCATCGTTGATATAGGTTATCCAATTGCCATCGTCCGACCATTTGGGCTGTAAGCTACTACCTTGGTCATTGGTCAACTGAGTAACCGTATTCGGGCTTTCTGACGGAGACAATTGTGCGCCATCTTGCTGAATTACAAATTCCAGCACATAAATTTCGTAAGCATCCACAAATTGGCGGTCTGATGCAAATACAATCTGCGTCCCATCCGGTGACCAATCGGGGTCACGGTCTTGAATATCTTCATTTTCTGTCAATTTGGTCACAGAGCGCGTATTGATGTCCACCATCCACAACTCATCATCACCATCAAAATCGGACACAAAGATAAGTTGTGTCGCATCGGGTGAAAATGTCGGGCTATGGGCATCAGCTGTGCGGGTAAAGGTTAATTGCTCCGCCGAAGCAGGGTCATCAGACGAGCCGAAGAAAATTTCAGTCACAGTCGATTCACCGCCGGTTTCATCTGCCGGATAGTTTACCTCTTTGACGAGCGCAACATTGCGACCAGACAAATCATAAACCACATCGCGTACATTACCATCCAGCAATTGCGGATTCTGCGCCAACCCATCGACACCAAATAGGACAGGGTCAGGGTTATTGCGTTCTCGCTCCAGCAACATCGCCTCAAATTCAGGTAATGGGAAAGGAGTCTGTGTGGGTGTCGGTGTCATCGTTTCGGTCGGGGTTGCCGTCGGTGTAAATGTGGGTGGCAACGTCGGTGCGTCGCGGGTAACAAGCACATCAACTGGGTCAGTTGGACGAGGTGTATTTGTCGGGGTCACGGGTGTCGGTGTATCCGTAAACGCTTCGACAATCGCAGCTTGTTCATTCACATTGGTTAATGCCAAGAACCCCACGCCAATCGCCAGAGCTAAGGCAACAATCAGCCCTATTTCAAATAGTGATAACCGTGATAACAGCCCACCACCCGCATCATCATCGGTATCAGTCACAGGTTTACCTTGACTCCGGTCACGGTCCATCTGAGTAGCGACGGATTCAACTTGGTCACTGCTTTTCTGGCTGAGTTGTGATAGTGCTTCCCTCGCCCGACGATTATTCGGATTCACACGCACAACCTGTTGTAGATACATGCGTCGTTCTGCTGAGGAGGTCACCGAAGAAGCCAACCAGATTAACGCCAATTCGTTATTGGGGTCTTCTTCAATAACTTGTTTCAGTAATTTTTGTGCAGTCGCCCTGTCACCAGACCGCGCCGCACGTATCCCATTATCTAAAATCTGTTGTAAACTGCCAAATTCGGACACACCAATGTCTCCAGCTCACGTTATTCATATCAAACTAACTATAATGCACAACCTGATTTTCCACAAAATCATTCTGTCTTAGAAGGCTGTGGAGCTTCACGTCGCAATACCTCAAACAACAGTGTCAGATTATCAACATCTTCTAAGGCAATCTGATACCATGTATCATCCATCGTGGATGCAATCGTCAACTGCCCACCTTTTGCGCCAAATCCTGCAAATGCGTCCCATGCCAACAAACTTTCATCTGCCATAATTCCGGCTGAACTTACCTTAAAGCCGTCACCAAAACTGACTTCCTCACCATTTTGTAAAGCACGGGTGACTTTATTCCGTAGCACCGAATTAATACCCACTTCCAGATTGTGCCCTAATTTTTCGATGTCGGTATATAGGTTCGTCGCATTCATGACTTCGTCACGGATAGTGCGCACAGTAAACCGATACACATTCCGGCGGAACAAACCTCCAAAGTAGCGCAGTCGTTCGGCTTTTTGACGGAAGCTGACCACCTCATTATAGTTAAAGTCAGCAATTGCAGAGCCTTCCCGATAGTTGAACCCACGCTCGTAGATAATAATTTCCCGATTCCACAGGTGCATCACATACCAGCTTAGACCCAGCGCAATCCCCGCGAATAAGAATATCAGCACAATGGATGCCAGTTGATTATCTAATTCATAGAACACTAGCTGCAACAACGAGGTCAAAATGAAGTAAATCACCCCCGCCTGAATAATCAAGCGCAGTCGATTAACTGGATGATGCGAGATATATTTTCCCAACAATTCATCATCATTGAAAATTATCTCATCGTTTTCATCTTCTATCGGTTCGATAATATCTTCGGCTTTGACCGTATCCGTCATATCATTTGTCGCTTTATCTATGTCTACATTTTGCGGACAATGTGGTCTACACAATTATCCGAGTGTGGGCGGTGTGTTATTTATTCACAAAACAATTCGATAAAGATGATTTCCAGTTTGCGGACGCGAAGAATCGCGTCCCTACAAAACATTTGCAACGATGTTGTAGGGACAGGCTTCTGCCTGTCCGCCAGCGAAGATTATCGAACCATTCTATAAAACATCAAGATGTTGTCACTATGAAATCAACGATTCTAATGCAGAATCACTAATTACAATAAAACCAACAACCCATTCTAATGTATCACAACTTTGTAAACCCACGCTTAATTCAGGACAAATTACTCATCTAACAATGTGATGGTATCACCGTCCATACTAGTAATGGTCGCTAGTGCATGAATCGGAATATCGTACTTATCTAACATCCGTTCACGTCCGCCCTCAAATGTCTTTTCGACCACAACCCCAACCCCGACCAGATTCGCCTTTGCACTTAGCACAATCCGAGATAATGCCATCAAGGTTTTACCTGTTGCAAGGAAGTCATCAATAATCAGGATGTTTTCGCCTTCATGCAAAAACTCAGAAGAAACCAATAACATAGTCTCCCCACCTTTGGTATGGCTTGGTGCAGTTTCGAGGAAGACAGGTCCCGCCATCGTAATCGGCTTCTTCTTGCGGGCATACACAATCGGTACACCGAGTTCCATACCCGCCATCAGCGCAGGTGCAATACCAGAAATTTCTGCTGTGAGGATACGGTCAATTGGCACATCTTTAAACTTCTCTGCAAATTCTTTACCCATGCCTGCCATCAACTGTGGGTCGAGTTGATGATTGACGATGCTATCAACTTTGAGAATACCCTCACCTAAGTTCTGCCCCTCAGCTTTAATGCGCTCGACGAGTGCTTTCATTATGCCTATTTTCTCCCTGTGAAATCTGTCAAATGAAGTTGAACTATTCTAACGTGTACACAGGGTTGTGAACAGATGGCACGTTACACAACTTTAGTATGGAATTTGTAGCAGAAAAGGACATTTTCACCGATAATGAAAGAGATAGCTTACGACATATATAGGCACTCAATGAATCTTATCGGGCAAACCATATTACATTATGAAATCCGGCAGGAGATTGCATCAGGGGGATATGGTGCAATCTATGAAGCGTGGGATACCAGCGTCAAGCGTGCGGTAGCAATCAAGACGATTCTGCCAGATTACGCCAACGAAGACGAATTTAAGCAACGCTTTGAATCTGAAGCGCAGGTAGTCGCACAACTCGAACACCCGCATATTGTACCGATTCATCACTTCTGGCAGGATGACAGAGGTGCGTTTCTGGTGATGCGTTATGTACGTGGGGGTAACCTGCGCGACATCATGACCCGTCACGGCAAAATGTCCCTGCTCCAAGCCCAGCGAATCATGCGCCAACTCTGCTCTGCATTAGACATCTCACACGTTCAGGGTATCATCCATCGTGACATCAAACCAGAAAACATCTTGCTCGACCCACAAGGTAACGCTTATCTAACAGACTTCGGCATCGCCAAAAATCTGCACACCAATGATGACATCACCGCAACTGATAGCATCGTCGGCACATGGAAATATTTATCACCGGAACAAATCGAAGCAACGACGCTATCACCTAAAGCCGACCAATACGCAATGGCAGTCATGCTATATGAGATGCTAGCAGGAGTTCATCCATTTGGTGACACACCTGTCACGATGATGTTGGTCAAACATATGTCAGAGCCGTTGCCCAATATCCAAACCGAACGCCCCGACCTACCTGCCGAACTCAACAATATAATTCAACGCGCCACCCTCAAAGCACCAGAAGACCGCTACCCGAATATTTCTGCCTTTGCTAACGCACTCACCAATGTTGTCGAAGGTGTGCCTGCTAGTTTGTCCGTCGCTGATACCAAACGCAACCAGACCGAGCCAATTTACATCCCGACACCCCGCGCCAAAACACCAGAGTTACGCACACGCCTCGCCATGATTCGCAATGTCCGCAAGTTCTGGATTGATGGGGTGCTAAAATCTTCACTCGCCAATGTCGAACTACTAGATTTGGGTATCTCGCCTGATTATGAGAGTGTCAAACACCCGTGGCAAAAGCTCCTCAACGTCAGTACCGAGGAACAAGATGACCTGCTAACCAGCAAGCAAATCATGGTCTACTTTGAAAATCTCAACGGCAAATTGTTGGTAATGGGCGCACCGGGGGCAGGCAAAACAACCATGCTCCTCACACTCACCGAACAGTTATTACATCGTGCCGAACTTGACCCTGCCTATCCAATTCCGGTTGTGCTAAATCTCTCGACATGGTCGCAGTCACGCAGGACAATCGAAGAATGGATTGAAGAAGAACTCCATACTAAATATCAAACACCACGTCGCATCGCCCGTGAATGGATTGAGGGGGATAACCTCACATTGATGTTGGATGGTCTTGATGAAGTGGATGAACATTATCGTGCCGATTGTGTCGATGCCATCAACACCTACCGCGAAGCCCACGGATTTGTTGATATTGTTTTGTGCAGTCGAACAATTGAATATCAACAGCTGTTGACACAAGTCATGCTTAATGGGGCGATTCGGATTAATCCGCTGACAGCCGAGCAAATCAGTGAGTATCTTGGTACGATGGGCGAAGTCGGTGAACGCACCCAACGACTAATTGATGCTGACCCGACATTCCAAGAACTGAGTCGTGCGCCCCTCACCTTGCGGATTTTGGTACAGACCTATCAGAATGTGCCGAGTGGGTCTGTAGCAGTATTAAACGACCCTGCAGAACAACGTCGCCAACTCTTCCAGCTATATACCCGCGAGATGATTAATCGCCGTGTCAACGAAACCGACTACTCCGCTGAGACAATTCAATCCTATCTCACATGGTTAGCTCATCAGATGCAAACGCATAATTTGAGTATCTTCCAAATTGAAGACCTGCAACCCGATTGGCTCGATGAAGAATCGCATAAAGCATACAACCGTGTTTTCCTCACTGCTAATGTTATATCTCATGCCGGTTTCTGGGGGATTCCGCGCCTGTTACAGACCGATGAAATTGTCGGACTGTCCAATGTTGGCAAGATGCTTGTATGGGCAATCAGTGGCATGACATGGGGCTTTGCTGTCGGTACAGGCGCGTGGATGCGTTGGTTTATCCCGTGGATTGTGGGGATTGTCTTTGCACTCGGTATCGTGGTTGATGGGTCAGCAGACTCCGGTTTAGCAGCCTTTGCTAATTTGCCCGTCGGTTTTATTATCTACGGCGGTATTTTCTATATCGGCTATATCCTGATGCAAAACAACGGCTTTAGTCATGACCACATCAACACCGTTGAGTTATTGCGCTTTTCTCGCCACAACGTCCGACCCATTGCGTCAATTATTGGTGTCCTCACAGGGGTTGCCAGCGCATTTGTCAACAGCTCGGTTTACAATGGTGAACCTGCCACCACTGACGAACTTCTCATCGGGATTGTCCTCGGCGCAGTCAGCAGTGGGTTGACGGCTCTATTCTTCAGTGGATTGCGTGCCAGCCCAATTTCAACAGCTGTGCGCCCTAACGAAGGTATGCGCAAGACCTTCCGTAATGCACTCGAGATTGGATTATTGATTATTGGCACATTTTTCCTGAATATCTTTCTGGCAACTGCCCCTGTCAGCACCGTGAGCTTCGGTATCACACAGGGTGTTATCTCGGCAATTGCATTCGGATGTACCGGATTTATGATATTCGGTGGTTATGCGATTTTGCAACATGTGTTGGTGCGCCGTTATCTGGTCAAGCGTGGACACATCGAGCAGAATTATTCCAAGTTCCTCGACACAGCGACATCCCTATTGCTGTTGCGTAAAGTCGGGAGTGGTTATATTTTCATCCATCGCTATCTGCTGGAATACTTTGCCGAGAGACACAAAGAAAAATGAGGATTGCGTTTGTTGTTGACCTACATCAAGCCTCACGTATAAAGGATTCAACATGCTGGAGATATGATTGTGGAAATTCATATTGTCGTGCTGCACTGAGAATTGTCTCGATATAGGTTGTTGGAGGGTTGCCTGTAACTGGCTCATCAGCAACATAACACAACGAGGGCATAATCTGACGATTAGCAGTCATGACCAGAACGGGTTCAGGCATATATAGAGCACCCAGCTTAGCCTGTGCCTCACGACCGTACAATGTGTCAAGCTCATCATGTGTAAGTGGAAACACAATACCAAACACACGCGCCAGCCCATTTTTGACAACATTTGCCGACGACCCAATCGTCAACTCATAACCCGCCAGTTGACCCACATGATACTCTCGTTGACCAATCCCCATGCCCATCAGAATATCAACGTTCATATAGCTACCATAGAAGAACACATCAACTGTATTATTTGCCATGCAGATTCGACCTTTCAACATTTAGAGGAGGCGTTGACTAAATCACCCCAAAGATAGCGCGCCACAGGAAGAACACAGTCATCCCAACCACGATTGTCAGCAATAAATTACGGAATCGCCATGAAATTACAATGGACACAATGCCCGCCACCAGATACGCATTGGCTATTGTCAAGGCAACAGAGCCATCACGGATGAACAACTCCGGAACAATAATCGCCGTCAACACCGCGACAGGCACATAACGCAAGGCACGGAACACCCGCTCCGGCATTTGCACCCGTCCGACGATTGCCATCACGGGATAACGCGCCGAAAATGTAACTATCATCATACCGAGAATTAAGAGAAACTCTTGCATACCATACACTCACAGAGGATTATATGAACATCGAACATCTTGACCACCTTGTCCTGACCATCACTGACATTGAGCGCACCATTGATTTTTATACCCGTGTCATGGGTATGGAAGTAGTGACATTTAAGGACAATCGCAAAGCACTACGGTATGGTCAGCAGAAGATAAACCTGCACCTCGCCGGACATGAATTTGAGCCAAAAGCCGACCGTCCCACAGCAGGCTCAGCCGACCTATGTTTTATTTCATCAACACCGATGGATGAGATTCTGACACATTTGCAGGAACAAGGTGTCCAGACACTTATGCCACCAAGCTATCGAACAGGTGCGAACCATAAGCTACTATCGGTGTACTTCCGTGACCCAGACAACAATTTAATCGAAGTCTCGAATCGCGTCTTGGACGAACCTGCGGATTAGATGTCTTCCTTGAGGTCGTCCATCTCCTCATCCAGTTCATCATTTTCATCTTCTTCATCAGGGATAATGCCAGATTCAGGATGTTCTTCTTCCAGAATGCGGGTGATTTGCTCCAGATGGTCGAGGTCATGCAAGCCGACTTGTTGCACGGCATCCGTCATGGTAAAGCTTTCACGTTCGGGATGAATACCTGTGCGTTCCCATTGTTCGTCAGTGAGTGACTTGAAGAACTCGACAAATTTCTCGCGGGATTGCTTCAAATCATAATAAGCATATGCCAGTTCTTCGTCTTTATAATTCCGTTCTATCGCCATCGCTTCATGGTCATAGGCGGGCAATTCAGGATGGTATTGTTCTACCATCATCTTGGCACGATTGTAGAAAATAATATCAAAGTCGCGCAGGTGGCAGACAATCTCTATAATTGACCAGCCTTCCGGTCCGTCATGGAGGTCGTGGGCTTGTTCTTCGGAGATATTCTTAAGAATATGTCCCAGAATTTCGCAGGTTGTCCACATGTGCCAGACGGCGCGCTTCTGTATTTGTGTCATGGTGGTTGTTGGTTTATCCATATATTGTCTACCCCTTAGTGTAGTGGTCGAATTGATGGCTCAGATTCTAACGAGTTTACAAAAAATCTGCTAGGCACTCACTGCCAATAGGTGTCTCGTACATCCGTGATACGTTCAACTGTCAGCGGGATAAAATTTGGATAATCAGCTATGTCGAGTTCACGTGCTGACAGGATATAGTTAATCAAACCCAGACGACGTGCCAACAGATACAATTCGAGTTGCCCGTCATAGGCTTCGGGAAACGGTAACACACGCTCATATCCATGCTTAAAGCCTGCCAGCAAAGCCTCATAGTTGTCATCAAAGCGGTTGTAATAGAGTGTTGTGCCGATGTCTTGAATCGGATATGCCCAGATTAAATCTTCAAAATCAATCGGACTCAGTTGCTTGCGTGAGATTAATACATTCCACTGGTGTAAGTCGCCATGCGTGACAATCAAATCGGAGGGGTCTGCATACAAGCTATCAATTTCTGATTGCACCCTATCGTATGCCACTGTGATTAGAGCATAGGCTTCGTCGTCGTAGATGTGGCGGTGGGCATCATCAAACAATACATTGGCATCATCATACGGGAACGGGCTATCACAACGCGGTATCGTAAATCCATCCGGTGGTCTAAAGCCTTGCCCAAACTGATGCAATCGCGCTGATAATTCCCCAAATAATGCCCATGTTTCCGGTGATTGGCGTTCCTCAAGTTCGACACCGGAGACCCACGAAAACAAGACACACTGTCGCGGTTGGGGCACACCATCAGCAGTTGCAGTGACAATCCAACGCCCATCACGGCTTCTGATTGGAATCGGTGCAGGAATATCTGTATCAGCGAGCGCATTCAAAAACATCATCTCGGATTTAATTTCGTCGAGCGAATGTCCGGCATCTGGCAACACCACACGCATAACATACTTCTGTGTATCCTGTGTATCCACGCGAAAGATACCATTTTGGTCTGCTGTTATCAGACGCACCGATGCCACATCAAGGTCATAAGATTGCAACGCCTGAATTGCCAATTGACGTAAGCGACGTGCCTTACCAATCGTCGTTAGCTGATAGTAGTCTTTCATAATTATTCAGATACAACCCATAGCTTGACATAGTTATCGCCACTGCCAGAGATTAACAGCGTCCCTGATGGATTGAAACTCAGTGACATCACTGGTTTATTATGGTCAGATAAAGTCACCAATTCCTCAGCTGTCTCAACATCCCAAATGCGGATTTTGTTGTCACGCCCACCTGTCGCCAATAACATACCATCAGGTGAAAAGGCAACCGTATCCACACCGCCGAAGTGACTTTGTAAGATATGTCCCTGTTTGGCTTCATACAAATCCCATAAGCGAATGGTCATATCTTTGCCCGCTGATGCCACCATCGACCCACCGGGACTGGTCATAATCTCACGCACCCAATCATCATGTTCACCGAGAACTGTCCCTTTGGTTTCAGCCTTCAAGTCCCACAGGCGGATACCTCTATCACGTCCGGCAGACAAAACAACATGCCCACCCAACCCAAATGCAACCGAGGTCAATTCGTCAGTATGTCCTTCGAGTACATTTTGCTGAATCCCAATTTCAGTATTCCACAGGCGCACAGTTTGGTCTGCGCTGGCAGTCGCCAACATTGTCCCACCTGGACTAAATGCGACTGACTCGACTGAACTCGAATGCCCTTTCAGTGTTAAATGCTCACGAACCTGCCCATCCTCGATTACCCATAATTTAACAGTCGTATCGGCACTGGCAGTGGCTAACATCTTGTTATTGTGACTAAAAGCAATACTCTTGACGGGTCCACTGTGGTCGGTCAGCGTATGTGTTGGTGAACCACCAAATGCGTTGATATAAAGCGCGACACCATCCCCGCCACAAATCGCCAGAATATCGCCTAATGGTGACCATAACACCTGCGACACCCAGCCAAATTGAACTTTGCCAACTGACTGTAAATCTTTTGCGTTGTCATATGTAATCTTCTGATAGTTCATCTCAATTTCCCCATAAACCGCTCATCATAACTAGACTTCACTATAGCATAATCACGTCATACCAAAATTAAGGCTTATCAGGGTAAGCATCCGGTTAGAGAGTATAATGAGCATATAATAAAATTGGAGTAAGCTATGCCACCAAAACGCAAACGACTATATGATGTGATTGACCTCTATCCGGGAAACCTTGCCCTGACTGATATTGTCATGGAAAAGTGGGGAAGTATTCTGCATGTCAACATCACCTATCGCTATCCGCCCAAAGAGGTATATATCAGTCTGACGTTTAGCGATGTGCGGGGCATAGAGTGGAACGTTCAGCGTAACACCCACGAAATCGACTATGATTCTGAGGCACAACTGATGACTCATGACCTTGGCGAATCGCGTTATGGTCGTACCGCACGATTCGCATCCACGATGGTTGAGTTAATTTTTTCCTATCGCAATCTCAAAATCGAAGTAGATGCTGGTGATTAACTTTTCACACTTTTGTCGATAGGTATCATGTTGGACACCAACCCTTGAATAGCTTTCGCATCAACCCGCCCATGATGCAGTGCAACCGCAATTTCCACCTCATCAAACACATTCAGCGACGGGCTACTGGCAAGGCTATCTGTGCCCAACAACACCGGAATATCGTGTTCGAGGAATTTTTCGAGAGGCATCCGTCCACAGTGCAAACGTAAATTACTACGCGGACAATGGACAACAGCACTCCCGCTCTCTTTAATCAGCTTAATGTCGTTATCGTCAACTTGCACACAATGTACCAACAGCGGCTTGAGGTCAAGCGCGCCGATGTCTGCCAAAAATTGAATGGGGGTTTTCTGTGGCGATGCCATTGGTTTGAGTCCGGCGACTTTTTCATAATACGTATCGACGATTGCGCCTGTGCCTTTGGTCATAAATTCATATTCGGCAGGGCTTTCCGCTACATGAATGCACAGCGGAATATGATGCTCACGACAGTATTTGATACCCATCTTCCATAGTTCAGGGTGAACCGAATAGGGTGCATGAATCGACATACCAATGTGCATCCCGCGCTGGATGTGATGACGGTGATGGTCAATAAATGTGGTGACTTCGTTTAGGCGTGATGTCGCTACAGCGGGGTCTGTGCCGAACAACTCGACATAGACAACTCCCTGCAAGCCAGACTTCAACAGCGGTTCGATGCTGACACCACTGGTCGAAATATCACCAATCATTGTAATACCCGCTGCGATTAAGTCCGCAATACTCGCTTCAACAGCTTTTGTAAACGCCTGTTTTCGTCTTGCACCTAAATCACTCAGCCCCCCATTGACATCATTGACAATCCAATCCATAAAGTCGCGTCCCGTCACATCAGGGCATTTATGCGCCAACGCACCGAGTTCAAGATGAGTGTGGGCATTAGTCACAGGTTGCACAGCATGAACAGCTTCCATCCGGCTATCATAGACTTTATAGACCGCATCCAACCCAGTAATGCCTAACACCTCCCGCACCCGCTTAGATGGATTCGCAATCCGCACCTGTCCACTCCCATCCATGAGAGCTTTCAACACGCGCAAACCTGCTGCACTCATATATTCGACATGTTCCATATCAACGACAAGGTGGGGGTCATCATAGCTAATTTCGTTCTGAATCGTGTCATTAATCGCCTGTGCATTGATGCTATCAATCCGTCCCGAAATTGTCAGCAGGTCGGTCATACCAATTTTTGTTTTGCTTATCTCAAACACGTATATCTCCCAATACATTCAACCTGCGGACAACTATCATTTAATTTACATCTGCCAGAAGAATAGCGAAGGCAACATTACCACACGCACCACTAACTCGAATATCCTCACTACTGACCCACCGTGAGTCACTGGCGATACGCCACCATTGCGTCAGCTCAGCGTCCAGATAGAAGGCATCAACCACTGCTTCTGTTCTATCTTCTAATTCACCAAGAGGCACATCAGTTTCTTCTGGACTGAAAAAGGTGTCAACGGTATCGGTGGCTGTAATAGTACAATCCGACCCCAATTCGTAAAACCAGACATCATTGATAACACAAGACGACTCATCATCCCGCCCAACAAACGACAGCCCGAAATGCCCTTCACGCTCTTGAATCAAAAGGTTACTCAAAACCAATTCACCATTGGCAAAGACATTCGCCAAGCCGCCATCCACCTTATATACGATATAGACTTCATCTTCTGGATTTGACACAGTCCCATAGTTGAGAGTCGCATCCGATTCCAGACTACCATAGCGGTCAAAAATATAGGCATCGTTATCGCTATCAACGCCCACCTCCAGGAAGTTCACAACCGTCTCAGTCTCATCTTCTATCACCCGCGACATCACACCACAGGTCTCGTAGACATCCTCCGCACCTGATGACAGCGAAATCGTTGCACCGACCAGAATATCTTGCACAATGTCATTTTCAGCTAGTGGTTGATAGTCACTTTCTGCACCAGCAAACTCAAATACAGGGGCAGTCTGAATGATGCTACCTTCGCGGATATATCCTTTAGTCGCTAACTCAGTGGTGATGATGCGCCAGCCACTGCGATAATTTTCAATCGCAATCGGGTCATTGTAGGGTTCGAGTGTGTCTAACATTGCCAGCAAGGTTTCTTCTAATACATCGTCTACGCGGTTGGTTCGCACATCAATCAGGATAATATCATCTTCGCCATAGGTCTCCGAAAATAAAATGCCATCACTATGACGCAATGCCGTTCTGAACGCATCACCAACTTCAATAATGTCCTCAGTCGTTTCTTCAAAGGCGCGTTCTTGTGCATATAGCTGATTGAGTTCTGCCGGAATCACGGTTGTATAACGCAATCTGCGGACAGCTGGTGTGAAGTAAACTGCCATAAATACGTTGTCAGTTTCGCTGATAATCACACCATCATTTTCAAAAAAGAGTGTATCCCAATCATCAGGCACGTCAAAGCGCACCTCTAGTTGTGAGCTAATTGTTGGGCGTAAATCAATTGTGTTTTGTGCGCTGACCAATCCAGTTGCCGTCAACAATACAGCAAGCGCGATGTAGAATCGTAATGTCATGTTGTGAATGTTTCCTTTATCGTGCAAATCTGTCTCAATTATAGTCGCAAAGACAAAAACCTGCTCTGCCGGATTTACTCATCACAGGGTAAACAGTGGATTATCGCAGATGAAATTGTGCTATCGTAAAACAAAAACGAGGTCTCATGAAACACTCTACTCTGTTGATATTGATTGTCTTATGTATCGTCACACCATCCGATGCACAGGACTGCGACACACCCACTGACCTGCAACCTTATACAACCGAAGATACTCGTCCATTTATCACGCTAAGCGACAATCACTTTATAGCAGGCGGTGAACCGTTTATAGTGCTGGGTATCAATTATTATCCCAAGCCCTATCCGTGGCGATGCTTCTTGACAGAATCGGACATGGCAACAGTCGAGCAAGAGTTTGAGATGATGCAGGCTATTGGCATCAATACCTTACGGATTTTCTTATGGAATCAAGCCTTGTTCGGATGTGATGGCATAGGTATCCATCCAGTCGAATCTACTTTTGAGCGGCTCGATAATATCATCAGGCTGGCGAGTGATTATGACTTTCGCCTCATTGTCACCCTGAATGACCTGCCCGACTTGACCGTCAATCCGCTCTATGACAACCCTGAGCATGTTCAGATACAGACACGCTTTATCGTAGACCGTTACAAAGACGAACCGACTATTCTCGCATGGGATTTACGCAATGAAGGTGATATTGACTATGGTTCACGGGGCATACTGGAAACACAATTCCCGCGTGTGCAAGTGTTAAGCTGGCTCAGCAATACATCCGACCTTGTACGTGAGATTGACAGCAATCACCTCATCACAGCGGGTTGGCTCAACGAAGCGCACTCGACCGCGCCCTATGTGGACTTTATCAGTTTTCATCACTGGTCATCTGTAGAGGAACTGGAACGTCGTATCCGCGCCATAGAGCTAGCCTCGAACAAACCGATTCTCTTGCAAGAAGTCGGCTATAGCACGCATCACGCCAACATCACCGATGAGGTTCAGGCAGAGTTGCTTAATGATGTAATCGCCACCACCATCGAACAAGAGTTGCTCGGTTGGATGATATGGACAGCCTTTGACTTCACCATCACAGAATCTTGTTATCCATCACCCTGCCAGAGTCCCGACAATGCCGAACATGACTTTGGCATCTGGACAGTGGATTATCAACCCAAACCTGCCGTTGCAGTCATTCAAGGATACACAGACGGTTAAACCTGCGATAAGATATGCGCCCGAATGTAGTCATAGATTGGTAGCTCGTATTGATGTCGGTCGTTAAACGCTTGAAGTGGTTATGGATAAGTCTATTCTGGATAGTCGCAATTTTTGCCTTGCTCGAATTTAGCCTGCGCGCCTTTACGGGTGTGTTGCCCACGCGCTTACAAGAGATTGCCTACACGGTCATCAATGGCACACCCTTCGCTGAAGAATGGGATACGGCATGGGTACGCAACCGTGACCATTACTTCATCGTCAAACCTGACCTCGTCGATTCACTCCAATACGGCAGTCCAACTGTGTCGTTTCGCCTCAACACGATTGAACTATGGGAAGGCGGAGGTATTGGCTTCCGCAATCGTCCTGTGAATTATTTTGTTGATGCGGTCGTGATTGGTGATTCCTTTACTTTCTGCTTCACCGAACGCGAAGACTGTTGGGTCACACACCTTGAGCAAAACACAGGCATGGGCATGGTTAATCTCGGTCAACCCGCCACGGGAACCTATAGTCACGGTCTGATTTTAGAAGGATTCGGACAGCCTTATGAGCCACCATTGGTCATCTGGCAATTTTTTGGCAACGACTTCAACGACGATTACGGCTTGCTATCTTATCGTGGCGACATCGAAACGCTGGACGGGGACATTATCGCCGATGCCGAAGCCAATCAAAAGACAGTCAGCACCGATGGCATTGACGGTTGGTTACGTCAGAACTCGGTTGCTTTTTCAATTCTTGAAGTGATGATTACAGGCGCACGCGGTGGAGTCGCTCCTAATGACCATCAATTCGGCGAACAATACGAAGTCCAACTCGATAATGGTGAGGTGCTTGGGTTTGGTCAGCCTTATGAGCCGGTCGCATTGGATATGGAACGCCCCGCCAATCAAGCCGGATTGGACGTATCTCGGGACGCATTCGATAGGGCGCAAACTCTGACAGAATCGTGGGGGGGGCAGATGGCAGTGGTTATTATCCCGACCCGTGAAGAAGTTTATGAGGACATCACAGCGGACTACCTCGGTGATGACCTCGACAAAATCAAAAGTGCAAGACTTGCTATGCTTGACCTGTGCGATGAATTAGACCTGCTGTGCTATGATGCCCTATCTGATTTGCAGGCACAAGCAGGCGCAGATGAATCCCTGTATTACTACGATGACATGCACTTTAATCCCAACGGCAATCGGGTCTTCGCTGAGTTGGTGCAAACATGGTTAGATGAACAGGGATTGTTGCCAGAGTAATTTACCCTGATTTATTCTTCGTCTTCTTCTGTGGTTTCGTCAGTTTCCACATTCGTTTGGGAAATGACCCGTCCCAGACTAATCATCGAGAACCCCTGTGCGCCACGCCGACTGACCATCACGGCTTCCACAACGGGTTCATAAACGGCTTCTTCTGCCACCCATTCGACCACAAAGTTCGACCCCCATCCGCCAGTTGTGTCGTTCACTTCGACAAGAAATCCTGTTGTAGCAAGTGGGGATACTTCGATGGTTTCTTCGACATAATTGCGGACAATGTTGCCATCTGTATCGTAGAAGCGCACCGATTGCAGGAAGATAGGCGCATCAAGGTCAGTATTGTGTACAGCTAGGGTGACGGCTAACTGATGCGAGCGGTCTGTTCCGAGAAGAACTTCTGAATATGCCGGAACATAGAGTGTTTGTCCGGTCACAATGCGCAGGTCACGCCCCGTGACAGATTGGAATGAACCCGTTTTGATAGGTTCGCTTGCTGTTGGTGAACATCCTACGAAAATCGCTAGTGCAACGACCATAAGTATGAGTGGATTTCGGACATGCGTCATGATGCTGTTTTCCCAATCGGTTATGTTGTCAGATTATGGGTGCAAAACCGCACCTACCATGAATTATGAGTCGAAGCGACCAAATTTTCAAATCAAATCGACTGAGTTTGTTAAGTAGCAGGTTAGGGTTTCATCACGCCACACAGCGGTGGTTGCCAATCCAACGCCGAATGGTCTGCAAGCAAGGCATCCAGTTTGGCTTTTGCTGATGGCGGAAACGGTGCACCCCGACGTTGCACCATATCGATATTCATGCCCACTACTTCGACAGTTGCTGCGATTTGCTCACGGGTTTCGTTAACAATAAAGCCGAGGAAGTGCTGACGCTTCGCAGAAAGCCCGACCACGCGCACATGGACACTCACCGCGTCGCCGATGTGAATTTCGGCAAAGTAGCGCAGGTGCTGTTCAAGTGCGAAGTTACCGAAGTTGTGTTCTTGCATAAAGGCTTCGTCCATGCCGATGTTCTGTAACATCTGTCAGACAGCCCCTTCAAAGATATGCACATAATACTGCACATTCATGTGACCGTTCTCATCGCGGAAGTGTTCGGGAATCGTGCGTGTATGAACTTTTTCCAGTTGTCGAACTTGCTCTAGTGTGACCATATTTACCGTCCGAACAGCCAACCACCATTAACACTGATGGCTTCACCTGTAATATAACTGGCTTTTTCGGAGCAGAGGAACACGCAAGTATCGGCAATATCGGAGGGTACGCCGGGACGACCCACCGGAATCTCCACCACGCGACGGTCAATCGCTTCCTGTGGTAGTGGACCGCCAAAAAAGTCTGTTTCTAAAATCAAGCCGGGGTGAATCGTATTTGCGGTGATGCCTTTGGGTGCAAGTTCTTTTGCCAATCCAGCCGTCAAACCGTGCATCCCCATCTTCGCGGCAGAATACGCCAAAACACCACCACGACTGCCTCCTGTATACGCCGCAATCGACCCCATGTTGATAATGCGTCCATAACCGTCGGGCATATGTTTGGCACAGGCAACCGACATCAAGAATGCACCTTTGAGGTTGGCGTTCATAACAGCATCCCATTTTGCTTCTGCTTCGGCGAGGTCATCTTCGGTAGAAATCCCACCGACAAATCCCGCATTGTTAATCAACACATTGATGTGTCCGTGTTGTTCCACAATGGCATTGACCGCTGATTCAACTTGGTCACGCACACCAACATCAGCCACCTGATAACTTGCCGAGTCGCCGAGGTCTTCGACTGTGCTCTGTAATTTGGATTCGGTACGCCCGATAATCACAACCTGAAAATCATCATCAACAAATGCTTTCGCTATTGCTTTACCAATGCCACTACCGCCTCCGGTTACAATTGCAACTTTTGTCATCTGTGTTTATCTCCTGTGTATGGTTTGACTAGCTTCCGCTCATCACCATAACACAAGCTACATCAGAATCACAGAAATTTCAGCTACACATCAGCATCGGGATTAAAGATACGCTCAACACGATTGAGGAACATATTGCGTCTTACGGGCTTGCTGAGGAAATCATCTACCCCGAGTTCAACGGCTTCAGGATAGGAATATAGGTCGGCGGTTAACATCATAATTGGGATGTTTTTGGTACGAGCATCATCGCGCAAAGCATGGACAATCTCGTGCCCACTCATATATGGCAAGTGATAATCAAGGATTATTAAATCAGGTTGATGTTCTTGTGCCAGCGCAATGCCCTCTTTGCCTTCATAAGCGATGAGCATCGTATAACCACCGCTCTCACCAATAGATTTGACAAGGCGGGCATTATCTTCGTTGTCTTCGACATATAAGATTGTTTTCGACATGTTGTTTCCCATTCATTCAATATCACGCAATTATGTCACATAGACATAAATGTCACCACTAGGATGTGGTTTGTACAGTCGATTTTGGTGCAAGGTAGTGCATCAAGTCGGTAATGGTACGGTTCAGTTGGCGGTCATTACCCACCACCATCCAACCACGCAGATTATGACTGCTGACATAGGGCAAGTCGGCAGGATGAATCTTATCCGGCAAGCGCGTGCTGGCATCGACTGTAATCACCAGATTGACCGAAGCAGGTTGCACACTCAGAATACGATTCAGTTCTGTTAGGCTTAAGCGAATCATATGCAGGCTGACTGTGCCTGACCACAACATCTGGATAATGCCTTTGTTCTGAAATTTGTCGATGATTTGAATACGGTTCATAGTTGCTCTCGTTTTGGTTTACGGTATGACACTAGCCTATTCTCTTATACGCACTCTGTAACCCGTCAGGTGGCTAGGTCAGGTGGGAATTTACAGTTTTTTTGCATTTGTGATAGTTGTCACAACCTCTGCTATAATGGCGTTAATGATAAGAAAAGTGGAACAAACCCATGCCAATCATAATTCTTGCTCATGGTGCGCTCGGTGCATTTGACGAAATTATCTTTGTGAGTATCGCAGTTGTCTTTGTTGGAATGATGGCGTTTAGCTGGTTTCGCAGTCAGCAGTTGGAAGATGACCTACTGGAAGAAGACGGCAAACCCAAGCGAGATGCGGTACAATCGGCGGATACTGATCGATTTGAATTGGAGTAAAATGATATGCGTTTAGAACATGTCGCCTTTAATGTAAAAGATTCACGCGCGCTAGCCAACTGGTACGCTGAACACATGGATATGGAAATCATTCGCTCATTTGACGAACCGCCCTATATTCGCTTTCTCGCCGATAGCACCCGCCAAACTGTGCTGGAAGTCTACAGCAATCCCGTCGGCGAATATGTCGAATACGAAAAGTATCATCCGGTCACCTTCCATCTGGCATTTGTGGTTGACGATATGGAAGAGACCCGTCAACGCCTTGTCGAAGCCGGTGGCACACTCGACGGTGATATTGATAACACCCCTGCTGGTGATAGCCTCGCATTTGTCCGTGACCCATGGGGCTATACGATTCAACTGGTTCAGCGCAAAACCCCGATGATGGAGTAGATGGGCATTGGTTGTTGGTGAGTTGTTGCTAGTTTTTAGTTGCTGGTTATTAGGCTTCTGTAGATAGAAGTCTGTCCCCAAGCACCACCACAGGATTTTCGTAGGGAAGTGATTCTTCACGTCTGCCAGCATAACCAACGACTTTCTGACATTAAGTAGGACTAGAAATTCAGTTACGCAATTTTTTCTGGAATCTTGCTCATTAGGAATTTCATAACAATGTCATAGTTTTTTCTTCTTTTGCTAAATGTAATGGCAGGGTGCAGTTGCCCTATAATCCATCCCGCTAAATAGTTTACCAACGTGAGTTTACGAAATACGATGAAATTTTGTACCGTTCCCTTTCGTATCAACAATACATTATCCCATCTGACAAATATTTTTCTAAACACAAAAGATACAGTAATACCTTCATCATGCAGGAAGAATGTTGGCGACATATATAGAAGATGGAATATTCCAATTAAAGATATGATTACCAATCCGGGTGACCATCCTTCTAGTACCCAACTCACGGCATTACCTTGTATATCTTGAATAAGAAGCCAAATTGTGAGAAGAAAAAATGGTGATAAGAGTAACAATTTAAACAGCATGACTACCATACTTCTGGGACATTTCACAATTACTGGATTTTCGTTCAATTTATTTTCCAAACGCTAGAAGTAATTCAGTTGATTGCTATTATTGTAAAGCTTCCCGTATTTTATCTTCTGAGGGAATAATATTGACCCATTCAGTTACAACTATAAGCTGATGAGGCAATTGTGCTTCAATCGCATATTCGTAAAGCAAAGTAAATGAGACAGATAATTCACCAAGTGTATGAAAATCCTTCTGATTACGAGCCTTGATTAATTTTGTTCTCAGTGAAATTAGAAAATCCTCTATAGTATAGTTGCTTGTATCCTCAATACTAGTTGTAATATGTCTTGACACTTTATCATGATTTAGATGTGTTGAGCCACACTTTCTACTTTCAACTCTCGCCTTCCCACTCCCCTTACAAAAATTACCATTCTTTGGTGGAAATATACAACCATTTCATTTGACGGTAACCGCTTAACTCCATTAGCCTGATAGTAGATAGATTGCCCACCCATCCAAAATTAACGCCTTTTTGCGGAATTGGTTATCATCTGTGTATCAAACGATTGATTACACATAAACGAGGACATCATGAGCAACTTGCACCTGAACCCGAATATCACACCCTACACCCGTCAACAAAGCCGTGTGACACCCGATGACATCCGCGAACAATACGGGCTGGACAAAGTCTATCAACTGTCACAGAACGAAAATCCGCTCGGTCCATCACCCAAAGTAGTCGAAGCCATCAGCGCGGTTGCACCGACATTATCGTACTATCCCGATTATTCCGACATTGAACTGCGTCAGGCAATCGTGGATGCACTCGGACGCGACGGTATCACACCTGACCATATTTACACCGGATGTAGTGGATTTGAGTCGCTGGAATTAATGGCGCGGGGATTCTTGCAAGCTGGCGATGAGGTCTTGGTCTCATCACCGACGTTTACAGGCGCGTACAAAAAAATTGCTGAACCACTCGGCGCAACGGTTGTTGATGTCCCACTTGTGCCGGACACATGGGAATATCGTGTCGATGACGTGTTGAATGCCATCACCGATAAAACCAAATTGCTGATGGTCTGCAACCCGAATAATCCCACCGGAACAGTCATGCCACAGGATAAGATGGATGCCCTCATGGCTGGCGTACCGGAGCATGTACTAGTCGTATCCGATGAAGTCTATTGGCATTTTGTTGACGATGAAACCTTCCCTGATTCACTCCAATATGTACTCGATGGCAAAAATATCGTACTGATTCACAGCTTCTCAAAAGCATACGGTATGGCAGGGATGCGTCTGGGTTATGGGGTCGCCAAGCCAGAAATTGCCGATTACATAGCTGGATTGCATCGCGGATTCCATCAGAACAAGATTGCGATGGCTGCCGGAGTCGCTGCTTGTAAAGACCAAGACTACCTGCAACAGTCGGTTGAGTTCCTTCGCAACGAGCAACAATGGGTCACTGACCAATTTGACCGCCTCGACATCAAATACTGGAAACCTTCGGCGAATTTCATTTTATTTGAGACCAAGTTAACCGCTGAGGATTTAACACAACGGATGCGTGAACGGGGTATTCTGTTGCGTCCGCAAACCCGCAACAACATGGAGTATGGGATGCGCGTTAGCCTCGGCACACGTGAAGCCAACCAAGCATTTATCACTGCGCTGGAAGAGATTTTGAGCAGTCTTGGCGCATAAACAGAACATGGTCAATTGAGGTGCGGTCATGTTCAAGTTTTCTACCCCACCACTCGCCCCTCCCCGAAGCATCAAGGAAGGGAAAACAAGTCCCTCTCCAATACCTTGGGGAGGGATTTAGGGAGGGGTTAGGTTTACCTCAACAGAAAATTCAAAATAGATTAGATTTTGGACAATTGACCATGAACCACACCCGAACCACACAAAAAACGTATGGCATCACCACACCCTACACCATCCCACAGGTGTTCTTGCCGACGGATGTACAGACCTTAGAAACCCGACCGTTACCCGACCACACAGCCTACAAAGTCATGCGCTTGAACAACCGCCTGCGCGAGGTACTTGAGCAACTACAAACCTACCTGTTGCCCCTGTCAGCCGTTCGCAGTCAGATTGTAGTTTTACGTGCCATCCTGATTGAAATCTATGAGGAAGTTTATCCAGAGTTTTCTGCGCTGGCAGATGATTATCAGATTGAGACGAATCATGATGTTCAAGACCAACACCTGCCGGATTATGACCGCCATCACCTCGGCGGGTATATCGTCTATGATGAATATTTTAGCATCGTGCGGGTACCACAATTAACCCCATCCCAATTGCTCGGTCAATGTGTCTCGACGGTGTATGCACTGCTCGGCGATTTACCGTTTACCATGCTAGCGCGTGAGGAAATTATTGTCCTGTTTACGGCATTGTATAAGCTGTTTAACTGCTTTATCGAAAAAGAAAGCGACGATGTGCCCCCTGTTCCGGCAATGTATGTCATGCAAGAGAACAACAACCTCGAAGCGACTGCATTACTCTGGACAACCCTCGCCACTGATAACGTACAACGTAAGAATATTGCCATGTTCCGCTGGCTGGTCGGGCATCACACATTCAATTTGATTACAACCTTCCTGACTGCGGCAGTGTATAACGCGATTGAGGCAATTGAAGCAGGTGATAACGATACAATCATGGCAGAACTTGACCGTGCTTCGACATTTTTGCGGGCAGGGGTTGCCTGTGAATGGTATGCTGCTAACTTCTCTCATGCTGTCTATACTGACATCGTGCGTCCGACGATGGTGCGTCAAGATATTCCGGGGGGTGATGGCTTCTCCGGTGACCAAAATGCCGAGTTCAACCGCTTCAAAGTAGCGAAGGAAAATCTTAAACGGGCTGTACGTTCTGCTTATGATGAAAACAAAATGCCACCCTATGTCGAGCAAGCCCTGCGTCAGTTTGTCGAGATGTATGTGCAGGATGCCGAACATCATGTCTTGTTAGCAGCGGCGATGGTCGGAAACACACCGTCAATTGCTCAAGATGAATGGCAGAAAGACCTCCCCAGTGGTACACCTGCCCAGAGTGCAGTTGACTTCCTACGTGATATGGTCAGTGCTAGACGGGAAGAATTTTCACGACCCGTCACCGAATCCGCCGAGCCAATTCTGCAACCTGTCGAACAACTCACCATACCTGCGCCCGATGCCATTGAAGTCGCAACGGTGGACGACTTCGCCAGCACCAATCTCATCATGCGCGAAATCGGCGAACAATCCTATCTCATCGGCAAGACCGACGGTAAATATTGGGCAGCATCCGCGCGGTGTACCCACAAAGACTTCCCCATCAGTGATGTATTTGATGACAAAGGCTGTCTTGTCTGCACCAAACATGGCGCACAATTCAAAGCGATTACCGGCGAAAAATTGCGCGGTCCGGTCGGCACAACCAATTTGCCCATCTATGAGGTCATCAATGAGGGTGGCGTGTTGAAGTTAAAAGTTGAAAGTGACGAGTAAGTTCTAGCAATTGCGAGAGGGTCTGCTATGATGAACTTCGATGTTAACCAACCAGAAAGCCAGACTCAATGAGCAACGGACAAAATCGCAAGGACATTCGACCGGGGTTAGAAGTGGCGATTGTCCTCAAGAAAGACCAGCGCGCGGGCAAACGCACACAGGGCATCGTCAAAGACATTCTGACCAAATCGTCCTTTCATCCGCACGGCATCAAGGTACGTCTGACCAATGGACAGGTGGGACGTGTTCAAGAAATGGTAGATGGAAGTTAAAAGTTGAAGGTGTCGAGTGCTGAGTGTAATGTCAGCCTGCCAGTACAACAAAATAGACTGTCCACTTATCAGAACGTCGAGTATCAACGACTATTTCTTCAAGCCATTCGTATTCATCTGATATGCCGTATAAGATATTCTCTAGCTCCAATACATCTGGCTGAAAAGGCACATGTATCCGGCTAGGAAGTTCGGTTATAGTCAGCGGATATTCAATGTTGGTGGTACTTAAAAACTGTTCAAGGTCGGTTGGATGGATATCGAATTTTGCTTCAGCCCACCAACCTTGAAAGCCACCACACAAGGATATGAAATTCTCGATATTATCTGGCAATATCACCTGTGCATAACCTTCAAATGGTGCAGTATCGTCTGTACCACAACCAGAATTATTACCACCAAATGCACCAAGAGCTTGAGCAACAGCCATCAATAGCAAGAGATATGCTATACTAGCAACGATAACAAATACTACAATTCCACATCCAATTCGCCAGAACCATTTACGTTGTGACCGCTTTTTCTTTTTCTGCATCGTCATATAACCTATAAGTACCTATTCTCAGTCTACCATGACCAACTATAAACTGCCCTCTGTTTCTTCGTATCTCCGTATCCGCGTGTTTTATTGTGCAAAATCCCAACCGAAAATCACCTAGAAGTTAGCAATTTCTAAAGACATCAGGATTTGGTTTTTCCTAATCTGACGGCAAGTGTTAAAATAGAGGAACTGTTGACCGCGACGAGGAGCGTGATGGATGTCATCTCGATGGAATTCCTTTATTCAATTTTTGGCAGAAGTACACCAAATCCCAGTAGAAGACCGACAACCCGTTGTTGAGGAGTTGCTCGATACCCGCAAAGACTGGCCCTGGGTTGAACGCGATAGGGCGGCATTTGTCTATGATTCTCGCACCGCCGATAGTGTGCGTCTCAACTTGGACATCATCAATGCAGACCCACCATTCGAGGATTTGGTACAACTTGAAGGCACAACGTTGTGGTACTATCAGAGATACTTCGATAAAGATGCCTTGCTCGATTATATGTTTGCTGTTAATGACCCCGGCACACCCTTAGCCGGTGAAGCCGACTTGGTCGGGCGTATCACCAAATATTGGGAGATTGACCCGCGTAACCCCCGTATGGTTGATACCACTCAGATTGATACCAGCGTCCTCAAAATGCCAAAAGCGCGACCCTTCCCAGATTGGCGTAAGATGCGGGCAATTCCACGCGGGCGTATCTATCAACATAAGTTTAGTTCGGTGCAGATGAGTTTTACTGACCGTGACTTATGGGTCTATACACCGCCCGGATACAATCCTGACGATGGCAAAATGTACCCGATGCTGGTGTTGACCGATGGACAGTGGGCAGTTGATATTTTTGAAGTGCCATATATCGCTGATGCGCTCATCAAGCACAATCGCATGGAACCTGTCATTATTGCGATGCTTGCCAGTGGTTCACAGGCAGACCGTGTACAAGATTACGTCAGCAACGACAATCACTATTCCGCTATCCTGACCGAACTTCTGCCCTTCCTACAAACCGAATACATGATTGATTCAACTAATCTCGGTATCGGTGGTGTTGGTGAAGGGGCAGTAGCAGCCGCTCATGCCGCGATTAAGAATCCAGCAGTCTTTGCCCACTTGATTATGCTATCCCCACCCCTCGGACGTGGACCGGGTGCTAAGAAACTCAAAGAATATGCTGACCGCTTCCGTGATGCGCCGTTATTACCGACACGCATTTTTCATTCTGTCGGGCGTTATGAAGCCAAACTGCGCTACTATCAGCCCGCGATTGCATTGCGGGGCATCTTAGACCGCCGGATGGCTAACGACCCCAAACTAGATTATCGCTTTGTAGAATTGGGCAGTGGACACAGTCTCGCGGCATTCAAGAGCATCTATCCTGAGGCACTGGCACATACATTTCCGGCAGAAGATTAGTTTTTAGTCATCGGTTATTGGTTTTTGGTTGATTACTGTTTTCGTCCAAGAACCAATAACTAACCACTGATAACCATCTATATACCTCGTATAACAGACTTTCCAGTTTTGTCTGCATTCTTTCAAGTCAAGGGAGACAACCACATTTGGGTATCCTATATATCGTACCGACCCCAATTGGCAACTTAGAAGATATTACTTTGCGCGCATTACGTATCCTCAAAGAGGTCGCGTTGATTGCTGCCGAAGACACACGCACCTCACGAGTATTGACCAATCACTTTGAAATTGATACGCCCATGACCAGCTATCATGAACATAATAAAGTGTCCAAGCTTGACCAAATTTATGATGCGCTGGCAGTCGGTGATGTGGCATTAATTTCCGATGCAGGCACACCCGGTATCTCTGACCCTGGATATGAATTGGTGCAAGGTGCAATTGAGCGCGGGATTACAGTTGTTCCCTTACCCGGCGCAAATGCTGTGATTACGGCTCTGGTTGCATCTGGTTTGCCAACGGATAGCTTTCTCTACGTCGGATTTTTGCCCCGCAAAGCCAGCGCACTCAAAGACCGCCTGACCGAACTGTCTGCCCACACTGAGACTATCATCGCCTATGAAAGTCCGTATCGTCTGACGGACACGCTGGCTGGCATTATTGATGTGCTTGGTGCAGACCGTCGTGTTTGTGTGGCGCGGGAAATCACCAAAAAGTTTGAGGAGTTCTATCGCGGAACAGCGCAAGATGCCCATGATTACTTCACCGCAGAAAATCCACGCGGAGAAGTTACGCTATTGATTGCTGGCGCAGACCCCACCGACGACACATGGACAGAAGCGCGCGTCAAAACAGCCTTACAACAACAGATAGCAGATGGCGATTCGCTGTCACGCGCTGCCAAAACCGTTGCCAAGCTATCGGGCTGGAAAAAGAGTGATGTCTACGAGCTAGGAATTGATTAATGCCATTGCCCCAAAACAAACAACCTGACTTGAATCATCTACGGCGCGAACTTGTCGAACATATAAGCAGTGAATTGGATTCGCCGACAATGGGTTTTACAGTGGAAAGCTTCCGCGCTCAGGCTCGACCGTTATTTAAAGTCAGGTTACCGAACCTGAAAGTGAAACTGAGTGATGATATTCGCTTGTTGTGGCGCATGATAGAAAGTGAGTTCGTAGGCTATGGTCCAGTTGACCGACTGCTCGAAGACGATGCAATTACTTATGTTCACATGTTGAGTGATGCCCGTATCTACGTCACACAGGATGAACAACAGGTCAAACTTGATAAACAGATTTTTGATGACCGTGAACACTATATCAGGACAGTCTGGAAGTTGTTTCCGGTGTTGTTCAAAGATGGGGTCACGCCACTGGTGAACACATTAAATGATGGCTCAGTCGCGCATTGTCTGTTTCCGCAGACGGATTATCTCGGTCCGTTTGTCATCATCCAGAAAGCTACTCGGCAATCTCCTCAGTAAAGGTCGAGTTAACAACTGCACCTGTCGTACAATCAAATTCAATCATACTGAAATCTGCTGGACGACCTGAGGTGTTCTGACCACGATAAGCTGTGGCTTCAATCCGAATGAGGGTATTGGGTTGTGCGCTATACACATCAGGCAAGACAGCAAAGCTTGTACCGCGCCCCGTCGCCGTGTAGAAGAAATCACCCGTAGCCGTTTCGGTTTGTTCCCAGACAACACCCTCACCGGGGACAGTCATCTGCCAGACAAAGGTCGTTTCGCTCGGGGCAACATATAACACTGCTAATCGTAGCACATCGGATTCATCGCTATAATCACAGGTCGCACCAGATACGACCCCCATGACATCCACCCGAACACTATCCAGCAGGTCTCGTCCCAACAGATTACGTTCACCAATCCATAGCACAGCAAATAATATGGCACATAAAATCGCAACAATAGCGACGACATGGGGCAAGTACTTCACAACTAAATCCCTGAAATATCCACATCAATACCATCTTCACCAAGTTTGGCGCGGAACTCTGCCCATTGGTCTTCGCGGACAGCACACGCCATCGGACCCAGTCGAGCCCCCATATACCGACGATACGCAGGGTTATTAAAGATTCTGTCCATGACTTCCGGTGAGGTTGTCCGCAATACAATCAGCGTTTCGAGCGTTGCACTTGCGGTTGCGCCACCTTGCCAATTATTCAACAGGTGCACAATCGGATTTGGAATCGGCTTATCGCCCAACTGCCGTTTGACAAATGCTTGAATATGCTCTGGTTTGATGCCCTGTGTTCCCGCCCGTTGAATACTATCTGCTGACAATGTGTAGACATATGGGTCGCCAGCATCAAGCCAATCGGTGAACCGTGCCAACTGAAAACGGTCAAAGCGGTTCCCCCGCCGACTTGCCAGCAACATACCATCGTCCCGTATATCAATCGGCTTGTCTTCATCCTTAAGTTGGGGCCAATCCGCAATTTGCAAAAATGCCCGCCCATATGCCGTGAGTCGAATCGCATCCTCGCCGATGTCTACTAACCCTAACCAGTGCATCGGTCCAATCATATAATATTCAATCAACGCACCCTCAACCGCATACCAGCTTTCAAATCCATTGAGAAATTCGTTCGCTTCGTTGCGGATATACCAGCTATCATAATCACCATTGGGACGTTGGAAATCTGGCTCAATCTCTTTAATCATGTCAATCAGCGCATTGACCGACGACCAGCCTTGTTCCGGTACAAGTTCGGTAAATAGTCCCATCACAGAGTTTCTTGCACCGACTGCATCATACGACCAGCCCGAATCATCATCAGGATACAAACCGGGGATATGCCACATATCACGGTAGAACTTACTACCGAGCCATGCCTGTGCTAATTGTCTTGTCTGCTCTGCCCGCGACGCATTCAACCATGTGCGGACTTCGGTACGACGTGGATAGGCTTTACCATCCTGTGACGTTATCAGGTTGGCACTCACACCGATACCTAGAATAAATGACAGGCGAATATCATTGGGGTTCAGGAAATGCTTGACAATCTGTTCGGTCGATTCTTCTGTAAAACCGTCTTCATCCACATCGGCACTGTAGGCTTGTAGATATGCCAATAGCGTTGTCATATCATCTACGATAGATGTATCTGCTACAACAATACTCTGCGGTTCTTGAATCACCTCAAGTGATGGCAACTCTTCTTCGGGGAATTCTTCTTCGTCTTCAAGGTTTTCATAAGCGGTTTTATGTAATGGCAACACAGGTAACAAATCAGTCGGGATATAGACAAAGCTGATGAGTTCACCATCTACCTTATCGAAGGCTTCGCCGATGAGACCGCGATAGTAAAGTGCTTCGGCAACAGGGTCGGTAATTTTATGGGGTTTTTCCTTCTTGATTTGTGCGCGTCCGAGCTTGCGGATTTCACCATATAAGCGACCGAACGACCCACTTTTCATCCGTGATTGCTTGCTACTGGCTACAAATTGTACAGCAGCTTGCATCGGCTCAGTTAACTTTGACCAGATACCATCTGTCGCTGACGGGTCTTGCATAGACTCGACTAGTTGGGCAATCATATCCTCATCGGTGAGGCTTTTACTCGGAATCCCCCAGACTTCACATAAAGCCGGTAACATTCCTGCATCATAGTCATTCAGTGTGGCGAATAAATTTTTCATAATTAGCGTAGCCTTTCACCGACGAGCACAGTGCGCATATCATAATGAAACGCAATCTCGGTATAGTCGTGGATAGCAAAGATGAGACGGGTCGGCGCATTGCATGTCGGACAATGAAAGTCAAGAAAGCCTAATTCCTCATCCGTATCTTGCGGTGTGAGTCTATCAAAATCTCTACGGAATTGTTGCTTGAGGAAAGAGCGTTCATCGGCTTTGTAGAAATTCTTCCAGCGAAACCGGATGCCATGCCCACAGTGTGGACACCAATAAATGCAACTCCCTGCAACGCGGTTAGTATAATCTTCGCCATCGAGTAAGCCCTGTATGATAGCATCGGGGTTATAACGGTCAATTTGCACAGGTCGAAATCATCCTTTGTGGCATGGTAAATCCCTCCAATCATAACATAAATCATGTGTCTCTGTTGGGTAATTGGAGCAGATATGTTTTGGCATAACATAAAGTATCAATCTTTATGATACAATTATATTAAGAGGGGTAATTTCACGGAGAAATATCTACATGAAGATACATATATTGCGTTTATTCATTGCATCAATGCTTTTTATGATAACGGTTATTCTGGTCGCACAATCTGTGCCACTGGCTGAAAACTACAACTGGTGTTCTGAAGCCGACAAATGGGGCGATGGGCGTTGTGATATACCAGATAACGATATGCGATATTGTCGCTGGCAACTAGGTTGGTATCTGCCACGTATCGACAATGGACACTTCCAGATTACGGATGTGAAATCACGATGCCTAGAAATGCTTCCCGAAGTAGACATGACAATTGAACTCGACAGTACATCAACCTCATGCAAAATTATCGTGGTTATTGATGGTAGCACCTATACAGGTCGATATGACATTCTGGTCATCGGCGATGATTATGACGGCAGTGCATCTACAAACCCCTGCGGTCTAATTATTCATGGGAACAACAATAGTAATGTGATTGTAGGCAGTAGATTCGACGACAGTATATATGGATATGGCGGTGCGGATACCCTCTATGGCGATTCTACCATCAGCGGTGGAACAGGCAATGACACCATATACGGGGGCGACGACATTGATTTTATTTACGGGGATACTGATGCAGGAGATGGGTCAGGGAACGACACCATAGATGGTGGTGATGGCGACGATACCATCTATGGTGACTCGAATTCAGGAAATGGGTCGGGGCATGATAATATCAGCGGAGGTGATGGTAATGACCGCATCTATGCTGACACATATTCAGGAGTTGGGTCAGGCAATGATACTGTTTATGGGGGTGACGGCGATGAATTGATTACAGGCGATTCCGTCACAAATACGGGTATGGGTCAAGACACCCTCAATGGAGGTGGTGGTAACGACCAGCTTTTTGGGGATTCGGCGACTGGCTCAGGCTCAGGAGATGATACCCTCAACGGTGATGCAGGCAATGATATTCTTTATGGGGATTCCAATACACAACTGGGGTCGGGGGATGACCTGCTCAATGGAGGCGATGGCAATGACATCATATATTCCGACGCTCGTGTTGGCAACGGTTCAGGGAACGATGTAGCCAATGGTGGCGATGGCGATGACAGGCTCTATGGTGATTCCTTTAATGGCGAAGGTACAGGGAATGACACACTTAACGGAGGCACAGGAGTTGATACACTTTATGGGGATTCTTATCAAAATGTTGGTAGTGGTGATGATGTATTAGACGGTGGGTCAGGAGACGATGACCTCTATGGTGATTCCTACCTCAATGATGGCTCCGGTGATGATACGGTATCGGGTGGGGATGGCAATGACAAAGTTGTTGGTGATACCAATGGCGGACATGGGTCAGGGAATGACATTGTCAATGGCAATGATGGTGATGATACCCTCTACGGAGATTCCAATACAGGAACGGGAGACGGTGATGACAACATTAATGGGAATGATGGTAGTGATACTGCCGAAGGTCCGGGTAAAGATGGTGATTCCATAAATGTTGAGGTAGATAATTCCACAACCGATACACCATAACATGTGTCACAGTAATCCAGCATCAATCAAGGGCAAGTCAAATCGACGTGCTCTTTTTGTTTTAGTCCGACTTTGTGAAACATTTCGCAAGTTTATACGTATTTCTTATGAGAGGATAAACAAGACTATCGGTTACAATAAAGAACATATGGATTGACCGGACTTCAGGACAAACAATTATGGCAAAGCACATTGGCGACCGTTATGACATTACAGACGAAAAAACCGACATCCTCGGTGTTGGTGGGATGGGTACAGTGTATCAAGGAAAAGACACACTGACCGGAGACGCTGTTGCCATTAAAGAACTCAAGATTGAAGTATTATATGGGAATCCGGAAATCCTCGAACGCTTTGAACGCGAAGCTGATGCGCTACGGGTTTTGAATCATCCCAACATCGTTAAAGTTCTCGCCTCAACAGCCGAAAGTGACCATCATTATATTGTGATGGAGTATGTATCCGGCGGGTCGTTGCGTGACCTTATCGAAAAATCTGGCAAACTACCAATTGAGCGTGTCCTCGAAATCAGCCTCGACTTAGCCGATGCCCTCACCCGTGCCCATCGCTTGAAGATTATTCACCGTGACATTAAACCTGCCAACGTTATGCTGGCAGAAGACGGCACACCACGATTGACCGACTTTGGTGTAGCGCGGATTGACCAGAAAACCCGCATGACCGAGACAGGTATGGTCGTCGGCACATTATCCTATCTCAGCCCAGAAGCATTAGACGGCTCACAACCGGATGAACGCCAAGATATTTGGGCATTCGGTATCTTGATGTATGAGATGCTGACGGGTGTGCGTCCGTATGATGGCGATACCGCATCGGCAGTTATTACAGGCATTTTGACCAAACCTGTGCCCGACATCACCGAATACCGCTCTGATATTCCAGCAGGATTAGTTCGCCTAATTCAGTCCATGCTGGAAAAAGACCCCAACAACCGCATCAGCAGTGTCCGTCGAGTCGGCACAGAAATTGAAAATATCATTCGTGGTGTCGATAGTGATGAATATGACCTTGATAGTGACTTCGTCCATGCGGTCAAAGATGCCGACCAATCTCGCTTTGAATCTGAGAGTGACGAGTTCACCCCCACAGAAAATCTCTTATCATCTGCTGTTCCTGCAACCAAATATGGTATCCCACAACATACTGGCGTGAAGGTTGTGCAAGATGAGTCCGGCGAAGATATGATTCTGCTACCCGCTAATATCGCACTCAAGGGGCGCAAATTGATTGGGGTTGTTTTTGGTGCGCTGATGATAGCGATAATCGGCTTACTCGTTTTGCTCAATTCAACGAACAACACAACCAATACGGAGACTCTATCGGATACAGCTAGTATGATTGTTGCGGGCAGTGGCATGAGTATTGAGCAGATGGTCGCCCAAATTGAGCCTGTCGCCGCTGATGAAATGATGGTGTTATTGATTCCATCCATAGACGTTGAACTCAGTGACGAGGTACGTGAACGCTTTGAACCACTCATCATTGATACCGTCGAAACCTTCGAGCGTAACATCCCGTTTTCAAATGTTCGGTTGCGCCTTCTGCCGACTGTTAATATGAGCTTGCCGGAAGCCAACGCCCTATTTGCAGCCAGCACTGCTGATGTCATGGTGTTATTTGACCTGAACGGTGACAAAATGGAAGTGACAGTTCAAGGGGGTAACAGGAGCAAACTGGAAAAAAGCCTCTTTAAAGATGACATTGACGACATCCAACGCACTATGTTTGTCGAGGTTGAAGTTGATAATCCATCAGAGCAAACCATAACCCCTTATATTCTTGGCATATTAAGCTTGGTTCACATGGCAGACGATGATGTGTTTGAGTTAATGCGAACCTTTGCCATATTGGAAGAAATTGACAAGACACCCGCAACCCTGATTAGTGGTGGTGTTAGCCCACATTATTATGACTTCTACACGCAATTCCTCACCGACACACAAGCTGCCGCTGATGCCATTGGGTCAGCGATAGAGCTAGATGGGGGCAACCCAATCTGGTATGCGATGCGTTCAGCCGCTTATATGCGTATCAACGATGTCGAACAAACCACCCGTGATGCCCGTACTGCCCAACGCATTGGTCCCGATGGTTGGGCGTTACCATTGATTATGCAGGGGGCAGTGTCCGCAGATTATGGGTCAAATGTTGAAGTCATGAACGAAGCACTCGACTTGAGTAACGACTGGTTCACCTACTTTTTACGGGCGACCTTCCGCTATGCCAACAACGATTTAGAGGGTGCATGGGATGATGTACAAGCCTCATTGGGTAGTGCACCACAGGCAAACTACCCATATGTTACTGGCTTCCAAGTTGCAATGCGACTAGGTGAGCCAGAAGACGCAGGCGAAATGATGACACGCATGATAGAAGATGTGCCAAATCCACAACTTGGGACACGGGTCTTCCGCGCAATGTTCGGCGACAACAATGTCGAGATTGTATTAAGTAGTATGCTGTATCAGGGCTTTGGCAATATCGTCCTCGGTCAATATGAGTCGGTCACCGCATTTAACACTGACCTGCAAGGCATTATGCAAGATATGAGCAACATCAGACTCTTATTCGACACTGATAATCCCAACAACACTCAGAATTATTTTGCGGGTGATGTGTTCGCTGTGATGGGTTTAGCATTCTGTGCCGTCGAAGATTACGAAACATCCCTACAATGGTTAAACCAAGGTATAGAGATTGACCCCACCAGCATCATGTTACGATTTATCCGCACAGAGTCTGCATTTATGCTCGATATGCCTGACCTTGCCGAAGAAGATTTTGCCTTCATCAGTAGCGACACAGATGACTTCGACCCATTAATCGAATCCGCCAGAAACAAAGAAGTTAATTGTTCCAACTTCTTCGATTATTTTGTTGGGTTGCAAGATGCTTAGCTTGTGTTACTTGTCGTTGACTATCAAGGTGCCATATCCCATATAAACACATTCACCACCAATGATGATGTCAGTGAAGTCGTCACCATCAACACCAATCTCGATGTTGATGAAGCTAGGGCGACCCATCTCGATACCCTGTTCGCTGACCATATGCCCCGCTTCCACCAAGCCATACCTCACGAGAAACGCACCGAGTGGTCCGCTGGCTGCTCCGGTGGCGGGGTCTTCTGGGATACCAAAGGCAGGCGCAAACATTCGGCTATGCACAGTTGACCCATCATATTGTGCCTCAGTTGTAACAGCAAAAATTTGTTCGGCATTTGTGCCTTTAAGCTTATCCGCCCACATATCCAAGCGCAGGTTAATTCTGCCGATTGCCTCTAAGTTGTTCACCACCACATACAAAAACGGCACACCCGTTGATGCTACTTGCACGGGAACAGTCGGATGGAGGTCATCGACAGATAGTGATAATAGCTCAGCAACCCATGCTTTATCTTCATAAATATCCAGAAATTCCGGCAACGGTTGGCGCATCAAAACTTGTGTTGGGTGACCGTCACTGTCAGCTTTGACAGTAACATTTATCGGGCCGACCCCTTCTTCAAAGACCACCACCTTTTCACCGTTGATGTCACCAAGCATACTCTGATGTGCCAACAGATAACCAGTCCCGACAGTGGGATGTCCAGCCATTGGCATCTCGGTAGCTGGCGTGAAAATCCGCACACGATAATCATTGGTGGGGTCATCAGGTGGGAAGACAAAGGTAATCTCGGCAAGATTTAGCTCTTTGGCGATACGTTGCATGGTAGCTTGTGTCAGGTCAGCAGGTGGCGATGTGAACACCGCTAGTTGATTGCCACCAAATGCCTGATTGGTGAATACATCGAGTAGATGGTACTGTAATTCCATGACCTGTCCTTTAGGTTAAGCGACTCTGTACACGATGATACCGCATAACATCTGCCCCACGCTTGTTTGTTCTTGCTGATGTTCGTACAAATTGTTGTCAATTTCGCGCACAAGCCCTTCGTAGAAACCCACAATTCACGTTAAACTAGACATTGAAAACGTTTTTGAAACTGGAGAAAACAAATATGGCGATTGATTATCAGGCGCGGTTGGATGCGCTGTTAGAACAGAGTGATGCTGATGTGGTGGCGATTGTCCCTGGCGAGAATATGGTGTATTTCACAGGGTTACACTTTCATCTGTCAGAACGCCCCATCATCGGGCTATACAGCAAAGAGGGGCTATCGTTTATCATCCCCGAATTGGAAGTGACGAAGTTGGATGCTCGCCCTGACCTTGAGGCGCGTCGCTTTGCATGGTCAGACCAACAGGGTTATCACAATGCCTTCCGCGAAGCTGCCATTGACCTCAAAATGATTGACGGCAAACTGGCAATGGATGGACAGACGATGCGTGTATTTGAGTGGCTGGCATTCAAACAGACCGGTATCTCATCCCGCAATGCGATTGACATCGGGCGGTTGTTGTTGATGATGCGGGCACGTAAAGCCCCTGATGAAGTTGCGAAGATGAAGAAAGCAATCGACATCAGCGAACTGGCATTACAAGCCACTCTTGAGCAAGTCCAAACGGGTATGACCGAACGTCAAATTGCTGACATCCTCACTGCCGAGATGAACGATAGAGGCGCACAGGGCATCGCGTTTATGCTGGTGCTGACAGGCGAAAAAAGTGGGCTACCACATGGTAATACTGGCGACCGTGTGTGGGGTGAAGATGAATTCCTGCTGATTGACTTCGGTGCGAAGTTTGATGATTATCCGGCAGACATCACCCGTACCTTCTGTGTTGGTGAGCCAACTGACCAGATGCGCGCCATGTATGATGCGGTCTACGAAGCCAATAAAGCAGCCCGTGAATTTGCCAAGCCGGGAGTCACCTGTGAAGATGTGGATGCTGTCGCCCGCAATGTAATTAAAGCCGCTGGATTGGGTGATTATTTCATCCATCGTCTGGGGCATGGTCTTGGCTTGAGTGTGCATGAATTGCCCAATATCGTTGAAGGCGATAAGACAATTCTTGAACCCGGTATGGTCTTCACGATTGAGCCGGGGGTGTATATCCCGCAGGTGGGAGGTGTTCGCATTGAGGACAATGTTGTTGTGACCGATGATGGTATCGAGGTGTTGACCTCCTTCCCTCGTGAATTGTAGGTTTCAGGAATACAAATTGTAGAGGCATGACACATTGTATGCCTCTACGAATTACATGAGACTGACAAGCAATTAAATTCTAACTATCGGGTGCGACCCAGTAAGTATTGCCCTCACCTTCTGCTGTCCAACCAGATACACCATTGTATGTGACGGGATACCAACGCCGTCCATCATCACCGCAGACGGGGAAACCATCAATGACAAAGGTCGCGCCACCGGGTATCTCACCGAGTACAGCACTGTTGCCAATCCCCGGTTGGGCACGAATCCGATTGGGGTCACCGGGTAGGACATAACCTTTTGCCCCTGGGGTCAAGCGGGCAGGTGGGCTATTCCAGCAATTGGTGAAGTCAATATTGGCAGTCAACCAATAATCACCACCAAAGCCTTCTGCCGTCCAGCCATAGATAAACTCATTCGATACCAGATACCAGTGATAGCCTTCATTACAGACCGGGCCATCTTGCACATAGACTATCTCGCCGGGATAGATTTCGCCGAATAGTTGGCTATTAGCAGACCAGCTCTGGCGTACATTATTGTTCTGACCGGGAGATAACACTGCATATTCACCTGCGACCAATCGAGCCGGAGTCTTGCAATCGGATGATATAACCGGAGCTTGCGTGGGTTGTGGGGCTTGGGTCGGGGGTATGATAGTCGGTTGTTCGGTCGGGCGGATGTTAATCACAATTGGCGCATCAGCAATGACCCACTCCATCGGCGACCATACCACATTCAACGGACCCGGATTGGCATAACTGAGGGTCTCATCACCATTGATAATTGTCTGTGTGCGCTGTGAACCAGTATCCCAAATGGAAATGCCGTCGCGGTGATTCCATGCCACAACTTGTCCGTTGGGGGAAATGGTGGGGAGATTGGCGGCATCAATTGTAAAGTCAGTATAACCTAGTGGTGACACAATCCCACCACTGTTAACATACCAATCGAATGAATAACTGCCGGAATACACTGGAATCAACTGTAAGGTACTTTCACCGACCTTTTGCAAAACCGGAGGACTGTTCAGCGGTTGATAGGCTTTGGTGGCGACATCAATCAGCCCCCAATTGTTATTCACCTGTAAGCCAACTTGCTGACTGCCATCGACATTAATCCAATGGTGTGACATGAGTGCCGAGCCACCGGGGTCAACAAAATTGAGGTTCATACTGAATAGGTCGCCCGTATCAGGGTCATAGACTTCGAGGATGTTCTGTCCGGTGAAATCGTCACCAACGATATTGAACAAAATACGACTGATACCGCCCTCACCCCACTTCAGGCGTGGCAGATATATCCCCGCATCTTGGAAGCCCATATCAAGACTATCAGTAACAGTTGATATGTTTCCAGTTGTGAGGTCATATATTTTGATGGATGTATTGGGAAAGCCGTTTAATTCTGTCCATGCCAAGCGTGTGCCATCTGGTGACCATACCGGATAGGAGCGTATAATCCCGCCATCAACCGCGCCTGTCTGGTCGTTCACCCACTGGAATTCCTGCGTTGCCACATCCATGAGCCAGATATTCGAGGGCAAATCACCAAATTCAGGGAAGATTTCGCCATTGGCAATACCATCCCCGACTGCGCCATCAAACGACGAAAAGGCAATCGTTGACCCATCAGGGGACAGAATTGCACCGCCGTTATAGCCCCAGTATGTTATCTGTTGCGGAACATTATTGGACAGCGACCACGTATATAAATCCCCACTGACAAACGCAATCAGATTATCTGACTGTGCCTGTGTCATTTGCAAGCTAAACAATAGTATCAGAACAATAAAAACTCGTCGCATCAGCATCATTCATCTCTCCGATTTGCTTAAGCTGTCACCTTATTGTGCATTGACTCTACTATAGTCTAACATTGCTATTCGGTTACGTAAGAGACTGATACAGTTCATCCAGTATCTGTTCGGCGCGCTCCCAACTGTACTGGTCACGCAAGGCGTAGGAGTTGTCCGATAATTGCTGGCGCAACTGTGCATCTTTCAACTCTTCAATTGCCTTCGATAAGTTATCTGCTGTGTAATCATCGACAAGATAGCCTGCCGTATTGTCTTGGATGGTATCTGCAAACTCACCGATTCCTCTGGTTGCTAAGACCACTTTACCAGCGACAACCCCTTCGGAAAACTTGTTGGGCATGGTGTAATGAAAGCGTGGCGCGTCCGGCAATAAGGTACATATCACATCAGAAGCCAGCGTATAATTCACCACTTCGTCGCGTGTCAACCAATCTAGCCAGATAATGTTGGGATACTGTTCGGCTTTATGTTGGATTTCTGCTACTTTGTCACCTCGTCCCGCCATAATGACGGCAACATCCGGTGTATTTACCATCACCTCCAGCAATATTTCGGGGTTACGATTGACAAAAAAGAATCCTATCCACGATATAACATAGTCATAGTCATCTAAGTTGAGGTCTGCGCGTATTTGCTGAATATGTTCGGCTTTGGTGGTTGCATCATAGTCTTGTTTGCTTTTCCAATTACCGATGTGAACAATCTGTTTGGCATCTTCGAGTTTGGGTATCAGCCGTCGCGCAGTGATAATTACAACATCCGCACGTCGAACCGCCCACCCTTGCCACCTGAACATCACACGGGTAAAGAAACTAGTTGGCTCTAAGAAGAAATCAGGTTCCCAAATATCATAGACAAACTTCGCCCCCATCAGTCGGCTCAATAACCAACTACCGGGAGTCGCCCATATTTCATGACAATGCACAATCTCAGCTTGAAATCTGCCACCCATACGACATAACCATAAATTATAGAAAATTACCCGTATCAATGTTCGGATAGTGTTGGCATTTGACGGCACTTGCGTTGTCACATCGGGAAGTTTTGCCAGTAATAAGGCAAAGAGTAATCGCATCATTCCGATAAGATTCAAGGTTGCCGGAATCGGTACAAGCCACGCATCGACCCCATTAATTTGTTCATGGGTTGGCTCACTGTCAAAACCTTCGCGTGATGTTCCTATTGCGATGACTGTATACCCAAGTTTAGTAGCGGATTGTGCTTCGTTAATGAGGCGTGTGGTATCGCGGATACGCCCATAATATGTATGCAACACTGTGATTTGACTACGATTTTTCTTCAAGCATAAGCCTTTCTGCCAAAATGCAACGAACTCCGATATAATTATGCTAGACAATGAACAGTCTTATCTAAGTTATCACAGAAAGTAAGTCAATGGCGTTAGTGATAAAAGTTTCTATAAAATCATAGATACTCAGGCAGGTTGAACAAGGTCTTTATATTATGCACATACTTGTCATTGCGTCATTCTACCCATCACCTGTTCGCACACAGACAGGCATATTTTTCAAAGAACAAGTTGCGGCATTACGCAAAGCCGGACATCAAGTTGGTGTGATTGTTGCCCCGCGTTTATGGGAGACAGTTGGTTATATTCGGACTAATGGCAAACTCCCCAATCTAAAAACTTCAGTAGACGAGGGGGATGGTGTGTATCGCATGCACTGGGGATGGTTTCCACGTGTCTTTCCGTTGATTTGTGCAACTTTACATGGGTCTGCGGGTATAAGAGCATTTGACCGTTATGTTCAAGAACAGGGCATGCCTGACCTTATTCATGCTCATAATATATTTTATGCCGGTTACATGGCGGTACGTATCGCAGATAGACATAACCTACCTGTTGTCCTAACAGAGCATTCGACGAATTATTTACGTGGTCGTATTTTTCTGCCCGGTCAACACATTATTGTTCGATATACACTAGACCGACTTAATGCAAGTTTTGCTGTGGGGCAACGCCTTGCCAACAAACTCAATGAACGCTATACACCCAATAAGGCTGTTGATGTGCTTCACAATATTGTGGACACTGATTTCTTCGATCAAGTTGACAGTGATGATGTATTTACATTTGTTGCATTGGGTCAAATGAAACCGAGGAAACGCTTTCACTTGCTTATAGAAGCATTTTCTCAAAGCTTTCGAGAGCGTAATGCTCGCTTGATTATTGGTGGTGATGGTCCAGACTATTCCCGTTTGGTGGACTTAGCCGAGTCGTTGGGTGTGAGCGAACAAGTAGAATTACCCGGACTCCTTAATCGAGAACAGGTGCGTGATATTATCCAAACATCGCATGTGGTTGTTTCGTCGAGTATTATCGAAACTTTTGGTGTGACATTAATTGAGAGCATGAGTTGTGGTAAACCTGTTATTGCAACTCGCTCCGGCGGACCAGAAGATTTTGTTACGCCTGAAGTTGGGATATTGATCCCAACTGATGATGTGACTGCACTAGCAGATGCGATGAAAACGATATTTGACAATTATGAACAATACGATGCTAAAGCAATCCGTGCTTATTGTATCAACAACTTCAGTGAAGAAAGTATTGTAGAACAACTCGACTCCATATATCGGCACGTCACCCATACCACCCCTTAACCCTTAAGACCTACCCTATTGACTTAAATTCTGGCAGACTATTATACTTACAGTATATTTGACCTCTAGGCAAACGACGATACATGACCGATATATCCCAACAAATCCCGTTATCAGCACTACCACCATTGGATAACGACAATCCAGACCTTGTTATCCAACCCTCAAAAGGCTGGGTATCATTAGATTTACAACAACTCTGGCAGTATCGTGAGTTACTCTACTTTTTGACATGGCGTGATGTGAAAGTACGGTACAAACAAACGGTTCTGGGTGCAGCATGGGCAATCATCCAACCCCTGATGACGATGGTGGTATTTACATTGTTTTTTGGCAATCTAGCCAATATCCCATCAGACGATATTCCGTATCCGATATTTAGTTATGCTGCGCTTGTACCGTGGGGTTTTTTCGCTAGCGGGTTAGGGAAATCATCAAACAGTTTGGTCTCGAATGCCAACCTGTTAAAGAAAATCTATTTCCCACGTTTGATTATTCCCATATCAAACGTGTTATCTGGATTTGTGGATTTTGTGCTGGCATTTATTGTGCTGTTGCTGATGATGCCGATATTCGGTACATTGCCAACCATCAATATTATTTGGTTACCCTTCTTCTTATTGCTAGCAGCAGTCTCATCGTTGGGTGTTGGCTTATGGCTTTCGGCAATGAATGTACAATTCCGTGATGTACGCTATATTGTGCCTTTTATCACACAACTATGGTTATTCATCACGCCAATTGCCTATCCAAGCAGTTTGATTGAAAATGAAGCCCTGCGTTTCATATACGGTCTGAACCCGATGGCGGGTGTTGTTGAAGGATTCCGGTGGGCATTACTCGGTACAGATACCGCACCTAGTGTTGTGATTATTGCTTCTAGTCTGGTTGCGGTTGTGCTGTTTATCAGCGGGATGTATTACTTTCGCCGATTAGAAAAGAACTTCGCAGATGTTGTGTAACAGAGAATTGAGAACAAAATGACAGATTACGCCCTTCGTGTGCGTGACATAGGAAAAGAATATAAGATTGGGCAGCGACAGGAAAAATATCAGACCCTGCGCGATGTCATTACAGATTCGGTCTCTGCCCCATTCCGACGGGCAAGACAGTTAATGCGTGGCGAAGCCTATGGTGCAGCTAATCTAACAGAATCTATCTGGGCATTAAAAGACATTTCGTTTGATGTGAAGCACGGTGAAGTTGTCGGTATCATCGGGCATAATGGTGCAGGCAAAAGTACCCTGCTCAAAGTATTGTCGCAGATTACCGAACCCACCACCGGAGAAATACGCCTATATGGTCGAGTTGGCGCATTACTAGAAGTCGGTACAGGTTTCCATGAAGAACTCACTGGACGCGAGAATGTATACCTCAATGGTGCGATTCTTGGCATGGGGCGTGAGGAGATTGACCGTAAGTTTGATGAGATTGTGGACTTTGCTGGTGTCGAGACGTTTATTGATACGCCTGTCAAACACTATTCGAGTGGGATGAAGCTCCGGCTTGGCTTTGCTGTTGCCGCCCATCTTGAACCGGAAATCCTCGTAGTCGATGAAGTATTGGCTGTCGGCGATGCAGCCTTCCAGAAGAAGTGTCTCGGCAAGATGAGCGATGTCGCCGATAGTGGGCGTACTGTTCTATTCGTCAGTCATAATATGGCGGCGGTGTCTTCGCTGTGTACGCGGGGAATACTGCTTAACTCCGGTGAGATAATGGTGGATGATGATACAGCCAATACAATCGCTACATATACAGAGCAGAACAATCTTATTGCAACCACATCTCTACGTAATCGTAGTGACAGAACAGGTAATGGGAAATTTAGATTCACCGATATTCAATTCAAAGATCGCTCGACCAATAACTATGTTGTTCAATCTGGACATGATGTAGACGTAGTACTTACTTATGAAATTTCAGATGGAAATCCTATTGAGAATATTAATGCAGCTATAGTCTTCTATGATCTCTTCGGTAATATAGCATTTACATGTTCATCTCGCTTCCTCTCAGAAACTTATACCCTTTATCCTGACGGGCAGCTAATTTGTAAAATCGATAATTTTCCACTCGCACCGGGACGTTACACCGTAAAGCTATGGGGTGCAATTGGTACACAAACAGTTGACTCAATCGAGAATGCTGTAGTATGTGATGTTACACCGGGTGACTTTTTCGGTTCAGGAAATCTTCCCACTGTAAGCAAACATGGCTACATCTTAGTACATCATTCGTGGCAAACAATCGCTAGTCAGGCAAAAGTCGAAATATTACTTGATGAAAGAGAAATTACGAATGAGTAAATTGATGCCCTGGGATGAGCCTTTAGCGACGAAAACAAAATCTAATATGCTGAAAATGTCAGGAATTGATCCTGAAGCAGACAATAATACTATACGAATTCTTGATTTTGGTTGCGGTAATGGACGGTATCTTGATGCTTATGCAGAAGTGATTCCCCAAAATAATCTCTATGGAACAGAAGTTGATTCCGACCGAATTCAGCAAGTACAGGCAAAAGGGTATCAGGTAAAACAACTTAATCCTGAGCGAGCAAAATTACCCTACGAAGATCAATTTTTTGATGTTGTCTTCTCTTCTAATGTAATTGAACACATTCCAAATGACTTATACTTAGAATATTTGAAAGAGGTACAACGGGTACTCGTTGATAATGGACGTTTCGTCGTAGGAACACCTAATTATCCGATCAAACGCCTCTATGATATAATGACTGCTTTTCGTCGCCCTCAATTTTTCAGATATTATCTATTTGATGATCCAACCCATATCAACCCGCTTTCAATATTTCGCCTAGAAGCCGATTTAGCACCCTATTTTAAGGAAGTTCATCTACGTCCGACTCGTATACCAGGTCAAGGTCGATTAGCTATACTTCGAGATGAAGATTTTCGATATCGTTGGCGAATTCTTGGTTATAAGATTGCAGGATACTGTATTAAATAATTACCTATCTCTTGATTAAGGAGATTTCGTTGAGAAAAGAACTACTAAAATATGTGAGATGCCCTGTAGATGGCAGTGAATTATCTTTGTCAGCCACGAGAGTTGATGATGATGGTCATATTATTGAGGGTACACTGACATCAGGACAAGGCATACAGTATCCAATCAATCGTGGCGTACCCAATTTGCTCCCCCCCGATGAGAACTCAGTTGTACCGGGCTTATCTAACTTATCGTCACGAACTCAAAAGCACTTTGGTTATGAGTGGACAATCTATAATCGCTGGGGATGGCTTGATGATTACCCTGACAACATGACAGATGAGTTACTTTATGTTGGTGCATTAAAGTCACAAACCGTGTCAACATTTTGGAGTAAGACATTACTTGACGAAAGTGAATTGGGTGGTCAGCATCTTGTTCTCGATGGTGGATGTGGCAATGGGCGTTTCCTGAACATTGTACAAGAATATGGTGTTTCGGCTATTGGTGTTGACTTAGGCCCCGCCGTGTATGCCGCCTTTGAGAATACACGCCACATGCCAAATGTACACATTGTCCGTGGTGACCTCTTACAACTTCCATTCAATGACAGAATATTTGATCGAATTTACTCTATTGGCGTATTGATGCACACAGGCGATGCCAGCAAATCTTTTGATTCACTAGCACAATACCTTAAGCAGGGTGGGTTATTCAGTGTACGGGTTTATGGCAAGGGATTACCGATTTATGAGGCACTCGACGTATTCACACGTGCTGTTATCCTCAAATGCCCAATTCCAGTACAAATGCTATTTTCCCGTGTGACTGCAGGCTTTACTCGTTGGCTCAGAAACGGTGGGAGCTTCCGCAATCGCGTATATCGTCGCCTAAAACTCTATTATCGTATGCAACCTACACCCCATCATACATTCGATTGGTGGGCGGCACCAATTGCCACACATCATACATTAGACGAAGTACTAGACTGGTATCAACGAAATGGTCTAATACATTTAGATACTAAGCCAAAACTAAATGATGAAAAAGAAGCAAGGCACTATAAACGCAATAATTTAGCGATAACTGTCAAAGGTAAACTAACAGACAAATAGTGTCGGTAAAGTAATGATAATTCTGTTGGAAGCATGTCATGAATACAAGTAGTATATCGCTCAAAATACAACATATTCTTGCTCGTGTTGATACTCAGTTCATAGGGCGTATACTGCTGTTAATTGTTGGATATGAACTGCTTGCGCGATTATTTTGGGGAACAAAACTTTCTGAATCTGCCTATTTTGAACCTGTATTATTGGTTCAATTATTTCAAGACCCCTCTTTTATTGTATTATCAGTATTAACCATTTTTATACTCGCAATCGAATTTATCCGAAACCGCCGAACAACAACAGATTCAAGTATCTTATCATGGGCGCAAATGACTGATGCTACCCAATCACGCTACCTACTTGGCATTGTCGCGCTAACATTTTGCTGGGCATTTGCGTTTAACGAATATAATTTTTATTATGACCAGCCACACTTGATAGATAGACTTATCATATTGGCACTGAGCCTTCTAGTCTTCTGGAAACCTATATTTGTTGTACCCTTCACAGCGTACTGTATGATGTACATTTCACAGTATGAGTATCCAACCACATTCTTCTATTCGTGGACTGACAAACGTCTTGTGATGCAATCGCTAATCTTGTTCAGTGTCTTCATTCTATTACGCCCTATCTTATCGCTAAAATTCAGACATTATTTATTTGTACTGCTTGTCATGATTGCATCCTTCTATGTTTTTCCGGCTATTGGTAAGATTAATCTAGGAACATTTCCTTTCCAGTGGATATTTGAAAACAATCTGGGGCATCTAGTCGCCTCTGCTTACGCCAATGGTTGGCTCAACAATCTCACGGAAGACCAATTAACCTCTATAATTCAATTTACCTCGGATTTCCGTGTACTGTTACAAATTATCACCATCATAATTGAACTTGTTCCATTTGCCCTTATAGTGAATCGTCGCCTGATGATAGGCATCATACTTTCGTTGATTAGTCTTCACATCGGTATTTTTATTTCATCAGGTATATTTTTTTGGAAATGGATTATCCTTGACCTTAGTTTAATAGGTTTGCTCATTAGTATTCGACACAAGGATTGGCTTCAGTCATGGTTTCAGCCTAAATACATCATTGTCTTTGTTGTACTAATTTTAGGTGCACCACAATATTTCTCACCACATGTGTTAGCTTGGTTTGATACAGAGGTGAATAACTTTTATGAATTTCAAGCTGTGGATGCTGATGGAAATATATTCGACTTAGAGCGTGGATTTTTTGCACCCTATGATATTGTATTTGCCCAGAGCCGTTTCCACAAAATCAATCCATATCCGGTTCTTGTCGGAGCGTATGGAGCACAGGGCGATTTTGCAATATTTGATATGCTGAGAGTGATTACAAACAATCAAGATGTAAAAAACTCGATTACAGAAAATGGAAAAGTAAACTTCCAAGAAACTCAATTTGCTAAATTTGAAGCATTTCTCACACAGTTCCTCCAAAACTATAATCAACAGCTTGAGCGTAGAGTTTTGGTAAGCCCGATTTATCCACCTCATCATATCTTATCCTATGATGGCAAAGAACCTGCCGAAACGAACATAAAAAGACCCATCGCAGAAATTAGAGTGCGTTACATCGAAACATGGTTAAACCGTGAGACACTTGAGATTGTCACAGACGAAATTATCCATACTATTCCCATTACAAACGGTGAATAATCTATGTGCCGTTTGAATATAACAAGAGACACTATACCCATATGCTGAGCAGAAACTCAACATCTACCCAACAGTTGAAAATTATTGTTGTGCGTGCGGGTCAGGTTGGCAATATGATGGCAAACATGATCAACACCGTACGTATGGCGGAGGGGTTTGCACAGCTTGGTCATGATACAACCATACTAGGTTACAAGAATCGACAAATCGACTATTCAAATGAAGATCTAGCGCATCTCTATGGTATTGACTCATCTATAAAGTGGAAACTCCTGTCAGAGATTCCAACAAGAGCAAAGCGCGCACGGCGACATTGGGGGTTTGCAACAGTTGCACTCCCATATGTGTTATTACAAAAACCAGATTTAATATTTGCGAGAAACCGAGTTTTACCCTCTATTACCAGTTATCTTGGGATACCATCTGTAGTTGAATCTCATACCCATGTTGATGCAAATCCACCCCAATTCAAACGTATGTTAAAAAGTACACATCATAAGGGTTTCAAACTTCTCATAACCATATCCCCTGTCCTGCGAGACTACTATATTGAACAGGGGGCACAAGCCGAGAAAATTATCATTTTACCAACTGGTGTAAATGTAGATTTATTCTCGCCCCCATCAATTTTGCCCGACTCGCCATATGATAAAGAAGGTCGTAACATTGTTTATTGTGGTCATTTATATGATTACAAGGGTGTACCTTCTATATTAGAGGCAGCAAAACTTCTTCCACGTATCAATTTTCATCTTGTTGGTGGGTTGGATGAAGATATTAATCGAGTAAAGTATGCAATCGAAAAGCAAGCGATCAGCAATGTTAAATTGTACGGAATGCTTAATCAGAGTGATCTACCTCCTTTTCTTTGGAATGCGGACATCTTGCTCCTGCCTCCATCTAACAATCATCCAAGTGCTAAATGGACAAGCCCTGTTAAAATGGGAGAGTATCTCGCGGCACAAGTTCCCATCATTGCGACTACCATCCCAGCACTGAAGTATTGGTTATCGGATGAGCATGTTTTCTTCACTGAACCTGATAATGGAGCTAAATTAGCACAAACGATTCAATATGTTCTCGATCATCCAGAAGAATCACAGAAACGTATTCAAGCTGGTCAAGTATTAGCTAATCAATTATCGTTTCAGGCACGAGCAGCAAGAATTATTAGCATGGCTCAATTGGGTGAGCGAACAAATGCAAATATAGAGGACTAAAGGTAAATCAAATGACAAAACCGTCTTATCTCATCACAACCCAATCTTATCGTCATGAATATGGTCATGAGCATGCGACCCAATATGGCTATCTCATTGACACTAATTTTGATGATAAGCAACGGCTATTGGCTATTGATGCCCCAACTGAATCCCCTCATGACGAACGGATTAAAGGTGGTTTACGCGGTGTTCATATTTGGAATGACAAGGTTTATGTCGCCACATGGAATTGTATCTATATCGTAGATTATGATTCGATGACAGTTGAGGATAAATTCTCACACCCATTAATGTCCGATGTGCATGGTATTTACGTTGACGATAGCGGCTATTGGGTAACATCGTCGCTTATTGACAGCCTCATACATTATTCTCATGATGGGCATGTACAGAACATTCTTACATTCTCATCAACGGAACTTTACCCGCGCAAAGAACGCCGGTTCCTAGATATGACACAAGATTATCGCTTGCGTGGCAAAGGATTTTCTGGTTTCCGAGCCTATCATGCCAATCATGTCACCGCTGTAAACGATGAGTTTATGCTCGTCACTGGGCGAGGGGTAGGGTCTTCTAATGGGCGTATTACACTTCTCCATCGTGATACATTCCAATATCGTATTTTTGCCTCTAACCTAAAGGGACCGCATGATGGGCTATTTATAGACGATAATCTGTTTGCAGTTACAGAAACAAACTCTGCTACCGTTGCAGTATTGGAGGTTCGCACAGATGATTGGAAAGACTATTTTCTAAGGGCATCTAGTCGTTTATATCGAATGCAGAAGGGAACTAAAGTAGCAAAACGTCTCAAACTACCCACTGACAAAAGCAAATTTTGGACACGTGGACTTGCCCGAACAAGCGATAATACGTTCCTTATAGGGAAATCTGTGTTCAAATCAGACACATTAAATAAAGCAAGTGTCATCAGAATTGCAGACGATAACTCAATACGTGATGAGTACTTTTTGGACATCGACGATTATCCTGAATGTCGTATTTTTCAAATACTTGAAGTGCCACAAGGATAGTGGAAATCATTCGTGATGGTTATCCATATCATATCGAGATAATTTGATGTCACCCCAAATCACCCTCACTCTCTTTTTTAGTTACGGCATGTCCCTTCAAGAATGGGACACAATCGGCATATTTGAACGCGAAATTGCTATCTATCGCAAACTACAATCACTCGGCATATTAATTAGCTTTGTCACGTACGGCGACAACGACCAACAATACGCTTCAAGGTTATCAGACATCCGTATATTGTCGCGTCCGAAGGGATTACCGATTCCAGTTTATGCTCGGCTGATTCCAATCATTCACGCGACTGCTTTGATGAAAACTGATGTGATAAAGACAAATCAAATTAATGGCGCACAACATGCCCTACGCGCATCACAATTTTGGCGCAAACCACTCATTGCACGAGGCGGTTATAATTGGTCATTTCATCGGTCTCAAGAATTTGGTGATGAGTCCCCTGAATTTAGATTTGCCCGACAGGTAGAACAAAACGTTTTTTCACAGGCAGATGCCATTGTCGCAACCACACCAGATTTAATCAATCAAATTGTCGATCATTTTCAATCTACACAACCCAAAGCACAGGTGATTCCGAACTATGTGGAAACAGACCGCTTTCAACCGATGCCTGTTGATAAGCAATACGATTTAATTTTTATTGGTCGTTTGGTCGAACAGAAGAACTTATCAGCGTTGCTTCAAGCGGTCGCAGGCTTGGATGATGTAAACATTCTCTTGATTGGTAAAGGTAAGTTGGAAGCCTCATTAAAACAGCAATTCGGCACACTTGATGCCAGAATCGACTGGATTGGGCAGGTCGATAACACTGAACTACCAAAACTGATTAATCAAGCCGACATTTATATTCTACCATCGCATTATGAAGGGCATCCCAAAACACTCATTGAAGCGATGGCATGTGGAATGCCTGTCATTGGTGGTGATTCACCCGGTATCAGGAATATAATAAAACATGGGCAGACCGGATTTTTGACAGAGACAGATGTCGATAGTATAAGGTCAGCTATTCAACGTTTACGAAACGATACAGAATTACGAGATACACTGGGTAATAATGCGCGTCAATTTGTCCTTGAGCATTATGCACTCGATCGAGTCGCTCAGATAGAAATTCAACTTATTCAAAAGGTCACAGGTAAATCGTGAGAGCAATCTTGAACCCCATCGTACAAGTTATTTTTAAAATCTATTTTGCAATTGTCCCTGCAAAGCTAGAACAAAAGCTGTTCCTGTCGATACTATCACGGCGGGCAAAGGCAATGCCTCCCAAAGATGGGATGCACTATATTCTCAATACGGACAATAAACTCTATATCGTGACGCAACAGCTTGCGAGTATCTATGGTGATGGTGTCAGCCCGAAGCACCGCATGTTAAATTATCATCAGTTCTTTTATAAACGGATTACACCCGATGAGCGTGTCCTTGATATTGGGTCATCCGAGGGGACACTAACAAAGGCAATTGCAGATAACACAGGCGCACAGATAACCGGTATCGAAATCGTGCCAGAGCGCGTAGAAAGAGCAAAAGAAGTCAACTCACATCCGAACATCAATTATATTGTCGGTGATGTGACCCAAGCCCCGCTTGAGGAATCCTACGACGTGATTGTAATGTCGAATGTTCTGGAACATTTGCCAGAACGAGTTGATTTTTTGAAGAAAGCTATCCGCAACACAGGTACAAAACGCTTTCTCATCCGTGTGCCCCGCTTTGACCGTGACTGGCGTATCCCACTAAAAGAAGAAGTTGGTGTAGATTATCGTTTGGATGATGAACATACCATTGAATACACACCAGAAACCTTCGCCGACGAGATGGAACAAGCAGGATTATCTATTCTGTATTTGGAGTCACGTTGGGGGGAGTTCTGGGCAGAGTTGAGCGTCAATAATGGCGGTTAAGCCAGCCATGCCCCGCGTGAGTGTGGTCATGAGCACCTGCAACAACGCAGCCTATCTTCGAGATGCGATTGACAGCATCTTGAACCAGAGTTTTGCTGAGTTTGAGTTCATCATTATAAACGACGGCTCGACAGATAAAACGGAAACAATCCTTCAATCTTATGATGATAGGCGAATCATCCGCTTAAAGAATAACCAACCATCCACTTTGCCTGTCGCACTCAATCAAGGGATTGCTATCGCACAAGGAGACTATATCGCGCGCATGGATTCTGATGATATTGCCTTACCGCAACGTCTGGAAAAACAGGTGGCTTATCTGGATACCCACTCCGATGTAGGTATTATCGGTACAAACTTCGATTACATCAGCACCGACGGACAACAACGACAGCACGATATAACACTACCCATAAATCACAGCATGATTGTTTGGCGATTGTTCACCGGATTTGCACTGTTACATCCGTCGGTCATGATGCGAACAACGCTATTAAAAGAAGTTGGCGGATATGATGAGGCATTTACTGTCTCGCAAGACCGCGACCTGTGGATACGATGTTTGCCCCATACAACATTTGCAAACCTGTCTGATAAACTGATGTTATATCGTGTGCATGAGCAGTCGGCGACACAACGCAAATCGGGCAAGTTAAAGGATTTATCGTACTTACCAGCCCAACACCTCTATCATAAATTAACTGGACAACAGGTTGATTTAGAGATACTTAAGCTTGTGTTCCAGCGTAGCTATATGCGAACCCTACATACACAAGATATTGTGGAAGATAGCGCAATCTATCTGCTGACACTGTATGATGCACTGGTTCAGCAAGGATGGATACACCCTGATGACCAGCATAATGTCCGGCGTGACTTGAGTCAGATATTGCTTGGGCTTGGACGACAATCACCACAGGGGTTTGCTTACCTGCGTTATGCGATAAAAGCATTCTCAAAATGGATACTACGGAGTTGAAAATAGATGCCAGCCCCCTTACATATCTGCGTTATTGGTAGCGGAAAAGATGTTCATACGCGCAATAGAACACGCATATTTGTCGAGCGCGGTCATTGCATCACATTTATCACAGAAAACCCAAGTGGGTTAGCTGACATAGAAGAAATCGTCATTCCCAAAGTGACAAATTCCGCTTTATATCCAATCGTGAGTATGTGGCGACATATCCAACAATTTCGGCAAGTTGATGCTGATATTTATATGATTCACTTCCCGCGTACTACCGGTGCGTGGGCGGGTGCATTGTATAATTTACATCCTATCGTTGTGAGTGTCATGGGATATGATGTCAACTTCGATGAAATGACGATGCAAATCAGCCAATTCCAACGCCTGTTAACAAAGTCTGTTGTTGATAAAGCCGATTTCATCATTGCCAAAACCAATCAACTGATGGAGACAATGCGCGATTATGGCAACTACGACCACAAGATGATGCGTGTTCTGTGGGGGATTAATCCGGCAAACTGGCAACCTCAACCGACCGATGACCTCCAGATAAAGCTCGAATTGCCAGCAGAAGCAAAGGTTTTACTTAGTCCCAAAGCCTTATTCTCGTTCTTCAATCAACACCTCATCATTGATGCCATGCCTAGAATCCTCTCTCAATTCCCAAACACCTATTTGTTGGTGTCGGAATTTCGAGCTGAGCCAGAATACAAAGCCCAACTACAGGCACAGATAGATGTGCTTAATCTATCCGACTATGTGCGCTTTATTGGCTCAATCGACCAATCCGATTTGCCTGCTTATTATAGTCTAGCAGATGTTGTCGTCACTGTCCCGCCATCAGACGGCATGCCGACAGCGATGTTTGAAGCGATGTCCTGTGGAACACCTTATATGTTGGGCAACCTCGACCACTATAAAGAGATTGTGCAACACGAAGACAGTGCTTATTTTGTTGAGTTTAATGCTGATAGTATTGCGGAGGGTGTCATTCATTTGCTTTCAGATGAAGTGCTACGACAACGGATTATTGATAATGGCAAACGTATCGTAAATGAGGTCGCCGACATCAACAAAGAAGCCGAACGAGTTGAACAGGTATTTTACAAACTCATCGAAGAACACGCCCAAGGCTCAAAATACCTTGATACGGGGTTGCTATTACAGGCGGTCTCGCTCGGTGTCATGCGATTTATGAATCGGTTGAATGTCTTCAAAAGATAATCTGATTTAACCTGTAGTATTATCACATATCCACGTTACAATATTTCTTTTGATGACTACCAGAAAATAGGTTAACGATATGGACATTGAATTTGACTTACGCACTGAAGGCGAAGAATTGCCAGATGCGTTTTTGGATAGTTATGAATTGGAGTTGATGTTTGATAGCACCCGCCGTTCGATTCGATCAGGCTTAGAACGCAAACTAGATGGTGTTGTTTGTGATGAACATGGTGAACCACCCAAATTTAAAATAACAGGTGTCTATAACAACGAAGCGGAACAAATGGATATTCACTATCATGTTGATACCTGCTGTCAGATGTTTCTAGTCAGGGTGATGCGGATACTCAATCAGCATGGTTAGAGAGTTCCGGGGAAGCGCATATCCGATAACAGAACAGGAGAGTGCGTCAAATGGCGCAAAATTCAGGGAGTAAGATATGCCATTGTACAGAGAAGGAACATCACAAGCGAGATGACTTTCACATATCAGTGTCGGTATCGCTCCCCGGATGTGTCTCATATCTTTACAGTAGACGGCATTCCTTACGGTCGGGTTACGAAAGTCTTACAGTTTGCAACTGAGCCAATTACAGTTACCACAACAATTCATTAACAACTTCTTCATTCCTCTAGTCAATGTAAACATCCATAGACATTTGCGATATACGGTATATTTTTAAGACTCTCAAATGAATAATACGTATATTAAGCGTAGGCTTGTGGCATAGTGGACGTGGTGTTCAGTCATTACCTATTCAATACAATACAAGTGAAATGTGTCCTAAATTAAGCGGAACTTTTTGCGACAACAATGCGTCATTATATAGAGTGAATACTACCGAAGCGAGAACCAGAAATGATAAACACAATGGCAAAAGACGACATCAACTACGAAGAACTTGCATTTGATATGGAATGCCCAACATGTGAAGTATATTCCAACTTCTTCTATCGTGGCAAGCAAACATTTCCAGCACATGTCGCCGAACAACTTGGCATGCCAACCGACATCCATCTATGGAGCTGTAGTAACTGCTTTAGCACCATCAGCCATGTTGACCTCGGTATTGAACTGTAAATATCGAGGCAGATGACCCTATGCGTGTGATATTACAACGGGTGTCTTCAGGTCGCGTCACAGTCGATGGAGATGTAACCGGAGAAATCAATCAGGGGTTTGTTGCGCTTGTCGGCGTGACCCATGATGATACCCCTGAAATGGCGGAGATACTCGCACGAAAAACAGCTTTTCTACGCGTATTTTCCGACGATGATGATAAGATGAACCTATCGGTACAAGATGTCGATGGGGGTGTTTTGGTTGTTTCACAATTCACACTGTATGCTGATACTCGCAAAGGTCGTCGCCCCAGCTATACCAATGCCTCACGCCCTGAGCATGCTGAACCACTCGTACAGTATTATGCCGATTGTCTCCTCAAAGAAGGCGTAAAACAGGTCGAGCATGGTGTCTTCGGCGCGATGATGCAGGTCGATATTCATAATGACGGACCGGTAACGATTATTCTTGATACTGCTGATTTAGCTTGATGGTAATGATTCTGTTACCGATAGGTCAACCTTCTGTATTAAACGAATAGCATCATCAAATGTATCTACCAGACGATATTCTTTTTTTGACAGTTGCCCCGCCATCGTCGCAAAAAATCGTATTAAGCGACTTTCAATTCCATACGCAACCATAACTCCTAGTTGCTCATGTGTGAAAAATGATTGTCCAACTTCTGCCAGACGGTTAACCTTTGCCAAATCTGCCGCGATTGCTTCAGTACCACTATGATTGACGACAACATGAACCTGTGAATCCGCTTCAGTAAATCGTTCCAAGCACTCTTTAATGAAAAATTCTGCATCGTCTACACCCAATTTACCCGAGTGTGTAACAAAAAGAATTTTGCCCTCTACATACCATTTGACATCTGATGACATATTGTTCCCTGTTTGTAAATTTTCCTATAGTTGTAGTGTAACAAGGATTTTTGTTTTCTACCGTAAAGATGATACTTGTAAAGTCCGGAAAGAAATTACATTTAGATTGGCGGATGAACACACAGGTTCATCCCTACGAAAAACAGTGGAAATCTTGTAGGGACAATGCCTGCATTGTCCGCAAACCAACAAAATTGTGATTATTTATTTCTGAAAACATACCAGACATTACAACTCACCTAATATTCCTACGAGAAATATAGACTGATAGATTAACATGCAAAAAACAATCAAGGAAAGTGACTGTCTATATGTTCAAAGTCGAAGCACATACAATTATTGATGCCCCTGTAGATATCGTCTGGGAAACACTCGTTAATTACGCACAGTATGAAAAATGGAGCACCATGCTTTTTCCTCTTGATATAACGCCACCTCAGCTTGGGGCAACTATCCATCTCCAATTATCAATTCCAGATAGCATCACCTATGACTTCAAACCAGAAATCATTAAATTGGATAAAGACAAACATTATGCGTGGATCCAAAAAACAGGATTCAGTGGTGTATTTGACGGTGAGCATCATTTTGTTCTGACTGCGCTGAATGATAATCAAACAGAACTCTATAATTATGAAATTTACAGTGGCATTCTATCCCCTATTTTCAAACGCTTACCCATGATGAAAGGGGCTGATGCTGGTTTCGAGGCAATCAATCAAGAGATTAAACAGTGGTCAGAATCCAAAGTCACCTCAACCGATTAATTGTCCTGCAAAAACCCCAACACCAATTGGGCAAATTCATCGGGTACTTCACGGTGCAAGAAATGCCCAACATCTGGCAATACCACCTGCTCATATTCTGCGGTGAAGGCTTTGTGGGTATGTTCCAATGCAGTTAAGGTCAACGCCCCGTCAGCATCACCAAATATAGAAAGTGTGGGAATGGGTGTCTTGGCACGATTAAGTTTCTGTACAACAGGGTCGTTGGCACTCGTAAAGAACGACCAATAGTAGCCAAGTGCTGCTTCGACAACGCCTGCATGTGAGAAGCTATCGCGCACAGGGTGAATATCATCGGCAGTAAAATCCCAGTTAGGCGACCAGCGTTTGAAGATTGTATCCAATGCCTGATAGTTATTCCGGCGCATCCAACTTACAGCAAATGGGCGCAGTTGAAACGTCAGAAAGTGACGTGCTTTCCACAGTGTTTTCAGGTCAAATCGTAGTGCGCGGGGATGTGGGATGGCAACAGTCACTAGTTTACTGACACGCTCCGGTGCGAGGGCTGTTGCACTATAGCTGGCTAATGCACCCCAATCATGCCCGATAACAATTGCTTGCTCAGCACCGAAGGCATCAATCAGACCAATGACATCTTGTGCGAGGTGTTTCGCAGAGTATTGTCCATCAGCTGGAATTTGTGTCGGATAATAACCACGCATAAACGGCGCAATCACACGATAGCCAGCATCAGCTAACACAGGCATGAGTTCCAGCCATGTATCAGCTGTATCAGGAAAGCCATGCAAACAGAGTACAAGTTGATTGCCTGTTCCTGCTTCGTAATAAGCAAAGTCTAAACCATTGGCATGAATTGTTTTGATGTCCACGTTGTTCCTCGCAGTTATATGATGTTGGTTTGATTATAAAGTGATATGGGGTTTTACGTGATGATTTTGCGGGGAAAACAAAAGACGACTCTCTAAGAGAGCCGCCTAATGTAAGGAGTCAATCAACTATCAAATGTTAGCAAATTTAGTCAGCACCACCATCGGTTGATGGTTCGCCGAGTGGGAGAACGTTGGGCCAGAGGCTCGCACCATGTTCGTATGCGTCGATACCGATTTCATCAGCTTCTGCGTGCATACGGAGGAGACCAGCAGCTTTCAAAGCACCAAACATCAGGAAGCTGGTGACGGTTGCCCAAACTGCGACACCGACAACACCGATTGCTTGTACAGTAATGGTATTGAAGTTACCACCATCGAGGATGCTAGGTGCACCCAATGCTGCGGAACCAACGACACCAATCATGATTGTACCGAATGCACCACATGCACCGTGTACCGCAAATGCGCCGACTGCATCGTCAATTTTAATCATTTCAACAAAATTGACTGCGAGGACTACGACAACACCGGAGAGACCACCGATAATGATTGCGCCAACAGGTGCAACCGAACCACAACCTGCGGTGATACCCACCAGACCAGCCAGTGAACCATTCAGGATGAAGCCAAGGTCCCATTTACCGGTACGGGCATATTGGAAGAACATCGCGCCAAGTGCACCCATTGCAGCAGCAAGTGTGGTGTTGACTGCTACGAGACCCAAGAATTGTGGTGAGTCTGCTGCTAGGGTCGAGCCGACGTTAAAGCCGTACCAACCGAACCACAGGATAAATGTACCGAGGGATGCCAGTGCCATGTTGGATGGGCGTGGTGGGTTACCAAATACGCGACCAACACGAGGACCAACCATGTAAGCACCAATCAATGCCACAACACCACCGGTCATATGAACAATTGTCGAACCTGCAAAGTCGATGAAGCCAGCTTCTGCAATCCAACCGCCACCCCATGTCCAGAATACGACAACTGGGTAGATGATTGCGCCAAGAAGCGCACTATAAATGAGCTTACCAATAAAGTTCGTACGTTCTGCCATTGCACCAGTTGCGATGGTTGCGGCTGCACCAGCAAATGCGAATTGGAAGAAGAAGTCTACAAATTTAATACCTTCTTCGTTAGATACACCGCCGATACCACCGAGTGCAATTTCAACTTGACCAAGAATCGAGCTACCGATACCAGCCTCAGCGTCATATGCGCCATACGCAATACCGTAACCAATAATGAAGAAGACAATACCCGTGATACAAGCGTCCATAAAGTTCTCAGCCAGCGAGTTTACAACACCTGTATGGCGGATGAAACCACCTTCGAGCATTGCAAAACCTGCTTGCATGAAGAAAACGAGGAAACCTGCCAGAAGCAACCAGACTTGGTTAAGGTTGGTTTGAACAGTTTCTGCCGCTGCCATTGCTGTTTCCGCAGTGACAACCATTTCTTCTGTAGCTTCTTCCGCTACAACTTCTTCTGTTGCAGTTTCTTCTTCTGCTGGGGTTTCATCTTGTGCGATTGCACCAAAGCCAAAGCTGTAGAGAACCACAAGACCTAATAAAATAGAAAATAACCGATAGAACATTTTGCGTTTATCCATGCTGTAATCCTCCGCATGCTAGAGCTGACACAGTAACTATTTATCTCACGCTACGGAGTGTACCTAATCACCTCTTTAGTGATTTACCGCAATATTGGCTCAATTATCCACTCATAATTTAGTGACTTATCACAAAAAACAGATTATAGAGGGCATTCAACACTCATCGAACGCATATTTCTCATTTTTTTTGTGGTGATTGTTGAAATGAATCAGGGTGTCTTTGTGCAAATTATGCGTAATGTGTATATTCTGCACAGGCATTTGGAGCAAAAACGAGTGATTACTTTTATCAAATCGCTATATTCTCATCAAGATGTCATTTCGATTACGCTAAATATAAATCTCACAAGTCGGTTACGATACTTTTGTTGTGAGTTTTAACCACATTCCGGCTAATCTATTGAGGTAAATTATAGATTACTATTAAATACAGTATGTCTTTACTATAAACATCTCATCGCATCATGTAAGAAGTCCACAAAATCACACATTAGGTAGTTTACACAATTCATTCTATGACTTGCATATAGGACTATCGTTTCTCTATGAATCTCGTTTGAGTAATTTATTTAGACATATGTATATAAAGTTATACTAAGGAACTTTTGTTTGTTGACGGAACACAACATCGGTTTATCATGAACGTATACATGGTAACTGAAAATGATAGCATGAGGACAGCAAAATCAATGACAGCACAAGGCAACTTTCCACCGGGACCACCTGCATTATCTGCAAATGTGTGGGAGCAATATAAATATTATCGCAACTTTCTAAAAGACCCATTGAGTCGAGTCACCAATATGTTTGATGAATATGGTGACGTGGTTCACTTCCGTGTGGGCGAAAATGGTCATCAATTCTTTGTCGCCAACCCAGAGATGATACGTGAAATCCTCGTGAAGCAATCGGACATCTTCATTAAAGGGGTCGATTATACCGATAAACAAGAAGGATTGGCTCGCTTTATGGGTGAGGGTCTTGTTACGAGTAACGGCGACTTCTGGAAACGACAACGTCGATTAGTCGCCCCTGCTTTCCATACAAAACGCATCACTGCCTATGCTGATACGATGGTCAAGTATGGTTTGGAACGCATCGACACATGGCAAAATGGCGATACACTCGACATTGACCATGAAATGATGGAGTTAACGGTGCAGATTGTTGGGCGCACCCTATTTGATGCCGACGCATCCACCACGTCAGACTCGGTTAAACATGCAGTTGAAGTCATCCAGAAAGCAACGAACACCGCAACGATTCTACCTGCATGGGTACCGACTCCCCTGCGGATTCGCTCATCAATGGCAAATCGTATGCTCGATAAAATTGTTTACGGCTTCATCAATGAGCGTCGTCAATCTGGTGAGGATAGAGGTGATTTGTTGTCGATGTTGTTACTATCCGAAGATGCTGACGGTGAACGTATGACCGATGTACAAGTCCGTGACGAAGCGGTTACATTGTTCCTCGCTGGACATGAAACTACCGCCAACGCACTCAACTGGACGTGGTGGTTGCTGGCACAGTATCCTGAAGTCGAAGCCAAGCTCCACCATGAAATCGACACCGTTTTACGAGGTCAAGCTCCCACTCTCGAAGACTTGCGTCGTCTCCCTTATACCGAGGTTGTCATCAAAGAGTCGATGCGTCTGATGCCTCCGGTATGGTCGATTGGGCGGACCCCCAAAGAAGATACTGAAATCATGGGCTACACTTTCCCACGAGGCGCAGGGGTCAATATCACTATCTATGGTGTCCATCGCAATCCTGATGTCTGGGAGAATCCCAACGACTTCATCCCTGAACGCTGGCTTGATGATAGCATCAACGATATTCCCAAATATGCTTATCTGCCATTTGCTGCAGGTCCGCGTGTTTGCATCGGTAACAGCTTCGCAACGATGGAAGCCAATCTACTCTTAGCAACCATCGCGCAACAGTATCAGTTCCGGCTTGCACCCAATGCCAATGTTGTACCTGAACCGTTCGTCACCATGTTCCCGAAATATGGTCTGCCGATGATAGCCACCAAACGTCAACCAGAGGTCAATCCAGAACCAACACCCGAACTCGAAATGGCGTAACCCCTGTACACTGGACGGTATATTATTTGTGCTGTCCAACCGACTAATTGGTTTCTCAGGTAAATAGTAGAGGCATGATGCATCATGCCCCTACGACTTTCAGGCTTATTTGTAGGGAAATGCCTGTATTGTCGGCAATCGCTACTGTTCCTTCATCTCTCCATGTTCTAATAGATGAAAATGCCTTTTGCTCAAACATCAAAAGGCATTCTGTATCACATGTACAATTATTCATCATCAGGGCGTGGGAAGATAATCGCCCGCACCATCGATGGATAATTTCGTAAGGTTGTACCGAACCACACCTCGTTGACGTACAGCACTTGACCATCAGGGCTAAAGCTGATGTCATTGGGAAGGTTAAAACTAGCTTCCAGCGCAGGACCATCATCATTCCCACGTTCACCACTGCCAGCAAACACTTCAACGTCGCCGTCTAGTGTCACTGTGTAGATAAGATATGCTGAGCGTGAGACCACATACAACAGCCCATCACGATACAAAATATGAGCGTTTGTGCCTCTTGGCATAGTCGCAAACTCACTGACCTCACCATCCGGTGTAATTTTCAGCACGGCACTATTGTTGTAGTTGGACACATAAAAGTTATCATCGTCCATTGTTATGCCATTCGGGCAACTTAACAACGATGACTCAGCAAAAACAGATGAGTCACCCTCTGCTGTAATTTTTTGAATTGACGCACCCTGACAGTTGGTCACATAAAGCGTATCGTCGTCATCAACTACAATGCCAACAGGGGCTTTTAAATCGCCTTCGGCAAAGAAACTGATTTCACCCTCAGGTGTCACCTTCAATACTTTATTGCTGTTTATACTGGACTGGAAGAAATTCCCCTGCGAATCAAAGGCATTACCGGACGCACCCTGCAACCCATCAGTCGCAAAGAAGATGTCAACTTCGCCATCCGGTGTAATGCGATAGACAACTGAACCGCGTGAACTTTGTGCTTCGCCAAAATCTGAAAAGTAAATGTTACCATCGGCATCACTTTCCATACCGCCACCGCCTGCACCCAATTGTGAGACGAGTGTCGTTACGGTTGTTTCGTTGCGTAAGGTGATTGGCGTAGATGGTTCTGATAAGTCAGATTCATCAACGAGGATATACACCTGATATTCAATATCTTCGGTTATCTCATCGCCATTGACATCTTTGGTGGTCATGTTCAGTGTTCGGGAAAATTGTTCAGTATCGGGGAAGACAATCAAGAAGAACTCACTGGTCATAGCGCGGTCAAAGTCAAAGGATTCTTCGGTAGGCACAATCAGTAGTTGATGTTTTTTGCCAAGAGCATCAGTCGTAAATGTAATATCTAAATCCGCACCATTACCAAGATTACCAATATCTTTGGCGATAACCTCGCTGATGGGAGCAGTTTGCGCATAGACAACAGGCAACACCAACACAGCAAGCATTAGTAGGACAAACAAACGTGATAATTTCATCATAAAACCTCTCTATTTTGCAACAACAGGAAATTGTATTTCGACTAAATTTTGTGGATGTTGCAAGTTGCGGTCAACAACACGGAGGTAAATCTCCCGTATTGGATAGGCAAACTGATAATTATTAGCCCCCGCCCAATCATATAAAGCCAGTGACCCTGCCCCTCTTGATATATATGGTCCTTGATACACGACCGATGCCACCAATTTAACCGCTGGCAATGTCTTGAACTCAAAGGAATACTCACCGTCTAAATGACTGAGGTCTTTGTCCAGACGAAAGGCACATTCCAGCTCATCTTCGGCGATGTGATAAGGCAACTTGGCATAGACATGGTCATCGGGTAAGCCTTGTGTATGAAAGACACCGACAGCTTCCTGATGGGCGATACCCGCTTCACTGAGTTCATCATGTAGCTCAAGGAACACGCGCTGAATATCATCACCTTCTTGAATTGGGCGACGTACCGATGCGACATGCCATGCTTCGACAGGTTTCGCCACGACATGTAAGTTTGGCAAACGTCCTTCATCTTCAATCAGATTGAGATAAGTCTCGACTTGACTGAGGCGTAACTCTACATCTTCCAACACCTGACGGGCTTCGGCTTGTTTGAGCAACAACATGCCTCGTATCGCCTGTGCGGTGAGGTCTTCTTCTAAGAGGCGCGCAATCTCTTTGAGCGATAGACCCAAGTTCTGCAAGGCTTTGATACGTTGTAGGCGCGGTAATTGCTCCAACGTGTAGTAACGGTGTCCGGTTTCGTCATTGACATATGCGGGTTGGAACACGCCAAGTTGGTCATAGTGCCTCAGACTGCGGACAGATGTTTGTGTAACACGGGCAAAATCTCCAATTTTTATCATGTGCAACCTCCACATCAATAATCATAAAACCTGACACGGTGTGAGGTTCAAGGATGAATATCGTACCAATCCTAATTTGATAGTTGGTATGATTTGTCATCACGCCCTACAATAAGCATATTGTACATAGAGATTGGAACAGCTCTGATGAAACGACTCGTGATTATATTGCTTATGTTATTTATACCCTTTGCCACTGCACAAGAACCACAAGGTGACAATTCTGACGGCATTATCTACGATACGACAGTTGCCTCTTATGCCAAGTCATTCAGCATTACGATTCCGGCACGCATCTTTAACTTTTCCGCATCTGACCGTACCCCGAACAATATCACCATGACCAATAACTGGGAAGTTTTTACACCAGCGGGGTCAATTGAAATCAATCCCGGCGACATCTTACTCGTGGTTGATTACTTTGATGACATGACTGAATTTGATTTACCCACTGATGCGACTGTACGCGAGGTAGTTGATGTCATGATGGCTCGTTCAAGCCGAGATGTCAGCGCACCAATTGAGACACAAGCGGGGGATTATGAAGGCTATATTTATATCAGCACTTCCGATGGGTTGATTTTCAACAGTGGTATGTTTGATGTTGGCGACGGGGCATTTGCTGGCTTTACCCTCGTGACCGTGGCAGATGGGTCTGCCAATACGATGATGAATGTCGCCATTAATATCATGGGCAGTCTACAGAAGGGGCTTGTATTTGGGCGGGTTGGCGCAATTGGCCTTGACCTGTCGGAGACCTACGCACGCGAAGAAGACGGTTTTTCTATACCCTATCCAGAAGGCTGGAATGTTGAGGTCGCAACTGTCGGACAATCCCAATTTGTGACTGTGACCAAAGGGCACACTTTTGATTTATCTGCCCCCCCGACACCGGGTCAACCGTCAGCAATTGTCGCCTATGGCACAATGACTGACCTCACAGACTTGCCACTGACGATGCTTGACCCAAAAACAAACCCGATGCGTGTGATTCAGACGATTATTGGTGCACCTCCCGACGAAATTGTCGAGCTAGAAATTCGTGGATTACGTGCTGCCCAGACAGTCGCTAACAGCCCTGATTTTGAAAATTGGTTCGTCGCTATCATGATTGATGACAACCACTTCATCGCTGCCAACATGTTCACAGGCATAGAAGCAGATGTCGATTTCTTTGGGGCAGTTATCGAGATGATGGCTCGTGCCCGTTGGGGTGATTTGCCACCGTATGATGGTGAATATGAAGAGGATAGCAATTCCTCCAGTGAGTAGCTAACTTGTTATTGTTGTTGTTGCTGTGGCTCACCAGACTCATCCAAATAATCACTGTGACCTGCCATCTTATCTAAGGGCTTATCCTCAAGACGGTAGGTCAGTGGTTCATAATCATCAATCGAATCAGCTTCGATTTGACGTTTGGCTTTTTCTGAATTGGCGAAGTGTTCCAGCAACATACGATGAATAAAGATATACCCACCACCGACTTTACGGGTCAGCAAATGTTCCGATGAATAATCCATGAATCGTGATATGTTGCGTAGTGTCGATTTCTCGCGCCATAAAAAGAAGCGCAATGTACTATGTTGTACGACAGCATAGCCACCACGACTGAGTGCAACCAACAGCCCAATCGAGGGAATGACCAAACCGACAATCAGGGTCATACCGAGCCAACCTGTTGTCCGATTTTGCAATACCAAAGTCAATATTTCACTGGGGACAAATATTGCCACCGCACCCGCAAAAGAGACAAGAGTCAGAACAGAATAAGCCAATCCAATGCGTATGAAATTCTTCCACGACTGACGAATGCCTTGATTTGGCAACGTCTTTAGGTCAATCGCTTTACCAGTAAATCCACCAATCACTGCGCCGCTAATCGCACCAGTCATGAAACCTATCATTATAAAATTTAACGCATTTTCGAGAAATAGCGATTCGAATAGAGCAAAAAAGTTAGCCCGATACAATGGGTCTTCCACTGCTCTGATAGCGTTGTATTGTTCGTTAAGTGAACCAAATTCATCATCCCATGGAATTTCCACTTCTGTACCATCAAACCGCGTAATTGTCACACTGGTAAACTCGCCTATATCAGGATCAAAATTAAATGTACGCGGTGTCGAGAAGGTTGCCACTTCTTCCGTGTAGGTAAGGGTCGCAAAGAAGTTAAAGAAGGTCGCACTAATAAGCGCAAATGATACGCCAAATATCAACGCGCCGACAACTGCCCGTCGCCCTGACCAGCGTAATGCTTCTACCGGACGAATCTTACGGCGGAAGAAAAATGCAATCGTAGTCAGAATCAGCCCGACGACACCACCGACAACCACACCACCGATAACACTTGCCAGTACGGCAGATAGTATATCACCAAAATCTACAAAGCCCGCTAGCAACCCTAGCAGTATCAACATAATCATATAGAAAACTGCAAAGTAGCCCATGCTTGCTAGCGTACCTATCAACCGTACACCCACCGCATATTGAACGCGCTTCCAGCGACTCCTCAGCCAATTCGGTTGCATGTTCTCGATGTGATAGACCGATTGCGCCCGTTCCGACATTTGTTCAGCTAACCATGTCAAATGCGCTTTTGTCTTATCCGGTTCGTAGCGGTCGTCTTGTCCGCGCCGTTTGAGCATCCGGTCAGTGTAGGTATCAAACAAGTGCTTGCGTCGTCCAGCGAGGGTGTATCTCCTCAAGGTCATACCCATGATAGGCTAGTGTGACGATGTTCAGCATCAATGGTGATGTCACCAATCGGCGTAATTTCTCGTCTTCATCTAAGATAGTGCGCACCGCTTGTAGTTCATCCCCTGCCTGATTGAGGTAGTCGTTCACCTGTGCCTGCGTCAATGGTTGTAGTGTAATCGCGCCCTGCAATTTCAACCGATGCGACAAAGCCTGATAATCTGCAATCCGGCTACAGACGACCATTGGCAACAATCCATTTTCCTCACGGAATGTGTTTATCATCTCGACACAGGCATTGCGCTGATTGTGTCGGACTTCATCAAGCCCATCCAACAGGGGTAGAATCTGATTATTGTTTACCCAGTCTTGTGCAATTTTGGTCGGAATCTGATACTTGCTATGCAGTTCATCGACCATCCACTCTGATAGTGCTTTGCGATTATCTGCCCATGATGACAGGTTAAATATCACAGGCATCGGTTCGCTGGCATCCATCTGCGCCATGAGAATCAAATCCTGCGCTAATTCGAGTAGGGTTGTCGTTTTACCACTGCCGGGGTCACCGAGTATCAGTAACTCACCACGCATCTCGTAATAAACATCGGTGATACGAATACCTTCGGGTAAGCTCTGGTCATTCTTGTCTGACTGTTGCAATACCATATCCCACGGACGTTCAACGGCTTGGTTATCGTATGCCATGCCCAATGTCATCAGCGTGTTGCTATGCAAAGAGTTAACCAAGACACCGTCAATCCAGAAGTCTTGTACCTTCTCCAGCATACGGGCACGATTACGCTGTTCTGGTGTCTGACTGCCTATCATCTTTCCAGTGCGAGCCGTATAAACTTGTTCTGGCTGTGATGTTTGCATGGGTTGTTGGACATCAGCCCGAATCGCCTCTTTGAAAGCTTCAGCAAAGGCAGGGACAGATAGATAACGATTATCCGCTTCTTTGGCAGTAGCTTTCTCTAGTACATCTTGAATCGCCGAAGGTATATCAGACCGATATGTAGTTAATGGTGGCAATGGCTCTTGCAGGTGTTTCATCACCAGCGTCACCGGAGACAGTTCACCATATGCGTGTTCGCCTGCCAGCATCTCGTATACCATCATGCCCAGACTGTAAATATCTGTAGCTGGACTAACTGGCTGGCTCTGTATCTGCTCTGGTGCGAAGTATGATGCTGTCCCCACAATTGCATCTGCAGCTGTCAAATTGCTCTCGCTAGTTAAATCTTTGGCAATACCGAAGTCCGTTAGGTAGGCATTCCCGCGTTCGTCTAATAAGATGTTTTCTGGTTTAATGTCGCGGTGTATCACATTGGCAGAGTGGGCAAGGTCAAGCGCAGATGTAATCTGGTCGAGTAGATGCGAGGTTTTGCTGAGTAGCCGCTGTGGGGTCTCGTTTAGTGCATCGCGCAGACTTCCACCCCGCAACCATCGCATTACCAGAAACGCACCACTTTCATCACGCCAATAATTATGCAGAGGCACAATATGCGGATGTTCCAATTGGGCAACCAGCTTGGCTTCGATCTCAAATCGTTGGACAAATTCAGGGCTGTCAGCAAAGCGTGACAGAATGACCTTCACCACCACATCCCGACCGACTTCGGTCTGATAAGCTTTATAGATAGCACCGTTACCACCTTCGCCTATCTTCTCGCGGATTTCATATCCTCGTAGCGTACGACCTGTCAAATCATCCATACTATTTTGTACACTTTCCCTCATTGTGTATCATTTTCAGTATAACACGATTTGCAGGTCATGCCGGAGGTATGTATTTATGTTGTCAATGGGTTAGAAACGCAGACTCTGGGCAAGGGTCAGTAGCAATTGCAGAAGTGGATTGCGACGTTTGGCTTTTGTCTGTTTTGGTTTGCTATGCCCTTGTACACGAATCCCGTGTTGTTCGTCATGTTGATTATGATAGGCGACCGTATATAACTCTTGTTGACTTTTTAAGTCCATTATAGCCTGTCCTTATCTGCTATGTTGTCGAGTTAATTGCAGTATAACTGAAAAGAACCTTTTGATAATCATGAAGGGTCTGAAAGATTTTTTCAGTTACACTGAATAGTAGTTGGTGATTAGTTTTTGGTGCTTGGTTATTGATTGCCATAACAGATGTCTAATCACCCAAGGAATAATCAAAAATCCTGTAGGGACAATGCAGCATTGTCCGCCATCTAGAAAATAGGACAGAATCCCATGAACTTACAAAGCCTGCGCGTGTTTATGACCGCCGCCTATTCCGAAAGCCTCTCCGCTGCTGCCGACCAATTACTCTATGCCCCGTCAACTGTGACGATGCACATCCGCCAACTCGAAGCGGAATGGGGTGTACAACTCTTTGAGAAAGATGGGCGTAGTGTCAAACTTACGTCAGATGGGGTGGCACTATTGGCAAAGGTCAAGAGTATCCTCGAACAGGTCGATTTGCTTCAGCATAATGTCCGCGAATTGGAACGGGGAGCAGCCGGACACCTTAACTTCGCGGCGATTGAACCTGTTGGTAGTTGGCGAGTCGCACCATTATTAGCAGAGTTTGCCCGCACTCGTCCACTGCTACAAATCAATATGGAGAGTGGGAGTGTATATTCCATTTGTACCCGCGTTGGAGAAGGTCATATTGACTTCGGCATCATGCAAGACCCCGGTCCCAAAGGTAATGTCTACTTCGAGCCACTCTATATGGAAAAGATGCGCCTACTCATACGCGACGACAACCCCCTCGCCAAAGAAGAACGTGTCAGCGTCGAGCAATTACAGAACGAACGGCTCATATTTACGGAGACCATCAACTCCTATCGCACTGTGATTCAACATGGGCTGACATACTATCGAGGCAACAACCCTTTCGCGGGTATCGAGATTAACAGCATCCAAGCGGCAATCACATTTGTCACCTGTGGTATCGGCATTGCGGTTATGCCAGAGGTTTGCATCACACCACCGCCACCCAATACCATTGTACGCCCGATTGTGGAGTCGGATTTTGAGATGACGATTGGGCTGGTCTACCGTGATATTGATAGACCCAAACCCAAAGTCGTTGAAGATTTTATCGAGATACTTCGGCGCAACTTACGCACCATCGAGCCATTATTATGACAATTTACTGCGCCATACTGCGATTTGTTCTTGCATGAGGTCAACTGCACGTTGCAGAGTGTCCGCATCAAATGCCAGCTTCGCGCCTGTCGCCTGATACAGTTCTGGCAAGGAGACACGATTGCCGAGTTGTAAGCCAGCACGATAGGCTTCTAGTGCAGATGTTGCATTCTGGAGTGAATTTGCCCACACTTGAATCGCACCCAGTTGTGCTAGTGCGTATTCGATGTAGTAGAAAGGGTACGAGAAGATATGTTGCTTACGATGCCAGCCCGTCGCTACCCAATCTTCAAGTCCTGTGTAATCCACGCCGGGACTATACTGATGCCAGAGGTTCGTCCATACTTTGTCACAGTGTACAGGGTCTTCGGCAAGATGGTCTTGTGTATATGCCCAATGCTGGAACATCACAACCACTGCCTGATACGACCAGCTATGCAATGCCCCTTCCAATTGGTCAATCACATAATATGCCAGTGCTTCTTCGCTGAAGAACCCGCCCTTGTCTTCCAGCAGGTAGGGCAATGCTAACAACTCTATTGACATTGAGGCGACTTCGGCAAACTCAAATGGATAAGAGCGCACACCAATTCTGGGTGCATCCAGTGTGTAAAAGGCATGGAAGGCATGTCCAGCTTCGTGTAAGATTGTGCCAATATCCGAGCTTTGCCCAGTGGCATTACCAAACAGAAACGCCCCTCTTGATACGGGCAAATTCGTACAATATGCCCCCGGACGTTTGCCCTTTTTATTCTCCAATGCAAGCCATTGATTACGGCGCATGGTGTCGAAGAATCCACCGAGTTCACCATCTAGCCCATTAAACACTGCACTCGATTTGCTCAGCAGTTCATCCCCTGTATCGTACAGATTCACCTCAGGGCGGGTTTCTAATTCTGGCTCAGCATCATGCGGTTCCATGACAACATCCCATGGGCGCAAAACATCCAGCTCCATCGCTTGCCGACGACGGTCGCGCATATCCGCCACCACAGGCACAACCACATCCGCTATTGCTTCACAGAATTGCAAGGAATCTTCGGGGTTATAATCTGAGCGTTGTCGTGCATTCCACGCATAATCACGGTAGTCGTCTATACCGAGATTTTCATATTGCTGGCGACGGTTCACCACCAATTGCGACCAGATACCGTTAATCGTCTCGCGGTCTTGCAGGCGACGGTCAGCCACAGCACGCCATGCTTTCTCGCGCACCTCGCGGTCAGGATGGGCATTGTACTTTCTCATCTCAACTAGCGTCTTGTCTTCGCCATCCCATTCAACACTCTGGCTACCGTAAACCTTGCCATATTCCCGTGAGAGTTCGTTCTCTTTGACGTGCAGTGGCAGGTTTTCTTCGGCAAAAATATCGTTGAGCATCTGCATCTGCTTGAGCGTGATTGCTAGTCCATCCGGTGTCAGCCCACTCTGTAACAACTTGGTCTGGAGTTGATTTTGTGCGGTTTGTACAGGTGGATAGACATTACTCATAAACTCGTTGAGTGCTGTCTCTGCATCTTTATCATTGGTATCGAGATGATTGCTCACCATCAGCCATGTGAAGGTTTCGGAAAATGTGCTGTAGAGGGCTGTCCAATCTGCAATCCACGCATCGACATTATCGGCTGTCAACTCGACCTCAGCCAGCTGGTCATAATGCGGTTGATAGTGTTCCCATGTCCATTCGCGCGCGACTTCAAAGGGTTGCGGTAATGCTGTCATAAATCACCTTTCAAAAATTATTCAAACGTTGGACTATTTTATCATGGGTTACAATAGTGTCTATGTATGTTCATCAACTGCTGAACAAAGGACACTAGCATGATACCTATACTCAAAACCGAACGCCTCATCCTGCGTCCACTCGAACCGGATGATTTTGATGATTATTATGAATACGCTCAAGACCCACAGGTGAGCTTACCCGGTATGTGGTCGCCGTATTCCTCGCAGGATGAAGCCAAGCAAGACTTCAACAATCTGCTATCGCTCTACAACACCCGTGATTTGATGTGGTGGGGCATCGAGGACAAAGCATCCAGCGAGATGATTGGGCGCGTTGAACTCGGTGATTATGATATGTACGACAAAAAAGCCGACCTCAGCTATGCGCTTCATCGTGATTTTTGGTGGCGTGGTTATATGTACGAAGCGACGCAACCTGTTGTCCAATATGGCTTTAAGACGCTGTCACTCAATCGCATCGGGGCACAGGTCTTTACTGATAACACGGGGTCGATTGGTGTTCTGCAAAAACTCGGCATGACCCGCGAAGAGTTATTGCGTCACTATCGCATGGCAGATGGACGACCTAAGGATGTGTATATTTACAGCGTTTTGCAAAGCGAATGGCAATCCAGTAGCTAGGATTGTGATTCTTTCTTCTTCATGCGGGTGATGTCATATCCCTTGAGTTCGACACGAGAAAACCAAATAAGGCTCACAATCAGGACACCTAATGCTATGGTATTCACTGGCGCAATAGTCGTAAACACGGCGAAAAATGAGATAATCGCTACATTTATCAACACAGAGATAAAGCTACCAAATATAAAATCATAGGTGAATAGTTCGCGCACTTGCTGTTTTATGGTATGCCGTTGAACAGTCTTGATGTCGTCATAGGTTTTCAAAACAATAGGTTCGCCAAATTGTGCCGTAAAATCACCTATTTGACGGAGGTGGTAATGATACGCATGGGAGATACTATTGCTAATCCCGATATTCCGCGACTTCTTGGTATCAATGACAATACCACGAGGATATTTAGTCTCAATTCGGGCATCTTCTGGGAACCGTGACCAAAAATTTACGCTCTGTAATTCTAATTCAGCGATATTTGGTATTACTTCGGCAACAATCGTATTGTCATCACTCAAATAGATCCATGCACGTTCATCAAAGTCTGCTCCAAGTTCTGTTTTGACAACCGTTAAGAGCGTAAATTCCAACGATTCTAGTTCTTCTGCCATTGGACGAACATATTCGGGCATCGACAACCAGCCAACATTCTCGTGATAGCCTTCTCCATAATTGCGTAGCATATACAGTGTAAAAATAAGAGAAAAGATATGGGCAAACCATAATAATCCTGCTAGATTGGAGCCATACTGACTGTACAGCATAACCAAGCAACCACCAACCACTGCAGTAATACATGTTAATCCAGCAATAATTATTTTGCCGTTCATGACATTGCTCTCTACTCAACCTTTTAATACGATTATGTATATAGAATATCATACCTAGCCATGACCATACCCTCAATTTTTAGGGGATGTTTCCGAATATAATCCCCACCATTTCCAAAAACACGTTACAATAAGACGTACTATTGGATTTGATATGTAGGAGTTTGCACCGTGATTGAACTGACAAAAAAGCTGGTCGAGACATGGGGACCGTCTGGCTATGAACATCGTATCCGTGAGGTGATTCGGGAAGAAGTCGCTGACCTCGCTGATGAAATCTATGTCGATGGACTCGGCAATCTGATTTGTCGCGTTGGCAGTGGTGGCAAGAAGGTTCTCATCGCCGCCCACATGGACGAAATTGGCTTGATGGCGAATTATCAAGAACCAGAAAGTGGTTATCTGCGCTTCACCAACATCGGCGGATTGCGGACTGATACACTCAATGGCAATCGGGTATTATTTGAAGATGGCACAGTCGGCGTTATCTCGGTGCAGAGTGGTGGCGGTAAAAAGCTCGATGACTTTTATATTGATGTCGAAGGCGAACATGGCGAGAATGTCACCCCTGTCGGACAGCCTGCCGGATTCATGCGCGAGATGCAGGTGCGTGGTAAGCGGGTTGTCGCCAAGTCCCTTGATGACCGTATCGGATGTGTTGTCGCTATCGAGACCATGCGGAAGTTGAACAAACAAGCACCCAATGAGATTTATTTTGCCTTCACCGTGCAGGAAGAAGTCGGCTTACGCGGTGCAAAGACTGCCGCACAAGGTGTGCATCCTGATGTTGGTATTGCCCTTGATGTGACCGGAACAGGTGACCAGATTCGCGGACGCAAAATGATGGTCAAACTGGGTGGTGGTGCAGCGATTAAAGTTCACGACCCCGGCTTGATTGTGCCCCCTGCCATCAAAAATTGGATGATTGACCGTTGCGAAGCTAATGGTATCCCCTATCAACTCGAATTGCTATCCGGCGGGACAACCGATGCGTCCGCGATACAGATGGCAGATGCGGGTGTGCCGAGTGGGTGTATCTCGATTCCGACCCGTTATATCCATACCACCAGCGAAACCGCTGATGTCGATGATATTCAAGCCTGCATTGATTTGCTGACAGGTTTGCTTTCCAACGAGATTGATATTTAGATTGAAACACATTTATGGGGAGCAGACACAACTGTTCCCCATCTCACCTACTTAAACTGCTGACGAATATCGAATATCGTATCTGCCCATTCGGCATCGGTGAAACCGGGTTGAGAATGCCCACCCGCAGTATCCCACGGCATGGCGCGTTCCTGTCGCCAGTCTATCTTCTGAGCGTAGGCATATCCAATTTCCTCCATCAGTTCCAGTTCCGGCATCAAACGGGTATCCAAAGTTAGTTTGTTTGTATCAATCCCTCGCGTTTTGACACCAAGAAAGGTCTCAACACTTTTCGTGTTTAGATCAGGATTGTAACGGCGGAAGTCCATCGTCCTATAAATCGCTCGGGTCAAATACACTTGTTGCAAGGCAGCATCGTCAATATCTTCAAGGAAAATATATTCGAGCCACTGCTTCAACCAAAATGTTCGTCCAGCGCCATCCGCCTGTTCGTTGCTGACAAAACCTGTTCCTAATGAAATATGCAGAATATTCTCCGGCTCTAGCCCAATATACTCAACAGCTTCAACCGATGTTGCCAGACAAGGATTCCCGAATGACCCAACCCCACCATCAATCAGGTTACCCAGAATCGGCGGGAAGAAAATGGGAGCAGACCCACTTGCACCGACTGCACCTGTCAGTGGCCATTCCGCGAACTTGGCTGCACCGGGTCCCTTGTTGGTGATGTAATAAGTGTTGCTGGTTCGCATATCTTTGGTCGTCATCAAGATGATGGGTTTTTCAATATCGCCGACTGTCTTACCGACTGCTAATGGACCGAGTGCATTGAGGAACGGCTCAAATTTGTACATATAGCGAAAGCCACGCAGGGCATACTTAATCCAGAATAGCCGTGTCGGGTTGCCGAATGCTTTGGGCAAGCGGTCTTTGTATACCTCGTCCATAATCTGACGTGCCGTCATCCCAAGACCAAGTCCAGTTGCAATGATTGCCCCTGTGCTGGTACCGCCGACCATATCAAACAGGTCATAGGCTGGCGTTCCGGTCTGTTCTTCGAGGTAGACCAGCATCGACAGCGCAATCACCCCACGCATCCCCCCGCCATCAATGGATAGAATTGTCGTTTTGCCGTCTGGATTGAATACAAAGTTTGGTGCAGCTTGTGCGTCAGTCATGTATGTTTTCCCCATAGTTTATTGCGAGTTAATTGTAGTTGATACCTGATTCAACTTGAGTATAACGCCAGCGAGGAACAGATTGAATACACCAATCGAGAGATTTACGAAGCAGTCACTAAAACCACACAATCGGATTGCCAGTACAAATTGAGGCATGACAGATACGGCGTAAGGGGTCGAGGATATACTTAAAATGAGAGGCTTCCATCACACGCAGTTCAACGTGCATTGCTGACGGATATTGTGGCATGATAAGTTTACCTGCGCCCATTGAGTGATACTGCGTCAACGGGACATCCGTTGCAAACTTCGTTTCGGTCTCAGCACAGTAAAATTCAACATGTAAAGGTTTGCCGGAATCATCGCGCTTGAATACACGCTGTTCAAACCGTTTGGCACGAAATTTCTCTAGCCATATGTCGGGGTCGTCCGGTGATTCATGCTCGATAAAGAAGCCGTTGGGGTCAACCCCCATGCGATAGCCGGCATCTTTGTTCAGCACAAATACGCCCTTTGTCGCCACGATGTATTCCTGTATCACCCGTCGGTCAACGGTGCTGATTAGAAAGGCATTCTTGGTATGATGGACGAGTCGGGTGAAAATCTCCAGTTCACGGAGCATACGTAGCGCATGTGGGGCAGTCGTAAAGCCGGTGTTGGTGCGTGGGAGTTCTTGCTTGAGTATCGGGAAAAACTTCCAGCCAATTTGTGTCAGCGATTGTAAAAACGCTAGATACCCCGTCCAGTTGGCAATCGGTACGCTGGCAAATTCCATGTCTTCATGTTCACACGCCGATTGCATCCAGTCTTGTATCATGTCGTGTTCGCGTTCAAAGCCTTCATACGGCAAATCTAACCCAAGCACGCCTTCTATATCAAAACGAAAACGACTTTGCAACTCCGGTAAGGGAAATGGCGTGGTCTTCTCGCGTCGATAGCAGGAACAATTCACATAGGCACTTAATCCCATCGGAACACCTGCTCGGAACATGGTTGTGTGTGTGTTGATGATAGAGGATATGGGATGGGCATGATGATGTGCCTTTCTTACTTTTACGGTATGGATCTATTATATGACCACTCATGACCCATTAGCAACCCTAATTTGGAAAACTTGGTGCATATATGATTGGCAACACCACACACCATAACCCTACTAGCCCCACAGGAATCAGCAGGGCATTCGGGCTTTTGAAAGCTTACGCATCGGCATCAATCAGCAACATGGATTACTCAGTGTTAGCAGGGAATGCCTCCGCTAGTTGGGCAATCATGTCATCGACCTGTTTTTCTGTATCCTCAATTTTTGCTTTTAAGTCCACGATTTCACCCTCAATCGCTTCGATGCGGTTCTGAGAGGATTCTAGTTGGTCAACTACCCGCAGGCGCAATGTACCTTCTTTTCCGGTTGTGCCGAGTGCCTGCATATTACGGCGATATTCCTCCTGCTTAACCCACAATTCGTCTTTTTCCACGATGAGAATATCTATCTCTTTCTGAATATCTTTGATGGATTGCATCGTCCCCAACACATCGGCAATCGAATCCAGTAAAGCGTCGTCAAGGTATTTGTTATCCATATACTTCTTGAGGTTGAGCATATTCAGCCCACGAATGACCAACTGCTGTGCCTTGATGCGACGTTCGGTGATGATAAATGTCACCCGTTCACCTGCCGGAACGTCAACATGCCAGCGACGCTCATTCAGCAAATCGACATCAGGGTCGGGCGTGTCGGTGAGGTCATAGTGATTGCGTTTCGGTGCTTCGATGGTTACGACTTTATCGTTATCTGTGCTGTTTTCGAGGGTATAAATTGTGACAAGGATATGGTGTACTTGCTCTGTCAGGAATTTGTCATTGACATGTAACCCGCGTATCTCGTTACGATTGCCGTGCACCTCTTTGACCGTCACACCTAGTTCGACTGCATACGGGATATACACACTACGCTTGTCCCCTACAAATGGAATAATGGCTTCTCCGGCATAATCATTATCTTCAATCACCGTTACCGGACCACGTTCGAGGGTCAAGCCGGATTGATTTTCAAAGCGGATTGAGGCGACCGGATGCTTGGCAAACTTCGCACTGTTATAAAGCAATTCGCGGGTGTATGGCACTTGCAGATTGATAATCGGAACGAGTGCCGATTCACCCCGTTTGACGCTGACAGGTGTACTCACCGTGTATTGGAAAGTTGTACCGCCCTGACTCGTATCAGCTGATGATGTAACTGTTGCCATCTGGTCATCAATGTTCAAGCCACCTGCTTCTTCTTGCAACCAATCGGGCATATCATCGGCAGGCTCATATGCAGACATCGCCATTGGAGCCGCCACCAGACGATTGACTGTAGCACCACTAGCTGGCTTCGACCGCCGAGCAGTTGTCCGCGCCTGTTGGGTACTTTGATATTCCACAGGCTTTTGCACTGTCCGCGCAATATCTTTGACGGTCGGACGATTTGGAATTTTGGATTCGTACAGGTCATAGATAAACGAAATCGGCTGACCTGCCACGAGCGTGACCTTCACATTTTCGAGGTCTTCTTCAAGGCGATTATCAAACAAGCCCCACCCCTGCAATAGTGCTGTTCCCGTATTGCCGTCCTCATCGGATTCTGCCACCAGACGATAACTGACACGCCATGTCGGACTCGGTGCAACATAATAAACAACAAGCTCATGCTCCCCCTCACTCATCCGTACCGTTACACCACGCCGATTGTCCTCGCTCATGCTGGTATCGAGGAAGTAGCTCAGGTCTTGTTGTGATTGGTCGTCCCTGATTTGAATCCCGCGCAGGCTATCAAAGGGGAAGACCCGCACCATACCATCGGTGAGCTTCATCGTGATAAAGTAGCGTTGACCGTTGTCATGGTTCTGCTGTTCAATGCCGATGATACGCCCGCTATACGGCAGTTCTGCGCCCTTCGCATTTTCAATCAGCACAGTTGTATCACGTCCACGCAGTTGAGCGATGAGTTCCGTCGCACTCCGCATATCGGTTAGGTTAATTGAGGTATTGGCGAGGCGGTGGTCTCTATCCATTGGGGTCTGATAATGCACCCCATAAACTTGTCCACCGGAACGGTCGAAGACAGCGAGGCTCTTGAGGATGTCGTTGACTTCATCGGCACGGAAGGTCAGCGTGGCAGATGTACCCTCGACTTCGCCAGCGCGGACAAAAAAGCCAACCCCATGTTTATACAGCACCATCTCGCGGACAGGTAAATTGCTCATGTATAGTAATCCCTTCGGTTAATTGATTTCTTGAGGTGGGTATGTTTTGCCAAGGTCGGCAATAAGATTAGTAACTTGTTCTTCTGTGTCTTCAATTTGTTGATTTAGGTCAGTCGTTTCTTGTTCAATTTCGTCTAACCTATCCTGAGATTCTTCGAGTTGGTCAACGACACGCTGACGAAGTGCCCCCTCTTTTCCGGTTGTGCCGAGTGCCCCCATATTCTCGCGGAGTTGCTGTTGTTTCTCGTAAATCTTCTGCTTTTCTTTATTCAGCCTGTCAATCTTGTAACGTAAATTGACCTTAGTAGCCATCATGTCCAAAACGTCTTTTAGGCTCTCAATCAAAGCATGATCAATGTATTTATTCTCCAGATAACGGTCTAAGTCCAGTTTACGTAATTGTCGTATTTCAACATCATCCCACTTCAATTCGCGTGATTGCTTGACAAATTCAACCGTCGAATTTGCGGGTACAGTCACATGCCAGCGTTGCTCGTTTAAAGTTGTGACATCTGGCTCACGAGTCTCATATAATTCAAAGTCTGGTTCAATTGCAGCTTCGATTGTGACAACCTTATCGCTACTGGATGTGTTCTGGATGGTATAGGTAAAGACGTGTATGTCGTATCGTTGATGTTTGAGATATTGTTGGTCAATTGCAAGAGTACGCAATTCTAGTTTACGCTTAAACTGTTCACGAATAACCACACTCAGGTCAACTGCATACGGGACATAGACTGCAGTTCCATCTTTCGTAAATGCAACAATCGCCTCGCCCTTATATTCACCGTCTTCAACGAGGGTGACAGGACCACGCTCTAATGTCAGACCCGTTTGATTCTCAAAGCATAATGATGCGACCGGGTGATTCTGTAATTTGTCTTTGTTGTATAGCAGTTCACGCTCGTAAGTCACATCATGACTGAGGATTGGGACAAGTGCCGATTCTCCACGTTTAACGGTAACAGGGGTTGTGACACGATACTGAAATGTCTCACCTGTTTCTTTGGTTTCGGTTTCTACTTTGGTCGTGCCTTCCATTATTTTTCTATAACCTTCAGACGATATACCTCGTCGTCGTTCTTCAGGTGCGTGTTGAAGTTCTTCGTATTGAGGTGCACTTGTCGAAGCACTGCGGTCAGGAGATTTTATGCTAGAACGATACTCCACAGGTTTTTGGACGACACGCGCCTCATCCTCAACCACAGGGCGTTCCGGTATTTTGGAGGCATAAAGGTCATAGATAAACGAAATCGGTTGTCCGGCGACAAGTGTTACCTGTACATCCTCTAAGTCCTCCTCCAGTCGGTTATCAAACAACCCCCAACCTTGTAGCAAGGCTGTGCCTTTGCTTCCGTCACCCTCAGATTCAGCCACCAGCCGATAGCTCACACGCCATGTTGGACTCGGCGCAACATAATGCACCACTAAATCATGTGTACCGTCGCTCATACGGATAGACACACTGCGTCGGTTGTCTTCGCTCATACTCGTATCGAGGAAGTAAAATAAATCTTCTTCCGATTGGCTGTCTTGAATACCGAAATTCAGAATATTGGCGAAGGGTATAATATGCGTTTGCTTGGCATCGTCAATCACAGAGAGAAAATATAAATGCTGGTCAGTCGTGTAATGTTCTTCTGTCCCGATAATCCGCCCAGCGTAAGTCGCTGCCTGACCGCTATCATCTTTTGCAACCAGCGATACCTGTCGTCCCCGTAATTGTTGGAATAACTGAATGATGCTATTTTTATTACCTAACCGGATGGATGTATTTGCCAACCGATGTGCTGTGTCCATTGGGGTCTGATAATGCACCCCATAGACTTGCCCACCAGAACGGTCGAATACAGCGAGGCTCTTGAGGATGTCGTTGACTTCATCGGCGCGGAAGGTCAGTGTGGCAGATGTGCCTTCGACTTCGCCAGCGCGGACAAAAAAGCCAACCCCATGTTTATACAGCACCATCTCGCGGACAGGTAAATTGCTCATGTATCGTAATCCCTTCGGTTAATTGGTTTCTTCAGTTCAGTATTGTTCACTTAAATCAACAAGCATCGTGTCAATTTTTTCCTCAGAAGCGGTGATTTTTGCTTTTAATTGAGTAAGCTGTGCATCAATCGCGTCAAGCTTATCTTGAGAGGCTTCCATCTGGTCAACCATCCGCAGGCGCAATGTGCCTTCTTTTCCGGTCGTATTGAGTGTTCTCATATTGAGGCGGGCTTCCTTCTGTGTGGCAAATAGTTGGTTACGCTCATCGCCTAATTTGTCGAGTTGTGCTTGTATGTCTTGAATCGATTCCATCGTCTTGAGTATGTCTGTCAGTGCATCCAGCAGACTTTCATCAAGCTGATGGTTATCGACATACTTAAGCAAATCCGATAGTTTTAGCGACTTAATCACATGACGTTTGCGGATAACTTTTCGTTCCATCTTGACGAACTCAGCCTGCCCCTTTGCGGGGACATCAACCTGCCAACGGTATTCATTGAGCAAATCAACATCGGGTTCGCGTGTGTTGTATAGTGCATAGCCGTTTTGCTTGACCGCTTCGATTGTGACGACTCTATCGCTATCGGTTGTATTCTCGATGATATAGCGGGTTGTTGGTGTGAGTTGTTGCACTTCGATAAGCATCTCACTGCTGATACTAAGGCGATTCACCTTGTGTGGCGTACTCCGTTCTTCGCGCACGGTTATCCCAAGTTCAACCGCATAAGGCACATAGACCGACTGCCCATCACCGACCAGCGGAATAATCGCCTCGCCAGCGTAATCATTATCTTCAATCACTGTCACCGGACCGCGTTCAAGTGTCAAGCCAGATTGATTATCAAAGCGCAAGGATGCCACCGGATGCTGTGGGAATTTGTCACCGTTGTATAGCAGCTCACGTTGATACGGGATTTTCTCATGGATTATCGGAACCAATGCTGACTCACCCCGCTTGACATTAACAGGGGTGTTGACATGATATTGAAAACCTGTTGCGGTTATACGGGTTTCAGTATCGACATGTGTACTATCACCAATGTCAGCAGATGTGAACATTGACCCTGTTGTGTGGATTCCATCAGTTCCCTGCTGTCTCGCCAATGATTCCATCCATTGCATCATTTGCTCTGGTGGCATCTTATCAAAATCTGGTGAGTTACTTGTCTGTCTACGTTTAGATAATGTGCCTCTTGGACCTTCAATGCGCCCCAATAGATTTTTCCTCGGAAGTGGTTCACTTTGCACTTGGGTGCTTTCATATTCAACAGGTTTTTCGACCACCCGCGCTTTATCTTGAATCGTCGGGCGGTGTGGAATTTGTGAGGCGTACAGGTCATAGATAAACGAAATTGGCTGACCTGCAACTAGCGTCACTTTGACATTGTCGAGGTCTTCTTCGAGGCGGTTATCAAACAAGCCCCACCCCTGCAACAGTGCTGTTCCTGTGTTGCCATCCTCATCCGATTCTGCCACCAGACGATAGCTCACACGCCATGTTGGACTGGGTGCAACATAATAAACAACAAGGTCATGCTCACCCTCACTCATTCGTACTGTCACCCCACGCCGATTGTCTTCACGCATGCTTGTATCGAGGAAGTAGCTTAAGTCTTGCTCTGATTGCTCATCGTTGATGGTCAATCCAACCACCCTATCAAGCAAAATTTGTCGAATCATTCCGTCAGTGTGTTGTATCGCTACATAGGTCACCTGACCGTTTTCATGGCTACGGTGCTCAATGCCAATTACACGTCCCTCATAGCTGACTTCGTTGCCATCCGTGTTTTCGACAAGCAGTCGTGCATTGCGTCCGCGCAGTTGCTGAACCAATTGGGTCATGCTAGCCGTGTTAGAAAGATGAATTGAGGTATTCGCTAAACGATGCGCTGTATCCATCGGTGTCTGATAATGTATGCCATAGACTTGCCCGCCGGAACGGTCAAATACGGCAAGGCTCTTGAGGATGTCGTTAACCTCATCGGCACGGAAGGTCAGCGTGGCAGATGTGCCCTCAACTTCGCCAGCGCGGACAAAAAAGCCAACCCCATGTTTATACAGCACCATCTCGCGGACAGGTAAATTGCTCATGTTGTAGTGTCCCCATGCGTTTATCATCACTCTCATTATACGCTGAGGGCAGATTGTCCGTTGTGAGATATAAGCATACTTTGGTAGGGAATTAGGATTCCAATACGAATTAGCTTTTACACAGGTGGATAGAGGACATCTGGCAGATTGGTGTCCGTTAGCCATGCACGAATCATATCATTGAACATTGTCGGAAATTCGCCATTCCAGCCGTGATGTGCCTGCTTGACCAAGTATGCCTGCCCGTGTGGCAACTGTGTGAAATATCCTAAATTATCCTTGACCATTGCGGCCTCGGCATCGCCAGCAACTGCTAAGACACGATGTGGCAAGGTCATTAGATTATCGGGTAATTCCAGATTGAGCAGTTCGTCATATACAAGGCGCAACATTTGCTTGGACATTCGTTTACCATCACGCCGATAAAGTGGGCGCACTTCATCGGGTAATTGCATCATTTTCATATTGAGGTTAATCATCCAATCCATGCTGGTTAATGGAATCATCAATGAAAACAAGGGACGATATAACCACTGTTTACCGAACGCCCGTGTCGTGACCCCACTCACAATGACAGATTTCACACAGTCTGGATGATAAGCGACAGTATGCAATGCCACATATCCACCGAGTGATAGTCCGACGAGATGTGCTTTGCTATGTAGTGTATAGGTGCGTATAACCTCCGCGACGTGATTTCCCGATTCTCTGAATGATACCCATTCACATGCAGAACTGTCACCGTTACCGGGCAAGTCTATGGTGATGCAGTAATAATCCGCCTGCAATGCTTCGATTTGGTCATTCCACATCCAACTGCTAACACCCGCCCCATGCAAAAATACAATAGCCGGATTGGTATCCTGTCCATAGGTAGTTATAGCCAGTTTATTGATAGATTGTTCAAGTATGGCAGTCATTCAGAATCTCCTCTTTCATCTGGGATGACAATAGATGCAAGTGTGTAGCGTTTTCGATTTGTATCAGGTGTCAGTCCGATATATTTAGAAAGTAATGTCATGATTTCTTCGGTAAATTGCGCGCGTTCTGTATCGTTTAGATGAATTGTGGCACGGTTATAACTCATGCCCGCTGTGGCAATTTGTTCCGGTTCTGTCCGATGCACATACTGCCCAAATGTCTCCATTAGGCTGGCAACAAAAGTATTGAAATACAGCAGATGCTCCTCTTTTGTCACCTCCTGCATATCTTCAGGCGATAGACGGGATGCACCCTCCACAAGTCTATATGTGCGCTCAATTGCGCCATTAACAGGGGTTTCTTGGGTTACGGTGATGATTCCGCCATCCTGTAATAATTTGATGTGCCGGTAGAGGGTTGCCTGTGCAACATCGGGCATAGCAGTCACAAGTTGTTGCGTTGTCATTGGATGATTTATCATCTCGACGACAATCCGCATCCGTACAGGATGTAAAAGTAAATTCGCTTTTGGGTTGGGCATATTGCCTATTCTCAAATATGATAACGGTTTAACGCTATACTATTCCAAAAAATGAGAATGGTCAAGGTATAATTCAATTGAGGCGCATTTCGATAATTTGTAGGAGTTTGGTGTGCCAAGAGTCTAAAATGTACTTATTCCGTGCTCGCTAATCAATTAGGCTCATAGGGATGAACCTATGTGTTCATCCACGCGGATGGAGACATAGCTCTATCCCTACGAATATCATGCTCGAAGGATTTAATTGGAGGTCGGATTTTGCTCGACATTGATAGTAACATCGTAATCCTGTGCATCCTCGAATGCCACCCAGAAGGGACGTACCAATTCATAAGGACACTCACCAAAGGTCTGGAAGCGCAAATCAACCCGAATCGACTGCCCATCATCATCACGCACCACATTCAGAATTTCGTGGTCAGCGGTACAGCCAATGCCGTATGTCCATGTGCCAGCGAGAATGCGCCCATTGCTAAAATCAAAGGGGTTACGAATAATCGGACGACGACATAGTTCAGAGTTTTCGGCAAGGTCATAGAGGTTGATATGTTCCTCCGCATTCCGCATAACGAACACTTGTCCCGCAGCATCCGCGACAGATTCAAAGCAAATGCCACTCATCACAGAAATAGCACTTTCCAGATTAAAGGGCATCGGTGTTGCAGTTGGAGGTATCGTTGCGGTTGGTTGCACGGGTGTAGCATTCACCTCGTCAGTCAACTCAACCTGCGGTGTGTTGGTTGCAATGGCATTCACACGGACACTAACGGGGGTTGCATCCGGCAATGGGTTCTCAGACAAAATGTCACAAGCAGGCAAGATACAAAGGATTACAACGATTAGGAGACGATAGACCATAAGTATGACAGACTCCGTTGGAGACTAGGATGAAATTTTTCAACTTCTTGACGGTAATGCTAGCAGAAGCGTGATAGAATAAACAGGGATGTGAAGACATCTCATGAATTAGTGGCGGATAGAGTCGCGCAGGGTGATAAAGCGTGGTAATATCCTACTACTTATGTCAGTCAAATAACGGATACCGAATTACCGTGTAGGAAAAGTCATCATGCGGATATTAATTATCTCTGATATTCACGCCAATTTTACGGCGTTTGAAACTGTGCTAAAAGATGCTGAAGGCGAATGGGATTTTGTATGGTGTCTCGGCGATGTCGTCGGATACGGACCTGACCCCAATGAATGTGTGGAAAAACTCAAGACACTGCCCCATTTGTGCCTTGCGGGGAATCACGACTGGGCGGCGTTGGGTCGCTTAGATGTGCGGACATTTAACCCTGATGCACGTCGGGCAGTTGAATGGACACAGGAAACCCTCACACCAGAAAACACCAAATTCCTAGAAGCGTTGCCTGTCACCTTTGTGATTGGGGATTACACACTCGTTCATGCTAGCCCGCGTGAACCGGTTTGGGAATATATCCTTGAGCCATTGATTGCTGCGCTCAACTTCCCACACTTCGAGACCCCCTACTGCTTCGTCGGGCACACCCATCAACCAGTTATTTATACAATGGTTGACGAAAATGGTGATACCCATTCCAGCCTACCCAAATACAACCAACCCCACAACCTCAATGGCAAACGACAGATTATCAACCCCGGCAGTATCGGGCAACCCCGTGACCAAAACCCTGATGCAGCATATGGGCTATTGGATATGCAAACGGGTGTATTTGAACATCGTCGTATTTCATATGACATCGGTTCGGTACAAGAACGGATGCGTAAAAATACAATGCCGGAACGCTTGATTACACGCCTTGAGCATGGATTATAAAGTTTAACTTTGAATATATGTGACCTGTAGGGGCGGAACTCAGATCCGCCCCTACATCGACATATCAATACACTGAAAGTCCCCTATGTCCACAGAACTCAGCAACAAAATGCAAGCCTACATGGCAGAAATTTATCGACTGATTGACCGCCAACCGGAGAATGTCGAGTATGTCAGTACATCAGAACTAGCTGATTTATTGATGGTCAGCCCACCTGCTGTCAACCGCATGGTCAATAAGCTGAAGGAGCTAGACTTGCTCGACCATGAACCCTATCAAGGGATTGCCATTACAGATAGCGGGCGTATCGAAGCTCTCAAGTACATTCGTAAACAGCGTATCGCAGAGGCGTTCTTGGTCAAAGTGATGGGCATCAATTGGTTACAAGTTTACGATGAAGCCACAACACTCAGCGACGGATTGAGTGATGTTATTGTAGCACGGATGTATGAGATGACAGGTCAGCCGACCTTATGCCCACACGGTGAACCTATCCCTGAACCGGACGGCACAATCACTAAAATCAACGACCAACTGCTGGCAACTGTAGAAGCCGGAAAACACTATCAAATCAGCCGTTTGATTACCCGTGAAGTAGACCGATTACAGTATCTGGAAGCACTTGGATTGACACCGGGTAGTGATTTTGAGGTGATTCATGTTGCGCCGTTTGATGGACCGATGCAACTGAAGCTGGACAGAGAATATCGCATCATTGGCAACAGTCTCGCCAAATTGATTCGTGTTAAACCCACATAGACTGAATCTTAGAGTCCGGCAAATGCTTTGATACCTGCAAGGATATGGTCGGTCTTGTCGAGCAATTGATGGTCACTATCAAGAACATGCAAGGTCACATGGTCGCGTGATTGTGCGTAACGTTCACTTTGCTCAACATCAACACTATCATCGTGCTTGCCGTGATATATCAGCGTCGGGATTGTGACACTAGTCGTATAGCTATCATAGCCTTCGACATCTTCTATCAATCCATAATGGACGGGGAGTTCTTTGTTATGGGCATAGTTGAAGAAGTTATAATGCCCTTGTTCGCGCCACGTTGCCATCATCGCTGCATTTTGACGATTACGATTCGCCAGAAAATCTAAGGCGGGCGCGAGTAAAATCAGGTGGCTTACCCGCCCTGCTTCGGCATCTGCATATCTATCGCAGAAGTGCAACGCGGTTAATCCCCCCATGCTACTGCCAATCAGCACAACCTCACCCTCCGGCAATGTATTGATGGTCTCAGCAACTTTATCAAGCATCGCAGTTAAGGTCAGATGCTTAAAATCTGGCACATTTAAATCAGGAATATGGTAATCAACTTCATCAGATTCCAATTGAGATTTAAAATAATTTGCCTTCTTTGACCCCGGTGAGGATGCAAACCCATGTAGATAGAGAATATGAATCATATTTATGCCGATGCCCCTAAATCATATGGATTATCCATAATCACAAGTGGCTTTGTGATATGTGGATGGAGGGAGAACAAGGTATCCAATATAGCACGATGCCCACTGCTTAGCCCTGTCAAGATAATTGGGTCTGCTTGAGGATGCAAGTGTTGTAGAATCTTATGTGTGTTCATCATCGCATTGTTTGGCACAAAGGTTGAGTTCTGAAAATCAACAACGATACTAACCGACTGAGGTTGTTCTGTCAGTAACTTGTTGATTGTTTGTAACCATGCGTGCATCTCATCCCAACCCCAAAATTGTGGGATGTCTAACACAAGTGTTGTCTTTTCGGCATTTAACCAATGGATATTGTTGTACATAGTTCAGTTCCCGCTAGTTGTCAGTTGATTCCCCCTAACTACCTACCTATATTAAACAATAATTTTGTTTCAGTTTGAATTAAGTTTGTAAACTTCTCATATTCTCACATGGATATATTGGATAGTTTAGCCAATGAATCCTCACAAGACCTCAGAAAAATTGGTAAACTGAACAGGTAAATAACATTCATATAGAAAGAGCTTATTTTATGACTACAACACAATCGGAAAGTTTGTTTGCCCGCGCCCAAGAATTGCTTCCCGGTGGCGTGAATAGTCCGGTACGCGCATTCAAAAGTGTCGGCGGAACACCCCGTTTTATTGATAGTGCGAACGGCGCAATGGTCGCCGATGCCGACGGTAACAAGATGATTGATTATGTGCTGTCATGGGGACCGATGATACTGGGACATGCCCATGAAGATGTTGTCGTTGCATTACAGAAAGCCGTCACACAGGGGACAAGTTACGGCGCACCCACCGCTATCGAGAACAAACTGGCAGAATTGGTCATCGAGACTGTACCCTCAATTGAGATGATTCGCTTTGTTAATAGTGGCACAGAAGCCTGCATGAGTGCCTTGCGCCTCGCCCGTGCATATACCGAACGTGACAAGATTATCAAATTTGCTGGATGTTATCACGGTCACGCGGATATGTTGCTAGTACAAGCAGGCAGTGGTGTTGCTACGTTTGGCTTACCGGATTCTCCCGGTGTCCCCGGTGGCACAACCAATAATACCCTCGTCGCGCCATTTAACGACCTTGATGCTGTCCGCGAACTCTTTGAAAAATACCCCGATGAGATTGCAGGGGCGATTGTCGAACCGATTGCAGCCAATATGGGGTTTGTCATGCCGACCGAAGACTATCTACATGACCTCGCGGACTTGTGTCATGAACACGGCGCACTGTTCATCCTCGACGAAGTGATGACCGGATTCCGTGTGGCGGTGGGTGGCGCACAACAAGCCTTCGACCTCGACCCAGATATTACGTGTCTCGGTAAAGTTATCGGTGGTGGGCTTCCTGTTGGGGCATATGCAGGCAAACGCGACATTATGCAGACAGTCGCACCAGCAGGTGATATGTATCAAGCGGGTACATTATCAGGTAACCCACTGGCAATGACAGCGGGGTTGATAACGATTCGTGTCCTCAAGCATGAAGATAACTTCGCCACGATAGCATCACAAACCACCAAACTTGCTGACGGTATGCGGGGTATCTCTAAGAAACTCGGTATTCCGATGCAGGTCGGCAATGCAGGGACAATGCTCGGCTTCTATTTCCTCAAAGAAGATGGCGCAAAAGTGACGGACTTTGCCAGTGCGAAACAATATGCTGATACCGAACTTTATGGCAAGTTCTTCCATGCGATGATGGCAGAAGGTGTTTACTTCGCGCCAAGCCAATTTGAGGCGGGTTTTGTCAGTCTAGCACATACCAATGCTCACATTGAGACAACGCTATCTGCTACCGAAAAAGTTCTGACAGAATTGACGAAGTAGCACGATTAACAACCTAGTGATTTGGAATTTGTAGGGGTGGAACTCAGATCCCCTACAGTCATAACATCCAAAACAATCTTAAACTATTTTAAAATCATCATACAAAGGTATCGTTATGAAAGCCGTTTTATGTAAAGAATTTGGAACACCGGACACCCTCGTCGTAGAAGAAGTTGAAAGCCCAAAAGTCACCGGAGGCACTGTCAAAATTCGTGTGCGTGCTTGTGGAGTGAACTTCCCCGATGCGCTTATGATTCAGGGCTTATATCAGATGAAACCACCCTTTCCATTCAGCCCCGGTTTGGAAGTATCCGGTGATGTGATTGAAATCGGTGAGGGCGTGGATACTGTCAATGTGGGTGACCGTGTGATTGCAACATTGCAATATGGCGGTTTTGCAGAGGAAGTTGTTGTGCCCGCCATGATGATTTTGCCGATGCCAGATAACATGACCTACGAACATGGGGCGGGCTTCCCGCTGGTCTATGGCACATCACATGTCGCACTCGCACATCGTGGCAAATTGCAAGCTGGCGAAACCTTACTCGTTCTTGGTGCAGCCGGCGGGGTCGGACTGACAGCTGTCGAACTCGGTAAGCTGATGGGCGCAAAGGTGATTGCAGCAGCCAGTACACCGGAAAAACTCGCCCTCACACAAGAATACGGCGCAGACGAAATTATCCAATATACGACTGAGAATTTACGCGACCGTGTCAAAGAACTGACCGGAGGCAAAGGTGCAGACGTAATTTATGACCCCGTCGGTGGTGACATGTTTGATATGGCAATCCGGCGTGTGGCGTGGGAAGGGCGTTATCTCGTGATTGGTTTTGCCAGCGGGCGTATCCCTGAACTCCCTATCAACATTGCATTGCTCAAAAATGCCTCACTGGTTGGTGTCTTCTGGGGTGCATATTTGCTGAACAATCCGGCAGTGATTATGAACTCTTTCCAGACTTTGCTCAGTTGGTATGCCGAAGGAAAACTTACACCGCATATTCACAAGACCTTCCCCATTGATGATGCCCCATCCGCCATCCTCGAATTGATGGAGCGGCGCGCGATAGGCAAAGTTCTTGTCACGATGGATTAACCAGATGAAATATACACAATTTAAGCTGGAAGTCTTTTTTGATAAATACGAATTTACTGCCCCGTATCTGCTTTGCAGTTCCGATTGTGAAGCCATGTCAATCGGTGAGTTGCTGGCACTGGAAGACGGCGCAGTCGAGCAATTTCATGAACATGGATTAGGCTATACCGAAGCCCCCGGTGACCCTGAATTACGTCACCTCGTCGCAGGGCGATATCAGTCGATGGTTGCTGACAATATCTTGATTTTATCCGGCGCACAGGAAGGCATTCTGCTTTTTTCGCAGACGGTCTTGTCACCGGATGACCATGTCATTGTGATGTTTCCTGCTTATCAATCTCTCTATCAGATGGCAGAGGATATGGGATGTGAGGTCACACGCTGGACATTGCAAGATGACGAAGCCAATCAGTGGTCACTAGATTTAGATTTTCTGCGCGATAATATCCGCCCCAACACAAAAGCCCTGTTTATCAATACCCCACACAACCCAACAGGTTTTGTCATTGATGATGGCACGTTAGATGACATTGTCAACATCTGCCGTGACCATGATTTGTATCTCTTTTGTGATGAAGTCTATCGGGAATTAGAAGTTGGCTCAGCCCCCAGAGCTATCTCTGCAGCCGACAAATATGACAAAGCGGTTGCACTTGGTGTGATGTCAAAAGCCTATGGTTTAGCAGGGTTACGCATCGGTTGGGTAGCGACACAAAATAATACTGTTCGGCAGGATATGCTCAATCAGAAGTTTTATACAACCATTTGTAGTAGTGCACCATCTGAATTTCTAGCGCAGGTGGCATTGCGTCATGCCGATGTTCTCCTAGACCGCAACCGCACCATCATCGAAGACAATATCAAACATATCAACCAATTTACCAAAGATTATTCTGATGTATTTCGTTGGACACCACCGCAAGCAGGGTCAATTGCCTTCCCGCGTCTGACCGGAGATAAGTCATCGGAAGCGTTTTGTATTCAACTGGTCGAATCAAACGGGGTATTGCTCGCACCATCAACCATGTTCGACTATGGCGACAAACATGTTCGGCTTGGTCTAGGACGCAGGAACTTACCCATCGCGCTTGAACAACTAACCGATTTCCTATCGAATCAAATACGGATATAACAATCCTGTGACATCATAATATGAATTTGAGGTTATAATTGATGTAACAACATTCATACAGTTATAGGCAACCAATGACCACATACGATATTCTCATCACGACATATACAGCAGACCCACAGGTTATTTCTGCTGTCACAGATTTTTTGACTGCACATAACTATACATATACCATTGATGTCCCTACCGAAGCTTCGATGCACTGGGCATGGATGCCAATGATTGGTCATGACATTGAGCCTGAAGTTATTCAAGCACATCTTCAACAATTGTCCGATGTGGCTGTTATGCCTGTGATAGAATCAGAACAAGAATGTCCAGTAGCCTTAAAAGATGCGTATGTTGTTCATCTCGGCATAGACGATGCTTCGATTGAAACCAGTCTTGATGTTTTGCACGATAAGCTCAAGCAAGCAAAACGCATTGTCGAAAAAATCAAACGCCTACAGTCCGAAATCGTTGCCGTTAAACAGCTTGATACAACCCCTGTACGCCGTGCCTATATCCATGATTTAGAGACGATGTGTGACTATACCCAACGTTGGTTAATCGCGCCACAGTTGGTAAATGAAGATTTAGAAGAACATCTGCTGGTCGGGTTTCAGACACAACTCGAAACACCGCAAGCAAACGAAGACAGTAAAACAGCATCCGTCGCAGGCAGTCCGCCACAGGGTGCATTTGGCACATTCAAAGGGCGAGAACAAGAGGTTGCACTGCTAAGTGACTATCTCTTACAACAACCTGATATTCGGTTAGTCTCGGTGTTGGGCAAAGGTGGCGTTGGCAAAACAGCCCTCACCTGCAATGTCCTCGACACGTTATCACAACATCAAGCTATCGACATCCTCATCTATTTGAGTGCGGAGAATCGCAATCAGCAGTTTTCGCTGGAACAACTATTCTTAAAGACAGGGGAAGCCATCGGCGGAGAAACCCGTGATTTACTCAATCGGGTCTGGAACAATCAGCAGATGATGCTGTCCGCACGGGTAGATTATCTGATTGACGAATATGTTGACCGCCGAGTACTGATTCTGTTTGATAACCTCGAAGACTGCTTGACCGATGCAGGGCATTTTGAAGATGAAGGATTTGCTGAATTTTTGGGTCTGTTCCTCGAACGCACCCATCAAGCGACCATCGTAGCAACGAGTCGAATCCCACTTGCCATTGACGACAAGGCAAGTACATCAACCCGCGTCATCCCGCTTGACCTCGGCTTATCTGAGCAATTCGCTATTGAACTCCTATATGAGCATGACACTGACGACTGTCCAATCTATGCCGATATGCCTGTCGATACCCTGCGCCAAATTGTAGACTTGACCAATGGCTATCCCCGCGCTTTAGAAGCAATTACGGGCATATTTTTCAACGACCCAAACCTGACGATTGAGGCACTCCTCGCAACCGAAAAGCCTGAGCTAGACGGAAGCATTGTGCCCTATTGGGTCGATAAAGCCGAAGAAACATTAGATGCCGACCAGCGCATGGTGATGCAAGCTCTTGCTATCTTCTCCCGTCCTGTCAGCGAAACAGCAGTACGTTTCCTACTCCATCCCTATATGGGGCTGACGGCTCTCAATGTGAGCTTCACCCTCGACCGCCTCAAACGGGGACGCTTTATCACTGTCAACCAGACAACAGGTGACATCAGTATGCACCCGCTTGATAAGGCATATAACTATGACCGCATCAAAGAAGGTGGCACCGATGTCGGACGCATATCCGCCGGAGAACGTTTTCTGCGTCAGATGAATATCCTGCCTCCTGTCGCCGAATCAGCAGAGGAAACCTTATTTACACGGGTCGCATTGGAAAAACGCGCCGGTGATTTTTATGCTCAGTTGCGTGGGAATCCAGCCGATTGGAAGACCATCCACGATTTACAACCCTACTTCCTCGAATATGAACATCGTCTGCGCGCGATGGACTATGAGACCAGCTTCACGATGCTGATTACAATTTATAATCTGCTGAAGCTGTCCGGCTTTTCGCGCAAGATTGTCGAGATGATTTTACCCCTTATCGACCACCTAACCGACACTTATCTGATGACCTGCTATAACATGCTTGGCATGGCATTTGATGACCTCGGACGATATAAGGATGCGCTAGTCTGTCACCAAAAGGCACTCCCGCTTGCACGAGAAGAAGAAAATCGTCCCGCCGAAGCTGCCCATCTCAGTGGCATCGGCTTACAATATAGCAACCTCGGCGAATATGACCGTGCGCTAGACCATTATGTGCAAGCATTGGCAATCTCTCGTGAAACAGGTAAACGCAAACAAGAACGCGGTATCCTCAACAATATGGCAGTCGTCTATAACAGCCTCGGCAAAAAACTAGAAGGCTTGGAATACTACGAACAATCGCTAGAAATTGCCCGTGAAATCGACGATAAACAGGGAGCAGCTGTTACCCTCGCTAATATTGGGGATTCTTATGGCGCACTCGGTAAAGTCGAAAAAACAGTTGATTGCTATCAAGAATCTATCGAAATCTATACCGAAATCGGCGACAAATTAGGGCGTGGGGTCACCATCGGCAAAATGGGAAATGCCGCTATCATGCTCGGCAGTTATGATGACGCACTAAAACTGCTCAACGTTGCAGTGGGCATCGCACAGGCAGTTGGCAACCAGATGTGGGATGTCTTGCATCGCGCTGATATGGCAGCCGTCTTTGCTCATCTGGGTGAACTCGAAAAAGGAATTGACCTTTTGGAACACCTTATCCCACAAGCACAAGCCGTTGGAAGCCCCATTCTGGTTAACTATACACATAGCTTGCTGGCGGGTATTCTGCTGTATGATGGTCAACTAGAACGGGCTTGCAATGCCAGTGAAACCGCCATTAAACATGTTAACCCTGCTAACCGCCACTATGAATACGCGCTCTATGGGCTGATTCTGACACGCCTCGACCGGATGCAAGATGCACAAGATGCCTTCAACACCGCACTTGACCATGCCGCCGAACTACTGGAAAACACACCTGACCTATATAGTCCGAAATATTCACGGGGCTTAGCTCTCATGGGCTTAGCACTCGTCACCGATGATATGACCTATGCCGAAGATGCCAAACTCGCTTATATCGACGCACGCAAAAACTGTGACGCAAAAGGTATCATCACCCGCGAGATGCGTAAGCTCAAACTATTGACAGGCGCAATTGACGATGATGACGACGATACCCCCATCTTCCCACCACCCAATGATGATGTAGACGGCTAAATCGCTTTATTCGAAACGTTGTAGGTGCAATGCCTGTATTATCCATCTATTTTGCAAATCCTTTTTCATTAATCATACACTCATTGACAAATACACATTTTATATATAAACTTTTATATATAAACAATCACCTAATACTGAAAGCCAATTATGCTCAAGTACATCTTGCTAGGATTCCTGAATTTTCATCCAACGTCCGGATACGACCTCCACGACCAGATGGAGACTTCAACCGCGCATTTTTGGAATGCCAAGTTGAGCCAAATCTATGTCACACTCAAAAAAATGGAGGCGGACGGCTTGGTCATATCGGAGATGGAAGCACAGGATGACCGTCCCGATAAACGCATCTACACCATCACCGAAAAAGGACAAGCAGAATTACAGGATTGGCTCGATAAACCCAACACGGACATCGACCAGATGAAATCAAAAATGCTACTGCGCCTTTTCTTTGCTGGCATGAACGACCTTGATGCCGTTATCACAGAGCTAAATTTGCAGAAATCCCTGCACGAAGAACGTTTACAATACTATCAAACGACAACAAAACAAGTTATCGACAACGGCGCGCGGACGACCCCAAATGGCGAGCATCACCGCATATTCTGGGAAGCCACCCGCACCTTTGGCGAACGCTATGAAACAATGGTGGTCGAATGGCTCGATGAAATCTTAGCTACCTTATCGAATCTCAAAGAAAAAGAGGAATAAACTATGCAAAATATCAAAATCTCTGGTGTACAACTGCCCGATGACCCACAGGCTATCGTGTTCGTCAATGGCATCAAAGCACGGAACATGCGCGGGTTCATGTATATGTGGCGCAACCTTAATCAGTTTCGCAACTCGCCAGCAGAAGCCGAAGGGTGTACCGATATTAAAGCGGGTATCGTCGGACCAAATGAGTTTGTTGTCGTCAGTTATTGGGAATCTGCCGAAGCCCTGCGCCAATATTTCAAAGCTGAAGCCCATCGCCATATGATGAAACATTTCTATCATCATCCTGACGACCTCGAACTCTATAACGAGACCTATCATCCATCATCCGCAGGCAAATACAATGCTGTACATGGATTGGCAACAGTCTACCCACTCGGCTAAATTTTTTTACATCTTGTTCATATATAACTATTTATATATGAACTTTTTTCTAATCACGATAAATGGTTTTTGTTCGCACAATCATCAAGGCTTAACGAAAGGAAACTATAATTATGTCAGGTAAACAATTTCGTACAGTCACACGCTATATTCATCTTGGTGTTGCATTGCTTTTCCTAGTTTATTTTTACGTACCGGATGGCAATACTGAGACCGTCTTCCGTATCATTCGGATAGGTGCGTTACCCATTGTTGGGTTGACAGGCATCGCATTATGGCAACAACCTAAGATTTTAAAATTCATCCGTCGTTAGTGAGGAGCACACAATATGTCAGACTATAGACTCGGCTTCACCACCCAACAAAAAGAAATTCAGATTGATAACTTAGATGTGCAAGGCATGATTCCTGATTGGTTGACGGGTACACTTGTTCGTAATGGTCCCGGACAATTTGAAGTTGATAGTACCAGTTATCGGCATTGGTTCGATGGACTATCACAATTGCACGGTTTCCACATTACAGGCGGACAAGTCGGGTATGCCAACCGTTTTATCCGCAGTACCAGCTATCAAGAAGACAACGCGACAGGCAAGGTTAACTATGCCGGATTTGCAGTAGACCCCTGCCGGTCATTATTCAAACGGTTCTTTTCGGCATTCATCCCTGAAGAAAATCCAAAACCCAATACCAATGTCAACATCATCAAAATTGCTGACAAGTATATTGCCATGACCGAAATCCCAATGGCGATTGAATTTGACCCCAAAACACTAGAAACGATTGGCGTGATAGATTATAACGGAGACATCGCCGGACAAGTCACCACAGCCCACCCACACTACGACCATCAACGCAAGGTCGCACTGAATTATTTGCTTAAGTTCGGTCCCACCAGCCACTATCAAGTCTTTGCACTCGATGGCAAGTCACGTCGCCTGATTGCCAGTATCCCATCACAGCAACCCGCCTACATGCACAGCTTCGGCATGACCGAAAAATACGCCATCATTTCTGAGTTTTCCTTCCGTCTACCCAATGTGCTGAAACTGGCTTTTCGTGGCAGTCCTTTCATCGAAAATTATGAGTGGATGCCCCAGCAAGACAGTTGCTTCACCATCATCGACATGGACACAGGCGAGGTCGTGGCACAGGTAAGTGCTGACCCCTTCTTCTCATTCCATCACATCAACGCCTATGAGGATGGCGACACGATTGTCTGCGATATTTCCGCTTATCCCGATGCCCAACTCATCGACCAGCTTTACCTCGATAGCCTACATGAGGGGAAAGCACCGACCATCGGCGAATTTCGGCGGTATACGATTCCACTCAAGGGGGGACGCGCAACTTATGAATTGATGTCCGACCAACCGATTGAACTACCGCGTATCAATTACAGCCAACACAACGGGCGTGATTATCAATATGCTTATGGCGCAAGCAGTCGTGGTGACCGTGAATTTATCAATCAGATTGTGAAGGTCAATGTGAGGGACAAAACGACACAAGTATGGCACGAGGACGGATGTTATCCAGGTGAACCTGTCTTTATTGCCCATCCATCCGCAACAGCAGAAGATGACGGTGTTGTTTTAACCGTCGTACTCGATACACGCAAAGATACATCTTTCTTGCTGATACAAGATGCCCAATCGTTTGAGGAGATAGCTAGAGCCTACGTGCCCCAGCATATCCCCTTTGGCTTTCATGGACAGTTTTTTGGTGATTAGTCCTTATAGATAATGGTGTCGCCGTCATTGACAACTTTGTTATTGTCGCCGACACCCATCACACCTTCCAGCACCAATGACACAATCGCCATCACAATACCACCGAGAATCGCCGTCCAGATACCGCCTTCGATAATCAAGCGGTCACCCACCAGCGAATCAGTAATCATCAACATCACGCCGTTTATCACAAGAATGAACAAACCCAATGTGACCAATACCGCCGGACAAGTCAAGAAAAGCAGTATCGGCTTGATAATCGCGTTCACAATACCAAAAACTAGACCGATAATCAGCAGTGTGCCGATGTCATTATTCGCAATTTGAATACCCGGTATCAGCATCGCTGTCAGTGCAATACCAATAGCGTTGATTACCACTCGAATGAAAAAGTCACGCATTATTGTTAACCTCCCTTTCCCACAAAAAATGGGTAGCTTTTACACTACCCATTATACGTGATTCAGTTTAGTTTTGTTTCAGAGCCAGATTAGTATGGCGTATGATATACGGGCGAAACATGTCCGCCCATACATCCGCTTAGCTTATGAGTCCTGACCACGTCCGCGCAAGAACAAGAACAGGAGAAGCAACAGCAACAATCCCGCTCCCACAACTACAATTGCCGTTGTACTATCGCTGGTCTCTTGTGGGTCTGCGGACTGTGCATCCACTTCCGTAATCGTGACCGGAGTCAGCGTCGGTTGTGCGGTTGGGTCATCAACGCCGTCTTCATCCGGTGCTTCGGTTGATGTTGGCAGTATTTCGTCAGTTGATTCATCAGTTGGTTCTTCCGATGCGTCATCGGTCGGCTCATCAGTCGGTTCATCGGTTGGTTCATCAACATCTTCAGTTTCTTCGACACTCGCAGATTCAGCTGTTGGGTCGTCTTCTTCGGCATCTGCGGTTGCTTGTTCATCGGCTTCTGCTTGAGCTGTCTCAGTTGCGTTGGCGTTTTCAGCTTCTTCGATTGCCAATGCTTCCTCAGCTTCAATTGTCGCATCACTATCAACCGTCGCCTGTGCATTCGCAGTCGCTTCAGCTTCCTCGGTTGCTTCGGCATTCGCAGTCGATTCTTCAATCGCTGCCACTGTCTCGGTCAAGCCTAATGCTTGTTCTGTCGAGCGTGCATTCGCGGTTACCAAGACATCATCTGCCGCCTGTGTCGAGAGGGCATCTTGTGTCAAATCTGCATTAGCGGTCAGTTCTGCATCAATGGTTGCAGTCAATTCTGCCGCTACCTGTGTATTTTCTGCTTCTACTGTAGATAGGGCATCTTCGGTTGCCTGTTCCGCAATCTGAGCAGCTGCTTCCGCTGTTTCCGTTGGGTTCGGTGTATTCGTATCCGTCGGTGTCAATGTTTCCGTCGGTGTATTGGTGGGTTCAGCCGTATTTGTTGGTGTATTGGTTGGCAACGGTGTTTCTGTTGGTGGCAATGTATTGGTAGCTGTTGGTGTGAATGTCGGCGTTGGTGGAATATCAACCACAAATGGTACAGTCACACTGGTACTCTGTGCGCCGGAATTGGTCACAACAACAGTTAACTCATGGTCACCATCACCCAATGTCGTCGCTGGAACAGTAAATGATGTCCCGACAATGGTCTCACTGTCGCCATCATCATACGCCACATCAATCAGTGTGATGTCTGTCTGACCGCCTGCATTCACTGTCACTGTGACATCACTTGTAATCACATCATCAGCAACCAAACCACTCAATTCAACCGTTGGTGGCAATGCTGCTACGCCAAAGCTAATAGATTCAGTTGTTTCTGCGCCACCAGTATCAATTGCAATTACGTCAATTGTGCCTGTGCCCGGTTGGAAGTCAACGGCATTCAAGCTGAAGCTGAGTGTATCCGCATCGGCATTACTGGTGATAACCGTTTCACCCTGTGCGACGCTGATACTTGCAATTGTTGTTTGCCCGATAGCAGTCACTGTGCCGGAAATCGAATCACTGAGGACGGTCTCTGCATTCAATCCGGTGACCTCAATCGCGGGTGGCAAACTTGCGACTGCAAATGGCGTATCAACAGATGTGGTCTGCCCGCCGGAATTTGTCGCACGAACGGTCAGGATATGTCCACCTGCCGACAGTGTGAAGGGGTCTAATGTAAATTCATATGGTGTTTCGGTATCCGTCGCCACAACAACATTATCAATCACAAATGCAACTTCGATTATGTCCGTCTGACCACCTGCAGTCACTGATACAGTTGTCGGTTCGGACAGTTCTGTGCCCGCTACGGGCATAAAGTCAGATGTGACTGTTGGAGGCAAGGCTGCAATATCAAAGTCGGCTGAAAGTGTACCGGTTTCATCATCGACATCTGTAACTGCAATGTTCAAGGTGTATGTACCGGGAGCGGTTGTCGCAGGTTCAATGGTGTAACTTTCGGTTGTTGATACAACTGTGCCACTGATACTATATTCGATACTCTGAATATCATCATCTGCCAATATATCAACTGTCACGGTGGTTGTATCTATCAATGGCTCTGCAAATAATTCCGCAGGTAGCGATAAGACAGGCACTGGCACAGGAGCACGGAGTGTCGCAGTATCTGATGCTGTTTGTCCATCAGGCACCGTCGCGTCTAACGAGAAGTCATAAGTTGTACCATCTTCTGGCACATCAACATCCAGCGTGACAATATATTGGGAGCGGAACAAAAATGCTAGGTTGTCGTAGATACCTAATAATTCTTCCGTGGTTGGTGATTCAAAGAAACCAGCATTGGAGCTGACGGCAATTTCTTCAAGGAAGCGTCGGTCAATATTCCAACCAAGCCCAATTGTATAAACCGGAATCCCACGAATCGTTGAGGCACGAACGCTGTCTTCACGAGTAGATACACTAGCTGGGTCTGTCGAACTTGTCCCAAACTCCCCACCATCACTTAAGACAACTACCGCGCGGCGTGGCAGAGGCGCACTATCGGCTAACTCAATACCTGCAAGTGTTGCGTCATAAAGTGCAGTCGTCCCATCGGCAAACAAGTTATCAATTGCGCTGAGCAGTAAATTCTTATCGGTAGTGTAGTCTTGCACCGTTTGAACTCTAGAATTAAACGAGATGATGGCAACCGGGTCATTCACACCAAGTGCACCGACATAATTGCGGGCAGCTTGCTTGGCTGTTTCCATCGGCAATCCACTCATACTGGTGCTGGTATCAATCACAAGCACACTGGCAAAGGCGAGATTATCATCGGTGACATTGGCAACATTGGTAATTGTGGCGACATCTGCTAAGTCTCCGCCGACACTAAAATCATCCACTCCCAAACCAGAAATCAACTGCCCTTTGGCATCCAACACACTGGTATTGACTGTAACAGCTGTTAAATCGGTGGCAGTAACCCCGATAATATCCAGCGTAACAGTGGCTTCCTCATCTTGAGTCAGCACCAGTGTAAACGGTATCGCCAACACAAGCGCAATAATAGCTATCCACGCAAATCGCTTCACAACAAGCTCCCAACATTGTGACAAATTGAACAGAATCATCTGTTAAATTTAACCCATTTTTAAATAATTGTCATATTTTCACATAAAGCACTGGAATTATAGGGAAAACTAGAGAGGGATGATAGTTCAAATATTCACATAACAGAGATTTAACCGCATCATAAAATTCACATTTTGTGCAGAATGACGGAATTAGGTACAGTTGCCCTATACTCATCAACCGAAAGACAATCTTATGCCAAACACTGTCACCGTCGCCATCATTCAAGCCCGTGCTGAATATTATGACCTACCCAAATGTGTTGATAAAGCCACCGCACTGATTACGGAAGCATCACGGCAAGGCGCACAACTCGTTACGCTCGGCGAGACATGGTTTCCGGGGTATCCGGCATGGCTCGATTACAATCCTGATGTCGCCCAATGGGGACATGAACCGACCAAGAAAGTTTATGCGCGCCTCTACCAGAATAGCATGGCACTCGATAGTCCTGAAATGAGACAATTGCAAGACACCGCCAAGCAACATGGGATAGTCCTGCTGGTCGGCATCAACGAACGGGTGCGTATCGGACGAGGCAATCGCAGTATTTACAACAGCATCGTCACCATAGATGCCACCGGAGACATCGTCAATCATCACCGCAAACTACGCCCAACCTATACTGAGCAGATGGTGTGGGCACAGGGTGACGGCGCAGGTTTACAAGCTGTGGATACGGCTGTTGGTCGGGTTGGCGGGTTGGTCTGTTGGGAACATTGGATGCCCCATGCCAGACAAGCGATGCACATCAGCAACGAGCAGATTCATGTGGCGATGTGGCCCGGTGTGATTGAAGCCCATCAAATTGCAAGCCGTCATTATGCGTTTGAGGGGCGCACATTTGTCCTCGCCGCCGGAAGTATCTTACCTGTCAAAGACCTGCCATCTGACTTTACGCTGGACGATTATCTCAAAGACAAGCCCGATATGAATTTATTAGATGGTGGCAGTGCGATTATCGGACCGGATGGCAAATATATCGTCGAACCTATCTATGGTGAGGAGACCATTATCACAGCAGAGCTTGACCTGACACGCATCATTGAGGAGCAGATGACACTCGATGTCACCGGACACTATGCTCGTGACGATGTCTTTACATTTGAAGTCAATCGCAAGCGGGTATAGCATGGTAAAATTACCGTCACATCTGACAATACAAGACTGGAGACACCCCGATGATACGTTGTGGGATTGACATGATTGAATGTGGGCGCATTGCTGAAGGGATTGAACGCCTCGGTGAACGCTTCCTGAATCGCTTTTTTACCGCTGGTGAACGCGAAGATTGCGACGATATGCCCCATCGCTTAGCAGCACGGTTTGCGGGTAAAGAGGCAGTTGGTAAGGCACTCGGCACAGGTATCGGCGATGTCCGCTGGGTCGAGATAGAAATTCGTGTCAATAATCCACGTGGTCGTCCGGTGCTGATTCTGCATGGAGCCGCCAAAGAACTGGCTGAAGAAATGGGATTGACCGAATGGGATATTAGCTTGACCCACACCAAAGATATGGCATCCGCCGTAGCCGTAGCCAAGTCGTCAGATTAGTTCCAAACTTGAGGGCATAAACCTGTCGCTTAGGTTATACTTATTTGTAGGATAATCGTATAATACTCGTTGGATTGTGGTTATGTCATCATTCATTTTCTTATCATACGGGCGCGGAGATGTGTATCCACAGGGCACGGACAACCCCGTTGAACGCGAAGCACATTTTACTGTGGTGGAGTGGGTATATAACCGACTCAAAGACTTAGGCATGACCCCGTGGCTGGACAAACATGACCTAACAGCCGACCGTGAATTTACGGATAGCATCAATCAAGCCATCGAGAGCAGTCGCTATATGCTGTTATTTATCGGACAGCATTCGATGAACTCGGAATGGTGTGCGCGGGAATGGAAACATGCCATGCGTCATTGTGTGCCGATTATCCCGATTTTGCTGGAAGGCGATTGGGGTGATGCGGATATTCGTAAGGCATATCCGGCGCGGATTCTGAACGTCAACGGCATCAACCCGCGCAACACAGATGACGAAGTCGATAATGAATATCTGTTACAGTCTATCGCACGGTCGCTACAAGTTGACCCTGCCCCATTGACGACGGCAACCAACGCCAATCCACTGCCCAAAACCTATATCGAACGCCCACAATATACCGATTCCATCAAGCGACAACTGGCGGTTACTGACAAAGATTATGCGGGCAAGAACATCGTCGGTATTACATCCGAGCAAGAAACAGCGACCTTGCAAGGCGTTGGCGGTATTGGCAAGACGACCCTCGCGCTGGCGATTTGCAACGATTGTGATGTGCGCCGGAACTTTGACCAGATTTTCTGGGTTGAGATTGGTCCCGAAGTTGACGTCGGTGATGTTCCTCTGTTGATGCTGATTATCGGCTCACACTTCAACGATGACCCGTCGTATTACCAACATTTGCAGATGGCACGAACGCGCTTGCAGACGCACTTCCGGGATAAGCGCACCCTGCTGGTATTGGATGATGTCTGGGCGGAGGGGATTGTCGAGGCGTTTTCGCTGGCGAATGTCGATTGTCGTCTGTTGGTGACCACGCGCAACAAATCCCTCGTTGATGATAGCGAAGCCGTCAACAAACTGAGCGAGGCAGAAGGTTTGCAACTGCTAGCGACCCTCCTCGATTATCGCAATCCTGACATGGATAGCCTGACCGACGACCACCGCCAAATTATCGAAACACTCGACGGCTACACATTAGCGATTGAAGTGGCGGGCAAGTGGCTGAAGAAACACGAATCACAGGAAACCCCGCGTGATTATCTCAATCGCTTGGCATCGGACGAGGCGAAACTGTTTGATTCCTTGCAATTGAGCGAAAAAGACAAAAACAAAAATCTGTCGCTGTCCCTATCGCTGAGCTACAACACACTGTCAGCCGATGACCAACGACACTTCCGGCAATTGGGCGTACTCGCACCCACCGGAACAGTTGACAAAGACATGCTCAAGACACTATGGGATGTGGACGATGTCTTGCACCCATTGCAAACCCTGCTGGATTTGGGCTTGCTCGATGAAGACGAAGACGGACGCTATAGCCAACACAGCCTCATCCGTGCTTATGCGCGCCAGACATTACAAAACACTGGCGAATTTGATGCTGTCTTTGCCCGTTATGTTGAATTGGTGACAGCAATTGCGGGACTGTTCCGTGAATTACCAATGGAAGAATGGGGTGAACTTGACCCCTATCTACCCCATATTGATTATGTCGGTGAGGAACTGGTGGCACTATGGGCGGACAAGAGCAACCACAGCGAAGACTTGATGCAACGTGCTGGAACCTTTGCATGGAATGTTGTGCGCTATGTCTATTATCGTCCCCTAGCGATTCGTGATGGTAATTCGGTTACCCTGCGAGGCATGAACTGGCTTGAGATGGGACTGGAAGTCTATAGTAAACAAGATGATAAATCACGCCAAGCCACCACCCTCAATAATATCGGCTCTGTATGGGATTCCTTAGGCGACCGACGCAAAGCATTGGACTATTATCAGCAGGCATTGCCACTGAGACGCGAGGTTAACGATAAGTCCGGCGAAGCCACCACACTCAACAACATCGGCTCTACATGGTTGGCACTCGGTGAAGTACAAAAAGCTTTGGATTATTTTGAGCAGGCATTGCCGATTCAACGCGAAATGAACGATAAGTCCGGTGAAGCCACAACACTCAACAACATCGGCATGGCATGGGATTCCTTAAGCGATCGACAAAAGGCGTTGGACTATTATCAGCAGGCATTGCCGATTCTACGCGAGGTCGGCAATAAGTCCGGCGAAGCCACCACCCTTAATAACATCGGCTCTGTATGGGATTCCTTAAGCGATCGACAAAAGGCGTTGGACTATTATCAGCAGGCATTACCGATTTTCCGTGAAATTGGTAATAAGTCGAGCGAAGCCACCACACTCAACAACATCGGCTCCGCATGGCGGGCACTCGGTGAGGTACAAAAGGCGTTAGACTATTATCAGCAGGCATTGCCACTGAGACGCGAGGTGGGCGATAAGTCCGGCGAAGCCATCACTCTCAATAATATCGGTGGTGCATGGCGGGCACTCGGTAAAGTACAAAAGGCGTTGGATTATTATCAGCAGGCGTTGCTAATTCACCGCGAGGTGGGCGATAAGTCCGGCGAAGCCACCACACTCAATAATATCGGTGGTGCATGGCGGGCACTCGGTGAAGTACAAAGGGCGTTGGACTATTATCAGCAGGCGTTGCCAATTCAACGCGAGGTGGGCGATAAGTCCGGCGAAGCCACCACCCTCAACAACATGGGCATGGCATGGGGTTCGTTAGGGGATAGACATAAGGCGTTGGACTATTATCAGCAGGCGTTGCCGATTCTACGCGAGGTCGGTAATAAATCTGTTGAAGCTGTCGCCTGTTACAATATCGGGCTTGTCTATGCTAACGAGGGCGATTTGGATACTGCGATTGAGTATCTTGAACGCTGTGTGCAATTGGATATTGAGGTCGAGGATCCCGATTTGGAAAGTGACCGCCAGATATTAGAACGCCTCAAAGCCCAACGCGATGGCAGAACCGTTGTAAGTTTATCTCAAGAACTGCTTGAGCAGACTGTACAAATCACATCGGCTTTCGACAGATTACAGCCGGATAACCAAGACAAATGGCGCGAGGCACTTCACAGTCAACGGCAGACATTTGAGGACGAAAATGATTCTCATGGGGTTGCTTTCTTCACTACGCTGATTGCAATCCTTGATGGTGAAACACCAAGCCTACCCGATGCCAATCCCTATCAGCCTTATCTTCAACAAGTGCTTGACAATATTGGTGGCACAAAATCACAAGACCTAAAATTACCCGTCGAAACACTCCAAGAGACAGTACAGCTCATGTCGAATCTTGATAACTTACCTCAAGATAAACAAGCCGAGTTACGCACTGTCTTGATGAGCGGTAAGCAGGAATCTGAGGAGAAAAACCTCACGAATGAACTCGCTTTCTTTGATGCACTAATTGCCATTCTTGATGGTGAGACACCAACGCTGCCCGATAGCAATCCCTATCAGCCTTATCTTCAACAAATCTACGACAATATTAATTCATCTATTTCATCTGAACCACTGACTTATGAGGAGAATCCCCGTATGTTTATTGAAAATACCATTGCTGTCTGCACCCACTCACCGGAGAAGCTGACGGCGTGGCGCGGTGCATTGGTCGGCGCACAAGAACAAGCCCAAAAGCAAAATGACAACAACGAAGCCGAATTTTTCCTAGCGCTCATCGCAGTTGTCGATGGCGAAACCCCGTCACTCCCCGTCGGCAACCCCTATCAATCTGACCTGCGTCAAATCATGGAGGGTATCGAAAATTATGACCCCGATGCCCCCGTCCCTACGCCTGACACCAGTGACGATGACAAAGACGGCGGACTCTCAGAAGAAGCTATCAAGGCGTTGCTTGCCATCTACGAACGGTCGGGTGAAGCAGGTCTGCGGGAGACATTGCAACAGCAGGGCATCGACAACGAAGTCATTGATGCACTGGTCATGATGATAAAATCTGCCGAAGCCGAAGCGATGGGACAAACGGGCGGTCAATCCAACGCTGATGCAACCCTGCCTCCTGATACCATCAACACCCTTGCAAGCAACACCTTCGCCGTTAAAACTTCCATGCCAGACAAGCTCGGTGAATGGCGTGGTCAAATCATGACGGTGCGCTATGAATGGGTCGATAAGGGTGCAGATTGGGCAAATGAAGTCGCTTTTGCTGATGCACTCATTGCCATCCTCGACGGTCAACCACCACGCATCCCTGCCGACAACCCCTACTACGACAATATCCAGTCGGTTCAAACCCAAATCAACGACTATGACCCTGCATCCGGTGGCGACGGCGGACTATCACAAGACGCAACCGATGCCCTCATTTCGGTGTATAAGCTGGCGGGAGAATCCGGTCTACGCGAGGCATTAAAACGGCAAGGCGACATCCCCAACGAAGCCATTGATGCTATGGTCGATATGATTAAGCAAGTGGTCGATGGGGGCAATGACGGCGCACCAAGCCCGACTCCCAGCCCACAATCCAACGCTGAAGCAACCCTGCCTGATAATGTTGTTAATGACCTCTGCCAGAATACCGTCGCGGTGAAGACAGTTGCATCCGATAAACTACACGAATGGCGCATCGAACTCCAGAAAATCCGCACAAACTTTAGTGAACGCGGTGCCGATTGGGCGAATGAAGTTGCCTTTGCTGATGCTCTCATTTCTGTTATCAATGACCAACCGCCGACAATCCCCGTCAGCAATCCATATTACAACAACATCCAATCTGTACAGTCAAACATACAAGGCTACAGATCGGGCGATGGCGATAATGATGAAGGTGGGCTATCGGAAGAAGCCATGAAAGCACTCATCACAGTTTATCAACAAGCGGGGGAATCTGGCTTGCGGATGGCACTACAGCAACAGGGTATCCCCAACGAAGCGGTTAATGCCCTTGTCGATTTGGTCAAGCAAGTTGTTCCTGATAGTAGCGCGACGGGTGGACAAGACGAAATCCAACTCAAGCCGGAGGAATTTCAGGCTTTGCGACAAATCTATCAAGAGCGTGGCGAACCCGGTCTACGTCAAACCCTCACCGCAATGGGATTCTCAGATGCACAGATTCTCAGTGTGTTACGACAATTTAATGCACAAATGATGGGTGATGACAGTAACGAGATGAAACTGACTGAAGAAGCTATCAAAGGATTCTGTAGTAATACTGTGCTGGTCAAAACACAGATGCCAGACAAGTTAAGCGATTGGCTGAAGGATGCACAAGAAATCCGCCAAGAATTACTGAGTCAGGGCAGTGGCTTCACCAACGAAGTTGAATTTATGGATGCTCTCATCGCTATCCTAAATAACGGTCAACCCTCTCTCTCACCGAATAATCCGTATGCAGGCGCAGTACAAGCCGTCATCGAAACCCTCAACGGTTAAGTCACCACAGCATAACACGGGAGCATCCGATAGCAACAACAGGTCATGGATGCTCCCGTCCCACGAAACAGGTTCACATTTGCCCCTCGATAATTAATTGTGTGTTATAATCGAACATATAATCGAACAAACAATGAAAATTCCCCGACAGTTGTAGGAGCTTATTTATGGCATTTATCGAAGCCCCAACGAACTTTTACTTAGGGCGCACCTTCGACCCCGAAAGCAATCGGCTTGACGACGATGTGGTCTACTATGATTCCCGTGACTTGACAACCCATGCACTGGTTGTCGGCATGACAGGCAGTGGTAAGACCGGCTTGTGCATCAATTTGCTAGAAGAAGCCGTGCTGGACAATATCCCGTCCATCATCATCGACCCTAAAGGCGACATTACCAATCTATTGCTCACCTTCCCACAGTTACAAGCAAACGACTTTAAGCCGTGGATTCAACCTGACGAAGCCCAACGGGCAGGCATGGATTTAGATAGTTACGCCTCGGATGTTGCGTCGCGCTGGAAATCTGGGCTGGGCAAATGGGGTATCGTACCGGAACGTCTGGCGTGGTATCAAAAAGCCGCCAAGTTCAGCGTCTACACCCCCGGTAGTGATGCAGGACTCCCGATTAGTATTCTTGCATCTCTCCGCGCACCCAGCCAGCAAGAATGGCAAATGGGACAAGAAGGTATCCGCGAGCGCATCAACGGCATCACAACGGCTATTTTATCGTTGGCAGGGATTTCGGCAGAACCCGTCAAAGACAGAGAACATGTCATCGTCTCGAACATCATCGAGTACAACTGGCGCATGGGCAAAGACATGACCCTCGAAGATGTCATCATGCAGATTCAATCCCCGCCCTTCGAGAAGCTTGGCGTATTCAGTGTGGATGAATATATGAGCGAGAAGAAACGTTATAATCTCGCTATGGAAATGAACAATATCATCGCTTCCCCGTCCTTCCAATCATGGATGCAAGGTGAACCACTCGATATTCAGAAGTTGCTCTATCAGCCGAACGGTCGTCCGAAGGTATCTGTCTTTTACATTGCACACCTCAACGATACCGAGCGTATGTTTATCACCACGCTGATTTTGGAAGCCATGCTCAGTTGGATGCGGACACTATCCGGCACAACCAGCCTACGTGCCCTACTCTATATTGATGAAATGTACGGCTACTTCCCACCTCATCCTAAAAATCCCCCCACCAAAAAACCCCTCATGAGTATGCTCAAGCAGGCGCGGGCTTTTGGTGTTGGGCTGATTATGGCAACACAGAACCCCGGTGACCTCGACTATAAGGGGCTAACCAATATGGGGACATGGTTTATCGGGCGGTTACAATCTGATAATGACCTCAAAAAAATAATGGCGGGTATTCAGTCCATGGCAAGTGCTGATGAAGGTCTGGATGCCAAAGATGTCGAACGGATGATAGCGGACATCAAACCGCGTGTGTTCTTAATGCGAAATGTGCATAATACGGGTGGTCCCATTATGATGCACACCCGATGGGCGATGAATTACCTCTCTGGTCCACTCACCCGTCAGCAAATTAGCATGTTAATGCAACGACGCAAGCAAGAGTTATATCGAGAGATGACACAACAACAGGGGTATATGCAACAATCGCGTCAGCAACCACTTAATGGTGGGTTTGGAGCACAAGGTGCACCCCCTATGCCACCCGGATTCGGACAACAACAAGGCTTCGGGCAACAACCCATGCCACCCGGATTCGGACAACAACAGGGATTCGGACAACAACCCATGCCTCCCGGATTCGGACAACAACAGGGCTTCGGGCAACAACCCATGCCTCCCGGATTCGGACAACAGCAAGGCTTTGGTCAACAACCCATGCCACCGGGTTATGGTCAACAGCAAGGCTTCGGACAACAACCGCAACAACCGATGGGTGGGTTCGGCGCGCAATCAGCGGGAATGGGTGATTCTCAACCGATGCAACCACAATCGCAAAGTACATCACCTGTGCCGGGATTTACAGCCACACAACCGCCCGTTCCATCAGCGGTGCAACAGTACTTCTTGCCAACGAATGTTTCCAGTCAGCAAGCAGTACAAATCTGGGAACAAAATCAAGGTCAACGTGCTCAGCGTATTGGTCAGTCTATGTTGGCATATAAGCCTGTTCTGCTGGCACAATCCGCTGTACGGTATAGTCAAAAGACTGCGCAAATTTATACATCACGCGAATACGCCTTCCATGTTGATGAACTTGAAGCAGCGGGGTTGCTCCAATGGGAAGAGTATCAAGCATCTGTAGTAGACAAGCGGGCTGTTTCCAGTAATCCATTTGGAGATGCCCTGTTTGGTGAATTATCAGCCGGTTTGAAAGATGATAAACGCCTCAAGGCACTGAATAAAGAGCTGGTCGATATGCTGTATCACACTGCGAAGTTAATTGTGCCACATCACCCGCAATTCAAACTCTATGGACATCCTGACAAAGATGTCAGCGATTTCCAATCACAGGTTGTTCAACTCGCGCGGGAAAAGCGTGACGCAGAAATTGACAAGATGTCCCAAAAGTACGGTGGGTTGATGGACAAATTAGAAGACAATCTGCGCCGAAAAGAGCGTGAACTAGATGCAGAAAAACTTGAAATCCGTGACCGCAAACGTGAACAGATGTATACCACAGGTGAAGCGGTGCTAAGTATCTTCAAGGGGCGCACCAACTATACCCTATCGCGTATGAGCCGTACCACCCGGATGAAACGCCAGACTGAGGCAGACATTGAAGAAAGCCGTGATGTTATCAACCAAATTCAAGATGAAATGGTTGCCCTAGAAGAACAGTATGAGCAAGAACTACAAGCCATCAATGACAAATGGGCAAAAGTCGCCAACGACATCCACGAATATACGATTACACCCTACAAGAAAGACATTCATTTGGAATTGTTCGGCATCGGTTGGATACCCTACTGGTATGTTATGATTGACAACCGTCCGGTCTTTGTCGCTGCCTTCTCCTAATTCCACACACAATGATAATCAAGCCTGATGTCACATGATGTCAGGCTTTTGATTTCTATCTAAGGACATCCTATGAAGGTGCATAGTGTCAACGTCGGTAAAGAAACAGCCATCAATGCCAAATCTGGCAAGACAGGCATATTTAAGCGACCTCAGGCAACCCCAGTCTATATTAGCGAATTGGGATTAGAAGGCGATGTCATTTCTGATACTGATAATCACGGTGGTGTTGATCAGGCAGTATATGTCTATGGGATGCTGGATTATGACTGGTGGTCAAACGAGCTACAACAAGACCTCAAGCCGGGAACATTCGGTGAAAATGTCACCGTCACAGCCTTAGAGAGCGAGACACTGTGTATCGGCGACCGCTTAATATGTGATGAGGTTATACTCGAAGTTACTTCGCCACGCATCCCATGTGTGACCTTAGCCACCCGCATGAATGACCCACAATTTGCCAAACGCTTCGTGCAAGCAGAACGTTATGGTGCATACTGTCGCGTTATAAAGATTGGGCATTTACAAACTGGAGAGTCTGTCACGCATACAGCGTATAATGGCAACCGAGTGAGTATTGTAGAACTCGCACACGCCTTTTATGACAAGAAGCTGACACCATCACAGATTGAGAGATTCTTAACTGTTCCACTGGCAATACGAGACCGAAATTACTACGCAGAGAAATTGTCATAGTTCTCTGATTTGTTTCATATAGACATTTACTATAGTTACCTGAGTTTTGCTTAACGCTTCAATCAACATAACCTGATGTTTTGGATGCAATACTGGCACAACAGCCTATTATTAGTAGCTGGTTGTTGGTGGTTGGAAAAGACGAACACATTGCTTTGACCAATAACAAATCACCAAAAACCAAAAACATCACCACAATTGGATAATCAATCGTCCCTTGAACAATTTAGGCTCTTATCCAAGACTGACTTTATAATAAACACTGTAATGTTCTTCTACGCTTGACCGCTGACTACCTAACGTTATATACTCTATCATAGAATTTATGTTCTAAATTAATCGCGCAAAATGCGTTTTTGTGGTAAGCTATAATTGTAGTTTTACAAAGCATCACAAGACAAAACACAACCATAAGATTCAACACTGTAAATTAAGAGAAATAGGGTCACATTATGTCTGATCGTGACGATTATGAATATGTCGATGACGAAGATTACTACGATGAGGACGAAGACGATGATGATGACGAACAGCTAGGTGGTGATTGGCGCAGTCGTCTGAATAATCAGAACAATTTACCGGGGCGTGACCGTTCCAGCGGTGTGCTTGGCGGTAGTGGGTCTTCGGCGCGCAGTGGTAGTGTCTATGGAAAATCCGACAGTTCTAAACTACCCGGTGCACGCGGTGGGAAATCATCCAGCCGTAGCACTTATGGTGGTGGCGCATCTGGACGTGATTCCATACGTGACCGAATTAACCGTCCGAGTGGTGATACGGCACCATTGCGTGGCAACTCAGGCTCATCAAGCTCTGGGTCAAGTGATTGGCGGTCGCGCATTGGCTCAGGTGATAAAACAACAGCGGGTAGCACGGGTGGTGGTAGCAAAACAACCAACAGTTCAAGTGACTGGCGGTCACGTGTGAGTGGCGATAATAAGTCATCCGGCAGTTCATCCAAAAGCAATGACAGCAAAAATGACTGGCGGTCACAGCTGGGTGGTTCGGGTTCTGATAACAAAAAAGGCAACCAACAAAGCGCATCTAGTCGCATTAAAGCCAATCCCAAAGACGATAAAAAAACCTCTACCACAAAAGATGATAGCGGAGGCGGGGGACTACGTAACCGCTTTGGCAGAGGTGGCGGAAACGACAAAAAAGCCAATGATAAAAAAGCCTCTACCTCAAAAGACGACAGTGGAGGCGGAGGGCTACGCAATCGCTTTGGCAGAGGTGGCGGAGACGATAAAAAAGCTGACAATAATAAAGCATCGGCAAAAACAACGGCTACCAAAAAAGACGACAGTGGAGGCGGGGGGTTACGCAATCGCTTCGGCAGAGGTGGCGGAGACGACAAAAAAGCCGGCAATAATAAAGCATCGGCAAAAACAACGGCTGCCAAAAAAGACGATAAAAAGTCAGATGGTGATGGTGGCAACGCAGTCGCTGCATCTATTGGCGGGGCACTTGGTGGTTTCCGTAATCGCTTCGGTGGGAGTGGCGGAGACGACAAAAAAGCTGACGATAAAGACAACAGCAAATTCAGTAATAGCGCAAAAGGCTCTAAGGCTGGTGGCGGTAAACAATCTAAACTAGGTGCGAGTCGAGGTGGTAAATCAGGTGGGAAAGACACCACCAAAGGCAATAAAGCAACTGATAAACCTGCCGAAGGTGGCGGTGTATTCGGTAATTTGTTCAGTCGCGCTCGTGGGAGTGATGCCGAAGAAGACAAGAAGACCGCAACTAAGAAAGCACGTACCAGCAAAGCCCCAAAAGTTGAATCTGATGAATGGTTTGATTTAGACCGCAAGTTAGATTTGGTCGGGGTTGGGTTGGTATTCGGTGCGATTTTATTGTTCTTCAGTGCACTATCCCAAGAGCAAGCAGCCATTAGTTTTGTCCACAATTTCATCGGGCAACTGTTTGGATGGGGTGCATTAGCAGTTCCAGCAACCATGTTCGCTGTTGGTGCGTGGTTAATTATTCGTCACTTTGGAGAAGATGCTCCGACTGTTGACCCACTGCGCTTAGCAGGTATTGTCATTGGCTTTATCGGTGTACTGACATTGTTCCAATATTGGGAATCGTTCAATTACATTGAAGCCATTCCCGTCGCACAAGAAGCGCGCCTTGCAGAATGTAGTACAGAGTTTCAGGATAGTTGTACACAGGACTTACGCAACCTTGCCGAATGTGATGTTTCCATTACAACCGGCTGTCTGGAAGGTCTCGTCAAATATTCGTATGAAGAAAGTGCAGGCGGTGGGATTGTTGGTGGATGGCTCTATCTGACATTAGTCAGCAACCTGACGGAGATAGGCGGGTTTGTGGTCGTGGCGATGGTGCTCACGTTTGCCTTGATGATGATGACCCGATTGAGTATGGCAGAAATTGCGATTGTATTCATTGGGGTTGGGCGCAGTCTACGCACAAGCATGGCACAAAATGCGGCTCGTCGTCGTGCGCAAAAATTGCGTGAAGAACAACAAAAGGCAATTGCCGCAGAAGCTGCATCCGTCAGTGTATCAAAGCCTGCTCCGGCACAATTACCCGGTTTTCAGGCAACCAATGCCTTACCAGAACCCTCTGGTGATACTGATACACCCATACCAATTGAAGAACGTGACATCTTAATTCGTCGCGGTGGTCAAGCCTTCTCGTCTACTGAGCTACAGCAAGAGCCGGTTCTGTTGGGTACAACCGCCCAAGCACAACCTGTGGAAAAACAGGGACGATTCCGCTTGTTTGGTCGTAATAAACAACAAGACCAGCCACAGCCACAAGATCAACCCAATCCGGCAACAAGGGCTGTAGTAGCAACCGCAGGTGCCGGTCTGATGGGACGTTTATTCAGTCGTGGTGATAACAACAATCCGCAACCACAACCGACACAACAATTACCACAGGGGCAACCTGTTCAACAACCCATTGCTCAGCAGGTGAATAATATGCCTGCGGGTGGTAATATACAACAACCGCAAACACAACCAATGCAACAACCTATCGCACAGCCACAACAACCCATTGCGCAAACAGCATCCGGTCAACCCGTACAGGCACAACCTGTTCAACCAACACAACCACAAGTTCAGCCAACACAGCAACCACAGGCGCAACCGCAACAACCTGTCGCTCAAGGTGGTGATGGCATGACCCGTCAGGATAGATTAAACGCGATTCGTCAGGGACAAACTGCACCACAAGCACAACCGACACAACAAGCTCCAGTGGCAAGCAATGGCGGTAATGGCAACGGTAGTAACGGCAATGATTACAATCCATTTGGTCGTCCTGATGACATTCCAACCCATGAATCAGAGAATCTACCGGGGCAACAGTTCAGCAGTACAACGCCGATAACCACACAGAGTGCGCCACAACCTCGGATTAATACACCGCAAGATAACGTACAGAAACCTGTGTCTTCCGGTCCAGTCAATCAGAGTAGAATCCGTATCAACTGGAAATTACCAGATTATCGCACCCTGCTCTCCAGCGGGTCTGAGCAAGAATTTGACCGTGAACACCTGCTCAATCAAGCGCGGATTATTGAAGAAACACTCGGTAGTTTTGGTGCGCCCGGTCGCGTGGTCGAGGTCAACACAGGTCCAGTGATTACACAATTTGGTGTCGAGCCGGATTATCTTACATCGCGTTCCGGCAAGAAAAGCCGTGTCAAAGTAAGCGCGATTGCCCAACTGGATAAAGATTTGCAGTTGGCACTCGGTGCGAAGTCAATTCGTGTCGAAGCACCTGTACCAGGTAAAGGCTATGTCGGTATCGAAGTCCCGAATACCGAAGCATCACTTGTAAGTTTGCGTGATGTGATGGAATCGGAAGACTTCCAAAAAATCAAATCACCACTTGGTATTGCACTCGGCATGTCGGTTGACGGTTCACCAATTTCGGCTGACTTGACGCAGATGCCCCACTTGCTGATTGCAGGTACAACGGGGTCTGGTAAGTCTGTCTGTGTGAATGCGATTATCAATAGTGTTATCGCCACCAACTCGCCCGAAGAAGTTAAGTTCATCATGGTTGACCCCAAGCGTGTGGAATTAACTGGTTACAACGGCTTACCCCATCTCATCGCCCCAGTTGTCGTTGAACTTGAGCGGATTGTCGGTGTCCTCAAATGGGTCACCCGCGAGATGGATGAACGCTACAAGAAATTCAGCAATATGGGTGCGCGGAATATCATCGACTATAACAAACACCGCGACGAAAACCTTGAGCCAATGCCCTATATCATCGTCATCATTGACGAGTTGGCGGATTTGATGATGCTTGCACCGGAAGAAACTGAGCGTACCATTACCCGTATCGCCGCACTAGCGCGTGCAACAGGTATCCATCTGGTGATTGCAACTCAGCGTCCATCAGTTGATGTTGTTACGGGTCTGATTAAAGCGAACTTCCCCGCCCGTATCGCGTTTGCGGTAGCTGGTGGTGTCGATAGTCGTGTTATCCTCGACCAACCCGGTGCAGAACGCTTGCTGGGTAAAGGGGATATGCTCTATCTTTCTGGCGATTCACCTGCACCGTTACGTCTACAGGGTGTGTTTGTATCCGACATGGAAATCAACAATATCACCCGCTATTGGAAGGCACAATCGGTCGGTGTGGAAACGGTCAAGCCGATTAGCGTTCTGACAACACCTGTCAAAACCGAATCGTCACAATCTGTTGCGCCCGTTGGTGAGCGTGTCAAACAAGCTGCCTTCTGGGATGCAGGAGATTCCAATAGTGAACCCAATGACCCGAACAAACTGGCAATCGAAGACCAGACTGGTAACCCTGACCCGCAGGAAGATGAACTCTATGAGACTGCGGTACAGATGGTGCGTCGTCTTGATAAAGCCTCTATTTCTCTGTTACAGCGTCGCTTGAGAATCGGCTATACTCGTGCAGCTCGCCTGATTGACATGATGGAGGAGCGCGGAGTTGTCGGTCCAGCTAAAGAAGGTAGCTCGAAGCCACGCGATGTCATTCCTGAATAGTGGATAACCATCTAATAGAGACATGGTCATTGGCTGTGTCTCTTTTTGCAAGGAGTTTTGCATGATTCATGAAATTCATACTCCGATTGCCATACCGTATGATTTAATTCAAGATTTTTGTCAGCGGTAGCAAATAACAGAGTTTGCGTTATTTGGCTCAATTCTTAGTGATAGGTTTCATCATGATAGCGATATTGATATTCTTGTCACCTTTGATGAATCAGCAAAAATTACATTGTTTCAAATGGTCGAAATGACTGATGAGCTTGAATATCTGTTCAAGCGTAAGGTAGATTTGTTAACTCGTCAAAGCATAGAACAGAGCGACAATTACATTCGCAGAGAAAATATTCTCAACTCTATTCAGGTGATTTATGACTAAAAACCAACGCAACCGATTTACACTCTTTCTCGTTGTCCTGAGCCTTATCATTTCTGTGTACTTAGCGCAGGGATTATTTCAACAGCACAATGGGTCAGGCTGTCCGGCAGACTTTGAAAACACTACCGAAAACGCTCAGGTCTTTTTGATGGGTACGATTGGCGGGGCATGGAGTGACCCCAACCGTGATTGTTGGCGTGAGCATGTGATTCAGCCCGAACTCGATGAACTTGGTGTCACCTACTACAATCCGGTCATGGAAGATTGGTCAGAGGAAAACGCCCGCGAAGAAGCCGAAGCCATCAAAAATGCTGAGACAATTGTCCTCGTCATCACCGAGAACCACGCTAGCATCGGCTCACTGGCAGAGAGTGGTTGGGCAGTGCTGAGTGCTATTGAACGCGACCAGACCATTATCGTTTATATCGAGAACGCCAGCGACAATCCCGACTCGCTCCGTGCTAGAAAAATCGTCCTCAGTCAAGCAACAACGCTTGCTCCATCAATAGATGAATTCATTCTAGTCGATGATATGGACGGGGTGATTGAGACGTTAAGACAAGTCTACGGTCAGTAACAAGAACTAACAGATACATACCAACAGGTCTATCATAAAGTATTCATATCATCCAACATACTTCTTATATCACCTTGAGTCAGTCTTTAGCCTGTCTTCATATACTGGATGCAATTCGTTCAGATATTAGGATAGGTACACATGTTTGACGCACAGACGATAAAATCTATATTTCAACGTCCGGGATGCCTGATGGCGATTATCATTGCGACCTTCTTCGTTGGAGGTATCGTGACGTTATCAGCATATGGGCTTATCACAGCAAATCCTCCCGTACCCGAAGCAACACTCGTGACAGATGGTTGTTATATTCAACTCAGTGTCACCCACGATTTATATGATGAGCGCGAAGATTATTGGCAGGAGCAACTGCCCATCGGTGAACTTGAACCTGATACCTATGGCATTATCGGTTTATCTGACGAGTTAGTTGCGATTGATTGGCGTGGTGACATTAATGTCCATCCACCAACTTTGGAATTAATTGATTGGATTTATCCTATAGACGGCATCAACAATGTATTGGGTGAGTGTGATAATGTGACCTACTTTGCGTCCGTCAAACCTGCACTCACTGCGACACCTTAATTCCAATAGCGCGTGACCAACTGTTGTACTGCATCATCATCCCACATGACAAACTTGCTCTGTAGGTTGAAGTCACCGTACATGGCGAGGGTCGCAATGGCTTGTGCGGGTAGCTCCGGCGAAGGTAATTCACGGGGTGGGCGATTGCGGAAGAACTGCCCAATCACATCGTCACGGTCTTTGGTTTGTTCTTCTATTGTGGTTTGCATGTCGGTATCAATCGCACCGGGACCGACAGCAATCGACAGCACCTGCTCATTTTCTAGGGCAAGCATCTGCGTCAAATGATTGAGAGCGGCTTTGGATGCACTATACGCACCGAATCCCGGTTTGCGTTCATTGACCGCTTTACTCGATACGTTGATAATCTTGCCTGTCTGCTGGAACAAATACGGGAGTGCCAATTGGCTCACACGCAATGCGCCCAATACATTCACATTATAGACCTGTGCCCATGCGTCGGGGTCAGCTTTTTCGACTGTCTCTATCGGCTCGATAATACCAGCACAATTGACAACTGCATCAAGCTTGCCAAAGCGGGTTATGGTCTCATCAATCAGACGTTGGACATCGGCTTGATTGGTCACATCACCAGCAATCGGGACACCGCGCCACAGATTATTCGCTAGATTTTCGAGACGGGTTTTATCGCGTGCGAACATCACCACACTGCAATCTTGCTTCATTAATTGGCGGACAATCGCTTCACCCAATCCGCGTGATGCGCCGGTGACGATGATGGTTTTATCGGGCATGGGGTCTCCTATGGTTATCACTCAATTCACATTTATGATAGCAGAATCCCGCCTGTTTCTGACGGTTGAATATTGTTGATATTGGTCACACACTAGAGGTCTGAATTGTACACATTATGGGAACAGATATGACAACAATCGAACTAGCATCCTCAATGTGTCCGGCGTTGGTCGAACTGATTGAAGCCGATGATGCTCCCATTGACCGCATAGAGATTGGTCCGTGGTTTGATGTTACGACGATACAACAGTGGCAAACACAATTACCAGGCTGGCGATTTCATGTTCATGATGGCGATACTCACAATGGCTATGGTTCGCTCAAGCCAACGATAAAGCAAATGCACACCTATCACGCCGTAACCGATAGCCCCTTTGTCTCACTACACATCACGCTGACCTTCCCCGGTATGGTGCGGGTACGCAAGTACGGTCTGCCTGTGCCACGCCCATCCAATCGCGTCATGGAACGCCGACTTATCAAACGGGTCGAACAAGTGAAGTCTGCCTTAGGCAAACCCGTTATCTTAGAGAATATGCCCGGTTTTCCTAAGTTCCCCATCGAGGCACAACCTGACCTCATCACGCGCATCTGTGATATGACCGATTGCGATATGCTCCTTGATTTAGGGCATGCGCGTTGTGGTGCTGATAATCTGGATATGGACATTTACGACTATCTATCGGCGTTACCTTTACATCGTGTACGGCAAATCCACACGCATGGCGCACGGCTCGGACGCTGGAATAAGCTAGAAGATGCACATGAACCGATGCAAGCCATCGACTATGAGATTCTGTCATGGCTACTTGACCGCACCCAACCGAACATGCTCACACTTGAATACTGGAAAGATAAATCTGCCATCCGTGAACAACTGCATCGCCTGCGCGAGATGATTGATAACAAATCCAATCCGTGACCGTCAGTCGAATAATTGGCTCTGCGCTATAATAATCTTATCTATTGCAAAAGTTGAGATTATTACATGGCACAACCCATTATTGGTACGCACTATCAAATTGACACCAAACTCGGTGAAGGCGGGATGGGAACAGTTTATCGTGGGGAAGATGCCCGCACCGGAAAGACTGTCGCCATCAAACAGCTAAAAGCTGATATGGCACGACCGGAAATGATTGAACGCTTCCGGCGCGAAGGTGAAGCTCTGCGTGACCTCAATCATCCCAACATCGTCAAAATGCTGGATATGTTCGAGTATGACGACCAGCATTATCTGGTGATGGAATATGTCTCCGGCGGTGATTTAGCACAGTTGATTCAAGCTGAGGGACAGATTCCCTATCAACGTTGTGTCGATATGGCAATTGACCTTGCCGATGCCCTCACCCGCGCCCACCGACTCGACATCATTCACCGCGACCTAAAACCTGCCAACATCTTGATTGACAAAGAAAACATCCTGCGCCTGACTGATTTTGGTGTGGCTCATGTTGGTAGTAAGAAGCGTGTGACCAATACCGATGCGATTGTTGGCACAATTGACTATCTCCCACCGGAAGCTTTCAGCGGTGAACCCTTTGATGCACGGGGGGACATCTGGGCATTCGGTGTGATTCTGTTCGAGATGCTGACTGGACAGCGACCGTTTCAAGGTGACTCCATCGTGCAGGTGATACAAAATATCACAACGGAAGCCATCCCCGATTTAGAAGCACTCTGCCCAACTTCACCGATTGCGCTAGTCGATTTGGTCTATCGCATGTTGGAGCGCAATCCACAGGCGCGTATGAGTTCTGTCCGGCATGTCGGCGCGACATTGGAAGACATCCTCGAAGGGCGTGACAGCACTGCACAAGTCCCACGCTTTGATATAGAGTTAGACGATGTTGTCGATACCATCAAAAACAATCTACCACCACAGGATACACCCTTTGTCGGACGTGAGGCAGAAATCGAAGAACTGGTCAACCTGTTAAATAATCCTGATATACGCTTGATGACAATTCTTGCACCGGGTGGCATGGGCAAAACTCGCACTGCAATCGAAGTCGCGTCACACTTCACCCAACCGGATACAGCAACGGACAGTATTCAATTCTCTGATGGTGTCTATTTCGTTGATTTAGCCCCACTGACATCTGCTGATGGTATTGTGTCTGCAATTGCTACCGCAATCAATCTCAATGTCGAGCAGAGTAACCTCACCCAAAAACAAGAAGTCTTCGCATTTCTACAGGCTAAACAAATCCTGTTGGTATTCGATAACTTTGAGCATGTGTTAGATGGGGCAAGCATCATCACAGAACTCCAGCATTCAGCACCTGCCGTTCAGTTTATTGTGACCTCACGTCAACGGTTGGGACTCGGTACCGAAACTGTCTTTCACTTAAGTGGGTTAGACTTCCCTAATTGGGAAACACCGGAAGATGCGCTCAACTATGCAGCCGTCAAGTTGTTCATGAACAGTGCTAGTCGTGCCCAACCTAGTTTTGAACTGACTGTCGATAATCTGGATTATGTGGCGCGCATCTGCCGACTCGTACAGGGAATGCCACTGGGAATTGTGTTATCAGCAGCGTGGTTAGCAATGCTGACACCAGCGGAAATTGCCGACGAATTGGAACAAAGCATAGACATCCTATCTGATGAACAAGGTGAACATCCTGAACGTCAGCAAAGTATCCGCGCCGTGATGGAATATTCATGGCAGATGATGTCAGTATCAGAACAGGCTGTGTTTATGAAGTTATCGGTCTTTCGTGGTGGCTTTGACCGTGAAGCGGCACAGGCTGTCGCGGACGCAAATCTACGGGTGCTGATGAGCCTCGTTAATAAATCCTTGCTCAAGCGTGAACGCGACAGTGGACGCTATATGATTCACGAATTGCTGCGTCAATATGCCGAAGAACAATTGAGTACATCGGGACAGATGAGCGATACGCGAACTGCTCATGCTGAACATTACAGCCACTTTGTAGACAAACAAGTCCCACGCCTCAAAGGGGAAGCACAACTCGAGGCGATTCATCAAATTGAGACCGATTATGATAATTGCTATGCGGGTTGGATGTGGGCAGTTAAACAGAAAAACGCCGACATCATTGACCGCATGATAGAAGGACTGTATCTGTATTATATGCTCTATATTCGCCTCGAAGCCGGATTTGCATTATTCAGCAAAGCGCGTGACGTATGGGATGCCACCCAACCTGATACACCACTCATTGCTGGACGACTCAATCTTCGCCTGACAGGAGCACATGACCATTCCGATAGACCGCAGGCAGAGCGGAGTTTAGAAATCGCAGAACAGCATGGGAACACCGCCGAGATTGCCTTCTGTAAAGGAGAAGTTGGGCGGAAGTGGGGGCACGCTAATGCATCTACGGTTGAAGAACGAGAGCATGGTGTTTCGATGATGCAAGAAAGCTTAGAAATGTTTCACGCATTGGGCGACCGTTATTATGAAGCGATTGTGTTGGATGATATTGGTTGGGCACAAGAATACCTTGGAGGGTTTAATGCTCGTCAACCCTATGCAGCAGAGAGTATTGAGATACGGAAGGCAAGTGGCGATATGCTCGGTTATGCCTATGCATTGTCGGGGTATGTCACACGCCTCTGGCAATTCGACCCATCACTAGCGGAAGCACAGATGGACGAAGCTGAGCAAATCGGTCTAGAACATAACAATCATATACTCTTGATACGTACACGTGTCATACAAGGTGTCTACTATTCAACCCAAAATAATGATTTAGATAAAGCATATGAAGTAAATAGCGATGCGTTGGCACGATCTATCCGCATCAATTATGAGTTCGGACGTATTTGTGCACAGCTAGGGCTAGCATCGGTCATCATAATGATGAATGGTGACCTACAAGAAGCCAAACACCTCATTGATCAAGCCCTGCCCAATGATGATGTCATGTTTACTCAATTTGAATATTTTGTCATGGGGTCAACCGCTTATCTGTCTTATCTGCCAGCTATCGGGGACTTCGAGGACTTTGAGCGTCGCCTACAGCCGCTTATCGCAAATACAACTAATGTTGAACCCACTCGTGACACGCTAATGATGGTCGTCTGGACATCCATATTGCTTGCCTCTCGTGGTGAATTGGAACGTGCGGCGTTATTAGCCGGATTATCATGCACACATCCTTTAGTACAAGATGTCCCTAACCATCAGGTGTATCAATGGCCGACTGTGATCGAACATCATAAGTTTTTGCGTAAAGAACTCGGTAATGACCGTTACGACGCGTTGCTGGAAGAAAGTAAGTCGTTGGATTTAGCGACTGTCTTTAGAGAATTAGGTGAAGAATTTGGCTAAGGTGCGAAAAAAATATAAGCACTTGTCCTGAGTTTACGCTAGAATAGGTGACATCAACGAAAGGACAATATACTTCATGCAACATAATACAATTAAAGGCGTGGACAAACCCGTAGCCCGTTTGCTACAGGGCACAGTCATGCTCAGCACAGCTAACCACGATAAAAATTATGAATTACTTGATGCGTTATTTGCTAGTGGCATGCGAACCTTCGATACAGCACATGGCTATGGGAAGGGTCAGTCTGAATCTGAACTTGGTGCATGGATACAATCGCGTGATGTGCGTGACGAGGTTGTGATTCTGACCAAAGGCGCACATCCCTACCCACCAGAAGAACCCGAACGTGTCACCCCTGACCACATCCGCTCCGATATAGAAGAATCGCTCGAACGTCTGCAAACAGACAAAGTAGAGCTATACCTGCTACACCGTGACAATCCCGATTTTCCGGTTGATGAAATTGTGGATGTGCTCAATGAGATTCATGATAAAGGCTATATCGGCGCGTTTGGTGGTTCAAACTGGACACATCACCGTGTGAAAGCAGCCAATGACTATGCTAAAGCCAATGGCAAAACCCCGTTCACAATCACTAGTCCACAGTTTGGTATCGCCGAGATGGTTAAACCACCCTGGCCCGGTTGCATCAGTGTTAGTGGTGAACAAGGCGAAGAAGCCCGTGCATGGTACGAAGAAAATGAAATTGCCATCTTCCCGTGGTCAAGCCTTGCTGGCGGTTTCCTGACAGGCAAATACACCCGCGATAACCTCGACCAATTTGAAAACTATTGGGATACCGTCTCTATTGAAGCCTATGCCTACGAGGACAACTTCAAACGCCTTGACCGCATTAAAGAGCTGGCAGAAGATAAAGACGCATCCCCTGCCCAAATCAGCATCGCATATATTCTGAATTACAATCCACGCAATCATGCCATTGTTGCCAACTGGGATACCGATACCATAGACGACAATTTGAAAGCATTGGACATCACACTCACACAAGATGAAATCAAATACCTTGAACTCAAAATAGAGGACAAACCGGAATGACAGACAATATCAAATGGGGCATCATCGGTACAGGTAGCATTGCCCATAAATTTGCAACGGGCTTACAAGCAATTCCCGATGCCGACCTTATCGCTGTTGCATCACGGTCACAGGAACGCGCCGATGAATTTGGCAACACATTTGATGTTCCCAACCGTTACGCATCATACGAAGCCCTTGCACAGGATAATGATGTACAGGCAGTGTATGTCGCAACGCCCCACACCTCCCATATGGACAATACCATGCTGTGCTTAAATCATGGCAAACATGTGCTGTGTGAAAAACCCTTCGCCGTTAATGTTTCCCAAGCCGAAGAAATGGTCAAGTTGGCACGGGAGAAAAATCTGTTTCTGATGGATGCAGTCTGGACACGCTATTTTCCGGCGATGTTCAAATTGCGTGAGTTGCTGGCAGATAAGGTCATTGGGGATGTGATATTGGTACAGGCAGATTTTGGCTTTCGGATGGGTGAAGTCATGCCGGAACATCGTCTCTTTAATCCTAATTTGGCAGGTGGCGCGTTGCTGGATGTCGGTATTTATCCGGTGCAATTCGCCTCGATGGTCTACGGTAAGCAACCGACGGATATTGTGTCACAGGTAACAATCGGTGAAACTGGCGTTGATGAACTATCAGTGTCGGTCTTCAAGTACAGTGATTATGAGATGGCAACCATCACCACTGCTATCCGTCTATCGACACCACACGAAGCCCGTATCATGGGTACAAACGGCATTATCTCGATTCCTGATTGGTGGCATCCGACTGAGATGACTGTACAAGTAAACGGCGAAGACCCACAAATTTACACCTATGACCTTGACGGCAACGGCTATAACTATGAAGCGGTTGAAGTTGGGCGGTGTATTCGAGCAGGTCTGACCGAAAGTGACGTGATGCCACTTGATGAAACTCTCGCTATCATGAAGACGATGGACACCATCCGTCAACAATGGGGGTTAAGCTATCCGGTTGAAAGCCAATAATAGCATTTCGTAAGGGCGTACCCGTATGTGCGCCCACACAAATTAAAAACGATTCAGAGGACAATATGGAAGAAAGCATTATCATTTCCGCATTAAGTCTATTTGCTGGGGCAAGCCTAGTCCCTGCTGGCTTCTTGATTATACGTGACCGCAAAATACCCGTAGACCAGCAACACACGGTACAGGGTGGCATGGCGATACTGATTGCATTTATATTGCTGTGTTTGGGGGCGATGTTCTTATTGAACACAGTCGCACAGGATACCGCACTACTAATTGTCTTGCTGATATTGCTGGTCGCCTTGCCATTTGGGCTGATTGAGCTGGATAAAAAGCGACGATAAATGCTATTTCATTTTTGCGATAACGTCTTCCATTGCAGATAACAATTGTTTGCGACGAATAGGCTTATTCAGGTACACATCCACGCCTGCCTTTATACTATTCGCACGGCTGTAAATATCAGCGGTTAGCATAATAATGGGTGTATCTGTAAATTCTGGAATATCACGAATTGTTTGAACAACTTCCGGACCGTTCAGTCCCGGCAAATGATAGTCACAGATGATAATGTCGGGCTGGTATTCTTTAACCACTTCAACCCCCATATCACCATCTGTTGCAACTTCAACTTCATAGTTATGACGACCAAGTATACTTGTAACAATTTCAATATTATCAACATTATCTTCTATATAAACCACTTTGAATGACATCAGTGCACTCCACTTACATGACTCACAGTCAATTAAACACCTAAAGATTGAGCCTCTCGGATAAGCTTATACGCTTCATCAGCATCTTTTGCAAAACAAATATTTAGGGTATTGGGTATCATTTGCTCAAGGACATCATATAACCGATTCCACAATTCGCTCTGGTTAATAACGACAATTAATCCACGATGATTTGATTGCATACTACGTTGGATAGCTTTTCTACCAATTGCGAACATATTTGATGGCAGATGTTGTGTATGTTGAATATCCAACAAGATATGAACAGTGCCCTGTGTTGTGCGTTGGTGGATTAACGCTGTCGATGTACCGATTGCATCAATAAAATCATTTGCCGTCCAATTTTTATGGAAAGCCCAGATTAAAATGGTTTCGTCAAAGTTACCCCAGTCAATTTCGATCATAAGATAATCAATCCTATTTTGAAGTTGTCGTCTATGAATTGTGATAGCTGAATTTGAATCTAATGCCATTGCTTATAACGGTATATTACTATAGCTAAGGTAGCATGAGGCCCACCATCTGGCTAGGTCAGAGGCTAGGTTTGTATTTATATTTCATCTATTGACACAAAAGAATAGAGCGAATTTACAGGAGAATACGCTTAATGGTACGAATCAAATACTCAGGTTTAATCGGTTTATTGATATAAGCCGCAATACCAATAGCGTGGCTTTCTGGTCCGTTATACATATCTGCTGTGAGAATAACTACGGGCACATGATAAAGGTGGTCATACTGTCGTATACGACGAATAACCTCAGGGGCGTTTTCCCCCGGTAGATGAAAGTCACAAAGAATCAAGTCAAGTTGATGCTGGTTAGCAAATCGTATCGCTACATCACCATCTCGTGCGACATATGTCTTATATCCGGCTCGTTCCAACACACTTTCCAGTATTAACGCATTATCTGGATTATCTTCGATACATAATATCGTTTGTGACATAATCAACTCTTATAATAAACCTACCCCAATAATGTATCAAATAAAGTCAAACCCTGCCACAACTTCGGACACTAAATCTGAATTTCATCAACTTTGATTGGTCAGTATGTGCAAATTGACAGGCACATCAACTCATGATATGCTCATCTCACAATAAATTTTCTAAGTTTCAGGTGTGTCTGAACCCGGACGTTCGGCACACAAAGGGAAAGTCGGTGCAAGTCCGACACTGTCGCGCAACGGTAACTGGCACTATCGTCAGGAGTCCGAATGCCTACCTGAATCTTAGCTCGTAACGACTTTCGCGTAAAAAGGAGACGAGCGTGGTTCATGTATTCCATGCCTTCGCCCTATCGTGGGCTTTTTTGATACAAACCACTTCCCCGTTTCCTCCCATATCCTTGAGGAGGGATAATATATGAGAATCAAACTTTTTATCTTGATTAGCTTGCTTCTATTGATTGTGCCAGTATACGGGCAAGATACTGACTGTGTTGCTGACTATGCTGAGGATGTCGATTACTTCCCCGACAAAGTTGAAATTGCAGATGCAAAAAACTTCACCGTCGAGTATTTCAACAGCTACAAAGTTGTGGCTGTCAGCGATGCTTTTGATGGTGCGCCGGAATTTAATTATGTGCTGGTACAGTGTGGTACGCCTGCGCCATCCGCTGATGAATTTCCTGATGGCACACAGTTTATTGAAGTCCCAACAGGCGATGTCATCACCCTATCGACAACCCAACTGCCGACCCTCTCACAGCTGGATTTGCTTGATAATTTAGTCGGAGTTGATAGCTTGCTCTTTATCAGCAGTGACGATGTTGTGGCAATGGGCGAAGCAGGTGAATTGACTGAAGTCGGCTTTGGTGCTGAGATTAATGTTGAGACTGTTCTGGAACTTGAACCAGATATGGTACTGACCTATGGCTTTAATCCGGCGACTGATGCTCATCCGGTCTTGATTGATGCAGGTATCTTTACAGCTTTGGATGCAAGCTGGCGCGAATTGTCCCCGCTTGGGCGTGCTGAATGGCTGAAGTTTACAGCACTATTCTATAATGCCGAAGCTAATGCAACCGAGCTTTACGATAGCATCGTCAGCGACTATACAACAGCACAAGAACTAGCACAATCCATTGCAACCGAAGACCGCCCTGATGTCCTCATCAACTCCTTCTTGAGCTTTCAAGATGCGTGGTCTATCCCCGGTACCGATACCTATGTCGGGCAGTTGATTGCTGATGCAGGTGGTAACTTATTGTTGTCAGAAGAAGGCTCATCCGAAAGCAACGGACTCAGCTTTGAAGTCGTCTATGAAGGCGGACTCGAAGCAGACATCTGGTTGGCAGATACTTTCGGTGTATCAACACAGGCAGACTTACTGGCACTGGATGAACGCTTCGGTGATTTTGAAGCTTTCCAAGCGGGAAATGTGTGGAACAACAACCGTGATGAAAATGCCAACGGTGGCAACAATTATTACGAACTCGGTGTGACCAACCCGCATTTGGTCTTGCAGGACTTGGTCGCCATCTTCCATCCAGACTTATTGCCTGACCATGAATTTAACTTCTATAAACAGCTAGCCGAGATGGATTCATAATTCATGTCGCAACTAACAATCAAGGCGATTCCGCAACCGTCTGATTATGTCGTCGTAGAGGCACAACCCCGATTAAATTTGGGGTTGCGTCCGGCTATGTTATTGGTGCTTATCGTTGGCTTAGGCATAGTCTTTTTACTCAGTCTAGCATTAGGGTCAGTCGAGATTCCACTAGACCAGATTATCACCATCCTACTCGGTGGTGATGCTGACAAAGCCTCATGGACAAATATCATTACCAAAGTTCGCTTGCCCAAAGCCTTAACCGCAATGTTAGCCGGCATGGCATTGGGTGTCAGTGGCTTGATGATGCAGACATTTTTCCGCAATCCGCTGGCAGGTCCCTTTGTACTCGGCATTAGCTCCGGTGCAAGTCTGGGGGTGGCGTTGGTCGTGCTGACAACGGGAGCAGTCGGTGGCACATTGATTGCTGGCTTGGGCATCTCCGGTGATTTGATGCTGGCATTCTCGGCGGGTGCAGGCGCAAGTCTGACGATGATGTTGGTCTTGCTGGTCTCGGCGCGAGTCCGCAGTAGTATGACCTTGCTTATTCTCGGCTTGATGTTCGGCTATCTGGTATCAGCATTGGTGAGTTTACTGCTTTACTTCGCTGTTCCAGAACGTATTCAGGCGTATATCAACTGGACATTCGGCACATTCAGCGGGGTGACATGGTCACAATTACCGATTCTAGCAGGCATCGTCGTTGCCGGATTATTGCTAGCAGCTGCGTTGACCAAATCACTCAATGCGCTCCTACTCGGTGAAAATTATGCCCGTAGTCTCGGACTCGATATGACACTGGTTCGCGTTGGTATTGTCACAGCAACAGGGTTACTGGCAGGTGTTGTGACTGCGTTTTGTGGCCCGATTGGCTTTATTGGCATCGCTGTCCCGCATTTATGCCGGAGTCTGTTTAATACCTCTGACCATCGTTTGCTTGTTCCAGCGACGATTTTGATGGGTGCGATTGTGGCATTGGTCGCGTCACTGATTGCCGAAGTACCGGGGAATAATCTGGTTCTGCCCTTGAATGCGGTCACTGCTTTATTGGGTGCGCCAATTGTGATTGGGGTGATTTTGCGCCAACGTAACCTCGGAAAGTCGTTCGGATAATGGACAAGCAGAAACCCGCCTTACAAACAATTGACCTCTCTATCGGTTATCAGCGGTCGCGTCGTGATGATGTCCTAATTGCTGATGACCTCAATCTGACACTCAAGCGAGGGATGTTGGTCGGCTTATTGGGTCCGAATGGCGCAGGCAAATCGACCCTACTGCGGACGATTGCAGGCATGCAGTCGCCTTTATCCGGCGAGGTCATGCTATCAGGAAGAGACACAAATCGACTTCCGGCACGAGACCTTGCAAAGCGTCTCAGTGTGGTACTGACTGACCGCCCATCTGTCGGATTGATGAACGGCTATGCACTGGTGGCACTCGGTCGCCATCCTTACACCGATTGGACAGGCAAGCTATCGCAATATGATGAGGCGATGGTACGTTGGGCAGTGGATGCAGTCAATGCAGGCGACATTGCTGACAGTCCCGTCATCGAACTCAGTGATGGACAACGGCAAAAGCTAATGATAGCCCGTGCGCTGGCACAAGAAACCGATGTAATTCTGCTCGATGAACCAACTGCCTACCTTGATTTACCGCGCCGAGTTGAAGTCATGCAACTGCTCAAGGTGTTAGCCCACGAGACAAACCGCGCAATTTTGTTGTCAACCCACGACCTTGACCTTGCTCTGCGCTCCTGTGATAGATTGTGGCTGATGTCCGACGGACAAATTCGTACTGGAACACCGGAAGACCTCGTCCTCACTGACGCATTCGAGGCGACCTTCCATAGTGATGGGCTGGTATTCGACAAACGCACAGGGACATTTTCGATTGATGCTCATACAACTATAGATATTGCCGTTCAAGGTGAGGGGATTGCGTATGTATGGACATGTCGCGCATTGGAGCGGGCAGGATATACCATCTCAGAATCATCATCAACACAGGTCAGAATTGAACAATCCGGTGATAAAACCGTTTGGTATCTGACGACCAACAATCGCACAACGATTCATCTGTCGATTGAACATCTACTACAAAGTTTGGAGGGCTATACAGCACATGAGCGACACACAGAAACTCGATGATAACAAACGCGGTCTGGTACTGGTCAACACAGGTGACGGACGCGGAAAATCGACATCAGCATTCGGGTTGATTTTACGGATGCTCGGGCGGAACAAGTCAGTCGCGTTGATTCAGTTTCTCAAACATGAGACCGGACAATGGGGCGAAATCCGCGCATTACAACGGCTCGGACTCGACCCCATCAAGACAGGCGATGGCTTTACATGGACAAGCAAAGACCTTGATGAGACCGAAGCCAAAGCCCTGCACGGCTGGGAAATCGCCAAAGGCAAAATCATATCGGGTGAGTATGACATGGTCGTTCTGGATGAGTTTACTTATCTGCTGGACTTCGGTTGGCTTGATACCGATGAGACGATTGCATGGCTTAAAGCCAACAAACCCGCCGAACAACATCTGGTCATCACCGGACGCAACGCTCCACAAGCCCTAATTGATTACGCCGATACTGTCTCCGAGATGGTCAAGGTCAAACACGCATTTGATGCAGGGATTAAAGCCCGTGCGGGTATTGAGTTTTAATCTGTAATGTCTGCCAAAACCCTCATGATACAGGGGTCGATGTCATCGGTCGGCAAAAGCTGGCTGGTGACAGCTCTGTGTCGCATCTTCACCCGACAAGGCATCAAGGTCGCGCCATTCAAAGCGCAGAACATGTCGAACAACGCAGGCGTGACAACCACAGGAGGTGAAATCGGACGGGCACAATATACGCAAGCCCTCGCCTGTGGCATTAACCCAACGGTCACAATGAACCCCATATTGCTCAAGCCAGAAGCAGATACGCAATCACAGGTTATCGTCAATGGCAAGGTATGGCAGAACTTATCGGCATGGGATTATTATCAGCGTAAAGCATTTCTGTGGGAACAGGTCACAGTCGCGCTGGATACCTTACGTCAGCACTATGAGCTTATCATCATAGAAGGTGCAGGCAGTCCTGCCGAACTTAATCTGAAACATGCTGACATCGTCAATATGGCAGTGGCGCACTATGCACAATCCACTGTGTTGCTGGCAGGCGACATCGACAGAGGCGGGATATTCGCGCAATTACTCGGCACACAGATGGTACTCGACCCTAGTGAACAAAAACTCATCAGAGGATTTATTGTCAACAAATTTCGCGGTGACCCAACCTTATTTGAGGATGGTATCGACATATTAGAACAGCGGGGTGGCGTACCTGTCTTGGGTGTGATTCCGTATATCTTCGGGCATGGCATACCAGAAGAAGACGCGGTCAGTGTCGAGCTAGAATCCAACCAGCAAATACAGGATAAGATTGATATTGCCGTTATTGGGTTTCCACGCATCGCTAACTTTGACGACTTCGACCCACTCACACAAGAAGACGGGGTACAGGTACGTTATGTCCGGTCAGTCGATGAGTTGGGCAATCCATCCGCTATTATTTTACCCGGAACAAAAAGCACCATTGCGGATTATCAATGGTTACAAGCGCGGGGATTAGACAAATCCATACAAGCGTATGCAAGTCGGGGTGGGTATGTAGTCGGTATCTGTGGTGGGTATCAAATGCTCGGTGAGGTGATACATAACCCCCATCATATCGAATCCAACATTAACCAAATTAGCACACTCGGTTTGCTACCGACCGAAACAACCTTTTCCAGTAACAAATCTGCCTATCAAATACAGGCAACTATCATAGGAGAAACGGGTTGGCTAAGTGGTCTCCAGCAAACATCTCTCAGCGGGTATGAGATTCATATGGGGCAGACCAGCGGGGCATCATCTTGGTTAACAATCACACAACGAAGCGATTCACCTGTTGCGATTTCTGATGGTGCGATGTCAGCAGATGGGCGTATATGGGGCTGTTATATACACGGTTTATTCGAGAATACAGCGGTTCGTCGAGCATGGTTGCGGTCGTTGGGATGGCAGGGCGAAGGCTCAACCCCACCATCGTTAGATACTGCATTTGACCGTATCGCTGATATAGTCGAAGCACATCTTGATATGGACACACTTCGTCAGATTATTGGGTTCTAGTCATCACTAATCAGTGTGCCGACTGACAAATCCCCTTGAATGACTTTGATGAGGTCGCCCTTGTTCCAAAAGTTGACCACAATAATCGGCATTTCGTTTTCCTGACACAACGTAAATGCGGTTGTATCCATCACGCGCAGATGCTGATTAAGGACTTCTTGATAGGTCAATTTTTCATAACGGACAGCATCAGGATTTTTCATTGGGTCATCGGAATATACGCCATCAACTTTAGTCGCTTTGACAATCACATCGGCATGGATTTCGTTAGCACGTAATGCCGAAGCTGAATCGGTCGTGAAGTAAGGACTACCCATCCCGCCTGCTAGAATGACTACCCGCCCTTTTTCCATATGACGAATCGCACGAAGGCGGATATAGGGTTCAGCAACTGAGTTCATCTGTATCGCGGTCTGCACACGGGTCGCAATGCCAGCCCGTTCAATCGCATCCTGCAACGCTAAGCCATTAATTACTGTCGCAATCATGCCCATGTGGTCAGCCGTACTGCGTTCCATTCCACGCTTAGAAGCCGGTTCCCCGCGCCAAATGTTCCCCGCGCCAATCACAACCGCGACCTCAACGCCGAGGTCATAAACCGCCTTGACCCGTTCCGCAATATATGCCGCCTTATCGGGGTCGATACCATATCCCTGTTCGCCTGCCAGAGCTTCCCCACTCAGCTTCAGCAAAATCCGTTTGTAGGGTAAATTATCGGTTGTTTGTGGCATGTCCTCTCCTTCAATCATTTGATTATTTACTTCATCGAATGCGTAATTCGTCACGGTTTAGAACTCCCAAAAACTATCGTTAAACTGCATTTGCTTAAATATCTGACGTGCACTGTCGGCAGTACGTCCGCGAAAGTCCGATTGCATCCGGTCGCTATACCATAGTGTCGCCAGTTCCCATACCTGTTCCAATGTCAAAATTGCACCACGTTCACGCCCATGTGTTGTACACCATACGTCGATTTCGCTCTCCTCACGGAAGAACAAAATCGTGCCTCAGGTATCAATCAAATCGTCGTACCATTGAGCAAACGGCTTAGCAATATGTAACAATCCCTCACCCTGCAACTGTCCATCAACAACTGCATAAGTAATTGCCTCACGAGTCGTCGGATGCGTCACTGTAATCGTTGCATCCTTGCCAATCATCGCCGGAATCCCCAACGAGTCCCACGCACAATTGGCGTAAAGTATCACCCCATCAACCACCACTTTATAATCGGTTTCGATTGCGGATAAGGGAAACGCCATCATCAGCTCATCAGTATTCGGACTCAGGAAAATCAGATGGGCATCATGTAAGCGTCGTAAAACTTGTGTTGCCTCAGCTATTGTCATGTCGAAGTGGTCAGCGATTACAGCAGATGGTGGTACGTCTCCAGTGCTGACAATCGTCTCATACAGAAACAGCCGAACATCCCAATCGGTTTGCGTGAGATTTACATCTGCCATTCGCATCCTTTCTATACAACATACTCATTTGCCCGATTCAGATAGTTAGCGATTCATTTCTGACCCCTCCCTAAATCCCTCTCCAATGCTTCGGAGAGGGGGCTAGGGGCTGAGGTAGTCCTGTTATTTGCTCATCAATATCTATCTATATCACGCGCCTGTCATATCGTCACCAGACACAAAAAAGGGACTAGCCAATAGGCTAATCCCCAATTTTGTTGAATCGGTTATGCGAATATGTGTTATGGTGACACAGTCGTCGCAACTGCTTATTCCTCGACAACTTCGCCGATAGCGATACGTTTGAAACCACCAAACTTGATAGTCTCGCCCACATCAGCGACAGTTTCTTCGACAAGCTGTTGGATGGTCTTGTCATCGTCTTTGATAAATGCTTGTTCCATCAAGACAATTTCTTCGTACCACTTGTTCATGCGACCTTCAACCATCTTCTGTGCGATTTCTTCCGGCTTACCTTCGCCCAATGCACGTTCGAGTTGAGCTTGTTTTTCAGCATCAACCACATCGGCGGGTACATCCTCCCGTGTGACATATTGTGGCTTCAAGTTAGCGATGTGCATGGCAATGTCTTTGGCAAATGCTTGAAATTTCTCGGTATTTGCGACAAAGTCAGTTTCGCAGTTGACTTCAACAATCACAGCCAGGCGACCATCGTGATGAATATAACTACCGACAGTGCCTTCGTTAGCTGTACGTCCCTTACCTTGAATTTTTTCACCACGAGCGAGTGCTTTTTCTTCAAGGATTTCAACCGCTTTGTCCATGTCGCCACCCGCTTCATCAAGAGCTTTCTTGATGTCGAGGGGTCCCATGCCTGTTTTTGCGCGAAGTTCTTTTACTTGTTGTGCAAGTGACATTTTTGTGTGTATTCTCCGTATTTATGCGTCTTGTTTTACGTTAATTATTCGTCGCCGTCAGCATCTTCGTCGTCATCGTCGAAGAGTTTGCTATCACGCAATTTTGCCAGTGTGGATTCACCGAGCAAGTCTTCGTCTTCATAATCGTCATCGTCGCCGTATGCGCTGGCGAAGAGTTCTTCTTCTTCCTCTTCAAAACCAGAGGATTGACGAATGTTGTGTCCTTCGAGGACAGCATCAGCCAATGCACCCACCAGCAAGCGAATCGAGCGCATCGCATCATCATTCGCAGGCAAGATGTAATCAATCTGGTCAGGGTCAGCGTTGGTATCAACGAGTGCCATCACAGGGATACCGAGAATGTTGGCTTCTTTTACAGCGGTGTGTTCACGTTCCGCATCAACAATTACCAATAAGTCAGGGACACGTTTCATATCGCGGATACCACCGAGGCGCAATTGCAACTTTTCAATTTTGCGTTGCATGACGAGTGCTTCTTTTTTGGTCACCCGATCAAATTCACCTTCATCACGACGTTTTTCGAGGTCTTTGAGGGTGTCGATACGGCTACGGATGGTTTTCCAGTTGGTGAGTGTACCACCTAGCCAGCGATAATTAACGTAAGGCATGCCACAGCGGTCAGCTTCGCGCTGGACAATTTCTTGTGCTTGACGTTTTGTACCGACAAACAACACAGTCAACCCATCAGCCACCATTTTGACAATCATGTCATGGTAAGCATTGAGGTTTTTGAGTGTAATCTGAAGGTCGATAATATGAATCCCGTTACGTTGGGTGAAGATGAACTCGTCCATCTTAGGATTCCATTTGTTGGTACGGTGACCGAAGTGTACACCTGTCTCTAGCAGGGTACGCATTTTAACCTGTGAAGGCATTGCTATTCTCCTTATGTATACGGTGTTTATTTCTCGCACACCATTCATCCTCTGGCAAGAATCTGCTGTACAGACAACACCTACCTTGAGTCCTGATGTGTGGTATTTTGGGACTGTAACGTTCAATATGGGTACAATTCCGCGCAGGATTCTATCATAAGCCATGCGTCAGGACAATAGGTGATTAATGATTCGACCAGACGACATGTCAAATTCACACACTAGAATACCCCTTATTTGTAACATCAGTTTTGGATAAGAGGCTCTATTGTTCAAGGAACCATTGACTATCCAGTTATGGTTATGTTTTTGGTTTTTGGTGATTTGTTATTAGTCAAAGCAGCGTGTTTGTCCTTCCCAATCACCGGCAACCAGCTACCAATAACAGGCTGGTGTGCCAATATTGCATCCAAAACATCAGGTTATGTTAATTGAAAACTCAGGTTATTTGTACAAATGATACGAATCTGTATTACGAACGCAGAGCAGAACGTTTACATCATCTCGTAAATCATATACGGTACTGCTTACAACACAGGCATTGAACACACGTATACAAATTGAACACACAATCCAAAGGCTAACACCATGTCCACTCCGTTGATTTTCTCATTTACCGAACCCATCCGACCAGAAGCCCTACAGCATCTCTTCCAACAAACCACATGGGCAAAAACCCGCGACCTGCATAAAATCCAGCAAATGCTTGATAACACAGAATTAAAACTCGGTGTCTGGGATAATGATAAATTAGTTGGGTTTGCACGGGTCGTGACGGATGATGTGTATCGCGCATGGATAGAGGATATTGTGGTTGACGCAGACTATCGTAAAACAGGCATCGGGTCGCATATTGTCCAGAAGTTGCTCACCCGCCTCGAACATGTCGAACTGATTATCCTAGATTGTGAAGCGTCGCTTGTCCCCTTCTATCAACGTTATCAGTTTCAAGAGAAAACAGGCGCGTCTATGTTGCTTATTCAGTCAACAAAATAAGCGATGGCAGATTCTGTTGTACTTGTTCAATCGGGATTTGCAAACAGAAACACGAGCCATTATTAACCTCACTTTTTACGCTGATGCTCCCGTGATGCAACTCAACAATGCGTTGTACGATAGCTAAACCAAGCCCTGCCCCACCGGTATCACTGCTCCGCGACGGGTCAATGCGGTAAAGGCGTTCAAAGATGCGTTCGTGTTCATCCTCAGGGATACCAATCCCTGTATCATGTACGTTGCAATGTAAATATTCGTCTTTAGTATAGACATCTACTGTGATAACGCCCTTATTGGGTGAATATTGCGCAGCATTTTTAAGCAAATGAGATAAAGCCAAACGCAAGAGTTCCCCGTCAGCTTCAATTTGTTCAATGCCATCTTGAATGTTAACAATCACCTCATGCGGGTTGTCAGGCATTTTCCGTTCGACATCTTGGCAAACATCATCAAGCAGTGAGGGTAAATCAACCCTATCGCGCTGTATATTGTCCAACGCATCCAACTCTGTCAGGCGATGTAATCCCTCGACTAATCTCTCCAAACGTATCACCTGTTGCTCAATTGTGTTTAGGTGTTCACGCTGACGTTCATCTGTAGCGGTCTTTCGTAACAGATACAACTTAGTGTTGATCACAGACATCGGTGTCCGGAACTCATGCGATGTATCACTAATAAACTGCTTGAGTATCCACATCCGTTCGGACTTCATGGCAAAGTCCAGTTTGGCTTGTTCGGAAATAAGGCGTTCAGTGATGTCCAAAATGATTGCCATAAACACAGGTTGGCTGTTGAATGTAGACAATTGCAAGTGAACTTCTACAGGGTACTCTGTGCCATCCTTGCGACGATGTACAGTGACAAAATCTAGGATAGCTTTTTGACCAAGTCGCAGAGGCATCAACAGAGACGAGAAGGTGTTTAAGTTCATCTCCGGCTTAATATCCAGCGGAGTCATCTCGTGCAGTTCGTCAATTGTGTACCCAATGTTACGACATGCCCCCTGATTAACCTCAACAAAACGAAGGGTGACGGCATCAAACACATAAATTTCGTTGAGAGAGTCATTGAAGATTTGACTCAGCCCGTTATTGAGGCTTTCCACCCGCTTGAGTTCACTAATATCTAGGATGATTGCAACAAACACATCATGCCCGTTGAATGTTTCCAATTGTAAGTGGACTTCAACCGGATACTCTGTGCCATTGCGCCGACGATGTACCGTCCAAAACGCAATCTTTCTATCCTGCCCTGTTCGCAAAGGGTCAACCAATTCCGCAAAGGTTAGGGAGGGAGGTATATTCAGGTTTGATATCAAGTGGGGTCATCTCACGCAGTTCATCCATCGAATACCCCAAGTTCTCGCGCGCACTGCGGTTGGCTTTCACAAATTTGAGCGTGTCTGCCTCGAAAACATAAACCTCGTTAAGAGATTCTTCAATTAGGTAATCATATTTGATGAATGGCAAAATGTTGTGTCCCCATATGACTTGAGCATAGCTATATTATACTTGAAGAATAAATTTTAAGACAATTAAAAATTAATGTTTTTTCATGAGCAATTCACTCACCAATTTTTTTATGGCAATATTAAGATAGACTATCATCTTTTTTCGGGAATCGCATTGTAATTGTCGTGCCCACGTCTACCTCACTCTCAACTTGAATGGTGCCACCATGTAGTTCTATGATTCGGCGTGTGATGGCTAATCCTAAACCACCGCCACCACTGTTGGTATTGCGTGCCTTATCCACACGATACAATCGGTCAAAAATATGTGGTAAATCCTCCGCAGAAATTCCTATTCCCTCGTCAGCAATGGTCAGAACAATCTCCGCCTCGTCAGTAACTGATGTAATCGTAATCGTCTTACCTTCATCACTATATAAAGTTGCATTAGCCAATAAATGTACAAACGCATCATGTAGCAGTGTCGCATTCCCGCGAATCATCGGCAATGAGGCTTGCAAAGAAAGCTTCACAGACAATTGTTTTTCGTCGATACGTGGCTGACAGACACTCATTGCACTCCGCAACTGGTCATTAAGTTCCGTCGGTGACATGACAATATCACTGGTCTCATCTAACTTAGCAATCATGTTCATATTGTCGATGAGGGTTGTAATCCGGTCAATTTGCTTTTGAATCATCTCAGCTCGTCCTGCCAGATTGTCACCGTTACTCTTGGTCAGTAGATACGCATTTGTACCAATGGTTGACAATGGGGTGCGAAAGTCGTGGGATATATCACTAATGAATTGGCGCAATAACCATGCGCGCTCTTGCTCCCGCTCTGCCAATCGTTTGCGTTCTTCAGCAATCAGCCGTTGCGTTATATCACGGCAACTGAGCAAAATACCATCTATTGCCGGATTATCAAACATACTGGTGACAACAACTTCCATATGTACCCAATGACCATGAATATGCCACACACGCACATCGTGCATACGAGTTCGCAGGATGGGATTATCGACACATTGCTTGAATACGGATTCAGCTTGGGGTATATCATCGTTATGTATCATGTCGTGAATCGTATTGCCCACCACCAGTTCAGGTTCAATATCCATCACATAGCGCACTGATGGGCTGATGTACTTGATAACTGCCGACTCATCAATAATCAAAATAATATCACTAGAGGCTTCGGTAATCGCACGATAGCGGATTTCACTCTGTCGCAGGTTATTTCGCACAATACGTTGCGCACACATCGCACCCAGTTGAGCAGATAATAAGCGAAAGATTTCAAATTGTTCGTGGGTGAATGGCGTTTTTGATATGGCTGTATCAGCATATAACCAGCCAATTCGTTTACTGCCATCCCACAATACCCCAATCAACAACACACTATTCTTGTGCTTGGTGGCACCATCGGGCTCAGTGATAGGCTCGTTGCGCTGATAAACAACATCACCTTCCGACACCATTGCAGCTTCTTGTTCAGGAATCGGCAACATATATCCTCGTTCATCACGGAGGTTGCCGTCTAAATCTGTCCCCCACATGCCACGTCGCATTCCTGCATGTTTATCTGATGCCAGCCAAACGCCAATCCGTTCAAAGCCTAACATTTCCCGACCAAGAACAACAGTCTCACGAATGAGGTCATCCAATGACTGGATTACTGATAACGCCAGCGTCATTTCGCTTAATTGCTTCAACAAATGCTGAAATATTTTTGATTGTGTTTCGCGTTCTTCTAGCACCTGCAACGACCGCTGACGATTCAACAATGCCCCTAACATCGAGCCATATAGATTCAGGAGGTCTACTCGGTCATCAGAAAATACGCCATCTTCCAGCAAGGTATCACTATACAGACAGCCAATTGCCTGGTCTCCATCAAGCAACGGAACAAATGCCTTATCCCCAAACCCAATCTCCTCAAGCTTGACATTGTACAAGGGTTGTGAACGAATCACGTAACTGGTCTTATTCCCTTTGACAACATTATATGCAGGGTGGTCAAGTTTGAGTTCCATACGTTCATGAGAGCTATCGATGATGCCGCCTTTGTTATCGACACGATACCTGCCAACAATAACGTCAGTATCGACATCATCAAGTAACCAACAACTCAGGCGTGTAAAACCGAGGTGCTCAATCGCCTGTTGAATACTCTGATAGACAAGCTCATCAAAGTCATTAATACGCGAAAGATTTAACGCGACTCGATTTAAAGTGTTGAGTGATTGCATGTACATATCCTACACATATTGAGATGAACGATACAAACAGGGTTCGTCAAACCACCTGAATTAGACAATTGTATATTTCGTGTCATCATTGCTTGATTACACCCATGATATACTTATCCCAGATTTCCGACAATGAGTGTATCTACAAAATTATGACAACACCGGACACAAGCATACCTTACTTTTCCTTAGAAACCGAAGTCGGACGCAACTTCGATATTCGTCCATTACGCCGACAGGTAAACCCACAACTGCTACAAGAAGGTCCTCATCGGCATAACTTCCAAGAGCTTTTGTGGGTGCGGAGTGGGCATGGTCAGCACAGCATTGATGGTGACATCTTACCGATAAAATCAGACACATTTTATTTGATTGCTCGTGGTCAGGTGCATCTCTTTATTGAAGGCATAGACCTTGATGGTTATATTCTGCGCTTCTCGGATGATTTCCTGCCAGATGATATGAACACATCCGGTTGGGATTACCGCGTGACCCTGTTTAGCCACTTTGCAATACATCAGATGTTGACCCCACCACAACAGGATATACCTGCATTTCAGCAATTGATGGATACGATGCGTGATGAAGTACAAAAAGAGGATTTTGGCAAAATGCACATTTTACGGCACTCATTGAGTATCTTGCTCATTATGCTCGAACGCAGTCGCCGGAATCTGCCAGAGGTCGTCACCCGCGAAGACCCGCAACTCAGCACCTTTCAAGATTTTATCACCCATCTTGAAGGCAATCTACGGAATCATCATAGCGTCGGGTTTTATGCCGATTCCGTGCATCTTACCCCGCGTCAACTCTCATCAATAGTCAAGCAATTCACAGGACGTACCGCCAAGCAAATCATTCTGGAGCGCATTATCCTAGAAGCCAAACGTCTGCTCAAACATTCTAACGCTTCGGTCAAGGAAATCTCCTATGCACTCGGCTTTAAAGACCCGTCCTATTTCAGCAAGGTGTTTAAGAACACAACAGGTATGAGTCCTAATCAATTCAAAGAGGATTAGTGTTATTCTTCAAACTTAATAATCATACGCAGGCGGGCAAACTCAATTTCATCACCATCACGCAAGCGATATTTCTGCTTACTTGATAGCTGGAAACCATTAATACGAGTGCCATTGGTACTGCCGAGGTCTTCAATATACAGGAAACCATCCATCATTGTCATCGTAGCATGACGACGCGACACACCATAATGATAGGCATCATATGGAGTGAGGTCAAAATCTACATGGTCATCATCCATTGTCCGTCCGACAATCATCCGCTCGATAATTGGTAGACTGACAAACTTATCCTCAATTTTACATTTCAGCTTTGACGTTGCCGATAACACGCCCGTGCGTTTGGAAGGGACACGGTCTTCCATCGGTTTTGCGTCGTCATTGCCACCAAGATAAGATGTATTTTTGTTTTCTGTGGACACGGTAAATACCTCGTGATTGATTCCCTATGCAATCGTATATTGTAATTTTCTCTGAAACACTCTCAATTATCAAGTTATGATATTAACTCTAACTCGATTGTAACGCTTAATCGAAGTCAACTGGGATATTGATTTTGCCAGATGTCGATGCAGATGAATCATCATCAGCATTCTGTGTCTGTTCAGTATCCTCAGTTTCGTCATCATCATCGGATTTTGCATTGATGTCAATTTTTACAGGCTTTTTGCCAAATTGGTCATCGCTCTGTTTGCTTTTGGATGCTTTCTTTTTGGGTTTGGGTTTGTCTTTCTTATCAACAACCTTGACTTCAACCTCAAATGCCTCATCTTCTTCGATACCGACATCCTCTATCTGCACCTTGCCTTTGGTTACCGCTGGCGGTGTCTCTTCAGCGGGAGCAACATCTTCACCATTGGTAATCGCCTCAGCTTCGTCAAGTATCGCATCAACTGATACATTATCTGTGTCTGCTTCCTCAGCGTCGGGTTTGGCTTTTTTGCCTTCTTCCGTCCAATACTCGTCAAACACCCATTCTTCGAGTTCATCGGTATCCGGCGGCGGCACACGCTCCCGAATCGCCTGAACAATATCGGCAATCTCTAGCTCATACAAATCCCACTTGGTCGGCGCGAGTGATTCCAGCATCAATTCTAGTGCATCCAACATGGCGTTCTGATGATAGCCAGCACTATGTAGCGCAAACATTCGATAAGCGCGCAACGGGCGATAATCTGGATAGAGTGCGAGACCTTCTTCGATGATTTCTAGGGATTCGCTATATTGACCGAGTAAGCGCAGGCTCGCCCCCATCTGTGTGTAGAGGCGGGGCATCTCCTTCGGCGGTAAGTTTTGGCTTTTGGGCAATGCCATCAGACGACGATATAACGGTAATGCTTGTTCCGGCACACCAAACGCCTGCCATGACCCCGCCAACTCGAACATAATACGGGGGTGGTCCGGATAGGTCTGATGTAATTGTTTGAAGTGTTCGATGGCGGCTTGATGATTCCCCTGTTCTTTGAGGTTCAGTCCGGCATCAATCAATTCGCTGATGACTGCCATGTGTATTTGTCCTTACTGGTTGTTCTCAAATCTAGTATAGCATCAAAACAGTGACGTGTTGAAAGTTGAATGTAGAAAGTTGTCATTACTACAATGTTGCGCGTCAATTATTATACGGGATTCAATAGTTTTAGTTGTGCATTTTTATAATGTCTGGGTTGTATTGTCCGCTACTACAATCTGTGAACACCATCATTACAACAAATGCGCCTGTGTCTCTTGTATCAGCACATTCAAAAAGTCCATAAAAGCTGTGCCACCTGTGCCAACAGGGTCCGTTGATTTCTCGAAGATATAGGTACGTGCATAATAAAAGTGCGCCCGCCGGAATGTCATCACCTGACGCAGACAATGATTATAAGCATCTTGTAAATGCAGGTGATTTTTACAGTATTCGCGTAGTGTGTCGGTTGTCAGGCAGTTGACAAAATCCTGATGTTGTCCGGGCATATAGGAACGAATCGCGGACAAGTAATGTGTCAGTTGTGTCGCTTGATGTTGTACACCGAGTCCGGCTAACACTGCCGGAATAATCGTACTTTGTGCGCCGGACCCACCCATGAAAGTCTGCGGTTTACCTTGATATTTATCAACGCCTTCAAAGACAACATCACGTAAGCCATAGAGCGGATGACGAACATTTTGATAGTAGATATCAGGGTCGCAGTGTTCCGGCATCCGATGGAAGATTTTGGTAATCTCGACCAAGCCCTGCCGAATATCACGCAAGCACGCCAGCACAGCCTGTACATCATCATCTGCGACGGCTTTCTGTGCCTGCTGTAAGGCAATTAACATGTTGCCTGCCTCCGCCTCAATCGCCACATGCACGAGGAAAAACCATTGTTCATCATAGTAATGGCTGAAGGTCTGCATCAATTGCAGGTTATCTAATGATAAGTCGCCATGTTCCTGTATCCGTCGCCAATTATTCAGTACCATACCTGCATACGACATCATCGGCGGACGATTGACCTGTTCCGATAGCCACACCACCGGAATCGCTAGCCCTGCCGGAATGTGTTTTGTGGTTTCTCCGCCCATATGCACATAGGCATTGACGAAGTAGGTGTATAGCAGATGCAAGCGTTCAATAATGCGCGGGTCACGTTTCAATACAGGTGATAAGTCAAACACAGGAAGGGCATTCATCGTCTCATGGACAAACCCACCGATAATCAAATCAGGCAAATCTTCGGCAATGGTTTCCAACGTCTCGACGATTTCCTCATCCAGACCAGTATCAATCAAACCCAAATCCGTGAGCGGGTCGGGTGCGATTAAGAAGCCTCTATCTGCTGTGACTTGCCAACAATCGTCTACCATATTACACACCGTCTTCTAAATCGTTGATTATGCGAATAATTGAATCACGCAGTGATTTTTCCAATGCTTCCCCGCCAGCAATCGTATTTTCATAAACGATAAAGCGCAGATGGCGGATGTCAAACGGGAAGTCCTCAATGTCCTTGCCTTGTGTTATCAGAATTGCGGGTTTGCCCAATGTATGCGCGATGCCCAGTTCATAATAGACGTTGGCATTAACTTCGGTGGTCTCGACAATCACCAAGCGACAGGCATTAATAGCCGCCCACACTTCACTCATGATTTGCCCCTGCACTGTATTAAACTCATCCCCGCGCTTGATGGTCAGGTTCATATCAATAACAGTCGGGACAATCACATTGCGATAGACACTGTCGAATTGGTCGCGGAACGGTGTAATCATGAAGATGTCTGATTGGAATTGTGCCCCCTGATTGGGTTCTCCGAATATCGGATTGACCTCCATTTGGAAGCCGAATTGTGATGGTGGCTTAGGTGGCTCAATGAGTGTCCGTGCCTGTTGAACCGCTAACGCTCGTTGAACCAGTTGCTCAAGGTCATCTTCGATTAGACTATATGCTCGTTGTACATCATCTTCAAATTCATCTCCACTAGTAGGTTGTATCTGTTCTTGATTGGGTGCTTGTGGTGGTTTTGCCTTCAGATGTGGTAACTCCATCGACGGACGTTTCCGGCTGTGCATGCGATGTGTAGTGACAGCAACAATCACCTTTGCACTTAGGTCTTCGACACTATCAAACTTGACGACAATCTGCCGTTGCATGACATAATCTTGAAACTTGGCGAGTTCTGCGTCATCAGTATCGTAGTCCGTCGGCATAAAAATCAGCGTTTGGATACCGCGCTCCAGTGCATAGGCATACTCAAACTGAATTAAATCAGCGATTGGTAAATTTTTATACTCGCCGAATGATGTGCCATATACACCTATAAACACATCGGTATCATCAATTGTCTGACGCAATACGGTTTTGGGGTCACCCGCAGTTTTGGCAAGGTCTTCCATTGTAATCGGCGAGACTGGAAAATCTTTCAGATTCCACAACGCCTGCTTGACTGCGACTAGATATTGATCACTTTTGTCGTCGGATGTTGCACTAATAAAAACGCGATAGACCATCAGTATCTCGCTTTCGGTGGGTGGATTTGTCTCTTATCTTATCACATGGAGATGATAGCGAGTGTATGGGTTATATGGAAAACTCATCACTTTATACTCATCACTCATCACTAGCTTTCATAACTTATCTGCTTTCTAACTTGCCCTATTGCGCGGGTGATAGCATAATTACCTGTGTTATCTGAATGCCATCTAAAGGATTTTGTTTTGCGTTGTAATTATCTTATCTTGTTGAGTTGTATTGTGATGTTGATTGTGTCCGCTTGTGGTGGGGATGCCCCGCCCGAACCCACTTCGCCACCTGCGAATAATGTGGAAGCAGAGACAGCCAATACAGACAGCAACCCAGACCCAACCGCACCACCAGCCCAATCATCAGACACGTTATCAGCTGATGTGCTTGCTAGCGTCAACGGCACACCCATCACCCAAGCTGAATTTGACCGCGCCTTTGTACGGATTGCAGGTAACTCATCAGCGGCAGATACAACCGCGCTATCGGTGCAGGTACTCAACACCTTGATTGAGCAAGAAGTCATCGCGCAATCCGCAGGTGACCTCGGCGTTAATGTAACACAGGCAGATGTCGATGCAGAAATCCAGAGCTTGCAACAGAGCCTAACCAATACCACATGGGAAACGTGGTTAGCGAGCAATCAATACACTGAAGCTGAACTGCGTGACGCAATCGAAAATTCAATTGTGACCAATCGTGTGCGTGATAGTGTTATCGCGCAATTGGGTGAAGCTGTTCAACATGTTCAAGCCCGTCATATTCTGGTCGCAACCGAAGCAGAAGCACAAGATGTGCTCAATCGTCTGGCAAATGGAGAAGACTTTGCCGTACTCGCGCAGGAATTATCATTAGATGTGACCACCCGTGACTTCGGCGGTGACCTCGGTTGGTTTATCCGCGAAGAATTGTTGGATACTGCATTAGCCGATACCGCATTTACCATCGGTGAGGGCGAGATTGCTGGTCCGGTCACCACACGACTCGGCTACCACATCATCCAAACCCTGAAAAAAGAAGAACGTACCATCGAACAAGAGCGGATGCCTTTGCTCGTCGAGAATGTCTTTAATCGTTGGCTGGAAAATGCCATCTTATCCGCCGACATTGTTCGCAATCAATAAATTTAGAGAGGTGTGACCATGCGTATTATTTATAATCTCATCTCGTTACTGGCGATTATCGGGTCTATCGTTGTCATTGTTGGCACGGTCGTTCTGGTGGTCACACCAACCGAAGCAGAACTTGCAGAGCTGAATGCGCTACCGACAACGGCAGCACTCCCAACCCTAACACCTAGCCATACGCCGACAGCCACCGACACACCGGGACCACCAACCCTGCCACCGACCTTCACACCGACCTTTACGCAAACGTTCACACCCACACCGACATTTACAGATACACCGACGATTACGCCATCACCAACAATTACAACAACCCCGCGTGATACCGATACACCAACAGTAACATTTACGCCGTCTGCCAGTGCAACATTTACACTGACACCAACACCAACTGGACCCACACCAACCTTCACACCGACGATTATTCCGTTCCCATTCATCTTGCGTGAAGATATTTACTTCTCGCAGAATATCTTTAATACGCTGGGATGCAATTGGCAGGGTGTCGGCGGGCAAGTTGTGGATGTCAGTGGCAATCCGTTTACAGGCAATAACCTACAAGTACATGTCTTCGATGCCGATGGCACAATTGACCGTACCGTTCGCGTTGGGTCGAGTACATTATTTAATGGTCAAGCTAGTTGGGAAGTATCGGTTGATAGCACCATTAACAACCGCACCTATTTTGTCGAGCTACAAAGCTCCATCGGCACCGTCATTTCACCAACTTATAATTTCACTTTCCGACAGACGTGTGAGCAGAATGCAGCCATTGTGAACTTCCGTCAGAATCCAATCCAACCGGGAGGATAAATGTCGGAGGAGAAAAAACCGAAAACACAACGCATCAACCGCAAAAATCGCAAGGATAAAATTGAGGTTGACCATAGTCGTTTTATGCCACCGGATGCCGAATTGCCCGACTTATCTCATCTCGACATCCCTGACGCAGACGATGAAGCGTTAGAATCTCTGCAACGCATGGATGACATCATGCGCCCGCTGGAAATTACACCGAAGGAGGAACGTTATCCCCCCCTGCCTTCGGATATTGCGAAAGCCGAACAACGCCAGCGTGTGCAATCATCACCGCGTTATATGCGTCCACGCCATAGTCGGCGTAATAATTTTTTGACTGTGTTTTTCCTGTTGCTATCTGTGGGTGTTGTTGCCTTTTATGCGTTGATATGGGTTGACCCACAATCCCCATTGAATCTGCTAGCACCGCCGACTCCATTTCTAGTTGTGACCGCGACCAATGACCCCAATCCGGTCTTTGTCCCGACAGCGATACCCGAAATTGTCGAAGGACAGCCGACAGCATCACCCGAACCCGCCGACCTATTCCCATTTGCAATTGCACCTGATGGCGTATTGTATGTTGCCAATCAAAACGGGCGCGATTGTAATTGGGCGAGTATTGCCGGAGCAGTCGTGAATACAAACAATGACCCCTTACCCGGATTTGGTGTGCGCGTGGCAGGTGACCAAGTCAGCGCGACGGTGTTCAGTGGCACGAACAGTTCATATGGCGCAGGTGGTTATGAACTTAATCTGGGTGGCGCACCAATGGCGAGTACCTTCACAGTGCAATTGGTCACTACCGGAGGCGCACCCCTATCAGATATATTGACTGTCACCACTCGTGATGATTGCAATCAAAATGTGGCAATCGTTAACTTTGTCCAGCGATAATCGGTACGACATAACCGTTATCAACCCAATGGTGTAACGTGCTTGGTGGCACATCCCCACCCCGAAATCCATCGGGATGCTTCATAACGAGGTCAATCAGTTGGTTATCTTGACGATATTCATAGCGAAAGTCGTGATAGATACCATATTGTGCGGACACATAACACCACGGCGACAGACGATAGCGTGTTTCATCTGTCAGCACAGGAACACGATAGGGCAATTGAGGTTTCTTCTCCACATTAAGAATCACATCAGCGTAGGTGGTGACCATCTTCTCTAGTGAAAATTCGGTTTGCAGATAGCGCAATGTCTCCGGTGAGGTACGGCGTTTTTCGCGCAGTATCTCATCAGCGAGGTCTACAGCAGATTCAACATCACCATAATCAACGCGGTCAACATGTTCATCTGGCAACAAATCCCGATAGGTCGCCACCCGTGAGAGTATCGGTAATGTGCCACAACCGAGTGATTCAAAGGGTGTATTGCCAAAGGTCTCGACATAACTCCCGATGCACATCGTCACATCTGCCAGACTATAATATTCAGCAATCAGCGCGTCGTTAATCCAATCATGGAAGACAAACACCTCATCTAAGCCCGCCTCGTGAATCGTTCGCATCAGTCGCTCGTAATAAGCACGACTCGACGGTTCGCTATCAGCATCCAACCAACGCGGGACAAGCACCCGCAGATTATCCCAACCGCGTTCATGCACGAGTTTTTCGGCAACCTGTATCACCTCATAGATGCCTTTCGGCGGTTCGGGACGATGCGGGAATAACAGAATCGGGTGCTCTTGTATCGAACGTGGAATCACATCAAAGATAGCATCAGGTTCAGTGTAGCGATATTTGTCCCAATCAAAGCCGTTGTGTATCGCGTGCATACGGTCACCCACAGTCGGCGAAAACTGAGACACACTCGCCTCATATGATGCACGGGTATGCTCCGACGGTAAAATCCACGCATCACCTTGAAACAGAAAACCCGATTGCAATGTTTCCGCAAAGAGAATACTCCGCAAGCTAATCACAGTCGGGATGTCCTGATAGACATAGGGGAAAATCAGTCCGCCGTCATGACTGTAGTGAATATCCGCATCGACTAGCGCATCGCCGACATCGCGTATCGCATTGGCTATATGATAAATCGGCGTAAAGTAGGGTTCGGGATAGGGTTGTTTGAAGCGTAGAATCGGCTTGATATGGACGTTCTCATGCCACTCAAAGGGAGTCATTGAGCCGTCACGTTTCGTCGAGAGAATCGTGAGTTGATGTCCTTGCTCACCGAGATAGAGGGCTACCTTCTTGAGTTGCTTCTGCCCGCCCCCCATCGCAAAATCTGAGAATAGCGGTGTCATCGAAAAGACAGTTATTTTTTTGGTATCGGTCATAGGTTCGCCTAGCGTCGTAAAGTCGTTATGCTCCTATTTAAGCATGGAATTTTGCACGGTTGGGCGATTCACAGCAGAGTCTCATGATTTGTCAAAGGGGTCAATTTCGTCCAACGCATATGCAATCGCCTCATCAAAGGATAGCTGTTCCCCTTCTTGCCACGCTTTATCAAATTCAACCTCACCGAGTTGCTCACGCATCAACTGCACACGACCATTAAAATGTTGCAAGCTACGGGGTTGCCTTGTGCCACCTTGTTGTTGGAGTATTCTGTCCGACACATAGAGTAAGCGTGTTGTTTTTCTGGCTTGGTTCGGTGGTGTAATAACTTGTAGCAGGTGTTGAATGAGCAATACATCATTCCGGTCGCGTGCAATCAACAGCCCATCCCGCGCAACTTGAATTGACTCTAACGGCTTGCCGACCATGCGATACGCATGCGATAAATTGGATAAGTTTATAGCAACCCGAAACATATCCCCAATTTGACGGGCAAGTGTGATACATTCGATATAGTATTCAATCGCCTGCTCATATTCATCGCTCATCCCATAGAGTTCCGCGAGTGAATTGAGTGAATGGGCTTGTTGACCTTTATCGCCTATGTCATGTAATAGGTCAACCGATTGTTTGATATATCCTCTAGCAGTTTCCAGCAACTCCGGTGTGAGTGTATCCTTCGGACGAGCAATATGACTCCCGCCCATATAGCGCAATGCAATCGCCGTCAGCCATTTATCATCAATCTCAATACCAATATCATACGCCTGTTTTGAATAGGTATATGTAATGTCATAATCGTGGCGCAAAATCCAATGGCAATAGCCCACCACAAAATAGACTCTGCCCCGCAGTGCAGGTGAAATGTTCTCAGCATGTTTAAGTACGCTATGTCCCCAACGTTCGGCTTCTTCATGATGCACACCATACCACCACACATCACTAAGTGCCACAAACAACCGCCCCCCGATTTCAGCATTGCCTTCGCTGAGTGTATGATGTAGTCCCCCTCGTATATTGGGTAACTCAATCTCTAATCGCTTTAACCAATATTGCTGATTATGTCGGCGCAACTCTGGCTCAGCCGTTTCCGCCAATTCCATGAAGTACATCGCATGGCTGGACAGACATCGTTGCAGGTCACCAGATTCTGACAGACGCTCATAAGCATAGTCTTGAATCGTCTCCAACATCCAAAAGCGCGGTTCATCAAGCGCATCTTCACGTTGAATCACAAGGCTTTTATCAACCAATGATGCCAAACCATCCAAGACATCCAATGCCAACCCACCCATACAGACAGCTTCAACCGCCTCAATACTACGCCCACCCCGAAACACAGACAGGCGCATAAATAGGCGTTTTTCATCATCATCAAGTAAGTCATAGCTCCATGCAATCGTATCGCGGATGGTACGCTGACGTTGTGGAAGGTTACTTGCACCAGCAGTTAATACATCGAGGCGATTATTGAGGCGTGCCAACAATGCTTGCGGATTCAAAATTTTGACACGCGCTGCCGCCAGTTCAATAGCCAATGGCAGACCATCCAAGCGGGCACAGATTTTTGCAATATCGCGGATATTGTTCGACTTAAATCGCCGATTGACAGTCTGTGCGCGCTGTATAAACAACTGTACTGCGTCGTTATTTTGTAAGTCTTCTTCTGGCATAGTGTCGAGGTTTTCGGGTAACGACAACGTTGGAACATGATATTCATGCTCACCATATAAGCGCAAGGCTTCACGGCTTGTCACAATCACTTTGATATGCTGTGTGCGCTGTAGCAGTTCAGATACAATATTTGCACCTGCCAGCACATGCTCAAAATTATCAATGATGAGCAACAGCTTATGTGTTTCCAGTACACGACACAGTTTATCCATCATCGGTTCACTGGCGGTTTCTAGTAGACCCAGTGCCGTTGCAATCGTATCAACCACCTTAGACGCATCTTGTATCGGCGTGAGGTCAACAAACACAACCTCATCAGCAAAATTATCTTTCACTTGCTGTGCCACTTCTAACGATAAGCGTGTTTTACCTGTGCCTCCGGGTCCAGTCAATGTGAGCAATCGCGTTTCATGGAGTCGCGCACTGATAGCGATGATTTCTTGTTCACGCCCGATAAACGAAGTTAACTTGCGGGGGAGTTGCCTTAACGATAGAGTGGGGCTGGCATCGACTTCGGGTTTATGCTCTGCCAGTAGCTGAAGTTCTTCAACCCGCTCGATGAGTTCACGGCGGTTACGCACATATAATTTGCCGTATATCTGCTGGTTATACCATTTCACCGTATTGAGCGACAAAAACAATGTATCGGCAATCTGTTGGTTAGACTGTCGGTCTACCTTCAACCGCACAATATCCAGTTCACGGTCTGTCAGTGGTTCATAATAAATCGCATCATCTGCCATTGTTTGCCCCAGTCCCCTACATGCCCATCATAGACACATTCATTGTATCGGTTATGACGGGCAATCACCACTACCATACTTTTCCCATACTTTTAGTGTGGTGTGCCATACATCGTGTCCCCATAGACTATAGACAAATAACAAAACAATTCATTTCATAAAGGACACAACCTCATGCAAACAACTCAACTCAGCAAACTCGCTACCAGCTATCAAGTTCGTACCGCGATTACAATCATGACATTTTTCTTGCTGATGCTCGTCCCGATTATTGTTCTCGCTGCCGAAGCGGACGCACAACCCGAACCAACAGCTATTCATGATGGCACACTCAGCTACACACACGGTTATGGACTGATGACCAGCAACCAACATCTCTTTGTCACATCCGCAAATTGGGCGGACTTCTCGGATGCACCCGCCAACACCCTTAGCTACACACATGGTTATGGACTGATGACCAACAATCAACAGCTTTTTGTCGCATCGGCAAATTGGGCAGACTTCTCGGATAAACCCGCCGACACACTCAGTTATACACATGGTTACGGACTGATGAACAGCAACCAACACCTCTTTGTCGCATCGGCAAATTGGGCAGACTTCAACAATTAACCATCACACTAGAAAATGAAAAGGGTGACTCACTATTGGTCACCCTTCTCTGTGTTACATAGACTCAGCGTGTTGCTTCAAGCCGTGTACAAAGTTCTGGAATATCTCGGTCTGGTCGGGGATTGAGCCTTTCATCAATGCCAGCAACGGTCCGCTAAATTCTTCGCGCAATGTAAACTCCACTGCATCCCCTTTAGGTGTCAATGTGAAGCTACGCACGCCCTTGAATAATCCAAAGGGCATCCCACCTGACCATGCCATTCTCTGATTAGGCACAAATTCGGTGACTTTGGTCGGGAAGGAGCGGTCAGTGTGTTTGACATGGGCGGTGACAGTCTCGCCCGATGCGATTGTGCCGTCGATTTGTTTGACATTGGGCTCCCATTTGGGATAACTCTCAGCATCGGTGATAATGCTCCAAATAGTTTCGGGTGTCGCATTGATTGTTGTGGTTGCGGTAAAGTGCATGGTTAGGCATCTCCTAATTGTTGTTTCACTATTTGCAATCGTTTCATGAGAAAGTCGCGCTCAGCAGAATTAGTACATAGCTCAAGCGCACGGGTATAAGCCGTCTGTGCCTCATGCCAATTTTCCTGACGACGCAGTAAATCAGCACGGGCAGCATATAGTAGATAGTAAGTTTCCAGTTGCGGTTCAAGCTGATTGATGATGTCGAGCCCCTGTTGATAACCTTCGGACATAGCAACTGCCACCGCCCGATTGAGTTCAATCACAGGTGACGGGGTCATCTGTCCGAGGATGCCATACAACACGACTATCTGCGCCCAGTCGGTTTCATCGGGATGATGTGCTTCGGCGTGAACAGCAATAATACTCGCCTGAATCTGATAAGGTCCAGCCCGACGCATCAATAACGCCTGTTCTAAGATGGCAATCCCTTCTGTGATTTGGTCTTGCTTCCAACGGGTGCGGTCTTGTTCTTCCAGTGGTATCAGGTGTCCGTCAGCATCAACCCGCGCCAGACTGCGAGAGTCGTGCAAGAGCATCAATGCCAGCAATCCTTTGACCTCTGGTTCAGTTGGTAGCGCATCCGACTTATCCAACAGAGTCGATAGTATCCGTGTCAGTCGGATGGCTTCTCGGCACAAGTCATGACGCATCAGATTATCACCGGACGGCGCGACATACCCAGCATTAAAAATCAGATACAACACCGATAACACCCCATCCAGTCGCTCAGGGATACGGTCGAGAGCAGGCACTTGATACGGAATGCCTGCCTGCTTGATTTTGCGCTTGGCACGAACGAGTCGTTGCGCCATCGTGGATAAGGGCACAAGGAATGCCTGTGCAATATCCGCTGTTGATAGTCCGCCGAGGGTTTGCAAGGTTAATGCCACCCGTGCCTCTTTGCTCAGTGCGGGATGACAACAGGTAAAAATCAGCTTGAGTCGTTCATCAGGGAACGAATCAAAGTCCATCATAGTGTCATTACTTTCCAACTCGATGAGGGTCTTGAGGATGGCTTTTTTGCGTTCCAATGTTTGGTCACGGCGGATGCGGTCAATCGCTTTACGACGCGCAACCGTCACAATCCAACCCGCAGGATTCTTGGGTATGCCCTCAGTCTCCCACCGTTCCAATGCCAACACAAAAGCATCCTGCACAACATCCTCAACAAGTTCAAAGTCACGAATATGTGCAACCAGCAGAGCCGTTACCCGACCGGATTCCTCTTGAAATATGTCTGCGATAACGGTCTGCATGGGTCACCTTATTCGTAGCTATCTTGATCCATCGCCGGACGGACTTCAATCGTGCCATACTTCACATCAGGGAGCTTCTTAGCAAAGTCGAGGGCTTCGTCAAGGTCTTCGCAATTTAAGATGTAAACACCGGCAAGTTGTTCTTTGGTCTCGGCAAAGGGGCCATCGGTAATTAGTGTTTCGCCATCACGCACCTGTACAGAGGTCGCCGTTGCAATCGGTTGGAAGGCAGCACCCCCATCCCATTTCCCGCTTTGCATCACCTCGCCGTGGAACTCAGCATAGCCTTGTATCCATTTCTGACGGTCTTCGGAGGATAGCTTTGCAGTTGTCTCTTCACTAACGTAAATCATTAATACGTAACGCATGGTTCAATCCTTTCAATAGATTTGATTAGGAGGTCAACCGTGTGTTGCCTCTACTTAGATGACGAACAAGCATCCGCCAAATCGACAGGTTTAGGAACGAATTTCAAAATTGGTCTTTTATGACATTTAAAAGTTCCTAATTAATTTTAAAAACCTAGCATATCTCATTTGTCGTAACTATTCACCTTGCCATGAGAAAATCTTATTTTGGCAATACGGACAGGCAGTAGCCAGTCCCTACGCTAGGAATAACAAGCCTATTGTAGGTACAGCTTACTAGCTGTCCGCCAGAAATCTCATGGATAACGGATATATAATCTCTTTGAACATATCATGAATCAGTATAATGCAGGTGTTCGATGTATAAATCTTTGCATTATGTTTTTCAAACGCTAGCGATTATTGACTATGAAGACATCAACCTTACGACATGTCCCTGTGTTACTACCCCTGCTCATCTTTTGGCTGACGGGGGTTGCGGGGTTGGATTATGGCTATCACTGGGATGAACCCAAACTGCTCGAATCGGTGCGGGTGTCGGTGTATGAAGGGGTCTATCTACCGACCTTTTACAACTACCCATCGGTATCGCATACACTCGGTGTGCTATCCGCCCTGCCAGAAGTCACACGCAACATCGACCGCAACCACCTCAACGAGCCAGTCTTTCATGGACATATTGCTGCCTATCAACTGGATAATGAAGTCGTCACATTGCGGACGCGCCTTGTCTTTTTGACCATTACCTCACTGGCAATCGTGTGGATATACCTGCTCATGTTACAGTGGTGTGGCTCAGTGTGGATTGCGCTGGTATCCAGTTGTGTAGTAGCGTTTTCATGGGAGGTTGCTTATCATGCCCGCTGGATTGCACCCGACACAATCCTGATGCAGTTTGGCGCGTTGTATTTGTGGGGACTGGTCTCAGCATTTCGGCAATCTGATGGTGATGGGTGGTTATGGGGGACAGTCATTGTTGCCGGACTAGCGACAGGCACAAAGTATCCCGCCGGATTGCTCCTACTACCCCTACTGGTGTTGATGTGGTGGCGGACGCATTCGATTCCTAGTTTACTAAAAGCCGTCTTTGTCTTCGGCATCACCTATCTGATAACTACCCCCGGTACACTCCTAGAGCCATTTAAGTTCTGGCATCATGTCGAGTTTGAGATGTGGCATTACAGCTTCGGTCACAGCAAACACACCGTATCCGGCGGCTTGGAACACTTCATCAAGAACATCGAATATCTAACAACAGTGCAACTCTCACATTTTCCGGTGATTGCGCTCCTATTGTTCCTGCTGGCAATTGTCGGCAGTGTCGTCCTCTGGCAGGAGTCCCGACGGTTGGCATTTCTGGTACTATTGTTTCCTGTGCTGTATCTGTTGTTTATGAGTTTGCAACGTGCCATGCTGATACGCAATCTGTTAATACTTATCCCGTTTATCGCTGTCTGCATCGGGCTAGGTATCGAATGGTTGTGGCAAAAATTCAGCAATCATGCAATCCGGTATGCACTTTTTGCACTCCTGATAATCATGTTATCAGTCAATGCAAGCTGGTTGATTTTCACCGCAGGTACTGTCGTTGACCGTCACACTGACCGCTTCATAGATGACCTGCGCGCCCATGTCGAACAATTCTCAACGGTGACCTATTATGCCAGTGAACAGGTGCTAGCAGATTTGGGTGAGGATATGCCCGATAACATCACCAATGACCTATCACAGGCTGATGAGGTACTGGTCTATCTGACAGAAATCCAAGAAGTTGAGCCAATGCCAGCGAATATTCCGCGACTATTTTTGTGGCAGTTCGGGTCGTGGGATGCCAATATCGAATACTACACATGGCACGGAGATGATAAAATTGTGTTGTTGTCTAGTCAGACAGTACAAGAGCTAGATTTAGAACCTTACATCGACCCATAAACCTGCAACATTCGGGGAGAATTTGCGTACAATACAATAAGTCATAAGGGGAGAAATACTATGAATGATGAAGCAAGACAATCGGCGACAAAATATTTGATGGTTGTATTTTTGTTGGGGCTGGTGATTGTTAATTCCAATACCTTACTTTATGGACAGACACTAGGTATTGAAAATGTGATTATGACAATTGTGCTGGCAATTACCATGATGGGCGCAACCAGCTTTATCTGGACAGGGCAAACATCTATATCACGCCAATCGGACAGTGATGCCAAGCTTAAACGTGGCGAACGGGTCAAACGCCTAATTGATTTAATGGATGAAGACGAACTCTATGCCCTGCGTCAACGGCTTGCAGATGACTACTCAGACCCACCCGATGATTATGTCATGTTGGGTGATGACGGTGAATTGCATCGTGCGTCTGCACAGTAAATTAACAATCGGTTATTGGTTTATATTCGGTTTTGTTATTGGATACTAACATGAGAATTTACAACAAGATAATATAACAAGTTGTAATGTTGATGTATAATGAGGTGATTTATGTATATCAATTATCTAATGGATAATGTGTCATGGATGTGGCAATCGACTATGCGTCACAAATTCTCGACATTACATCACTCGTCCTACAACATAGTGGCGGGTTAAATAGAGAGCAGAAAAAACACGTCAATACAATTCATCGGCGTGCGTTTCAGTTTGTCAGTGATTATATGGACAAACAATCTGTTCCCGTACAAGAGTTACGGAGCTACCTCAACCACGATGCCCTCAGCCCTATCACGGTCATTATTGGGTATAGTGAAGTGTTGTTGATGGATGTATCCGGTCTCGCAGAACCCTACCGGGAAGCGATTCAGGAGATTAATAACTTCGGTTATGCCCTGCTAGAAGAACTCAAAGATATGCACGAACAGGTCTGGGAGTTTATGCAACAGGTCGGTATTCCCAAATAACCCTACCAAGCTTCCACTTTCACTTTTGACCAAGCAACTTTATACTCGGTTTGATTGAACTTTACCTGTAGAGATAAATGTGATGTTGACAGTCGCCGAAGCACTCGAACTGCCCATACTTAAAAATGCAAATGTTGTCGCCGGACGTAGTGGTTTAGGTCAGACGATTGGCTGGGTACATACAGTTGGTGTGCCGGATGGTGCGCAGTTCCTGAATGGTGGCGAGTTAATATTGACAACCATCTTCAACATGCCCGATACACCGGAAGACCAATGTGAGTTTGTGCGACAGATGGCAGAGACAGGCATTGTCGGGCTAGTAATTACCGTCGGCAAGATGCTGGAAGAAATCCCTGACTATCTGCGTGAACTGGGCAATGAACTGGGACTTCCCCTTATCGAAATCCCATATCAAGAGCGGTTTGTCGATATTGCGCGGACGGTCAACGAGCGTATTTCTGAAGAAAACTTGACCAATGTCAGCCGTGCTTTGTCAATTCAGCAGAGACTATCACGTCTGGTGTTGGAAGGTGGCGGGTTCTGGGAATTGGCGGAGATGTTAGCCGACCTCATCGGGCATTCCATCAGTATTGAGAACGAACGCTTTGAAGCCATTGCCAACAAAAACATCGCCGAAGTAGATTCTGCACGACGCTATACCATTCTGCATGGGCGCACAAACCCACTGTTGATTGATGCGCTTGAAGATGAATTTCTCCCCAAAATCCGCGAGACCTTACGCCCGGTGTATCTGCCGATGTTGCCCGAAGTCGGCTTAGAGATGGAACGCTTGCTCGCACCGATTGTTGTACATGGTGAAATCTATGGCTATATGTGGATTATTGCGGATGTGCATGGGCTATCACAGATTGACATGATGGCAATTGAAGTCGGCGCAACTGTCGCAGCTTTGTTGATGCTCTATCAAGAATCAGTACACACTGCCGAAGCCTCGCTCAAAGGTAGCTTGATGTCGCAACTCATTGAAGGGGATGCCAACCGCGAAACTATCCTCACCGACCAATCTCTGCGTTATGGCGTAGACCTGCGTTTGCCCTATCTGATGATGGCAGTCGAGACCGATGGCACACAACCGCGTTATGTCAGTCGTATTTATCGGGTAATTAACCAAGTGTTGACGCAAACCGAAACACAAGCCGTCGCCGGACAATTCGCGGGACAAGTGGTGATTCTGGCACAAGCAAACCAAAATATCGACGAGCTATCCGAAACACTCATCAACCGTCTGAGCGACAATAACGGGACAGTCCGCATTGGGATTAGCCTGACATTTAAAGATGCAATGAATGTTGGACGCGCCCATCTGCAATGTGTGGAAGTGTTGGACATCACCCGCCGACTCAATGACCTAACGCCAATTCAGCACTTTGCCGACTTAGGTTATATTCACACCCTGTTCCATGCTGGCATTGAGAGCCTGCACAACAATCCCTATGTTCCTGTATTGCGCGAACTACTCGACGAGAAACAAGCCGACCTCTTCAATACACTAGAGACCTATCTCGATGAAGGTGGAAACAGTGTACAGACCGCCGATACCTTACACATCCACCGCAGTACCTTGAACTATCGCCTGACGCGCATCCGTGAAATCTGTAATGTGGATTTGTCGTCACCGACAATCCGCACGAATTTACAGATTGCTGTTAAGTTATTGCGCCTGTTTGATTATATCGAGTAGCCTATGCTGACATTCACCAAAAGCCGTTGGGTCGGAAACAAATGGGCAAGTATCGAAATTGACCCCGTTGACGCAAGCTACTTTCTACCTGTCTTGTACATCCTCATGACAACTTATAAATTCCCACCATCCAAGGTTATAGATAGCATAGATGGGTATATTGTGGATTTTCGTTTGCACGATTGCCAAGCCACTATGAGCATTGACACATGGACATTCTCGATTGCCTTTGAGCGCGATGAGGTTCGGGATAGTGTATTTGATATGTTGACCAATTTACCACCGGACACATTTAACAGTTAACGTCGTTTGTCAGTCTTTTGTGGGACAACATCACAGGTTACTTGATACCACGTCAGCAGTCGCTCACGCATATCTGCAAGCACATGAGCATACTCAGCGTCATCTATCAGGTTGTTCACCTCGGCAGGGTCATGGCGCATGTCATAGAGTTCATCGGTCTCGTACAGTCGGCGCACATATTTATAGTCATGAGTCCGACACATGGTTGCTTTCGTGTGCGACCCATCGTCATTGCCCTGTAAGCGTACACGAGGATAATACAAGCCATGCGGGTCACCAAAGGCTGAACTATCTTTTTCCATTGCTTGTTCCTCGCCATGTATGCGTCCGCCCTCACAGAAAACCGCCTCTCGGTGGGTATCAGTTTCGTCAGCAATCAGAGGTAACAGCGACTGACCAAACATATCATAATCTGGCTCAATGCCAGTTAGTTCAAAGACTGTCGCCGGAAAATCTATCAACTCAACTAGGGCATCACGCACCCCCGCTTTTGTTTCAATATCGGCAGGAGGCTTGATGATAAACGGCACACGGGTCAGGCAGTCTTCAAAGGTGTTCTGTGTCTTTTCGACCAACCCATAATCCCCTGTAAAATCGCCATGGTCAGAGAAGAAAAATATCGCCGAATCGTCATATTGCCCAACCTCATGCAAAGCATCCAACACCATGCCAAACTGTGCATCAACTCGCGCACACATCCCATAATACGTAGCACGTAGTTCGTCCCAGCGGTCTTCCGTCCACGTTTGCAGCCGTTGCCGTTCATAGATACCTTTGAGCAATTTCGGTTTCTTCGACCAGTCCGGCGTTGGGATGCGTTCAGGTAATGTGTCTCGGTCTATCGTAGAAAAATACGGGTCTTCGACACCATAAGGCGGATGTGGATATAGAATTGGCAGATAGATACATAGCGGTTTATCTGTAGGCGGGTTCTTGATGAGGTCAATCGCACCGTGTACCATCGCCCAATCATTATCGAAATAGACCTCTTCGTCGCCTTTGTCCAACCGCCCCACATAAAACGAGAAGAAATTATCGCCGTCAGGGTCACCGCGCCACTCTTGCGCCACATGCAAATTCGGGCGCAACTCACGGTCAGCTTCGTACTTCATATCACAGTAATCATCATAGCCATTCTGTGCCGGAACAAGGTCATTTTTGCCACCCCACCACACATAATAACCGTTGTCTTTGAGGTACTTCAGCAAGACAGGTTCATCGGGTTGGAGCATATGGAACATGGTACGATGTCCGCGCACATGTGGATACCAGCCCGTCATAAAAGAACAGCGACTGGGTGTACACACAGGATTCTGGCAGAAGGCATAACGAAATGATACCGCATCGTCCTCCACCCATTTATCGAGTATTGGGGTTTGGGCGGCAGGGTTGCCCATGTGTCCCATCACATCACTGCGCCATTGGTCAGGGTTGAAGATGATAATATGCGGTTTTTTGTCCATCATAAAAAACTCCATCGGATGTCATTTAAGCACAGATGGAGTATAGCGCGTTGCTATCATTTCAAAAAATTTATACTACTGCGTCGTCTGTACCCGCCAATTGCCGTAAGTATTCTGTCTGCCCAACATGATAGGTTTCGTGCCACAACAAAAAACGCAAACGGTCGCCGAGGGTACGCTCAGACCCTTCTTTAACCTGCTCCAAGTCATCCGTCGTGAGGCTATTTAATGCCTCTCGCATGGCTTCATCTTGTGCGAGGTAGGTCTCCCATATCCATTCTAGCTTGGCGACATCATCCGCATCTTGCACAATCGGCTCTGAATCAGGCTTATAGCGGTTTGCTTGTGCTTCACTCATAAAGGTATCACCATCCAACAGGCGAAGCATATTATCACGAGACTCAACAATATGTCCCATGACCCAATTCAAGCAATTCCCACGAAATGGTGTCTGCAACACACTATCGGCATGGGTGAGTCCGTCGAGTTGTTTACCAAGCACAAATTTATTGGTATCCATAAACTTTGTCAGTACATCAGGACTAAGCATAATCTATTTCTCCCTTTTTACAGATGCAATAACGCACCTGTATTGTAACTATAGCTGTTACAACGCACAATCCTGAATTAGAACAAAAGTTCACATTACACTAGACACCCTCAAGCATCGTTTCTTCCAGCCATCCGACCTGACCACTGACGGTACAGACTTGATAGAACACCCGCCCATCACTCAGCGTCTCGGTGTCAATCAGGTCAACCGCTTCGCCATTTGTGCCCAGTCCCGTGACCGCCCCTTCAGTCGGGTCGAACAGGAGATTGATAGCAGGCTCGTCAATTGATATGAAGATTTGCTGTCCCATATCGAGTGTTTCTTGTAAGCCGAACTGAATCTGTGCATTACAATCCAGTGACGGGATAAAGCGATTATCGAGTGTCCAGCGTATTAGACTATTGAGTGTCGGCAAAATCTCCCATTGGCGCACGGTTGAATCAGACATGCCTGTAATTGCCTTCAAGCCATTGGCTTTAACAGCAACAGCCCGCATCGCAACCGACCGACCAAAGCTATTGACAACCGCGTATCGGTAAATCTCGAACCCGCTGTTGGTATCCCATAAACGCAATGTTCCATCCGATGATGCGGAAATCACGGTGTCAGATTCGGCAATAAAGGCGACTTGGTTAATCACACGGTCATGTCCTTCAAAGCGACGAATCTCACGCCCACTTGCCACATCCCACGTCCGCACGGTCTTATCACTTGCGCCCGAAATAACCTGCGTCGCATCTTCATTAAAGCTACCTGCAAATATCGACCCGCTGTGTCCGGTCAGCGTTTGTAAGATTTCACCTGTCTCGACATCCCAGATAATCAGTGTGTCATCAAATGAGCCGGATAAGAGCAATGCCCCGTCTTTACTAAACTGCAACGACGCAACCGACCCCTCATGTGCTAAGAGTTCCTGTTGAATTTCACCTGTGTTAGCATCCCACAACAAGATACGGTCATCGAAGCCACCCGTCGCTACCAATGAGCTTGACGGATGCCATGCCACCGATGTGATGTTGCCATCGTGTCCATCAAATGTCAGCGTAATGTCGGCAGTTTCAGTTGTCCAAATGCGTGCTGTTTGGTCATTCGCACTGGAAATAAAGCGTGACCCATCCGCATTAAAATCAAGCGCAACCACTGCACCATCATGTCCAGCATAGGTTTGTATCACCTCAGCATTATCAGGATTCCACAAGATAAGTGTCGCATCAAACGAGCCAGACAAAATAGATTCCGCCGTTGGATGATACGCAACCGCTGAGACTTGTCCGGTATGTCCTGTAAACCGTTGAACTTCGGCACTACCTTGAATATCCCAAATCCGCATCTGTCCTTCCAGAGAGACCGCCATTCGCACCTCTGCTCGATTGACTGCCAAATCTCGAATTGGCGCATCTAATGTGAATAAATCACTCTGTCGTGATGTCGTCACATCCCAAATCCGCATCGTACCATCTTCAAATCCAGCAACCACCTTATTATCAAGAGGCAGGAAGTCCACCGCGTTCACACGACTATCGGCACTAGGGAAGGTCTGTACGAGTGACCCATTCCGTGCATTCCATAATCCGACCTCACCCGTCGCAAAACCAGCAATAATCATTGTCCCATTGGCACGTATCCGCATGGATGTAATATCACTAGCCAAGCCAAAATCTGTCGGGCGAATTGTTGTCACCGTTTCCCATGCACGATTCACTGTTGCTATCGTATCCGAATCGGCAATTGCAATCACCCAATCCTGTGGAATATCTGTCGTTACATCCACAATTTCAATGTCAATGTCACGTTCACCACTGTGGGCTAGCTCAAACGTCTGACTACGCCATACCGCATAGGTTTGGTCATCACTGGCTGATATAAAGAAGTCGCCATCCGGTGTATAGGCAACACTCGTCACGCGATTTGTATGATAGGGTACGGAATAGATTTCAGCCCCTGTAGTGGCATCCCATACCCGCAAGTTATTCGATGTGCCATTTGCCCCACTGACAATCTGTGTCCCATTAGGGTGATAAGCGACACCGTTAACGCGACCGGTATGCGCCTCCCAGCGGATGACCTCGCGCCCACTTGCCACATCCCATATCACAATTTCGCCGTTATCTAAGCCCGTCACAATTTGTGTTGCATCTGGATTATAAGCAAGAGATTCAATCGTCAGGTCAGAGGTATCAATCAAGCGTCGTGTCCCTGCTGCCAGCGCAATATTATTGAGGGTACTCTGTGCACGAATCGGTGGGTCTGTGATGCCATTCGCCTGTAAAGCTAGTGCGAGTGATAAGTCGGTTTCGCGGTCAGCAAAAGCCCGGTCAGCTTCTGCCGATAACGCTAAACTCTGCGATTCATCAGCCGTTCGCTCTAAGACAATAGATTGCGCCTCAAGTTCTGCTGAGCGTTCTTCCAGTTCATCTGTCCGCAACGACAACTGGTCAGTGATAGCTTCCAGTTCGTTTCTTTGGGAAATTGTAATGACTACGCCAATCAACGACGCAACAAAACCAATCACCAGCATAATCGCTAACAATCGCAATCGGGCAGCATTTTTACGTTCGAGTTCCAGCTCGCGCTGTTGTCGTTCTTTCTCAGCATTTTCTCGTTCATGACGGGCTTCCAGACTAGCAGCGATATATTCCCGTTGCAGGTCATTTGCATCAGCAACGTCAATCCAGACTTCAGCGCGGGTCAGGCGTTTACCCACCAACAGATAAGCATTGTCACGTCCACTGGCAACCCAGTCCGCTGATAGCTTCCGTAGTTCAGTGCTATATTGCAAATCTTCTAGGCGCGATGACACCCACGTCTTAAACCTATCCCACTCTCGAATCAGAGCCTCGTGGCTGACCTCTAACCATGTTATCGGCTCACTACTGCTGGCTTCTTCGGTACTGATTTGACGGCTAGCAATCAACAAACGTGATTCAGCCGCAGTCAACATGTCAATGACTTCATCAACTGCGCTAATCTCAATATCATCAAATTGCAGTTCACTACGCGGGACTTTGCGACGAGTGGCTTCACCAGAATCGCCGACTTCGACCAAACGTAAAAGTAAGCGACGGGTGGTTTCTTGTTGCGTGTTGGTCAACGTTGAATAGATTTCTTCAGCGTGTTGTGCCAATGCCCGACGCACCCCACCCACTTCATCGTAGGCTTCGTGGGTTAGGACTGCGCCAGCACGTTTATCAAATAACTGCCGGAGCGCATATTGCAATAATGGCAAGGACCCCGGTTGACTGCGGACATCATCAAGAATCCGGTCTACCAAGCCATCCTCATATTTTAAGCCGACTGCCTGCACTGGACCTTCAATTGCTCGACGAATATTGGCGGCGGTCATCTCGGTAACGATAATCATGTTCTGTTGCTCGAACAATTCTGCCAAGCGCGGGTAATCGCTCAAGCTACCAAAGAAGTCCGCGCGCATCGTCACGATAAACTGCAAGCGTACCTCAGGGGTTGTCGCCACTTTGACGAGAGTATCAATAAATACCTGTGCTTCGGCAACACTAGCACGGGTGAAGACCTCCTCAAATTGGTCAATCACAATCAGTAAGCGACTTTGTGGCGAGGCATCGCGCAAAATCCCATCAACATATTGTTTGACAATGGCAGGGTCTTGCACATTTTTAATCACCCGTTCAATTGTACGGGTATCGTCTTCTTCGAGATAGGGCATAATGCGCGTGACGAGTGCTTCCAGTGGCTTCGGTCCGGGCGTGAAGATAGCTGTACGCCATGTCTCTGAGCCAGAGATTTTGCCGTTGCGTAATTCGGGGATGATACCTGCGCGAACAAGTGAGCTTTTACCGCTACCGCTGGCACCCACCAATGCGAGGAAACGGGTCTGTTGCATCCGCTGTAAACTGCGGTCAATCATGCGCTCTCGCCCGAAGAAGAAATGAGCATCGGTCTGTTGGAAGGCTTCTAGTCCCTTAAACGGATTTTGTGCTTGTGTCGGGTCGAACTCATCATAAACCCCCACCGGACGTGACCCCGGCAAAGCCTCTAACAGTTGAGCATAAGCCTGTTCATAGCCAGACACGAAGCTGATAAAGTGGACATCTAGTATCCAACTGAGGGAGTCGCTATTCTTCAGGTCGTCATAGGCATCCACTACCATAATCGGGATAATGAGCTTATCTTGCTCACGGGCGGCGGCAATCTCTTTGTTACACCACACGCTCTCGACTGATGCAGGGGACATACAGAAAATCACAAATTCTGAGCGTTCAATCCCTCGATAAATTTCATTTTGCCATAGCTCACCGCCTGTAATCTGACGAAAGTCAATCCAGACCTCTAGTCCGGCATCGTCCAAATCGCGCGCCAGACGTTCGGCAAAGGTTTTGTTACGGCGTGAGTACGATATAAAAACCCGTTTCATTCTGCATCCCCCGTTGTTGAATGCGCTAAAAAGTTTATTTATCGTTTATTTTAGTGTGAAGGGTAGGAATGTGCTACTGTGGGTTAAGGGAGTTAGTTGACAGTTTAGTCCTCTATAAATGAAAAACCCTGCCAGAATTGACAGGGCTTTCGATTATTGCGACGAGGCGTGACTAGCCACCCAAAGCACCTGTCTCGCTACCACCAGTTGAGCCAAGTACACTGACGATATTCGAGAAGATATTACCAATTGCCGGTCCAAGCAAAGCAAGGATAACAATCACGACAACGGCGACCAGTACAAGAATCAGCGCATATTCTACTAGACCCTGACCCTCTTGCTCCTTTTCAGGAGTCTCGTGTGTTGCGAATAAGTCACTCATGACATCTCTCCATAAGATAATTTAGAGCGTGATGATTAGATAATGATATAATGTTGTGGTACAAAATAACTATTGCACCACTTATCATGTTTACAATAACACAAAACTTGCCTTTAGAGAAAGTTAAGATTCCTAAAGTTAGTAAGTGTTGACAAATTAATTATACGACAGAAACTTATTTTCTTGCGTTGACAAATTATTGACATCTGTGATTAAATAAAATTGCAATGTCGGTGAAACAATAAATAAACATTCATCCACATTGTTGTGTTTATCCCAGTAGAAAGTGCCTCCATGCGCGACCAACAGTCATAGTTTTTCCAACCACCGGAATCCTGAGCTATTGCTGTTGATGGTGCAATCTCCCATCGGACATTTTCAGTTTTATACCTAACTCGCCTGTTGCTTGTGGATTTTGCGTGGGTGTACCCATGTCTATTTCGCGTCGGTTACACACAGCCGACCCATCACGTTCGCACTACAACCCAAAGGAACACAGGCTATGTCTATAGAAGTCTTACGCATTCAACAACTACAAAAATACTACGGCGCAAAACTCATCCTCGATGATGTCGAACTAAGCCTCAACCGTACTGACCGCGCTGTACTGGTCGGCGAAAATGGTGTTGGCAAATCGACACTAGCACGCATCATTCTCGGTCAAGAAAGCTATGATAAGGGTGACATCACCATCACGTCTGATGCTGTCATTGGCTATCTACCGCAAGAGGTCGAAGTTGATAACACGATTACAGTCCGTGACTATATCGAGAAAACCATCGGTGACCTCAATCTGATTCGTGACCGTCTGCGCGACCTAGAAGCACAGATGGGTGATACAGATAATCTTGATGCCATCCTTGAAGAATATGGTCATTTACAGGAGACCTTTGAGCGACGGGGCGGTTATACACTGGACACCCGCTTAGAGCAAATATTTGATGGGCTTGACCTGACACACATCGACCAATCACGGGCTTTGCAATCACTGAGTGGTGGCGAAAAGACACGGGTCGGTCTCGGCGCATTGCTGTTGCAAGAACCGGATTTGCTGATTCTGGATGAGCCGACCAATCACCTTGATTTTGCGGGTTTGGAATGGTTGGAAGGTTATCTGCTGACCTATCCCAATGCCCTGCTGATGATTACGCATGACCGCGAGTTCATCAATAAAGTAGCGACACATATCCTCGATTTGTCCGCAGTCACCCACAGCCTGATGACCTATCACGGCAGTTATGATGATTACGTTGAAGCGCGTGAACGGCAGTATCAGCAGGATGTCGATGCTTATCACGCACAGGTCAACCAGAAGAAGCAGTTACAAATCTTGATGAAGAAAGAAGCACACGGTCATCGCAAGCGCAAAAAATTGCTCGATGGCGACAAGCACATCCGCAACTTCCAGAAAGCGCAATCGGAGCAAACCGCCAGCAAGCTGATTCGCTCAGCACGGCAACAACTCGAAGACCTCGAAGCAGAGAAACTCGATAACCCCCGTCATGTGTGGCATATCGAATATGACTTTGACCCCGACCATCTGACCAGCACCGAACCGATTCGACTGGATGGGGTGTCGATGTGTTATGGTCAGCGGATGTTGTTCAGGGATGTGTCGGCATTGGTGCGTAAAGGTGAACGGATTGCGATTGTCGCCCCTAATGGTACAGGTAAAACGACCCTACTGCGTCTGATTATCGGTGACATCGAAACCCCAGAGGGCAACATTGTTATTCAACCGTCGGCAGTAGTCGGCTATCTTGACCAGAACGGCGAACAATTTGATGATGCTCAAAATATCGTCGATGTTCTATGCGACATCCGCCATCAGCCCGACGACGAATTGCTGACCCTCTTGCATCGGTGTGGTTTGTTCCGTGATGCTCATCTGGCGCATAAGTCCGTCGGAGATTTAAGCCTCGGTCAACGGCGCAAACTGGGTCTCGCTTACTTGATACATCGCCGTGCCAATGTGTTACTCTTAGATGAGCCGACCAACCACCTCGACCTGATGAGCCTCGAAGCACTGGAATCCGCACTGACACAATTCGAGGGCGCGATTGTCGCTGCAACCCATGACCGCTGGTTTATTGACCATGTGGCGACGCAGGTCTGGCGATTGGAGGGTGGGGCGTTGGTAGTGGATTAGCAGGTCAGCATTTTAGCAAGTCAGCTTGTCAGCAATCAGGATATAGCTGACTTACACCAATTTCATAGTAAAAGGAGTATCTGTGCCAAAATACAGAGAGCAATACCAACATCTATACGATATCCCAATTGACCGTTGGGGTCTATCATTTAAAGCATATGGCTCACTCAGGAAAATGGACATACAGTCAGTGGGAGATATTATTGACCTTTACCATAGGTTACCAGTCTCATTAGCAACTCCGCCTTTTGGAGAAATCATTCAAGGTGAAGTGAAAGACAAACTCATTGACGCAGATTATTGGAAATATGTTGAGAATTACCCATTAAATGATTAGCCCAATCCTAAGCCACTAAGCAATCATTAATGTCATTAGCATATAGGTTATCTAGCCAATTTTTATCAACATGTTCGCCAATTTTAGTAGAGATAGATTTGATTTGTGAAATTCCACATTTTGGTTGTTCAGAAGATATTTTTAAAGGTCATGTAGGGGCGAATCGGCGAGTCGCCCTTACGAAAAATATCACAAATTGAGTTTGGCGAAGGTATTGTTTATGAGAGTGATTTAATTTGCCAAAGCATAAAACACGCAATAGGATACGCAAGCAACATCCATTTAAATGGGGATTTACGATATTTTTCGGGTTGTTTCTCTTAATTGCTGTCAATCATCATAATCATACTCATCGAGACTTAATTGATGAGCTATTCTGCAATACACAAAGCGACCTTTACATGACCATGAAAAATAGCATCAATTCGTGGGAAGAAGAATTTCCAGACACCTTTGAAGCACTAAACGGCAATGACCAAATATTCTTTTTAACCCCGACAGAGCAAAAATATGTGGTTCATGCAGTATATTGGACAACTGAAAATAGTTCTCCGATTTTCTTCGTACCAATTGAGACTAAACTAAGACGTATGCTTGAAATAGGAAAGTACGGATTGTTTTATGCTCCGTCTAATGAACTACCAGTCTATGGTGTTGGCGAGATGATACACCTAGATAATGGAATATATTGTTACAGAGGAGACGTAATAGTTAAATAGTCAAGTAACTAACAAGATTTCTTATGAACACTGTTGATTCAATCGCAACACGCTGTCATTATAATGCAGGGTCGCTGAGCGAATGCCCATAAATTTTCGGATTTCGAGGTCGCCGTTGACGCGCAGGTTATAGCTCAGTTGCCCCTCGCGCATCAGTTGTTCCAATGGGACAGAATCGACATCGACATCATCGGCAACCATCAGATTAAAGCCGTCATCAGGGTTGAGCGTCCATGTCGGGAAGCACCCCGCGCCGAGGTCAAACAGAAATTCAGTGCGTCCGGTTGCATCGTCTTGTAGGTACATCTTGCCGACCACATCCGTCTCGCGCTCACCTGTCCCTGCTGACTTAACATACACGGTTATCTCACGCCCACTAATCGGCACAGCGGGTTCAGTTGTTACTGAGGTAGTTGATGAGTCTGTGGCTGAGCCAATCGTCAATAAGAGTAAGCTACTCAGGACAAACAAAGCGGCGGTTTCCAATAGGATGATGATGTACAACATAGACTTCGACATAGGCGACCTCATAGATAGAATCAATATGGGACGGGTCTGTGTTCCGCCCATACGGATTATATGATTATGTTGGCATTCCCGCCATATTGACGCGAATAAATAAGGTATCGAGGTCGGCATGGTAGCAACTATAAAACGGCAGAATCGTAATCTTCTCGAAGCGTACCGTATAGCTCACCTTCTCAGCTTGCCCTGTTCCGGTATCACGCTCATAGAGAGTGGTTATATCATTGGCAACAAGGGTGACAATCTCTGTCTCGGATGTGATGCGGGGATAGTTCTCACGCAGGATGTCATGTTCACTCTGCCCGACGAGGTTAACAAGGTCAGCGTTATCAGCATGGGTAGCATAGTCTTGCTTCCATGCAGCATATTGTTCATGTAATCCACGCAACGCCGAATATGCCTTAAAGTCAGCATAATCAGCATCAAGTTCACCGCGAATATTGTGTTGCACCATCTTGGCGCGGATTTCCATTTCCACTTTATCAATTTCAATTAAAGCACGGTCGGCTATCGCGCGACGTTCACTGGTCTTCATGAGTCAAACCTTCATATGCGTACATTTCTAATAATTACTGTAGCATAGGTTTGATGTGGATAGCGTTAATAAACTACATATTACATGAAATTAGACTCAGCATATAAACCTCCAAGATTCCAATAAGACCAAGTCAAGTGATGAGTGATGAGTAATGAATTATCATGCTTATTTTTCTATTATTATGTTATTAGCTGGCGGACAGGCAGTAGCCAGTCCTTACCCTAGAATCACAACAGTTTCGTAGGGACAGCTTACTAGCTGTCCGTAATTCATGCTATCTGCCTGACTGTTCTATCGAATATGAATACAACCTTCACGTTGTAAAATTCTATTCGTCTTCAAGGGTAAAGCGCGACACATATTCCCAGACGATGTCGCTGGCATGATAATCAGTATTTACCAGTCCGGCGATTTCTTCCCGTATCACATCAGGCACACCCATCCAATTATGCCCACCGTTCTGAATGCCATAGAACACAAGGTCACCACCAAAGGCACAATCTTCATAAGTGATGCGCCCGACATATGTCTCAGGTTCAGCTTCAGTTGTTGGCAGAACTTCTTCAATCGGCTCAAGGTTGCAATCGTTATAGGTGACCCAATAATAGAGATTTTGCACCACACCATAGTGGCTTGTTTGATTACCCTGCCACGGAATACTCACATCGGCTGTCCCGTGAATAAACATAATCGGCACATCATTATCAGAGTCGCATAAGTCTTCCATCCCCGGCACCATCGTCGCACCGGAGACCGCAAACGCTGCAAAAAATTCATGGGCTTCGCAGGCGAGGCGTTGTGTCATAAAGCCACCATTGGAAAATCCAGTTGCATACACCCGATTGAGGCCAACATTCACCCGCTCACTGATGTTTAACACAAGGTCTTGCAAGTGTTGGACATCATCCTGTGTGTCGTTAATCGCATAGCGTCGGATGTCTTTGACATAATTCCAGCCAAGATTGATGCCATCAGGATACAACACAAGGAAGTTTTCGCGTTCAGCAGTCAGGTGCATCTGTGTGATAATCGAGAAACCAATCCCTGTATCAGGACGACCATGCAACGCCACCACAATTGGCATTGGCTCGGCGGGGTCATAACCACTCGGTACATACAAGCGATAACTGCGCGGACGACCTTCTTCCGGCACATCAGCTAAATCTTGTTGTGGGAAATCCTCAATCGCATCGCCATTGATAAAGGCTTTTAAGACGGCTTCGGTTGTAATGCCTGTCGGAGTCACAGTGTAATCACCAAACCAACCACTACCGCCACCCGCCACAATGTACATATAGGTGCGGACATCTGTCTCACAATTGCTATACGCGACATGTAACGTGTTCATCGGTGAATATGCCGACGACAGTTCACAACCGTTACGCATCGCCCAAAACTCCATCGAATCACGGAAGCCAATCGTATAACGCTCCGGACGGTCAGGGGTCAATTGGAAGTTACGCCCCTCAATCGGATAGACCCAATCTTGCATCCCCATCATATAGAGGATGTCAATCGGCTCTTGTGTATCAGGGCAAGTATCAGCTTGATATTCCCACATCGTCGCACCGACACTGACAACACCCGCCAACTGCTCCGGCATCTGACACGCCAAGTAGGTCGCCATCAGTCCACCGTTGCCACTGCCGACCACATAAACCTGCTCAGTATCAATGTTATAGTCGTCAGCCAATGTTGCTATCAACGCTTGGATATATCCGATGTCATCCGGTGCCGTTCCATCCGGCGAGAAGTATCCCCGTTCAATATCTGCTGTGCCGTTGTTCCAACCAAAATTGAGATTTTCAGGATAGGCAACAACCAACCCCATCTCATCCGACATTGTGTTGAGGTCAGTCAGGAGTTGCATCGCCCGTGCTGATGATGAAAATTGATGTAAAGCAATCAGCAAAGGGGCATCGTCAGCTAGGTCATCGGGAACGTAAAGCTCATATGTGCGCTCAAGTCCATCATGTTCCAGTGTATGACGGGTATCGTCCACCTGTGCCCATGATGGCATCACGCTAAGGAAAATACATACAGTGAGGAGAAGTATTCTTTTCATGAAGTGCTCCCGATAACCTATGACGAGTTGTGACGAGAGTAGTCAACCTGCCGATTTCTGTCTATGACCAATGACAAGTCCAATGGGTGAGTGATGCGTGATGGATTCTAAGTGATGAGTGGTTTAGATGCACCTGATGACACCTGTAAACCTGAGCCACACAGACCAATCCCCCAATGATTAGGGATTCCGGATTGGCATTATTTGGTACGCTAAGATTATATTTTCTTGGAGGATTCATTATGGCAGACTATGGGATGGTGAGCGTGTGGGATATTTGGGGGCGATTCCTTGCAATTATATTTATTGGATACTTCCTGTACACCTGCCATCGGCGAGTTTTTCCTATCAAACTAAGAGGGGCAAAAAAGCCATTCTTTTATTATACAGGTTGGCGTATACTACCTATCCTCGGTGTGCCAGTCATCATGCAAGCTGTCCCGCTCTTGCTCTTAGGTGATGGATTCAATCAGATGATACAAACACGGGATACATTTCTTGCCGCACTGTTATTCAGTGGCAACATCATTGGCATTCCACTCACCATTATCATCACAACGATTTTACAAATTCGTGCCAATCGCAGTGCACTTCGCAAGCACAAGAATGGTGAGATATAACCCATTACCCTTCGTGCCTCTCCTGAAAATAAGGATATTTGTAGGGACAAGGCATGCCTTGTCCCTACGGAGATTTTTATCGCTCGTGGTGATCGCAGGTCATGGACAACTTCGTGGTTCACCCAATATGGAACGCACCGACAAACCTGTGTGTCTCTATCACTACAAAGCGTCAGATAAACGTCATGCAACGTGATGTGCTATCCGATAGACTGAGAATGACCCAAGGAGACAAGCAATGCGACCAACCCAATTGCGCTGGATAATCATACTACTGTTGTTGTGTCTTGGTGTTGCAACACAAGCACAGACATGGCAAGAACAACAATATCAAAACACAGTCAATAAGATTCAAGAAGCCTTCGACACAGGCGCAACCGAACTTGACCTGAATTACATCGGCATGACCCGACTCCCGCCGGAAATCGGTCAACTGAAAAACCTAGAAATCCTGCATTTACATGTGGCACAGTTGGGCAGTCTTCCGCCAGAAATTGGGCAACTCGAAAACTTGCGCGTTCTCGGTCTAAGTGGCAATGGATTATGGGACTTACCGCCAGAGTTCGCCAACTTGACCCAACTCGAAGAACTCTATATTTCACAGAATGAGTTCAGCGAACTACCGGAAGCCCTGCGTCATTTGCCTAACCTGCGCATTATCGAATTACAACATAACCATTTGACAACCCTCCCCGCATGGATTGACCAAATGCAAGCGTTGGAAGTCCTGCATCTTAACGAAAATCGTTTGCTGGAACTCCCACCTGAAATTGGTTTACTTCGCAATCTACAGTGGTTATCAGTGTACGGCAATCAACTATCAAGGCTACCGGACACCCTAGATGGACTAGTGTCCTTGCACACGCTGACTATCAGTGATAATCACCTGACAGACTTACCTGCCAGCATTGGGTTTATGCCTGCCTTAACGCACCTCGATGTGAGTAATAACAAGCTACAGAGACTTAATGAAAGCATCTCCCTATCGCCGAGCCTGCAAGATTTGAACGTGAGCTTCAATCATCTACATGTGTTGCCCAATAGCTTTGGTAATTTGCCTCGCTTGGAACGACTAACCGCCAACTACAACTATATCCGCGTTCTACCAGATAGTATCGGCGACCTTAACACATTACAAGTCCTCAATCTGACCTATAATCATCTCGATATACTCCCCTATAACATCGGTAAGCTGACCAACTTGCGCGAATTACGCCTCACTTCAAATCGGTTGCAGGGATTACCGGATAGTATGGGCAACATGACTTCACTCACTTGCTTATTTATTCAAGATAACGCCATCACACGCTTGCCTGTGTCGCTAGCAAATCTTGCATTCTTAACACCGGATAGCGGTCAATCTTGTACAACACAGAGTGCGGGTATTCCTCGTCATATCAACGCAGGGATTCATGCTCATGGTAACCCATTGGTTGAGCCACCCGCCGAAATCTTAGCACGGGATGCTCGTGTGTTGCATGACTATCTGCGCTCTGGTGGGTCACAACAATCACCATCGCCTACACAGCCCGATACAGCAATCATCCTTGCTGTTGGGTTGGTTGGGGTTGGACTGAGTGGTATTGTACTGATGTGGTGGCTGAACCGTCGTCATCGCAGTAAACAAAAACGCAAACCCACTGCTCAAAAGAATCCATATGAGCTTTAATCGGCGTACAGCAACATACATTGCTTTGTTAATTTGACATCAAATATGGTATATTGGCATCATTAGATTTTTGATAAAGAGGTTACCATGAATGAAACTCAAATCGGAAGTAGCATCAAAGTATTTATCAGCTATCGTAACATGCAACCGAGTTCACAATCAGCGCGTATCCTTTATGATCGACTAAAAAATCTGGGGTTTGAGACCTTTTTTGATACCGATGAAATAAAGGGGGGTGACCCATGGGCAGACAAAATCTATCGAAATATCAGTAATAGCGATGTCTTATTGGTATTGCTTCAAACGGAAACAATTGATTCCGTTTGGGTACAACGCGAAGTGGATTATGCAAGAGGTGCACAAATCAGAATATTACCTGTCGTTATCGCTGAAGCCCAAATTGACCCGACACAAGTCCTAGAAAAACTTGCTATTCGTGACACCCAATTTCTTCAATTTGATTCAAAAGTTGCCGATATATCTGCCATATCCAATGCGATAATAGAACTAAGTAAACGTACACGTGATATTCAAAAGACGTGGATTAAAAATCTGGAACAAAAGCGACGTGATAAACCTGCCCAAGACATCTTAAGCGTTGCATCTTACGAAGCATCAAGTAAAGCTTATCCATGCAAAATACACCTCGCATCAGGGGATATGTCTAACCATAAAGGGATTGATGTGCTTGTCAATTCCATGAATGATTACATGCAAATGGCACAATTCTATGAGACCAAAACCTTGTCATCATCTCTCAGAATTGCGGGGGCACATCGCCTACGCGGAGGGCGCATTATTGATTATGTACAACATCAGGTCAATGAACAAATTGCCGATATTGGTCTACCTGTCGAGATGCGTGAAGTGATTGTCACTACTGCCGGACATCCAAAGAGCCGACTCGTCCAGCGCAATGGGATTCGCTATATCTTTCATGTGGCAACCAGTCAGGTTAATATCAAGACGTTTAAGGAAAAACTCAACCCAATTGATGATGATGAAGGCATTGAAGAAGTTATCGAAAACTGCTTGGAGCGTGTGCGTGAGGTCAACGAAGCAAAAGGTGTAATATCTATTGAAGGTACTCAACAGTACCAAGTCGAAGTCAGCGATAGCAATAAATATCAACCAATCAAAAGTATTATGTTCCCGATATTTGGTACAGGGCGCGGTGGACGGTCTCTCGTCGAGGTCACACCACCGATGATTCGAGCAATTGACAACTTTTTGATAGCCAACAAAAACGATGAAGCCCTACAACTTGATCATATTTATGTGTGTGTTCATCCACAAACAGGTGTACGTCGTGTAAAAGATATTTTTGATCAACACCTCATTCCAATTACATCATAGACCATCAGCACTTCTGGTATTAAACTTGACAACCCGTCCTGACCCTGATAGCCTAATCCCGAATATGTAGCAACCCCCGAAGCGTCGGAACGGTAGCTCCTAACTCAGCATAGGACTGAGCCACGAGCAACCTTTTCACGATTGGTTACTCACGGTACAGCCTGTGATAATCGGTTTAATTAGTGAGAAGGACAAACCCAAATGACCGACTTTTTTTCCGCGTATCAACAGATACAAAGCAGTTATGCTCAACTCATCAACCTCTGCGATAGCTATCCACCAGACAAAACCGAGCTATCCGGTGCATTAGGTATATGGTCACCGAAGCAGATTATCGCCCATCTATCCGGTTGGGTCGTCGAAGCGACAACACGCTATCGTGACATTCCCAACGGCATCAACACCGACAAAACCTATCCCGATTGGGATGCGTTTAATGCAGACTCCGTCAACACCCGCGCCGACCTCTCATGGGATGAAACGGTCAATGACTTCAAGCAAGCCGTGACAGATTGGTTTGCCGAAATCGAACAGGTGACAGCCATAGAAATCGCCACCCACACCGCCTATAACGATTGGCTCAAAGCACTGAATCAAGAATTTCGTCGCCATAACGAGGATTTACTTGGCTTCATCAAAGACATGCGCGCCGACTATCCCATCCTTGAATTTGACGACGACAAAGACGCGATGGTCAACCCGTCCAGCGTGATTAAGCCACACGATGATATGCCCGAACATGTTGTAATTTGCTTCTTCCGTGAGGTTCTCATGCAGTTGCGGATGCGCTTCCCAATGACGGTGATTGAACAACTAACAGGGGAAAGTGGTGATAACCCCGTCTATAAGATGACCGTTGATGACAAACAAATTGCGCTGTTTCATCCCGGAGTAGGTGCACCGTTAGCTGGCGCATTCCTCGAAGAAGTGATTGCCCTCGGTGGACGCAAGTTTATCGCTTGTGGTGGCGCGGGTGTCTTGAGCGATATTCCCGTTGGTGGGCTAGTCATCCCCGATACTGCCGTGCGCGATGAAGGCATGTCCTATCATTATCTACCCCCTGCGCGGGAAGTTCAGGGTAATGTAACAGCAATCAATGCCATCAAAGCGACACTTGATGCCCACGATATACCCTATCAGGTCGGCAAAACATGGACGACCGATGCCATCTACCGCGAGACACGCAAAAAGGTCAACGCGCGCAAAGCCGAAGGATGCCTCACCGTCGAGATGGAGACAGCGACATTTTTCGCCATTTCACAATTCCGCGATGTGACCTTCGGGCAGATACTCTATGGGGGTGATGATGTCGGTGGAGAAGAGTGGGACGGGCGCAATTGGATGGGTCAATCAAGCACCCGTGAGAAGTTGTTCTGGCTAGCAGCAGAAGCCGTGCTTAAGCTGTAGTCTTGCCGAGAATCTCGTTGACCTTACGTAAGAAGGTTTTGCGACGAATCGGTTTTGCCATAAAGTCGTCGGCTCCGGCGGCTTTGGCTTCATCCCGTGAGTAGATGTCGGCTGTCAGTAGCATAATCTTAGCGTCATCCAACTCTGGCATACTCCGCAGACGTTCTGTAATTTCGAGTCCATTCATCCCCGGCAGGTGCAAATCAACCAAAATCAGTTCTGGCTTAATGTCTTGTGCTTTATCAATACCTTCGTCTCCCCGTTCTGCGATGTGAACATTAAATCCAGCCCGCTCCAAAATATGGGTGACAATCTCGATATTGGCTTCGTTATCTTCGATATATAGGACGTTCTCAGTCATGCTATTATTCCCGTGACAGGGTCACATGTGTTTATCAGATGATGAAAACATCTTAACATGCTTTTTCCGATACAGGTGTAAAAAGGCAGTAAATTCGTGCAACCAAACGCAAAGCAAACACAATGCTGATATTGTGTTATTTTTCCTGCGTTGTCCACATAAATATCTACTTTCTACTTTTACCTTTAACTGTCTAATTCAAATGCGAGGTATCCGGCGGTTTCTTCCAACCGATACGTCCGGTTGGTTTATTATCTTCTTTAAACAATGCGTCCGAAAGAAAAATCAACAAAAACTTGGATTTACAATAAAACCTAGAAAGGCAGCTAAAAGCATCAAAAAGATAGCAGTATTACGAGCTACTGTTGTTTGATGTAGTTCTTCATTCAAAGAATGGATGTGCATTTGCAACTCACGATTTTTCTTTTCCAGATTTTCAACTTTGTCCATTTCATCCCATACTTTCTACTTTTAACTTTTTACCTTCAACACCCTAATTCAAATACGAGGTATCCGGCGGTTTTTTCCAGTCAATGCGTCCAGTAGGCTTGTTATCCTCTTTTTCGATACCGTTGCGCTCTGCCTGTAAAATCATGCGGTTGAAGTAATAGCTGATTTGATACATGGCATCAGCAGCTTTATCCCGTCGGCGTTCACGGATGCTGGTATCCTGTGCGGCACGGTTGAACAAGCGTTGACACACGCCATATAACTCTACCATGTTTGCACCGATGGCAGTATCTTCGCTATCTTCATAATATTTGACGAGGTCGTACCACGAAAACACAAAATCCTGAAACTGTTCTTCTTCTAAGTAAGCGTGATTATCCTGTGTGAAGTCAATCGCATAGAAGCGGTCAATAATGCGGTCTTCAATTTTCCGACGCTTTTTACCAACAACAAAATCATCTGACATACAAAATGCTACCTTATCAACTTATTCACTAATCTTGAGTATATCAAACTTAGATGAGTAGTTTTAAGAAAGACTCACTAGAGTGACACAGACCGCTTCTCAGTATAATGATTATAGATTTCGGTTAAGTGTATTTGATAGGTGTGCGTAATTATGTCTTCGCCTAGATTCAATGATGACAACATTCAGATGCTCCATTTCAAGTCGTCGCAGTCCGAGGATATGCCATTTGAGATTTTCACCATTGAGGTGAGAGATCATTACCTCTCGTAGCTTCGATTATTTCCACCGGACTGATCTTACACCTGTTCTATATCTTGCGGAACATTCTTACTTTGCGCGCTACTTCCATCGCGAAACTGGACAGAGTCCAACAGCGGTTTGGACAAGCATCCGAGAAAAGTACCCATCCCCCCGTTCCCAGTCCTAACAGCCATTCGCCAAAGCAACTTATTATAAGGTCACGAGCTTGCGCAACGCTCCATCGCAAAAATGGGATCGTTTCCTCTAAACGAATGTGCTCATGCAGAGGATTCATATTCCCAAATTATCAATAGTGAATAAGGTGTACTATGGACTTTCAAATACCTGATCTGTTTTTCCCAATTGTTGCCCTAACAATTGCCGGTGCTATTGCACTATACAGTTGGAATCGGTCGAGAGTTGTTGCGCTTGTCTCTATAGGTTGGGCAATTCTTAGCCTCTTTACGTCACAGATTCCACAAAACATGAACGATCCAATAATGAGCTACCTTGCTTTCAATACGATCTTCGGACTACCAATTATTCTTCTGCTTATTGCGTCGTATCGTTCCAAGACATTTATGACTTTCTTAGCCGGAACGCCTGTCTGGGTTCTGACAGCAACGCAAATTTATCGTTTATCTGGTGGAAGTCTACTGATTCTCTACTTGTCCGCTCAATTGCCTGCTGAGATCGGTTTATCCAATGGGGTACAGGACATCGTGATTGGTCTAACTGCGTTACCACTCGCATGGCTACTGTATCATGGCTTCCAGTGGAGTCGTAATCTGGCAATTGTTTGGAACTTTTTAGGATTAGTTGACTTCATTAGTGCTGCCGTTATCATTTCGTTGGTAACATTTGGCGCAATACATCTTTCACCAGAACCAACACAAATGGGCATGTATCCACTTGCATTGATCTCAGTCTATCAAGTACCGATTGCGTTCTTTTTGCATATTCATCTATTGATTCGTTTGCTTCGGACAGATGAAGAATCTCGTTCAACTAGGACGCTACAATAGCTGTCGGTTGCTGACGCAAGGACACAATCTCAGGAATAAAGACCCCATTGATATGATCGTGTAGCGTTGCGATAAAGGTATCCGCATCATAAAAACATGCCCCTTGGTCAGCACGCGGAACAATATGTAGACGGCTTTTGGATAGCGTTGTATGCAGGTGGTCAGCATCACGCAGATACATCGGATGCGATAAACCACCATAAAATAAAAGAGTCTGTGTGCTGACCGACTCCAGAGGTTGCAAAATCTCGTATGTGTTGTAGAGGTTCAACTGAGCGAGAATCCCCTCCTTGCCCAGTCGCGCCATATCTGCTTTGACGCATTGCAACGTATCTCTATCCATATAGTGCATACCTGATAGCAAACAATAGCGCAGAATACTATCAGGTAAGTTACGAAAAATCATTTGCAACAGTGGTGGAATCGGAGGCATGTCGCGTATGGTTGTATCAAGAAGAGCATCAGCAAGTGTCAGGCTATCCAGCATGTCAGGATAACGCATCACCAATGACAGGAGCAAATCTGCACCTAGCCCTAAGCCAATCCCATGCATAGGTCTACCTGCTGGAATCAGTTCGGCGAGGTCAGCAACGACTTGCTCGAATGTCACATCCTGCCAATCGGGATAGTTGATGTCCGGCGCGATGATGTGAAAGTCATATTGTAGGTATACAATCAGGGATAGCCATATCGTGTGAAGTGTGCCTGCTGGATGAACCATAAACAGAATGGGTTGGTTGAAGTCCCCATAATGTGTTACAGATAGACTCGTTCGCATGAACATCACCTTTATGTGAATCTATAGACACCTCACTCTAACATCCCTAGATAAATCCACGTTAACAGCGGACTATCCTCCCTTTAAAAAATAAGTGCGATATTATGGCAGGCATTAAACCAAATGACAAGCAATGTTAATCAAGTACCAAAGCTTGCAAAAATGTGATAAAAATGTCGCAAAAAAGCGATAAAAAAGCCCCTAAATCCGCCATTTTCGGTTGTATCAATTGATTCCATCACTAAAATAACAACTGTCCACATAAATTTTATCTTTGGTGAAGGGAGCCAAAATGTTTAAAAAGTTTGCACTAGTCCTTGCTTTACTCACACTTGTTGTACCTGCTTTTGCACAAAGCACAGTCATCGACGCGGGTAACGCTTTTGATATGGAAGAACTCGTCCGCCTCGGTCGTGGCGAAGTCCATAACGCACAATTCTCCGTTGGTGGTGGTCAAATCATTGTTGGTAGTAGTGTTGGTGTTTGGGTTTATGAAGAATCTGCACTTGATACTGTAGCTGAACCGACATTAGCAGCAACAACAGAAGAAGCTGAAATTGTTGCACTATCCCCCGATGGTGAACTCATCCTCGTAGCACAAAGCGACATTCTCCAAATTTGGGGTGGTGGTGAAGTTATTGCAGAAATTGATACCGATAGCTTCATTCAATCTATTGAAGTCAGCCCGGACAACGAATATGTTGTAACAGGTCACAGCGATGACACTATCAAAATCTGGACAGACCCAGAAGGTGACCCTGTTGTTGGTGAAGGTCATGGTAACGACCCTAACGACATCGCTATCAGCCCAGACAGTAGCGTAATCGCATCCGGTAGTGATGATGACACCGTTCGCCTTTGGGATACTGACGGTACAGAACTTGCAGTTATCGAAACAGGTTCCGACATCAACGTCCTCGAATTTCTCCCTGATGGTTCTGCAATCGTCACAGGTGATGACAATGGTGTCATGAGTGTATGGGATGCCGCAACAGGTGAACTCATCATGGCATTTGAAGAAGCAGCACACACTCAAGCAATCCGCTCTATCGCAGTTAATCCAGAAGGTACACTCGTTGCAACCGGTAGCTGGGACGATGACATCCGCGTTTGGGACCTGGCTGAAATGGAACAACGTTCCGTCGGTAGTGGTGAAGATGCTGAAGCATGGATTCAACCAGAAAAAGGCGACATCATCTGGTTGGACTTCAGTGTTGACGGTTCCGCAATCGTAGCAGTTGGTCAAGATGAATTTGTTGGTCTGTTCGACATTGCAACCCGTGACGTACTCGCAGAGGCTGTTGGTCACACCGATGGTATGCAAGCTCTCGACTTCAATCCTGATGGTAGCCTGCTGACATTCAGCGATGATGACGGCGATGTCTGGATTTGGGAAGTTGGCTCTGGCGCAGAAATTACCGAAATCCCACATATTGAAGAAATCGGTACATTCTCCGGCGACAATGAAACAGGTCTTGTATACTCACCAGATGGTGCTTACATCGTGGTCGAAAGCTCATTTGAAGTAACCCAAATCGACGCAACCACAGGTGAAACCATCAACGTGCTTGACGGTGAACCATTCGCAAACAGTGTCGCAGTCAGCCCTGATAGCTCACTGATTGCTTATGCAGGTAGCGACGGCTTGTTCGTCTTCAATGCAAACAGCGGTTTGATTGTTGCACAAATTTCAACACATACACTCCGCCTGAACCACCTTGAGTTCAACCCAGAACAAACCATGATTGCAACTGCATCCGATGACGGTACAGTACGCATCTACGGTCTGCCTGAATAATCGCAACAGAAACATAATGTCAAATCAGAGATGCTCCTTCGGGGGCATTTCTGTTTTATGGGCTGACAAACTGCCAGATTTGCCCACCCGGTATGATATTCAGAATCGTATTGTCCCCCGCTGTCACAAATAAATCCTCACGCTCATTACTAGCAGGTGCGGTCTGATAGAAACCCTGAAAGTTTTTCGCCTCTGATGTCCCCAACCCTAAGCGATTCCGCACCGTATCATTGGCACGCCATAAAAATCCTAGCTCGCGCAACGGTTGGAATAATCCGGGTGGTGGGACGAAGTTGGCTTCTGATTCGGGATGAATTTCAGGATTATATTGGCTGGTAAAGGATAGCCATGCAGGGTCATTACCATCATTGAACAAAACATAGACTTGATTACGTTCGCCGATGTAGACCATGCGCCCCCGTTCAAAGGGTTGCTCGATAACAGTTGTTTCAACAGCTTCCTGTGCAGGGCATTCGTTCGGTGGCGGTGTGAAGAACCACTCAATCGGGCAACGGATAGGAATGGTCAGGCGGGCTTCGTTATAGGTTTCAGCTTCCCCAACCGTCAACAAAAAGTTCAATTGTCCTCTGTCACTGCTCCGTGTTTGAATATTCAAACTACTATCGGGGGGAACATTCCAGACTTGTTGCCGTGTCCCATCCAAATTCAAGCGATAAATCACCGCTCCATCGACATTCCGTGCCGACCAGAACAACGTCACCAAGCCACCGGGTTGCACCTCTAATACATCCGATGTGAAGAACTCAATTCGGGCAGCATTGGGGTTGGGCACACGGGTTGAGGTCGGTTCATCATCAGGAATCGGTGTCCGCGTTGAGCCAAGCAAAGGTGTCGGGCTTGCACCATCAATCGCCTGTGCAACCTGCGTTGGACGGCGTGTCGGTGTGACATTGCGGGCGGGTGTATGTGTCGGGGATGGCGTATATGTAGCTGTCGCCGTTGGTGGGTCAGTCGGGATGATTTGTTGTGATGTCGCGCTACAAGCAGAGGCGATAATCAACACAAGGCTCAGAAAGATAATTTTCATATTTGGACATTTCACAGTGTTGTTATTGGTTGAGTATGTTATTTCCATGCCATTATATCATGTTGCGTTTACATTGAATGGACTATAAACCCATATCAAATTGTCGTTGAAATCTAGTAGAAGTGTTATACTTAACGCGGTTTTAATGAACCTATATTTTGTTTTAGTACGTTTAGGAGACATACATGAAAGCCTTTAAATTACTTGTTGTCCTTTTGCTGGCGATGTCAACCAGCGCAATCATGGCACAGGATGGCGAAACCATCGTTATTCGTGGGTTTGGTAACATTACCTCATTTAATCCAATATTAACTAGCGATGGCGCATCCATACAAGCATATGATTTGCTGTTTCCACAACCCTTTGAAGTTGACAAATTTACAAGTGAACCTGTCCCCAGTTTAACCTCATGGGAAATATCTGATGATGGGTTGACCTATACCTTTACTATCCTTGAAGATGCCAACTGGAGCGACGGTACACCCATTTCATCAACCGACATGAAGTTTGTCATTGATGCTATCATGTCCGAAGAAGTAGCATCTGTATTCGAATCGAATGTCGAAGATGTTGCTGAAGTAAACATCATTGATGATAAAACTTATGAAATTGTCTTGACGAATCCTAGTTGTACTGCATTTAGCCAATTAGGCGCGATCAATTTTATGCCATCCCACAAATTTGCTGACGACTTCAGCGATTTTGAATCCAGCGACTTCAATATGAATCCAGATGTCAGTGGTGGTCCATACATACTCGAAGAATGGCAACCAGATGCCTTCCAAAGCTTTGTTGCTAATCCCGACTGGTGGGGTGGCGAAGTTGGTATTCCATTCTTGATTAACCGTGTCATCGGCGAACAAGCAGTCGCATTACAATCTATCCAAGCTGGCGAAGTAGACTACACCTACTTCCAAGGTGACCTCTTTGCACAGATTCCTGATACCAGCAATCTACAATGGGAAATCTTCCCACAAATGTCAGTCAATTTCCTCTCCCTCAACTGGGCAGACCCCAACTCTCCAGCAGATGTAGGCGAAAATGTGCCTCACCCAATCTTCAGTGATGTGAATGTTCGTAAAGCCGTGGCGATGGGTTACAACAAAGGGGATATTGTCGCAACACTCGGTGGCGAACAAGGTGGTACACCACTCGTTGGTGCAGTCAATCCCGGTGTGGCATGGGCATATGCAGATGAACTTCAACCCTATCCTTATGACCCTGAAATGGCGATGCAAATCCTTGAAGATGCTGGCTGGGTCGATGAAGATGGCGACGGTGTTCGTGAAAAAGATGGCGTTAGCTTAGCTTTCACTATCAGCTACAGTGATATTTTGCTGTTCTTTGAAACAACAGCACTCATTGCCCAAGATCAACTTAGCGATATTGGCTTTGATGTTACCCTCGAAAAAGTGGAATGGGCAAACTATCTGAGCGACATCTACTTTGGTCAGAACTACGATGCAACGCCAATGAGCAACAGTTCAGCCGGGGCAGCCGACCCGAACGACTTTATGAGCCTGTTGCGTAGTGATGAAGATGTTGTTGGTAGCGGTAACAACCTTGCCTCCTACATCAATCCAGAAATCGACGCATTGATTGAACAAGCACGTATGGTACCAGGGTGTGACCTCGAAGCACGCGCTGAAATTTACAAAGAAATCCAACGTATTGCGCTAGAAGATGTTGCATATGATTGGACATTCGTCCCCAACATCTGGCAGACAGCTAATAGCCGTATTGGAAACTTTGAGCCAGGTGCATCATGGGTCTTCTATGGCTACACCGCAGACATCCACAACTGGACAATTGATGGGTAGTTTTTAAGATTTTCTTAGATTTTGTAGGGATAAGGCATGCCTTATCCCTACGGCATTATGCAACATCACGATTATCTCTCCAACGTCCATACAAATGTATCATCCTCAACGGTGATACGTCCGCGTCCACCCTGCCACACATGATAACTAATCACCAGCAGATTCTCATCCACAGCTTGTTGTAAAACAGTCCGGCGGGATTCTCGTGCCTGTGGTCGGTCTTCATCAAAGCTGACACACCAATCGGTATATTTCGCCTGTATGATATGGTGCATCACATCAGCAATATGAACGGCTCGTTTCCCCACAGATTCAATAATGACACCCATCATTCCAATACAGTGACCGGGTAGAGGCATAAACGAAAAGCCTGCAAGAAATTCACTGTCATCCGATATGACATGTAAACGGTCTGCCGGAATCGCATCGTTTACCCGCTTACGAATCGCATATGTGCGATAGTTGGTATCGCTCCAAGAGTCGTATTCAACTTGCCCAATCCAATAGTGTGCATTGGGATAGACAAGTTTGTCATCAACATCAATTATCCCGCCGATGTGGTCGCCATGCCCATGTGTGATGATAATATGGTCGATGGATTCAGGAGCAATATTTTGTTGTGCTAGCCCCTCAGCCAATGCACCTGTGCCCAATCCGGTATCAATCAGGATTTTGCTATCCCCAGTGTCAATCAGTAAGACATTAATTGCTGACGGAACCGTGCCATCCAGCCCAAATTCTGCTACAACGGCATCGCGCTCATCCTCGGGCACAGAGGCATACATCTTGTCCGCTGGCGACATGCGATTTGCCTCATTGAATGTGATGCAGTTGAAGTCACCAATAGTAAAATGAAACGTCTCGACTGCCATACGATTTGTCTTTCAAATAAATTTATCAACTACTGCTGATAACGGCGTGGGTCAAGCGCATCCCGCAGACCATCCCCCACCAGATAGAAACACAACACCGTTATCATAATCAGCACACCCGGTGAGAATACTAAATGTACCCCCGTCACGAAGTAACTGCGCGAATCCGTCAGCATATTTCCCCATGTGGGTGTCGGTGGCTGTATCCCAACGCCGAGGTAACTTAAACCGGATTCCACCAGAATGAGATTCCCTGCAATAATCGTCATCGTGACCATCACAATCGAAATCACATTCGGCAAAATATGCGATACCAGAATACGGAAATCTGATGCACCCAACGCCCGTGCTGCTAGCACATAATCGCGCTCTTTTAATGACAATACTTCGCCCCGCACCAAGCGACTCGTCCCGACCCAGCCCAGCGCACCGAGTACCATAATCAATACCTCTGTAGATGGCTCCCAAATCGCTGATGCAATCAATAACAGAAACAGTGGTGGAATCGCACTGAGGGTATTAATCAGCCACGAGATAGCATCATCAACCGTCTTGCCATAGTATCCAGCTAATAATCCCAATGTAATGCCAATAAAAATCGTCAACGCACTGGCGATATACGCAATGCTCAACGAGACGCGCCCACCGTATATGAGCCGTGCAAACTGGTCACGCCCAAGTTGGTCAGCACCCAGCACAAAGCCATCCTGCCCCGGTTGCTTGAAGCGGTCAGGGATGCTGGTATCATTTACGTCAAGTTCGAGAACATTCTCAATGATAATTGGTGCAATCACACAAACAGCAGTAAACACCAGCAGAACAATGATTGCGAACATGGTCAGACGGTCACGTAAAATATGCAAGAAAGCATCACGCCAGAATGAGCGCGACTGACGGGTAGGTTCTTCCGATGGAATATTGGCTACTTTAGATTTTGTCATCAGTCGGTCTTTCTATTCAAGTCGAATACGTGGGTCAAGGGCAACATAGAGAATATCGGAAATCAACACCCCAACGATGAACATCACTGATGCAATCACAACCGACCCCATCACAACCGGATAATCGCGCTGGAAGACCGCATCAATAATGAGTTTACCCATGCCGGGCCACTGGAAGACCTGCTCGATAATCACCGCCCCTGCCAACAACGTGCCGATAGACGGTCCCAAGAAGGTCGCCACGGGTATAAGGCTATTCTTAAGCGCATGACGTACCCATACTGTTTGCATGTGTAAGCCTTTGGCTTTGGCAGTGCGGATGTAATCTTGTTGCAACACCTCAAGAACCTGTGTGCGGGTAAAGCGCGAGATAAATGCAATCGTATTCAACGACAATACCGAGACAGGCAATATCATATGCCGTATCGCTTCGCCGAGGTCAAAGCCACCGCGCCGTGTGATGTCTTCCATCCCGCTAATTGGCAATATCTTGAGCTGAACTCCAAAGATGATAATCAGCAATAAGCCCAACCAAAACGCAGGAACAGCATTCCCAATCACAGAGATGATACGAATAAGCTGGTCAATCGGTGTCCGATGGAATACCGCTGCTAACACACCTAAAGTCACACCGACGACATAGCCAACCAGCAATGCCGCGACACCCAACCTCAGCGTTGCTGGAATCCGCTGTGCAATTAGCTCCATGACCGGACGTTTTTGTTTAATCGAGTCACCGAGGTCACCTCGCAACAAGCCGTAGCGGTCACCGGGAGTATCTCCTTCACCATCGCCGTCAATATCAATCAGTGTCCAATCGTTACCTATCAGCCAGTATAAATATTGAACATGTGGAGGCTGGTCGAGACCTAATTGTCGTCGCATAGATGCAGCAGTTTCAGGGTCGGAATTCGGAGAAAAAGTGATAAGTTGCGTCGGGTCACCGGGTGCCGATAAGATGATAATGAATGACAAGATTGTCACACCAAAGAAGGTCGGGACAGCCTGAATTAAGCGTCGCAGTAAATATTGAAACATAGATGTCTACTTATCTAAATATTGATAATGTGTCATTGATTCTAACGTGTGTTGCCCAAATCACAAATTATATGTGCATAATGGATTTAACGTCGTGCCCGTGCAATCAAATCATCAAACAGTGGTTGGGCACGGTCAGTCATACGCTCTGGATGAAACTGCACCCCGATAATCCGACCATCTGCTGATTCAATGCCCTCAATCACATCGTCTTCTGCCTGCGCGTTTACGGTGAAGCCTGCACCGACTTCAGCAACTGCCTGCAAGTGATAGGTGTTGGTGATAAGGTCGGTCACATTCAGGATGTTATGCAAGCGCGTGTCCGGTTCAATTGTAATTGGGTGTTCTGTCCCACCTCTGCCAGAGCTATGCACGTTGGCGTTTTGCTGATTTTGCACATCGGCATAAATTGTCCCGCCTGCCATCGCATTAACAAACTGCATCCCATAACAAATCCCTAGAATCGGACGCTCCGACATAGCATGATAAATCAACTCATCACTGGTATCGCGCACAACATCGACAGCAGGCAAATCATCCGGCAACTCACCAATCAGACCGCGTGTGATGCCGGGTCCACCTGTGATAATCAGCCCATCAAGCAAGCTGGCGAAGTCCTTGGCGGTGTCTTCATGCTGGAACATCGGCACAAGAATCGGAATGCCCCCTGCATTTTCGACAGCGTTGGCATAATGAACATCAACAGATTGACGGTTATCTTTATAACTGGTGGTGATGCCGATACGGGGTTTGGTCATGGGAATATCTTTCTGGTTGATTGGTTATTGGTTGTTGGTTCTTGAATCCGCAGATAATTTTGTAGATTTGGTAGTTTGCAAACCCGCCCTTACTACCTACAAGATTTTTTGAAGCACGTTATGCCTCTACTCTGGCGTGTACAGTGCATCACTCATATCGCCGACGAACTGCGGGATATTACGGTGTCCGAGCATCTGACGAATGGCGTGGATTTCACCGATGTGATACCAATAATGATAGAGTGTTCGCTGGAGCATCGTACCGACCGATTCGTTGAGCGGTTTCCCTTTCCATTCAAGGTGTGATTGCAGAATGTCAGGTGTGACGGTATCGAGATAGACATCGGCATTGGCTGTTGTCTCGCGCCATGCCGCCCACATATCATCAAGACGTGGTGTAGACGAACGACTGCCACTACCAGCGATTTTGCGCAACTCCGGCTGAATGGTTTTACCTTGTGCCATCAACACAAAATATTGATTTTCCTGTGAGGCAAGATGACCGATTGTCCAGCTAATGCAATTCATCTGCCCCATGCGGACATAGGTCTCTTGCAAGCTGACCCCATGAATCACGCGGATAAATTCACTGCGGGCAAACCTCAATTGGGTAACAAGTGGATGTGGCATCAGGTATCCTTCCCTATGGCTGTTAGTATTTATTCACCTTACCGTGAGAACATAGAATTTGACCCTTCAAGAGACCATGAACACCAAGAAAAGTAATGAGTGATGAGTCAACTTTCTGGAACACTTGATTTTATTGACATACACCTCTCTCCCCCTTCTTCCTCTGTGTTCTCTGTGTCTCTGGGGTGGAAAATATTTATAAGAAATCACAGATAGCTGAACCATTACGGTTATCAAACATACCCAGATGATAAACGGTCAAGCGAGGTCGTGCAAGCTATTGAGCTACACAGCATCCAATACCAGCATCAGCAGGTCGCGTAACTCAGCTTCCCAATCAGGATGTTGCAGGGTGTCATCTTTATCATAAACCTGTTGAATCACGGGGGCAGGGTTGGCGAGGTTCTCCATGCCGATTATGAAAATATACAAGCGATACATAATTTGTAAACCTTGTCCGGCTTGTAGCTGAAGTTTGTCGTCGAGAATAGCACCGAGTCCTCCGCCAAGTTGTGACAATGCCAGCTTATATTCACGGGCTTTCTCGTAGGAAATATTATGCTCAAAGATAAGGTTGCTCAACGCCATCAAGCGCATCAGTTGTTTTTCTCTGACGCTATATTCGACAAGTATATCGCACACTGCCGTCTTTGAAGTAGGACTATCTAACGCGGATAACGCCATTTCTAGCGACTGTGCTAAACTTGTAAACCGACGCTGAAATAGTGCCAGAAATAATTCCTCTTTGGTCTGGAAATATAAATATACCGTACCCTTTGCAAGGTCAGCCGTGCGCGCAATTTCGCTCATGTTGATGGTGCTATAACTTTTTTCTGCTAGCAGAGCATCTGCCGCATCAATGATTTTCTGTTCGCGTTCCAGCTTTTCTTCATCACTGTACGCCCGCTTTTTGAGTGCCATGTTTTCAACAACCTATTCAAATTCCAGACTGTGTATTCTTCATTGTAGCAAAACATCGTCAAATGTCATGTCATCTGTCTTGCAATTACGGTAGAAATCCGGCATTCAAATTTCCACAGAGAACCATTAAAGTCTGTAAATACATCTTATACTAATTTAAGAGACACATATTCGGGAGAACACATGCAAAAAGACTTAGGCAACGGGTTAGTATTACGCTCATTAAGCGAGGGCATCGAATCGGATAAAAACGGAATCATTGACTTCTATAAAGAAGTCTTCAAAGATGCAGGCGACGAAGATTATGAAGAAGTCGGGACACTTGCCGAAGATTTAATTTCCGGTCAGCATCCCAATATGAGCTTGGATGATGTGTGGGTTGTGGTTGATACAACAAAAGATGACTTGATTGTGTCGGCTCTGTTGCTCATTCCACAGACATGGCATTATGACCACATTGAACTCGGCGTAGGGCGAGTAGAAATTGTGGCAACCCATACAGATTATCGTCGGCGTGGACTGGTACGCGAACTGATGAATGTCGCCCATCAGCGCAGTGATGACCTCGGTCACATCGTGCAGGGTATCACCGGTATCGGGCATTATTATCGTCGCTTCGGTTATGCGATGGCAGTCAATCTCGGTACAGGTTCACATATGCCCTTTACAGCAATTCCAAAACTTGGAGATGATGCCAAGCCAGACTTCACCTTGCGACCTGCCACAACCGACGACATAGACAACATCCTCGCATGGCAAGCCTATGAACAGCGCGATGGTGGACTAACCCTCGACCGTAATCGTGACAACTGGCACTTTGACATCAATACTCGTCAAGAAGATTCACCCGTGTCGATGCGCCCCCATATCATTCAATCAGCAGGTGGTGATGATGTCGGCTTTGTCACCTTCATACCCAACAAGTACTATGGCAATGTGGATGTATGGCATTATGTTGTTGGTGAGAGGTCATCCATTTATGCTACATTCAATGATGTCTTGCGTGGTATTCAGTCCTTTACAGATGACTTTTATGCTGACCTACCAGATGACAAATATCCAACACGGCTAAGATTTGATAGTGGCATTCATTCATCAGTGCATCAGCTTGTGGTGTCTACTGGTGGCGTAAAGCCGAAGCGCATCTATGCGTGGTATATCCGTGTCGCTGATTTGCCACGCTTCATCAAACACATCGCCCCTGTACTGGAACAACGCCTCGCAGGCTCTGGTATGAACCGCTTTACTGGCGATTTGAAGATAGGCTTTTATCAACGCGATGGTCTCAAGATTACATTTGAAGACGGCAAAATCACGAATGTAGAAATGACACCGATTGAACAATATGACGGTGATGCGGGCTTCCCCTATGATACCTTCCTCAACATGTTATTCGGTCACCGCGGCTGGCGTGAACTGGTGCATGTTCTGCCAGAAATCTTTGCCCGCGCCAAAGCCCAATTACTTCTCGACATTCTCTTTCCTCCAATGCGCGCCCAACTCGGCGACGGGCTTGCTTAAACTCACAAATGACCAGCGGTCAGTTATTGACTAATGACCGCTGGTCAGTTATATTGTTCGTATCGAATTGTAAAGTCTAGGAAATCTTTGGAGATAAATACCGGACGCATCGTTATGCGTCCCTACGAAAATCTACATGAATCATCGTAGGGACAATGCATGCGTTGTCCGCAGACCAGCAAAATATGTGATTATTTATTTCTGAACACATACCAGACTTTACAGAAGTACCAGCAAAATAAAACATTTTGTGTCACAATTTAAGTAGGTGTTCGGATAACATTTCAAAACATACACCTGATGAATGAGTTGGCACGTCTTATCGTTGACTATTGGAGTTATTGAGGAGCAAAACCGTTGGAACTGAATATCAATCAAGACAAGGTAGACATCACCCCCCACGCCGATGACACCGCCGTGGATGTGATTCGTGGTGGATGTGGATTAACAGGCACGAAGCTGGTGTGTGGGTCGGGTGTGTGCGGGGCATGTACTGTGCATGTTGATGGCATCCCGATGACCAGTTGTTTGCTTCCGGCACAGCAGATGGAAGGCAAGCAAATCGACACCATTGAGCAGTATCAGGGTGACAACCTGCATCCGATTCAGAAAGCCTTCATGGCGCATGATGGCTTGCAATGTGGTTACTGTACCCCCGGCTTTATCATGGAAGGCATCGCATTTTACAACCGCTGGCGAGACGCACACGGCACAGAGAAACCCACCCATGAAGATGTCGCGGATGCACTGGCAGGACACCTGTGCCGATGTGGTGCATATGCTGGCATCTATGAGGCAGTACAACGTGCTTGTGCAGGTGAATATGACAATGTCGAAGATGTCAAACCACAACGTGTAGACGCGCTGGAAAAAGTCACCGGACAAGCAAAATACACCACCGACATCCGCTTAGAAGGACAGCTGGTCGGACGTATCTATCGTTCTCCTCATGCTCATGCAAAAATCCGGTATGTCTCGACAGACAAAGCTGAAAAAATCGAGGGTGTCAAAGCAATCTACAAAATGCTCCCATCCGATAAAACAGTACGGTACGTCGGTGAACCCCTACTTGCAATTGCAGCGGTTGATGAGCGTACTGCCCAACAAGCCATTGATGCAATCGAAGCCCAATATGATGTGCTTCCGGCAGTTGTTGGTATCGACGCAGGCATGAATCCATCCTCGCCATTCATCTGGCAGGACAATACCAAAAATGCCCCATCGGCAGCGGAAGGTCTAACCTTCCCCGGCTCATGGAATCGCAACGTTCGTAAGTCACGGGTCAATCTCGGCGGACTCAATACAGGTCGTGCGACAACCGTCTTTGAAGAAACCAAAAATGACGGCGGTAAAACCATCGAAGCTGAGTATGTCAATGGGATGCAAGTCCATACCGCACTTGAACCCCATTGTGCCGTCGCCCATTGGAAAGATGACCAGACCCTCGACGTATACATATCCACACAATCTGTCACCGCATTAAAACGCGAAATTGTCAAACACTACAACCTCAAGCCAGAGAATGTGCAGGTATATGCCAATCATGTTGGTGGTGGCTTCGGCGCGAAGAATGTCTTATCACCAGAAATCGCTATCGCAATTGAACTTGCCAAGCTAGCAGGCGCACCCGTCAGCATTATCCCGAATCGCCCCGAAGAAATGGCAACAGGTGGCATGCGTCCGGGCAATAAAACCGAGATGAAACTGGCAGCGAATCGACAAAATGAATTACAGGCGATGGTTGTCCACAGCTACAACAATAGCGGTATTGCTGTCGGACATGCACAAGCGGGTATTGCCGGACAAGTCTACAATGCCAAAGCCAAAGACCTACAAGATTATGATGTGGTCAACAATGGTGGCGCAGGGGCAGCATTTCGTGGACCGGGTGGACCGGGTGCATTCTGGGCAGTCGAACAAGGGATTGACCAGATGGCACATGACAATGGGCTTGATAGCCTTGAACTTCGTCGCAAATGGACGGACGACGACCTACGGTTAAAATTATATGATTGGGTCGAAAATCATGAGGTATGGCAGAACCGTCCCAAATCAGGTGAGCAAGATGGACGCTATCGGCGTGGTGTCGGTATCGCGTTCGGACAGTGGTTCTACTTCTACGACCCTGATACAACTGTTCGTCTGGAAACATCCCCTGATGGCTTCACTGTTAAGATGGCAACCCAAGACATCGGCAATGGTGTCAAAACCTCATTAGCGCGGATTGTTGCCGATACCTTTGGTATTCGACCCGAAACCGTCAATATCGAAATTGGCTCAACAGAATATCCACATGGTCCCGGTGCAGCTGGTAGCCGTGTCACCCCATCGGTCTATGCCCCGACTGAAGAAGCGTCGCACCTCATGCGTGACCGTCTCTTTGGTGTAATTGCCGAAGAGTATGACCTCGAAAACGCATGGTTTGAAGATGGTGGCATTAAACATGCAGGCGGTATGATTCCGTGGGAAGAAGCCCTAGAAAAGATTCCACCCCAATCTGTCGAAATCCGGCGCGGTGGCGATAGCACTGTCCAAACTGTCGGCTTTAATGTCATCAAACGTGTGATGGGTCTCGACTTGATGTTTGGTCAGGGCTTGTCACAGGGGGCTGTGATTGCCGAAGTGGAAGTTGATACCCTACTCGGTAAGACCAAAGTCACCCGCGTATGGGAAAATCTGGCAGTTGGTCGTGCATACTTCCCCGATATGGCGATGAGTCAGGTATCCGGCGGTGTCTATCAAGCAATTGGATATGCGCTCTATGAAGAGAAAATCTTCGACCCCAATACAGGCGACCTACTCACATCGAACCTGCAAGATTATCGCATCACAGGTATTGGCGATGTACCGGAAGTTTATGGTGAATTTACCGACGGTGGCTTTGAACACGCGAAGGGTAACGGGATTGGACTATCCGAATTGTCTACCATGCCGGTAGCCGCAGCAATTGCCAACGCCGTCTTTAACGCAACCGGAATCCGCTGTTACGAAAGCCCAATTAAGCCCGAACGTCTGATTCAAGCATTGCATCCAGACATGTTAGAAGTAGACACATCCAACGGTCATCCTGCGCCCACACCTGTCGCTGATGTTGAAGAAGGTGAGGACAATGGCACCGAAGAAACAACAGAGGCAGAAGCTAAACCTGTAGCCGAAACTGAAACACCCGACAACACACCTAAGACCGAATCCAACGACACTGATGGAGAATCCGACGATGACTAATTTGACAATGGCAACCACACTCGAAGAAGCACAGTCTGCCTCTGGTGAAATCCGTGCAGGTGGCACCGACATCATGGATCGTCGTCGTCATCATGTCAGCACAGGCGACATTATCGACATCAGTAAAGTTGATGGATATAACACAATATCTGCGACAAAAGGTGGTGGGTATCAAATTGGTGCATCCGTCAAGCTGGATACGGTCGCCAATAACCCAGACCTGATTGAGAACTATCCCGGTTTTGCAATGGCAACAGGTGCGCTGGCAACCCCGCAAATCCGCTATATGGCGACGATGGGCGGGGTGATTCTACAGACAACCCGTTGCTGGTACTTCCGTCATGAAGGCTTCCATAACTGCTATAAAAAAGGGGGCGATAGTTGTCCGGCACGTGAGGGTGACCATCGCTTCGGGGTCGCATTTGACATCAGCCCGTGTGCCTTCCCGCATCCCTCAACGTTGGGTATGGTGCTAATGAACTACGATGCACAGGTCGAAATCAACGGCTCGGAGATGCGCTCTATCAATGATGTATACGGCGATGGCAAAGACCCCGCTATCACGCACACACTCAAAGATGGCGAAATCCTAACGAATATCGTGTTACCAAAACCTGTCGCAGATGAACGCGCTAGTTACTTCCGCAGTATCTCGCGTGCGCGGGCAGAATGGGCATTGGTCGAAGTCAGTGTGCGGATGGTCGTAGATGATAGCAATACCATCACCATGGCACGGGTCGCTATTGGCGGTGTGGCACATGTCCCGATGCTCCTGCCCAAAGTCGATGAGGCACTGGTCGGCAAACCCGCCACTGATGAAACCTTTGAAGCAGCCGCAAAAGTGGCTATCGAAGGGGTCAGTCCATTGCCACAAACCACCTACAAAGTCCCGTTGATTTATGGCACTGTGCTAGAAACACTCGACCGTGCCTATAATCGCGTCTGGGGTGGCGAAGGATAATTCAAGCATCAACATACTCGGCGGACAGCAAAGACATACTCAGTGCAAATCTCGTTCAAAACGTGTATGGACAAATCTTTGTTGTTCGTCAAATCTACTTTGGAGAAATATTCAATGAACAAACAACATGAAATTGGTGCAGGGTTAGTTGAATACACTCCGTTGATACTATTCATCAGTTGCATTCTGTTCAGTTTGTTCCAGATTCTGGTGCAACGCGACCTCAATTATCTACTGGTGATTGGCGGACTCATACTGTTTTTAGTGGTTTATGTCGGTGGGTTTATCCTCTATGATAACTACCAAAAGAAAAATAAGTTGTAATTGCCTGACTGTCTCACAGAATTTTCGACTCCTATCAGTACATCTTTTTACAAATTATTTGCGAACTTCTCCCCATTTCCTGTGTACACTATAGATATAACCTGAAAATAATATCGAGATGACATCATGGAAAATCCAACAGTTACCGGTCCTAAAGGGCTACCATTCATCGGTAATTTGAACGACTTCGCCGGAGATAACCGTATCGCCAACTTGCGCCAATGGCAGGAGGAATACGGCGATACGATTCAACTCAATTTGCTCACTCGCACGGCGTATGTACTGACCAACCCTGACGATATTTATGAGGTACTGGTCAAGTCAGCGCATAAGCTCCACAAGTCACCCATATTCAAACGCAACTTACGGCGCGCACTAGGGGAAGGTCTCTTGCTCAGCGAGGAGGACTTCCACAAACGCCAACGTCGCCTGACGCAACCAGCTTTTCACATGCAACGGATTGCCAGCTATGCCGATACCATTGTCGATTATGGCAACCTGATGTTAGATAGCTGGGAAAACAATACCGAAGCCGACATTCACGAAGAAATGATGACGGTCACCATGCAAATTATTGCAAAGGTGCTGTTTGATGCCGATGTATCAGCCGATGCCCACGACCTCGGCGAAGCCATTACCATCGGGATTGAGTCGGCAATGTTCCACATGACACACCCCATCACCCTGCCACAATGGATGCCAACCCCGCGCAACATCAAGACCAATCAAGCATATGACTTGCTCAACGTGACCATCAATGACATCATCGAATCGCGCCGTGCCACAATGGAAGACAAAGGGGATTTACTGTCGATGTTGTTGTTATCTCAAGATGAAAATGGCGAGCAAATGTCCGACCGTCAAATCCGCGATGAAGCCATGACGCTATTCCTTGCCGGACACGAAACCACCGCAAACACGCTCACATGGACGCTGTATCTGCTATCCGAACATCCCGAAATCCGCGAGACATTATTGGCAGAGATAGACAGTGTACTCGGTGACCGACGCGCAACAATGGATGACCTCAACAACTTGACCTATACCGAACAGGTAATCAAAGAGTCGATGCGCCTCTATCCGCCCGCATGGATTGGAACACGCATTGTCAAAGATGAAGCTGTGACACTATCCAAAGTCACTGCCGAGAAAGACACAATTCTGATTTTCAGCCAATATCTCACCCATCGTGACCCGCAACTTTGGGACAATCCAGAGACCTTCGACCCGTCACGCTGGACACCTGAAGCAGAAAAGTCCCGCCATAAGTTCGCTTACTTCCCATTTGGGGGCGGTCCGCGTGTGTGCATCGGCAATCACTTTGCCATGATGGAAGCCAAACTCTTGCTAGCGACAATTTTGCAACGAACAACGGTTGACTTGGTCGCAGGCACAGAGGTCATACCCGAACCCGTGATTACCTTGCGCCCGACCGGAGGACTACCGATGACAATTAAACAACGTCAGCGAGAATTGACATAGACTATCTCGCTTGCGTTTGTTTTGAATTTGGATACCATGAAAGAGCAACATTAAACAATCGAATGGGGAGACAATTTATGCTATTTCGTCTTGTGTTTTTTGTGTTGATTGTAGTATCTGCCATACCCATCCTCGCACAGGATGAGCAACCTGTCGAAAATTTCGGACGAATCTTACTATCATTTGACCTCGGCATTGACGATGAGGACTTTTCCAGTGCCCGCAATGTCGCCGCCCCGACTGACCTCTCCGTATATTATGTATCTGGTGCGGATGGTCTCGTTTATGTCTATGACGACAAAGGCAACTTCGAGGGAACGCTCGAAACTGGAGAAGACAATATCATCAACGACCTCGCTGTAGACATCGACAAACGTCTGATTGTCGCCCAGAACGGTGCGTTGTATATCTTCGACCATGAAGGGACATTTCTCCGCAAAATCCCCGGTAACCTCATCACCCAATATTATAGTCGGGTTGTTCCGTTGGAAGATGGGACATTTTATGCGCCACAATTCTTCGGTGATGACCGTTTATTCCACTTGAATATGGATGGTAGTCCAGTCGAGCCAACCCGCGAGGAATTTTTCGAGGGTATCAGCAATGAGAGTGTCGGTATCTTTGACCAATTTGTGGTCGGGCAAGATGGTTACCTCTATTACTACAATCAATCTGAGGGAAGCTTCTTCCAATTTGATGAAAGTGACGAGGTACTTAATCGCTATGATGACCTCGTTGATGTCTTCACCCTACGGGGTGGCATTGCCGTTGATGAAAATGGACGTGTCTTACTCGGTGGCAATGGTGGCGTTGAGGTGTATGGTGCGAAGGAAGCCCTCGTCAACACAATTGCTGGTGATGGCACAGGCTTTGCCAATGACCTCCAATTTGCCAGTGATGGTCAACTCGTTATCTTACAAACGGATGCGATTACCGTTGTGCAATACGGTCATCGTGATGATGAAGACGGCGAATAGGCAATCCTAAACGAATATGATTCCAATCAACCCTCTGCCGGAATGACACTTTTCACGGCGAATTGCTTACCAACGATGTTCTTGACGATAGGTAAACCAATCAGGCGCATCATGACCTGAATCAGTGTAATCCGCCAGTGACTATCCGGCACAAAATTCGGGGCAAAGTTACGTGCTTTGCTCTGGATACGGTCAATGTGTGGGCGTAGTCGCGCATCATATTCCACCAGTGCATCAGACACAGTCGATTGATTATCTAGTGCTTGCGCGAGGAAGTATGCCCCTGTCATCGCCATCGACGCACCCTGACCCGAAATCAGCGTTGGACAATGGGCGGCATCACCAATTAGCACAACCCGCCCTTGTGACCAGCTTTGGTTGACAATTTGCGTTATCGTATCGTAGAAGATGTACATATCATCTGACATCGCGTCTGCAATTTGCTCACAGACCCAGCCCATTCCCTGCAAGCGATTCTTGATAACAGTAGGACGTTGATTTTGAGGTGGCACAGTCGGCGCATCAGCTTGCATTGTGATGAATATCATCCATTGTTTATCTGTGACCGGATAGGCACTCACTTGTATACCCGGTTCATGATACAAATCAAAGCCTGTCGGAATATCAAGGTCTAGCTCAATCTCGAAGATACAGAAGTGATACCCTAGATATTTTGCAAATTCAGTTTCGTCACCAAATAACATACGCCGTATCTGTGAATGAATGCCATCTGCGCCAATCACCAAATCAAACTCAGCATTTGACCCATCAGAGAAAGTGACACTCGCGCTATCATCTGTCTGCTGAATATCGGATACGGTCATGTCAAAGCAAATGCGCGTATCGTCCTTGATATGTTCGTACAAAGCCATCACAACATCACGCCGATTGAGTGCCATGAACTTGCCATCGACATCAGCAATTTTATAAAGTTGATGGGCATCAAGTCCAACCGCGACCTTACCATGTTTGTTCATAAAGTTCAGCATATTCACATCGCTTTGTCGCGCCTGTAACGCCGGAATCAAACCCATACGGTCAGCCACATCCCAACCTGACCCACCGAAGTCAATCATATATCCCTCAGTGCGGATGTCTTTTGCTTTTTCGATAACTGTACATGTATGCCCTGATTGTTGCAACCAGTAGACTGCGGTTAATCCAGCGATGCCTGCCCCACAGATGAGAATATTCATATGCCTCCAATTTGCAAACTGACCAGTCGGTTTATAAAAAGAATACGACGAATTTGAGAACCTGTCAACTGTTATACGATTTTCTCAAGTCTTGCGGGTGTTGTACCTACGATGATTCATGTAGATTTTCGTAGGGGCATGACGTGTCATGCCCGCCAATCTATATGCTTTCCTTGTCATATCCCAATTACATCTCTTCGACAACTTCATTAACTTGTTCGATTTGTTGTGGGTTCAAGGATTCCAAGAACTGGTTAAATTCCGTTGCATTGTTAGTGATATGAGATGAGTTAGAAAAGTGGTCTCCGGTTGAATCAATTGTTGAGACATTTGTAAGACCTTTTCCGGTTGCCCGACCTGATAATCCGGTATGGGTATCTGACAAATGGTCACCATCACCATAACTTCCACTAATAAACAGAATCGGTAAATTGGGGCTGATTTGTGCTAAGCGTTGGAATTTATCATCCGTCGTAAAGTCAGTGCCCGATTGTTCTGCCGCCCACTTACCAATCTTACGCGCCCATTTTTTGGGCAACACGCTGAGCATATCTTCTGAGGCATCTTTAGCAGGTTCTTTGGTACTGGGCATGGCACTGTGCATCACAAGAGCACTGATATTGATACCTGCTTCCGCGAGTTGTGCAACCAGATTAGCGGCAACTGCGCCACCTAGCGAATACCCATGAACGATGACATTGGTAGACTGTACGCCTTTATTTGCGCCCAACCAATCGAACATCGCCCGTGCATCTTCATAAACACCTTGCTGGGTTGGGTCGATATTCTTTTCTTTGGTACGCCCCTTCTTATCGGTCACAGTCTGTTTACTACCGCCAAATCCTCGATAATTTGCGACGAGAGCATTTGCACCACGCTTGACATATTGATACGCGACGTTGGTACCGTATTTTTCCGCTGAACCGCCACTACCGGATAAAAAGAGGAGTGTCTTGCCCACAGCATCCCCATTCTGTGTCCAATTCGCCGACGGTTCATACCAGCTTCCCTTGAGCGTCACATTATCGGTACTATTGATTTGAACATCTTCGCGTGATTCAACTTCATCGAAGCCGGTTGTCCAGCTTACATCGGTGTTGTCATTGCGCTCGCCCCGTGAGCCAAACACTTGATTGGCAAATACATTACGCTGAATCGTTCCATTATCCTGCATCTGACGCATCACATACTGATTACCGAATGTCTGTTGCATAGCAAGTATGTTATCCGGTGACATATCACGTTGCTTTGCGTTGGGTAGTTCGTCTTCCTGTGGTGATGGGTGCTGTTTGGGATTTCGCTGAATATGTCTTGGAGCTTTTGGTGATTTACGCTGTGGCTTAAATTGTCCCATGAGATTCCCTATCGTCCTGTGACCAATGTGTGGCTTTGTATTTATCTTACAGTAATTCGTAACAACGGCACAAGTCATCAACAATAAATAAGTGATGAAATTTGTTAAAACTGTCTTTGTGTTTTACCTCTATTTGTGGTTATATTGATAAAAGTATTTGAGGCATTTCTGATGGTTACACGATTTATCTATCTTAGTATTCTGTTGTTAGTATCTACACTCAGTCTTTCCGCACAAGAAGCAGTTGAAGCAACACAATGTTTTGAAGAACCCTATGGTTTCCATACTATCTGCGGGTATGTCACATTGCCCCAAGATTATGACAACCCCGATAATGGCACAGTACAAATCTACTACGCACAAATCAAAAGTTCAGCCGAAAATCCACACCCTGACCCGCTAGTGTACTTGGTTGGTGGACCGGGGAGCAGTGGCACACAACTCCTACAGAGTTCCTTCCGTAGTTATTTGCGCCCATTTGCAGCTGACCGTGATGTGATTGTGATTGACCAGCGCGGTACAGGTTTATCCAACCCGACGTTATTTTGTCGTGAAGCCGTCTTCCGCTTGAGTGACATCCTACAAAGCACATCGGACACGCATGCTGAGGTTGTGTTAGATATACTGACGGATTGTCAGAACCGCCTCGATAGTCAGGATATTCAACTAGAGACCTTCCATAGCCAGAACAACGCCCGTGATATTTTGAATGTGATGTTATCGCTGGGATATGAAGAATGGAATCTAGTCGGTGTCTCATATGGGTCACGCTTGGCATTGACAATGATGCGCGACCACCCCGAACGCCTCCGTAGTGTTATTCTCGACTCCGTTTATCCACTGGAATCCGACCTATACATTGATGTCTATTATCATGGTGAACGTGCGCTCAATGTCTTGTTTGATGCCTGCCAACAAGATGAACTCTGTAACGCCAATTATCCTGACCTCGAAACTGTATTTTATAATTTATACAACCGCTTGAACGAAACCCCAATTGTGACGGAATTTCGACCACCGCGCTATGAAACCTTGCAAATTCAGATTAGTGGTTATCGTCTGTATGATTGGGTGTTTAGCTGGCTATACTCGGTCAATTCGATTACGTCGATACCACGCCTCATCTACGAATTAGACGCGGGCGAAATCAGCAATATCGTGCGTGTTGGCACACTATACGAATCCTCGCTTACGTCGATTAGTCTAGGGATGCACTATAGCGTTCAGTGTCAGGAAGAATTTATCTCTGACACTGTCCGTGATTATGCGAGTGTGGTTGAAGACTTTCCGCATTTACAAGGGTATCTCAGCTATCCGGTCGAAGGCGCAACAACCGTCTCACAGTTATGCGCATTGTGGCAAGCTCAAGCCCGTGACGATGTGGCAAACCAACCTGTGAATAGCGATGTGCCAGCCCTGTTATTATCCGGCAACTTCGACCCGATAACACCGCCCCCATATGCTGATATGGTCGATGCAACACTTGACCAATCCTATAACTACGTCCTGCCACACATCGGACATGGTGTACTAAGGTCGGAACAATGTGCCGTGCAGATTGCGTTAGCGTTTATCGACGCACCGCTGGACGAACCGGATAGTCGTTGTATTGCCGAGACACAACCATTGGTTTTTGACTAAGAATCAGCCAACCACTTATAGGCTTCTTCAACTGACGCAAAATAGTTGGTGACCAATGTGTTGTCATCAACTTTTTTCATAATGTTATTAACAGACATCTTCGCTACAGCGCGTTCCGGTAGCACCAGTGCCATACGGATGATGCCAGCATTATGAGCACGCGGAAACCAATCTTCATTTGACCATTTCTGGTCTGCTTGACTTAGTACACCGAGGTGGCGTAAATCTGCTAGCCAACGGTTGGTATCATTTTCAATGACGATGCTCAATCCCTTATCCAATGCCTGACGAAAGTCGTCGCCAAATACAAACGCCTTCCATTCCATCATGACAATTTGGTCATCAGAATGCCAGTGAATGCTCAGGTAAGGTTCATCAAAAACAATCTTGCCTTGTTCAAAACTCATTTTGCCTCTGCTCTATCTTGGTTTTCATTTTGTATTCCTCAATCTAAAATCATTTTAATATAACAAAAATGATATAAGAGTTAAGGTTGGCAAAAAAGGCTCATATAACAAAGTCTATATCTTACTCTTAATCAGCATATAACCGACGATATAATATTGTCTGTCGTTCACGAGCGGATTGAAAAATTGGCACATGATCAGGGTTTGGTGTAACAGTACGGACAACTTGGGGTGGGGTAGCATCCAATGGTGTGCCATCCAGACTATGATGTAACATCAACGCGACACCCCGCGCCGTGATTTCCGGTTCAGCGAGGCATTGTATCGGCGCATTAAAAGCACTCGCTAGCATTTGCGTCAATGCCCGCGAAGATTGTATCGCGCCACCCCCTGCCATAATCACGGTATCATCGTCTTTGAGCATATCGAAGATAATCGACAGGCGTATTGCGACTGCTTCTAACTGTGCCTGCAAGATATCCATGCGAGAGGTACTGCGCCGAATACCATGTATCGTGCCGGATGCGTCATGATGCCACCCCGGACTGCGTTCACCAGCAATTAAAGGCAACACGGTTAACCCATGACTATCTGGTATGGCTGATTGAAGTTGGGCTTCGATGTCATCATCTGCCAAGCCGAGTTGCTCTATCACCCACTGATAGACATTCCCGCCTTCACTGGTCGCACCACCAACAAGGGGCATATTTTCCTGTACCAGATACCGCCATAACCCCGCCGGAATCCGGTCAATGTGTTTCACGACACGCAATGCCGAGGTTGTACCTATGGTCAACGCCATGTGTTGAGCATCAACTGCCCCCGACCCGACATTTGCCATCGCTCCGTCCCCCATCGCCAGAAAGAAAGGGACATCTTTGAGAGGTTTCCAGCGGTCAGCATAGTCATCTACTAGACCCGTTTGCACCGCATCATAATTAGCGAGTGGTGGCAGACTATCGAGTAGGCTCTCAATCTCAAATTGCCGAATATAGCCGTCATGCCATTTATGTTCTGCTGTGTGGAGGAGTCCTGTCCAACCTGCCACAGTGTAACTCATGGGGGTGTCGCGTCCGAACCACTGCCGATAGATATAGCCTCCAATATCCGTCACCGTATGGGGTGTCCGGTCTAACTTTAAACCCTGTCGCATTGATATATCACGGAACTGTGCGGGCAGATAAGCCATATGCAACATACACCCAACGGCTTGATGATAGGGATCTGTATCGCCGTCTAGCAGGTCTCGCAGGGTTTCAATTTCGTGACGACTTCGGGTATCGGCATAGGTAATAAGGTCAGTCAACACCTCACCATTTTCATCCAACGCGACCCAATTCCCAACAAAGGTCGCCATCCCCACAGCTCGTATATCTTGTGCAGATGGGTGGTCGATGATTTGGTCAATGGCGTGTTCCACTAATGATTGAATGATGTTGGCGTTATGGACTGCTGCACCGTCACTGTCGGTCTTGAAGTTAATCGACAAGCTGACCATCGCACCGTCAATCATAGTCGCATCATCATTAAAAAGTAGTGTCCGCACCGACGAACTGCCAATGTCAATAATCAGATAGGTCATGGTGTCTCCCGTTAGCGAGATAATCAATCGCTATACCATAACACTTTAGATAATCGACAACCACTATTCATACACCATAGCATCACATGCCTCGACTGCATCCTGCAAATCTTGTGTAAATTTGATAATTTGTCGTCCGGTTACACTACATGTTCCGCCCATGAATACGTTACCGGGTTTCTTGCTTTTGCCAAGATATAATAGGAACAAGATCGAAAAATAAACTTCATCGTCCTCACCATAATATCTACCCGCCTGTGCATGCACTTTATATAAGAAATCGTAATCAAAGTAGGCATATTCTGCGCTTTTTGTACTGCCCGCCCGCAAACGCAAACGATGCTGAAGCAAATAGAGACAGAGTTCCTCAATATTCTGCTTTTCAACCGTTTCTGTTGTACTTCGGAAACCATAGGGATTGTCAATGGCATTGCTTGTCATGACCACGGAAACTGTGACACAGTGATTAAATTGTGAGGGATTGATATGGAAGGTAATCGTAAATGTGTTTGTATCTAGCACCACAACGGGCATTTTGTCTTCTGATTCAAAGCATCAGGAGGCTTTTGATTTATTTGATGCACTGAGTATAAAACAAAATTTGTCATATACATATAAAGAACTGCCACTCAAATCAACTATAATAATTACCAGCAATGGGACATGCAGATGCACATATCCCATTCAATTTATTCTACATAAAAGACGGGTGCGTGTGTCGGAAATGGCAAGCGTTTACCCTTCGGCACGAGATAAGCATGCTCACGAGGCGCACGAATCGTCAGACGGTCACAGTAGGTATCGGTGATGACGAGAATCGGTCCGTCTTTGGGGAAGTCATCTGCTGCTTCAAGCTTATGTATCCCCGGCATCAAAATTGTGCCACCGCGTCCCCGCACCTTGACCTTACCCGCTATATCTTCCGGCGACATATAACCCTCATCATACGCATGAGCATCACAGAAGATGACCCGCACAAAGGGTACATCACGCGCTGTTGCATAACTCGCAATCGTACCAAGTGCCTTCGCTAACAGTGTTCGGCTCATCGAACCAGAAGTATCAATGACCACACCAAAAGTACGCGACTGTAAATCAATTTCCTGCTGAACATAGCGTGGGCGTGGAATATCCGGTGTTGACGATTGACGACGGCTAGGACGGACATAAGTACGTCGCATCTCCAATGGTGGGAAGTGAGCATCGAACCACTGCGCCAATTCGACATCCCACGGTATCGGCGGACGACCTATCGCCATAATTTCTTCGACCAGCCCTGCCGGAATCAACCCGCGTCCCTGTGTGCAGTGATAGTTATAGCCCTGTGCCAAGGCGCGACGATAGAAGTCATCGAGTGTCGTACCTTCGCCCAATGTCCACCATTCAGGATGTGAGCCTGTTAGAATGTCACCAACCCCCTTGCCAGCAAATGTTGTCCACCGACGATAGACTTTCTCGCTGAATCCACGCTTGCGGTGCTGACGTAAATCGTTGACGATACCATCATAGATTGCCTCAGCATTTAAGCCTTTCAGTTCAGGGTCATAGAGTAGACCAAACTTAGGCATCATACCAACCTGCATCTCGACCAGCCATTCGTTAATGACATAATCACAGGCGACATTCCATAAGAACGGGTCACGCCCTTGCCGACGGGCTTCGTGACGCAGTGCCACATGCAACAACTCGTGTGCCATCACAAAGCGCATCTCTTGTTCACGCTGGTGCGAATCCCAATGGTTAAATGCCGCCGGATTGAGGTAGATTTCACCGACCTCTGCATTGACTGCCCCAACACTGATACCCATCCGCTGACAAATACGCGGGTCTTCGATCACCTTAAACGATGTTGCTAATGCGCCTAGCAAAGGATAATGGTGCATAAACCACAGCTTACACTTTTGCCCATCGGTCTCGGCTTTATGTTGACGATACGTATCACCACTGACGATATGCACGGCATTTGCTACCGCATTTTGCAGACCTACCCCAAAAAGTGCCTCCCAATCGGGTTTCTGATTGTTATAGTTCCACCAGCGTTCGCGCTCCGGCTCGAAAACCATATCCTCATACCCAATGCCAGAGGTGGAATAGATTTGCAACGTATCGGTTAAGTTACCCTGTAGCAGTTGGTGATAGAGTTTTTCCTCATCACGCACCCCTGCATCAATCGGCAGATTCATGCGCTCCGGTGGTGTGCCAAACTTGAACGCCTGCAAGAAGTTGGCAATCACACGGTCACAGGCAACATTCCAGTGCAACGGGTCACTTTTCTGCCGGAAATGCCCGAAGCCAAGATGTAACAGACAATGTGCCAGCACATAAGCCCATTCACCCGGTTCGAGCATCACTGCCGGATTGACATGAATATCTCCGTTGTTGGTAACAACCGCATACCCCTGCGCGTGGCAGAGGTTGCGGTCACTATCGTCACGGATGAGATAGATTTCATCATAAAGTGGCGAGAATATCGGATTACTCCAGACCTGTGCGATGCCAGCATCAAGTTTCTGCCGTGCATCTTCCAGCCACTGTTTGCCACGTTTGCCTTTTGGAATTGCGGGATTAAAAAACTTCTTACGCTTGCCCATGTTTATCACCCACCAGACGAGGCAAGTCCCGCGCAATTTCCACCATAAACCAGCCTGCCAGTTGTTCGTCGTCATTATCCCCGCTGACGACCATTTGTGCCATCTCAAGACTGATGCGTGATAGTTGAATCAGTTGATCTTTTGCCATGTACGCCAGTTCTTTTTGGTTGGCAGTAGCTTTACGTTTATTATCCGGAAACTCTCGTACCAGATGCGCGCGGAAGGATTGCGCCAGAAAATACAAGATGTCACGTTCTTCTGGCTTGTTGGGCCACTTGGCATCGCCCTTGAGAATATCAGTGATACGATACTCACTGCGGGTCTGACGAACAAACGCCTTGAACTGTTGCGCATGATTTGGTGATAGCAAACCAGTTGCCAGAATCTCCAACCAGTCATCATCAACCTCATCGCCGAATTGATGCAGAGCATCACTCAGCATGTGCCACGAACGCGGAGTCGAAAAGGGTGCTTCGTGCTTCGGTGGTTGACTCCACAGGTGGTCAGGGCGCACCTGAATATATTTTAGAATCCACTCGTGAATATCATTCTCGTATGCCCATGATAGCCAATCTCGATGCGACGCTTTTAGATGCACATGCACCATACGGTTCATCAATGCTGATGACATCGGTTTGACGATGGCGTTATCCTGCGCGCGGTTACCAGCACCGACGACAATACTACCTTCGGGCAGGATATATTCACCTACACGACGTTCGTGTATCAAGCTATAAAACGCCTTTTGTACATCATGCGAGCAAGCATTAAGTTCATCCAAGAATAAACAGTACGGTTCATCGCGCGCAATCATTTTCGGTGGACAGAATCGGCTAATCCCATTAGTGATTTGTGGGACACCGATTAAATCTTCGGGAGCAAGTTGGCTACCCAGTAGCGATACACACTCCAGCCCAACCAATTGAGCGAAGTGGTCGACGAGGGACGACTTCCCAATGCCTGGTGGTCCCCAGATAAATACAGGGCGCACGATTGCGACATTGAGCAGAAAGTCAATCAGTTGACTTTGATTAATAGTACGATTTGTCTCCATAGTGTTGTGTTATTCCTACATCATTATCTAAACGGTCAATTGCATTGTATTGATAGATAGTTGTTCTCTGATGCCTACTAAAAGGAATACACTTGGGTCGGGTCTTCATTTGGTTTATCCCTGTCGTTAATTGATAGCCATGCAACCATTAAACAATACTTCAGGATTACTGTCAACCTTTATGAACCGTTAAAGACCAGTCAGAAGAATGATTCAAATTAGCCTACAGGAGTTCGGACGTGTGCCAGTCCAAACAAAATGACACGAAGCCCATTCCCTACAGCATGTCTTGAATAGGTTCGTAGATATAAATTGAAGACGATATATAGTTATCCAGTCGGGCTGACAGGTGTGAGAATCGGGAAGACCATCGGCGAGGGCAATTCTAATAGCGCATCATTGGCTAGGTTGTCACCATTAATATGAAATGGGGAAAATAGCATCGGCAATGTCTCGCGGATGCGGTTACCATGACCATCCGGCGCACTGATATTCACCGCGATGAAGTGTTCCTCAGCAACCTTCAATGCCATAATCAACGACAAATTACCATTTTGATTGGTGAGGGTATAATAGGCTGCCTCATGCCCCGCCCATTCAAAGGGAATCGGGTCGTGAACAGCGGCGACTTCATCTACATCAGAAGTACGCAAAACAAGACTCAGCACTTCTGCAATCGAGTGTTCTTCAAGGTCATAAGAGACGTTGATATTGCTAGTCGTCGGGACCCAGATGTTGACGAGCAAACCTTTTAGACCGCCTGTTGTCCGGAAGGGGTCATCACCTTCCGCCATAATCAAACGGTTTTCCGTTTTGACATACACATCCCATCCGGGTAACTGTTGCAGTTCAATCGTCACATCATCAAAGGTAAATTCAACAGCCTGTGGTGTGTTGGTAATCTCAGGTTCTAGGGTTGGTTCGGGGGTTGCCGGAGTACATGCGCCAAGCAAAAGCGCAAGGCAGACAACAAATCGTGTTATTAGGTGGTTCATGTGCGTCTACAACTATCCTGTCAATTCCAACAACATACAATTTAAAACGGTCAGTTTATATACGAGAATAATACTAACATCAAAAGTTGAATAGCAATTAAATACTCAATCAACGTTCATTAATGGAACACTATCTTACGGGGTGTGTCATTATCATCAAAACAAAGCAAAATCTAATCAGATGTTTAATCAATGATTGCCTACCCCCTTTACAGGTAAGATAAAATAGGTTAACCTCATCAATATAGTGATGCAACATGACCCTTAAAAATTCTTTACCCCAACTTTTGACCATCTCTGCCATTATAAAATTACACAACAAAATAGACAATCATTCATAAATTTTGAATAAAAGTTTTGCCAAAATTTAATATATGAAACGTTTAATCTGTGGTATATTGGAAACGTAAAACACGCTTAATCTAATCACTTGTTACCTTCTTACAATATGTTGTCCATTATTTTGCTTGAAAGTGACAAAGCCGGAATTTTACCGTGAGCTTGTCACAAAAACTTTGGTGAGAAGTTTGTTGATACTGGTGTAGATACCAGTGCATATTTTCACCGAAGATAGAGATAGCGAATATCAAAGTAGAAAGAGGTAGCTATGGCAGAAGATTTTACATTCCGTAGCAACTACGTCGAAGGCGTGAGTAAATTTCAGGGAGTGCGGACTCGTGCTTTCTGGCAAGAAATCCTAAGTCTCATCACCCGTCAACACAATGAGTTGATGAACTTTGATGAGATACGCGCACGTTTCAACCTACACGAAGAACATTATCAGGGTATCCACGAAGTCCCCTTAGACCAAATCGTGGGCAGCGTCGGACGCTATCGTGACTTTACCGCCACCTTCTTGCCCAAAAGCAATAACATGAAGGAGCGTTGGAGTCGTGTTTATGCCGTTGCCAATAGTATGCAAGGTCCTCCGCCGATTGAGTTATATAAGGTCGGGGATGTGTACTTTGTACGTGACGGTAACCATCGCGTATCGGTTGCGCGTGAACTCAATGCAAAGACGATTGAAGCCCATGTGACCGAGTTGCCAACAACTGTGCCATTACGTCCGGGGATGACTGACCAGCAATGGGAGTCTGCCACTGCGTATGCCAACTTCCTTGAGGAGACAGGCTTAGGACGTGCTGTGCCAGACCATGACTCCATTGAATTAACGATTCCGGCGCGGTATCATGAACTGATGGGGCATATTTTTATGCACCAGCGCGTACTGGAAGAAATCGAGGGCAGTCCTGTCACGACCGAAACGGTGACAGCACACTGGTATTATACCGTGTATCAACCTGCCGTCGCGTTGATTCGCAAGTACAATGTAATGGAATTATGTAAAGGCGATAAGGCAACCCGCACCGAAGGTGATTTGTACCTGTGGTTGATGGACCATCTGATGGACTTACGTCGTCAATATGGTGATAACGCCCCTGCTCGCAAGTTCAGCGATGCACTCAAAAACTACCTTGCCGAAGAACAGGTAGATGTGCCCGATGAACTGGAAGCAGAGGACGATAAGTCGGTCATGTTGACCCGCACACAAGTTATCAGTGCTGTCAGAGCACAAGCTACAGAGGATTGCCCTAACGAACAATCTGCATGAGAAAACTAATCATTGATACCGATGCTGGGGTAGACGATTCGCAAGCAATTCTGATGGCGTTGGCGCATCCCGACACAACTGTATCAGCAATCACAATGGTGACAGGTAACGTCCATGTGACCGCCGTCACCCAAAATGTCCCTAGAATACTGGATGTCTGCAATGCAGATGTCCCGTTTTTTATTGGAGCAGATATGCCACTGGTCGCACCCTATGTCGATGCGGCACATGTTCACGGCGATGATGGCTTTGGCGGGGCGGATATTCCCCTATCGTCCCGCCAGCCGGAAAATGAACACGCGGTTCATGCCCTGATTCGGCTTATCAACGAAAACCCAAATGAATACGAAATCCTCGCCCTCGGTCCACTGACTAACCTCGCCTTAGCCGTCCGACTCGACCCGACTCTGCCAGATAAAATCAAGCGACTAGTGATTATGGGCGGAACAATTGGCGCGCATGGTAACGCAACCGCACTGGCTGAGTACAACTTCTATGCTGACCCCGAAGCGGTGCAAATCGTGCTGGATACCTTCGGCAAAGCAAAACCTTATCCCGAACTGATTAGCTGGGAAACAACCCTCGCTCATTGCATGCCGTGGGATTGGTATGAGAACTGGTCAAGTCTGGGGACAGCCCGCAGTGAGTTCGCTAAGAAAATCAGCACCCGCTTTGTCGATTTGCTCAAGGCGCGTGGTGTGACACAATATGCCCTGCCGGACCCACTAGCAATGGCAGTCACCCTTGAGCCTGACCTAGTCGAACAATCCAGCGATTACTTCAGTGCGATGGAACTCGGTGGAACGTATGCGCGCGGACAACTGATGGTCGATTATCGAGGCATGATTGACGGATTCACCCGTGACGGCAACGCCCCTAACCTGACCGTCATCGAAAAAATCAACCTTGCTGGCTTCCGTCAATTGCTGGATAACGCCGTGCAATAGCTAGCACAAAATTCGCATATCCGACATAATCAAAGCATAACTACATGAGGATGTGCTATGTCGGATGTATTCATTTCCTACTCTCGCAAAGATAGTGACTTCGCCCGCAAACTAACCAACGCCCTCGCCGAAACCGGACGCGATATCTGGGTTGATTGGGAGGATATTGCGCGTGGCGCAGATTGGCTACACGAGATTTTTGCAGGCATCGAATCAGCGGATACCTTTGTCTTCATCGTTAGCGAACACTCCCTGACAAGTGAAATCTGCAATCGTGAAGTTGCCTATGCCCGACAACATAACAAGCGCATCATCCCGCTGATATTGCAAGAAATACGCGGCGATGTCGATACACGGGTCAAAGGCAATTGGTACGGCAAAGACTGGGCAACAACTGCCGAGGGCAACTGGAAATCACTCGGTCATCTCAACTGGATTTTCTTCAATGACGATACCAAGTTCGATAGTGAATTTGAGGCACTTGTCACCGCGTTGGAGACAGACCTTGAACATGTCAAGTTGCACACCCGTCTGCTGGTTCGTGCGCGGGAATGGGAATCTGCGGGACGCAATCCTAGTTTTCTGCTGACGGGTGATGAAATTAGCGCGGGGGTGGATTGGTACAATCGAGCTAGTTCACAGGAGAAGCAACCCGCCCCAACCGAACTCCATCTGGAATACATCACTGATAGTGTTGACCGTGACAACCGTGAGAAACTACGCCTTCGTAGATTACGCCGTGCCAGTTGGATTGCTGGAACTGTTGGTGTTATTGCTGTCATTCTAACAATCATTGCGGGAGCAGGGGCAGTCACAGCAACCAATACCGCTGGTACAGCCGAAGCCCGTGCCAACCTCGCATTAACGCAAGAAGCCAACGCACTTGTACAAGCCAATCAAGCCAACACTTCCGAAGCTAACGCACTGGTGGCGCAACAAGATGCTGAAGAACAAGCAAACCTCGCATTAACGCAAGAAGCCAATGCAGTCAAAGAGGCAATAACACAGCAAGCAGAAGCGGACTTTATTCGTTCCACCCTACAGAGTGAATCATTTAGCTATCAAATGGCGGGACAAGCCCAAATTAATATGTCCAATGAAACCAATAGAAATTTATTCGCGCTTTTGTCAATCAGCTTTGAACATCCTCCAATAGACAGCATTCGACAATTCTATGAGCAAATCAGTCAATCTAGACACCGACTTACCTTGAATGCACATTCTGATTGGATACATAACATCTTGTTTTCGTCTGATGGTAAGATATTAGTATCTGCTGATAATAGCGAGATTATATTGTGGGATGCAGAAAACTACAAAAAACTCGCCACCTTATCAACACATGCTGACGATATTGTAAAAATTGCACTAAGTCCAGATGGTCTCACTCTTGCATCCACCAGCAAAGATATGACAATTAAATTATGGAACACAGTTACAGCGGAGGAAATTGCAACCCTAAACAGCAATGAGTTTATTACGTGGGGTTTAGCATTCAGTCCAGATGGGCGCACTCTTGCTTCTTCTGGTGAGGACGGGTTTGTTAGACTCTGGGATGTGGACACTCAGAAACAAATTATTGCTTTTGGTGGATCAGGTGCACTTTTTATAACATTCAGCCCAGATGGTCAATTACTTGCCTCTGCGAGTGTAGAAGAAATTAAATTATGGAATATTGAAACAGGTGAAAATATTGCGACTATTTCACATGAACCCCGTATCAACAGCATAGCATTTTCCCCAAATGGTCAGACCCTTGCCTCTGCCAACTATCAAGAAATTAAATTATGGAATGTAACAACCCATCAAGAAATCGCGAGTATCGACGCACATTCGGATGTTGTTTGGAGTGTGGCGTTCAGCCCTGATGGAAAAACTTTAGTCTCAACAAGTACAGACACAACCGTAAAATTATGGGATGTTACTACGACCGAGCCAATATTAACAATAAATGCCTCAGACATGCCCGTAGTGCGTGTTGCATTTAACCCAAACGGAAACACATTTGCAACTACCGGATTTCAAGAAATTAAACTGTGGGATATAACACCCGCTGAGGATAAAGTTGTATTCGACTCACTTACCGAAGGGGTAACTAACTTAGCGTTTAGCCCTGATGGTTATGTGCTTGCAAGTAGTAGCTCCGACAGCATCCAGATATGGGATGTAGCAACTAATGCAGAAATCGCTCGAATCCATGCACATTCTGATTTAATTCATGACATAGCATTTAGTCCAGATAGCAGCATGATTGCATCAGGTAGCAGAGATAGTACTCTCAAGTTGTGGGATATAGCAACTGACAAGGAGATTTTTACTTTACGTCCACAGGTTGATCCAGTCATTAGTGTTGCATTCAGCCCCGATGGTCAAACCCTCGCCTCTGGTGAATTTGAACATATTAAGTTATGGGATGTAACAACGGGGGAGCGAATCGGAATCATTGACGCAAGCGAGGGAATTGTGACATCTGTAACATATAGTCCAGATGGGCAGATTCTCGCTTCTGCAGGTTATCAAGAAATCAAATTTTGGAATGCAGAAACCACGGAACAATTAATGAGTATCAAGGCACACAGTGATATGGTAAATAGTTTAGCATTCAGTCCAGATGGGCGGGTTCTTGCTTCAGCCAGTGATGATGAGAGTATAATTTTATGGGACGTAGAATCAGGTGATATGCTAGCAACACTGAATGAGGATAGGGGGCGAGTTACGGCTGTAGCTTTTAGTCCAGATGGGCGGGTTCTTGCTTCAGACAGTGACGATCACATCAAGTTATGGGATGTGGCAACAAGTTCTGAAATTATTACATTAGATCTGAACGATTCCTTTGTTAGAGGGCTATCATTCAGTCCAGACGGACGAACCCTTGCTTCGGGAGGTAGTGATACTTTCGTCAGATTATGGAACATCAGCAGTCTACCACTCATGCGCCAATGGGTACAAGAAAATCGCTATGTGCGCGAATTTACCTGCGAAGAACGTGACCGCTTCAATCTGTCTGTACAATGTAATGACGATGGCAACTTCCCAACCCGCACACCCTATCCCACGCCCTCACCAATTCCGTTACCATCATGGACTCCCTTCTGGACACCCATGCCAACCGCGACATCAACCTCTGTACCAACACTTGATTTCACGCCTTTCTGGGACAATCCCACCGCAATGGCAAATTTGAATGCAACAGCAGAGGCAGGAGAATAATCAGCAACCTAAACGATGAGATTCTCGGCTATAATCGTCAATAGACAAATTGACATCAGGACAAGGTTTATGCTTCAACGTCTCATCATCGTGTTTTTATCGGCTAGCTTGCTTGTGTTGGGAATATCGGCGCAAGATAGTGACCTAAGCACCTTCTCACCACGCACGGCACGCTTCACCTTAGATTATCCGTCAGCTTGGGTGGCAACTGAAGATAACAGTATCATTGCGCTGGCAGATGCCGAAAGCTCCTTTGCGCTGGACTTATCTGACACACTCAGCAGTGGACAATTTAAGATTTTGCTGGCTTATCTATCGCCTACCCAACGTGAAGAAGCAGGCATACATGGCGAAACCGTCGATGAGATATTGCGCTCAGTAGTAGCTGGCTCAAATGTCACCCTGACCACAACCGAGCCAAGACGCTATGAGTTCAACCGCCGATTGACGCTCCGTGCCGACTTTACGAATGCTGGCAATGAGGGCGGGGTCTGGCTGATGGAGATGGGTAACGATGCCGTCATCCTGATGCAAGTGTTCACAGCCACTGGTGATTATACAAGCATTGAAGGCGAACTGATTGAACTCCTACGCAGTGTGCGCCTAACAGACATCACACAGCAATTAATGCAAGTCAGCAATCTCGAACGTCCACGTCAATTCAACCCACTAGAATCGCGCCTTGTCTTTACCTATCCCGACGGTTGGAACGTCACCGAACCTAATGCGACATCGGTCACGCTACAAAAAGATAATACACAAATCAGCATCCAGTTTTTTGATTATAGTGACCTCTCCCGACAGGGTATCCCAATAGATGACCCCGCCGCAATTCTGAATATTCAACAGGCACAAAGTTCGCGTCCCGACAGCTTTGGACGACTCAATCAGGTATCGGTCAATGGCACACAATATCCCTACAGTCGTATGAACGGAAATGGCTTCACGGGCTTATCGCTTGGGCGAGATTTCAAAGTTGGCTTCCTGTGGGTGACACTATTGACCGCAGGTGATGCTGTGCCACTCGATGAGGGAACACTGGCATGGGCATTATTGCTGACGACCACCTACCGCGCCGACCCTGTTAATCTGACGGAACGGGTGATTATGCCCCAACATCAATTTGAGTTCTTTCACCCTGCCGACTGGCTCATTCGGGAGGTATCGCCCTCGTCATATTTATTGGGTACATCAGAAGCGATGATTGACACCGAACCCGATAGCCTGCAATTCACAGATGAGGCGCAACTGCTGATTCAATATGTCACCGAATCCGAATATGTCGTCGCCCGTGCCGGAACATCCAATCCGGTTGAGGTCTTGCAGAAGTTTATCGCCAACACCTCCGACCTAACCACCTATGACCGCCCGCGTAGCCTCACACTGGGTAGCTTTGAATTTGCACAGGTGGACTTCGATAATCCCGCATATAGTGGCACAGCCCTACTCGCACCGATGGTTGATGGTGGCGCGGTCTGGATTCAATTGCGGACACCGCCCAACGAACTCGGCGAATATGAACCGATTGCACTAGCAATGGCAGGTCGCGCACGGATTGTCACCACCGATACAACTGACTCATCAGCCTTATCCGATGCCGTCTTCGAGGCACTTGGCACAGAACCGACACCGATGCCAACACCGACACGCCGTCCTGATGCCCCGCCTGATTTGAGTGATGTCGTGCAAGATGTTGTCGCTACCTCTGTCCCCGCCAATATTCGTCAACTGACTTTTGAATTACCCACACTGGAATCAACCTACACAACCAATATCAGCCAACTGACCGCCAGTTACCCCGCTGGATGGCTCGTACAAGAAACGATTCCACTCAACAACCCGCCACCGCTCTATGAAAACGGCATCCGCATGGCAAACAACCCGAATCTATTGCTATCCAATCCAGACTCGATTGATGAAGGCGATGCCGAAATTGTGGTACAGGTGATGTCCTATACAGAAATGGATGAGCTAGGCTTTCGTGGTGAAACCTTATTGGAACGGGTACAAGCACTGGTAACGATTTTCCCACAAGGTACATTTGACAACCCACTTCAATTTCTGGTCAACGGTGAGCTGATGATATGGGTCACATCCACGACAGCCACCCGTCAGACCTTGTTCATCTATAAGCAGTTAACTGAGGATACAGTTGCCATCGCACAGTTGACCGTAAACCCCGCCGAGTTGGAACGGTGGTTACCCACTGCGATTGCGGTTTTGAACTCAGCACGATTGAATTAAAAATGTTCATCCATTCACCACATGCTCGACGTATAATAAAGTGACAGATAGTTGACTTTAAAGGAAGCACGATGAAAAAAGTATGTCTCATTCTAATGATTTCACTCTTTAGTATTGGTATGGTGCAGGCACAAGACACATCAACACCCGATACAAGCAGCACCTGCAATCCAGCTGAACTGAATTGGTGTTTTGCAGGTCAGCCGTGGGGCGATGGACGCTGTGATGACCCCGACCCTAATGTAACAACCTATAACTATCAACAGGGGTTTTATCAAGCAGCCGCATTCTGTGGCATCATTGACAGTGCACCATCAGCAACATTTTTTGATGAAGACGGTGCACTCTCGTTCAGTTGCACAGTTCGCCAATCTGACGATGATAAAATCGACGTGACAGCGAATTGGTCACGGCGGGTAAAAAATCAGTCGCGGGTAGTTTTCCGCTTTGATGTCGAAGTCGTCGGTGTAAATATAGTCAATGGCATCAGCCCAACTGTCGGGTCATTCGACACAAGCACATCAGCGACCCGCTCCTATGTCTTCGAAGACCTCCCCGTCGAACTTAAATCAAATGCAGTCGCCTATATTATTGACGGATTTGATAATCCAATAACTGACCGCTTTACCTGCACGGTTCGCAACTAGCATCCATTACCAGACCAATGTAAAAAAGCCAGTTGTAACAGACTGGCTTTTGTTGTTCATGTCATAATTTGACCGAGGCGTTAGGTTTCAATACGGTCACAGGTGGCAATCTCCACACTTTCGCGGTTACCTTTATCATCAACTGTCTTGAGATGCGCCGAGGCTTGGCTGAATGTCTTATGGGGTAAGGTTAATGTCGTCAAGCCAGCCTGTGTGTCGTCTTCGCCGAGGTTAGCAGCATGATTAGCGAAGTCGGGCAAATTGGTAAAGAAGATAACCTGATCTTGGTCGGTGTATGGGTCTTCCCATTCTGCCAATGCGGTCACACTACCTGTATCTCTGTCATAAATAATCGTGCAGGCAAAGCCATCATCGCCATCAACCAGCGCATAATTAAATGTGGTAACAACAGTGTCAACATTACTGCCACCAGCACCACTCAAACATTGGTCAAGTGTTCCGCCATAGTTACCGAGTTCAACCTGTGCGTTACACCATCCGGCATAAAACCAGTAATCTTGCAAGAAGGTGTCATTCGGATGGATACAGCGTCCATCGTCCCACGGTCCGCCCGTATAACACCAGTTTTCCTCACCTGCCGCTACGGTCTGGGTGGTTGATGTGTCTGTTGTTGTCTCGGCAGAAGGCGTTGCAGTAACAACAATCACCTGTGTAATGATGGTTGTTGTATTAGTCGTGGAAGTTGTCCCGCCTGCTGGAATACACAAGACACTTCCAGCATCAATACGATTGACATTACTGATGCCGTTGCGCTGTGCAATTGCCGTAAACGATACACCGTAGCGTAAACCAATGCGATACAAATTCTCACCACTACTGACCACATGAGTCTGTTCGCCTGTGTTACAGGATTGAGCAAAAAATTGTACCTGTGGCATCATTGCTAATGACCCAACAATAAATAGCAGAATTAATCCAAGTAAGGTTGGAATTGGAGGTTTTTTAGGTGTCATGTGCGCGCCCCTGTGCTTATCTTCACACATTTAGCATAACGATGTCTTACAATAACCTCAATTGGAATTAAATTGGAATATGGTTAAGTTATGATTTACAACAAGGTTAAGTGATATATAAAGACGCGAATACAGTGACTTATCAATGGATATTGACCGACTTCATACGATTATCCTGAGAAAACACGCGAGTTGCTTGCCATGCCCATTAAAATCGTCTACCATTAACATACACTTCCTCGCATGGTAGAAGAAAATAGGTTCACTGTTATGCAACAACGAATGATTGAATTTATACGTGCCCTACGCGCCGCCGGAGTCCGAATCTCGTTGGCGGAAAGTCAGGACGCGATGTTTGGCGTTGACCACACGGGTATTCAAGATGTGGACACATTTAAGCACACAATGAAAGCCACCCTAATTAAAGACCATCGGGCACAAGACACCTTTGATTATTTCTTCCCGCTGTTCTTTAGTAATAACAAACCGCCATTGGAAAACATTCTCGATAACCTCACGCCGGAACAACAGCAGATGCTCCAACAAGCGATGCAATCTCTACTCGGCAATATGGATGCCCTGCGCGACTTATTACAACAAATGCTTGAAGGGCGTAACTTCAGCGATGATGATATGCAACAGATGGGCGATATGTCTGGCTTGCCACAGGGTGACGAGATGTATATGCGTCAGTGGTTTGAACGTCGCATGAACCGTCAGGCAGGACTTGTTCAACTGGAACGGATGCTAGACGAATTGCTCAATGAACTATCCGAGATGGGCATGAGTGACGAAGCCCTTGCCGAACTGGAAGAGATGCTCCGTGAAAACTTACAGGGTCTATCTGACCAGATTTCACAGTATGTCGGGCAATCATTGGCTGAGCAGATGGCAGATAAAGAACCGCGCGAACGCCCTGATTTGTTAGATGTGCCATTACAACGCCTCAACAGCGGTGACATCGAGGACATCCGTGACGAAGTCCGTCGTCTGGCTGCCCGCCTCCGCACCCGTGCCAGCTTACGCCAGAAACGCGCCAAGAGTGGTCAATTCGACCCGCGCAAAACCATCCGCAACAACATGCGGTATGGGGGTGTTCCGATGGAAGTTCAATACCGTCGCAAGCACAAAAAACCCAGCCTGATTCTCATCTGTGACTTGAGTACCTCGATGCGTTATGCTGTTGAATTTTTGCTGACGATGGTCTATGAGCTATCCGACCAAGTACGCCGAACCCATAGCTATATCTTCATCAGTGATATGGTGGATGTCAGCAACCTGTTGAATGAGTTACCACCGAAGGAAGCCGTCAGCCGGATTATGCTAGAAAACCCACCCGGATATTACAGCACCGACCTCGGCAACAGCCTGAATACATTCAAGCGTGACCATATGCACCTGATTGATAGCCGGACAACCATTCTGTTCTTCGGGGATGGGCGCAACAACTACAACGACCCACGCCTAGACATCGCACAGGATATGCAACGCAAAGCCCGCCGTCTCATCTGGTTCTGCCCTGAACCGCGCACCCAATGGGGTACAGGTGACAGTGACATGTGGGAATATAGCATGTATGCCGATAATGTCTTTATGGTCAACAACCTACGTCAGCTTGCCGACTCAGTTGACCGTCTGTTGGTGGATGGGTAAGTTGGTGATTGATTACTCGTTGGTGGACGGTGACAATGCCGTCCCCAATCCACATTATACCCCTGAGAAAGTATTCACAAACTCCGTAATGTCATGACGCATAATGGGCTTGGCAATAAACCCATTGAAGCCTGCATCAAAACATTTTTGCTTGACATCGCCGATACTATTGGCAGTAAACGCCCACACAGGCAGATGCGAAAAAGTCTCATGCGCGCGGATAAGTTCTAAAATGCCGAAGCCATCAATACCGGGCATATTGATGTCGAGCATCACAACATCAGGATTGTGTTCAATGATGAGGTCAATTGCCTTAAAGCCATTATCGGAGACGATACAGTTGACATCGTGGCGCGCTAGACGGCGGATGAGCATATCGCCATTATCAAGATTATCATCAATATAGAGTACAGTGAGTTTTGGTGAATCGGACATAATAACGCCCCGCTAGAGAGAATATACACGTTGATAATTTTTTTCGAGTGTATCACGATAGGCGGGGATTGTTGTCTACATCCATATACTGTAACAGGATTGTATGATAGTCGGTCGCTTAATCAGATGGTTTATACTGAAACTTATAGCACACCTCTTTAAATTAACGATTTCCCTTGAAACATTATGCTTACTAAGCGTAGCCTATCGTTTAAAAATCACATATTAAACTGTCGCAAAATCAACGGTGCAACATCAACAATACGGGGTACATCTGGAATACTTAAGTCATCTTCATGTCCAGCAACGATGAGTGATGTGGTCGAATCCAGCATATGAAGCGCACCATGTGACCCACCAACCTCATAGTCCATTTCGTCCAAATGGAATGTGTATCCCGGTTTGGCTGTTGCCCATACATCTCCGCTTCGCTCAAGGTCAAGAATATTCTTTATGCATTCAAAGGCATTCGGGTAACGGTCAAATGTGACGAGTCCATTATCTGACACGACACCATCGACTGCCTGCAGTGCCCCATCCCAAGACCAACCATTACCGTAACGGTCATATGCCATCGGTGTCTCGGATTCATCCCAGAAATGGAGAAGTCCACCGTGAACACTTCTTACACAATATCCTAATGAGTTTTCGTCCATCAAGTCTGCGCACCAAATGACTTGATCAACTCGATTATCCGCCAACAAACATTGCGATAAACGTTCAAAACGTGTTGGCGTAACACGGTTAAAGTAAAATAGTGTTGCTCGCAAGTTTGGGCAGGCAATAATATCATCCTTATCAGCCCATGTTGCACCAGCTTTACCCAGATTGAAATCTTGCAATATATCGTTGAGGTTGATGCCACGTCTATCTTCATCAGCGACAAGATACGATTGTGAATGGTCACCGACAATAAAAATCGTATATTTAGATAAGAACGACTCAAGTCCCCCTTCTATAGAAAAGAGTTCACCTAATAATTCATCAACATGTTCGAGAGAATACATCGCCCGATGCGGACCGTCTGAATGACTATTCCAATCATTATCAGGCAAATACGCAACTGTAAAATCTGGAAGTTTCCCTTGTTCAACCAAATGTTTAAGTAACGCCATGGTTGTATCATCTTGAAAGCCAAAGCGGTTATCAAATCCATCGAAACCTGAAAAATCAAACGTATCATCTTCAAGTTTATGGAGGTCACCCAGTTGCATCATGGATGGACCATATACTAAATTTTTGGCATTGTCGCTTGGTAATAGGTTTAGCGGTTTTGGTAAGCTAATAGTATAAGGTTTTAACCCACGATGAATGAAGAAGTTTAAACTCGCAGTAGGGGGTAGTGGTTAATTGGTAAGTGATGATGCAATCTCCAAATTATAGTTGATGACAAACCATTCAAGCATAATATGGTGCATTCGGTCACACTTGGAAAACGATAAGGTTTTACGGACAAATCGGGCAA